>Ga0308161_1000006_pt1 | contig 883042 bp, 1160 predicted proteins | sample PhyFR2_FD_201034 | JGI IMG/M metagenome (GOLD analysis project Ga0308161, IMG submission 201034) | Phyllosphere microbial communities from UC Gill Tract Community Farm, Albany, California, United States - DLSLF.R2 | ecosystem: Host-associated > Plants > Phyllosphere > Unclassified | place... | reverse complement strand
ATCAACAAAACCCACGGTAACGTCAGTTTGATGCGTGATGGTAGTAACGTACCATTCACAGCACCTCAAATGGTTATTTCAGGTAGCGGTATCCGTGGTTACAGCGGACAATCCAAGGTTGCTGACTCAGACACTTCATATTTGATTAGTGTCAATAGTGGCTCAACGCCATCTAACAGTACAAACCAAAATGATGGTAAGCAATACTACAAGCTGTTGAAATCTAATGGTTCTTCACCTGAGAGCTTCGGTAACTGGTACTCAGGTGCTAATAATAATCGTAGTAAGTTCTTGAACTTCTACTGGTCCTCTGATAACGGTGGAACATGGAGTGCAACCCGCAAGGTTAAGTTCAATGCTCAATTTGCAGTACCCCGAGCTACGACAATCGGTGGACCCACTTCATTGCAGTGGGTAAAGGGCAGCGCTTCCTGTGCTGATTTGAAATCCAATAAAGCAACTATTGTCCGTTCCGCAAACGGATAATTAGAACAAAATAAAGAAGGCTTCTTCCACAATGGAAGAAGCCTTCTTTATTTAACGACCGATAATCCTTTCAGCTGTTCCCATCTAAAAGAAAGATAACTCAGTGAAACGACCGTATAAGTTTTTGATCGTAGGAGTGACGATGCTCACAGCTACTTTGCTGTTAACAAGTTGCACGCATAAGATTGAAGAAAATCCCAATCAGCCAAAAGTATCCTCATCAGCATCTCCAACACAAAAACCTCAATCCCCTTCTAATTCCGCTTCCCCAACACAAGACCCACAAGTAAGTTCTAAATCTGATGAAGCAAATGAAGCAGCTAAGCTGTTTCCTAACGCTCACAAGACAGACCATTTTACCAAAGAAGAAGTTCAGTTAGCTCTTCTTACAGCTAATCAATACACGCAGACTTCGAGTAATACAGGATATTTCCAAAGCGGCCAATTTGAAAAAGATGGCTATCCTGTAGAAGAATTGCAAAAATACTTCAAACGCTATTTCCTGTATACAACATGGGCATCATTTGAAAGTAGCTTGAAAGACAAAGAATCCGTTTCTTCAATGAAGGACGGAAAAACTGTACCTACTTATATCAATAGCATGAGAGCTATGACTTACTTTGTCATGCTCAATGGAGGGACTCAAAAAGACTGGCTTCCTGAAACGTGCTACACCGTGGGCAACCCAGGGGATTGCACAAAAGGACTTCCTGAATATAGTAAACTTGACTATGCTGAAAACTCAGATGGAACAAAACTGATTATCAGCCAAAAAGTAACTCTGAAACAGGTCTACATTAATGACGGAACCGAAGGTACTCAGCCTGTCACATTGAATTACAACTTGCAAATTGTAAAAAATGACCCAACAGTAGTGGACTACAAAAATGATGACCGTACAATGGTAATTGATGAATACAGCAACTACACTGAGTGGGGAGAATGGTCAGCATCATGATACGCAAAGTAGTCGCAATTTTTATTACTTTTGCGCTGGTAGGAGCATTCCTCACTGTGCTAAACCTTACAGCCAATTCAACGCCGGCAAAAGCTGATGGAGGTGGTCCTTCCCTTGATGTGAGTGCGATGCTTCCAACAGGGATGGCAGGTGCAGGGTCTGGTACTGGTGGTGTAAGTACTGGCGGAGGAAACCATTCTGGCGGAGGAGGCAGTACCGGGCCAACAACGTTTACCATTACACTTGCATGCCATGCCCCAGGTTCAACTTATCAATCAGGTCAATCATGTTCCGTTAGAGCAAATTATTATGCTTTCGGAGACACAGGCACAGGAGGATATAAAATGCTTCCTTGTAGTCCCGCAGCTGACGGTAGAAGCGCTTACTCTGTCTACGTTGTGTATTCTCAAAGTGTAGCGGGTTCTGCAAATAGTGGAGCAACGAACATTCCAGTGTCATACAGCTGCAATTACCCACAAGTAGCTTCATTGCAGCCATATATTAGTAGCACAACTCGTTGTTATTATGATTACGCTGGCTCATACTACTATGCTGCTACGAGAGGCGCTATTTCAGGTAGTGGTTCATTTATGGGTAATCGTTCTCCAAACCATGAAGGTGGAGACCCCGCCGCTGGTGCAGGATGCAATACTTCAAATAAAACAAACTTCTCAGCAAAAGCCGGGGATTATGGCTACTATCGTATTGTTGCAAGCCTAAAGGCAAAAGACCGTTACCAATGGTCATATCCATCATGGATGAATAAGCCAGGATATGTCACTTGGAGTGGAGCAATGGCAGCAACAGCAGTAAACTATTATGCTTACAGTTGTTCAATTGCAGGAACCTTCCAAGGACCAACACCTAATTTAGGTTCACTTCCAGGCAGTGTTGCTATCAACGCTGGTGATTGTGCTCAGGCTAATTGGCAATGTAAGCCGCAAGGAACGTTGGACATCAACAAAACCCACGGTAACGTCAGTTTGATGCGTGATGGTAGTAACGTACCATTCACAGCACCTCAAATGGTTATTTCAGGTAGCGGTATCCGTGGTTACAGCGGACAATCCAAGGTTGCTGACTCAGACACTTCATATTTGATTAGTGTCAATAGTGGCTCAACGCCATCTAACAGTACAAACCAAAATGATGGTAAGCAATACTACAAGCTGTTGAAATCTAATGGTTCTTCACCTGAGAGCTTCGGTAACTGGTACTCAGGTGCTAATAATAATCGTAGTAAGTTCTTGAACTTCTACTGGTCCTCTGATAACGGTGGAACATGGAGTGCAACCCGCAAGGTTAAGTTCAATGCTCAATTTGCAGTACCCCGAGCTACGACAATCGGTGGACCCACTTCATTGCAGTGGGTAAAGGGTAATGCTTCTTGTGCTGACTTGAAATCCAATAAAGCAACTATCGTCCGTTCCGCAAACGGATAAGTTTTAATAGGTAAAGCCCCTCTCAATTGAGAGGGGCTTTACCTATTAAAACTTACTTTTGAATTTCGTTATTGAAGCTGTTTGTGTAACCAGTAATTTTCCAATTACCATCCTTTTTAGCAACTGCATACTGATAGTTCATTGTACCGTTGACAGTTACATAACCATTCTCATCTTTCAGCTGAGGAAGAGTTTGTAATACGTTTTCTTTTTTGTAACCTTTGGCAATGTAAGCCGCCATAACTTCTTTGTTCGATGCGCGGTATTTTGCATCGTATTTACCTACAAAGATGAGGTTATGCTCGCTACCAGAATCAACATTGACAACTTTGCTCATGCTGATATTGGAACTACTAACTCGAGGCTTACCATCTCGTGCATACTGAAAGGCGATTTCTCCTCCACGCTGAGTATTCAACAATGCACCATTGTTACTGGTATCGCTTTGAATGAAGCTCTGGAATTCAGGAGCAATGTACTTCGCTTGATTCTTTGCTACCCAATCTTTATAACCAGCTTCTCCTGTATCAAGAGCAGTAGAGTCAATAGACTCAGAGGCAATAAAGTTACTAATAAACTTTTGACCTGCAAGTACATCCTGGTCACTCCATCCAGCATCTTTTACCGAGGAGTCAACAATTGCTGGGTCTACTTTCTTATTGAGAGCATCATCAGGGTTGAGTCCAACTTTTTCGTAAGAACCATACTGGTCTTTGATGACAACAGCCTTACCGTCTTTGGTAACAACTACGATGTCTCCATCAACAGAAGCAGTAGGCTCTGCTGTTGGGTTAGCTGGTGCTGATGTAGAAGTAGTAGGTTTAGGAGTAGTGTCTACATTATTTGCTTGCACTCCACAACCAGCGGCTCCGAAAGCAATGGAACCAGCGATGCCAAGAATTGCCGCACGTCGTACCATTTTCTGACGTACTTCTTTCGTAACGTTCTTCCAAGCATGGAACTGTCCACCAGTAACACCTTGTTCTACTTCACGCTTTGCACGGTCAAGCTGGTTGAGCTGAATTTTACGCTCGTGAGTGTCAAGGTCTGGATCGTAGGATGTGGCAAATTGCTTTTTAGCAAGCCATCCTGCTACTTCTTCTGGTGCAGGCATAGGGAGGTTCTTTCCTTCTTTGTTGAGCTCAGATAAGGTAGAAACAACAAGCTTCTCATCCGCGCCGGTTTTGACTTTAGTGACGCGGACGGAGAACATGCTGAGTACAGCGTGACGGAAGCAACGCTTTCCACCTTTGTCTTTTGGCTGGCACATTATGTATCTCTTTCTTTCATGTGAAGGGGTTATACAATAATCCCTATCGTCTATTAGAAAGAAAAAGACATTAAAGTGTCTCTTTTACCGAAAAAGATGTCTTTTTATCAGCGAGATTGGCACGAGGGATAGAAAGCTTGATGACACCCTCACCTCGTTTAAAGGTAATGCCTTTCCCATCAGTAAGACTCTTTTTCAAGCTAAGCTTGAAAGTTTTGCTTTCAGTGTGGTAAGAACCATCAACATAAGACTTTGCTGTAATAGCCACTTCGAAAGGGTCAATGTCTACCTGAACGGATAGGTCTGGGGTTGAAGCTTCTTCAAAAGGAATCACCAGAACGACAGCCTCTTTGGTGCTTTCTGTAGTGATTTTCTGTGTTGAAGGTTCAAAGGTTTTCGTTTCAGATGTCCAGGTGTTGGACATGTGCATAGGTTCAAACATTTAGGGTTCCTATCTAACGCGCGTAGTGGTGTTATCTTACCACACTTTTTCACGCCCAGCGTGAGGTTAACGGAAGATTTTCCAAAACAGGAGCTTTTTTACGTGGAGATTTAGATTGCCATTTCGCAGCAATCTGTTGTTTGCTTCTGAAATATGTTTTCATAACAGTCTCAGCATGGCCCTCGCTGCCTTGCTTATATGGTGTTTTAGTGACCTGGCAAAGAGAAGATAAAGAGCTATCAGGTACGTTGAGCTGCTTGAGGGCAATATCATTCGTAGCAAGAACAGAACTATTCAATGGAATTGCTTTATTCAATCCTACCAACCAATTGCGTGATGTTGCATCTGGGTCCATGACAATAATTTTTCCACGCAATTTTTCCGCAACAGCATACGGAGATTCACTCAACGATGAAGTGCTACGGTCAATCTCTTTTCCTTTATTGTTGTAAAGAAGTACAGAAACTTCTTGTTTTTCCTTATCAACATGAGCTGTTGCAACAATTCGGGAGTTCTTCAAATAATCAGGAATGGCATGTGGGTCGGAACGTAAACGATACGTTGCGTACATGGTGGCTGGGTCTGATGGAACTAATGAAGTAGTAGGATTACTCTGGAAACCAGTATCTGAGTATTCTCCACTGACCCATTCGCTGGGTGGATTCGGTTGTTCTTTCTTCGGCAAATGAGAATATTTGGTTTGATATTCATTTCGGTAAGCATCATGGTATGCTTCTGCAACTTTCGTAGAAACATCTTGCATCGTAGCAATGCGTTGAATTTCTCGTTTGAGCATTTCTTTGGACTTCGGCAGAAGCGATAACGCTTTGGTATACACTCGAAGGCTGGCATCTTCCTTAGGGCAAGACATTGCCTTCAAAGATTGTAGAGCTAACACAGTCTGCTTGTCTGCTTTTTGGTCAGCTAAATTAATTTCTTGCTGATGAAGAAACTCTTGATACGCAACTTTACGTTCTTCCTTAGTCATCTCATCAGGAGACTCTTTGACAGTTGATTGCTCTTCTTGTCTACGAACAGCTTCCACAACAGTCGTAACTTCTTCCTCATCGTAAAAGGATTGTTGTGCGGTGATGAGTCTAACCACATGATTGAATCGTCCGTTACGGACTTCGTTCAAAGCTTCAACTTGCAATTCTCTTTGCTTTTCATACTTAGCATGCTCAGAAGGGGAGAGTTGTTCGAGTTCTTTCAATCCGTCAGGAGTAGCTTTATACTCTTCAACAGCTTCTTGATAAGCTCGTTGTGCTTTTTTGACTTCAATACTTGACTCAGCAAACTGTTGCTGAGTTTCCAGAAGGGTTTTCCATTCACGTTCTTTTTTCTTTGCGGCATGATTGGAGCAGCGTGGACCAGGCAATTCTTTACACATAGTTCACACCTTTCCTTTCAGTCCCATGAACAGTGAAGATAATGTCATATCTAACTGTTCTACATTTGTTTCAGTAACTACATAGTTTTTTCTACTCAGAGTAATCAAAACACGCATTTGTGAAGGCACATGACGGGTCCTCACTTCGTAGTATAGCTCGCCTTTTTCAGTTCTCTTTGGAGCGAAGTAGAAATTTCCTACTTGCTGTTCCTTAGCGGAAGAAAGAGGAGCGTCAACTAAGTATGTATGTGTAATGCCTGACACTTTGGCTGTATGTATTGTAGCGTCTGAGAATACACTGTTTTTCAAAGTAATTTGCAGTTCATCTGTCGAACCATGACGGTACACAGAAGTTCCACCATATTTTGGTTTCAACTTGAACCCGAAGTCGTAATATTCAGTCAGCTTATCTACCTGGAAGAAACGAACTTCTTCTGTTCGCACGTCAACATTAGCAACAAGATGCACATTACGCTTGCCGAATACTTCAACTATCCATGTGAAAAGCGTATCTTCTGTTTCAGGTGGAATAGAAGTGTAGGAATTGTATTTACTAAGAACTGATGCAACTTCTTGGTCATCTTCGACACCTTCACCTGTGAGAGCCTGTACGTTTTCTGTTGATTTCAGTAATGCGAAGTCATTCTGATATTTTTGATGCAAGACAAGGATATTCACAGCAGAATCAGCTTTTACTCCTTCAACTGCTATGACAGAATCATCAACAATATGAGCATCCATACTGTCATAGTTTTTTCCTAAATGACTGATGATAGTATTGAAAGCGATCCCAATTGCTTGCTTTTGTTTGTTACCAGTTTGCAGTACTTCTTTGACAGTGGAGTTTCGTTTTTCCTGAGAGACTAAGTATGCCAGTAATTGATCCTTACGTGCAATCCTGCCTTCTGAATACGCCAGCTTCATATCATTCAATTCAGATAGACGTTCAGGATGAGATGCTACTTCTCGGTTGAGATGCGCAATATCATTAGATAATGCATGCTGGCCTCTGGGAGTTGCATTGTACGCTTTTTGCGCTGCTTCAACTCTTTCTTGTAAAAGTAATTTTTTACTAATACTTTTTTCCTGGTCAACAGCTCGCAATGCACGCATAAGCTCTTGATGAGCATGATGCGAGCATCGGGGGCCAGGAGGAAGGTAGCACATGCCTCAACTATCGGTTAAGCTTTCAGCCTTATCCAGAATCTGGCGGATAGCAGGATGCATCAACGGGAGGTCAACAAGACCCTCGGTTGTCCTCTTCTGTAAACGGGTAGGGTTAGCAGTGTAAACGTAAGTGTTGTCTTTGAAACTGAAAATAGTGCTCATGATGTGGCTATCATACCACATCATGAGCACTATTTTTACCCGTCTAAACGGAGTGTTGCTTATTTGGTGTTAGCTTCTGCTTCTTTTGAAACATCAGCAGGTTTCTGACCTGCAAGGACTCGTTCCATAAATGTTTGGAAGTTATCTGGACCATAGTTGTACTTGAATCCATCAACAAGAATAGTAGGAGTTCCTGTGACAACTTTCTCGCCATTATCAGTACGGTTCAAAGCATTCACGGTAGCACCTGTCAACCAATTCTTGTACACATCTGAGTCAACACATGAATTAACTTTTGCTCGTTCTTCACTGTTGAAATCAAGGTTCTTCAAGACAGTTTTCAAGTTAGAGGTAACAGAACCGTTTTCACTGTCCTGCTTGAAAAGCTGTGTGTGGAAATCCCAGAACTTCTCAGGAGCATAATCTGCGATACATGCAGCGGCATTTCCACCTTGGAAGGAAAGTGGAAGGTTCAAAACAACAACTGGTTTGATTTCAACAGTTGCTCGTCCAGATTCCAAAACACTTGTCAGGTATGCTGAATTCGTTTCTTCAAACTCAGCACAGTGAGGGCATGCATAGTCAACATAGATTTCAATGTTTGGAACCTTGGAGTTCTTCAATTCATCTTTGCTACTTACAGGTTTGCCGCTCTTCAAATTATATCCAGTGTTCTTCACGACATCAGTAGGAGAAGTAAGGATAACACCGTCAGTTTTCATGTTTGAGGCTGAGGAAGCTGAGACTTCCATTTTGTTGGCGTTGTTACTGTATATCACAAAACTCGCAATGGCGACAACAGCTAACACGCTTACTCCAGCAGTAATCCAACCAGCTATACGACGGCGAGTTCGCTTCTTCTTTTCATTCTCACGCATGAGTGCAGCTTTTTCACGCGCTGCAACACGTTTTTCGTTCTTAGTTAGTTTTTCTTCACCCATAATATAACTATATCGGTATTTACCGTTCTAGCTTATTTTGGCGGAATGAAAATAGAAGGACGGACAGGGGCCTTAGGAAGTTCGATAGCTTTTCCTGATGGATTATTGACTATTCCTTTTTCTTCCTGCTCAGCTTTTAGTTGAGCACTGAAGGGAACTTCTCCTGGCTTCGCTGGACGTGTGATAGGAGTTTTTGCTATGCCGTTTCTGGTCGGGATACGAGTAGGTTGAACAACTTTTGGCTTTTCAGGAATAGCGTTGATAAGTACCGCCATTTCTTCTTTACTGGGAGCTTGGGTCAACGCGACCTGAGGAGCTATGATGTTCGCTTGAACAAGCTCTGCAAAATGTTGCTCAAATGTTTGCATACCTTTATCCTGGCTGGTACGGACCATGTTACGAATTTCAGATAGCGTTGTCTCATCCGCTTCAAGGAGCGCCTGCATTTCAGGTGTCTGTAACAGAATTTCATTGACTGGAACAACCTGCCCTGATGGGTCTGTTGACTGTACCAGCTTCTGGGCAACGATTGCGCGCAAAACGCGGTTGAATAGATTACGGGAACCCTTATCCCCTTTGAATAAATCAATAAAACGTTCAATAGCTGTTTCAGCTGTCAATGCATGAATAGTGGAAATGACAAGGTGCCCAGTGTTCGCTGCTTCCAAAGCTGCAAGAGCTGTCTCCGCGTCCCGAATCTCGCCAATAAGAAAGATATCAGGATCTTGTCGCATTGCTGTTCTGATACCGTCAGGGAAAGTTTCTAAGTCAGAACCAATGTTTCGTTGAATAACAATAGACTTCTTGTGTTTGTGGATGATTTCCACAGGGTCTTCAATAGAGACAATAACATCGGAGCGTGTGCTGTTGATAGCATCAATGATAGCGGACATCAGGGTTGATTTACCAGAACCAGTGATACCAGCAACAAGAACTAATCCTGAGGTGAGATTTGCAAAATCACGAATGACTGGATTAGTGCCTAAATCATCAAAGCTGGGAGGAGTTTCAACTAACTTACGAGCCTCAAAAGTGAGTGCTCCAAGAGCTTGGGAAACTTGAATACGGTAACGTCCTACGCCTGGTAAGTCATATGAATATCCATGCTCATATTTCTTGTTAACAAAAATACCTTGGTCAGAATCGGACATTGTATCCTGACGTACTAAGTCAATATCAAGAGGAGCCAAATCGCGGATGCCTTCAATTGGAACAATATCTTGATTAATACGGAATCGTGGAGGACTCCCAGCAATCAAGTGGATGTCGGTAGCTCGTTGTGTTACAGCATAACGAAACAAATCAATGATATCAATTTCATCTTTTTCATTGATAATTGTGTATCCATCAATAACCACGGTTGGGTCATCATTGTAGGGGTCAAGGTATTCTACTGGAACGTCGCTCATAACACTATCTACTATCGTCCTGAGAGGATTAGACCGATAATATTAGGTGTTATGTCCCTTTCTTACAATGAATAAGAGAAACAATGTTACGTCTTCGTGAAATTTTCCATTCGGAAAAAGGTGTGTTTGATTTAGGCTCCATCATGGTGGGAGTCATCATTACTGGTATCCTTGCAGCTGTCGCAGGTGTGTCATTTGTCGTTGTCATCCCATGGTTCCAAGCTAATGCTGTCAAAAATGATCTGTCTGCTGTGCGCATTGCAGAGACATCATCACGTCAAGACTTCGGTATGTATTCAGCGTATCCAGATTTGGTATCAAGCAATTACATCTCACAAAGAAAGAGCCCACTCTGTGTTTCTCTGACAAACGGAAACAAAACCTATGCTGCTTTTGGTAAAGCCCCGAACGGTGACATTTACACATTATCTTCAGCCGATGACACCTTGAAAAAATGGACAACTGCTGTTCCCTGCACTTTCTAAGAAAAGGCCCTTCTTCGTGAAGGGCCTTTTCTTTCCATCAAACGTTTATATGAGGTAAAGTAGGTTCCCGATATGAATACCATGACGAATACTTCACCAGAGCAGAAATCTAACAGAGGTTTCTGGATTTTCATTGCTGTCGCAGCCGTAGTTGTTATCATCGCTGTTGTAGCAGGATTCCTATTTGCGGGTAACAAAGGAACTGCATCTCAGGAAGGGCCTGACGGGGGCAACAATGCCATCTCAGAGGCTCCTCCTACAATTGTCAAAGTGGCTGCAACAGCTGATAAAGCTCAGCTCGTATTCAATGCTGAAACGAAACAGTACAAGACTGACAAATGGTTCTTAGAGTACCAATTAGATGACCAGGATAGAAAAACTGTTGAAACAGGGTACGCGACTTCTCCAAAATTTGAAGTGAAAACTAATATAGGTGACTCCGCCTACTACCGTTTGAAAGTACGACTTTCCGATAAGAAAGAAACAAGTGCTTGGAGCGACGGTTACACCATTAAACTTGAGAAGATTAGTGGTATCAAAACATTGCAACCAAACGATGGTTACTATTCAACTCCTTGGGCAAAAGGCCAGGGTTCACGCAGCAACTTAGATACTGCGTTGCAGGTAGCATATAATGCTAACCCTATCTCAGCAGCCCAGACAGACCGTTGCATTGCTTTGAACAAAGGTCAGATGACACCATCTCTTCTTCTGCCTCCTATTCCTGCAGTTTCCCCAGAAGGAGTTCTTCTTTCTTACACTGTATCTGATTGGGACGACGCGAAATCGGAAGGAACAGTCGCTTACTACTGGTGCTAATTTATGTCTACATTCAACTTGCTTTCTTATAAAGAACAACCTCCCCTCCCAACCCCGCTCTCTACCGAATCATCTCAACGATTCGTTGTGCTACGTAAGTACTGGATTTATGCAGTATTAGCAGCAGGGTTAATCGGAGTGTTTATTTTCGGTTTTGTAAAAGCAGGATTGGTGGGTCTGTTCTTCACTCTCGCAGCTGCGCTTCCATTTACTGTTTTAGTAGCTATTACGCTCATCGTTATCTCTCGGGCAGAATTGCCGTTCGGTCCTCGGCTTGTAGCTGCTGTATGGGGTGGAGCGGGAGCAACAACGTTGACTTTTGCAATCATTGGTTTTCAGAACTCAGCGATAGGTCAGTCTAACCAAATTGACAGTGTTGTTGTGCAAGCTGCGATTGTTGAAGAGAGCGCTAAAGCAATGGTTCTTTTCGCTTTCCTCATGTTTAACCGTAAATTCATCAGCACTCCGTTAATGGGAGCCATGCTAGGCGTACTTTCCGGTGCTGGGTTCGCTTTTGTTGAGAACGTACTTTATTTTGCTAACGGCTATGCCCAAGGCGGATGGGACGGTTTTTGGCAAACATTCGTAGCTCGAGCTTTGATGAGTTTCTTTCTGCATGCGATGGCTACAATGTTTACAGGTATGTTCATCGGATTTGCCGTTAGCCGCCGTTTTAACTGGTGGCGCAACCCATTTGTCATCGGAGCTGGTTTAGCCGCTGCAATGACCACACACGGCCTCTGGAACGGTCTTGCATCCCTTACCACTGATGGTAGCTGGAACTTTGTGTATATTTTCTTCTGGTTGCCGTATGTTGCAGTAATGGTTACAACAATCATCATCGTAAAGAAAGTTCAAAAGAGTAAAAAGAAAGCGTTCCTTACCTCATCAGCTCGACACGGAATTATTCGTTTGAAGCAAGCGCAACGAATGAGCGACCGTAAACAGCGTAAGCAGGTATACAAGTCTCACCCTTCGCAAGAAGTTATTCAGTGGGAGCAAGCGTTATCATTCGCTGATTTCTGGAAGCGTGAAATTGATGCACTTCCCCACAAGCCAAAGTATGATAAGAAGCGCAACAAATACCAAGCCAAGCGAGATAAAGAGCTTGCTCGCCTGGCTCAGGTATTAGAAGTAGTGTGAATCACCAAGGTTTATCAATTGGGTCAGGAGTATCGTTCTTGTTTTTCTCCTGATTATCCTGGTCTTCTTTGTTGCTGTTTTCTCCATTAGACTGGTTCTGTTCATCCTGAACCTGCTCTTTACCATCCTTTTTATCACCTTGCTCTTTACGAACCTGGTCACCTTTGGATTGAGAGTTGTCCTCAGTCTTCTTCATTTCTTTCCCGTTTTCGGAAGTATCAGGCTTAGCCTCATCTTTACCAACAGGATTGTTGTCACCTTCTCCACCGCCACCTGATGGAGGTGGCGGGAAACATTCAACAGGAGCTTCCTGAACAGTCTTGACAGCCTTGTCATAGTATTTTTCAGCTGTATCTTTCATGTCAGACTCAACATAGTAATCACCGAGCTTTTCATCCACGTAAGCTAGGTTGTTGCGGATATAGCATTCGTTGTAAACATAGTTAACACGAGCTAACGCTTCTGTAAGGAAGAAGTCAGCTGACTCATAATCTTTGTTCTTCGCATATGCTGTTCCAGCATTATAGTAAGCTTTGTATGGTTCCATGAAGTCACCAGATTGAGACTGGATAAGATAGTATACTTCCGCTGGATCGTATGTACCTGCTGTAGCTTTACTGTTCACAACTTGTGCCATGCCCATAACAAAAGCAACTCTTCCTAATGCAAGTATTCCAACTAATACAATTGCAATGAAGATGATATTGAAAATACGGTTCCACAAAGGTTTCAACGTCATTTGAATCTCACTCCTAAGTAACGTGCGGTGCGGAACATGTATCCAGCTTCAATAAGGAACAGCAGTGATGCAGGAATAAGAAAAATCCAATAGAATTCGCTGGTGTTGTTGACAGAAGCGCCATCTTGTTTTTGCAAATTCAATTTTTGGTCATTGTTCAATGTTGCAGCAGCAATACGTTTGTTTGGAGTGCGATGTTCATACGTTCCGCCCATTTGTGTTGCCATTGTTTTCAAATTAGATTCATCAATAACGGAAATTCCATCTTTGCCAGAACCATCTTTGATGTACTTATCATCTTTGGTAGAAATGTAGTATCCTGTTTGCTGCTTCATGCGCCCACCCTCGGAAGTTCCGTAACCGTACACTTTGGCTTGTGTAACATAAGGCTTGATAGGGGCAAAGGAAGCAGGTTCGCTACTGTCTGTTTGCTCACCATCACCAAAGTACAAAACGATTTTCGCTCTGTCACTGGTCTCTTTATCCGCAGCTAAAGTGCTTTTCATAAGGTCCAGAGGCTTACTAATGCTGGACCCTTGGGAGTAAGCAGTTACTTCGGGAAGCATTGTGTTTGCAGCTGAGGCAATAGCTGTTGAATCAGGAGTCAAAGGCACGCGAAGGCTAGCGGTAGAGTTGAATGTGATAAGGGAGAACTTCGCTCCTGCGTAATCATCAAGAAGGTCGTTGATGTCTTCGCGTACTCCATCTAAACGTGGGTCTTTTTGAGAGTCCCAATCTTCTGCGACCATAGATGAAGTCAAATCAACAACAAAATATACGTCATACTGGTTGTTATACAACTCTGCTGGCGCTAAGGAAGGAACGGAAGGGCGTAAACCGGCAAAGAGAATCATAAGCGCAGCAACACCACGCAACGTCCAGTGGATGCGCTGACGTTTGTTTTTCACTTTCCAGAACTGGAAGATTGCTAATCCTATACCAGTGAGGCCGAAAAGCACAATAAGAAACATAGGCTGAAAGAACATTACACTTTCCTCCACACTGCGTAACCAAATCCTATCAACATTATACCTGCTATCAGATATAGTATCAGCACAGGGTCATCATGTTTGAGAATCATCGGACTGCCCTCAGCTAACGTTGTTTCAGTTGCCGCAATCTCATCTACAATCGTCGTTACAGCGCTGGTATTGTTCAAAAGGAAGAACTTTCCACCTGTTACTTCAACGTTTGTTTCCATTGACTTGATAGAAGATTCAGGAACAAAAGATACACCTAAACCGCGGCTCCCAGGATTGATTCCATATACGCGGATGTTTGCTTTTTTAGCCTGCTGAGCAGCTTCATCAAATGGGACAAGTTCATTCCCGTTTACAACGTTATCTGTTGCCAAAATGATGCTTCGTGAACGGCTTTCATCCTGCTTATAGTCAAAGCTCAAAGAACATCCATACAAACCATCTCCAACAAGAGATGCTCCTTCTTTGCGGCCTAACGTAGGAGCAAGATAGGATGAAGCTTCTGGATTTTTAGCGCTATCGCGGAAAACTTTTTCTACTTTCGCTAAGTTCTGCTTGACATAATCATAGTCATCAGTCAATGGGAACACCTGCATACTCGTGGCATTGAACAATGTTAAACCAACACGTTCACCTTTGAAACCGTCAGCCAGTTGGTCAAATTTACGAAGAATGTCAATGTCGACATCGAACATAGAACCAGAAGCGTCCAAACATAACACAATGTCACGATTATGCTTTTGCGGATGCTCCACAGCAACAGTGATAGGTCTTGCGGCTCCAAAAGCAGCTAACGTGCCAGCAAAGCTGACAAGAACAGCAGCGACAATAACACGGAACCACAATTTTTTCAAAGCAGCTTGATACGCCTGTGTATTACGAACACGGTAACTATTTGCGACAAGAACTGTCTTATCACTCTGTGCTCGTTTACGGGAGGTGCTGCGATAAAATACGAGACCTCCGATGATGAAAGCTCCTGCAAGCAAAAGAGCAGGAAGCAGCCACCAGTAGTTCAACTGGAAGTTATTCAAAACTACTCCCACCATCCATCAAGTATCGCTCGTGATGAGTTCATAAAACGAAGGAACTCATCGTAATCAGAAATTATTTGTCCATTGAATATTATCGGGTAAGCATATTCAATGCTATCCAGAAGTCGTTGTGGAGCTCCCGCTTGTTCTAAATCAGTTAACGTCATCATTGTTGCTGGAACACCAGTCTTTTGAGCAATGAAATCACGCAGGACAACACTCACACGCTGACATGCTTCTTGAATGCTCATCTGATTATTCGTAACCATCATGAACGCTTTGTCAATTTCACCAGGATAGCCCACAAACAAAGGCGTTTGCGTTGCTTCTTTCGGCTTGACGAGAGCTTTTACTTTGAAGAAAACGAAAACGGAAAGAAAAATGATAGCAAGGATAATACCAGACATCACCCAGAACCATACTGGGTTATATCCCATAAGTTCCGCAAGTTTTGCTTTATCGTTGCTCACGTTCCCTCCTTTTCAATAAAGCGGTAAGCGTTGGAATGACTTCGTTAGAAGTGGCAATAACGGCATTCGTGACATGTAAGCTTTTGAGGAAGTCAAGCATACTGGCTTTGCGTGAAAGATCGTCTTGCTGCATCTTTTCCAAAAGCGCTTCATCTGCTCGTAATGCATCAGGAATGTCAATGATATCAACAACATCCAAAACATCTAATGTTTTTGGAATGCTCACAGGATTGATGTCTGCGATGCTTACCCATAACACGTCATGTTTATGCTGCAACTTCCTGATAATGTTTTTTAGTTCTCCATCAGGATTGAACTCATCTGCAATAACAACCATGATAGTTCGGTTTTTTGCAATGCGGTAAGCCTGCTGCAATAAGTCTTTGATGTTGATAATGCTTTGAGAGCTTTGAGTATGCTCTTCAATCTTATCTAAGATTCTGTTCAAGTGGCGTTCCCCACCCATATACGGAAGAGATTCGAAACCTCTGGGAGTAGCAGTTAGTAAACTTAGGTTGTCATTATGCTGAGCTGCAACATAGCCTAATAAACCTACTGCTTCCGAAGCTAACTCGTACTTTGGTTGATAGTCTGAGGTTGCACCTAACATTGTGATAGAAGAGTCTACTACAAAGAGAACGTTATGTCTGCGGTTCGCTACATAACGTTTGACCAAAGGTATCTGTTGTTTCGCAGACGCGCGCCAGTCAATATCTCGCACATCATCCCCATACGCGTATTCTCGTAAATCATCAAAGTCTAAACTTTTTCCTTTGAGGAGAGATACGTATTCACCTTCAAGCATAAGCATGGAACGCCGTTTAGAGTGGATGCTGAGCTTCGTTTTAATTTTATTGAGCTTAGCCACAATTATCCAATTCTCACGGGGTAGGTACAGATTCAAAAATCTTGTCAATGATATGTTCAGCAGAAACCTCTTCAACCTCTGCATCAAAAGAGAGAAGAAGGCGGTGACGCAATACAATGTGACGCAAAGTTTTGATGTCTTCAGGAACAACATAGTCTCGTCGGTTGAGCAGAGCTAATGCTCGTGCTGTTTTCATGAAAGCAATGGAAGCACGAGGAGAAACACCTGAACTAATGAAACGTACATAATCATCTCCTAGCACATCTCCAATGTTGCGAGTAGCATTGACGATGTTGATGATGTATTTGTAAGTGCTTTCAGCAATATTTACTTTGCCAGCTTCTTTTTGTAACCACAGTACTTCATCAAGTGAAACACTTGCAGGAACATGCGTATCATTATCCAAGACTCCTGCATCAACACGGGCAAGAATTTCAAGCTCTTCCTCAGGAGTCGGATAATTGACAATCTCTTTTACTAAGAAACGGTCAAGCTGGGCTTCTGGGAGACGGTAGGTTCCTTCTTGCTCAATAGGGTTCTGTGTGGCGATAACCATGAATGGTTTCGGAAGAGCATAAATTTCCCCACCAATACTTGTCTGTTGCTCCTGCATAGCTTCAAGCATAGCGCTCTGCGTCTTTGCTGAAGAACGGTTTACCTCATCAAGAAGAACAAAGTTTGCGTGAACTGGGCCGAGTTTTGTCTCAAACTGGCGCGATTCGTGGTCATAAATTTGAGTACCAATGATATCAGAAGGCAATAAGTCAGGAGTACATTGAATACGTTTGAAGGAAGCGTGTACGCTGTCCGCTAAAGCTGAACCAGCTGTTGTTTTAGCTAAACCTGGTAAAGATTCTAAGAGAACATGCCCACCAGCAATCAAGCTAATAATGAGACTTGTTTTAAGCCCTTCTTGACCAACCAGTTTGCTACTGTAAGAGTTGACAATGCGCTGGACGATATCTGATGCCTTTTGGATGTCAACGCGGCTCTCAGGTGCCGTTGCTGGCTGCTGAGGAGCAGAAGGAGCGTAGCTTTGAGCACGAGTCGCCTGCTCAGGCTGGTATGAAGGCGTAATAGGAACAGCCTGAGGTTGAACATTTTGACCGTATTGCGGAACTTGCGGTGCCTGTGGACGCTGAGGTAGCTGGTTCGGCTGGAAAAACGGTGATGTCATGATGTCCTTTATAAAAATAGAAACGCATAAAGCTTATCGGCTTTTCGTCAAACGGCACTTTCTATTGTACAGGGAAGATTTTTTCACCAAAGAAAAGATCATTTACCGATACCTTGTATACCTGACTTAGGAGAAAACATGGTAGATGTGCAAAAACAAGGTGAACCAGTAGATAACCAAGCCCAGCCTGGTTACTATCAAGTAGATACAAATAAATTCAGTGGACTTAGCATCACTGGATTTATTTTAGCGTTTATCTTCCCATTGATAGGATTTATCATTTCTGTAATCGCTTGGAGAAAAGCTCGGGAAGAAGGCACGAAGGTAGGACTTGCTAAAGCTGGGACTATCATTGGTGCCATTCTTTTCGTTATTGGTATAATTGCAAACATTGTATTGCTCAATCAGTACGGACCTATGGTAAATAATATTGCTTAACTGAGTTTTTCCTGAATTTTTTATGTAACTCGTTTGTGGGTCATAAAACGTCCGATAATACTGTTCAAGAAAGTTGAAGATAGGTTCTCACCTACCAGACATTGAAAGGGGACGGTAAAAATGAACAACAGCAACTTTCATCGCAATACTCCCAGTGGAGCACTACTCGGGCTGACAGCACGAAATATTATTCGGAGCCATCAGCCTTGTAGCCCTACAGGGATGAGCCTGGACTGTCAAACTTAATGTAAAAGGAAGCCCTCCAATTGGAGGGCTTCCTTTTTTAACGCTGACAAATCTATGAAGTTTCTATGATGTAACTGTGAAGGTGGAGGAAATGGCTGAGAACAGTCTATCTTCACAGATAGATCATATGTAACTCACCTAAGGAGAATCCTATGTCAGAATCAACCCCAACTCCGCAGCAGTCTTCCGCTCCTGCCCCGAATCCAGAAGTTCATAACACTACAATCGTCAAGCATTCTCCAAAAACATACTTGGTAGCAGCATTAGCAGCTGTCCTCTTGTTCGTTATTGGTATATTCGTCGGTTTAGGTATGAGCACGCTTGGACATCATCATGACTACCGTTTTGAACACAACCGTCCAGGAATAGAGCAGCCTCAGTGGAGAAATGAACATCCAGGCACTGACAGAAACAACCAACAAGGAAAACAAGATTCTCATCGACAGTTCGGTTCAAAAGAATCTCAACAAGACCAGCAGAATCAACAGCCTGATACTCAAAACCAAACTCCTAAACCTTCAACACCACAGCCGACTACAAAGTGATTATAAAAAAGAATGGACCTGAATTGATTCAGGTCCATTCTTTTTTATTTTTATATTTCTTCTACCTCAATAAGTGTTATACCTTTCCATGTAGGAGATTCTCCAAATTTTGGTTCAGTTTTCTCCACATGAACGTTCTCGGTAATTTTCTTTACTTTGAATTGAGCATCACGAGCTAAGAGCACTTCTCGCTCAGACGTATGGTAGCCTCCCAAACGAAAACCTTTCTTTGCTGATATTTTCAATAAGATAGGAGAATCTTCGTTCGTAAAAGAAACAGCAGTTTCAATATCTTCGCTAGTAGATGTGAAACTCGGAGAATTAAACGTTGAACCGACTGAAACGTTCTCTAATTCGTAACGCAGACTTTTTACTCCCCGCCATAGTTCTGTAGAACTTACATCATCGCCATATTCGTCAATAGTCGCATCTAATGAAGCAATATCTTTCCGTATTGAATCCATAGAAACTTCATTGAATTTATACTCAACACCTGGGTTCATCAGAACTGTTCTTATCTTATTGCTACCATACTCGTCAGCATAACCATGCACAGCGTTTTTATAATCTTGAGGCATAGTCTCGTACACGTCACCAGCTTTGAAATAAAAAGCAAGCCGCTTGTTATCTTTGTCTTTTTTGCTTTTATAAGCTGCTGGAATGTATTCATTTGGCGCTAAATCTTCCTCAACTCGCATGAAGATATCTGCCATTGATTTAAAACGAGCAAGCTCAGGATTCTGAGTGAACTGTTTGCTATGATACCGGCAAGAAGCTGGACCATTCTTCGCAGTGCAATTATTCATCGCACCTTTGATAGAATTTTTCAGAGGGTTACTCATCAGTCATGAGTCCAATATAAATCAAACGGGTTCGTAGCATTCAACTCGGTCAGGTAACGCTTTTCAGGAAGCTTAGACAAGCGGCGAACAGTATCAACTTGGTGAGGGTTCAAGGTAGGATTGAAACGTCCAGTGTGAACTAACTCATCCAGGTTCATTGACAGACGCAACGCATGGCGCTTATATTTTTCCTGTTTAGGACCTTCATTCATAGAGAAATTATGAATTGTTTGAATATATTTTGTGATGACAGCTGGGTCAGAAGCGAACCAACTCTGACGGAACTCTTCAAAGAAAGGACTTTCTGCTTTCTGCGAAAACATTGTTTCCAGAGCCTGCGGGGTCCCCTTCTGCGCAAACATTACGAAAGTAGCGAAATCAACACTGAGAGTATCAAGGTTCCCATCAATCTTATGCTTGGCATTTTTCAGTGACAATTTCTTTGCTTTCACTGTTGGAGTGACAATGTAGAAATCATCATCGGAGTCTGCATGTTCTAAGCCATACAGTCGTGATCCATGGATGGTTTTGAACAGGACAGTATCCTTCTCACTCCAAGCATTTGGCGCGACAGGTTTACGAAGTTTCGCTAACGCTTTATACTCAGCTGGAACAATCTCTGCTAAATACTGTTGGCGTTCAGGGCAACGAGGATCAGTGCAGCCAGCAGGCCCGCCTTTTGCGCGGCATTTTTGGGTGGATTCAGTCATGGGTTTCCTTTCAACATGTTATATCTAACTGCTGATTAATAGAAGAAAGGCTCCTACCAAAGAACAGTAGGAGCCTTTCAATGGAGGTTTTCACTCCGGTCTTAGTTGCATGCCGAAGTTTCCGCCTTGACACTCAGGATTCGAACCTGGACCTTCACCAATCTCATAACATTACGGTGATGTGCTGCCTATTACACTACATGTCTGCTGTTTTTATCGTTGTCAGCTGTTTCCTTTTAACTCTGACAGTCGCCAAAATTCCACTTCGCCCAACGCCTCCATTGAATCTGTCAGAATCCAACGGAAGAACAATATTTAGATGTGAACCTGATGTGAATCAAGTTGTTAATACTCTAACAGAAAAATCAGAGAGAAGTGATTTTTCGCAATTTTAATATCCAGAAGAAGCTTGAACCATCTGAAAACTATCCAAAGCTTCATTTAAAGCTTTCGTACGTTTCGCATCGCTGTCGCATGTAACAGTAACTTCCAGCTGTAAATGCTCCTGATTGAACACACGACCGAATGCAGCAACATACTTCCCACCAGCATTTGTTTCAGAAAGCTTCACGGGAACAATTTTCTGCTGACCGAAACGGATGCTTCGTTGGCTAGCTTTTTGCACACCAGTAACCTCAGTCACCAGCTGTTGAGAAGCTGCTTCCTCATTGCCAGCAGTGACCTGAGTGTTATCAATCTTTCCTAAAATTTCACATCCTGTTGATTTCTGTGTGTACAAAGGATAGTAACTATCAGCGTTGATATAATACCCATACTTGTCCCGAAGAATAGAAGAGTCAACGCCAAACGGCGTAATATTCCGTTGCGTTTTCGTGTTCCAGGCAAAGTTTGCTGATTGGTTAGGTTGTGAAGATTGGGAGAAAATATACCCTCCAACTCCGATGACAAGAAGAAACGCAAGCACTATTAGTACTAATTTGTTCCGTTCCAAAAAATTTCGCATACTCCAACTATACAACAGAACGAACTTCTGATAGGATAAATGTATGACTAACACTGAACTCAGCAAAAAGATGTCATTTTTGCTTCGACACAAGCCAGAGAGCGCAGGGCTGACCCTGACCCCCTCTGGCTGGATTGAGCTGCCTGTTTTCGCTGCTGCATTGCAGGTTCCAGAATCCGAAGTTCTTGCGGTTGTCTCTGCTGACAGCAAGCAGCGGTTTACTGTTCGGAACGGAAGCATTCGAGCAGCCCAGGGTCACAGCTTTCCTGTTGAGTTAGAGTTTGAAACAGCAGAAGCCCCTGCTGTTCTTTGGCACGGAACTGTTGAGCAGTTTCTTCCTGCAATCTTCAGCGAAGGATTGAAGCCGATGAGCCGGCAGTTTGTACACCTTTCACCCACGGTAGAAGTAGCGGAAACGGTAGCTGCACGTCGAAAAGGTGAAACTATCCTTCTGAAACTTGAAACTGCACCATTCTTAGCAGCAGGTCATGAACTATTCAAAGCTGAAAACGGTGTTTGGTTGACAAAAGCAGTACCGCCAGAGTTCCTTACCAGACAGTAACATCAGTAGTGTTCACCCAGTCAAGTTCATTATTCTCCACAGAATAAACGCTTGACTGGGTTTCACTATTAATACGGTGCTGCTGAGTAACAAAACCTTTATCAGCATTAATTTTCACAGTATCCGTGAAAGGCTCATCTTCTTTATCATAGCCTTTTAATTTCTTAGAGCTATTACCATTCCAAGAGTAGATGCCTGAATCTGTACCAACAATGATGTCATCACCCTTACCGTATAGGAACGAAGTTGTGCCATCAACGTCAACAGTGGTTTCATTCTGACCTGTCAAAGAAACAACCGTTGTTTTCTTTGCAGATGACTGGTACCAGACAGCAACATCATTCTGATATGGAAGAAGTCCATATGTCCCGTCAGCTCCACGGATAATAGCTTTTGCAGCTGCTCCATCCGTACCAACAGAAATAGTTCGTGAACCGTTCACTGTGTCCGCATACGCAATAGTGTAGCTATTACCATTCTCCATGCTGAACCACTGTTGTACATACGTGCCATAATCAGCAACTGGATTAGTAGAATCCACACTGTACACGTATAAATGTGCACCCATGTTACCGTCAGTAGATTCCACTGAGGTAAATGCAAAAATGGAAGGAGTGACCCAATCCAACTGGTTGACGAACTTCTCACCAGCGGAAACATGTTTCCCAGCAAAATCGTACTCCCGAACAGGAGTGTTGCTACCTTGTTTGAAAACAGTGATCTTATTACCCTCTTTATTCACCTGAGCTGAATATGAAGGACTTTCAACCTGTACAGCATTCACAGTAGTATTAGCTGCTTGTTGAGAAGCAGAAGGGGCGCTGCTGTTAGGCTGTTTCGTCTCAGCAGTGTTATCAGCAGAAGACTCAACTTGATTATTGCCAGGGTTCTTATAAATAAACTCTGCATCAGGATGGGCTTTCTGCACAGACTGAACCTGTTGAGTTGCTTCCTGAGAGCCATTATCGTGAGCCTGGCCGATGAAGATAAAGCTAACAGCTACAGCAATTCCCAAAACCGCTGCTCCGCTACCTGCTGCGACAGCAATAGTACGCTGTTTCTTATCCATTATAAAACGCCTCCGACGAAAATCATACACCAAGAATATCGGCTATTTCGTATCGGAGGCGTTTTAGGTTAGTTCTTGTAGTAAACCGCTACACGCACATCATTAGCAAATGGTTCAAACTTTCGTGTACCATCACGACGAGGAACGGAACCCTCCTGAAGAATCTTATTCAACCCAGCATGGAACTCACGCAGTTCAGCACCATTCGGAGTGAACTGTGTTTTCATGTACACACTTCTGCTGGAATGCTCTTCCACCAAATCAGACTCTTCAACAGTTTTTGCTTTGTTGTCCTCACGAGTAGAAACAGTGTGCTGGTAGCGCAGAAGTCCCAATAGATGCTCACGCTCATCCTCAGTGATAGGGCGACTTGCAGCTAACATGACACCCTGAGGTACTCCTGCTGCTTTATCATGACGAGTAAAGAATGCCTGAGTCCCAGTCTCATCAGGAAGCTGAACCTGCTGCGGGAAGTCTTGGATAGAATACGGAGTGGAAGCTTTTACCAGCGGTTGGCGATTTGGACGAGGCTGATACTGCTTGCGGCTCTGGCCACCTTTGCCGCCGCTGCGTGGTTGAGAAGCTTTCGGTTCAGAACGGTTCGAAGGCTTACGCTGAGGACGGGTAGCACGCTGTTGAGGAGCAGCAGCATGGTTAGAACGTAGTTCATCCATCCACTGATGTTTACGGAATTCTTCTTCCGCCAGCTCAACATTCTTACGGGAATCAAAATACGCATCCAAATCTTTCGGATTTGTTCCGTTCTTTTGCATGCTCGCCAAAGCTTCATTCATGGTAATAACTGCGCCATGATACGGGCATGTGCGTGGGTCTTTAGCCTGGCACTCAGAAGCGTCTCTCATGATAATCCTTTGATCTAAACTCGTCTGTATTTCTAACGTCCGAGAAAAGCAAGAATAGTGTCAACATGTTCTCTTGTCAAGCCCACAGCAGGGTCAGTTTTGAGAAGGAGCGTGTTTCCGCGTTGTTGTGCCCAAACAAAGGCATCTTCATCCAACTCATCATCCACCCAAACAACTTTCTCAGCCGGAGCAACATCGTTACGAACCCAATCACTGATAGAAGGCAACTTCCAGGTTCCTGAATGCTCAGTAGGCATGTTCAACGGAATATGAGGATAATGCAATGATTCTAAAAAGAACCATTTAACAAGAGCGTTCGACTCGTCGCCCCAATTAGAAGCCCACACAAAATTAGCTGCGCTTTCAAGCTCCCGCATCCACTGGCCGTGATTGACAACATCCAAGTCCCAAGAAATCCAGTTCTGGTTATACCTGCTGAACCCACGTTCAATCAAATCCGTCGCCATGTACGGATTGAACACACCATCAATATCCCACAAAATATAATCAGTCATACACTGCTATATCGGAATTCAGACATGATGCCAGATAGGACCATTCGGAGTGTCTTCTAAAGCAACCCCGCGAGCAGTAAGAATTGCACGAATATTATCAGCAGTAGCAAAATCTTTTTCCTGCCGAGCTCGTTCACGTTGGTCAATCAACGCCTGAATGTCAGCTGCGATGTTTTTCTGCTCATCAAAAGTGAACAGTCTGAACAAATCATTGATGTCATCTAAGAAAGCTTTCGCAGATTTCCCAGGAACGCCCTCAGATAGATTCACCGTCTTGATATACGTGAACAGGACCTGTAATGCCTCAGGAGTGTTGAAATCATCATCCAAATGCTTGAAGAACTCAATCCTCGCTTCCGCTGTAAGCTCTTCTAAGGCCACAGAATCCTGTTCACCCTGCACGTTACGATAGAACGCTTCAACACGGCTCCTGGCCCCCTCAGCGGTCTGTACGCTATGTTCTGATAGCTCAGAGGAGGAACGGTAATGACTGGAGAAGAAAAGGAACCGCATAGACTCAGCAGACCACTCCTCACGAAGCTTACTCACCGTGATAAAGTTATCAGCACTCTTTGCCATCTTCGCACCATTCACCAACAGTAAACCCGTATGAGTCCAATGCTTCGCAAGAGGAGCTTTCCCAGAAAGTGTTTCCATAATAGCAATCTCAGCTTCATGATGTGGGAACACTAAATCAACCGCACCACCATGCATATCATACTGAGAACCGAACAAAGACTCGGTGATAGCAGTGTCTTCAACATGCCAACCAGGACGGCCAAACCCCAAAGAAGACTCCCAAGCAGGCTCACCAGGCTTATGCAACTTCCACAACGCAAAATCAGCAGAAGAATGCTTACGTGCATCATCCCCAGCAGTAGCCACAGGATTAGCTGCCAACGAATGATATCCACGCGCTTTCAACGCATCAAAATACCAACCATCATCCAACTGATATGCAAACCCAGCAGCAGCTAACCTTTCAATCTGATTCACAATTTCAGGGATGAACTCCGAAGCCCGAGCAACCATGTTTGGATGAGAATTCCGCAACCAAGCCATATCATTGAAGAACTCCTCCTCAAACTCAACAGCAACCTCAGAAAACGGAACACCCAAAGCGTTCGCTTTCTGAATAATCTTATCATCCACGTCCGTGATGTTCATCAAATACTTCACAGGGAACTGCGACCGCATGTAGCTCACCAGGAAATCCATCTGCACATACGTTTTCGCATGACCAGCATGCATACTTCCGTAGACAGTCGGACCGCACATGAACAAATGCAACGGACCATCAGAAGGAACAACTTCCTCCACAGAAGAAGTCAATGAGTTGAACATTTTGAAAGACATAACTTTTCCTTACAGTTGTTCGCGTCGCTCTGGCGGGACTCGAACCCGCGACACCACGATTATGAGTCGTGTGCTCTAACCAACTGAGCTACAGAGCGTTACGCAAAGATTTATCGGTAGATGAAGAGAACTTACGCACCAGGACATCGTTCCACATTATTCTCAGAAGCTTGCAGACGTTCTTTCAACTGCTTCGCTTCCTTATACATCTTCTTGAAAATCTTTCGTAACTTCTTACTGTCCTGAGCAACAGGAGGAACGTACTCAAACGAAATCCACTGAGCTACAGACTTATCCGTCAACGAAGCACGAACAGTATTTTCCGTAATGCCATGCATACTCATAACCCAGCCACGTTCAGCCAAGCGTTCAACAGTAGCAGTCAACCTGGAATCAAAAGTCCACAAATGCTCACCCAAACGGTAACGAGCAATCAGAACCTCCAACACTAAATCCTCAGTAGGAGTGAAATCATATTTCGGCATAACAGTACAATCCAATCAATAACATTGAATATCGTATCACACAACACAAACAGGCAAAACAAAAGAGGGAACAAACGATTATGTTTGTTCCCTCTTTTTACTGTGCGCGTGGTGGGATTCGAACCCACACACCCTTTCGGATACCAGCACCTGAAGCTGGCGCGTCTACCATTCCGCCACACGCGCATACTGTGTTATACAACAACAGTAACACAGTTATCGGATAAACGCAACACTTACATCAAAATATTTCTTACGACCGAGTATTGATCCAAAAATCTTCAACCTGCAACAAATTTTTCACATCCTTCACAGAAACAGAAGAACCTTCCAACTCGTCAACCCGATCATCACCAACAGGTTTCGTTGGAACCCCAGGGAATGCAGTCACAATGAACGGTAACCCAGTATCATTATGATCCCCAACAATCACCACAGAAGAATCCGTCAACGGCTGCTCCTCAACAGTAACAACCAACGAGCAATGAGCACCAGGTTTTGTTCGAACGACATCCAAAACCGTATCATCAGACAAAGAAGAAGCCTTCACCGCTCCTAACGTACCACCAGTATGAACTTTCAAATAACGGTACTGATCTAAGAAAGCTTCCTCAGGTACATTATCTTCAACGAAAAATACACCCCTGTCATCATCAGTAAACAAATCCCGACCCTCATCCAACAGCAGCTGGACAACATCCTCAACCCGCTTCAATAAAGGGTTAGAAAACTTGGACCCAGGAACATCCGGACCGCCACTAAAATGCTTTCTATCCGTCGCCTCATAATACGAACCCAAAGGACTATTACGGGGCACATACAGCTCAGGCATTCCTCGTTCAGGGCAGCGGGACCCAGCAGAGCACCCCGCCACCCCAAAACGAGAACGGCATTTCATCGGTTTAAGCCCCAATTCGCAACACTACGAGCCAAATCAGTAAACGAACCCTCAACACGAATCTTACTTCGCAAAGAACCACAATTACATACAGCATCAGCACTCAAACCATGGTCAGTCTCAAACGGGTCATCAGCAAATGTTCCAGAGAAAGAATCCCAAGAGTCTTCCTCAGCCTGACCAACATACTGCACACCACAAGCATCAACATGAGCGCGAGCTTCATAATCACGCCAACCGCCGTAGAACGTGTCCTTATACTGCTCAACCCACTCACCCTTTGCCAGCAAGAAGCTTGCAGCAGAACGGTCAAACGCAGTTGAATCAGAATCAGGGTCCAACGCATTATCAGCAGGAGCAACAAACGTTTCACGACGATTGAACTGCTCAGCAATAGGCTTATTCACCTTAGAAAGCACCATCTCGTTGTAATGCTCACCAGAGATGGCACCATCACGCAGAATCTCCAACTCAACATCCTGAGACAAACGATTAATCTGCTGCAACAGACGCTTCTTGTTATCCGGATCAATACTCTTATCAGCAATACCAGCCTCAACACGAGCAACAACCTCATGCGCATAACGAGAAACCGCATCACGATTCGCAACAGCAGTCTGGAAATGAGTAGGACCCGCAGAAGAATACGGAGAACTCAGCTCCTGGTAATACATCTCAACAGCAGAATCCGCAAACACACCACCCTGGTGGAAACGGCAAGTAGCTGGATCAGCAGCACGGCAAGGACGATCAGAACGTTCAGACATAATAACTCCAAAATGGGAACACTAACAAACCCATTTCTAACAAGATCAGTGATGATGTGGAACCCGTAAGCCGTGTTCTGTTTTAAGCTACCATCTATCTACGCTACCTACCTGTTCATCATCGGGGCGTAAGACCCTAGAAACGCTTGGTATTGCTGGCAAGAACCTCAACCCTGCTTTTTAAGTTAGGCTTAGTGGTACAAACGATACAACCTAAAAGTTGTATCTCCCACATGGTTATTACGCACCAGCACGGACTTTCCTGAGAAGCACATACATGCAACCCCGGCAGCTCAGCTCCACATCATCACAATGTACACTCATCATAGCACACACATAATCGTCTGTCAAACAGAAAAAGGGAACGCACCTAACCCGAAAGTCAGATGCGTTCCCACCCCATTTTCTCACTGAAAGTAAGTATTCAGCGAAACAATCTAACGAAAAGCTTACAACAGCTTCCCTCACTTATACTTCATAGCTAACAAGGGAAACTGGGGAGCCTTTCACAAAGTGCAGAAAAAACATCAAATTAGCTTAAATCATGATTCTTCCAACGTAAAGCCTCATCCTCAGATAACGGCTCATCATTCAGAATCTTACTCAAAATACGACGACCCTCATCAGAAACACGAACAAAATTACCCTTCGTGTAATCAATGTTACGGAACCAATCACTCTGACACACTTCACAGCAGTCATTAGTTCGCTCAATAATCATTTTCACACGAGCAGCCTGCAACGCAAGCAGCTCCTCCTGCTCATTAGCAGGCAACTCATCAAATTTTGTCATACCAGTAATATCGTCAGCTGGACACGCCAGGGATATTAACTAAACCCCAACGAGACTTCTCAACCCTACGACTGACAAAATCAACAATGCTATCAGGCTCCTCAACACGAAGTGTATCCAACAACTCCCAAGCCTCAGCAAAAGACTCACAAGGAATTGTCTCAGACACCTTACCTCGCATAACAAGAACACCATACTCCGCCACAACGACAGCACTGTTCAGTTCAAGGCCGCTCACAGGAACACCTCTGCAGAAGAACTGTACTCTTTCAACGCATTCAGTTCACGCTGAACAGCAGCAGGGTCCTCACGGACCTCCCACCCAGCAAACTTCACCACGCGAGAAGCAAACTGAACATTCCCATCAGGAACATCCCGCTTCCAATCATAGTACGCAGACTCGGCAGCACCGAAATCGCCAAACGGAAGGAAACGAGTATCGCCCTTTTCCGTCACACGGATACCATACTCCACCATAACACCAGGATCATCAGAATAAAAATCAGCCATACTCAATGATAACACAATAAACAACAGAACACCAATACCAAAAACGAAATCCCCCTCAACCATAACAATTGAGAGGGATTCCTACTGCGGAAGCGACAGGATTTGAACCTGCGGTGGTTTTTACTCCACTCGTCATTAGCAGTGACGCGCCTTAAGCCGGACTCAGCCACGCTTCCATATTTATTTATATTGCGAGCGGATGACGGGAATCGAACCCGCACTATCAGTTTGGAAGACTGAGGCACTACCATTATGCAACATCCGCATGAAATTACTTATTATTGAGTTATATGGAGCGGATGACCGGGCTCGAACCGGCGACATCAACCTTGGCAAGGTTGCACTCTACCAACTGAGTTACATCCGCGTATTTATATATTAAGTTATTGTGAGCGGATGACGGGAATCGAACCCGCACTATCAGTTTGGAAGACTGAGGCACTACCATTATGCAACATCCGCATGTTTTATTTATTTATGTTGAGCGAACGACGGGGCTCGAACCCGCGACATCGACCTTGGCAAGGTCGTACTCTACCAACTGAGTTACGTTCGCATGTTTTGTTGTTGATATTATTCTAACACACGAAGTGTCTGTATGTCAACTTTTTTCGTTTTTAAATATTTTCTTATTGCTGTGTCTGATACATTATAGGCTTTCGCTACCTGTACGAAGCTGGTTTCTCGCAATTGTATCAAAAGATTTTCCAAGTTACCATACTTCTTATCGGTCATTTCAGAAATTTCTTGACGAGAACAATCATAGCACACTACTGCTGCCCGCGTCTTTCTACCTGCGCATTTTGGACACACTAAACTCTGGAACTCTTTTGTTTCTTGATGGGTAGACTCTAATCCATTAGCACGCGCCGTAGTTTTCTTTTGGTGACAGTTTCCACAACGCACCTCACATTTGGTAATTTCATCTTTCACATCCTGAACGGTAAACTTTGCCGTTGCTCCAATCATTTGTGCGATGTCAGCTTTCTTTTGGCCTATCACATGGTCAAACTCCAAAGCTATAAAGTTAGTCTCATTACAATCAATACAAGGAGTATTGTTGAGATGCTCATCAGCTACCTCAGGATTCTTGCTCTGGCATTCATTACGCATATATTGTTTCTATCCGGAAAACCGATATTCTCTATACACTTACTTACCTACTGGATTCTTATGAAGAAACTTATCCTCATCACGACAACAACGCTGGCTGCTGCATGTTTGCTGTCTGGTTGCTCTGCTTTGGCGAATCCGTATAAGGAGCCTTCTATTGATGTGTTGAAGACTGTGGCTCCTTCTGCGACAGCTACTCCTTCTGGCTCCGCTTCACCTTCTGCTGTGACGCTGCCTGCTCAGTTCCCAAAGGTTCCATTGTTCAACGATGAATATGTTCCTGGTTCTTATAAGACGTACATGAATACTGCTGCTCAGCAGGAGTATAAGGTGAGCTTGTACGCTGATGAGCAGGCGCTGACGCAGATTATTGCGAACTATCAGGTTGCTGGTTTCCAGCCGTCTGAGCAGGTGACAAATGTTGATGGTTCTAAGCTGGTAACGTTTGAGAATAATGAGTACAGTGTTATCGTGAATGGGAAGAAGAACCCTGAGAATCGTTATCAGTATGATTATCGTATTATTACGAAAGCTGTGAACTAAGGTTTACAGGAGAAGGCCCCGCCAATTCGGCTGGGGCCTTCTTGTTTGTTTAGAGTGTACTGTGGTCTGCGAGGATGAAGGACTTGAAGTTTGCTTCTTCCTCATCAGTTTCTGGCACTTCTTCTCGTACAGTTACTCGGAGTTCGCCATGCTTTGGATGGGTAGCGGACATGATAAGGCTTTGACCGTTTTCGTGGAAGTGAATGGGGGTATGGTCTGGCACACGTTCATCTGTTCCTTTCCAGTATGGGCGATAGTAGGAACCTTCGTACTGGTAGGCAAGAAATGCTTCTTGATCGTGGAATGGGCATGGCACTCCTTTGTCACGGAAGTCATCATCTGCATCACAAAGTCCCCAGCCTTCGTAACCATCTTCCCATATAACAGCAGTTGAGCATACAGTATCTGGGTAAGGTGCTCCGAATGCGGACCACGTGAAGTGCCCTGGGCATTCTTCTGCTCCAACTGGGTAGGGAACACCGAAGGTTGGGGTGATTGCGTGCGCTGCTACGGAGTAAGGTTCTCCTGTTTCTTGCATGCGGTCACGGATAGCTTTTTTACGGGTGCTGTTGCGGGTCATCTTCTTATCCTTTACAAGCTGACATTCTACGCTTGGCAGCTTGATTTGTTCGGTGAAGATAATCAGGCTGTTCTTGTTGATGGAATCCACTGAGGACTTTGCTCTCAATTTGAGTTCTTGCGTAGTAAGCACTCAATCAAGACTGGCCACCATGACGGCCTGAGAGTAAGTGTATCATAGTTTGCAAATGTCAGTGGTTCCTGGTAGTATCATACTTATGACGAAGGAGAATACGATTATGGCGAAGACGTTGGATGTTGATACGCTGGTTTCTTTGGCGAAGCTGGACCTGTTGGTGAACAACGGTGTTGACAACTGGGACTGGTATGCAGATTCCCTTGAGGATGCGGGCTACGAGGCTTCTGATGACTATGTTGAGGATTCTCTGAACTTCCTGGACGCGTTGGAGGCTGGTGGCGTTGACAACTGGGATGGCTACGATGACAGCCTTGATGGTTTGAGCGAGTACGCTGATTACCTTGATGAGCTTGTTGACGTAAGTACTGCGCTGAGCTTTGATGATTGGAAGACAGCTAAGGAGGTTGCAGCTGATGAGGCTGCTAAGGCTGACGCTGAGGCGAAGGCTGCTGTTGTAGCTGAGCCTGATGTGCCTGCTCTTCGCGCTCCAAAGAACGAGGCTGAGGCTCGTGTTGCGGCATTCATTGCTGACCGTTTCCCTGAGTATGATACTGAGGTTGCTTTTGACAAGGTTACAAACAATGGTTTGTGGAAGCGGTCAACGTTTGAGCGTGAGTTCGCCAAGGCGTTGGATGTTGCTGCTGAGGTAAAGGATGAGGACGCGGCTATCACTAATTACCTGGTTCGTGCTCAGGATGCTTTGGTGACTATCACGTTGAAGAACGGCAAGCTGAAGAAGTTCATCGCTGAGACGTTGGAGTCATAAGCTGTATCTCCTATAAGGAAAGCCCCTCACTTGAATTACTAAGTGAGGGGCTTTCCTTATAGCTCATTTGGTGAAGATATGCTTGATAAGGTCGCGCATGAGCGTTTCAAATTCTTGCCTATCGTAGTCTTCAATGTATCCGTCTTCATCAAGCTCTCCGTCAATGACTTTGGCTTTAATAAGAGCCACAGCGATATCCTGTTTCCAACCACTGTTTCCGAAGGGGCGCTTTCCTGAGAAGCCCTCTTCTTCTATCCAGACTGTTGTCAGAAGCTGTTCTAGGAACTCTCGGATTGTGTGGACATTACGGACTGTTGTGATTGGTGTTTCAAGGATTGTATCGTAGTTTGTCATGCTTCTATTATATCATAGCAAAAGCCCCCACCTTAGTTGAGGTGGGGGCTTTTATTTTGGAGGGGATGACGGGAATTGAACCCGCTTCTTCGACTTGGAAGGACGACATAATAGCCAGTATACGACATCCCCAGGTTCTCCACGATGAATGGCCATCCATCATGAAGCAGTGTTCAGTTATTGTGTACAAGTACCGGTTCAATATCTGAACAGTCACATATTCTTCACTCACGCCAGTTAGATAATGTTAGAACTTTTGTCGCTGCCTCACCTGGACTCGAACCAAGAATGACGGTACCAGAAACCGTAGTGTTGCCAATTACACCATGAGGCAAAACAGTCAGTTCAGGAAAACAGTTACTCGCAAGTCTTTGAGTTCATACGCCTCAAAGGGGAAGTAACACCTTTACTGACTTTTTGCGGTTGGAAGGGAAGCAGTTACCTGCTCGCAATTTCCAACCTGTTGAGTTATTTCACCGAACGTTATCGGCATATATTCAAGTATACACGAATTTTTTACAATGTCAACACTTTGTAGAAAACTTTTTCATCCAACCCTTAGCGAGCGATTGTCTCGTAACCGAAGATAACTGTCTTCTTCAAAAAGCCATTCTGGTCGCCCTTAGTAAGCTTGTTGATTCCACCTGAAATCCATGTAGTTGACACCAGCTCCTGGTTAGGGGCTACAAAACTTGTGTCAACTTTCAGTTCCTGTGTTGGGGAGTTCTGTACCAGAATAGCTACGTACGGGTCAACTTGTGCGGAACGCTTCCCAACATGTAGCACATCACCAATAGTAAGCTCTGTAACGTCCTGTGCGGTTGTAGGAGCCACTACGACATCTTCAGAGAGCGTGAGTGTCACGAAGGTTGCAGCAGCGGTAAAAGGCTTACCAGAGCCAACAGGAGGGAACCCTGTAAACACATCAGGCTTTCCGATGTAGAGTTTCACCTGAACTTCGTATGTAGAAGCAAGGGAAATCTTGAACCTATCCTGTTCCACAATTCCAGCTGCAACACCGCGAGCTTCTGCAAGGGTTGTGAAACCACCGATGAGAAGCTCATTGTCCTGACTGAAAACACCATACAGGAGTTCTTCCTTGTCAGCTGCGACAGTTTTCGGCTGATACCATCCACGCGGGTATTTGATTTCCACTCCAACAACTGTCTCCCCGTAAAGAGCACGAGCTTTTGCAAGGAGGAGTGCATCAGCGTAGCCCTGCTCGGCTAAGTAATGGGAGCGGGGATGAATATCCATGGTGACATTCTTCTCGTAAAGATCAGTGCCAGCATAGGGGCTGAGGAGGGATCGCATGTGGAGGAGCCTTTCAAAAGTAAGTACTCTACTATTCTACTGGAAACTATCGTGAAAGTCAAATGCAAAACGAGCCAGACTCGGTTAGAGTCTGGCTCGTTTACTTGGGGTGATCGACGGGATTCGAACCCGCGGTTTTACAGAGTCACAGTCTGTTGCAATGGGCCTCTCTGCCACGACCACCATACGTACGTTAGGTTTCCCTTTCGTATGTATACTATCGTATCATACCCTGACGAGTCATGTCAAGTTTTGTGGAAACTTTTTTCGTAACTCAGAGTATCGGTTCAATAGCAGTTTTTACTTATTGGAGAATCTTGAAATCCTGTGTCATGCCAGCAGTGTATACGAAAGGCTGGTTGAGGTGAGGTTTACGGTCTACTAAACCATTCTCTAAGGCGAACTCAATGTATCCATCGGATTCACCTTCATAATCAATTTCAGTGACTTCGTAGCGTGCTTTATCCAGATGGATAACATCGCCTACTTTGACCTGTTCAGCTGGAATTGTGGTTTCAACAGTCCTGCGCTCATCAATGATACGTTTGCTTCCATCAAATGTAGTTGTGACGATAAGACCATTTGCGAGGTAGATGCGGTCTGTTGCAACACGAGATTTCACGTCGTTATTGTCTACGCCTTCATAACCCGCACTGATGATTTGCTGTACACGAGTGTATTTGTCATGCCATGGGTGCATTCCTTGGTTAGGCTCTTCCATGACAGCCATGACGTTGTTGACAGTTTCGGTGCGGTCAGGAATTCGGTGACCTTTGTACATGTTTGTAACAATGGAGAGAACTGTTTTCTTGTCAACATCTGGTACCACATTGCCATGATTGTCAAGTTTGAGGTTGCCTCTACGGGCGAAGAATTCACGGACTTCTTGGCTGTCTTTTGCTGCCTCTGTCACTTCAGTCTGTGCAGTCAAATATGCATCCATATCGCCTGCACGCAACGCTTTTTCTGAGCGAAGGACAGCGCCATGGTAGCGGCATCGGCTTGGGTTCTTGGCTTGGCAAGGAATAGTTGTTGTACTCATAAAGGGTTCCTAACGATGCACAAAAGAAAACTCTCCCCGTGAACTTTGCAGTTCAGAGGAGGAGAGTGTCTAATAATAAGAAATAAAATCTTCGCCGGGACTTGAACCTGCCGCCATTAGTTCGACCTAATGTAGCCTCACGGAATTGAACCGTTTGTCAGCGTTTACTTCTTGTGGAGGCTAGGAGAATCGAACTCCTGACCTTCTGCTTGCAAAGCAGATGCTCTACCAATTGAGCTAAGCCCCCATATATTGAATTGTTACGCGACCCGTACCGGACTTGAACCGGCGACCTCTACCTTGACAGGGTAGCGCTCTAACCAACTGAGCTAACGGGCCAAACTTGTACTGCTATTGAATTATATGGCGACCACGACGGGACTCGAACCCGCGACCTCTACCGTGACAGGGTAGCGCTCTAACCAACTGAGCTACGCGGCCAAATAAAAATATTTATTGGCTTATTGAATTATTTTGTTGCAGAGGCGGGATTTGAACCACTTATAAATTGCGACCTCTAGTTTATGAGACTAGCGAGCACTCCGAACTGCTCTACTCTGCCACGTAATTGTGCAACAAGTTGCTGCATAATTTGTTTGTATTTAGTTGTTTCGTTGCGCAGGCCAGATTTGAACTGACGATTCGAGATTATGAGACTCGTGTGATACCGAACTTCACTACCGCGCTATACCATGCAGTTTGCACTGCAAGTCTGTATTGAATTATGTTGTTGCGGGAGAGGGATTCGAACCCCCGACCTCCAGATTATGAGCCTGGCGAGCTGCCGAACTGCTCCACCCCGCGGCACTTGTTCTATTATATCGGCTTTTGTTTGAAAAGTCAAGTTTTTTAGATTTTCTTTTTCAAACATTTTCCGTGAAGCGGATGATGTGGGATTTGAACCCACGGTAGAAAGGAATACTTCCTACTTCACTTTTCGAGAGTGATGCGATAAGCCGCTCTGCCAATCATCCATTCAGTGTTTCCACTGTATAAAGTGTAACACAACCTTATGAAGTGTGTCAACTTTATTTTCGCTATTCAGTTATCGGTTCTACGTAATTCATGCAAAAGGAACTGAAAACGTTCCAGAAGAAGTAATGGTTTTTTCGTTGTAGAGCTGTACAGTACAACTGTGGGAGTGTTTCTTGGGTCATTGACATCCACTAAAACAACATCAGGGATTTCAGGGAAAATTTCACGCAAGCTATCATTCTGCTTCTGCATGTATTTCCTTTCCAGCTCTACGTTATACTTACCAACTTTGAGTGAACTGATACCACCGCGTTCACGGAAGTAGAAGCGCATGCCATCAATATCACCGTAAGCTTGAACTGGCTCTAATCCCTCAAAAACAGCAGTGAACTTCAAACCTCTGTGAGCATAAAGCTTTTCAAGGACCTGAGCTGTTTCCTCATTAGTCAAATACTGTGAACGAGAGTGAGCGTCTGCAATGAATGAGATTTCTTCTTGCAGCTTGTGATACTGGTCTGTCAAGTGTAGTCCTTGCGTAGCGGATGTCATAGAGTTTTCATTATACTATATTTTGAGGTGGCGACGGGATTCGAACCCGTGGTTGTACGGTTTTGCAGACCGTTCCCTTGGACCGCTCGGGCACGCCACCAAGGAGGGGATTACTTTTATATCATTGAAGTGGGGCAGGTGGGACTTGAACCCACGAATCGTCGAGTTATGAGCTCGGTGCCTTAACCAGCTTGGCTACTGCCCCGTTATGTACTAACAGCACTTGAATGATAATAGCAGGTTTATTATCGGCTGTCAAGTATTAGCCGTTTAATAGCTGGAACTGGACGCTCCTGCGGCTAATGCGAAGAGTACATAAAGCGCTATTATAAGAACCCAACCAACGAGTTGGAAGTATCCAATGACAAGAGCTGCAACCGCTGCTCCTTTACCACCTTCACCTGTGCGCTTAATTTCTGACAAAGAACGATGGCCTAGAATGATACCGACGATTGTCAAAATCCCAACTAAGAAACCTGTTAGCGAGAAGATAAGTGCCATGATAGCAAATCTATTGGTTATAGCTTGTGCAGGGTAGGGCATATATTGCTGCTGGTACTGATGTTGAGTTTGTGGATAACCTGTTGGTATGCCATAAGAATTCTGCTGAGGATTAGGATACAAATTCTGAGGAGTAACATTATTGAAAGGCTGCTGTACAGACTGCTGAAACGGTGGCACCTGCTGTGGCGTATTACCATAGTAGTTCGGTGTTTCTTGAGCAGGCTTCTGAATGTTCACCCTATTGTCAGGGTTTATAGAATCGCTGTACTCTGAATTGTAATTACTCATAATCTTCTTTATCCGTTATTAAAATCCGAACGCGAACGTTGCTATTGCGCTTAGAAGAGCTATTGCGATAGCAGAGTAGCCGACGACTAATGCAGCAATAGCCCAACCTCTACCTTTTTCACCTGTCTGTCTAATTGCTCTAAGAGCTTTATGAGCTGCAACGATTCCAATAATAGGCAGCAGTACTGCTGTAAAATTCCAAAATAGAACAATAAGTGCGCCAACTACTGTAAGACCTAAGGCGATGAATACTTGGTTGTTGAACTTGCCTGTATTTTGGTTATGGAACTGAGGAGGTGCGGCGTTGTATAGGTTCGGCTGCTGGAACTGGTTTTGCTGAGGAACGGCCGGATTGTAATAGTTTGGCTGGTTCTGATTCTGGAAATCAGGTGCCTGGAAGCTCTGAGGTTGTTGTACTACTGGATACTGCTGTTGAGCCTGGAAAGGCTGTGCGCCGCTCTGAGGCGCGAATGGAGCCGCAGATGGATTCCCTTGTGCAAAAGGCGTATTCGCCTGCGGAGCGCTCTTCTGTGGACTCTGAACAGGTCGCTGAGGAGGGAAAGGCTTGCCAGGGAATGGGCTAGCTGGCTTGTTGAACTTTGGGGTGTTGTTTGATCCGAAATCTGTCATGATACAGTCCTATCGGATAAGTACCCTCGATGGGATTTGAACCCACTATCTTGACTTTATAAGAGTCCTGCATTTACCGATTATGCTACGAGGGCGAGCAGGATGTTACCAGTTGGCAGCTTCCTGATGAAAACGCTGTTCATCTTCTTCTGAAAAGAACGTTACTGTCTTAGTGATGCATTGTTCTTTCGTTACTTTATCAGCAATTCGCTGAGCAGTAGCGTTATTGATAATATTCAATCTATCCTCATCAAACTCCATCCCAGCCCAGTATACTGTGATGACATTTGATGATACTCCCAAGTCAGATTCTAACCAGAACGTGTCAGAAACCTTGAAAGAGCACAATGCCTGCATCAGGTTATCCCACAGGTTTTCATACTCATCATCAGAGAAGTCTTTGTCAAACTTGATGACAGTCACCGTGTTCGGGTAAGGAGTCCACTCTTCTCCATAAATTTCCTCAGACGAAACATCCTGATATCCATGTTGCACTTCAACTTCTTCTACGCCCATCAGGTACAGAGCGTAAACACGATGAGTTCCGTTCTTGACGTACGGCTCATATTCATAATCTTCGTCCCCACCATCCTCGGCAAGGGTTGAGAGAATAATAGGGGATCGGAATTCGCCGTCACGAGTGTACTCTGCGATGAGTGTATCGACAATTTCCTTATCGTAAGAATTCTCTGCCAACATTTCAAAAGTGTCTGACCACAAGCCGTTATCAGGATAGGCTGGTTTATAGTCGGAGAGAATATCTTTCAAAAGCATAATGACAGTATACACGCAAAAAGCTGGTTTTGCAAGAAACAAAACCAGCTTTTACACGTTTAGTAATCAGATCGGACTTTACTTGAGAGTCCATTCGTTCTCATTGTCATTCTTCTGGAATGAAATGGTCTTACCAGAGTTCAACTCTGGGTCGAAACGAGAAGACTTCAAACCAAGTCCTTTGTACTTGTCCAAAGCTTCAAGAGCCTCGCGCAGCTCGCTTTCTGATAATGCTGGAACAGCCACAGTAGTCACACCTTTCAAATAATTTGACTTGCTTACATCTATCGTCCTGGTTCACTGCGACACAGTTCTTTTTCCGATTATGATATTGATAGGAATGATCTATGTTACTTCACGGCACAGGAACTCCTCTTCCTATTGGGAGTTTGATTACATCGGCAGCTTCTCGAAAGCAAAAAACAAGTTATTTCAATAGCTTTGCAGATCACGTGTATTTTGTTGACACTGAGTACACACCAGCACACCCTGAAAATGATTTCGTTCCACGAATAGAAGAGTTAGAACTCCCTCAGGACAAGCAGACATCTACTGAGACAAAAGCGTATGCTTCTGCTATTTACTATGGACTAAACACTGCGACCAGAAGAGTGCATCCTCTTTCTCAAAGCCTTGCTACCAGCGTAATAGATATTTATGGTGATGCCAGAGGTGAAGCGTATGAAAAAGCAGCTTCCTCTATGACGGAAGAAGATGTATATCGTTTACGTAAGAATCTTTCTGACTTAGGTCGTTCCACGGAAGGATATGCAACTTCCACTGAATGGGAAGCTATGTCTTCGGAAGAACAAGAGGCATTCAATGAGAAATATTCTGTTGAAGAAGAAACACCGCCTAATCCTTTGAGAGGGTATTGGGTCTATGAAGTAGAAGTCGTCAAAGGCACAGTGGAGAAAGACCAACATGGACATCACGAATCTAATTATCGTGTAAAAAATGGTCAGTTAAGAATCAAACGAGCGGTTATTGCTGACGGAGCGGTACTTTCAGATGAGATTCCGTATCCACCTACTAATGCAATTATTCCTGAACCTAATGGTCAAGAAGAAGCGCTATTAGCTGAAATAAGCAAGCGAATTGAACAGAAAAAAGTTGACGTTACAAGAAATACGCCTCGCACCGCAGGTGTGCCCGCTTCTGAACTTGTTTCTTGTGGCGCTGCTACACAGGATGGCTCCTCTTGCAAACGAGCAACCAGAGGCGAATCATGTTGGCAGCACAAGCTGAAACCAACTCGGTAGACATTTTGGAGCCTTCTACGGGGTTCGAACCCGTGACCTCTTCTTTACGAGAGAAGCGCTCTACCAGCTGAGCTAAGAAGGCATAAACCACCACATGCACCTAATTCACTGAAATACCGCTGCTACGTTTCCGTCCTGACGGGGTTTTCCCAGCTTATTACCACATGTGGAGGCCGTACTGCTGGTGGGATTCGAACCCACACATAACTACGTTCTGAGCGTAGCCCCTCTTCCGTTGGGGTACAACAGCTTACATTTTCAATTGTACACAGAGTTATCTGTATAGTCAACTAAATATTCAATTATTTTCTTTGGTGCCTCCAACGGGATTCGAACCCACAACCTTTACCCTCGGAAGGTACTGCTCTATCCGTTGAGCTATGGAGGCATATTATCTTATTCATGCTTATCGGTTTTTAGTTATAGTTGGAGACGAAGACCGGATTTGAACCGGCAGCTCCTTTCGGAAACGGATTTGCAGTCCGCCGCGTTAACCATTCCGCCACTTCGCCATGTCACACAGTTCTAACTGATTTGCATACGCTGGTTCAGTTTAGTGAAAAACCTTGACAGACAACTCTTTTCTCAGAAAACTGTGTGCTATTCTCTAAGTGTTGCTCTGTATTCATTCTAACACAGAAAATTGTACTTTTCCAGGGTTTTGAATAAAATTTACGAAAAAAGCAGAAAACCTTGTTTGGTTTCCTGCTTCTATGGAGCCACCTATGAGAGTCGAACTCATGACCTCCATCGTACCAGGATGGCGCTCTAACCAGGCTGAGCTAAGGCGGCATATCAGGAAGCTTATTACGGCTTCCTAACATGTTATCGGCAACATTGGCTACCTGCCGAAAACAAGGCAGCATCATCATAGTAAAACACAATCAAGTGTAACGTTTGTAGCAAAACGTCCTACGAATCCGCGCGTACCCGCACATGGAGTTGAACCATGACCTACACATTATCAGTGTGTTATCCAGTAACCGCTAGACCATACGGGCATATATTTTATTATTACTACTATCATAGCATACAGAGTGAGCAAAGTCAAACGTATGAATGAAATTTGTGTGTTCCCACCAAGAATCGAACTTGGATTACTACTGAGTCAAAGTAGTGTTCTACCATTAAACTACAGGAACATATCTGCGGAGAGAGGAGTAGTTGAAACCCACGTCAAGAGGCGCTCACCCTTCTTTTACAAAGAGGACCAGCCCCTGACTGGTTCACTCTCCATGATATCCGTTTTAAGTTATTGCAGAGAACATATTTCCAAGATGGTATCCCTTACATTGTTCTACGACTCAAAGGAGTGACCACTTCGCATATGCGAGGATATTTCCTATTGTATCGGCCAAAAGCAATCCTAGGGAATGTGGAGCCTACGGGGGTCGAACCCGTGACCTCTTGCATGCCATGCAAGCGCTCTACCAGCTGAGCTAAGGCCCCAAACATCCTGTAAACAACATTATCTGCTGTGCTACCCTCCTGGTAGTGGTAGCTCGCTGTACATTTTATTACAGACTCTTTCAGAATGTGCTGGGATATCGTATGATAAGTGATCCCGCTTCTTGAACTTGGCTTTATCATACAAAGTTTGATCCAAGCAAGAGATAAAACCCACCATACAAACAAGCTTGACTTGAATGCAGCTTTCATGAAGTCGCAAGGTGGGACTTTTGGCGGACAGTGAGAGATTCGAACTCCCGGTGGTTTTACCCACAATAGTTTTCAAGACTACCGCTTTAGGCCGCTCAGCCAACTGTCCAATCCAGGATTGTTACGGACAATTCTGGAAACCGTTGATCTTACTTGATGATGTTATCGGCGTTTTCAGCTGACAAAGCCACCAATTCGCTCAGGACACGAGTGAAATCATAGCCTTCAATTGTCATATGACAACCAACAGAGCTAATTTCTATTGTTCCAACTGTGTATTCACAGGTTTCGCAATATCCTGATATCTCATAACCCAAAGAAACGTACACTGAATCAGTGTCGCTTACCTTGTAGCCCTGGTTCTGTAACATGTTACGTCCCCACAGCTGGATCACATCTTCGTATTTCATGTCAGCACCTCTTTCATAATCATATTTGACGCTAAATGCCATCTGCTTATGAAAAAGAACTTACATTATTCACGATTATGTGAAGTGGACCAGAGGGGAATCGAACCCCTGACCTCCTGCTTGCAAAGCAGGCGCTCTACCAATTGAGCTACAAGCCCATTCCCTACTCTTCCAGTTCCCTCTGAAATCAAATGTAGGCGGGTGCTACTGTGCGTTTTCCTTCCGTAGCCGAACATCTGTCTGTATTTTTACGAATGCGGTGTGAACAGATTGACCGATATCACAGCATGTTTCAGAATTACTAATTCTGGTAAATTGGCTATTCATGCGAGCCAGAAGAAATACTTATCCAGGAGCGGTTAACTTCCTTTACTTCGTTCTCCGAGCGATAAGCGGGATTTGAACCCGCGACATCAACCTTGGGAAGGTTGCACTCTGCCAACTGAGTTACTATCGCATATGTTTAGTCCGTAGAAGGATTCGAACCTTCGGGCAGCCCTTCTGTTAACAGTTTCCCATTAGCAGAAGACCAACCAACCATTTCTTGCATGCCAAAAACTGGTTTAGCAATTCATGATTTTACCTTCAGCCACTCAGCCATACTGGACTAAACGTGGAGGCTAGGAGAATCGAACTCCTGACCTTCTGCTTGCAAAGCAGATGCTCTACCAATTGAGCTAAGCCCCCATATAACGGTACCGTTATTCAGTTCTAAACTGACTTTGATTGGAAGTGAGCCACGGTTCCGTACTGCTCACCGACTGCGACAATCCTGTTGCCACCCATGTGACGCGGACGGGAATTGAACCCGCAACTTCGCAATGAAGCACTAGATTGAAAGTCTAGCTGCCCGTACCAGTAGAGCGACCGCGCCATATTCTTACGTAGCCCAGGTGGGACTCGAACCCACACGTCCTTTCGGACACTTGATTTTGAGTCAAGCGCGTCTACCAATTCCGCCACTAGGCCATATTTTAGAGTCTTTGACAAGACTTGTAGAGTTGCAGGATTCGAACCTGCGCTGAGAGGTTATATGCTCTTGTGCATCCGCTACACTAAACTCTTGTCAGCTCGTTTTAGTAGCCTGACATGAAATTGATTCGGTAACACATCATTTCATTACCGCTACCCGAATACAAATTCAGTTACCGCTGAATTATTCGGCCATAAATGTTCTATGTCAACTGCGTCTCGCAGTGAACTTTCTTTCTATAAAGGGTTTCTTCATTCACAATCAGGAAGAAACCCTAAGCGATCTGGACGGGACTCGAACCCGCGGTAACTTCTTAGACAGAGAAGTGCATTAGCCGCTATGCTACCAGACCATAAAACCCTCGTCGTACACCCAAGTCTGCGCTACACCACCACAGTGTCCGCTTTGGCTTGGAACTCATATCCCGAGATGCTAACTCGTACTTGCCCCCACCTGCCTGAACGGTTAATTCAGACTCAGCGGGAGTAGCCGCGAGCAGTGAGTAGGCCCCCAGGGGATCGAACCCTGAACCCTCGGATTAAAAGTCCGATGCTCTAACCAATTGAGCTAGAGGCCCATATCGCAACCATTCCCCAGTTGTTCGGTTTCAGGTTGCTTCCTGTTATGCAGTTACCAACCTGCGTTTATCCAGAACTTTCAAGAATACAGGCATTCTTGGCTGGAATATTGAAAAACGATAACAACCTCGTTTATCAATGGTCGCTGCCCCTGCTGGACTCGAACCAGCAACCTTGAAGTTAACAGCTTCCTGCTCTGCCAATTGAGCTAAGGGGCAATACTCAACAGTTTCTTATATCATGCTTGAACTGAAGGTCCCTCTTGAAGAGGTTTATTGCGGGGTTTTACATTTGCATGACCCGCTCGCTGCCCCACCTGGATTCGAACCAAGACTAAAAGATTCAAAGTCTTCTGTGCTGCCATTACACCATGGGGCAAAAACATCTTGCTGTTAACAAGATGTAATTGACACGGGAGCCATCACCATAGGTAATTCATCCGTGCCGTATAAAATATGTTCTCTGTGGATTTTTCAAGTTACTGTATGTTTAGAATCATACCAGTTTTGACATATTATGTCAAATTTAGATGATTTTGCGGACGGTGTGGGATTCGAACCCACGAGACAAGTTTCCCCGCCTACAATCTTTCCAGGATTGCCTCTTCAGCCTCTCGAGCAACCGTCCATATTATTTTCTTATTTCAACTGTGATATTACTATCAGCATGGCAGCCCGTACGGGGTTCGAACCCGTGTCCTCCTGAGTGAAAGTCAGGCATCCTAGACCACTAGACCAACGGGCCATACTTGTTTACTTTTTGTTGCTTTATGCTTATCGGCTAAAAACTCCGATTTTACCTAGCGTGACCCTAACGGGATTTGAACCCGTGCTACCACCTTGAGAGGGTGACGTGCTAACCAGACTACACCATAGGGCCAGGTTTCGTAGGATTTCAACTTTTTGGCTCATGACTTCCGTCAAGTCTACTCTACCTACTGATGGACTTTCACCACTATGCGATACTCGCCCTGATACGTGCTTATGCTCGTAACAAGGAAGATAATCCGCCGATTACCCTAATCATCTGCTCCCCTCAGGGGTTATGGAGCTTGATACATCACAACAGAAGAAGTCGTTGTATCTTATAGTTATTACCTGGGCAGTTAGCATTCACTATCAGCTTATACGGTTTCACGATAACCGTCAACGTAGTTCCCATCAAGCGCGACCAAGATGTTCCCTATGTCACCAGTGATTCCAGGTAGAATCGAACTACCATCTTCCCTAAAACTTGTTCCGTGCTTACTTGATGTTACTAAAACACTTGACAAACAAATCGTCAAACGGGATATAAAAGCCGTTATACTGTGGAATCTCCTATATGAAGTTTTATTTTCAAGCCTTGCGACTTGATGTATCAACTATACCATGCTTTTCTTATCATGTCAAGTTTTGCGATTCAAGTAGTTGCGAACTACTCTACTTCCTCACATGGAAGCGTGCTTACTATAACCATACACCATTGAACCATATTATGCAAATCGGTCAATCCCATCTGGCAGCGAACCAGCGCAAGAGTCGACTTGCGGACCTCAATCTCGCAGCTTCAGGAGCTACCTGCTGCAAGCTTACATAACTGCAAGTGATGAGGTTTTACTTCCTCGTCGCTTACATGAATACACTAACACAAGAATTTTCAGTTTGTCAAGTTCAAAACCAAACTTTTTCAAATTATTTTTCAGTCAAGTTCTCAACAGTTGCTTTGAGGCGAAGCTCATATTCAGAAGGCTCATACTGAACATTCTCTCGCTCAGCTCCATCAGGAGCGTAAAAGAGGTTTACTTTCTTTGCCAAAGCCACATAAGCTTCTTCAAATGTTGCACCTAAGGAATCTAAGCGAACATCCCAGTAACGGCGGGTGTAGTGCGGCTCAACATGCTCACCTGTTTCTAAACGGACAGCGGGAGAGTGTTCCATGGATACGTGAACATGCACATCATCCAAGCCAATGTCAGTTTCCCAATCCGCAGAAGGCTCTTCTTTGGCTTTCTTCCAGAAGATAGGGTGGTGATTCAACCAGTTATATGCAACTAACCAGTTCTCAGAATCTGCTTCATATGCAGGATTGATTTCATCCAACCAAACTCGGTAGTCGTACTTTAAGAAATCTAGTGAGTCTTCAGAAGTATGCGACATCAATAAGCGCCCACCTTCACGACCGCTGGAACGCTCTTCTAAATCTCCGAAGAACATCCCGTTCGTAAGTTTTCCGCCATGACCATTCACTGAGTCGTCAAAGATTACCTGAAAATCAGTTTCACTACGAAGCCAGTCATATGCGGCTTCAATAGAGTCAAATGTATCATCGCTTGTAGATACGCGGAAAACACCATCTGCGTAAGAGATAATGGAATGAGGCTTATGTTCAGGCAAAGCAGCTACTAACCAGTCAGGGAGCTGTACATCCGCAATATAAGCATCATACTCTTCATCTGTAGCGAATTCTGGCATTGTTTGCTTTCCTTCCAGCATATTGGTGACCCTAACGGGACTTGAACCCGTACTACCACCTTGAGAGGGTGACGTGCTAACCGATTACACCATAGGGCCATATTGACTTGCAAGAATCACTTTACCAGGATTCTTGACTATTGTCAATACTTTTCTGCTGCGCCTCTATTATCGGACGCGAACCTATATTTTAGGTATGGAAACAGTACTGATTCCGATAATTATCGCTCTCGTAGTTGCCTTTACTCCCAAAGTGAAGTACGTAGCTCAGATATTAGGAACTATCACCCACGAACTTGGCCACGCTATCGTCGTTATGCCATTCGGAGGTAAGCTCAAAGGAATCAAATTACGACTGAACACCGAAGGTGAAGCAGTGGTTTCTTTACCACGTTACGCATTCCCTTGGTATCATCTGTTGCGCATTGTCAATCTATTTGCAGGATACGGCGCACCTTTATACATGAGCTTACTTTTGTATGTAAGCGTTGCTCACAAATGGGACATTGCGCTCAATGTTGTTTTTGCTTTGATGAGCATTATCGTGCTGCTCTTCATTCGTAACTGGTTCGGATTGCTCATTGCTTTAAGTTTCGCAGCAGTGAACGCTCTTTTTATTTTCCTACTACCAGACTACATGAATGCTTACGCTATTACTATTGGAGTTATCTTATTGGTCCGTGGACTGACTGATATTTACGATGCAGCTCGTTGGACGTTTAAAAACAAGTTAGAGCGGTCAGATTTCACATTAGCATCAGAAGAACTTCACGGTTCACCACAATTGTGGTACATCCTGTTCTGTATCTTCCATGTTATTGTGCTGACCGCTCTAACATTGTTAGGTTTTCACACGCAATTACTGTAATACGTTGTTATGAAATTTTGTAACGATACTTGTGGTTTGTGAAGTCTCTCAACTTCTCATACGCTTCCTGCTTGCGAGTTAAATCATTGTCCGCAACAGCAGGAGGCAATTCATCAATGAAACGGTTGAATGCGTTCCGCACAGCCGTAGGAACCTGTCCTCGGTTATGGCGAGAGTTGATTTCACCTAAACGCCAGGTGTTCCCATTGAGAATCATTGAGCCGTTGTAGATATGCTCACCATCATGGAGACGGAACAGAACATATTCTCCCTTTTCCATACGACTCTTATAAGACCAGGTGCAGTTACCCATGTATGTACGGTTGTCAGCGAGAACTGTTGCTGTGCTGACCAATTCCATGCGAACATTTGGAATCAGCATTCTTCCATCACACTGGTAAATAGCATTCGGGAATGGGAACATGTTTGAATCGTACAACTGAATGTTTGGGAACATTTCAGAGAAGGATTTCGGCTTCTCAGGCATGTCGTAATCAATTTCAGCAATGATGCCATGCAAAGTATCCAGCAAGCTTCCAACAGGGCTTTCAGGGCGCTCCAACGGGGCAAGCCAGTCCAGATGAGAAGCCAGCACCGCTACATCAGGGTCGAGAATCTTCTCATCCAGCAACTCATCATTGTACTTCTCCAGAACATCACGAATAGAATCGTGCTCATCAATCTGAGTGAAGCGGGCAGCAGTTGCAGGGGACCATGTGAGTTTATACTGCTCAAACAAGTCAAGCATTTCCTGCTTGCTCATGGTGTTGTCAGGTTCAACAACATCAACATCCTGTCCTGCTGTCAAGTCCCACCAGCGTCCACCGTGAGACTGCACCCAAAGGCTGTAGGCAAGTTTCTCACGTCGTTCCTCAGGGTACTGTTCCAGAAGTCGTTTCAGCTTATGAGACAACTGCAAAGTGAAGCGAGCAGGAGCGAACGCAGTGTTCACTTCATCGATTGCACCAAACAGTCGAACCAAACGGTCAGGCTGGAAAAGCGGAGCAAGTGCTGCAAGGTACGCAGCAAGTTCAACCGCATGACTGTATTTACCAGGAGTATTCAATGCGTTGCTCAAAGCGCGCATCAAGTTCTTCGTTGCTTTCGGCTCCCCAGCCCAGTCAAACAGGTTGGACGTGAGTTCACGGAGGTTTACCTGGTCAGAGATAAGCTTTTCAGGCGTGGAGTTGACCAGTAAATCCAACGCGGCGCGAGTTTTTGCTGTTGGAACGGTGTTAGAGGTTTTCTTCGCATTCTTCTGAGAAGAACCTAACAATTCCAAAGCGCCTCTGATGGCTAAAAGGTTTTCACCCATAGTAGGGTACTCCTAACTGAATTATTCGAAATCTACGGTAGCAACAGCCTTGACACGGCCAAGACGAGGGAACGGAACAACACCACGGTATGCGGCTACACCAGTTGCAAGAGTTGCAAGGCGCAGTTCACCCTCTTCAAGAACCTCAAAGACTGCTTTCTTCACGTGAGCCTGCTCAGTGTTACGAACCTGGACCAACTGAATGGAGCCAAGGTGACGCAGAGCGTCGCTGATAGGGTCGTTGACGATGATGTGGACATCAGATTCAGTCAACTCTTCCTCGTTCAGACGGGTGTACTCAACAGTGATGGAGTTCCCGACAACGAGTTCCTCACCATCCTCAGCAGCGTCTTCAATCTCAGCGTCAGCAACATTATTTGCGCGAGCGAAAGACTCAGCAGCGTTACCTGCTTGAATGTAGCCACCATTACCGTCAGGAATGTTCCCAACAACAGTAGCATCAGCAGCAACTCCACCCTCGTTCTGCTCAGCGAGGAACGCATCGTACTGCTCCTCAGTCATTCCCTCAGGAATCTGGCGGACGTACTCTTCCTCATCAAACTCATCATCATCTTCATAGCCGTTGTAGTTCGCGGCATAAGCATGATGGGCAGCAGGCTCAGCCTGGAAACCAATGCGAGGAGCGGCAGGAGCGCCACCCTCAAGCTCAACGATAGCATTGCTCAGAGTAGTCAGAGCAGGGTGGGTAGCAGGCAGGACATCAGCCGCTGCTGTGCGAAGGCTTTTAACCTGGTCAACGATAAATTTCAGTAATGTGTTTTCATCCATGGCTCTATCTTAGCACAGAAAATCCATCAATGGAACATTCAAACTAAACTTGTCAAAATCTTTTTCATATGGTACTATTAAGAAAGCAAAACAGATAACACACAAGGAGAATCACTTTGGCACGCTTGAAGAAACCCCTCACACTGGTATTAGAGTGTGATGAAATTGACCGCCCTCTCGAAAGGCTCGCAAACGAGTCCTCCGTTCGTGCAGCGCTGCGGCCCTCCAAAGACTTCCTTGACCTCATGGAGGAAGGAAACTTCACTCAGCGAGGTAAGTTTGCATGGTCACTTGGTCTGCGTGATAACGGACGTACAATCGCCCGCTTTATTCGTAACTACACGGAGAACTTCATTCCTGGTTCAATGCTGTCCAGCATGGAAGCAGGAAACCGCACACAGATGCAGGAGTTCTCTCCGTTCCAGGCGATGTACAACGACTACTCAGGCTCAGGTCGTTACAATGTGACAAATCCTGCATTCTCTGAATGGTCAGAGTTCAAGCGTATCCTTGAAGCCACCCGTGGGTTCCGTATGCCGACTTTTGACACTGACGCTGAGTACGAACGTGATGTGCGTTCATTCCGTAACTTGAACGGCTACTACAACCGTAACCGCGACAACAACGAGCGTGACCAGTTGCAGCAGAAGTGGGCAACGCTTGGTGGAATCCTCGTTGAAATTCAGAATGAACAGCTCTGGGTTCGCTTGTTCCCTGCTACTGAGGTTCTTGCGAAGTTCGAAATCACTGTTCCTCAGGCAAAGAACGTCCGTTATGCTCGTGTTCACAGCCTTGCTCCTCGTAAAATCATCAATATGGTTGACGAAATGGAGAAACTGTACGGCGAAGACATTTTCGATGATGACAGCGAAGCCGTGTTTGACATGTTGGAAAGCGTGGAAAGCACAGTCACCGTTGGATATCTAACCAATCAGCCTGCAACCGTTGTGCTGACACGTGGTAAGAACGCTTTCATGGCTCGTCGCAGCGGCTTGAAGCGATTCAATGTGAACGAGGAAACCGCTCTTTCCATTGACCGTGTTCTGGAACTCCGTGACCGTAACCGCGACACCCAGTTCCTTGTTCACCCTGGTCTTACCGACATTGTGAACATGACACAGGCCGTTCCTTATGAAGGTAACGAAAAGCTTCTGCCGTACCAGAAAGAAGCTGTTGGTCTGCACCTGTCAACAAGCATCGGCTACTTGCAGACTTGCTCTCCTGGTATGGGTAAGACTGTTATGCAGCTTGCCGCTATGCAGGCTCGTGCAGCAGTTATCCCGAACTACCGAGGAATTGTTGTTTGTGACGCAGCCCTTCGTAATCAGTGGTTGGAAGAAACCGAAAAGTGGTTCCCTGAGGCAACAGTTGTTATGGTTGAAACTCAGGCAGACGCTGAAATTCTTGCTGATGCACTTGCTGAGGAAAAGCCTGTTGTTGTTATCCTTTCCTACGCTCACACTCTGCTGGGAGCGAAAGAGCAGGAGAAGCGTGAGGATGAAAAGGCTCGAATTGCAGCCATGAACCTGCGTGAGCGTGTGGAATACTTGCAGAACGCTCCTATTCCTGACCTTACCGTGGGAAGCATCTTGCTTGACTTGCGCTGGCATGACATTGCCGCTGATGAGGCTGTTGTTATTCGTAACGGCTCCTCTAAGCAGGCGAAGTTCTTGTGGGCTTTGCGCGCTAAGTGTGATATTGCTGTGGCTTTGACTGCAACGCCTATCAACAAGTCCCCTGACGATTTGGCTCGCCTGGTTGCCTGGGTTCGTAATGACCCGACCATGTTCACAGGAAAGCCTTTGTCTGAGCAGTATGACACAACCACTGTCAAGGGGGCGAAAGACCTGTTCAAGATTTTCGGCCCACTCGTGTTCCGTCGTGACACCAGTGAGCTGAAAGAACACATGCCGACTGCTAAGCAGAGCGTCATTCTGTTGCAGCCGAACGCAGCAGAGAAAGCACTTGCTTCTGCTGCTGAACGCGAACTGAAACGATGCTACATGGAGTTGGTTGCAGCTATTGACGAAGTTGAAAAAGCTTCCGATGGTGATGTTGACCAGGAGCAGTTGAAAGCTATCCGTGAGAACCTCCGCGCTGCAAATGGTGCATGGTTGGGTGGAACGCAGCTTGCTCGTATGGCAACCAGTGACCCTGCAACATTGCAAGAATCTAACTCTGTTGGAGCAGCATTGCTGGCAGGTCAGGGTCTTGTTGAAGCTGCTATGGCTGAGGAGCCGACAAAGCGTAAGCGTTTCATTGCTGATGCACAGAAGCGAATCGCTAAGGGTCAGCAGATTCTGGTATTCACCTCATTCGCAACAGTTGCTGAACTTCTTGCAGAAGCCTTGCAGGAGAACGGTATCAACGCGAAAGCGTACACAGGTAAGAACGGTAAAACCCGTGACCGTGCACGTAAAGAGTTCCAGGACGGCACACTTGATGTTCTTGTCTGCACCAAAGCCGCTGAACGTGGTTTGACGCTCCACAAAGCATCAGCCTTGTACCACTACGACCTCCCGTGGACCCTGGAAGCAATTATCCAGCGCACAGGACGTAGCATCCGTTATGGTTCTGAGAACCCTGAGGTTGATGTTGTCTTTATGATTATGGAAGGCACAGTTGAACAGCGTGTTGCTGAGAAACTCGTCAAGATTGGTGTCTCCGCATCCTTGGTCATGGACTACTCACGAACCAAGAAGCTTGAAGGAACTGAAACCGCAAACGCCATGAGTGGTCTGATGAGTGCAGTTGCCAAAAACAGCGACACTTCACAGATGGAGGAGTTCGGCAAGATTCTTGGTTTGGAAGGAAAACCAAAAGTCAAAAAGCGCAAAAAGAAGAAAGAAGATGAGTTAGTCGCAGCCTAACTCATACATTGAAGGGGCTTACATGCTTGAAAGAGCATGTAAGCCCCTTCAATTTTAATAAGAACGGAGCAATCTGAAATGCTGTTCGGAACGAATAAGAAGTATGAGAATGCAGACGCAAACGCAGCAAGCAGAGGCTCAGGCTTTTGCAGCAGTGAATAACGCTCTCTTAGAGAAAGTCTCGCAAGGCAGCAAACAGGCATTCAGTGAGCTCTACGACAATATGAGTTCCCGAGTGCATGGACTCATATTGCGCATTATCAAAGACGCAGCCCAGGCAGAAGAAGTCACACAAGAAGTCTTCTTAGAAATTTGGCAGATTGCACCGCAATACAATCCAATAAAAGGTTCAGCAGCTTCATGGATGCTTACAATAGCTCACAGAAGGACAGTAGACAGAGTTCGTTCCGCTGAATCAGCCAGACAACGAGATGTAAAAATAGGAATGCGAGACTACACCAACAGTTATGATGACGTAGCTGAAACAGTAGACACGCATTTGCAAACAGAAAAAGTAACACAAGCTTTGAACAGACTGACAGCCATACAAAAAGAAACAGTTATCCTTGCATACTACAAAGGATACAGCCACAAAGAAATAGCTGAAAGTCTCTCAATACCAGTAGGAACCGTCAAGACACGCCTCCGTGACGGGATGATCCGCCTACGCGATGAATTAGGGGTGGTGGAGTAAATGAACGGTAACCAAGAAATGATGAACCTGACAGGAGCATACGTCCTGCATGCGCTCACGCCAGATGAAGAACACGAGTTCGAACGCTACTTAGAGACCTCTGAGCAGGCTCGGCAGGAAGTAGCTGAACTAACAGACACAGCAACTATCCTAGCGTACGCAGTTGACCCAGTGCAGCCAAGTGAGCAGCTCAAAAATGACCTGTTTGCTAAACTGAACATGACACCACAAGTTCAGCAAGAAACTAATGTTCAGCCAATACGACCAGTTATTGAAGCTCTTCCACAAAAGGCAACTTCTTTGAAGCCTGCTGAGCAAAAAGCTCGTAACCGTTGGTTCAACCGTCAGACCATCACGCTTAGTGCCATGGCAGCATCAGTAGCAATCATCGCCGGCGGTGTAGCAACCACAGGAGTCGTTGGGAACATGCAGACACACCAGGTACAAGAAAGCGCCTTAGTGTCCCTCATGCAGGCTCCTGACAGCCATAAAACACAGACGCAGCTCACCACAGGAGGAACTGCAACCGTTCTTTGGTCAGCACAAGATAAGACAGCAGCAGTCATGCTTCACGACGCACCAGCCTTATCAAAGGATAAAGCTTACCAACTATGGTACATCGGAGCTGATGGCACAGCTCGCGCAGCAGGGTTGCTTCCAGAAGGAGCAAGCACCTGGAAAATGCTCTCAGGTGACATGGAAACTAAGGACTCAATCGGTTTGACAGTAGAGCCTAATACAGGCTCACAGCAGCCCACCACGAAGCCTGTGATGGTTGTTGAAACTCAACGAGCCTAAGCCACAAACCAAAAGAAGCCCTCTACCTTGATTGGTAGAGGGCTTCTTTTATAGTGGATGAAAAATTGCGCCATACGGGACGACGTTCATAGCCCATGCCGTATCATACTGGCATTATCTTACGCGCCAGTACCCTTGAATACACTTTGCGACGAATCACGGTGTGCAACAGAGGGGTGGGTGTTAATCCTTTGGTTACTTGAAACCGTTTTCACGCCAAGCTTCAAGCTCAGCTAAATGTTTCTGCCAATTTTTTCTCGTTCGCTCGTCCAAATCTGTTCGAGCGAGGTAATTCAGGAGCTTGCCTTTCTGAATTTCATAAGTTTGCTCCTGGGTAAGCGGAACAAGATTTTTCATGTTCTCATCGCTACCATAGATGTGAAGTAACATTCTTTCAGAGTCAGACTCGTCATCCAAATCCCTAGCTCCATCATCTAACCAAACATCTGATGTTTTACTCATATTGCGAACCAAGCTTTCTCATTTTATCATTGACTTCGTTATGTGGACCAGACGCGATTCGAACGCGCAACATTCTCCTTGCAAAAGAGACGCTCTACCATTGGAGCTACAGGCCCAAACGGATCGTTATCTGGTTGTACGCGTCCAACCAGATAAAACAAAGGAAGCAAACCACGACCCGCCAGTTCACCGACTGCTGCATGGGAGAATCATATGATTCCACGATACAGCCCGAAATTACATATTTGCCTTGCATAGGAATCCGAAGACACCTACCAGGGGACCTATCAACCCCTGCCCAGTCGTGCGGGCAAGTCAGGTAGCAAACTAACACTACCCTTGTGGCTGCTGTCGGGATTGAACCGACGACCCTGCGCTCTTCAGGCGCATGCTCTACCAACTGAGCTAAACAGCCAAAACCAACTGATTGTGGTCAGTTGACAACCAAGATTATCGGTAATCCACAATTGTTCGGTCATGAGGATTATCAGGATGCTCCAAGATAATTTTATATCCCTCAGCAGCCTTCTCCGTGAAGAACTTCCGATCCGCAATAGCAAACCGAATTTCCTCAGTGATACTTCCTGAGCCACTTGACAAAGCCAGCTCACGAAGAACCTTTACAATGTCCTCATTGAGAACCAGTTGCATACTGCCTTTGCGCTTCATAGTCAAGCCCTTTCAAAGAATAAAACTGGGAAGCCAAGCTATGTATAATAATTTGGCTTCCCAGGACGAAAGTGTGATCGTCTATTCAACTGCATCACACTCTATAATTGTTACAGATTAACTACCTTGAACAAATCTCTATTCAAGATATCAGTAGGTAGCAAAGGTTCTCGGATGTATACAACCTGTGAAGACTGATGCCTTCCAGAAAGCTGTTTGAAGAAAACGTCAATCTGTTTCTCAGAAACATTCTTGCGAACAGTGAAATCACGCCACACACCATCACGAATATACTCACTCCGAACCAGGTTGTAGCGCTCAGTGCGCTTACTTTGTGTTGCCATATTATTCACCAACTCACAATCAATTGTTATGCTTTTTCGCAATAACTTCTTCTAATGCTTTTGTTGTTTCAGGATCAATATCATATTGATACAACACATAGATTCCTTTATCTTCCTCGAAAGACGTGATCTTATCAGAAAGCTGTTTTTGCAACCCAGAGTAGCTATCAGGGGTAAGCGTAACCTTAGAATGATACCACTCGCCCGTATAGTTCTCCGCTGCCTCAACAATATTTTGCATTTCTTCTACCGTTGGGTAGGTGTACACTGCAATTGTTTCATCAGAAACAACAGCGGAATGTTCATCGAGCATAGCGCGAATTTCTTCTGGTGTGCATTCATGCCCAGGATCACAGTATTTTACAACTCTTTTATTCATAGTATTCCTAAATGTTCAGCCAAAGATAGTTTCAGGAGCCGCTTTTGTTTTTACAATCAAATCAGCGAAGCTATCACGAACTTCAGTGTCATCCCAACCCCACTGGCGACCAAGATGTACAATAGCAATTTGATCGCCCTCAGATACAAACTCAGAAGGAGCGAAAGCTTTACGAATAACTTCTTCGCTGACATCAACGAAGAACTCACTCTGGATATCAAGAATATCATCCTCAGTCAATTCATGTCGACCAGGACGATCTGTTCGGCTATACCGTTTGATCTTTTCTTGCTCCATTGTCTGCACCCTTCCCCATATTTTGCGTGCTCGCTGAGGGACTCGAACCCCCGACACCCTCGGTGTAAACGAGGTGCTCTAACCAACTGAGCTAAGCGAGCAAAAACGAAATCAGCCTTAGGACGCATACGTTCCTAAGACTGATTTCTCTCAAAACGGGAGACCTTGTTCCCGCTGTTGTACCCTCCACGGGACTTGAACCCGCACGCCCGAGAGCATTAGATTCTAAGTCTAACGTGTCTACCTAATTCCACCAAGAGGGCAAAGCTAACATGACATGCTAGCAACTAAAAAAGACGGTAAGCTCAGTTTCTCCATACGAGAAAACCGTCATAAAACTGCACCCCATTGCCATGGGATAAGAAACGCAGTGAACGGACTTAACTACGGCAGTCACCGTTCCAGTCAATAAGGGTGGCAACCCTTACCGTAGATTTCGTAGCCCTGGTGGGATTCGAACCCACATCCCGAAGGCACTGATTTTAAGTCAGCTGCGTATACCATTCCGCCACAAGGCCAAACTAATGAGTATGTCCTATCATCTTAGACGACCCGCCCCTTAGTGGGACAGGACTGGGTTTTAACCAGTGTCTACTCATCTGTGCTCGCTGAGGGACTCGAACCCCCGACACCCTCGGTGTAAACGAGGTGCTCTAACCAACTGAGCTAAGCGAGCATGTTGCTGGACCCCAATAAAACCTGACCTCGCATTGTGTCAGTGTCCAGCCGCGAGACATAAGCACCAGAACTGCGTTAGACCCAATCTAACTCTGATGTTACCTTATGTAGTTTTTCAACCGTGCCCCCTCAGGGACTCGAACCCTGGACCCACTGATTAAGAGTCAGTTGCTCTAACCAACTGAGCTAAGGAGGCAAATGTTTCACAGTAACTGTGTAACAAGTATATTCTAACATATGTTTATCGGTTTGTCAACAAAGAAAACCGAAAAGGCGCTGGACGGGCAGAAGTTTAGCTCTTCTGGCTTTTCCCTAATCCAACATGGAGCCCCCTGTCAGAGTCGAACTGACGACCGCCTGTTTACAAGACAGGTGCTCTGGCCACTGAGCTAAGGGGGCGAAGAACTCTGAAAATCAGTCAGAGTTCAAAACCTAATCATCCACTATGGTTTTATCAAAAATCTCAATCGGCTCAGATTCTTACTTCCGAACCGCTTATGAGAATACTATACCACAGTATTCTCAACCACCGCAAGTTCTGACACGAAAAACTTTGAACTATTTTTTCAAACCATCAAAACCGTAGATGCTGAACGATTATCGGTCAGAAACAGGAACAGTCTCCAAGCCAGAACCAGCGCATTGACAAACAGCCAACGTCCGACCAGGCATCATGCCATTCCCATTACAAACAGAACATGTACGCAATACAGGCAGCTCACACGTATCACAGCGAACAACATCACTCATTAGCGGTCGTCACCCTTTACCTGATAGTACCAGCCATCAGCTCTCACAGGAACCTCAGGAAGCTTTTCCAGCAAGTCCTGCAATTCAATTATGTGAGAATCAGGGTTACTGATACGGGTCCACTTATAGCCGTCCTGCGTCATTTCAGGATTAGAAGAACCTTTATCCCCATTCCAAGAATACTGTGCACCATAACCAATTCTAAAATCAGTTGTATCAAACAAGTTCGCATACACAAACGGCATCAGCGGAACCTCATTTAAGAAGATATTTACTACACCATACTGCACACGGGTTCTCCGCCGAACACGAGCTACCCAAAACGCATCAACCTCAAACTGCTGCTTACTTTTCGTTGGGCGGAAAGTACTTGCAATAAAAGCAGTTGGATATTGAGAAACCGCGAATTCCTTCTTCTGAACAAACATCATTAACTCCTAAACAAGTAAAGGTTAGGTTCCTTTATCGGAAACCTAACCTTTTGAGAGCCCCCAGCAGGAATCGAACCCGCATCGACAAGGTAGAAACTTGTGGCTTTATCCGTTAAGCTATGGAGGCGTATTTTGTTGTTATGTTTGAATACTATCATACTATCGGTCGTCACGCAACTTTTGACACGATTTTATTTTCGGGGCTCTCAGCGGCCTGCATGCCCCTCTAAGCCCTTGCAGCTGCTTGAACCTCCACGTAGGTGAAAGGGCCCTGTAATCCCCTCAGAACGGCTCAGACGGCTATTCTGAGGGGATTACAGCCCTGTCATGGGATATCAGACCTCAGTAACGCGTTCGCCGTTTGGCCACAGCAGATCAGCTCGCTCAGCGGTAACATTGTTATCTTTCACAATGAAACGTTCAACATCCCCAGTCCATTCACCTGTACGGTAAATGACACCATTCGCAACCGCATCATCTGCTGCAACAATAGCAAGCACTGCTGCCAGAATTTCAGAGAAATCTTCAATATTTGCTTCCGAAGCTTCAAACACAAGTGAATTTTTCTTTGGAGTAACAACCCATTCAAGGCTGTCATCATTTTTGATTTCTTTGAGAGCCTTCTTCGTCAAACCTTTCACAGGTTCAGGTAAAGCCACCTCATATTTTGCTGCAACTTTTACTAACTCCTCTGGGAGTTCCTCAATAGTGTTCCTACTGATCTCAAGCTTGCCAGAAATATCGCTGTAATAACCCATGTATGTATCAATCCTGTTCATCGTTTAGGTGAGTATAAAACAATTCTACCATCTTCATCGCTTTGAATGAGAAAAAACTTACAACTCTGAATCTTTATAATCAACAGGGGTGCCGTCTGACCAGACAAGATGAGCAGTATCAACACTGATAACATTATCTTTGAACGTGAAACGCTCCAAATCGCCCTGCTCTTCACCTGAACGAATAAGTGTTCCGTTCAATACAGCATTGTCTGTTTTCGCAGCCTGAACCAACTTATTCAATTGATTCTCCAAATCATACATGCTGTAACCGTCACTGTTCGCAGTCACAACATGGGATTCAAATTCCATGAAATAGTTAATGTCATTATCATCTGATAGTGCGCGAACAGTTTCCAAAGAGAAACCTGTTGGATTCTCAGGAAGCGGCACACCATGCTTTTGAGCAACAGCAACCAACTCCTCAGGATACTCTTTCAACCCTGCACGTGTAACAGTAAGCTTCCCTCGTAAACGGCTTGCATAGCCCATGATATTCTGATCCAATCCTACGTTGTCTGTAATAGTTCAAGAACGATTATATCACGTCAGGAAAGAAGTCAGCAGTTACGCTTCCGTATACTCATCAACTAAACGGCTCATCACAGCAAGCTCTTTGTCGTTATATGCAATCAATGTCACAATCTTCAAATTGTGTTCACTGCTTTGCAACCAGCCGATGATACTCTGCAACGCAACATGGGTTGCTTCCTCCAACGGATACCCGTAGCTTCCAGTTGAAATACCAGGGAACGCAATGGATTCATAATCAGCAGCTAACTCCAAACTACTCTGATAGCAATTCGCAAGCAACCGAGCAGACTCCTCAGGAGTGTTCTTCTTCCCAAAAAAGCTATGATAGACAGGACCGACAGTGTGAACAATCTTTTTCGCCTGCGTCAAACCATACGCATCAGTAATTTTAGATTCACCAGTCTCCGCACCACCCAGAGTGCGGCACTCTGCAAGCAACTGTGGGCCAGCTGCGCGGTGAATAGCGCCATCCACTCCACCTCCACCAAGCAGTGACGGACGAGCTGCATTCACAATCACATCAGCAGGATAGGTTGTGATGTTCTCTTTACGTGCAATGATTTTTGTTTTCATACTTCAACTGTATCGGAGTTCAAGGAGAACATTTCAAAAGCAAGATTTTAATAAGTATGAGGGAGACGAAATTTTGTCTCCCTCATACTTTACAGACCAATCAACCGAATAAAGACTGTTCATTCTTTACCCGACCAGCACGCAAAATCGCAGAAGCTCTGCGCCTGCGAAACTTGAATTTACTGTGAGCCATAACACGAGCAGCTCTACTCATCGACCTTTTACTTGGTCCCAAACCAAACATGTGATAACTCCAACGCTATATGCTACGTATAAAGAAGTATACCATTTCGCTGTCAGAGTGGTGGGATTTGAACCCACAATCTCCTAGCCCCGAACTAGGCGGATTACCAAATTTTCCTACACCCTGTGGTGGACGCAGACAGGAATCTAACCTGAGGGGATTTTACTCCCCTCACTGGAAGCACTAAACCAGTGTCGGCTGCAACAGCGTACGCCCATGCTAAGCATTTCATGAAATGGTGTGCTGTTACGCCAAATGCTACAAACCCAAAGTATATCTGAAACCGAAGGGTCCCTTACCCTCGTTAGAAGTGACGGTTAATTGGCACGCCCCGTACTTCTCCATATCAGCTTTCCCCAGAAGGAACTTACTCCTGGCATTCAGGTGCGGACCTCGCCAACTGCTTCCGCTCGCAACTCCTTAGATGATGACTGCTCTTATCGCCTACATCCCATATCATGAAAACCTATGAAAAACAAATCCATGCAGTAGTGTGTTCCTACACCGAAGACTCTGACGGTTGTACATCTGAGACACGGGGACAACCCGCATTACGTTTTCTTTCAGCTCTTGACCAGCCTCCATACTCGCTATCTCAGCATCCCCTTGGCTTTACTCTCCCCAAGGCATCCCGTGACGTGCATTAGTCAAGTCGCTTAACGTCTCGTCACTCTTTAAATGATGGCTACTTCTAAGCCTACATCCTACTGCATGAAAAACAATTCATATATGAGTGTGCTATTACGTCAAAAGGTTCTCAGAAGTTCCCCTACGGCGACTTATCCTCTACCTGTGACTGAAAGCAATGCAGACGCTGTTTTCTCGCAGGAAACTCTTAAACAACGCGCTTCATTCAGCAAGTGAACAATAGAATGGCACCGTAGGCTGTAAACCTACTCCTTAGACGATGGCTGCTTCTAAGCCAACATCCTCATACATGAAAAACTAAAATGCTCACCACCAAATATCACAGATGTGACGATAAGACCCCCAGATGATGGTGAGCATTCGTGGCGTGTGAGGGATTCGAACCCACGAACCCGAAGGAGCTGATTTACAGTCAGATGCATTTGGCCGCTTTGCTAACACGCCATGTGTTTTTCATATTACTAACGCTATTGAATTATAAAAAGGGTCGTGGTACGTGAGGGACTCGAACCCCCGAACCATAAAGGAACTGATTTACAGTCAGTCGCAATTGCCGCTCTGCCAACGTACCATATGTGATTTTTGCTTACAAAGAAATCATAGCATACCCCACCACGATAAGTCAAGAAGAACCAAAAACTTTCCTCAAAACCACAAACCCTTATCGGACACACTGCGAAAAATCACAGAAAACAAATCACATTCAATTCGTGCGAGAACGGAGAATCGCATGCAACTGCTCAGGATGCTCAGCAAACACTTTACCCTCCTCAGGAGTCAACCCAAGAAACGCATCCAAAGACAACTCAGTACTGGACAAATGCCACGCCTCAACCCAATTATCAACATCAGACAACGCAGCATTACCACTCAAATACGCATCAACAAAATTCTTACTCATCATACCAACCAGTATACTCGCTTAAAACTTCAACGTGAAGATTTACTCAACTTTTTCGGAAGAGGATACACTTTCAACGCCACAAGACGTTTCTTCACCGCATTACCAGAAACACCCAACAACTTGCCATACGCAGTGAAACCCAACTGCTCAACATGAGCCACAATCTCCGAAACCTCAGGCCAAGAAACTTTCAACTTAGACCCATCAGCAACCCGCTTCCTTGTTTCACAAGAAGTACAACGAACAGCGTTCTTATCCTTCAACCGAGCATCACAATCTGCGCAGAACAACGACTTCCACGTCCCATCCGCAGAATGCACACAGAAGTCCTCAACAATATCCCCATGCATACGACGACCGCAAACACAATACGTGTACAGCTTAGAAGAATTCCTACTAAATGTCGGAGTCTGAGAATGACAGTTCGGACACAAGAACTGTAAATTCTCTACACGATTATCAAACTTGTCCCCACTAATATGGTCAACCTGGAACACAAGCTTCTCACCATTCCACTCAGACTTACCATGAAGAATGCATTTCGGGTTCTCACAAGTGTAGGCACGGCCCGTGGCGATTAATCTGCGACGAAGGTCTGTTCCTGCATGAGTAACACCATTGACAAAAAACTCTTTATCAGTGAGTCGTACAACGGTCTGAGAAAATTTGGGCCTATTTACCCATGAAGGGAGTTCAAGATTGTAAGCCGCTGCAATCTTGCGGATATGGTGATAATTTCCGCTGTTGACTTTCATGCCCAAATGTTGCAATGTTTCAGTGATAGAAACAGACGCATTAATGGCGCTCTCTACATCATCATAAGAGTAAGCTGGTTGTGTCATATAAACATTATACCATAAACAAAGAAGGCTGGATACACATTGTATCCAGCCTTCTTATTCTGTCGGGATGACAGGATTTGAACCTGCGACATCCTGCTCCCAAAGCAGGCGCGCTACCAAGCTGCGCCACATCCCGTAATAGTTACTGACCACTACTTTATCGGCCAAATAACTCTCACACAACCTTTTCTAACAGTATTTATTTGAGAAGCTTAGAAAAGGGTCTAACATTAGTGAACTTACCATATATCATTCACTGTCGGGATGACAGGATTTGAACCTGCGACATCCTGCTCCCAAAGCAGGCGCGCTACCAAGCTGCGCCACATCCCGATATTTTACAGCTTCCAATTTGTTTTCTTTGGCTGCTTTGTTGACACAATACTATCATACGTTTTCGCTCTACGTCAAATAATCGTTTTTACGGCGTGTCGCCTATTTTTACAGGGTCGGTCGTTGTGGTCTTGTAGGTCGTGGTGGAAGTTTTCCAGTGGTTGCTGGTCGGGTGGGGAAAGTAGGTACTGCTGACTTCTGAATGAATTCACTTAAATCAGGTGTTTCGTTGATGGTCATGGTTGATTCAGAAGGTGCGGATGTAGTATTGGTGGTAGGTTCAGGCTCTGAGGTTTGTTCTTCTATCAGGTTGCCCCATTCATCTGTTTCTGGTGCTGGGTGTTGGTTTGCTTCAAAAATAATTTTCCCTGCGATACTTGTGTTGATATGCCATCCGTATTGTGAGGGGAAGGTTCTTGTAAGTAAGTCTTCTGCCTTCTTGATGTCATATTTTGAATCTACTCGGTGCGGGACACCTATGAGGGTTATTGTTTGCAATGCGCCATTGCGTTCTTGTGTGTCCACATCTGGGAGCGTGTCTAATGTTGACCCGAGTGTGTTCTTGTAGATTTCTAATATAACAAGGTTCATTGCTATGGTTGTGTGTTCTGGACTGTTCACGGGAACAGGGTAAGCATCTAAACGTCCGTGTTTGAGTTTTGGGTAGTCAACTATCCAGGTTTTCCCTATAACGCCTTGTTGAACGTTGAGGTTTCCCATGAGGTCTTTGACGGAACCGATTTGATGCATTGACCATTTACCGATTTCTGTTACTGCGGTGATACGGTTTGCTGTGAATAGACCATTCCATTGCATTCGCAGGTAGTGTGAGTCATCTTTTTTGTAATCATCAAACTGTTGTAACCCTAAATCCCAGCGTAGCATGTGGTAGAGATGTTTTCTGGTTGCATCTCGTTTTGACCAGTAGGTGAGGGTGAAACCGTAGATGGCGGCAATGATGAATACAACGATAGCAAGTTTGATGAGAGCTGCTACCCAGTTGATTTCTTTGCTGAGAAGTTCAGTGATGAGTACGATGATTGCGGCAAGAGTAAAGCCTATGTTGAGGAATACTAATGGGACAACTCTAAATAGCATTGTTTTGTAATCTAAAACATATGCTCGGAGGAAAACTTGTACTGGTTTGGGAAGTCCGAAGAAGATACGGTATCTGAACATAAAAATTTTTATCGGCTTAAACGTTCAAGGGGCAGCTCTGCGAAAAGCTGCCCCTTGAACTAAGGAAAGGATGGAACTGTTTACTTTATGCTGCTGGACGAGCGTATTTGCTCTCATCCAACGTTCTGTGCTGGTCGGAGCGGAGGTTGATCCATACGGTTTTTACAAACCATTTCTGACCGGCAGGTTTTGGAATAACTACGATACACATGTCTCGTTCTTCGTCAAGTGTTCCACGGTATACAATTTTGCTGACTTTGCCGTCTTGAACTCCGAGTTCAACCATTTTGAGTCGGTCTACGTTCATCTTTTTCAGGACAGGAATTGTGCCGTAGCGGTCATCTTTTGTGGCTTCAACAGCGTGTCGGGAGTATTCTAATTCGTGGACACCTGTTGGGGCGTTGAAGTTCTTTGGGAATCCGAGTTCCATGTGGTACAGGGTTTCAGCTGAACGTGGTACGCTGCTCTTGTAGCCGCCTTTACCACCTTGGAAGCCTCCTGAGCGTGCTTGACCTGGAAAAGGCGCTACGTTGCGGTTGAGGCCCGCCTGAGGGGCGGATGGGAATGGACGTGGGGCTGGGCGATCACCGAGCTGTGCTGGTTTGAATCCAGCTTTTTGTGGTGTTGGTTTCGCTGTCTGCTGAGGGCCTGGTGCAGGTTTAGGTGCGCCACCGAATGGTTTGACTTCCGTTTTGTCACCAATCGCTTCACGATGTTTCATCATCGCTTCGTATTCGTCGTAGTTAGCTGGGCGACCTGTTTTGATCCGTTCGGCTGCCTTAGCTGTGAAGTGACGTGAGGTGTCTTTGAACTTGCAGCTCTCAGGGGACTGAGCGCCGCAAGTGTCAACCCCGCGGGTTGGGGAGATATGTGACCAGCTTTTTGTACTCATACAGTATTACTAACTGGTATTTAATGCAGAAAGCGCGCAAGAAGCAAAATTCTTGCGCGCTTTTGTACTTTTTTGTTTGCTGCCCCACCTGGATTCGAACCAAGTCGAAAAGATTCAAAGTCTTCTATGCTGCCGTTACATCATAGGGCAAAAGAGTTCACGTGTGTTTGAACATCAGTAACAATACCATATACAATAACTATCGTCCTGAAAAAGCAACTTTTGTATGTTGCTGTCTGGATGGCAGGATTTGAACCTGCGATACTCCTGTGACCAAGACAGGCGGGCTGGCCAAGCTGCCCCACATCCAGTTACCATGGTTTCATTAGCAGGGTTACCCTGCCACTCCGCTCGCTACGCGGTTGGAGACGGTTTGCTATTGTTTCCAGTAGCCCATGTACCGTAGTCTCTTTTTCTGCAAATCTAACCGCAGAAGGGTGGAGAGTGGTTTAGACTCTCACAGCAAAACCGCTGAGACGTTGAGCGGCGCGGGAAGCTGAACGGTACCCGTCAAAACGTGAAATGTTTTGAACTTTACCATCTTTGCCTACCACAGTAAGGAACTTTTCCTTACCATTGACATCCACGACTTTCCAGTCGTAAACGTCTTTGAATGTGAATTTACGCATATTCACCTCCTTTACTTTGGACAGTAAAGGAGGATTATGTTGTATCAACCAGCAAGGTTGTTCCCTTTCTTTTTCTGTGAGACCTTCAACTCAATGAAGGAAAAGAAATGCTACCTGACAAGAATAAAACTTGTCAGGTAGCATTTTAGTGTGCACATGACTGGACTCGAACCAGCACGGGATTGCTCCCACCACGACCTCAACGTGGCGCGTCTACCATTCCGCCACACGTGCATTTAGTTGTAGAGACTTTACGAATCTCCGTGTAACTCAACAAGCGACGGTTGGGTCTATCGGATAACCTTTGCCGCTACCTCTCAAGGAGTTATTAGGCCCGGGGAGAATTGTTACCTGCCCGTATACACAGTTGCCTGTGTTGTGCGGGTACCTGGACTTGAACCAGGGACCCCTGTCTTATCAGGACAGTGCTCTAACCAACTGAGCTATACCCGCATGTGTTCTTGCTTATGTATTTATTGTATCATAGTAATCGGCTTGTTGTCAACTTTTGTAGGGATTTCTTTTTAGCCTTTTTGGAGGCTTGTTTGTTCTTCCCGATATAGTAGTGTTGTTCGTTGTTCACTGAGGGGATTTGTTTCGTGAACTTTTTTGATGTTATTTTGTGGCCTATCAAATGGCTTATTGAAGCTGTGCTTGTGTTTGCGCATAGCTTTTTAGGCATACTTGGCTTTGACCCTGTTTCTGGTGTGTCTTGGGTGTTAGCGATTGCTTTGCTTGTTGTTGTGGTTCGTGCTGCAATGATTCCGTTGTTCTTGCATCAGGTTCGTAGTGGGAAGCGGATGCGTGGATTGTCTTCGCAGGTGCAGGCTATTCAGGAGAAGTATAAGGGTAAGTCTGATGCGTTGTCTCGTCAGCAACAGTCTGATGAGATGATGGCTTTGTATAAGGAGGCTGGGACGGGACCGTTTTCGTTCTTGGCTTCGTCTTTGATTCAGGCCCCTATTTTCATCAGCTTGTATGCTGTGTTGAGTCATGCTGCTCGTACAGGTGATGCTGGTGTTGGGTTGTTGACTGCACGGTTAGCTACTGAGTTCAATGTTGCTACGTTCTTTGGTGCGTCTTTGCATGGGAGCTTTATTGCTGCGTTGTCTTCTGGTTTATCTTCGGCTACGCTGGTACTGGTTCCTGTCATCATTGTTGTGATGATTGCTGCACAGTATTTGACGTTGCGTTGGAGTTCTGCTGCGGGTTCTTTGAATGAACCTGTTGGGCAGGGGAAGAATGTGATGCGTGTGCAGTATGGCGCTCTTGTGCTGTTCTCTTTGATTTTCGTGTTCTCTGGTGCTGCGTTCCCGTTGAGCTTACTGGTGTATATGCTGTTTTCAACACTGTGGACTGCTGGACAGCAGTTTGTGTATTTACAGGTTGAGAAGCGTCAGGCTGAGAAATCAGCTGATGAGGCTGAGGGTGTTGAGTAACACGTTTTTGGTATAAAGTAAGGCTCACAGTGATTACACTGTGAGCCTTACTTGTTGGTGCGGATACCTGGACTTGAACCAGGGACCCCTATCTTATCAGGATAGTGCTCTACCTGCTGAGCTACATCCGCATGGGTTTTGAAATTGTTGGGTGGGTCCCCAGGGAATCGAACCCTGATAAACTGGGTAAAAGCCAGCAGTAATTGCCGTTATACGAGAGACCCGTTTGGTGGTGCCAACTGGATTTGAACCAGTGACCTTCTGATTTTCAGTCAGACGCTCTTCCGAACCTGAGCTACAGCACCTTGGTTGGGATGGGAGGGTTCTCACCTCCGTCTTCTGAGGCAAAGTTCCTCAGCGTGTTATATGCATATGATCCCTTCACAGTCATTCCTGCTCTCAGGTCCACTCTGGCTTTTCTCATGGGCTTCCGCGGAGCGTCATGGGTTAGTTCCAGAATGAAGGTCATCATCTTCACACTACATCCACATTTGTGTTTTCACGTTTTTAGTTATTATGCGACCGCGACGGGACTCGAACCCGCGACCTCTACCGTGACAGGGTAGCGCTCTAACCAACTGAGCTACGCAGCCATTGAGTGCCCTCTTGTGGAGGACGCTCACGTTCTTTTAGGAGAACTGTGGCTCAGGGCAGACTCGAACTGCCGCATAACACCGTTATGAGCGGTGCGCCTTACCATCTTGGCGACTGAGCCGTAACAACGTTTTGCGTTGTTCGGTATGTTCCTATCATAGCAGATGAGGAACAGGGTTGTCAAGTATTTACTTGAAGATATTTGTTGGATTTTTCTGCTTCAATTGCTCGCATGAGCGGGGAGACTGGGGTGTCTCCTTTGTAGAAGGCTTTCCACTGTGCACGACAGACTGAGCATTCTTTGAAGAAGAACACAGTTCGTTCTGTGCTGTTACATGTAGTGCATGGTTTTCTACGCATGAGTTTTTCCTTTGGGTTGTTCAGAAGGTAGGATTCGAACCTACGATTGGAGGGTGGGCTTATTTACCATCCGTATTCCTTCCCTGCGGTCACCTGTTTCGCCTCTTCTGAATATGTGTTTGGAATGCTTTTTGTCGTCTTACCCGTAACTGTATGTGACAGCCGTGGTCAGTGTCGTTTTGTCTATACTACTCAGTTCGTGGCTGATTTTTGTAGTATACGGTTTACCCGTCAAGTGCTTTGACGGTAACTCATTCCAGCGCTTTCCGAGCGATGTTATTCACCCGAAAAAGTAGGCCTCCAGGGACTTGAACCCTGAACCCGCGGATTAAAAGTCCGCTGCTCTGCCAATTGAGCTAGAGACCCAAACAAAAACAATGAACTTGCGGAACTGTCTTCCGCTAACGCTCATTGTCCACCTCAGCCCATGGGCTGTGACAGTTGGTGGAGCCTCCTAAGAGAATCGAACTCTTATCGCCTGTTTACAAGACAGGTGCTCTGGCCATTGAGCTAAGGAGGCGGGTGGAAAGCTTCGGAGCCGACCCTTCCTGACGTTCTGCCGTCAAAGTGCTAATTCGTCACGTGCAGAAAATCTCCACTTTGGTGACCGCTTCATCGTTTTAGCACTACGATTAGGTCACTGCTATGGGCTATGTACTTTCCGAGCCACCTATGAGAGTCGAACTCATGACCTCCATCGTACCAGGATGGCGCTCTAACCGGGCTGAGCTAAGGCGGCGTATTGTCCTTCAAATAACTGTACGGGATTTGAACCCGTGTAGGTGGAATGGTTGTTCCAACCCAAGTAGCTTCGCTACTCACATTAGGCCGCTCTGTCAACAGCATTTGAAGGGACATCTATTTTGTTTTGTCAGGATGGGGAGATTTGAACTCCCGACTTCCTCTGTCCGAGAGAGGCACGCTACCAGGCTGCGCTACACCCTGTCATGGTGTTGTTACTATTATATACTACTTGACAGGTAAAGTCAAGGAGTTGTTGGAGTAGCAGGATTCGAACCTGCATACCGCGTTAGGGTAGGGCTTGCGGCCCCGTGTATGCCATTCCACCATACTCCATACTACTTATTTATCCACGCCAGTATTCTATCCAACAGTCAGTAACCTGTCAGTAGTTTTTCCGTGGCTTTCGTGAATCCAGTTACTGCTGGTTTCAGTGAAAGTCTCTATATTCAAGCAGCATGTCCGCGCTACCCCTGAGTAGGGACACGGACTGCGTGGAGTGTAGGGGAGTCGAACCCCTGACCTTCTCATTGCGAACGAGATGCTCTACCAACTGAGCTAACACCCCATATTCATTCATGTTTCTCATGACAGGATTCGAACCTGCATGTATGATCTTGCAGTCACCGTTTCCAGTTCAGCTCCTCATACAGGTGGATTCCGCGCATATCAACTTACTCATCAGTAAGTCAACTTAGCGATAGGCCACCGCGTCCCCCGATTGCGCCACATGGTACTTTGTGAATGAAGAAGAAAGAACAGAGAATGTCTTCTCTTATTTTATTTCTTCGTGGAGGCTAGGGGAATCGAACCCCTGACCTTCTGCTTGCAAAGCAGATGCTCTACCAATTGAGCTAAGCCCCCAAAGTGAAAGCTGCATGTTGTAGCATGCAGCTTTCACGATGTTTATTTCAAGTTATAGTTTATGGGTGGAAAGTGATTGTCTTACCATCTACTACAACAGTTGCAGTAAGAGTTCCCCAGTTTGATTGCTGAATCGCTCTGTTTGTTTCAGAGAAATCAGATGGAAGAACTGTGTTGAAGACCCAGGTATAATCACCGGTTCCATCGCTGTAAGGATATTCAATGAGCTGAATTGTACTTCCTGTGGAAGGAGTGTAGGTTTCTCCTACTTGGCCTTCTCTGTCAGAGAGAGTTACTGAATCAACTCGAATATAACGGAAGTTCAAAGGCTTGTATTGACCTTGGAATTGTTGAGCATTTGGATAAACGCCTGTTTTAGAATCCCATTGCTGTGAGTTAACGTCAGCATATCGAAGCAACTGAGCATAGTTATCTGTATCTGTTTGGCTGTTTGAACCGAATTGAAGTTCATACTTTCCATCAATCTGGTTCTCATGCATATCAGCAGCAGTTACAGTAGTGAATCCATCGTCAGCATTGCTTCCTGTTCCTGGTGCAATCAGTGCAGCTTTATAAGAAGATTGTAGAGGAGAGCTTTGGTCAATCGTTGGGAGAGTGCTCCCCATTGGGCCTGTGTCGCCGCTGTCGCTGCCACCACCGCCATTGTAGCCACCGTCTCCACCACCGTTATATCCACCTCCACCGTTATATCCACCATCACCATTATCTCCAGTTGGGAGAACTTCATGAGGCTGTCCACCATTTGTCATGGTGAAAATTTTACCAGATGCAGAAGTAATAGTCGCTGTGTAGCTTGGGTCAGGAGCATCTGTTGTAGCAACAAGAATTTTATCCTGAGCATAAGTGACATCTAAGAGTGAATCGTATTTTTTCTCGTTGAATTCAGGATTAGCTAACTCATTTTCGCCAGTAGCTGTAATTTTTCCATAAGCTGAAACTCCTGCATCTTCTGCAAGACCTCTGTAAGCATTTTCAGCATTGGATACTGAATCAAGTTGTTGTTTTGCTGCATTGTCTTGCGCCCATGGAATGACGGCGAAGATTGTTGCTGCGATGACACCACCAATAAGGCCGATGACGATGATACCAACCATGATGGATGCAAGGTCAATTGCACCATCTTCGTTGACGAACGCCTCACGTAGGGTACGGTGGCGTGCTTGATGATATAAAGAGGGGGTCATTAAAATAATTTCTATGATTTGGAAGGGTCACAGCAATTATCGGCGGTGTTCTTACCTTTGAACAAGTCCAAAGAAAAATACTTCAATGGTAAAGCTAAATATTTGAGGAAGGAGATTCAGTGTACAGCTTTCCCTTCCAATTTTTCCTTACCTGTGTTTCCCATAACACTACCGCATTTCTTTACGCCGTCGCCAGCGGAGAAGGATTCGAACCTCTGTTTGGTAAGGGGCTTTACTCTGCCTGCATCATAACATATCGCATGATACAAAAAGTGAATACAAAAGGATTCGAACCTCTAACAGCCTGATTACGACAGGCCGTGTTACCGCAGCTTTTCTGCTCATAGCATTTACTAGTATACGTATGAGCGTACTTGTCTACATTTACACCATATATTCATATGCCTACTTTGAGAAGTAGACAAGTGTCCCAGGAGGGATTCGAACCCCCGACCTTTTAGTTCGTAGCCAAATACTCTATCCAACTGAGCTACTGGGACGTAAGCACCGTGGTGCTGTTTTTGTTACTGTGCCCTCGGAGGGAATCGAACCCCCATCCTCGGTTCCGTAGACCAATGTCATATCCTTTGGACCACGAGGGCAGAACATATTACTATGAATATGTTTGGTACGCCCGAAGGGACTCGAACCCCCGACCTCAACGTTCGTAGCGTTGCGCTCTATCCAACTGAGCTACGGGCGCATACCTTATGTACAGCTATTATCTGCTGTATCGCTGTCCTACCTGGATTCGAACCAAGACTAACAGGGTCAGAACCTGTCGTGCTGCCGTTACACTATAGAACAATATGAGCAAGATGTTTACTCTTGCTGGTACCAACAGTAGGATTCGAACCTACAATAGCATTAGCACGGTGTGGTGCACCACCCGTTGGATTTCGCCAATATCCAGTGTTGGTAAGTAAAGGAAAATACTTTCCTTCGCTCTGATGGCAGGATTCGAACCTACATGCATATTTCAGCGGGTGGTTAACAGCCACTTGAGACACCAATTTCTCATCATCAGAATAGAGGACTAAGGAAGCAGCTACTTCCCGCACCATAACGGACGGTTATCTGTCGTATCCGTTGTATCTTCCTTTATGTTCTATGTAGGTAGGAAGACTCGCCATAACCTTCATGCGGTTTGTTCCGTTCACATGAGAGCGGAAGTATTTATTGAACCAATACTTAGGTTCCAGATTCCTTCTGGTTGGATATGACAAAGTTGCTATGCTCTGTCTTTGCTGCCCCACCTGGACTCGAACCAGGAACCTACGAGTTAACAGCTCGCCGCTCTGCCAATTGAGCTATAGGGCAATATGTACCGACTCCCATCATGATGCCGCTCGGTACCACACTCAGCACTCTTGGTATAGGTAATTCTTAGAATTACTTGCTGCCCCTACTGGATTCGAACCAGTAACCTTGAAGTTAACAGCTTCCTGCTCTGCCGTTGAGCTAAAGGGCAATATGATAGAACTTCCCACAACCGCACCCCGTTACCTAGTGAGTACTCTATCTGACGGTTATACTCGGATTTAGTTTATGCTCCCGTCCGAGCCGAGAGAAGCTGCCTCACCTGGATTCGAACCAAGTCCAACAGGGTCAGAACCTGTTATGCTGCCGTTACACTATGAGGCAATATTAGGGCGGAGAATAAACCCTATTGTTGGAAGCCTTTAGTTGGATTATTGTTTCCCAACTTTTCCACAGTGTCCCCACTGTATCTTCCGTGCCTAGCCTCTTAGGGAAGCTACTCCTTATGTCACCCGCTACTCCACTGATTTCGTTTCGCAAAGAAGCCGCTAAGCCGCTTTGCTGCATTACTTTCACATGAACTCCGTTCCGCTTTGCAGGCTTCACAGAGGCTCAGTTCCTGACGAGTCAGGCTGAGCATTAAGGCACTTTCACGAATGACAGGGAAAGTCTTTCGCTTTATAACGATATGATGGGTTTGAACCACCAACTCACTGTTTAATATACAGTTGCTCTGCCAATTGAGCTAATATCTGGCTGACTGAAGATGTGCTTTCCCGTGAGGCTCCGTCAGCTTTTGACCAACAGAATACCTCACACCTTCTTGCGTTCGTTGTCACACTAATTGCAATCTCACGGACTGGCAAAGAAACCGTCGCTCCTTTTCTTCCGTTCATGGAATCCGCCCTTGCTTGACAGGCTCGGACTGTTATTCCTTCCTTCCCGAAATGACACTTGCACACATGCTCACGGCTACGTTAGCCTTACCAGGTTACTTAGCAGTTGCCCTCACCTGGTCTTACATGTAACTCGTATCATTGACACCCCATCGCAGGAGTGTTGAACGGTTTCGGATTGCATGAAGTGCCGTTTACACGGTGGTCAGTTGTCACACTGACCTTTCCCCATCTTGCGACGGTTTATAGCGTCATGCCGCTTTGCTCTCCCACTTGGATTCGAACCAAGAACCGACGCATTAACAGTGCGTTGCTCCGCCAATTGAGCTATGGAAGAATACTGCATCATTCTTTGTGTTACGCTTCCAATCCAGTGATGCTTCTGGTTGGAAGAAATGTGTCAGACTGCCCCTCATTACCTCGCCTCTGACTTGCGTGAACTTACCTGTCACATACTCTCACGCACCCTCTTCTATATCCTCATGTGAGGAAGCTTAGAACAATGACTTCTGGTGGAACCGTTCCAGAAGGCCGGTATTTAGTTCACAGGCATTGTTCACCCTGTGACACCCTCACCCTGACGGGACTCGAACCCGCAGACAGTTCCAGATAAAATCCGTACTGTGTTCTCCGTTTGACAAGGCGCGGTTACCTACGCTTGAAGTGGTACGTGAGGGACTCGAACCCCCGAACCATAAAGGAACTGATTTACAGTCAGTCGCAATTGCCGCTCTGCCAACGTACCATATGTAAACACTTGCGTGTTTGTGGCTGCTGTCGGGATTGAACCGACGACCCTGCGCTCTTCAGGCGCATGCTCTACCAACTGAGCTAAACAGCCGTACAAGAAAACATGATGCTTTCTTTTCGGGTGACTGACCAGAATTGAACTGGCATTCGTGGGTCCACAACCCACTGTCCTACCATTGGACGACAGCCACAGCGTCAACGAGTGGAATCGAACCACCAACCCCTGATTTCAACCAGGCGCTCTACCATTGGAGCTACGAGGACTACATTTTATCGTAAACGTTACAACGCTGGGTTATCCCAGAGGACAGTTACCTTGGTGCTAGCTTCACACCTACTTCCCTGCCTTGTGCCAATGATCGGGGTCGAACCGACAACCTCTCGGGCTTCAACCGAGCGCTCTTCCTACTGAGCTTCATGGGCATAAACTCTCAATTGAGAGTTGGTGGTACATGAGGGACTCGAACCCCCGCACCCGAAGGAACTGATTTACAGTCAGTCGCAATTGCCGCTCTGCCAATGTACCATAGTGATGAGGTGCTCTGTTTCCATATGTATGCTTTGGAAACTTACTCATCATCATGTGTCAGAAGTTTTTAGAGGTTCATACATACCTATCTTCTGGCTCCATGGTCGCCTCCCAGGGAATCGGACCCTGCACAGATTCCGTGTAAAGGATTCTTGCTTACCCAGAGCGGAGGCGCTGCATCAACTTTTGTGGTTCAGACCTGCTCGCTGAACACCTGTTTTCACAGGACGACGTTGACGTGTCGTTTTGTAGGCCCACAGGGAATCGAACCCTGATTAACTGAGTAAGAGTCAGCAGTAATTGCCGTTATACGATAGACCCATAGCTTCCGTATTTGTACTGTTTCGGTTTCAGTTTGTGGAATCGATGGGAATTGAACCCACCACACGGACCTTGCAAAGGTCTGTCGCCACCTTGGTACATGCGACCCCATGTAGTAAACCACCCTCCTCTTGGTTTACTGTGTAAGCAACTCACTCTCTCCACTGTGCTTACTCCTTGTGTCGGGATGACAGGATTTGAACCTGCGGCCTCATCGCCCCTAACGACGCGCGCTACCAAACTGCGCCACACCCCGATACGTTCTGTTTCTCCTTGGTTGCAAGGATTCTGCACGCAGGCAGCCTCATCCATTTTTATACTGGTGACAAGAAGTACATACGGACTTCGGTTACGCCCTTTCTGGGATAACCAACCAGTTTTGTCGGGATGGCAGGATTTGAACCTGCGACCTCTTCGCTCCTAAGGAAGCAGGCTAACCAAACTGCCCCACACCCCGAAAGTAAGAAACATTTAAATGGGCGAACCCGCAATATATTGTTTCTTACAGTGCTCCACCTGGGACTCGAACCCAGACTGTCACGGTTCTTAGCCGTGTTTCTCTTCCATTGGAATAGTGAAGCAAATGTTACAGCTTGTCATGACAAGCTGTAACGGAAGTGAATACCGCCGTGGAGATATTCACGAAACCCCTCCTGTTTCCAGTGGGGATTAGGTGGCTGCTGTCGGGATTGAACCGACGACCCTGCGCTCTTCAGGCGCATGCTCTACCAACTGAGCTAAACAGCCAAACTTACGAACTGTGGCCTGCCAGCATCTCCCGTTCCCAAAGGGAGCGTTGATGCTGGCATTATCACGTTCGTAGAGAAGTGAAACGCACCGCACGAGAGGACAAGTTTTGAGCTACTGCTCACCTGTCATCATTTGGTTCTGCTTCACTTTTACGTGAACTCTGTGTAGTTTTCAATATACTCTCGTTCCCCTGTCTGAGGACTAACAACCTGCGACGAGTTCAGCCGTAGTTGATACTGTATTACATTTTTCCTTATTTCAACCTTATCACATTGGTTGATGTTTGTCAACACCTTTTTTCAATGTTTTTCAGGTTTTGCAGGGGTAGAGGGATTCGAACCCCCGTTGACGGTTTTGGAGACCGTAGCACTAGGCCACTGTACTATACCCCTATATGTATTTGTTATGTTTCTTCATAAGATTCAGTTTTGTCTGATTCTTGCAGGGGTACTCGGAGTCGGACCGAGGCTTCTGGTTTTGGAGACCAGCGTGCTACCGTAACACTTTACCCCTATATTTATTTATGAAGACAAGGTTTCCCTTGTTTCGCACCAGTTGTAGGAATCGGACCCACGCTAAGAGGTTTGGAAGCTCTTGTACTACCATTATACGAAACTGGTATGGATTGTTCTGTTGTGTTCAGAACAGGAGAGTTGGATACTTACCTGCCTGGTGCCAGTACCAGGAGTTGAACCTGGACCTCAAAGGTAGGAGCTTTGCGTCGTATCCATTAGACTATACCGGCTGATGTTGCAATCTTGACACACATGCAATGTGTTTGTCAAGTTCATAACTGAAGAAAGAAGTTTTGACTTCTTAGTCTGTATTCAGTTATGATTAGTTATTGCGCCAGGCGGTATTCTGATGATACCCATTGAGCTCAACCTGCTTGGGCTGCGTAAATCGCTGCACTGCTGGGAGCATGGGCATAATAAAGGAAGGTTTGCGGGTAATGAGCTGAGTAGCCATGTCGTACACACCTTCCTTTCGTTGATTAGTAGTTTTCGCATTGGTGTTTATTGCGATGTATTTATACTAACAGACTAATCGGTTGCATGTCAAGTTTTTAGACCGATTTTCTCAAACTTTTTCAAAAAACTTTTGCAACCCTTGATTTTCTGCGGTTCTACATGTTGTAAAATTTACATTTTGTGAGATTGAACAGTGCGGGAAGCCTGCTTATCGTTTATTTTCAGAACCAAATTCATCTCAACAGCGTCAATGTCTGTTGAATTCCATGCAGTCTGAACTTTGGATTCAGTAGAAGGAGCTGGTTCAGTAGAATTGACAAATGAGGAAGGTGTTGTGGGTGTCAAGCTGCGACCTAAGCGGTTCTGATAGCTAATTGAGCTGGCTTGGACATTCTCCGCAACTGTACGTGGAGTGCTTGCTACGATTTGTGTTGAAGTAGTATCACAAACTGCATCAGACTGAGATGGGTGAATAGTGCCAGAGTATACGGTAAGCGTACGAGTAACTTTGCCATTTCCCACATCCCAGACGACGGAACGGCAGGTGTCGTTATCTCCTGGCATGTTCACCTGTAATGAAGTAGGGCTAAGAGCATCAATATTCATAGCTGACTGAATATCATCAGTAAACTGTGTTGACGCTGTGTTGATTTGACTTTCCACTACATTAGCATTTTGTGCATCGGCTCGTTGGTTCATAACAAGCCCAATACAAGCTCCTAATCCAACCATGACAAACATGGATACTGCTACTCCGATGAGTGCAGCTGGAAGTGCTTCTGCTCTTTCAGTAAAAATGACATGCTTGTTGAAAGAGGGAAGTTTCATGGGAGAGTTTCCTTTTGGATGGCCTGGAAGTTTGTTGCTACATATTTATCGGTTAAAATAGTAGCTCCCCTGATTTGTTAGAAATCAGGGGAGCTACTATTTTATGGAGTTTTACGCTCCGTTGGTTCCTGTGGACCATACAGCGGTTGAACCGTTGTAGAGAACGAAGTTACCGTCATCCTGCAAGAGCAAACGAGTACTGGTTTTGCTGCTTGTGTTAGAAGCCCAAAGCGCTTTGTCATTTGCATTGTAGACAACAAGGTTGTCATCCTGCTGGTAGGTGAAGTAGTTCCCTGTTCCAGTTGTAGCAGTGGACCAAACAGTTTTGTTGCTGTCCAAGTTGTACAATGTCAAGTTTCCAGTTGTACCCATTGTCAAACGGTAACGACCGTTTGGTGAGTAAAGCTGGTCACCAGCATCGAGTTCGGTTCCCTTGCTAATGGTTGTACTTCCACTGTTTTTAGTATCAAAACCAGTTGAAACACTGTTGTATGTTGAACCTGGGTCACCAACACCCTTAGTTGCACGTCCCTGACCTGAACCACGAAGGTAGTCAGAGCCTTTGCTTGTCTGCTTAGCGTATGGAGTACCACAGGTACCGTACCACCACCAGCTAACATTATCACTGAAGGATGCCATGTTGTAGTAGTAGATATCAATGCTCTGGTTGCTGTTAGTCAAGCGAGTTGCGTAACCGCTACGACCGTTACCATACCAGTACTTATATCCACCAGCCCCATCAGTAATCCAAGATGGGTTACGGTTAGTTGTAACACTGAAGTTCAACCAACCTGTGTTACCACCTGATGTTGGTTCGTAGGACGAGTCAACATAACTTCCATCTGGTGCATATGGCTGCTTGGAACCCCATGTTGGGTTGAATCCGTTAGCAGCGATGTAGAGGCGGAAGTTTTCTGGCTTAGTTCCGTAACCACAGTCAGCACTACCGTTGAATTTACGCCAGTATGTGACGTTACCACTCAATGATGCATCAATGTGAGCAACCCAGTCAGTTCCAGAAGTGTTGTCTTCACCAATCCATCCAGAGGAATCGTTTGTTCCGTCACACATTGCTTGGATGTAAGCACCTTGTGGGTAACCTTGTTTCTGGTCACCGTATACAAGACCTTGGGAAGTTGCAGTAGTTGCAGTTCCACGCCACAGACCAGTTGTTGCATTAGCTTTGTTCTGTACCATACGGTACTGCAAGCTTGTCTCAGGAGCACATGTTGTTGCAGGTGCAGCCCATGAAACTGTGAACCAGCTGTTGTTGTCAACGCTGCGAGGCACTGAAGGCGCTTTAACGAGCGTTGTGTAGGTTACGGTATCCGCAGCTGATTCTGCTGTCAAAGACGTGTAGGAGCCAACACAGCGTGCTTTCACGGCATATGCAACAGTGTTACCCTGGGTGTTAGTAGCATCATAGGCTGTAACACCAGCTTTCCAAACGATAAGGTTTGAAGTAGCAGCTTTAGCGTAGTTTTTGGTTTTATCCAAATCGTACTGCAAGCTTGTTCCTGGTGCACAGGTTGTTGCGTTCCAATCCAAAGTATACGTTGTTGCAACTTTGGTTGCCCCATCAACTGGGTCATAGAAAGTTGGTACAGCTGGTTTGCTCAACACAGTAGTAAATGCGTTTGTCTGCACCTGAGAAACACCTGGTGATGAAACTCCTGCTTGTGTAATACATGCAGCCAGAACTTCATACTGGTACTGAGAACCTTGGTAGGTGGTGAAACCATCGTTGATGGCTTTATCCAATGTGAAGTTCGCAGAGTTTGTTGAGACAACTGAACCCTCAGCAGGAGTACCATGAGAAGTCACGACACGAGAGAACTTGTACTGAGATGTTCCATACACACACTGAATTGTTGCTTGTACATGTGAGTCCAAAGCTGCGTTAGTAGCTGTTGGCTGACCTGTCAAGGTGAGAGTTGGTGCTGGTGGTACAACTGGACGAGTAACAGAATCTGATGGTTCAGATGAAATTGCAAGCTCACCTTTGACACAGGTTGTTGTAACGTTATATGTTACGTCAGAAATCTTCTCATTTGTCTGCTTGAATGTTGCAGAGTTTGTGGAGTAACTTGAAGTAACTCCATTCTCTTTCAACACATAGGTACGTGTTGTATCAGTAGGGCAGACAACGCTTGGCCAGCTGACAGTGTAACCTGTTCCAAGAACAACTGGGTTGACGCTGACGTTGATTGGAGAAGCTTTGATTGGACGCTGAGCTGTTTCAACAGCAACCTGAGCGTTATCTTTCTGAGTAGGGTCAGAGTACAGTGGTGTGGAGGCTGATTGCTCAACTTCACGTGTCACGTTCCCTGTGTCAGCAACAATAGTAAACTTGAAGCTGATCTTCGCTACTTTCGTAGAAGCCCAAGCAGCAGCAACAGGTGTTCCTGATGTTGGTGGCTGCTGTGAAGGGTCAGAAGGAGCTACTGTTCCTTTGTCGTCAACAACAAGAGTACGGCCAAGGGAGTTAGAGTACTTGAAGGTTGTTGCTGCAGAAGTATCCAAAGCAGTAGTCAGGGTACGCTTGCTGTTAACAATAACAGATGAAGCTGTGTCACATTCTACGTTTCCGTTGACAGTCTTTGTTCCATTGTACACGGCAAGTTGGCGTGTCAAATTAGCGCTATCTACATTCCATGTAACAAGCTTGCACTGATTGCCAGTGGATGCAGGGATGTGGAACTGCACGGATTGTGCAGAGATAGGCTTGATTGTTGTTGCAGCAGTTGCGTCAGAGCGCAATGATACATCAATGTTTGTCGCAGTCGTTGTTGCTTCTGAAACGACTTCGGCATTCTTTTGTTGCGAGACAACTGTTGCAGTCACGCCTGCTAAACCTAGCAGGATGATTGAAGATACAATACCTGTTACGATAGCAGCCGGTAAAGTTTCAGCCCGCTCGTTTCGAAGACGCTCTATGCGAGAACGAATTTTCGTTAACATGTGGGTTCCTCGGGTAGGGGGTTTTGGCTGGTACTGTCTATATTCTTATCGGTCATGTAGTGTAAAACGACAAGACGGCCAGCTTTTATTGAGCAAGGTTTACCCATACAGCATTACCGTCATCATCAAATGAGGCAATGTATGAGTCTGAAGAGATTTTTTGGTTAGGGGATTGTGTAGGGTACTTGAGATACCGCACCTGAGTGGATGTTGTAGTGTTCACACCGTTATATGTTGCTTGGAAGGTTACTTTCACACTGTCAGGGATTGTTGTGCCTGATGGAGTATAGTTAGCGGCGGAAGTGACCTTTACAGTAGTTGCAATTGTTGGATAGTTACACTGTTGTGTTGCCAAGTCATAAACGCTCTTATCTGTACTTGTTGAAGTTCCAGAAGTAGCAGGGTTGAGCAGGTTTGAACGTCCTGCTACAACATCCTGCCAGAATGTAGTTTGCACTGTTGAATCTAACGTGTTTTCACAGTTTGAAATAGCAGCATTCAGGCTCGTTTTAGAGATGCTTACCTCAGCGTTACGGTTTGTTGCAACAGCGAATGCACCTAAAAGAATAGCTGTCGCTGAGATGAGAATTGCAGCTCCCATAATAGCAGGGAGAGAACCACGCTCATCTAAACGAGACTGTGCTCGTAATTTCAATGCTTTGAACATTATTCACCCCTCCTTAGGATGTCTTTGTCTGATAAATGAAGAACCGAGAGATTTGAACTTTCGGGTCAGTTGTTGAATTTTGTGTCGCTTCAACCTTGGTGTCCATGTACACATCTACACTATCGACTCCGCTTGGAACGTTAATGGTTCCGTACACTGCTCGTGTGAGCAGTCCAGTCTCACCTGTTTTAGCAGCAGGAGTGAAGGTATAAGCGTAGAAGGAGTTATCTCCTGGTTTACGGAAGTCCAAAGAGACTTTGTACCCTGGTGTCAAATCTTTGATGAGAGCAACAAAACGCAAGCTTCGTGTTCCATCAGCATTAGTTGTTGCAGAAGTAATTTTTGCATTGCCTAACATCTGAGTGCTGAGGTTTGGTTTCCAGTCAGCCCCTGAGAAGTCAGGTGTTGTAGTCCAAGGCATTTGGCTGACACTTTCTTGCCAGTGAACGTCAGGGTAGACATTGTATGCACGAGGCGGTGCGACAACAGAAGCTAACACGTCATATACAACAATGCAGTACTTTTGCGTGTTTGCAGGGGATTGTGTCCAGTTACAAGGCTGTGTCTGACCAGCTTTTGGCATTGCAGTATAAATCTTCACCAAACCGCGGTCTGATCCACTGGTTTCTAACACACCCCATTGGGATACAGGAGTCACTCCACCTGTTTTCATAGGTTTCGTTGCTGCAAATGTGTAGTTGGCATAAGCAGGATCAGTTGTAGTATCTACTGTGTTAAGAGGTGCGGTCCCCTGAGTCTTTACTGTCCAACCATCAGTTTGTGCGGCTGTTTTACCAGTGGAAGAGTCAACATACAAACGATTCAAGCTTGTAGCTGAGTACTTTGCAGCTAAGGCAGCACGCGCTGTGTTCTCACTGGATTTAGCAGAACTGATGACATACGCCATGTAAATGCCCGCGAAGCTGGCTGTGATGACAGCCAAAAAGAGGACACCGATCATGGTTCCCAGAAGAGTGTCCATAGCGTACTCTTTACGAGTATGAAGAGCAGTGTGGTAATTCTTTGTGAAGAATTTCCGCACGTTCTGTAAAGCAGAAGTTTTCGTCATCAGTTTCTTTTCAAGCAATGGAAGGAGAAGTACAGGTACATTATCGGCTTTCTCTTATCTGTTTCACGTATCTGGTTTTTCCTGCATCCCAGATACGTGGGAGGTTATTCAGCTGAGCCAACTCTCGCTCACTCATACTCTCGTCCCACAATAGTTCAGGGTCATCACGGAAACGCTTCAACCGGTACCCAAACTTGTGCTTTCGTTCACCCTTCACCACATACATGTAATCAGGCGGGAGCTCTTTATCAGCAATGAACTCATTACCTTCATATAATCCACCATCACTAATAGTATGGTCAGCAAAAGTAATAAACGAATCTGGCTGGTATGTTCGTTCAGCATATTTGAGAAGCTTCGTAAAACCACCAACAACAGTACTATTAGTGGCATAGCGTACAATGTTCAGAGTCTTGCCATCTGTCTTAGGCTCTTTTTTTAATACAATTACAGCAGTTAAAGCTTCTTCTTTATCCTGCAATCCTAAATAATAGGAACCAGAAGCGAATCCTTGAATATGGTTAAGTTCAAGGAACTCCTGGGCTTGATGAGTAGTAAGTTGCTGAACAACTGTGTTGCGAGCAAAGATTCTGTTTCCAGTGGAGACTCCCAATTTGTGAGCTAACGCTTGTTTAATAACATTGCTCCGTACAGTCCAGTCATCTTCCCAAATTTGGATAAGCTGGATACCTGCTTGTTGTGCAGCTAACCATTTCTCATAGTGGTAATTTTTAGGCTTATGGTTTTCATCGTGCCAGTAGAGTCCGTTGAATTCAATCGCAATTGCTTTTTCAGGAATCACTAAGTCTAGCTCTTGTCTTCCTGCAAGAATGGTTCTATTTGACTGTTCTACAAGAAAGCCTAAATTTGTAAGAAAAACGTAGAGTTCGTTTTCAGCTTTTGAAACATAAGTGTCAGCCCAGCATTGGGGACATTCTGACCCTGTTTTTGATGTTCTCGAATACACCCATGTTTCCCATTCATGCTGTGGTTTTGTTGGACATTGCCACCACGCTTTTTTATGCGCATGTTCTGAGACTTGTGTTGGTAGTAGGTCACCATTTTTTGTTGGGTGCCACTGCCCAGCGATGCGTGGGTTACGAGTCTGCAAATCAGTAATATTCACCTGCACTTTTTGACCTGCGCAGTAGATGCAATTGTTGCCTTGTACTCTGGAAAGGACAGTTGCTTCCCAGACATGTCCAGATTCTATATCACATTGCCACCATAGCTTTTTCCCTGAACCTGCAGTTACTGTTTCAGGGCTAAGTGGCAAACTTCTTTCACGATGGACCTGAGTAGTTAAAACAGGATGAGTAGTCGCTAAATCGTTGAACCCAGCAAGAACTTTCCTATTTGTACAATAAGGGCATCCCTTACCATGCTTACGGTCAAGAACACTTGCCTGCCAAATATGGTCTTCGTAATCCTCACATTGCCACCAAACTTTTTTCCCTGACCCAGCAGTAACTTGTTGTGGAGATAAAGGGTAATTGCGTTCACTATGCCATTGTTCAGCTAATTTGGGATCAGTGGTTACAAGATCATTGAAGCCTACAAGAATTTTTCGGTTTGCACAGTAAGGGCAATTGGAACCGCGTAAGCGGGAATGAAGAACTGCATCCCATTCATGAGTACACGGTCCGAGCCACCAATATTTGGACATCTTTTTTAACGTGGAAGGATCAAAGCTTTCCACGTTTTTGGTTGGATGCCATTGTTGGCGTAAAGTCTCAAAAGTGTTCATACGTCATTAATATCGTCAAATGGTTCTGGAATATGCTTATGTCACAAGACCTTTCAAAACTGCCATGAGAAAGAGCGGTGCGCCAACGGTAGCGACAATCAATGTAATTGTGGTAATAATCATTACAGGGTCAAGTTCCTGCCAAAGACTCCATTTGGCAGCATCTGATTTGTTTTGCTCAATGAGCTTTCTACGTTTTACTGTTTTACGCTTTGCGGGTGTACTCATCGACGGAATTCTGCCTGCTTGACTTCGATTGGTTTTCTGTTTTCATTGGTAACTCTGAAAACTTTTCCTGACTCTGATTTGACAGTTGCAGTAAAGCCATCCATCTCACCAGGCTTTTCTGGATCGGCATGGAGCTGTACTGAAACGTTACCGTAACCATCAGCATCACTGTTTTCCAACGCCCCTGGCTGATAAGCTGGAAGTTTTTCCACTGGGACGAAGCAGCTATCTTCCCCTGAGCCGCAAGCAACCATTTCAGCAGTAGCAACGTTAGTAAGCTGAGACTTTGCTTCAAGATCATGCGCGTTCGAAATCATGCCAGTGCCAGCAATTACTCCACCGACACTCAGTACAGTCATAAATGCAATAGTAACAACCACATCAATGAGGCTGATTCCACCCTTAGAAGAAGGCTCACTAAGTGTTTCAGTCGCATGTTTGTTGAGAACAACAGCTGCTTTTGGTCGTACTGCAACAGCCGTCTGAGTTTGGGTGCGGTTTTCAGCTTGCTTTAGCGGAGGTTCCGCATACAGAAGTTTTCTTCGCTTCACGTTGTCATCTATCCAATTCTTTATCTTTACAGGTGCGGTTACTTATCACTTTTTGACTTCTTTTATATCATCAAAAGAGGAATGGTTTTCATTTATTTGAAAACGTTTCCCTGACTCGGAAACAACAGTAGCGGTGTAACCGACTGCAACAGCTGGATCATTTGAGTCCTTGCGGAGTTGTATAGAAATTCCTTTACTATCCAGCTTATCTCCTGCAAGGGTTCTTTTACTTTTCAGTTCAGATAAAGGAAGATAGCTCTCTTTACTGTTGGCTGCTTCAAGAAATGCAACATCGCTTAATTTATATTTAGCTGCATGATCCTGAGCGTCAGTAACAAGCCATGGCACTGCAACCACAACTTTTGCAATAACAGTTGATGCAATAGAAAAACCGAGGATGGCCTCAAGTGCTATATTTCGAGGTTTATTTTTGCCATATTGTTTGGGTTTCAGTACAGCGAAAGTGTTCAGAGGGGAAATAGCGAGTTCTTTACCAGTAACTGGTGAATTTCTACTCACTGATGCAGGATCAGCGTACGTAAGTTTGCGACGTTTTGCAAAAGCAGTCTGTGATTCAGTCTTTACCATATGTACAGCGTACAGGAGCTTGTAAAAAAGAATAAGAAATGGAGGGTCTCATTTATTCGAGACCCTCCATTTCTTATATTATCAATGAAGTTTAGTTGACTTTGGATACTTGTAACCCAGAAACATACACTTTGCCTGCACCATCAGCGCTTGTTGACATGTACGCTCTCCAATTGTACTGCTGTCCAGCCATAGCATTTGAATACCACCAAGATGTTGTAGCATCGGCTTGTGGAGCGTTGATACCAATTGTTTTCACAATATGGACCCATCCGTCAGATTTTTTGATTTTTGCATTAGTCTGCAAAACCCCACCAGCAGGAGGAGCTGAGTATTGGCCTAACCAACTTCCTAAAGCGATAGGTACCTCAGTGTCACTTGTTGTTGAAACCCAAGCGCTTACACGCCAAACAGTAGAAGCATCTGCAAGTGGCTGTTTCGTGTAGTCAACCTGTTGTAATGTGTCTCCGCCATTGTTTAAACGGAGAACTGAGCTGAGTGGGCTATTCGCTGGAACCCCTGAATCAGATGAACTCAGCGTCGTTGTTTGTCCACCAGGCCAGTTAGTAGATTGTTCTGGGTTAGCTATGAGTTCAGAATCTCCTGTTGACTGAACAGCAGCTGCATCATAGTTGGCTGGCCATTTGACTGCAGCTGGGAAGTTAGTTGGTTTTGACGTAGGCCAACTTTTACCTAATGCTTGTGGGTGAGAATTAGCAGAGGTAATGTAGAAATAATTCCCACTGCCAGATTTTGCAAAAGCAGCGTAAGTATTTTTCTCATCTGATTGGATGCGCACTTTTGAAACAGCTAACGTATCAGTATCAAGGTATCCTTTGAGGTTTACACTGTAATTCCCATCCATGCCCTTGGCTGCGCTTTCAGCAGTAACCACAGAATCCAACTGCTGTTTTGCTGCATTATCTTGCGCCCAAGGGATGACAGCAAATACGGTAGCGGCAATAACTCCACCAATAAGGCCGATGACGATGATACCAACCATGATAGAGGCAAGGTCGATGGCTGCACGTTCATTACGGAACACATTATGTAGAGAATGCATGCGTAATTTGTTTTGGACTTTATTAGATATAGTCATAATTTTCTTCAATAGATGAAATGAGGGTATGCCTACAGTATCGGTTACAAATGTGTCCCCCTTTTGCCCCACAAGGAGGGGTATGCAAAGAGGCTCCAAAGATACAGCATCTTTGGAGCCTCTTCTTGAGGGTCAGTAAAAGTTTAAACAGCTTCTACGATTGTTTTCAACCAAGCAGTAGGGTACTTAGAGTCGGAAGTAGCAGGTAATTGGGTTGGCTGAGTTTTGCTATCACTAATATAGTAAACCTTGCCAGAGTCAGATTTTACTGCTGCACCATAATGTGCGCCGTTACCAACACCAATGTTACCTACGGCAATTTTTTTGTTAGTGCCATCAAATAAGGTGTTTGCAGTTGACCCTGTACCACTAACAATAATCTTCTGTCCAGTTGAAGCTAGGGAATAAGTAGTTGTTCCACCTGTTGTCGTAGAGCTTACTGCTGCTCCACCAAATGATTGCTGGGTTCCAGTTGTACCAGATACGTCTGTTGAGAGACCAATGTAAGCTGCTTGGGCGGATGCTACGGAGTCGAGTTGTTGTTTTGCAGCATTGTCTTGCGCCCAAGGTATGACAGCGAATACGGTAGCGGCAATAACCCCACCGATCAAACCAATGACAATAATACCGACCATAATGGAGGCGAGGTCAATAGCACCATCTTCGTTAGTAAAAGCGGATTTTACCGAGCTAGAAGCAGCTTTGTTCTTTGCGTTTGCAAGAATAGACATTTGGGATTTCCTCTAAGTAATTGAAGTAGTAAGATGAGTAACTACACAGTCCTTATCGGTGTTAAAACCTTTGAGGGCACCCCCAGATTGCGGGGTGCCCTCAAAGGTTTGTTGTCTACCAAGAAAACAAAATTAACTTGCAGGTGTTACATTTGTTACTGCTGTTGCAGCATTACCTGTCGCCGGAACACTACTAAGTGTTGGCTGAGTCTTACCATCACTGATGTAATAAATTTTACCAGAAGCGGAGCGGATAGCTGCTCCGTAATGAGTGTTATTATTGGTGCCAGAAGCAACTACTGAAAGCTGAGGGATTGTACCGCTATTAAGTCCAGTGGCATCAAAGAGTACAGTTCCATCAGAAGCTGAGATTTGATTGTTTACCAAAGAAGCAAATGCTTGCTGTTGTCCAGCGCCGGTAGTATCATTTGTAGAGAGGCCGATGTAAGCAGACTCTGCGGAGGCTATGGAGTCTAGCTGCTGCTTAGCTGCATTGTCCTGCGCCCATGGGATTACGGCGAATACGGTAGCAGCGATGACCCCACCAATCAAACCAATCACGATGATACCGACCATAATGGATGCAAGGTCGATGGCACCATCTTCATTAGTAAAGGCTTCTTTGAGGGAAGATAAATTTGCTTTATTCTGAGCAATTGTAATAAGTGACATTTTAATTCTTTCTTGTGAAAATGCCCCTCAACTGGGGGTAATTGCTTTATCGGTGAAATAATAGAAAACGCAATTAGAATAAAGCACATATGAATGCACTCTCATAAAACTATTTTATCAATATATGAATTATACTATTAGAAACCTTACACCATTAAATAGTTTAGGGCAGAACTCATATGAGTTCTGCCCTAAACTATTTAATACTTAGTAATGCGGGTTAAGCTAAACCTTATGGAGCTACTGTAGCAGCAACTGGTCCAGTAGTACCGGTCCAGGTTGTACCTGTACCAGTAACACCTTCAACAGCGGTCTTAGCAAGCGCAGCTGTTGCTACACCGGTTGGCTGAGTCTTTTTGTCAGTGATGTAGTAGACTTTACCTGAGGAAGAAGCGATAGCTGCACCGTAGTGAGCTGCGGTTCCCTGACCATTTGTTGCGATGGAAACCTTAGCAGCACCAGCATCAAAGAGGCTCTTGCCTGTGTTCAAATCAGTAGCGTTACCGAACTTGATTTGACCGACGTTACCTGCTCCATCGTCAGCTGAAAGACCAACGAAAGCGGACTGAGCGGATGCTACAGAATCAAGCTGCTGCTTGGCTGCGTTGTCCTGTGCCCAAGGAATAACGGCGAATACGGTAGCGGCAATAACTCCACCAATAAGGCCGATGACGATGATACCAACCATGATGGATGCAAGGTCAATTGCACCATCTTCATTGGTGAAAGCAGCTTTGACTGAACCGGAAGTTGCTTTGTTCTTTGCGTTTGCGAGGATAGACATTTAGATTATTTTCTTTCTAGATATTTGGGAAAGGTAGTAAAGGAAAGGGCTGCATAGACATTGCTGTCTATGCAGCCCTCAAAAAATTACTTATGAAACTGGGCCAGCGCCGGTCCAGGTTGTACCTGTACCAGTAATAGCAGTAACGGCTGTCTTAGCAGTAGCAGCATCTGCTACACCAGTTGGCTGAGTCTTTTTGTCAGTGATGTAGTAAACTTTACCTGAGGAAGAAGCGATAGCTGCACCGTAGTGAGCTGCGGTTCCCTGACCATTTACTGCAATGGAAACCTTAGCAGCATTAGCATCGAAGAGGCTCTTGGTGTTCAAGTCAGTAGCTGAACCGAACTTGATTTGACCGACGTTACCTGCTCCATCGTCAGCTGAAAGACCAACGAAAGCGGACTGAGCGGATGCTACAGAATCAAGCTGCTGCTTGGCTGCGTTGTCCTGTGCCCAAGGAATAACGGCGAATACAGTTGCGGCAATAACTCCACCGATAAGACCAATTACGATAATACCAACCATGATGGATGCAAGGTCAATTGCACCATCTTCGTTAGTGAAAGCAGCTTTGACTGAACCAGAAGTTGCTTTGTTCTTTGCGTTTGCAAGGATAGACATTTGTGTTCTTTCTCTTTCAAGTGAGGGGGGTTAGATTGTCCAGCAAACTGTTGTTCGTTTGCGACATAAAACCTTATCGGCAATGATTTGCATAAAAAATAAGATTTTGAAGAAAAAATGGTAGAATCGGGAGTTTGTCCACAAAAAAGAGGACATGGCCCGCATAAAATCAAGGATTTATGCGGGCCATGTCCCTCAAACTGGGGTACAAATTGTTTTTATGAAACGGTCATATATGGTAAATGAGCAGCAACAAATAAGAGGTTTGTTACTATTACTGCAATGGGAACAGCCATGACCATACCAACACCAAACGGGAAGACTTTCTTTTTTGGTGAGAATACAATAATCATAATCATGGTAAGCACCATGGAGATAAAGAACCATAGAACAGCAACCATAGGGTTGATAACACCGAGAACAAACCCAATGACTGGAGAGAACTTTAAGTCTCCTCCTGAGCCGAAGCCTACAAAAATAACAAGTAGGAGTAATGTTCCCATTACAGCGGCTGCTGTAATGAGTCCACCTACCAAGTTAAGCCAGCCCAGTTGCGAAGCTACAAACACACCCAATGGTAAAGCGAATGCAGCGGTGATAAGAGTATGAGTGTTCTTGATAAGTAATGTCTTCAAGTCAACAGCTGCAATGACACCAAGGAAGAACCCTATTACGGTGAGCATTATCCAGGACGGACCAGGAGCGAAGAAATATCCAGCTAAACCTGAAACAGCAGCACTCAGCACAGCCCATACAGTTGTTTTAGCGACTCCTGCATATTGGATGATTTCCCAAGCATTACCGTAATACTTATCATCATGGATTTCTTCGTCTTCAACAGATTTAGGAGTTTCTTCCTCGGATACTAAGGCTTCCACAGCGGCCTCTGGTCCAGCCTCTGGGACGTTTTCAAGGCCCTGGACGACAGGAGCGTCAGAATGCGCTTCTACCTTCTCTAAGACCTCTTCAAAGCTCTTAGCTTCTTCATTATCAGTAGGAACGGTTGAACGATCTTCTTCAACAGTTGGCAGTACAGGTTTGCGGCTCAGTTGGGAAACTGGCAACTTCGGGATACGTTTTTCATCAGACATGCAGGAAGTTATCGGATTGTAGAGTATTGTCGATACAATAAAGGGATGCGTTGATGAAATCATTTATTCACAAGCGCATCCCTTTAACGAGGATTTATGTTTAGTTGTTTTGTGTAATTGTAATGTCATCAACACGGAAATAATTACTTCCGCTTGAAGGTGCGTTTGCACTTGTTTGGAAAGTGATATATGGTGATGTAGAAGCATCTGCAGTAAATGTTACACTTGCTTTTACCCAATCAGAGCCTTTTACTTGCGAGGATGTTACGCCACCAACAGTTATAGAAGGTGCTGGGTAGGAGGTGCCATTGGAAGAAAGACCATTACCTTTAATCCAAACATCCACAGTATAGCTTTTCCCTGAAACAAAACTAATTGCAGGAGTAGCGGTACTTGGATTGAATTGTGCTCCACTGAATGGCTTGTAAGTACTTCTATGCTCAATGAACATATCATATGTTCCAGAATGCGCACTACCAACTCCTGTTGGAGAAGCTGTTATCGTTGTTGCAGAATCAGTGGAGGACCAACCTGGCTTTCCGCCACTATTTTCCATATCATACGTGGCAAGCACTGTTGGGTTAGGAATAGGAGTTGTTGAACCACCATTTCCTCCACCTGTTGATGGCGTTGTTGGTACTGTACCAGAGCCATCATCTACACCTGTGTTTACAGTACCATCAGCTAAACATGGGGTTGAGCCAGTGTACTCAGTTGGCTGTGTTTTGCCACTCGTAGCGTAATACCATTGTCCTGAACCACTCTTAGAATATGCATGGTAATCTTTACCATCAGCCGTAGCGATAACACAGTATAAGCCGCTCGTATTCAACGCGAGAAGGTTATTCTTAGCTAATCCAGCTGAACCAGTGAACGTACTATTCAGTACAACCTGATTCGAGTCAGAAGTGCTAGTGGGAGAGTTCACAGCATTTTGCAAGTTCGCGTCTTTGTCCGAGCTAAGACCACGGTAACTTGATTCCGCTGATACGACTGAATCTAACTGTTGTTTCGCAGCATTGTTCTGAGCCCAAGGAATAACAGCAAAAACTGTGGCAGCGATAACACCACCGATTAAACCAATCACAATAATACCAACCATGATACTTGCTAGGTCAATAGCAGCGCGGGAAGATTTAAGAGCTTGATGTAATTTGAGCATATGAAAATTTCTCGTAGGGGATTAGGTAAATATGACTGTATCCATTATTGACAATGAATACAGCCATATTTATTGGTTCTAACAGGGATTAGTTGTTCTGCGTAATCGTAATATCATCAACACGGAAGGAATCATTATTGATACTGTAAGATTTGTAGGTGGATTCAAAACCAATGTATTTAGATGTAGTAGCATCTGCAGTGAAAGTTACTGAAACTTTCTTGAATGTCGTGCCACTATCAACCGTAGCTGATGTCTGTCCTCCGGCTATCATTCTTGGAAGAACATATCCAGTGCTTGTGTTATTATATAAATAAGCTTCAACAGTGTAACTCTTCCCAGGAACGAATGAGACGCTTGGGCTTGCCACTGTAGGATTAAACTGCATTCCAGTAAGAACTGTAGTCGATGAAGAACGGGCGAAATTGATTGCATAGGAACCACTATTTACAGGTGTACCAACAGCAGTCACTTTGACTGTTGAATCACTTGTTGTGAAAGCAGCGATACTTCCATCCTCAAAAGAGTATGTTCCTATAACAACAGGCCCAGACGGAGCAGGGGTGGTGCCAATAGTTGTCGTTCCGTTATCAACAGCAGGGTCAACTGTTCCAGCTGTTACACAAGGAGTGTTCCCAGCAGTGTATGCAGTTGGTTGTGTTTTGCCACTCGTAGCGTAATACCATTGCCCTGAGCCGCTCTTAGAGTACGCGTGGTAATCCTTACCATCAGTAGTAGCGATAACACAGTACAAACCAGCTGTGTTCAAAGACAACAGGTTGTTCTTAGCAAGCCCTGCTGAACCAGTGAACGTACTATTGAGTACAACCTGATTCGGGTCATCAGCCTTAGTAGGAGAACTGACTGCATTTTGCAGATTAGTGTCCTTATCAGAACTCAAACCACGATAGCTTGATTCCGCTGATACGACTGAATCTAACTGCTGTTTTGCAGCATTGTTCTGCGCCCAAGGAATAACAGCGAATACGGTAGCTGCGATGACACCACCAATGAGACCAATGACGATGATACCAACCATAATAGAAGCCAGGTCAATCGCAGCGCGTGACGATTTGAAGACTTGATGTATTTTGAGCATAGGGAGATTTCTTTTAAAGGGGATGAAAATAAATATGGGGTGAAAATCTAAAACGACTTTCACCCCATATTTATCGGACGTTTGCCTTTATGCAACGAAATATAAGCAAATTAGTTTGTTCTTCACCAACCAAACTCAGGAGAAACATATACTTGGTTCTGCGTACGAATGAAATCAGCTGGGTTCGTACGAGGTGGAATATGGTCAGTCTCAGCCGCACGAATCAAGTAACGCCATCCACGGCCACGAGAAGGAATAGCAGTATGTACATTCCACCAGTCCCATTCGACAATAGTTGAAGCAGGAGCCTCCATAGTAGGAAACTCTCCCATCTTATTTGCCTGCTGGGTAAGGTTTTTATACAGGTCAGAATTCAAATCTAAATCCACATCGAACGTGGTTGGTTCAGTCATGAATGTTGTTGGGCAAAAATCCCCAGTTGTCATCAAGTGATAACGAGGAGGCGTGACAAGGTTCTCTTCCTGAGCTCGCAGGTTTGGTTTACCCTTACCAGCAGGGTCCATTTCCACCCCGCGAGGAACACCGTCAGTGTGCCACCCAGGAATAGCAGGAGTGAACTTTGGCATCAGCAGATGCACTTTTGTGTCAACAATAATGTACTTGCGGTCGCCATGGAACTTCATTGCTCCGAGGGCTGCTCGTGTAATAGGTCCACCATAGCGAACAGCATCTTCCAAAGAAACCTGACGTAGATTCAAAGAAGTCTCAATCAGCTCCTGTGAAGGTTCATCAATAGATTCACCAATTTTCGGAGGAGTGCGGTTGAATAGTACTTCGGTCATAAAATTCTCCAATAAAGAGTCGGTTGGAAACTCTATCGGTAATTAGAGCTATTCGTAGATAACGAGATTTACAGAACACCCGCTTATACAAAATGAAGGGAGCCTTCACAGTAGAAATACTGTGAAGGCTCCCTTTCCCTATAATGTAAGGAACTAAGCTTAGCCGACTGGTGGTGCCCCAGGAACGCTAGTTGCACCGGTATCACCAGTAGCATTGTCACCGAACTTCATCAAAGCTGGGTACATTGCATACATTGGGGTAACAATCGCAACAATCAAAAGACCAGCAACACCGTAAACAATGTAAGTCATGATTGGTTCTGCAGCTTTCTGGAATCCGTCAACCTGCATTTCTGCTTCGGCAGCGTATTCTGGTGAAAGTTCTGTCATGATTTCAATTTCCTGACGAACTGATGGTGCTGATTTGACCATGTAACGTGCTGAAATTGGGAAGAGCTTGCTGTCTACGAAGTCTTTGAGTCGTAGACCTTCTTCTCTCATGAGTTCCGCATGGCGGACACAGTGTGCTTTGATTGCTTCGTTACCACAACCTTTGGATGCTGATTCTAATGCTGTTGGCTCTGTCATTCCAATTTGGAGATTCAAAGAAAGCAGGTCGAAGAGACGGCTTGTTGCAGCTAACTGCACAATGGAGCCAACAAGTGGCAACTTCAAAGCTGTCGTATCCATGAAAATACGAACTTTATCTGAACGTCGTCCATATACGAACCAGAAAGCTACCAACAACAGGATGACAACAATAAGCGCACCGATGACATACTTTGTTACGTTCGCAGCATTACTGACGATGAGAGATGCAGCTGGTGGGTCAGTGTTCAACGTTTTGAAGATTCCAGCAAATTGTGGAATGATAACTGCGGTTGCGAAGAAGAGGAATCCAATACACATTGCAAGCATGATTCCTGGCTGGATCATACTGATAAGGAGCTTCTTCTTAACGTCTTGGCTGTTAGCGACAAGTTTTGCCGCTTTTTCCAAGTTTTGCTGCATCGCACTTGCTGTTGGAGCAGCTTGAATGAGCTCTTTTACAGTTCGTGGGAAGATGTCATTATCATGAAGGATCGCTTGTTTGAAGTCCGCACCGTCTTCACGCATAGCATCAGCTGCTCTGAGGAGTAAGCGTCCAATTGTGTACTTCTTGAACTGTTCTCCAACAATTTCAAGTGCGCGAGCTTCGGATTCTCCAACTCGCATAACCATTGCAAGTGAACGGATGGCGCGCGCTACTACATCTGGCTTGGATTTCTTTCCGGCCCCCCAAACAAACTTGGGACCTTCTTTGATGGGAACGCCGTTGATGTCAGTTTGGTCTTGTTTCTTCGGCGTTTTCCCTTTTGTGGTATCTTTTTTAGTCAATAGAGACATTATGTGCTTTCTTTCCAGGACTGGGAGGGAACACATAGAATATCGGTTTGTTTAGCGGAACTTTGTGGCCGATAGTCTTGTTTGATTTCGTAATGGCTGTAAGAGCAGTTTAATAGTCCCAGGATTGAGAGTATTGTGAGTAACCCTAACCGCAGTGACAAGCCTTTTGAAGAGGGTTCCGAGAACCTTTTAGAAGTATTCAACCGTCACTTTGATGAGTACTTGAATAAGTACGGTGTGGCAACACCCAAAACTGCTGCTTCTGAGGCTGATCCTGCTGAAGAAGCTACTGATCTGGATGTTGTAGTCGCTGAGGAAGAAACTCCTGTCAGTGAAGAGGTCATCGTATCTGATGTCATTGCTGAGACTGTTGATAAGCATGCTTTCCCAAACACTCCTGTTGATACAACAGTTGAGGATGAAGAAGAAGTAGCTTTCGAGCAAGATGACGAGGATGAAAATACTTCTGACTATGCTCCTGTCACTGAGGATAATGAAGAAGATTTCTACGTCCCTGAGGGTGAATCTGCAGCTGATGCAGATGAAGACGCTCCTGTCATTGAAGATGTTTCAGTTGAGGAACTCTCCGAAGATGAAGAAGAACACTTCTTTGAAGACGATTCTGAGGACGAATTTTACGCTCCTGAAGTTCATCAGTCTTTTGATGATGAGGATGAAACCTTTGCTCCTGAATCAGGGACAGAAGGTTTTGATAATTCTGAGGATGAGTTCTACAATCCCGAAGATGATGCTCCTGTTGCAGAGGAAACTAATCAGGATGAGACTCCTGCCGCAGACGAACCAAAACCTCAGGTAGTTGAACGCGAAGTTGTTCGTGAGGTCATCGTTGTTGACCGCGACCAGGCTCGTGACTTGGGATATGCTGCTGATAATTACTTAGGCGAACAGCCTCGTTCAGCAACATCATCTACTCCTGCTCCTGTACGTCCAGCAGAGCCAGTTGCTCCTACCTTTGAAAAAGCTCCTGCTCCTATCACTCCTCCTACCCGTCGCACTGAAACCCCTGTGGTTCGTGAACTTGACGACTTAGACGACTATGTTCCTTCCAGCCGTCTGCGCAGTGTTCGCATTGAAGAACCAGTTCAGGAAGAAGAAAAAAAGAAGGGTCTCTTCGGCGGTCTTTTCGGTGGAAGCCGCAAAGAAGAAACGCGTCCTACGGGTACTCGTCGCACTGAAACTTCTCGTGTTCGTGACGAAGGATTAGAATCAGGCAGTTTCGTTGGTGGCGAAGGTGCTTCCATCACATTGAAAACTCAGGAAGGCTATGACGCTCGTGATGAGCGTCTACGTTTGCAACATGTTGCTACTGAGAAGCGTGACGTTGACCCAGCTGTTTGGTTAGAAGAGACCATGATTGACGCATTGAAACTTGATGCGTCTGACTTGCACATAAAAGTGGATGGTGAGACCCGTGACTTATTTGCTCGCATAAGAGTCGACGGCCAGATGCGTGACTTCGACTATGTTCAGGGTGTTCCTGCACGTGTTATCATGGGTCGTTTGAAAGCCGCAACTGAATTATCCTCTGCCGGTTCTTTTGAGCCTGAGGAAACAATCTACACTATCACCATTGACGGTGAGAAGCGTAAAGCTCGTGCAGTTTTGTTCCGCGTTGAAGACGGTGGAGAGTCTCTTGTTATGCGTCTTCCTCTTACAGGAAGCCTACGTCAACTTGACGAACTCGGTTTCGCTGATTACAACTTAGACCTCATGAAAGCCTTGTTGGCTATGCCGTACAAACTTATCATGATTGCAGGGCCTATGGGTTCGGGTAAAACCACTACTGCTCACGGGGCATTGCTTCATGTAGCAAATCCAAAGCGTACAGTGTGGACAATTGAAGACCCTGTTGAGCGTCGTCTTCCAAACATGGTCCAGTTGGAAATTGATGAAGATAACGGTGCAGGGTTCGATGTTCTGCTCTCCAAGCTTCTCCGAGCTGACTATAACACCTTGTTCCTTGGTGAGATTCGTGACAAGGCAACTGCTGCTTCTGCTGTACGTCAAGCTAAAGCTGGTCGTCAGGTTATGTCCACTATCCACGCTGACGATAACATCAAAGCGATGATGCGTTTGGTTGAACTTGCTGGCGAGTCCCCATTGTCTGTTCTGTCAGCTGTTGGTGGAATTATCTCACAGCGTCTTGTTCGTAAGTTGAACCCAAACTGGGATGGTGTTGATCCTGATACGAAGTACAAGGGCCGTGTTCCTATTCACGAAATTCTGTTCGTTGATGACAACATCATTGAAGTCATGATGAACAACAGTCCTCTGTCCTTGATTCGTCAGGCTGTTTCAGAAGCTCGTGGTTCTACCTTCTCTCAGGACGCACACCGCCTCCTATCAGATGGTACCACGGACCGCGAAGAGTTGTTGACTGTTATTGGTGAGTACGAAAATAAATAAACGCTGACCGTCCGATAACGTCAATCGTATCCCAAGAAAGTAAAGGAAACTATGAGTAGCCAACTCCCTCCTCCTGCTGGGCGTTCAATTCCGAACGTACCGCAACGTGCAGGGTTCCCCACTAAACCGGTAGCTTCTACTGGAAGTGTGCCACCAAAACCAAATCCAACTGCTGCTCCTGCATCAGCCACTACTTCTGTACAAACGACAGCGCCAAAAAAGCCCGCTCCTGTACAAGCAAGTAGCACGTCACGTCAGTTAGCAAAGAAACCTGCATTCTCGTCAAAGAAACCTGAAACCCCACATGGGACACGTGAGTTTCTTTTCAAACTATTAGATGACTGTGGAGCGAACTCAGTATCTGACCTTCACGTTCACCCGAACAAAGCTATGTGGCGTTTGACTTCTGGTGAGCTGGTCAAGTTTGATGGTCCAGAGGATATTATTACCGAAGAGGAAGTCATCCACTGGATGGAACACTCTGACGGTTATGAGGATTTGAATGTTGATGACCCTGAGAAGCTCTTAGGCGAAAAAGGTCACACTACTGTGGCGTTTGACACTGGTACTTGGCGTATCCGTGGTTCTTTCCGTAGAAGCACAGTTGGCATTTCTGCGACGTTCCGTTTGATTCCTTCAAAGATTCCTACTATTGAGGATGTGTACTTACCAGATGTTATGGTTGACATGATTAAGCGTAAGTCTGGATTGATTCTTATTGAAGGACCAACGGGTTCTGGTAAAACAACTTCTATCGCTGCTCTGATTGACTACATCAACAGAAACACCAACCTGCACATCTACTCTATTGAAGACCCTATCGAGTTCCACCATAACCCAATGGGTGCAACCGTCTTCACTATGCGTGAGATTGGTCAGCATGCATCTGATTACCCATCAGCTGTTGAGAATGCTTTGCGTTCCAAGCCAAACATTATCTTCGTCGGTGAGATGTTGAATAACGAGACAAAGAAAGCCGCGTTACACGCAGCTACCACTGGTCACCTTGTTATCACTACCGCTCACGCTGGTTCAGTAACTGAGGCCATTGACTCCTTTATTGGTGGATTCAATGCAGATGAACAGCCTCAGATTCGTGGACGTTTAGCTCAGTCCCTTCTTGGTGTCATGTGTCAGAGTCTGGTGAAGACCAAGGAAGGGTCTTTGGTTGCTGCTCGTGAAGTTATGCTTTCTAACTTGAACTTTGCTGAAATCATTCAAGAAGGTAGCATGAATATGCTCCACGCTCAGATGGCTTCTTCAAGCCAGTGCTTCACTTTAGAGGATTCTCTTGTAGGTTTAGTAAAAGATGGAGTCATTGAAGTAAAGGAAGCCCTCGACTCAGCGAAACGCCCTGAGGTTGTTAGCATGGAACTTCAACGTTTAGGGTTCATGTAACCACTCATCAGTTAATGACTGAGGGCCAGAAGTATACTTACTACTTCTGGCCCTCAGTCATTAAACATTTATCAAATATGTAGTAGTCCCATATACAGCAAGATATGAAGAACAATACCTGCCGCGATGACAAGGATGAAAATTGGTGTCAGAACTACCATCTCAAAGGAGCCACCTGCGGTGATGCGTAACGGAGTAGGAAGAGAGATGTCATACCAACGCTTACCACGAATCTTTACTGGCCAGGCCATAGGTGTTCCCATTTTGGTAATAGTATCACCAAGAATGTGAGTGAACGCTCCTGCTGCTACAACAATAGCGAGCCATTGGTAGTTTGCGTGGACTGTTGGCAAGAATGCAGCGGTTGCTACTGTGATAGCTAAACTGACCAGCATCAGAAGGTATGGTCCGAAAGCTTTCTTTGCCTTTTTGATTTGCTTGGAGAACAATCCAGCTAATCCTAAATGAAGGAAGAAGAACATGATTCCAATGGCAAACAGTTGACCTGTTGCAAATTGTTTGTCAAAGATTTCTGTCTTACCTGGAAGCGAAGTAAGTACTAATGTGAGAACACCAAGCAAAGCTGCACCAACTGTGGTGTGCATGAACGTTCGGTGACCGTTCTCAACAGGCTTATCATATTTTGTTCTTGTTGCTCCATGGATGAGCATGCTGAGACTGTTGACAATGTAGTAGAGCAGTCGTCCGAAAATACCGAAACTCTTTGTTGCTGTTGCAGAGTAAGAGTCAAGGTCAGGTACGAGGGCGGCTCCTGCGAATACTGCTGTTCCCATGATGAGAATAGCAGGAGGAATTTCTGTTCCTGTAATGATTGTGTAAGCTGCGGAACCACCTAACCAGACGGCAGCTCCCGATAAAGAATGAGCAGGACCCATCATAATATTTGTATGTACCTTTCTTAGTGGTAAGAATACCACACTCATCTTTTCCTATCGGAATGATGATGAAACTGCTGTTGTTTAACTATACGTTGTATACTTATCGAGAACGTAAAAGAAATTAGGAGTTTGTCAAGTTGGCTGTTGAACCACAGATGCCTGTGAACACTGTTGAGGTCGCTTATCGTGGCCAGAAAGTAAATTTGGATAACTATCCTTCAAAGGATAAGTTACCGAATGCGCGTGACCTACAGGATAGATACAAAATTCCTACTCGTAACATTGATTATGAGCCTGAGGAAATTGATTTTACCGATCTTCTTGCCTTGAACACTGAAATTTCTAAGTTACGTGTACGCGTTCACCAAGTGCGCAATGACTACAAGAAAGCAAAACGTATTTCAACTCATCTGAAATGGGTGTACGAGAGTTCTAAAAAGCGTGACTTTATTCAGCTTTCCAGTGGTACAGAGAAAATTCGTGACGCTGTTGCTGAAATCATGAATGAAGATAAGTACACCGAGTTCATTGTTGCAGATACTTTAGCTACAGAGCTAAAAGATATGTCCAGTGCATTACGAACTGAACTGGATGCGTTGAAAGAGCTTTCTAACAACCTCCGCCGTCAAATTGATTTGAAGTAAGTAATGCAAGCCTATCTCACCACCCTCATCAAGCCTTCCAAGTTCACTTCTTGGACCGGCTTCATTGCCGCTCTATCAGCGATTGTTATTGCAGGTATTATCCTTGCTGAGAAATTGCAATTAGCTGCTAATGCTAACTATGTAACTTCTTGCTCATTCAATGCTATTGTGTCATGCTCTCCTGTGATGAGTTCACATCAAGCTGCTGCTTTCTGGGGTATCCCGAATCCTATTTTAGGATTAGCTGGTTTTAGTGCTGTCGCTTGTTTATATTTCATTTCTCTTTTTGTCAAATTACCTCGGTTTATTTGGTTCATTAACGCAATCGGAACTATTGCAGCTCTTATCTTCTGCTTCTGGTTAGCCACACAAGCATTATTTGTTATTCAAGCTATCTGCATCTACTGCTGTGGCATCTGGGTACTAACTTCTGTTCTAACCTGGTTTGGTTTCAAAGCTCTTTTACAAGACACTAAGTTCGCGGAAGCGCAATTCTATGTGAAGATTGGTTTAGCTGCAACAATCATTGCTTTCGCCACCATGGTCTTCTTTGCGTTCCAAGATTACTGGATGTCTTTGCTCAGCTGACATCAAGGTGGAAAACCGATATACCTTTGTAAGCATACATAAGGAGACTAATGGCTTTCCCATCATTCAAGAACACCCGTGAGTTTCAGCCAACTCAACAGGGTTACTACTCACCTGGAAGTGGAAACAACCCGTTCAACCACTCTGTTCAGAATCAGCAAGCAACTGGTGCCATGACATATGAAGGCACAGTACGCCGTGGAGCTATTGCTTTTGCAATTCTTCTTGCTGCGGCTGTTGTAGGATGGTTCGTTCCTATTCTTGCATTACCAGCAGTATTAGCTGGACTTGTGCTTGGTTTAGTTATTTCATTCTCTCGTAATAACACCAGCCCAGTTGCAATTCTTTCATATTCAGGATTACAAGGTTTGGTTGTTGGTGGTATCAGCGTATTGCTGGAAGCGCGATTCCCAGGAGTCGTTTCACAGGCAGTTATCGCTACATTCTGTGTGTTTGCAGTTGTAATGTTCTTCTTCTCTAAGGGAGTGTTCCGCACAACTCCTCTTTTGAACAAGATTTTCATCATTGCAGGAGTTAGCTATTTGCTGTTCGGTGTAGTCAATCTTCTCCTCATGGTAACAGGTGTCACACAGGGCATGTTTGGCCTGTACAGCGACTTAGGAGGCTGGGGTATAGTCATCGGCATCCTTGGAACTCTTATGGCTTCATACAGCCTTGTAATGGACTTTGAGTTCGTCAAGAACGGAGTCAACAACCAGGTTGAAGCTCGCTGGGAATGGCGAGCAGTCTTCGGATTAGTAGCAACTCTTGTTTGGTTGTACTTGGAAATCATTCGCTTGCTTTCCATTTTCCGTCAGTAACCATATAAAGAAAGCCCCTCCCAAAATTGGGAGGGGCTTTCTTCGTTAAAAAGAGGAAAGTGTTGACTCTATCATATCAGCAATTATTGAAAAAATAGAAGTAAGAACCAACTGAGCCTCAATACATATAACTGTACCACATTTTACTGGTTACAGCCATTTTCCGATAATTTCATCGAAACCAACGGACATTTTATTGTTTTTCACAGTAATAACTGTATCTGCTTCATCAGCTGAGTAAACACGCTCACCTCGAAGGCTCACATGTAATTCCAGCAGCTCTTTCACGCCAATAAATTCTTTGTTGACAATTCCTTCAATAGCATTACTTATCAAAGCAGCAGTGTTGTATACGTTATTTACCCATGAAGCTCCTGTCATAGGAACATCAATCCAGATAGCTTCGCCTTTCTGCATATCGAACACCATAGGAACAACTGATGTGGATGCAGAATTGACAGTGAATGCAGTATCCACTGTGGACGGCTCATAAATTTCACCACTCTGAGCATCTTCACGGGTCATGAACCCAGCAAGAACCTCATCCAGAGTATCAAACTGCTGCCCTGTGTAAGAATGAACTGTCATGGCAACATAACGAGCACCTTCTTGTTGGAGGAACTTCTGAACTGGGATATCAATGAACTCACTGGCTCCCTCAGGAGCGGAAGTAATGTCACCTGAATGAACTCCACCAAAGTCGCGTAAGTTGTAGTAGGTGATTTCCCCAACTTTTTCAAACTTCTCGTTCAAAGCCACAGCGGACAAGTCAAGGTCAACACGAGAACTCCATGCACCTTCTACCTCCTGGTCACGCCAGTGGATGAAGAAACGCAAAGTTTTTTCTGTGTCGAACTTTGTGCGTGTTCCACGTCCAGCAACTTTGAAAGAGGTATTGTAGTTACGCAAACCGAATGGGATAGCAGGGTTGTATCCGTCAGTTTCAAAGAACACTTTCCCCAGGGATTCTTTCCCAGCATATGCTTTCGCTACTGCTGTTATAGCAATGTTTACAGTACGCAACATTGTGTCCTGAGTAATATGTGTGGCCGTACGCTCTAATGCAAAAGCACTGCCATTGATACCCTTAGTAAAGATGGTTGAATACTTACGCTTAGGGTTGTTTTGTAAAGTGCGGAAGAATGACACAACCTGCCATAAGACAGGAGTAGATACTTTTTCAGCTACTTTCTCAAACTCGTTAAGGATGTACTCAGTCTCATCATAAGAGGCATTTTCCAAAAGCTGGTTCAAGCGGCGTGCAAATTCACCTGGACGGTCGGTAAGGCGGGACACCGCATCCTCAACATCCCCTTTTGCAAATGCTTCTTCTACATGGGTTCCCCAGGTAGTGATGTTCTTACCAGAACGAATCTGTGTAAAGGCAGCAAGCAGAGGGGAGTTCTGAGCTAAATACTCAGCAGGATGAAGCTTTTCCGCAAGACGCTTCCATAAAGTGCGGTTTCGTTTGAAGTCTTCTGAAACATCGCCAAAAGTGAGCAAAGCATTCAAGAATGCACGTCGTTCAGCACGAGAAATTTTCCCGAAACGGAACGGCTGCGTCAAAGAAGGGGATGCATCACTGTATACTGCAGCAATACGCAGTAAATCAGTTGCTGTGGCTGCACGGTTGAAAACGGCATTCGTCAGTGCAGGAACACCACGAGTAGCTTTTGCGACAGTCGCAAGGTTTTCCTTGTTGGGAATCACCTCAGGTAAAGTAGCAATAAAATCTGCTGTGGATACAGACACGAACAGAGTCTCAAACAACTCAATATCAGCCTGGGAGAAAGAAACTTTTGCGCGCATCAAGTTTGCAAGCAGCTCTGTTACGATGTTATCATCAGCAACAGATAAGACTGTTCCCACTGTCTTCTCATACAGAGGGAAACGCTCTTCTTTGACATAGGTTGGCATAATGCGCACGCCAAACCAGTCTCCCCAGTAATGGGTGACTGCGTTGATAAATAACTCTAACTCAGAAGCTGCTGCTACCTGAGCAGGGAAGTTTGGGTACATTGGCTCGTACCGGAAGTTCGCACCTTTGATTGTACGAAGAGTGCTCAGTACCTCGGTAGCCCACTGCTTGAAATCTTCATCTGTTCCCACATAGCGGACACGATCAACAAACTCAACGTTCGGAACGTATCCAAGAGCAGTGAGGTTTTGCAGGAATGCAGCAGCCAGTTCAGGCTTCACAGTAGGTGAAGACGTTGTACGCGGTACGATGATAGCGTTGCGGTAGCGGATAGCAGCATTCTGCAAAGTGGTCATAAAGAATCTCCCTGTTTTTCTCTCTCAGATCAATAGTATATGACTATATCACAGAAGAGGGCAAAAATCAATCTTTATTGTTTTGGTAACCAAATTTCTGTTGCAACACCGTAATGGTCTGAGATGGCTTCACCCTGAGGGGTTGTCTCTTTACCGAACAACGTTGTTCGTAATGGCATACCAGCTTTACCATATACCCAGCCATGGGTGAAGATGTAATCAACTTTGCGAGCAGGTAGCATTTCAGGTTTGAGAATGCCTGTATTTTTTGCTGTTTCCACTCCCCAGGTCGTGTCATATCTGGTGGTAGGTGTATGTTCAAACTCGCTGTTATGAGTAGCATCTAACCAGAATGTAGAAGCAGAGTCATCAGAAGCTTTCTTTCCTTCTAAGTATCGTACACTATCACTTTCAGGCGTATCATTGAACGTTCCTCCTACAACCAGAAGTGCATCTGCATTGTTCAAGCGGACTCTCCTTGCATAATCTGCAATAAGCATGGCTTGACGCAGACGGAGATGGCCGTTTTCGGCTCCCCAGGCAAGGTGCGCAGAAATGATATGAATTTCATAACCATTTACATCTAATACCAGTACAGCTGCTTTTTGAGCTCCTGGTAAATTCGTCAAGTTAAGTTCTCTTGCTGTCTGCATTTCTTTACGGGAAAAGATTGCAGTACTTGAACCATTATTCGGATTACTTTTCGCTGATACTGGCTCTGAGATAAAAGAATGACTGTACCCAGCGCGAGAGAAAGCTTGCTGTAATAACTCTCGTTGTGTTTCACGAACCTCTTGCACTAATACGACATCAACATTGTTGACGTGAGCTTCTATGATTGCAGCTGTTACGCGTTCCACATAGAGGTCAGGCCCGCTATGCAAATTGAGTGTGGCTACTTTCAACGTAAAATCAGTTTTTGTCTCATCCATATGGGAAATATCGGCTTTTTAGAGTATGATGGGGATTACTACTATCAAGGTTGAAAAAGAAAGAGATTTTTATATGTCTGTGGAGTTCATAACAGGTGATGCGTTTACGACAACTATGCCCGCTATTGGCCATGGGGTGAATATTTATGGGATGATGGGCGCTGGGTTCGCCAAAGTTGTCGCAACCCGTTACCCTCAGGTTTTAGCTCCATATAAGCAAGCCTGCCGGGACAAAACATTAGCCCCAGGTTTAATGCAGTACGTCAAAGTTGAGACAGCTCCTGATTTTTACATTCTGAACCTGGCTTCTCAGGACAAGCCAGGTAAGCATGCTCGTTTAGAATGGGTTGAGTCTTCTATGTCAGCTGCTTTCCGTTTCTGCAAAGAGCAGGGTTTAGAAGGGTTCGCTGTTCCCCGTATCGGAGCAAACATCGGAGGTCTGGAATGGCTGGATGTTAAAGAAGTGATGGAGTCTGTAGCAAAGAAAGAAGACCAGATTCACTTAGAAATCTGGTCTCTTCCAAACGCTGACTAACGGGACTCGTCAAGTTTCATTTTGTTTCCTAACTGGCGAAGGAGTTGAAGAAGTTCTTCTCCTTCGCCAGTTTTTTGTTCATATAAGGTGAAAAGGATGGGCGAGAGAACTCCAACTCCTGCCATAAATTCATGTGATGTCATGCTCTTTTGAACAAGAGCTGCCATTTGTTGGTCGTCTTTGATGACGGCTTCCATGTATGATAGAGCAAGCATGAATCGTTCAGACTGCGTGAGAGGAATTCTATCTTCAGTTTTCGATTCGCTCATCAGAGAAGTACCTTTCATATGTGTTTGCATAGTTGAGTAAGTCGTCATCAGAATGCTTGACTGTATGGAACTCAACCCATTCACCATTATCCCAAGAAAGGCTCTCATCCCACGGACATGTTGCTCGTCGCCAATGGAAGTTCTCAGTAATCTCAGAATGGTTATGTGGGTTCTGACGAGCGTATTCAAGTACCATAGTGTTCTGCACACGGTACTTCTCATTAGAATCCATCAGGTTGAATTTATCTGGCGACAAACGCTCAATGACGAATTGAGCTACACGAATAAACTCACCGTGAGTAACTCCAATGACATTCTGCACATTCTCTCTACGGTATAGGCTCTGCATTACAAGCTCTACTCGTGAACGAACACCCGTAGCCAATGACTCTCCACCCTGAGGCTTCCAATACCATTCATTCATTTCTTTCAAATGGCGAGACAGCGGAGACATCAAATCTTGGAGGTTCTTATCTGGTGATGACACCTCACCCCAGTCACGCTCACGAAAACGGTCATCCACAATCCAGTCACCGTTCAAATGCAAATGTCCAGCTGTTTCTCGCGTACGAACATGAGGGGATACGTAGAACCTATCAAATGGGTTGAAGTTTTCTCGTATCCATTCCCCTGTAATCTCTGCCTGCTCAACTCCTCGTTTTGTCAGCTTTGCTGTGGAGTCATGGCGGTCGGTGAAGTTGGGGTTCACTAATGCCGCAAGCGTTTTTGTATCCTTTTCACGAATGTACCTCTGCACACGGTTTGCTTCGGAAAGCCCATGTCGTACTAGTGTGAACTTCATTGGGAGTGTCATCTTTAATCTCCTTGTATATTCTTAGTTACCATCAGGATACCACAAAGTCAGCGACGTGACCAGTAGCAATCCTCGCAGTATTTGAACCATGGAGAGCAGGAGTTACGGCAAGTCATGCATACGCCATATTTTCCTTTTGTAATTGCATGCTGAATCGTGTTGATAACGACATCGCTAAGACGCTCTTCATACTCTACCAGTTCACTGTACAGAAGAGTTCCTGAACTGCCAAACATGATATTCGCCATTTTGAGTTCCCCAATGCAATGAACACTGTGCTCAAATGGAGATACTTCGTCACCGTTTTCGTTCTTGTCATCATAAACAGGGTTGTATAGTGGGGCAAGAACAATGTTATAGAAGTATTCTTCAAGACTGCGTGATTTCTCACGGTTACGTTCACTCAGCCAGGTTGAAATCATTTTGATTGCGTTACCTTCTGGGTTGAACGGGCCTGAGATAAGCGTCCAGAGTTCAGGTACTGTAATCTTCCACTCACCCTGCTCATCAGGGTACAGAGGAGCGTTCAGGTGGTCAGAGACGGCGTAAAGCAGGTGCTTCATGTCGTTGAGCGTGGAAGGAGCTACGGAGCGCTCAGAGAGGCGCACAGAGGCTTCCAGCTCCCATGAAAGCAAAGCTGGGAGGATATCTGTTTGCTTCTTGATGTTCAAGTCAGAGAACCTTGGTGTAATGATAGCTTTGCTGACATCAAGGTCAGTCGCAGTCAGACCTGCACCTGCACGAGTTCCTTCTTCCAAAAGAAGAATGTCATCAGTAAACCAGTCTTTGCCTTCTAAGACATACACTGATCCCTCAGTTGATAAGCCGAAACGGCCTGCGCGACCTGCAATCTGAGCGATTTCCCAAGTGCGAAGTTTACGACGCTGAGAACCATCAAACTTCTCAGACTGCACGAAGACTACATTGTCAATAGGCAAGTTGATTCCATGACCGATGACATCAGTTGTTACCATGATGTCATAGTCACCTTTGAGGTATTTTTCCAGCTGAGCGTTACGAGCTTTCAAAGGAAGGTGACCGTAGAGTACGCCTACTTTCTTTCCCGCTTCTTCGAGCATCTGCGCAACAGCGTACACGGCCTTACGGGAGAAGCAAACCACAGCACTTCGTTCTGGAACGCTGTAAATGTTGATTTTGCCCTTGAAGGTAAGCGGAGTTTTACGAGTGTATTCTTTTAGGTCAAGGTTTGCAGCATCTTCTACGAAAGAAGCAACAGTATTCAGTGCTTCCATGGCAGTAAGGATGTGGAAGTTCTTATACTTTCCACCAATAAGAAGATTCGTCCAATGCTGTCCTCGGTCACTGTCTACAATCCAGTGTGTCTCATCAAGCACTAAGGAGTCTCCTTCGTCAGGAGCCATCTCTACCGTGCAGGCAATGAGAGGAGCATCTGGGTTGATTTGCTCTTCTCCAGTAAGAAACCCTACTCGTTCTTCCCCATAACGGGCAACCATTTTCTCATAAACTTCATAAGCGAGCTGTCGTAGTGGTCCAGCAAATACATACTTACCTTGCGGATTCTGCTCATACTCATCAAACAAAGCATTCAATGAGTTGAATGTTTTACCTGAATTAGTTGGGCCGACGTAAAGGGTTGCCTTTTCAGGAGCTTCTTCACGAGTACGAAGACGGACTTTGACTTCATGCTGGATGTTCTGGTTGACATCAGTCTCGTAGAAAACAGACACGATGCACATCCTTCCTTTTTATAATAGATTTTTGAGGGGCTTGTTGCTTGCATTTTGGGTGACGGTTTGTTCTTAACTAGAAGAGCAACACCCCCTCGGAAGGTGAACATGGTGAACGTTGAATCCGGCTGCTTTGAGAAGCAGTCCAGCACTAACAATGGTGTAAGCAGTCAACGTTTTCACGGTCTTTCTGTGTGCTTAAATCCTATCGGCTTTTTAGAATGAGAAGCAGAATAAGCAGTGAGAAAAATGAAACTGTAACACGCTGTTAATTAAGCAGGAACTGGACTGCATCCGCAATTGACTGCTTATGGTCAAAGCCCAAAGGCAGACCATCTTCGGCATAGAGACTTGCAACATCGATAAGTTTTGCATCAGCTGCGTCATCAGCAGCAGCAAAAGCTGGGATAGTAGGGAAGTAGGCCACATGAGTGTTCATAACAATATATTTCATGCGAGGGTCTCGCCACGGCTGAGCGTAACGCTTGACGAACAGTACTAAGTCAGCGTCGACCTGCATACTTGTCTCTTCTGCCAACTCACGCACAGCTGCGGTCTTTGTTGATTCACCTGCGTCAATGAAGCCGCCTGGGTGACACCAATAACCTTTGTATGGGTAGTTCTTCCGCTCAATAAGAAGCACTTGGAGCTGACCATCTTCGCCATCGGTGAAGATAATGTTATCAGCAGTTCCAACAGAAGAGGTCGGGTCAACACCATACCGTGTTGGGTCATATGTTTTAAGATACTCCTGCTCGCCGTCACGAGTTGAAGGCGTAGGTTCATGCTCATAGTCATGCTTATAATGCTGAGAAAGCTCATGAATTTCTACAAGCTGTTCTTGTAGATGGATTTTTTCTTCCAGGCTCAAATGAAAGAGCTGGTTGATGTTATCTGAAATAGGGGTATCCATGTTGCTTCCTTTTCTTACGTGTAATGATCTTACCACATTTTAGTCATTATGACAATAAATCTTAATAGGCTTGGGCCTACCTTGAAATATAAGGTAGGCCCAAGCCTATTAATCGGTTGCTACTGCGTTTTCAGTTTTTGGGGTTTTTGTTGTTGGTGTTATTTTTCTCGTTCACTTTGTCCCGAACGATTGTGGTTGTAACATCCTTTGCAACGTTTACTACTTTCAAAGCCCGTGCTCCGAATTTAGCGCCTGCGCGGAGCAAAGGAGTCGGGTCGAAACCTTCCTGGGTAGTTTCGGGGATTTCCTGAGGCTCAGGTTCAGTTTTGACATAACCAAAGTTAATCAAATCTGCTTCGCTTGCTTCAAAAGGCGCTTCCCCCTCAATGTGTACATAGAGTTTTGCTGGGACTGTGCGCTCGTAAGCTGCTGAGATTGGCATAAGCACCGCTTTCTTTTCGTGTTTAGTCAGTACTGCTCTATCATAGCGTAAAAACATGATATACGCTAATTTTACTGGGCGTTTTCACGAACCCAAACTTCAAATGAGTATTTGATTCCAGTGGTTGAAACTCGGATAGAGGTTCCTGTCTGTTGAACAAAGCCTACTAACTCAGGAGCATACACTCCCTCGTCAATGTCAAGAAGAACTCGCGTAATGTGAATTTCATCCAAATACGGTAGCGCCTGGTAGTAAATCTCACCACCGCCGATGACCCAAAGTTCTTCATTGTTTTCATTTTGCAACACAGCTGACAAATCATCACTAATTTCATCAGCACCTGGTAATGCGGTGGCGCGCCGAGAAATGACAACATTACGTCTTTGAGGTAACGGGCGTGACTTTGCAGGAAGGGAATCCCAAGTTTTGCGTCCCATAACTACCGTATGGTTCTTTGTCAAATCAGCAAAGTGTTTCAAATCTTCTGGGAGATGCCAAAGCATACTACTGCCATCCCCAATGATTCCGTGTGGGGTTTGTGCCCAAATTGCTTTGATAGTCATATTCCTTATCTTTTCTGCTTGCTTTATCAAACAGAGTACCTCGAATTGAAAAAATAGAGTAATATAGAACATATGTTAGGTAAAGTAGAATTCATTGGATCAGAAATGCAAAGAAATGCTTTGAAAGCAGGTGGATTGCAATGGTACGATGGGGAAGTATTCACAAGTTGGAAAACTCTCAAAGAGAAAGTGGATATTGCAGAGAATAAGCTCTATATGCGAGGGAAAAGGCTCCCTCAGGAGAATCTGATTCATGCATTTCGTTTCACCCCAGTAAAAGTCGGGTTTTCTGGATGGTGGAAAGGATTCCAAGATACCAGGGCTGATATCTTGGATGTTCGAAGAAGTGCGTTAATGGGGACAGTGTTAGTAGTTTCATTACTCAGCGTTTTCTTCTTATTCATTCCAGCTTCGTATGCTTCTTTGATAACACTAGCGGTATTAGCAGCTATCTGTTTTATTGCGTACATAGCAATTCATGCGTATTTATATGTAAATAAAGTTCCAAAAAAAGTGGCGGTTCACCAGAATCTTATCTGATGAACCGCCACTGGCGTTTTATAGCAATTAGACTGCTACTGCGCCACGAATTGCAGGATGAGGGTCATATCCTTCAATGACAACATCTTCGTACTTGTAATCATCGATGGAGTCAGCTTTGTTCAACTTCAAGGTTGGGAATTCTCGGATATCTCGTGAAAGCTGCTCACGAACCTGCTCTTGGTGGTTGTCATAAACGTGAGCATCGCCTAAGGTGTGAATGAACTCGCCTACTTCCAAACCTGTTTGCTGAGCAATCATATGAGTAAGCAGAGCATATGAGGCAATGTTGAATGGAACACCTAAGAACATATCACCACTACGCTGGTACAGCTGGCATGAAAGTTTACCGTCAGCTACGTAGAACTGGAAGAATGCATGGCAAGGAGGCAGCGCTTGTAACTCTAATGCAGCTGGATTCCATGCCTGCACAATAAGGCGACGGCTGTCAGGGTTCGTTTTAATTTGTTCAATAACATCTGCAATCTGGTCAATGGTTTCCCCAGGCTTGTAAGGGTTAGGCCAGGAGCGCCACTGCACACCATAAACTGGTCCAAGCTCTCCATCTTCATCTGCCCAAGCATCCCAGATTTTGACGTTATGTTCTTTCAAATATTCGGTGTTACTTGCACCTTGTAAGAACCAAAGAAGCTCATGAACAATACCTTTCATAAATACTTTCTTGGTGGTGATAAGAGGAAAGCCCTCTTTTAGGTCAAAGCGCATTTGCGCACCAAAGACACTTGTGGTACCTGTGCCTGTTCGGTCGCTTTTGTGTGTTCCGTTCTCTACGACATGTCGGAGAAGGTCTTCATATGCAGTGTTAGTCATGATTCCATTTCTATTGCTTCTTTTTCGCTCTCAATTTATAGGCTGAGCTTGCCTATTCTTCAACTGCTAATGAGCTGATTTGATTCCCTTAAAAAGGAGGTTTGTGAAGATGCCAGCTTCGTTCATCCCAAGGATCAGTGATGAACTCTTCTTCCTCATCCTCAGGCATCATTGAATCCCAGCATGCGGGATGTGTCCCGGTAAGAGCAAGTTCTCTGGTATCAGCATCGTAATCTTTCATGGACTCCTGAATGAAAGCTCCACTACGTATTTTTGCTACGACATAGTTCGGCAAGTCAAGCATGCTTGTTTTACCGCAGACTGGGCAAGCTGGTGTTTTGATCTTCATTATTCAATGGTACCAGCTTATTGGTCGGGAGAAACAAAATGAGGGCTCCGAGTAATACGGAGCCCTCATTTTGTTTAGTTGTACTCTGTCCCACCTGAACGTGTTAGGTAGTCATCAGAAACAAACTTTCCAATCTTGCGAGACCCTTCAAAAGTCTTGCTGGGGTTTGTTGCTGCAGGACGTACCACAACTCCTTCACGGATGTTAGCTTCTGTTCCAGAAACTTGTTCTGGCCCGTAAGCAAGTTCAGTGATTTTTTCCAGGCTGTAAGGCCCTTCGTAAAGCCGTGGTGCTAACGGAACTTCTGCTTCATGAGCGAGCTGTTCTGTTGTTTCAGGGTCAACCCATTCTCCAACAATACCCTCTGCTGCTGTGTGGGTAAGGTGGATGTCGAACAGAATGAAACCTAAATCGTTGTTCAGGCCGTAATGCAGGTCTTGCACTGAACCGTATGTCTCTCCGAAAACAGCGACTTTCTCTGTTCCTGGGAAACGTGTAGCGATGAACTTAGTAAATTCCAGCAGTTCGTACTTGTGGAACATCCGCCAGTATGCGTTCTTCGGGTCTTCTTTCAGAGCAAGATTACGTGCTCCAATTCCCTTAGAAGTAACATACACTGTTGGCTCATCTGTGTTCAGGTTTGTTACGGTAATGCAGGTTGCTGTCCCGTGAACTTTTTCATCAACGACAATAAGTTCACCATCTGTGAACATGTTCGGGAACTTCTTGATGTTTTCAATATCAATCCAACGAACAAGCTCAGGTGCAGCTGTTACATCTCCTGCTAATGAAAGAGGAATTTCAGGTTCCCATTTCACAATCCCTAAGTCTTCTGAGAAGTCTTTCTTATTACGGTCCCAGTCAACGTCAAGGATATCAAGAGGAGCAACAAGCCCTTGTGAGAGAAGTCCGCGTAGACGGACAGGCTTCACTCGGTCTTTTTTACGTCCTGCCAGCTTGCCTTCAAGCCCTAACTTTGCAATGATTGTTTCAGGCAGTACAGCGTATTCAGGGATGTAGAAAACTTCATCTCCTGTGCTGTACACACCTTTGGGAACCACGACATTGTACAGGCCAACCTGAGCGTACTCGAGTCGGTCAGCATTCGGGTGAGGGTGCACTGTGATGTTTTCAATTGTAACTTCAAATGTTGCCATTTTCAGTTCCTCCTATGTAAATACTGGTTTCGGATTTCGAGTCCAGCGTGGGTCACCAGATATTTCCCGGAGGGGCTACATCAGAAGTAACTATACCATGGAGTAAGAAGGCTGTCAACTTTTGTTGATCGTTTACTTGTAGGCACCAAGAGTGCGTTCACCTGTTAGCTTTCCGATAGTTTACTGTATGAGTGAAACATTTTTTCCAGACCGTATGCGTTGTAAGAACTGCCGTAAGAAGTTAGAAGATACTGTCCTCAACGGTCAGTTCTGTTCATATCGTTGTGTTCCGCACCCTGCTCCAAAGCCTCAGGTAGAGAAAGCTCCTCGGCATTGTAAGAGGGAAGTCAACGGGGTCTGGAATTGGAAAACCAAGTACCGCTACGAAGGTGAAGTTCCTGAGCGCTTACGTTTAGACCCAGCAACAAATATTTACCGTTGCGATTATTGCCTGTTTCTGCATGTAGGTCATTCTCGTGTAAAGCCAGAAGACAATCAGAAACTACGTCGGGTAGTTCATGATTATGAAACCCTAGGAAGCGTTATTCAAAGACGACGCGAACAGCTCAATTGGGATAAGAAGCGTTTAGCGAATGATTTGAAGGTACCTATTATTCGCATTACAGAAATAGAGAACGGCAACCCTGCTATGAGTGTTGCCGTTCTCTTCAAAGTTCTTTCTCGTCTCAAACTTACTGTTGAGATTATTGAACGTTAGTTTTTAGTTTAGTACCAACCAGTGGCCTGAGAATGTCCCCAAGCTCCACAAGGAGTTCCATAAGAGCCTTGGATGTAACCTAATCCCCATTTGATTTGGGTAGCAGGGTTTGTTTGCCAGTCAGCTCCTGCGGAAGCCATTTTACTTCCAGGGAGGGATTGCGGAATTCCGTAAGCTCCTGAGGAAGCGTTGGCGGCATTCAAACGCCAGCCAGATTCTTTGTTCCACAAAGCTACCAAACAATTGAATTCATCTTGTCCCCAACCATATGCTTGTACTTGATTCCAAGCTTCTGCTTGTGCGGAGCCTGGATCAGGAGTTACATTAGGAGCGGAAGCTTGTGTTGGAGTTGATGTTTTGGACTGAGACGCGGTTGAACTGGATGATGTTGTGGTACTTTTCCCTGAAACTGCTTCGGATACGGTAGGTTTTGGAGCCGGTTTAGGTTTCGGCTTCGGAGCGACAATAGTATAGACATCACGGGATGTGGAGTCTGATCGTGCGCTTGAGGCAGTTTTTATGGTTTGGTTTTGAGTAGTGGTAGTTCCAGAGTCGGAGTACACTACATCCAGTATGTTTGCGTTGGGAGCCTGCTGTGGTTCAGTGTGAGCGGGTAACGCTCCACCTGTAACTGCCAGGTTGACAGCTATTGCAGCAGACCATAAGGATGTTGCAAAATTTTCAAACATGGGGAATTTATCGGCGCGTACTACTCGTTCTATGGCAATAAGTAACAAATTGGTAACGAGGTTTTATCTTTTAAATATTTACGGCCCTGATGGGGAAATCAGGGCCGTAAACTTGACTTACTTATTTGATTATTTCAAGTCATTCGTTGCTTGACGAACCACCTGAACGATTCCGCTACATACAGCGTAGAACCAGTCCCAAAGCATGCCAATGAAGCCTGCAATGTTACCGGAACGACCCCATACTTGCCAGATGAATAGAAGAACAACACCTATTCCGATGGCAAGAAGGATATTCTTGATGGCTTTCTTAATCACTAGCTTTCCTTTTGGTCAATGACTGATGAATTATTCCTATCAGGCACTTTTTCAATTTCGCGCGTTCTTTCAGTCCAAATCAGCCCTGACCACCAACGTTCTTGTTTAGCGTTACCAGATAAGTCCCATGGGTCTGGAAACCACCCAGCAGGGGAAGACATGTACTTCATAAGTTGATGCTGTTTTCTTATATGCTTCATCGCAATCACCTACAAGTTGCTAACATATCTTTGAGAACTTTGACATCAGCTGCACTGGCGCTCAGACCATAATTCTTACTAATTTCAACCCAGGAGGTAGCGTAGTTGCAGTAATCGCCTGAGTAAGGCTTCCAAGCACTTGGGCCTTTATCACCTTTGGCACGGTTTGGACTTGCTCCTACCGCGCGCAGGTGATAAGAATTTGAAATATCATTAGCGTATGCTTGCTTCTTTGCTGCATTCCATGCTTGTCCGCCATGGTCAGCTGCATAACCTAATGGAATAACGTGGTCGATGTCAAGAGAGCGAGGGTCAGTGACTTTGTTACCCGTGTATGGGTCTGTCCATGTTCCAGCTTTAACAGTACACGCTTCCTTGACGTTAGTTACAGTCTTTCCTGAACTATTCGTCAGCACTAATGAATTATCTTTGGCTGCATCACGATACAGAACCTGGTCTCGGGTATCCCAACAGGATGAACCTTGGCTGATCCAGTGCTTCCATTGACCGCGGTCATATGATACGTTACCAGAGTTAGCAACTTTGATTGATGATAAATCTTGTAACGCTTTATCTTTTGCTACAGGTGCTGCGCCTGTGGATGTGCCAGGATTTGTAGAATCACCAGGGGTACCTGATCCTGGGGTGCCAGTGTTTCCGCCAGTCTGAACGTTGCTGGAAAGGGAACAATGGCTGAAGTCGCCTTTGACAGCTCCTGGAACACAATTGTTCATCCAAGCGTTCACTGTGCTTGACTTCGATTTCAGCATCTGAGGAATCTCATGAATGTTAGGGTCACTAGGAATGCCGTAGAAACCGATGATACATGCACCGATGACGAAGAACGTCAGAATGCTTCCTAATTTACCACCTGATTTGCGTGACCTGCTCATTGTTTATTACTCAACTTTTCTACTAAAATGACTTGCTGCTTATTCCTATCTGTTGACTTACCCAAAAGGATTACTTATTCTCTGGCCGTTTGATGGTTTTGTGACAATAGGTGCTTTATTTGGAGAAACAGGTCGCTTAGGGGCAACCTTTGGCTCTTCTGTCTTTTCCTGAGCAATAGGCTTCTCTGGGACCTGCTCAGGAACCTGCTGTGGGGTCTCTGGACGCGCTGGGAAGCCCCCTGGTCTCGCAGGAAGAGAACGAGGTTTACTAGCCTCAGAATCGCTCACAGGCGCTGCTGGGGTTTTCGCAGGGCGCTGTACCCCAGGACGTGTTGGCTTTGAACCGAAAGGCGAAGGAATAGTTGTAACCTTTGCGGCAGGAGCTTGAGCTGTTGGTTGAGGAGCAGCTTCTTCTTCTGGAATTGAATCATCAAAGTCGTCAAGAACGAAATCATCTTCTGATAGTTTCAGCTCTGGTTCCGATGTAGGCGCACTCTGCTGAGGCTTAGCAGAACCAGTGAAGAAGGTAGGAATGGTCTTCTCTCCCATATCCAATGTATTGTCAACAGGCTTCTTCTGCAAAGCTTCCATGAGATTCTGCTGTCCTGCTGTTGCAGGTTCTGGCTCATTCATGAAATCAGGTTCAGGGAATGTTTTTTCCATCTGTAAGACAGGAGATGCTTCTTTATCCATAGACAGAGCTGGTTCAGCTGAGACAGTTTTGTCCATAGAGATTGGCTGTTCTTCAATAGCAGGCGCATCCGCAGTTTTCAAACGCTGGCTTGCTTGGTATTTCTCATGAAGGTGTCCACCAGGGGATACTGTTGAAGGTTCTACCTCTGGGTGAGCTAAAATAAAATCGTCAATCCAGTCTGGCTGAGCAAAGTAGCCCTGGAAAGTATCCAAAGAACCACCGACACGGATAAGTCCGCGACCTTTGATACCTGGTAAGTTAACTGCTTCGCCAGAGTCTAAAATCATGGCAGATGGAGTAGAGTCCATACGACCTGCTGCAAGACGTACGTCCATGTTAGCTTTGAACTCACCTCGGAGGACAGTAGCGTCAGGTCGCTGCATAGCAACAACCATGTGAATACCAGCAGCACGACCCAAACGAAGAATCTTACCTACTAAGTCTGACGCTTCTGCTTTCATAGCGTCTTCTGCTTTACCTTCTTCTGTTTTAGAGCCAGAAGCACCTAAGAACATGGTAGCCTCATCAATCATGAGGAGGATGCAGTATGGAGGGTCATCAAGGTCCATAAGATTATTCTTGCCTTGCTCCTCCATCATCTTGTAACGGTCCATCATCTCATTGTTAACATATTTGAGAACTTCAAGACCCTGGTCAACTTCAGTAGCAATACCCATAACTGTTTTCTTATAACGGTTATAAGGTGTGAGCTCTACTCGTTTCAAGTCAATGCCAAGGAAGCGCCAGCGATAGTTATGCTGAATGGTGTGGAATACAATGTTACGCTGCAGAACTGATTTACCTGTACCTGAGGGTCCACCAACAAGGCAGTGAGGGAATGTAGAAACGTCAAACGCAGCTATTCCAGCAGTAGATAATCCAACTGGGAAGCGACTCCAATTTGAGTCCTCAGAACCAGGGTAATTCAGCGTAGTTGGAAGGTTTTCAACGCGGTTGAATACTGCACGGTCTTTTGTCAATTCCCATTCAACGTGCCAGTCGTTCAAATTGCTAACATTAGCTTTGAATGTCTTCTCAAACGTGCGCTGCGCAGTCTGGTCAGGTCCTTTTCCAGTAGGGAAAGAAAGAATCATTTTTTTAGGGATATACTCACGAGTATCCCCTTCTTGATTGAAGGTCCATTCTTCTACTGTAAGATGATTCCAGTAGGCAGGAGGAACAGCGCTCTTACCTCTTGTCCCATTAGAGAAGTTGATGGAAGCCCCTGCGATAGCAAAAATACGTTCAAGGACTTGGTTACGTTCTTTCAGAACTGGCATTGCGCGGCTAAAACCGACAGCAAGGCTGATTGGGAAAACAATCAGGAATAAGTAGTTTCCTGTTAAGATGAATCCAACAGCTCCGACGATAAACAGATAGATGTGCAGACGCTTAACTGCAAAGATACCCTTGACCTTTGGGGAACCTTTTTTCAGTAAGCTGCGATTATCTTCTTTGAAAGCAAAAGTTTGCACCTCGGAAACAATCTTCCCCAAAGGTTTCACTAATTTACCTTTAGCTAACCTTGAAGGAACATATTTACGGTTCCATAGGTATGACAAACCGGCATAGGCTAATGAGATACCTATGAAAATTCCTACTAGGATTACAGCGTGGTTGACAAGTTGGCTAATCATATCACTTCTAATATTGGCTCAGTGCAAGCATCTTGCTGCAAGGGGGTCGTTTATATCTATCTGTATCCTCATAAGAATGTGAAAATCATTGCTATATTGTCCCTTAACGGGAAATACCTCCCACTTCGTGTGAAGTGGGAGGTATTTCTTACTGATTGAATCAGAATGGTGCGTCGTCATCCTCAGCAGGTGCGCTGTAAGCAGGTGTGTTGTTGGTGCGTGCAGGTGCGTTTCCGCCACCGTTACCACCGATGTTTCCACCAGCTTTAGTTCCGTAAGCAGACTTGTCTGTAACGGTAGCAATCTGGTGGTCAAGGCTGATTGCTACATCATCTGCAACAATTTCAAGACTCTGGCGAGCTTCGCCATCGCGGGTCTTGTACTGGGAGACTTTCAGCTCACCAAAAACAGTAACTTCGTGACCCTGGTCAAGAGAGCTAACAACGTTCTCTGCAAGACGCTTGAACATGGTAACGTCGTACCAAGTGAGTTCACCATCTTCCCACTGATTGGTCTGCTGGTTCAAACGGCGAGGCTGGCGAGCCAAGCTGAAAGAAGTAACTGGGACTCCGGAAGGAGTGTAACGGATTTCTGGTTTACGTCCGATACGGCCAGATACAATGTGTTTGTTATATGCTGTCATTTTTCTTCGTTTCTGTGTTTGTTATGTGTCAAGGCGTATAACGTAAACTGTCTACGCTTGCTTATTTATAGTCTAACGTCTTTATTCTTTATAGCTCAGATTTTGAGTCTAATTTATAATTATTTCCCGCGACAAAAGGAATTTCTCCTGCAACATCATATGCAGATTTCTCGTGATTACGAGTTCCTGCACCTTTTGACTTTCCTGGAAGAGAAGCAGGGCGGCGACCATTGAGAACATCTGGATATCCAGCTTGTGATGAACCATTTTTCCCAGGAGGAATAATGACTGCCACGTCTCTGAATTCATTTGCAATTGCACCAGCGACAATTCCTAAACGAATAACCCATTTAGGATTCAGGGGTGAAAGTTTTCCATTTTTATAACCCTTAGGATCGGAAATACCTTCAATACCAATTTTTGCATCTGGGAATTGGGAAACAACTTCCTCTGCAATCAATTGAGCAACTTCTGTCGCCCAAGTAAAGATTTCAGTTTCGTCAGGTTTTACATATGTTGAAGATAAAAGAATTGTATCTTCTGCAATGTTCCTTACAGAAACACCAGTGTACTTTGCGCCAGGGTCTATACCAATTACTAACATACTTTACTTATAGGCTTTCCATAGGGGTTGGGTCCCCGCAAACAATATATCTACGGGGACCCAACGGGGTTTAGAAGCTGGCGAGAACAGCCTTGAAGTTCTCTACGCCACTGGCAACGTAGAAGTCAAGGAAGTCACCAAGGTGCTCATCAGGAACATTGGAAGCCTTACTGTATGACTTACCGAAGGTATGAGCCAACAGTTTCGCTACTTGTGCCTGTTCTGCTTTTGACTGCAATTTAGCTTCCTCTACAACAAAGTTTTTGAACTCTTCAAGAGTTTCTTCGCTTGGTGCGTTGGAAGCATTGATTGCTCCTGGTGGGAGAAGCTGCTGAGGGAACCATTCAGTGCCATCAACAACATTCACTGGTTCAGGCGCAGAGACAGGGCTGGAAACAGTTGCTGCAGCGGGAGTAGCTACTTCCTCCTCTGAGGCAGGAGCAACGATACCAGAGGTAACAGTTACCTGAGATTCCTCTACTGCTGACTGAGGTGCCTCAGGCGCTACATCAGGAACTGTGTTAACAGGAGCTGCATCAGCAACTGCTGACTTGTCCAAGCTGGCCAGCAAGGCGTTGACTGATACGTTCTGCTGTGAAACTTTGATTCCAGCAAGGAAGTTATGGCGAGCTGTTTTACCAACGTACTGAACGAAGTCGTTTACGGCTTCTTTGCTGGCAATAGTGCCATCAGTATTGATAGGAAGTGCTACACCAGCGTCAAGCAACGTGTAAATCGATGCACGAACACGGGTATGGGACCCAGCAGTGCGGTCAATACGGAAGCCTGTTCCATATGCTCCAACCTGAATGCGGTCAGCAATGGAAAGAAGCAAGTGTGCTAAGAATTCCACTGTTTCAGCATTAGGTTCTTTCCCTAACTGCTTGTTAAGTCGCTCATATACAGAGTTGTATACACCAACACCTGCTGAAACTGATGGTCCACCTAAGTTCAAGCGACCATCAGAGTTGTACTCTTTGAATCCAGGGGCTTCCTTACTGAAACCTGCCTGAACTGCGTTAGGTTCTTCATCAGCAAGAGTTGAAGCAGCAATAACTTCTGCTGCGGTGGCTCCTGAGATAAGTGCCTGTGCTTTTACTGCGTCAAGGACGCTTTCTGAAACTTCGCGTGCAGTAGCCAAGCTTTTCAGAGTAGCAAGAACATCCTCTTTGTTAACGCTTGTGCTTCCGCCAGTTGAAGTGCCACCAGTATTGTTACGTGCTGGTTTGTTAAGAGCTGAGGTTGCCTGCCCAGTAGCAGGGTCTTCCTCAGGGTTCGTGAGAGCTTCTCCTGTAAAAGCTCCATCAAAAGCTACAAGCTTTTTGATGATGTTCTTATTAGCATCTTTCTCACGAAGTTCTTGGATGGGGGTGGAACGGTCTAACCCTTTTTTACGCTGAGATTCGATACGAACTTCATGTTCGGTTCCATCGTCATGCGCTTTACGGATTGCTGTAAGGATTTCCTCATCTTTGTTCAACCAACCATTGAGTGGGTAGTCTAAATAAGGAGCTTCAATCTTTACATTAATAGCATTAGCTTTCTCATCTAACTGAGTAACTTTACCTTTTGCTGTTGCTACGTATACCTCGGTACCATCGCCATCGTGTGAAACAAAAACGCTCATGATTTTCCTTTACTGTTGTCTGTGTGTTTCTACTATCTATTCTAACAGTCAGGAATAATCCAGGTCATTTTCAGCACTTGTTTCAACCACTTGTTTTGCTACATCATAAGCAACGCCAGCGTTGTATCCACGATAGGCTAAGAAAGAAACCATCTTACTGATACGTTTCTGCTTATCTGGTTCTCGCATAAGAGAACGCATTTTCTTTTCCGCTAAGATAACGGCTGTTTCTCGCAAATCTTCAGGGTCTACTTCTGCGAGTAGTTCATCAATGATTTCACGGTCAACACCTTTTTGCGACAATTTCATTTTGATAGCAGACGTACCGAGCTTTTCATACTTACGTTTACTGTAAATAAAGTTCTCAGCATAGTCACGGTCATTAAGATATTTTACGTTCAGTAGTTTTTCCACAGTCGCATCAATGATGTCCTGAGGGATAATTTTCTTACGGAGTTTCTCACGAATCTGATACTCCGTTTGAGGAGCGCGACCAAGATGCCAGATTGCTGAATTCCAGGCACGGTTGCGAAGGCGCTCTAATTGAGCGTCAGTGTATACGCCGTTTTCGTCAGGTAGAATAGGTTTACGAGCCATACTATCAAATATCAGCTGGAGTTTTCATGGTACGCAAGAAAACACCCTTAGAGTCATCCAAAGACCCTTCAAATGCATGGAACGGCCAAACTTCACGAAGTGATTCAAACATACCGAACATCTTCTCCGAAGAGTCAACCTCTTTGAAGGTGTAGCCCTTTGGAGAAAGGTGCAAACCAGCAGTGATGTCTGTCTGAGGAGGGGTAATCATAGTTTTGTTATCAGGAGTAATAGTATCCACGAAACGGTTAGCTGCCAGCTGTAACGCAATAGTTGCGTGCAGGCCAGAGCGGTTTGTATTGTGAGTCAGGACTCCACCAGTGACGTGATTGTGGGTGTTCTCAACGGTGATAGCAACAGTGTGTACAGGTTCTTCGTTTTCAGTCACTCGAACGACTTTTACCTCTTCAAGTCCGTAAATGTGAACCTGCTCACCTGACTGGATAGGAAGACGCAGAACTGGGTGCTTTGTCTTCGCGTTTGCACCAATCTTTGTCACCTGGCCGTTATTGAAGTACAACTGCTGCAAAGAGCGAAGACTTTCAATACCACGGTGCTCTACAAAGAAGTAATCTTCATTGACAGCTTTATTTGCAAACACTTCCTGGACACCTGACATGAATGCAGTCTGGAAAATAAGAGGGGAAGTGAAAACAAAATCAGGAATTCGGTCCGTGTTGATGAGTTCCAGAAGCTCTTCGATGGAAATCTTTGTTTTGTTAGCAACACGACGCAGACCTGTCTTTACACGGATACGGTCATCTGCTGAACGAAGGAAACCGAAGGAAGCCAGCTCATCAAACAGTTCTGCGCGGGCGCTGGTCGGGTAATCAACTTTACCTGAATCAGTCCACTCGTTTTTATTGTGATGTGCTAATGCCCAGAGCATACCTAAGAGATAAGGAGAGAGATGCTTATTGAAAGGCCATTCTGTCTCAGTCTTGTACGGAGAGTGTGACCAACCAGAAACAATGTACACACGGTCATCACTAGTCAACGTTTCACTCTCAGACCAAACCATGCCCTGGTCAGAACGCTTGAGGAATTTGTGGTTACCTGTAACAGTAATAGTCTGACCCAGCTCAGTGATAACTGTATATGTTTTCTTCACGCCATTGGAGCCAACATATGAAACGTAGTCAGAACGGAGGCCATCCTTCTCAGACCATGAAACTACTTCGTCACCAACCTGAATATCCTTAGCTTTTTTCTGGGAACCATCTTTCATCAGGATAAGCGTGTCATCAGTCGTGCATTTGTAGTCGCCCAAGATATTTACTCCATTCACAGTGGCGTGGAAGTCTGCTGTTCCAGCAAACCCAAGTTTAGTATTACGGGTGGTGCCGAATCCAGTGAACTCGGTGTAATTGAACGTTGGCTGGAAATCATCAAGCCAACGTTTGAACTGGTCCACGCATTGCTGCTCGTACTCAGTCAATTTCAAATGAGAATAGTCTTTCCCAAGAGAGATAAGTTCACAAGCAGTGTGCACATTAGTACCCTGAGTGCCCCAGAAAGTCTTCTCAGCATGAGGGATATCTTTCAGGTAACGGAAAGCCTTCTCTTCTCGAGCCGCAAGGTCTTGTGCGAATCGGATACCAATTCGAATACCTTCTTTTGCGACGAGCTTTGCTGCCCAGTCAACCAGGTAAGGGCTACCTTTAACATCGATGACATTGGTGATGGAAGGAACCAGATCACCGTCACGAATAAGCTGTTTTAGAACAGGAAGCTCCCGGTAATCGCTCGGGAGTTCAAAACCAGGCTTATGATAGAGCCTGCCAATTTTGTCCCAACGCTCACGGTAAGGGGGGACAGCCCGCACAGCTAACGCGGGGTTGGTATCAAGTGAATCGGACATAAAGGACAAGAGGCTTTCTTTTGTGGTGCTTGTAGCTATACTTTAGCACCCAGAAAGCCTCTTGTCAACTTGAGTCAAATAAAAATATTAAGAATAGAAAGAAAATAGACGCATAGCACCTAAACCAATAAGGCCAAGGATGATAAGAGCCCCCAAAATAGGGATAGCAGTCTTTACTAAACGAGAAATAATTGTCTTTGTAGTTGGCTTTGCATTAGCCTGTGGGACGTAGCGGGATGCAAGCCATGGAAGTTCTGGCATATCTGAAATCTTCTCAGGAATGCCTCTTTTAGGACGGTCGGGGATACGACTTTGAATATCTGTTTCTAAATTACCAAACATATGAATATCAACCCTTTCTTTCAATGAAATGGTTCAACTGGAACACTTTATAGCTATCGTCATCACTGGCAACAAACAATCTTTCCAATGATTTTTTACTACCTAAAATTATCGGAGCTGTCAGACTGTTCAAAACACCTACGTATAAATCATCCGTGACATCCAAGTACTCGTTGATAAGTTCCTGTAGATTAGAAGCTAACAGTACACTGGAAGGGAAGGCATCAGTCGTTGACACTTCATATACAGCTCCATATTTTCTAATATTGAACTGTAAGCTCTCTTTGTAAAGCGTGTGCGTTGGAGGTTTTACATCGTTCACGCATACATTGATGTTCGGAACGTAAGACAAGAACTGAGAGTCAGGAATTGAGTAGAACCAGAGACCGCCAGTGACAAGTTCTTCTGCCTCAGTTTGATAGTTCGGCATTAGTGTCTTCATAACACTTATGGGAACTACTGGGAACTTTGTAGTCAATGTAATATCTCTTTCAGTTCTTGATTCAAAGGAAGGCTGGCTAAAAACTCATATTCAGCAGGAAGGAGCTTCAATGGGATAGCACCATCTGTTTTTCCTAAGCTCACAGCAATGCGTTCATAAGCAGGGTAGAGTACCTCTGCTCGAGTTTCTGCAATCCCACATTCAGTAAGAATATTCTCAACATGCACATTTTTCTGCCCAATGTTGAAACGGTACTCATGAAGGGCTTCCCAGATTCCTTTGAGTTCATGAGATGAAACCCACAATGTTTTCAGGTTCATAATCATTTGCTCTCTTTGATATTCTGGACTTCTCCATAGATACGGTCTTTGCTCATAAGATGGAAAGTTCCTTTTTCGCAACTACCTGACACGCACATAACAAGGTAGCTGTCAGAAAGCTTATCATTGAGAGAAGCTGACTTACCTTTATCATCAACAAAGGTTCCCTTGTATGTTGCGTTATTCTCACCAGTAACTTTGATGGTTCCGTCATTCACGGCAACGGTATCTGATGGGCCACTGGCAACCTGAACTATCTCAGCATCAGGCACACCAAGGAAAGCGTACTGTAAGCGGCTGAGAGGGTCATCTGACGCGTCAGTTGTACCTGATGTGTACACGTAGTCGGAAACAGCTGGCTGCCCTCCTAAGAACGTTCCACGGGCCACAAAAGCAGGTTTCCCGCCTACGAAGTTTACGAAGAACAATGAGACACTCAGTGTTACGTACAGAACGAAGAAAATGAGAAGAGCTGAACCTATGAGTAAGAGGGCGCTTTTGAGCCATCCTAAGATGATGGAAACCCATGACTCCTCGGAGAACATAATGATGTCAGAGTTTGAATCATATGCTAATGCCGGTTTTTCGTCAGAGGTGTCCACCGTAGGTCCTGATTTTTTCAGGTTTGGTCTATAATCTTGAATACGGTGAACCATGGTTTACAAATCCTCAGGGCGAAGTTTTGGAAGCGGACGGCCGGTAGCTGCATTGATTTCAGTAGCTGCCTGTGGCTGCTCAGCAGCACTTCCATCTAATTGAGCGACATACTCTTCAAGTTCTTGGGCGTATGTCTTCCACTGGTCAACAGCAGCTCGCAGAGTCTTGTTCTCTGCCCGGTATTTCAAGTCACCTTCATCAGTCAACTCATCTACTGGGTCAACTGGCTGAGACTCTTCTGGGATAGATGCAAGAACAGCAGCTTCGGTTTCAGACTTAGCTTTCTCAATAGCTGCGTCAAACTCTTCCTGAGTGTATCCAGTGGCTACTTCCTCAGCTTTTGCAGTAGCAACAGCTTTTGCGATAGCGGTAGCTGTCTCTTTATCTTTTTCAGAACTAAGTTGTTGGAGTGCTTCTGTCTTTTCAGAATCTTTTGCAGCTTCTGCTTCGGCAACAGCTGTAGCAATAAATTCTTCTACCTGGCCGTGAGTATAAACATCCTCAGTAGGCTGGGCAGCTGCTTTTCCTCGTGCTTCCGCTTCTGCGATTGAGGCATCAAGTTCTTCCTGAGAGTATCCAGTCGCAGTTGGAGCGGCAGTCTCTGCAAGAATCTGCTCTACTTGCTCCTGAGTGTAATAACCTCTCTCCGCAATCTCTGCTTCTTTGCGAGCTTCTGCTTCGGCAACGGCGGCAGCGATAAAGCCTTCAACTTCTTCACGGGAGTAGTACTCGCCATCAGGAGCTTGAATAGGTGCAACAGCAGTGTCAGACTGGTTCTGCAAAGCTGCGGCCAACTGACGTTCTAAGTCTTTGATGCGAGCAAGAAGAATATCTGTCTCATCCTCAGTTTCAGCCATATCAACAGCGACACCAAGCGCTTCATTGTATTGCTTGTTATCTAACTGCGCATTAGCATTCTGCAAGTCAACTTCAAGCTTGTCTACAAGTTCACCCAAACGGTGAACAGCTAAGTCGCGTTGATGTAATGCGTTAGCGTACCAGTCAAGAGTTGGCTGAATGTGGTCGAAGATGAAAGATTCAACATCCCCGAAAGCATATCCTTGCGGGCGACCGATGCGGAAGCGAACACTGCGGGCTTGTCCAGAAGTCATGACTCCATCAGGAGGAGTCGTTTCTACTGGGATTCCAAGACGCTCCAAAGCCCCTTGCTCTTGTTCGTAACTGTTCATAACCTGTCTTTCTGACTGTCTAAGCGTATGATTTCTCTATCGTCTCATGGAGGGGAATAATACTATGGTTATTTTGGTTGATAATTATGCATCCTCCAACACGGTAAAAGTTAAAACTTTTACCGCATAAAAATGAACCAATTACGAAGATTGACGTACCATAGAAACACCTATGAACAACGATAACAGCTTTATTCCTATCTACATCAAGCTCTATGAGCGTAATAACAAACTGCTCTCACAACTTATTCAGGATGTTGAGTCACTTTCAAAAGAATGTTCTATTGAAAGTGATGTTCAGCTATCTGCAATTACACGAAGTGAAAAGAATTCATCTTTGCATGTAATTGTTTATTGTGTGAATACTAAACCAGCTCGTCAGCGGCATTCTAATGCTGTTGGTATTTTCCTGGATAAAGTATTCAGCCAATTAGCTGACAAGCATCCTGCCTTTGTTGAGCCATTGAATTCCGAACCTGAAAGTGTAAAATGAACGTAGCACAATATACTGAACTTGAAACGTTGCTGCTGGATAAAATAGCAGACGGTCAATGGCATCCAAGTACAAAAATCTGGACCCGTTTCGGAGAAGAAGCTAAACAGCTTGACCCGAAATACACGAAGAAAGAAATGTTGGACACTTTGGATGACCTTGTTTCCAAAGATGTTCTTCTTTCCGGAGCTAACCAATCCTATCGGTTCACTTCCAAAGAACTTGAAATGTGGAGACTTCTCTCCCCTACTTTGGATCGAACCAGTCAACAGTTGACACCACGATACTTTGGTGGCATCCTGGAAGATGACGGATGGGTCAAAGCTCCTCTACGAGAGTGTCACCTTATCCACTTCAAAGCCTCTGAGCGCCTCACCAAGCCTGTTTTAGCTAAGTTGGTATCAGAGCCTATGAATATGATTAACCTCAACGAGGATGGCCTGTACAAGATTTACTCTTATGACAAGACTCGCACCTACGATCGTGTCAAAGAGTTGAAGGAAGAATTCCCTGAGTACACTATTAGTGGTATTCGTTTAGAAGCAAACCTTCGCCGACGTAATGTTGACGAACTACCTCCTCGGTACTTCTCCGACATGTGTAAGCATTACGGACAGTTCGCAAAGATTCTTCTCCGTGGACAGATTTCATCCATTAGAAAGCATCTCCCAGAAGACGATGACGCTCAGCAGCAAATCTATTTATGGGTTATTGAAGCAATCAAGCGTTATGATGATTCTACTTCCATCCCATTTGCCGCTTACTTAGGAACAAACATCAAGAAATGGGTGTATGACCTGAACCGCAAAGCTTATGGTCGTTCCATCGCTGATAAGGAATTGAAGCACTCACGAGCTATCAACGAATTCCGAGCAAAGGAAGAGCGCAACCCTACGACACAAGAGCTCGCTGACCTTTTGAATGTAAGCGCTGATGAAATTCACCGTGAGAAGGAAGACATCAATACTGTTGTCAATCTTCGTAATCAGAAGGCTATTGAGTACGAAGACTACGAGATGCCGTTACCAGCTGAGGATCAAACAGATGCTCACATGGATAACATCATTGAGTCAACAATACTGTCAGCTTCTATCACAACAGCTTCTAAGTTACCGAACGGGAAGCGCAACATTGCTGGATTAGTTGCTATCTACTACAAGACCTGGGGTGTAGATGTGGAAAACAAACGCATCAAATCCTGGTTGAGAAGTAAAAGCACAGTGCAGGCGCTTGATGACATTACTCAACGCGCAAAAACTATTTTCATTGAGACCAAGAAGGACGAGCACAGTATCTGATGTGGGGTTACGCTAACAGTTTCCTTATCACGCTGTTAGCGTGTATTGGATTTTCCTACTACGTAGTGAAAGTTCAAGCTCCTCAGTGGGAGTTGCGCAGTCCTTACGGGGGAGGGTTGAAGAAAAGTCTCAACACGTTGTTGGGAACTTCAATAGTTGGAGCTTCTTTGCTCTCCCTCGGAATGTTCTTTGTGACAGATTCTGTTACGATGGCCTGCATCTATGGAATTCTAGGCTACTTTTTAGCTTTCTCTGCACAAACAGATATGGACTATCATAGGGTTCCAGCAGAGTTTTCTACATTAGCTATATGGTATGGTATTGCAGCGGGTACTTACGGCCTACTGACAGGCAATCGTACTGTCATGTATATCTACGGCGGAGACCCGCTGCAATACAGTCTCATCAGCCTGGGAGTATCTCTCCTGGTTTTTGTCTTGATCTTTATTTCTATAATGTTCTTTCCGCAAGGAATTGGATGGGCCGATGTAAAGATGTTCTTTGCTGTTGGCTTTGCTGTAAGCTGGCATCTTGGCTATGTGAACATGATCGTTGTTTTCATGGTGACAAACATCATCCTCTTCTTGCAACTTATCATCACCCGGTTAATAAGCAAAAGCCGGGGAAACTTTGCAGTTCTCCCGGCTTTTGCCTTGGCGGTTGTGGTTAGTAGCTTATTCTTGCTAACTAACCCGGTTACTTACTGAAGTTCGAGCAACCGGATGTCTTGTTGACGTTTGCGATACAGCTACTCAAAGATGTACCCTGTGAGCGCATAGCGCTCATGATGAGGCCACCGACGATGACGCAAATAACAACGAAGATACCGATGATGATAACGGTCTGAACAACGTCAGCACGCTCTGCGCCTTCGCCCTTCATCACACGGCGTGCACGGCTTACAGCATCAGCTGCAAACATTTGTGCTTTTACAGAAGCACTTAACATGAGGTCTTTCATTTTCCACATTTCCTTTAGGTAGACAAGAACACTTGCGATTATAATTATCGGAAGAAGGACAGTTTTTTAGCAATTTTAGCAAAAAATGAGCTAAACAATATTCCGTATGGTATTATCTGCACATAAGAAGAGCCTCCGAGAATCTCGGAGGCTCTTCTTATTAAGATTTTATTACTCGTCTAACTCGTCAACTTCGTCCTCTGCATCATCGGATACAACAGGCGCGTCTTGCTCAGCTAAGAAGGTTTCGAATTTCTCTTTGAAGTCCGCCAACCAAGGGTGAACTGAGTTGAGCAGTTCAGTAAATTCATCCCAACGCTCACGTGGAAGGAACGGTACAAGCTCTTCTCCATCGCCAACAGAGTTGATGTGTTTGAGGCCAGAGTAAAGGTTGTAAATCTTATCAAACTTACGACGAACGTCATTAGAGTTTTCTAATGCATCTTCATCTTCATCATCAAAGTCTTCACTGTCATCGAAGTATACGTCGTCATCGTCGTCATCGTCACCCTGCCAGGTTCCTCCGGTACCCTGACGTTCAGGTTCTCCAATTTCTTCTGCATCTTCATCGTTCAGGAAATTATTAGCTTCCTGCTTTTCACGATTCTCTCGGATGATGTCTTCAATGATATCTCCCGCTTCATCAGGGTCTTCAATTTCCCCGACGCGGCCTTCAAGCTCTTCTAAGAGTTCTGGAAGGACCTTTTTTAGCTTACGGCTGATAGGCTCAGTAACGCGAATTTCAGTTCCTTCTGGAACTCGAGCTTCAATTGCTTCAATGAAGTTCGCCTGGTTGAGAAGACGGTAAGCGTAGACCTTAGAGAAATTGAACTCACTGTTCACATACGCTTCAAAAGAGTTATACCCTAATGCTTTGTAGGCTTTACCAGCATGGGCACGTTTGACCAACAGGTACAAAACGTTTGAAGTTGTACGGATGCGGTCAGTAATCTCACGTGCACCATCTTCGTCCAGCTCAGGAGAAGAGAAGTTGATTTCACTGACGACTTCATTGCCTTCGGCATCAAGCTGGATCAAAGTCGCAATTTCATCCTCGGGGTTACGATGACTTACGACTGCTAAATCGCCTGTGTCATCAGCTGGGGTATCATCCCAATCGACAATGTTGTCTGTCATGTTTTATCCTTAGTAAACGAGGTTTCTTCTGTAGCCTATCGGTACAGTGCGCACCATTTTTGTCTAACCTTGTTGTTTCTTTGGATTCAAAGTAGCAGAAAGGTTATCTGGGCGAGGAGGATTTGCGGCAGAGCCGTATGGAGCTAACTCTTCTAACACTTCATTGAGGAAGTCCACACCCAGCTGTGGACGAGACTTTTCGCGCCCACGCAGTTGAAGCATTACCTTCACCTGGTTTTTCTTGACCAAGAATTCCTTAGCCTTGTCAATCTGGCGTGCACGGTCTGCATCTCCCACATTGATGTGGAAACGCAGTACATGGACTTTATGTTTGGGTTGCGGTTTGACGGTATCAACGTCTTTCCCGTATTTGTCAACCAAGAGAGTTATTACCTTTCGTAGAGTTATAATCTATCGTACTATATGTAAGTGTGAGAACAGTATTTAAAATACTTTAGTCACCTTTTGTCAACGTTACTTCATAGTCAACAATATCCTGAGCTTCCTGAGCATGGTTGATAAGAAGAATCTGGTTGATAGGCAGCTTACGAATCATGCTAAGAATTGCTGAACGACGGTCTTTGTCCTGCGCGGTCAAAGGTTCATCCAGCCACAGAACTTCTGGGTTACCGCCTGTAATCAGGAAGGCTACTGAAAGTCGAAGCGCCAAAGCAACTGCTGATTCTTCACCACCAGATAACCAAGAGACAGGTCGTTCGACACCATTAGCATCAACGAGTGAAGCTTTGAATTCTTCATCCAATTTGATTTCAGTAAAGTCACCATTGGTCATGTCAGAAATCAAACTCGTTGCATAATCTGATAGCTCAGGAGCAATAGATGCGACAGTTGCTTGGCGGAATTGATCCAACATATCAGTTGTCAGTGTCTTAGCTGCGTGAGCTTCTTGGAGAGCTTTCTTCCTATCCCACTGGTCGTATGCTCTCTGATAAGAAGAGCGAGCAGTGTTGAATCGAACGTTTGCTTCCGTAACAGCAGCAGTCAACTGAGAATGAGATTGCGTTGTTTTTTCGTAGCTCAAACGAGTCTGCTCCAAAGCGCGCTGAGCATCGTTTAGGTCTTTCTCGGAAAATACCTGAGATAACTCCTGCTCTTCACGGCGAAGGCGTTCCAAATCAAGCAATGCTACTTCTTTACGCTCAATCAAACGAGCACGTTCTACACGGTCATCATTCAAAGAACGTGCTTTTGCTCCAAGTTCTTGAACTTTCTGCTGTTCTTGGGATTTTTGCTCGATAGTAGCCTGCAATGTTTCAATCTGAGGGCCAGCACCAGAAGAACTTTCCTGAACTGCTTTGAGCTCTTCCTCGTTTTTGACTAAATCGTTTTTGAGAGCAGCTAATTCATCAACTTGTGCCCGCATACGCACAATCTCTTGCATTCGTGAGATGAGGCGTTCGCGTTCGTTGCTCAAGTCTTGAATAGTCTCAGTGTTAGTTGCAATGATTGCTTTGAACTGCTCGCGTAAAGCATCAGGGTTATCCAAATGAGTTTTACATGTAGGGCAATCAGAGCTGTCATGTAGAGCTTCTAACGATTCATGTAAGTCGGAATTTTGAGAAGAGAGCTGTACGACTCTGCGGTCAATGTCCGAGATACGACTTGTGATACTTTCATGTTCAGTATCCAATGTCGTTGAGTCAGTTGTGATAGCTTCTTCCAAGCGGATAACTCTTTGCTGTTCGTCAGCAACTAAAGATTCCAACTGGTTCTTACGATTGGTGTACTGCTGGATAGAGTGCTGCAATGAAGCTTCCTGACCGCGTAGTTCGTTCAGTTCAGCAGTGAACCCTTTGTACTGTTCACGTAAAGATGCAATGTCGTCTGAATCACTCATTTCAGTAACATAAGAAACACGATCCAACTGGCGGTCTAAGTTTGGTATTTCGTTATCTAACGCTGTACGCTGACCTTGAACCCGCTGTAAGGCACTCTGATGTTCACGGAATTTTTCAATCTTTTTGAAAACGACATCACGTTCTTCCTGTAATGCTGTAAGAGTTACATCCAAAGTTTCTAATTCAACTTTTGCTTCATCAGCTCGGTTTGACCAAAAATCAACATCCGCTCCTGCAGAATCAAGCTGCTCCTGCGAACCAGGAAGTAAGTCAAGAGTTTTCCGAGATTCTTTCTCATCACTGCGCGCTGCAATGAGGGCCTTGTTAATTGTATCGACACCAGCAAGTTTTTCAATAATGGCTTTACGCTCAGAAGGAACTGCACGGACGAATGCATCAAGTTCTTTCTGACGCACGACGAATGCAGTCATAAAACCTTCAGCTGTTACTCCAAGGCGGCGATGTACCCATTTGTCAGCAGCTGTGACAGAGGTTTTGGAGACGTTGCTTCCGTCAGCATAGATGTTTGCAACAGGTTTTCCTGTTCCACCCTCTGCACCTTTGATTTCACGAATTACTTCAATAGTTTGGCCTAAGTGTGTGAAAACGACACTGACGGAGCATTCTTCATCACCAGAGCCAATACGGCGCAGACCTGCAACAGTTACATCTTTCGGACGTACACCGTACAAAGCAAACATCACAGCAGTGAGAATAGACGTTTTACCTGCACCGTTTGGACCGAAGATACCAGTAATGCCATCTTTCTTCGGTTGAAAAGTAAGTTCCTTGATAGCACGGAAATTACGAATACGGATTGAGTTAAGTGTAATCATTACTGTTAGTGGCCTGTTCCTTCTAATTCTGATAAATCACGAGCCTGTGAAAGGTAATCCTCAGCGGACTTGAAAACAGCCTCACGGTATTGTTCAGGTACTCGTGCAGCAGCATGCTCGGTAAATTTCTTGTAGTTATCAATGAGATTCACTGAACGACGGTTAGTAAGACTTGCTGCAGCTTCAACGTCTTTCTTATTCGTCTCCGAACGAGGGAACTCTAACTGCCAAGACAGTGTATGTTCACGAAGTGTCTCAATGTGCTTATAGTCCAGTCCTTCACGGACAATTCTACTTGCGTTGAGAACTCGTTGGCGAACGATAGGCTCTTTCTCTAAGTCGTGAGTTCGGTCAAGATTGATTTCCAGAAGGTTCATAACTTCTGATGCAGTCAATTCCTCAGCATCAATACTTGGCAAATCAAACTGTGGACGCTGAGAGATATCTTGAGGAGTAACCTTTACGTCGCCATTCGGTTCAATCTCCACCAATAGCCATCCACGTGGGCCTGGGTCATCAGTAAATCCACGGCGGACAGAAGAACCTGCGTACCAAGTATTCAACGCCTCATTGCCAACTGCATAACGAGAATGGTAGTGTCCCAAAAGGTTGACAGCAAACATTTCTTCGGTGATAAGCTCCACTGGAATAATCTGCTCACGAGGTGAGTCGATGCATCGGAGTAGAGTTTGATTCTTTGGGTCCAACGCTGCGCCATGCGTTGTGAATACATTGATGGTATCGTCAGATACTTTCAACTCAGGAGCTTCTGCCTCATGTAGCCCATGGTGACTCATAGCATGGAGCAACAAACCATCAGTAAGCTCCATCATTCTGTACGGTTCGTAAATCATATTGATGTTACGATCAGGGTCATGGAAAGCAGCAACAGCTGGAAGGTCTGATTTCAGGTCGGAAGAATCATGATTGCCACCAACACCTGTGAAAGGAATACCAGCTTTGTAAAATTTGCGTAAGTAGAAGTTACCAATTGCTACATCTCGCACAGAAGGCTGTGAGCTATGGGAGAAATCCCCACCGTGGACTACGTGGTCAATTGAGACAGGGGATTCAATGATTCCCTGTGTAATTTCTTTGAGTGCATCATAGCCGTCTTGCACACGAACATTGACACCGTTACTATTTGATTTAACGCGGGCGCGGTACCCTAAATGAGAGTCCGCGAAGAAGGCAATTCTGTAAGTCATATTAGCTCCATTATATCAACAACTATCGGTTTACAGGGGTTTCTGAGAGTTATCATCAAAAAGCTGAGCGTCCGCCGATAGTTAGCGTGTTAGATGCCTGGAAGAGAAGAGTCTGGATATTATTTATGGGTGAAAACTCTGAACGCGAAGAGATTTCTCGTGAATGCTGGGTGGAGTATCTCAAGAACCCTACCAAAGAGTTCCAGAAACGAGTAATTGACACTTACGATTACATTCCACGCACAATTGCGTATCAATTTGCTCGCAAAAAACCACACCTTTTAGATGTAGAGGATTTGATTCAAGCTGGAAGAATGGGCTTAGTCCAAGCTATTGGTCGTTACAATCCTGAACAAAGTGCAAAGTTCAATACCTTTGCTACTTTCCGTGTCCGTGGTGCCATTCTTGACCAAATCAACAAAGTTGACTGGACTCCTCGACCTGTACGTGAGCGAATCAAAAAGGTTATTCGTGTCATTGAAATGCTCAACGGCCAGGCTAATGATGATTCATCAAATGATGCCAAACTTATTGCTGAGCACATTGATGATATGACTACTGAAGAAGTTGAGAAAGTCCTTCTTCAATTGAAAAAGACTTACATTACTCATATTGACAAAGATGTCATGAGTGCATTGGAATTCAACAATCCAGATCAAATAGTTCGTGACAATAATCAGCGCCTTCGCACAGTCATGAATATGGTATTAGATTTCAAAGAACGAAATGTTATTGACATGAAATTCTTTGGTGGATACAAAGATTATGAAATCTTAGCGAAAATGAAAATCACGCAGCATCAGTTAAATCAGATTGAAAAGCGAGCATTAGAAAAGCTGGCTCACAATCTCACGGATGAAGATTTCAACTGAGCCAGCTTCTCTAACTAGGTTTTGCTACTTATTAGTCCGCTTCAACATCATGAGCGATTTCAGATAAGTAATCCCGTACGGTTGCACGCCACTCATCTGAATTCTTTTTGATGCCATCACCTGTGCGCATTGCATTCAAGCCAGCAAGGATAGCCAACGCTTCCCCAAGCTGCTTGATGATTTCACTCAAATCATCTGAGTTTTCAATCATGTTCACAGTAGTGTTCAATGAGAAACACTGGTGGTCAGATTCTTCGTCTTCACCATGCTCTTCTTCTGAGGAAAGATTCTTGTATTCTTCAAAGAGATTAGCAACAAACAGCTGAATGAGCGGCTGCTTCTCAAAAGCAATCATCATAGAATCACGTGACCATTTCTCATCGATGATGAGGTGACCAAAGCGGTGCATCAAAGCTCCGAACGGACTCCAAAGTTTCTCTTCCAAAGCTTCACCTTCAATGGACAGGTGTAAGTATTCAGTGAAGATAAGAGGCTGAGTCTCTGAGAGGCGCTTCAAACCTGCTGAGAGTACCCAGAAGTCATCTTCTTCCTCATCGCTACTCATAGCGTTCACAAGAAGAGTCATTGCTGTCATATTGACTTCCTCAGGAGTTTCATCCCCTAAGACCTTGGCAAACATCTGAACACGCTGAGCAATAATCAGAGCAATGATGATAGCGTACTCACCTTTAGTGATGTTTTCTTCCTCTGAGAACTCAGGGTCGTTCCAATCACGACTGTACATCAAATCTACATTAATACGGTCACTGAGACTAAACAAACCACCAAGAAGTGGGATAGTATTTGTTTTCCGCGTTAGATAGTCTACTTTTTCCTGTAAAGTGGACTCATCAGTAATAGTCAACGCCTCAGGGTGCTCTTCATAGTAGGAGTTCAGAACATTCTGGAAGACTTCATTCAGTTCAGCGCCTGATTCTGCAATGAGATGCTGGAAATCGTTTACCCCGTCAATTTCAGATTCTTCCATAATCTGGGAGATAAGAGCATTGGGAGATGTACGAATGTACGCCATATTCAAGCACTCATGAGCAATCAAAGCAATACGCTCGTCTTCTTCAAGAGGAGTTTCATTCTCAATAGTCTTCTGAGCAAAGTCAATGCTTTCAGCATACTCATACAAGCTCACGAGAGCGTCTTCGTTGCCATGAATAAGTGACATGATAATGTCAAGAATGTCAGCTCGGATTTCAGAAAGTTCATCAGGTGTAGTTGTGACATGGACTTTGTTTGCAACATCCATGAAATTTGCACTGTCAGCTTGGTTAAACAAATCAGTATCAGTGCGGTTGAGAACCTGATTAAAACGAGCATTATTCTCAGGGGAAATATCCGCAGGGAAGAACAAGCGAATCATGATGTCATCTGAGTAAAATGCCGCGAGCTTTTCAACGCTGTTCTGCGCTTCGTACCCTTCCATCTCAGAAGGTGTAAGGATAGCAAGTGTTGGCGATTTGAGGATAGAGTTGAAAGCCCGCCCGACCTGCACTAATTGGCGAGGAACATTTACCCGGTACACATCAGCAAGATGTTCTCCTGTGAATGTTACGGTAATAAGGGTCGAGTTGAATGTGTCAACGTCGACAATCTCTAAGTCAAGCTTAGCTACTCGCTCCTCCGCCTGTGAGTCTTCCAGTTCACGAAGAACTGCTTCCTCTTCATATAGAGGGGTGTCATCGGGCAGAACCAATAATGGAGCTGGCAAGGTAACACCTGTGGGATGAAGAACCGAAGCTAAATGAGCTTCAATAATTTCTAAGTTCACAGGATGTGTCACAACGTATACCGTGCTTTCTTGTAGTGCGAGGTTCTTAGTGTAGCATACTCTTTATAGAAATGCATCTTCAGTAAAAGATTAGATGTTGTTTTCTTCACTGCGTTCGATGAAAGGCTCTTTTGCATCATCATCCGCGAATTGAGATTCAAGAGTCAAGTTATTATCTGAGTCATCCGTATCAAAGCTGAAAGCTGAACGGGTTTCTTTCATTCTTGTCTTTGTAATACCTGACTTATTGTAAATCAGGCGTTCTTTGCGTTCATCATCTTCATGGAACTGCTTCTGAATCTGGTCAGCAAGACTGTCTTCTCTTGGAACGCTTGCAACTGCATCTTTTGCTTCTTTATCTTTTCTGCCTTGCAGGAAGAGAACAGCAATAAGAACAAGTGCACCGATTGCGAACACTGCAATCAAGCCCATGAGAACGTAACGTCCAATTTCAAAGTACATAGTGTTAGCCTAACTTTCCACCAACGCCACCGCGCTGCTCATCATAGTATACATTATCGGCATCAGGGCTTTCTTCCTCAGTTTCAGCGTTAGCGTATTCATCTAATGCTTCTTCCTCTGAAATGTCCCGAGGGTCAGGTAAACCTTGTTGAGCTAATGCTAATTCGGTAGGTGTTCTACGGCAGAAGACAATACATGTCATTACCAGTAGGATAAGAATTGCTCCACCTAAACCATAAGGGATATATCTTCCCAATGGAATGAAGATAACGGCGTAAATTGCGAGCCAAATAAAGATGCGGCGAACTCTTTGACGGAAAGATAAACGGGTTCGCATTTGAAAGAAGGACCAATCTTTTTCTTCTTTACGGTAGACGAAACCTAAGGCAATAAGGAATAGAATGACCCCAGCCGGAGAACCGATAGTAGCTGGTACCCAGCTGCCCATAATGTCCATGGCATACAGGACAGAAGCCCCAGTAATGAGGGCTGCTGAAACAAGTAACCCAGCGATAGTATATGTTTTTACTTTCTGAGAACTCATGCCAAGTACGCGTTGTCTGAAAGGTTCTATAACATCATTCAGAGGAACAGTTTCAGCTTGCTTTTTTTGTTTCGCCATCATACTTCATTCGTAGCTCGGTTATTGACAGAAGCAACTATCGGCAACAGCCCTGGAAGCTGCAAATCTTCTTCCTTCTCTATTTATCCGCTATAATTGATGAACGATGACCTATAACATCTCAGCTAATCCCGAACAACAAAACATCCTCATTACAGGTGACCGCCTCTCTGCTTTTGCAAGCGTCCCTGGTGTTGTGATGACGGATGATGCTGCCATTTTACCTTTCACTGCTGAAAGTGCAAATGTTCTGTATCAGTTCCTTCGCGGCGAAGAGTTCAATATGTCTTTACAAACAAAGACCTACCTTCGTATTCTCAAAGACGGAGAACATCTGAAACATAAGAACTGGAAATGGTCTCTTGATTTACATGCACTTCGTGATGAGGTTATTGATGCTAAATCTCGCAAGCTGAAAACTAAATGGGACCTCATCCATTACATGCCTCTTCGCTATGTAGATAAAAGCAACCCTCAGAACATTACAGATTTAGAGTTAGATACTTGGTCTGTCGTCATTGGAACCATCACAAGTATTCAATACGTGGCTAAGGTAAACGCTACCATTGTTGAAATCAAAGACATCACTGGCGCAAAAATCATTTCTTGGTTCTTCCGCCAGCCTTGGATGCGCAATAAATACCATGACGGTGACGCAGTAGTCATCTCTGGAACATACACGCAAAAACTCAACAAGTGGAATAACTCTGTTGAGGAGCACATTATTAATGCAACTTTGGATGCTGTTGGTGATTACAGTACCTCGCATAAAGTGGACCCTGTTTACTCTGAAAAAGTGGGGAAAAAGAAATGGGTTGTCACTCGTGAAGTAGAAAAGATGCTTTCCAGTGTGGCATGGATTGATGATCCAGTTCCTGATGTCATTTTGCGCAAGTATGACCTTATGACCAGAAATGAAGCGTATCGTAAAATTCATTTCCCTGACAGCATTCAAGAAGCCGTCGAAGCTCGTAAACGAATCGCTTTTGATGACTTTGTGCGCCTCCAAGTATTCTTTGCAAACCAGAAAGAAAGCACTCAGGAAGTCCGCAAGGGTAACAGCATGGCTGATGTTGAATGGAAGGAAATGTTTGTCAATTCCTTACCATTCACATTTACAGGAGCTCAGGACCGTGTTGTTGCTGAGATTGCAGCTGATATGGCGCTGCCGAAACCTATGCGTCGTCTTGTTCATGGTGAAGTAGGTTCAGGTAAGAGCGAAGTATCGCTCACAGCGTCCCTGACAGCCGCTAAGAGCGGCAAACAGGTGGCTTTGCTTGCCCCTACTGGTATTCTTGCTACACAGCTCTATGAACGCTTTTTAAAGGATATTCAACGAGCTGGTTTAGAAGAGCATGTCAAAGTTGGCTTGCTGCACACAGGGATCAAAGTCAAGGAACGCCGGCAGCTGTTGGCTGACTTAGAATCTGGGGAACTGCATTTCTTAGTTGGAACGCACTCCATCCTGAACAAAGATGTTGCTTTCAATGACTTAGGTTTAATCGTTATCGATGAGCAGCATAAGTTCGGAACAAAGCATCGTCAAGCGCTTGAAGATAACTTCCTCTTGAAATCAGATGTTGTGCCCGATTTGCTGATGATGAGTGCTACTCCTATTCCTCGTACAATGGCACAAACTATTTACGGTGATATGGATTTGAGTGTTATTGATGAACTTCCAGCTTCCCGTAAACCTGTATACACTTTCTGGGAAGAAGATGACTCAGAAGTTTGGGAATCTATGCGTGAGCAGGTTCAGATGGGACACCAGGCATACGTCATTGCAGCTTTGGTAGATGAATCTGAATCAGAGAAAATGGAAGATGTCGAGAATGCTACTCAGATGCATGCATTCTTACAGACCTCTGTCTTCCCAGAATTCAAAGTAGGCTTAGTCCACGGTAAAATGAAACCAGCTGAGAAGAATGAAGTGTTAGCAGCCTACTATAACAATGACATCAACATTCTCGTATCAACAAGTGTTATTGAAGTTGGTGTGAACGTACCTAACGCAACAGTTATGACAATCCTCAACGCTAACCGTTTTGGTATCGCATCTTTGCATCAGATTCGTGGTCGTGTTGGTCGTGGAGATGCTCAAGCTTACTGTTACCTCATTGGGGATGCTACGAACCCCGATGCTGAGGAGCGCTTGAATGCCATGGTTGCTTCCAATGATGGATTCTGGCTCGCTGAGAAAGACTTAGAAATTCGTGGAGAAGGTTCTTTGTTCAAAGATTCTCAGCATGGTGAAAACGACATGATTATTGCGAACTTGCGTGAACACCGTAAGTTGCTGGAAATTGCTACTCGTGTGGCTAAATCTGCTGCGAAGAGTGAGAAAATGCAGGATGAAGTATCCTTCTTATTCGGAGAAGGTACGATTAGTTCATAAGCTGATAGGAATATTCCTATGGACAGCAACTACTACCCCCAGAACAATGGGCAAACCCCGTTCCCAACGGCGGATTTTCACCCTACCATTGTTGACGTAACGCCACAGCAACCATACGATCAAGCACAGGCGGCACCTCAATATAACATCGTTGTCAAAAGAAATGACGCGCTGTACCGTACCCTAAGCATCATCAACACGATCCTTTCAATCATCGGTGTATTGATGATTGTGGCTACGTTCTGCGCTGTCTGCTACGGCATCATGATGGTGAGTGAAGTATTCGAAACCGTCAACGTCATTAAGAACCAGCAGTTTACTTAGGATTCTTCCCAAGGTAGCGAGCTTCGTTTTCGTGATAAACGGCATCTCGCTTGTTTTTTCCTGCCATTAACAGAACTCCGTCACTTCCGACAAGAGTACGTAAACGGTCGAAAGCTCGCCCACCAATCCAGGCACCAAGAGAGTTCGCTCCTGACTCAGTAAAGTTAAGGTTCGTCGTTATCACAAGAGTAAGATTTCTTGTGTAAATGTGGTCAATAAGTTCATACCAAGCAGCTTCACGCTGGTCACGGTTGAAGTAGTATGACTGGCCAACATCATCAATAAAGAAGACTCGGTGACTGTCTCGTTTGAGTTCGCGCATTTCATTAGCACGCTCAAAACCTGAGGAAGCAATCCGAGAAATGGTGGATGATTCCGTACCAAAATAAATCTGACCTGGAAGAACGCATCCGAGCTGTACTAAACCATTGAGGTAAGAGTAGGCTGCCCAAGTTTTTCCACGGCCATATTCATTACCTTGGAAGGCAATTGAAGTCTTGTGTAATCCTTGTTTGGTTTTGATTCGCTCGATGCGTTCAAGAATTTGAGGGAACGTTGGTTTTGCGGGGGAGAATGTTTCTCCTACTATTTTCGCCCATTCACGAGAAGCTTTGTTGATCTTCTCTTCACGGACACCGACTAATGCGCCTGAGTCTTTCTTGCGAGCGTTCTCTAAACGTTGGACGTACTCTGCTTTAGAGACTTCCTGCTTTTGATTAGTGTCTTCACGTCGGTTCGACGCAAGAGCACGACGTTCACGCGCAGCTTTGAGCAGAAGAGCCTTCTCTCCTGTTGATAAATCGTTATTACTTTCGTTTCCCATACTTGTTCTATCGTATCATGCTTCTATCATCCGCACATAATTGTGGGCCAGAGTTTCGTGATAAAACTCTGGCCCACAATTAATTTTAGGAGTGGAAGACTACTTCTACTGTCTTCTCAGGAAGGCTATTGATGTTCTGTGCATGAGTCTCACGGGCAGTTTCAATATCATCAGTGCGGACAACACTACCATTGACAATGTACGCGTGCTGCACGGGAATCATACCAGCGATATCTTCTGCGGTCGGCTCCACAATGAACATGTGCTCTTCGGTAACTTTCCAGTCCTCATCAGTGTTACGGTATACAGTTTTCCGACCACCGACACTGGACTTTCCTGTGGCTTTCTTCGCAACAGGATGCAGCTCACCATCATCATATTCCATCGCAACAAGTTTGAATACAAAACCGCAGTTCGGGTATCCATCACCTGTTACAACGGCTGAGCCAATACCGAAACCGTCAGCAGGAAGGTTAGCTTCTGCGATACGTACTACCATATCGTAGTCCAGGTCACCAGAGAAGATGATTCGGGTGTTAGGAGCTCCCAGCTCATCAAGGAGCTTACGAGCCGCAGGAATTTCTACCATCGGGTCACCCGAGTCAATACGGATAGCTCCCAGTTCAGGACCTGCAACTTCTACTGCATTGTGAATACCCTGCACAATGTCGTAGGTGTCAATCAGGAGGGTGGTCCCCACTCCAAGAGCTTCTACCTGAGCTTTGAAGGCATCCTTCTCGTACTGGTGAGCAAGAGTAAATGCATGTGCGGAGGTTCCGAAGACAGGAACATTGTAGCGCTTCGCTGCGAGAATGTTTGAGGTTCCGTTCCATCCAGCAATGTATGCTGCACGGGCTGCAACGACCGCTGCGTCCTCGTTTACCCGTCGCGCACCCAGTTCCTGCAAAGGAATGTTTTTGGCCGCTACACGCAAACGTGAGGCTGCTGAGGCAACAGCACAGTCGTAGTTCATGATGGAAAGAAGGATTGTCTCAAAGAGAACAGCTTCACCGAAGGTAGCATCAATCGTAATCACTGGTGAATACGGGAAGAACATGTCACCTTCTGCATACCCGTATACACTTCCTGTAAACTTGAAGTTCCGAAGATAATCAATTGTCTCTTCGTTGAGGTGGTCAGCAAGGAATTCCAGGTCGCTCTCATCAAAATGGAAGTTCTGAATTGCTTCAATAGCTCGTGCAGTACCTGCAACGATGCCGTAAGTGCGCCCATCAGGGAGCTTACGGTTAAACAGTTCAAATACTGCTCGCTTGTTGGCAACTCCTGATTGGAGTGCGCTTTGCAGCATAGTGAATTCATACTTGTCAGTTTTGAGAGCTGTGTCACTCATCTTGCATCCTTTTTCGTCGTTGTGACTAATAATACCACACTTGTTCTTATCGGACAAGTATATGCATTAAAAAAGACTTCCTTGGAATCAGAACTTTAGGATTCCAAGGAAGTCTTTATACACAGATATTATTTACTCAATGACAACGGGGTTACCATTAGAGTCATACATAACGTCACCAGATTTTAGATTTGCTATTTTGATAACAGATGCTACCTCAACGGGCGAATCTTCTACTGGTTCGGATGGACCCTCTTCTTCAAACGCTTCTGTCTCAACTTCCTCCTCAGGAACTGAGAAGATTAGATCAATAATGCGATTGGCAAAATCTGGGTCTGTTTCAAGAACGAACAACATTGCTCTCATGACTACTGAGGCATTGATGTCATTCTTCAACGCGAAGAGACGCACAAAGTTTCTTTGCTCAGCTTCTAAATCCAAAGAGAAGCGAACAATACGACGACCACTCATTTACTACACACTTTCTGTAAGTTCTGCAGTAGCTATCGGCTAATCTCCGTCTCAAAAAGACGAAAAATGAAAAAGTTATGCGGCAATTCGCAGAAGAGGTTTACGGTTGCTCTGGATAGTTTCCAGCGCGTGGGAACGAGCGAATCGAGCAGCTTCCGCATTCTGCTTACGCTGCAATAGTTCGGTGCGTTCTTTTTCGCTCTCACATAAAGCTATCTGCTCATCGAGCTTACGCATACCTGTTTTCGTACCATCCATGTCACGTTGATTGTGACGGACATCGGTACGAAGGTTGTTCACCTTGACTACAAGTTTCTCTTCTTCCTTACGAAGCTTAGCAAAAGCGTTTAAATCTCCGCCATGTGCTGCTTTTCGGGCTTCAGTACGATTTGTGGTCAAAGCTTCTTCTGCCTTCGTTAAACGACTGGTCAGACTCGTATCTTTCTTTTTCGAGTCGGACCAGCAACGAGGACCGGGAGCTGCTTGGCACATGTCTGATTTACCTTCCTAAAAAGACGAGTATTGCCTGTTTCGTCTTTTTATGTCTATCGGGTCCCCTGGCTGAAAAAGACCAAAAACTTCGGTTTTGAAAGAAAAATCTCCAATTTCCTCCCTTTTTCTCCACTTTTGACCCCTCAGAACCCCGTAAACATGAGTTTGGGAACCTGTAACAAAGGTTACAGGTTCCCAAACTACTATATTGATGACAATGCAGGTAAGTTACTTGACTACTGCATCATCAACACCCTTACTTCTTTACTGCGAAGCGACGGCGACCAACCAGTACAATACCACCAGCAGCGACTAACAGACCTGCAAGAAGCATTTCACCAGCAAAGTCAGCACCAGTGTAAGCCAAACGGTCATTACCTGGGTTACGGCCACCACTAGTATTGTTCATACCAGTGTTATCAGTGCCACCAGCAATGGCATTTGGAATCTGGTTCCCGTTGTTTCCAAGAACCCCTCCGTCAGCTCCGTTACCGTTTGTACCGTTGCCTCCATTGCCGTTCGTGCCATTACCTCCGGTGCCACCAGGAACCTCGCCAGCTCCACCGCCCTGGTTAGAAGGAACGTAGGTGTAAGCATCGTCAGAGGTTACATCACCCAAATCAGTTCCACGAATTGTGATGTCTACTACACCTGTACCAGCAGGAGCTGTAGCTGTAATCTGAGTATCAGAAACAACTGTTACATTAGTAGCAGGAGTATCACCAAAGAGGACTTCATCAGCACCAGTGAAACCAGAACCAATGATTGTTACTACTGTTCCACCAGCTTCTGAACCCTGGTTTGGGTTCACATCTGAAATGACAGGAGTGTCAGAAGGAATGTAAGTGAATTCATCAGTAGCATTCACACGGCCTGCTTCGTTATTGACGACAGTAACAGGAACTACACCAATACCAGGAGGCGTAATAACTGTCAGCTGAGTGTCAGAGTTGATGATAACACTCTGAGCAGAAACTCCGCCGAAGAGTACATCATCAGTGCCAGAAAGGTTTGTACCTGTGATTGTTACTACTGTTCCACCAGTGGCAGGACCAGAAGTAGGAGTGAAGCCAGCAATTGTTGGGTCACCTGCTTCTGCGAAGTATGTGAAGTCATCATCAGATGTTGCATCACCGTTATCCGTGCCTACTACTGTAATAGGAGCTGCCCCTGTACCAGCAGGAGAAGTAGCTATAATGGTTGTGTCAGAAACAACAGTGAAATCTGTTGCTGATACATCACCGAAGCGAACATCGTCTGCCCCTGTGAAACCGCCACCAGTAATTGTTACTACTGTTCCACCAGCTTCAGGACCAGCGGTAGGAGTGAAAGCTACAATAGCAGCGGTGCCAGCAGGGATGTACGTGAAGTTACCATCAGATGTTGCATCACCTGTATCAGTTCCAGTGACAGTAAGAGGCACAGCCCCTGTACCAGCAGGAGAGACAGCAGTGATAACATTGTCAGAAAGAACTGTTACGTCCGTTGCAGGAGTGTCGCCGAAGTTGACCCCTGTCGCACCTGTGAAACCAGTACCACGAATTGTAACTGTTGTTCCACCAGCTTCAGGACCTGAGATAGGAGTGAAACCGGTAATAGCAGTTGTGTTAGCTGGAACATAAGTAAATTCATCAGCAGAAGAAGCATCACCAGTTGGAGCGCCAGTCAAAACAACTGGGACGCTACCAGTACCAGCAGGAGCTGTAGCTGTGATTTCGTTATCTGAGTTGACTGTAAAGTCCTCAGCAGGAGTGTCACCAAAAGCTACACCAGTTGTACCTGTAAAACCAGCACCAGTAATTGTTACTACTGTTCCGCCAGCCTCAGGGCCGTTATCAGGTGAGAAAGTAACGATTGTTGTTACGCCAGCTGGAACATAAGTGAAGTCTCCATCGGAAACGATGTTGTCAGTAGCATCAGGAGCTGTTACAACCAAAGGAACGGCACCTGTACCAGCAGGAGAAGTTACAGTGATTTCATTATCTGAAACAACGGTAAAGTCTGTTCCAGGCGTGTCACCGAAGAGAACTCCGGTTGCTCCTGTGAAACCAGTACCAGTAATTGTTACATCAGTTCCACCAGCTTCAGGGCCGAAGACAGGAGTGAAACCAGCGATAGCATTAGTGTTGTTCTCTGGAATGTAAGAGAACAAGTCATCAGATACGCCATCATTAGCAGCTTCATTGTTGACTACTGTTACTGGGACATCGCCTGTACCAGCAGGAGTTGTAGCTGTAATCTGAGTGTCAGAATCAACGGTAAAGTCTGTTGCTGATTCTCCACCGAAGAGTACATCATCTGTTCCAGTGAAACCAGTACCAGTGATTGTTACTGTTGTGCCACCAGCCTCAGGACCAGCGGTAGGAGTGAAGCCACTTACTGTTGGTGTTGCTTCTACTGTTGGAGAGTTTGGCCCAACAGCTGCCTGTGCAAGGTTAAGCTGCAATGCGTTACCATCACCGTCAAGTTGACCTAAGAGAGAAAGACGCAAAGCTGTCTCAGTGAAAGTCCCGTCAGCATCTTCTTGAACGTTTGCCTGCAAAGAAGCAACTGAGGTCAAAACATCAGCAATGGTTGGATATAATGCACGAACTGGCGCAAGTGTTTCATCTCCAAGACTCAAATTCTGTAAAGGAGCAACCAAGCCTTGGATTGTGGTGTTTACCAAAGCAGCTGGTCCAGCGTTAACCGTGGCTGTCGTTGTACCGTTTGCAATTTCAGCAAGAGTACCAGTCAAGGTAACGTTCAATAAGTTAGTTCCTGGAATCAGCGGGTTTGCGACAACCAAGTCAACATCCAATGTAGCGGCGTTGAGAGCTGCATCAACAGCAACATTCACGTCATCCAGAAGTCCATTGGCTAAACCGTCAATCTCATCAGTTACTAAGTTGAGAACGTCAGCTGAAAGGAGCTCAGTGTTAGCTGGGAGGTCGTTGAGGTCTTGTCCGTTTGCTGCAAGTAATGCCGCTACGTCAACTGTGACTGCACCTGTTTCCAAGTTCACTGTTACTGGACCGTCAGCACCTAAAATTTGGTTCTGAGCAAGAACGGTATTTACTGTTCCAGCTAAGTCAACATCCAATGAGGCGTTGCTTTCAGTGACTAATCCTGTTGCTCCGACTAAACCAGTAAGGTTAGTGAGAAGAGAACCATCAGCACCTGTTACGCCATTGATAGTGTTTTGCAATGGAACAGTGGCATCCGTGATGTCCCCCGTTAAATTAGCAAGTACAGGGCTTGTGAAAGCAATGTTTGCTCCTGCAATCTGGTAATCCCCAGTTGGGGTACCAGTCGGAGCCTGAGTAGCAGAAGCAGTACTTGCTCCTGCTGTGACACGAAGGTTGGCAATGTTGTCAGTAACATCAGCACCGAGAACATCCGTCAAGTCTAAGGTAAGAGGCCCAGGAGGGTTCGTAGCATCTGGTGCAACGCCAACAGTTCCGTCACCCCCTACAGCCCCTGTCGCTGCTGTGGAGCTTCCATCTGGTGCGGCCTGTGCATATTGCCCGAGTACCCCAGCATTAGCGATGTTAATAGGAATTTGCACTCCGTTAGGAGCTTGGATTACAACAGTGTCACCAAGAACACTCAAATCTAAATTGTTTGCTTCAACTTCTGGGTCAGTTTCGTTGGCAGGTACTTGTGCTTGAACTCCATCAACATTGGCGATATCGCCTAATGATGTTCCCAGCAAAGAACCTGAAAGATACTGAGCAGCTGACTGAGAATACCCTGGCGCAGCTTGCGCAGGTATAGCAGCTAATAAGAATGAACCTGAAACAGTGAGAGTTGCCGCAGTAAGACCTGCGAGAACTTTGGAAGGCTTCTTAGCAAAAGCTAAAAAGCCTCCGTGCGATACTTCATTGTGATGGCTTGTGGTGTCTGAGACATCAGTAGACATGCGTTTCCCCTTCGTTTTAGTCGCCTAACACGAACTCATATGTTCTGAATGTGTAACCAAAAGGAGGGACAGTCCCTACTTTTGATAGACAGTATCGGGATTATGAGCAAAAACTCAGGAAAGTTTTTCAGAAAAACTTAAAAATACTTCGTTTATAGTATAATTTTCTTCTCAGAAATCACTGAATGAGTACGGTCAACAGCTTCCTTCACCCAGTCAGGATGTTCTTGGGCACCAGGTAATGCAGCTTGTAAATCTTTGTATTCAGTGCTTGCATAACGAGAATATGCTTTGATTGCCTCATAAAAATCAGAAAGCCCCAACTCTTCGATTCGCCCTAAGGTGTACGCGTGGTAGAGGATATTCTTGAAGCGCGATTCATCGGAGGGGAGAGTCAAAGAGTCCCAATACTTCTCAATTGTTCGCATGCTGAAATGCAGGTGAGCTGAAAGATTGATGATGTTGATAATGAGCCCATGGCTGTACCGCATATCCTCAAACACCTGCGTTTCTTTCCAAGCAACTAAGCGGTCTTGCCATTCTTCTTGACTCAAATAACTGAGCTGAGAATCAGAGTTGTTCCAATAAGAATACTCTTCCTCTACCTCATCAAGAGCCAAGACTTTTTCTTCTGCTCCGCGGGCAGTGTTACGCAGGAGTAAATACACTTCATCACGGGTAGGATTCTTGTACAGTGTCCCGAAACAGGAGAAAAGATAAGAACGTTCATCATCGTTCTTCTGAGATGTGCGAATCTCAGCGATAAGATAATCCTTGAACGACGTATTATCAGATGAAAGATCATACTTGATAGTAGCTTTTTCTACGAACATTTTGCTAATAGCGGCTTCCTGATACTCTACGAGCGCATTCCGCAAATTCTCAGAAAAATCAAACACATCAATGCCGCGTCGTAAACGGTAGCCATCGGTAATAGTAATACTCATACTTTATAATATCGTACTGAGTCAGTAAACACAAGGTTTACCAAAAGAGGAAGGCGAAGAGATATAAGTCTCTTCGCCTTCCTCTTTATTAGAGCTACCTATTAGGCAATAGGAGCTACTCGGCTACGCCAACGCCCAATAGCGTTCATTCCGAAGAGTTCTCGGATTTCAGCAGTAAGCAAGTTAGATGGGACTACTTGGATGGGGAGAGTTTCCTCTTCCACTGAACCATCGTAATTGCGAATACTCACAACAACATCAGTTCCTTCATCCTTAAATCCTTCGTGAACCTGCAAACGAAGGAGCAGTTCGCTGTAACCTTTTTCCCACTGGTCTTTCGTTACACGAACACGAACAGGCATGTTTCCAGAAGCGGCAAACTCCAATGGACGGACCATGTTCACAATAAAGGAATAACCTTCACCGCGCTTTTGCGGGTATCCGCTCAAAGCATACAATCCATCAGTTTTCATAATGCTGCCAAACTCAATGAATGTGTTAGCGAACATAACGAACTCAAGTGTTCCAGTTCGGTCTTCCAAAGCACCAGCACCGAACTGCTTACCAGCTTTTGTCAAACGAGCAGTGAACGTTGAAGCAATACCAGCAATAGTAACATTTGGTTCTTTACCACGAGGGGCGAAACCTTCAACAGCTGGAATGTTCCCAGTCAAGATTTCCCCAATACGAGTGGAAGTAATACCGCTAAAGTTCAAGCCATCTAATGGGTGGCCTGAAACATACAATCCCAGCATAGAACGCTCATATTGCAGCTTCTCCATGTTTGGGTACTCAGGAGCATTCACCAACTCGTACTTCGGTTTCAACTCTTCTGCGAAATCAAATCCATCAAAGAGGGAACCACCCATAGTATCCTGTTTGACTTTCTGACGGCTTGCTTTCTGATAGTCTTTCAGTACCTTTTCTAGGGAGTCAATGACTGACTTACGAGTGTAGTTCATACTATCAAACCCACCACTGTAACCTAATGCTTCAAACACTCGCTTGTTGACAATGTTCCGCGGAAGACGGTTCATGACATCTGAGAAGTCAGCGAATTGTCCACCTCTTGCACGTTCAGCCACAATCTCATTTGAGACAGCATCCGACACACCTTTGATGGCTTTCATTCCGAAGAGAATTGTAGTATCACTCAAAGGTGAGTAGTCGCGTTGTGAGTTGTTGATGTCAGGAGGCAAAACTTGCAAGCCATTGTTCTTAGCATCTTCTAAGTACAGCGCAGTCTTCTCAGTGGAATCAGCAGTTGAAGTCAACAAGGCAGACATGTACTCAGGAGCGAAGTTAGCTTTCAAATACGCGGTAATGTAAGACATGTATCCATATCCAACACTGTGCGATTTGTTGAAAGCGTAGTCAGCGAATGGAAGAACAGTGTTCCACAGGTCAGTAATAGCAGCTGCGCTGAAACCACGTTCAACGGCACCTGAGTTGAAGCGTTCCCACTGCTTGTCCATTTCAGATTTCTTCTTCTTACCCATAGCACGACGAAGAAGGTCAGCTTCACCCAAAGAGTAACCTGCAACGACCTGAGCGATTTTCATAATCTGCTCCTGGTAAACAATCAACCCGTAGGTTTCTTCCAGGATAGGCTTCAAAGCATCTTCAAGGTCAGGGTGGATATATGAAACATCCTGCAAACCATTTTTACGCAAAGCATAATCAGTGTGTGCATTCACACCCATAGGACCTGGACGGTACAGCGCCAGGACAGCAGAAATGTCATCAAAGCCAGTTGGCTTCATCAGCTTCAACAAGTCACGCATAGGCCCACCGTCAAGCTGGAAGACACCTAAGGTGTTTCCTTCCGCGAGCATCTTGAAGGTCTTAGGGTCATCCATGTCACCTTTTTTGATAGCATCCAAATCAACTTTGAATCCATGGCGTTGCTGAATGAGTGCCAAGCAGTCTTCAACGATACCAAGGTTACGAAGACCCAAGAAGTCCATCTTGAGCAAACCAATGTTCTCACAAGAAGGATACTCCCACTGAGCGATAAGCGTCTTATCGTTCTGGCGCATCTCCAAAGGAACAGTTTCAGTAAGAGCTTTACCTGAAATCAGAACAGCACAAGCGTGGACACCTGTTGAACGGATTCGCCCTTCAAGCCGCAGTGCTGAGTCAACAATTCCTTGAGCTTGCAGTTCGCCAACTTTACTACGGAAAGAATCCGCTTCATCATAACGCTTAGCCTCAGGGTTATAAATGTCATTCAACGGCATAGACTTACCGAAGATGTCTGGCGGATATGCCTTAGTTAGTTCATTGCTTGTAGCATACGGGAACTCGTAAATACGAGCTTCATCTTTCAGGGAGTTCTTACCCTTAATCTTACCAAACGTAACAACCTGGGCAACCTGTTCATACCCGTACTTGTTCACAGCGTAGTTGTACACGCGGTCACGGTAACGGTCATCAAAGTCAAGGTCAACGTCAGGTGGGCTGTCACGCTCAGGGTTCAAGAAACGCTCAAACAGAAGGTCATGCTTGATAGGGTCAACATCAGTGATGTACATGCAGAACGCGAGGAAAGAACCTCCTGCAGAACCACGACCTGAACCAACGGCAATACCGTTGTTTCTCGCCCAAATTGTCAAGTCAGAGGTAACCAAGAAGTAGTTTACGTAGTTCTTAGAGATAATGACGTTGAGTTCAAGCTCTAACTGTGCATTGTATTTTGGGTCTTGGAACTTCTCAGGAAGACGCTCCTCAAATCCTTTGTAAGCTAGGTGACGAATGTACTCCATCTCATCATCAAATCCCTCAGGAATTGGGAACATTGGACGCAAGTCATCGCGGTAATCAATTTGAATGTTGCAACGCTCAGCGATAACCATTGTGTTGGTGATAGCGCCTTTGAAGTGCTCTTCTGGGAACAAGCGACGCATTGCAGCGGCTGGTTTGACGTAGTACTGATTACCTTCGAAGGCGAATCGCTTGCCGCCTTCATGGTCAGGAAGTTCAGACATGACTGCACCAGTCTGAATTGCAAGCATCTCTTCGTGAGGGTGGCAGTCTTCCTGCTTGGAATAGTGAACATCGTTTGTTGCAACTAGAGGAAGATTGAGAATCTCAGCAATGCGGAGCAGGTCTTCACGGACTCCACGTTCCAAATCGATTTTCATATCATGGTCCATGAGTTCAACGTAGACGTTACCCTGGCCTACAATGTCAACTAACTGTGCAGCGAATGCCAAAGCAGCATCGAACTGACCTAAACGTAAACGAGTCTGAATTTCACCAGAAGGGCATCCTGTGGTAACAATCAAGCCCTCTGAATGGTCTGCTAACATTTCCAAACTCATACGAGGCTTACGGAAATATCCTTCTGTTGAAGCTCGTAAGTTCAGCTTGAACAGGTTTGCTAACCCAGCATTATTCTCAGCAAGAATTGTAAGGTGGGTATACGCACCCTTACCTGCGATATCGTTTCGTCCACCATCACCAAAGAATACAGCTTCCTTAGCGTCATGGGATGTGATAGAGGGGGTGAAGTATGCTTCGATTCCAGCGATGAACTTGATGCCCGAATCCTGAGCTGCTTTGTATCCATTATAGATACCGGTGAGCTTACCGTGGTCTGTGAACGCAATAGCTGGCTGGCCTAACCGAGCTGCTTCTGCGATTGTTTCTTGGTCTGTTCCGTATCCGTCAAGAAGGGAATTGTGGCTGTGTACGTGCAGGTGCACGAACTCATCTGTTGGTGTTGTCATTTTTTCCTTTGTAGAAGCTAAGGAAGGGAACCTTCCTGTTTCACTCCCGCAACTTATGTACGGTTAGCTTCTTATTTGTAGTGGGTTATTGTATGGTATCAGGTCAGCAGTTTTCACCGTGACTTTTTGCATTCTCATGCGGCGTTTAATATCAGCTCAATAGGAGTGAAAACTGTATCTTATAAGCTGACTGCCGGAAATAATTTCTAACAGACAAAAAGCCAGTAGAAGTCTTCCAATAAGTAAGACTTCTACTGGCTTTGAGGTCGAATTAGATGGAGCCAATGACTGTTTTTAGAATCTCTTCCGAAGCGGCAATGCCCTCTTTCCGAGTAGCAATAACATTTACAAGCTCAGGTGGAGTATCCCCATGGGATGGATGGATAAACTGGTCAACCTCAGGAATCATCGTGAAGTCAAGGATAGAGTCCCCAGCAGCGAACGCAAAATCAATACCTAAGCGTTTACGCAGCTCATGAACCGCACTACCTTTACTTACATTATTCGGAACAAGGTATGTTTTTCTCCCCTGCTTAGAACGCACATAACCCGTGGCATTGGCAATGTGTTTCGTAGCGTAATCAACCTCAGGACAATCCGCTGTGTGAGCTACCACATACGGGAATGTCTCATCGGCAAGCTTCATAGTCTTCACCTCAGAGGAACCGCCTAATTGTTCTTTCAGTAGGTTCTCATAAACAGCGCGAGGAGAAATTTCATGATGTTCCATGATGCCTTCCCGAACTTGCTCGGACCAAGCTTCATCAACCTGACCGTCTACGACGATTTGAGCTCCATTGAGAACAACGGCATTGCGAACATCAATGTCAGGGAACGCGACCCTATTATACTGCTCAAATGTTCGCGTCGTTACAGGGATAAAGTGATTCTGTTTATCTGAGGTGAACTGTTTCAGCAAGTTCCATGTTTTCAAGCTCAAGAAACTCAAAGGAGCGTTCTGGTACTCCTCTGCCACCATTTTACCTGTGCTGACATCATTTCGTTTATGCAGCTGATGCAGTGAGTAAATGAGGGTCAAGTCTAGGTCGGAGAATAAGCCTACCGACCGCATCAGGCTTTTCCACCATCAAAGCCAGTGGCTCCCTTAGTGAAATGCGGGTGGATAAGACCAATACAAGCGTATGGCAAATCTTCACGCTCTTCCACTTCAACCCCTCGCTGCTCAGCAAGAAGGAGAATGTGGCGAAGGCTGGCTTTATCCTGTGGACGCACCAAGATACGCCAAGGGACGCGACGGAGCAGAACACGAGTAGTCTCACCAACACCTGGCTTGACCAAGTTTACGTTGTTGATGCCATACTCTTCACTAACCTGCTCAACCATCTTCCAACCAGACCAGTCAGGCTCGGTTACAGTATGAGCCAGTAAAGCAAGACGCGACTTTTCGAACAGTTCTTCAGAGAACTCATCGACAATTGTATCAATGAACTGCTGAGAAACATCATTGCCCGCAAATTCACGATAGAACTTAGCTCCGTGATAGTCATGCTCACCAACGAAAGCCTCATTCAGCACAGTGCGAGAAATCAACCCAGAAACAGTAGAGTTCAGGCAGGCAGAAGGAATCAAATAGTCATCACGAGTTCCATAAATAGAAACACATGAACCTGGGTCAGCAAGGACTGCAAGTTCAGCATCAAAATGAATACCAGTGTTTGATTCAAACTCATTCAGAGCATCACGAAGTTCTTTTGTGATAGCGCCCTTACCAGTCCAGCCATCTACAAACACAACATCAGCAGGGTTGTGGTTTGCTGCGATGTATTTCAAAGCATTGTAGTCGATGCCTTTACCTCGTACGATACTGACAGCGTAGTGAGGAACCTCATGCTTGTAGGCAGATTCCAGGTAACGCTTCATCAAAACACCTACAGGGGTTCCTGCACGGGCCAATGACACTAACACGGGGTTTGCGTTCCGCAGAGCAAACACCTGCTCAGAGACAAGACCAATAGCCTCAGCTAGTTTGGTTTTGTTCTGGTCTAATGAATCAAAGAAGAGCTGCTGGTACTCAACAGTTGGCACATACTCTACTGGGAGTGATTCCGCATAATGTGCACCGCCTGACTGAATAGCTTCCTCTCGCTCCTCAGTAGGGGCTTCAAGTTCCACGTTGGACAAGTCTTTTAGGAGCCAAGAGACATCCTCTTTTTTGTATGAACCAAATTCAGGACCATGTAAGGGTTCCTGAAGTTCATTTGAATTCAACTGAGCTTCCAAAATTTCTACTACTTTCGTTCGGTATACAAGTTTATCAATAAGCCCCTGAATACGTTTTGTGGAGGCGGAGCTATCCGTAACAATGATGATACGGTCAAAGCTTTGGCCAACATTATAAACGTAGCGAGCAGTGTCATCATCTTCAACATCATATTTGATACGGTCACGAATCGCGTAACCAGGGTCATCATACGCAACAACAGGTGAACGTGTTGCTGAGGAGAAGAAGATGTTGTGAGAGCGGTTCTTTTTCTGCAAAGCATCAGCGAAAGACAAGCCGAAGAACATGTCTTCCTCAATACCCAGAACTAAGACTTTCTCATTCTGAACTGGTGCAACGATGTCTGTAAGAGCACTTGCCTCATATACTACTTTATCCAAATCAGTAGCAGTGATACCTTTACTAAGGTTTGCAGGAGCTTTTGCGTAGGCGCGCTTGACGACAACTCCAGGTGCAGCTTTGTCAAGCGAACGCTCGGTATCATTCTTGATTCGTTCAATGATAGGCTCAGCGCGCTCAACAGCATCAGCTGGAACATCTAACTCTGTTGAGATAAGAGAAATAATATCTACATGAATGCCAAGTTCTTTTTCAAACTCAGCGAACTTCGCAACGGCTTCCTTTGTACGTAAGTCAGTCAAAGTAGCAATGTAGTAAGTTTCGTGGTGAGCATGGCTTTCGAATAAGCGAATAGTATTCATCACAGTGTTACCTGTGGTTAACTCATCATCAACCAGTACGATGCTGCGTTTCGGGTTGTTCAGCAATGTGACATCAGTAGGCGTAATGTGGTGAGCTGTCGCATGTGAATGCTCTTCATCAAATCCACCGTAGTCAACAGTTCCAGCCACAGGATAACGTGTGGAGTGAATGTAATCTGAATACAGGTACTGTGCAACCAAAGCACCTAAACTGGTTGCAGTTTCAGCATAACCAAATACTGTTACATCAGGAACAAACACGTAATCGCTATCTGGGTCATCAAACACCGAGCGAGCCTTGCCATCCATTATCGCAATAACTTTTTCACGAGCAATGCGACGAACAACCGTGATTTCCTCCTCATTCAGTCCGCGGTTAGCATTATTGAATATGCTATGGCGGTGAATCTGGTCAGCAAGAGCTGCCGCAGCAGCGCTGATGATGCTCGGCTCCTGAGGAATATGCTTTCCGAGAACAGTTGACACGAGTAAATGAGCACGCTTCTTATTCTTTCGCAAAGCCATGCCAAGCAAACGTTCAAAACCGTCGCCAAAAGTATGAGGTAGCGGAATGCCTACTTCCTCAGAAACGAACTGCCCGTTCCATTTTTCTACCATCAAACTTCAAACCTTTCAAGGAAGTCCACAAAGTCAACATCCTGGTTGCTAACACCGAACACTTTTGCTCGGTTCATAATCTTTCGCGCCCATGCTGCATGGGGCTTTACTTCGTTCATTTTGTTACGGTATACAGAAGCATACGCTCCTCCACCCATATTGTCCTCTTTTAGAACATCAGACGCATCGCTGTACTCTTCATGGCTGACGACCATCATGGAATGAACTAAGCTGATGTGAGACGGGTGGATAACAGTTTTACCTGTAATGCCGTTGAGCTTATCTAACTGAATCTCACGGAGGAACGTGTCATATCCTTCTGTGAGAAGCTTAGCACGAAGTTCTTTGTCTTCACCGAACAATGCTTCACGCAGCTGTGGCTTGAATGTGCGTCGGGCAGGAGCGAAATGCTCCCAGACAGCTCCTGTAATAATGTTGGCATCGTCAGCACGACCAAGGACATTCACAATATCAGCAATAGCGGATGAAACCACGTGTACGTCGTATACAGTGAAGTCACGTGAACGTCGTAAGCCGTATGAGGAGGACATATCTGTTGCCCCAATACGAACCGCCAGCATGTCATCCCGTGAACCAGCAATGACATTTGCGATACCAGCGAGAGTTGCTTTCCGAGTTTCGCGGTGGATAATTGAAGGTGATTCAAGAACAGGCATGTAGTACAGATGAATTCCTTCTACACGGTTCACTGTTTCAATAGCTTCCGCGAAACGGGCAGCAACATCTGTTAGCCCGTCAAACTTCGGGAAAACAAAACCTGTAAGCGAACCAAGGAGTCCTGCATTCTGCTCAGCAATACGGTAGAAATGCTCAGGAGTGCGAGGGCGGACGAATACAAGAGGAAGAGCGCTCATGTCTTCATCAGCTAACTCAGTGAGAAGATGATGTAAATTCTGTTCAGCTTCTTCAACTCGTTCATCAGGGATAGAATCTTCTAAGCAGACAACAACACTTGTTGCATCCCTTTTACGCATCTTTCGCAAATCATTCAGCAGTTCTGGACGGGTTGCAGGAATGTACAAAGTTGCTCCAAGAGAAGCGCTTAGAAGCTCTTTGGAATCTGCTTTGGTGAAATCTTCAGGCATACGGAAGAACAGGGCCTCGTGGTCCTGCTCCGTGAATGAATCAAAATGACGCAATATAATTCCTTATCTAATGCCTGCGAAGAAATCTTGCAAGCTGTTCGAGTTCTGCACTTCAGTTGGTGCGGTGTGAGTTGATGTAGGGGTGTAAGTACCGATACGGAAGGACTCATGGACGTTCCCACGATACTTCTCGGCCCGAAGCTCCACCGATGAGTCAACTACTGACATGTATAGCACGCCATTATCTGAATACGGGAGAGTGGTGGTTGAACCACCCACGGTTCCAGCCTGAATGTTTTGTCCATCAAGAGGAACAATCACAATTCTCTTGATGTGCTTCAAGTACCGCAGACCCACCACGAGGATGCTCTTATGGAACTCTACCACAGGACGGTTCTTGAAGCTTCGAGGAAGAACCTCAGGAAGCGGAGGCTGGACATTACCAGTGGCGAAGTTTACAGCAGGAGTGTTCGCTGCAATTTCCTTAGAAGCATACAAGAAACCAGTGGTCCCATCTGTAAGTTCCCAGGCAGCGTAAGCAACATTTGTGAAAGCAAGTGTACCAATAGCCGACTGGCGCTTGTTCATGCGCACAACCCGTTCTGAGCCGTTAAGAACAACATCCTTAGTCAGCACAGGCACAGCAGGTAAAACGTCCTCTACGACCGCCTCAGGGGCTGCCAGAAGCAAAGAGCTGGTACTCTGGGCAGCAGGCTGAACCTTAGGCTTCTCCCCAGGCTTCAAGCGCCGACGCAGATACACAATATCTGGACGAGGGTTTTTCAAGTTCGCAGTCATTACAGTGTCACCTTGTAATCCTGAGCGACACCAATAAGACCAGTCTTGTAGCCCTGGCCAACAGCGCGGAACTTCCATTCGTTGCGGTGCTTATACACTTCACCAAAAATCATAGCGTTGATGGAGATATCAGCAGGGTCAAGATTGAAACGAGCAATTTCACTGTTCTCGCGGTCTGCAATACGAATGTATGAACTACGGACAGAACCAAAGTTACCAGGCTTCCGCACATCAGGGTCAACGTAGACGACGAAGATAATCTTCTCAACTGTCTCAGGGATAAGAGAAAGAGTCATTTCAATCTGCTCTGAATCGTCACCCTCGATGTAGCGAACAGCATCATCAGGAGTAGCAAGCTGATTGAAGAATACGAAATGTTCGTCGCTCAAAGCCTGACCATTCTGGCCTACCATGATAGCAGAAGGAACAAGGTCTACCTGCGGGCCGTTTGCCTGGATTGCATCCCAGCCAAAACCAACAACCAGGTCATCCAGCAAAGGGTTGTCCTTCGTCAGGGAGACATTTGCTCCTGCCTGAAGCATAACCATGGGGAACCATCCTAAAACTTTTTCAACGGAAACTGTACGAGAGTAATAATACCATACAGCACTTCATTGTGCAAGTAGGTAGCGTGAGGCTTGAAATCAAACCTGGTGGCTGAAACGGTCCTCAACAAACTGAGTCTGTGTTGCCAGTTCAGATTTGACTCTGTTATGCATATCCGTATTAAGCTGACGGACGCTACGTTCAATGTTATCGCACTGGTCTAAAAGCATACGGTCTGCTTCACTCCCAGGTGCACGGTCATGAGCAGGAAGCTGGTTGAAGATGTTCAACGCATCAGGAATGTACTGAGTAATAGTGGACTTGATGATGTACTCTTCCTCAGCGCGAATGTTATATCTTTTGATGAACTCGTTTACATCACTAAGCAAATCGTTGATAACACGAAGGCGAGAGAACACGTTTGTTGAAACAAATCCTGATGATTCCCGTTCAAACCAATCAAGGTCATCAATCCATTCAAGCATCTGCTCATGGAACGGCTTCGGAGCCAAAATATTGGCAGGGTTAACAGCAAGGTTATCATCGTCCCTGCGGAACCAACTGAACATTAAATCTCCTACAATAAAATCATTCTTCAGAAACCGCAGACTCGGGTTCCTGTTCAGCATCATCTTTGCGCTGTTCATCTAAGTATACAAGACGTTGACGTGTTTCGTCAAGTCTGTTGAGGGCAAGAGCGAAACTGTCTACTAAGGAAGCATCCAGTTTAGGGTTCTCGGAGCGTAAAGCAAGCTCAATAGTTGATGGTATGTAATGGCCTAATAAAGCTTGTAAGTCACTTCCAGCATCATCAGGGAAGCGCTTGCTCTCATACATTCCAGCAATAACACGAGATTCTCGCAGAACTGAGTAGAACTTCTCACTGGCATTTTCTGAAAACTTCTCAGTAGCAATAGTGCCGTATTTTTCCATCAAGTACGTAACCTGGCTGGTCACTAACAACCCTGTTAATGCAGAAGCGGAGGTTGCTTCCATCGGGGAAAGAGTTACATTCTGCTTCTTCCTACGGCGACTCATCATGGACACTGTAACCAGAAATCCAACAACAAGTAGCAGGAAGATGAGAACAATAACTATCTTTCCCATCAGGGGCAACCTCCGCTTCTACTGTTTACACAGTAGACTATCGGGAGATAGACTTCGGTGCGCCAGCCTCAGAGGCTTCCAGTGCGCGTGCACGGTCAAGACCGCCCTTGGCACGGTCCAGCTGAACTTCCAGACTGTCAATGGTCTGACCCATGGTGTTGTTAGCCTGAGACTTGAATGCCTCAATCTCATCCATGGTGGCGAAGATGTTATCAAACGCCTTCTCCAAGACAGCAACCTGGACACCAGAGTTAACGGCCTGCTCGTGGACACGACCAGTCTGCTGACGGAGCATGACAGAGGTCTGCTCAATGGTGTTGTTGGTGGCCTCGTTGACAGCATCAATCTGGTCAAGAACCAGCTTCTGGGTGTCAAGGGCCTGAGCAACAGCAACAGCGGTCTTCAGAGCATAAATGGTTGTGGTACGAGCGCGTTCAACACCCTTGATGAGTTCCACGTTGTTCTTACGAACAAGCTCCATAGCCATGTAACCCTGAACAGAAACAGCAAGCTGAGTCATCAGGTCCTGACGACGCTGGCGAACAGCGAACAACATGTCACTTTCCATGGTCTGAGCCTCGGCTACACGGCCAGCCTGCTTCAAGTCCTGGATAGTGGTGGTGATTTCATCGTCCAGCTTCTTAGCGAAAACAATGTACTCATTCAGCGCACCCATGGTGTCCCAGAGTTCTTTCTTCTCCTGCTGAAGAGCGGCGTTGTCCTTCATCAGTTCGTCCTGGCCAGACATCAAAGACTTGACAATTTCATCAAGCTGTACCTGTGCAGTTTCAAACTTCTGGAAGTATTTGCGAATCTTCTTTCCGCCAGGAAGGAAGGAGAGGAACTTCTGTGTACCTGTCAGGTCAGCAGCGTTCGGGGTCAGGTCCTGAACAGTAGAACGCAAGGTTGACAGAGTTCCAGCAACCTTCACGCTGGCATCGCCACCGTTCTTTTTTGCACCTGAAAGGGAGGAGGACTTACGCTCCAACAGACGGCTGGTGCCAACACCAGACTTGACAATCTCAGCCTGAGCCAGAGTCTGAACGTCGTTCAGCTTCTGGGCAAACTCAGGGGAGTTGGCATTGATTTTGTTCAGGTCTTTGACAAAACCCTTAGCCTGGTTACCGATGACCAGTTCACGACTCGGCTCAACAGCAGGAATCATTCCTGTGGCCTGGTCCTCCTGGACTTCCTGAACAGGCTCAGGTACTGAAAGCTGAAGCGGCGGCTGGTTGTCTTCAGGAGGTGTTAACATTGTCATGTTGGTTGGTTGCCTTTCTAAAAGCACTACGTTTTCTGAGGAATTTTACTTCCTTTTCTCATGGACTATCATAACACAGGTCCATGAGAAAAGGAAGTGCGTGGCGGCAAAAACTTTGAAAAACTTTATCCGATGGGAACGCCGAAGTCAGTGGCAAGGCCAGCGAGACCTGTTGAGTACCCCTGACCAACAGCGCGGAACTTCCACTCACCGTTGTGACGGTACAGCTCAGCGAAGTTCAGAGCAGTCTCGTTGCCTGCTTCCTCGGTAAGGTCATAACGAACAACCTCAACGCCAGTTGTCTCATCAACAAGGCGGATGTAAGCGTTACGAACCTGACCAAAGGACTGCCTGCGAGCATCAGCATCGTAGATTGAAACGGAAATGACAATCTTCTCAACATCTGCCTCGACTGAAGGGAGGTCAATGAGGATAACTTCATCGTCACCATCGCCGTCACCAGTACGGTTGTCACCCTGGTGGATGACAGCCTCACTCGGGTGACGAAGAGCGCCATAGAACACGAAGTCCTTCTCGTTGCGAACCTTACCCGTAGCGGCAAGGAGAAGAGCGGAAGCGTCAAGGTCGAACTCGGCACCAGCGGTGGTGCGAACGTCCCAACCAAGACCAACACGAGCTACTCGGAGATTCGGGGCTTCCTTTGTGAGGGAGACGTTTCCACCCTTGCTAAGACTAATAGCCATAATTTGAATTCACTTCTTTCTACGTTGTATATCTAAATTGTTTGTTGTTCTGTGGACAGCTTACAGGAAGTTGCGTGCAGTGTCAACTAGCTTGTTTGCAGTACGTCCATCAGCGTACTCACCAATAGCGGTGAATGCCCAGCCTGAACCCTGACGGCTCACCTTGGCGATGATGTTTGCGGTCTTTGAAGCAGACTCTGCGAGGTTGTAACGAACAATCTCGGTGTTGTTGCGGTCGGAAGAATCAACGACGCGAGCAAAAACATTCTTTACCTGGTCGAACTTCTGGCCAGAGTAGGAGTTGATGGTAAACACAATGTGCTGAATATCAGCAGGAACACGGGTCAGGTCAACGACAATCTGCTCGTCGTCACCATTACCAGCACCTGTCAGGTTGTCACCAGAGTGTCGGACTGAGCCGTCCTTTGAGTTCAGGTGACTGAAGTAAACAATCTCGGTATTGCGACCCTGACCGTCATACAGCAGAGCTGAGGCATCAAGGTCAATGGACCCACCAAGAACAGCGCCGAAGAATCCCTTCTTTGTGGAAGCAGCGTCCCAGCCAAGACCGAGAGTAACCTTGGTCAGAGAAGAACCGTCCTTCTTAGCAAGTGAAACGGTATTACCTTTGGTAAGTGAGATTGACATCTAATCAAAACCTTTCAAGTTTATGTAATGAGTACACTCTAACATAGATTCTCGGCTGATGCAACTTCCAAATAGTTTTAGCCGAAAAATTAGTGCGTAAGACGTAAAGTTTCACGGTCTGTGGGCTGCACTTTACCTGTCTTTACAAGCTGCCAAACTGCATTACGGGCCAACTCTAAGTCAACACCGAAAAAGTCTCGCGTCCATTCGAATAAGACAACCCAAGGTACTTCATCATATTTCGCAATAAAGCTCATCACCTGAGTCAGGTTCACTCTGCCAGTGTCAAATCCAGATTCAGGGAAATAAGAGAATTCTGAAACAACATGGAACACGCCAGACATGCTTTGCAGGATTTTTGAATCAACGGGAGTGTGCTCCCCCGCTACTAACCAGTCTCCGTTTTTGGCTTTGACTGCTGCTAAGCCGTCAAAATACACAACAGCCTCAGGAGGTAAATTCTCCAAGGCTGAAACAGATGATACTTGACGATAAAACACAGCAGGATTCCTTTCAAAGCTATCTGTTATATAGGCTTATCTGTCACGTAGCAAATATTACTGTTCAGCCTGCCGGCGAGCTTCAACATATGCACGTTGAATTGCTAAATCACGTTCAATTTGTTCAGAGATGCCCCCATGTAGAGACTGAGCTTCTTTTTCAAGGATGGTAAGAATTTCTAAAGTATCAGCTTTGCCAAATTCAGGACCTTTCATGCGAGATAAACGCACATAAGACTCCATTGTAGATAGTAGCTCTTGCTCCACATGCTCTAAGGTATGCAGGCTAACAACATCTAACTGCACACGATACATGTCAATATTCGCAATATACTGCTCAATGTTTTCCGCTTTCTTCACCACATCACGAGGAAGACTTTTGAGTACATGGCTACTTTCCAACTCGGGCGTTGGAGCAGGGTTGATACCCAGTAACTGAGTGGCATATCCTTTGACGCTTTTCTTAATTTCAGCGGTTGAGGATTTCCATTTTAGAAGAATAGAAATATCCCCTTTGCTGTCTGTTCGCAGAAGATATAACGACTTATCAATATCTACAAACTCTGTTGACTTACCGGGAGGTAAATGCATTGCTTGATCCACCAGTTTGTCTAAAAAACCAGGTAAGAGTTTGATACTGTACTTGTTCAGTTGTACGCTAATAGCTTGTTTTAGGGTTCTTCTACTTCGTCTTGCTTTGCTCCCCGCCCGAACGCGAATACCAGCAAGGATACCATATCCGACGATTCCTGCACCCGCAGCGGAAAAGGCAATGATATCCAACCCAAACATTCCTGTACCCAGAAATGTTAGAGTTCCTGGGATAACAGTTGTCATGAACGGAGCAGAAATTTTTCTCCGTGTTTCATCAGACTTTGTTTCCAGCTCTAATGCATTTGCTCTCAGTTCAGAGCGTGCAATTAGAGCTCCCTCACGGGTATTCTCATCAAGTTTTTTGAGTATACTCATGTAGCAGCAATCTCCAATAGTTCAGGCTTTTCAGCAGAATCCAAAGTTTTCTGCTTCAAGAAATCCATATGGTTTTGCATAGCAACAAGGTTCTGTTCCATATATGTGCGAAGAATATGTACTAAATGACGCTCAATGAGTTCTAACTGCTCGACAAATATCGTTGCAGCTGACTCTTGCAACTCTGCGGGGGCTAATTGGAATGTGCTATACAAGCGGTAAGCTTCTGGAAGATAAGAAGATACTACCTGCTCCAAAAAGTACTCGTTCTCAACAGTATTCTTTTTCTCGGAAGCTTGCCTCCACAATTTACCAATACGTGCTAGTGGTTCTGTAATACTAGAATCAGCAATTTCGTAGGCTGGAAAAACGGTATCACCAGTAATCTCTGTCTTGGGTAAAACAGTAGGGTTTGTTCCAATCTGGGAATTTCTCACTGCGATTAATGACGTAAATGCGTTAGAGAAGGATTCCTTTGCACCACCATACTCCCAGGCTCTATAAATACTACCTTCAATAGAATGCTTTTGCAAGTTACTAATTGCATTTGGAAGAATCTGGCTAAGTAAGCCATAGAGAGAGATAAGTTGATGCTCATTAAGCAATCCTTTATCAATTTCAAAGAAAGCCTTGCGTATTTGCGCCAAGCCATCTAAAGAAGCTCTATAAGTGCGCTTATAATCTCCCTCTAACTCAGAAGGTTCTCCAACAACTGATTTTACTTGCTGTTCAAACGTATTAAACAATTCAATAAAATCAGTAGCCGTTTTAGAACGCACCCATTGGATATGCTGAGCATTTTGGATAGATTTCTGTTTTTCAATCTTTGCCTGCTGTGCCAACTCTTGCTGTCTGGCTATTTCTTTTCTTTCTTTGGTGTCTGAACTAAACCAACTCATAAAGAAGCCCCTACTTTCTCAATTGCTAAATTATTGTGCACATCATTAGCTGTGACATATGTATTTTGAACTGTTAGCTCCTTTTCCAACTCCGCAATCTGCACTCGGAGAAGAGCCTGAATCTGGTTTTGCAGAGAAGCTAACGTTTTACGAACTGAATCAGATTCTTCCTGTTCGGGGTCCAAGGCAAAGATACCTGCGCGAATTTCACATACTTTTTTCGTTTCATCAACAATACGGTCAAGCTCATGTGTTTGCTCTGTTGTCAATGCACTATTACGGAGTTTCTGGGATATAGTAGTAATGCGTTTAACCATATGGTTGGAGTATTCTGACAAGTAATTTTGTGCAGCAATAGCTACTTCTACATCCTCTTTTACAGGAGTAATTGGTGTCTTATAGTCTTGTGGGGTAGAGTCTACTTTAGTGACATAACGACGGTTATATTCATCGTTATGAAGCTCATAAAGTATGCCATCTTCGTCGTAGAATCGACGCTGTAACCCTGTTGCCATGGCATCTCTACTCACGCTTGCAGCTAAGCTTTCAAGAGCTTCATGAGATACTTTGATTGAATATCTCTTTTTCAGCCAGTTTTCCAGACCAACAATATTGGTATGCGTTACGAGACTTTGCATACGTTTATATTTATTTTCCCTCTTGATAGCCTTTACAAAGTAGCCGACAGTTCCTGATGCCAGGCCAGCTGATAGAGCACTCCAACCAGCCATCCAAAGAGGGGCTATGCTATCGTTGGGAACGCTAAAGACTGTGCTAAATGCTGTTGCAGCGCCGATTACACCAATCGCGCCAACAAACCCACCCATTATTAGCATGTCGTCCCCCGAAGGATTTTGCTTTTTCAATTGATTGTGGGATTGAGGAGTTACGGGAGTTTGATACAGGCCATTAGGAGCCGTCTCGGAACGTAGCATTGAACTGTCAATGATTATTTCGTTCTTCTTACTGGCATGTTCTACTTCTTTACTCATCGACGACAAGCCTACCTTTATCTTATTTGATCTATGGTAAAAGATTCTACCATAGGTTCTATTCTGTCTTACTTTTCAACCTGCAAGGAAGTGACATCTGCTCTACTATGGATGTAATCGTTTTGGATAAGAAGCTCCTTTTCCAACTCAGAAATCTGCTCATCCCTAATCTTTGTCACACGAGTAGACAAGTCCTCTAATGTCGCTTTCACCAGAGAAGATTCTTCTTTTTCGGGATTGATGTCGAAAATTTGACGACGAATATCACATGTTTTCTTCAACTCAGACAGAATATGTTCAGCTTCATACTGCTGCTCCGTAGTCAACCCCGTGTTGCGAATACGCTCAACAGTAGAAGTAATAGTTTTTACCAAATTGAGAGAATCTTCTGACAGGTAGGAAATAGACTCATATTGAGAGGAATCTGCATTAACAGTAGGAGCTACTTTGACAATAGATTCAATAGAAGCATCAGTAGGAGTGTCATCTACCTTCAAAACATACCTACGATTACGAACATCGTTATGTAACGCATAAATTACATTGTCCACATCGGAGAAATGACATAACAGCCCGAAGTTTTTCTTTTCTACATCAACATATGTTGCAAGTTGGACTGCTGTTCGAGTAGTAACAGAGATATCGTACCTATTCTTCAGCCATTTCAGTAATGCTTTCGTATTGATTTCTCCAGTAGTTTTATCAATACGTTCCGCTTTATTACTTTTCTTTATGGTAAGGACTGTCACGAGACTAGCAACAGCAGCAAGTGTTATTGTCCCCAAGAACAAAATAGGATTGCCATCGATTGCAGGTATCGCAAAAGCCATTCCGCCAGGGCCAGCAAAAGCCATTGAACCTATTGTATAAAATTGCCAAACATGATTATTCGTTAGTTTTTCTGTTACGTAGATTTTTTCTTCAAGTGCGTAACTTACAGGAGTCTGGTATAAACCATTTGGAGCTGTCTCAGAACGTAGATTACTCTCTGGGATCAGAACTTCTTTTTTCTCAAAGCGCACAATTTCTGAACTCATTAAAGACAAGCCTACTTTCACATCATTTGATCTATACCCCCGATCTTACCACACTTGAAGCTCAAAAAGCAAACAAAAAGCGGGCCAACTCCCAAATAGGAGAGTTGGCCCGCTTTTATGAAGCTATGGCTAATTAGCCGAGCTGGACACCGAAGTCACCAGCAATACCAGCAAGGCCATTTGCATAGCCCTGACCGACAGCCTTGAACTTCCAGTCACCGTTGTTACGGTACAGCTCAGCGAAGACCAGAGCAGTCTCAGTAGCGTAGTCCTCGGAGAGGTCGTAGCGAACAACCTCAGTGTCGTTGCCACCGTCAACAACGCGGATGAACGCATTGCGGACCTGGCCGAAGGACTGGCTGCGCTGGTCTGCATCGTAGATGGAAGCAGTGAATACAACGCGCTCAACGTCAGCAGGGACCTTAGTCAGGTCAACCACAATCTGCTCGTCATCACCGTCGCCCTCACCTGTCAGGTTGTCACCCTGGTGGACGACAGAGCCGTCAGCGTCCTGAGTCTGACCGTAGAACACGAAGTCAGTATTGCCACGGACCTTGCCGTCAGCGCCCACAAGAATTGCGGAAGCGTCAAGGTCAAACGCGCTACCATCAGTGCTGCGAGCATCCCAACCAAGACCAACAACCGCACGGGTAAGGCCCGGGGCTTCCTTGGTAAGTGAGAGGTTGGCACCCTTCTGAAGTGTAAGAGCCATGATGTTTTTCTCCTAAAAGTTGATTTGTTTGGCTAACATGAATTAGCTTACCATACACAATCGGTCAATGCAAGTTTTGTAACCAGAAAAGGTGCCATAAATTTTTAACCGTCCAGAAAACTCTCAGAAACATCTACGCAATGGCAGCAAAATACTGCTCTACATAATGTTCCTGCTCCGCTAAGGGGTACACGAAAGAGTTGGATTCAGGTGATATGGAACAGGTTTTAGATATCCATTCGTAAGCTAAGGACTCTTCTGCTTGAACACAAGAAATGAACGTTTCCTCGTCTTGATATACCCCAATATCCGAAACTAATAAAAGGTGAGGGGACAACAAGAACTGTACTGTTTTATTTTCTAATGAGAACGGAGTAGTCAAAGATAATGGCACGTCTTGCGGAAGTATCTTTAATTGGATGTTCGTCAAACGAATACGCCCAACATCATCTTTGAGCATTTCCAGTACCGACTGGAAAGAAGCTCCTTCATATTCGCTTGGTAGTACATGAGAAGTCAGCGCAGAGAAGCTGGGGAGCATCATAGGGTGCCGCAAGACAATTGAAAGTAGATATCCTGTCAGAGTGAGGCTCTCCTCTGGTGTAAGCAGAACAAGTCCCGTGTTATCAGCTTGCTGCACCACAGACCTGTGAACCTCAGAGCCTTTTGCATCAAAATAGCCTAACAGCTTATGCTCTACATACGGAGAGAACAAATCTTTCATGTACCCAACTTCTGTGGGCCTTGTTTTTGCATGGAACAGCTTCCCTGTTGTTGGGAGCAAACGCGTTACTCCCAGCCATACTTCACGAGAAGCCAAAGAGCTGTCAGTGGAACCTCTGAAAACAGATTGGTATGATACAGGGACGTAATGGTTCTTTCGTGTTTCTTTATTCATACAGCCTTATTTCTTCAACTGCATACGTTGACGCTGCATGAACTTATCCTTCAAGAACTGGGTTCCTGAACGAAGCTGCTTCATGACCTCATTCGCTTGGTCATCAGAAACAGTGGAAATCACATTATCCAACATAGTCAACTGTTCATCCAGTTCACGAGTAACGGAGCGGTTGGAACGTTTATCCTCAGGCAGAGCTTCATACAAGCGGACAGCGGATAACAGCTGCTCACCAACAACATCTAAGTCATGCGAGTCTTCAATACTCAAACCTGAACGTGGTACAGAATTGAAGCGTTCAATCAAACGAGTGGCTTTCCCGCGAAGAGCATACGGTAGAGAGGAAGATTCTACGTATTTCTCAACCTGCATCATATTCACAGAAGTTTCAAGGACAGGCTCCTCAATTTCACCTGAGGGAAGAGCCTTGCGCTCAGCAGCCGCAGGTAAAGCAATAGAGCGATATACTGGGTTTGCAGTAAGAGCATTGAACTCTTTTGCTGTCTTAAACGTATATCGTGTTTCCCCTAACTGGAACGAAACCAGTGAAGCGGCGCTAAAAACGACAGTACCTATAATGATAAGAGTAAGCATCAGTTAGACCTTCCTAAGAGGCTACGAACGCCTCGTTTTCCAATAGCTGACTCAGCAGTACGGTCAGACTCTTCACGCAAGCTTTCAACCTGCTTATCCAATTTTGTTTCAGCTTTCTCTAATGCCTGCAGCTCGTATGAACCGAGTTTCTCAGAGTTCTTACTCCGTTGCGCAAACGAAGCCAGCCCATCCAGTAGAATGAACGTTCGTTTTAGGAAGTCAACACGAGGAACAGGGAAAGCAAACTCTTCCGCTTCCACAGCTTTTTCAATAGTTTGAATGGAACTCTGGACTTTATCTCCATGCAAAGAGGACAGAGTGTTCAAAAGAATGCTTACGTCAGCATACGAGACTTTTGTCAAATCCAGATCAGCTGAACGACCTGCCTCTACAACAGCTTGGAAATTCTCATGCAGATACTTCTGCTTTCTACCAGCAACAACCTTGTTGATAAGAAGTTCCAACCCAGGTCTGTTGGTAGTTGCGCTAAAAATGCCTGTACCGATCACAGCTACTGCGCCTACTATAAGGGAGAAGATATCAAAACCATTCATGGCACCATCCTATCACGAAAATACTGATTGTTCAACCTATTACCGTAGAAGCCGCAAAACAAATCTTACTTGTTGCCTTCTACCTAATCTTACTCCTGAGTGTCAGGATTCTTATCCAAGATAATGCGAGATTCAACACTTTCCAGGAACGCTTGTTGAGTTTTCAACTGATTCTTCAAGTGGGCTATCTCTTTATTAACAAGAGAATCCAGCTCTTTAGTCAAACGTTGTAGCACTGATAAAAAGCTATCAGCAGCTTCTGTATCAGCTGCTCCTAATTTTTCCAGCTGCTGGTATACACCAAGAGCTTCCTTAGATTCAGATTGTGCCCGAGTAACGTAATACTGATCCTCAGTACCTAATGCGAGTTTCTTGACGGTCAACAGCTTAACCTGCAATTCTTCCCAGCTATCACCTAACTCATCAGGCAACTCTACCGCAATAAAAGGTTTGATAGGCAATGCTACAGTTGGTAATGTGTCTTCCTTGTCTAAAATAGAAACATTGACCGGCTTTGGAATATTGACAATAGGAGCATTATCCTGAGCTGCAAGAGAATCTACAGGTCCAGGCTTAGTAAACGAAATAGCGCCTGGTTGCACTTTTCCAGTATCGAAAGGGTTCTTATCAGTAACCCCTTTCTTGAAACGAGCTCCAACCTTGGAACGTAAACCTAAGTTGTAGTCCTGGGTGGGAACATAGCCATATACCAGACTGTCATTACTTGGATCAGCTACCTCTGTAATGATTAGACCTTTGTCTACTATTTCCCAACGAGCATACTTGTTATCAGAGGTAGTCACTGTTCCGTAGCCTGAACCTGTTACTAATGCTCGAAGTAGGTTGTGTTTCATCGCTGGACCAACCTGTAACCCATCATAGCGAGCAGCTAACCAATGAGGCAGTACATTACTCAGAAGTTCAAGATTTGCTTTCTGCAAACGGTCGCTTTTACTGAAAAACGCTTTCTGCCCAAGCAGTCGCCCTGTCGCCGCTCCGATGCTTCCGAATGCGAAACCTCCAAAGAGAATCCAATCACCAGGCAGGAAGAAATATCCAGGTAAGGCAAAGGCAATAGCTGCCGCCAAGCCAGTCATGTTAGAACGTTTAGCCGCAGTCAGGTCAAGCTGTTTAGAATCTTTATTATCCAACGGAGATTTCAGTAAGACTTCTCCTGAATAAACCTTTGTTTTCCACGATTGGATGTTTTGCACAAGAACTTGTTTAGACCCGTTCCTTTTCCTCAGAACAAGTTCATTGGCATCATGTTTCGGACTCATTGAGAAGGCTTCTCCAAACGTAGTGCAGAGTTACGGGTCGCTTTTAAAAAAGTTTCCGAAGTGACGAGTTTGTTTTTCAGCTTGTCTGCTTCATTATCCAAAAGCATGTCAGCATCAGACACTAAGCCATTCAGCACTGCAAGGACTTCGGCAATTGCTTGCGTCTCACGGTTTAGTTTTTGCAATTGCTTGAAAACATCCACGGCATCCTTTGATTCGTTCTGGATGCGTTCCATGACATGAGTTGACTCAGTATCCAACTGCAGCTCCGTTAGAACACTCAGACGCTTCTGCAAGGCATTAAGCGCAGAAGCAACCTTTGCTGGTAAAGCTTTCTCCGTTGTAGCAACGTCTTTGGCAGGAGATTTAGGAGGAGTCGTTTCGTGTAGTCGCTTTGTTAGCTCATGATTACGGTGAGTTAGTTCATCGATTCGCGCTTGCTGGTATGAGCGCAGAGTTTCATCCTGTTTATTTTTGTCCTCATAGCTCCGAACAGCAGGCTTCTTATTGTTTTTCGCATACGCCTCAGCTTTTGCAAGACCATCACGAATCATTTGTTCTTTTTCTTGACGCTGTTTTGCTTTCTGCACAATAAGCTCACGGTTATAGCGACTCATTTGAACCTTCTGATAGCTCTCATATTGTTGTAAAGCAAATCGGACTAAGTTATCATCAACTGATGGAACGAGAATGCTACCAGATTTAATGTCATGTACAAACCAGCCTCTTTTGTTACAGCTCATACGAGCAGTCACAGAACCCAAAGCTTTAAACTTGAATGTTCTAGCGTCGTACGCCAACAGGTTACGAATAATTTTCTTTTTCGTAAAAGGAGATACCTGCAACTTGTATCGCTCATATAGCCATCCATCTACAACGTTCTCAAGATTTGCCTCCAGAGTTTTTTGCTGTTTTTTTGCATCTGAACGTGACCAGAAAAATGATTGCAGTAAAGAACCTGAGGAAATGCAAACTCCGAGTGTCAACAGTATCATTTCCAGATAATTGATTCCCAATACCATGTAAGTATATATCCCAATACTTCCACCTAACAGGAATGGAATTGTTGTATGAGGGTTCCGTCGAAAATTATAAGAAGCTTTTACATACGGAACAATATCTTGATCTGTTCCAGGTGAGAGTAGAGTGCTCCCATCAATAGTGCGATCAGTCCATTCCTGAATGGTTTTGGCATCATTGAGCGTACCAGTAAGAGAAGTTACTTTCTGGTCTAACCGATCAAGCTCTGTGCTCAAAATTTCATCCTTTGATAAGCGTTGTTCTTACAAGGGTACCACAAAACAGCGCAGAAATATAGTTCTTGTTGAGCTTACATCTCAGCGTGAAAAGTCTTATCCAATGGTATGTTATTCTGGATACCAGCAAACTGCTGACGAATTGCGATATAACTCCCTTGTGTGTGCAACTTCTTTACCTCAGTATTCAGTTGCTCATCCAGAAGAATGTTTGCTTCTCTGTTCAGCATATCAAGAATATGTAACGCTGTCTTCTCAGCTTCAAAAGAAACTTTGCTGGTAGCGAGCTTCTTATACTGTTTTGTAGCATCCTGAGCATCTTCAAACAGTCGCTGAACAGCATGGGCACTTTCCACCGTATCCTGATCTAACTGGCCAATAAGGTCAACCAGTTCATCAAAAGCTTTATCCACTCGTGTTTTCACAGGAGGCAGGGGTTTTGGTTTTGCAGGCTTCGGAACGACAATAGCCGCGGGAATAGGTTTAGGAGTAGGTTCCAGTACAGGTGCAGCAGAAGCCGCAAGTTCTTTCGCCTTTGTAGATTCGACCAAGTGTTCTTTACCCTGAGCAACTTGATTGAAAATCCAAAGTTTACCACTCGTATCCCGGAAACTGAGACGAACATCCTCATCCATATGAGATAACAAAATATCCCCGATTTTGAAGAGCGCTTCTGGGGTAACAGTCAAACCGTAACGAGCTTTCAGCCACAGCCGCAACCCCTCAGCTTGTAAAATACTAACCTGTTCAATTGAATCCAGAGCAGCTTCACGACGTTTACCTAAAAGCGGTCCCTTAGCTGAAAGAAAATCAGCGTACATCCAAATGCCACTTCCAATAGAGACAGCTGCTGCAATTCCAGTAGCGATACCGCCAGCTGTGGATAAAAATGCGCCAGGGATAACTAAGGTTGTAACCATACTACCGAAATTGAGACCGATACCAGTTCCCCAACCCCAGCCAAGAGCTTTACCTCTATCCCATTTGTTTACAAAAGCTGCGTAAGCGTTACGATCATTTTTGTTGGGAATGAGTCGAGGGAAGTTCTCTCCACCTGCTTTTACTTTTTCAAACCACCCAGCAACATCTGATTGAAGAAGGTTGTTCGTTGAGTTTCGCAGATGTAACTGATTTTTAGGGATGACAAGTTCACCTAAAGCAAAATCTTTCTTCTGAATCTCAGAACCCATCAGGAGAGTCGATCCTCTCGGTTACTATTATTGAATAGTTTCATCATGAGTACAAGATACCATAAAAGCGGGCAATGCATCAGGAAAGCATTGCCCGCTTCTATAAACAACTCAGTTTTTAAGCTGGATAGGATGCGCAGTTCCTTGAAGCTTCTGTCGGGCGATAAGGTACTCTTGATGAATATTCAAATCAGCTAAACCAGCTTCAAGAACTTTGCGTTTCACAGAGTTCACATCATCCTGTAGTAAGGATACAACTGTCATCAGTTTTTGCGCGGCTAACCCTTCATCATCCAGGTGAGCAATTTTACGGTAGTCATTCGCTGCTGTTTTAAGTTGGTCACTAATATGATTCACTTCATCAGCCCAATCTGTTGCAGTGAGCAGGTTTGTGTCTGTAAGCACAGCCGAATAAGCTAATTGGATATCAGAAGGTAAAGCTATGGGTTCCTTCATTTCTACTGTTTCTAACACAGGAGCATGTAAGTTAGGAGAAGATTGAGTGTGCCGTTTTGATTTTACACACTTGACATTCTTATTATCCTTGTCCCAGTAAAATACGTAGTTTTGATTTTCTCTCTCAATTACACAGTCTGCCTCAATACGAGAACCAGAGTAGAGTAACTTCGTGACAACTTGTTGGGCTTCTTCTATTGACAAATTTAATTGATGCTGTGTCAATGCCCATTTTTGGAAGCCTTGTGCAACAATATTGATTATTCCGTAGAGGATAGCAGTCCTATCGCTAAAGCGCCCTGCTGGAAGACAAATTCCAAAGAAAGAGAGAACCCCTACAATTGGTGAACCTACAAAAGCATATACTAAGCCCAAAGATTCATGAGGGATAAATACTGTTGAGCTAATAAAAGTACCAAACAAACCTGTGAGACCTGTTAGGACAGCTGTTGTTACGATTCTTTCCATATATTTATTTTCACTGTCAGCAAGCTTGATAGTGCGTTCAGGTAAAATAATGGGAGTAAAATTTGATTGATTTTCAACAGTTTTCAGCCATTGCTCTTTATTTACTATGTCGAGAGCATAAGTACCTTTACCGAGCCGTTCCACGTTGTCACTCGTAGAAGTAAGTTCAATAATTTGTTCAATAAGAGCATTCTGTCGCTTCTCCCTCTCAGCAATGTTATTTGGTGCTAACTCAGTCATGTGCAACCTCAGTTTTCTCTACCTCATGTGCATTCAACTGTAAACCAAGTTTTGGATTCAGCCCGGATTCCAACTGGCGAGAACGAAGATAGCTTTTCTGTACTAACAAATCGTTCCGCACATCAGATGCTTCTTTGCGAACAATGGCCAAAAGCTCCTCATTGAGAATGGAAAGAACTTCTACCAAATCAGTCAACCCAGTTTCAGCTTCGCCCAGAACTTCCAGTTTGCTGTATGTAGCTACTGCTTCACGAGAATCCTGCACAATACGAAGAATATTATGAGAAGCTTCTGTTTCTAAACTATACTGTTCAAGCTGAGAGACTCGATTACTGATACTTCCAAAGATGGTGTTAGCTTCCCCAGGTAGAACAACCTTCGTAGTGAGTTCTTCTAACGATGAGACTCGTTCCGCCTCAATCGGTTCTTCTACTTTATCCTCTTTGTAAGCGGTAACATTCCAGCCTTCTGAATTATTTTCATTCGTATTCAGAACCCATTTCAAGCCATCGACATCAATGAACTGTATTCCGTAGCTGGAAGTGTCCTCTCCGTATACATTCGCATGAATACTCGGGTAGTCCATCAGCTTGTCAAGCTGCCCCTTGGATACTTCAATGTCATAACGAGCTTTCAACCAGTTCTTCAAGCCTCGTCTCGTAATAAGATACACCTCTGTATATTTCTTATTACTCTTATGTTGAGTTAGCTTACTCAAGGGGACACCGATCAGAGTAACAGCGCCTGCAATAAATCCCGCTAAGCCCAAAACAACTAAACCAGGTTCAGCTAAGAAGAATTCTTTTCCTGTTTGCACAAAAGTAGCTAACCCTGCAGCCGCACCTACTGGTGCGCTCGGATAGGTCCAGAGAGCAAGCGCACCCATAAAGCGAGTTTTCGCTATTAATGATTGTGATTGATTGGAAGTAATAAGAGGTCTGAAAGGCTCAAATCCCAGACTCATCCTATTCAACCAGTTTTGCGCTTCTGCCCTAAAAGCAAGCTCTTTTGAGCTGATGTTTTTAGAGACAGCTACCAGATCAGTAATTTGAGAGTCGTTCATACCTTCATCTTATCAGAAATCTCTTCTGAATACCACCCTTTAATGAATATCTCCTTATCCGGGGATAAGGAGATATTCATATTCTTGTTCATGCAGGTGTTGATAACCTGACCAGACGCTCCTGTACTGTATTTACCAGGACATTTCCCATTCTTCTTCAACCTCAGGTTCTTGCACGGTCGCAGTAGTGGTAATCACCTGTTGCTGCGCCTGCTGAGCATGCTCATTAGCCTTCTGCTGGGCTTCCTCCGCTTCAACAGTGTCCTTGCGAACATTCTCTCGTTCTACGCCTGTAAGGCCCTGAGAATCGCTTGTAGAGCTAGGCAACAGAACATCATGCACCGGTAGTTCATCATCATCTTTATTAGTGGAATCATTTGACATGAAGAACTCGTCACGAGCTCTCTTATCAGCAGGCGCTTCAAGGACTGATCGTTCTGTCAGATACGTGTGGGCATCATTGCGTGCAACAGCATTATCTACTGAATCAGACAGTTCATTACGAGAAGCAAATTCGCCATTGGCTTTATGATATGGATTAGGCATAGTGTTAACTTTCAGATTTGTAGGTGGGGGAGCTATCTCAGTTATCTCTGACAAGAGAACAAGCTCTTAGCAGGTTTCTTACTTCGGAGCAAAGCGACGGTTAATCATTCCATTTACAATGTCGTATAATTGTTGATTCTGAATATCGTAATGCTCATCTTTCTCAGGCACAGGTTCACCATCGTCAAAACTTTCCAACTTAACATCAGATTGAATCGTCTTCCAGTAATCAGTAAACTCTTTCTCTGACCAAATACCTAAACTATCCGCGTACGTTCCATCTTTTAACTTAGCAAACATATGAATACCTTCAACAGGGTCACCAGGATATGAGAAGATACAAAAATCTACAACATGAGGATTGCGGTTCCACAGCTCTCCTGCTAATGACCCACATTCACCATTTTGGAACTGCTTGATAGGGTCAGCTTCTTGGAGCTGTCGCGCTTCTTCTAAAGAAGTGAAATTACCAAAGGTGTAAATGCTTGTGCCAATACTGCCAGTGTAATCATCCTGCGATAAGACTTCAAGCCGCCCATTTTTCTCAACAACTTTTCCGATTTCCTGGTCTTGTTTTGTTTCAACCGCAGATGGCGTATCGTCAATTTTAGGCACTTGTTCTGAAACAGGTTCAGGGACTGATTCAATAACAGGAGCAGGAGTATCCTGGGCTTTCAGAGTTTTCATTTGCGAAGACTTGTTTTCTCCAAAGAACCAGCTCATCATGTTTTTCACAAAGGACTTGCGCTCACGCTCAACCTGAGGAGCTAAGGCTGTTTCTGCCTCTACAAGAGCTTCTGAGGTTTTGATCGAGGAAGCAGTTTTCGCGGGAGAAGAACTCACCAAAGACTCAACAAAACGATGCGGCTCATTCACATATCGACAAGCACGTTGCTGCGCTCCACAAGGCATCCATTTTTGCTTAACAGGACTAAAATGCTGCTTAGTACGTTCTGGCTCAACCATCAATTCCTTCTCCCTTACAGAAGATTCCTAACAGATGGCCTCTATTCAGAAAGGAGCATTTGGGGAGGATGCAGGAAGTTGTAAACCGTTCTTTTGACGAGCTTGCACATAATCACCATGGGAAACTAAGACCCCACGTACAATGCTAATCTCATCTTGAATAATTTGGACTAACTCATCATCTAAAAGGTTCAGTACTCGGACAAGCTCTTTCTCTCCATCCGCTCCCGCACTCAAAACCTGCAACCGCTCATACGCGCTAATAGCTTCCCGCACATCATCTGTTACTCGCGTGAGAACATGAGCTTTTTCACCATGTAAAGATAGCTGAGCCAGCTGGCTAAAATGTGTTTCAATTTGAGTAAACACTTTTCCAGCTTCACCTTGCAAGGCGACAAACTTAGTGGAAGTAACATCTTTAGAAAGACTCAACTGCTGGGATTTCTTCTTTTTACTCTTGGTAAGCTTTTTAGTAGCTGCTGGAATTTCTTCCACCTGATATTCCTCAGATTTCTTATCTAACTTCAAAAGCCAGCTTTTTTGAGCTGCATCAGTGAAAGTAATTTCACGGTCTAAACCTAAAACAGCGTCTGCAACTACGTTAGCTTCTTGATGCGAGAGGGTAAGTCCATACCTTGTTTGCATCCAACTGACTAAGCCTTGACTTGTATGGGTGAGTAATTGCTGATAAAAATACTGGGCTTTCTTTGCTTTCGTAATAAAAAAAGGTTGCCAACCAAATCCAATAGCAATAAAAGAACCTACCAAAATAGGAACAAAGGCTTCAGCTCCCGTATTGAAATAAATCTCACCCACAGTTGCTGCAATCGCACTAATTGGCAATCCTACCATTCCGAAAAAGGTACCCAACCCAAAGCTATTTGCTAAAGTCAAAGATGTAGTTTGCGCTTTAGCGTCGCTTCCAAAATACTTTTCTACCACTGGCGTGAAGCGTTCACGCCCCAAAGCCATGCGTTCATGCCAGTAGGCAACATCCTCAGCAGGAACAACAGGTTGCTTTTTATGCTTTTTCATGATTGGATCATAAGCAGTAACAACAGCTGTTGAACGCTGACTTATATTCAGTTCAGCCTTATCACGAAGTTGCTGTGCAAGTTCAATTGCACGGGTGCTATATTCAGCCATTACTGCATGTTCCAATCATATTTACACATCAAAATTATTTCAGTAAAACTGTGTTAGCTTACTGTGTTCATTCTCTTGTACAAAAGCCAGTGAGCTTCCAAAGAATACTCAGAAGTATCTCTCTCTGACTTCAACCTCCACGTATTACCAGAAGTATCATTAAATAAGCCATCAGGTATTTTTACTGTCATCAAGTGTACAAGAGCATCTATCTCAGCGTCATTAACTGACACGTTGTAGCGAGACTTCAACCAACCTAACAACGCATCTTCAGTAACATTCATTACTGCTTCTTGAAGCCTAACCTTCTTCTTCCTATGTATTGCGTAAAAAGGTATCCAAGCAAAGCTACCAATAAGACCTGGCAGAATCAAGGTAGAAGGAAACCAGATACGATCAATAGACTTCCCAAGAATAAATACGGTTATACCGTCTATCATCAAACCTAGCAGCACTCCCATAGTAGCGTAGAAAACATTCAAATTGAATTCACGCTCGCCACTCATTGTATTTGCAGCTGCATTCATTTTATCCAAATTAGCAAAAGGTGCAATTGTCTTGAATCCAGTTTTCCCAGATTTCATGGTGTATAACCACGTTTTTATACTCGCCTCAGACATTTTGAACTCTTCAGCAATTTGCGATACATCACTCATTTGTTTATGCATAACTATATCTTTGGCCTTCATCATTTACCTGCTGACAAGGACAAATCGTTTCCCTGACGTGCACTTACATAATTCTCTTGTACGACCAGTTCTTTTACAACCTGCTCAGACTCCTGCTCAATCAAATGAGAAAGCTCTCCATCCAACATAGTCAGCACGTTCACAAGGTTTTTTGCACCTTTACGTCCAGAAGTCAAAGTATAAAGTTTCTCGTGTGACTGTAAAGCTTCCCGCATGTCCGAAGCGATGCGAGCAACTGCATGTTCAGTTTCAACGTTCAAAGCAAACCCTGATAACATGTCAACACGAGACTCAATACGTTCACGGAGCTGATTAGCTTTCGTTGGGATGGTAGCAGGAAGAGCAGAATTTTTCCGAACATCTTTTGAAAGCCTAGGGATATGTTTTATAGAAGATTTGTTGTTATCAGCTTTTTTAGTAACTGTTAATTCATATCCACCATTGTTTTCATTCTGGGCAAGAATATACTTGACTCCAGTTACATCTGTAAAATTGATAAAAGGCGCTTTACCAATCATCTCTAAGATAATCTTCTTAGAAGTCTCATGAGAAATTTTTGCCTCATAGTCCATCTGGGCAAAAAGCCAAAGCTGAATACTTGTAGTAAGCTTTTCAGCGATTTTGTTTTCTAAAGCTTGGAACTTATTCTTTTTATGAGAAAAATAAGGATTGATCCCTAAGGTACCTGCCGTTATAATCGTAGTTCCACCCAAAGCGTTAACCCAAGTTGGTAATTCAGTATGGAAAGTTGTTGCTGCAGTTGCATCTGCAGTAACAACTGCAATTGCTGCTACCAACGCACCTATAACACCAGTAACAGTCGCCAAAGCAAGTTTGTCACTAGGGCTTTCTAAGCTTTTATCATTCGCAGTCTGATGGATTCTTGCTAACCGCCGAGAAGAAAATGGGAGCGAGAAAACTTTACTTTTTACGATAGATTCAAGCCATATAAGATAGCCAATATCATATCCAGTAATGATATATGACCACACCGTTCGTTCATTCACTTGTGGAATAAGCGCATTTGCAGGTTCAGTCATCATTAGTCTTTCTTACTCAGGGTAACATCAAGCGTATCATCAACTGCTTTACGACCTTCCAAACGGATAGCAGAGTTGACACCTGCCTCCAAATGGCGGGACAACACATAATTACCCTGAACAGCCAAATCGTTCCGCACATCCTCAGCTTCCTGCTGGATGACTGTGAGCAGCTCATCATTCAGAGCAGATAAAACGCGCACTAACTGGCTTTCCCCAGACTCACCCTCACCCAATGCTTCCAGCTTACGGAAAGAAACAACAGCTTGACGAACATCCTCTTTAATGCGCAGAAGATTATGGGAAGTTTCAGCAGCAAAAGAGTAGTTCTTCAACGTGTCCAAGCGCAATTCAATACTTCCAAAGATGACACCAGATTCCCCAGGTAAAGCCGTCTCCACAATAACCTTTTCAACAGTTTTTGCTTCGTCAATCGTGCTCGGTTTACGTGGCTCTACAAACCATCCTTTGTCTTCCTCAGAGTATTTGACTACCCAAGGTTGTTCCTTTATATCAACAAAATCAGTTGCATGCCCACGCAACAAAAACTCTGCCAGCGCTTCAGAAGATTCTTTTGTCAGCGTAATATCATAACGAGCTTTCAGCCAAGAACGTAGTCCTTGTTCTTCCACGTGTTTTAACTCGTCCCATATCCTTACAAAATTTTTGTAATATTTACTGGAAACTCTATTTGCTATTGTTCCCAGAAATGCTAAACTCGCAGTACCAACTCCTGAAACAGTAAGCAAATCCCAGTTTAGAATTGTTGCAGGAATCACTGCTCCAACCAACCCAAGAGAGATTCCCAGCATTGTGCCTGTCCCAACCGTTACACCTGAGTAAACCTCCCCCTCTAATCTTTTTGAAACATTTAGACTAATGACAGAAGTAAATAAGCTTTTACCAGAGGCTACTTCCTTCAACCAAGCGTGTGCCTCAGAATTAGAAAGAAGTTCATGCTTACCAGACTTAATGGAAATATCTAAGCTTCGTGAATCCTTGTTCATCAATTTAATTTCAGACATTTTTTAAACCTCAATCTTACTGCTTGCACGAATATATACCAAGTCGTCAAAACCACTCAACAAGGCAGGGCCTTTCCCATAATCACTGAAATCAACCTCAGCCTCTGCGAATACATCAACAGTTTTACCCTGTAACGCATCCAACACCATGAACGCAGCAAGTGTATGACCTTCCGCAACTAACTCCTGGTCCACATACAGCGCTTCCCAGTCACCTTCTGTATCTTTCACCAAAACAACAGCAGACATTGTTACTTCCTCGTTTCCATCAAATGCTCAGCTTCTGGGATAGCAGACAACTGAACATGTTCATTCTCATGTAGCCCTGCATGTTGCTGCCGAGTATGCAGGTATTCACTCTGCACTTCCATGTTAGAAACAACACGCTCAATACGCCCCTGGACTAATCCAGTAACCTCAGTGTTCAGTAATGTCAAAACACGAACTAAAACACTCTCACCCTGCACTTCACCACCAAGCTTCACCAGTTTACGATAATCCTGCACAGCGCTGCGAGCATCCTCCAAAATACGAAGAGAAGCATGCTCAGCTTCTGCTTCTGATTCACCAGAGAGCTTAGCAATACTTGTTTGCAAAGATTCCCAAAGTTTCGCAGCTTCAACAGGGAGTTCGGTCTCCTTCTCAGTCACCATAGTAGCAACTTCAACATAAGAAGCCTCCCGAACAGCTGCTGGAACAACAGGCTCAACAAACCATCCTTCTCCAGAAACATGTCTGCTAAAAATCCATTCTCTTCTATCAACATCTGCAAATTTTACAGACGTTTTATTCTGGTGAATACCTTCATACAAGGAATGAACTACTACTCTATCAACCTTTACATTGTAACGAGCCAGCAACCACGCGTGCAAGCCAGCATAATTTATTTCATAATACACTGGTAAAGAAGCTCTAAAATTTTGCTTCTTTTTCTTGAACTTAGTCCAGCGAGAGGCTAAATTGCCCAAACTTGCCCCAGCGGCAGCGCCAATCAAACCACCCAGCGCAAAAAAAGATTCAAAACCGAGAATTGGTGTAGCAAATATACCGCTTGCTCCTAATACTAAACCTGAACCCATTGTGTAGAGAAGCTCTTTGTCAGCAACAAGAGAAATTGCAAGTGCGCTATGAGCGTGCCTTATTGCATCAAGACCAGGAGCGGGAGTGAACCAGTTTTCTCCTTTTTTCATCCTCTGAATCCAGTCAGGAATACCTTCAACAGTAAACTCAAGAGACTTTGACCCAGCAAAGAAAGTAACCTTATCAGCCTTCGTATAATCAACCAGCTCAGAAGCTTCAACGCCAACAGTTGCAACCTGATTAGAAGTTTTAGCGCGAACAACCTCGTTCGATGTGACATTCTCAGCAGAACTCATACAATAAACCCTTTGCAGATCAAGAAAGCATCAGTTTATCATACTCCACACCAGAAAACAAGCGTGTAGTAAACGTAAAAATGGACGGCAACCTCATCAAGAGATTGCCGCCCATTGAAGAACGAATACGAATCAGACGTAACGGAGGATATCCGCAACCGTGCGCAGCTGCTCCACAACCGTGTCCAGGTGCACACCAGGAATCGTGGAAACAGCCTGAATGATGTCATCAGGGCAGTCAACCAGCTTCTCACGGTCCGTCTCACCATCGAAGGAGTGCTGCGGCTTGAACGGGTGCAGATACGTGGTTGACATCGGGTTGCCTGCCTTATTGTGGACAGTGACAGTCAGAGCATACTTCGTCGGCTCGCTGATAGCCTCCTCAATGTGCAGCTTGAAAGAAACAGGAACGAAATCACCAGTCCCAGCATAACGGTCCATGTGAATCGGAGCAGGAGCAGAAGCGAAAGAACCACTGTGGTCAGTCACAGTGCGGGAAGCCGTCTTAACGTTATCCAGTGCAATAGTCATAACTGTATCATACTGCGAATCTGACAAAAAAGCAAGCCCACAGCTAAGAAAGATTCAACTTCTTCGCCTCAGCCCGTAACAACGCTGACATATCCACCACAGCAGATACCACACCAGGAATCGTACCAGTCACCTTAGACTTCCCAATACGAGGATAATACGGAGCTTCAATCTCACGCAACGACCAACCAGCAGCTTTCGCCCTCAGAATCATCTCCAACGGATACCCGCTCCGACGATCCTCCATCCCCAAACCCAGTAACCCCTCACGACTTGCAGCACGTAGCACACCCAAATCATGAACCTCATACCCAGTCAGTTTCTTAATCTGACGAGCAAGAACCTTATTTGCTACATCAGACTTCCATGACCAAGCAGATTTCTCCGTAGGCATCCGGCGAGCCATCACAAAATCCTCATCACCAGCAACCACAGGATCAACAACCAGATGAAAATCCCTTGGGTCCAAACTCGCATCACAATCAGAGTACACAATCCAAGGAGCAGAAGCAGCTAACAAACCAGCATGACAAGCAGACCCGAAACCCTTCCGAGACTCAAACACTACTAACGCGCCCAACTCCTGAGCAATTTCAGCAGAGCCATCAGTAGAACCATTATCCACCACAATCGCACGATACCCCTCAGGCATGCGCTCCATAATCCACGGAATAGCTCCCGCCTCGTTCAAACACGGCAGAATCACATCAACCAATGGTTCGCTCATAGTCATACTGCCACAGCCTTCTTGTTCATTAGGGGAGCTTCTTCACTTATTGGTATTGTTCTTACAGTGTAAGATTTAGTATCTGCATCTAAGTGCAGCACCCAACTATTACCGTTGAGGTCTGTGAAATTGATGGTGCTACTCCACAACAGGACCCCCTCAGCAAGTATGTTTGCGGTTTTCTTATCCACTGCAAGACCATAACGAGCTGTTAGCCAAGAGTCAACTCCCTTAGTCTGAATTAACATGAGATGATTCCAGGCAAGCCGGCTTTTATTTTTACTGTAAACACCAGAAACATACCAAATCAAAGCAGAGATAATTCCTAATACCACCATAGTGAGCAATAAGAAAGGTATAGGTACTGCTGCTTCTTTACCCCGTAAAATACCATTGCCAACCATAGCTAAAATAAATCCCCATCCAGCGCCAATCATTCCTGACAATGCAGCAGTACCGAACTTATCAGAAAAGTTTTCCATGGAATTAATGTTAGCTTTCAAAGAAACGCTCTGATAATCCCGGGGGAGATTAGTCGGAAGAACAGAATTCAAGCCATATTCACCAGAACGGGCATTGAACAGCCACAATGCTATTCCTCGCGTAGAAACAAGCTCCTTGTTGCCCAGTTGTACCAAGTTAAAAACATCAGTAGACATATTCATCAAACTTCAATCTTACTCAAACGAGCTTCAACACTCTTCTGACGTGCAAGAAATGCCTGGTCTTCCTCAGTAATCTTTGTCTGCAAGATAGCATCCAGTTCACCATCCAGAAGCCGTAGAATGCTTGTCAGGCGCTCTAAACCACTCGCCCCAGCTCCCAGGGCATCCAACCGTTCAAACGCCGCCACAGCCTCACGAGCATCCTCCACAGCGCGAGCCACACCATGCGATTCCTCAGCAGTGAGAGCAAACCGACTCAACTGAGCAAGACGCAAATCAATATGTTTCCCGAGCTTCCCAGCCTCACCATCAAGGCGACCTGCACCAACACTCAGAATAACAGGAGCCTGACGGATACCAGCAGGAGCTTCAACTTCTTTCACCTCAACAGGCTTCGGTTCAACAAGAAAACCTTTTACGCTCTCATCAAAACGCAATACCCAAAACTGGCCATTCACATCTTGAAACTCGCTCACATGAGCCCCAATCAGAACTTCTGCGGCAAGCGTTTCAGACACGTCATCTGCTACCCGAATCCCGTAACGAGTGTTCAACCAAGCATAAACACCTTTGCGCTGAACAGTTATCAGATGGTTCCATAAAACTCGATAATGTTTTTGTACTACGGGCAAAAGGCCATGCCAGCCGAAACCAAAAATACCAAAACCAGCCATAATGATACCTAAAACGCTTGCTATGGTCGCAGAAAGACTCAAATCCAATGTATGCAGTAGAGGCGTACCCACAAAAAATCCAAGTATCCCGCCAAGCGCACCCCCTATTACAGTAGGCTGCCCTAAATCTTCAAAAGAAATTTTAGTAGTACTACCGTATACTGCTGAACCCTGATATTTTCCTGGCGCATCACCAGGAATAACAGAAGACAAAGCATACTTACCAGAAGCCATATCCTCTAACCAAGAAGAGACTCGCTCCTCGGAGATGACTTCCTTCTTCCCCAACATCATAGAAGGAATTACAACCTCCTGTGAACTCTCATTCGCAACAGCAACAACAGTCTTAGACATACTCAAACCTCAATCTTATCCTGACGAGCATTCACAAGAGCTTGACGGGAAGCCAAACGCTCACTCGCCTCAGTAGCCTTCTTCTTCGCAACGCACTCCAACTCAGACAACAAAACCTTCATCACATCAATCAGCTGACTCACCCCAGAAGCTTCCGCACCTAAAATACGTAACTGCTCAAATGTCATAACAGCTTCCTGAGCATCCTTCACGGCACGAGATACAATATGAGCTTCCTCAGTCGTCAAAGCAAACTGATGCAACTGTGCAACCCGAGCGTCAACCAGGTCAACCACAGACTGAACCTCAACAGGTAAATCCTTTACCCCAACACTGACCGTGACAGGGGCTTGAGACATCAACGCAGGTGTATCAGCAACCTCCAAAGAAGCTTGCTGGGGTTCAACAACATACTTACCAATTTTCTTATCAATTCCAAGCATCCAAAGCTGCCCGTTTACATCAGTAAAGGGAATCGTAGAATCATTACGCAGAACAAAAGTTGCCATTTCCTGCAAAACTTCAGCAGTAACCTGAATATTATACCGAGCCTCCAACCAAGCTTGCATTCCCTGGCTCTGAACACTCATCAACTTACTCCACAAAATAGCATAGCTGCTTGAATAAGCCCGAACAAAAGGTATCCAACCAAAAGCGCCCAAACCTGTCCCGATTCCTACAGAACCAAGAAGTACCATAAAACCTGGGATGGCTTCCTGGACTTCCATAAAAACACTGGCCACCATCGTTCCGACTATTGCACCTATTGCACCAGTTACTACCAGAATGAACCCATCAGATGCTTCGCGTTCATATTTACCAGAAGCAAAATGAATGTGTTTACCTGAGTACTTCAAGTTCGCTGTAACTGGGAGGATAGAAGTCAACAAAGCTTCACCAGAAGCCATATCCTCTAACCAAGAAGAGACTCGCTCCTCGGAGACAACCTCCTTCTTCCCCAACTTCATAGAAGAAACTGCAATCTTCTGCGAACTGTTGTTTCCAACTGCTACATCTTTACTCATACTCAAACCTCAATCTTATCCTGACGAGCATTCACAAGAGCCTGCTGAGCTGCAAAGCGTTCATTAACCTCAGCAGCTTTCTTGCCTACGATGTCCTCCAACTCAGACAATAAAACCTTCGTCACATTAACCAGCTGAACTACCCCAGAAGCCTCTGCTCCCAGAATACGTAACTGCTCAAATGTCATAACAGCTTCCTGAGCATCCTTAACAGCACGAGCGACCACATGAGCTTCCTCAGCCGTCAACGCGAATTGATGCAACTGACTCAACCGAGCATCAACTTGGTCAACTACAGACTGAACCTCAACAGGTAAATTCTTCACCCCAACACTCACTCTAATAGGAGCTTGAGACAGTTGAACAGAAGGAGTCGCTTTATCCAAAACAACTTCCCGTGGCTGAACTAAGAAACCAGCGTTCTCAGAACTTGTCCGAAGCGTCCACAACTGTTTACTCACATCAGTAAACATAACATTTGTGCTCCCTAAGAGAATAAACTCAGCAAGTTTATTCAACGTGGAATCAGAAACCTCAATACCATACCGCGCAGCCAACCAAGCTTTCGTACCACGACTCTGCACCTTCTTCAACTGATGCCAAACAACTGCCTGCTTTTTGAGTGCAGGAACGAAAAAAGGAATCCAACCCACAGCGCCAAGCAACGTGGTTGAACCAATTACGCTCAAATTGAAAACTAGATTATTTAGGCTTGGCTCAATAGCAAAAGCTACTATATCAATAGGCATAACAGTAACTAATCCTAGAGTAGTAAACATCACTGTTGCTTGGGCGCAATCCTTCAAAGACATAGGATTAGGAGATTCGGTGAGGTGTTTGAAATGATACTTCTGGTAAACCTCAGTAGGGATGACAGAAGTCAAAGCAGCACTTCCAGAAGAAGTTTCCTCTAACCAAGCAGTAAGAGTCTCGGTAGAAACAATCTCCTTTTTCCCATTCTTCAATGTGACAGGAGCAATCTTCTGTGAATTCATATTTGCAATAGCAACAACTTTACTCATACTCAAACCCCAACCATATCTTGACGAACAGCAGCACGCTGTTTACGAGTGATTAGCGCCTCAGTTTCCTCAGCAACCTTCGTTTGCACAATGCTCTCCAATTCAGCATCTAACAACCGCAAAACATCCAACAGGTACGCAGAACCGCTCTCACCAGCACCCAACAATTCCAGCCGTTCAAAACCATTCACAGCCTCACGAGCATCCTCAACAGTGCGAGAAAGAACATGCGCCTCCTCCACACTCAACGCAAATTTATGCAACTGCGTCAACCGAGTATCAATACGGGCACCAAGCTGACCCAGCTCACCATCAAGATGCGCAGCACCAACAGATAAAATCACATCAGCCTGCTTCTCCAACCCAGAAGGAGCATCAGCCTTACTCACCTCAACACTTTTCGGAATGACATAGTATGCTTCCTCAGTAGCGTCAAACTTCATAGTCCACCAACGGCCATCTACATCATCAAAATACATCTCATGAGTGGTTTGCAATACATGAGTAGAGATAAACTCTCGAACAGAGTCTGTCACCTGGATATTGTACCGTGCCTGCAACCAAGCTTTCACGCCCTCACCCTGCAGAAGCATCAACTGGCTCTGCATGTGGACATACTTCCGCTGATACGGCTTATAGAACGGCAGAACTGCTGCTGATGTCACAACGCCAACGCCGATGGGACCACCTAACATAGTTCCAAGGAAGGCAAAACCACCAATCAATACAGAACCACCTGATGCTTCTATTCCTGCATTCAAAGCAGAAAATGATGCGAAAAAGGCGGGTATCACAGAGAGTAAAAAAGGTGCTGCGGATAGGTCAACTACCCTTTCAGTGCTCAAATGAGAAGCCCGACGGGTAATAGTTTCCCCATTAGGCTTGCGATGCTTTGTTTGTACGGAAAGTACAGAACGCAAGAAGCCTTCACCAGAAGCAGTCTCGCTCAACCAATCATGAGCTTCAGTCACAGGAATAAGCTCTCGTTGTCCCAGCTTTACGCTCATCCCAGATGAATCCTTTGTCCTAACAACTTCCGACATGCTCAAACCCCAACCTCATCATACCGAGCCACAGCCCGTTCCTTCCGTGCAAACAGCGCAGCAGTCTCCTCAGCAACTTTTGCTTCCACAATACTTTTGATTTCAGTATCCAAGAGACGTAAAACATCTAACAGATGACCCTCAGCTGCTCCACCAACGCCCAACGCCTGTAACCGCTCAAAGCTAGCCACAGTTTCACGAGCATCCTCAACAGCGGACTGCACGGACTGGCTCTGAGTAGCTGTCAACGGGAACTGGCGCAACTGAGCAATACGAACATCAATCCGTTCACCAAGAACAGCAGCCTCCCCACCCAGTTTACCTGTGCTCAGAGATAACACAGCCAGAGGTTTTACAACATCAGCCAACTCAATTTTCTGTGAATCTGAATCATCTGTCCGCTCCAACTGATACCCCGAAGAACCATTATACTGCAACACCCACAAACGCTGCTCCACATCCATGAATTTCAACTGGTTAACGTCACGCAAAACAGTATCAGCCAAAGCCCTCAATGTCTTCTCACCAATCTCAACGCCATGCCGAGACTTCAACCAGCCCTGCATACCCTCAGACTGCACAGCAAGCAACTGATTCCACGCACGCTCATACTTCCGGCGCGAAGTAGAGAAGAATGGCAACCAACTAACCATAGGCAGTACACCAGGGCCAGCAATTAGGGCAGCAATTATCCAAGCTCCCAAACCGTTACTTGGGTCCAAGCCAGGAAAATGGCTGAACAGCTGAGGACCAATAAGAAATCCGTTCAACAGCCAACCAGGAATAAGGGAAATGGCCAGCGCAGGAACAGCAATAGACCCATAGCGGTTGAAATCCGCAATCCCAGAAGGAGAGAAAAGTCCCCCAGAACGATATGCAATCTTGGTACCGTGCAAACGATTATTACGGTTCATCCACAGCACAGAACTAATCAGGTCTTTACCCGAAGAAGTAGTCTCCAACCAAGACGCAACAGCCGCCTTGGAAACAAGTTCCTTCTGACCCTTACGCTTCAACTCAATAGGAGCAATCTCCTGGGAGCTATTGGCCACAACAATATCTTTACTCATACTCAAACCCCAACCTCAACCTGGCGAGCAATCGCCTTCTGTTTTCCAGCACGCAACAACTCAGTTTCCTGCGAAACCTTCACCTGCACAATACTTTCCAACTCTGAATCCAGTAACCGCAAAACATCCAACAGGTATGCAGAACCGCTCTCCTCAGCGCCTAACAACTGTAAACGCTCAAACGCTGCCACCGCATCACGAGCATCCCCAACAGTCCGAGAAACCACATGAGACTCCTCCACCGTCAACGCAAACTTCTGCAACTGAGCCAACCGAGTATCAATTTTCTCACCCAACTGACCCAACTCACTATCAAGATGCGCAGCGCCAACAGAAAGCATCACAGGAGCCTGACGAATACCCTCAGGGGTTTCAGAAGCTTCTACAATAACCTGCTGCGGCTCGACCTGATACGCCCCAGAAGCACTCCTCCGCAACACCCACAACTTGCCCTCACTATCAGCAAACGGCACACTGCTCTGATTCGTCAGCATACCAGAAGCCAACACAGTCAGCACCTCATCAGAAATAGTAACCCCGTAACGCTCCTGCAACCACTTCCATGTACCCTCAGACTGCACAACCATCAGCTGTGACCACAACGTTTTAGACTTACGATGTATACTACGCATCGGTACATAAAAAGACACCCCACCAGCAACAGCTGAAAACAAAGCTGGCAGCACAAAATTGAACATGTTTACAGGCTCAGCAGCTACAACATGAGGAAAATTGATAATAGCTCCTATAATAATCCCTACAATAGAAGTTTCTGCTCCGAATAAAAACGAATATCTTTTAATACCCTGAGGATCAGATTCCTGTTTGATATAGTTTCCGCGGTTTTCCTTCTTCACAGTAGAAGGAATTACAGAAGGTAACAGTTCCTTCCCCGAAGCAGCAGACTCCAACCAAGAAGCAACAGCATCCGCAGAAACCAACTCCTTCCTACCAGATTTCACCACAATAGCAGAAACCTCATAAGAACCACTCACAGGAATAAGATCAGAAGAAACACTCATACCCACATCCTACCACACTCAGAACAAAAAGAAAAGGGGAGGATGCCAACCCTTACGGATTAGACATCCTCCCCTTAGGAAAATTGTTTACTACTTTGCAGTTCGACCACTATGAATATCAGTAATTTTCAAAACAACAGAGGTATCATTTTCGTCATCATGGTTGATCGTCACATCAACTTGGCCGACACTACAAGCAGTTTGAATAACTGCAAAAGTGGAACACTCCGCATTATCAAGAGATTTCAAACGTTCAGTCAGTTCGTCAAATGTTGAGACCCCTTCAATCTCAGCAAAGAAAAATGATGGAGAAAATACGCCATCCCCATAATCGTACCGCTTCGTAACCACATCGCCAGAAGACGCATAATCCAAATTACCCCTTACCTCATTGATGAAATGATAACGCTGCTCATCAGGAAGAGGAGATAATTGCTTCAACTGCGAACAGCCAGATAAAGTAACCAACGCAACACACAATGCTAACACTGAAACCAGACCTCTACGTAAAGCCATACATATCCCCCTCAAAGAGTTCTACATAGTTATCAGCTCAAATGCTGTACACAATAAAGGGAAATACTAATCATTGCTTACTGAAATGGTTCTCAATACTCTTCGTAATCGCATCAAAAAGCTTTTGATTACTGACCTCAATGTTTGGATTCTTATCAGGAATAGGTTGCCCCTCCTCGTACACTTCTAACGAAACATTCTTATCAATTTCCTTCCAGTACGAAACAAAAGCTGACTCAGACCACACGCCCATACTATCCGCAAACGACCCATCCTTCAACTTCACAAAATGATGCGTACCCCACTCACGGTCCTCAGGAATAGAGAAGAAATAATACTCCTCAACATGCGGATTACGATTCCACAGCTCCCCCGCCAGAACACCACACTCACCATTCTGATACGCCTTCAAAGGATCAGCATCATGCAACGCCTGAGCATCCTCCTGCAAAGTATGATCCCCAAACACATACAAGCTCTTCGCACCATGAGAAACAGTATCCTCCGACATAACCTTCAAACGACCAAAACGTTCAACAACAGTCCCAGCAGGAACCACAGCAGGCGTTGGCGCAACAGAGTCAACAGTAGGCTTACCGCCAAAGAACCGAGACATCATACCCTGGACAAAAGACTTCCGCTCCTGCTCAACCTGCGGAGCCAACGCCTGCTCCCTCTCAGCAAGAGCAACCGAAGTATCATTCAACCGATGCGGCTCAGCAACATAACGGCATGCTTTCTTCTTCGCATCACACTTCTCCCACCGCTGCGTCACAGGGCTGAAATGTTGTTTACTAGCAACCATCAAAAATCCTTCATCAAATATAAACACATTCCTAACAAAGAAAAGGGGAGGATGCCAACCCTTACGGATTAGACATCCTCCCCTCAGGAAGAACTACGCTCAGCTCTCAACACCAGCATGGATATCAGTGGAGACATCCTCGCCAGCCGCAGCCTCACGCTTGTTACGAATGATAGAAGTCACGAACGCTGCGATAATCAGAACCACACCAATCAGACCAGTAACAACCTCAGGCACAGGGAAAGCAATGCTGACAATCAGAATGACAGCCAGTGCACCAATCGCCCAGTGTGCACCATGGTCAAGGTAAACGTAGTCATTCAGAGTACCCTTACGAACCAAGTAGATGGTAATGGAACGGACGAACATAGCACCAACAAGACCAAGACCAAGAGCAATGATAATCGGGTCAGCAGTGATAGCAAACGCACCAATCACACCATCGAAGGAGAAGCTTGCGTCAATAACCTCAAGGTAGAGGAAGGTGAAGAACGCAGCCTTACCGACAAGCTTCGTAACACCAGAGATATTCGCACGCTCCTCATCCTCATCCAGACGATTCTCAAAGTACGAACCAAGAGCGTTCACCAGCAGGTAAGTAATCATACCAGCGACACCAGAAACCATGATAGTAACAGCATGCTCATGAGCCTCAGCAGCAATCACCAGAAGAGCAGCACAAGCAACAATCACAGCAGCATAATCAATCTTACCAATCTTAGCAAGAGGAGCCTCAAGCCAACGCAGCCACTTGATATCGCGCTCCTCAAAGATGAAGTCAAGGAACAGCATCAGAAGGAAGATACCACCGAACGCAGCAATCTGCGGGTGAGCCTCATGCAGGATGTAACCATACGTACCAGGAGTCTCAGGGTTACCCTTCTCCATAGCAAGGTCAAATGCCTGGAACGGGTTCAGACCAGTCGTGACACCCACAATCAGAAGCGGGAAGAGCAGACGCATACCGAAGACAGCAATCAGAATACCGACAGTCAAGAACAGCTGCTGCCACTTCTCAGAGAGCTTCTCGAGGATGCGGGCATTAACGACGGAATTATCAAACGATACCGACACCTCAAATGCTCCAAGGAGCAGAACGAGGAATGCAGCCTGCCAACCACCGTAAATAAAGCCCACAATCAGTGCAGCTACGGTGACAAGCCCTGAAATACCGAAAATTCGGAGCGGGTGATGAGAGTTAGCCATGGGCTAGTTTTTCCTTTTCTCTAAAAGAATAATTTGCTTTATGTTTGAACAGCTTAGCACATGTTCAGAGAGTTTGCAACCAGGTTTTCAATGTTTCACAAAAGCTCTGGAAGCTACGCCCCTCAGCGTTATAGTCATATGATAGCTGTAACAGGTGTGGGTTGTCAAGTTGAAGTGGCATGAGGCTTACATCAAAGCGAGATTCACGTAACCGCACTACATAGCAATTCGCCTGCAAGAGAGCTTCGGTCTTCGCTGTATCTCGCAAATATGAGGAATTACCACCTCTCAGTACATCTGCATGCCAGTACCAGCTATCCCATTCAATGATGATTGGTCGCCCTTTGTACTCGCCTAAAATATCTACCTTATACTTACGGTTATTGAAGTGAGTGACATCAGGAACCGTCGCATTTTGAGAGGGATTGACATTTACCAACAGTTGGGAAGCAATGATTTCATCTCGCAGTTGCTCTTCAATATCAGAAGTTTGAGAACGAATACAATCTGGACAGCCCGACTCCCGACCTAAACGAGTCCTAGAAGCGGGGGTAGCCTGCCATGAATGATTCTTACTACATTGCCACCAGATTTTATGGCTCGTTGAGCCAGCAAAGGTCTCCTCTGGCCTACGAATATTTTTAGAATAATCCCACTCAACTAACAAATGGGAATAAAGAAATGCAATAGAATGACATTCCCAACAATGGCTGTTCTTGGGACCATTCCTAGCATTTAAGCTTCTCAGATAACTATGCCCTGCGCCGCACTTCCACCAAAACTTCTTAGGTGTTTTGGGAGTAACATCATATGGAGTCAATGGAGCGTTCTTTGCGAGGTCAAACTCTGCAGCTAAGTCAGGACGCGCGATTGCAAGGTTGTTATCAGGGGTTGCGTATCGCCCTGAGCAATATGGGCAGCCATCACCTTGGCGTACACGGTTCATCACCATTGCTTGCCAGTTATGTTCAGAGTTTTCTGAGCACTTCCACCATGCTTTATAGTGGGAGATAGCTGTTACTACTTCAAGTGGTTTACTATTGCGTTCATGGTCATATTCTGCTGCAATTGCAGGATGCAAAAGCATGAATGAATTTTCGGGAGTGATGACTTTACCCGCGCAGCGTGGACATCCGTTCCCACGGTTTCGTGAAGCAATCTGAGCTTCCCATTCATACTCGCAAGTGGAACACAGCCACCAAGCTTTCTTACCACTGTTAGCAAAGATAGTTTCTAAAGAGAGAATAGTATTCTTTGCGGGATGCCATTCAGCGGCAAGCACAGGGTTTACGTCTTTCAGTAGGCGCGACGAAGATACTGTTGTCATACATTGATTATATCACGTTATACAGATGTGTTCAATAGTACCACTTGTAAATGCTACATAGTAGTGTTTGTTTCTCAATATAATCAAACACTTGATTGTATACCCCTCTATGGAAAGTAAACGCCTTAGTTTAATGGCCTTAACGGCTCTTCTATATTGATAGATATATTGTACTTAAGTTATAATTACTATAACAACTATTTACCGATAATTGATGTACCGTACCCTGTACAAAAGGAAAGAAAATGTATACTGCTGAATCTGTAGCTGATTGGCTGTTAGCTTATGCAGAAAATGTTAATATTGTTTTGACCCGCAAATCATTGCAAAAGTTATTGTATTTCGCACAAGCTCATTCTCTTCTGGAAAGAGATGAGCCAATTTTTGAAGAAGAAATTGAAGCTTGGGTACATGGACCCGTAGTTAAATCCGTATGGTCTAAAACAAAACAATCTAGTCGTGATGATGACTATTCTGTAAACTTGACCGAGCCTTTCGATTTTGATTCTTTCCGTGAAGAAGATAATTATTTCTTAGGTAAAGTCTGGGCAACGTATGGAAAGCTAAATGCCCAATATTTAGAAAATAAAACTCACAAAGAACTTCCTTGGATTCTAAATTGGCATAAAGAAGAAAATGCAGGCGAAGTAATAAGCAAAGAATTAATCAAGGGATATTACTTACTAAGACAAGATGATGAGGTAGAAGCGCATGTCTAAACCCATGAAGTCCCATAATTTTAAGCCTTATGGAGAACAGCCGGCTTGGAAGAAACAACCGTACTTAGACGATATCCCCGAGCTTGCAGAAAATCGTTTGCTAAAAGTTGATGAACAAACTTACATGCATAGAAAAAATAAGCCTTCCAATATGCAAAAAAGCATTTATGAAAAATATGTGTCTCGCAAACAGTCTTTGGAAGCGCTAACTGCGAAAGAGGTTATGACAGCCCTTGGGGCGAAAAATATTTTTGAACCAATTTTAGTTAGCCAATTAAAATTACCCTGGCCAAAAGATTATCCTGTGCAACCTAAACCGCATCAAAAAATGGTTCATTCTACCCGAATTTCAGATGCTTATAGATTTGGTGGACATGTAAACAAAAATTCTTTAGTCTATTATATTTTTTGGGTTGATATATCCAAATGCGATATCTACGACCATAACTAAGTTTTTAAGATAAAAGAGTACAAACTCAATTGAGTTTGTACTCTTTTATCTTAAATCCCGCCAGTGACACCAACTAGCACCATGAGTCCGATCCCCATGACCGCTCCGACTGTCCAGATGCCCCATGACCATACGCGGTTGATGAGGATGAGTTTCCATGCGCCTGTGCGTGTTTGCAGTGCGTACTGTTCTGTGAGACGCAGGCTGGTGTTGTAGACGAGTTCCAGGTTGATGATGACTGTGAGGACGGTTTGGGTGACTAACGCGGTTCCTAAGCCCCACAAGAGTACGTCTTGGATGTCTGATGAGTTGTTGGTTGCTGCAATGACAATACCGAGGATGATTCCACCGATTGCGCTGATGCTGAGGAGAATGTTGTTTGCGAATGTATGCACTTGTGTGCGAGCTGCAAACTGGTAGGCAGGGTATGTGGTGAACTGCTGTTTGTCAGAGTCGTCCATTGATGCAAGGATTGCTCGCTCTGCTTTTCGCTTTCTCGCGGTAATGATGAGTACGACGAGCACGTATACAGGTCCTGCGAATACGAGGAGGATTGCACCGTAGATTGCGACGAGGGCGAGTCCAAAACGTCCTACTATTCCGACGAGGATGAATCCGAGCGCGTAGAGGATGGTGTTGCGGATGATGCGCTGGGTCGGGGTATCGTTGAGTATGTTCATGTTGTCATTCTTATCGGGGCAAATACAGTGAAAGCATTGCCACCAGTAGGTATCATACTGATAACAATGCTTTCACTATGTAGGTATTCTACAATTTATTTCTGTTTGATGGCTTTACCGTCGTTCATAACCACTACACCATTTTTATATGTTTCAAGAGTAAGCTTCTGAAGCTGACCATTGTAGTCTTTGACGAGCTCGCCGTCCTCTAACTGAGCTGCCTCTTTCTTGGTAAGGTTCAAGTCGTAGTTCTTGTCAACCCAAGAGCTGAATCGGGCTGTTTCTTTGGTTTCTTGCTCAAGGTTATTCTGATGGCCTACTATTGCGATGGTCGAGCCTGTACCGAAAAGCGCTACTCCGACGAGGATGGAAATAATGATGATTTTTCCACGAGTCATAGCATATACGGAAAGTCCACCTATGGGAGCAAGCACCGAAAAGAGGATCAGCGGCACGAGAAGCTGATTCTGGGCCTGCACCATATCAAAAGTTTGTTTGTATACGTCGTAATTCATGAGTTCAGTTTACCAGCAAAGAACTGACTGCTTGATTTCTCATAGGCTTCGGATACTGTTTTCCTTCGTTCCCTGTTATTGTTTGTTATGATTGCAGGGTCTCATATGTTTTCATAGATTGAAGGTTGCTATTATGATTATGCCGAAGAATTTGCGCACTGGGTTGAATGCGAGTTTGGAGCCGCAGGGTTTGGTTCCGAAGGACGTTCGCACTGATTTGAATGACATTGGTTTACAGCATCAGCGTTTTGTTCAGGCTCAGGTGTTGGATGCTACTCGTGTCCATGTGGAGAAGGATGGTGAGGCAGTGTTGCAGAAGCTTCGTGAGCTGAACCTTCCTGAGGGTAGTACTTTGTATAATGAAGTTGCAAGCGTATTGGGGATTGCTGTGCAGGGTCTGCGTTCAGCTGTTGATGTTGTTCGCTCTGCTCCGGATGGTAATACCTGGGATTATTGATTGAACACTGTGTTATACAAAGGAGGAGGGCTACCAAACATCTGATAGCTCTCCTCCTTTTTAATATTCACCTGTTGGAACAGTCGGAATTTCGCTCATGTGACCTGAATAGTATAAGTATGCACATGCCACAACTCCACCAAATATCCATATACTCCATGACCAGATGCGGTTTGTGAGTATTTTCTTCCAAGCTCCTGTTTTTGTTTTGAGAGCTAAACGTTCTGCAATTCTTAATTCAGTGTTGTAAATAAGCGGAACGTTTGCCAGTACCGCTAACCACAAAGCTGCTGTGATGAGTGGAGCGTTACCAAAAATAATGATAGTCCAAAGAACCGTTTTATACGTGCTAAGTTCAGAAAGAAGCGATGCATTGTTCAGAATTGCTATTGAAGATTGTATATACAAAAACCCAGCGATAATATACAGTATGGCACCTATTGTGAAAAAGGTATTCAAAGCCCAGCTATTGTTCTGCGATGCTGTTTGAAAATAAACTGCTGGATGATGACTGTATTCTTGCCGTTCGCTGGTATTTGCTTTTTTGAGCTTAGATTTTTCTATAATACGTTTGCAAAAGGTTATCCAAATAACAGCAATAACATAAGCTAATCCACCAGTGGCTAATAGCGTTCCAATTAGCCAAAAAATAAACGCCCCTCCGAATAAGCTGAAAATTATAGAGCCTGCAAGTACCGAAGCAATGACTGTTCGTTTATAATGCTTTTGAACAGGAAATACGTTCGAGGAAAGTGTGAAGGACATATTAACCGTATCGGTTATCCTATTTTCATGGTATGAAAGCAACCTCAACGTTATAGCTTCGCAACAAAGTATTACTTCTGCGGTAATGGTTTCTTGGTGGTGTTGTCATAAATTGTCCATCCGTCTTTGTAGTGGTCAAGGTAGATGCTGACAATTTGCTTATCTTTGGTTGTTGCTGTGACTGGCACTTTTCCTTCATCCTGGGACCAGTACAGGAGCGCTGACTGGTTTTTGTCTACTGTGAGACCATAGTTATCTTTCACGTACTCGTTGAGCTTCTGACGGTCTGACTCATCGGTGTTCTGTACCATGTTGCTGGTTGTAATGATGAGGATTGTGGTAAGGATGAAGCCTGCTGCAATGCCTGTGAGGATAGCGGCAGCCCAGGTGCTGGCTTTGCTATGGTTGACAGTTACTTTGTTGCGCTCTCGTTTGTCGTAGAAGCGGTAGGAGAGGAACAGTCCTGCGAGAGTGACAGCAATGACTGCTACTGCATACCAGGCCCATGGAATAACGAGGTCCGTGAAGTGAAAAACGTTCATAGTCTACTTCTCTTTCTGTGGTAAGGCGCTACCATCCATGATAAGAATTTTGCCGTTCTTGTACGTTTCTAACGTAATCTTCTTCGGAGTGTCATCAATGTCTATGACTATGGAACCGTTGGAGTAGAGTGTTTCTGCTTGCGAATCAGAAATCTTATACGAGTAATGATCGTGCACCCAATCGCTGAATCCTTTACCCCCGTGCAGTCCAAAAACAGCGGATGCGATGAGGGCAATGAATGCGCCTCCGAGGAAAAGAGGAAGCGAAACCATAGCTGTCACGCCAGCCCAGGAACCTGCTCTGAACATGCCTAATGCAGTTATTCCGATACAGAAACCCAGCATTCCGATGGTGCTGATTGCGAATAGAATAATCACAGCGGTAGCTAAAACCGGATTGTGAGCTGCTTGGTATACGTCTATGTTCATGAAGAAAATTCTACCAGATTCTGCATTGCAGAAGGAGTTTAATGAGTGAAGGCTCTCCCAGGTTTAATATCTGGGAGAGCCTTCACTCGTATGTGTTGGTTATGCTAACTGTGCACGACGGTTTTTCTCATCTTCAAGAATCTGTGGGAGATTCTCAATGAAGCGATGGTATGCTTTGAGAAGTGTTTCCGCTGCGTTTGCAATGTCTTCTGTGGAGGAGTCGTAGACGATTCCTGCACGGGTGTTCTTCTGAATCTGGGAGAGAACATTCTGGCGTGTCGGTGTGTTGCGAAGTGGCTTTGCTGCTACCCAGAGGAGAACATTATGCGCTTCATCCACAGCTGTTCTGTCATGGTTCGGGTAGTATTTTCCGTCATAGCTGGCAAGCCAGTTTGTAAGGATGGCACTTTCGTCTTTGACTTTACTGAGCCATACTTTGAGGATGATGGCGTATACTACTGGAATTCCGATGAGAGGAATGAGGGCTGCTGCGACTTCGTTCATGATGAGTTCTCTTTTCGTAAGCAGTTATTCACTGCATGTTTTGCGATACGGGAGATTCTATCACATGCAGTGAATTTTCTGCATCAAATCAGCGGGCATCTGCTTTCTCAGCAATGATTGCATCCCAGTTGTTACGCCATGTGTTAAAGTCAGTCAGCAGAGCGCTGGTGACTTCCTGAATCTTCTCTTGGCTTGTTGTGTAGTATTCAGGGTGAGCGTGGTAGGTGTTGAGTACTACATTGTATGCTGGGTAGTCTCCGTTTCGACCTGAGTAGGTTTGGAGAATATATTCAGCGTCTTCAAGCTCAGCTGCCGTGTACTGTGGGTAGTTGTCACGGCTGTAACGGTATTGACGAGATGATGGGTTACTGACCCAGTTGTAGATTGCAGTTTTCATGTCAAACAGGTGTCCCATAGGATGTGGAACGTTGACTTGTTTTTTCGCTGCGTAGATGATGATGGCAAGGAGTGGGATGACAATTGCCAGGAAGATAATGAAACGGACCAACATAGGTACTCTTTTCTGTGGACTGATGGTTTCAACTGCTGGAAAAGATATGATCGTGTGCAGCTGGTACTATCTATCATATCAGGTTGTACAGCTTATCTACGATTTTTGTGTTGTTGATTATATATATAGTCGTCACCAACTATATATAGTCAACAGGGGAGTTGCTGTGAGCTGTTGCGTCTGCTATACTGGAAATCTACTTTTTCTTTTCCTACTTTGGGAGTAAATACATGTCTACTGTTGATGAGCATGAGAAGATTGTTTTCTCTGAAACGTTTGCTCGGTATGTGAACGGGTATGCGTTAGAGCTGTTGGAGAGAGCAAAGATTCAGCCTTCCAGCTGGAATGGTCCTTCTAATACATTTGGACTTCGTATTCTTGAAAGCTCAGAAGATGAAACCAAGGGCTGGTTCATTGAAGTCACTCTTGAAGACAAGGATGATGTTCGGGATACGCATGAGCTTTTGGTGGGGAGGACTGATGTCTTTGATTTCAATGCGAATCCCTTCGATGATGCACGAGCGCTGGATGCTGTGTTTTATCTCGTTGAGCGATACATCACTATCCGTGAACGTGTTTCGCGTTTTAATAAGCATCTGGTCGCTCAGGAGCGACACTCACAGGGACGCGGTTAAGAAGTAAGATTTCTATACATGAAAAGAGGGAGGCCAGCAATTGTTTGCTGGCCTCCCTCTTTTATTACTCCGAATATGGTTCTTCTACCCCTGGAACTCGCTTGTCCTGTTCAGCAAGTTTGAGCGCTTCATCTGCAAAGCTTTCTAAATGCTTGTTATCTATGATGCTGACATGGTGAGCTTTGACGTATTTTGTGTCTACTCGATAGAGAACTAACTCAAGGTTGTACTTTCCCGCATCAGCCATGTAGTCTTCTTTACTTTGCACTCCTGATGCATCAACAAGTTTGCCATCTGGTCGTTGCACCATGATGTGCCACATTCCTGAGTCTACTTCATCCCAATTCTCACGATATGTTTTGGCAGAAGTAAAAGCATAACCTTTTTGTACCGCAGCAACATATGGCCAGCCTGTTTTCTTATGGAGGACTTCTGCGAAGTTTGGGCATGGTCCTGATCTGAGCGCAGCGGCTGCTTTATAATCAAGTTTGCCTTTGATGAGCGTCCAGTCACCAAAGGCATTCGGAATGCGAACCGTTCGTTCATATTCTTCTGAATCTGAAAGATATGAACTATATGGTCCAGGGTTCTCAATGGAGTCAAAAGCTTCTCGCATGCTGAGATACAGGTCAAGGTTCTTTGAGTCGGCAAGTTGCTGAATTGATGATTGCATTTCATCTCGGGAGCAGAACTTACCTTCTGCATCATGGTATGGGTTACTCATACCATGATTTCTAACGCTTAGTAGGTAACAGTGAGGGCGTACTTATTTTTACGCATTTTGTACAGTTCTACTCGAACATTCTCAGTGTCTACAGGAATGTGAATAGGGGTGTCGTCATTCTCGGTGCGGAGATACAACGTGTGTTCACGTGTTGACAACGAGTGAGTGTAGAGAGGTTCTTTTCGGGTTTTGAATTTCTCATTGATGAGGACCCGTACTGTGACTTCTTCAGCAAAGTTTTGGTCATCTCGAACTGCTACTCCAGCAGGGTTTGCTGCGTAGAAGAACCCGTTCGCATGTAGGTACTCCCAAGTAGGTTCAGTATCGTTATTCTGATTTTGGAGGATGATTTTTCCTGCTTTGAGCTGCATGCGATGTTTCAGAGCGGTCATGAGTGAAGGTTCTCCTTGCTGTCTTTGTAAGCTTGTACACGTGATCGGTTGCATCTGATTGTATCATAGTGTAATATAGTTTGTACACACTTGTTGTGATCTAATGATGCCCCAGAAAGGGTTATACATATGCCGAAGATTTTGGTGAAAGCGTCACCTGATGAAGATTTGTTTGTCATCTGGTTGAATGATGCTCCTTTGGCGATTGGAACTCGAAAAGAGCTGGAAACGTTCTCCATGTGGAAGTTCTTCTTCCGTATGGGAAAGAGTCTGTTTACTCGGAAGTTTGATAAGCGTTTATGGAAGTACCGCGCGAATGGTGGTTCGTTCAATCCCTTGCATTTCAACGCTGCCGAACGTTGGGGTTCTGTGGGGCTGAACTCTAACAAGCCTGGACCGTTCAACTATAATGATGGTGAGTTCCTGCTCTTCGATGGTATGTATGAACTCACTCCGTTGTTCCGTGAAGACTTTACTGCATTCATCAAAGAGTATGAGGCACTGTTCATGAAGCATGATGAGGTTGAGACATATCCTGAGGTTGCAAAGAAGATTCTTCCGTAAACAGAAATTTGTTATTTAGGGTGAAAAGGAAAACATGTATCGTTCATTAACTGCTGATTCGTTTCGTCAAGCCACGGGACTTCCTGAGAGCTATTATGTAGATGGCCTGCTGGCCACTGGTGTGTGGGATTTGTTTGCCGATAAACAGATCGACTTGGTTGAATCAGCTCTGACAAGCTTAGGTCATGAGATTGAACTGACACGGCTATCTGGACCATCATTGGGGCACGGGTATGAATTTCAAGCTGCTGGGAAAAGATTCTGGTGGGTTCCTGTTATGGGAACAGCTATGATGTCACAGTATGTTCATTGTGCGACACTTTTAGGGTCTCAGAAAAATCTACTGTTCGGTACAGTGGGTGGATTGCGCAATGGGATGAGAGCTGGAGATTTGGTTATTCCGTCTGCTTCTGTCGGAAACGATAATGCGCTCATGTACCAACGAAATGCAGTAGATAAGTTGTTCTCACCTGATGAAAAGCTTAGACTGTCATTACTGTCACGCATCCGTAATCTGGAACTCCCCGAAAGCGTACAACTATGGCAGGGTATTACGAATACTTGTGAAGTCATGTTTGCTGAGACATCAGATGATGTGACTCAGTGGAGTGCAGAAGGGTTCTTGGGAGTCGAGATGGAAGCTGCGATGATGTTTGCTCTCTCAGCTTCGTTTAATATCCCAGCTGCAGCAGTGTTGAGCGTTGCTGACAACTTGATTGAAGACGAATCGTTTTTCAGTGAGAATTATGAAGATAGCCGCAAGCTGCGCATGATGGTGAAGCAACTACAATACGATGTGCTTCTTGCGGAGTTATTAGCATAAAAGAAAACTGGCCACCTCTTTGGTAGGTGGCCAGTTTCAATGTTGATATTCTGTTAGATAAAAAACAGTAAACTGTTACTGATCCTTTTGTATTTCTTTCTTGTAGGTAGTGTATACCGACCATAGCCCAATGAGTTGCTCATCATATCCTTCTTCGCCGTACTCATATTCATTGAACCGTTCATGCTTGACGAGAGACTGATGCATAACAATAGCAGTCTCTTCTTCTCGTAGGCCAAGTTTCTCAGCCTCCTGTCCGTACTGATAAATAATATGCACGGTGGCTGGAGAAATATCCCAGTCATCATTGATATGAGGAGTGCGGGTAGCTTTTTCTAAGGCTGCACCTTTATTGAGGTACGATTGCAATTTCCCGTCACTGATTGCGTGGAATGCGTTTAAGGCTTGTTCGTTTACTCTGCTGTGGGTGTTCCCACGGTAAAGCTTGTCTACTTTGTCTGCTAATGATGGTTCTAGCAGAGCTGCGTTTTTCGCTGACACATACATCGAATCATCCTCAGCTGGGGTTTCCTCACCTCTGATGATAGCGTTCCTAACAAATAGCAGTCGGTATAATTTTTCACCTTTTTCATGGCGGACGGCAATAAGCTTCTTTTCATCCTGATGAAGTTTTTCAACAGTGGTTGCTTCAAAAACAGACTTTGGAACACTATTCGTTTTCTTCAGGTTTTCTACGTACTTTTCATATTCACGAGTAAAACGGCCATGGTAGCGGCAGTTACTCTGATCTTTGGCTCGGCATAGTGTTGGCATTAGGTCTCCTTGTAGCTGATGTATTATCTCTAACCGGTAAGGGGTACTCAGCATACAAAATAAAAGCAAAATAAGCTGAGCGATCGAGCTATATCTGCTGATAAAAGAAAACTGGCCACCTCCCCTTGTCGGGAATGATGACCAGTCGTGATAATGCTATTCTAACAGACTGTAACCGTTTTTGCAGCTTTAAAAGAAAACTGGCCACCCTTCCCTCCGGAAGCAGTGGCCAGCCATGGTAATTGTATTCTAACAGATTATTCTACGGAAGTCAACTTATACCCTCAAACGTAGAACTGACCGCCTCTCAATAACGAGAGAACGGTCAGCCGTGGTACTTTTATACTAACAGATGTTGGTACTCTTGCAAGCTTTTCAATCAAAAAAGCTGGGAATGATGACTGTTGCAGTGAGGAAAGCAGCTAAAATACTCAGGATTGGCAGCAACCCGCGCAGGTCCCAGTAAAAACGCTCTGTCTTCGTCATCTTGTGTTCATTCATAATCTAAGCATATCGGTTATTCTTCAAAAGAGAAGTTTTGAAGGGTTGCGCTCTTCGAGTTCATGTTGTATGATGTTGAGAGTAAAGCATCATCTCATTTTGTAAACTCTTATAGAAAGTATGTACATGAGGAAAAACTTCCTTGCCACTGTTGGCATCCTGGTCATTGCTGGTTTGGCTCTGGCTGGTTGTACTGATAGCTCAAACACTGACCCCAATGGTGGGAACAATGTGAACAACGGTGCATCTGCGTTTGATTCTGACGGCTGCACGCACATCACGATTGCTACTTCTTCTGAGAAGGTCAACCTGATGGATTCTCTTGCGGAGCAGTTCAAGGACTCTTCTGAGGCGAAGAAGCTGGATAAGTGTGTCACGGTGAAGCCGCTGAATGTTACTTCTGGTGATGCAACAAACATTCTTTCTGGCTCCCCTTCTGAGTGGCCGTTACAGGACAAGGAATACTGGCCTACTCTGTGGTCCCCTGCTTCCACTGTTTGGACTGACCGTGTTGCCGCCGCTGGTGGCTCTGGCGTTGTCTCTGACGTGAAGAGCTTCACTCACACTCCTGTTGTGTATGGTGTTCCTGAGTCAATGGCAAAGGCCCTTGGTTACCCGCAGAAGGCTATCAGCCTGACGGATGTCAAGAACCTGATTGCAAACCCTGATGGTTGGGGTAGCGTTGGGAAACCTCTGTGGGGTTCTTTCAAGATTTCTAAGACAAACCCGAACACTTCTACTACTGGTCTGTCTGCCATTCTGATGCAGTCCTATGAAGCTGCGAAGAAGCAGAAGGACCTGACTGTTGATGATGTCAACAAGGCTGCGGACTTCTCCCGTACTTTTGAGTCTGGTGCTATCCACTACGGGGACACGACAGGTAAGGTTCTGTCTACACTGTATGCTGACTCTCAGAGTGGTGATAACTCAGGGTATGTTTCTGCTGTTGCGTTGGAGGAGACTTCTCTTATCAACTACAACCAGGGCAACCCTGACTCTCACACTGTTCAGCCTGGCGAGACTTTGACTCCTCCGAAGGAGAAGCTGGTTGCTGTGTACCCGTCTAACGGTTCCATGTGGTCTGACAATCCTGTTGCCGTTCTGAACTCTTCATGGGTTTCTTCTGAGAAGAAGGCTGCTGGTGAGGCGTTCGCTGCATTCTTGCAGACGAAGACTGCTCAGGAGATTCTGCCGAAGTATGGTTTCCGTCCACTGGATACAAGCGTGAACCTTGGTGAGCTGTTCACTGCGAAGTATGGTGTTGACCCGAAGAAGCCGACTGCAACTCTGCCGCTTCCGAGCGCTGAGGTTGTCTCCACTGCGATTGACCAGTGGGAGCAGATTCGTAAGCCTTCCGCTGTTCTGGAACTTGTTGACATTTCAGGTTCTATGGATGAAGGTACTGGTGATGGTCGTAGCAAGCTTGACGGTGCCATCAGTGGTGTGCAGTCTACTGTTGGTCACTTCCGTAGCACGGACGAGGTGGGCGTTTGGGCGTTCACCACAGGTATCTCTTCTAAGCTGGGTAAGAGTGTCGTTCCTGTTCGTGAGTTCAGCGCTCTGGCTGACGGCAAGGAAGGCTTGAAGGATTCTGTCACTGATTTGAAGAACGCAAACAAGGGTGGAACTCCTCTGTATGATGCTATCTCCACTTCATACGACTACATGCAGAAGCACGCTGAGACTGGTCGCATCAATGCTATTGTTGTCCTGACTGACGGTGCTGACACTGACTCTCAGATTTCATTGCAGTCTCTTCTGGTGAAGTTGAACTCCGCTAAGAAAGAGGGAGGCGAGGGCGCTCAGGTGCGTATCTTCCCGATTGCTTACGGTAAGGAAGCAAACAAGGATGTGCTGAGCCAGATTGCTAAGGCTTCTGGTGGCCAGATGTTTGACGCTTCTGACGCTACAAAGATTGACACTGTGTTCGCTTCTGTTATCAACAACTTCTAAGTTGAAGGAAAAACCTATTATGAGTAAGATTGTGAAATCCGCTGGACTGCTGGCTGTTATGGTTGGTGTCGCTGTGTTCGGGTTTGCTCAGTCTGCATCAGCAGACACAGGGTATGTTGGTGAGTCTGTTGCAGGGCTTTCCAACTCCCCTGTGTATGTGGATTCTGATGCCAGCCTTTCTAACAGCGGTGATATTGCTGCTACGCTGAAAGGCACGAAGGTTGATGTGGTTGCGCTTCCTGATGTTGCTGTCTCCACATACAGTGCAAACGATGTTGCTGACATGATTCGTCAGAAGACTGGTGACACGACTGTTGTCGTTGTTGACAACAGTGTTGGTTCTGACCGTTTTGGAGTGTCTTCTGCTCAGAACGAGGAGAAGATTGCTGAAACGCTGAATAAGGCATTGGCTCAGCATAACGGGAACGCTGGGGATGCGTTGAACGCTGTCAGTAAAGATGTTGTGACACTGACTCAGACTTCCACTGCTACTAGCAACGGGGAGTTCAACCCTGTTCCTGGTCTCATCGGTATCGGTGGAGGCATCCTGGGAATTATCGTGGCTCTTGTCGTAGGTGGCTCAGTTATTCGTTACTACACGAGTAATCGTCAGAAGGCTCTTCCGTCTGGTGCAGGTTTGATTGCGATTGAATCTACGAAGACTGATGAGGAACGTTTGATTGAGAACTCTATTTCAGCTCTCCGCGCTCAGATGTCAGCTCATCGGAATGATTTCCCAGCAGCTGTACAGCAGCGAGTTGAAGGTATTCTGAGTACGCTGCAGGAGCTTTTGCCTCAGTGGAAGAAGATGGACACATATGGTGAGCAGAAGTTCACTATCAACAACATTATCACTGACTACCTTCCGAACTTACTGAACTCTTACCTGGAACTGCCGAAGTCGTATTTGGCTCGCAAGCAGTCCACAGTGGAGGGAAAACTGTTGGAGCCTCTGGACACGTTGCAGAATGGCGTGAACGATATTCAGGACAACGTGTATGACGGCGTTGAGAAGCGCATTGAAGAACAGACTCTGTTCTTGGATGCTAAGTTCAACAAGTCTGCTGAAGAACTTAAACTTCGCTAATAAAAACAAATGTTGAAGCCCCTCATTGGATAATCAATGAGGGGTTACAACATTTAACGAGGTAGGAGTTGAATGAGCCGTTGTATGGCTGTATGCCTTTCTAAGGGGTTATAAGTTGCAGCCATCTACGTGTCTACATAAGCCTTGAAAGTCTGCGTACGGGGCGCACAGCGAATCTGAGAGGTATTGAGGAGTAGACTATCTCAGTTGGAGCTTTCGTTGAAACAAGATTCAAATACAGTTTTCACTCCCATGTGAAATCTTGTGCTATTGTTGTTAATAGTTCAGGCGCTGCCTGCATCGGTTAGGGGGATTTTCTGATGCAGACAGCGCCTGAAGTTTTGAGGGGTTGACCAGCTGAAATAAGTTATCGGCTGAATGTCCTCAAAAAGGAGGACATATCATCTATTTTGTACCCCTATTTTTAGGGTCATTTGAGATTAGCCTACTTTTGATACGGTAATGTCGTCATAGCTAATGGTTGAATACCAGTCGCTTACATGGTCAGGTGCGAAAGTAACAGCCAATGTCGCAGGAGTTGAAGTCTCTGTGATAGTAAAACGAATTGGCGTAATAACTGACTGGGAGTAGTAGCTAATTGGAACAACTGTTGACTGTGGTTGGCCGTTCACGTTCAAACTGATTTTACCTGTCCACATTGGGTAAGCCCATGTTGTAAATTCGTAGGTTCCCGGGTCAAGTTTTGGCAGTTTGATGGTCATTGTTGCAGCAGCAACGTTTGTGGTGTTGACTTGGACAGATGACTGGTTAGAGTTAGTTTTTGCACCTGAACCAACAGTTGGGTAACCTAAGCCACGGTTGGAAGTCAATGTGGAACCAACTGGGATAATACTGTTAGCGCCGAAGGTGTTGTAATACACCTTTGTTATTGGGTAAGACTTGATAGTCAAAGTACTTGCTTTGGTAATTGTTGCTTGGTCATTAGAAACAGTTACTGTCACATTTTTTCCAAAAGCAGCAGTTGGCGTTCCAGAAATAAGCCCTGTTTTTGCATTGAGAGTCAAACCAGCAGGAAGCTCAGAAATGCTGAATGTTGGACGTGGGAATCCAGAAGCTGAAACTGCATAGGAGTAAGGAACTCCTACGTTACCTTCGGGGAATGCAAGGTTGACAACAGCTGGAGCAGCTGGCTGGCCTGATTGAACATAAGAGCAATCATCTGGGAGGTCGGCATCGTATACTCGTGGCTGCTTGTTATCATTGGTGGAGAAGAAGACTTTACCGGAACCTGAACGGGAGTATCCGATGTAGTTCTGTAAACCATCAGAGGCAATAACACAATAGTTCGGAGAAGAAGTAAGCAAATTATTTGCATCTAAACCATCTGAACTGGTGAACGAGCTAGGGATAGCATCTTTCAAGTCAGAGTCAGTAGCGGTGCTGAGACCATAGTAGGCGTTCTCAGCTGTGTGAATAGATTCTAATTGCTGTTTTGCTGCTTTGTCTTGGGTCCAAGGAATGACAGCAAATACGGTGGCAGCGATGACACCACCAATAAGGCCGATGATAATGATACCAACCATAATGGAAGCCAGATCAATGGCAGCGCGCGAGGATTTAAACGCTTTGTGTAGAGTAAGCATGGGATACTTTCATGGGTTGAAGGAAGCTCGGGGGATATACACATTCTTATCGGTGACCTTGAATCAAATGGCACATTCTTACAGGATATGAAAAGGAAAGAGTAAAATAATGGCTGTCACTCGAGGGAAGAACCCTGTAACCCTTCATTTATTCATTGATTGTGCTTACCATGCGCATATGATTCCTCAACTATTACGAGGTCTACGTGAAATTGACGCAAAACTCCAATTTGATACTACACAGCGGTTAGTGTCAAGATTCGGAAGCGTGTATGGTTCTCAGGGAATTCAAGCATTATTTGATGCGCAACTTATTGATGAAACGAGAAAACACAACGCATTGAATGCGTTATCTGGCACAAGTCCTTCTGAACCTTGTCATTGCGAACCGGCTGTACCATTACACGCCGCAATGTGGATATAGCGTTGCGGTTAACCGCAAAATGTGTTCTTGTCCCCTAAAATGGGGTCAAAAAGTGTTGTTCTAAAAAATCTATGGTTAGACTTGACCTAAATGAGTTGCAGCAAGGGGGAGCTGCCTTACAGGGAAAGGTGCAATATGCTCAGCAACACATGGTTACATCTTGTCGGCGATTCCATTGCTCAAAGCATTGAGAAAACTGTTTTCAGTTACAAAATTTATCACACTTATCAAAAGGCGCATTATCACAAAGTTTTAGAAAAAGCGAAAAGGAACGCTCAGCATAATGCTGCTATCAATCAGCTGAAACATGAATGGAAAGAAGCTGACTCCGAAGAAGCCGTTACGGCTCCTCTGGTTATTGGCGGGAAAACCAATTTTTGGGCAACAAGAGGCTGGTGGCCTTTCGTTCCAGTGGAAGTAAAAACAATTAACCCTCTTATTTCTACTGGAAAGCCAAAGACTGTCCGCAGCATAGCCCATTTACCATTACGTTACTTAGGTTCGTTACATCTTGATGGGAGAAAAGCGGATTTTTTCTACGGTGTTGCAAACAGTGAAGAAAACAAAATCATTTGGAAAGTAGGTACCACGGAACTATATCAAGAACCTCAGCTATGTTCCACCTGGTTTGACACTTCCGCTGATGGAGAGCTCATGCGAGGATGTTACGCTCTCATATTTGAAGATTCTGTAGGTCCAGAATGGGTAGAGCGCAAATCTCTCATGAAAAGTTTCCGTCCCATCACTGCCCTATACGAAGATAGAGACCTTGCTTCACCTGATTGGGATGACGCAGATTTACTTTGGGCTTCAACTCAATATGTACCAGATTCGCTGTATCCAACTGAGCCAGTTTGGTTTTCAAAAGATTTCTGTGAAGATTATCCTGGTTATACCTGTGTCGCTCAAATATATTCAGGTGTGGCAGGCATGAGTTCTTTTCAAGAAGACCAAGAGGAATGCTTATACATTCTCTGGAACGGGAAGGACTCTTTCAAGGTATTTAGATGCTGTTAGCTCAGAACAGGGCGATGTCGGCGGAGGAAAGGATTTCAAGCTCTTTGAGGAAGGAAGAAGCTTTCCCTTTACCCTCACTCAGGCTATTCGGGTCTTTTGTCGGTGCAGGTGTGTTCAGGAACCATGAAGCAAGCGTGAACTGATGTTCATCTAATGCTGATGCGGTAACAATGCCAGTAATCTCAAATGTCCGGTAATGCTTATCATAAAACACAGCATGAACAGTATCTCCTGCTTTGAGTAATTCTATTGCAGCGTTCAGCTGTTCCGTTGAGGCGGCTTTTGTTGGTGTATTGTAATCGCGTGACATGATGAGAAGTTCCTTTTTGATGAGTTCCTATTGTATCAAGAGTTTAAGTATTTGAGGGAAGAACGTTTGTTTTGCGTTCTTCCCTCAAATTATTTATAAATAGTAACGTTCCATAGACGGTCTCACAACGGTAGAATGAAGAGGGCTTTCAGTGGAAACTGTATTCCATGTATGGAACGCTTCATCAGCTTCCTGTCTGGTTCCGTTATCCATCGCTTGACTCAGATGGCGAAACGCTTTCTCTTCGCTTCGTTCCCATTCAATTACTCTGTCCATCCGTTTGATATGAGATGAATGAGCGTTGAACGTTGATGTGACTGTCAGTATGAGGAACATCACAATGATTGCAATGAGTTCCATGATAGTTCCAACGATTTGGTTTAGCGGTCCCCGTATACTATCTGCAATGAGAAGGTTTATTTACAGTTTTCTATCTAATTTCTTTACGCCTCTTTGTAGAACTCGAAGAATATGCGCGTATTGATTTGGTCTGATGATATTTGCATCGGTATTACGTTGCAGTTTGAAAACATAAGAACGTACAGTGGTCAACGAATTGACAACAGAGCGAAGACATGATTCAGTCAGTTTTTGGAACTCTTCCAATTGTTCTTTATTATCACCAATTCGATCAAGGACGTTTTGGTATGTTACATCAGTAATGTCAGGGTGGATGAGAAAACGGTATCCAACTCCATTGGATGAACTCACTAATTCGCTTACTGGCAGTAGATCAATCAACTCCTTATACTGATCCTGATTCAAACGGAACTGATCCAGAATACGTTCAGCTCTCTGAGTGAGTGGGAATTCAGTTTCCCCGTCATCTGCTTTCAACAAAACATCAACCATCTCATCCAAAGTCTTCTGAGAAATTCTTCCAGCTGCTGAGCTGTACAGCGTGTAGTACGCTTTATCCCATGCTGGCGTTCCTTCTGGGAACCAGCTACGGTTGGAGTATCTTCCGCGTGTTGAGGTCAATAGTTTCGTTTTCATGGCTTTATCTTACCGCTCTTTGTCAGATCGCCTGAATTTATGCGCCAACCCAGTGTGAGGATATCTTCTGCATCAATAAAGTATGGTCATATGTAATGTCTGATGAAGGAATAGCGTCATAGAAAGAGGAGCGTAGCAATGTTGTTTTCGCTGGTTTGACAGACCAGTTATCTGCTGTAAGGCTCATCCCTTCTTCCCCGACTCCTCCAACTTTGGGAGACCAACCAGTAGGGCTGTTCTTGTAAAAGTCTGATGCCTGCTCCCAGTTTGCAAATAGTTCACTATCCCATTCTTCTGAGAGATGTGTCTGCACATGAACATGGTTGTCTTTCGATGTCAACTCAACATCAAATTCAGTATCTGTTTCTTTCACTTGGAATTGAGCCAGTGAATGTTTTCCTGGTAGAACTCTTCCTCCAAGCATGACGGGAACAATGCTGCTGGAATGACGTTCTGGAATGAAAACACCAGTTTGCACTCCTTGTGAGGTATCCCATTCAACAGCTACGCGATGTGCTGCATTTTCAGCACCAAAACCAATATGAGGACTAATGAATGCAGGGCGAACATGCTTTAATCGTATCAGGCAGACCCCTGCAATAGCTTCTCCGTTGATGAGATGTAACCGCAAATGACTTGGGAGCATATCTTGCAGACGCTCAGGTTTTACACGGTAGCTGATGAGCAGTCTTCTATCAATTGTTGCTTTGATTGGTGGTAGTTTCATGGGTCTCTTATGGTTAGGAGTTCAATATACGTATGGCATGAGCGCTATTACCATACCAACAATAAGTAAGGGGACGCTAAAAACAATCAATGTTTTCGTTGTGGTTGATTTCATACTTCGTATGATCGGTTCAGCTGCTTGTAATTACTTCCCAGGTTTGTTATGATGAGCATATGAAACTTCTAACCAGGGATACGTTCCGTGAGCAAACGCTTGCTCGTGATAGTGAAAACTGTTGCGTACCTGGATGTAATGAAGTAGCAGTTGACGCTCATCATATTCTTAATAGGAATCTGTTTACTGAACAATATGAGTTCGGTGGTTACTTTGTAGAAAACGGTGCTCAGCTGTGTGCTAAGCATCATTATGACGCAGAGTTGACTCGTATCAGTGTTGCTGACTTACGTGTTTGGTGCCATATTACTGAACCAGCTGTTCCGTCTATGTTAGATGCTCAGAAAGAGTACGACTGCTGGGGGAATGAGTTGATTGCTCAGGGGATGCGACTTCCTGGTCCGTTATTTACCAATGAAGGCTGCCAGAAAGCTTTGAAGACAGCGAATCTTCTTTGGACTGTGCAAACCTGGTAACAACAAAGCAACCGCCCCCTTGGAGAAAACCTCGAACAAAGGAGCGGCTGCGTTGTGCGCCATCAGATGATGGCAGCTTGTTTACTTGGTGTTGATGGTGATTTTTGCGATACCAACAAGAAGGTCAGGCTTGATGTCCTTGATGCCGAAAGTATCGTTCAGAAGACCAGCTGCATCAGATGATACGAGAACACGTGTTCCTTCAAGAACAGCTGTTCCGTCATCGTTTGACTGCAATGGCTTCAAAGTGGAGCCATCAAGTTTGAAGATGTAAGCCTTCTCAACTGCAACTTTACCGTTGACGGAAACTTTACCGTACAGTTTAGATGTACCTGGGTCAATGACAAAGTTAGTCAGTTCAACTTTCTTGTCACCTGCTGTCAAGGAGATACCTGAACCATCGTGGTCAATTTCTCCCTGGACGTATGGGCGGTAGTCGCTGTTAGGGTCAAAGTACTTGACGTTTCCACCTGTAACTGGGAAGTGGAATGCTCCGTCAGTGAGTGTTGCGGAACCGACTGTTCCTGGTGTAACTTTGAGGCTAGTCAAAGCTGCGAGGAAGTCAGGGTCGACAGTGACCTGGGTGTCTTTACCTGTCAAGTTTGCTACCTCAGCTACTGGCTTTGGTGTGCTCATCGCGGAACTGCTGGAAGATGAACTTGGGGAAGATGTGTTATTATCCCCTGATGTTCCGTTCATGGAGCATCCTACGAGTCCGAACATGAGTAGTCCTGTTGCTGCGATACCAACGATTGGCTTTGTGAGATTACGCATTGTTTCTTCTCCAAATCTTGCAAAATCTTTGCTTATTGCAACTCATTCGGAGTACTTACGTAATTAGTTTGGTTTATCAGAATTATTTTTTCAGGTTCACTGTTTTATTTAACTGCAATGGTTGGTAACGCTCATTGAGGAATAATGAGTGTGCTTGTAAACTACTCAGCTGCTCTCTGTTGATTGTTGCAGCTAAGTCTGTCGCTGCTTGAGTGAGAACATGAAGCTGTGATTCAAGTGTTTTCTGCAACTCATAATCATCAGATTGCAAAGTCTTCGTAATGCTATGACCTTTATGATACAACGTAATTGTTTCATCTAAGTTGGTAGTCAAAGAGTCAACTTCCATCTGTTGTTCAGAAGTCAAATCCATTGTCTGCAACCCCTGAATCAGTTTTTTCAAATGGGAAAATATTGGTAATTGCTCTTTAGGGATTTTCTTCTCCCATTTATCCCAAACATCAAGCGCTACGGTTTTAGTTACCGCTTTAATTGCTGGCACTCTCAAAGCACCTATCCTTTGGCCAGAGTCATATTGAGCTTCCTCTCTAGTTATTGCTCTATTACCGCTCAGGCGCATTCCAAGGCTCATGCTGTCTTTGAGCAATAGTACGGTACCACCTGCCATAGCAAATACCGTCACAAGCCCTGAGGCTTGATCTAAAGCAGGTGGAATAGCGCTAACGATAAATTGTAATACGTTGTCACTGGTGAGATTGTCAAAACTCATCTTTGGAGCAGGTCCGATTAGCTCTTTGATAACGTGAGTAATATCATTATAGAAAAGCCCTGTAATAAAATAAGGGACAGAACGTAAAAACATTTATTTCTCCTTAGAGCTGAATACAGCGATGTTGGAGGCTTTAGAATATTTAGTCTGCAAGAAACCAGACTGAATACGCATTTCATGAAGCATTCCTTCATCCACATGAGAATAAATAGCTTCTAAACCTGACTTCATGTTCTCCAACTGGGAGCTAATAAGGGTAGTAGCTTCTGATTTGTCCCTGCGGCGCATAGTGGCCTTTTTATACAAATCAAGTGAGTTAGGAAGATGCTGATTGACAATTTGGTCATAATCATATGCATCTTCACTGCTTAACTTGTCAAAATCAGTCTGCAATGAGTTGACCAACAGCTCAATTTCGCTAACAAGTTTTTTCTGCTTAGCTAATAAACCATCACGATATCTATCCCACTTATTCTCAGTAGGTTGGACAACCACAGGGGAAATAGCTTTTTGTTCTACTTTCTTCTCCAACTGTACTGGCTGGTTAGCTTTTGTCGCTAAAGAAGTAGGTGGTTTACCGGACCAAGCAAGCACATACATGCCTTCTGCCACAATAGATGTTACAACAATCAAGACTCCAGCAGGTGTCAAGTAGCTTTGGACTACCTCAGGTATGTGCACAAATGAGACAGAGCCTGATTCACCAATTGCTGAAGAGACTGTCGTTAAGACTGCTCCTAAAGCGTCAAGAGCATAGTTTGCCCCTGCAATCAGGCCGCCTGTAAGCATGACTGGGAAAAATTTAAACATTGATTTGGTAAATCCTTTTGATAAGCAATACGTTCAACTGTAACAGGAGAATCTTTGTGGTATCATTTTTAGCTTCTCTGGAAATGAATCCTGTGGTATGATACTCATTATGAAAGAAACTCCTGAACTCGATCTTCCTACCGTAGTCCGTAATGCAGATGCGGTGCTTGTCCTTGCTGGTGCTGGGTTGTCAGCAGAGATGGGAATCCCCGTGTACTGGACTGGGGATGATGCCACATATGGGAATGAGAAATCCGTCAATGGTTATACTGCGTTAGAGCATGCCAATGCAATGCTTTGGGGACATGATACAAAAGCTCAGTTAGAGTATTTCAAAGGTTTATATGCACATATGGAGTCATTAGACTTCTCCAACAGTGTGTATGCAGACCTGTTGACATTGTTGAAAGATAAACAGTATTTTGTTGCCACATCTAATGTGGATTCCGCATTCCTCCGTGCAGGTTTTGATGAGGACAAACTGTTTGAAGTTCATGGAGCTTATCGTCGCAGTCAGTGTCTTATCGACCCGAATCATGGGTTATTTGAAACTCCTGTTGGAAGCGATGCAATATGTCCTGTATGCGGAATGATTGCTCGTCCAAACGTATTATTCTTCAATGACATCTGGATATATGCAAAAGCTATCCGGAAACAGGAAGCTGAGTACAACAAATTTGTGAAGCGAGTTCTCCCTCATGCAAAGAACCCTCTCATCTTGGAGTTTGGTGTAGGAACGACTGTTCCTCGCATCCGTCAAATGGGTAATGGTTTATGGGGGAACAATTTCCGCGCCCCTTACGTCCATGTGAATAAAGAACCTCGGCCTGAGTTTTTGTATGGTGATGTGAAGTCGAAGAACCATGCCCCTGAGCTGTGGGTACAGTCAGGGGCATGGGATGCAATCAAATCTTGGGCATAAGAAGCCAGTCAGTTTTCTGCGTTTCTAAGATTTCACTCTCATCAATGGGTGTGTTGAATACTTCCAGACCAATGATGTAGCAAAGGGTGTTGAACTCTTCTGAGGGGCTATCTCCCCAGGAGGTTCCCCCTGCAAAAATTCGAGGAACATCAAACACAAAAATTTCCGTCATGTATGATTCAGTCAGCTGGGCAAATTTGGTGAGCTGGGAATCAATGAATGCTCGGGCAGCTTTCTCATCAAACTCATCATTGTCATCAAAGAATTCTTCACTGATAGCATCATACGGAGCAGAAGCCATCAAGTCTTCCAAATTGCGGCCAAATCGGTTCCAAGCGAGTTCTTTGATTCGCTCAGGGTTAGTGAGGACTTCAAAAGTGCCATCTGCATTGACCTTGTGCGGGAGAACAGTATTCACCAGAAGGAAATCAGCACTCATAATATTACTCCAATTGTAGTGTGTATTGCGTTGTTGTGTAGCAATAGTTTACCACAAAAAGAGATGAAAATCAAACAAAAGCCCAGTTCAGACCCGCTTTTGTGATTTAGTAATTAGTGATTTTGACACCCATATTTTTGGCTTGTTCAGTCAACCAACCTTCATGCCAGCCTTGCACATCACATGGAGCGCTGGAAGCGTCAGCCACCGCTTTGTCATATCCTCCCCATGATAATACCCGGCAGGTTGCATCTGATTCAACTGCATGGACAAAATCAGCATGAGTAGTATAGCCTTGCTCAGTTGCTGAATACATTGTGTCAAAGTTAGAGTACCATTGGATATAATGAGAGTATTCATGTGCTAACATAAACTCTTTCATGGTATCAGTAGCGTTCGGTGACCACCATAGGAAAATAGTTCTTCCGTATGTAGCGTTGTAGCATCCACCGAAATCATTACCTGTTTTCCAACCACAATTATACGTTGAGTTAGTCGTTGTGACAACAGTAAAGCCTTTACCATCAGTTGTTCGGGAAAGCCAATCCTCAGGCGTTTTGTAGCTGGCCATGAACTGAGAAGGTTCAGGTTGTCCGACTCCACTGGGAAGTGCTTTGATATTTTGGTTTTCTTTCCAAGCTGCTTCCACCCCAAGAGTCTGAGGGACAGTCAACGTAGGCTTCTGAGCCTCCTCAGGCTGCGAGGAGGGCGTAGAAGGTGCGGGTGGGTCCTGGGAAGGCTCAGGGGTTGGAACGCTCGCAGGAGCCTCCTCAGGCTGTTTCTGGATAGGGCTATCAGGGATGACCTGCTGTGCTGCGTTTCCAACGACAAGAGCCGCGGTAACAGCGCTTCCACCACCAATAATGAACAGTGGAATGATAATGAACGCAAGCACAGCACCAATAGTCATGTGCTTCTTCTTTTCAGAAGGCTGTTGAGCTTCCTGTACTTGACGATGAATAGGTGTAGTATAGAGTTGGAACTCAGCTGTGTGAGCAAGATTAACTAAACGTTCTGACTCCCGCTGCCAGTAAGCAAACTGTCTGTTTGCTTCTTCCTGTTCAGGTCCGACAGGCAATGCCAAAGCTTGCTCATGGTAGTAATGAGCTCGCTGCTGGGCTTCTTTTAGGGTCATCTATTCTTCTTGTCAAGGATAACGGGTTACAATGATTATCGGAAACATATGTTGATAACACTGTTGCGTTTATCTAACATTTATACAACAGTACTATAAAATCATTCAATTGGATGAATCCAGCAGATTTTCATAAGTCAAAGTATCAAAAGGTTCTGAGGTTTGCAGCCATTTCAAACTGAAACTAAAAGCAGCATAAAAGTCTAAGTACTGCTCTAATGTAAAATCGCCGTTCTTGTACATTTCAGCGATAGCACCTAAATGAAGAGGAACATCAGTACTGTTCGCGTCATAGCCTTCCTCAGTTTCCTGTTGAGCTAAATAGTACTTCGTCCAGTTCTTCTGCATATTCTGAACAAGCAAACGAATGATAGGGTTTCCTACAAAACGCTGGACACCTTTGTCGTCAACATACGTATCGTATGAGCGACCATCAATTTTTACCACACGAATCTGAAATGGCAAGTCATGATTCTGTTGACCAAACTCAGAGTGAAGGTTCGCGGAAAGAGTATCCAGCTGTTCCTCATCCATAACGTCTGAGAGTACTTCTCCATCAGCGTTGAGAGCAAGGTCAACATCGCCACGTTTCATGTATGCATCAGCTAATGCATTAATGTCTTCCTCAGGAACTGACATCTGGTGTTCGTTCGCTGTATCGTTGAGTACTTGCTTTACGTTGTCTGTGGTCTTATCCATGATATTCCCCTTCTTCTTTATCATGCGTTAAATGTTCCTATCGTAAATGCTAAATCTCTGATAGAATGCACACATGACTAACCTAATTCTACCATGTAACCCGCTGTCAGGCCAAGGTTTCGATGAGCAATTTGCTTACGAAGCTGCGGCGATGCAGCGAACTTCGGTTCAGACGGGTACAGTTGACCATGATGAACTTGTCAATCATCACACCGCTGTGGTGAAGCTTCCACGATGGGCTGATTCTATTTCACTCTATCGGGGTTGGATGATGAACAACCATCAGTATTCAGTGTTTGCACAGGCATGCGCTGATAAAGGGGCACCACTTCTTACCTCCGTCGAACAGTACGAAGTAGCGCATTATCTTCCAGGTTGGATTGAAACATTCAAAGACTTGACGTTCCCAACAGTTATCGTTGAGGCTTCTGCGTCTTTGGAAGAAGTTCTTGATGCAGCTCTGCATTTAGAGGGTGACATTTTCTTCATCAAAGATTTTGTGAAGTCACGCAAAGAGGAGCCTGCTTTGAGCATTGCTCCTGGTAGAGTCAACCTGTATCCGACTATTCAGCGGTTCGTTACAGCTCAGGATGACTATATCGCAGGCGGAGTTGTTATTCGGGAGTTCGTGCCTCTTGCTGATGACCGTGTCGAAATTCGTGGCTGGTGGCGGGACGGTGCATGGCGAGCTATTACGGCTCACCCTGACTATGCTCATCATGATGAATTTCCGACCCCTCCTCAGGAACTGCTTGATGAAGTCAGCCGAAGACTCAATGACTTAGGCTTGTATTTCGTTAGTGTCGATTTTACGCTGACAGCTGAAGGTAACTGGGTTGTTATTGAAATTGGGGATGGACAAGTATCAGGTTTTCCTGATACAATTACCGATGATGTCATTAAGTCTATCCTGGTGTAGTTTCTAAAAGGAGAAAAGCATGTTCAGGAAAATTGTTTCATGGTTTGGTTTCACTAAGGTTGAAGCGGAAGAAGATACTGCTTCAACTCATGAAGTACGTCAGTTCTGTCCGGACACAATGACTGGTAATTTCAGTCGTGTTGGCAGTGTCCATCACGAGATGTAAATGAAGAAAGCCCTCGAGATTCCTTGAGGGCTTTCTTCATTTTGAATTTACACTACTTCTGCCTTTTTCTGACGACGAGCGCGGCGAGCAACTTTATCAGTAGGAGGCTTTACCAGGGTCTTTTTCTCTAAGTCCTGCAATGCTTTTTCGGCTTCTTGCTGCGCTTTGAGAAGTTCATCCTGTGTCTTCTTCAACTTATCAGCTGTTTCACGGACGTTCTTGCGAGCTGAAACAAGCTGTTCCTGGTATTGCTTCTCAGCTGTTGACTGTGAAGTCTTACGAACATACTGAGCAACTGCAATAGGGTCATTCATCAACAGCCCAACAGGAAGACTGATAGGTTCAGTGACTTGACCGTTACGAAGAATCCCTTGGAATGAAATTTTCGTTTCATAGATGAGTTCTTTATCCTCATACATATCTCTGAGGTCAAACGTTCCCTCAGTTTTCTTCTCAGCTACATTGAACTTGAAGTTGGTAAACTGAGATGCTTTCCCATATCCACGAGTCCAAGCGAATTGTGGATCATAGGAGACAGTAAGTTTTCGTGTAGTGTTACGAATAACTTCTGCTGCGAATAGAATGCGGTTGCTGAGTTCAGCCTCTGCGTTGATTGCAGAGTTGATGGATTCAGCAAGGGTAGTGAAATTACGAGTTGTCATAGACATGATTTGATTTTCCTAAAAGTAAGTTTGTTGGTTGGTAAACATTTTTGTACGCAACAAACTATTAGGATGTGTCCAGGTAAGAGACCTACTCGTCTGGGCGGAGTCCTTCATTCATGATGATTTCACCTCTTTCATTTGGTTCTTACTCTATCGTACAGGGAAAGCGTGTGCTACCTCATTTTTCAAATAGATAGCACACGCTTTTCTCAGTAACGGTTATTTTTCTACGACTGCTTGCAGGCCATGTGGTCCATATTCCAGAACTTTCTCTTTCAGCAATCGTTCGATTTTCATTGTAGAAGATTCATGCCCATTTGCTGCGCACCAGTCATTTAGTCTGCCTTTTAGCGCGGCATCCCAACTTTCTTTTGTCATAGGAATTGTTGTGGCAAAACGTAATCTGGTATCTCCTAACCTAACCATATTCATAGTGGTCAGACTTTCTAGGTTGTCACGGAAAAGTGGCGCAAGATACTTACTATTTGAGTCGCGTGAATTAGCCAAGTGGGTGAGTCTACCAACAGCATTTTCTTCATTAATTGCATACATAGTTGAGAAAACACCGCCGCCAGTATTGGCACATTGTCCAAGATGATAGGCTTCATAGCTGTCTCTAATCTCATCGTACGAAATGTAGTCAGTACGCATCCTCAATACCTGTCGGATAAAAGGTTTTAACTTATCTGGTCCAGCCTGATTTTCTTCTCTGAACTTTTTACCTGCCTCAGTATTGATAAAAAGTTTTATTACATCGAGAACTTGTTCATCACCTATTTCGTTATTGTTTTCAAGCATAACGAGTCTCCTGCCACGAGGATTATCCATGTAATAATCTAAGATTGAGTTTCTGGTGGTTGTTTTTCCTGACCCCGTACGACCAATAACAAGATGAAGTCCGTAATCTCTTTCTTCCTTGTGTTTTTGAATAACTTCGTAATCTTTTTCTGCAAGAAGAGTGTCCAACTTTGGTGTATTGTTGAAGCTATACTTGGTCTGAAAGCTTCTGCGTGCTACGGTGTATGACTCACCTGTGATTTGCATACGTGCACGGATGAGGTTCTTGAATACTCTGTTCTCAGTCATTGACGTTCTCCCCTAAATACCGTAATGATTCACTACCATTTTTCACAGTCAACTCTAAAATGCCCTGCTCTACGAGACGCTTGATTTTCATGGAAGATGATTCATACCCTTCCGAAGCGCACCATTCATCAAACTTCCCTTCATAGGCTGCTTTTGCGCCGTCTGGATTGATTGGAATTGAAGTACGTATGTATGTAGGTTTGTCTTCCACATATACACAGTTGGTGTGAGTGATGCTCAGGGGAAGTTGGCACGCGTCACCCAGTCTTAATTTACTGTCAAGAAGCAGCCATGACAGGGCTTTTTCTTCATCCCGTGAGTGAAGCTCAGTGAAAATAGTGAATCCTGAATTAGCTGCATACGATAGTGCTTCATAATTCAGGTAGGGTAGCTCTTGATAAGTAGAAGGAACCTCATGAGCAACAATATAATATGACCGCCTATGCATAGCCTTTTCTACCAACCATCCCATTTTTTGCTGGTCTTTATCTAAGGCTGAAGTTTGGCTGGTGTAGCTTGGATAGGTCATTTCTTCATATTCTAAGAAAGCGCTATTTTTACCATTGATAGAAAAGTCCTTCTGAGAACCTATGACCGATGTAGGAACATCATTACCAGGCAATGCTGTCAGATGGTCAACAACAGCGTTCATAGTAGTTGACTTACCGTGTCCTCTGAGGCCAGAAAACAGATGCATACCAACGCGAGCAAAACGACCGCCTCGTGTAGCATTAGTCGGACTACTGAACCATGCTGCTTCCCGTGGCGACAGGATAGACTCTAATGATGGGACTCGTTGAGGCGTGGGTTCTATTGTAAAACTTTTGCGAGCATGCGTGTAGGTCTCGCCTGTTATTTGCATGCGAGCGCGGATGAGATTTTTAAGTACTCTGTTCTCAGTCATCAGTTATTTCTTCCTGACTGCTCTAATGCACGAAGCTTCACTGAGGACGATACATATCCTTTTTCTGCACTCCATTGTTCATATTTTCCTCTGATGGCTGCTTCTATACCTTTAACATCCAAAGGGGTATTTGTTGTGACAACAAATCGTATACCATCGACTACTCTATGATGCGTAGTCGTAATACTTTGCAAAGCATCTGCTACCGCAAAGAAAGCATGTTGAGGTCTTTTTGATGTAACGGCGATATTTTCGTACAGGCGTTTTATAGCATTTTGTTCATTGCTAGTATGGAAGGTCATTCCAACTGTTGAACCTACATTTGACAGTATTACAGCACCTTCTACATCTGCGTATAGAGTGTCATAGAGCATGACATCAGCTCGCATGCGCATAACGCTATGTAAAAGCTGTTGGTTGTAATGCAGCTCATTTTCATGTTCTGTCTGAGAATCATCGGATATCTTTTCATAAACACGAGTTGAGTCAATTTGAACTCTTGTATCGCTCTTGGCAAAATCGTCTGGGTCACCCACAACTAAGGTGCGAAGAGATGAGTATTTGTTTTCATAGTAATCAGCTAGAGATTTGAGCGCAGTACTCTTACCACTGCCCGTTTCGCCGACGAACAGATGAAGGCCCGATTGCGGCGTTGAATCATCTGATGAAGATGAAAAAAGCTTCTCAAAACGCTGAAACTCATCATGAGAAAGAAGTGAATCAAAGGCTGGAACGCCTTGGGATGAGTGAGCTTTTAGAACGCCTCTACGAGCTTGCGTGTAAGTCTCACCTGTAACACGCATGCGAGCTCGGATGAGCTGCTTGAGGGAATGGTTAATAGTCATAATGCTTCCTTTACATTAGCACACGACCGCACTCATGTTAGGTAAAGAAAGTTTATGACATGGATTCTATGGAACCTTGTGTCCATCGGTCAGCATCTGGTGCGGCAGTTGCTTGATGGAAACTGTTTCGGCGGCATATCATCGCCTTACAATACACAATAGGCTCGAATAGAAAGAAGCTTCCACGTTTACGAAAAATGTGGAAGCTTCTTTCTAAGTTTTTTATTTAGAGAACAATGATTCGTTTGATTTTCTTCTCATCGTTATACCCAGTTTCTTCACCAGGTGTGACTTTACGAAGAGATAATCCTGCAACATCAGAGAACTCTTTCTTGTAAGAAGAGACGCTCTTTCTACCTGTGTCAATAACATCCCAATGGTTATCGTTGTCTTCATCAACAGCAATACCTTCAATTCCTTCGTCAGTGTCGACTGAGTAGAAGCTGTAATCAGATTGGTGATATGGGTCAGTGGCACTACCTACGAAGATTTCATTCGTGCCATCTTCATATTCGACGGTGAGACCTAATGCAGCTTTTTTGTCATCAGGGTTCTCAGCGCGATTTTTCAGTTCAGTTAAGCTCCAACGAGTATTCATTGAAATGCGTGGACTGTCAAGCTTCTTATCAATTGCTTCAATCGCAGCGCCAGTTCCGTGGGTGCGGCATGTTGCGGGGTTATTTGCGCGGCAGCGAACTTTCGCCATGATGATCCTTTCGGTTTACGTACTTCTGATTCCTATCATGCGGATGTATGAAAACAACCACATGAAATGAAAAGCTCCAAGCCGATTTACTACATGATAAGACTAAACCCTCCCCCTAACAAGGTACAATTTTCCCGAAGGCTAAGTATGAGTGACAATGTTATTGTTCAATCGATTGTGATTATCATCCTGTTCACAGCAGGAGGAGCTGGTGGTGCTGGACTCACGTTCTTCATCTCACGGCTCCTTGGTAAAGTGAATCAACAGGATGCTGAACTAGACAAGAACCGCAACATCCAGCGCGAAATCTATCGTGTTGCTATTGACGCTCTCCGCGGAATGACTGCTACCACCACTGATGATTTATACCGCGCTAACTACCGCGCTTTCCGTGATGCGATCAGTGATGCTGAAACTTTGAAGATGGAATCAGCTGGCATCTGGCGCGCACAGGCTCTTCTTGACTCCATCACTCATCGTTCACAGCCTGACGATGAGATGCGTGGACGTATTGAGAAGACAGAACAAGAACTACGCCGTTCACTTGAAGCTCTTATTGAAGAAGAAGAGACCAAAGGCCGTAAAAAGAAAAGCAAGAAGAAGTAAATAGCTTTCCCCACTCTACTTAATAAGAAATGCCCTTCATTCACAATGAGGGGCATTTCTTATTAACCTTCGTATGACCAGGCTCGCCAACCCTGCACCTGTCCTTGTAATCGTACCTCGGCAAGGAACGTGTTGAACTCAGTCAGTTCAGTCTCAGTAAAAGCAGCAGTTGGAACAGCTGGAGTGAAATAATCGTAATCTTCAACCATAGTGCTTTTGATACCAAAGAAAACAAAACGGTAGTCAGTCCAGGAGTTTCCTACACTCTCACCTGCTACTTTGTCATACCCTAATACTTCGGGAAGCTCACAGTCAACATACCCTTCTTCCAGCTGCTGCTGCATAGCAGGAGTCAATACCTTTTCCAGCTCCTTAGCTGAAACAAGAATTCCGTATCCGAACCCTGTTGCATGCTGTGTTCCCATTACTGAGTTCCTTCTATCCATCGCACAGCCTGGCTATATTCCGCTTCTGTGAACCCTGTGTACTTATCTGTGGTAATAGTCAAATACTTGTCAGGGTCAAGATGATGAACGAGAGGACGAATAGCATCATCTGGTAAACCTTCACCGTTGCCTACATGGCTGAAATATGGAAGTGGTTTTCCTTCGTCATCATAATGAAATCCTCTTCTGTTTGCTACATCATCAATCCATAGGAAGAAAGAAGGACTCAGCTCCTGGTCATCTAAAATACTCCAACCGCGAGGAGCGTGTTCAAATGCAGAAACCTGTGATTGCCAATCAAGGAAGCCGACGCTTTTGATGTTTAAAAGCTTATCCAAAGCGTACGGAGCATTGACCTTCCATGAAGTCAACCAGACAAAATCAACATCATCACGATGAGACAAAGCGGAGAGTTTCTCGGCAGCTGTTTTGCTATACGAAAAAACACCAGAGCTTTTCTCATTCCAATCAAATCCGCGAAGGTTGAAGATTTCAATATCAGCAGATTCTAACTCAGGAATCTCTTCCTCAGGAGTATCACGATGAACGTATGGTCGGATGACTCCATCCACATCACAATAAATTCGCACTGGCTTCGTGTATGATTCAGAGTCAGTCATCAGTTCAATGTGAAGCCTGTCAATCTCATTCTTCTCATGCATCATTTGTTCTCCTCAATCCATGAGTTGATGGCAGCGAAATGCTCATCAACAAGACCTACCCAGCTGTCTGTGGTAATAGCAAGATACTGCTCTGGGTTGATATCATAAGTCAGAGTGACAATAGGGTCAGCATTCCAGTCCTCATCATCCTCGGGCCAGTCAAGCTCTTCTTTAGTGAAGTAAGGCAGGTCAGGAGTATGGTCCATGGCAGTCGGTCTTTTGTTAGCGAAGTCATCTAACCAGATGAACTTAGAAGGACTCTCTTTCTGGTCTTCAAGGATAGCTTCTCCTTTACCTCGGTGGGAAAAGTCGGAGCGTTTCAGCTGCCAGTCCAGGTAGCCAACGCTTTCCACTCCAAGGATTGCATCCAAAGCATATGGAGCGTTCTCGCGCCATGCGGTCAGCCATACGAAGTCAACATCATCACGATGAGACAACTCTGAAAGAAACTCAGCTGTTTTCTTATTGAAATAGAATTGACTGTTCACTTTCTCAAAGCCGTAACCTGTGTAGTTGAACACTGTAATGTCCTCTACGCCATCCAACTCATCAATATTTTCCTGACTGTTGATGAATGGCATCACAACGCCATCAACGTCGCAGTACACCCTGAACGGTTTTGTGTACACACCTGAGTACACTGCACGGTTTTCGCTTACACTACGGTGTTCAGCGGCAATGGCAGGGTCAGGGGTGAAAGGTTCAGGCATAGTCATACAGTTATTGTATCATACAACTTTACACTTGAACAGAGGCGCTATCTTCTATCTCAGGTGTCACAGGAGATTCTTCTGTCTGCTCTTCTAAGACGGGTTCAGGTTCATGCCAAGTCTTCCAAGCAACCCAGAGAACTGCAGTAATAGGAGCGGCAAGGAGAGCGCCAATGACCCCACCCAGAGTTGTTCCTACCGCAATAGCCAAGAGAATGATAAGTGAGTGTAGTTTGAGGGCATTACCTAATACGAAAGGAGCAATGAGATGTCCTTCCAATTGATTCACTCCAACAACGATAGCGACAACGATAAGAGCTGTTGGAAGGTCATTAGTTACCAGTGTTACTAACGCTGCGACTGTCCCAGCAAGGGTTGCTCCAATAATGGGAATATACGCTCCCAGGAATACAAGTACTGCAAGTGGGATAGCTAATGGGACTCTAAGAATCAGTAGCCCAATGCAAATGAATGTCGCATCCATCAACGCTACGATAGTTGTTCCACGAATGTAGCTTCCGAATACTTTCACACTTCGGTCACCCACAAGCAATGCTTTACGTTGCAATAGTGGGGTACTCAGGAAAGAAACTAAGAACTTCCAAATCTTCTCTCCGTCTTTCAACAGGTAGAAGAGAATAACAAGAGTCAGCACAATGCTCACTAAGACTTCCGCTACACTGCTGGCTCCTGCTAATGCTCCTTTGGCGAAAGCAGATGAAGCGAAGTAATCTTCTACAGCTTTCATTGCTTCATTGACTGCTTGTGCTGAGATGGGTAGGTTTCCTGAGTGAAGCCAATCAGTTACCTGCTTTGCTCCATCTGTAACTGTTTTCACCAGATGAGACCATTGGGATGCGACACTATGGTAGATGAAGAAACCAGCTCCTGCTAGCACGCCGGCAATTGCTAAGAATGACACCGCTGTTGCTAATGTTCGTGGGAGTTTCCATTTTGTTTGCAGAAATCGTACTAATGGCGACATTGCACAAGCAAGAATCGTAGCGATGATGACAGGAACGAAAACCACATGCAAATGCACGATAGCAACTACTACAAGCCCAGTGAGCAAGAGTATTAGTATGGTTTGTGCTGAACGAGTGGCCAGTTTACCAAAACCATGGTTCCAAAGGTTGGTCTTCATGAACGTCTTTCTTGTATTAGATATCACGTATTGTATCGGTTATGGCAAAGTAAGAATGAATGCAACGATCCCAGCAACAGTGAGGAACCCTGTGATCCAAAGAAGTCTACGAGAAAGTACTCGTCTTCGTTCAAATGGGCGCAACACCCCTGAGAGTGCGCTGATAAATGCTATGAAGGTTGTCAAGGTTGAATAACCGAAACCTGTGAGAAGTGATAAACCTAAGAAAGCTGGGTCTGTGTAAATTTTCCCATAATCAATACCTTTACCCCAGCCGTCTCTTTCACCCAGGAAATACACCAGAAGAACATAGAACAGTGGTGTGAGTAGGGTAAGACCCACGCTGATGGTGAGGAATGATGCGCTGACATACCCAGCGACATCTTTTTTGAGAGGTTGAGGCATAGTTTGTATATCGGGCGTGTTGCTTTTACTGTACAAAGGTGCTACAATACAGTTGATAAGTCAGGAGATACCTCATGTTTACAGTGCATGATACGTTATACGATTACCGCAGCATTATTCCTCGTATGGGTGAAGCTGTTGATGGTTCTTTCGATGACTTGGAAGCTCACGACTTAGTGGTTTTCATCGACCCATATACTGGGGTTCCTACTATTGGTGAAGTTATCATGCAGGATGGTCACCGTTTCACTGTGAACAACATTGAGCTTGCGCAGCGTATTCATGGTGAGCATGTTCCGACTGTGGATTGGTTCGCATACCTTCCTGAGCCGAAGATGTTCAGGGATGATGTGTTTGAAATTTCACATAAGCGTCTGCCTTCATTCCTTGGTCGTAATGTCCAGGCGTATGGTGAGGACCGTGAATGGTATCAGGGTGAGTTGACTTACGCTGGTCAGGTCAACGGTACTTGGTATGCAATTGTTGACAAGGGGCAGCCGTTCCCGTTGGCTCGCACTATCCCCGTGGTCGTAAACCCCTGATTTTATGCAGTTTTCAAAGTTTATGTATGCAAAACCATAGAAACTGAAAACTGGACGATAATAATAGTTATATGTCGGTTATGTTACAAGAATGTTCCGCATATGTTACACTAAATGTACATCTCTCACAAAGAGATTGTTCATTAACGCTCTAAGCCAAAAACGTATAGACATCACAAGGAGACACACATGTTCAGTTGGTTAACAAAATCCCGTTCCTCATCAATCGATGGCCACACCCAGATGGTAATTGATGATGACAACCGTAAGCTTCGCGCTCGCCGCAACTATGTTCGCGCAGAAGAAGCCCGTGCTATGAATCAGCCTGAACCTAACATGTTCACTCGCCCGCTGAACATCATCGTCCGCTAAGTACGGTTTTAGAAGAAGCTCCCAGATACAATATCTGGGAGCTTCACTCGTTAATGCTCAATTTTAAAACGGTCGTATACTTTGCGGAGTGGCTTCGGGGTCCACCAAACCCATTTACCGAATAATGTCATTACAGCTGGAACAATGATACAGCGAACTAAGGTCATATCTACAAGCACCGCCACAGCCAATGCCACACCTATCTGCTTGATGAGTAACAGGTCGCCTAAAGTAAATCCTAAGAACACTAAGACAATGATAAGGCCAGCTGATGTTATGATACGGCCAGAGCCTTGCAACCCGTAACGAATAGCTGCACGATTATCTTTCGTCCTCTCATACTCTTCTTTGATTCGGGAAACTAAGAACACTTCGTAGTCCATTGCTAACCCGAAACCGAAAACAACAATCATCACAAGGATGATAGGGCTAATTCCTTCTATCTGAGAAGCATCAAAGTTCAGTAGACCAGCTAAATGCCCTCCTTCGAATCCCCAAGTAATCACACCAATGGAAGCTCCCAACGATAGCGTACTGAGAACAATTGCTTTGAGCGGGATGAAGAGTGAACCCGTCATGAGGAACAGAAGCACAAAAGTAGCTAAGATGATGAGACCAACAACTATCCAAGCGACACTGAGAAGACTGTTATTGAAATCAATATCTCGTGCAGCATCTCCTGTTACCAAGACCTCATTCTTTCCATCCTGATGGTGAACATATGAACGCAAATCTTGGACAAGTTTCTGCGCTTCTTTGTTACTTGCAGCGTCAACACTCACTGTTCCATAATTACCATCGCTATGATACTGGTACACAGGCGCGCTGTCCGCAATAGGACTTTCGCGCATAAAGTCTTTGTACGCTGCTGCTTTTGTCTTTACATCATATGAGCCGTTGCCTTTGATAACAGTAATAACATCATACGTTTTGAATGCTGGGAAATCTTTCTGCAACGTATTCAACGTTCCAATTTCACCTGTACTTTTTGCAAGGTATGGTGTTCCGTAACTGGTGACATGTAATCCAACGATGCTACTACCTAACAACAGCAGCAAACTAATGCCAGCAACAGCAATGACTGCAGGTGCTTTCTGAATTTTGCCAGCTAATGCACTGAACACTCCTTTCTTCGGGGCAACATCGCCAAAGTTCCGAAGTAAACGACCTAAGTTTCGTGTTCGCATTAGAACAGAAGGTTTGATAAGTTTATATCTGAACAAAGAGAAGATTGCTGGAAGCAGTGTCAGTGAACTCAGCACAGCAATCAGGATGACCGCAGCTGCGGAGATTGCTACTGACTTCATGATAGTAGCTTCAAACACCGCCAACGCAGAAGTGCATACAGCAATGGTAACACCAGAGAATAGCACGGTTCTTCCAGCTGTTTTCATTGTTTTCGCAACAGCTAAGTGAATTGTTCGGGTTCCTCTGTTGGGAAGACTTCGCAACACTTCACGGTACCGCGAAATCATCAACAATCCATAGTCGATAGAAACCCCTAACCCGATGATGGTCAGCACATTGAGGACAGTAGTATCCATCTTCGTAAAGTAAGAGAATCCGAACAATGCTCCCATTCCACCAAGAATGGAAACGATTGCTCCTACTAGTGGAATACCTGCAGCTAAGAACCCACCGAACACTAATACCATTACGATAAGAGCAAGAGGAAGGGATATCAGTTCACCTTTCTCTAAATCAGCGGAAGCTTGATGTGTGATTTGATTCGTCACAAGGGTTTGTGATGTGAGTTCTGCGTGGATTCCTGCTTTATCAAAGTCATGAACATAATCACGTAGCTCATCAGTAACGTTGTTAAGAACAGTAGTATTCTTAGCATTAGAGTAGGACTGTTTCACAGTGACAACAACTACTGAGTCTTTACCATTCTTGGAAACTAACGCTTGTAATGCTTTCTGCTGGGAAAGTACTTCTTGTGGAACTCCTACTGGTGTAGCAACTGACTTGACTGTCTTTTCATCAGCAAGCTTTTGTTGAAGCTTCGTGACAATCTTCGCGGCTTTTTCATTGTCAGGTGAAGTGTTTTTGAGCAGTATCATCACTGTTTCAGCATTATCATTGCCTTTGATGATGTCATCTGCTTTTGACGATTCACTTGACACGGATGGCTGGCTGGTGTCTAACCGGTCAAACAGCGACTGACCGAACACTCCACCAATAGCAATAACACCCACTGTCACTATGGCTACTAACCACAACATTATGGTGACAAATGGGTGTTTCGCTATCGTAAATCCAAGTTTTTGCAGCATGCAGCATCCTCATAAAGGGTTTATTTTTCGTATGCGTGCAATTATCGGCAATGCAAGGAAAGGTCAGGAGAAAGACCGAAGACTGGCCTCAGTGTTGTTCTCATCAATGAATGCAAATGCAGTAAAACCTTCTGCTTGAAGTCTATCTAATAGCAAACGGGTGTTCTTCGCTTTCTTTACTAAACGTGTTCTATACCCCTGACCAGTAAGAGTATTCAAGGCTTGCATATATGCAACAGTAACTTGAGGGTCTACAGAAGGAGAATACACGAGGGCTACTGATTCCTCTTCGCTATCAAGTTTGGATGTAATCAAATCCACGATTCTCTCAAAACCTAAGGAGAAACCAACAGCAGGAGTAGGTGCTCCTGATAGAGCGCCAATCATGTTGTCATATCTTCCACCTCCACCTAAGGAGTAGCTTTCATCAGCTGATTGAACTTCATAGATGGTCCCTGTGTAATAGCCCATACCACGAACAAGGCTTGGGTCGAACACTGCTACTTCTCTACCAAGAATAGTATTCACGGAAGCGATAATGGTTGCCAACTCGTCGTCCTCTTGCAAAGAATAGAAGTTCAGAAGCTGAGAAGCAACATCAGATGAAATGTCTACCTTTGCAAATTCTTCTACAATCTTTTCCTCGGAAAGCTTGTCACGTTTGTCTAGAATAACCAGCGCCTGGTTTTTCTGTTCATCTGGAATGCTGTTGTCGTTAAGGAATCTATCCAACAGCTTTCTATCATTCATCCGAATAGTGACATCGTTGATACCAAGAGCAGCAAGAGCGTTCACTGTGACAGCGACGAGCTCAATCTCAGCAATGCTTGCGGATTCACCAATGATGTCAATATCACACTGCATGAACTGACGGTAGCGGCCTTTCTGAGGACGCTCAGCGCGCCATACAGGAGCGATTTGTACTGACTTGAACACGGTGGGCAAAGAAGCCTTATTATCCCCGTAGAAACGGGACAGGGGCACTGTCAGGTCGTAACGGAGACCTAAGTCAACCAGCTCTTGCGGGGATTGCGCCTTGGAGAGAGTATCTGGCTTGATACGACGTTTGAGTACCTCAAACGTCATCTTCGTGTTGTCTCCGCCTGAACTGCCACGAAGCGTATCAATGTCCTCCATCACTGGAGTTTCAATCTCAGAGAAACCGTACTTTGCGTACACATTACGGATCAACATCAGAGCTTTTTCTCTGCGCTGTTTTTCGCTGGGAAGGAAATCCCTCATGCCTGTAACCATGCCTGCTATCTTATCAAGGCTAACAGGATAAAGTCAAATAAAGTATTATCATACCTCTAAGTAGCTTTTATAAACGGGGTACAAGCGGTATCCGTAAACAGCACGATTTGTTAGACAGACTGACAATCTCGCAAGTAAAAAGATAGTTTTCCTAAATACTTTCACTTTTTCGGCTAAGATGACCGATACAAGCTATCAATCCCAATGAAAGGAACGGAATCATGAAAATCGGAGGCGGTATTTTCTTGATGGCAGTAGGGGCCATCCTTGCCTTTGCCATTCAAGACGGAATCAACGGAGTAGATTTGACCCTCGTGGGGTACATTCTTCTTGGCGCAGGTTTCATCGTAACATTGCTTGCAATCGTCCTTGCAACACGTAGCCGTACAGCAGTGGCAACCACACGTACATCCCAGGACCCAGTAACAGGAGAAGGGGTGACACAAAGTGAGCGTTCTATCAACTGACCAGAAAAAGCAGCTTAAGAAGTTGCAGAAGCGCGTACCAGACGGCAAAGCCTTCAAAAAGCGCGTAGCCAACCACCTCAAAGTTGTAGCTGATAACCTTCCTGATGCAAAGCAACTGGACAACCTCAGCAAAACACTGAATAAGCGCTTCCCGAAACAGAAGCAGTCCCATAAGGGTAGCATCTTCGGAGCTATTCTTCTTATTGGTGCAATCGGTGGACTTGTATACTGGGCTGTCAAATCAGGCAAGCTTCGTGACGAAGACTTATATGTTGACGATGCAACCCACGAAGCAAAACGCAAAGCTCAGGGCTTCGTTTCAGATGTCAAAGGAAAAGTAGCTGACGTTGTTGATGATGTCAAAGACAAAGCGAAAGACCTGACTGACAAAGCTCAGGATAAAGCTGATGATGTCGCTGACAAGGCTCAGGACAAAACTGATGAGCTTGCAGATAAAGCTCAGAAGAAAACACCTCGTTCTGACGTGAAGGACTCAGTAGACAAAGCCGCTGATAAAGCGAGCGAAGCTACTGATAAAACAGCCGATGCAGTCAAAACAAAGACAGAAGAAGCCACAGCAGCTGTTCATGAAGCAGCACAGAAAGCTAAGCGCAGCTAATTTTATTCATCCTTAGGGTAAAACAAGCATAAAGAAAGAGGCTCCCGAATTCCGGGAGCCTCTTTCTTTTGTATTAAAAGCCACTTATACGAACATTTGTCTGTGAAGGTGTTGCCTCATCATGAGAAGATGCAGCTTTCATCCCACCTGAACCATCAACACGGATAAGTTTGTTTCCTTTGATAGCAATGAAATGATACTGGTTCGTTGCTTCATCATCTTTCTTACGTTCCACAGCCCAGCCTTTCTTCTTTAACTCAGCAGACCAAACGTTCAACGCTGGCTCACGAAGAGTAGGAGAAGTCAGCTCATACGCTCCCTCCCCGATTTGGTTTTCAAAGTTGAACGGGATGTTCTTTGGAGTGACCCAATCAGTATCATTTGTCAACCCTGCTGGGATTTTGACTTCAACAATCTGAGTTGGCTCAGGGTATGTAACAGCAGAAGCTGATGGAGTAGGTTTCGGAGTTCCGTTGTCTGAACATCCTGTCAACAGCAGTCCAGCAATTACAGAAGATGCTACTACAAAAACAATCTTATTTTTCATCGTCTAACTCCAACCAAGCGTTCTTTACACGGTCTAATGCCATTTGATAGTACTCCTCGTTATTCTCAATGCCGATGTACCTACGCCCTTCAACAACAGCTGCCACAGCGGTTGTTCCTGAGCCGATGCAATTATCTAACACCAAATCACCAGGATTCGTATAAGTGCGAATCAGGTAACGGAACAGTTCCAACGGTTTCTGTGTTGGATGTCCACCTTTGATGCGAGGATTCGGTACCAAAATAACACTCTTCGGTAAACGAGTCCCTTCGTTCTTTGTTTCAGAAGGACGCTGAGCGTTATAGCCAGGCCCTTCAAACGTTGCTTTACGCTTCGCATGATACGGCTTACCCTCAGTCATCTGAGGATTATACAGTGGTGGCTTCTTATAGAAGACCAGCACTGTTTCATGATTACGTAAAGGCTGCTTGTGTGCATTCAGCTGTCCTGAACCAATGGTCTTCTGCCACACCCATTCATATTTGAACAGCTTTGGATTACTCATTACCAGAAGAGAAGAGAACGGCTGGGTTGCCGTCAACACAATAGCACCATTGGGCTTGATGATGCGCTCATACTCTTCCCACATTTCTTCAACAGGAATGATCGTATCCCATGGGTTACGACTTACAGCGTAAGGAAGGTCAGCTAAAATCAAGTCAACAGACTCATCAGGCAGAAGTTTCATTTTCTTCAAAGAGTCACCAAAAAGAATTTGGTTCTCATAAGGATGAGGGTTCAAAGCAGAAGAATAAGGCATAGTAATTTAGTCTATCAGAAAAGGCTTCTCGTATGACTTTTTCCATCGGCTGAATGTGGCATCAGTATCCAATGCGCTGAAACGAATTGCATACTCTTTCTGTTCATTATTGTTTGAAGCATTTGTACCATGAGCTAACCCACCAACTTTTGTCAACTCAGATTGCATTTGCTTTTTCGTGAGCACGAACAGTTCAGTATCTCCGGTGGTTTTATCCACAACGACAAGATGGTAGCTGTGGAGTTTATGGTGAGGGCGAATCTGCACGAAGTTCACTTTACGATTGTTTTCATCATCAGCAGCTGTGACTTTAAACTCAGAGTATTCTTTTGTTTTCAAGTTCAAGAAATCACCACGTTCATCACGCGAGGGAACTCTTTGATATCCGTTCTCACGAATGTATCGTTGTTCCAGAAGTGAACCGTAGGACTGAGGTGAACGATACTGCACTGCCCATTTTGCAAACAGTTTCCAGTTCATTCCAGAGTAGTCCCCAGTCTGATTCATACGCATCAGCTGTTGAGAAATATTCTGTGTTTGGATACGATTTTCTTCCAACTGTTCAGCGAACAGCTCTTCATACGTTCCAAAGTCTGCTTCCTCATCTAAAAGAATACGACCTACAACGTTCTCATATTCTTTCCGAGCAGTAAAATATGCATCAAGATCATTTGTTTCTGCAGAGATGTCCATAAGCTGCTGTAAACGAGCTTGCTCCCCATGATGAGGACATGAGGTGGGGTCCTGAGCTTGGCAAGGACGATTGAGAGTGAGGATGTCGGACATGTTTCATTCCTATCACTCCTTACTCTGATAACATGGGTTAGTTACATACTGTTTACAGATGATTTGCCAATAGAGGATATATGTTTAGAAAAAGCGAAACCTACAAAGAAGCGAAAGCATTCATTGATGCGCACCTGAAAGCTGGTTTCGTTACCTATGAACAACTAAATGAACTTGCTTTTGAAAAATATGGTCTGAACGAACTTCTCACAAAACGGGAAGAACGCTCATTGGAGCATTACCTGTATCAGGCTTATCACAATCATTTAGATGAGCAGAACAAATGGGGAGCTACTCCCTACGATAGATTAGAAACAGTGTTCGCAGAGCTACGAACGAAACATAAACTTTTCGCTAATGTCAACTATGGAACATCTCAAAAAGATGCAGCGAGACTCTTAGATAGAAAAGTTATCAAAGATGAATATGATGGCTATGTATTCTTCCATAGCCACGACGCATACTTTTTAGGAACAGAAGAAGCAGTCTACCTTTCCTACGGAAGCTTTACACCTGGCATCTCCCACCGTAAAGCAGGAGAGCAAATCAAAGAGCTCTTAGAAGAGTATGGATATGAAGTTGAATGGAATGGGAAACTGGATACCCGTATGAAACTTTTGATTCCTGGATGGCATAAGAAACTAGCAATTACAAAATTGAGCAGATAAAACTAGAATGGACATACGCGATAAGAAGGCAATCATATTAGAAACGTACAAAGATTGCGTGAAAAGAGCTTGCGAAAATATCATAGTAAGCAAGCCAAGGGTAACAACTATGAGCGCCAACGGCAAAAATGGAATTAGTGATTTTGCTGCTTTTAGAAGTTTTCTTTTAGATACGAGAGGATTACTCCACCTAAATGAACCCATTCATTACAAAAAAATAATAGCAATTCTAAGAGAACTTGAATTATCTGAAGAAGAAAAAAACAATCTCAGGACCCTAGAAGTTGAAATAGAAAAGTGTAGTGCTCCTTTTGTTTTCTATAAGCAAGATAGGCACATACCCCTGGAAGAACAAAATAAACTTATTTTCTATGGAGAAGGCATCCATTTAGACTCTAAATTGTTGAAAAAAGTTTATTCTCTATCCATTTCTGAACGCAGTGAATATTATTTCAATTATGTATTAGTTACTAGGCAACAGCTTTCATATTTACTATATTTAGTCAATCTGATTGATAAATATCAATCAGATGATACTCTGCCAAAAATAACATTTGAACACTATCCCTTGGAATCCTATGTCTCTAAAAAATAATAACGATGAAGAGCATGCTTTGCTACTACAAGGCTTTACTGATACTGTGAACCGAATTCGTACGAACCCTCTCATTGAAAAAGGTTATATAGATATAATTCCTGAAAGATATTTCTACTTGTTTCGGTGTCTTCTCATCGATATTAGACCAATTATTTTCCCCACAAAACAAGATGCCATCTATTGGAAAGAAATTGTCAAGGTTTGTGAAATTTACGGAGAAAATTCTGACGAGTTAGCCTTTGCTAAAAAAATTATTGGTGAACAAGTAAATACAAATATACGCTTTTTCAATAACCCCTATCTCCAAAGCGACAATGTGGAAGATTTTTTTGCAACTTATATAAATGGCGATGGACATCATTATAACCCAGATAAAGCAAAAATCATATACCAAGAAAAACCATTAGCGCGGGAAAATTCTCAAAAAGATATCATGCTATGGTCTACTCATGTTGCGGGAGCTTTAACTTATTTGACAGAGTGGATTGCGAATAGTGAAAAATGTCCAAAACTAAAAAATTTTTTGCCTCATTTTGATAATTTGGAATCCTATTGACTAGAAAATGCTAATGCTCTTTGTTTCTTTTTTACCCATACCGAATGCTGGGTTGAGAGTTACTGCGTTGTTATTACCAGTTTCAGCTTCCTGAACTTCTTTATCCTCAGCTGCGAACAAGTCAAAGTTCTCTTCCCGTGTAGGGGTCTGGCGTTCTAACATGAGTTTACCTTTCTTCAAAATGTTTGTCAGCTGCATACGAGCTTTCATGTTCAACGGGTGGCTGTATGAACCTGTCTCCTGTTTGGGGTGAATAGGAGTGAGTAACTGAGGGTCATTGCCAATAGCTAAATGCCAACCGTCAGGTAAACGTACAAGCTGTGTATGGGTAGCTGAGAATGAAGAACCAACCTTGTACACTCCAAGATGTTTTGGAAGGTTGTCATGGTCATGAACATCAGCTAATACTGCAATCCAGTTTTCATCAGCAGTCTTGATATCATAAGACTGCGCAAGCCATTTACGAGTGAATTGAATGCGGTCAGTTGCATTCACGTGTTCAGCTTCCATAATCTGGTCAAAGTTCGTGTAAGTCATGGTGGAGAAGTCTATCTTTCTAAGTAAGTCAGTTACAGCATACAACTGTGTTCAGTTTGATTCTATTCCAGTTCCAGATAAATCAAAGAAAACGACGATTATGACCTTTACTTTTTCATTGATAAGAGATTACCCATACGTGCGAATGCACCACTGTACACAGCAGTATCCCACGTGAAATCTTCTTCAAAAGAAAGCTCTGCCATAAATTGCGCGAGATTGACTGCGCGTACGTTACCAGGCCAGTAAACGTTGTCGATAATGCCTTCACCTTTGTTTGTAGGCATGAAAATAACAACAGGGACAATCTTTGCTTCTGGGAAATGGTACCGCATCGCGTTTGTTGCCATCTCCATATTACGAGACATGTGCTTTACCTCCCCAACCTGCTTACCTGTTGGAATGTCTTCTGCAAGAAGGAGAGGAGTTTTAGCATAGTAACGCACATCACCTGATTTGTAATTTTTGAGGTCAATGAGATAGATACTATTCTTTGTTGCTAGGATGCAGTCAATATCCGTATCATAAGGACCAGGTATGAACCGTTCTTGATCTGGGACAGGAACAGACCAAATTGTAGAGAAACGGTGAAGGAGAGAAGCTTTATGCATCGCTTTTGCGAAATTCTGCTCCCCTTGAACACCCAGATTAATTCGCTGCTGGTCCATTTCGGTAGCTTTCTTCAAACCTTCACCAGGAACACCAGTCATATTAGGAAGGTGAGGTAGAGGCATTTCATCAAGTGTTTTCGGTTCAAAACCAGTAATACGACCACGGGCTGTGGCACTTCTCACATAATCGAGCTGCCCGACATTGACAATGACTTCAGTTTGAGTATCTGTCTTTGTCGGGGACTTCTTCTTCGGATAAGCTCGAGGTCTATGAGGAACAACTGGTCTCTCTCCTGAACCATCAGCTGGAACGAGTAGAGGTCGTTTGCTAAGAACTTTGAAGATAGGAAAAATCACGAATGTTTTATTGAATCCAAACACCATGACGGCTGAAATCAATAAAGCTGCCCAGATGACTTGGTTGTTGTATTCGCTACGGAAGAAGAGAGTGCTAAAAAGGGATAAACGCCAGAAGAACATCCAAGACATCTTGATGAAGTTGACTATCTTTGAAAACATACGGCCCCTATTATGCACGAAGAATTGATCTTACTTAGTAAGAGTTATCGCCCCGATGAACGATTACTATAATTATATATAGATATAGTTCTGACACTATCATACGTACAGATAATTTTCAACCCCTACACAATTATCAATAAATCCGATACATTCTTTATGCACATCAAAATTGATGAAGTAAAGCCCAGAGCTGTCGCCTACCTCCCCTCCACTCTCAAGTCTTACAGAAGCCCAGGACTGACAACCACAGGGTGGACATTGCAAGCATTTTGGTACTCCCAGGATAGAGCTACTCCTGGTGCTTGTTTCGGCATTCTTTTTATTGAATTCGGGTCAGCAAAAGAACTAACTTATGACACTTTTTTGAAAACAGCAGGCTCCGATCCCAAACTTCTTAGCGGTCGTGAAAATATTCACCGATTACGAAACGGTAAAGCTCGTAAAGCCAGTAAGTCAACATTAAAAGAGTACCACAAATACTTTGGACAAGAGCTTCCAGAGTTCAATCAAGTTGGCTCTTTTCTTCAAGAAATGATTGGAAATCCTTTACCTCAATTACCAGAAATTGATGGCTGGTACTTACAAACCATCCGCAAGCATTAGAAAGTCATTTTTATGTACATAAAAACAGAGAAATTAGCTCACCAGAGTATTGCATTTTTGCCCACTACTCTATCAAGTAAAAGGTTTTATTCTTCCTATTTCAAAGAAGAATATTTTATGGGAAGTATACAGGCTTTTTGGTACACGTACAGAGCCGGCATTGTAGGGGCATGCATGGGCATAATCCCATTAAGCTCTTTACCTAAAGAGGGGCTCAGCTACAAAGATTTTTTGAACCGCGCTGGTGTTGCATTTTCTCCTGAAAAGCTGGCTGTTCATAATATGAGAGAAAATAAAATCAGCAGAGGGACCATCCCATTGCTGAACCATGTGAAAGATGGATGGGGAGCTGATGCCCCTCCATTTCATATGATTGAACCTTATCTTCGCCATATGCTTGAAGAACCTTTACCAGAAATGCCTGAAGTTGATGGCTGGTATAGATTGAAGAAATGAGACACACTTACCCGATTAGGTTGTTTGAGAAGAAGTATGGTAGACTCTGGCTTACATTACAAGTAAGAAAGAGGAAAACACCTTTGACTAGTGTGCAAAACCCTTCAGTTCCTGTTACCCTCAATCCTATGGATCAGCTCACAAAGAGTCGTATCCTGTGGCTCAATGGTGAGGTAAATGATGAAAACATGGCTGACCTGAGCGCTAAGATGCTCCTACTGTCAGCTCAGGACCGAGAATCAGATATTTTCCTCTACATCAACTCTCCTGGTGGAAGTGTTACCGCCGGTGTCATGCTCTATGATGTTATCAAACTGATTCCAAATGATGTTGCAACTGTTGCTGTTGGTATGGCTGCTTCAATGGGCCAGTTCCTTCTCAGCAACGCTGGGACCAAGGGGAAGCGTTTCATCACCCCGAACGCCCGAGTCCTTCTACACCAGCCGCTTGGTGGTATGGGCGGAACTGAGTCAGATGTTCGTCGTCAGGCTGAGCTTATCCTTGACATGAAGAAGCGTCTCGCTACCATCACCGCTGAGGCCACTGGTAAGACTGTTGAGCAGATTAATCTTGATGGTGACCGTGACCGCTGGTTCACAGCTGATGAGGCATTGGAGTATGGTTTCGTTGACCACATCATCACCCATGCTCACAATGTGACTGAAATTTCCGCTTCTGACGCTAAGGCTGGTGCTTGATTATGAATCTTTCCGCAATGAACCCTGAGGCTCGTTACGTTCTTCCTTCTTTTGAAGAGCGCACCCCTTACGGCATGAAGCAGCAGGACCCGTACGCTAAGCTTTTCTCTGAGCGTGTTGTATTCCTCGGTACTCAGGTTGATGACACTTCAGCGAATGACATTATGGTGCAGCTGTTGACTCTTGAAGTCATGGATAGCAACGCTGACATCACAATGTACATCAACTCCCCTGGTGGAAGTATGACAGCTCTCGCTGCAATCATTGACACCATGCAGCACATCAAGCCGCACGTTTCTACTGTCTGCTTGGGCCAGGCTGCTTCCGCTGCTGCTGTTATCCTGGCTGCTGGCCAGAAGGGTAAGCGTGCAGTTTTGCCGAACTCCCGTGTGATGATTCACCAGCCATCTACTCAGGGCGAGCGTGGTCAGGCTTCTGACATTGAGATTCAGGCTGCTGAGATGCTGCGTATGCGTACTTGGCTTGAAGATACTCTCGCTGATTTCACTGGCAAGACTTCCGAGGAAATCAACCTCGACTTGGAGCGTGATAAGTTCTTGACTGCCCCGCAGGCTATTGAGTACGGAATTGCTGATGTGATTCTTCCTCCTCGTAAGAACAAATAAATAATAAGTACAAAGTAAAGGGAGCGTAACCGAAATGGTTACGCTCCCTTTACTTTACGCTCAAACGAGTTCAGCGTCCATAGCCGTTTCCGTTGTATGGGTTATTATATGGAGGTTCTTTGCCCTGGTCTGGGTTATGTGGTGTATTCCACTGATTTGGCTGTGTGCCATCGTCAGCGCCGTTTGAACCGTTTGCTGGTCCTTGCTCGTTCTGACCAAAGTCAGGGCGCTGAGGGGCGTTCTGTGGGTTCTGAGAAGGTGCGTAACCGTAAGGGTTAGCCTGTTGTGGGTTCTGCGGAGCCTGAGGCTGGTTCCAGCCTTGGTTCTGCTGAGGGAAGCCACCCTGCTGCTGATTGTTCCAGGCACCTTGAGCTTGCTGGTTCTGGTATCCATTGTTGTAGCCACTTGCAGCAAGAGTTGCATCCTTGTTCATAAAGAATGGTCCGTTTGCACGACGAGCATCGTAGTGGTTGGTGTTACCAAACGCAAGGATTGTCATCCAGATAAGCTGTAAGAATACGGCGAATACGGTCCATCCAGTAACTTCCTTACCGAAACCTTTGTTGATGTTAATGTAGGCATAAACAAGAACGATGATGAAGAAGACTGTTGCAACAAGGTAAAGTAGTGTTCCAAGGAACGGAATGATTTGCAGGAGGGCTGCAACGACATAGAAGATAGCCCATTTCCCTTGCTGGTTACCTACTTCTAACAAAGCGTAGGTGTTGTAAACTGGAACCCAAGCTGCCCAAGGATTTTTATATCCTACTTTTTTGAATAATTTGGAACCAGCGATTCCAAACCACACATATGTAATAAGGCTAATGAATAAACCAAATATGGCAAATCCAACAGCAACTGCTGGGTCTCCATGTGTTTCGTATGAACCATAAGTATGCATAGTAGTACCTTCCTGTTGTATAGAACATGTATCGGTATTATGTAAGATTTTAATGCAAAATAGCTGTTCTACCTCCAGGAGAAGTAGAACAGCTATTTTCTTGTTATGCGGCGCTCCAAAAGTTGACAGCATATGTCATCATCAAGGAGACGAATACGGTCACTGCGACGAAAATCGCTACAAACCGTATGAGGGGTTTCTTATTCATCATATGTATTTTTACCTTAGCTTAACAGAAAGAACATTTTGGGCAGAGGTCAAGGTTAGGCTGAATCAGCCAGCCTTTTTCCTCAGCTAAATACTTACGAGCATAACCCAAGCGAGTTTCCTGGTCATCATCTTCTGAAACCATGTAATCGTGAACTTCTTCTGTCCCACAGTCGTCGCAGAATACAGCAATCTGCTTCGGGTATTGTTCAGCCATAATTATGCTCCTAAAACGCTTTTGTTGAACTTCTGCTGTGCAGTATAATCTGCTGGGGTGAGTACTTTGATGACAAAGTTCCCCTTGAAACCGAACTGAGCGATACTCTCAATAGCTTCCTGCGCTCGCTTGACAGAGGAGAAGACCTTTGTATCAAGGTTCAGATTCTTGTGATGAGCAAGAATGCTCGAACGGTTATTCTCAGGGTCAGCATAAACGATGTAGCCATATGCATTATCAACATCTGCATCAGTAACAGCAACATGGTACGGCAGGTAATCTGCGGTGTGCAGGACCTCATCACTGAAACCCTGCTCACCTGCAAGAGTATCCCACTCAGGAGTGTTCAGCTCACGAACATCATCCCAAACTGACTGGAAAGAAGTGTAGCCTAATGATGCAAGACCTGGAACTAATTCAAAGCGACCATCATTCCGCTTACCAATGTAGAACAAGTCCTCATCCTGCGGAATTTCAGACTCAGGAAGAACTCGTGCGCGAATACGGGCATCACGCGGAATGGCCTTATCAGCTTCGATGAGACTACCATAGTTGATGACATCCTGCGCACTGATACCTCGGAAGAGAATGCGATGAGCGAGTTTCTCGCCAATCAGGATAGCCTTCTCCAACGGGAAACGGAAGTTCTCCAAGAAGTCATCAGTACGATTGGAAGGCATCGACTCATACTGGTCTTCAAGCTGCTCATTGTACGCATCGTTTTCAAACATTACAGCCCAACGGGAATCATGCTTTGTAACGCCTGAACGACGGACGACCTTCACCGTGAAGAAGCGCTGCTCATCTTCTCCCAGCAGAGATGCGGGAATAGCATTCAGCTTGAACTCCTCAATGGCCTCAATGAGCGGGGTGTTCTTACTGTCAGCAACAAACGGGAGAATAGATTCCATGATTCCTCTTCAAATGGGTAACTAATATAAGCTCTATCCTATCATACTGTGCATGCTTGGTCAACCTTTCACAGCACCAACGCCCAGATGCCTAACCCTAAATACACGATCCATGCCACCCAAGCGAATACATGTTCAATATACACCAAAGGTGAAGCGGTTTTGTTGACAATAGCTCTTTGCTCGGAAAGAAGAATCGTTTTATTATACAACCATGCAGCATTTACTAAGATAGTTGCAATTGTAAGTGGCACCAGAGCAATGAGTACTAATATCAAACCACTTTGCCAGTGAATAATAGTGTTATTGAGTCCAACGAATAACGCATAGAATGCAGGGTATGCAAAGACGACTAGAATGAAATGCAGCGTCAGCGACCAGAGCTGGACACCTGTTGTACCTTGAGCAGCATGTTTCGCTGCAATAGTATCAGGAATATGTACATGCTGACGGTAGTTCTTACGCGCTTGGACACGAAGAGTAATAATAACTGGGATAGCTAACAAAGCATACGCTAACGCTACCCATAGGAGAGAAACCATGCGATGCTTTCAACAAGGGACAGATTGGAGGTCCTTCATCTATCGGGTTTTAGTCGCTTTGGATGGTATAGATTTCTCCTTGGTGACGAATTTTGAAATCTCCCCATCCGTTGTCGTTTAACCCGTCCACATACTCACCAAACTCGGTCAAAGATAAGAAGGTTTTGTCATCAATCATGATGCGAGCTTTTTCACCAATGACTGCTTCACGGTTATTGCAAATCAGAGTAGCTCCAACGAGTTCTGAGGTGAGAACAAGGTTCAACCATTCTTCATCTACAACATCTTGCTCTTCTGTCTTGTATCCAGCAACTCTATGCTTGACGGAGTTCCATAATGCTTCAATCTTGATTTTCTCATTATTGCGTTCAACAGCTAAACAGGTTAGAGCGTTATACCCTTTCCATCCTTCTGCTTGTTTCTGCGTAACGCCACTTGTGAAGATTTCATGAGCGATAGCTTTTATCGCTTCACGTGGCAGGTACATTGCATCACGGTACTCAACTTCCATAGGAGAACGGAGCATCACTGTCTTATCAACCAAACGGTGGGTAAGATACAATGGCTCTCCGATACGCAGTAGCCCAGCTTTGATAAGAATGTCAAACTTTTCTTCTGTTTTAAGATGAGTAGGGTTCTGAACAATAAACTCTGTTTCAGCTGCATCTGTTGTTGCTACTTCTTCATGAGTGAGTTCAGTCGCTTCTTCCAGGGTGCCTAGTCTACGAGCGATAGTACGCACATCTGTACCAGCTAATCCTAATACCGCTATTTGATGCTCCACGAGGAGTTTTGCAACTGAGTCAGCGTATGCTCCGTTGACTGTTGGTGGGATACTGACACCGTGCGCCCAGTTGTGGGTTTCAGCATTGACAACGCTGAAACCTAGCTCTTTCATGCGGTATGCGCACAAGGATTCAATAGTCTTACGAGTTTCTATATCCCAAGGCGTTCCTAAGCTTTCAGCCATTCCAATGAGCGGGTATTTGATATCTTGTAACCAAGCTTTTTTGGAATGCGTGTTACGGAAACGAGCAAATGGAGTTTCACTGGTTTCCCCTGTGTAATGTGTCAAACTATTCATATAGTCGCGTTCATCGTAGAAGTACACGACACTGGATACTCCTGAGGCGCTTCTTGGGTTCAGATATTTGATGTCTTCTACCCTAAAAACAACACGGATGATAATATCTGGGTCAGGGAATGAGCGTCTCTCTTCAAGAAGAGCTCCTCCGTTGCTGAGCTTGACTACACTCATAATCTTAATGCTCCTTGGGGAAGTTGGATTTTGTGAGGTTATCTGCGCTTAACGGTAGAAAACGCAAAAGAGGACACTCAACGTTGAGTGTCCTCTTTTAGAGAGAAGAGATTATGCGGCGTATTGCCAGGTGCCCTCAGCATTCTGTGTGAGCAAAAGAGTTCTTGGACTCTCCTCGTTTGATTCTTTGAATGGGTTAGGGTTTTTGTACGGCTTTTCTTTGGGTTTCTGAGTGTTCGCAGAGTCAGAAGAGGTTGAGGAGGAAGAGGATGTAGGCTGCTCCTTGGAACGCTCTTTGATCCGTGCTTGTACGCCCCGCAGCAGGTCCTCAATGTTTGAAGTGTCCATGTCCATACCTCATTCCTAACTGGTTATATAAACCTGAGTCCGATCTTAGCAGACTTTCTTTTCAAAATCAACCCGCTAAACAGGGGATTCTTCTCTTATTTGGTAGAATAATACATATTCATTACAGAATGCTGACTGTTGGGTTGTTCCGATAGTTTTCATAGTTGCTTTTAGATAGGAAAAATTCATGGTTGCTATTGTGTCCACCAACAACCCTCTTACACGTGATAATCGTGCGCCCGCTCCTGCGTTGAAAGAAGATGGAGAAAACTATTCGTGGAGGATGTTCTTCGACAATGACCAGCGCATTGTTGATGCTGACACTCCAGAAGAATGTTTAGATTTCATCATCCGTGATTACTTGTTACTTGATGCTGATGCCCGTAAAGATGCTCGTTTGAGCCTTGCTCGTTTGGTGCAGCAACTTGCCCGTGCAACCATTCTGGGTAACTTGACTCAGGAGCAGATGGAGGCTCTCAAAGAATGGGAATGGGAAGTTCTCAACTATGGTAGCGATGAAACAGGCTTTGATCCATATGGTTGGGGCGATGGTTCACGTCCAATTGGCTCAGAACAGGATGATGAGCAGCCTGACTTCTGGAACAGCGATATTCAGCTTGTTTTGGTAGACACTTCTTATACTCCTTACACAGATATTCTCCCTCCCCTTTCCAGCGAAGGTGACTATGCTGAGGTAAAGAACATCATCTGGCTACGCCCATCAGATGACTTACAGCTTCTGCGTTCACTGTCACGCATTGGTTATATTACATTCGGCACTCCTTCTAACGTTGTTGCGTTAGAGTTGGCTCGTAAGAACTAAATAACTTCATGAAATGAGGAAGGCCCCGAAATTTTTCGGGGCCTTCCTCATTGTGTTTACAATATTACTTGTAAAGGTTCTTTGCACCTGCGTCCATAACGAGTTCCCCGTTACGGAAGGCAGGACGCTTCTCAGAAGAAAGCTTGGAGTACTTCTCCAAGTGCTCAATGACAACACCGTCAGCGGTGTTGCGAATGATACCGATTCCGAGAGAGTAAACCAACGGGTTACGGCTTGCATCATCTGCTGAGATGTTTACCTGAGTTCCTGCTCCGTTGTCAATACCCAAAGAGACCTTGTACTGCTTGAAGGAGCCAGTACCGTTAGACTGAGCGGAGTAGGCAATCGGAACAACCGCCTCAATCTCATCAGTCATCTTAATCTCAATAACCTCCTGAGCATTTCCACCCGGAACACGACCAACATCACCGAGGTGACGGACTGCACCGTTCAAAATGCTTGGGGTAGGGGTAGGCTGGCTTTCAGAACCGAAGGTTGAAACAACAAGCTCGCGGCCATCGCGCAGGAGAACAAGAGCGTACAGGTCGTAATCTGTGTTGGAAGACCACTGTGCAGTCGCACGGATGACTGGTGTCTTCTCAATGGTGACTCGTGCACCCTTAGTCAGGTCAATCTTACCTGACTGCTTACCTAAGTTGATGCCGCCACTGGAAGCAGGAGCTGCCTGCGAGGACGAAGAATCTGGGGTGGATGAAACAGGCTGGCTGTTATCCTTATTTTTACCGAAACCAAACAAAGCCATCTGTGGGCCTTCCTTTCGTAGTTTTGTTGAGATTATACTACCACACTTTCGGGGGTGGTACAACAAAGGTGAGAGGATCATCCAATATGTTTGTGTATGAACGTTATTCCAGACAGTACCGCTGACATGCAGCAGTCAAAGCGCTTCCAGTTAATCAAACAAGGTGTCATGCTTCATATAGCGACTATCTTCGGTCCATTGTCTGTTGTTCCCAAGCCTCATCAGAAGAGAAAAGGGATAAAGTTGTTCATCAATGAATACGGGTTGAATCTTATTCTGCTTGGTTTATTTCAGCTGATGATTTTCCTGTACGCTCAGCCTGTATGGATTGTTGCTGAATGTATAGCTGTTGGCAGTTTGTTCTTCTTATCAGTTCTGCAAATGTTCATTGACTCCTCCCGCAAAAGCATACATGTTTTTCATTCTCAGCATCATGAGACAGGGTTGAGTGTTCGTGTTGAGGACGGCCGTTGGGCGTTCTTCAACCATTATGCTCTTCCTATTGGACGCAAATATGGTATTGCTTTACGTTCTGAATTGCATCGACAAGCTCAGAAGCATGGAATTGTTTTGTACTGTTATGCACAGAATTTAGATGTTGCTCAGTATTATGTTCATGAGCATAGCCAGGGTGTAATTACTGGGACTGGCAGACCTCTGATTGTGTGGGATTATCGTGAAGATAAAAGCTCCCCTGCTTTACCTATAACGCAGAAGCAGAAACTTGATTTGTTCGGTATCCGTTCAGTACGTAATTCAGGTTCTTTGCCCATTCATTAATGAATCAACCCTGGAAGGTTGATTCATAGCTTATCAACCTTCCAGGGTTGATGGTTACAGTCCCAGCTGTTCGTTCTTTGCTTTCAAGAAGCTCATATGTGCTTCCATCATGTTCATGCTGTCATCTGAATGCTGTTCTAAGACGAAAGAAACCTGCTTACGAATGAGTTTTACCTGCTCCAACAGAAGCTCCTGCGCTTTGTGAACGCTCGTATCGCCTGCTCTACGGCGGAAGCGTTCAAACAGACCCAATGCATCAGGAAGATATGAAATTGCCACCTGTTCAATGGTAAAGCTGTCCTCTACTCCCAGCGGCAACTCGTGAGCATTCTCCCAGTCCTGTTTCAAGGCTGTAAGCTCCTCTGAGAGGTTTTCCTGGTCTAGATAAGAGGAAATGTCAGGAAAGACTACGTGCGTCTCAGAAGCTTCCACAGGCTTTCCCTGAATATTATCCGTATGCAGAATGGAGAGCTTTGAAGGAAGTTTTGTTGCAGCAGTGATAGCCTGTTCTAAGAAAGATTGAAGGTCTTCATCGTAGTAGTCTTCGTCACCAAAACCTTCTAACAGAAATTCTGTTTCCATCTCTGAAAGATGCTTCGGGATGCGCTCATTGAGAACCATGATGATGGTGTCAAGCTGGCTTATCAGCGCACGGTCATAATCAACAGTAGCGAGCTTCGTAGAAAGAAAGCGAAACATGCCAGCTGTCTTCTTACGGTGAGGATATGGAAGGGTATAATCCCTATATGCGTTCACTGCAACAGACTTGGCAGTGTTCAACCTGACTTGCTTACTCACAGGAAGGCGGAGATATGTGTTACGAAGATTGTCAATAGCAGTGTACACAGTGCCTTCAGTAAAATGCTGCCGGATGCTCAGTTCACGGGCATCTCGCGCAGATACGTGCGCAGAGGTATCACCCTGTGTCACAAGCTGCTGAATCGCCTTATTCTTCTTTCTCCACATGAAGACAGTATAATGGATTTATGCTGTTTCGTCAAGCTGTATGTTTAGTGAAAGAACTTCAATAATTTTCTTCGCTGTTGCTTGGACTGCGGGAACTGCAACACTGTTTCCCAGCTGTTTGAAAGCTTGCACTTCCGAAACAGGAAAAGTAAATCCCTCTGGGAAACCTTGCATTTTTCTTCCTTCATCAACAGTGAGGAACCTTGGCGTTCCATCAACTGTATAACCGTCCCAATTACGACGGTCATGAATGCCAGAGCGTCGTCCACCTACACGGAGAGTAAAACCAACTGTTCTTTCAACCCCATTCGCATTTGTTACTTTTCCGCCAAGAACTTCGCTGATAGTATTAGTCAGTGGAAGAGACTCAGGAAAAGTAAAATTCGAATCATCAATATCTTTTCTAAATCCTACCATAAAAACACGTGGTCTATGTTGAGGCACATTAAAATCAGAGGCTTTTACGACTTTCCAATGGAAACTATAATCAAGGTCCTTAATAATATTTTGAATGACAGCAAATGTATTGCCACCATCGTGATTTAGAAGACCGCGCACATTTTCTAAAAAGAAGGCTTTCGGTTGTTTTTCTTTAATAATATTAGCTATGTCAAAGAATAAATTACCTCTACCCTTTTCATCAAGAAACCCTTGACGTTTTCCTGCATGAGAAAAAGGCTGGCAAGGAAAACCGCCTGTAACGATATCAAAATCTGGAATGCTCGACGGAACTACTTGTGTAATATCTCCCGCAAAATTATTCTCAGTGAATATTTCAGGGGAAACGTGTGCAAAATTTTCTTGATATGTTTTGCGCGCATTGTCTTCCCATTCAGAAGCGAAAACTACTCTTGCTCCTAGGTTATGAAATGCTTGGTGAAAACCACCAATACCTGCAAATAAGTCAATAACTTTTAACTTGTTTGGCATAGATGAATCAACGACTTTCTGGCTTAGATGGTTTTACTCGAATGCTAACAGCAATGTTAACATAACTATCGGATTTGCGTGTGTAGATGTAGCCATAATCATGGCGACTCTGAGAAGCTGAATCTAAAACCAAACGACTAAGCAACTCGTCAGCTTCCATAATTCGCGCTAAACCAGATTTCTCAATAGCCAAAATATGAGTAGGAACGTCAGCAGATACTACGTTTTTCTGGACTTTACGAAGGGGGTCGACAAGTAGCATTGTTGCAAGTTTTGCGAACGATTTCTTCTCTTGCATAGTAATATGAGAGTCAAAAGAACTTCCTTTGCCTCGGAATTTGTAATCCATAACCATCTGAGCAAATCGGTCTGGTTTAATGCCTGATTTTGCTATGTATTGTTTGAAGTTTGTATCTTCAAAATCAGTATACTCTAATTCCAAAGTTCCAGCTTTTGCTTGTGACCGAAGCTTAGAAATTGAAGATTTTTTGGCAGAAGAAACAATAATCCCAGGACCTTTTACGCGAAAAGCAATCTGAGTTGCTTTTTTATTAGCGTTAAGAACTGTTGGGTTAGAGCCGAGAAAAGACTTTACTGAAAGTCTATATACCGTTTCTGCTACCTGAATAGTAAGATCAACTTTGGTAGTGCTTGCAGCTTTAAGAGGCACCTGATTTTCTAATAAAAATGCATACACTGCTAGCATAGAAGAACAAGCAAAGACTCCTTTGCCTTTTTTGATATCACTCAAAAAATTAGCAAGCAAGAGTTGCACATCTGGCAAATGAAGTGTGTTAGTTTGAGAAGAAATTGTGTCATACACAATTAAGTCATTATTCAATATAGAAACTGTCTTAGACCCTACAATCCATTCAACTGACTGCGAAGGGTCATATTTTTTGCTCAAAATACTGGGATTAGTCAAAAGAGTCAAAGCCGCATAGGTCTCACTATGCTCGCCCTTGTTCATGCAAACTGCTGTCATAAGAGCTACATTAGCAAAGATACAACAAATAACTCATTTTACTAACGAAAAACTTCACTCATAGGAAGCGGAACAAGCATTGGGTATCCGCAGAAGGACATCAGAACTTCATACGTGTTCTCCTGCTTGAAGAACATGCAATCTTTCTCCTGCTGTTGCCATGACTGCTGCATCATACGAAGAACAGGAGATTTCAACCAGGTCAGAGCCTCAGAGTCAGTCTTCATAGGGATTTCATACGAAACGACCAAATCTTCCATAGGCTCCACAGCGTCCACGCTCTCAATCATCACTTCTGAGACATGAATGGTGTAGGAAATAGCGTCAAAGTTCGCGGAGAAAGCAATCACTTGAGCATCTCCGAAGATAACGCGCTCTGTTTGAAGTTCGGTCATGGTAATTATCGTAGCAGATTATCTTGACAAAATCAAACTCTATGTGTTACAGTGTACGTAGTAATTGAATATTCCTTTTCATTGGATTTGAAGAAAAGCTGAACGCAGCAATTTAGATGCTGTTTAATGAAAAGGAGAAAACAATTATGTACGACTTGAAAATGAACGACCGCGGTTGGTTCTCATCCAGCTATGACGCTTTGATTGACTCTTTCGAGATGGAAATCAAGGTTGCAGTGGATGCAGACGACTACCAGGGTGATTCTTTGTATGTCCTTCGGGATGATGCAAAGTATGGATTCCTTTGCTTCGGCTGGGGTTCCTGCTCTGGTTGTGACGCTTTGCAGTCTTGCCTGGATAGCGGGAATGTCCTTCAGGAACTGACAGAACTGCGTGATGAACTGTTCGGCAGCATCATCTGGTTCGACTCTTTACCTGAATTGCAGACCTGGGTTGCTAACCGTGACTGGCGGGGTACCTGGATGGATAATCGGCTTGTCCGTGACTTCCAGGCAGCTGTTCAGCAGTTGTAAATAAGTAAGGCCCCAAGGTTTTCCTTGGGGCCTTACTTATTATTGAGTGTTACTGCACTTCGGCTGCTGCCTGAGCCTCAGCCTGAGCAATCTCGTCAAGCTTTGCCTTGACCAGACCGCTGACAAGCTTACCGTCAGCGCGTCCCTTGGTGTGAGGATTGACAAGCTTCATAACCTGCCCAATGTTGGCGTTCTCACCAAGCTCCTTGATGGCAGTGTTTACGAGGTCAGCAACTGCCTCCTCAGTAAGCTGATACGGCAGGTACTCTTTGATAAGCTCACCCTCAGCAAGCTCACGCTCAGCTCGGTCAGTTCGACCAGCCTTAGCATACTCAGAAGCAGCACTACGGCGCTTTTTCAGCTCGGTGTTGAGGACCTCCTGAACCCGAGCATCGCTGAGAACAATAGGCTCCCCGATACCGTTCTTTTCCGCACCTTCAACAGCGGCGATGAGTCCGCGAAGGGTAGAAAGCCCCAGCTCGTTACGGTCCTTGAGATACTTAGTACGGTCAGCGTACAGTCTGTCCTTGATAGCCATCGGTAGGCTCCTTTCAACGTTATGCATATCAGTGTACCAGTTAGTTTAGTAATGTGCAAGTAGGCAAATAAAAAGGAGGGAACCAGCATCCCCATACTGGTTCCCTCCTAATGAATTACTCGCCTGATTAGGTTTTCATTCCGTGTGTGACTTCCCCTCGCCACGCTCCTTCTTCGAATCCATTGGACTCGATGAGTTCTTTGAAGTTTTTCAAATCTTGCTGTACTGACACATCATCAAGCTGTAATGCCGCTCCGATTTTCTCAGCAACCCCCTCAGGCTTCCAATCCATCTGCACTGTCACTCGTGTAGCTTTATCACTGATTGGTTCAAACGATACTACCCCAGCATGCGTTTCACCATCTGTGCTTCGCCAGGCAATCTTCTTGTCTGGCACCTGCTCCACAATTTCAGCATCAAACTCATTTTTCTTTCCTGCGATGGAAGTTCTCCAATGAGTATGAGTGTCATCAGTCTGTTCAATTTTGTCTACGGAATTCATGAATTTTGGAAAAGATTCGAACTGTGTCCATTGATTGTAAGCCGTTCCAACTGGAACATTTACGTCAATTGATTTTTCAATGGAGTTCATTTTCTTGTCTGTTGCTTCTGCAGTAGTCATTTCTCTGCCTCCGTCATTTGTTGTACCGTTTACATGAGTCTCATGTACTGTTACTATTTAACAATCGGTCATAGTCCCCCTTTTGGGGGTGTTTTGAGAAAAATTTTTGAAAAAAGTTTTAAAATCTGTTTTACCCTTGATTTTCTGGGGTTCTTTGGTAGACTATCCTTATGAGAACTGTACGCGGAAAGCTAAATTACCATCGTCGGCACTCCCCTGTATCCAAAGATCAGATGATTCTATGGACGAGAACTGTCTCAAGAGATGAACTCTCCAACATTCAAGATAATCTACAAAATCAGGTGGACAAGCAGGCAGCTTTTGGAAATAGCGATTATGCTCGCGCACAGATTTCTTCACACCTGAAGAACTTCTTTATCCGCTACAATTCAGTGGATCGTTTCCTTCTCTCTGATAAACAAGCTATCCTCATGTGGGTCATGCTTCATTTACTTATTCCTGGCTATATCTCTTCGATGCGAACACAGTTAACTCAGATTCCAGCGAATGACACAGCTAAAAACGTAAAAGCCGCACGCAAAGTGCGAAGCCGTATCATTCGGCTTCGGGTTCTTACAATTGACAGATACCCTCAGCAACTTGTTGCACGAAAAGCTATTAGTGTTCAAGCCAAGCAGGATGTTCCTCAGGTCATGGACAAATTCTTGCAGGGACAAGTGAAGAGTTTGTATGATTTAGCTGAAAAAGCACAGAAGAACTCTCTCACTTCTGAGGACCGGTTCATCGTAGAACAAGCAGTTACTTCCTACCTTCCCGAAGCGGTTCGCTTGTACAGTCAGTTGCAGGACGCTCCTAACAGCATGCATGAAGAAGTTGAAGAAGTATTCCTACATCATCTAACTTTGATTGAAGACCAGCTGAATGCAGTTAACAGTCGTGGAGCACAGAATGCATTGAAGGAATTGAAAGCTCAAGCGCAATTCCTTGAAGCCAAAGCTCCTCTTGTTCTAAAAGGTTAATACAGAATGAGCCTCCCAGGAGTAGGGGTTCCTGGGAGGCTCATTCTGTATTATCGGTTATCCTCTAATTAATCGTTCCAGTTAGTTACTGCGAACAAGGATGCAGCTGCTGCACGGTCTTCACGGCGACGGAAAATCTTGTCGAAGAACTGAGCGGCTTGCTCAGTTGACTCTTTGAAGGTTTCCTCTGTGTGAGTCTGTGTTCCAGCTGAGTTGAGAGCCTGACGCTCCTTAGCCTTACCGGCACCGATACGAACACGGTCCGTTGCAGCACCACTGCGTGAAATCTTGTCTTTGACAACTTTACGCTCAGCATAGTCTGTGATAGCAGCTGACATTGCAACCTGCTGCTGGATGACAGCAGGGTCAATGCTACCGTCCCACATACGGAACTCAACGTTTGATTTCTTGAAGTCAGTGTTTGCTGTTCCTTCGAAGTTCAAACCAACCATGTGTGAAGAATGTCCACCAAGAACGCGGTGACCGTTCATGATTTCTTCGTTAACATCTCCAGCACGGTCACTTGCGTTTGGTGCACACCATTGCGTTCCACGGTGTGTTCCTCGTGCAGGATTGGATGCCATACGGTACAACACGTCTTCATTGTTGTTCACTGTACGCAGCAACTCAGCGTGCTTTGCTGTTGACAGTCCGTAGGATGCAGTTGAAACGTGAACGTGTGAACCGGTGCGGGAGGATGCTACACCACCGTTACGGTTGATGATTTCACAAACCTTACGCAGCTGTTCCCAGTGCTCAGGAGTGTCTTTCATCAATGGAGAAACGAGCTCAGCATCGACTGTTGAGTCATTCTCCAATGACCAGCTTGACCATCCATTACGACGAGCAGTGTGGTACCCGTCCTGACCTGAGTGTTCTGTCAAACCAGCTTCGTGCAGTTCACGACCGATGTTCTGAATAGCTGTACGACGGTCAACGCCACGTTTGATGTCGAACTCCAACTCAATACCAAACTGACGTGCACCTGGCTCATCAGCACAAATACCGTCTGTGACGTTTTCTGTACGGAATGGAATTGGGTCTTCACCGTTACGCTTACGACGAAGTGCATCTTTGTGGTCATCGTAGAACTGCTTCGGGTTAGATGTGTAACCTTCTTCTTGTTCTTCCCAACGGCTCATCATACGCTCACGATATGCGTTTGTGTCTTCAATAACAGGAGCGTTTGCTGTTGCTAAACGTTCTGCTTGCTCACGAGCATAACGTGCATCACGTTCTGCTTGTTCAGCCAATGCACGCTGACGACGTTCCTGACGCTCGGCTTCTTGACGTACACGAGCCTCGCGCTCTTCGCGGATAAGACGACGAGCTTCCTCAGCGGAGTGTCCTCGAGCAATGTATGTCTGCAATTCAGCAACACCACGCATGTCTTCACTGTAAGCAATCTGTGCGCCGCTCCATGTGTGAGTCGTGGCATTCTGCTGGCTACCGATACCAGCAATACCGAATGCCTGCTCGGAGACAAAACGTACGTGAGGGCAAGTGTAGTTTTCAGCATACTCAGCACAGGTGCATTTTAAGTTATGACTACGCACTTGCAGGTCTTCAATTTCGCCTGTCTGCTGACCGATACGCATTGTTCCAGTCACTTCTGCACGCTCTGAACGTCCATTAGTATAATGGTAGAATCCACCAGTCACAGGAACATCAACGTCTGCACGACGTACAGCCGTACGAATAGCAGCTGGTGAATTTACTGTTGTCAGTCCATTCAATTGAGAAATAAGCTGTTGGTATTTGTATAGCTCCAAAGCTTCTTCTTCTGTGATGTTCTGAGGGTCAGCTGGGCGCAAACGCTCAGGAATACGGAGACGGTTGAAGTACTGATGACTATAATTTGTTCGTGGGCTACCAGCAGCGTACAAGTTGTCCCCGAAGGAGATGTATGGTGACCCATCTTCATTTGTCTGAACAGAAATATCTGCACGACGGGACAAAGCAGAAGTTAACAGATTGCTGTGCTGGCCTTCTGGGGTAAGAGCGACAGTAGCCTGAGCTTCTGCGGTTGGAGCAATTTGCTGGGCGATATTTCCTGCATGACGGTGAATATAATCAACGTGCTGGCAATGGTATCTCATACGGTAGTCCTGGCAAGTGCATTTCAAAGTACGGCTGGATGAAATAACTTCAATGGCACCGTTTTCTCCACGACGAAGAGCGACATCACCTGTGACTTGGTTACGCGAACGAGTGTAAACATTGTAACCCTGGTCATCTACATAGTCACCTTTCGTACCTTCCTTTGAGCGGAAGCTTACAGGAACAATAGCGACTTTATTTTGACGCAATGCACGCTTCAATGCAACAGCGTTACCGAAACGGACGAAAGGCTGTTCTTTCAAATTAGCATCTGTTGTGTAACGGCGTGTTTCACTGGCAATAGATGGAATACGCTCTGCTGTTCCATTTTCAACAAGTTGAGTAAGAACAGCGTTTTCAGCTTCAACAGCCGCAGTCTTTTCTTCTGCTGTGAAGGTTTGGGTAGGAGCGCTCTGTCCTTTGCGGGCAATACGATAACCTACAGAGTAATTACTGGAAGATGTGCCGTTGAGACCCCAACCTACGACAGCTTGAGCATTGTACACATTACCGTCATAGCTACTCTGGATGGTCTGGTTAGGAGAATTCTCTGTTCGTCCAATGACAAAACGCATGTTTGCTGGAGCATTTCTGATGATATCTTTTTCAGATTCAGACAAAGTACTTAGCTGCCAGCTATAATCATCAACGTTTGCAGAGTTTATGAAAACAGGACGCTGAGACAAATCAGCAACTTCTTTGACAACCAAACCACTGGTGTCAAGCTTCTCTGGACGGAATTGTGACAGAACAGTACGCTCAGGAGTTTCTACTGTTGGCACTTCATCAGCACCTACCTGATTTGGGAATCCCGTTGTTTGCTCAGGGACTTCCTGAGCAACAGGATTGTTGGCCAAGTCAGGCATATCAGATGCAGCAACAATAAATGTTTCAGGTACAGGTGCAGCAGCTTCTGCTGGTGTTTCAGCTATAACAGGCTCATTGTTTTCAGGCAATGAAGGAGTTTCTTCAGCTAAAGGAGCATCTACTGGTTCAACAGCAGCATCTTCTGGTACATCAGTTTCTTGTGAATCAAGAACGTCCCGAACTTGTTCAATAGTCAAAGGAGCGTTGGAGAGTTCAGCGCGAACCTCACGCTCGGGGCAGGTGTGAGACGCTGCACGGAACTGACCACAAGCACCACAGCGTACGCGTACAGCATCACGTTCAGCTTCTGCCTGTGAAGCGTACTGGTAATCAGTGTTGTTACGAATCTCGCGTGCGAAGATACGACCTGGTGAGTCACTGTCACGGAGTTCTTCCCAAAGAGCTTCTGGAACATTCTGGTAAGAATATGGTTCACCTAAACGACTGCCGAACTCAATTTCCAAACGGCCTTCATCATATCCGAAAGCATTGATGTGAGATTCTGCAGGTGCAGGGATAAGAGTAACGCGACGTTCGCTCTGCGCTTCTGTCAAGTTGTCAATTTTGACTAATGCGACAACAGATGCACGGTCATATGGAAGGTTAGCAATAACAGCTGCACGACGAGTATTCTGGTCATATTCACCTGGTACGTCAGAACCGCGGCTAGTGTCAACAGCGTCACGGAACTCTTTGTACTTCTGAGCAACTTCCTGCTTTGTCAAACCTGTACGGTTAGCTACTTCCTGGAAACGCTGATCCAAGTTAGCTGCTCGTTCACGGCTACGGGCGATAAGTGCACGGTTAGCATATGCTGATGCTGGGTCAATTTCATGGTCGTGAATAGCGGAGCGCTCAAGCTCTGCTGTTACGTCAGCCTCAACAGGAGTACCATTGACAGCATTACGTAAACGACGAACTGATCCTGCACGGAGACGGTTTGAGATAGGCTCAGCGTTACGACCTTCACGACGAAGTTCAGCGAACATACGTTCAGTCTGCAAACGAGTAAGACCACTCAGATGAGAAGCAGCTTTGATAGCTGCAATGTTTTGGTGCTGGTGGACAGGACAACGCCGTCCACCGTCACGTATTGCTTGACACATAGGGTTTTCTCTTTCTTTAAGGAACCTTAGGTATTACTATCGGTCATGGTAAAAGACATCACTGTCTGAGAAGGTCATTTGACATTTTATTTTTAAAATGATACAATGGTTAGCATAATGACTATTAATGACTTTGAAATGGAGAGTGGCATGACCACCACACAGTATCCTGTCCTTGTTTACGGAACTTTACGTCCTGGCTGTGGCAACTACAATGCTTTCCTTGCTGGAAACACTATCCTCGAGCAGGATGTGACCATTGATGGTTTCCAGATGTACACCAATGGTGGGTTCCCGTACCTTGTTGATGCTGAGGGCACTGTTACTGCGACCCTGGTGTACCTGGACTCTGAGAACTACGATGAGACCATGCAGGGCTTGGACTTCCTTGAAGGATTCCACGGTGAGGGTTCCTACATGAACCACTACGACCGTAGGCTGTTGGAGTTCACTGTTGATGGTCTTGACCGTCAGGCGTGGATTTACATTGCATCTGAGCACACTGGCCTTCGCGTTCGGGAGACTTTGCCGCTCATTGAGCATGGTGACTGGTTGCGTTACAAGGATGAAAGCATCTACGCTTAAACAGCAATGAAGAAGGGCTACGAAACAACTAAGTTTCGTAGCCCTTCTTCATGTATGTCTTTATTTACTGCTGCGGCTTCGTCTGGTCGTTAACTTTGATAGTCAAACCATATGCTCCACCAGCGTTGATAGAATCAGCAGTTTTCTGCAATGATTCTTTGGTGATGCCTTTATCCACGTTCGCAAAGGAAATAGTTACTGTCTTATCCTTGCCGACAACAGAAATCTCGTTCGTTGGAGAGAAGACTGCTTTACCAAACTGTAGACCAAAGTCAACAATCTTGTTGAAATCAGCTGTCTTTCCATCAACAACAGCGTTCTGAGAATAGCTCTGACCACCGACATCAGGAAGATTCACTGCGATGACATCGACGTTCTTCGCAAGGTAAGAGTCAACAGCTTTACGCGTTCCTTCAACAGTGTTTACAGGTGAAGTAATAGAAACCGTCAGAGCTTTCTTCTCCTCTGAGGTGACATTACCTGCTGAAACTTGCAGATACGTAGTGTCTTTGTCGCTTTCACGCTTTTTCAAGATGGAGGCAATCTTACTGTCAAAATCTTTGTCGGTCAAATCTTTGTATGTGAATCCGTACAAACCCGTGTAAGCTTCTTTTTTGTCTACTGCAATTTTGTAGTAGGTTGTAATCTCCATTTTGGGAAGACGATCTAAAAAGTCTTTGAAGTCAGATGAGGTAAGGGTATTTAGCTGCAAGTCAATTGCTGCACTGTCAGCTTCTTTGTTCTCATTCTCCTGAGGAGTTGTAGAAGTTCCAGAGTAGGTTTGGACTTGAACATCCTTGTAGTATTTCGCTCCTTTGAAAGCGTCCTTATACTCTTTCTGGATGTTCGCTGTTGTTTTCGGCGTTGCACTACCAGTTGCCACAACTCCTGCAATGACAGAGCCGACTACTGCAAGCACAGCAATGATTGCGATGATAATTTTTGTACTTCGTTTCATGACGAAACAAGGGACCTTTCTAAGAGTGTGGTTTGTTAACGGTATAAGGCAGTAGCGGTCAAGCTGCCAGCAGGAACCTCGGTGAACCCTGCATCGCGGACAGCAACATCAACACTATCCTGTGAAGGCATAGTATCGGTTGGAATAACAGCAACACGCTGACCTGCGTCTAACCAGGCAGTTACTTTGTTCTCGTCTGCGTCCATGATAAACAGTTGGACAGCGTGCCCAACCTGAGCAATCAGCTTTCCAGTTGTCATATCCAAGTTTGCATCAACATTCACAATAAGCATATCCTCTGCTACTGCAAGAGTATGCTTTACGGTTGCTTGCAGACCAGTCACTTGTAGCTTCTTCAAAGCAGGAGGCTGCTGTGAAAGCTGCATAGGGGCAAAAACACGGACTTTAGCATTATTGAAGGAAGACTCAGAATAAGGAACATCTGTCTGAGCAGTCTTATCCCAAGCAGCATTCTTTGCTCGCTTGACAATCTTACGAATACGACCTGACAACCAAGCTGAAATTCGCGTTTGGATATCTTCGTCCTTGCTCAATAGCAAGTCAGTCAAAGCATGCATTGCAGCCGCAATGATGTGATCCTCAGGAGGAAGCTCACCCTTATCATTCTTGCTGTCGTTAACAACGAAGATAAGAGCGTATGGGTCATCGTCATCCGTACTCAAATAGCTTGGGATGACTTGATTACGTAAATGGGTAAATTCTACTGTCATAATTTTTCCTAATTCAATTCATGTAGCATAGCATGGCTCTTACCTATTAGGAGATTGAATCCAATTTACGCGTTATATCCATGATGATTTCATCAAAACGAGCAATAGTGCGAACTTTTCGCTCTTCTACCTGACGAAGAATTTCAAAGCACTGTTCTTGAAATTTAGCTTCCGCTTCTTCTTTCGTGACAAAGATATGGAGACTATCATCTGGACGAGAACGGTACACACTAGGGTAAATGGCAATAGACTTGGCAGAAAGCTCACCATTTGGCTTGAATGAACGGAAAGTAAACTCGTTATGATAATAGCGGCGGTCTTGGTCATTATTCTGAACAAGCATAACTTCTGTTGGTAAAACGTTCCGGACCGGCTTGTTATCAACATTTTCATAACGAACATCCACAATCCAGAACCTATGGTCTGCTGCAATTTCGCCATTAGTGATCTTGCGGTGTAATTGATTGTAATTCATATGCTTATCCTATAAGTCAAGTCTGTACCTGATTATATCATAGCCTTGTGGTAAAAGCTATCTACATCAGGGATTTGTGATGTATGGAGAAGTTGGCGGTGGCGGTTTGAGGACCGTTGATTTCCAAGTGTCAATATCCAGCTCTGGCGCAAATTCAGTAGAACCAAACCATGCAACAAGCACCTCAGTCAAAGACTCTCGTAGCTCAGATCGTTGACTGATAACTGCCGCATTCATTTCAAAAAGCTTCGTTTTGTCAGACCTGCTGGGAACCATAATGTACCGGTCGTATTGCATCCAAGGATTCCCATCCCAGATTTGTAAATACGTATCCTGAAACAAATGAGATTCTTCTATAAAGAAAGCCTGACCCTGCTCTAAACGCACCAACCTCTTACGAAGTTTCAAGCCTAGACGCGTTGTGTATACAAACTGCAATTCATTCTCATGCACCTCTGCTATCACTTTCGAGTAGAAAAGGGAGAAACGGTTGTCAACAATTGCAATCAGAGCAAGAATAACAATTGTGAAGAAAATAGCAGCTACAAGGGTAAATGCTGAGGCTTGGAATAGCCATGCTCCTAATGGATAGTCTTTATCATTGATGCGAGCCACTATGAGAAAAATAGCGTAGAAAGCTCCGCTTACCCACAGTACTATACGTAGCCATAGGGGTAAGCGGAGCTTTTTGTTTTTAGTCATTCGTTGTAATCTTCAAAGCAGGCTGAACTGCATTCGTTGCTTGCTTTGAATACCCTGGGTCAACAGCAACCTGGATACTGTTAGCAAGGCGAACAACTGTTGTGCAGCGCTCAGCGTTGATTTTAGCGTTCCGACGATACTCATTCGGGGTTGTGGGCCACCAGGAGTTACGGCTATAACTAAACGGCGCTACGTGCCCGTGTACCTGCATGAAAGGCATATCTGGGGTATCTTTCCATGAACCCCATACTTCGTCCGTAGAAAGCGCCCACACAGGCCCTACGGGCTTCCAGGGAGCGCCCCCTGCTGGCTCACCATACAACATTGAACCAGGAGCAGTTACCTGCTTGATAGGTAGCGCGTTGATTGCATTTACTATCTCAACAATGTTCGTTGAGCTTTTCAAACGCTGTTCCCAGAAAGGCTTCGCTAAACCAGCATGTGTGAACAGGACAGGCTTATCAGGAGTTTCAAACGGACGAGCAGAAAGAGTCAAGTCATGGAACTGAACAGGACCTTCAATTGCATACGCAACCCGTACTCGCCGCTTCTCCAACCAAGAAGCAAGGATTCGTTGAGCATCAGCAGGAATGACAGCACCCCAGAAGAACGGAGCACCATCAAGATACTGGAACTCATGGTTACCAAGCAGCTGAATCCATTGCCCTGGGTTCACGTCCATGATTTTATCCACAAGAAGCATTACAGCTTCTGAGAGAGGACCTTTGTGAATCAAATCACCACAGTGAATTACAATAACATCTTCTGGGAGCTTGAATGTTTTCGGGTTAAGCCCAATAGCTTCTAAACCAGCTTTCAGCTGTTTGTGATGCCCACCAGTGTCACCAAACACATGATATGTTGTCATAATTTTTACCACCAACGTAGGTTTTTCGGGAGCATAGTCTTCAAGTTTTTCTCGAAAGCCTGCTCATATTTTACTGCCACATAGTTTTGTAAATACTCTTTATAGCTGTCATATTCAAGAGGTTCTACTCTCTTATACCTTGCATCGTCCAGCTCAATGATATGATAACCATCCCATGCGACAGAAAGAACATTATACTTTTCAGTGAGCTTTTTAGGAGGAGACTCTTGGTATGTGCGGGCATGGAAAGAACATGCATCAGCAACAGCGTTGAGCTTTTGTTCTAACCGTTCAAGATACTGAGGATAAGAGTTCATCCATCAAGTATATCATGTTCAACGATTATTCCAAAGCTTCTTTGTTGAGAATCTCCGCAAGAATGTCACGAGGTTTGACTAACAGCTTTGTGAAATACAGCAGTAAAGAACCAGATACGCCCTGCTTAGAAGTCTTATGCTTATCAATCATGAATTCTAACTGTTCAACAAGCTTCTCTGACTCCACTAAACGGTACGGAGCTTTATACCAGTTCTTATCACGGGTAACAAAAACCTTCTGCTGAGCAATGCAGACAATACCCATGACTTTTACATCTTTGGGAGTTTTCTTCCGCCAGCTTTTTAACGCATACCCGATCTTCACTCTTCCTTGTGGGAAGTATACGGTTCCTCGTTTGATTGCGCCTTTATCAGTAACTGAATATTTGCGTTGAGCTTTCCAACGTTTGGAGTCAATAACAACTATCAAATCCTTGTACACAAGAATGTGGTCAGTGTCACCATTTGATTCAGGCCATGACAGTGAATGGAATACAAAAACACCAGGGGTTTTCGCTGCGAAAGCATCCAGAATCTTCGCTGTATGCCTTTCACCTTCCATACCAGGCATGAGAGAAGCTTTCATACGGTTACCATCAATACCCCAAGTCAGGGAAGCTGCTGGCACACCAAAAACTTTCTGCCCTGATCGGATAAGCTGCTTCATTTCCTCAGCTGAGGAGTACAAGTAATCAGGTTTAAAATCAAGCTCAAAGTCATCATCAGCATCTTTGGGCTGATTCATGAAATCGTCTAAACGACGTAACTCTTCAGGCATTTAGTGCTTTTTCTTCCAGCCCCAGCGCTTTTTCTTTGGCTGTGTCGTTGTCTCATACCCTGAAATGATATCCTGCCAGTTCTGCTCTTCGCTATCACTGAGGCTACCTGTGCCTGAATTGATTTGCATGTCAGGAGCATTTACCTTTGCTCGTTCACGCATAATCGTTTCATGCTCTTTGTGCTCACGGAAAACCTGCTTAAGAGGCTTCTCCTGCTTCATGAAAGAGTTGATGATTCCACGGTGCTTGAAGTAGTAGAAGATACTCGTCCCAATGAGGATAGTAAACACAATAGGAACGATGATATCCCCATGCATAGCAAGAGGTAACAGCAGGTTCGCTGGAACAACATAGCACAGCAGCGCAATGAACCACTGGGGGATAGAGATAGTTTCATACTCATCCTCATGAAGCTGTTCACGCATCAACGTTTCGAACTGCTCTTTTTCTGACATTTTTATAAGCTCCTACAAGACAGTCAATTCAACTACTGTAACATTTTTTCGGGCAGGAGCGTAGAAACCAGTTGAATCGTATTCAGGCTGGAAGGAAACTCCTCGAGTAATAGTATCTACCTTAAATCGGCTAAACGGGGAAATTAGCACTTCCTTCTCATCAGTTGTCAGGGAAGTCAAAGCATAACGCTCAGAGACACCATTGATAACAAGAACCGCAGGTTCTTCTTCTCCTGCAAACCGTGCAGCGATAACAGGGTCCGTTGAAGCCGAAAGGAAGAACGGGAACTCAACCTCATCACCTTCATTGTAATGCTCAATGAACTGCTGACGAGTTCCACGGTACAGAGTCGGAAGCTTCTCCCCGAGAATGTTTCGGTCAAGAGCTGAATGAATGTTCTGAATAATAGCTTTGTAGCTTTCCTCAGTACGAGTGCCATCAAATTCTTCAACGTTCAGCATGGAACGGTTGATGCTCTTGTATCCTGAGGAGACGTAGAACTCCATAGCGTGGAACTCGTCCACGCTCAGAGCGGTCATGAAAAGGTCCCGAAGGTGAACGTACTGGTGGTCAGGTACGGTCTTGGTAAAAACAGCCACGGTGGGTATTTCTCTCTTGGGTAAAAACAGACAAGGGGCCGTGCTTTCTGCACAGCCCCGAGTCTACCACAAGTAGGATGGTTTTACAACTGCTTCGGACATACTGGCACGAGCACTGTGATATCTCTATCCTGTGCTGCGGCTAAAAGGAAGTTGTCAGAAGGGGTAATTTCAAAACGAACAACAGGTGCGAAGGCGAGGGTTTCTTCTACGACTGATGAAATAACTTTTGGAGTAAGTTGTGGATGACGTACGGAAGGGTTGTATGTCAGAGTTTTGATGCCATCGCCAGGCTTTTTGCTGCTGATGGACACCCAGGTGTTTTCGGATGAAAGAATTTGTGAACTTTTGAGGACAGTGAATTTTTCTCCACTGTGTAATTCAATGTGAACAACTTGAACACCTTCGGAATCTAGATCTGCTTCTACATCTAAAATCTGGGAGGAAGCAAAAACGCCTTTGTTTGTGAAACGAAGAACTGTTTCGCGGTTGTTTGGTTCGTCAATAAGATCATCAAAAGTTTTAGTTTTACCGTCAATATTGACGATGCTGGTATCTGCTAACGCGAGAAATTGGGGATACATTGGTGCTGGTCTTTCTAACAGAGTAAGAGAACTTGGAGGTAAAATAAGAGAAGACAGAGGAGAGGTCATGATGCTTTCTCTCCTCTGTCTTCTCTTATTGCTTACCTATATGGTGGATATGAATTATTTGCGAAGGTCGTCTTCGTCATCGTCCTCGTCAAGTTCTTTCAAGAACTCGTCGTTGGACTTGTCGGTGGGGTCAACGACGGCAAGTTCGTCCTCTTCCTCTTCGACAACCTCTGCAGGAGTGTCATCGTTGTCGTCCTGTGGAACTTCAACGCTCTCCTCCTCATCATCAACAACAATTCCGCCTTCATTTTCAAGGACGGCTGCTGCGACGACAGTTTCTGCGCCGTCTTCGGTAACAACAGTTACCTCTTCAACAACAACGGCAGCTTCATCGTCAGCTTCTACATTAGCAAATAGCTCATGTGCACGGAGCTTCACAAGCTCTGTCTCAAAGAAGTCAACAAGGGTACGGCGGGTGGCGAAAATCTCGCCATTCAGGCGCTCCTGCTCCTGACGAAGTTCAACAACCTCGGAGAGAGCGTCCTGACGAATCTGCTCAGCATCTGCCTGAGCAGATTCAATGTGTTCGTGGGCCAAACGGGAAGCATTCTGCAAGAGCTTAGAAGCCTGGTCAGCTTCGGCTTCCACGTTGTTCTTAGGGGCGTTAGCAGCATCAACAAGTGATGCTTGTGCCTGCTGAAGTTCAGCTTTGACGCGGGAGAGTTCAACCTCAACCTCAGCTACACGAATTTCAGCTTCTTCTGCGCGGTGAACTGCTGCGCCGAGAGCCTCAGAATCGCCGGCTTTGGCTTCTGCTTCCTCAGCACGCTTCTCAGCAGCTGCAAGATCAGCCTTGGTCTCATCTAAGACATCGACAGTGTAACGCTGGTAGTCAATGATGTCTTTGAGCTCTTTGATGTTCTGTGTCATGAACTGGTCAACAGCTTCTTCCACATATCCACCACGACGGGAGATAGGGAACTCAGGAATAGCGTCCTCAGTCAACTCTTGAATCTTTTGTACTTCATTAGCCATTGTGATAATCCTTTTTCTTTCCATATAGTTCAAGCTTTTGTATGCTATCGGCCATAAAACCGAATATTATGCTTGTTGGTATTTTGTTTTCAATGCTTGTTGTTCTTGAAGAATTTCAAATAACAAGGTTTCATCTACTAAGGAAGAATCATCACTTGTTGCTGCCGCAAACCGTGCGTTTAGGTTCTCCACAGCTTCTCTGTATTTGATATTCAAGAACATATCTACTAAGCGTTTCAGTAGTTGTTCTTCTTTGCCCTCAGGAATCTTCAAGTCATGGAATGCAAGAGCGTCTTCCTCAGGGAGATACTGAATAATCTCAGCAGCACGGTTTCTATCACTGAACAAATCAACTGTGAGTTTACGTGTACTGAAAATGTGGAACATTTGGTCGGGATATTGCAGGAAAGCAGCAAAGATTTTCTCATCAATAGTTGTCTCATCACGACGTTGCTGCTGAGCAAACTCTTGGTTCAGACTCTGCTGAGGTTTCTTGATAAGTTCAACCAACTGCGCATATGCGGTTCCTGTCCAGTAGGAAATCTTACGAAGATACGCGTCATGGGCAAGAGGGTCTTTGATAACTGCAAGAGTTGGTCTGGCTGCACTAATGAATGCGCTACGACCCTCAGGAGAAAGAACGTCATGGTTTTTTAGCTCTTGACGTAAGATGAACTCCACCATACTGATGCTCTGACTTAGTGCCTGTAACAGGTCCTCATCCCCGTAATTCAAACGATAATCACATGGATCAGGGAAGACCATTGATTTATCGCCTGTCTCAGGGTCTTCAATCTCTTTCGCCAGACTGACAACATAGCTGTTCAGCTGAATTTCAGGGATACCTTTGAACACTTTGGATGCAGCTTCAACACCAGCAGCGTCAGGGTCGAATGCGAAGTAGAACTTGAACTGGTCTTTCTTCTTCGCAGAAGTTGCTGCTAAACGAGAAAGCATATCAGCGTGGAATGTTCCGAACGCTGTACCCAAAGAAGCTACAACATTAGGAACACCTGCAGCTTGTAGCGCCATAACGTCAGTCTGGCCTTCAACAACATACACAGCTCGTTCATCTACGATAGCTTTGCGTGCGAAGTTCAATCCAAGAAGCGCTTTTGACTTATTGAACAGACGGGTGGCGGGTGAGTTTAGATATTTTGGAACCTTGTCATTCTCGTCATAAACACGACGACCTGAGAAGCCCACAGGACGGCCTTCGATGCTGTAGATTGTCCACATGAGGCGGTTACGGAACTTCTCACGAACCTCACCATTGCTAATAGTAGCGATACGGTTTGTGTCTTCATTACCATGCACTTCGGTAGCTTTCGCTAAACCTGCTGCCACAATTTCTTCTTTGGAGAAACGATGGGAGTAAAGCAACTTCATCAAACCTGCGTTAGGAGCATAACCGATGGAAGGGTCCGTTTTAGCGAACTCTAAAAGGTTACGCTTTGCAAGGTTCTGCTTTGCAGGATGCTGGTCAGGAAGACTCATGAAGTTTTCACGGAAGAACTCAGCAGCAATTTTGTTCATATCCTGCATACGTTTGAGCTGACGGTACTGTTCGTCATCTTCTTCGTTGGTAACTTTGACCCCTGCTTCATCAGCAAGGTACTGGATTGCACCTGTAAAGCTCAACTGCTCCATCTGCTGAACCAGAGTGAAGATGTCACCTTCTTCACCGCAGCCGAAGCAACGATAACGCTGGTTGGCTGGACGCACATTGAAAGATGGTGTGCGTTCAGCATGGAATGGGCATAAGCCAACAAAGTTAGCACCAGCGACTCTTAGAGCAACACCACGGTTCTCTAAAAACTCAACAATGTCTATCTTGCTGCGGATTTCTTCTTTTACTTCGTTACTAATCATTACACACCAATTGTAGCATTTGTATTTGTTTACCTATCAAAACTTTGTTTTCAATGTTGCTTTTCTTGGACGATGCTGACGATCATGCCAATGCCCTGAGATAATTGCCTCTAAACGAGGTTTGAGAATATGTGAATACACTCCACCTTCATCATTACTACATAAAAGAAAACGACGTTGGCTATTATTATCTTCATAATTCAAATCAAGAACCGCATGTCCAGTTGTCCCACTTCCAGCAAAGAAATCGAACACTAACGCATTCTCAGGTGTGAAGACTTCAATGAGATACTTGACGTACTCCACATCTTTGATGTTCTGGTATTCAACCTCAGGCCCTAAAATCTTCTGTAAAAGACGCTCTGATGATCGGGATGGGAAGGAAAACACTGAGCGAATTACCTGATCTGGGGTGTCTTTCAAGTAAAGCTTTTTCAATGGTTGATGCTCATCATTTGCACCCCAGATAATACTATCTGTTGCAATAAGCTCTTGCAACGTTTCCTCACTGACACCCCAGCCTCTACTTGGAACGGCAACAGGCTGTCCTGTATTCGGATTGATTACAGTGTAATTGAGTCCATTTTTAGGAGCTGATAAATCAGAATACGTGTACAATCCTTTTGCATCTGCATTATAGAATTGCTTCAAACGCTGCGGAACATTCTGATTCTTCAACCATTGTTTGAGCTCCTCAGAAATGCTTTCATAGTCTTCATTGTATTTAGCGCGAAGCTTTTTCTCTTGCTTTCGCAAAGGTTCTAAACCTTCACGTTTCTTACGCCACTTTGTTCCAGATTTAGTGAGAATGGATAAGTTTTTCGCATAAAGAAATAAATACTCATGAGATACAGATAAGAACCGTGCATTGTTAATGACATTCCCTGTATCAATAGTAAGCATCCCAATGAAGTTCTGCTCACCATACGCTTCATCAAGAAGTATACGCATTCTGGCTTGCTCATTATCGTAGGAAGTTACAGCTATAACCCCTGTGTCTTTCAATGTGAGCCGTGATGCTTCCAAGCGTGGGCGCATCAATTCAAGCCATTTTTCATGCTGACGACGTGTAGGAATCTTGCCTGTATTGTGGTACGGTTTGACCACAGTCGGTGGGTCAATGTAGATGAAGTCCACCTGCTCACGAAGCTTCTGAGCATTTTCCTGCATGAACACCAGATTGTCACTACGGACAATAGTGTGTTCCAACAGAGGTTTACGTTTCAGGGTCATTTCTGGCTTTCATCAGGAATACCAATTTCCTGTAAAGACTCCGCATCAGGAATGATTTTCCATTCACCTTTCACCTGAACCAATTTGATAGGCTTCAAAGAACCTTTGTTGACTGGCTTTACAAGGCTTTCAGCTGCTAACGGTACAGGCGCTGTAATTTTGGAACGGTCAATCTCATACACAGTGGTTTTGAGTTTGCTGTCATACTCTTTAGAGATAGCATCTGATGGGAAATCTGCACTCACTGCGACACCCTTAGTAGCTAATGACATCAGCAGAACGCTGGTGTAAGTTGCGCCAACCTCATCATAGGTTGCGTACTGAACTGCATATTCATCAAAAAGTTTTGGCTCAACCTCAGCGAAACGGTTGAAGATAGTATCACGAGCGGTATTCGTGTCCACCCCTGTAAGGTTTTGCTGTTTCAAATCACTGTACGCGGCTTTGATTTTATCGTTGTCAAGTGAGGTAGCTTCTTTGACGTAGCTGGTGTAGAAGTTACGGATACCTTTTTCTTGCACAGGAGCTAAGCCTTCTGCAGTGCAGGAACTCAATGAGAAGAGTAAAGCTGATCCTGCTGTGATAGCAAGTACTGAACGAATGATTGTTTTGCGCATGGTAGTTATTCTATAACGGAACTACCCTGTGGCTCAGAAAACTGGTTATTTCTGAGCCACAGGGTAGTTGGATGTTGAGTTTATCGTCCGAATGTTACTGGAACATCAGTGGACTTGGTTCCAGAGGCATCACGCTTCTGGTTGACAGGAGGCAAAGCCACCTTTGTCCCTGATGCGTCGACACCAATGATATCAGCTCCAATGAATGCGGAAACAAGTCCGTTTTCACCTTTGAGCATGGTGTGTGAGCGAACTCCACCTGTTGCACGACCCTTTGCTGGGTATGCTTTGAATGGTGAAAGCTTGACAGTTTGACCTGTAACGGTCAAAACGTTTGCAAACGCAGCTTCATCAGCAGGCATTGCAGTTGCAGCCATAACATACTGACCAGCAGCAAGCTTGATACCTGCGATACCTCCACCGCTACGACCCTGAGGACGAATCTTTTCAGCCGCGAATGTCAGCAAGCTGGTATCAGAAGAAAGCAATGCAACTTCCACTCCTTCTGCTGATTCCAACCAACGAGCTGTAACAATCTCATCCCCTGCGGCAAGGCTAATCAGGTCAAACTCATCACTACGCACTGGGTAGTCAGGTGTTGTAATCTTGACCGAACCTTGCTTCGTAGCGAAGAATACACCAAGACCAGCTTTGATAGTTTCATCTTCTACAGGAGCGACAGCGACGATGCGTTCGTTCTTAGCAAGGCTTGGCACAACTGCTGAGGAAGCTGTTGGCTTGTTCTCCCCAAGGTGGAATACATCAACACGGAATGCACGGCCTTTATCTGTGACCAACACAATTTTACCCTTAGTGTGCGTCACCAAAGAAGCGATAACAGGGTTTACCTTAGTGCGACCAATTGCTTTGATTTCAGAGGTTTTTTCACCTGGAACACGGACAACTGAACCATCAGCGTATACGCCAACAACAGTAGGAGCGTCAGTAACCTCAAAGCTACCTGCGCTGATTACTGCCTTAGAAGCTTCCAAGTGCTCTGCCAAGTTGCCGTCAACCAAAGTTGAACGACGTGGACGGTCAACAACCTTCTTTGTCTCTTCTAACTCTTTACCGATGAGGTCACGGAGGACTTTTTCATCATTCAAAATTTTGTCAAGCGCTTTCACTTCATCTTGAAGCTTCTTCTGCTCATTTTTAAGCTCAAGCTGGTCATATTTGGTCAAACGACGCAAAGCGATACTAAGGATGTAGTCTGCTTGAATCTCGTCAATTTTGAACTTTTTGATGAGATTTTCTTGTGCGGCTTGTGAGTTAGCAGCAGCGCGAACGATGCGAATAACTTCATCGATGTTTGCCAGCGCTTTGATAAGACCTTCAATAGTGTGCAGACGATCTTCACGAGATTTCTTACGAGCTGCACTTCTACGGGTGACGACTTCAATACGATGAGCAATGAAGATTTCCAGCATGCGTTTCAATGAAAGCTGCTCTGGAACTCCCTCAGGGGTAAGTGCAATATTGTTGTAGTTGAAGGCTACTTCAAGGTCTGTCATCTTGTAGAGAGCAGCAACTAAAGCTTCTACATTGAACCCTGCTTTGGTTTCTACATAGAAGTTTGTTCCGTTACGACGGTCTGTAAGGTCCAGCACGTCTGCAATACCTTGTAACTTGCCAGAGGTAAGGTTTTCTTTAATTTGTTCAATGATTTTTTCAGAGCGGACTTCGTATGGAAGTTCATAGAAGATAATGGCTTTTTTACCACGACCCACATCCTCTATACGGTACGGCGCACGGATAGTGACTTTGCCCTTACCTGTTTCGTATGCTTGTTTGATGCCATCTGTTCCAAGAACCAAGCATCCTGTCGGGAAGTCTGGCCCTGGCATAAAGGACATAAGCTTTTCAGTGTCAGCATTTGGATGTGTCAGTAACCAGCGAGTTGCATCAATAACTTCACCTGGGTTATGCGGAGCCATGTTTGTTGCGAACCCAACTGCGATACCAGAGGTTCCGTTCACTACAAGATTAGGGAACTGCACAGGAAGTACTACTGGCTGGTCAGTTGTTTGGTCATAGTTTGGGATGAAGTCAACTGGACGTTCACGTAACTCACTGACTAACGCCAATGCTTCTTTAGACATACGGGCTTCTGTATAACGAGGCGCAGCGGCTCCTGCACCTGGACGGTCACCAAAGTTACCTTTACCGTCAACAAGAGGAAGGTTCATAGTGTAAGGCTGGGCCAGGCGGACCATTGCGTCGTAGATAGAACTATCACCATGAGGGTGAAGAATACCCATGACTTGACCAACAATACGAGCAGATTTTGTGTGACCTTTATCAGGAGAGTTACCATCACGGTACATGGTGTACATGATACGACGCTGTACTGGTTTGAGGCCATCACGAGCATCTGGAATTGCACGTTCACCAATAACGTAATACGTGTAAGAAAGGAACGACTCTTCCATTTCTTCTGCCAGGTTAACTTTGACGACTTCTCTTGCAATTACCGAAAAGTCAGCAGCATTTTCTAATTCTTTGATTTTTTTCTTTGCTACCATGGTTAGTTTTCCAATACTCCTGCGTCGATTTTGTCTCTTTGAGCTGTAATCCACTCTTTACGGGGCTGAACCTTATCCCCCATAGCAAGTTCAATCATGTCACTTGCTGCTTGAGCTTCATGTACGGTAATTTGTTTCAACCGACGATTCTCAGGGTTTAACATAGTTTCCCAAGTTGGGTCTGGGTCCATTTCTCCCAAACCTTTGTTACGGGAAATAAGCTTGATTTTTTGTTTCTTCTTTTCCAGCTCTTTTACAATTCGGTCCAAGTCAGTTTGGTCAGAAGCGTAAATAACTTCATCTTTTGCAGACAATGCAATCTGGAACAGTGGAGGAATAATTGAATACAAACGACCATCTAAAATGTAATCGCGCATGTACTTCCAGAAGAAAGTGATGAGCAAGCTTCGGATGTGGTTTCCGTCAACGTCAGCGTCAGCTGCGATAACGACTTTGCTGTAACGGATTTCATCCAAACTAAAAGTCTTCCCTGACCCTGCTCCAAGTGTCTGAATGATAGAAGAACATTCTTGGTTTGCAAGCATGTCAGAAGTAGAAGCCTTCTGCACATTGAGAATCTTTCCTCGGATAGGTAGAAGGGCCTGATAGCGAGCGTCACGTGAAGCTCTCATCGTTCCCAACGCAGAGTCACCCTCAACAATAAGGAGTTCAGTGTGTTGTGAACCAACTCCTGCCTCACGACATTCTACCAACTTGGATGGAAGACTTGCTGAGGATTCAAGCTTTGATTTTTTACGTGCAGTTTCTTTCTGCTCTCGGGATGCAACACGAACACGCATAGACTCAACGATTTTTGCAGCCATAGCTTTCACAGCGGTGGCGTTTTTCTTATCGTTAATCCAAAGGTTTAACTCTTTGGTCAGAGCAGAGACAACAACTTTACCTGTTTCAGTTCCACCAAGGCGCTGTTTGTCCTGTCCAACGAAGGAAAGTTCAGATTGTGAAATACTGATAATAGCGGTGATTCCTTCTTGAATGTCATCAAGGTTAGGAGGCTCTTCTTTCGCTTTCAGCATTCCTCTGCTTGACTTGATGTAGTCAAGGAATACTTTGGACATAGCACGCTGAAAACCAGCCTGATGCGTTCCACCCAGAGGGGTGTACAGTGTGTTAGCGTAAGAACGAATTTCATTATCATAGCCGTCACCCCAACGGAACGCAAAGTCAATCTCTACGTTACGAACAACGTCCTGGTCTTTCATTGTTCCGTCTTCTTGTGGAACAGGTACCCGTTCAGTGAACTCACCAGAAGTCTGGATGTGAACAGTCTTTGTGATTGCTTTGTCTTTAGCGAAGGTTTCAACCATTTCAGGTAGTCCACCATCAAACTCGTAATCATCGTACTGTTCTTCGCCAGGAATCTTGTCATCAACAATGATACGAATACCTGGGACAAGGAAGGCTGTTGAGCGAAGAGTCTCACGAAGCTCTTCTACACGGAAAGATGATTCAGAGCCAAAGATTGCAGTGTCTGGCCAGAACTTGATAGTAGTTCCTGTTGGACGCTCTTTCTTCTCTTTGGCGCTACGTGTATCTTTTTCAATTTTCACTTCCATGGAAGGAGTGAATCTAGCCTCAGGTCCACTGTCATCAGCGAAGTGGCCTGGTAAGCCTCGTTGGAAAGAAAGACGGTGGACGGTTCCATCTTTCTTGTATACGATTGTGTCGAAGCGAGTGGAAGTGGCGTTTGTTGCGGTTGTTCCCACACCGTTCAAACCTAAGGATGCAGTTGCAGCATATCCGCTACCGGCAGCACCGAACTTACCTCCTGAACCAACTTTACCGAAGGCCATGAAGATACCGTTTTCACCGGTCTGCTTGTTGATACCTGTTGGTACACCACGTCCAGAGTCTTCTACGGAAGCTGCTCCGTCTGCGTGTAAGGTGATCTTGATAACCTTACCGTGTCCTGTTTTGAACTCGTCAATAGAGTTGTCAATAGGCTCTCGCAATGCAACTAACTGCATGTGGTCATACGGGCCTAATGTAAGAGAAGGTCGCTTCCTAATGTGTTCAATAGGAGTTAGAGAGATAAGAGAGTTCTCATCATACTCTACTGGGGCTTGGGGTTGTTTCTTAGTTACCATAAGTTTTCTTTATCGTCCTGAAATGTCTGCGTTTGTGATTTGATGTTCACTTCTGAAATCAGCTATCGGTTATCGTTGAGTATACTCACAACACGCTATGAGTAGTTGAAAACACGAACTTTGGATAGGAGTGCGAAATCAGAAGTATCTCTAACACTTGGTCTAAGAAAACCAATAAGGAGCAGAAAAGCTCAACTGGTATTGGTAAAATGGGTCAGTAAAGAGTCGTTCGTTAATCATCATCAGTTCCGTATAAATTCGTGCGTTTCGTATAATAAGTATAGCAGGTTCTTCTCTTTTGTAGAGTTTACTGCTTGCCCTATTCCTATCGGATGAACGCTATTTAGCAAGCAATTCTTTGGGTACTGTATTATTTGGCCAGCGGACGAAAGCACCAGCATCGTACAGCAAATCCTGGCCATGTTTGTTGAACTTATCAACCCAAGATTGGTTCTGCTCTAACTGTTGTTTTGTCCAAAAGTCTTGGTCGCCATGAATAACAGGTTCAGAGCCGTAGTTACGCTCATAACCGTTTCGCTCATAAAAATGCTCTAACCGCGCACGATGATGCAACGCATGTTGTTTGAACTCTTCATGATTGTGGTCATGGTGTTCAATACTTCCATCACCTGAGTTTGTTGGAGTCCCTGAAACAATGTATCCTTTTTCGTCACAGTGTTTCAGAAGAACTTTTCTAAAATAGGAACCGATTCCTGCTCCACGTAAATCCGCATCAACATCCATGTTTGCTACGCTCAACCGTGTAATAGTTTTCTTCGGACCGTAGCCTTTGTATTCACGAACAAACATAGAAGCATATGGATTGTACGTGTCGTTGATGTAGTTTTGAAGGTCTTTCACGGTTCCAAAAGAAGGAATATGGGTACGATCTAAGGATTCAACGTATTCAAGTGCTTCTTTTCTGGGGTTGATGAACTTCAACACATCAACATGGGTACCTTTGTTATGTGTAATGTGGAGTTCAGTAAAACCTTTATTGGCGAAGACCATGTTTGGTTCAATATCTTTCAGCTGTTTTGCTGCAATGTATGCCATGACATCTTTGTCTGCGAGAGCGGCATCCATGTTGGCTTGAATAGAAAGACCTTCTGGGCAACGAGGATCACCGCAACCACCGAATGAGTGCTTTTTTGAACGGCATTTTTGTATTTGGACCATAATTCATTCCTAACGCGAAGAAGCTGACTGGCGTATTTCATACCAGTCAGCTTCTTCGTTATCTTGATTTAGACGAGAGTTGCGCCTGCTGTTTCCATTTCAGCAAGAGCTGCTTTGGAGCGCTCAGGGTCGACACCTGCAACGTAGTCGGTGAGGACGTTTACCTTGAATCCCGCTTTCAGAGCGTCCAGAACAGTAGCGCGAACACAATGGTCTGTTGCCAGTCCTACAATGTCCAGCTCATCTACACCAAGCTCACGGATAAGGGTAGGAACCTTCTCATTCCCTCCAAGGAAGTCGCGGCCTTCAAAACCTGAGTAAGCTGCTTCATACTCACCCTTGACAATGCGCAAATACCGAAGGCTTCGCTGTTCGCTGACCTTGGAAACAATGGCAGCCGCCAGCTCAGGGCGTACCGATGCACCAGCAGTGTTTGCAGCGCAATGCACAGGCCAGGTGTCCACATAGTCGGGAGTTTCTGCCCAATGGTTTCCAGGCTCAATGTGCCAGTCCTGAGTGGTGATGAGCGCATGGTAATCAGCATCCAGGAGGTGCTCTGCGAGCGTTAGAGCGACTTTCTCGCCTCCTGCGACTGCCAGGCTACCCCCTTCAATAAAATCGTTCTGCACGTCAACGATAAGCAAACCCTTTGTCATGATATTCTCCTAAATCTTAGCGACCGAATTGGTCAATGTCTTGGTGACTGTTGGGAACGAAAACAAATGTGTCATCATTCTTAGCGACAATTCGCCCTGAAACATTCGGAGCGAACTTGATGTTCATTTCCGACACACCTGTCAAGTCAGTTTTTCCGTGATTCATCAAGTTGATAATCCGTTGCAGATTCTCAACTGTGAATTCGTTATTGTTTGCCATGTCACTTCGCCCCTACTGTGAACAGGTCTGTCAATTCATCAATATCATACTGCTGAATCTGTTCAGTTTCAACAATAGCAGGCTTCGGAACAGGGTAGGTGAAGATACGTTCCTTCGCCATAGCACGAGTCCCACAGTAGGTGTCTGTTTCCAACGCAATGATGTTCCAGATTTTATTACCTGCGTCAGCGCCTGCAATAGCTGCCTGCTGTGCTTCGTTATAATCCGTGAAGAACTGGGCAGGCATGAACTGGTTCCGAATGACTGTCCCACCAATACCTGGGTCCGTTACGTAACCGACGACATACACTGTCTGAGGGTTCATGGGAGGTTCAGGCAACTTCCTGCCCTGGTCAGTGAAAGTCTTTTCGTACTGCTTCCACTGAGCGTTCAACTCAGGGTCAACAATTTCACCACGAGGGTAGGTCTTCAAGAATTCATGCTCACGGTCATAAGTCAGCTTGTCGGCACCATGTACAGTGTGGATGCCCTGCACCTGGCCGTAGAATGGGCGATAGGTGTGAGCGTACCAGAGGGCGACGTTACGGTCCTGAGTAATAGTGGTGGGAATTTCCCAGCCGCGACCTTCGGTGAGGTCATAATTGGTGTGGATGATGTACCACATAATTTTTGCTCCTTGTTGTTTTTCTCGGGCGTTCAAGTAACCCCGTTCGTTATGTTCTTAGTGTATCACTCTTAAAGAGTATCGGCAAGTTTTTCAGTCAAATTGACGAAAAATAATTAAAGTTCTCAAAATCCTCTAAACATCAACAGTTTGGTAGTCTTCTCTCATGACAGATACAACCACTCGCCCACTTTACGGGTTCGTTCCAAATCAAGTTGCAAATGTAGGCACGTTCGTTACCGCAGTACCCTTCTACAAAGAAGAAGATGGAACAACAATCTACAAAGGCGACAACGGGGAAGTAGCTGAATTGCAACCAGGCGAAGACCTGTACGTTTGGCAGCCTGAGGTTGAGCCAGCAGGAACAATCAACGATGTTGTCATCATTGCAGGAGCGGAACTCATTGAGCGACTTGATACAATCGGAGTCCAGCATAATCTCAATGAGTGGAAGAATGAAGGTAGCTTCTCTTGGCTTCTTACCACAGAAGAAGACTACATCGAGCAAAACGCCGTATTGAAAGCTGATGTCACCTCATGGATGCACAAAACCCTGTCAGAGGATAAAGCTCTCAATGAAAAACAGATTCAAGCAGCAGTAGAATTGATCCACAACTTGGGCGTGCCTTCAAAAGAGGATTACACTCTGACAGGGTTAGCAAAAAAGCTTTCAGGTGACGAGATGGGGCTGCAATTACAAGCAAGGATGGTTTCCGCAGCGTTCACAGATGGTTTGTTCTCCGATGTTGAAGAATACCTGAACTCTGTGTCAGCGTTGGAAACCACCCTACGCTAATCAGTAATCGTAGTCTTCCTCGTAATTGTCACTGTAATCAGCCCAATTGGTAATGGAGAACAGCTCAGCAACACGACGACGGTCCTCTTGACGACGGAATAGGTTGTCCATAAATTGAGGAGCGTTTCCCATTGTTTGTTCAAAGTGTTCACGACTTAACCGTCCACGTCCAGTATGAATCTGTCGCTGAACTTCTCTTTCTCCACCGACAGTTTGACGAGGAACAGCAGAAGTTCTACCGTTTTCAATGACATTACGCTCAGCGTAGTCTGTCATAGCAGCAGAAACCATAACTTGACGCTGGATAACAGCTGCATCAAGGGTACCGTCCCACATACGGAATTCAACGTTTGAACGACGGTAATCCTGCTGATATGTGGACTCGAAGTTCATAGCATAGCCATGTCCAACATGGTCATGCATAACGTTATGCGCACTGGAAACATCAGCTGAGATATCATCTACACCTGTATTTACGTTAGGACCACACCATTGCATACCACGGTGATTTCCACGCTCGGGACTAGAAGCTAAACGATACATCATTTCTTCGTTAGCATTTACCTGACGAATAAGTTCCATGTGCTTTGCTGGTGAGGATTCGTATGATGCTGTTGAAATGTGAACGTGGGAACCAGTACGTGTTGTTGAGATTCCACCATTACGCTTGATGATTTCAAGAGCTGTCTGCAACTGTTGCCAATGTTCAGGAGTATCTCGCATGATAGGAGAAACGAGTTCACCTGAAACAGTGGAGTCTTCTTCAAATGACCAAGAACCCCATCCACTTCTGCGAGCAGAATGGTAGCTGGTCTGGTAGTCATTTTCAGTAAGACCTGCTTCGTGGAGTTCACGAGCAATTGTTTGCAGAGCTTGATAACGGTTAGTGTTTGGGTCAATATCGAACTCTAACTCAACACCAAACGCACGTCCACCAGGTTCTGGAGAGCAAATACCATCAGTGACATTCTCAGTACGGTAATCAAGAACTTCTTCACCTGCACGACGACGACGCATAGTGGTCACATAGTCTTCGTACAAAGCATCCACGTTATCAGAGTAACCTGGTTCAACTTCTTCCCAACGAGCAGCCATACGAGCACGATGAGCATCATTCTCAGCAATAACCGCAGCATTAGTTGTAGCTAAACGTTGTGCATTACGAGTACCACGTTCCATGTCAATACGGCGACGGTCAGCAAGAGAAGCCTGGTAATATGCTTGCTGCTCTTCTTCAATACGGCGACGCTCAGCGCGTTCGGCTTCAATCGCTGCCGATGCTTCTTCACGAGTCATGCCGTTATCACGCATGTAACTGCGCATACTTTCTTCTTCAGAAATCGCAGTGATGAAACCTGAACGGTAATCGCGCAGGTGTTCACCTTCAATAAACTGGTTACTGCGGTTTGCTAAGAAGACATAAGGGTTACGAGTTACTGTACGAACATGAATACAGTCGTAATTTTCCTGGTAGTCGACACAATCACAACGCAAGTTCCGCTCACGGGCAACAGCATCTTCAAGACGTTCTCCTTCTTCTAAACGTCCAAGAGTCAAAGACCCAGTTACTGTACCTGAGGGAAGGTAGCGGCCTGAATCATCAGGAGAGTTAAGTCCTGTGAAACTTGCCTGAACTGGCATGCGGAAATCCATGCTTTGTAAATTATCGCGCACAACGTTAACATAATGCAGTGTTCTAACACCAGATAAACTTCTGTACGCAGTATGGTACTGGCTAATTTCCATGAGTTCATCTGAGGTAGGATTATCACGGTCTGCAAAGTCATGAGTCCAGCGAGACGTTCCACGGTTATTGATAGAGCTGTAACGAGAGTCAAAGAAACGATTGTCGCCGAAGGGGTTCTCAGATTGCTCTTCGTTTGAGTAGTCAACTAAATCAACGACCCAACGGCCATTTTCAGTTTGGACAGCTTGACCGAATGGCATTCTCTCCTGGAAGTGTTCAGAAGCAATAAACTCTCTGACAGACGACTCATCGGCAGAATCGGCCTGAGGAATACGAGCAAATAATTCATGAGAAGTTTCAGAAGCAACTGATTCTTCTACAACATCAGTGCCGTTGGCCAAAGCTTCAACGATTTCCTCAGTTGTGTATCCAGCGCGGACTAAGCGCTCACGATGAGCGCGTTCTGGGCAGGAATGAACTGCGGCACGGAACTGTCCACAAGCTGCACAGCGAACACGGTAAGCATCGCGTCCAGCTTCTGCTGCTGAGGCATACTGGAACTCTTCATTACCACTAATGCTACGTGAATAAATCATTCCTGGACGAGGAGATTCACGTAGACGGTTCCACAAGTCTTCTGGAACATTCTGGTAAGAGTATAGCTGTTCAGGGGCGTTTGTGAAATACAGTTCCAAACGCCCTTCATCATAACCCATGACTGCAATGCTTGAGTTTTCAGCGTTAGGAGATTCCCATGATGTTATACGACGGTTAGCTTCCTCGTAAACATGATTTCTCTCTGCAAGCTCACGAGTGCGTTCGAAAGCAACAACTGATGGACGGTCATAAGGAAGACCTGACCGGCGAGCTCGTGCTCGGTTTGCGGGGGTCATTTCCTCTGGGATGTCAACACCGTTACCTGTTGGAACAGCAGCATACTCTGTCTGATACCGGTAACGAAGTTCCTCAGCGGCATATCCTGTCCGGTTTGCTAAGTCGTTGAAAGCATCCTGTAAGCTCGCAGCACGTTCAGTAGAACGCGTCAGTAAACGCTGTAAAGCGTAGTGAGTCTGAGGAGTCTGTTCTTCATTGGTTTCTGCAGCAGAAGCCATCTGACGCTCATATAAAGCGTGAACAGGTAAAGCCTCAGCAATGGTGCGAAACTCTGTCTGAATGGCATCTAAGGTTGATTGCGGCACTGGTGCAGCGTTACGTCCACCTTCACGGCGGAGTTCACGGAAGACACTTTCAACCTGTCGGACTTCTAATCCGGTATGAGCTGCTACTGTACGAATAGCAGCTGTGCTTGTGTGTTGGTGGACGGCACAACGTTGACCGCCATCACGGATCGCATTACACATGTATTTTCCTTCTGGGTTTAGCTTGCTTTATAGCTATCAAGTAAAGCGTGTACTTTGGTCCTTTTACAGAAAATGCTTCAAGCGTAAACGTCTTCTACAGCTGGACGGCCAAATGTAATATAACCAATGCGAGAAAGTGTTTGCAGAAACTCTAACTCATACTCTGGACGGAGCCAGATAAGGTTCTTTACTTCCTTATAATCACCTTCAATGGAAATGGGTTTGATGATATCCGTATGAGGCGCATAAGAGGTTGACACGAGGACTAATGGAATGTCAGAAGACCAAATATCTAAGCTCTCATCATCCTGCTCACCCAGTTTACCTGTACCATTGCCCCAACCATATGGGTCACCCTGATATAGGAGAACCTCCCATTCCCAGTCTTTGAGTTCGGAAGCAGTCTTCTGAGAAATGCGTGAAGCGATGATGCTACGGGCATTGATTTGGACAGTCTGAGCTAAACGGATACGGTCTTCCAGCTTCTCTTCTGTACTCAATGAAGCATAGCCTGAACTAAGAACTTCAAGAGCATCAGCGGTTGAGTCAACATCAGCAATCATGCTGTTGCTTTGGTAGAACATGCGCCATTGGAAACCTGAACCGTCTGGCTTTGTAGCAGGAGCAGGAGCACGATTGTCTCGTGAAGCTACCTGGTTAGGAGTGATGATAATACTCATAATAATTCTCTTTCTATATACCTGTCTACAATCGGTTTAGGATAAATGATTGACGTGTTCAACAGTTTTAACAACATCTTCTGATTTCAGAGCTTCAACAGCTTTCTCTAACCGAGGCTTTGTGACATCGTAGAAAATGTTGTTCTCATTGTTTGTAACCAGAACAAACTTACGCTTTGAACCTTTATTGTTCAATGCAAGAACAGCATGTCCTGTTGTTCCACTACCCGCGAAGAAGTCCAGAACGGTTCCGTCTTCAGGTGTGATGAGGTCAATCAAATCTGTCATCATCTGCAAATTCTTCGGGTTGTTGAATGAACTACGACGACCTAATAACTTCTCTAACAAATGAGTTGAGGAGCGTGAAGGGTATTCAAGAATGCTTTTCTGTACTTGGTCTTTCTTATCTTGCAAATACAACTTCTTCAAAGGCTGTGCCGTCTCATCTTTCCCGTACAGTACTAAACCAGCAGCGTCTAACGCTTTGAACTTGGTTTCACTCAAACCCCAGCCTCGAGAAGGAACCTGGGAAGGCTTACCAGTTACTGGATGCAAAACTTCGTACCGCAACCCAGCTCCTGGCGCAGACAAGTCAGCATAGGTGTACAAACCTTTCGCATCAGCGTTATAAAACACTTTCAGACGTTTGGTAAGCTTCTGACCTTTGACCCACTGCTTCAAATGAGCTGTGACCTGCTCGTAGTCTTCTTTGTAGCGCTTCTTAGAGCGCTCATACTCTTTGAGAAGCTTGTCAATACCTTCGCGTCGTTTACGCCATTTCACGCCTGACTTATATAACGCATGAGCTGAACGGGCATATACCAGCATGTATTCATGAGTAGTAGATAGGAAACGAGCGTTGTTCTTTGGATTTCCACCATCAACAACGATCTGGGCGATAAAGTTCTGTTCACCGAAAATTTCATCCATGAGAACGCGAAGACGATGGACCTCTGAATCATCAATGGAGATAACAACAACTCCTGTGTTTTTCAGTAAGGTGCGAGCTGGAACGAGGCGTTCCTTCATGAATTGTAACCAGGCAGTATGACGGTCAGCATTTTTACCAAAATCGTCATTGTATGTGAAGCCTGTTGCCTCATGGTTCCCTGTGTTATAAGGAGGATCAATGTAGATGGTGTCAACATTGCGTTGCAACTTGTAAACGTTCTTCTCAACCTCTTCATTGAGAAATGCTAAGTTGTCCTGCTGTATTAGTGTGTGAGTAACCATGGATGATCTAAAAATCTTTCTTTTCGACAAGCTATACTTATCCCTATCGGACCCACAACCATTGATTTTTAGAGGGTTTACTTGCTTACTTCGACAAAAGTAACTGATTGCTGATACTGGTGTTCAGACCAACCAAGTTTCTTCATCTGTTTGATGATATTCTCGTACTCAGGCAAAGAAGAGTCAGGTACGAAAACAGTATCAATGTCATACTTGGCGAACCAATTCTTGATGTATAATGTGCTTGTCTTTGCGAAAACATCATTTGCTTCTTTATACTGCTTCTTCCCAATGAAATCATTCCTACCGTCAATAATGATTTTCGTATCAGGGCGGTACAAAATAAGTTCAGCACTGGAACGCCACGTTGTTGCAACATGAGCATTCTGTGGGATTTCCTTGAAAAGGATAGGATTCACAGGTACAGTACTATTCGGGTTAATAACAGCTTTTGCCCCAACACCCAACGCAACCACCATAATAATCACTGAGATAACAATGCCTACAAACTTCAACAAACTAAACCATTTCGGTTCACTCCATCGTTTGATGTAGACAAGACAAGCTAATGAGAGAACCAGCAGGTACGGAGCAAACCGAATAGCGGTGTACGATTCATAAATAAACACAGCAAACAGTGCTACAACAAGATACTGTTTCTGAGTAATGAGGTATACACTCAACCCAACTCCGATGAGCAGCATGATAATAACTGGCCAGTTCGGCTCTCCTGTATAGAAAATGTTGGACCATTCTACAAAGAAGTTCACTGACTCGTTTCGAGTCTGCAGAGTCTTCGCTAATCCTTCTAACCCAAAAGGAGAAACTAGCATAGCTGACGCGGTTCCAATAAGCGAAGCTACTGCCAAGCCTGCCTTATTCCAGAAAGGCTTGCCCTTTTGTAGAATAAATGTGATAGCAGGAAGAAGTACTAACCCTAATATTGCAGTCAGATGGATGTTCAGCCACAGTACTTGGATGACGAAAGAACCTACGATAATGCTGGATGCTGTAATGAATGGGTTTTTGAAGCGTAAGAAAGAAGACAGATAGACAAACCCTGTCAGGATCAACACGTCTGCGGCGTTTGATCTACCGTTCATATACGCAGTCAACACAACCCATGAAGCTATGAGAATGAGGAACTGCCAGGTAGCTGGAACTTTGAGCTTTCTGGCAGTCAGAAAAATAAACAGGTATGTTAAGAAATTTGTGATGGCAGTGAGGATCACAAACCCTACAGTTCCGAACGCATGGTAAAAGAGGAATAGAATAACATTCCATAGCCAGGAATTTGGTGACCAGACTCGTCCTAATGTTGTAAGATTCCAGGTATCTGCAATGTAAACATGAAACCCATTTTTGACAAGTTCTTCCCCATTACGGGCTCCCCATAACACATCTGTTTCAGGGAAATAACTGGCTCGGATCAAACTAAATGAAGTAATGAGAATAAGGATGAGACCAACAAAGAAACGAGGCTGCTCCCATAAGGAAAGCACTCTGGTTTTAACGGCTGCTGAATTCTGGATACTCATGTCAGCTCATTCTATCGGAATAAGCTATGGTAAGAGCTTTTAGCGGGTTACCCAGGGCTTTGGCCAACCCGCTGCTGGCTTTCTCATCATTTGGGCGACAGTGTAGTTGCTCAAATAGTTTTTTGCGGTCTCTGAGAATTGGGTTTGAGCCTGCTTGTCAGGATTCCATGGTTCGTTTGTGAGTTCATCTTTGCCACCCCAAGGAAACCAGAAAGGATTTTGTTGGAAACCATGCTTGGAGTAGAAGTCTGTGATACGAGAACGATGCTGAACTGCACGTTTTACATAATCCACGTGGTCAGGTGAAAGCTTATTGTCACCTGACGAGGTAGGAGTCAAAAAGAGAATAGCTCCATGGTCATCAGCATGCTTTGTGATGATATTGAGAATCCATTTGCCGACTCCTTGCCCTCTCAATGCAGGCGAAACATAGAACTCTCTCAGAGAGATACATTGTGCTTCTGGCATCTGCTCATCCAAATTTTTCAATTTCAACAAGACATTCTTATCCTTGGAAAAGTACTCCTGAATGGCGGAGAAAGAATCGAACTGAGGAATGACACTGGTATCATAGGAAGCAGCTTGCTTCTTTGGCATAATGCTGACAGTTTTATACTCGTTCTCATCTGACTTGACAAGAAGCGTGTCCCAGTCCTCAGGAGTTCTCGCAGGAGTAATGGAGATAGGCTTGAATTTTTCCATCTCGTCCCTTGCGTTGAACATCTTCTGGTAATCGCCTTCTGATAAAGCTGATTCAAAGGCTTGCAAAAGAACTTTCTTATCTGGGCAACGAGGATCAGTGCAAGCAGCAGGGTTAGCTGCTTTGCATTTATGTTTCCGAGAGAACAACGCCATGCATTATATCTAACGGATTAGAGGTCTTCCTTCAGGTAATCCTGAATCAGGGTTGAGCGAATAGCGTCGAAAACCTTCTGACTAAAATCACCATACGGAGAGTTCTGAACAAAGTGAACGTTCGTTGCGCATAATGCAGCAATGACTTCCACTTTGCTTGTTACTGAGCAGAGCACTAACTCAAAGATTGCTTCGTCATCCTCTAAGGAAGCTTCCATCAGCGTAATAGCATCATCTTCATAAGTTTCCAGAGGAGGACCACCGTTAAGAGCTGCTCGGAAGAATGAGTAGAAACGATGCGGGGTTTCATCTTTAGTGACAGCAACAGCAATACAGGAGCTAATGAACACTAATCCTTTGATGAGTGAATCATGGTCTACTGTTGTATATAATGCTTCCATTGCTTCGTCATCACGGGGAAGCTTGAACGCTTCCTGCATAGCAAGGGCAGCAAGAGCGGCCTCGTTGTTTTCACCTCGGAGATACTCTGTAAGCATATGGATCAATCTTTCTTATAGAAAACTCTACTATAACACATGTGGGAGCAACTGTATAGCTTTAGTTGCTCCCACATGTGTTCATTCTTTTAGGTCAGCTAATGTTTGCTTTGACCCAGGCAATACCTTTTTCGCGGTCACGGAACACGTCAGAGTACTGAGCGTTACGCGTTGCATCTAAGGCTTCTTTCATCCAACGACCTGGTTTACGTTCAGGGAAAGCAGCAAGTACATCATCTCCTGATACCATGTCAGATTCAGGACTGTGCAAAATGCCAAGTTTTTCTGCTTTGCGTTCAATACGCTCTGCTACTTCCTTGTCACCTTTGGCTTTACTGAGTAGAACCCAGTCTTGAATGGTGACGTGGCGAGGCATGCCTCTTGCCCATGCTCGCAAAGAAGCTTTTCCTTGCTTCACTGGTAGCTCAACACGAGAAAGGTTGTATGACTTGTTCTTCAAATCATCACCAACAGTAGTGTATGTCAAGAAGTTTCTTGCATCTTTATCATTCAGATGAGATGCAATGTTCGCTGAAAGGATGTATGCACCTTTCTCCTTAGGAATGACTCCTTGGTCAGTCAACTCCTGAGTTCTTTGCAGATTACGACGCAGAGATTTTCCATTCACTTCTGCAACACCAGAGAAGTTTGCGTCCCAACCTGTATCCTGCAAAAGCTTGAACGCTTTGTGAGGAGCTTTACCTTTCTGGTACAGCTTCTGGAATTCAGTTTGGACGCGCTCTCGAGCCAAATCACCGAACTGGTCTTTCAGTGTTTGAGCTTTGACTACTGTGTCTGGGTGGAGTTCCATATCAAAACGTGAAGCCATCTGTACTCCACGAAGAACACGGAGCGGGTCCTCATCAAAAGCTTCTGAAACATGACGGAGATGACCTTTCTCCAAATCTTTCAAACCACCGTGCTTGTCAACGATGAATCCCATTTCGTTGTCATACATGAGAGCATTGATGGTGAAATCGCGACGAGCAGTTGCTTCATGGAGTGAGAGTTCAGGAGTTACTTCAACAGTGAACCCTCTGTGTCCGTCACCAATTTTAGAGTCTTTACGAGGAAGAGAGACATCAAAGTCTTCTCCCCCAATTTGGATTTTCAAGACACCAAATGATTTACCCACTTCATCCACTTGACCAATTTTACGAAGGGAAGCAATGACTTCTTCTGGTGTAGCTTTGTAGACTTCAATGTCAACATCCTTGGAGTCTAATCCGAGAAGAGCGTCACGAACACTTCCTCCAACAACATAAGGCTCATACCCGTCTTCACGGAGCTGGTTGAGGACTCTTTCCGCATTCGGGGTCAATGGCATCGTGTATGGAAGAACAGTTCCTCCATCTTCTAAAAGATGCTGCTTCTTGTCACGAAGAGCATCCATTTCTTCAACAACTGAAGTTACTTTGTCAGTGTGACCATATTTTGCATGATACTGCTTTTTCGCTTGAAGGTTTCTGATCTGCTGTCCGAATGCATTGTGATCGGTACAGCGGCGACCGCCTTCTTCTTTATTTCTACACATTGGGTTTCCTTCTTCTATGTCCCATCTATATACTATCAGTAGTAAAAGAAGAAAAGAACCTCTTAGCCAGAGCTAAGAGGTTCTTTTCACACAGCAACTTTATGCTAACGCGGTGAACATTTTCTCATCATTCCCACACTTATCTTTCAAGCGAGTTAACCAAGCTTTATTCTTGATTTTGAATGAAGCTAACTTGTTCCGATTATCATAACCTGCTTTGCAGACAACACCCTCAAAGGTCATGCCTTCTAAGGTGCCTTCCTGAACAGATTCAACAAACTCAGCAGTTGGCTTCCCTTGAAAAAGTAAGGGCGCGGTGTCAACATGCTTGAAGACCTTGTTGAACTCCTGAGGTGACATCAGACCGTGCTTATAAATATGTACATCGAAAAGTGTCACATCGTGAGGCTCATCTTCATGGAATCCTGCGAAGCTGTTCTCCCCATAGAACTCAAAGAATGCTGTTGCTTTCTGATATTTCTGCTTTCTGAAAATTCCATCTAAGACATCTGCATACTTGTCGTTAAACAACGGGATAGCTTCACCCAGCAAACTGTGACTTTCGTCAATGAGCTGGCGGAGGGTACCTCAACGCAGGGTTTGCGAGTGAACCATCTCTTATATGGAGAGGTTATCTAATCAAGAAATATGTCAAACATTCAGCATGTCTTCACTATACCACAGAGTTATTGGAGTTGTCAAGTATAGTGAAGACATGCTGAGATGCTTAGGATTTAGGAATAATGCTCTGCCAGTTGTATCCGTAACTGCTCAAACTTGCACAGTTATTATCATTACCGTATCCCTCACCACATTTGAGTGTTCCTGTCCAATCGGAAAGACGGTTAGTGTTACTTGGGTCAGATGAACGAGGGTTTTGAGCATTGAAGTGCAATACGTTTGTTCCTGTGTATCCTGGCACTTCAAATGTAACATAGCCATTTTTCCATAACCTGGTCATAGTTGCATCGCTATTATCACCAATCACAGAAGTCCCTGCGTTGTTATGGAAGTAATACAAAATGGTGTTATTGATTTTATCGTAAGAAATATTGATGTCAAACCCTGTGTATGGATGGTCTACTGCATCATTATCTCCAGATACTTTCAGTTCTTTGCCATCAGCATAAGCATGAACGTGGTAGACGTTGAGCCATAAGTTTGTATGCTGAGCTGATGTTGTTGGTGTTACTTGTTCTCCAGTAAGCTGTTTGAGTAAGGGAAGAGAAGCATTTTGCTTTTCGTTGAAAGAGCCACGATAGTAGGCATACCATGCACGACCAGATAATGAGGTTGAAGAACCCCCTGAACCGTTTGTTTCATAACTTCCAGCACCGTCTTCTGTAACTTTCGAAGCAACAGAAGCAGCTGTTCCACCAGTAGTAGGTGAAGTTACAGCAGCTAAGTTACCTGGTCCTGTGACATCTAAGCAAGGACTGGTTGGTAGCGCTGTGCTCTTATAAGCAGCTATGCCTGTTTTGTCCGAAGTCCAGAACATGTTTCCTGTTGCTGAAACAATAACGCCAACATAGCAGGTACCAGCGTCGTTAGTGCGAACAGCTAGACCTGGTTGGCTTTGTAAAAATCCATTATCGCTGAGTGCTTCATGCCCAGCATATTTTTCTTTGAGTCCTCTTTGAGCATCTTCTGCTGTTCGGACTTGGGAAAGGGAGGCTCGGGCTGCATTGTCCTGCGCCCAGGGAATGACTGCAAAAACCGTTGCGCCAATGACACTACCAATAAGGCCAATGATGATGACACCAACCATGATGGAGGCTAAGTCTATGGCAGCGCGGGAACTTTGAAATACTAATGAAATTGTTTTAACTGGGGATGGTACACTATCCATGGTGCTCGGGTCCTTTCAAGGATAAGTGAAAATAGAGGGAAGCTCACATATTTGGAGTATCGGGCACGACATAAGATAATGACACTCTGCCCCCTCCTACTGGGGGCAGAGAATTAAATTTCTATAAGATTGGCAGTTTTGGTAATTGAAGTATGTTGAGTTTACTTCCCAGAGCAAAATCAAGGAATACAAGAATATTAGGGAGTTTCCATCCACTAAGATTTTGACTAAATGATGAGGCATTCAAGAACATACCACTGACGTTTGTCACCTTAGATGTATTCCAGTTGTTCAATGGCTGATTGAAGCTTGTAGCATTTTTGAACATGCTATTCATATTGACAACATTATTCACGGTCCAAGTGTTCAATGGCTGATTGAACAGTTTAGCTCCTGCAAACATAGATGCAGTGGAAGTCAAATTTGTGGTATTCCAGCTGGAAATATTTTGATTGAACACAAGATTGTTCTGGAACATCCCCTCCATGCTAAGAACATTAGCCGTTTTCCAATTATCTAATGGTTGGTTGTAGGAGGAACTTGCAAACATAAAACTGAGATTTGTAGCATTAGAAACGTTCCAACTATTCAATGACTTCGTGTATATTGAGTCATTGAACATATTGCTCATATTTTTGATGTTTGCAGTATCCCATGTACTCAAATCCTGATTGAATGTCTTATTAGATTGGAACATACCCGCTACTGAGGTGACTGTTGCTGGAATGTTCTGAGGGATAGAAGTCAAATTATTAGCCCCGGCAAAAGCATAATCAGCTACAACAGTAGCACTGGCAGAACCCCATAAATCCATCGACCGAACACAATTCTTTTGGTCAATATTCAGGGGAAGCATACTCAGCACCCCAAACGTCCCAGTAATCGTAACTTTATAGGTCACGCCTGCGGCAAGTGTTCGTTGATTGAACGAACCCGTTGTCGCGGACTGTTCCACACCATCACTCCATTGCGCTGATGCATTTACTGATGCTGTTGGTAAAAGCATTGAAGTTGTTTTATCGCAACGCAGTGTAAAACTGCTTTCCGTACCTGGTTTCGGAGTTACCGTTGGAACCGTAGGAGTTGGTTCAGTAGCTGGTGGCAGTGGCTCTAATTCGTTGTTTTCTTTCACTGTCCCTAAACAGGTAGTTTCACCGACCGCTGCTTGCCATGGCTGAGAAACAGTATTCGTATTGATGAAGACTTTGCCTGTAGGTGATTGTGTGGCTGAGGTATAGGTTCTACCTTGGTTTGAAGTAACTGAGCAAGTTTTTTCTCGTACAGGAAGAAGCTCTTCTTTGACTAATCCTTTATAGTCCCCGTATTTTTCATAGGCTCCTTTGTAAGAAGCTTGCGCTACAGCGATAGAGCCAAGATGAGTCTTAGCGGCGTTATCATGAGTCCATGGAATGACAGCAAAGACGCTAACAGAAACAACACCAGAAATAAGGCCAACAATAATGACCGCTACGAGTATAGAGGCCAGGTCAATAGCACCTCGTGACGATTTAATAAGCTTAGCAATCATACGCTTCCCCTTACGACACTGCTAAAAGTGCTAATATTATCGGTAAAAATATAAACCAAAGGTTGTGTTTTTCACGCGTTTTTCACGCGTATTACATTTCTCTTCACTATTCATGTTAGAATAATAACTACAAGGTAAAAAGATGTGAAGAAAAAGCACATCCACGTACACGGTCAAAGTATTTCTGTCACCTTACAAAATTTCTAAGGTGCATACTAATGAACCGTCTCCAAAAACATTTTATTGTGGAACAACCCCAATCTCTCAAACAGAACTGGCTTGCTCTTACAGGGTTATCCATCGTGTTCCTGTTTGAAATGCTTGATAATTCAGTATTGACAGTAGCGTTACCGACTATTGGGAAAACTCTCAACGCTTCTACCTCCTCATTAAGTCTCGCTACCAGTGCCTACTCTGTCATCTTCGGAAGTCTTATGCTGTTATTCGGGTCTATCGCTGACCAATTCAGTCCCAAAAAGCTCATGCTGAGTGGGTTAGCACTTCTCGGAGTGTCAAGCTTATTCGTCGTAGATGTCACGAACATCTACGAACTGATAGCGGTGAGGGCGCTGATGGGCTTAGCCGCAGCAATGACAACTCCTCTTACTTTGTCGCTAACCTTCAAGCTGTTCAATAGTGAATCGCTGCAAATGCGTGCGATGACTTTCATCTCAACAGTCGGGTTGGTCGGACTGAGCATCGGACCAACTATTGGCGGGGCTGTGTTAGCAGTTGCATCATGGGAGTTTCTGATACTGGTCAACATTCCTATTGCAGCTGTAGCATTCCTCAGTTTATATCTCAGCCTTCCTGAATGGCGAAATCAAAAAAGTATTCGGAAGCCCTTAGATGTAGCTGGAGGTACCTTTGGCACATTAGCAATCGTATCAGTTTTGCTACTCCTTGACGCTGCTGCACAGTATGGTGCTATCTCATGGGAATTCTGGAGTCTCACAGCAAGCGCAGTGTTATTTGGAGCCTTTTTCGTAAAGCAAGAGAAAAAATCTCAAAACCCTCTAATCCCATTTAGTCTTTTGAGACTACCATTAGTTTCTAGTGGATTGCTGTACAAAGCAAGCACCAGCATCATTACAGCTGGACTGGGCTATGTTGTGATGTTACAACTGCAACTGGATTATCATTGGAGTCCAGTACTCGCTGCATTAGGGCTACTCCCACAAGTGATTACGTTGCTGGCTGTTGGTCCACTGGTCAACAAAATAGTAGAACGTTTCGGTAATCAAAAAGCTTCTTTATACAGTGGGCTATCCATTATCGTAGGCATGCTGGTTTACACGTTCGGTAGCCCTATCAGCTATGGCTGGATCGCGGTATCCCTTATCCTCATCGCAGCAGGAGTGCGTGTGAATGGTTTAGTTGCTGGTATGAGTGTTTTCCGAGGACTACCCCATACTCACACATCAACAGGCTCGGCGCTGGTTGATACCATTTCACAGATATGTGCAGCTGTAAGCATTACAGTAGCCGGAGCTATCTTATCTGCTTTCATCCCAGCTAACGTATTCACTGGAAAAGCCATGGAAAGTACCCTCATCCATTTGCAATTCCATTCCGCTATTACAGTAACTGGATTGTTGCTCACTGTTACTGCCACAGGTTTATTCATCTGGGGAATTATACGAAGTAAAGCTGCTCATCAATCGTGAGGCTTCAACCCATGTTCAGCATCAATTTCACGATGAACATCGCGTTTTAATTTGGGGATAATGATTTTCTTGATGATGACACCCCAAATGACTGAGACTAATACTACATCAAATAATACTGAGAAGATCAGCTCGAATAACAGATGGGCAGGGTCCGTAGCAATTGAGATAAACTCTTGCCAGAACGAACCGTGCCCATCTGTATGAAGGAGTATACTCATCATTTGACAGGAGTATATTTTCTATTAAGGAACAGCAAACGTAGCTTGCCTTCTTCAAGCTGGAAGAGAATGTTCTTATAACCTTCTTCTGAGATAGGAAGGTCTTTTGTTACATATCCTCGCTTGACTCGTGAAATCATGCCGTCAATAACCATCAAATACTTAGTGGATTTCTTGTACAATGATGTAGCTGACATGCCAGCTTCGGTGTGGTGTAAGGAAAGAGCGTTGTCAGTGAAGTCAGAAATCTTTGGGATAGCGACATCTGGGTCTTCAATTGCTTCAAGAACATGGTCACGGTAGATGACGTTCTTTTCACCAGCTGGCATATACTTGTTCTCAATAATTGGGTTAGACATGCCTTCAACAATTTTTGCAGCTCGTTTACCGTATGTTTTACGAATGTAGTCGTAAGCAATTTCACGAGCATGGTGTTCATCACGTGGTTCTTCTTTTGCGTAGTTACGTGCAATTTCCCAAGGATGGTCCTCTACGGTGTCATGGAGGAGTGATCCAACAAGGACACTTTCTTCTTTACAGCCGTATCGTACGATACGAAGAGTGTTACGAAGAGGGTGTTCGATGTATGGTGTGCGGTCGTGATGCGCACGGTTAGCTCGAGTGTCAGTCTTGTGAAGATCAGTAGCAAGAAGCAATGCTTTCTTGAAACGTTCGGTATTGACGGTGGAGGAGTTTTCAGCAAAAGCCATGAGAACAGATGCCAGATGGGTACTGTCATATGTTTTCATGGCTTTCATGAAGATGTCATGCTTGCTGTGTAAAGCTTGATCTTGTTTCATAACAAGACGGATTTCACGGTTGGCATCAAAGCCTAACCCGGTTCCGTGCTTCCAACATGTTTCTGGGTGCTTTGCTCGGCAGCGATTTGTTTGTGTACTCATACACTATTACTAACGAGTTGTTAGCCGTTCAATGAGTAGAAACGCACACTGCTTCCAGGCCAGTCAATGATGGATTCTTTGGTGAAATCACCAGGCTTGGATGCATGTACCATACGTCCATTACCTAAGTAAATTCCAATGTGGTATTCAGAACCACCGGTGCCAGAGAAGACAACAAAGTCACCTGGCTGTGCAGCTGCACGAGTTACCTCGTGAGTGTACTGAGAGTGAGCTTCTGCACTAACACCATGGGAGAAGTTGATACCAGTTACATTAGCGGTAACCCACTTGACGTAACCAGAGCAGTCCCAACCTGATGGGTTCTCTCCACCAAACACATATGGAACTCCCTTATATTGAAGGGCTAACTGAACAATGCGTTCTTTTGTAGTACCAGATGCTGAGGCGGCAGTGGTTGTCTGCTGAGCAGCAGTAGATTGTGTCAACGCTGAGTGTTGAATAGGAATAGAAGTAGTTTTGGAAGAAACGGCTGTCGGAGTAGCTGTGACAGGCTTAGGGGCTTCTTTCACTGTATAAGAATCACGGGAGGTGTCTTCTTCTGTAACGTTTGAAGCGACGTTGTATGTTTGAGCGTCTTCTTCGGTTGTCTGGTAAATAACACTGGTATCAACAGTCGGTACTTCTTGCTGGGCTGGAACAGTGTTGATCGGAACAGTGGCAGTGGAAATAATAGTCGAAATGGCAAAAATAGGTGACAGTAAAGTGGTACTCATAAATTGTTTCTGTAGGGATAATTGGAAATAATTATAACAAATGTATAACGGCAACCTTTATAATATCGTACCGAAACACCTTAATCAAGGTTTTTTGTGAGATTCGCTGGTTAGAAATAGAACATGACTACTACACGTGAATGCAGAGCAATCAATAAAGCTGCCTGCCGCTACCATGGTGCAACACACGCTTCTTACTTAGATCGCGTTGAAGAGAAGTTCCGTGCTTTATCTTCCCAGTTAGAAGAGACCACTGACATCCAAGATCGTTACACTCTATCAGAAAAACTCAAAGAAGCCTCCGTAGAGTACGCAGCCACAGACAGTGGTCAAGAGTTCTTCACTAACAAAGTTGCTGAGACCAACGACTGGACTGAGAAAGAGAAATACCAGCAGCTGTTAGAAGATGGCGAACGTTTACGTGCCTCAGTGGAAGAGAAGGTAGAAGGCGTTTCAGTTTTCCCTGCTTCCAGGCTAGATGAAGCAGTTCACCGTATTGATATTGCGAACAGAAAACTGACCCGCGCAGGAGTTGAAGAGCGGTTCGACTATGAAGTTGAACACTTCGTTGAAGAAGACAACGAAGGTCACCGTTTTAACATGGTTCGTATGAGCCTTACTTATCCCGAGCTTCATGTTGGAGGATGGGATTTTGTTGCTGCTGTAGACAAAACAGAAGATGGAGCCATGCTCACCCGTGTTGTTCCTGGTCAGGAACTCAACGGTTATGCCCCTGAACATTTTGAATGTGACCACTGTGGAAGTAATCGTAGACGTTCATCAACTTACCTGCTTCGCAACAAAGACACAGGTGAATACAAGCAGGTCGGTTCTAACTGCTTAGAGTCATTTTCAGGAGTTCGTCCGAAAGCTTTGTGGGCGCTCAACTATGACCCAGAAGAAGGTGACGATTACTTAGACCGCGGTGAACGTCGTTGGGGTGGCCAGGACAGCATGCTGCCAACAAAATCCGTTGTAGCCGCAGCTCTGGCCATTTCAGACAATGGTGAGAAGTATCGTTCCCGTATGCTTGAAAGAGAAACAGGCCAAGACTCTACTGCCTCCGAAGTGAAAAGTTTCTTCTTCTCATCCAACAATAACAACCGTTACAACGATATCAACCTTGAAGACCATGAGGCCGCGGCGACTTCCGTAATAGAGACCACTCATTTTGACACGGATAATGATTACGGTCGTAACATGAAGACGCTTCTCTCACAAGAGTATGTTTCTTACAAACATGTTGGCTACGTTGTTTCCGTTATTGCTGCTGCGAAAAAGCAGCAAGCTCGCCAGGAACGTGAAAGTCGACCAAGAGCCCAAGGTTATGTTGGTCAAATTGGCGATAAGCTCAGAAACGTGCCAGTAACAGTAAAGCGAGCTCAGCTCATCCCAACATACATCCCTAATGTCGGAGACAGCTACAAGACTCTCCTTATTATGACCACTGATGAAGGAAAAGAACTTAAATGGTGGGCAAGCGGAGAGAAAGAGTTCAAAGCCGGCGACATGCTTACTGTATCCAGTGCAACTATCAAAGACTTGGACACATTCAATGGCGATGAGCAGACTGTTATCACTCGTGCTCGCATTGCAACTGCCTAATTACAGTTCAGCGCTCTCACCATAAGCTACTTTACGCCCAATGCTGGAATCACTTTTCGCTGCATCATAGAGCTTCAACACAGCTTTTGCGGCAGCAATTTTTGCATCCAGTAGAGTATTGTTGTTCCAACTGGGAGTCTGCCTTGCAAGATAACGAGCTTCATCAAGGTCAATAGTGATGGCGTTCTGATTTGCTGAATACTTCATAAGATAATAGTAGGAGAAAAATCAAGATAACAGCACTTTTCTTCACGTTAGGTACCGATAATTTTATTCATACCAAAGCAAGGCTGCCTACGGGCGGCTTTTTCTTTTCGAAAACGTTTGTAGTGGTTTTGTTTCTATAACCTGTTCACCTCTACCCTTTTCTTTTTGCTTATGAATTCACTTGTCATTCTTATTGGTATTCTTTCTTCACTTCTTTTAGTGATTTCAGGATTATCTACCCAGCGTAGACGTATGCTGCTGTTTGCGACAGGCACCAGCGTACTTGTTGCTGCCCAATACATGATGACAAATTCTACATTAGCTCTCATCATTTGCTTCATTGGTATTGTCCGCAACATTGTTGCTATTGCAGCTGAAAGATACCCTATTCTGGACAAATGGTTCTTCCTTGTCGGATTCTTAGTGGCCCACACTGCTGCTTTCTTATTCACAGCCAAATGGGATGATTTCCATATCATCAACATGCTGCCATTATTCGGAGCTTACGTCGGAACTGTGGCTGTGTTCTTCAAACGTATGAGCATCACAAAAGCATTGATGATTGTTTGCGGTGGTATCTGGCTAAGTTATGAATTACACACAGGACTCTATGGTCAGATGGTAGGAGAGTCTTTCACTCTGGTAGCAAACTCTATTGCATTAGTCACATTGTTAGTCGCTGCCCGTAATGGTATCCCTGAGACAGCTGTTGATAACGTTGATACTCACTTGATTGAAACCATTACTTCTTCTATCCCAGTGGTTCAAGAGAAAATCCGCACAAAGGCCATCCCTGTTATTCGTCAAGTCACAGAATCCATTAGTACTGTCACAACTTCTGCGAACACGATTACTTCACCTAATCGTGTTATCCGCGAAGATTGAGGATGATTTAAAAATAAATCAGGCTGCGATATTCAGCCTGATTTATTTTTGTTATGTGTGTTGTGTTACTACCAATTATAGCATATCTGCACTGATTTAGCAACAAAGAATAGCCTCAGAACCCTTTACTTTACTGGGTTCTGAGGCTATTCTTTTATTCGTTCCGCCAGCAGGATTTGAACCTACAACCTCTCATTTTTTCGTCAGCGCGCTTTCCGACGATTAGAAAAGAACAGTTTGCAACCTGCATTTTCTAACTGAGTGTTCGGCCTGATTGAACTTTGGCGACAAGAGATAGCATAGCATAAGAATTCTAAGCATGCAAGTAGGAAATCAATCCATTGTCATGTATGCAGCACCAGCAACGATGACAATGATCGCTATTACAATCAACCCTTGAATCATAACAGTGGAAAACACAACCCTATCCGACTGTTTACGATCAGGCAGCAAGGAAGAGTCGTGTTCAAAATATGATTCGCGTTTATTTTCCATGCAAACGGTATCGGTCGTAATCGGAACTTCTCAGTATGGATTTGTTGGTTCATCGATGGTATACTGAGAAGATGAGTGATGCAGATGAGAAGAAGAAAGTAGCAGCAGAGAAAAAGGCTGCTACAGAGAAAAAGAAACGCAATGCAGCAGCTGAGAAAAAAGCTGTTGTCAACTTTGTCAACATGTCCCCTGTTATCAATAGCGTCAGCGCTTCCTTTATTACAATGGCTGTGAACGATCTGAAAAAGGTTGAGTTGAGCGAAGCAGGAAAGAAGCAGGTTAAGACAGCTGTTGTGGTTGCTGAGAAACGAGCGACAGAACGTAATCTAACTCTCCCCCAAGAATGGGAATGGGTTAAGAGTCTTTAATGAAATAGGGCTGGAACCACAGTTGATATGTGGTTCCAGCCCTAACTTTTTACTACGCAGCTTTTGTTCGGCAGGTTGGACCTAATGTGCCTTCACCTTTGAATGGTTTGCCGCAACGGATGCATACACCCGAACGGAATGGGTTGTTGATGACGACAGGAGTTTCACGTCCGTCATAGTTGAACGGCACTGTTGTCACCGCAATGTTGTTTTCCTTCCACGCTTGAATAGCCTGTGGGTTGTCATCAACACAACGAACAACATCATAGTGTTTGTCAATTTCAGTGAACATGTCCTTCTTGACATCGTAGTCTTTACGATAGTCTTTCTCACCGCGCATGAAAATGTTCTCGTATGGCACGTTATGGTCATCCAACCACTTCTGTGTTGTCTCACGATATGGTTCGCTACGAGCAGTGGTGATGAGGACAGCATAGCCTGATTCATGAGCATCTTTAGCTAACTGCAAAACAGCTTCATGAGCTGGTTCAAACTCAGACATGCGGTGGAATGAGTCAAAGTCTTTGAAACGCTTCTTAGCGCCTGGCTGAGGGTCAATGAAGTGACGAACACCTGACACATCGTTCAATGTGCCGTCCATGTCGAAGCAGACAGCTGGCTTACGGCTGTTTGGCGCAGTAAAAGGTTTCGTAGGGTATGAGCCAGGGAACACTGGGAACTCACCCTTAGGGCCTAAACTCTTGTACATTCTGCGAATGACATCTTCTGGTACTTTGCGTTCACGTCCAGCATTACGACGAAGAGCTTCATCCACTGTAATAGGGAAGTCTTTGTGCTCAACTGTAGCGCCGACAGCTTGCGCTTTCTTGATCGTATCAGGTAAGAATTTGGTGTTCAAATTTGTGTTGTCAGAAGCGACATCTTTACCTTCTTTCAAAGCACGCTCAATGAGCGCTTCCTGGTACTGTGTTACTTCTTTCTCACGACTATGGTTTGTTGCATCACCTGTGAGCGCTTCACGAATATCATCGCGGTTAATGCGGACACGGTTTGCAGGGTCTTCCATAACCCATTTTTGAGCGTATGTTGATTTCCCTGACGCAGGGATTCCTCTGAGGATGATTAATTTTGGCATGTACCATCTCTAACGTTTACACAATACAACGATACCAGTCATTCCCGTATTTTAAAATATTGTACTGTCTCACCCCGCAGTAAGACATTTCTATAAAACGACCTTAAGAAATGTCTCGAAAAGCGCAATTCTTACAAGAAAAATATGGAATCATCCAAGAGTATTATGTTCCGCAACGAAACGATAACGACGTGTTTCTCCTGTGTTTGTACCACCGATAACCCCGTTTAAGCCCAAACATGAGAAAGAAGTATCAACGGTGAAACGCGTACCTTTCATAGCAATCACAGTAGTTGCCTTGAGTTCAATCCTCCTTGCTGGATGTTCTTCCAGCCCTAATCCTACTCCTTCTGCGACGAAGGCTCCGAGCACATCTAAACCTGCTCCCTCACAGACTACGCAGCCTAAACCCACCCCGACTGAAACTTTTACGCCGAGCTCTACTCCTAAACCAACGACATCGCCTAGTACTCCTGCCACAACAAAGCCAGCAACGCCAACTGTCACTCCAAAACCAACAGTGAAGACCACAGTGGTTGTCATTGGGGCTGATACTCTTCGCTTTGAAAATCTCAACGGAACAGTGTTGAAGTCCTTCCCATACAATCAAAGCCCAGCACCGGCAGTCACAGCACTCAACGAGCTGTACGGCAAACAACCTGATACAAAACATTACTCAACTGAGGAAATGTGCTCATATCAGTTCAACACCTGGGCATGGGATAACATGAGTATCACATTCACCTCAGGAACCAAAGACCCTGCAACAGCAAAAAGCTTCTACGTGTCCACGGCGAAACCTAACCAGAACTATGAACGTGTTGTTGAAACACCAAACGAAATCCAGGTGGGTAACACCTGGAAAGTAGCTTTGCAGAAAGCTCCAAATGCAGTTCAAAGCGACCCTGTAAGTTATAACGGCCACACCTACCAGTCACTTGTAGCAGAGGTCACAACGGACCCATCTTATGGAAAGACTGACCCAGCCAGTGGAAACATCGCTGGCACTCTTGTCCACGGAGATAACGGTACTGTCAGTAGTATTACTTCTCCATTCTCTTTATACGGAGATTGCTAAAATAATATAGAAAAGCGGGTTGACTACTTATGTGAGTAGTCAACCCGCTTTTGATTAAAGGAGATGTCTACAGCTCTTCAAGATACACAGTCAGAGGGAAAACAGCTCTACTATTGTTGTTTTCTTCATAGGGTTCAAAACCAACACTGCGAGTTACTTTACTGACCCTGAAACGCATACTGCGAGGAAGAAGAATCTCCCGCTCTGCGTCTTGCACATACGTGTGACCTTTGGCATCTAATGCAGTCATATCAACAGGAACTCCCTTGTTCGTTTCCATTACGAATACAACATCTGTATGCTCGCTTTCATCCTGTCCAAGCTGATGAGCCATGTAGTGTGGGTCGTAGGATGTTGAAAGATAAGAAGGAAATTCTACCTCTTTACCTTCAACCCAGCCATTACGATGAGCAAACTCCTCAGAAGACGTGAAAGCCTTCGTAGTGTCTTGTGAGACATTTCTATACACAGTTCTTGATTTCGTATTAGATGTCTGATCCATGACAGAATCAAGCTGCTCAATTACTTCATTAACATGTGCTACCATCTTATCTTTGTATTGAGGTGTAGCTTTTTCTAACCATTCCTCTTTATTACGAAGGAACTCATTTACATTCTTGTAGCTCAAACCTGTATAGTCTTTGATTGCAGTTCTTTGGTCATCTGACCAGTTAGTAGAAGCTTGTTGATATTCTTCATTGTATTCCTTCAATGCTTCTACTGACTGCGAACTGTAATCCCTAAAACCCGAAATTACCTGTGTTGCGGCAGGCTTGTTATTTTGGAACTGAGCAGCTAATTGGGTATGCATGTGTTTTTTGTACATCACTTGCGCATTGAGTCTTCCACCAATATCCTTTTTCGCCATCGCAGCTTCGAAAAGATCAAAAGGTGACGGTGATCCATGGTTTTTGCAGGTATCTGGATTCTTTGCGTAACAGAGTGTTCCATCTGCTTGTTTAATGCCTTTGCTCATGTTCTATATCTAACTGGTAGATAAATATAGAACATGAGCAAAGGTGAGTAAAATTTATTCGGTTATATCAGTATTCGTCCGCGGCAACTTTCGCATGGAAGGACCCAAACGAACACAACTGGCTAAGTTACTCATATCACCGATGAGGTTATGCAGGTTAGAACTGACACCATCTTCGTCAGCTGTAATATACTCCTTAGGGAGACAACGTAAGACTTCAGCTAACCGCTGAGCTGCAATCTCCAACCGCCAATGCATATAAGCATCTAAGTCTTCTGCCGTTTCAATGCCATTCGCAAGAGGAGACTTGCCTTCATGAATCCGCATTGCTACTTTGCGTCTTCCAGAAGCTCTTTATGTGTCCAGATAAGGACACGGGAGTACAGTGCGTTTGACCCTGTAAGGCTCAGAGAGGCCCTGAAAATGGTTCGAGCAGTCCATGCCCATCCCTCAACTGTACTCTCGTTATAGCCGTACTGGATAGCCTGTAACAGCTTCTCAAGTAGCAGAGGGATATGCGCATTCACGTAAATCTGGTGCTGGAAATCCTGCTGCTCCACAAGTGTAGCTGTAAGCGCCTCAATACGTTTGAAGTTCGGATTCTTGGACTCCAAAGCCTGGCCAAGTTCGCGCTGGGTCTTCTCCAAGTCCTTACGAGCGAGACGGAGATGATTTGTGATGTCATCACGGTACGCATACGTGCGCTGCAAAGTAGCGTCCAGAACCTCGCTACCTTCCTCAGTATTGAAGGTAATGTCAAGGTCAGGAAGTGCGATTCGATACGATTCAAGAATGATAGCAACCTCTTCATACAGTTTCTGTGCAAAGAGGTTGCTATCAATTGTCTTAGAAGGCTCATCAAGGTGCTTCCCGTAGGGAAGTGCGCCTCCGAAAGCATCCTGCATAGTCATAATCATAGGGTTATAGTAGCAAGCAATGCTTTCTTTGTCAAGGTTACTTGTGGGCAGAGCCTTCCCAAGCAAAGATGTTCATCAACAGCTCACCTTGTTCTGCCGAGTCATCGATAGCGAGATGAGTATGAGGAAGTTTAGAATGCAGAGACTTCGGCATGTTCCGCTTTGTGGCTCCCTGAATGAGCCGTCCGGCCTTCTCTGCAAACAAAGTCTTGATGTCAATGTGCTTAGAGAATCCAAACGGAGACTGAACCTGTGCAAAAGCAACCAAGTACCAGTAAGTAAACATCCAGTCAAACCCAAGCGGGTATGCTGCAAAGACTGCACTACGAGACTCGTACTGACTCTTCTTCTCTTCCACCCACTCAGCGAATGCTGTCATCGCTACCTTCGGATCCTGTCCATGCTCCAAAATGTACGCACGACGGAGCGAGCCGTCAGTGTCCAATTCCGCCTGAGCCGCACCAAAGCCTGCAAACAGGCCAACTTTCATTGCCTCTGGTTGCCAGTCATCTGAAATAGGCTTGATTTCGGCGTAGAATCGGTTCTCAGGGATTGTAACGTCAAGCTTGACCACTTCACCAGTGTCAGTCCTGTAGCCTGCGACAACAGCGCCTAGGGCTGTCATGGAGTAAGGTCCTGGAATCGGACCGTCGCTTTCAATGTCTACTGAGATATAAATTTCTTTCATCATATTATGATAATGGTATCACGTTTCACAGCCAACCCGCAAGCCTCAATTTTTTGCGTGCAGGTTCAGTATAAATGTGAGCGTTTTGTAAAAAATCTCTGGTCGATTGTTCTGTAACAGGAGAACCGAACTCTTCTGCAAGTCCTTGCATCAGTTCTTCTGTATCCTGGTCACACCAGCCAAGTAAATCAGCGTCACGCATAACCTGCTCAGGCAGTGTATAGTTTTCTGCGGGAGGGTTCTCTGTTGCTTGAATCAAGACTTGCAGCAATGGAACGGACAAGCCTGCTTCTACGAACACCTGACTATTCTGATGTAAGAAGTGTAATGCTTTTTGGATGTTCACGGAATCAGGTAATGCTGTTCCCGTGTGATTGTAGTCATGAAACATACCTGCAACCAGTAAGTGTTTCAACAGGTCGTCATCCATACCTAATTGCTCACCAATGCTATGAGCATTCACGGCAAGCATGAAGTTATGCTCATTGTTGTGATACGGCAAAGAAGCCGCAGGGTTCCCTGCTGTAAGCTTCATGATTACCTGTTCTGGTATGTCATGATGCTGCAACAAAGAACGCACTGCGGCTTCTAAGCTCATATCTTTTACGCTTCCAGTGGCTCCGCAGGGAATGTAATTTCATCCCTGTTTCGCCCATTGAATGTGAGAGTTTCGTTGACGTAATCAACAACAATATTTTCTCCGCTTTCAACAGTTCCGAAGAGCATCATTTCACTGATACCATCTTCAACCAACTGCTGCATTGCTCTACGCAATGGTCGCGCACCCAATGTCTGGTCGTATCCGACACTGACGACATATTTCTTCGCAGCAGGTGTAAGGTCAACAGTGAAGTTGTTATCCACAAGGCGAACATTGAGGCGAGCGATGAACACATCGATGATTTCGATGAGGTCTTCTTCGGTCAGGTGAGGGAAGACAACCATATCGTCAAGGCGGTTCAGGAACTCAGGCTTGAACTCTTGCTTCAACTCAGTCATGACTTTGTTCTTCATAGCTTCGTAGGAAGCGTCAGCGTTGCCAAACACCTGGAAGCCCATTGGGCCTGATGCCAGTTTACTGGCACCCAAGTTTGTTGTCATGATGATGATGGTGTTCTTGAAGTCAATAACACGGCCTTGCCCATCAGTCAAACGGCCCTCTTCCAGAACCTGCAAAAGTGGGTTGAATACATCAGGGTGAGCTTTTTCAATCTCATCAAACAGGATAACACTGTACGGCTTACGACGAACACGCTCAGTCAGCTGTCCACCTTCTTCATGTCCAACATATCCAGGAGGGGCACCGAACAGACGGGAAACTGTGTGCTTCTCGCCATACTCACTCATATCAAGTGAGATAAGAGCTGACTCATCCTGGAACAGGAACTGGGCAAGAGCTTTCGCAAGCTCAGTCTTACCAACACCTGTCGGACCAGCAAAGATGAATGAACCTGCTGGACGGTTCGGGTCTTTCAGACCTGCACGCTGACGACGAACACTACGAGCAACTGTCTGAATGGCAGCTTTCTGACCAACAACACGAGCAGCAATTTCTGTTTCCATGGAAACAAGACGCTTGCTTTCATCCTGCACAAGAGTGACAGGAATGCCTGTTGCAGCAGTCAAAACAGCAGCAATGTCAACATCAGTAACAACTGTTGTGTCATCGGAGGAGCGGTGCTTATCAGTTTCCTCAGCAAGAACCTTCTTCAGCTTCGACTCTTCATTGCGAAGGTCAGCAGCAGCAAGGAAATCCTCAGCTTCAATAGCTTTCTCCTTCTTAGCGATAAGGTCAAGAAGGTCAACTTCCAGAGCTTTCAACGGAGCAGGAGTAGTCAGACGTGAAATCTTTGCTTTCGCCCCAGCTTCATCCATCAAGTCAATAGCCTTGTCAGGAAGGAAACGGTCATTGATGTAACGAGAAGACAGCGTGACAGCAGCTTCAATAGCTTTGTCTGTCAGAGTAATCTTGTGGTGCTTCTCATACTCTCCACGTAGACCTTTGAGAATCTGAATAGCATCAGGAACAGTAGGCTCAACCACATCAACCTGCTGGAAACGGCGTGCCATTGCAGCATCTTTCTCAAAATGCTTGCGGAACTCATCATACGTGGTTGCACCAATTGTCTGCATTTCACCACGAGCCAGTACAGGCTTGAGGATGTTGGCAGCGTTCAGTGAACCTTCCCCACCACCAGCAGTGATGAGGGAGTGAATCTCGTCAATGAAGACGATGACATTTGCAGTCTGAATCTCTTTGACAAGCTTCTTCAACCGCTGCTCAAAGTCACCACGGTATTTTGTTCCAGCGAGGATGCCAGCCAGGTCCAAGGACCAAACATCACGGCCCTTGATGGAGTCAGGGATAACGTCAGAGTCAATCAGAGTCTGTGCAAGACCTTCAATAATAGCAGTCTTACCAACACCTGGCTCACCAACCAGAATAGGATTGTTCTTGGTGCGGCGTGAAAGAACCTGCAAGGTGCGCTCAATTTCTTTTGAACGACCAATTACAGGGTCAAGTTTCCCATCACGAGCAAGAGCGGAAAGGTTCGTAGCGAACTGTTCCAACATAGCAGTCTTGCTGTTAGCATTCTGCGCACGCGCACCAGACATAGCCATGTCAGGTTCAGATACTGCACCGGAAGTGCGCTCTTCGCCATTGGAAGAGCTGATGCTGGCAAGGACGATGGTTTCCAACTGCTGGATGTCAACTGCAAGCATTTCAAGGCAACGGTGAGCGTGGGAGTTCGCTTCCCGAAGAATAGAAAGAATCAACACATCAGTGGAGACCTTCTTCTGGGTGGCAACATTCAAAGCAGTGTGGAAAGCTTTCTCAATGATGTTTTTTGCTTCATCAGTGAAACTCTTCCCTTCTTTACTGAAACGATCAGCTGAGGAAGGTGGAAAAGAGGTGGCAATCAAACGAGAAAGATTGTCAGCTGTAACACCAATGTTGTTAAATTTTGCCTTAGTGTTGTCATTCTCAACCAACGCTAAGAGGAAATACTCACTTCCTGCCTGTGAGGCTCCAGCATCAGTTGCAATGGCAACAGCGCGGCGGACGATTTGCAAAGCTAAATCCGTAAAACGGCTATTCATAAACCTTTACTTCTTTCTACGTGGTTCTGACCTATCATAACACACATCTGTGATGAAACTCAAACTCAGTTGCTTCCGAGTGTGTCATTTATGTAAACAAATGTTCTCAACGTTTTGTTTCTTCGCTGAGCTTCTTTTTTCCGATAAGATAAATACTATGAGTCGTACAAGAAAAACACGCCCTATTGAAGTAAGAATGGCTGACAAGTCTGATAAAGGAGTCGGAGCTACAGCTGACCACGATCACGCTAATGGTGAATGCACATTACCTGAGTCTCCTACTGACCAGTTAAAGTTGACGAACAAGGAATGGCGCGATTTGACCTGCCGTTGGCACTTCGCCTACACAGGACATGGTTTGTGTGGATGTTGGATGTGCACAGACCGTTCAGGGAAAGAACAAAAGCGCCACGAACGTCGTGTGACTGACAAAAAAGCTGTTCAGAACTGGGATAACGCGTAAGCTATTTCTGCTGCTTCGCTTTGTCCGCAAGGTCTTGCGCTGAATTGATAAGCTGCTTCATAGTTTTCAAGAACTGCTGATGCTCTTTCTCTGCAAGCTTCTGTGGGTCTACTGTTGTGATGTTAACTGGAGTGAGGTTTTTCTTCTCCTCAACAGTCAAAGGTTTAGGCCATTTTCCTGAGAATAGCTTCGTTGCAATAGCGACTTGTTCAGCATTGCAGTATCGAGGAAAGATATAAGGGGCTTTATAGTAAACAGCTTCTTCGCTCTTCTCTGAATACGGTTGAGCGTAACATTCTGCAGCAGATTCCAACCCTTTTGCAACAACTTGCTGATCTTCATTCATCTTTGGCATCAGCTTTTCCAAATCATTATTCAAACGAATAAGATTCACATAGTAAATAGTGGATCGGACAGGATTCCATGCACTTGGATATCCGCCAGATACTTTTGCAACTAATTGTTTCTGTAACACGTGAGTAAACTCATGCCGGTATAAGTACGATGTTTGCGTGAGGTTGTCCCCAGCAATATGAGGATTCACGTATGCGGTTTCGTCAGGAGAAAGCATATCTACATAACCTCCTGCTTCCGCTGACCAACCCCCGATTCCGCCTGAACGCAGATGAGGAACAGTGAGAATTTTAAACCCACCGAACTCCTGCGTTTTGACAACGGAGGCAGTTCCTGTTTGAACATCAACAGGCTGGAAGAAGAACAAAATGGCAGCGTTGAGTAAATAGACTACACCGATGGACAGCAGGGTGCGAATAATGACTTTCCGAAGCATCTCGGAAGTGTATCACAGAGAAGGAAAACTTCTCATTCAAGCAAGGATAGGGGTTTTGCCTAACCCAAGCTCTTCACTGGAACAAGTTTTTGCATCCCGAAGGTACTGCTCCGAGAAGGTTCCTACAATGCTGGGAACATTCTCCAACAGCTGGTCAACTTCATCAGCATGTACTTCAACGAAATGCATGAATGGTTCAAACGGTCCAAGAGAGTAATAATCGCTTTCCAACATGACATGGTGATGCCATTGAGCAGTATCTGTTACCCAGACAACTATTTGATTCCGTTGTTCATCCCGGATAGCGGCAATCCAGGTAAGTTCATTTTCTGGCCCTAACACTTTGTAGAAAGTAGTCATGAGAGGTCTCCTTTATCAGATGACCTTATAAATCCGCTTAAGTGAAGAAAAACTCTCGAGTATGAGAGTTTTTCTTCACTTACTGAATTTTACTTCCACCAGTCAGCAAAAGGGTCAACAGGCTGCTGACGCTTGTGTTCAGTCACCAGGTAACGAAGTTCAATCTTCTGCTGAGCAGCTTCTGCGACAGTCTTGCCTTCAAGGTAGTCATCCAGCACATCGTAGGTGATGCCAAGTTCAGTCTCATCAGCCTGACCTGCGTTAGTGTCCAAAAGGTCAGCAGTAGGGGCTTTGGTGATGACAAATTCAGGAGCACCCAAGAAACGGAGAACTTCTTTACCCTGGCGTTTATTTAAACCACTAAGAGGCAAAACATCAGCAGCACCGTCCCCGAACTTCGTGAAAAATCCCGAGACCGCTTCTGCTGCATGGTCGGTCCCCACAACAAGAAGCTGGCGCTGTCCAGCATATGCGTACTGTGTGATGGCGCGGACACGTGCTTTGACGTTACCTTTGTGGTAGTCGGCAAGGTTGTCACCGTTTGCAGGGTCAGCATCTGCAATAGTGTTGAAGGTGTTTGCGAAAGCATCTACAGTGTCTTTGATGTTGTATTCAATTACCTGGTCGGCTTTGATGAAGTCTTTTGCGATGGTTACTGCTTCATCCCCGTCCCGCTGTGTACCGTATGGAAGGAGCAGGGCAAGGAATTCATAGTCTTTGCCTGTTTCATCACGGAGCTCACGAACAGCTGTCTGAGCAACGTATCCAGCCAGAGCACTATCCTGCCCTCCACTGATCCCGAGGACGAATCCACGTGTTCCTGCATTTTTAGTGAAAGCTTTGAGGAAGTCTACACGAGTGCGGAACTCTTCCTCTGGGTTGACTTTCGCTTTCACTCCGAGGGTTTCAATGATGTGCTTCTGTAAAGTGGTCATGATGTTGGTTTCCTTCCTAAAACCTTTCCTAACTTATTATATCGTCAAAATGACGAAAAAGGTCAGATTTTGCGATTTTATTTTTCAACCAGTTTAAACACCCAGTTTTTCAAGGATGCTCAAAGCATCTGCGCCTTGACCAAAGTAGTACGAGTCCCAATTATCAGGAGTCAGCTCTAACATTTGCGACTCTGTTTCCTCTTTGAACACTTCAATGGTATTCTCCCAGCGTTCTTCAAGAGGTTTCTCATTCCACAGATATCGCGCTTCTCCTTCGTCGTAATCTTCTTCATCTTCAATTTCTTTCAACGAAGCAAGGAACTTCTTATCGTATTGAACAAGAGGGAAGCCAGAACTAACGGAATAGGAGAAAACCGCATCCCCTTCATCTGTTTCACGGAGAGCATCAATGATGGGTTTCCAGTAGCTTTCACCTGTTTCAGTATTGACGCGGAATACTGTGGTTGGAGCATTTTCCATGATGTCAGCAAGACATGCACGGTTTTTACCCGCAACCCAACAATGTAGTTCGCTTTGCCCATGCAGGCGAGCAGCAAGCTTCATCGCATCAGAACCGTATCGAAGAGCTGTATTCAATTTTGCAGTAAACAGGTCAATAGGCTCTCCATCCACATGCAAAACTGAACTTTCAAAACTGTACCCTTTGATATCATTCATGAGCGCAGTTCGTTTGTCCACATATGGGTCATTTTTGACGTGAGGAGCAATCTTCTCCCAGATATACGGGTCGTCCATAGCAAACAATCCTACGAACATTCGCTCAGCAAGAAAGCTAAAATTCGCCCTATCTGATCCTGTGCCGTAGGCGATGGTTTCGTTTTCTCGTGTACTCAGACTAATATAACTCATAGGCCCACTATATCATCTTGTTATCTCAAGCTTGACAAATGTCAGTGGGGTTTTGTATAGTGGTGTTTGTTCGTGTTACAGAACACTTCATTGAGAGATAAGAGAGAAAATTATGTCTGCAACTATTTACACTCAGAAGACTGTTAAAAAGCACCAGGTTCTTACCAGCGCTCCGAGCCGAGGTGGCAAGCGTATCATTGGCACCATTGAGAAGCCGAACCCGAAGAACGTTATTGTGATTGAGCGGGGAACGAACAAGCGGTTCAACGTTCCTTATGAAATGATTGAGAAGGTTGAGCCTGCTGGTACCAATGCTCAGGTTTCTGCCCCTGTTCCTACCCCTGTGGTAATGGCCCCGTGGGCTTGTGAGGGGGACATTGTGACAGTCCGTGGTGGCGAGCGATACCGGGTCACTCAGGTCAACCGTAGCCGTTACCATGTCATTCGCCTTCGTGATGGTGGTCTGTTCGCGCTTTCCAAGCAGGCCGTGGTTTCTGTTGAGAACGGTAAGGAAGCTCGCCTGGAATGGTTGAAGGCTCATGGCATCAGCGAAGCTGACGCAAAGGCGTTTGATAAGGAGTTTGTTGCTACGATGTAACAAATGAAAGTAAAGGCGGGTCAGAGTATATATTTACTCTGACCCGCCTTTACTCATTAATCAATAGCAGATTTATAAAACTCAGTGTTCCCTGTGTTGATGTCGTACCAAAAGAATTCTCCTGTGCTCAGTTTGTCTAAGGGCAAATCTACTGCATCTTGGGTGCTTCGGTCGGACGAACGACCAATCATCTGATTTGCAGAAGAACTTAAACGGAGATTAGACTGGGTAATAGGTTCTTGGTTTATTGTAATAAGCGTAATATTTTTTGAACGAATTATAGGAATCATCTCCTCAGCTAAATCTATCGACTCTTCAATAATGAACAAACTGGGACGACTTGAATTGTTTATTTTCTTATTGAGAATATTGACAATTATTTTCTTGATAAGGACAGCTGCCAATTGTTCAACGGTGTATGTATCAGGCAAAAGTGACACACTAACATAAGGCAAAGCCCCAGTATCAATTATTATGTGTTTATCTACAATCATATCTTTTACGTATAGTGATGTACCAAAAAGAAGATGTCCGAATTCTGTCTTTTTTAGCCTTTTTAATGAAGTTTGTAGCTGAACTTTACTATCAAATGTAACTTTTGACTCTAAATTTTCTACTATTTTATCTAAAGAAGGCTCCTCGTAAGTAGCTACAAGACCAATACTTTTTCGTAGTAGATCACGATACTGTGCGTAAAAATAAGCACCATCTGGCGTATCAATATTCCCAATATTCAAAGGTAGAATAAAGTTAATCAAAAAATTCAGTATCTCATCTACATTCAAACCTAAAGCAAAAGGGTTCAGAGAGCCTTCTGGTAAATCTGGTAAATTTATAGTTGTACAAGTACCTTGAACTTTGGGAAGGTAAGCTTGTACATCTGCAGAGATGATATATGTATTGATTCCCATAGCAGAAGCTTCTTCCACGGTTTGAGCCGCTAAAAATGTTTTTCCACATCCTGGCTGTCCTGAAATATGGACATAACGAGGGAAGTTGACGTTACCTCTCCCTACTAAACTATCCACAAGCAAATCCTGTAATGGGTTCCGTGGGCGGTATGAGTAAATAGAATCCAGTTGAGTGTCTTCTGGCTTAGAGACAGCATCATTCTCTTTGATATAACCGCGCTCAATCAGTAGTTCTCTGAGAGCTTCTTCGGTTGGAGTATCACGATTCAACGTAATGTAGAATGACCCGTTTGGAATATCTGGGTCAGCTGAGGTGAGATGGATGGTGTCATCTTTGTGCTTATATGAAACACGGACATCTTCTAGGGTCAAGTATCGACCCCGTTCTGGTTTTGAAACCATGAGGGTTTTCCTTACTGTCTAAATAGAATAAACTGGTTTACTGCCAGGGCAGACATGAGTACATGCTTACCCAGTCTATCGGCAATGGACCAATTTAGTGCTATTTCTTCAATTGGAAAAACTCATCCCATACTTGGTCAAGAACTTTCTGACCTGTTTCTTCAGGGTAGAAGTCCATAAGCGTTCCCGCATCCAAATCGTAAATACGCCATTTACCAGAACCATTTTGTCCTATCTGAGCATACGAGTGGAAAGATTTCGGCAACCAGGGCAATTGCTCAGCAAGCTCTGTTATCACTCTACGGGTCAAGTGGGTCAGCTTTTCTTGAACAATAATAGGGAAACCATTCTTATGCCAGAATAGTTCAGTTCTTGCCATTACATCCTGACCGTTCAAACCATCGCGGCTTGCGGCATACTCTTGGAAGGTGGAGGATAATCCATCTGCACCATTCTGGTAATCTGGGTCTCCAGCGAATTTCACAACAAAAGGAAGGTCTTTGTCGATAAGAGCTATCTTCTCTTCACCACTCCCACCACCAGAGAATAATCCAGTTAATTCATTTTCAACTTCATAGAATGATGCTTTATAATCCTGCTCTGAGTTCCACTTCTTCACTGTTCCAAGAGGAAGAAGATTTACTCCATGCATCGTCAAGAAATCATAAGATTCTTCTGTAGTCCATGAAGGAGATTGCATATTCCGTTTTTGCTCATACACAGCATAGCCGTGGTATTTACAGGTCTCTGGATTTTTAGCTTGACATGCTCTTATGCTGTTTGCACCTGCGTCCTACTACGCAACCGTTTGATAACTCGTACAGCGATGATGAAGAGTAGCACTACTGCTACTGGGACAAGGATAGGAAGGAAAATGGATAATGCAATCAATGCTACCGAAATGACATCTTCACCGAAACTCACTAACGGGGTAGCTAACCCAGCAGTTGTTGCATTTAAGACTGGACGGATGAGCATCTTCATCAAATGTGGAATCAATGCAATCACCACACCTACAACAATGCTAGGAAACGCTTGTGAATGAATGAACGCATCCCAATTTGTGATAGGAGTAGTATGTGAACCTATTCCTACTGCAAATACGACACCTCCTGATGAAGGGCGTACTACTGTTTGAATAATGTCGTTGAATGTGTCAATCGCTGGAACTTTATCTGCGACAAACTCAGCTAATGCAAGTAACCCGAATAGAATCAGCACCCAATCTTGATTCAGCCAGGACCATCCGTTGGGAAGCTGAAACACATCAGTGTATTTGGTGAGAAGACCAACAGCAAGTAACGGCAGGTACGCGTTGAGTCCTGCGGAAACAGATAAGCCTAAGGCGGTGAGTACAGCGAACATAAGTAAGTTCTATCGTATCAGCTTTGCACACCTAACAGCTCTAAATGCTTCTCACATAATTCAACAAGCCGCATCTGCTCTGAGAACCCAAAGAGGGTGAAATCTTGATGCTCTTTAATGTCTCCTACGGTAAGGCTACTGTTCTTATACAAAGAGCGATTGAGCTTCCAAATTTCAATAGAGAAACTGCGAGCTTTATTAGGCTGAATACGTGTTCTTGCTGAAACGTTCACATAGGAAGCAAAGTACGGCATTCGTGTCACTTGACCGTTTGGAGCAACAACGGTCAACCCACCATTCTTTGCCCCTAACACATAGTCTCTCATGTCAGCTAAATCGTACAGGTCAGTGTTGAGTTCATTGATAAGACTTAGAGTGTCCACAATTCTGATGCCGTGAGTGCCTAACACATTGGAAACAAATTTCATGGTTTCACCAGTAGCGATGTCGTCATCTGCAAGTACATATTCACCTTCTGGGATTCGTTTGATTTGTGTTTGCAAATCATCGGAACCTGGGCGGTTGATGTACCGTAACGGATGATTCTGGCCACCTGCTGCATTGAAGAGTCTGGTAATGTCAAGATTGTATTCAGCTTTCCAAAATGAATCCATTGAAATGATCCCAGCTTTTTCCTGATGATGCTGGAACTGGTCATGAATATCAACTGTTTGGACACTGATATCCTCTGGAAGATGTGAGTGGAAGAGAATCTGCAGAGTCTGAGCGATAAGATAATTCGGGTACTCCGTAGTGTTCTCAAATGCTGCATCTAAATCGTTGCGAAGGACGTAGCGCTTACCCATCGTACTCCGACCACCTTTTTCAGCAGGGTTTGAGTACATTGCTCGGGCCGCTGTGGATGAATGATTTGTGCTGCTTTTCGTACTGAGAACTACACGCTTTTGAGCATCAGGATGGACTGTGGTCCAGTCAATAGAAACTCCTTCACGAGGAACGCAAACCCCATACCCATATTCAGTGAAAGCATTAGCGAACATGTAGTTGTCTCCACCAAACACCATGTAGAGCTTTACTTTGACGTTTGGTACCCAACGTTTGAGGTATTGATTCAAACGATCATACAATGTGGTGAAGTTCAAATCAGTAGGAGCATACTGAGCAGCCCAAGGGTCTACCTGCATCCATGTTTCTGTTTTAGTTACTGCATGTAGCAGCTCTACCCGGTTCGCTGCTGTGAAACGTTCATCATGCGTTTTACGCATAATGTAGTCATCATGGTCTGGTGTGAAGAAACCAGCGACCACTGTTTCGCCTGTCGCTTCGACAGCTTCCTTGGCTAAGCGCATTGCAGTGATATGACCTTCATGCACTGGGGCGAAACATCCTGGGTAAAACAGAACAGAGACTTCTTCCTTGCCTGCATCACGGATAGCATCAACTGGCGTTGTGTAATACCGTAACTGCTGGTTCACTTGCGTTGGCTTTTCTAACCAACCAGCTGTTGTTAAATCCTGTTCACTGTGAGTGCGTTCGTATAACGCATCAAAATAGCGGTCTGTTTTCATCGGACTTTCCTGTACATAATGTCGGTACGGATAATAATTTTGTGACCTTCGCCCTGAACGAGCTCAGCATCGTGAAGAAGTCTGTGGTCAAAGATGGCACCTGTTCCATTTTCAGGGATGAAACGAAGACGGACTTCATCCTCGGTTGCTGCACGTTTCTGGTCATCTAAAATACGTTGAGCAATAGGAATCCCTGCTTGCGGGTCTTGCAGGTATCGAGTTGCTCCACCTGTAATCGTGGGACTCTGTTCTAAGTAAATAACAAAGCTTTGCAGTGTCCTGGTGTCCTCATCTTCAACATATGGAGCGTCATAGTGAACAACAAGCCAGCCTCCATCTTCGTATTTGATGAAACGAAGCAGTGGAGAAACTCCAACAGGTTCCCAGAGTTCGTGGTCATCAAAATCAGTGTTGTCTTCCTGATTGAACACTCGAACTGTTGGGAAAGCGTGTTTGATTCTGTCCCATAATACAGTGGCATATTCTGGTGTGTAGTTTGAGGCTCGGTAAGACCCAATTTCATCCCCTGGCTTCCAGTTACCTGACATTCCGGTGATGGATACTGGCTGCCAGTTCGCTTTACTGAGTTCTTGGAGAATATGAGCTCGTTCTTTGCTTGGGATAAGGTTAGGGATAACCACTGCTGAACGGTCTAACTCAGGAAGTGGCTCCACTTCAACTTCATGTTGGATAGCTGGAATAGTGAAGTCAATTTGGTTGACAAATTTGGTCGCCATTATTCAGCGCTCCAAGCTTTGTTATTCCAACCACCAGGGATGTCTGCACGAAGTATATCCAAATGAACTGATGGTGTACCGTACAGATATTTATGACCGTTGTAAGCGTGCATCTTTTCAAGGTTCGCCGCTCCTGCTGCGAATGTTTCATCCTTCAGAAGTTCAGGGTCGGAGCCATTTTGCAGCCAGAGGTGGTAGAGTTCCACGAAGTCGTAGGAAGCTCCGAACACTGTTTCGTCATCCCGACCGTCAAACATGTCTCCTGTTGGTGTTGCTTTCATAATGAGGTTTGGTACTTCTAGCAGTTCCGCAACTTGGTACACTTCTGATTTGTACAAGTCACTCACTACCTGCAAGTCAACCATGCCATCAGCGGCTTTACCGACATAACCTAAGTATCCACCTTCTGACAGATTTGTAGTTCCAATGACTAAGGCTGGATATCCTGCGTCCGTGAGAATGGAGCAGGTGCTGTACAGGATTGGGGTTCGGGTGTATGCAACTAACTGGCCTTTTGCCCAAGGGGTTGCCCGAATTCCCAAAACGTTCTCTAATTCTGCATTCATCATTTCAGCCATTGGTGTGAGCTGATGGAAGATGACTGCTTCGAGTCCAAGTTTTGTGCACAGGCTTTCTGCTCGGTTTGTAGCTTCGTTCTGACGGGTAGCTCCTGTGTAAGAAAATGCGGGGAGAAGAATCGGAACAATCTTCTTGATTGGACTGTCTTCCACCTGTGATGCTTTCACGACAAGAGAAAGAGCAACAGCGGAGTCAATACCTCCTGAGACCCCTACAACAGCCCCTGACAGGCCACTCTGCGTGAAATAAGCGTTGATGAGAGCAACTTTACGCTCAACCCATTCTGAGGCGTTAAAACCTCGTTCAGCGCGATATCTATCAAGCATGCGGATCAGGGAGTCAGTCATTACAACTGTGTCGTTGTATACTTTCATGAGGAAGGTGTCCTTTGTTATTATCTTCTGAGGATATTCTAACATGTTTATCGTCATAACGACGATAAATTGACCCCTTTTTCAAAATTAGCCGATTAATACTTACATGAATACAGTAAAGGAAGTAGAAACAGTCAATCCTGACAGAACCTTGTATTGGGTAAGCTTCCTCTACGCTGATGCGCTTCTTTTCTTCACCATTGTAGGATTCTCTACCCAGGAATGGATCATCAGCGGAGCGGGCTACCTGATGGCTCTTCTCATAACATTATCCAGCTGGTCATACCAAAAGACATCAGCCCGTCCAGCGAAATACATTGGATACGGGCTGATGTCTTTGAATGCTATTGGAATTATCGTTTTAGCAGTGTACTACCTATTCCACCGATGATTTACATGTTCCAGAAAGTATCCTCATCGGTAGGCTTGATGCGCTCCCAAATTTTACGAGCTTGCACCTCGTTTGTTGCTACTTTACCGTTGAATTCATAATTCATAATGAATGGTTTATTCTCAGCTGGAACTACAGAAGAATTCTTCAATGTAACAGCGAAGTCTTTACGTTCATATGAAGCAGGCATAGAAGCTTTGAACTTCGCGTGGTCAGCAACAACTTTACTGACTTCATTATCGTAGTTTGCGCGAATTTTGTTCTGACGTTCAGAAATGAAGTCAGTGAACTCCTCAGGAATTCCACTCTTCCAGCTGTCCATATCTTCACCCAAAGACATCTTGCGCCAGATAGTCTTAGAAGTAACACCAGTAGCAACACGGTGAATGTTCAAGTACTGCTCATGCTTGTACTTTACGCGAGTGTCAGTATCAATGTAGTGGACAATGAAACCTTCACGGTTCTCACGGTCAGGAGTGGCAAGTACAGAGTCAAGAGAAGAAATATTCTTGTACTCTTCTGCACGCTTCCACTTCCACTCTTTGATATCACCTAATGGGACGCTCTTACCAGTGCGCTTATTGACAGCACCGATAAGGTGCAAGTCGTCCTCATCGCCATAGTTGACAACAACACGGTTCTCAGGGTAAATGATTTCCCACATGTATGTCATGTTTGGATTTGGATTCCACTTACCTTCATACTTCTCTTGGTATATACGAGTAGCATGTTTAGACTGTTCAGAGATAAAGCTACCAGAAGTAGCAATGTTGAACTTACCGTCCTCATCAACGTAACCAATACCTAATGAACCATCAAGTTTGTCAGTGACGCTCACACGACCATGAAGTTTATCAGTAGGCACGGAAGGTTCATTGTAGTTGAAGAACTTTGCAAATGGACGTGCAACAACTTCTCCGGTTTCCTTGTTAAAGATGATTCCACGAGAAGCAAGTGTGACATCATCCCAGTCAGAAGCGAACTGCGTAGTACGCGCGTATTTGTAGGTCACGTAAGGGTAATTTGGGTGTTCAGACTTCTCAATACGGCCCTCAGCGTGAGCTTTCTGGAACGCTGACAGTGGAGGAAGGTTGGTAGGAAGCTTCGCAGCTGGGGTCTTTTCAACCTGCTTGAAGAAGGAAGCACGATCATTGCTTTCCTTGGTGCGGCGGGAGCAATGCTTTGTCCAACAATTTGAACCGTCAGCATGCAAATAAGGTGGTTTACGAGTGGTAGTCATGCTGATATATCTAACGAAGAAGAAGTTACGAAACGCATGTGAAAAAGGATACGAAACGATGAACTTACAACCCATTGAGCAATGGGACCCAGAAGAAGGTCTCAGCCGTATTCACATTGCAGACTATGATCGCATTATTGATGTCAGTTATGACAAACCTTTCTTCCCTGATGCTGAAATTTGGGTACCTGAACCTCTTGATTTTCTCAGAAATACATGGGTCAGAGATGATGCAAAAACATTAGTCTTAGGTGAACCACCAAAGCTTGCACATCATCACACCACGATCAAGTACTTCAAACATGCAGCTGAATTCGCTGACGCAGTTGCTTTTCTTCTCCCTAAGACTTTTGATCGCCCTTCCTTGTTAAGCAAGGTGCATCCGCATCTACATTTAACCAAATCGTGGAAGTACAGCGAAGAGCTTTTCCAACTATGGTCATACCAAGAAGATACTCGCTCTGTTGAACTTGTCAACAGGGTGAAAGGATTCTACTTCTGCACAGCTCATTCTGATTTTTTCGTACAAAGAACTGGGCGCAATGCAGGTAAAGCTGGTGTTGGTGGAACTGACCGTAGTGTGAACACAAACTTTCTTCTTCTCAACAAAACACGCATCCCTACTGAAACTGTGGTGAACCAATTGAACTCTATCTGGGAAAAGCAAAGGAGTTCAGGTTTCACAAATGTGAACAAACCTGAACTCCTTCAACGCCTTGCTTCAATTACTGAACAGCTACATTCCACATCGTACGAGGAACAAGGTACGTAACAATACGCTCGTAATCGTCCTCGTCACGGCTCAGCCAAAGCACGCCCCGAGGGTTCTGGTGAGGAATGTCTGTGCGGTCGTTCATGAAGAACTTAGCAACGTGATGCTCAACGCTTCCGATGAATCCTGTTACTCGTTCATCCAGGTCAGCAGTTGAACCAATAAACCAAAACTGTTCCTCTGAGTTCACATCAGAGAAGATGTTCCCGTAATCAACCTCATTTGAGAATGTTAGCATGCGGAGGTTTCGGTGGCCTTCCAGGGTGCTGAAGAATCTCTTAGCCTCAAAGGAAAGCTCATCCCACGCCTTGTTCTGATGGACAAGGAGTAAGACCTCTTCATCAGTATCCAGGTCAACTTCAATCCACTCTTTGAGGCCAGTCCAATCAGTGTACGTATCAGAGTTGACGAGGACAACATCTTCATCCATGTCAAAGTACTCTTCTGCGCCGTAGAAGTCAGCAGGAGCGTTGATAGCGTAGACCTTAGCCTGGTTTACGACTGCGCGCAAAAGATAATTACGAACCAGATTCAGAATGCCTGAACCTTCCTTACCAATAAGGAAAAGATTCTTGATGTTATCGTACGTGCACTCAGACTCAGTGCCATCACCCAACACGCCGAACTGCCCTGCACGACCCATGGTTGAGAGCCGCACTGTGTCACTCACGAAAGAAACTTCACCCTGGTCTTTAAGAAGCGAACGGACAGCTGTGTCCTGCTCTGAACCACGCGGAAAATCAACACGTAACTGATTGCTAAAGTCGGGTGAATCTGATGTCAAGAAAGTTGTATCCTTCTTTGCATCATAGTGAACCTCTGAACGAAAACCTAAACTCATAATACTATCTCCAACGTTGTCTGTTTGTGTGTTTGTTACTACATAATTGTATCATGAAGTACTGACATTTTACAATAAAATGGAGTACTTAAACCCATTCTGACCAGGGAAAATAAGGTATTTTGAAATCAGCTGTTGTCAGCGATGTCACGACGAGTAGCGGCCTTCTCCTTGGCGCGGAGAACACGTCGCCAACCACGGCTACCAGTAGGAGCGCCAGCCTTGCGCTTACCCTTGAAGCGGCGGTGCTGCCAGAAACCATCATCGAACATAGCACCATCAACGTGGTTAACAGCACGGTTCTTGTTGGAAGCCATCATTCCAGGCATGAAACCTTCATTCATTCACATAGTTACGTTTAATTGATAATGCCAGCATAACAGACAATCTAACGAAAGTCAAACGTCTCCTATGCTGGCATTATCTGTACTGATTTAGAAGTTCCCGTAATCAACCTGAAAAACAGTCAAGCCCAAGTCTTTTCTATACATGTCAATCACAACATCTCTGTCATCAAGTGCGAACAACACGTTAAAACGGTTACGAACATTCGCATCAAACAACTCACGCTTGATAACAGTATCAGGGCGGCGGTCCCCCTGAGGACGCATGTAGATTTCATCAACAGGAACCCCTGCAACTTCCAAAGAAAACAGAGTATCCTGCTTGCAAATCTCATCACGGCCTGACATGACAATCACCTTATAGCCTTCATGTGCGACAAGGGACTGCACAGTGGTAATGACAGGGAAGTTCGGCTCATCATCAATGACCTTATCGAAATCATAAGGGCCACGGTGCTTGCCAATCTTCATAGCCGTGCCATCAACATCCAACAGGATAGCCTTCGGAAGGGTCTCATCAGGAACGTACAGCCCAGACATGTCGTAACTCAGCTGAGGGAACTCAGGGAACTTACCGCTCTGGATGTATCGCTTATGAGTCTTGACAATAACATCCTCAGGCACCTTACGCTCACGAGCAGCATTACGAGCTAATGCAACTTCCAGCTCCACAGGAAAATCCTGATACAGAACAGGAACATTGAACTCATCAGCAATCAGCAAGTACTCTTTCACGTACTTTGCACGCAAGTTCACGTTGTCAACAACAACGCTCTTCTTCGCCTTCAACAGTGTACGAATCAGCTGATGTTCAATCTTCGTAACAGCATACTCCAACTCCTGAGGAAGGTCATATGAGCCGAAGTTAGTCAAACGGATGTCATCTCGGTTTACGCGGGCGCGATTCAGAGGGTCCTGACGAACCCACTTCAAGGCTTCGGTTGATTTACCAGAACCCTGAACACCGCGTAACACTTTAATATGCTGAGACATGATTTTCCTTACTCATTTACTAAAACAGGGTACCATAGGAAAGTTCAATGGTCAAGTTGCGAACAGAAACACAAAAGGAATCCTACACGTTATGAACAACGAAATCAAACTCTCTGACCTCAATGGTTGGCATGTACCATCCAATCCGACAGGTTTAGAGGATTTCAACTACTGGCTTTTCGCCATTCCACTGGCTCTGCTCATTCTCGGGTTAGCTCTACCTGCGTTTCGTCGTATCCCTGCACTGATTTCTTTTGGTGGAGCCGCCCTTTTAGTTGTTGGTGCAGTTGTTAGCTTCACGCAAATTGCTTTCGTGCAGCCTCAGATGCGGGTGGAAGCTGTTCAGAACAACTATCTGAACTGGTTCCACAAGCATTATGAATACCTGAATCTTACTGACACTGAGGCTAAAGAAATCATGGATACCGCAGGCTACCTTGATGTGGATGCTCGCAGGCATTACATTCTTGTCACTGATCCGAAAGACAAAAACGTAGAGTATGTCTACTACCTATCAGCGAACAGCGAGTATGCATACAAGGTAGCTCCTCAAGATTTGAAGAATCCTGACAATACGATGTAATTTACTCGTCGGAAGAAGCAGAATCTGATTCGTCGGATTCTGCTTCTTCATTAATGAAGGCAGTTTCACGCCAGTAGGTTGGGATAATAGCCCAGTCAATGCCGCGTCTTTCAGCCATTTTGACTGTATTTGGACGAACATCCAAAGCTGCAATCATTCCACGGACATTCTCCATACCGTCCTGCTGCAACGCTTCAACATAACGACGAATCTGGTCTACGGAAGCTGTCATTGCAATTCGTTTCACTTCAACAGCGATAAGGTTGTCATCTTTGTCAGCCAGCAGTAAATCCACAGGCCCTGCACCTGTCTGATGCTCACGGGCAACGAATGTAAAGCCTTCTCCGAGGCTTTCAGGGTGTTCTGCCAACCATGCCTGCAAATGTTTTTCTGTGCCGTCACGGATCAAACCAGCGTCATTCAAGTCAATCTCAAAGCTGGTGTCTGAGAGAACTTCATGCATGGTAATTTGTAGACTCTCTTTACGGGTGTCAAATGTCCACATCGTAATTTCGCCGTTCTTTGTTTCAGTGTGAACGTTGCCTTTACCCATGTAATTCAGCGGCTTGTTGCTCTTATCATTATGGATTGAGATACATCCGTCATCTTTGAGGATGATAGCTCGCACGGCTTGCGGGAGTTTAGTATCTCCACGGCCGGTGTAGATGACAGAGCAGGATGCGACGACGATTCTCATGATTCCAATACAAAGGTAAGTTGAACGAGTAAGCCTACCATATTTTCAGGTAACGGTGACTCTTATCGGGTAGTGGTCACTGCCTCTTTCTTGTATAAGTGTCTCAGCATTCAACACGTTCGCCTGAGTGAGGTTTGTAAGCACATGGTCAATGATGTACCCGCCTTCGCTGCCGCCGCTTGGTTGATATCCATGGTAGCTGTTGTATTCTGAATGCTCAGTATGCTGTGCAACACGGTAAGCGTCTTGATAACCATTCACATGAGGATCAGTGGCGTTGAAGTCACCAACAACGAATGTTCTATCCCCATTTGGATTGAGTTCACGAATGAAGTCATGCAAGGATTGAAGCCCTGCACTTTGGACAGCTTGATACCCTGTAATAAGTTTCTGATCGGACAGCTCCATAGGGACATGCTGTTGATGCAGGTTGAAAAAATGTAACGGTCTCCCTTTGCATTCAAGCTGTACATATGTAGTGTACCGAGCTTCAATGTTTGGTAGCATCTTTTGCTGCTCAACTGTTCCTGTTGTGAGCATTCGCACTTCCTGGCGAATCAGTTTGAAATGCTCTTTCTTCCAGAACACAGGGATACGAGTATGGTACTCATCCGTGTACTCTGAATCACCGTACCCTGGTTGAAAACTACTAAATCCAGCCTCCGCGAGACGTTCAGATACTTCACGTCCTTGTGAAGTATTGTAATCCACTTCTTGCAAACCTATAAGGTCGCCAAGAAGAGGTAAGCATTCCAGTACTTCATGCTTTCTCCCAGCCCAAGGATGTAGCTCCTCTTTTGCTGCTGGGATTTGAATGTTGTAGGATACGATTGTAGAATTCACAAGGATTCAAGCATTCTGTTTTGGCGTTCTGAGGAAGTGTTCTTTGCAGAGTCCGCATACCCTGGTTTACTGGCTTTTATGCGACGAGCAGCAGCCTGGGCTTCCTTGTCAGCTATGTTATTCAAACCGTTTGAGGCGTGGCCTTTTACCCATTCAAACGTAGTGACAAGCTTCTTCTGCTTCCGAACACGAAGCGCCTCATAGATAGCTTGGACATAGTTGAGATTACTCACAACCTGCGTTTTCTCAGCATCACGATACCAACCGTTTTTCTTCCATGTGAACATCCATTTGGTTGCGATATTCAACACATACTGAGAATCCAGTTGGATATGCATGCTAGTATTTGGGAAAGCATAGAAGACTGACAGTAAACCTAACAGCTCAGCTTTCTGGTTAGAACCAGTGGCTGCACCGTTAGATTGCCAACGACCTTTATTGTCAGCCCAAGCCCATCCAATTTCACCGCCGGGGTTCTTCAAACACGAACCATCACAGGCGATAACTAATTTGTTGCTCATGAGAGAATTCTATCGGATTATCACAGGTACAGGTTACAAATGTACACTTCTGTATCAATGAACATTTCCTGAACATCCTCGGAGGCGGCTGCAACATCAGCAACTTTATCCCAGTCAATGGCATCCGCAATAACATCTGGAAGAGAATCCAGGAAACCCATAGATGCAGCCTGCTCTTGGAGAACCTCTTCTACCATAGATGAGTGAATGAACTTCACATCATAGTTGTCTCCCACAGCGGCAAAGCCTGCACTGATTTCATCTGCAAACCGAATTTCCTCATCACGGTCACGGGAAGGTTCTTCCGCGGCGTATTCGCCTTCTAAGAAGTTTTCCAACCCAGCATTCAGAATCAGCAACTGTAAACGAATATCATCAGGAGTCTCAATGCTTTCAACCATAATTGTACGCAGCTCAGCCACCTTCTTCTGTAAATCACGTACATCAAATTCGTTACCAAGTTTGAGGACAGGCGTTTCAACCATTATTATTCACTTCTTTCTTAATCATTCGTAATACTACCAAAGAAACTCAACAGGGCCATGACCTGCGTATTTTTCAATAGTGCTAGCCCACTGGTCAGCGAACCCTACATAGGGGAACGGGAGGTCAGGATGGAACTGACGCATAGTGAAATCATACACAATGTCCTCCCCGATATGGTCTGGCACAGAGAACGCTGCATGCCACCAACCGTCAGGGTCATTTTCTCCCTCAGGAATGACCCTCAGAATCTCGCCAGTAGGACCATCGTTAAATACAAGACCTGATTGCTGGACTAGCAATGCTGAATCGTAGCAATGCCCTGATGCTTTCACCGGGTCAGCCATATCAGCGAGAGAATACTCATCCTCGTCTTCATCAGTAAACCGAAGATTCAGAAGCTTCTCAATGTTCTCAGCGACAGCAGGGAGGACAAAACGAGAATATTTCGACGTGGTTAGATCAGCCATGGCTTCATGATAACGGATTTATAGATAAAATGCAAATGAGAAGCGGGACAAACCGAATAGTTTGTCCCGCTTCTCATTTATATAGTTTTAGTCCTCGTCAACAATTTCTGCGTCAACAACATCTTCATCCTCGCTACCACCAGCAGGAGCCTGGTTAGCTTCCTCAGAAGGGGCTGTGTCAGCCTGTGCCTGGTTACCGTAGACGCTTTGACCAACCTTCTGCTGAGACTGGTTCAAACGCTCCACAGCAGCTTTCACGTCATCATCAGAACCCTCATTTAGAGCCTTCTTCAAAGCGTTGATGTCGTTAGTGACTTCCTCTTTGACATCAGCAGGAACCTGGTCAGCGTAGTCCACAAGAACCTTCTCAGCAGAGTAGGTCAACTGCTCAGCCTGGTTGCGAAGGTCCTGGGACTCACGCTTAGCCTTGTCCTCAGCAGCGTGCTCCTCAGCGTCACGGACCATACGGTCGATGTCAGCCTGGGAAAGGGAAGAACCACCTGTGATGGTAATCTTCTGCTCGCGGCCAGTACCCTTATCCTTCGCAGAGACGTGAACGATACCGTTTGCGTCAATGTCGAAAGTTACCTCGATCTGAGGAAGGCCACGAGGAGCAGGAGCGATACCTGTCAACTCAAACTGACCGAGCTTCTTGTTATCACGAGTAAACTCACGCTCACCCTGGAAGACCTGAACAGCAACAGACGGCTGGTTATCAACCGCAGTAGTGAAGGTCTCACTACGCTTAGTAGGAATGGCAGTGTTCCGCTCAATGAGCTTCGTCATAACTCCACCCGCAGTCTCCAAACCAAGAGACAGCGGGGTAACGTCAATCAGGAGGATATCCTTACGCTCACCAGTCACAACACCAGCCTGAACAGCTGCACCGAGAGCAACAACCTCATCAGGGTTCACATTCTGGGAGGGCTGCTTGCCTGTCAAAGACTTCACCAGGTCAACAACAGCAGGCATACGAGTTGAACCACCAACAAGAATAACGTTCGCAATGTCACTTGTGGTAATACCAGCATCGGCAAGAACCTGCTCAAATGGCTTCTTAGTGCGGTCAAGGAGAGGTTTGGTCAACTCTTCAAACTTCGCACGGGTAATAGTAACATCCAAGTTCAGAGGACCCTCAGAGGTGAGAGAGATATACGGGAGCTGAACGCTTGTGCTGCTACCGCTGGAAAGCTCTTTCTTAGCCTGCTCTGCACCCTCGCGGATACGCTGCTGAGCAATCTTGTCACCTGTGATGTCAACACTAGAAGCAGCCTTGAACTGCTCGTTGATGTAATCAACCAGGGCCTTGTCCCAGTCATCGCCGCCGAGTCGGTTATCACCTGCGGTTGCGCGTACCTCAATGGTTGCGAAGCCATCATCAGAGTCTTTGTCAATGTCAAGAAGGGACACGTCGAAGGTTCCACCACCGAGGTCGTAGATGAGAACAGTTTCGGATTCTTTTACCTTGTCAAGACCGTACGCAATTGCTGCGGCGGTAGGCTCATTGACAATACGGAGAACTTTCAGTCCAGCAATCTCGCCAGCTTCTTTGGTTGCCTGACGCTCAGCGTCATTGAAGTAGGCAGGAACGGTGATGACAGCGGAGTCAACATCTTCACCAAGGTAGGTCTCTGCATCCTTTTTGAGCTTCATGAGGATACGGGCAGAGATTTCCTGAGCAGTGTACTTCTTGCCCTCAATGGTGGTTGACCAAGTGGTACCCATGTGGCGCTTTACAGAGCGGATGGTGCGGTCAACGTTGGTGACTGCCTGACGTTTTGCGGTTTCACCGACGAGCGTATCACCATCTTTTGTGAATGCGACGATGGATGGGGTGGTGCGAACACCTTCCGCGTTTGCAATGACTGTCGCTTCTCCACCTTCAAGGATTGCAGCAGCTGAGTTTGTGGTTCCAAGGTCGATACCAATTGTACGAGCCATTTTATGTTACCCTTTCGTTGAACTTATGATGACAGCATACACCATTTTTTCAATAGAGGTCATTTTGACGAAAAATAGTTGAGTGGACTCAGCTCAACTTTAAACCGAAGGGTATTCAGCGATGACTTCAATGAATCCGACGATATGTTCGTTGAAGTCATCTAAGTCTTCAGCAGGTATCCAGTATTCCAAAATTGTTGCTCCGCCAACCTGCTGGACCTTGTAGCGGTCAATGAATTGTTTTTCTACTTGGAATTGCGTTACGAACCCGCCACCATCATGTTTGGCGTTCCATCCTGAGGCTATCTTACTCGCATAATCCTCATTGAGAACGGGGTAAAAGATCGGCTGGTCTGGCAATCTAGGAGGAAAACTTTGGTAACCTGACTGAGCGATAAGAGCTAACTCCTTTGGACCCACTGGTCTCCATAACGTAGTCGTCTCTTCTCCGCTCATGAGGAAAACCGAACTACTTCGACTGTTCCGTCAGGCTTACGTACGAGAATCTCGTTTCCTGAATCAAGCTGTGACTGGATGTAAGCTTGTGTAGCATATGCACGCTGAGTATTCAGTATTGACCACTTATTGTACTGGCGTAGTACTTCTTCGTCAAGTTCAACACTCTCAGGGATGGAGTAAGGCGTGTATTCTGAAAGATACTGAGGGTCTGCGCTTTGCAAGCCTGGAAGTCTTGTAACATTAGACAAAGAGTAATGAACTTCCCCTTCAAGATTATGAAGGATGTGAAGAATGTACTCGTGTTCTCCTGAACGCCGTTTGATTTCTTCTGCCCAAATACTGAGAGGCAATCCTTCTTCTGGCATTTCCTGCGAAAGACGACGAGCCTCTGCATTCATCTTTGCAAACTTTATCGATTTCGCTCGAGAACGCTCTCTGGCAGCTTCGCGGGATCGTTGTGTTCGTTCATCTTCTGCTAAGGACATGATAGCCTTTCCAATAGGTTGCAAGTGACAATATTGTTGCATGAGGCCAATGTGACAATATTGTCACATCACTACTGCTACTAAAGTATATCAGTTCAGGCATTGTCAAAGCAGGAAAGACCTCCTACCAGTTGACGAAGATGCTTATATCTGCTATTATCAGTACGAATTGATCCATTGAAGAAACACAGAAAGACACTATTTCATGTCAACTATCTATGACATTGCTCCAAAGGAAATGTGGGATGCAGCATTCGCAGCAAAGCACATCAATAAGCAGGTACACCCTACTCTGCCGTTGGAGATTTACGACTACTCACAGGTCGCTCAGTTTGAGCGCGCTTGGAACCCTGCAACTTTGGCAGCACGTGGTCTTATTGTTGACGCTGAGACAAAGGAAATTGTTTCCCGTCCTCTGGGTAAGTTCTTCAACCACAACGAGCCTGATGTTGACCAGGCTCTTCTGACTGGCCCTGCTGTTGTCTCCGATAAGGCTGACGGTAGCATGGGTATCTCTTACCGCACTCCTGATGGCACGCTGAACATCTCCACTCGTGGTTCCTTTGCTTCTGAGCAGGCTCAGCATGCAACAGCGCGTTACTTGGAGCTGTATGACGGTCAGTGGGAGCCTGCTGAGGGCTACACGTACATTTGGGAGATTATCTACCCGACCAACCGTATTGTGCTGAACTATGGTGAGATGGATGACCTTATCCTGATTGCCCGTGTAAACATTGAGACTGGTATCAGCGAGCCTGCATCTCAGATTGATGAGTGGAAGTGGAACAAGGTTGAGCAGTTCCAGTACACGAACCTTGCTGAGGCGCTTGCTGCAACTCCGCGTGAGAACGCTGAGGGTCTGGTTGTGCACTTCCTGAACACTGACACTCGTGTGAAGATTAAGCAGGCCGACTACGTTCAGCTTCATCGCATCATCACTGGCGCATCTTCACGTCGTATCTGGGAGATGCTTGTCAGTGGTAACGACTTTGACAGCTGGTTGAAGGACCTTCCTGAGGAGTTCATTGACTTCGTTGAGCGCACCCGTGACAACCTTCTGGCAGAGTTCGCTGCTCTGCGTGAGGAAGTAGAGAACACGTATAACAGCGTAATTACTTCTCTTCCTGATGACTTCACTCAGAAGGACTATGCTTTTGCAGTGCAGCAGCAGGATAAGAAGCTTGTAGGTATGCTGTTCAGCCGTCATAGCGGTGGTCACTACAATGAGTCTTCTGAGAAGAAGATTTCTGACAGCATCTGGAAGCTTATCCAGCCCGAGTTTGAAAAGCCTTTCTGGAACCTGAATGGCAAAGTGGAGAGTGATGACAATGAATGACGACTACGATGGTTACTACATCCAGCTTGCTATTCGTATCGCAATGGATAACGTCTATTCAGGTAATGGTGGGCCGTTCGGAGCAGTTATTGTCACTCCGTCTGGCAAAGTAATCGCTTGCGGTAATTCGGTTACGACAACGAATGACCCGACTGCGCATGCAGAAGTGAATACTATTCGTGAAGCATGCCGTCAGTTGGAAACGTTTAGTCTGGAAGGATGCATTCTGTACTCTTCCTGTGAGCCATGTCCCATGTGCTTAGGCGCTGCATTGTGGTCACGTGTTGACCGCATTGTGTTCGCTGCTGACCGCCATGATGCAGCTGATGCTGGCTTTGATGACGCAGCGTTCTACGAGAAGCTTGCAGCTGGAGATGTTGCTGAGCATCTGAGAATTGAAAATGCTGTAAGTCCTTTCAATGTGTGGAAAGAAAGCACAACTCGCACTGAGTATTAAATAGTTGAAGGCGGTAACAACATCACGCTGTTACCGCCTTCAACTATTTAATGGTGAGAAGCTTAGTCGCCTCCTCCGCCACCACCGTCGCCCCCACCAGAGTCTCCACCGCCTGAATCTCCTCCGCCGAAGTCACCACCGCCAGAGCTTCCGTAATGGCCGCTGTGATGGTTGTCTGAGGAATCACTGGTAAAGTTATTCGTGTAGGTTCCTCCATCCGAACCGCCTGCACCTCTGTTCCCACCTGAACCAGATGAAGAACCACGAATGAAATTGAAAGCAGCCCAAGCCAGGAATGCTACAACGATAACGAAAATAAGTGGGAGTAAGAATCTCATGTAAGTATGATACCATAGCTTTATAGACATACCGAAAAACATCCGATAGGAGCAACATGACTGAGACAAAAATTGCAAAGTTTCTTGAAACCCTTCCAGCTCCAGCTGAACTGAAAAAGCGAGCTGAACTGACAGCCGCTATTGACAGCCAAGTTGGTAGCTCATACAGCTTTGATGAGCTGTTCACTACTGTTGAAGGCGCTACTGTTGCTCACTGGGATGACGGTGGCGGGCAGACATTGCAGATGTTCTTTGTTGACGATGACGCTTTGGTTCTTGTTTATGACCACGAAGTCTCAACAAACTTCTACGGCACTGATGAGGAGGCTCCTCAGCAGGAAGCGCTGTATGAAGGAACCCCTGAGCATTTGCTTCGTTTTGCTACTAACCAGGAAGAGAATTACTGGGGCTTGAATGTTGAACTCCCTGACGGGACTAACGTCTTTGCGACGAGCTTAGTTCTTTGGTACACGGATGGAGCATGGCATTACGGTGAGAAGTTTGACGAACTCACCTCAAACGATGAAGACGGTGGACTTGATTACTGCTTCGGACATCTTCTCCCACAGAAAGAGACCATCACTGCTGAGGATGTCAAGCAGGCTTGGGAAGAACGCGGATACGATGAGTTTGAGCACCAGAACATCATTGAGAAAGAATACGACAAGATTTACAACGCCTAATCACAGGCAGCCTAAATCCCGATAGTTGAGAGTATACGCAACTATCGGGATTTTTAGGTTAATGAGAGAACAAGAAGAGATTTTCTACGCAGCACTTCGCGCGAAACATAACAAAGCAGCTATTCTTACAGAAGTAACAATGCCTGATTTACATGCTGAAAGACTTTCCCGAGCTGCCCATGCGTTGAGTAACCCACGAATGAAGCGCATTTATGACAAGTCAGGGCTTGATTACGATGCTGAGGTTCCTGATGGATACAACTGGCAGGATGCGAAACTCACACGACGAATTGACTTCCTCATGTTTGAAGGTCAAGCTATCACTGCTATTGAAATGAAAGTTTCCAAAGCGGATTTTCGGCGTGATACCGAAGATAAAAGACGAGCATGGAAATCTGTTGTGAACAGATTTGTGTACTTAACTCCGAAAGGTTTGCTCACTCCTGAAGAAATACCTGAGGGATGTGGGCTTTGGGAGTACGATAATGGCGTTATTACTGTTGTGAAGAAATGCCGGTCAAATCCAAACCCTGAACCGTTCCCTCCTACTATGATGAAATACTTCGCATGGAGAGCCTTCGCCGCTGAGTCAACCAGAGTGAAGTCTCGGAGAAGAACTCGGCGTACACCACGTAGACGTTGATAACGATACAGTTTATAGAAAATGGCAGAACCTGAATTTACAGGTTCTGCCATTTTCTATAACGTTTTACTTACTTCTTGTTAAGGTTCAACATTCCGTTGAATCCTTCAGGAACAACCACGACATTACCGTCTTTACCAAGTTCGGAAAGAGCGTCAAGGTATCGCTGCTTCAAAACAGGGTCAGATAAGGAAGCGGCTAGAATCTTGTTAGCTTTCGCTTCAGCTGTTGCGTTAGCAACTTTCTGCTGGGCGGAGACTTCCGCTGCTTCAAGGTTAGAGCGTTCTTTCTCAACGTTGATTTGAGCTTCCTGTGCTTTCGCATATGCTTCACGAACGCTGTCAGGGACACGGATTTCCTGCAAGCTGATGGAGTCAATGACAACTCCCTCTTTCTTCCAACGGTCTTCCAAGGAATCAAGAATCTGCTTCTCAATCTTGCCACGTTGAGTAATCAAGTCAAGAGTGCTGAACTTCGTTGGGACGTTACGTACCACTGAACGGATGTCCTGCGTGATGAAAGAGTTCTTGAAGTTCTCCTCATCTTTGAACTGACGGTAAATCTCAGTTACAGAGTCACCCTTGATAGAGTAACGTAAAGTGATATCAATGTTAGAAGAAACACCATCAGCGTCCTGAACAGTAATCTGTGAACCGTCAGCAGCTCCACCAGTATTGTCAGCATAACCAGACTGAGCGTTACCAGCGAAGGAAACTTTCTGATTACGGATGTTGAACATCACTGTGTCAACCCAAGGAGCTTTGAAGTACAAACCTTCTGTAACGGTCTGACCAACAATCTTACCTGTAATAGTGTCACGCTGAACAACAGCCTCACCTGGGTCCTGTGTGTATGCGCTATGAGCAAACAGGATACCGAATGCTGTTAATCCTAAGGCTGCTGCGACACCACCTGAGACACGTGTTTGAAGCTTGTTGCTTTTCTTTGCTGATCTAAGCCACACAACCACCGCAACGACTGCGAGGATAGCGAAGATGATAAAACCTACCAAGGTTTTCCCCTAACTTGTTTTTGTACGTATATAAACCATAGCAATGTTCTGTGAAACACCTCAGAAAAGAGAAAAGCGCTTAATCCAACAAGCTGCTGGATTAAGCGCTTCATCGACATAACTTATTCAGTGTCAGGTTCAGCTTCAATCAGACGAACAAAAGTAAACGGCTTATCGTAGTTGTCATCCGTTACCTTGTCATACAGACGCTCCCATGAACCCATCTTGCCTTTGTAGCTCCACCATTTATCAGGAGAACGGTAGACGGCATGGCGAACATTTCCTAAGTCTACGTATCCCCAAATGTAGCCTTCGCCTTCTGGCTCAAAAGGTTCCTTATTCACCCGAGGAGTCAGAACATTGATTTCTTTAACTTCACGAACAGAGATGAACGTGTCACCACCGAATAATGTCTGTAAGCGCATAGTATCTGAAATTACTCGCACTGTGACTTCGCCACTAATACGGTCTCCATTATTGAACACCAGTTCAATCTTATCGCCTACATTGATGTCTTTGAAATCTATCATAATCATCTATTCTATCAGAGAACCCAAAAGTTCTGACTATTTGACGTACCGACCCAGCTCGGTTATCGCTTCATTTGCTCCAAGAGAAGCTGTCTGTCCCCACTGATAATCAGCCTGGTCAGGGAAGAAATACGCTGGCTTCTCATGCTTATATTCAATGCCAGAACGAGGAGCTGATGTAGCTTGCATTGTTTCACTCAGTAACGAAAGCTTATTCTTGCGAACCAAATGTGCACCTGATTCACCACTCAAATAGATAACTGCTTTACTTGTCATCTCATCATCTGAACCAGGTTTAGTAAGATGTAATTGGAAAGAACGACCAATCTTCTTCCATTGAATGTTCGTAACCTCTGACAAAAGAATCCGCTGTTTCTTCTCCCGCACCGCAACAGGTTTACCGTCAACGACTTCAACAGTAAGTGTGGACTTGAAAAACAATGTCCAAATGAGCATCCCTGCTTGCAAAGCGAAGTTCAGAGCAGCAACAATAGTCCAGCCAAGGTCAAAAGGGTGCCCTATAGATGCTGCGATAAGAAGAAGCACAGCAGAGAAAACTAAGAAGATTTTAGGAATCAGTTCAGATGAATACCCAGCAGTAGGAATTTTTACCTTTTTGCTCTCAGCCATTCTGACGGACTTTCTTGGTCACTCCAACACCGAACACGTAGTCAGCCTCATTGTAGCTTCTCAGGTACGATAAAGCTCGTTTCGCAGCAAGTAAATCAACCTGCGCATGCTTTGCCACTCTGAACAAAAACTGTTCCAGCGAAATCGGTTCCCACGTCAGTTCACTACGAGCAGCTGCAATTAAAGCATCTCGAGCGGCATTCTCCTCAGCTTCTTTTGCACGTTCGTATGCTTCGGCGTTATGTAATCCTTGATAAGTCATGTCAGTTCTCCTTTGACGTGTACTTTATCTATCGTATCGCAAGAATCTTTTTCAGGAGAGAAAGCTTACACTGTACTAAGTTTAAGAATTCTTGCCGATACTTTTGGATGACTCTTGACGAGTCCTTACAGAAAGTGCTACAATAAACGACATGTGATAACAAATTTATCTTTTCAGTCAATTACCACCAACTGAAAGGATAACCATGTCAAAAAACGTAACACTCCATCTCGGCAAGACCGCTCCCGCTTCACAGCGTCCAGAGGCGAACTTCATTCGTTTCACTGTGAATGGTGAGCACATCACAGTCACCACAGACTACCGCAACCAGGACGGCGCATTCCTGGAAGACGCTCTCCGCGCAGCGTTATTACAAGTCGTTGAATACAACAAGCTTGTAGACAAAGCCAACAAGCGGAAAATACGAAGCTAAAAACAAAATAAGGGGCGAGACTTCATTCGAGTCTCGCCCCTTATTTTGTTTTCATTATTTATTTTTTCGCTTTTTCAAGCCTTTTAGCCATTCTTTGAAGAAAATCTCTGAAGATGCTGGTTTCTCAACAGGAACAGACTGCTCAGAGGTTCTTTCAGGAACGTGTTTTTGAACTCTTGCCTCAGGAGTGAGCTGGTTACCATGCTTATCAACTTCTACCATTTGAATGACAGCAGCGATATCTCCCCAAAAAGGCTTATGCTCTTGTAATTCGGCCCCTAATTCATGCATAGTTTCTATACCTGCTCGGGTATCGTATTTCGGAGGAGCTATTTGCACATTGGCTACTTTGAAATAAACGTCACGAGGAAGTAACACTTCTCGCTCATGTGCATAGCTACTGTTTTCTCCAAGCCCTGTAATATCAAGACCTGCATTAGTACTCAGTTCAAAAACAACTCCACGATAAGATTTATTATCTTCTCCGGGAGGCATCCATCCAGCGGCATAAGTAGGAGCTAAGGTTGTTGATGTGTAATTAGAAAAAGCGAACAGTCTATCTTTGTGATAAAAGTTGCTAACAGCTTTATCCCATTCTTGTTTGTTATCAGTAATAGGATTACCATACTCTGCTATGATTTGCTCTCGTACCGATTCAAAATCAATTCCTCTATATACAATACGATTATTCTCTGTGCGTTGAGATAAAGCTGTGTCCATTGTTTCTATATAACTTACTAACTCTTCTCTGGAATTGAAAGCTTCAACGCTTCTATGTTCGACTAACCATGAAGGACGCTCATTTTGGTAAGTAACGTCCATATTAGGGTTACGTAATAGCTTTGATATGAAGTTACCCGTAGAGCCATGCGGGTAATGACTTACTGCAATTCTTTCATTTTCATTGAGCGAATGCTTGGCCCGTTCTCTATTTTCCTTAGCGTGCTCCACCAAACGATATGGAACATTGCCTGCCAGTTTTCTCGTTTGATTAAACGGCTGAAAACCTCCTGGAAATGCAGGATTATGTAAACGACAATGTTCACCAGGAGCTTTAGAGCATTGAGAATCAGCAGCGGAAGTCATACTGTATCCCTAACAAATGGCACTCAGCTATTACTCAGGGATAATGTCACGAATCTGACGTTCTGGATGATGAGGACGGGTCGAGTGAATCTCTTTACCGTTCTTGTCAACTTCCACCATCTGCACAACAGCAGCAAGGTTTGTAAAAGTCTCCGCCTCACGGTCATTAGGGTCATTGATGTGATCGAAGCCTGAAACTGTATCATACTTCGCAGGCTTTACTTCTACGCTCACAACCTTGAAGTATGTTTCACGAGGTAACACGACTTCGCGTTCATAAGCATTATGTCGGGCAGCTCCTGTAACATCTAACCCAGCGTTCGTTTTTAGCTCAAACATAATACCCAGAGGAACTTTCTTTCTCTGGTAAAAATCATTTTTAGTATCAGTTTCATTACCTGCCCTATCAGCAGCGTAGAAAGCAGAATGAGTCGTAGATAAATAGGTCTCGTTTTTGATAACAGTACCAGGCTTGTAATAGGCTTTCAGTCCTTCCATCAACCCTTCTTCATCAGAAAAAGCGAGCTTCTTACCAATCTTTGCGCCAATCTCATCATGAAGAGATGAATAAATTGGGATGCCTCGGTATACGACTCGTTGTTCTGTTTGACGAGGAGCAAGGATAGTGTCAATTGTTTCCATATAGTCAACTAAGTCTTCACGAGAAACAAAGTCACACGCTCCACCAGGAGCTTCTTTCCATAATGGAGCTTCATCATAGTATTCATAAGAGAATTCGTTTGAAATGAGAATACTATTGCACACACCAGCGGCAAAACCAGTATAACCATTCAAAGCTTTCTTCTGCTCATCGCTTAAATGAGCTAACTGCTTGTTGCTCAACGCAATATGGTCAGCGATCTTCTCAGGAACACCCTCAGGTAAATGACGAGTTTCATCGGTCTTCTGAAAGGAAATACCAGGATGTGTTTTATGAAAATCTTGCTCCGCCTTCTGCAAAGCCTGCTCAGCTGACTGATATCCTTTTGGCTCAGGGTTATGCAAACGACAATAAGCTCCCTTAGGCTTAGAGCATTTCGTAACAGTAGCAGTAGACATACTCTATATCTAACAACTCAGCAGTTTCAGTCCTTCGGGCGGATGACATCCAAAGCAGTGATTTTCAAGTACTGCTTCGCTTCTTTTTTACCTAAATAAATAAATCCGTCATCTGTTTTTTTACGGGTAAAGCATTTGGCACATGACAAGCATCAATAAACTCTGCAAAGAAATCTTGCTCATCATATTTCAACCGATCTGGTTTCATTTTTGTGAAAGCAGGAAGAGTGAAAGTGTTTTGACCCGCCTGAAAAGTGAGCACATTATGGCCGCTTTTACGATGCATGAGAATACCTGTTACTTCTGAAAGAGGAACGCTTGGGATTTCCGAAACATTGTCATCATCCAATGCAAAAGCAACTGGAATCCTGTCCTTAGTCAGTATGCGAATGCTATCGCCTGTTCCCACATTGAAAACGCGAAATTTCGTAATAACCAACAATTCAACAAGGATGCATAAACAAATAAGTAACGTAACATACCAATGCCCATGATTGAAAAGGTTACGTCCAACATAGAAACCCAGCATGGCTAATGTCAAGCCAGAAAGAAACCTAAGAATTTCATTACGATTCCGACGAATCGTAATAATTTGGTTCATTCGCTTTATCCTAATCTCACTAAAAACATTCAATACTATCATGCAGGAGTACAATATATTCAGATAACCGAATCAACTAAGGTTAGAAAGGATGAATACCATGTACGCAGAACAAGCAGTAGAAGAATTCGCCCACTATGCTCTCCCAGAACTACGCAAGGCTGAGCAACCTATCCAAATCACAGATGTTGACACACTCTACAACAAGTGGAGAAAACATAACCGAGTTGAAATCAAAGATGACATCAGCAAAGTGCTTTACGGATTCATTGACCGTTTCCTGAAACCGCATGTGACACCATTAGATAAGAATCGAATGGATAGTTGCACCACATACAGTATACGGTAAGTGTTTAGCTATTGACTAAACTTTATACAGTGTTTAGCAAATAGCTAAACACATTATAACTTCTAAAAAGAAAGGTCGAGATGATAACAAGAAAAAATGGGATGAAAATAAAGTCTGGGAAGAACTATCAGATATTGCAAATGGTTTAGACGACTTCCCTACAGATGAGCTTGATGAAGAATCAAAAGTTCAACTGGCCGAGGCTAAAGATTTAGTAAAATTTTTCATTACACTAAAAACCATCGTTCATCCCAACCTCGTTGATTCAAATGAGTTTGATAGTTTTGAGCGTAGTACTAGTAGTTGTCTCTCTCAGCTCAATCAAGCTCATACGACCCGACGAAGCAAATGGAGTAGCTTTTATACTTCGTTTAATGGTCTTACAAATAGCTTGTCTGCATTTTCTTTTGGGCTATCTTCCCAAGTTGGCAATTTTAAGCCCTTGAATGAATTATATGAAAAATATGTAGAGGGATCACAAGACAATCTAAAAGAAAAACATGAACAATTGCTGACTTCATATCAGCAATTGAAAAAAGCTCATGAAGAGACTTTGGACAGAATAAAAGAACAAGAATTAGCTGTAGACGATCTTAACCAGAAAGTGATAGCCGAAAAAGAAAACACGATACGAAAATTAGTTGAAATCAAAACTGAACTAACTGAATCTGTGGAAAAAGAAATCACCGATTTCAATGAAGTAGCTAATGACCGTAAGAATAAGATAATTCAATTAGGAGAGCACCTCGATGATTTGGGTGAAGGTGCTGCAGCCTCCTTGGCTGGAAGAAAGTTTCAAGAGCATGCAGACAAAGAAAGAAGCCTGGCCTACCTAGCATATTCAATAGGGATAGGTTCTTTGCTTGCTGGTATCGTCATAATTATAATAGTTGGTCAAAATATTATTGGTATAGACATTGATTCAATTAGTTGGAAATCTATTTTCTTCAAAACCGCTATTACATTACTTATCAGTGTTGTTGCTACAGTTTCCATCAGAATAGGCTCTCATGCCATGTATAGGTCAAATGAATTCAAAAGACAGCATCTAGAAGTAACTTCGCTATTTGCCCTTTTGGGCAGAGATAGTGCACTCCAAAAAGACGTAGCGGAAAACCCAGCAACTAAGGCTAAAGTGAATTTCTTAACCAATTCTTATGGGAAAACATGGGATGCTAATCATAAACTTAATTCTGATGAAACAGCTTTAGGTTCAGATGTTATTGCCAAAATGCTATACACCGCTTTGCAGGGCATGCTCGAGAAAAAATAATTGGTTTCCCGCATCCCAAATACGATGACGTTTCATTGATGTTTTCATCTTGTCATCACTAATTCGTTTATTCTTCGCCAACCATGTGTAGCTGGGTTCACTCATGCTTTCATAAGTGAACCCAGCTAACTTGTACAACGCCCCACTTGAATAATACAAGTCAGCTTCTACTAAAATTTGCTTCGGTTTCAAATCTGACTGCATATGCTTCAACAGCTTCGTGAAGCCACCAACGACATGACCATACGTTGCATAGCGGAGAATCTTCACACCGTCAGTTTCTTTCTGTACCACCAGCACAGCTCGCAGTTCTCCGCTTTCATCAGTCAGCCCGAAAAGATGATTTCCCTTCGCATAACCCTCCAAAGAGTTATGAGTCAAGAACTGTTTTGCCCGCTTCTCAGTAACAGCAACTACCTGAGTCTTCCGAGCAAACACTCGCTCAGTTTCATTCATCAGATGAGGATACAGCTTTGCCAACTCAGCAGTCTTCCCCAGCTTATGCGCAAGCAGACGCAAAACAAGGTCTTCCTTATCTCGCCAATCATCTTCCCAAATCTGGATAAGCTCAATGCCAGCTTTCTGTGCAGTAAGATACTTCGCCTGATGGTAGTCCTTGCCTTTACCCTTAGCATCAGAATGCCAGTACAAACCGTTGAATTCAACGCCAAACTTCATGGCAGGGACGTATAAGTCAATCTCTTGACCATTGCCCAATGCTTTACGATTAGACTGCTCAACAGTGAACCCTAACTTCGTCAGGAAGTCATACAGTTCATGCTCAGCCTTGGAAACAATGACCTCAGACCAGCATACAGGGCAGCCATGGCCTGCTTTACGCGTATATGGTGCAGCTTCCCACTCATGCTCTGAACTCTTGTCACAGACCCACCAGAGGCTCTTATCATGGCCAGCAGTAAAGTCAGTAGCCTTCACATCGCCATTCTTTGTAGGATGCAACTGAAGAGCGATGATAGGGTGAGTTGTGGCGAAGTCGTTAAAGCCAATGAGGACCCTGCGATTAGAGCAATAAGGGCAATTAAGGCCACGGGCAGTGATGTGGTTTACAGTGTCATCCCATTCATGATTACATGGAGCAAGCCACCAAACTTTTTTGTTACTTCCAGCTGAGACTTGTTCTACTTTCAGGTCTCCATTCTTTGTTGAATGCCAGTAACGTGCAATCTCTGGGTGAGTTGTGGGTAAATCCGTTTCGCCAACAATAGTTACTCTACCCGAGCATTGAGGACAACCACTTTGGTCACGGGCGCTTGTTCGATGTGATATAGCTGCTTGCCATTCATGCCCAGCTTTCTTACATTTCCACCAAACACGGTTGCTACTTCCTGAAAGCACCTGTGTAGGGAGCAAAGGTAGATTCTTCGTGGGGTGCCATTCAGCTGCTACGTCTGGATGAGTCGTGAGTAAATCCGTCTCTCCTAACCATGGACGCTTGCGGGCACAATATGGGCACTGCTGTTTACCTGTTGTTCTATCTGTCAACTTCATATCATACGTATGAGATTTGACAGGGCATAACCACCATAGTGTTCTATTGCTACCTGCGAAAATAGTTGATGGGTCTAAACTTCCATTTTTCGTTGGATGCAGCTCAGCTGCAATCTCTGGATGCGTTGTAACAAAGTCATTGAAGCCTGTCAGAATCTGTTTATTAGAACAAACGGGACAACCGTTACCATTCTTACGATTGGCCACAGTGGACTTCCACACGTGGTTGAACTCATCAATCCAGTACACCATCTTAGTGCTACCAGCAGAAACATTGTGAGGGGTCAAATCTCCATTGAGAGTTGGGTGCCATTGAGCAGCTAACACAGGATGCGTTGTAGCCAAATCATTGAAGCCTACCCAAATAGCGCGGCCAGCGCAATAGGGACATCCATATCCTTTTGAGCGGTTGAGAATAATTGCTTCCCAATCATGACCGCAATTTTCATCCAGCCAGAAAACCTTCTTCCCACTACCAGCAGTAACATTAGTGGGAAGAAGGTTTCCATTCTTCGTCGGGTGCCATTGAGACACCAGCAAAGGGCTAAGACCTGGCATTACGCTCCAAATTCGCAGACATACTTAATTGCAATCTGGTCGACATTCCAAACCATCATTTCGTTGTTGCGGACACCACAAGTTCCACCACGAACATTGATTGACTGGTAAGGCTTACCAGAGAGACCAACGCCCTTGTGGGCCTTGTGAAGAGAGCCTGAATCCCAAGTCCGAGGACGGAACTCATGACCCATCACAACATCGTTCAAAAGCATAAAGCAGTTACTGTTGGTTCGTGAACCACCCCAGTAACCATTGGCGTAATTCAAGGATTTTGTGGACTGGTCTGAGAAATACACGGCATTTCCAAACATGCGTCCAGTAACAGGAATACCACTACCAGCATCAGGAACAAAGAGGCCCTTTGTCAGGATGGAGAGCAAGTTAGAAGCCTTCGTACCATGCCAAAGCTCCTTGACATTACCGTACGTCTTCTCAGCGGCAGCGTATGCCTCCGCCCCCTTAACATCCTCAACCATGAACACGTTCAGAAGCTTGAGGTTACGGGAAGAATGCATGTCATTCTTTGTGTCCTTGAAGAGCTTGTTGATACGGTCAAACTCTCGTGAACCGTCAGGAAGCTTGTCAAGTCGCATGCGGAACAGGTCTGCATGCTGGTTGATGTCAAAACTATCACCATCGTCGGATGCCTTCTTTGTGGTGTTACGCCACTGAACGGAGTCTTCCAGCTGCTTCAAGAAGTCAGTCTGCTTAGCAAAATTTTCTGCCTTGAGGAACTCAGTCTCCCATCCGCGACGGTAACCGATGTTCTGCGGGATGATAGTCAGGTAGTCTTCCAAGACAGAAGCCTGGTTCCGAGTGTTGGTCTGCAACTTACTCAGAAGGCTGCGCGCTTCGTTGATAGCGCTGAGGTCAACAACGCCGAGAGCGGTCTTCACTGTACCGTCATCATCAACCTTGATGAGACCACCTGACTGCTCCATAATCTGGTGCTGGTTGGAAGCAACAAGACGGCTGATGAGGTTGGAAATGGTGGAGTCGTTCGGGTCCTTGGCGAGGAAGTTCTTCGCAACCTCTTCAAGGTGGTTGGACTTAGCCTTGACAGTTACACCAACACTGGTGACAGGTGAAACCTTGTAGCCCTTCTTCTCCTTAGAAGCAATCGCACGCTCGTAGCCTGTGCGACCTGTCTTCTCAGTAGAGCTTGCACCGTCAGCGCCAACACGTCCCCAGCGCTTGGTGACAGTATTGTCTTCTCCAAGTGTGACATGGTAGAACTTGTTGTTATTGTTCTTGGTGTCCACCATCACCAGCATTGTCTCTTCCACAATTTTTCCCATAGCTCTATTGTACCATGAGTGGCTGTTTTTGTCTACTCCTACCCAGTAAAATACTGGTATTTTCAATGATTTTCGTGGTTTCGTACGATAAGGTTTAATGCTGTTTATAACAGATTGGTAACGCGATTTGGAAGGTCTACCTCCTCTTCTCTGTTACACTTAATCCCTGCTCGTTTTGATCTAAGAAATCCATCCCTTTATGAAAGTACTTCGTACCGTATCTGCTGTGATCCTTGCTGCTCTTACCGCTATCTGTTTGACAGCTGGCTCCCCTTCAACTGATACGTCTCCTACTATGAGAGCTCCTTTGAGCATCTCAGCGTTGGGTGATTCTATTACCCAATCGTATAATGCATGCCTACTGCATGCTGGTGAGTGTTCTCAGAACTCTTGGGCTACTGGTGACATTTCTGGCAGTTTGAAGGAACAGTTGGAGCAGAAGAATCCACATCAGGATGTAAAAGCATGGAATAACGCTCAGTATGGTGCACTTGTGAAAGATTTACCTGCGCAAGCTGAGGTTACTGTAATGCAGAAACCAGAAATGGTAACTATGTTAGCTGGTGCCAACGATTTGTGCGGTTACACTGAGCAGAACATCACTGCCACTGAAAGCATTTCTGCTTCATATAAGGAAGCCCTGCGCATCTTGTCTACAAAGCTACCTGATACGAAGATTTTTGTTGCTTCTATCCCTAATGTTGTTCAAATGTATCGTTTGAATGAGAACAACCCGAAAGCGCAGGAAGCTTGGCATAAAGCAGGTCTGTGCTACCTCCTCTTGAATGAGCCTGACTCAGCTAAGCGTGTTCAGGTGGAGAAAGTTTTAGAGCAGCGTCTTACGCAGATGAATGATGTTATCGCACAGGCTTGCCATGCAACGAAGAACTGTTTCACTGATGATGGAGCTGTTTTCCGTACAAAGCTCACGAATGCTGACATTTCAAACCATGACTTCTTCCATCCTTCTGCTGTTGGTCAGCAGCATTTAGCTCAGGTCATTGGAAATGCTGTTCCTTGGAATAAATTTATGTTCAAGATTACCAGTCACACATTGAAGGGCGATCCGAAGAAGGCTCCAAAAATTCAAGTTGTATCACCTTCTGATGATTCATACGTTCAGGGGAACGTTGAGTTGAGAGTTTCGGTGAAAACTTATTCGCCGAAGGTTACACCAGAGAAAATATACTTGAAGACAAAAATTGGCTCATATGACCTGGAACGTGTTGCTGTTGAAGACCCGTTGAATGCAAACAAAAGCACATGGGGTTTGACTGTGGACAGTGGACTTGCACCTAATGGAACGAAGATTGATTTTAGCGTTGTCGTTGTGGATAGCGCAGGTAATGTGAGTGAGAGCAGCCCTGTTACGGTGACTGTGAAGAACTCAACAGTCAATGCAGAGAAGTAGGTTTCCCTGTTAAATAGTTTGGCCTCCAACTCTGTACAAATTGGAGGCCAAACTCATATTATTATTGAGCTGTTTTAATAAGTTTTAGTACAGCTGGAACTTCTTTCCAAGCTTTCACACGGTACTTAGATGGGACATCTTCGTTGTATGCGTTGTTGAAGGCAATAACTGTTTTGCCATTCTTGGTAAGAGTTTTGATTTGCTTGTCAGAGTCATCAATGTATACGTCAATGTTCTTGACATTCTCTTTGTCTTCAGTGTGGGTGATGCTACGGAATGGAATGTGGTTCTTGCGCAACCATGCTCGAGTGTCAGCGTTCCATTCGTTCTTACGTGCTGTCACGACATGCACTTCAACGTCGCGGTTGTCTACGAGCTTGCGGAGAGTTTTACTGACACCATCAAAAGCTCTCATTTTCGTGTACACACCGTTTGCTTCTGCTTCTTTGAAAACAGACATGAATTCTGTCACATCTTTGAACCAACCTGATTCAACAAGAGAGTAATGCCTTGGTACAGGGTACCGCTCAGCTGCTTGTTCAGGGGTAAGTCCTTCACGACGAGCAAGCTCTTCACGCATGGAGTCGATGAATCCACCGCTTGTTTCATCTAAGTCCAACGCTAAGCGAATAGGGGTCTTGCTTGCCAGTTCTTGGCGCTTTGCTTGTGCAATCAGAGCTTCACGGCGACGGGCGTATTTGTTGGCAAGTTCTTCTTTTCCAGCTTCACGAAGCTCACGAATACCAGCAGGGGACGTGAAATAATCCCGTTTGGCTTCCTTGATGAGCTCAGGATCACCGGTTTGAAGCGCACTATTGAGACGCTTGGTGGCGTGAGATGAACAGCGTGGGTATGGTTTACGTCGGCACATATTGTTGCATTCCTAACAGACGGCGTTTTTGTTATCCGTCAGGGACCATATCACTCTTCGAGGATTTTCTCCAACGCAAACGCCAATAACTTCGTGATTTCATTAATGTCATCATGAGCACCTGTGGAGGCAACCAGTATTTCTACTTTACCGTTGACCTCACGGAACCCTAATGACACCTTCTTCATCTCACCTGGTTCGAAAGCAAGTGAGTGTGTGTCATGGGTTTCTACATCATTGATACTCATACTTCAACTATCGGCTGTAAGCGTGTTTTTCTGAAAACCTGTGGAGTGTACGTGAGTAGGACAACCAGTAATGCCCAGTTCCCCTCCAACAGTAGCCGTGATTCTGTCAAGGCTTGGAAGAACAAGCATCCAGCTAACAGGAACAATCCTGCAGGAAGAATACTCTCCCCAGCTCGTGAATGTTCAACTAAACGCCATGAGCTACTTAGTAGAAGCAATGCAATAGCTACGAGCAGTCCTATACCAAGAAGTCCCAGTTGCAACCAGGTGTCTAAGAAAGCGTTGTGAGCTTGGGAGACAGGAACTCCACCTAATGTGATAAGGTCTTTGAAGGGAGCTTTCCACACAGGCCAATAACTGACCCATCCCCAGCCTTCTGGGCGTTGTAGAGCGACTGTAATAACCTGATGCCAGATGTCGGTCCTATGAGTGAGGTTTGGGTCCCTATCAAAAGCACTGAACAAGTGATCTGTATTTTTCAAAGCAATGATTCCAGCGACGACGCAGAATGCTACGAAAATCCAAGAGGTAAGTCGTTTACGTTTTTCTGATGTTTTCCTAATAAGGTAGATGCCACCAAGAATCACTGCTACTGCTGCCAGAGCTAACCCTATGGTTGCGGAACGTGTCAGGAAATGAGCTACCAAACCAAGAATGATGCCAGTCATACCTAACCATATGTTGATCTGTTTATCAATTAGTAACAGTAAACTGGTGACTATCAAAAGCAGTGCAACAAAGCCTAACAAGTTTCGATTTCCCATGAACCCTTGAATCGGGCCTCCTTGGAAAAGCAGGTTCTCATCCCAGTTGAGCACTCCTGAGTCTTTCGGAATGTTCGTGAAGCTCACAAATTCACGAAACGGTGGAAGTACTGGGTGTCTGATGATAAGAGCTACAATAAGCTCAAAAGCAAAGCTACCAATGACGCTGATAAGCAACCCAACGTTGAGGAGTCTCAGCGTTTGTTTCCACGTGTAATGCATGGCAATAAGTAGAGCTACTGCACTGGTAGCGATGAGAATAACTGAAGCTATCAGTGTCTCAATTCTGTAAGCAGACCATATAGTAGACAGTGTAGCCAAAGTAACGAAAGCAAGCAAAAGTGGTGAGACTCTTCGTATAGTGAATGTATCTTTGAAGCAGATAACAACAGCGGCAACAGTTAGCGCTGTAAGGATGCCATAACCGGTGAGGCTGAAAAGGTTTCTAAATCCTTGACCTGCGAATAACAGCACGAAAACCCACACGGTCAAACCGTTATGAAATTTAGGGTTGACACGTATTGTTGAAATCACAAGAAACCTTACATAAATATGCTAAACTAAGCTACAACTGTACCGTAGTTTGAAAAACTTTTCGCTTTTCAAGCTATCGGGCATATAGTTACCGCCCTCGTATTGAAAGAACAACGAATGGATAACATCTCTGACTCTTCCGTAGAAGAGCTGCCTACGGTGCGCAAGAAAAGCAGAATTTCAGGATTCACGGTTTTCGTAATCGCGCTGATTGTAGGAATTGTTTTAAATGTTTTCTTCGTCAATTCTTATGTTGTTCCTTCTGCTTCTATGACAAATACGTTGCAAGTAGGAGACTATATGCTCTCAGCTCCTCTTATTGACAATGCGCATTCTCCGACAAGAGGAACCATCATCGTGTTTAACCCTCCTGCTTCTTGGGGTGAACCTGAGGGAACCGTATTTGTCAAGCGGGTCATCGCTGTGGGAGGGGATCATATCTCCTGCTGCTCAGCAGACGGTAAAGTACGAATCAATGGGAAGAGTATTGACGAACCGTACCTGAAAGATGGGGTCAACGACACCCAGAAGACTTTTGATTACATTGTTCCGAAAGGGAAGCTGTTTGTTATGGGTGATAACAGAAAGAACTCAGCTGATTCCCGTTACCATCCTACGGAACCGTTTGTTCCTGTTGACAGAGTTTTAGGGCAACCGCATATTCGCTTTTGGCCGTTGAATAGATTCGCCTGGTTACAATAAAATAAAAGTGCCGCTTCCTAATGTAGAAGCGGCACTTTTATTTAACTTAGTGCAAAATACCCATCAGCTAAATAGTTCGTATAATTTTCCCCATGAGGAGAAGTTAGCTGAATGTTGTATACATCTAACCCAGAAGTTTCATTTCTTGTAGTTGTTTTCACAATAGGCAACCACTCGATACGAGAAGAACGAACATGACTGATTCTCGGAACGACTGCTACTTGCCATTTGCTATACCCAGTTGCAGATACTCGCACTTCATTGATGCTATCTACGCTACGTACAAGTCGGGCAATACCTAACGCTAAGTCTTTACTGCGGATAGAACAGCCTGTATCCTCAGAGCTGGAGAATACTCCATCTAAGAATTGCACTTTCCATTCGTAGGGTTTTTGATGGATAAGCTCAGGAACATACTGTGTCCATTTATTGTCACCAAAAGCCAAAACCAAATCAGTAATATCTGGATGGTGAACAAGAAGTCTTTTATTAGAAAGTTCTTCCCACTCACATTTCAACTCAGTAAGAAGGTCTTTGAATTCTTTTGTATTGTGAGACGTAGTAAAGCTTGGCTTACCAAGGCTATTCAGCGTGTATGTTCCACATTGAACAAGAACTCCCATGAGTGTTGCAAAGCCGTAGGGTCCTTCAAACTGATTCTCATGATGTCCGTACGGATTCATCATTTCTTTATCCAGCAGAGACCATTCAGCGCTCTGGGCAACATACCACCCAGTTTGAATGTCTTTGGCGCTAACCCAAGAAGTATCTGTGTCCTGCTTATTTTTACGCACAAGAAACTTCTGCTCATCATGCGCGGTAATAGGTAAAGCACCATCAATGAATAAAGTGACAGAGCTTCTTGTAACATGACTGTCCACTGCTCGGACAGGATAATGCCCTGCTAATGTGTACACCCAATCGTTTGGTTCGATGTCTTCAACTTGCTTATGCCCTTGATAGGTTGCAACATTTGTTCCTTTGGGGAAACCTGCGGAAAGTGCTTCCAAACTCGAAGCTTGGAAGCTTTCAGCTTTTTTTAGTAGGCTATCCACGATTTCAGCAGCATCAAACTGCACACCAACGTACAAGTCAAATTTCTCGTAGTCATCTAATGAGGTTTCGGAAACATGGTTCAACTGCTCAGGTGTGTAAATAATCCCGTCACGGCGATTACGACGTTCAGCAAGAACTTCCTCAGGAATATCTAAGCGAATGGCGAACCCGTCATTATCAACAACAGTATCCATTTCGTTTGGGAAACGCGCATCAGAAGCAAACACGAAGTCAGCGTTGGAGTTCTCCACGAACTCTACAAACAAATCTGTCCAATACGTAGGATTCTGTCGACGGCGAATAGTTGTACCCAAATCCTGCAAAACTTGACGGATGACAACTGTGCGAGAGTACGCAGTCAATGAAGGTGTTCGGGTGAGTTCTTCCCTCAAATGACCAACCAAGAGTAGCCCGTCAGAATGTTCCATATCCATCTGCTGAGCAATAGCATCAGCAATGCGCTCATCATTAAAACCCAGATTTAGGTGGATAATTCGAATGATTTCGTCCAGCTCAGCTTTCAATGGTGCTGCGAACGCTGTATGTGCGTAGCTGTAGCCACGACGTGTCAACTCTCCAACAAGTTTCTCGGTAAGGTAATCCTTACCTGATGCGATTTTTCCTGAAACACCAATGATGGTTGTCATTACTTGTCCTGGCCTCCTACATGAACTGTTACTATTCTATCGGATATGACTGACATGCGCAACTTATAGAAGAAGGGAGGCAACAATTTTCTGCTGCCTCCCTTCTGGAAGTATTACGAAAGAAGATTACTTCTTCTCTTTGGCCTTACCCTGCCAACCCTGCTCACGGAGAACCCGCTCAATTTCAGGGTTGAAGAAGCCTGGGCCTTTGAGGACTTTACCGTCTTCACGGTAGATAGGCTTACCGTCTTCACCCAACTTAGACATGTTTGAACGCTGGACCTCTTCAAGGACTGCATCCAAGTCAATACCTAAGGAGAACGCTGCGAAGTAGCAGGAAGAAACAATGGTGGTCAGTAGCTCACGGATGTGGTCAGGGTCTCCTGGACCTTCCAAGTGCGCTTCGGTGACGTATTTACTGTACATAACTGCGGTCTTGCTGATTCCACCAGCAATCTGGTTACGCTGAAGAACGTTCAACGTTGGGGTGGTGCGAAGCTTCTGACGAAGACGCTTGACATGGACAACTTTGAGAACCTCAGCAGGAGACAGTCCGTGGTTACCGAAAGAAGCATCCAGGTTGACACCATGAGTCAAAGCTGCACCGAAAGCGACATACACTAAGTCAGCTAATGCGTCAGCCATCTCTACAAGGTCGTTATCTTTGTTCGCTTCAAAATATTCACTGGCTTCTTCCAGGATCAACTGTGAGCGCATGACACGCTCTGGAATATCGAAGACAGGTTCGGTGCGAATAGGCTGGCCGTATGTCTCGTGGAACTCACGGACAAGGGCTGATGGAGAAGGGTATTGTTTGTTATCAGTCATAGTGGTTTATTCTATCGGATTCTTCTCAACTATCCTGGTTTTTGTGAATGGTTAGAACATGGAATTAGCCCGATAAAGATATACGACCATTTGTTACCCCAGAAACATCAGGAAGAGCCACACCAGACTATGAACCTTGTTCAAGAAGTAGGTCGTGTGTTGGATGAGAACTATGTCAGTCATACTTTGCTTCACCTTGACTCGAACAACATTTCTAAACATCACATCATTACCGACCAGGAGAAAGTTTTCGTCAAACTACTCCGCCCAGACACAAACCCAAAATCTTTACAGGATGAGTTAACCTTCTCATTCCGCACGGGGTATGGAACAAATCCACTTCTGGAAGAAATACAATACCGTAGTTTGTCTGGTATGCGCATGTATCTCTCTGCTTGGGAATGGGAATCACGTTACCCTATTAGTCTTGGTATGAGCGGCATCCAAGCAGTGCAAGCTGCGCGGGAACTGTTCCGATTCCATTCCTTTGAGAAATACCCTGAACTCCATGCGGTAGCTGACGATCAGTATATCTCCTATGGTGAAAAGCTGACTTCACCTTCTTTCAAGTATCTCCGCGCTGAAAATCAAACACGCTTACGCGAGTTGTTCAATACTGTCATCAAACCAAACACAGACTTACTAACAGTAGCTCCTGAATACAATGTGGTCTGTCACGGTAATGCTGTGCCTGATAGCTTGATGATGCGTCAAGACTATTCTGTATTCTGGGCAGGTTATGAGCATGTTCGTTCAGCTCCCCGTGAGTATGACTTAGCACACATGTATCTTCACTTGACTCAACGTATGCGCCGGAACGATCTATGGCAGATGTTCCAGCAGGAGTATGAAAACCTGTTAGGTAGAACAGTCAACGCATATGCTTTGGAACGCTTCTGTGCGCTTCTTCTTAGCCGCCGTGCTCTTACGTTAGCGTCACAGACTCTGCATGCTGCAAATGAGGATAAGCTGAGTTATTTCTTGAAGGAGTTGTCACCGCTGGTAAAAGGTGCTACTGTTCATGATGTAAAAAACTTCGCCCATCTTCACTGAATCGCGGATTTGCGGTTCAAACGCTTCTAGTGTAGGTTAGTTATTAATCATGAAGAAATACCATAAGCAAGCAACAGGTCAGCGCGTCGGTCAGTGGGTCGTATGCCGCGCAAAAAACTGCCGCCTTAATGACATCCCCGAGACCAAGCTTCACCAGTTGAAGAATAAGGAGCTGCTCAACTCTCAGCTCGCAACCCCTGAAAGCATTGAAAGTCACCTTGCCAATGCTGCTGTTCAGGCTGCGATGGAGCGTGAGTACGTTCCTGTGACTTCCTACGGCTACCAGAAAGCCATTGCGACTCTTGATGAGGATAAGGCTCAGGCAGCTGATGTCATCGCTTCTGGTGACGCTGAGGCTATGGAGCAGTTCATTCAGGACCGCGTAAACAGTGATGACTTCATGACATTGCTCAAAGCGCGTAACGCGAACCTTGAACTTCTTGAAGAGTTGAAGGCTGACCGTGACGTTCTCAAGAACAAGTGGAATAACGATGCTGAGTTCTACTATGAGGATGTTCGCCAGAAAGAACTCGCTATGATTGATGTGAATGAGGAGATTACTCTTCTTCGCAAGCAGATTAACGAGTACAAGGATGTTGCTGCTCCTGTTGTTGCACACCTTGCCGAAGCTGAGGAAGAGCGTCTTCGCGCCTCAGGTGAATGGCGTGAGTACGATGAGGAAGAACTCAACGACCTCCGTAAGACTGCCTCATTTGAGTCAGGAACCCGCGAATGGCTTGAACAGCGCCAGAAGGGTATTGGTGGTTCCGATGTTGGTTCTATCATGCGTGTATCTGGTGCTTACAACTCCCGCGATGAAATTATTGCTTCTAAGCTGGAACCTATCAGCGATGAGCAGGTTGCTGAGCAGGCTCTGAATAACGATGAGTTCTCAGGTGCTGCTGGTCGTGGTAATGCATGGGAGAAGCGAATCTTCTTGCAGGTCCGTGAGAACAACCCTGACAAGAACATTACATTCTGCAAGACTTCATGGGAGCACAAAGACAATAAGTTCCAGTTCGCTAACTTTGACGGTCTGATGACTGATGAGCAGGGCAAGCCGAACGGTATTGTTGAAATCAAAACGGCTTCTGTTGCTGAGAAATGGGGCAACCCTGAGGACGGCCTTGCTGCTATTCCTCCTGCATACCGTGCTCAGACTCTTTGGTATGCTCAGGCAGCAGGCTTTGACCGTGGTATGGTTGCTGTTGTCATTGATGACCGTGAATACCGTGAGTACCACTTCACGATGACTCCTGAGTTGAAGGAAGAGGCTGAGAAGAACCTTGAAGCTATGCGTGCATTTGACAAAGAACTTAGTGACCGTCGTGCAGGTACTTTCGCTACTCGTGTTCGCCCTCGTGGTTTCTCCCAGGGTGCGTTGAACTCGTCCTTGCAGAACAAAGAGAAGCAGGAAATCTTCTCAGAAGTTGCAACCATGCGCGGTGTGAAGCCTCAGGCTGTTGAGCGTGAGTTCCTTGGTGGTTTCGATAAGGAACAGGCTTCTGACAAGAACTACGTGAAGTCTCGCCTGCGTAACCTCTACACTGAGACTGCTAAGCTGGACACGCTTCCTGATTATGTTGGTGTTGACCTTGAAACAGCAGGTTCACAGCCTCAGTCAGGTTACATCATTGAATTCGGTGCGTCTGTTCGCAGCAACTACCGTCATTCAGACTTGACCCGTAATGACACTGAAAACAAGAAGGTCAGCAAACTGTACGGTCTTCCGAAAAAGGCTGTTCTTGCTCGCGGTACAGGCAACATGGAAGTTCACGGTATTACTGAAACTCAGATTTCTAAGAAGCGTCAGTTCCTGAACGAGAAGGAAGGCTCAGCCGTTCTTGACTTGTTCACGAAGGTCGGCATCATGCAGGCTCATAACGCTTCCTTTGAAACTCGTTGGATGAACACCCATGTTCCTGGTTTCGCTGATGCTGTCAAGCACAAGAAGGTCCGCATCATGGACACCATGAAGCTTTCTCGCCGTCTGCTTGATGATGTTCCTAATGACAAGCTGGAATCGTTCACTGCACGTTACAACGTTCCGTACCTTGGTGCTCACCGTGCATATAATGATGCTGAAATGATGTCGTACAGTTACGAGCGCATGCTTCGTGAACTGCGCACAGGCCAGAAAGAACTCTAAACAAAAATAAAAAGAGGGACTGACTACAAAGTCAGTCCCTCTTTCTTATATACTCGCAGTTTCTTCCACTTATCTACGTTCTCCGATAGAATAGATGAAGATAAGGGATGGTTGTTGTACGTGAGTAAAAAGAAAGATTTAGGGCAAGTGTTCACCCCTGAGTGGGTTGTTGAACTTATGCTGGATGAAATCGGTTACTCTGGCGCAACAGTGCTCAATTCTCAGGTCTTAGAACCTTCCTGTGGGGAAGGTGTATTCCTTGTTGCTGCGGCGAAACGTATCATCGTCACTGCTCGTGAAGCAGGTTTGTCTGATGAAGAGACTACATTACGCCTTGCCACGAACCTGCATGGAGTGGAATATGATGATGAAGTCCTGCAAATTACCCGTAAGAACTTAGATACATTAGCTACAAGCTATGGTCTTACGAATGTGCAATGGCATCTGACGCATAGCGATGCTTTGGTAGTTGAAGGTTACGGAGCCTATGATTTTGTCATTGGGAATCCTCCGTACATCCGTGTGCATAACATGGATGAAACATTACGAGCTCATGTGAAACAGTTCACCATGTCTACCGGTACAACTGATTTATACATCATCTTCTTTGAGCTGGGTTTGAAATGGTTGAACCCTCAGGGAGTCTTAGCATATATTGCTCCGAACTCTTGGTTAAAAAATGCTTCACAGAAGTCATTCAGGCAAGAAATTATTGACGGTAAGAAGCTCCATAGCATCATCAACTACGGAGCAGTTCCTGTGTTTGGGAAAGAAGCTTCTACCTACACTGCTATCACTATTTTGGATAACGCATCAGACAGAACAGAAGTTCGGTACGTGGAGAACGGGATCAAAGAACCTTGGACCAGTTTCACTTCTTACAATGATTTCGATGAGTATGCGGGTGAACCGTTATCGTTTGTGTCACCTGATGACCAGCTTTTCATGCAGGAGCGAAAACGCTACAAGCGTTTCTTAGGCGATTTGAGTAACATCCAGAATGGTGTTGCCACACTGCGAGATAAAGCCTTCCTGGGCGCTCCTGTGGACGCTGAGCAAGCAATAACACTTCCCGTGGTCAAAGCCTCAACCTATAAGGGTGAAGAACTCACGAAACGTATCATCTTTCCGTATATTACTGATGGGGATAAAGTTCGTGGACTCTCCGAAAATGAATTGAGCCAACATGAGAAGGCTCATAAATATCTTCTGACCCACAAAGAAGACTTAGAAACACGCGACAGTGATAAATCAGCTCTGTGGTTCCATTATGGACGCAGCCAGGGAATCGGAAACATGCTCAAAGAAAAGCTTGTTTTCAGTCATGTTGTGCATCCTGACCAGACACATATTAGAGCCTTCATCTTACCAATGGAAACCGTTGTTTACTCAGGCTTGTTCGTCACTGCTATTGCTGACGGTTTGAGCTTAGAGCAAATCAAAGAAGTGATTGAATCCGAAGACTTCTGCCGTTATGTCAAGTTGACAGGTAAAGATATGAGCGGTGGCTATAAGACTTTCGGGGCAAAGAACGTCAAATTATTCACTGTTCAGTGAACAGATTCTCCACGATACTGTCAAGGAATGCATCAAAGTCGTTAACCTGCTGCAAGAATGTCTGATTCTCTTCGCTGAACAATCCAGTAAGATTCTCGGCATGACGAGCAACCGTACTCTGGAACTTCACCACATCAGCAAACCCAGCAGTAGTGCGAGCCTGGAACGTCTTATCCCGCTGATGAGTCAGAAGCGTTTCCTTATTCCCTGTATCCACCAGTGAGAAGAACAGTGAGTTCGGTAGCACGGCACGGATTGCATCAGCCTGCATCTTCTCAAACAGCTTACGATACTTGTCAACGTTATGGTCGTTCATGTACTCAACATGTGTCACAGTACCCTGCGAGTTAAAATGCGGGACGTAAGCAGGGATAATAACAACATGGTGGACCTGAATGTTACCCAGGCGAATGTTGACTGTCTCACCCATCATGCTGTCAATATAGTTGTTTGCATTCTGCGAGTAATTTGAGCAAACAAATTTCACAGGGATAACAGCAATAGGCTCTCCATCGTGGAGAACCGTAATGTCGCAGTTCTTCGTTCCCGTAAGAGTGGGAACAGCAAACTCCTTATCAGAGCCGTACCCTCGTGAGATAACATCAATGTTCTTCTCAGGGTAGGCTTCTTTAAGCTTACTGTGAAGAATCTCGGCAATGGTTCCATGCAACGAAATAATCTTCTTCGTGGAGCGCGGGGAGATAAGGTACTCTGTGAACGAACGACGAATAGCCGCCAGGAGGCGGGTGTCGTTTGCGGTCACAGTTGTCATAGGGAACACTATAACATGATTAGTCAAGAGTTGCAAATCCATTCTCAACTAACCATGTTGTATGGTTACTAATAGGAAGTAATAGTGTTCGTTGTTTGACCTGTACCTGAGTTCCATGTACCTGTGAATGACATAGTGTACACATCTCCTGATTTCTTCACCAGCGTAAAGTTACCGTTGTCAACCTTTGGAGTCTTCGTTCGGTCAATGTTCAATAAATCAGTCAAAGTTATATCAACAGACCAGGTACCAACTTTGCTTGTAGTGAAGGTTGTAGTCACTTGAGGAGGGCTTGTCTTTGTGACACCAGATACAGTTACCTTCGTCAAACCATCTGTGGAAGTATATACAGTTCCCGCTCCTGCGCCGCTGCCAGTGTAGACTAACATGCTTGTCAGGTGGGCGATACCGTCAGTTGAGAAACTCTGATGGTCAGCAGTTTTGCCTTTCAACATGTAATTCTGGGCATTGGAAGGAGCGTAAGTAAGAGTGTAAATGTCTCCGCTTTTTGGAGTAATCGTAAACCCTGCGTTTGTTGCAGCGGTCGTCAAAGAAAGAGTTCCTGCTTGACCAACAGCTGTTTTCATAGCAGAAGCGTCAACATCCGCAGACCAGTATCCGTAACGTGTCTCACCAGTGTTATTCAAACTCACATCAACACTTCCTTGAACAGCATTGCTTCCTGCTGTGGTGAAGCTATAAGGCGTTCCAGCGGTTGTTTGAGCAGCAGTCCATGTTGGGATTTGATAAGTGAAACGCAGCTGACCAATGGTGACAGGAGCTGTTTTACTTACCCTCATAGTAGTTGTGTTGTTGGAGATAGTAATAGTATTTGCATCAGATGTAATAGTAGCCCAACCTGGTAAACCTGTAATAGCTTTCACATCACCATCAGTGAGGTTAGAGTACGGTGCAGCATTCCGATCCAGTTTGATAGACCAGTCAACAAGTTGCGTGGAATCAGTTTTCACAGTGAAACCACCCAAGAACAGTACAGGTTGATTTACCCCATTTATGGTTGCTCCTTCTGTCCAGTTACCATTAGCATCATAAGTGATGTTTGGAGAAGTTTCAGCAGGCAAGCAATTCAACTGTGAAGCGGCAAGTTTAGTTGGATTTTGCGTATCTGTACTGTAAAAATAGTTCCCTGATGCAGATTTGATTTCTGCGCGATACGAGTTCGTTCCAGTAGTAACACATAAGTTTCCATCAGAAGAAATAATTGCGCTGTTTGAAGCAGGGTTAATGCCAAACAGTCCTTTGTCCACTAAGGCTTTCAAAGAAGCATATGAGGGAGTACTGCCTTCCGCAACAATAATAGGAGTGGCAGCGTTTACTAACGATGCGCTACTGTCAGGAGAAGCTGCTAAACCTGCGTATGCGTTCTCTGCTGTTCTGATGTTCGCTAACTGCTGTTTTGCTGCGCTATCTTGCGTCCAGGGAATGACGGCGAAAACAGTAGCTGCGACGGTTGCGCTAATAAGACCAATTACGATGATACCAACCATAATACTTGCCAGGTCAATAGCACCTCGGGATGATGCAATGATTCTCTTCACTTATATGCCTCTATTTAATGTATAGAAGAGTTATCGGTGAAGGAGAGTGGATAAATAGAGAGAGCTTGTCCCCAAAAGTGAGGACAAGCTCAGAAAAGTAAAAATCAACCAGTCGTGTAGATAACGCGCTTCACGCCCGCCTTGATAAGAACCTTCTCGCAACGAGTACACGGACGAGAGAATCGCTCCTCACCCTGACGCGTAACACGAGCAACATAAATCGTCACACCTCGGGGGTCCTTCACTCGGGACAAAGCATCAATCTCTGCGTGAACCGTGATATCAGGGTTGTACACCTCAGGAGGAGTCGGAGGAAGGTCCTTGTTCTTCCACTTGTTCACGCCCAACGAGAGAACACGGCCACCACGAACAATGACAGCACCATGCTTGAAAACAGCTTCGGAAGTCTCAGCCATACGAGCAGCAAGGTCCAGAAAGTTACGCTGGCTGTTCGAAATGTTGGTCTTCAACGGGAAGTTAACAACACCAGCACGCGGCTGGTAGCGGGTCTGAGGGGACGAGCCAACCTCATCAAACATGATTTCTCTGATACTTTCTAATCTCCAACAAGGACGTTATACGAGCAGCATAGCACGAGGAGAAATCTTTTGCAACTCCGCATACAAATGTGGAGGGTGCTACCTGATGATAGCACCCTCCACATTCTTACAGAAGTCAGAATAATCGACTCTGGATTAGAAGTCCCAGTCTTCCTCATCCAACTCTTCACGAGTGGACATAACGTAGGTTGAACCTGCGCCTGAGAAGAAGTCGTGAACGTCGGAACCAGCGTTCAACTGAGCTGTAATAGCAGCTGATACCTCAGGGTCTGGGAACAATGGCTCGTAACCCAAGTTGGCAAGTGCCTTATTAGCATTGTACTTCAAGAAGCCAATGACATCCTCAGTCAAACCAAACTCATCATACAAATCCTGAGTGTAGCGGGTTTCGTTGTCAAACAGGTCAAGAAGAAGGGTGTAGGTGAAGTCTTTCAACTCATCTTTGACTTCATCTGACAAAGTAGCAATACTGTCCTGGTACTTCTTACCAATGTAGTAACCGTGTACAGCTTCATCACGAATAATGAGCTTGATAAGGTCAGCAGTGTTGGTAAGCTTTGCCTGGGAGTTCAGGAACAACGGCAGGTAGAACCCTGAGTAGAACAAGAAGGACTCTAACAGAGTTGATGCGACCTTACGACGCTGAGGAGCATAAGGGTGCTCGTTGTCACGGTAGTATCCCATGATGATTTCCTCTTTCTTCCGGAGGAATTCATTCTCCTGTGCCCAACGGAAGGAAGCATTGATGTCCTTAGTGTTGGAAAGAGTGGAGAAGATGGAAGAATATGACTTCGCGTGCACGTTCTCCATAAAGGCAATATTTGTATACACTGCCTCTTCAAACAGGGAAGTAGCGTCACGCATGATGCTGAGTGCACCAAAACGCCCCTGAATGGTATCAAGCATTGTCAAACCACTGAAAACGTGCAGTACAAGCTGCTTCTCAGCTGGGGTAAGAGTTTCCCAGGTTTTGATGTCGTTGGAGACGGAGACTTTCTCAGGCAACCAAAAATTGCTGGTAAGTTTCTGCCATACAGCGCTGTCGAACTCGTCAACGTTGTTCCAGTTAATTGCTTCGTAAGCAGGGTGCTGCTGCTCACGTGGTTCTAGTGATTCAGGGGTTTGATCTGACATTTTTCCTTCTTGGCTAACTATGTGATTGAAGTCTATCATTGTCCGATTATTTGGGGCATTTTCAGAAGCTTCTTATTGGACAGGATTAATGACTATCGGGTATGGGTGGTTATCTGATACAACACTGGGGTCCGTCTTGGGATTCCTTTTTCGTAAATATTTTTCCTGTTGCGTTTTATCAGGAGCAATGGTATGATAGAACCCATACATATTCGTAGCACGAACGTCTGGAGAGATTACTGTGAGTGCTGACACTACCTCTGTTGAGGATTACGTTTCACTTGAAGTTCCGTTCAAGTTGGATGAAAAGCGCCTGTACAAGTTGAAGTCTGAGCTAAGTCAGAAGGGCGTTGCTGCTGCCTGTGCACTTGGTGGCGTTCTTGCTGCAGGTATCGTCCTGGGCTTCTTTTCCAGTCTTTTCAATGCGGAAGAGAGCATTGTCGCAAATATTCTGGGTATCGCAGTTATTATCGCTGGTCTTGTTGTCGGTTACAAGGGCGCACTGGAGATTGACAAGAAGTGTGCGGATATTCGTGAGAATTACATTCGTGAAGTCTCACCGCAGATTCGCAAGGTGCTGAATGATATGGGTTGGGCTGCTGAAAATTGGGATGTAGCGAATCTGATGCGCTACCAGTCGGGTTCTTTCCCTCACCAGAATGGAATCCTGTATCGTGTTGGATTCTACCGCACGTCCCCTGATGGTCTGACAATGACGATGGAACTTGTGAACAAAAAGCAGGAAGGTTCTCGGGTTGACACAGCTTTCCACTTGTGGAAGCAGGAGAATTCTGGTATTGTTGTCTCCCAGGATGTCGAGAAGGCATTCAAAGATGCTTACACGTGGAACGACTGAGAGATAAGAACCATGACTGATACAATTGATTTGACTGCTGGTTTTTCTGAACATGCTCAGCAGGAGGTTGACTTTACTCACCCGTGGGTTGCAAAATACCGTGTTCCTGTTGTGACTGGTGTACGTCTGGGAACGTACTGGATTGCTGCGTTGGTTGTTCCTGACCCGAACGATGCATACAATGTTTATGGCTTTCAGCAGCCTGATGAGCATGATGCTGAACTAGTGGGCCAGTACATCGCATACCGTAAGTCCTGGTATGGTGGGACGTACCTCCGTAAAATGAACGAACGCTCTTTGGACATTGATAGCGGCTTCAACACTATTGTCTTTGCTAAGACTGCTCGTGGTTGGGTTCAGTCCCGTCAGAGCTGGACCCGACAGGTTCTTTTCCCGCCTCGTGATGATGAACGTCAGTTTGCAACTTTGCGTGAATTGATGACAGATGAAGAAATTTTTGGCGGGATTGTCAATAAGGAGTTTGCTGATTTTTGGAGAAGAACGTATGACAATTGTTGCAGCGGATAAATGGTTCGCAGATTTCAACGGCTCAGCTTTCCCTCATCCTGCGGATGAACATGAGTATGGTTCTTTGGACGCTCGTGTCTTCTTACAGGATGAGAAGTGGGTGAATATTGGCGGCGACGCTTTTTACTTGGAAGAAATGAGCGAAGACTACCTGCACAATGTACTCGTCATGCTGTTTACTGATGCTCAGCATTTCCAGAATTTGATGCTGGACTGGTATGAGAGTGCTATTCTTAGCTTCTCCACTGGCTTCACAAGTCCGACTGAGGTTCAGCGAGTAGAATGCACCTCTGGGGCGCTTGCCTGTGCTGATAGCAACGCACATGAGTGGTTATACTCAACTCCATTGATGCAGCGCCTTGAAGTGCTTTTAGGTGGATAAAAGTTTTCCGCTTGACTTCCGACTTTTAGACTGATAACATATTAACCATTACGTACGAGAAAGGTACAAATCCTATTATGGGTATTTCACTTGATAAGCTTCAGACCAAGGCCCCTGAGCTGGTTTCCCTCGCTAAGAACGCGAATGCAACTCTTCAGAACAAGGGCCTCGCAGGTCACCGTGCGAAGGCTGCACTTGTTCTTGACTACTCTGGTTCCATGCGTTACGAGTATGCTGAGCGTGACGGGAAACCGAGTAACATGCAGCAGCTTGCTGAGCGTGCACTTGCGTTCGCTACTCAGATTGACGATGACGGCGCAATTGACATCTTCCTCTTTGAGACTGAGGCTTATCACATTGGTGAGCTGACTCTTGACAACTTCCGCAACGGTGGTCTTCAGAAGCTCATCGGTAAGCGTCACATGGGTACTACCAACTATGCTGGTGCTTTTGATGCTGTTCGTAACCACTTCTTCGGCACCACCAAGAAGAGCCTGTTCGGTGGCAGCAAGTCCACTGCTCCTGAGAATGCTCCGCTTTCCACTCCTGCTGAGCTTCCTGTTCACGCAACCTTCCTGACTGATGGTTCACCTGATAACAAGTCTGCGGCTGTTCGTGCTATCACCCAGGCTTCTTTCTCCCCGATTTTCTGGCAGTTCCTCTCCATTGGTAAGGAGTCCATGCCGTTCCTTGAGAAGCTTGACGACCTTGACACCCGTTACATTGACAACGCTGATTACAAGCCTGTCGGTGACGTTTCCGCTCTGACCAGCTCTGAGCTGTACAACATCATGCTTGACGAGTACCCTGGTTGGGTTGCTGAGGAGCGCAAGCGCGGTCAGATTCGCTGAACGTAGTTCTCTCCACATAAAAGGAGGGAGCGTAACCGAAATTGGTTACGCTCCCTCCTTTTTGCTGTTATCCAGCGTTGATTGTCTCTTTGAGAATGCGTTTGGAGTATTTCTCTGTATACATCCAACTACGGTACAGGAGAATGAAACACATAGTGGTTACGAATATAACCGTTCCTGCGATAATCCATGCAGAAGCTCCTGTTGCGAACAGAGCAATGTTACCTGCTCCCCCAGCACCCATTAGGAGAAGGAACACATATCCAATAAGAGCTGTTGGTGATGAGATAAGGTTCTCACGTGATTTACCTGAGAACGGCAGCGGACGACTCACTGACAGCCAGATGGAGATACTTGTGGTAGCGAATGTAACTGACAGAATTGCTGGGATGACTTTCACTACCTGAGCCAGAGAAACGCTTTGCGTCACCAAACCGATGCCGTATACAACAACGTAGATAAGTAGGATACTGAAGAAGATGATTGCGGTCCCTGAAAGAATCATCTTTCTTCGCCAGTTCTGAATGGAGAATAGGAAGTTCACAGAACCGCTAATAAGACCGAAGATATTCGCTCCGAAGGAAACACCTACTGCCAGCGGCAAAACAATCATGGTTGTAGTCAACGCACTATCCCCGCGAAGAAGTAGAATGATGACAGTAGCAAACGCAACAGCAGTAAACACAGGTTTCGTGACAGTGTTGTAACGGAATAGTAAGCGAATAAGAAGGAAGGCGGGACGTAGAGGCAGTGCACCTCCACGGATTTGCTTCTCATTCGTCTTAGATACTGTCAGCGGCTCAGGAATCTGCAAGGTATGAGCAGCCATCAAAGATAGAGCGTAAATAACCGCTACACAGGCACCTGCCAGAATAACAAGAGAAGCTACGAAAAGCTTTACATCCCCAGAAGCTAGCTGGTTGAGGAAGGCAAAAATTCCTGGTGCTGCCCCGAACAACGTTGTTCCATGTTTCGGGTCAAGAAGAATAAATAGCGCTAAGGAAAGGATGAACAGACCTAAGAATCCTATCCGCTGGAATGAGCCAAATTTACGGGCAACATATTCCACAACCCAGGAGAATAAAGCTGTTACCAACGTCATTAGTAACCAGATGCCCCAGACAAACACAATGGCGAACGCTGGATGCAGCGCGTCAAAGGTTATCAGCTGAGCCGCAACAGTGAGACCCACCAATTGAATAAGCGTGAAGGATGAGATAATCTGGAACAGCACACTATCCCCGATGCGATATGTGTCACCATTTTTGATGATAACCATTTCGCTGTGGGATACCATCCCGTGAATAACGTAACCGGAGAATGGCACGAAGATAATAGAACCTAACAGCAGCGCTACAGCAACAGCTACGAAAAGACTCATTTGACCTGATGTGTACCAACCAAGGTAGATGGAAATAAACTGCTGCATTCGTCGTGCAGTTTCCGTTGTAGGGTTATCCTCAGGCAACTGAGTTGTCATGATAATTCGGATAAGATGCGTCGACTGCAATGATGCTGCGATGGTTCCTAAACTGCCCAGAAGGAACAGTACACCTAAGACACGAAAGATAGGCTTCGTGTTAGCGAAACGAAAAGCAAGCAGAGTGAAAGAGTCATTCAACCCTGAAAAGAACAATCTCATGCTGCATTCTCTTCCGTATGAGCAATAAGCATGTTCGTGTATTTGTCTACTCCGCCAGCTCCTGCAAGTTCTTCTGCTGGAATAACTTGCAGAAGTTCACCTTTGGACATCACGTTGATGGAGTCGGAGACATCCACAAGAAGATTCTGCAAATGGGTGGAAACTAGAACACCTAAGCCTGCTGTACGAGCATCTTGGATGACCGCGTTGATGATATCAACACCTAATGGGTCAACACCATCAAAAGGTTCATCGAGGATGAGGAGCTTACGGGCTGAGATGAAAGCAAGAAGAACGCTAAGGCGACGCATCATACCGTGGGAGAATCCTGACACAGGAGTGTTCTTGAACTCACCTAAGTTGAAACGCTCAATCTCAGCTTTCCCTTTTTCGTATAAGCTCTTATCTTTATGCAAAGATGCCAGCAAACGAACATGCTCTAATGGAGTAGCTCCTGAAACAAGTCCTCCCACATCAGGGCAGTATCCTGTCAAGGAGCGGGCTTTGTTGACTCCATTGAACGTTTTTGTGCTGACACCACCAATACTGATGTTTCCATCAGTCGGTCGGATAACACCACCCAAGACACGGAGTGTGGTGGATTTTCCAGCACCATTACCTCCCAACACACCACGAACTTCTCCTGCTGCAACGGAGAAGGAAACATTTTTGACAGCTGTGAACTCTTCGTATTTCACAACTAAATTATCAACGGTTACCACATCATTCATGTTTCATCCTATAGGCTTATTTAGTAGAGCCGATAAAGGATAAATCATGTTGTATAGAGGAACTAAGACCCTTATTGCGGGGCTGCTTGCTGTAAGCATCGGTGGATTGACTTATTTAACGTTTGCAACACCATCAAATAACTCACCTTCCCAAAACATTTACAACAGTGTAACTATCCCAGCGAACTCTGACGGAATCTTATCCCAGTGCGGTGATACGTTCATTTTCTCACCAGAAAAAGACCGTTTTGGAACAATTCCAGAGGGCTACAAAGGTGATATCCCTCATCACCCTATGACTATTCCTGTATACGGTTACATGTCTAATCAGGCTTTTGATTTCAGTAAGTACACAGAATTGAAATTCGGGGATAAAAATCCTTACACATATCCTGAGATTCTCAGAGCTCAGTGGGAAGGTTATCACGTTATTTGGACTTCTGTTGACTTCACAGAAGATGGTTACAAATACGTGAAGGACTATGCTGATACATGGAATGACACCCATTCTGACAAAGTTCTGGTTCTGAAATGGAATCTGAATGACACAGGCGACAACATTCTACCGTTGAACCGTGAGATTGCCTTCGCCAGCTGGGACTCATCACAAAGCTGTGATACGTTCGCTAACAAAACATTTGAACAGTACATCAAGTCAACACAAAACAATGTGCCGTCCAGAGACTACAAAAACCCTCCTATAGCTCCTCTTACCTCTGACAAAGAACTGCACTCCATGGAACGCCGCTGAATACATGTTGCCGCGCATAGCTTCTCTATGATAGGATGTAGAGATGAACGCGTTTGATATTGTAGGAGTCGCCGGCGATTGGCATGGCAACACAGGTTGGGCAGGAATTGCTATCAACCGTTTTGCTGAGCTTGGAGTCAAGCATATCCTGCAATTAGGTGACTTTGGTTTCTGGCCTGGAAATAACGGTCAAAAGTATCTGTACAAAACGAATAAGCGTTTAGCTGCAAATGAGCAGCTGTTGTATGTCACTCTTGGAAATCACGAAGACTATGTGCAGGTAAGCGCATTACAGCCACATCCGCATTTTCCTGGCTGGCGTTATAACAAGCAGTATCCAAATATCCTTGTCGCTGAACGTGGCACACGGTGGACGTGGAATGACCGTTCCTTTGTTTCACTTGGCGGAGCGAACAGCATTGATAAGCAGGGACGTATTGAAAATCTAAACTGGTGGAAAGCGGAAAGCATTACGCTGCAGAACGTTTTTGACACTGTGCAAGGCGGGCATGCTGACATCATGCTTGCTCATGATAGTCCTACGGGTGTGGATTTGTTCGGGTCACATCGTGTGGATAATGATATGTGGTTCAGCTCAGAGATTGCATACGCCAATGAATCTCGCGCCATGATGCGTCAAGCAGTTGACGGCGTAAAGCCTGACTTGTTTATGCATGGCCACTATCATGTGCATGCGGATAAGACTAGCTACCTTCATGATGGTGTTGAAGGGTATACGCTTCATAGCATTGGGTTGGATATGGATGGCTCATACAACAATCTTGCGTTATTAGAACTGAGTAGTCTGGATGTTGAAATTATCCCTATGTCGTGGACTGCAGTCAAAGACCATTACGTAGGCCGTTAATAGAAAGGCCCAGATGAATTCATCTGGGCCTTTCTATTAACTATTTTTGAATTTTACGGGCACTTGAGTCGCAGTCAATTTACTTCCTGAATAAAAGCTTGCATAAGTTGTTACGTTAGCTACATTCCAACCGCTAATATCCTGCGAAAAGCTAGTCGTGTCGGCAAACATAACCTGCATATCTGTTGCTTTGGTGGTATCCCAATTAGAAATATTTTGGTTGAATGCTTTTGCCCCGGAGAAAGCTGCTCGATAAGTGGAAATGTTTGATACGTCCCATTTACTAATATCTTGGTTGAAGCTGGTTGCTCCATTGAACATATTATTGATAGACTGAACTTTGGTCATATCCCATTTCGTAATGTTTGGTGAGTTCAAACTTGTTGCTCCCTTGAACATTCCTATTAGTTGGGTAAAGTTCGCAGGCAAATAATCAGGAACGGAAACCAAATTAACTGCGTTTGAGAAAGCCTGACCCACAGAAATAGTCTTACTTGTGTCGCCCCAAGCATCAACTGTTCGTAAACAACTGTCAGTTCCTGCTGGATTGACAACTTGTAAATTATTGTATGTGCCTGTCAATTTAACGGTGTACGTAGTGTTCGGAGTAACAGTAATAACTGGACGAGCATTTACATACTGTTTTCCGTCACTTACATCATTCACCGTAACAGTACCATTGAACTGGTAAAATGGAGTACCATAAGTTGTTCCTATTGGACAATTAACGGTAATGATTGCAGTTGTCGTATTCGGCATATTTACTGGTGGAGTTGATCCGCCTGTACCACTTCCAGTTGTTGGCTTTGTACCAACCGCGGTAGAACCATTATCGATTACTGGGTCAACAGTTCCTGCAGGAGAAGAATCAGTAGCATTAGCTGCTGTTACGCATGGAACATTTCCGCCTGTATACTCACTTGGCTGTGTCTTACCACTGGTAGCATAGAACCATTTACCTGAACCGCTCTTTGAGTAAGCATGATAATCTTTACCATCAGTTGTAGCAATGACACAGTACGTTCCAGTCGAGCTCAAAGAAAGTAAATTATTCTTTGCAAGCCCAGCTGAACCAGTAAACGTACTATTGAGGACAACCTGATTAGGGTCAGTATTGCTTGTAGGTGAGCTTACCGCGTCTTGTAGGTTTGCATCCTTGCTGGTTGAGAGACCGCGATACGCAGACTCAGCAGAAGCAATAGGGTCTAATTGTTGTTTCGCTGCATTGTCTTGCGCCCATGGAATGACAGCAAAGACGGTAGCAGCGATAACCCCACCGATCAAACCGATGACGATGATACCAACCATGATGCTGGCAAGATCAATGGCAGCACGGGAAGATTTGAGAACTTGGTGAATTTTAAGCATTGTTTCCTGGGGATGGGGGTTTTCATTTGTACAGGTATACTGTACAAACCGTTAAATCCTTATCGGTTGTACCCCATTAAAAACGCGACTTGTCCTCACTACTGGGGACAAGTCGCGTTTTTATCAACCAATTTTCACTCAGGTAAATTCTCCAACAATTCCATCAGAGTATCTTCTTCTTCATCACCAGAAAGCACTGACATGTTCTGCATTTTGTTGAGCATGATGTTCAGCATGGCTTCCTCAACTGTCCCTTCTGAATACATGAAGTACGCATTAGCAGCCTGACCGTCTCTATGCGTTCTTCCAACGATTTGTGTCATTGAAAGAGCTGAGTAACGCATGTCATGAATAAGCAGGGCTCGTGGGAATGGTGAAGCTATTGTGCCATCAGGGAGCTGTTCTTTTGCATGGAATGAAACTGCTTCTTCCACAGTGAACAAAATAACTTTGTTGTCACCTTTCTGGAACAGCATTCTCTCATGCTCAGTGTTGATGAAATCACGGCCTGAGAATTCAGAAGCATCCAATCCTAACTTCTTCAAGGAACTCTTGATTGCTTCCAGTGTTTCGATGAACCGTACACTGACAGCAACTTGATATCCGTTCTCCAACAAATCAACAATGTTGTCAACAGTCTGAGGCACCCGTAGCAATGAAGCTTTTTGAGCAAACCGAAGCTGCTCTGCAAGTACCGATTTCGGGTTTTTGCCTTTGACTTTCAGGTGCATCGACTTACGGAACTCAGTCCACAGCTTGTTGTATTGCTGAGCTGAGTCAGGGTCTAACTGAATAGGAAGGGCAATCTTGTTGACTTCTGGCCAACCAGCAATGTCTTCTGGCTTTCTACGGATGGAAGGAGCTTTGGGAGCGAACAGGATTTCTGCCAGACGTTGGACATCTTGACGTTGCTGTTCACGTGGAATTGCATCTTGTGGGTTCGCTGGCTTGACCCACTGCCAAGTATCACCTTTCTTCTGAACATGGAATCCAACTTCTTGCAGCCATGCCGGGAAGGTTTCCATCGTCAGGCTGCGTTTTGCGACCTGACTAAACAATGGAGCTAAGTAGGCGAGCTCTAACGGGTTCTGTCCAAGAGTTGCGCTCTGCCAAATAATGAATGGGGCTTTATCTGCTGTCTCCGCATAACGAGCTACACGTTCAAACACCTTAGTGCGTTGAGATGTGTAGTTCTTGATTTTATGCGATTCATCGGCAATGATGAAGTCCCACTGAATGAATGGTTTTCCTGACTCAGTGATGTGTTTGTTCTTCGTTTTGGCTTTCTTGACAGTTGCAGCTGAGCTTGGAACAGTGAGAAGCTTCTTATACTGTTCGTAGTTGATGACTTGAATACGAAGATTATCCAACTGTAAATGCCGAATAGTGTTCCTCCAGTGAGGAAGTGCGCGATTTGGTGAGATGATAAGCATCTTTGCTTTCTTCTGCCGAGTGAAGCCTTTAATGCTTGCCGCCTCAGAAGCCCCTACAAGCCCTGAAATAGTTTTACCCAGACCAGTAGCGTCAGCCTCTATGAAACCTCGCCAGCCAGCCGCTGCTGCCCGTTTGATAGCATCTATAGCTTCCTGCTGGTGAGGTCGGGGAGTGAAGTAGCCACCTTTTGGCTTTTCAGGAGTTTGAATACGACCGTTGATTTGGTCTTCCATCCAACGGTTGTATGAGAAATCTTCTGACTTATATGGATGAAGTGGTAGAGGGAGCAAATCTCCTGCTGAAACGTATTTCTTGATTCGTTCTACATACTCAGCTCCCATAGCCTGAGCAACTCCGCGTTCCATGTAAGGAACTTCAAGGATATGCACACGCTTATCACCATAGATGGCGCGCATTGCTTTGATAATGGAAGCAAAAGAGTTCGGGTCAGCTTGCTTTACAGCGGTTTGAGGCTTTCCTTTGTTTTCTGCTTCGCGCATAAGAGCCGTGAAACCACCTTTGCTTCCTGGAACGGATTTCGCTTTGGTTGGTTTGACAACGACTTTCTTTTTCGGGGCAGCTTTCTTCGCCCCTGTTGTGGATCGTGTTGGTTTGCGTCGTGGTGTTGCCATAATACACAACTATCGGAAGACACGAAGAAGCCCTCCTACCATCCTCAAGGAGAGAAATATGGATGGTAGGAGGGCTGTGTCCCTGCCGCTCCTTTTTGTAGAGAAAGGAGAGAGAATTAGGAGCGGCAGGGAAGTGTGTTAGTCGGCCTGGTTGAAAACGAGGTTCTCAATGCGGTCGGTACGGTACTGCTTGTCTTCGCTGTCGCGCTCACGACGAGCCAGGAGCAGGTACTTGCCTGCGTGGTTACGAGAGTAAACCACGTCGCTGACCTCAGCGTTACGGACAGTGCGAACATTGCCCTGTGCACTGGTGTAGGAGAAGGTCACGAACACAGGACCATCCTGGTCAAGAGCCGCAAGCAGCGTCTCAGCCACCTCAGGGCCAGCCTGAACAGCCTGGTCACCGTTCACAACCTCAAGGTCCGTCACGCGGTCAAGACGGTAGGTGCGCTGCTCATCGTCCTCGGAACGAATACCAATGAGCAGGTCAATGCCAGGAGTTGCAGTCGGACGAATAGCGGACGGCTTGAAGTTCGTCAGCGTTCGCGGCTCACCGTCAACAGTGGTGTAGTTGAAGTTGATAACAATGTCATCACCGTTTGCAACAGCATCACGAACAACCTGCTCTGCATCAGTGTCAACCGCAGCATCAGCAACAACGCCAGTGTTCGGGTCAGCCTGAACAGCGCCCGCAGCCTGGTTACCAACAACCACAAGGTTCTGGATGCGGTCAGTACGGTAGGAGCGAACAGCGTCATCCTCAGCGCGACGACCAATGAACAGGTGAACATTGGCACCAGTGGTGGCAACAACCTCGTTCACGGTGAAGTCCACAACGCGGCGAGCCTCGCCCTCAGCGGTGGTGTAATTGAAGTTGACAGCAACCTCGTCACCGTTCGCAGCAGCATCACGGACAATCTGGAAAGCATCCTGCGTGGTGTCACCGACAGCAGGGATGGTCCGAGTCTGAAGAACCGAAGCAGCAGCAAACATACGAGCCACATCAGCAAGAACGGCATCCTCGTCCTCAGCATCAAGAACATCATCCTCGTACTCGTCCGTGTCGTCTGCGTTGTCAGAGCCGAAAACATCAGCAGCAAGGCCCTCGTCAATAACAAGCTCACTCACGAAAGAAGAACGGTAGTGGGTAAGCGTGCCATCCCCATCAGGGTCAGCAACAAGAATGGTCTCGCCGCTCTGGTGGTCAACCAGGCGAACGATGGTGGTAGAAACGTGAACCTCAGAACCAGTGCCGCGACGGTAAACGAAATCAACGTCAGCCTCGGAAACAACACCGAGAACAGTAGCAAGGCGGGTGAGAGCGTCGCCGCCAAGAGCGAACTCATCAGGGTGGGTGAGGCGGCGAATTGCGTCCTCATCAGCGGAAGCCTCAATGAGGCGAACAATGTCAGCGTACTTCTCGTGAGTACCATCAACGAAGAACGGACCATCCGGGTAGAACAGGATGATGCTGGAACCGCGAGTGGCAGACTCGGCGCGTGAGAATTCAAGAGCCATGGTGTTTCTCTCCTTATATAAGTGTTTGATAACGTGTGTAACTTGTAATCTATTCTACCAGATTTTCATGCTTCATGTCAAGTCTGATAGATGATTTTCCTTGATTTTTCAAGGTTTTTAGAGCTATTTACTGTATTGCTTATGAGTAGAGCTTACCAGATGACTCTAACTTTTGCAAGTCTTATAGGAAAAGATTTTGAGGGTGCGTAACAGCAGATTCTATCAGTGTTACGCACCCTCAACAAACTACTCAGCAGGGTACTTGAAGTTCACGTACTCAGTAATATCCTCACGGAGAGAACTCTCCCCGTACACTTCTGAAAGCAGAGGAATGCGGTAATTCTCAAAGGTTTCAACCTGCTCATTCAGGTTAGCAAACAGTGGAGCAAGACGACCCACTGTAATCATACGGTTGAACTTGTCAATTGCCGTACGCTCATTTGAACTGATGTGCAGGTAACTCTGAGCTGCCTGCACCCAGGCGCGCAGACCCTCATGGTTGATGTCCTCAGGGTTCACAACATCAGTCCAACGAAGATTCTGAAGGCCAACATTACGGTGAAGAGCCAACGTTTCAACTGAAATAGTGTTACTTTCAATAACATGTTCCGCTGCAACTGTCAGAGCATCATCAATACTTACCGCATGCGGGACAGCGTTCAGGAATGACTCAACACGAGTGTTGTTTGGAATGCGAACGATAGCAACATCCCGTCCAGGGACGAAATGCTCACGAATCAGACGCAGAGCAGCATTCAGGTTACGGTAATCCTCAGCAGAAGCAGTAACGTTCGTCGTAGCGATACGAGCAAACTGAGTACTCGGCGTAGCAGGAGCATTCTCGTCCAAACGCATGTACACAACAGCATCATAACGCTGCGCTACATCAGCAGAGTATTCCCTCTGGCTGTTCGGACGGTCACTCTCATAGTAACCACTCCGACCCAGAACAGTAACAGGAAGTGCGCCGTAGTTGACATTCGCGCCACCGTTAGCATTCACAGCAGCTCCGCGCTGGGCACGCTTCTCAGCGTTGATTTCGTTACGGAATTCCTGACCCATAGCCTCAAACTGAGCAACTGAGTAGGTCGCAACTGCAATATCCTCAGTCCACGGGTTCAGCTCTGCAATCTGTGCAGACGTGTACACCAGACGGAAAGAATCCGTAATGTTCGGGTGCTTGATTTCGAAAGCCTTGCGGAAACGGTTCAGAGTGCGGGCAGCATGAATATCTGTAACACCATAGACAACTACGGTGTTATCCGCACGGCCCTGGTAGAAGCCTCGCACAGAAGTCTTGTGGCCAGCAGCAGTGTACCAGTTACCCTTGTCGGCAACAGCCTGAATCTCGTAGTCAGGAATAACCTCATCCTGGAACTTCCACTCACCTCGGAACCCTGCGCTCCTGATGGAATCAGCAATCGTGACCGCTTCACGGCGAGAACCGACACCATCAAACAGGCTGTCAACATGAGCGTTAAGCTCCTGCTTCAGCTTGCGAGTCGCCTCAATGATAGCGTTACGAGTCTTATCCGAGAAGATAAGAGTATCACGAGCAGGCGTGACATCAACAGAACCAATCGGAAGGTTTGCAACTGTGAAATCATCCATGGAACCAAACTCACGACGGTACTCAGGGAATTCCAGAAGATTCTTGTCAAAGGTGTAGGAAATCGGACCAACAAGAACAATCTTGTCATTCCAGCCCTTACGCAGACGAGTGCGCTGGTTGTTCTCCCAGTCAACAAGGCTGTTCAGAACCCAGCCCTTATCACCGAGCTGGGTGAACGTCTCAGTGTTGTAAACACTGTTCGTACTCAGAGTACCATTGATGGAAATACTACCCGTGGGGAAACCCAGCAGGAGGTTAGAGTCATTGAAAACGCGGTTCAGACGGTCAGGGTCAGGAAGCAGCATCGTGATGGTGGTGCCGTTAGCCTCGTTAGTATCCTGCTCATCCAGGAAGTTCGCCTCACCAACGCCGTTCTCATCCTTCTGGAAGATGAGAACGTTCTTCTTACCCTCATGGATGGAGGTAACAATGAAGTTCGTAACCGTGGTAAAAGCCGACTTTGCACCAATACCGAAACGACCAATCTGAGCGTTCGTCTCGCGCTTCGTAGAACGACCGTAATGCGGGTAGACGTTCTTCAGAACATCCAGAGGCATGCCAATGCCGTGGTCACGAATGATAAGCGTCGGGTTCGCTCGGGTCGGGAGAACTACCTCAACGGGGTTCTCAAACACGACACCAAACGCAGACTCAACACCCTTCGCTGCAAGAACAGCGTCAATAGCGTTGGAAATGTACTCACGAGCAATAGCCAGATAAGCATCCTGGTAAATGTTTGTCAGAAGATTCATGATGTGAGGCATGGACTCAGCATCAATTTCGGACTTAACAGTGTCCGCATAAGTAACGTTGCTGGTAATCTCAACAACCTTGGTATTTTCAGAAATCACAGGTTTCTCTCCAATGAAGTAAAAGGGGTTTCTCTCTAACAAATAAGAGCCTATCACACCCCTCAGACATCTGCAACTCGAAAAGTAAGAGGGGAAGAACCTTCTTAGTTCTTCCCCTCTTACTCAGTTGACAACCACGTAGGTTTTATCACCAATTGTTGACTCCTGCTTATCCCAGACCTCCGCTGTCAAATCCTCCACATAAGAGAACTTCTTAGCAGAGAACGCTCCTGCCTTGCGAAGCATCACAGCAAGGTTCGGGTCAGAAACCACGATACCGTGCACAGTGATAGGCTCAGCAGCAGCGACTTCGGAGATTACGCCAGTGCGGGGACCAACCCAACCTGTCTCATCAACATTAGTTACGTTCGCCTTGCGGGCAACACTGAGAATCTTCGCACGGTTGAGCTTCTTCTCGCCGCTGATGACTTCCCAAGGATACGGAAGCTTAGAGAACATGCGAGTGTCCTCATGGAGCTCCTGGCCGTTATTACGTGCCCACCATACAAGGTCAGCTGCCATCAAGCGAGGAGCTTTGCCAGGTAAGTACTTATCCAGCACTGAGTCCAAGCCAGCAGCAATGGTTGCAGAAATCCAGGCGGAGCGCATAGTGTTCAATGCACCAGCGTAAGCATTCCAGCGAGAGCTATCAACACCTTTCACCATGACCATTTCAGCCCGCATGCGGACAGGAAGGGTCGGGAATAACTGGCCCAGCTGATTTGCAGCAACTGTCATTTCACTGTGGAACTTACCAATGAGACGACCCAGAGCATCCTGAGTAAGACGCTCAAACACGTTCATTGTCGGTGAAACATAAGCAATCTGCTCCCAGTTAGCATCAGCAGGAATCATGTCTCGCAATGCATCACTGACATCATCGAACGCCTTTGACTGCCCACCAAGCATGAACAGCGAACGACGGTTCGCACGAGCCGCAAGGTATGCAACGAATGACAACGAAATATCGTCAAGCTTCTCAGCGTCAACAGCGTATGCTAAGCGACTCTTCGCCTGCATCTGAGCATGACGAAGCTGAAGAGTGTCAGCGACACGACCCAGCTTCTCCTCAAAAGAGTTCAAGAAACGAAGACGCTTGACGAAAGCCTTCTTGCTGGATGCTGACCCTACAGTCCAGTTCAGGGAAAAACGCTTACGCAGAGCATCATTCGCACTCCAACCAGAAGGTACTCCCAGTGAGTACAAAGCTGAAGTAATCAAATCCTGATGAACTGAAACATATGAGAGGTGGTCAACGGTAACAGACAGAGCCTCATCAATGCTGACGTTCGGGAACAATACAGCGAATGTCTCCAACTGGTCATCCGCAGAGTCAACACGGTCATAGTCATCGTAGACAGCATCGTAGTAACCATAAGTACCACGATAAGAAAGGGAAGAAAGCTTAGTATGCAGCTCAGAGTCCTCAGGAAGAAAACCAAGGTCAAGAATAGCCTTCGCAACGTTTACCGTAGATTCACGACGGACCAGGCTTGCCTTCAAGCGGTTACGAGCATCGATAACAGTTGACATAATTTTCTCCTCTTCTCATCGCTGCATTTTCTCTCTCATGCAACGGTATTTCATAAAAAGTTTGGCCGACAGGGTGGATATGAGCCACCAACTACCCGGAAATCCAAGAGCCAGGCGTTCTGTTAACCTTGAACTACTGTCGTAAAAATAACTATAACACAAGCAGAAAGCAAATGCAAGTTTTTGTATTAAAAACTTGATTAGAGTTTCCTACCTACAATCAATATGATAGAATAGAAGCCTATCTAAAAGGAGTAAAATGTTAGCTGATGAATTCTTAAACAGGTTGCGAAGTCAACTGACGGAAGGAAATAAGCTGACCCCTGGTTCTTGGCTTACCAGTCCCACTCCTCATGGCGCTCGTGTGCATACTGAGGATGGAATCACTATCCTTGAAGGTAAAAACTTCGCTGATATTCACATTGCTGTTGCTGGACGAGTATTCTTAGCCGAACTGGTCGAAGAAGTTGTTGCCCTCCGCGCTCTTGAAGGTGACCATTACAAGCGAGCAGGATTACAGCGCACTCTTACCAGTGCACGAGAAATTCGGAACCTGAATATTGGAGCTGTCGTTGTTGACGGCGATAATGAAGTATGGAGGTCTGTCAAACGAGGAAAAACAACCCGTTGGATCAACCAGAATAACCCGCAAAAAGAACGGCTGAGCGCCGACTTTGGTGCACGAAGAGTAAAAGTCATTGATGAAAACTAAATAGTTGAGGGTGAAGCTTGCAATAAGCTTCACCCTCAACTTGTATTACTGATCTATTACTTCTATGTCTTTCATGTTTACTCTACGGTATGAACGACCTTCCCCGTCCTCCAAATATCCTTGGACAATTTCATACCCGTCAGAGCTACTGAACACTCTGTCAATCACTAAATGGTCAACGGTCTTTTCTTCTCCACTGATCTTTTTGTAACGGAACTTTACTGCTTGATCTTTTTCAATGGTGGCTACCATTTTTCCTCCTTAATAGAAATGTCAGACCTGCATATTTCGTACATTCATCAATGTACCATGCAGGTCTGACATTTTCAAGAGATATTTTACCAGCGCTGATGATTTCCATTGAGCGCCTTGCCTGGAAGGTCTGAGACGTACAGAGTCAGAACACCCTGAGAACCTGTTTCCTTCAAGTTATATGCGGTACGCAGCACCTCGCCATAGCTAATCTCTTCAAGGATGAACTGTCCGTCTGTCAGCAGCGCAGCAACCTGCGTGTCATTCAAATCATGCCCGCTGTCTTCAAGGACGGCAGTAACAAGCTTCACCTGGGACTTCACTCGCTTCTCACCAACTCGGAGGTAGCTCTGATGGGCCTTGTGAGCGATAAAACCGACAAGAATAGTTGCTGTGAACACAGCGGCGAAAAGGGGAAGACCATACGGCTGGCCTGCATCCTGCATTGCAGAAACAACCTGAGTGATTCCTAGAATACTCGCAATATAGGCAAGACCTGTCAGTGCGAGAATAGCCTGCCATAGACCGCTCAGCTGAGGAGCAATTTCCTTCGCGGTCAGCGAAAGATGATAGACAAACGAAGGGGTCCTAAGCTTCTGCATGATGCGTTCTCTCCTGAATTAAATATGAGGTAAACCTTCTTACAAGAATCCACTCTACCAGTTTAGAAGAGGAATTACAACCCTTATGAGGTTACTCTACCAAAGCAGCTACAACCCGAGCGGGCTGTGAAGCGTATAATCCTGAGTTCAAGAGGGAGTTGAACTCGACAATCATAGGTTCTCCACTGATGGAACGTGCAACATCAAGCACATAGCTTCCGATTTCAGGCTTTTCCTCTTTGAGATGGCGAACCACGTTCTCAGCAAATTTACGGTACTTTCCAAGAAGTTCAAGCTGGGAAGTAATAGGCTCATGATTCCAATTACGATGCTCCCGCATTTGAGCATCAAACTGAGCCTGGTTATTCAAAGGGGTGAACTCTTCAACACATCCAGCTCCTGTAACCAGAGTATTATCTACAACGAAGAAACGATACTCGTTTCTCATAGAGGTATGAGGCTGTACGAGGAAACAATCTTCCCTGTCTTCATTTCGGACAAGGGACCATTCAAGTTCTACGTCAACAATCTTGTACACTTCTTCATAGCTGAGGTTCTCAGCAAGTTCAATAACCCAAATACCTGCTTTGGTTTTCGTTTCTTTGATGAAGAAACGTTCCACGCCTGTCTTATACAAGGTGAAGATTTCATTCATAAGGTCTTTACCTTGAATGCTGCTACCGAAACCAGTCGAAATAACTTCTCTACCAGCGAAACGCTGGAACGTATCCCACTGCCAGTACTTATCCACTTGAGCATCACGAACAGCGTCAGGTGAGCTGTGGAACAAAAAATCTTGAGTTGACAGCAAACCATAATGAGGCGAGTTCTTGAAGTTCTCAGCAGGCTGAGTCTCACCTGATTCAAGGTTTTTTGCTTCTTGGCTCCCGTTGATTGTCAACCAGATACCAGGAAGCGAAACACTCTTCACAGCTGCATCCAAACGGACAGCCTGCTCGAAGAAGTCTTCAAAATCTCCATAATCATCAATAGGAACAGGCCCCACATGTTTTTCCCAGAGCGCTGCCAGCCGACGAGTCTCATCAGTTTCAGGGTAACCGTATGGTGCAGCTCGTGTAAGTAGGTTCAGTAGAAGCATAATCCACCTATTCTATCACGGATACGAGAAAAGGGAACCTGTAATTCAAACAGGTTCCCTTTTCTTTCTTACATCATCCGAATACTATTCGGAGCTACTCATCAAGCAGTTTGGTAGTGCTTCTGGATAGCATCCTTTGGAGCAACACCGATGATAGGGTTAGCGTTCATCTGACCTTCTTTGAAGAACATCAACGTAGGGATGGACTGAACCTGGAATGCCGCAGCAAGCTCAGGGTTCTCGTCAACATCAACTTTGAGCAAAGTTACGTTACTGTCCTCGGTATCAATCTTATCAAGGATAGGTGACACTGCACGACATGGACCACACCATGTTGCCCAGAAATCTACGATAATCTGCTGGTCTTTGTTGTCCGCACTGTTGATTTGCTCAGTGAATGCTTCTGTTCCGTCAATTGTGACACTCATTTTGACTCCTTTACTGGGTTGTCAATAATGTAACAACAATTTTTTCCTTTCTATTCCCATCAATGTCTGATAAACTAAGAAACATTGTTTTCATTCTTGATAAGGATCATTCTTCTATGCGTCATCGTAAACTCATTGCCACTACAATTGCCGTTGTTGTTGCTTTTACGGTCTCAGGAAGTGTTGACCTTAGCCAGAAAGGCTCATATTCTGAACCGCCTAAAACAGTCAGCGCGAAAGATGTCGGTTCAGCCTACACTGAAAATGCAGCTCTGCTCAAACAAGCCGGCAATAATGCAGCAAAAGTTGTTACTCCTGTGCATAAAAATCACGCGAACACCGCAGAAGTGAACAGTGAGTATGATGCTCTTTCCTCGCTCATTCAGCAGTACAAAGATGCAGCTATTCTGGATCAGTTCCAACTTAGCAGTTTAGATATTGGAAACATGGTCAACCAGAACCCTGAACAATATAAACAGGATATCAGTGACATGAACACTGTCACAGCAAATGCTGTTGCTGATTTGAAAACACGAACCCAGAATTGGGCAACCCAAGTTAATGAGTTGAATGAAGCCGCTACCCCTGCTAATGAAAGTCGTGAGCAGAAAGTGCTCCGTTTGCAAGAAGAGATAGGTCAACCGTTCCCATTCAAAATTGACCATTGTCGTGTACAGAACGGAGTAGAGATTGCATGGGGCTGCTACAACGCAGGAGATGATTTCTACACGCTCACACCAGAAGCGTTTGACGTACCTTCATGTAATTTACGAACCACTATCGCTCATGAGCATTGGCATTACCTGCAATGGAAAAAAGGTCTCATGAGCGGTCCTGGCAAGAAAAGCAACGCCTGGCTTGAAGACGATGCACGAGCTCACCAATGGATGGGTGGCGGCTGCTAACTGATAGCAGTTGACAGCTCAGTTGCTCAGTGCTACGATAGCCCATATACTTATTCACCTGAAACAGGAAGATATAAACCTATCATGGCTACTGGCACCAAGATTCAGCGTCCCGTTACCGCTCCGTACACCAGTGATGTCCACACTGCCACGTGGCAGGCATGGGATGCCTATGTTGCGAAGAAGGAATCAGAAGGTGTTCCTCTCTCCGTCATTCTGACTTATGAGAACCGTTCCATCTTCATGGATGGGTTCCTCGCAGGACTTAACCAGGATTAATCGCGTAAAAAGAATGGCCACACTTTTATTGGAAGTGTGGCCATTCTTTTTACGTCTGCGTGTACTCCATAAAGAATGTATCTTTACCGTCCCAGAATACTAAAGAGCTTCCTAAATCCCCTGTATCGACCTTATCATCAATACGAAGGTTAAGAGGTGGAAAATGAACAATAGGAAAAGGTGTATCAACAGGAGGAAGCATTGGGTCCTGGCAAGTCAATAATGTTTTAGGAAGTGGTTCACGAGGCACATAATATGAAGCGGAATATTTGCGATAGTAGTAGTCGTATTTTTCTAAAAACTGAATCTGTGTCTTTTCTGCTAACTCATACTTGTCAAAATCAGGATAAGGGCCTTTGATTATTTCGATTGGCGGCTCGTTTCCTGCAATCCAAGCAAAGTCTTTACCCACTAATGATGAAAACATGTATGCTTTTTTACCCTCAAGATTCAACTCACCCAATAAGGTCAAAGGCTCCTCATCAATCCAAGGCCAATAGTTGTAAATCTCATAAAAATTTGTATCCCGAGGCAATCTAATTGTTTCAAACTCGTCTACTTCAACTCCATCCCAACGAACGTTCCAGATATCGGGATTCCAGTATTCCTGAATGCTCCCATTGTCAGAATATACTGGTGCTACGATCCACTCAAATAACTCAGGATTTTTCTCCAAATCCAAGTCATGTTCGTCTTCTGGGCCATAGCTATTTTGTATCTGACTAAAGAGCAAGGTAAAACACTCGCCCAATGGGGATAAAAAGGCTCTATCTTCACTTGCAGATTCATCAATATCTACTAAAGAGATTATTTTTAACTTCTTGAAAGATGTTATAGAAGGGTTGTTGAAAGCGTCAAATATTTCTTTAATACTCGCTCCTTCAAACCAATGCTCAACATGTTCATATCTAAAAATTGGTTTCTCTGGGTCTAATTGCCATATCTCAGTCATCAATAATACTTCCTTAGTAAGTTCATTATCCTAATCGGCTATACTAACCAGAAAACAAAGGCAATCAATACCATGGTTGCCTCCGAATTTTCTATTAACCGATACAATGGTCAACGAAACGAATGGAGGGCTATCATGCCTGAGAAAACAGAGTTAGTTGAAGAGTTCGCCGAATACGCTATCCCAGCGTTACAAGAACACAGTGGCAAATTCCCCTGGGAAAAAGTCATGGAAGTGTACAAAGGATTCAAAGTAGACAAAGACTTCGATTCAGAAAATCCAAACGAAGAATTCCTTGCTGCATTCAAACGTAAATACTTGAATCAGCATGACACGCAAAGCGCCTTCAATCATGACCTATTCAGTGTGAAGGAACAGGACGAACTTTCCTCCACAGATGCATAGCTTTCTGTTTTAACCAAGAGTTGAACCGCTGGATGAATGGGAACTCCAAACCAAGCAGTGCCAAACCAGCAAGAATAGTCAGCACGCCTGGACCAGGCAGCACAAGCATCGCAATGCCCGCTAACACAATAGCGAAACCGACAATAGCGATAACAGCTTTGTATGTTATACGGAAAGCAGGATGTTGCTGGTGAATCCAATCACGCAGACGTTGGTGTTTAGAAGTCATAAAATAATAATGGTAGAAACCGAACTATGTACAGTTACATATTATCGGTTCCTACCATTATTCATGAGTCAAGAAGACGCATACCACCGTTGAGAGCAAGTACTGAAAGAGCTGGCACACCTACACCGTAAATGACCCATACAATCCACGACCAAATACGATTCGCACGGACCCACTTATAGTTTGGTGTCTTATACTGCAACGCATATGCCTCAGCTTGCAGAAACCGTTTACGGTAAATACTTGGAGCGTTGACAAACGGAACATAAAACGCTGCAACCAGTAACGCTCCTCCCATTACAAGAAGGAGGAAAGAGAAACTATCATCAAAAGAAGCGTTCTTACCCGCGAAATAGATAACAGGGAAAAGTACTGCAATCAACGACAGGTAGATGTTCATTGCTAAGGAAGCTGTTTGTGAACCTGTCTTGAACTCAGCTGCTTGAATCTGTTCGAACGTAAACTGAGGTACCCCATGTTTCAAATCGTTCTTCGCTTGGTTTCGTTTGATAGGAGCGATGATAGCGACAATGATGAAGTAAATAAAACCTGCTGGAATAACGAACCATGCAAATAATGCAGTGACGAACCACAGAAATAAGAGCATACCGCCTAAGGCAGTAGCAGTGAATCCTGCAATCAGAAACGTCGCAAGAACACGAACCCAAACACTGGTATTCGGCTCTTCATACCCAATGTATTCTGTAGCATTCTCATTACTCATATTCATTAGCTCCCGTTATCTGTATAGCCTATTATATCAGCAAATACCGTTGTAGGGAACAAGGCTTCTCCTCTTGTTCCCTACAACGGTATTCAATAGTTATAGTTACTTGCTATTCAGCTCTGCCCACAATTGAGGTTCAGCATGTTGGCCGTGTTCCTTTACCCAAGACTGAGCGGATTCATCATCAATAAGACACCCTCGGAATTCTTCAACGAGGTCTCCGAATTTTGCCAATCCTTTTCCTCTGACAAACCCATTCATCCCGTACTCTGGAATGATGGCAGCTCTATCTGAGCCAAAGAACTGCTCAGATGACTCATAATCTATACGACTCGTCGTAATAACTGCATCAAAATACTCAATGAATTGACTATCTAACTGAGGAACTGGTCCCGCCATAGCTGTCCATACAACATGAACACCTACCTTGCTACCATGCTCTACAATTCGTGCAAACAACTCACGGATTTTGACAATTCGAGCATAATCTGAATGATGAGACTTTATGTAATCGAAAACATCACTGGAAGTTGGATAAAATGTGTCAATGACCAACATTATTGACTTCATTGAATGCTTTTCAAGGTCGAACTTTTCTTGTTGGTGTTCCTGACTCCATAACTGATAACGCTCTTGTATTTGTAAGTCAATACCCTCTAACAGTTTCAGAGAGGATTCAACATCACTTGCAGTTCCTCCAAAAGTTCTTTCATATTTTCTATGAGGCGCTGTATCTAATCTGAAAGGGTCCACCCCATAGAAGACCCAATCGTTGTTATGGGTCAAGCAGTGGTAGAAGATAGCTCTATGCAAAACACTTTTCCCGCTGCCAGCATTACCCATCAGAATAAGGTTCGGGTAATTGCCTGTGTCCCAATCCAAATGGCCAGTCTGAGTCTTTCCTAAGCGCACTGTTTCCGATGCATTCTTCCATCCTGACATATGTGCCAACGAATCGGGAACACTCTGTATTTTGTCGCCATTAGAAAATGATTTCAGGATAGGAAAAAGGCTACTCAATGAATCCATCTTATTTCTCACTATCGTGTTTATCATATTTATTCGCCAAACGTTGAGTTCATGTGCTTTTTGAAAATAATTTTATGGAACTTATTTTGAGGTCCGAACCATACTAACCATTCACCTGACGGAGCTAAACTGGTAGCAGCACGTGAATGCATAAGGCTCCATGAACTCTGCTCATTCAAAATAGTTGCCGCAACACGAACATCAATATTAGACAACATTTCTAGCTTCATCAAACTTGGGAGTTCAGGTGCCCCTGAAATAACTACACGCATACCAGCAGCACGACCAACACGCAGAATATATGAAATAAGGTAGATGATTTCGTCTCTTACCTCAATGAACTCTGGAGCAATCTTTTCAGCATACAATGCTTCGAACTGGTCAAGAATAAGGAGATAAGTAGGGAACGGCGCAGAGTAGTCTCTATAATTTGAAGCTCCGTCCTCCTCCATCAATTGATAGCGAGTATCCATTTCCTCTTTAATCTGGTTGAGGCTCTTCGCCAAACCAGCCCAATGTTCTGGTCTTTCAAACCACATGCTTGTCGTCACCCAACTTTCAGAGTCAACACCTGTTTTTCGGACCAGCTCAGTTTGAAGTTCAATACGAGCTTTAATATCATTACCTGTAATAAGCATTGCTCGGTTCATATAACTATCCCATTGCACCAACTCGCCATTTACATCTTCACCTAATGTAAACGCAGGGTACTTCAATGGAGACTCAGGACGATGTTTCCGGTTGAGCTCAGCCCAACGCTCAGGCTCAGCTTCCTTACCGAACTGCTGAATCCACTCATCACCTAATGACATGGAAGAGAAATAGGACTGGAACTCCTCTAAGCTCCCTCCGAAACGAATCATCCCACGACCTTTGAAACCTGGAAGATTCGTAGCATCATCAGAACCTAAAATCATAGAAGATGGCATTGAATCCATTTTCCCAGCTGCAATGCGCACATCCATGTTCGCTTTGAATTCACCTGAAATAATCGTTGCATCTGGACGCTGAGTAGACGTGATAATATGAATTCCAGCGTTTCTACCCAATCGAACTAATTTTGAAAGCAAAGCAGAAATTTCAACCTTCATAGCATCCTCAGCTTTACCCTCCTCAGTTCGTGAGCCAGAAGGAGATAACAACATAGCTGCCTCATCAATAAGAAGCATAATAGCTTTCGTTGAGTTTGTCTTATTGTTGTACAGCAAATCCTGGTAAAAATTCACACCTTCATGCTCCATCAACTCGTAACGTCGCATCATTTCATCATGGATGAACTGCAACATCATAAGAGCATCTTCAACAGTAGTTGCAATACCACCAACGGTGTTCTTGTAAACTTTATAAGGAGAAAGTTCAACTCTTTTCAAATCAATACCGAAGAATTTCCAGTACTCATTGTGACGAAGGCAATGGAAGAAAATGTTTCGCTGGATGACGCTCTTACCAGTTCCTGCTGGACCACCCAATAACATGTGGGGGAACGTGTTGATATGCCAATCCACGTAACCGCTCTTTGCAACCCCTAAGCGGATAACATCCCACGGAGTATCCTTATCCATATTCCCTGCAAGAGCGCTTGGAAGTTGAGTCTCCTCCTCTGGCTTCCACATCTTAGCAAATTTGTCTATAAAAGAAGAGCCTGTTTTCCCCTTACCTCCTTTAGACCCTGTGTTTTGCGTGATAACTCCCTTCATCGAACCAGCAGAAGTCGAACCGCTACTTACAGGCATGACTGAATGCGGACTCCGGCTCCGATACACTGGACCTGAATGAATTTCTGGTTGTTCTGCTGGTTTTGGATTGTCAAGGAACTCACCACGAGCCACATCAGGACGAATCAAACCTTTTTCTAACAGCAAGGACCGAAGAATATTCTCCGAGTCAGAACCCTGCTTCAACGTGAGGTGAAAACCCTCAGCTGCTAAATCCTCATCAATGGAAGTCAAATGGATAGTGTTATCCTTCGGGCGGTATGAAACCCGGACACCTTCCAACGTAAGGTATTTTTTATTTTCCGATATTTTAGACATAATTGTCCCCTTGTATGTTTTGGACTGGTTCTCGCCAGCGCATAGAACAAAAGATTTGCTCAAGACCATACTATCGGGATATGAGAAAGGGGCTTACAATTTTATTGACATTGTAAGCCCCTTTCTCATATTTTTAGTTTAGCTGTTCAATTGTGATGTCATCCCAGACCGTGTTTGCTCTGGCTCCTAAACCAGAAGCTAACCCATCAAGCTGAATACCATTTCCTCCTAAATCAGGAGTGATAGTTGTTGTTACTTGAATCCATTGCCCAGTAGCAGTAGCTCTTGGACCTTTAGGGTCAACACTTGCAAATTGTGAACGAACAGTTCCATTCGTCCATACCCAGAGGCTTCCCATGCTTCCAGTGTTATACACCCAAGCTGTTACTCTGTATGATTTCCCCTTGATGAAAGAAGTAGGAACTGTGCTGTTTGCACGATATTCAGAGTCATTCGTAGTGGCTAAACCAGTATACAGTGCACCAGTCCCACCGTGCGTTGGAGAACTAACAATAGTAATAATGTCATTACTGGTATATGGAGTCCAGTTCTTCTTATTCTCAAAATCAAAAGTAGCAAAATATGTTGGAGCAGGAGGAGTCACCGGAGTTGTTCCCGAACCTGAACCAGGGTTGACTGTTCCAGGAGTAGTAGGGATAGAACCCTTTCCATCATCAACACCTGTATCAACAGTACCAGGAGTCTGACCAGCAGGCCCAACAGAAGCACCCGTAGCAGGAACACAAGGAACAATACCATCAGCTAAAACCTGAGGAGTTTTGCTACTATTTGTTGCAACAAACCATTTACCAGACCCTGAATGAGAATACGCATGGTAATCCTTCCCATCAGATGTCTGCACTACACAGTACTGACCAGCTGTATTGAGAGTGAGCAAATTGTTCGCATCTAACCGAGCAGAGTCAGTAAACGTTGCGTTACCAACATTTCCTTTTAAATCAACGTTCGCATCTGAACTCAAACCATACAACGCATTCTCAGCAGTATGAATGGATTCTAATTGCTGCTTCGCAGCTTTGTCCTGGGACCATGGAATGACCGCAAAAACAGTCGCAGCGATAACACCACCAATCAAACCAATGATAATGATACCAACCATGATAGAGGCAAGGTCAATAGCCGCGCGGGAGGACTTTAGGACATTATGAAGTCTAAGCATAAGGGGACTAAACTTTCAGGGGATAAAATAAGGATAAGGTAAGAATTCTCCTGGAAAACTCTTACCTTATCCTTATCGGTCATATGCTCAATTAGCTTACAAAGTAATAGTTCCTGTGTAGAACTTTGCCCCTACAGAAGCGATAAACTTATCCCCGTTACCAGTAATTCTTGTCATGGTCCAACCAGTCGCATCAATACCGCTAACTTCATTGAATGTAGCACCAGCATCATCACTGACATACAGCTTGGAGTCAGTACTGCCGTGCATAAGAATCCGTCCAGACTTTGCAACACTTAACTGCAGAGCGCCAGTAACAGATGCAGGCTTAGCAATCTTAGTCCAAGTAACACCTTTATCTTGAGAAACATAACCGTTCCCCTGGGATGAAGTCAGTGTCATAACGCTACCATCATTGGAAAGATTGGTAGAAGTCAATGTTTCGCCAGCAGGAATTGTACGAGAAGCAAAATTCTTTCCCGTACCATCTGTTGAAACATACAATCCTGAACTACCAAGATATGCCATGACTTTACCGTTCTGGGACATAGCACCGCCCACATAAGAGCTAACGTTAGCGTAGTTGTATTTGCTCCAATTAGAACCTGTGTCAACTGTTGAATTCCATGTAGCATTCACATATGTACCCAATCCAAGAACTGAACTTCCAGTAGCGGAAGTATAAATATAAGAGTACTGTCTTAACTCAGCTCCAGTAGAGCTACCTCTGCTATCAGGCGTTCCCGAGTAAATCCAGTAAGAAGGGTCTCTGTTATTAGCGTTATATGTGTAGTAAGCCTTTTTACCATCCCCTGAAACAACAGCATTCAAAGCATAACCGCTGTCAGTACGAGAGCTCCAAGTGTTACCGCCATCCTTAGAAATATAGAAAGCACCATTACCTGCTGGGGCTGTTCCAACAATGACAGAACCATCATCAGAAACTGAAACGTTACTGTACATTGCAGTTGTCGGCTTCAAATCAGCTGTTCCCGTAGGACCAGTAGGGGTAGGAACAGAACCACTACCACCATTGCCACCAGCAGTTGGTGTTAGACATACAGCTTCATCATTCGCAGCTTCTCCAGCGAAACCTTTTGAAGTGGATTTGAACACCTTACCTGAACCACTACGGGCATATGCTGCATAGTCTTTACCATTATCAGTGGCAAGTACACAGTAGTTAGCAGGGTTGGCATCCAACAGTTGGTTGATAGCTAACCCGTCACTACCAGTGAATGCGCTATTCAATACCACCTGATTTGGGTCAGAAGAATTCGTGGGTGTAGCAGAAGCATCTTTGAGTTTACTGTCCTTATCAGCACTCAAGCCGCGGTAAGCACTCTCAGCAGAAGACACATTATCCAGCTGTTGTTTCGCTGCTTTATCCTGAGACCATGGGATAACAGCAAAAACAGTCGCGGCGATGACACCACCAATGAGACCAATGATGATGATACCAACCATAATAGAAGCCAGATCAATCGCGGCACGCGATGATTTTAGAACCTTGTGGAGTCTAAGCATAAGGGGACTAAACTTTCAGGGATAAAATAGAGATAAGGTAAGAGTTTTATGTGAGGATTCTTACCTTATCCTTATCGGTTATCTCCTCAGTTTTTGAATTTTGGCAGCTGAGCAGCAGTCAATTTGCTTCCATCGCTGAAAGAGGAATGAGTGGGTAAAGAATTCACATTCCAACCACTCAAATCTTGACTGAATACTGTTGCATTAGAGAACATGTTATCCATTCTCACTACTTTTGAGGTATCCCAACGACTAATATTCTGATTGAACGCTGATGCTCGTATGAACATGTCATACATGTCAGTTACTTTGGTTGTTTGCCAAGTAGAAATATCCTGGTTAAAGGATGCCGCCCCTGCAAACATCCAGGACATATTTGTCACATTGCCAATATCCCAACTCCCAATATTTTGGTTGAATGAACGAGCAGTATTAAACATATTTGTCATGCTTGTTACATTTGAGGTATCCCACTTAGTAACATTTGCGTCGTTGAAACTCGTAGAACCAATGAACATACTATCGAGGTTAGTGAAACTTGCTGGTAAATAATCTGGTACAGTAAACTGTGTTTGCACATCACGGAAAGCACCAGCTGTGCTTATTACCTTAGTGGCGTTACCCCATGTAGCAACTTTCTGCAAGCAACTTTTTGTTCCAGAGCTACTGAAAGTAGTATAAGTCCCTGTCATCTTCAAAACATATTCAGTATTTGCCTTCGATGTGAAATATACTGTGGATTGATTACTGTATGTCTTCCCATCACCCACATCATTGATAGTCAACGTGCCAGTAAACCCACCCAACGGCGCAGCATTCAGCGAAGTAGTAGTTGGACAGTTCATGATGAACACAGCTGTCTGATTTTTGTTGACATTGTATTGTACTTCAGGGTCAGCAGGAGTGCCTAATCCAGGAACAATGGGAATATCTCCTGAACCATCATCAACCAATGAATCTACTAACCCAGCATTTACACCAGAATTAACACAAGGAATAACGCCATCAGCTAAAACCTGAGGGGTTTTGCTACTATTTGTTGCAACAAACCATTTACCAGACCCTGAATGAGAATACGCATGGTAATCCTTCCCATCAGTAGTAGAAACGGCACAATAACTACCAGTTTTGTTCAAAGCAAGTAAATTATTCGTATCTAACTGGATAGAAGAGCCAAAAGAAGCTCGTACTGCTCCACCTTGTAGAGTAACGCTGGAATCACTACTGAGACCGTATAAGGCATTCTCAGCAGTATGAATAGACTCTAATTGTTGCTTCGCCGCTTTATCCTGAGACCATGGAATGACGGCAAATACGGTCGCAGCGATAACACCACCAATAAGACCAATCACGATAATACCAACCAGGATAGAGGCAAGGTCAATCGCAGCGCGGGAGGATTTCAGAGCATTATGAAGTCTAAGCATGGGGAAACTTTCGAGTAAAATAAAAATTAGATACAAGCTAAAGAAGTAATTATTACGGCAGTTTTTCTATCACAACGTCATCAACAGTGAAATCAGCGGAAGTGTATGCTCTACCATAATTACTAAACGCAACTGTTCTACTTGTGGTAGCTTTGACTTCAAAACTCACCTGAGTCCATGTATTAGCTTTGGTAACAGGATCAGCTTTCATCACTGTCTTGTAATCGCTTCCAAACATTGAAACATTCATAGAAGAAACCGAAGTTCCTGAACGCCAATACACCCAAGCAGTCATACGATACTTCGCTCCGGTGACAATACCAGTGGAGGTATAAGAACGGTCAACAATCCCACCGTAATAATCATCAGCTTCACCTGTATCAAGATACCGCAACGCATATTTACTGGAAGCGTCATGCCCATTTGCAACGACCGTAATCGATTCAGCACTACGTTTAGCATTAAAGTAGGTAAAACCAGTGGCAGACTGGTTCTCAAAATCATATGATTTAACTAAAACCGCCGCAGGAAGCGCAGGAACAGTAGGAGCTGTAGGAGCTGTTGGAACATCCCCAACACCATCATCAACTCCTGTATCAACAGTTCCAGGAGTCTGAGAAGCATCACCAATAGGAGTATCTACTCCATTCACACAAGGTGTAGTTCCAGTATACTCAATAGGAGTTTTCTTACTATTCGTTGCACTGAACCATTTGTTTGAACCACTCTTCACATATGCGTGGTAATCTTTCCCACCAACCGCAGGAATGACACAGTAGCTACCCGTTTTATCTAAGGTCAGTAGGTTATTTGCATCTAACTGAGCGGAAGAGCCAAAAGAGGCTCGTGTAGCTCCACCTTGTAAAGCAACATTAGAGTCGCTGCTGAGACCGTATAAGGCATTCTCAGCAGTATGAATGGATTCTAATTGCTGTTTCGCTGCTTTGTCCTGAGACCAAGGAATAATAGCAAAAACAGTCGCAGCGATAACACCACCAATCAAACCAATCACGATAATACCAACCATGATAGAGGCAAGATCAATCGCGGCACGGGAAGATTTGAGAAGAGAGTACAGTTTATTCATGCGGGGTAATAACTTTCGAATAGAGATAGAAAACGGATACAGATTTACCATATTTGTTTGCTTTATGTGCAGTCTAAAGTTTTGCTCTAAAACAAAACTTATTATGGCGCAGGAGTCAAACTAATATTGAAAAAAGTTAACGTATAAGGAAGGTTTTGAGTTTGCACACTTTGATATGTTCTTAGCCAAACCTTAGTGCTTGTCTCAGTCGCAATAAAAGTTGAAGTAACAGTCGTGCGAGTTCCTAAACGGTCAATAATAGAACTGTAATTCATACCTGATTTAGCGTTAGCGTAAAGATTTAAAACCCCTGCATTATCTCCCCAACCATACTGTAAACCGCGAGTACCGTACAAGTTGGTTGTGAAGGTATACTTTTTACCAACTATGGTGGCAAATGTTTGCGTTACATCGCATCCAGTAATACTTTGCGAAACGGAAATAACCATGTTAGTATTAAGTTTGCTTTGCACAGTACAATTTTGAGAAGTCGGAGACCAAGAACCAAAACCATCAGCTGGGTTCATTATATATGGCTGACTTCCATCATTCACAACAGGCCCAGCAGGTTCTGTCGGAACATTTCCTGAACCATCATCTACCCCAATATCAACAGTTCCAGGAGCCTGCGTTCCAGAACCCACTGGAGTATCCGATTCGTTCACACAAGGAGTAGACCCTGCATATAGGGTTGCACTCTTCTGAGCGTTTGTAGCACTAAACCATTTACCAGAGCCGCTCTTCACATAGGCATGGTAATCCTTACCACCCGCAGCCGAGATAACGCAGTACCGTCCTGTCTTATCTAACGTAAGCAAATCATTTGCATTCAAGTGCATTGAAGAGCCAAAAGAGGCTCGTGCAGCTCCACCTTGTAAAGCAACATTAGAGTCGCTGCTGAGACCGTATAAGGCATTCTCAGCAGTATGAATAGACTCTAATTGTTGCTTCGCCGCTTTATCCTGAGACCAAGGAATAACAGCAAAAACAGTCGCAGCGATGACACCACCAATCAAACCAATCACGATAATACCAACCATGATAGAGGCAAGGTCAATAGCAGCGCGGGAGGATTTTAGAGCATTATGTATTCTAAGCATAAGGGGAGTAAGCTTTCGGGGATAAATAAGGATAAGACGAACCTTTATCAATACAAAGGTTCGTCTTATCCTTATCGGTCATATGCTCAATAAGCAACATCTGACGGATTACAATTGACTGTCAACAATCCTCTGCAACGCTTCCAAATGTTTTCCCCACGCTGTACGCCCCTCAGAAGTCATAGAAAGTAGAGTGCGGGGAGTTTTCCCAAAGAACTCCTTACGGACCCCCACAAGCCCAGCAGCCTCCAAAGAAGACACCTGCTTACTCAACGCAGAATCCGAAACCTGCAATGACTCACGAACCTCACGAAAACTCAACGTCCCCGTCTTCGCCAACATCGCAACAATAGAAAACCGAACCGGATTCACCAACTCCTCCGACAAATCCAACCGAGGATGTTGCACATTCACATCAGTCATCGCTTCACCTCAACCATCGCCGAAACAAACGTCACCAAAAATACTAAACCAGAAGTAATTGCAGTCAAAACAACAGAACCATGCGCGAAACCAACAACAGCAATCGCAGCAATATACGCAGCTGACCAAGCACCCATATACAGTTTCCACCGAGAACTAAAAGCAAAACCACGACGATCTTGCGTGCTAATGAGGAAGAACATCAGCAAGGCAAACCCACCTAACAGTGTGCCAGCATATGCCAATCCGAAACCTGTTCCCTCCATAAGAGACATTCCCAGCGTTCCAAACGAAGTAACCGCACCTAAACCTAACAAGAACGCCACATACGGCCATTTCGTTGCCTCATGTGTTTGCGTACTGAGCTGCTCAGCGGAATCCAGAAGCTTCTGTGCTTCTTGCGGTGTCAATTGCGTTGTACTCTCCATGATAACCTCCCAGTATCATTTTCTCTCTTCTACTTTCCTTATCGGCAAGTACTTGCTAAAAATGAAAGTAGGAAGAAAAAATCACACAGAAAAACGATACTTAGTCTTACCAGCATCCCAAATATGGTTCCCATCGCCTGCATCAGCAACACGAGAAGCCTTCACCAAACTATACGAAGCAGGAGCAATATCCCCAGCCTTGATAAACCCGAACGCCTCAAACATGCCAGCATCATCCACAGCGTTATCAACAACAGCAGTCACAGTGTCCAGCTCTAACATCTCCACAGCATGAGTCAACAACTCCGCAAAACCATTACCCGTATTACCACGAGCAGCAAATCGAACAACCTCGGCAGAGTGAGTATCAACATTAAGCGCAAGCACTGCCTGCATTACGCCCGCAGCATCCTGTAAACCATAGAACACATCAGCAGACACAGCACCCTGAATAGCATACGCATCTAAGAACTCACCAACCTGTGTTCGAGTCAGCTCAATAGGAGTTAGTTCACCAGAAGCAGCAGACTGCACAGCGCCCAGACGGGAAGCAATAGTATGCAGAACAGCTGCACGACAATTCATCCAATCATCCTCCCACACCTGCAACAACTCCACGCCCGCAGCACGAGCAGCAGTGAACTTACTCCGATGATACTCAGAACTCTTACCAGCCAGCTCACTATGCCAATACAAGCCATTGAACTCAACAGCAAACATCCTCTCAGGAACAAACAAATCAAGCTCCCTCGCAGATACGTTCTTGAGGACAGAGCGGTCAGACTGCTTCACAGTAAACCCAAGACCTGCGATGAACTCATACAAGTCCTTCTCAGGCTGGGAGATGAAGTTATACTTACGAGCAGCGCACTGAGGACAGCCATTACCATACACTCGGGAACCAACGGTAGCTTCCCACTCATGACTGCAAGTTGTACATAACCACCACACTAAGCGCTTGGAGCCTGAGGTAAAATCAGTCGGCTTCAAATCTTCGTTGAGAGTTGGATGAAACTCTTCAAGAAGGACAGGCTGCTGACTGGCAAAGTCATTAAAACCAATCAGAACTCTGTTGCCTGCACAATACGGACAATTCCTTCCTAAGAGCGCGCGAGAACCTACAGCTGCTTCCCACTCATGGGTACAGGGTCCAAGCCACCAAACCAGCTTATCTGAACCCTTAGACACATCAGTAGCCAGTAACTTCCCATTCTTCGTTGGGTGCCACTGAGTAGCTAGCTCATCTCCAATGTATCTTTCTTCTGCAGAATAATATCCGGCGCAATCAGGGCAACCAGTTCCTTTGCCTCGGCTTTTTGTACGGTTGATTACCGTAGCTCGCCATACATGGCCGTACTCATCCAACCACCAAACCTGTTTAGTATAACCAGCTGTCACATCAGTAGGCAGCAAGTTGCCATTCTTTATGGGATGCCACTGAGCTGCAAGGATAGGATGTGTTGTAGAAAGGTCATTGAATCCAATAAGAACTTGCTTGTTACGACAGATAGGGCAACTTGTATACTGTGTTTGCGATTGCTTTTGCCTGGAAGTATCATTGATTCTACCGCATACCTTAGCTTCCCATTCATGGCCGCAATTATCGTCAAACCACCAAACTACCCTATTAGAACCAGCTGTAAGTTCAGTAACTTTGATGTCAACGTTTTTGTTGGAATGAAATTGTGCAGCAAGAATGGGATGAGTAGTGGGTAAATCGTTGAACCCGATGAGAATAGTTTTATTGGAACAAACAGAACAAGCAGCTCCATTTACACGAGAGAAAACTCGCGCAACAAACTCATGGTTGCAATCATGTAGCAACCACCAAATTTTCTTATTAGAGCCAGCTGAAAGAGTAGATAGGTCTAACCCTGAATTTTTGGTCGGATGAACTTCCGCCAAGATAGATGCAGGGATGGGAATTGCCATATAGCTAGTATATCACACCTAGAGTGCAAAAACAAGTAAGTCCCTTTCATAATGTTATGAAAGGGACTTACTTGTTTCAGAGAACAACCTTTAGAAAGTTGCTACATTTTTGTTAGAGAGCACAACTGACACAGGTCTCGTCCTGTGTACCGTCTAGACCAATGTTGTTCACGCGGACATAGTACAGGGACTTGATTTCAGCATGTGGGTAACGCGCAAGCAATTCACCACGCTCATCCAGAGCCTTCGCAGAAGCTTTACCCTTACTGAAAGCGTAAAGAATGTTCTTAGTAACATCCTTTGTAGTAACGGAAGACTTGTAACCCAAGGTCAATGAAATTGCCTGGTCAACGAAGTACTGGATAACAGAGTTGACATCAATAACTTTCTTGGGGTCAATCTCGAACATGTTATGTCCAGAGTAGTACTCTTCGTTTCCTTCTGCGAACGCATTAGGAACATACACAGTTCCAAGCTTACCTTCACTGCGCTTCTCAATAAGAGTGAAGGTTGCAGGCAAAGTTGAAGGAGTAGAGTTGTTAACGTACGATATACTCCCAGTGGGGGGGACGGCCATTAAATTTTGGTTATATAGACCGTGCTCTGCAACCAAAGCTGCAAGAGCTTTCCACTCTTCTACACCAGGAACAAAGATATTGTTCTCAGCGAAGATAGCTTTGACCTTATCAGTCTGAGGACCGAAAGTGAACTGAGGGTTCACATACTTCTCAAAGAACTCACCACTTGCGTACTTGGACTTCCAGAAACCATCAAAGACAGCATTCTTTTCCTGAGCAATCAGGTTAGAAGTGCGCAGAGCATGGTAGAGGACAACGTAGAAGTAAGCACCTGTCAAGTCAAGGGACTCTTCATCACCGAAGTAGATGTGATGCTTAGCGAAGGCACCATGTAAGTTCATGGCCCCCAACCCTACGGCATGACTACGGCGGTTTCCTTCTGCTACTGTTGGTACAGCGTCAATATAGGACATATCTGAAACCTGAGTCAAGGTACGGATAGCAGCTTCAACTGTGACACCGAGGTCAGGTGACTCAATGGCCTTAGCAATGTTCAATGAACCAAGGTTGCAGGAGATGTCTTTACCAATCTGTTCGAAGGTCTGGTCATCGCGGATGATTGACTCTTCCTGAGGCTGAACAATCTCAACGCAGAGGTTGGACATGTTGATTTTACCTGGTACGTTGTTTCCACGGTTTACAGCATCTTCGAAGATGATGTATGGGTAACCTGATTCCATCTGGATTTCAGCCAGGGTGGAGAGGAAGTCACGTGGGTCAATGGACTTCTTGCGAATGCGGGGGTTCTCAACGGCTTCACGGTAAATGTCGCTGATGGTTAACCAGGCCATTTCCTTACCATATACCTGCTGGAGGTCGTAGGGAGAAAATAGGTACATTTTCTCACCTTTACGTGCAAGCTCAAAGGTGATGTCTGGAACGACAATTCCAAGTGAGAGAGTCTTGATTCGGATTTTCTCGTCAGCGTTTTCACGCTTGGTGTCGAGGAAGTCCATGATGTCAATGTGGTGAGCGTTGAGGTATACGGCTCCTGCTCCCTGGCGTGCGCCGAGCTGGTTTGCGTATGAGAAGGTGTCTTCCAGAAGTTTCATGATTGGAATAACACCTGATGCCTGGTTCTCAATCTTCTTGATTGGGTCACCTTTACCACGAACGTTGGTGAGGTTGAGGGCTACTCCACCTCCACGCTTTGACAGCTGTGCAGCAGAGTTGACTGCGCGCATGATGCTGTTGAGGTTGTCTTCTACGTTGAGGAGGAAGCAGGAGACGAGTTCTCCGCGCTGCTTCTTTCCTGCGTTGAGGAAGGTTGGGGTTGCTGGCTGGAAACGACCTGAAATCATTTCTTTTGCGAGCTTGGTTGCGAATGCTTCGTCACCGTCTGCGATGAAGAGTGCGGTTGCTGCTACGCGGTCTTCGAAGCGTTCAAGGTAGCGCTTACCGTCGAAGGTTTTGAGTGCATAGGAGTTGTAGAACTTGTAGGCTCCTACAAATGTTGCGAAACGGAACTTCTCTGCGTAGACATCTTTGAAGAGCTGCTTGACGAATGCGAAGTCGTACTTCTCGAGGAATTCACGCTCGTAGTAGTCTTCGTCAACGAGGAAGCGGATTTTCTCTTCCAGGTCAAGGGCGTTGTACATGTTTGGGTTGACGTGGTTGAGGAAGAACTGACGGGCAGCTTCTCGGTCTTTGTCATACTGTACGTACTGGGTGCCGTCTTCTGCGGTTCCCCATGTTTCTAGTGCTGCGTTGAGTGAGATGTAGTCTGAGCCTGCATCTTTCGCTTTGAGGGTGGAGTGTACTGTCTCCACACCTTCTGTTTGGCTAAAAGCACTCATTATGCTGTTACCTTTCTTGTGTTTTTCTCTGAAATTTCTTGGATTGCTTCTCGGTCTAATTCTATGAGGCGGAGGAGCATTCTGGTGTCTTTGTGGAACCCGGAGAGTTCAAATTTGTAGAGCAGCGGGACTTGGAGTTTGTGGGCGAGCACATCTCCTGAGACAGCGAATTCATCTCCGAAGTTGATGTTGCCTGCTCCGATGACTCCTACGCAGTGTTGGCGGCTGTCAGCGTTGGCAAGGAATTTCTTCACTTGGGGTGGGACGTGGCCGTTTTTGTCTGTTCCGTATGATGGGGCGATGAGTATGTAGTCTTTTGTGATGACTGGTTGTTCGCCTTGGATTGGGAGTCGGGTGCTACTGATTGGGGTGTTTGCCTGGTCTGCTTCGCTCGTCAATCGTGTGATGAAGCGATGTGTGTTCTCTGACACGTTTGAGAAGTAGACTAGGTGTAACATTTGGTTCCAGTGTAGACGATTCTGCCTGCCAAGCTCATTTTTTCAAGCTTGGCAGGCAGTTGGTTTTTGTTTGTAAAGTTTTAGTTAGACGTACTGAGCAATTTTCTCTGGACGGAATCCGCTCCAGTGATCTACAAGGTTTCCTACTGCGTCACGAACGAGGACGACTGGGGCTGCCATGTAGCCGAGTCCTTTTGCTTCTGCGAGTGCGTCTGCATCCTGTGTCAGGTCAGTGGTTTTGTATTCGGCACCTTTGGAGTCGAATGTACGCTTGGTTGCTGTGCACTGTACGCAAGCTGGTTTGGACAAAAGTTCTAAGACCATGATGTTTTTCTTTCTTCTATATCTTGGGGTAGTTTTGGTTCGCAACTACTGTATGTTGCGACTGGTTTTGTTTTCGTAGTGTTATGACTATCGTTCCGGTTTTTCATTTTTGACATGTTTCCCTGAGGATCGAAATGCGAGTTTCGACCTTTCTGGGAGGGGATCGTATTGCTGACCTGGGATAATAGTGAATTGCTCGAAAAATTAACTTTCTTGGAAACTTTTTTACGGTCTCGGAAAGACGATTTTTGAACGGTTTTATACCCTAACAGAGGTCCAGAATGGACGGCATTTTTCGCACTGAACTGCTTTTCTTCCAGCTGGGCGACATCAAACGTTCAGTATTCACGCAGCACACTATGGGGGAGGACAGCAGAAGCAGTGCAAGAACATGCAGGGAAAAGCAGGCAAATGAAAAGCAGGGTTGCTGACAACTAAGTCAGCAACCCTGCACCTATGATTCGTATTCTTCTATCGGTCAGGAAGCGTATTCTGGAACGATATTGTAGCTTTCTGTTTCTGCGAACAGGTCAACGAAGTCTTCTGGGAGTCCTCGCTTGAACGCATCAGTAATGGCATGATACTGCTCTTGACGGGCAGCGTACAGCATGACAGCATAACTACTGAGGTTCACTTCATCATCATAGTCAATGGTGGTGTGAGCGTTGAAGAGGATATCTTCTACCGCTTGTTCCAGTTCAGGGTATGTTCGCTCATCAATGCTCACATCGGTGATGCATTCCATTGAGAACATCCAGTGCACTGTGACAGTGAGCGTGAAGTGTGGTTCTGTCAGCTCATGCTTGTTGAGTCTGCTATTCCATTTGGTTGATGGATGTTTGATGGCAATACTGTCTTGCCAGTACCCGATGCTGGAGAGGAGCTGAACAACTTTGAGTACGAACAGTCCTGTCTTCTCTTCTTTGGGTGTGAAGCCTCGTAGGTCAGCAGCTGCGGGTTGTACCCAGTTTTTGATGGTGACAAGACTGTACGGCAGGTCTTCATCCGTATTGGTGATGCGGGAAGCCACTGCTGTCATCATCCGCTCATCTTTGACTTCGTTCCGTTTGAGACGACCGTTTTGGATGAGAGTGCTGGTGTTTGCTGCATACTCAGTTGCTGTTTTCTCCAACGTTGCAGCATCATCTAAGGTGAGAAGCTCATACAAGCCTTCTTTACCGTCGTATTCAGCATCCAATTCAATGAATGTTCGGAACTTCTGCTGATCTGTATCCCATTTGATGTTAAACCATGGCATCAAATCCCAGTCAGTTCCGACTCGAAGAGCAGTGAGTGCAATTGTTTCGTCATCCTTCATCATCTCATTATCGTAGCAGATGAATGGTTTGCAGAAACGTTTTTGATTACTTCTTGAACAGGTGTTTTTTGATGGCTTCGTTTACCATGTCTTCAAGCTCTTCCAGCCCAATGCCTTCCAAGCCTAACTCTTCAACAAGCTCTTCCAGAGGCTCAAAGATGTCAAGGTACATCCAGTCCTCAGTCCCTGAGATACCATATTTACCGTCAAAGTCTTCTGAGTCTGTCCACATGGCAAGGAAGAGTCTGATGAGGTAGTCTCGGAGGGTGATTTCCTCTGCCTGGTCTAAGAGGACTGTCTGGTCAAGGATGTTGTCTACTGTGAGTGGCATGGTCTTATTCCATCAATTCTGGCGCGTAGCCTTCGGGGAGTTCGTAGGTGATGACTGGTTTGGCTTCTAAACCTGACTCCTGGCGGAGAGCTTTATGGACAAGGTAGAAAACTTCATTCGTGTCCATTTGATGGCGCGAGGCAATAGGTTCAAGGATGTCTTCATCCTGCCAGCCACTGTTACCGAATGGGCGGATAGGTGAGAAGTTCTCCTCCTCATCCCAAACACGCAATGCCAGGTTCAGCATGTATTCACGAACAGTAAGCGGTTCACCTTCGGAGTTGGTGAGCTCTAACTGCTCATCAAGGATTGTTTCCACTGTTGGTGGGTACGGACTCATTGAAGTTCTCCTGAATACGGTTCGTATGATCTGTTCCAGTATACCAGATGTTTGCCATGTTGATACCAGTTGAGCTGTTAGTGACTATCTTGGCAAAGCCGATATGAGGACATTATGAGAGCAGATATTCAACAAGCTTTACGAGGGCGCACCTGGCTTCTTTTCTTCGGAGCGAACCGCGAGAAGAAGCGTTTAGAGCGATACTTACATCCAGATGAAGTTGTGCATGACATAGCCCCGTGTGACTTCGGTGAAACCGGTGGACGCTCTATTCTGGTTGCGACTGATGAGCGCGTTATGGCTATCAAAGACGGTTGGATTTTCCGCAACTCACAAGGTATGGGCTACGCTGACATCCGCAGTGTTGAAATTACAACAGGACTGATCTGGTCCAAGTTGGAGTTCCATGGTGAAGGTATGGAGTTTGAAGTTACGAAGATGGGGCGTTGGTCAGCTGACCACATTGTCCAGTTGATTCGTAGTCGCATTGGCTCCCGTTACGCCAGCTGGGAGAATCAGCGTCAACAGATGCTTGCACAGCAGAACGGCCAACAGGGGTCCCAGAACCAGCAAGGTTTCCAAGGACAGAATCAGAATCAGCAATTTGGCCAACAGCCTCAGAATCAGCAGTTCCAACAGCAGGGTGGTTTCCCAGCTACTGGTGCGATTCCTACTGTGGGTGGATTCAATCAGCATAACCAGTTACAGAACCAGCAACAAGTAGGCTTCTCCAATGGTTTCCCTGCAACAGGTTCTATTCCTGTCGTCCCGCAGCGTCCTCAGGAGGGGTTCCCAGCGGCTCCTGCTCCTACTATGCCAAAGCGCCCAGTTGTCCCTGTACCGCCTCAGGTTGAGGAGGGTGAATTCCTGGGCTTGGAGCACTTCGTAGCTGCTCAGAAGCCCGTACAGGCTGTCCCAGAGGCACCTAAGCGTAACCTCTTAGACCAACTGAAAGAATTGGATGAGTTGCACCGTAGTGGAGCTCTCACAGCTGAGGAATATGCATCAGCGAAACGACAACTACTTTCTTAACAAAAACTTGACATAGTAAAACGAAGAAGCGGTTACCTTTTCAGAGGTAACCGCTTCTTTCATGCATTCAATATCATTGGAACAAATACTAAGGAAATAATCAAAGCAATTATAAATCCCAGGTAATATTCAATATCATAAAACATATGACTATTCTTAGCATAGTCAGTATCAGATTGTCCTCCTTCTTCCCATCTGGTAGATTCTCTATCAATAGGTATTAACCGTATATAGAAGTAAGTTGACAATAAAACCAAAGGAAGTGGCACAACGATAATAAACCAAATTATCAACTGAGAATAGTGAGAACCTAAAATAAGCGCGAAAATCCCAGCCAACATACCTAATAGAATTCCCAATACGCCAATCATCATTGCATTAGCTTGTAAAGTTGCATGTCTCATAAATGGGTTAGATTCTTTAGAATAAAACTTCCGAACATTTTCACGGACCTCTGTTTTGGTTTGGCCTAAGCCTAGAAGCCTATTGACCCCCCAAAAACCCACAAAAGATATATTTTCTCCTAGCGTTGTTTTGTTCATCACTTTACTGCTTTCCTACACATAAAGCATGAAAGCAGTAAAAGCAGCCGAAGCAGCAATGGAGAACAAAAAGAGTAGACAGTTCTCTAAATCAGAAATAAAGTATACAGTATCAGCCAGGTCATCTTCGTCTGTGTCTTTGCTTTTTTGGTCTACAAAAAATGAACGAATAAAATACCAAGCAGATATCGCAAGAAGTGTAAGTGCCAACGTAAAAGCAAAAAATACAAGGATACTTTTCGAAGAAAATAGCAAGTAAGTACCTACTCCTAGAACTATGGCAGTGAGTATACTAGAAAAAAGAGCCGTAATTCCAACACTTGTTAACACATGAGACCTATCATACAATGTGGCTCTACCCAGCGTGTTTTCTTCTGTCGATTCTTTCCTTACCTCATCTGGGGTGCCTCCGCCTGGAAGAAGGGTACTACCCAAAGTAAAAGCTACAAATGTCAAGCTTGTACTAATTTTCTGATTCTTACGCATAGACTGACCTAGATTTCATATAGTTAGAGGTTAGAAGGTTTACATAAACAAAACTGTGATAGTAAACCAAGAAATAAACACAGATGCTACGAATGATAAATAATATTCAATATCATAAATCATAGTTGATAGAATTTCTTCTTTGTCAACTTCTTGCCCCGTCTTCTCCCACCTTCTAAATGCATACTCTGCTGGAATGATTCTTATATACAGATACAAGCCAGTCAGGGTGAAAGGCAGGGTAATCATACCCACAAACCAGGCCCAGTTAGATAATGAGTCACCAAAAAAAGGAAATACAAATATAAACCATGCAAATGCCATAGCTACACTCAGTAGAACAAAAGAAATAGCGTTTCCCTGTAACGAAGAAAAACGAGCGAGTGGAGTTGCTTTATCGGTGTAGGCTGTATCAATCTCATCTCTGATTTCTTTGTTCGTCTGTTTATAGAATAACACTTTGTATGACAACCACGTATTATAAAAGGTAATTTTCTTACCTAAAAAGGTTCTTTTCGTAAAAATATCTCGAGGACCAGTCAAAGCATACTTCAATATAGCATTCCATTCCTAATAGATATTACCCATAATTCTGCCACCATGCCAAATAACAGAATGCCCAGACTATGATTGCAGCTGTAACTAATTCAGCATCATAGATGTTATGGAACCATTTATACGTTGGGTTACTTAAATGAGGATGCTTTTTCCAACTACGAGCATAATAATCAGCGGGAACAGCTCGAAACGCGAGATAGACGCTCAATATGCCTAAGGGGACAAATGTTACCCATATAATCAAAATAACTACATGACGAACAGGTTCATTTGCATGAGGCAGTATGAGTAATCCCAATCCTCCAAAAAGAAACATCAAAACTACGCTACTCACCAAAAGGCCAGCCCACAACACATTTAACATATAGAAACGGTCGTCTGGTTTGCCTTTATTAGAATAAGCAATTTTTACTTCATTTTTTGTTTCCTTCAGGCTATCATCGGTACCAAAAGGAAGGATTAGACCCATGATAAATAAAAACCGTACGGTCAACCAACTAACAATTTTTTGTGACATAAAATAATCCGATTCAAAAGGCAGCAAATTGTTGACAATATAATTTGCCAAAGGTGCTATTAAGAGTTATCAATGTATTACCTGCAAGACCAACACCGTTCATTTTTATTATCGTCTTATCAGCTAAGTCAAACCTATCTTGATTGTATTTCTCTTTTGACAAAAAGAGTTTTTGTTTTTGGGCTCTTTCTGCCTGAAGAGCAGTTGAACGAACATTTCCAGCTGCTGTCTTAGATGATGATTTTATTACATATTTTGCAGTTTGTTTCGCAAATCTTTTAGTAGCATATTTGACTACAAGTTTAGATGTTGCTCCACCAACTCCAGGAATGGCCCCAGCAAAACCTGATGCAGCTCCCGCATAATCTCCTTCTGAAAGAGCTAAAGCTCCCGAACCCAGTGATAACACAGTCGAAGCAGCCATCAAAGGAGCTCCCAAAGGTGTCGCTATTAAGGCAAGACCAAGAACTCCGGTAATGGTAGAGGCTGTACTTAGTCCACCAGAGGTTATTTTTATACCCCCTAAACTGAATAGCCCAAGAGGGTCAGTGAACATAAATGGATTTCCAGATGCATAGCTATATCGATGATTCGTCAGGTCAACCAATGGGTCTGAACTCATAAAGTTACTGGTTGTAGCATCGTACCAACGAGCACGTAAATTGTAGAATCCTGTTGTTGGGTCCATCCATTCACCAGCATAACCAAATCGCGTTATTGAGTGAGTTGATTCAGTCGTTCCGGAACCTTCAAGTTTTCCATAAGCATCGTAATTATAAGCAGCTTTTTGACTACCTACATCATCCGTTGCAAGAACAACTGAGCCTAGCGCATCAGCATATAAGTAAGTAATCGCTTGGTTACTATGCTTTGTTTGAGCAAGTGGCGCTTCTCCTACTCCGTATACATACTCATAGTCAGAATCATCCAGAAGCTTCTGGGTTGAACCAGTATAATCCCAAATAAAGGTTTTTGCAGTGGAGCCAACTTTACGCTGGGAAAGTAAACCGTTCGTATCATACTGGTATTGAACTGATGTTGCACCCACTTTAGCGGTTACCAACTTGTCTGCCTGGGTGTACGTATATTGCTGAGTAGCTTGGCCTGAAGCATCTGTTGATTGTAGTCTGTTACCTCGTTGGTCGTAGTTGAAAGTTTCGCCGTTAGCAGCTGTCAACTGGTTACTCTGATTATAGGTTTGTGCGTTTCCAAGGTTAGAAAGAAGATTGCCTGAATTAGAGTAGCTGTACGCTCCTGACGTTGTTTGTTCTGAACTCACTCCTGACAAACGAGTTTTATTATCGTAAGTGTATGAGTTGTCTACAGTTTGTTCACTTGGTTCTTGTAGGGTTAGTGAGCTACTTGCTAATAACCCAGAGTTAGGGTTATAGTTGTAATCCTTATTCCACAAGTTGCCAATTGAATTACGCGTTTGCTGGCTATCAGCGTTGTATTCAAAGGTTTGGTTGACTCCATTAGGATATGTAAGCTCTGTGACCTGGTTATTGTTATCGTAGGTGTAATCAAAACGACCTACATCTGGGGTTTCTACGCTTTTCATATTACCAGCTTCATCATACGTATATGAAGCCATTTCCCCTGACGGGTATTGCAGGTTTGCAACTTGGTTTTTAGGAGTATAGGTGTAGTCAACTTCATCAGCAGGCTTAGAACCACGGCTGAGGACATTACTATTAGCATCATACGTATATGTGGTTGTGACACCATTGGTAGTTTCTGTTGCAATGTTATCATTCGCATCATATGTATAGCTTAGTATTGCATCAGAGTATTTTTCAGAAGCAACCTGGCCTGCATCGTATGAATAAGTTACTACTGTGTTATCTGGACGGGTAATTGTTTGTAGATTCTGCGCAGGCGTATAAGTGTATTTGGTTACCTTATTGTCAACATCAGTTGAGGTTGCAAGTTGCCCTGTTAATGTGTAGGTCCAACTTTTCTGTTTACCTTCTGTATCAGTGAAAGAAACTCTCTGGTTCACACTGTCGTAAGTAGTTGTTTCTACTGTGTTATTAGGATACGTTGTTGTCAGTATATTATTGTTTCCATCATATGTATATGATGTTTTTTGGCGTTGTGAGTCAATAGAAGTTACAGCTCTATTCAGAGAGTCATACGATGTTTCTGTTCTCACTTTACTTGGACTTATAGTGCGGATGAGATTGTTGTTTGCGTCATAATTGTAGCGAGTAGTATTGTTATTTGCGTCAGTTGATTGTGTAAGATTTCCTACTATGTCATATTCATAAAAGGTCGTATTATTTCGTTCATCAGTTGATGATACTATTTGGTTAAGGCCATTATATTCATAAGTGGCAGCATTGTTTTCGGCATCGACAGTTTTGATGACATTTCCAACTCCATCGTATTCGGTAGTTGTTACATTTCCATTGGCATCAGTTTGTTTGATAGGCTCATTGAGTGCGTTGTATTTAATACTTGTAACATTACCTTTACGGTCAGTGGTGGTGAGTGTGTTACCATTCCCGTCATAAGTAAAGTTCTCATCATATCCATTAGGATGCGTAATAGAAGTTAGGTTGCCTACTATGTCGTATATATAACTGGTAAGGTTATTGTCAGCATCAGTAGAAGTTTTGAGTTCACCTTCGGCAGTATATGTTCTGGTCGAAACTTTATTGTTTGCATCAGTGAGCGTAGTAGGCAGTCCCGCCGAATTGTACGCATACAATGTAATAGCCTGATTAGCGGAAGTTGATTTCTTTACCGTCCCGTCAGCATTAACTTCATATTTCGTGATGTTGCCGTTGAAGTCTTTGTGTTCTACTAAATTGCTTTTCGCATCGTACGAGTATGTTTGAGTTTTATTATCTGCATTGGTTTCGGAGAGTACATTATTTACATTATCGTAGGTGTATACTGTGACATTTCCGGCACGGTCTTTGAGCTGAGTTACATTTCCATTGACATCATAAGTCTTTTGGATAATTCCACCATCTGGGTAAGTAATGGTAGTAAGATTGTTCGCTGCATCAAACTCGTAGTATTCGTTATAAGAACCAGAGTAGTCGCGCTCATCTTCTGTACGATACACTTGGCCAAGCTCATTAAAGTACTGTTTTGTAATAGAACCGTTTGGATGAGTGACAATCGTTTGACCAGCTTTATACTCAATCTGCAAAACACCGTTGTTAGCATCTGTCTGATTGACTACACGCTGCTTATCATCGTATTCATTAGTAATGACACCGCCGTTTTGGTCTGTCATTGAGGTGACAGCATGAGTAGTATAAGTGTACTTGCGTGTTGCGTTATTCGCGTAGGTTATAGTCTTCAAATCACCACCAGTACTGTATGCATATTTGACTATTTTTCCACCATTGGTTTTTACGGAGGAAATAAAATTACTAGTATTCCATGCAAAAGTAAGAGACTGCCCTTTGCTGTTTGCTACCTTAGAGATTTTTCCACTGGTGTATGCGACAGTGATTTTGTTCCCATTGAGGTCCACAATTTCTGTCAACTGTCCTATTGTATTAAAATTGAAAGTAGTTGTTTTGTTTCTAATGAAAGAATAGCCAGTTGAAGTTTGAGATAGAGTAGCTTGCGTCTTTGCAGCAGATGTCCACAACCCACTGCTGTTTTTCACAAATGTTGAGACTGAACCGTTTTCCTGGGCAACTGCGAGAGTTGTAGCTGCCGAAAGATTAGTGCTGCCAACTGGTTTGATATTGAAATCATACTGATTATTCCAACCATATCCAAGACTGCCTTTACTACCTTTTTTACTCGCATTATAGTAACGGGTGAATTGCAATGGAATAGAGCTACCTATTTCAAGGTCATTTTGTTCCAACCAAAATTCTCCTGTGACAAGATTGATAGGGTCTCCACCGCATTTTTGAGTACAATTTTCAGACTTATTCGGTCCACCTGTTTGTTCAGTTCCATCAGATGTACGAGTTCCAGTTGTAGACCCAGAACTTGGCGAGAAAAATACAACCTCTTTCTGGATGTCGTACATCTCGCCGCCTGGATTGCTTGGGTCCAAAGGCAAGCCTTCATTTTGCTCACTCCAGCGACCTATGACGAATTTCAAGCCTTGTGCTTGTACTTCGGCATCAGTTAATCTGTCAGGATTAGTTGCGCATGTATCGCTAAACCAGCAAATTTGAAAAATTCTACCAGTACTAATACTCATAAAAGCTGAGTAATAGTACGTAGTTCTTTGATTAATTTCCACCACATTAGAGTGATTCTCATTACTCCATACATCTTCTATGCGGAATGTTCCACTCCACGGAAGCTGTTTTACTGTTACAGTATTACTGACTGCTTTGATTCCTGTGAGGTCGGCGTAGACTGAGTTTTTGTCAATGGAATCATCTTTATTTGCAAGTACTGATTTATACTGCTGAGAAGTGTCGTACGCGAAAGATGTTTTGCATTCTCTGCCAGTGTAGCTATTAACACAATAACCATTATCCTGAGGTCCTTCATCTACAATGTTACCTGTGTTAATATTGTAAAAGTAGATAGATAAGTCTTGTGTTACAGGCTGGTTGAGATTAGCTTTCAAATCAAATAAAGAACCCTCATCTACAACTGCATTATCAACGGAGGTTGTCAAAACCCAAGGCGAGTGAGATACTGTGGCAGTATTTGATTGTGTGACGATATTTTGAAGTTCAGAAAACTGGTTAGCTCCACTATCTGCGACGTAAGCGACATAAACCTTGTTATCTGCAAGGTTGATACTCAGATATCCCGTTTCGCAAGTTAGAGAATCACAAGTTTGCAGAATCTCTTTTGTTGTATCATCCACGATGTAGACAGACTTGCCTTCTGGAAGAGTTCCCTGACTCCCCATATACAGGTAGAACATATCCTCTGAGTCCGCTTCTTCCAAAGTGGTATAGAGGAAGATATAGGGGACATCATTGACAACCTGTACGGTAGCTGATGAGGTCTTTGCTGTTCGCGCAAAGAATGTCTTGTCGGATGTGTAATCTTGCTTTTTATACTCGTATGTACATGTAGTGCCAGTATCACAGGATACAACTGTCTTGTCTGTATTTTTATCTACAATACTTACCGTGTCATCTGATTTGCTAACATCTTCGTTAGTTGTTGCGGTAAGAGTTACTGTGTCTGCATTAGAATTTTTAGAAGTCTGGTCAGAAGTCAACTGTGTGCTGGTAACTTCAGGCGTTTGAGTCAACTTAGTTGTAGGTATATCTGGTGATTGGTCTACACTTTCCTCCGCATATGCTGGTTGAATATTCATACCAGTAATAAGTAGAACAGAAGCAATAAAAATACCGAAAGTGCGCATGAATAAATCCCCAATTATCTGCGTTTGATTCTTTTATCGGTTTTTACCTGAGAAAAAGCTGAAAATTATTTATTTCTTCTCAGGGATGACTTGCCTAAATACAAATCCAGTTTTCCATGTTCATAGTCCATCATTTGTTGGAAGGCCATATGAGTATTTCCTTCATCATCCTCATCTACACCATTCTTCCAATCAGATTCTATAATCATCCGTTCGTATACAGATGTGAACTTTTCATTACCACTGGCCAGATAAGGGATTTTGAATAAGCTGTCAAATATAAATTTCGCAGTATCCACTGGATACCTTCGGTAGACCTGCTTTTCTGCCTCGTCTAGAATAGCTTTTGTCTCTTCATAGCTTTCATATACGGTATCAGAAGAATCCAAGTTTTGAACGACCACTAGATTAGATTTTAGAAGTTTTCTCAATACAGAAAATCCAAGCTTTGCTTTCTCAACAAGAGTTGTCTGCGGATAATAATTTCCCACTAACTACGCAAAATCTACAAACGTCAAATCATACACATGCAGTTCGTAAATTATGTATTCCATGTATGAGTTTTCTATCACTAGATACTCCCAGCTTTATCTCTAGTCTCAGCAAGGCGCTTGTGAATTTCATCTATCAACTGCGCTTCAGGAAGAAGCTTCTCAAATATAGTTTTCCCAACCCCGATGTCCTCATAGAGGAGGTCTTGCAAATCCTCTATTTCAAGATACGGATACTGCTCTCCCCATTCTTCAATTGGAGCAGCAATGTAGAAAAGATATCCATTCCCAGTAATACCTATTGCTGTATTATCTCCTTCCCAATGGTTTTGAAACTCCAATGAGGAAAAAGGAAGCTTTTTTAATATCTTCTTGAGACTATCTATTTTTCCATCAACATAGGGATGCATCATGAGTCTTTCGTTTTAGTTAATTCTGGAATAACAACTTGCTTGTTTTTACTGCAGAGAAGCTCCCAGGTGAAGTTGATGTAACAAGCCAACGTTTATTGTCAGGAACTACTATTCGTGCATAATCTTCGTACTCATCTGAATCGTATTCAAGGTATTGGATAAGTTCTTTGGAACTAAAACTATGATAACTTTCTACAATCACACCTTTTACATCGGTGGTAAGAATAGTCATATTTTGCTTCCTTATGCGACCAATAATAGAGCGAATCTTTTTATTTGCTTTTTTACCCAAACGTTCTTTGCCCACTACTGGTTCACCAGTATGAACATCGTAAACATATGGCAAACCTACATGTATAGCATCTTTCTGCATGCACAAGAAATTGAATCTTTGCTCAGCAAAATGAGGAAGAGTTTCAAGAAAATCAACCGTTTTTGTTTTAGGAAGAGAAGCTACCCTGAACTTAGTTTCTACAAATTGAGATTGAGTTGGAACATCGATTGTGGGAATGATAAAAATTGAAGCTTCTTTTCTATCAGGCAATTCATTATCCCATTCCACATACCATGCCACTAAGTCTTGATATTGTTGAAGAAAAGGTAGCTGAATTATTTTCCCTTTTTCAGGAGCTTGATAATCAAATTCTTTTGTAATAACGTACAGGACAGTTTCCCACTGGTCTAACAGCAGCAAACCCGATTCAATTTCTTGTTCTATGGTTATGCCTGTGAAATTTGAAAACAAATCTATTCTTAGATAGGCTAAATACAGTTTAGCTGCGTAATGCTTTTGTAAAGTAACAGTTCTCAATTCTTGAATGGTCTCCAAGAGCGGCTTCTCATCATAGTGCTCGTGGTCAGCAGCTTCAACACTCTCATAGTAATGAGCTTCAAATCTGTCTGCCATCCCTTTGAAAGTAAAAGGTGGTTTAGATTTGTTTTCCTGTTTATATTTCCAGAGAAGCCAAAAATCTTCAATACGCTCTTTTAGTGTTAACACGTATCCCCCATTTGTTGTGTTACAAACGGTATCGGTTTTCGTTTGATTTTCATTCAAAAATAGAGTAGGGATACCAACCAGATATGTTGGTATCCCTACTCTATTTCACAGGAACGGGTTGTTGCGCAGTTCTTCTATCGCTTCTGTGATAGCTGGAACGTCTTCTTCGTCAATCCGAATCTGTTCCAGTGTTTCCACTGGGGTGAATGGATTGTCAATGTATTCCAGGAGGCTCTGTACGCGCTCCTGCTCGTAGTTTGGGATGCCAGGCAACGGGTAGACGGTCTGGCTGGGAAAACCCGCGTATTCGCCTGTGGAGACGTACACTTCATCTATCACGATAGTCTCATCAGATGAAGCCCACATGAAGACTTGGAACAGCCCTCCACCGTTTCGGTTCCTCCGCGCAATACCCAGAACTGAGGAGGGACCGAACTTTTTGTCAACAGCTTCGTCAAGCGTGCGTGCTTTGAGAATACCACTAAGATTGAAATGGTATTCTCGCAGCATCGGCAACACTTCACCCATATGCTTATGCCTTACCCAGCATACTCAGGAACTCATCAGGAGTGACAATGCGAACACCAAGGCTGGATGCCTTCTTCGCCTTGGAGGTTTCGCGCTCATCAGCAGGAGCAACCAGCAGTGTAGTCTTGGAGCTAACAGAGGAACCAGCAGTTCCGCCGTTGTCTTCAATCAGTTCCTTCGCTTCGTTACGGGAGTATCCAGGAACACCACCAGTGATGACAACGTTCTGGCCTGCAAGAAGCGCAGAACCTGCGGCAGCAGGAGCAGCAGCCTCTTCGGCAACGTCAGCGTTCAATGCCTCAAACCCGACTGCACGGTACTTCTCGATAAGGTTGCGACGAGTGTCCAGTCCTTCACGAATGAAGGCTGCCTTGTCCTTCACGCCTTCAACCTGCTGCATCTGCTCAACAGTAGCGTCCACAACCTTGTCAAAGGTCTTGAAGTGCAGAGCGAAGCGACGGCTGAATGTGCGTCCGAGGAATCGAACACCAAGGGAGCTAAGAACGCGGTTCAACGGCTGCTTCTTGGAACCCTGAATGTTGTCGTACAACTTCTGCGCAACAGTCTCACCAAGAACAACAGGCGTACCGTCCTGCTTGATACGACCCATCGGGAGGGAAGCAAGCTTTACAACGCTCAGACCGTACAGGTCAGTTGCATCCTGGATGTACTCTTCTTCCACAAGACGCTCAACAAGGGAGGTGGAGAGACCTTCAATGTCAAGGTGGTCACGGGAGACGGCGTGGATGATGCTGGTTGCAACAGCGCACTCAGGGTTCAGGCAGCGCCAGATGATGCTGCTTTCCGTGTCCAAGCCACTACCACAGTTCGGGCAGGTGGTCGGAGCAACGTACTGCGGCAGGTTCTTACCTTCACGAGCAAGCAGGTTGACGCTCACAATTTCAGGGATGATTTCGTTCGCCTTACGAACAAGAACCGTGTCCCCGATGCGAAGGTCAAGCTCAGCAATGAAGCGAGAGTTGTTCAGAGTCGCCTTTGCAACCTCAGTTTCAGCAAGCTCAACAGGCTGCAAGTTCGCAACGTAGGAAATAGCTCCTGTACGGCCCACGTTACGGGTGATGCCGAGAAGAACGGTCTCCTTGATTTCAGCTTCGTACTTGTAAGCGATAGCCCAGTACGGATGACGCTCACTGTTACCAAGCTGCTTGCGAAGGCTCACAGAGTCAACCTTCACGACAACACCGTCAGTCGGGAAGTCCAGACCATTTCGGATATCACCGAACTCGTTGACCTGCTCTTCAACCGTAGCAGTATCAAGCTTCGGGATGAGGGAAGCGGCGGTAATGAAGCCAAGCTGGCCAGCATCCTGAAGCTGCTTCGTGTAGGAGTCCTCTTCGGTCTCTGCACCAGAGTACGGAATGAAGTCATACACACCGAACGTCATGGTCAGACCTTCAAGGCGAGTAACGTCCTTAGACTGGATGGTTCCTGAGACAGCGTTGCGAGGGTTCTTGAACGGAGTGCGTCCCTGCTTAGCACGGAAAGTCTGAGCAGTTTCAAAGTGGGTGCGGGTGATGAACAGCTCACCACGAACTTCAAGCTCACCGTCGTAAGCAATGCTCTGCGGGAGTCCTTCAATGGTTGCCTGCTTTGCACGGGCAGTGACGTTCTGCCCTGTACGGGAGTCACCGCGGGTGGCAACCTGAACAAGCTTGCCCTTCTGGTAGAGAGCAACGATGGCAAGACCGTCAAGCTTCGGTTCCAGAAGCAGCTTCGCGGAGTGCAGTTCCATCTTGCCGATGAACTTGTTCAGCTCATCAGAGTTCTGAGCCTTCGCAAGGGAAAGCATACGAGAGCGGTGCTTGACATCCCCTGCCCCACCAGCAACACCAGCAGCAACTTCCTCAACGAGAGCAACATGCTCGTTCCAGCCGTACATCTCTCCGACTCGAGCCAGCTGTTCAACCAGAAGGTCGTACTGGTCATCAGTAAGCGGGGAGTCAGCACCGTCAACGTAGTAAGCCTTAGCAGCTTCCTTCGCCTTGTTCACGTCCTTGAGATAAGTCTCTCGCATGTCTGTAGTCATGGTTATATTGTACCATGAAGCACTGACAAAATCAAGGTTTAGCTGGTGAAGCAGTATGTGCTACCAGCGACTCCTTTGGTCGGAACTCGGGTGTTTTCGTTGGAGAAAAAGATGTCTCCACTTTGTGCTACTTTGCTCGCAGCAGTGTATGTTTGAGGGTATGGTGTGGAGGTGTCCGACTTCATGCAGATAGTCGCACTGGTGACATAGGATTTTGGAACGAAGTCCCCGTTGACAAGTTCCTGCATGCTGGTTGGGTAACGGTCGTTATCAGTGTAGAATGATTCCATACCGGTTGACAGTACGCGCAGCTGAGCTTTGGCTGTGTCAATGTTTGTGAGGCGAATCATGCCAACAATGGACACGATTGCGACACCACTGATGATAGCGGAAACGATCACACCGACCATTACGGATTGCAAATCCATGAGTCCTCGTGAGGACTTGAATATGTTGCGAAGCTTTAGCACGGTTCTCCTGGGACGTGAGAAAATAATATACGTAATGTATATCGGTTGTGAAGGAGAACTTTTACGCGCAAGTCACTGTCTGGGCAGCACGAAGTAATACATTGCAACGAAAGCCATAAACAATGTCCAGATGAGGAACAGCAAGTACGTGAAGAATAAAGTAGCTGTGAGCAGACCTTTACCGCCCAAACCATTCTTCTTGACTGTATGACGATGCCTATGTGCTGTGACAATCAGCGGGATAGCTGATAGTCCTGCAACGGGGAACATGAGGAACAACACAAGATAGTTGGCAACAGACCAGAAGACTAACCATTTAGTCAGTGTTGTTGCTTTCAAGCGAGGAGTGCGAGGAATCTGGTGGTACACAGGTGCAGGCTCATACACAGGAGTCTGCACAGCTGATGCTACATAGTTCGCAGCATCATTAGGGTTGAAGTTCGGGTTCTGAACAAGGTTCGCATAGTAACGAAGCATATCAGTACTCAGTTCAGTAGCTTCATCGGAGTTGAACACAACGTTGAAGATGTCAGCTAACCCGTTGACATTCGTAACATCATATCCAGGGTCAACAGTCTGAGTAACCGATGCTTCATTAGCGACAACAAGGGTGGCAAACATGTTCACATCTGAGGAGATGAAGTTCAGCTGCCAATCAACCAGCTGACGACGTAAATGAATTTCTCCACCATCGAACGGGTACCCATCGCGGAGAACAACATCATAGTCATCTCCAACTTCATTCAGAGTATAGACTCCTGAGCGTCTCCAATTTTTCGTGTCAACAAGAAGAGCATGGTTTTCCTGCACAACAATGTGGTCCATGTCTCCAATCTTCCCAGGAAGTTTCACGGAATGGAAGACATACATGTTCGGATACTGGGAAGCTAATCTTTCCAGCTCAGCGCCAACACGTTGTTCACCTTTAATTCCGGCTTCCAAAGCGTTGACATCATCCAGGTTAGCATGGTACAGTGATGCACCAGGCACACCAAAGACTCGTTGACTTGGGTCAATGGGAGTGTTATAGTAGAGCAGGTCAGCACCTGGACGAAGAGTGTACTGGGAGGAATGGGCAGCAGAGTACTGTCCATTCGGTGACATTCCACCAATGAAACTCATATGTTACATCTCCTCATACATTAGGTGTATATGTTCGGGAGTTTACCATACAATACATTGTATTGTCAAATACTTTTTATTAATGAAGAATGCAACCTCTTTCCTGAGGTTGCATTCTTCATTAATTTCGCTTTATACGCAAATGTTACTTAGCGAATGAACTTTGGATACTGGTCAGGTGTCAAAGCACTTCCCAGTTCAAAGTTTTGATGTCCTTGGTATTGGACGTTGGAAACTCTCCAACTGCTCAGGTTCTGACTGAACGTTGAAGCGTCTTTGAACATGTAGCTCATTTTCAATACGCTACTTGTGTTCCAACCGCTGATGTCTTGGTTGAAAGAGGCTGCACCAGTGAACATTGATTCAGTGGTAAGGACGTTACTGACATCCCAGTTATTCAAAGGTTGGTTGAACGCTTTTGCATTGTAGAACATGTTAGAAGTGTTACCGTTAGCAGTCATTACCCAGTCGTTCAAAGGCTGGTTAAATGAGTAAGCACTACTGAACATACTGGTCATGGTTGTTACTTTTACAGTACTCCATGTACCTATTGACTGATTGAATGCAGCAGCGTTGGCAAACATGTAGGACATGTCAGTAACTTTCGCTGTGTTCCACTTACTGATTGGCTGGTTGAAGTTTGTTCCCATGAACATTCCAGCCATGCTGGTAACTTTCGCTGTGTCCCAGTTGCCGATTGGCTGGTTGAAAGCAGTGTTACCATTGAACATGTTGCTCATGCTGGTAACGTTTGCGGTGTTCCATTTACTCAGGTCGCTGTTGTTTTGCGTTCCGTAGAAAGAGCTTCCCATGTCAGTGATGTTTGCAGTGTTCCAGGTGCTGACATCTTGTTTGAAATTTGTAGCATTCTGGAAAGCTTGGTTCAAACTGGTGACACTTGGTGGGATACTTGTTGGTACGCTGACAAGGTTTGAAGCATTGTTCAAGTTGATGTTTGTCAAACCTAATTTGGTTCCCCATTCATCAACAGAGCGAATGCAGGCTGAACCGTTGAAGCTGTCTGAGTTCAAGTTGTTCAACATCTTTACGACAGTTCCTTGAAGAACAGCAGTATATGTCGTTCCAGGGGTTACTGTTCTGACAGTGGCGTAATCGTTGTTGTAGTAACTGGTTCCACCTGGGGTGTCAATAACTCGACCATCAGCACCATAGTTTTCAACACGTCCATCATTCCATGTGATAGTACCACGAGGCTGGTACAGAGGAAGGGCAACTTTCGTAACACCTGTTGGACAGTTGATGGTGAACTTCATCAAATCACTCACGACAGGAGCTGGACCAATGTTGCCAGTATCGCTGCCATCGCTTGGAGTGTTGCCTGTACCGGTTCCAGAACCATCAGTAGGGTTTGTTCCCGTCCCGCCAGTTCCTGTGCCGTCTCCAGGATTGGTGGTTCCATCACCGGTGTTTCCACTACCATCTCCGCCGACACCGTTTCCTGTATCTGAAAGACAAGGTGCAGAGGTGGTGATGACTGGATTCTTTTTGTAGTTAGTTGCGGTGAAAATCTTTCCGCTATCTGAACGGGAGTAAGCATTGTAGTCTTGGCCATCCCCTGTGGCAACTACACAATATTTTTTAGGGTTTTGTACAAGTAGACCGTTCGCATCCAAACCGGCAGAGTTGGTGAATGTGGTTGAACCAACTCCACCTTTCAATGCAGCGTCTGGGGCAGCTGAAAGACCGTAGAGTGCATTTTCAGCAGTATGGATGGAAGCGAGTTGCTGTCTTGCAGCGTTATCCTGAGCCCATGGGATAACAGCAAAGATAGTGGCGGCGATGACACCACCAATGACACCGATCACGATGATACCCACCATGATTGATGCAAGGTCAAGAGCAGCTCGGGATGATTGCAAAACGCGTTGTAATCTGAGCATTAAGAAACTTTCGTAGGGGTTAGCTGGGAAGGAAGAGAATTCTTCTCAATAAGGATTATCTGCCTGAAATATCCCTAACAGGTGCCGCTAAACCTCAGTTGTTACATCATGGAGGACTTGGTTACTGATTTCAGACATAACTGCTTCAACCATTGGCACGCAAATACTGTTTCCAACTCGAGCCCATTGCTCACCAATAGGACCAACGAGCTTGTAATCATCAGGGTAACCAAACATGCGCAAACCTTCCAAAAGAGTCAGTTTACGGACCCCGTAAGAGCCATCTTCTCTTTGAGTTTGGATGAAGTACCGTCCAGATTTTTCACCTGCACTGAGGGTTGGATGAGTTCCTGAATCATGATAAATACGGTTCGGCTGCTTATGTGTCCGTGAGTGATGCGTGTTATCACCAATAGCGCCATTGAGCCGGAAGTTCTTGTTCCGGTATCCAACGAAACGCAAACCTGAACGCTTCTGAGTTGTGACATGCGCCTCATCAAGAAGGGTGAACTCAGGTTCACTAAGCCATTCAAAGTATTCATCCGGCTGCTGCTCCAACACATCTTTCATTGTTGTGCGAGGCTTGGTGATAACTTTATCAAAATCAAACGGTTCACCGTGCAGAGAACCTACGATGAGGATACGCTCACGGGATTGTGGGACTCCGAAGTCTAAAGCGTTCATGACTTTGGTTGAAACAGAGTAACCCAAGTCTTCTAAGGAACGAATGATGACTTCAAGAGTTCTTCCGCCGTCGTGTGTGGAGAGGTTACGAACGTTCTCTAAGAAAACAGCTTTCGGCTGCTTCTCAGCAAGGATGCGACAGATGTCAAAGAATAAGGTTCCTCGGGTGTCTTCAAACCCTTTCAAGAAACCTGCTCGGGAAAACGGCTGACATGGGAACCCTGCACACAGAATGTCAAAATCTGGTAACTGAGTAGGATCAATGTCAGTTACATCCCCATATGAGGAGTGGCCGAAATTAGCTTCATACACTTGTGCTGCATGTTTGTTGTTATCCGCTGAGTAGACACATTGGTAACCGTTGTGTTCAAGTCCGATACGGAAACCACCTAAACCTGCGCATAAATCAATGAAGGACCCCATGCATTCCCTATCGGGTTTAGATGAGGTCCTTCATGATGTAAAGACTTCCTAGCGAGAGGCTCTGTGTTAGTAGCGTAACGCCATCGGACGTTGTACGTAGCTGAGTTTCCCACTTGGCACTGAACGCTCTTCCTGGACAGGGATAGGAGCAGTAATAGGCATGACTGGTGAGATAGGAGCTGAACCGTCAGTGATGTGCTTAACATGAGGCTTCAAGCACATTGTAGCGAATGCTTTTACAGCAGCCCATGCAGGCTCTTTGATATCTTCAGCAGCTTTCATCTCCTGGCGAATCAACGTCATGACGTTATCCAGGGATGCTACCTTGTAACGACCATTCTCACTCCATGTGGAGACTTCATCGCGGGAGATGGCAAGGATGGCTTGCACTTTACGATTCGGGAACTGTTCTTGGTAGTAAGCAACTTTGGTGAACACGTTAGAGTCATCAACACGACGACCTTTGTGGCGCTTGTCCTTTGAAGCAGTGAGTACACCTTCTTTGTTCACTTTGTATGAAGTGTAACCAGAGTAGGCTTTGGTTTCGATGAGAATGATGCGATCTTTGTAGATCAGCACATGGTCAATCTCACCTGATTTGTTGTCAATGAATCCAACAGAGTGACATACGTACGCACCAGGAGTTTCAACCGCAAGAAGGTTGAGAATGTTACCGATAATTTCCTCCCCGAAGAACCCTTTCATATTGTTGAGGTTCCCAGAGGTTTTCGACAAGCTCGCCGCAGGCAAGCCATAAATTTTGTTGTCCGCAAGGCGGAGCTCGGCAATTTCTTGGCTTGTGTAGTAGCGGTTAAGCACCTTATGACACTGCTTCCTTGTTGTCGTTCATAGTGTATCCCTATCGGTCGTTACTGATGTTACTTCATTGTAAGAGTAAGTTTACTCTCATTGCCAGGAAAGGCTTAGAAATGCTCTTCGGCATCATCTGATTCAATTTGAGGTTCCTGTGGGGTCTCAGTAGAATCAGCAATAATCCCAGTTTCTTGCATATAGTCCAGTACCGCAGCAGCAGCTGTTGATGGAACTCCTAATGATTCAAAGCTCCCATCAACGAAAGTCAGTGTCATGGTAGATTCTTTGGAATCAATTTTGATTTTTATGACACTCGTCATGTCCAAGTAGATAAGTTGACCTGTCGTACCAACGTACGCAAGGAACTTCTGCTTACTCTTCTTACTCATCTTTTTCTCCTGTAACCCACTCGTCAACTTGCGATGTAGCTGGCTCGTTACTCTCTGCAACGTATTTTTCTAACACTTTACGTATCTGCTGTGCTGCGTGATATTCGTGCTCATCAGCGGTGGAAAATGAAAGTGTTTCCATCCCAATCGCATTATGGAAGGTTACTGAAACAGATTGGAACGGACGCTCTTCGTAGGAAATAATTTCAGAAACGTTCAGGAAATACAGTTTTCCTTTGCGTTCAAACTTGATGAATTCAGGATTAGTCTGCATTTAATGTCACCACATCCAGGGCTTCAAGGAACTTGTTCGTTGCATCTGTTCCAGCTTTCAGATATACCGTTGTCCTGTGGAGAAGGAAGATAGACCAGATACCTAAGTCTTCTTTTTGCTCAACACCCACAATATCTGCGAGCGATAGATACAACGGAGACATGGCGTTCCCGTTACCGTCTTCTACCACTTTGATGAACTGACTTGTCATAATGTATGGTTCCTTCCAAGTTGTTACTTTGTATCGGGTCTAACGATGTAGACCTTTGTTACTTGAGTTCTTTCTTGACTCGTGCAACCAGCTCGCCAACAGTTTTGAGCGCTTTCTCATCAAAGACATTGTTGAAGCCAAGGCGTTCTGCTTCCTTCACGCGACGATCCGCGTAACGAGCTTTACGAACTTCACCAGTCAATGATAGCTCACCGATGTATACACTGTTTTTTACTGGTGGCACATTGTAGAATGAGGAGATAAGAGCAGCTGCGATGGCAAGATCAATAGATGAGTCTTTGACAGTCACACCAGCAGTTGTAGAAACGTACACATCTTTGTCTCCGATTTTCAAACCAGCATACTTCTCCAAGATAGCTTGAATCATGAGGCTTCGAGCATGGTCTACACCTGAGGAAAGCTTACGTGGGTTCGGTAGTGGACTTGGTGTAACAAGTGCTTGCACTTCAATTGGAATTGCCCGCAAACCTTCTACCATAACACTGGTAGCGTACCCTGAGATATTGTCCTCATGAGGTGAAGTGAAGAATCCTGATGGGTCTGCAATCTCCTCTAAGCCCTCTTCTGTGTGCTGGAAAGTACCAATCTCATCCGTTGCTCCGTAACGGTTCTTAATGCCGCGCAGGAGGCGGAGAGGAGAGTCAGGAGAAGCTTCCAAGTAGAGCACAACGTCTACAAGGTGCTCTACGACACGAGGACCGGCGATGCTGTCACTCTTTGTCAAGTGTCCAATCATCAGTGTCGGGATATTCAACTGCTTTGCAAGCTGTGTGAACTTGTTTGCAACTTCTGTTACCTGGCTGGGTGAACCAATACGTCCATCGCTGCTGCTTGACAGCAGAGTCTGGATGGAGTCAACAATAACAAGGTCTGGGCGTAAGTCGTAAATAGCTTCTTCCGCTTTGTCAGCGTTGGATTCAGAGAGGATGTAGATGTTCTCACTGGTCGCACCAATTCGTTCTGAACGTGATGCAATCTGAGTATCATTTTCCTCACCTGAAATATACAGTACAGTTTTACCTTGCACTGCAACGCCTTGTGCTAATGCTCCCAGAATCGTACTTTTACCTGCTCCTGGGGCACCTGCGAGGAGCATAACTCCACCTGAAACAACCCCTCCTCCAAGAACACGGTCAAACTCACCAATACCTGTTTTGAGGCGGTCTTTTACAGCTTGTGATTCGATGTCTTTGATGCGTTTTGGGAAGTTACCCGTTGTTGCCTTACTGAGACGTTCAGCAGTAGCTGGTTTAATTTGCGCAACAGTGCTTGATGCTCCTGCAGTGGCGGCTGGTTTATCTGTTTCTTCAACAGTTCCCCATTCCTGGCATTTCTTGCATTGGCCTTGCCACTTTGGGTAGACTTCGCCACAGTTTGTACAAACGAATTGGGTTGTTTTTGCAGGCATAATATGTTTCTGTGTAGAGTGCTTTACGTATGATTATTCTACTGTTTATATCGGTTTAGCGCCTAAAACAGCAGGTTGTCATCAATTGCGAATGTACTGTCCTTCGGTCCCAGGCTCAATGAGTACAGGATTACCGGAACCATCGGTGACGAGTGTAGCTTTCTGCTCTTGGTCGTGGTACGAGACTGTTGTAGTACCGAACTTTCTATTGTTTGCAGAGTTATACTGGGTGTAGCATGATGAGTAGTGATTACTAAAACCATCATCAACAACATGGCAGTTCAGCTGACTCAGCTGTTCATCAGAAAGCTTTGCTTTGTATTTACTTTCTAATGTTTTACGGAGTTCACTGATGTTCTTCATGTAATCTTGTGATTCGAATTGAGTTTTTAGAATAGGTCGTTGCTCTTTCAAGGAAAGAGTAATTGCAACTGTTTCACCTTTATCATTCGTGTACAGAGTTGAACCATACGTCTCGTCATGCGCATCTTTGTTGGAGGTGAAGCAAGTGTGATGAGTTCTGCCTTTATAGCCTGAATAAGCGCGACAATCTAACTCTCGTACTTGCGCACTGGTAAGATTCATGTTGTATTTTTTGTTCAAACCATCTTTGACCGCGATGAAGGCATCTTTATAGTTATCAGGCAAAGCTGTTCCACCTGGTGTGTTTGGTTCCTCTGAACTTGCTGTCGCCCAGGCAAGGAATTTCGGAGCAACTACAATAGCGCATGTGATAAGTATCAGGATAACGACGACTGAAATTATAGTTCCAATCGCTGATCCAAAAGCTTCGCCAAATGTTGATCCATTCGGGTCACGAGGTTCAGGCTTGATAAGTATACGGCGTTTCATAATTGTCTCTTTAACTCTTTCTTCGTGTGTAGCTTGTGGTCGTTCATTAATTTTTACCATCTACTACGTTCAGTTCATACCGTCCAAAGCCAGCTGATATCAAATGTACTTTGTATTTATGGTCATTGACGTTTATAACTGTCGTACCATAACCATTCGCGGATTGTAGGTCTGACGCTGTATAGCAGTGAGTACTTCCAGAGGAGCTATCGTAGATAACTCGACAATTCAATTCGCTCATCTGCTCGTTAGAAAGTTTGATGTTGTTCTCTTTTTCCAAACTTGCTTGAAGCTTTTGAATCTTCTGAGCATATGAGTTACCCTCCTCGTTATTTTGCACTAAAGAAGGCTTGCCGTTCTGATCCGCGATCAAAGTAGCAGCAACAGTTTCACCATTGTCTTTGGTATATAGAGTGCTTCCGAACGTTTCACCTTTGTCAGCTGTGAGCTGAGCGTTGTCAGTGAAGCAGTCAGTTTGGATTCGGTAACGTGGTGCTGGTGAACTCATGCTATTGATGACTTGACGAGATTCGCAGTTGAGTTCACGGATTTGAGCAGAGGAGAATGTTGTATCGTATTTTGTTTCCAACTGCTCTTTAAGATGATCTGAGTTGGTCTTGTATGTGCTTTGTGCTTGTGTCGTGTCAACATGTCGGTTCATTACCAGTAAAGTAAGCCCTACTACTACGATCAAAGCGATGAAGCATACTCCAAGTGTTTTGAGAACTGATTTCATTAGTTACTCTCGGTCAGATATGCACCAGTTGATGCAGAGTGGAGCGTAACGGTAACAGTCTCACCTGACTCTTTCTTGTACTGAGTTGAACCATAGGATTCGTCAGAATTAGTTGCCCCTGAATAACAGCTCTGACCAAAGAAGTCATCCTTGCACAGCAGTTGAAGAGCTTGCTTATCACTGAACTGCACGTCATAAAGAGTTTTGAGTTCCGTTTTCAAGTTGATTACTCCTGTACGCTGTTCAGGTGTAATCTGACCTGATTCTCGTGCAGTGACAGCTTTGTTCGCTTCAGTGACATGGCCTTCAACAGTGGGCGTAATAGCTGCTCCTCCAAATGCAAGCGCTGCAACTACCAGTAAGGTTCCTGTAAGTTTCTTAGACATACATCAAGCGTAGCAAGGATGTGGTCAATGGGTCAGTTTTTCAGCGTCTTGCTAATTCTTGCTCAACAGAATGCAATATCCGATGCAAAGCTTGCTGTTCAAATAAAGTCCGGACACCATCATCTAACCGCTCTTGGCAATAAGAACGAATGGCCTGCAGTTGTGGAATCGTTTTACGAATAACGTCATTGTTTTTCATGTAACAGTTCCTAACGCTGAATACGTTCTAAGAAGTGGTCCACTTCTTCTAACTCATCTGCATAACGTGGCTCTAAACGTTCTTTCCACTCAGCTGGGAAAGCATCCACACCAAATTCCGCTCCAAGGAACATAGCTCCGAAAGCAGCAATGGAATCACTGTCTCCTGATGAATATACTAAACGACGCACAGCTTCAACTGGGTTAGCGCTAAGAGTATCAGCAGCGATAAGACCTAAGAGGAGAGCTTCCTCTGCCACCCATCCACCTCCGAAGAACTCACAGATGTCCTGTGAAGCTGATGAGGATTGAAACGCCGGAATGCTCGGTTTGATGAGGTCAATAAAGTGGAGCAACTCACTCAGACCAGCACGGTAAGAAGCGCTCCATGAGCCGGGTGCATCTGTTGTGCGTAGCAGTAAGTCATCTAATAGCTCACGGGTCTTCTGCTCCATCCAAGCAACATATGTGTTGGAACCAGAGTTGATTTCACCTTCGTAGATAGCTTTCACAGTCAACGCAGTGAGAACGCTTGAAGAGAGAGCCAGAGGATGACCGTGGGTTGTTTCCGATTGGATGATAGCAAGATTGATGATATCTTCCTCAGCAAGGGGAAGAAGCCCGAACCATCCTACTCGCATGTTCGCTCCGCAGCCTTTGGAGTCAGGGTTCACTCCTTCGCTACCGTCCATTTTCTCTTTGACAGTGCGGCGCTTCTGATGCTCATAAGAACGAAGAGCATTCATGCAAGTTAATCCTGGGGCACGATCATTGTCTGGATCATGAGCGAACTCTAAGAAGGAATCTGCAAAGTATGTGCGAATCTTTGCACGTTTTGTTTCGCTGAGTTGCAAGCCTTGCAAGGCGGTGAGGTCGTTCTCCGCTTCAAACATGATAGCGTACATCGCATATAACGACATCTGCGTGTCGTCTGTCACAACAGCATACTGTGGAAATTCTGGATACTCCGCAAGGATGGTTGGGTGATTTTTAAACTCTGGGTCTTTACCCCAAGAGTCTCCGTAAGCAAATCCATAGATTGCTCCTTTGATTTTCTCATTACCCATGATGTACCACCTTTCAGGAAAACATAGTTAGTATCGTACCACAGTATGCTGTTGCGACAGAAGTTGCGACGTTTTAGCTTTATACAGCTACTGGTTCTGCTGCCGCTGGTGCCGTTTCAGGTGCTGCTTCACCAGTGTATTTCTTCTGGTTTGGGCGACGGCGGTTTTTCATGATTTCAGATTGAACAGCAGGGTCCAGTTTGATGTCTTTCAAGCTCTGCCAGTGTTCGTATTCAGCTTGACGGCGAGCGGCTTCTGCTTGCTTTTCTTCTTCACGAAGAAGGCGACGATGTTCAAGTTCACCTGCGCGTTCAGCTTCACGAGCAGCATTACGGTCAGCGACAATTTTTTCTTGTTCAGCTTTACGATAGACGGTCTCACGAGCTTTAGCTGCACGACGTTCTGCTTCAACTTCTCCACGACGCTCACGAGCATCAAGTTCTTTCTTATCCCCTTGAAGGAAGTTTCCAAACACTTTACGCCCACCCATCATTGCTTGACGCATAGCCATGGAGCGTCCTGTCTGCAACAGTGAAGATTTCTGTCCTGTTGCAGCTTGGTGGGCTAATGCGAATGCAAGCACACCTGCACCAGCGACGATGACTGCTGTCATGAGGAGTTTGCGTTTACGAGCTTGTTCAGCTTCTTCCTCAGGAGTGTCAATTCTGTCACTTTTACGATACTCGGCAAGAGCTTTTTCGTATTCTTCTTGTTCAGCTCGAGCTGCTTCTAACTCAACGGTGGATTGCTGCAATCCGATAAGATTTTCTGTTTCAGCTTCGGAAGCTTGTTCGTACATGTTCCAAACAACCTCCTCTGCTTTTTCAGGCCCTTCTTCTTTTTCAGCCGTCTGTACTGTTTTCAAAGCATCTTTTTGCGATTGACGGTATGTTTGCGCAGCTTTGAGACGTTCTTCCAGCTCTTCTTTTTTCGCCAGGTCACCGCCTTCTTCTGCTCTTACGATGTCAGCTTTGAGTTCTGCTTGGCCAACTGGGCACGCATTGTATTCAAATTCTGCTGCTGCAACATCTTCTTGCTGCTGTGCAAGTTCTTTCTGCAAACGCTCATGCTTTTCTTTACGGATTTGGTCACGAGCGCCAACATTCTCCGTCTTATCTAAGCTTTCAGCATACTTTTCAGCATACTCTGCAACTTCGGATTGTTTCTTCTCATAACGAGTTTTCGTTACTTCTAAAGTCTTTGTGGAGTATTCAGAACAGCGGGTTCCAGGACGAGCACGGCACATGAAGGTTTCTCTTTCTCTTTGCTGGGAGTTATCTGCATATATCTATCGGGTACTGGATATTTTTTGTCCCTGAGTGGGTTACCACCGATAAAACCTTTTATCACCAGTGATACTCTATATTCTGTTAGGCTTTCTGAATGCCCTCATTCGTTAAAACAACTTCAACTCCGTCTTTGTACTCGGAGCTTCTCAAACGGATGAAGAAAGAAGACTTGCTTCATAAGCGTCCTTCGTTCTACATCACCCGTTTTATTCTCGTTTCAATTTTCTCAGTAGTCTTATGGGGTGGAGCAACAGCATTAGGTCTAACACATTCCTGGTGGTGGACTGCTATCCCAGTTGTTATGCTATTAGGTATCTGTGCAGCGCAGTTTGGCTTCATCGCCCATGAGACTTCTCATCGTCAGGTATTCCAGTCAAACAAACGAAACGACTTCTACGGTAGAGTTATCGCAAACCTTTTCGCTGGGCTTTCCTACGGGTTCTGGATGAAAAAGCATAACCAGCATCACGTAACACCAAACCAGATTCACAAAGACCCTGACATCCACATTCGAGTGTTAGCTTTCCGACCTGAGGATGTTGCTGCGAAGAAAGCTCCTGAGCGTTGGATTACACGTTACCAGGGCATTCTCTTTCCTGTGCTGCTAACTTTGACTGCTTTTGATTTACTCATGGATTCATTTGCAGCTGTGTTACGCAAGTCTTCTCCTGACAATCCTGTAAAATACCGTTTCGCAGAGTTCGCTATGATGATTGTTCGTCAAGGAATCCCAGTAGCTGTCTTCATGCTCTTATTCGGACCTATTTTCGGTGGAATTCTCTGGCTCATCTTCATGATGTCATTTGGACTGTTTATGGGTGGGGCTTTCGCTCCGAACCATAAAGGTATGCCTTTGGTTCCGCAAGATTCTAAGATAAGCTTCTTAGAGCGTCAGGTATTGACTTCTCGTAACGTGAAACCTTCCTGGTTGAAGGATAACCTCATGGGTGGTTTGAACTACCAGATTGAACATCACTTGTTCCCATCCATGCCGCGTCCTTCTTTGAAGCGTGCACGTGAGATTGTCATTGAGTTCTGCGCTGAAAAGAACATCCCTTACACTGAGAAGGGCTTGTTTGAGTCTTACGGGATTGTCATTGGGTATTTGAACAAGGTGGGTTTGTCCTCTAACACTGACCCGTTTGTTTGCCCTATGGTCGCTCAGCTTCGTCCTCGCTACTGAGCTGTTAACGAAGGAAGGGCTGGTAACTAACAATAGTTACCAGCCCTTCCTTTTTCCATGTTTAGAACATGGTGGAAAGAATGTCGTAGCCTTCCGTCCAGTTGCGTGCACGAGGACCGTCAAAGTCCTGGTTGTACGGCTGGTCGTAGACAACAACGTTTCGGCCTACGTCTCGTAGGTTCTTGATGTTCTTCGGCGAGTCGTCAATGTATACGTCAGCGACAACGTTGACTTTGTTGCTGACGAACATGATGTCTCGGTACGGAATGTTTGCCTCATCCAGGCTTACTGCTGTGTCGGTGAGGACACGTGCGTGCTGGCCGTGACGAACGAAACGTGAGGTGATGACGTAGATATGGAAGTCATGCTCGTTGTTGAGCTTCCAGAGCGCTTCTGAGACCCCTGCGTGCGGCGTGAGGCTACGGAACAGGCCGTTCTCTACTGCGTTGCAGTGGTACTCTTCAAACTTCTTCCTGTCACCCTTGATTCGGGTCCACGGGAAGTAGTCATAAGAGACCAGGGTCGGGAAGTGGGTCTGAATTTCCTCTTCTGTCATTCCTGCGAAGAACTCACTGTCTTCTTTGATGATGAACTCTTTGAGTCCGTTGAGGTACTCGAAGGAAGTATCATCGAGGTCTAATCCCAGAACGGGCATGCTGTGGTTCTCCTTTTCGTGTTGCTTTATAGGTCACAGCATACCGCGTTTTGGGGCCTCTGTCAAATGGTAGGTTGAACTTCTCTTTTTTCGGAGAGAAGTTCAACCCCTCCTGATCGTTTTAGTGGAGGGGTTGAACCTTTGCAGTGTTTTTACTTGTCTCCTAAGACAACACCTGCGGAACCGTGCTGGGTCTCGTTGAGAACCAGGGTAACGGCAGGAGTCTTGCCAGTAACAACTTCATCTGCATGTGCAGAGAAAGCGTTGACAAGGCCAGGGTTGGCTACTGCGGTAGCGCCAGCGATGAGGCCAGCGGCAAGGAAAGTAGCAGCGATCCCTGTGAGAGCGGTCCGATTTTTTGCAGCGAAAACTCGCATGATGTTGTGTCCTTTTCAATTAGGAGGGCGAGCCTTGTAGTGTGTGGCTACGTTTGAGCGGTTCACCCTAGTTGTGTTGTTTGTTGTGTAAGAACACTCTACCACATAACCACTGACAATTGCAAGAAAAAACCAGAAAAACTTTCTAGTAAAAACAGCCTCTGACCAGGGGTTTTCAAAGTTTGTGAAACTTTGTCGAAAAGATCAATGTACCTGTTGTGTACGTTGTAGGAGTCTCCAATTCCATACGGTTGAAGTCACAACAGAACCGAATAGTAGTGTGTTCAAGCGATGAGTATAAGGGAAAAATTAAGAGAAAGCAAGAAATCTTTTTCTGAGAGTCCTCACCCCTGTTTTCTCAGGTAAACACAGGACTTACGATAGAGTGAAACCTCAGCTGATGAACTACGGGGCTAAAAATCCTGCAGCGATTTCTCTCGAAGTGTCTTATCCCAGGACTCCCTCCGATAGAGATCGAGCTGAACAACGAAAACACTACTGATTGCAGTGTACGAATATATAGAAAGCTCTGCTGAGAGTAAACATCTCAGAACAGGAACAGAATGGACAGCTGTTCTTGGGTAAACGAGATGGGCCCACCGGTTGGTCACCGGGTGTAGTGAGACGCGTAAGCGAAGATGAACCATTCGAATGCCTCCCAAAAGGAGGGCTGGAAGATTTTCAACAGATCACCTGCAAAATTTTCCAGTTTGAAGTTGCTTGTAGTAAAGGCAGACCCGAATACAGCTCTGGACAATCACAGAATACACTTCAACATGGTATGCCCGGTCCTGGTTAGTATGAGAATACTAATGATAGCCTCCACATGGAGTGCAATGCGCAGTTTACAATAACGCTATCCCCTGAGTGAGAAGTTCCTTCTTGTTTTCAAAAGCTCCAACAGTTTTGTTTTCAAAAAGTTTGTCAAATACGTTTGACAGTAAAATTTCTCACTCAGGGGATATTGTGACGTTAAGATACAGGTTTTGTTAGACATCTACCCAACGACGCTCTCAGATGTTAACCTCCGAACAAATGTTAACAATTACTAAAATTTTGTCGGGTGTTAAAAAGTGACGTATCTGTTTGAGAGACGGGAGCCTCTGGAACCTGTTAACTAGTTAACAGGGGAACTTTTTCGAAAACCGAAAGTTTGTTCTAACTTTTACATATTTTCATTAGAACAAACTTTCTAATGAGTGCTTTCTACTATGCATTCACTGAGTATTGTATGCAGAAAACGTACAGCGAATTCAGAGACACCGATAATGGGGTACATGAGCGATATAACGAAGCTGTTCGTGCCAGTAACCCTAATCAATAAAATGATTTCATTCAATCTTTACGGGGTACAAGAATACACACTGACCTCCACTAAAGGAGGACCAGTACAGGATGCGTTAGGTGGAGTACTCTCATTTGCAGAAGCGAACCTCACAAACGCTCTATCTTTTGAAGCTGTCTTAGTGGATGTTGCACCTTCAACTGAACCCAGTGCCTGGCTTAAAGGTGACAGCGATGATGAAGATGCATTCCCACGAGGAACGAAGATAGCTGTCGTGAAGTTCACCATTACCAACAACAGTGACAAAGATGTAGACGTTTACGGTCTATATGTTAAAGCTTGGTTTGACCACAGCGAACGGTTAGCATCACCAGTTCTCCCTGTGGCACAAGCTCCTCATGTCAAAGCAGGCTATCCAGCATATTTGGTTGACTTATTTGAGATGAACGAAGACCAATGGATTCTTGCAGCAGGACATTCAATTACGTTCGCAGATTCGTTCTACATTGAAGGAGAAGGTGAACTCCTCAACGTCAATGTTATTGCACCTGACTGCTCAAAACAAGGAATGGATGAAGATAAATTCACCTCATCCAGCACATTTCAGTTAGCTACTTGATTTGTTCATTTCAGAAACGTAAATAGGAATCACTTTACACCACTTACCCATGATGCCCTTCGCCTTACGGACACGGGTATCATTCTTCTTACTGCGTTCTTTCATAACAATACAAGTAATGAACATCGTACGTTTCTTCCCCTTAGGGCGTTCTGTTGGATAATCATCGACCCAACCATCAGTAATGAGAATAGAGATATCTTTTCCCATTTCAGCAAGCTTCATATATCCTGGCTTCATTCTCGTTCCTCCACCAACAGGTAAGTCATCTAACAGTTTCAATGGGTTAGACACCATCTTCGTCTTACTCACTGCAACATCTACCGCGAACGCTTCAACATCTCTTCCTTGTACGTTCATGGATTTCATCATCTTGACTATCTCATCAAGGATGACTCGCAAGTTCCCTAAGTTTGAACCTGAAACGTCGACACCGATTCCAATGGTTGGTTTTGGAGCTTTCAACGCAGGGAACATAAACTCAGGCACTGGTTGACGACGTGAAGGCTTGTTTCGGACATATAAGAGCTTTCCTCGTACTGTTGCAGCTGCTGAAAGAAACACTCCTCGCAATTCCTGCTGCCATGGAACGGTTTTCGCTTTCAACCGCTTCTCAGCCCATGCCCCTAATGAGCTGTTTCCTTGTCCTGAACCGACACCAGGGTTTTCTTTCAACCAGTCTTGGATGTCACGAGCAATTGCTTTTGTCAGGTTCTCTTCTTCACTTTCACTCATTTCTGGAGCAGCGCCTGGTGGAAGTTCATACTCAGCAGGGTTTCCTGTTGAACTCCCACATTCTGGATGATCCCAGTAATCAGAATCTTCTATGTCCCCATCGGAATTTTGGTCAGACTCTCCACTTGGTTCACCAGTTCCCTGGCTATTTTCTTGCTGAGCTGGCTGTGGCTGTGATTCAGGCTGAGTTTTTGGGAAAGGTGAGACAGGTTTTTGGGGTGCCCCAGGAAACGGAGGAGCTGTCTGAACGCCAGAGTTTCCTGGTTGAGATTGATCCTGAGATTCAGACCCACCTTGCCCAGGAAAGGGTTGAGAACCAGCAGAACTTCCAGAGTCTCCTGTATTCCCTTCATCACCCGATTCGTCTGCATCACCTTCGGAAGATGATGCAGAGCTTGATTCGGAGGAATCTGGCCTGCCATCTTCATTTTGTTGTGTCTCGGAGGACTGACTCGCAGAACCATTCTGAGAATCATTTTGCTCTTGGTCGTCAGAAGGCTTTGAGGAGCTGTCTGAGGAAGGAGAACTTTGTTCCTCATCACCAGACTCGGATGAGTCGTCAGACTCCTCAGAACCCTGCTGAGCCTCTCCTGGACCTTGCTGAGAAGAATCATCCTCACCAGCATCTTCCTCTTGATTCTCATCAGAAGAAGTATCACGTTGCGGTTGTGGTTCCTGAGCAGTGCTTTGTTCTTTGATAGATGGGAAGAACTTCTCCAAATAATCTAAGTCTTCAAGCATCTTGTCATAGTATGGCGCAAAGATACCATGTTCTGGGTATTCCTTGAAAACGGAACGCTGTCCTTTGATAGCGTTCGCGGGTATGAGATGAGCGATATCATCATTGATTTCTAAATCAGCAGCAAGATTCGCTATTGCACCTTGGTTATAGCCAGCAGGAGCAGCATCCAGAGTCTCTGTCAGTTTATGGTGATTACGAAGAGGATGCCATATCTCATGATGGAGTATCCCAGTAGCGTAACTGCTACCTCGTCTCATCATTTCTTCAAAGTCAATGTATACACGCCAGTGTTCATCAATACTCATTGTTTTAGACCCTGTAACAGAGACAGGAACTAAGCGGTAGAAAGCTTTACGGAGATATGGTTGAGCCTGCTCATCGGAGACAGCATGGTACAGAATCACTCGGAAGAAATCCTCTTCCTCCTGAGTCAACTCAATTCGCGCTTGTGACATATGCTCTCTTTCCTTACTCTATATATCGTATCAAGAGTAAAGATTGTGCTGACCTCTCACTTGTGGTATATTGAAAATTATGAGAGACATGCAGCGGGAGTATGAAGAAAGCGTTCGAGCCATGACAGGCATTGTCAGTGGGCTTATTATTGCTGGTGGCTTCTGGTCAGCCCTTATCTTAGTGGGTTACATGCTCATGCATTGAGCCTATATTTGGGAGTGAAAAACCTATCACTTCCAGGACTCATGCATGACTGATACGACTATCGTTGAGACTGATGCTCCTGACAAAGAGCCAGTCCCATCTGAGGAAGAGCAAACCTTCTCAGATGAATTACAAGATGAAGCACAAAGTGGTGTATTCATTGGAAAATCGAAAAAGACCCAACGCTATATTTCTATAATTGAAATAGCGTTGGACACGAAAAACACGCCATTCTTACGAGCCAGTCCTGGAGTAGGTAAAACTGCGCTCATCAACGCTATCGCCCGTCGCCGTCGCATGCATCTACACACACTGTTAGGGTCAACAATGGACCCAACCGATGTTGGAGGTTTGCCAGCGACAAAGACGCTTCCAGATGGGGAAGTGGTAACTGTTTTCACCCAGTTGGAATGGTTCAAAGAGGTTGTTGATTTTGCGAAAGCCAACCCTCAGGGTGCCATCATCTTCATTGATGAAATTACAACAACCACGCCTCCTGTCCAAGCTGCTCTTCTGACATTCATTCAGGATCGTCGTATTGGAAAGTATAAGCTTCCTGATAATGTACTAATTATTGCAGCAGGTAACCCTCCTGAGGAAGCTGCTGATGGTTGGCAGCTCGCTCCTCCAACAGCGAACCGTCTCATTCACATTGATTACCAGCCTTCCATTCCTGACTGGTTTGCAGGTATGAGAGTTGCGTGGAATAACCCGGAAGTTACTCAACGTGAACTTAATCAGAGGTCCTTTATTGTTGGGTTCCTGACTGCGAATAAGAAATACATCAACGATATGCCTTCGGACCCTGATGAAGCTTCCCAAGCTTGGCCTTCCATGCGTTCATGGGATAACGCAGCACAAATGTTAGGTCGTGTAGAAGGCGGAGACATGATTCTTGCCCGACAAATTGCTACCGCAGCTGTTGGTAAAAAAGTAGGCGACGAATACATTGACTGGATTGAAGCGTTACTGAAAAACCCTGTACCAGATTACGCTGACATTATCAACGACCCATACAGCATTGGATGGAACATGTTCGGTGCAGACGCTCTGTACCTTATCATGTCTCTTGTCGTGGATTACGTAGAGGATGAAAACTTTGAAGCAACAATGAAAGTGTTTGAAGCTGCTCTTCAGTCTCGTAAACCTGATGTTATCGCTTCTCTTATTGTTCCGTTGAAAAATGCCTTAGAGTCTCTCCCTGAGTACCAGCAGAATAAACAATACTATCTTGATACTCTAACAGAGTATGGAGCATCGCTTTTCACCAAGCTTCGCTAACATCTTCCGATAGTTTTCATCATGACTCAGACACCGAAAAACATCAGAGAACTTGCTGCTCAGTTAGTTGAGTATGAAAACACCATCAGACAACTGAACAAGAAAAACAAAGCCTTACAGATGATGTTAGATAATGGCCGTCAGAAGGCAGTCATTATGCATGCACGTTCAACGAAAAAATCTTCTTTTACGAACTATGAAGTGAAGCAGATGTCTAAGGATATTTTGGATGTTTTGGAGAAGAAGCCACTGTTGAAGTGAATTGCCTAAGGATTATGGTTCCAAGATTTTTATTCTAGGAATTCCATGAAAAAGGGACTCTCACATGAGAGTCCCTTTTTCATTATAGGAATGGATTTACTGGACGCGTTTGCACCTGTTCAACCCACTCAATGGGATGTGGTCGATATGTGCGAGTTAGCTTTCCAGCTTCAAACTCTTTCAATGAGAACTGTCGTAAATTCTCAAAGTGTTCAGCATTGATGATTTCAGTTGCTACGATAAGTGAGAACGTAGTATCTGGGAACTGAATGGAAAGTTCTTTCAAATCTTCGTCTACAGGCCGGCGAGTTCCCCATTCTCCGTTGATGAGAACAACACTGGTTCCTTCTGTAATGAATGGGTCAGATGTATGGGTGTTGATGTTCTTCCCATGTATAACAATTTTCTGCAAAGCATCCCAGTAGACGTACGCTTCATCATTAGAAGTGGTGTCAGGAACAGTTACTTTGTAATGCATATCGTTTTCAAGCTTTCAGTGCTGGCATGAATAAAGCCAGTGAGTGGTTTGGTCTCACTGGCTTTATCGGAGTCAGAAGCGGCAAGATGACCACAGAATATTTCTGAGCGTTACCGCATATATGGTTGAGTGTAACCTTCTGCGCTTTTCTGACTCTGGCAGTTTCCTGCTTCGGGTATTGGTATCGGCTTAGGCTGCGTCAAGAGCAACAAGTGTTGGATTTGCTACCTGGTTGAAGTAATCAATTGACTGCTGCAATGCAGGGAACTTCGCTTCTAAACTGCGATGTTTACGAGTGTTGATTTCCAGAACTGTTTCACCCTTCCATCCTTGCGCATTTAACAGTTCGTACACTTCACGAATAGGCATGTCTCCTTGGCCTGGGAGGAGGTGCTCATCGGCAATGGAATCCCCTTTGGACCTGGTGCGAATTTTACCGTCTGTAAGGTGGATGATGCGAACCTTAGAGTGGTATTTTTTGAAGAAGTCCAGAACATCCATACCGGAAAGAGATGCATGGGAGAAGTCGAAGGTAAGGTTGTCAACAGTCTCGCTGGTTTCTTCCCATGATGGTCCATACATTTCACGAGACTGATTCTTTACAGCCCATGGGAACATGTTCTCGACTGCGATGTCTACAAAACTATCGTTGTTGAGCTGGTTCACATGCTCTAAGAAGGAAGAGCTGTATGCGGTTCTCTTGAAAGGCGGATGAACAACAACACTTGTGGCTCCTACTTCTTCGGCAAATTCTACAGAGCGGTTGAGCTTCTGTCCTGGATGCATTCCCCATACGAATGTGCAGAGAATCAATGTTGGAGCATGCACTGAGGTGACTGGAATTTGGTATTTTTGAATCAGGTTTTTGATATGGTCAACATCTTTGATGTCTTTACCTGGTGCGATCATGAGCTCTACCCCGCCGTAGCCAAGTTGAGAAGCTGCGCGGAAGGCAGCTTCTGCCTGTAATGGCTGTACGGATGAGGTTGATAAGCTGAGAGAGCGGGTCATAGAAGATGAAACTTTCTGTGTTTGTATACGTATACGGAGTTAACCATAGGGCATTATCGGTGATTCCGTTATTAAGTAATATTTTTCAACGTTAGAAAGCTCTCCTGTTTTCGTCATCTTGACTAAAAATGAGCCTATAAAGGTAGATGTGCTACGATAGGGAAATAGAAAGGTGTAATTATGCTGACATTGGATGAGATTCTCAAAGCAACAACCTTCGCTGACCTATTTGCAGAAGGAACAAAGAAAGAGCTGCGCAAGCTTCTAAAAAACACTCATCCAGACTTGCACCCAAATGACAAAGCAAAAGCTGAGAAAGCATTTGTCCACGTCAACACTATCTGGGCTTTGAAAGACAAGCCTTCTGGTACTAAGCATACAGATGCTAAGGAAACACTCCGTGAGGATACTATCCTGACGAAGAAGCATGAGTATACTGTCAAGCTCCGCCGTACAGCTAACGGGGTGAACACATACGATGCAGTCTACGATGGTACTCAAAAAGCGAACCTGTTGATTGCGACACACCCAAAAATTGGCGCAGCTCTTTTGGATGGTACTCGCAATCTGAAACAAATCAAAACCAACATTCCAGACCAGTATCTTGAATTCTTCCCAGAGACTCTGGATGCATTCCATATCCCACAGCCGAACGGACAGAAGCTTTCAGGTGTAGCTCAGCCTTCAACGAAGACATTCTACAGCCTGCGTGAAGTCATTGAGGACTACTCCAAAGGTATTGACCAGAAGGATGTTGCTTGGATGTACCGACGCATGCTGGTCGCCATCGGAAACACTCATGATGCAGGATTCGCTCATGGTGCACCGAACCTAGATGCATTCCTCATCGAACCTGAAACACATGCTCTTGTCCTCACGAACTGGCAGTTCTCAAAAGAGCTGGACCAGAACATCAACATGGTTACTCCTGACCTCAAAGAGTTCTACGAGACTGACCGTGAGATGACAAAGAAGAAAGACCTTCGCATTCTATCCGAGGCCGCCTTCCAACTACTTCATCCAGGCAGCACGAAGCGCATCCGCGCCTTTTTCAATGGTATGCGTCGTTACCCAACCAATGATGCTCGTGCGGCTTTGGGTGAATTTGATGCGCTACTGAAAGAGCTGTGGGGTGAACGTGACTTCCACGCATTCCGCATGCGTCGTCCACCAGTGCAGTAATAGTAATAGTTGCATGAGCAGATAATACCTGCTATGCTGACACACATGAGTAAGGTAAACATCATCCGAAGCTTGGTCATCGCCGTCCCGCTGCTTGCCGTGACGTTGACTGGCTGCACTTCTACCATCAACGACCCTGCCCCGTCAGCTACGGCTTCTCAGAGCGCCACTACAACGAAGAGTGCTACGCCGAAGCCTTCTGCTTCCGCTACGAAGGCTGCTTCGGATGGTAAGAGTGTTCAGGCTATTCTGGACACTCTTACGGTCACTCCTGCTGTCTCAAAGAACGCTGCTGGTCAGGGTTATGAGCGCGATTACTTCAAGCACTGGGTTTCTGAGAATGATACTGGTTGTGACACTCGTGTTGCCGTCCTAATTCGGGACAGTAAGACGAAGCCTGTCATGAGTGGTTGCAAAGTCGTTTCAGGTGACTGGATTTCTGCCTACGATGATAAGGAATACCAGAAGCCTGGTGGCATGGACATTGACCACATGGTTCCGCTGTCTGAGGCTTGGCAGTCAGGTGCTCTTGACTGGGATGCTGCAACCCGTCAGGCGTACGCTAACGACCTCGGTTACAACTACGGCCTGGTTCCCGTCTCCGCTCACTCCAACCGCTCTAAGAGCGACCAGGACCCTACTACGTGGAAGCCTGACACCGATGCCTGTGTCTACGTTGGTCACTGGACGATGGTGAAGTATCGTTGGAATCTGACGATTGACCAGGCAGAGAAGGATTCCATTGAACAGGTTCTGACGTTCTGTGCAGACAACTACTCTGTTCCTGTTTCTGAAAAGGCTCAGGTCAACAAGGTCTCTGACACTCCTGCCCAGGCAACCCCTGAGGTTGAGTCAGGGCCTGAGCAGATTCCAAGTACTTCACCTATCCCTGCTGAGTCCGTTCCTGCAACTGACCAGGCTCCCGCAGCTCCTGTCCCCGCAGGCGACCCGCAGTTCGGAACCTGTGGTGAAGCTAACGCTAACGGATACGGTCCGTATGTGAAGGGCACCGACCCTGAGTATGCTTGGTACCAGGACCGTGACGGCGACGGTTCTGTTTGTGAGAAGTAAACTCTCCACACAATAAACGTGAGGCCCAACCTAAATTTAGGTTGGGCCTCACGTTTGGTTAAGAACTCTTTTTCAGTTTCTTCAACCGTTTCTTCTCTTTACGGAACGACTCCATGTAGATTCCTGCATCTACCATTCTATGTGAGGCAGGAATGAGAGCGCGTCGGTTCTTTTTACTGGCAGCTTTCTCTGCGTCAGCTTTGCCAGCAAGAATCAACCGACGAATCTCCGCGTATCGTTTTGTTTTTCTCGAACTCATGCGAGACTCCTTTGTTTACCTTCTGTTAACTATTCTAACACATGGAACAGAACTTGACAAACAGTTGTTGATGTAGGATAATAGTATTACAACGAAAGGCAATGATGAGTACGCTTCTTGACGAAGAAATTGAAACTATCTTCAAAACCACTGACTCTGATGACCATGAGCGTTTCGCGCATTACTTCCGCAAGGATGACATTGAGCGAGCTTATTTTGATGGCGCGGAGATTACTGCTCTCTGTGGGAAGAAGGACATCCCCACCAGAGATTTCACGAAGTTCCCTGTATGCCCTGAATGTAAAGAAGTCATGGAAGGACTGAGCGATTGAGTGAAAACACTGTGAACAAGAATGATGTGCTTGACCCGGCTGCAGCGAATGCCTACTACGAAGGTGCTACCGCTGCCATTGCCGCACTGAAAGATGCTTCGTAAGTCACAAAAAGCTAATGCAGAAAACCCAGCATATTTGCTGGGTTTTCTGCATTAGGGGGTGCAAAATACTCTTGCACCCCTAATTTATTTGTTTACTTTTTTACCCAAGTTCGAGTACCTTTGTCAGTTGGAGGAAGGGTTTCTCCCTTATCCATTTTAGCAGTATTCCCAGTGAGTTGTCCTGTTCTTTTAACCTCCTGGTAGATTCCTGCCGTAGGAGCTTTTTCTCCTGGCTTTCTTCCAGTCATATAATCACCTCCTTACTTATCTAAATCATTGTCTGCTCTTTTAGCTATTTTGTCGTCTCCTTCTTTCAAAGAGACAGGCCAAATATATGGTAGGTCATCTGCAATGCCAGGAAAATGCTCAGCATATAATTCTGGAGCTTTTCTCAGTAGATTAGACTTGTGTGCCAGATGGAACTCTGGATCACAGTACCATTCAGGATAGGTGTATTCATGCTTGCGATAAAGCTCTAATTCTTCCGGAGAAAAGAAAGCTTGGCTCTTTGGCCAACATGTATCATGATATCCTCGGACTTCTGTCCATTCTCTGCAGATGGCTTCTTGATATTCCAATAAGGCAAGTTCATGGCCTTCCCACATGCGCGAAGCTGGATGTTTTGACCAGCCTCCATGCAGTCCGCCACCAACTAGTAAAGATTTCAAAATTTGAAGATTCTCTACACGTTGCTACACTTACCCAGCCTTTGCCTATCGAGTACAGCAGCACTCATAGCAAAATCTTCATAGGGAAGAAAGGTCTGGATGATAATCACCTCCTAATATAACGTTAGGTTCGTATCCTAACGAAGTAATAAATAATCTCATACGCTCATTTTCAGAACGTAATTGTTCGTACAAATGTTTTCTTTTGACATTTTCGGACCTACTAACAATTTCCAAATGTTCAGGATTGCAACATCTGGTTACCCTACATAAATGATCTAATGTGTCTTCTTTATGTAGGGTAACTTTATTATAGTACTCATATGACCAACGATGGGCCATATAGCTTTTTCCGGCATACCGAAGCTGTCCGTAGCCGCCTTCTCCTGTTTCAGCTACGTAGTTTTTCCCACTTCCCGCACCTATCCATCTCCAACACCCATTCTCATCTTCTTGAATATTTTTATTAAAACGCTGAAGGATAGTTTCGTTCGTTACAATTTGTCGCAACTCGCCATGTCTTGTTAGTTGAGCCCAATGAGAATTGCATAGACCTTTTGCTACAGGTTTGCGGTCGCATGCAGGCCCATAGCAAATAGTAGGCTTGGAAATTTTGGGTTTAGCCTTTTTCGCCCTACGTTCTTTATCGTAATGACGTTGGCACAATTTTTTAGTTTTGGCAGTAGCTTTACAGTCTGTAGCTGAACAAAGATTATTTTTTAGATATTCAGAAGGCGACTTGATAGGGCTAAAAGGCCGTCCAGCTCTCAGTTGAGAATAATGACCCTTACAAACTTGCTTAGCAATAACTTCCTTATTACAAAAATCTAATGAACATATCATAAGCTACTCTTTTCATTAATATATTGTATCATATTTCACAAAAAAGTAGCTGCGGATAGTACAACACGCAAATCCAAGCTGGTGCAGAAAGCTCCTGAAATCTACAAACCAATCTTCGGTTTTGACATCCCAGATGACTTAGAGTACATCTGGCCTGGACCTTCCTTAGAGGAAGCGAAGCTGGTACAAGAACCAGTTGTTATAGCATAGATTTTTTACTGATAACTTCAAAGTTGGATACAGAGGAAATAAGACTTACTGAACCTGGGTCTTCCCAGTAATTGAAATACCTGGTGATGCCGTTTTTGCTATATACGACATTATCAGGTATTTCTTTTGATACCTGAGGCGCATCTTCATCTTCATCCTCTATGATAGAGTTTGCGATATAAGTGCCAGGCTTTACACGGAGCTCATACAGGTAAAAAGGTCGCTTGTCCCATTCTTCAGCGTACAGACGTGAAGCTCGCATTTCGGAAGCAGTTTTTGTACCGAAGTGCGCTAATGGAAATCCACCAATGGGGTCTTCTTTACTGATATCTTCAACCCAATTTGCATTCTGAGTGGAATGGTACCAAACTTCTTTTTCAACATTGCGCTTATCCAGCATTCTCAGACCTTGGTCATTGATAAACGTTCCTTCATCACCTGGAATAATTGAAGTTCCGCAGCGTGAACACACATGGGACACGCTTCCTTTCATCAACTGTTCTGATACAGCTTCATAAGAGGCAAAATTTTGACATTTATGACATTGAATTCCTGTGCGACCGGCAGGCGCGATATACCAAGGCTCGTCTGCACCATTGTAATACAACTTGGTAGGCTTGTATGCACGAGGATTTTCCTCATCATACGGTAAACGTTTGTATGCATCTTTCTTGGGTGTTTTAGAGATACCGAAGAAAGAACTCAACATTTCACTGAGACGGCGCTTTTCTTTTTCCTCATCGCTCATAAAAACTTGTTGAGCTTCTGTTGTCAGCTCAGGAGCAAAATTTCTTTGATAGCGAAGGCGGTTTCTCAGTTCAGTAACTCGGGTTTCTTCTCGAATACGTTCAAGTGCTTTCTCCCCAGGTTCTTGTCCAATAGCTGTTTTCTTTTCAGCTGCTTCAACAAGAATGACTGCGTTTGGGGACTGCATAAAATTATCAACATCTTGCGGAGTGATTTGAGGCATATTCTTCTTGATTTGCTTTTCTTCACGGAGCCAAGTTTTTGTTGCCTGCAAATAGCTATTGTCAATATGACGACTCTTCAAAGTACACTGCAGCTCTGCTGTGCAATTTACCCACTGTCCAGCGTTCTTACCAGATTGTGCAATGTGTTTCGTCATACGTTATATCTAACAAGAAGGGCCAAGTGAGCATTGTACTCACTTGGCCCTTCCGCTTGCCCACAGCTTAGTTCTATTCGGCTTCCTGACGGAGCTTCTCAGCTTCCGCAATCAGCTCAGCAGCCTTCGCAAGCTTCTCTTCACGGGAAGCCTCAGCAGCCTCATGGTCACGCTTTGCTACCCATTCATTCAGCTCATCAAGGCTCTTCGCAACATCCTCAGAATAGTTCCCACCCTTCATGAAGTCTTCGCTTTGGTGCTCTTCAACACCAACGAGCACCTGGATGGCTTCATCAACCAGGTAATGGTCTCCAACAGTATGCAGCTTCCCGTCAACATACAATGCTGACCAGTCGCTTTCACCAGTATAACGAACCAGTTTCATGTTCTAACTCCTTGACTATAGATAGTCAATTGTACCATAGATCAGATTGATTCAGCAAGCGCTCAAAGCACGAATAAGGCCCTCCACACAGAAGCAGTGGAGGGCCTTATAAAAACCTGTTAGGAGGCAGCAGGGACCTGGTAGGAGCTGGGAACAGCAGTAGCCCAGGAGCTACCGCGCTCAATGTAGCCAGCACGCTTCAGAAGGCGAGTCATGCCAGGAATGTGACCTGCACCCCAGACGAGAGTGACATGCTCCTTCTCCTTGAGAGCCTCACCAATAGCAATTTTGTTGCGATAGTCCAGAATAGCGCTGTCCATGCTCAGGCTGGTCGGAGAGAAGAACTTTACGAACTTCTGGACATTGCCAATCCAACCCATGTTCTTCAGCACCCACACGACGATGGTTGCCAGGTCCTCTTCCTTCGCCTTGCTGCTCGCAATCTTCTCAGCAGAAGCAGACATCTTCGCCAGAGTCTGCTCATCAATACGAAGAGCAACATCCTCAGCATAAGCATCAACGTTCTTCGCGTTCAGACCGTCAACCTTCAACGCATCCTTCTGGAACGTGAGCTTGGTGAGCTTTGCAAGCTTCTGAGAGATACCAGCCATCTTCATCAGCTTATCCACACGCTCAGAGTCCTTCTCACGGAGAGGACCCATGGAACGCTTCACACCTTCAAGATGCAGGACACCATCCTTGGACGCTTCGTTCATCTTCTCCTGCAGCTGAGTCCAGAAAGAAGAATGAGCAATGTGGACAACCCCGATGATGTTGATGTCATGATGCGTGCGAGGATTGGTAAACTGAACGGTCTGAACTTCCAGGCCGAAACGGGTGGAACGAACTGCTGAGGGCATGATAACCTAACTATGTTTGATGAATAACTTGCCGTACACAGCATCATAGCAGAGAACAGCACCTGTTGCAACCTTCGTAACTGGCTCAGTAGATGCTAATAGTGACACCGCTCATGATGTCCTGACCTGTGTATTTCTCAGGGCACTCAGATTTGGATTCAAGGAACATATCTCCATACCCTTCATCTGACGCATCTCGGTCACGGAAGTAAAAGTCATCACTTGCTCTGAACTCAATCGCATCACCTTCAAGGAGCTGCAAATCTTCCATCAACCAGTCATTATTAAAACCATCTTCATACCAATAAGTATCAATTAGCCATTTCTTCAAAAACGCAAGAGCGAGTTGCTTATCCGAAGTGCCTTCAACATACCAGTAACCACCATTATCACCGAATTCCATGGCGTTTAGTTTCGGAGTGGATTCCCCAGCAGCAACATGCTGCAACGCAACAATGTAGGATTCACCTGTCTCAGCGACACGAGCGCGAACAGTCTTCTTCAACGAGTTATTTTTCGTCATGATGTATCTCATTCAATCCTGCGAACATCCCACGCCTGCTCACATAATCTATGAGTAAACGAAATAAACAGGATTCACAAGGAACCTTCCTTCTCATCAGCATCAGCTACGTGGGAGCTTAGGACACTTCAAAGATGGGCTGCTGTTACCGCCAGAACATAACTGTAACATGCATGAGGAAATAACCTGCAAAAATGAAATGCATCCGCTGATAGTCATAAGAAGAACCTTCACAGAAAGACAACCTCTTGAGTATCTCTGACGAATCCTCCAACATTATTCCAGCTTCAGCAATCCGTGATGCTATCAACACATCTGACGCTTCCCAGTATAATGTGATTGACAAATATCAGGCACAAGATTCAGGAGCCACAGTGACCGAAGGCTGGGCGAATCATGAAGGAGAGCCAGCAAACCCGCAGGTTGACTTCGTATCATTAGAACGTGATGCACTCAGTTTGAAATCCGTCAGCGAAGTACCTGAGGACCAAAGAAAATACTACCCATACGTAGCGACGTTCGCTTGGACTTTCTTCATCCTGGCAGGATTAGGCATGATTACGTTCATTGGATATCTCGCTTTCTAACAACTCGCACAGAACGAGAAATGCTATAAGTCAACGAGCAACAATTGACTGCAAAGCATGCTCAGGGACGATGGCTTTTAGACCCTCCTCGTTATAAAGAGTTCCTTCATAGCTCCATTGACCTTGTGCTTCGTTGACTGCAACCTGCCATACCCCTGAGGCATTCTTCCACATGTAGTGTTGGTTGAGAAGAACCTGCTGAGGAGTGCTGAGAAGATCAATCTTCCAATCATCATCCTCGTAGAAGGTTTCCCACGTCCCATCCTGCAACTTCACATCAAGAATCATACCAAAATTCGTTGTACGATGCTTAGACATTACCGTACCAAACAGTTCAGGAATGCGAGTGTCTTCTTCCCACGGGTCCAAATCGATATCAGGAAGGTGAGTATCTTTATTGTATTCAGGATCGTACAAACGAATGCGGTCACCTGCGCGAAGAGATGAAAAATCGTAATAGGTTGTCATAGTAAAGCTCCAAAGAATAGTTGATGAGGAAAGTTGTATAAAACACATCTCATCAACGGAGGAGCGCGAGCAGAAACCTAGAAGAAAATATTCATGGTCATTATCATAGCATACAGATACAGAATTGCAAGAGCTATGACAAAAAACTATTCACTCAGAACAAAAGTCCCATCATTGATAGACTCAATCAGCTCCTGGATAACAGGAGCTGAACCTGCAACAGTAATTGACTCATCAAAGGTTTTACCTGCAACGATGCGGTTCGGAGCAGCAGCTACTAAACGCAATCCTTTGGACTGTACAATATCGAAAAATTTACGAGTATCAAGAGTTGCACTACTCACTGTCAAATGAGTTTCAGTGGATACAGTCAGTGTAGAATTGGCATTAGCCATGATTGAGCTCCTAAGATTATTAGTCTTATTATACCAGATGAGGTATAGTAAAACAAGTTCGGGCGGACATGCTGATGCATGTCCGCCCGAACTTGTTTTATGAGGTTACTTCAAAGTGATTGACTTCACTGCGGAGTTCTTCGCAGTGAAGTTTGCATCTCCTGCATAACGAACAGTCAGCTTATGGTTACCCTTAGCGAAACTCTTCGTAAATGTTACTGCTCCATTTTTCAACTTGCTGGTAACAATTTTCTTGCTGCCATCATATAGGTAGACAGTGCCAGTTGCATAGACAGAACCAGATTTGATAGCTGGCACTTTCACTGTAACTGTTCGGGATTTCGTGCTGTACGATGGTTTAGGAGTAACACTCCACTTCGCCAAAGATTTCACACTCTTCGTACTGCTGGTAACAGTATTCAAAACGTTACTACCTGTGTATACAACCTTCAAGTTCTGTGCACTTCCAGCTGTGTAAGAAAGCGTTGTTGTTGCAGCTCCCTTTGTAAGGTTCACAGTGGTGTACTTTGTACCCACGTAAAAACGAACTGCCCCTGTTGCAGCTTCGGTTCCGTTAAGGACAGTAACCTTCGCAGTGACTTTACCAGGAGTGGTTGACGTGTATGTTGGTGTAACTGTTGGAGTCGCTTTTGCAATAACAAGAGTTGCACTGTCAGAAAGAGAATCAACATTATCTGTGACTCCATAGTTGACAGTGTAGGTTCCTGCAACAGTTGGTTTACCTGTGATGGTTCCTGTCAAAGCGTTATACGTCAAACCTGCTGGAAGACCTGAGATAGTCCAGGTCAGAGGGTTACCAGGGTAACCTCCATTAGCAGTTAACTTCTTCGTGTAAGAAGTGTTGTACGTTCCATTTGCGAAAGTCGCAGAAGGAAGGTTCAAATCAGTGTAGGTTTCAGTATAATTCGCCAATGCAATAACACTTCCTCCACCAGCGGTGAATGAACTTACCTCAGTGTCATACGGGAATGCAATCTTAGTTGGCACTGTAACAACTGGTTTCAACTGAGTGAGCTGATGCTTGCTGTTATCTCCCCAGCCGTAGATGTTTCCATCGTTCGTCACAGCATAAGAAGAGTTACCGGAAGCAATGACATACTCCCAAGGAGATAAACTGTTGTTTTCCTGCAGAATAGTCAAACGCTGTAATACTGGAAGATAAGAAGCGTTCTGAGAATTTTCGTAATACGGGGCAGTTTGGGAATGAGAGTTAGAACCCCAACCATACAGCAGGCCGTTAGAAGCAAGAAGAACAACATGGGAGTCACCAGCTGAAATGGAGTTGACAGAAGCCCCGTTCTCAAGCCGCAGAGCAGGAGAAGTTGTTGGTGTTCGGACAATTGTTTGGGTTGAAGAAGCAGTACCTAACTGACCAGCATTGTTCTTCCCCCACGTGTAGATTGTTCCATCGCTGGTAAGCGCAACAGAGAAACCATCCCCGTTTGCAACATAGCTTGCATTCAAACCATTGAACTCATAGTAAGTTTTAGGAACTTGTTTATCTTCACAAGACTCAAATCCTTCTGAATCAGTGGTGCAGGTTGTGACCGTCTTAGTTTTATCCTCATTAGGGTCTGGGATAATTGCACGTGTAGGTTCAGAAGTAATGCCAGTTCCAAGAGTAGAGTTACCTAATTGCCCAGTGGCGTTAGAACCCCAAGCATATATTTGCTCTCCCATCAAAGGACTTCCATGAATTGCTGTTACATGGTCCTTCCCAACACTGAGGTTCTTACTTTCAGTGTTGACCAAAGTAAGGCCAACAGATGTTGGGGTGAGAGTGTCACCAGTTGTTTGGCCTAAACCAGTCAACCCGTTCTCATTAGAACCCCAAGCATACAAGTCACCGAATCCACCTTCCATAAAGGAGACACCGTTACCTGTCCAGATTTGGGTAGCATAATCAGGAACACCGTATCGTAATGGTAGTGTAACTTTCACTGGGGTAGCTGAGTCAGTGGTTGTTCCGTTTCCTAATTCGCCATGAGCGTTAGAACCAGAAGCATACACATTCCCCTTATCGTCAACGAAAAGGCTGTGTGTTGCGGAAGTAGAAATTTGAGCAATGGGAAAGTTTGAAGCAGTTTTAGTCAGAGTAGGAGAAATGATAGAATCAGTGGTTCCCGTACTCAAAGAACCTGCGGTGTTCGACCCCCAAGCGTATGCGCCTGAGCGAGGAATTTCACCTGCTTGAGCCGCAACTGGTACACCCACCAGAACAGCGGTTGCTGTTACAACAGCAAGAATTTTATGCAAAGGTTTCATAAAGGTAAAAGCTTTCAATAGAAGAAAAGTATTCTTGTAATGCATATCGGTGATACGGTCAATAAAGTCTGAAACAACCTCAATTATGCAAAGAACGATTAAATAGTGGAGGAGCTGACCTGTAATAGGTCAGCTCCTCCACTATTTTAGCTCAGTTGCACTACCTGAGTACCGTCAACTGTATTCAGGTCCACATCTTCAACAGCGTTGTAAGATACAGGGTCATCCTGATAATCATCGTACTGGAAATACTCAACTTTTGCATCCGCAGGCATAGCCTGTAATTTTGCAATTAGTTCAGCAACACTCATTATTCTTTCTCCTTGCTTATTGTGGTTAATATACTACTTCTCAGCTTTGCGCGCTGCAATTTCAGCCTGACGAAGCTTTTCCCGACGACGAGCCTTCATACGAAGCAGAATCATTTCCTGCGGCGGGTTGATGTAAAAGTGGTTCATATTCAATTCACGAACCCACAAACCACTCATACCATGAGAGTAAGTCTCACCACAAATAGCACATGCAAACGGGTCAGGGATAACAATGTCCTTCGACATGTTCTCATCTTTCCGCACCAGTCAACGAACAGAACTGACGTGTTCAATCCTGCGTGACGTGAGTTACTCTAACAGATTTGCTATATCATGTCAACTGAGTTTCCAAGTTTACCTAACTAGGTTTACACAGTGTAACGGTATCGAGTCTTCCCAGCATCCCAGATACGTGGGAGGTTATTCAGCTGAGCCAACTCTCGCTCACTCATATTCTCATCCCACAATAGTTCAGGGTCATCACGGAAACGCTTCAACCGGTACCCGAACTTATGCTTCCGCTCACCCTTCACCACATACATGTAGTCAGGTGGCAGTTCTTTATCAGCAACAAACCCATTACCTTCATACAATCCACCATCACTAATAGTATGGTCAGCAAAAGTAATGAAATCATCTGGCTGATAAGTTTTCACTGCATATTTGAGAAGCTTCGTAAACCCACCAACAACAGAACCGCTGGTGGCATAACGCACAATGTTCAAAGTCTTCCCATTGGTGCCTGCCTCTTTCTTCAACACCAGAACAGCGCGTGTAACCTGGTGCTGATCCTGCAAGCTCAGATAGTACGAACCAGAAGCAAATCCTTGAATATGGTTGAACTCCAAGAATTCCTTCGCATCTTTACTTGCCAGCTCAACAATCTGAGTCTTCCGAGCAAATACTCTGCTTGTCTCAGCCTGCAACTCTGGATAGAACTCAGCAAGTTTGTCTGTTACTCCCAGTTTGTGCGCTAACGCGCGAAGGATGACAGGTTGACGCTTCTTCCAATCATCCTCCCAAATCTGCACAAGTTGAATGCCAACATTTTTTGCAGCAAGATACTTAGCTAAATGCCCATCTTTGTTCTTCTTGAAGATATCTGAATGCCACCGAATACCGTTGAACTCAATTCCAAATTTCTGTTCAGGTATATAAAGGTCAATTTCTTCCCGTTTGGAAAGTATGCCTGTAACTCTATCTTCTACTGTAAAACCTAAAGCCTTCAAGAATGCTTTGATATCATTTTCAGGTTGAGAAATACTGCGGGCGCAAGATGGACAACCAGAACCTTTATATACTCTGTCTTTGACCGCAGCTTTCCAAATCCCATGTTTCTCGCATACCCACTTAGCCTTATACCCTGACCCAGCGCTAACTTCTTGCGGGGTTGCATCGTTTTCAATTGGATGCCATTCCCTTGCAAGAATAGGGTGAGTGCGCTCCAAATCATTGAAGTTCAAAAGAATTTTTGCTCCAGAACAGTAAGGGCAGCCTGCGCCTCTAACTCTGGAACCCACTGTGGCATCCCACGAGTGATTTTTATCACATAGCCACCAATGCTTAGCATGCGTATAAGGAGTTACCATTTGAGGTGTGATGTCACCATTTTTTTCGTAATCCCATTGACTAGCAACTACGGGCGATTGTGAACCCAGGTCATTGAACCCTATTAGAATAACGAAACCAGCGCAGATTGGACAACCGTATTTTTGACGCTCTCTTATAGAAGCATCCCACTCATGATTATATTCATCCAGCCACCAGGCTATATGATTGCTTCCCTTAGTAAATTGAGTAGGCAAGAATGAGCCATTTTTCGTTGGATGCCATTGAGCTGCAATAAGAGGACTTGTAGTTGCCAAGTCATTGAAATTTTCTAAAACCTGACTATTGATGCAAATAGGGCAACCCTTACCTTGCAAGGCTCTTCTACTGATAGGATTTTCCCACTCATGTTCACAGGGTCCTAGCCACCAAGCATTAGCAGAGCTCCGAGCAGTAAACTGTGTAGGAGATTTACCTTCATTTTTCGTTGGATGCCATTCTCCTACCAAAATTGGATGCGTAGTTGGCAAATCATTTACCCCTACAACGCAAATTCGTAATTCGCACACAGGACATGTTTCAGTATGGATTCTGGCAGGAGCTGCTGACCAGGTATGACCTTCTGCAGGGCATTTCCAGTTAAAGATTTTGGATGATTGAGCAAGAACTTGGTCAGGAGTAACGTTGTTTAGAGTGTAATCCCAAAAAGTTGCTAAGACTGGTCTTTGAGAAAGTAAGTCGTTATAGTTTGTAAGAACTTGTTTTCCTGCGCAAGCAAGGCAACCAGAACCATTGGTACGGTTGCTGATTTTAGCTTCCCACTCATGTCCAAATTCATCCATCCACCACATTTTCTTACTACTACCCGCAGTAAAATCACTTGGCAGTAAATCCCTATTTTTCGTTGGATGCCATTGTCGAACCAGTAAAGGACTTAGTGCCGTTTCTGGTTTTTTGCTCATACATATATTCTATCGTGCTTGCTTCCATTTCGTAACTTTAAGTGATTTCAAAAATGTTTTCGTCAAAATGACTAAAAATGAGCCGATACTTGTAATCGTGATAAACTAATCTCATCAAGTCAACGAAAGGAATGACATCATGGGTTACGGAACCTACAGTACCAGCACCTACGCCGCAACAACAGGCGCAAAGATTTCATCAGGAACAACATTCGGCTACGACCGCACTGCACGAAGCACAGGCCGCTTCGCTGCCCACGAATCTCTCGACCCTACCAAGAAGAACGCAGATGGCAAACTCATCCGCGAATCTCGTGATGGTGTAGACCACCCAAATGCTGTCCCAATCGTTGTCGGGTTTGACAGCACAGGGTCAATGGCGCGTACACCCCGCATTGTCCAGGAAAAACTTGCTAACCTATTCGGCCTTCTTCTTCGTAAAGGTTATGTTGAAGACCCTCAGGTTCTAATCTCAACATACGGGGACGCTTACTGCGACCGTGTTCCATTGCAGGTTAGCCAGTTTGAATCTGACAACCGAATTGACGACAACCTTGATAACCTTCTTCTTGAAGGCGGAGGTGGTGGAAATGGCGGCGAGACCGCTTCCCTCCTCTGGTACTACCTGAACAAGCACGTTGAAACTGATGCTTGGGATAAGCGCGGTAAGAAGGGTTACCTCTTCGTTATTGCTGATGAGGTTGCCCTTGACCTCGAGCCTCGCCACATCACCCAGTTCATTGGTGAAGAGGAAGCTCCTGCCCGTGACCAGCTGACTGTGAAGAAGCTGGCTGCTGACTTGCAGGAGAAGTGGGAAGTGTTCGTTCTTCTCATTGATAACGCTTCCGCCGCTATGCAGGGTTCCCAGAAGTTCTACACTGACCTGTTCGGTGCGAAGAACGTCATTATCTTGGAGAACGATGAGACTGTCAGTGAGACCATTGGTGCAGTCATTGGCCGTTTGGAGAATGACGACTTGGACGACGATGAGCTGATTGATGACCTCGTTTCTGAGGGTTCCACAAAGGCGGTTGCTCAGAAGACTGTGACTGCTATTGCGAAGCTGGGTAATGCTCCTAAGGGTAGCGTTGCGAAAGCTAATTTGAACATTGATACCACTGATTCTGGTGTTCAGTTCCTCTAAGCTGTAAGTAGTGAAAAAGGGCGGTTCCTGAATAAACAGGAACCGCCCTATCCCTTTTATTGAAAATAGTGTTGTTCTCTGGCCATAAATTTATAGATAAGCTATGTCCTCCTATTTGGGGACATTGGTTCATGTCTTTGAATGGAGTTTAACCGATAAGGATTAGATGAAACGCTTTTTGGCGTTTCGTCTAATCCTTATTTTTATCCCCTTAGAGTAGAAACGTTCCCCTATGCTCAAACTTAATAATGCCCTAAAGTCGTCGCGTGCTGCGATTGACCTTGCATCCATCATGGTTGGTATTATCGTGATTGGCCTTATTGGCGGTGTTATCGCTGCGACCGTGTTCGCTGTTATTCCTTGGGCACAGGACAATGCAGCGAAACAGCAGCTTGACCCTATTGCTTCTGCTGAATCTGCTTACCGTGGGTTGTCCACGAGTAAAGACGCAAGCTTACAAGATGCTTCAAGTTCTCCCATTAGTCAGTCAGACCCAAATCAGGTAGTATTGAATAGCACTTTCACTGGTAGCGCTGGGTTAGCTGTAAATAATCTTCTTACCTTGAATGCTGCTGGTAACTACTGTGTTATCGCTACTACTGACGGTAAGGATTACCATGCTTACTCTAAAAGCGGTTCAGGCAAATGGTTCTACATCACCAGCGGTAAGACACAACCGAGTATCTATGCGGGCATCGAAGCTCCTTGTCTTACTGCAACCACTGCAAGCACTCCTTCCCTAGCTGGTACTGTGAATCCTAAAGCTGATGATGGAACGGGTAGCATCGGTACCGCTCCTACTACAGGGACTGATGCTGGTACAACCCCTACGACCCCTGTACCTGTATATACTACTGTCGCTTCTTACGATTTTGAAGATGGCAGTACAAGCATCTTCCGTAACCCTCAAACATACGGCACCCAATATATTGCAACAGCTCCTGCAGCTGGACACGGCGCAAAAAGCTTATACGTCAACGGTACTGATACTGCCACTATTCGTACAACTTCGGGCACAGTTCCAAATATTGTGGCTGGTACAAAATATCGTGTTAGTGCCTGGATTTATGTGAAGCAAGGAAAATGGCCAGACATTTATGCTTTCGGTTCTTACTACTCCACAGTAACTGGAGATAGAACCCCGACCTTGAATGCTTGGAAGCAGTATTCATTTGAGATGACTGCAACAACAAGCAGTAGCCAGGATTTAGCTTTTCAGATGCAGAAGAACAATCCTGGAACAGCGGAGTATTACGTTGATGATGTCAAAGTAGAACGTATTTCCTAAATAGAGTATCTTTGAGGCAAGAAGCCCCTTCCGTAGAAAACAACGACGGAAGGGGCTTCTTGCCTCTCACTAACTTATTTGCTATACTGTCCTCATGACTAACTATGTGGTGGAGACCAGCCTGCGCGATTCGTACGCTTCTATTCAGCTGTCCCCTGAGTTAGTCCAGCAGGCTCTTGCGGGTAAGACGACTCTTCTTCTGAAAGAGATTCTTGCTGTATTTCCTGAAGCTGACGTAACGTTAACCTCGGACTCCTACATCCGGGTACGAGCTGCGCTGATTGATGTTCTGACTCGGAAGCCTACTCGCCAGGAACGAAAGCGGAAGATGATTACTGAGCAGGTGAAAACCTATAACGCTACGTTCAAGACACTGACTGCTTCTTTTGTCTACGCATATCAAGCACATCTATTTTCCTTCAAGTACACTGTTGGCGACTATGTTCCCAGCTCGTCCCTTAGTCCTCAGGATGAGGATGAAGCATACCGTCAGTTTGAGGAATCCATGTCAGGGAAGTGAGATACATTTGAGAATGAAGGGGAGTTTTTTACGTCTCCTGATACTCTTCCGTCCAGTTCTCCTATGCCTACGAATGGTCTGAGTGGAAAGGAATCCATCGCTTTGACTGAATTGTGGACTGGCTACATGGATAGCGCGAATGAGACACCGAGTTCATTGGTCCTTACCTCTGATGTGGTTGTTCCGAAGAAGAGTGAAAACCAGCTTGCAGTTGAAGCTCTACTGACTGATTTGCAGGTGGATGCGAAGAAGTTTAGAAGCTTGAAGCTTACAGCTGAACAGGAGTATGCGGTTGAGTCAGTCATGGTGTCATGTCAGCAGATTGAAGCCTTGATTACAGGTTCTCAGGAGTTCTCTTCCAGTGAGCAGCAGGAAACAGTGTACGAGAAAGCTATTCCAGCGTTGCAGCTTTTGAGTGAACAGTTCACATCATTGCAGGAGCAGTTGAATTCTGACGTGCTTCGTGAGCTAAGCATCATGGAAAGCTATTTGGCCTCTAAGAGTTCCCTTCTGAGTCTTACAAAAAATGAGGATTGAACATGGTTCAAAACTGAGCTGAGTATATCATCAGGGATATAACCGATAAGGGTTAAGATAAGAGTTCCTTCAAGGTTCTTGTCTTAACCCTTATTTTATCCCCGAAAGCCCTCTCCCTCATGAATAAAATTCATAAAGTCCTTATATCTTCGCGTGCTGCGATTGATTTAGCCTCCATTATGGTTGGTATCATCATCATTGGTTTGATTGGTGGGGTCATCGCTGCTACCGTTTTTGCCGTCATCCCTTGGTCCCAAGACAAAGCAGCGAAACAGCAATTAGAATCTGTTCATATCGCTGAGAATGCATTCTTTGGACTCAGCAGCGATGCAAATGTTTCGTTGAAAAAAGCTGATGGAACAGTAGGTTCCTTCCGTAATTCGTTCGCTGGTTCAGGCGAACTGGCTGCGAATGAACTGCTTAACTTGAACAAAGAAGGTCTATTTTGTGTCGTTGCTACTATTGATGGTAACGATTACCATGCTTATGCTAAAAGCGGTTCAGGTAAGTGGTTTAGTGCGACAAACAGCAAGAAAATCCCTGTTGAGTACACCGGTTCTGTGCCTTGTGTAAATAGTACGGTGACTCCAATTGGTTCAGGTACCCAAACTCCTGGAACAGTTGACACTGGCGTAGATACTGGCGCTGGCCAAATTCCAACAATGCCAGTATCTGGAACAACTCCTGGTAGCGGAAGCCCTACTACTCCTACTCCTGCACCAACCGTAGACCCAGGTCCTACTCTTATTGCGACATATAATTTTGAAGACAGCACTGTTCAGGGTTTTAGTCCAAATCTTTACCCTTATGGGACTTCGGTAACAGCTATAAAATATCCTCATACAGGTTCTTACTCTCTTAAATACATTTCCCCTTCTGATTCAAGCGATGTCACAAGGTCTGTCTCACGGAGTGTTCCTGGAATTGTTGCTGGAGAAACATATCGTGTAACATCATGGGTGTACTGGTCTCCAGAGCAAGCTGGATTATCTTCTGTTGATTTCACGGCTTTTGGTAATAGTAGCTATAAAACTCTAAAAGGCGTTTCTCCTGTTCCAGCAGATAATAAATGGACACAAGTTACGTATGAAGTTGTTGCAAAAGCAAGTGCAGGAAAGGTTAATTCAAGTATCAATTTCAATGTTTCTCACAAAGCGTACTATTCAAACACTATTTACGTTGATGATATCACCGTAGAAAAAATCTCATAAAACGAAAGAAAGCCCCTGCAAGCAAAAACTTGCAGGGGCTTTCTTCTTTCAAATACGGTTCATGATGACCTTGTTCAGGTCCTCCCAGCTAACACTGTCAGCCTTCGGGTTCGCCATCATGATGATGTCAACACCCTTTCCGTTTGCCTTCATGTGAGTGAAAGCAATCTCACGCATTTGACGCTTCAACTTGTTCCGAGCGACAGCGTTACCTGTCTTCTTCGTCACAATGAAGCCGTAACGCTTCAACTCATCCGTACGAGTACGAATGAACAGAGTAACGGTCGGGGTGGCGATACGCTTACCCTTCCGCATGGTCAGCTTGAAGTCCTTCGGGTCTGTGATTCGGTTTACCTTCGGCAGCATGATGCCACCTCCTTTGCTCTCTCTTATAGATACAAGAGAAACTCTATCAGCTTCATGGGGTTCTGTCAAATGATCTTGCTTATGTAGTCAGAATCTGATATAATTAGGAGTGAATGAGAAGAAATAATGCAATAATGAACAGCATATGCAGATAACCGAACTGGTTTGTAGCATATAAGCTTGCTCAAATGCTTGGTTTGATACCAAGTGAGCTATATTTTGACTTGAGAAACATTTTGGAGAAACAGTATGACAATCAACGAGACTATCCCTTTGCCTGCACCCATGTCGGCAAAGCGAATGGTGAACCTGGTCAACAGTGACCTGCTGCCGTTCTTTGATGAGAACAAACCTACTGATGAGCCTTGGACTGTAAAAGACCAGGTTGTTGAACTCGTCGGCGTTGACGAGAAGGTGTATATTTTCACTCGTACTCAGGGTGGGCAGATTGGGGTTTGGCGTGAATACTTTGAGAACCCCACTCAGTGGAAGCAGAACCGTCTGCGCAAGTGGGCTGGACTGCCTTACTGAATAACAAGGGTCACAAGTAATAATACCGATAAGGATGAGGTAAGAGTTTTCTCAGGATTACTCGTACCTCATCCTTATTTTTATCCCCTTGAAAGTGCTACTTCCCCTATGCTACATCTTCATAATACCCTAAAGTCTTCCCGTGCTGCTATTGACCTGGCTTCTATTATGGTTGGTATTATCGTTATTGGTCTCATCGGTGGCGTAATTGCAGCAACTGTCTTCGCTGTTATCCCTTGGTCTCAGGATAATGCAGCCCGCCAACAACTGGACAATATCGCGTCAGCTCAAAGTGCTTACCGCGGTTTATCCACTGACAAAGATTCAGGTCTAAAAAATGCAATAACGAATCCAATTGACACTGCTGATGCGAATCAGGTTGTGCTTAATTCTTCATTCACTGGAAGTGCTGGGTTGGAAAAGAATGATCTGCTGACATCTAATGATAATTACTGCGTTGTTGCTTCCTCAGATGGTTCAGACTATGTAGCATATGTAAAATCTGGCTCAGGTAAAGTTTTCAAGTCAACTTCAAAAGGTGTGCAGAAAATTGCTGTTCAGGATGAAACTACTTGTCTTGGTAAAACGACAGATGGTAGTGAGACTACACCTCCTGCTCCAATAACTCCTGTTGTGCTGGGGACGTATAGTTTCGAGAACGGTTCTGCAGCTGGCTGGTCTGTATTGCAAACAAATTCTGGAAGCATCACCATTGGAGCTAAAAACCTCACAGGAATTGCGCACTCAGGGGCGTATTTCATCCAGGTAGATGGTACATCCGCTTCTTCTATGGGAAGCGTTCGGTTTGATACTTCAAAGGTTGCTCCGAATATCACGTTTGCAACAGGTAAAAATTATACTGTTGAAGCTTGGGTTCGTGTTTCAACAGCTGGCTTTATCAAACCAACCTTGTCAGCTGGTGGAGTAACATCTACTGAAACTGGAGACTCTAATACTTGGAAGAAGCTTTCTGTTACTTTCACAGCATCAGCAAGTACCTCATCATACATTGACTTTGCAACGACAACAGGAGCATCTGGAAGCAACTACTTCCGAGTTGATGATATTACCATCACTCAAAATAACTGATAAGTCTCGTCAAATTTCAAAACTTTTCTTCTTTTCTTGCTGTTTGAGTTGCATTCAAGACAGAGGAGGTGTATAGTCACAACTGTAAGAAGGAAAAACAAAAACAGGGTTTCTTGAACGCCTGAACAACAACAAGAAAGAAGATGAACAACCATGTTGGTTGAGTTTGAACTGAAGAACTACAATGTGAAGCGTCTGTTCTTCACCGATGATGCAGGTCGCCGCCGCGCTCTCCTTGCTGCGATGAAGGCGCACGCATTTGAGTATGCTGAGCCGAAGCCTGAGAACCTTGGTGTTATGCGTGATGCGGTTGACGCATACAACCTTCCTCAGGAAGTTGTGGATAACATGGGTGAGTTCCTGGCTCGGGATATCAACAAGAAGCGTATGCTGGTTCGCAACGTCCTTGCTCGTCGTGTGAATGAGTATGAGGCTGCTGTCCTGCGGGATAAGCTTCTGGCAATGCCTGTTGATGAAGCTGTGAACATGAAGCAGCTTCTGCCGAATGGTGAGCTGGTGAATGCGGTTGACCGTATCGCACCTATCCTGAACGATATCTACAAGAACTACACGAATGACGGCTACCGTGCTGATGAGCTGTACACGATTGAGGAAGCAGAGCTGGCTTGATGGAAATGACACCGAACGAGACAATTGAGGGACTTGAAGCTGAGTTCTTCTATACCACGTATTATCCACATCGTTGGTCATCTAGACCAAGTATTCACACTCTGGATGCTGATACAGGCTTTGAGCGGATTGAGTCGTTAGAGCGTGCTCGTGAGCTTGCTGAGAAGGCTGCTGTGAACAGCTATGGAGATGACCGTTGCGTCACCTCTTTCGGTGTGAAGTACAAGCTCCGAGAGCTGTGAAACGATTTTACATAATGGCGGAGGCCCCACTACTATTCATATTTAGATAGTAGTGGGGCCTCCGCCATTAATACGTATTTTGAAAGTCTGTTATTTTCATGCCAGATAAGTAAAGAGGGTCAGCGTTGCAGTGAGTGACTATTCGCGTTTTTGGTTGGCAAACCTAAATTACGCCATTTGCTGAAGTTTTGCAACAGTCCATGACCACGGCTCTGGCTGCCCATTCTCATCCAGCCATGCGCCCGTTCCTCCAACTCGCATGAGGATTTCCCACCATTCACTATCATGATTTCCGTGTCCTGTGATAGCATGTGCTATCTCGTGTCGAACAACTTCAATCTTGTTGGTATCACATGTTGGCCACAGCTCACGATATATTTCCACACGGTTGGTGTCGAAGTATGTGAATCCTGCAACACCCTCTATGCTTGGATGTTCATCCAGAATAGAGAATGCCCAGCTCTCCAACCCATACTCAGCGAGCAGCTCGTTTGCTATGTTAGATATTTCTCTATCACTCAACATATAGCAAGACTACGGCATTAGGCTCAGATTTGTCAAGCTATTGGAGTTGCGATTAGTCAATTCTCTGCTTTTGAGTATGTTATTGATTAACTTCTTACTCAACAGTTCTTTATCTTTTCGAAAAGGAATTAGTGTTTACTCAATTCCAGTAGTAGTTTCGGAAGTACGGGTCGTAAGGCTGGGGAAGTACAATGTGATGCTGACCCTTATGCTTCAGGTGCTTATCGCAGGCTTTTACCTCTCCACCGTATTTTACGGAAGCAGGGCAAGGCTGCTGCTCACGTGACTCCTGCACGCTGTTCATGATTTTAGTTGCCGCAGCTGCTCCTGCTCCAAGAGCAAGAGTAAGAAGAAGTCGGTTCATGTTGTCCATCCAAGTAGATTATTGTTCTAACAGGACTTCATCCTACCAGATGATGGAAAATACTGTTACTTTGTTCCATTCTGTAAAACTACAATGTGTCAAAACACTACCAAAAATGGTAGTGTTTTGACACATTGACAACTCGTAGTTATTCGGTTATCATAATATTTATGAACCCAAAATCTGAGCTGCCTACTGATGAAATCATGGTGATTCCATTGGCAGTTCTTTTGGAATACTGGGACCCAACTATCGATGATGTCTGGGGCTGCGGAGCTATCAACTCAGATGATGTTCTTAGTCAGGTCAATGACTTTAACAAAGCATCATACCCAACCAGGTTGGATGCGGAGAACTTCTCCTCATACGATTTCAATACTGCTCGTATCGCATACCTCATTCAGCATGGCTGGGATGCTCCTGATGTTGATGCGGAGCCAGTGACAGTCGATATTGGAATGAGTGGATATACTCCTGATGAACTTGTTCCAGACGGGAACCATCGTATTGCTGCTGCAAAGATTCGTGGGGATATGAACATTGCTGTCTCTGTCATTGGAGACATTGACAAAGCTCGCAAAGTCTTCCTTGAAGGCATGTATATTGACGAGTATTAACGCCTGAATGACCTTTACTCATGGATAAGTTCATGGTATAATGAGGTCATTGAAAGGGTCAAACAACTATGACAAATGATAAAATCGTCGTTGGAACGCTATTTGGCGATGAGGGCAAGGGAACCAGTGTGGATTACCTGGCTTCCCAAGAACGTCCTGTTTCAGTGGTCAGGTTTGGTGGTGGGCCACAGACTGCGCACAATGTAGTCTCACCTTCTGGTATTCATCACACGTTCGCTCAGTTCGGTTCTGCGTCCTTGCAGGAAGTTCCGACAACTCTTTCCCGTTTCATGCTGGTGAATCCTTTCAACCTGGTCACCGAAGGGGATATGCTGTTTGAGAAAACAGGATGGAACCCTTTCCCTGATTTGCTCATTAGCGAGAACGCTCTTCTTATCACACCCTTACATGTTTGGCTAAACCGTAAGCGAGAGGAAGCTCGTGGAGCCGCTGCACATGGCTCCTGCGGTGAGGGTATTGGTGAAACCCGTCTGTTCCATATTCGTCATCCACAGCAGGCTCCTGTTATGGGCGACTTGCTTACTGAGACCCTCTCTGAACTGAAAGAGAAGCTTCACTTCCTCCGTGAGTATGTGGAAAACGAAGTTGACGCTGAGTGGGATGGTGACATCGATGTTCTGTTCGCAGAGTATCAGGTCATGGCGGATGAAGGCTTCCTCAATATTGTTACTGATGCTCGCATTACTCAGCGTATTCAGGAAGGGTTCACCATTTTTGAAGGGTCCCAGGGTATTCTCTTAGACGAATCCTATGGACTGCATCCACATACTACTTGGTCATCTGTGACTTCTGAGCATGCACAGCTTCTGCTTGAAGAGGCGGGTAAACCTCGAGGAACAGTTATTGGTGCTCTTCGTACCTATTTGACCCGTCATGGGTTTGGTCCGTTCCCTTCTGAAATTCAGAGTACTCAGGAGAACATTGACCGTTTCCCTGAAGTGCACAACCAGTTCGGACGTTATCAGGGCGGTTGGCGACGAGGTTACCTTGACTTGCCTCTACTTGATTACGCTATCCGCGCAAACGGTGGAATTGACGTGTTCTCACTCACCCATGCTGATTTACTCACACCGCATATGCCTGTGGTTGTAGGGTATAAGAACTGGAAAGAGATTCCTTCTGACTTCTTCAACCGTGACCGAGCAAAGCAAGAGGAAATCACTCAGCATTTGATGAGCTTGACGTTGGAGGATGCAGAACTTGTATATGTTGATTCAGCGGAAGAGTTGATTACATTACTGCATGAGCGTTTCCAGGTTCCGACACAGTATCTTTCATCTGGTAAAACCTACTTGGATAAGAACGCGCTTTTCTAACCTGTCTCTGATTCGTTAGGAATGTTTGCATGAGTTCACATACAAAGATTCCAGTCGGTAACGGTAAATTCTGCTACTCCGGCCCTACCTGCCGTATGCATGGCGAGCTGTGGAAAGAAGTGGAAAAGGCGACAAAGGTATCTGCGGGTGATGTAGCTACATTCTCAGAGCTGTCGGTTACTCTTGATGAAATGAATCAGATTACTGCTGAACATTTCAACAAAGCTGTTCATTCACATCCCGCTGTAAAAAGTCTTGCGGTATTAGGTGAATCTGCTTTGATGCCAGGCCAAGCTGCTCGGAGCTGTCCTGAGCATGATGGGCAGCACGTGTACCCTACAACAGCGTTTGATGCTACCAATAAACTTACTGGTTTGTTATTTGCGAAAATAGCTGATTCTGTTGAGGCTGGAGTGTTATCTGTTGAGGATGCGAAGACTCTTCGTAGTCGTTTAGGTTCTGAGAGCCATAACTATGACTATAAAAATGAATACAAACAGGATCGGAAAAATCTTCGTACGCTACAAACTGAGTTTTCAGCTTCGGAAGAAGCAGAAGCTGCTCTCCTTGAACGTGAAAGACATCGTATTGAAGAGCGCCTCAAACACCAGCCAATAAGAACCGCCGCTGAACGAGAACAACCAACGCTTTTAGTGGATCAGTCCACTGTGAGTGATGCGCACATGCTGGAATATTGGAGATGCGGTAGAAAACGTAAGTTTGAAACTGTTTCCGCTGGTGATGCAATGATTGACCAGTTAGGTGAACGGGAAACAATGAGTGTTTACGCATGCGAATACTGTTCACAACAGCACATTGGACATGGTTTCGGAAGAGACCCATTAGGTTCACAATTTGAACGCGCTCGAGAACACTGGAATAAGTATCCTGAGAAATCTAACTCGTTTGCTTTTGCAAAAGGTCTCATCAACTAATCACTCTCAATCAAAAGAGGAGTTTGTTAGGAATGAGATATGAGTAAAGGTACAAAAATTCCAGTTGGGAATGGTAAGTTCTGTCATTCAGGTCCTGAATGTCGTATCCATGGTGCGCGTTGGCGCGTCAACAGCATGTTAGTTGTTGAAAATACAAAAGAATTGGTTCCCAACTTTGATGAACGAGTAGCAGCTTTGGATGAAGGTTTTACTCAGGAAATATGCAATCACAGCAGTAGTAGCTTCAAACATATTTCGGAACTTGGTAAGAAAGCTTTGATCCCTGGACAGTCAGCTCGGTACTGTGAAGAGCATGAAGCTTATCATGCGTATGCTAATCAGAATTCTCCACATAAAGTAGCTGTAAACAAATTACAGAATTCAGTGTCACGTGCTGTTGAAGACGGCACTATCTCTCAGGAAGAATCTTCTGAGCTGCGTAGCCGCATTGGTAAGTTCATCGGTACCACACTTCGTCCAAAATTTAATGCTGACAAAGAACATATGCAAGCGCTACAAAGACAATATCAGCGTGATCCTCAATCAAGAGATGCAAAAGATGCAAGAGATGAACGTAGAATCAAGAAAGCGAAAGAACAAGGACATGTTCCTTACCTTCTCAAGCCACGTGAGATTCCTGAGTTGCGTGTACCGGTTGGAGATGTACCAGATAGCTTGATGCTGGAGTTCTGGAAGTGTGGTCGCAAAAAGCGTTATGACTCAGTGGATATTGCACAGTCTAAGGCTAAAGAAACAGTGTCAGGTGAGGAAGAAATGACACCATATTCCTGCTCTTACTGCGACAAGCATCATATTGGCCATGGCGATGGTTCTGACCCTGACTCTGTGCAGTTAGAACGAGCTCGCGCACTTTGGGTAAAAGTTCCATCCAAGTCAAATATGTTCGCTTTTGCAAAAGGTCTCATCGATTAACAAGAAAGCCTCTCCGTTTCGGAGAGGCTTTCTTTATGTACGTACTACATTACAGGACAGACTGGCGGACGTATCCGTTGTGTACTTCCTGTATTTGCTCTTGCAGAGTAACTGCTTCATAAATCCAATACACGAACAGCGCGAACCCGATGACAACACCGATGAAAATTCCTGAGGTGATTGCTGCGAGAATCCAAACCGCAAGAATCATCAGACCTCGTTTGAAGTTCCCTAAGTAGTACTGGTGAACACCAAACATACCCAGGAAGAACCAAAGAACGTAAGCAAGCAGAGTGTTCCGTGGTGGTCGGCTTGTTTGGGATGGTGTGATAGGAACAAGGTTCTTGTGCCAGGTGATACCGAACAGGCTTGGCCCGTTACCAGGATTCTGGTTCGGGGTATTATAGCCGGCTGGTGGTTGTTCATAACTCATATGCGTCTCCTTATGTTTCGTATCGTGTGTTACTTATTGTACTATCTGCTTTAGTGGAACGAATCGCCGCAAGCGCATGTTCCTGTGGCATTTGGGTTATCAATATCAAAGCCTTGTTTCTCGATTGTATCATTGTAGCTGATGACTGCTCCTTCAAGATACGGTGCACTCATTTTGTCTACAACGACTTCAACTTCACCGAACTGCTGGATAAGGTCTCCGTCAAAGCTACGCTCATCGAAGAACAGCTGGTAAACGAGCCCTGAGCAACCACCTGATTGCACACCCAGCCTCAAACGCATATCTTCGCGTCCTTGGGTGGTGAGCAAATTCCAAGCCTTCTCAGAGGCTTCTGGCGTGAGCGTAATTGGGAAATCCATTGCAGTTCCTTCCTTCATCTGTTATAATCGGTACATGACAACTTCTGGTTATGAAAACGACACATGGTACCGAACGAATGTTTCGGCGCAGACAGTTGCTGCACCTGAGTCTCCATTGTACTCTATTGAAGGGGAGTACAACATTCTTCCTGAATACGAAACTCTGGTAAAGGTAACTGGCCTGGATGAGTACATGGAAGACCTGGGCCAGTTCGTTATGGCAGCAGTCCGCAAGCAGAAGCAGCTTGAACAGGCTGAGCATGAGGATGCGCTTCACATCAACGAGATGCTCAAACGCCTCATCATGAAGTATGACAGGGATGTCTACAACGCAGTCTGGAATGAAGTCGGTCCAGAGTACATTCCTCTTCGTCTTTGGTGGCTCATCAACATGTCTTCTGACTGGTACGGTGTTACTGGTCCGACGTTCACCGACATGCCAAAGAAGACTTTTGAGAAGTTCTTCCGTAAGTATGGTACTGAGCGTATGCGAACCATGAGCATTCATGAACTGCACCGCTACACTTCTCAGCGTACTGACAAGTACGGGAAGATGAACGAGAAGCAACTCGGTAAGGCTGTACAGAAGCTTATCTCCAAGTAAGCGGGTAGTTTGTAGGGACCAGAAAGCAGAATTCTGGTCCCTACAAACATTAAAGCGATAGGGATTTTCTCATGAAGAAAATTCTTAGCGTTGTCATGTTAGTTGTTATTCTAGGCATTGCTGCCGTCATTGGTATTCGCCATCACGAAATGGTTAAAGAAATCAAAGCTCATGGTGTAGATACTGTCGCCACTCCGACACAAGTTGATTCCCACTACCACAGTGGCGGTCGTCATCGCAGTTCACGTACTGATTACACTGCTGATTTTACCTATATCGTTAACGGTAAAACGTTCAACATTGAAAGCAAGCATTTCAGCCTTCGTTCCTCAGCTGATAAGTATTTGCATTCAAAAGTTCATGTTCGGTATTTGCCGAAAGAGCCAAACAAGTCTATTCTTGTTGATGGAGCAGCTAAGAAGTTATAAGTAAAACCCCCACTGAGTTATAAGTAAAGCCTCAACCAAAAGATTGGTTGAGGCTTTACTTATATGTTCCTATTACTTCCAGGTCCAGGTGCGGGAAGGTCGGCCTCGGCCTGTACTGGTTGCAGTTGTCAACGCTGCACTTATCTGAGAGGCGATATCATACGCAGCAGAGGTTGTCGCATAGACGGCTGAGCTTGTCCCATAGCTATCAGCCTCATCCACTACGTCAACCCAACCTGTCCCCTTCAACTGACGAGTCAAGTTGGAAGCATCATAGGTGTGGTCGCTATCAGTGGTGATACGACCCATCTGAGTCAGGAGTCCACGAACAATCTTCGTGGTGAACTGCTCCCCAAGGACGCTCTTCGTGAAAGTCTTAGATGAAAGGAACTTCTCACCGAACAGGGTTGCTGCTGCCTGCACAATAGTGTTGTGGTCAAACGGAAGCTGCTCATCGCCGTTTGCAACAGCATCAAGGGTAATTCGCTTCACCCTCTCATCTTCAACAACTGCATGAGGAGCAATGACCGCAATCTTTGCAATGGAAACAGTTGCTCCACGCGGGTCACGGTCAGGGTTGTCAAACGTACCAAGGTCGTAGACGGCAACAATGTCATCCGCCTTCACGAGAGTCTTCGTCTCCAGTGCACGAGTTGCTGCTTCGACCAAACGCTCATGCGGGGTCAGCAGGACACCAGGAAGAGCGTACTCGCCAAGGTACGGCTCAAAGATGCGTCGCCCAACCAGAACTTCCAGCTGGTTGGTGTCGAGGTTCACAGTTACGGGTACAACATCAACAGAGATGTTCGGCAGTTCGTACTCAGTGTTACTCATAATGAAATCCTTCGTTTGTTGCAGTATCCATACATCATACCACAATTATCGTCAAAATGAGCAAAAATGTGGAATTAGTTTAACCGTCTGATATTGTATTCACGGATTTTTCTGCTCGCCCGACCCGTTTTCGCGTTCTCTTTCCGCTGCTCCTGCTTCTTACGCTTCACAGCAGATTTCACATTTCGGGCACTCTGTTTGAAGCTCTCCTGAGTGTCCTCAGGCTTTTTCTTCTGAGCATCATGCTGGACATAATCTAACGGACTTGCGCTTCTGCGAGGAGAACCCAATCCAAGAAGAATGACTCCCTGATTCGCCAGCTCAACGACAAGTCGCTCAGCATTCAATGTCCCCATGAGTCCTGCTGGAACGTTCGCGTCAACCCAGTCTTCCTGCTCAATACGAGTTTTCTTACTGGATAGTTCTTCTTTCTCGGAAGGAGTCAGCGCACCCCAGACAGCATTACCTGAGGAGAAACTTTGCGTCAGAATTCTGGAATCACGCTTATCCGCTCGTCGCATCTGCCAACCAGCAATAAACCAACCGACAACGACGATGATAATAGCGCCAACGGTAAGTGTTGTTGATGAAACATTCATCCTATCAATCCCAACTGAACGGTAAAGTTACCGTCTCTAAAACTCGTGTAATTTTCCCATGCTCACCATGTTCACAGAAAGCCAGAGTGCGGAACGGTACTCGACGGTTTTCCAAATATGAGACGTTCGGAAGCGCTACTGGCTCATCACTCACACCCACAGTGAAATGAGGTGAGTACGCTTCCAAATTGAAACGGTACCCTGTCTTCTCATAGCTGATTCTCTGAGCGTCATTAGCGAACTCAGTTTTTTCAGGAGCAGCTTCAACGTCAATCCAACCATCCAATGCTGTAATGATTGTCTGATTCAGTTCCTGCAACCATGTAGGGTTTGTTACAGTGAAGAACAGCCAGTGATCTTCCAGATACTCTAATTTTCCCAAGTTGGCTTTCGGCTCCCGCTGCAATTGTGGAGAAGCTTTAAACTGCTCCAAGAATGGAGTTGCTTTGAATCCATTACGGATAGGTGCCTGCAAAACAGTTACATGAGGCATTGATATCACAGCATCTAAATGGAGTGGTGAATCAAAGTGACTGTTGTTGAGTTCAATCAGTTGTGTCTCAGTGAGTTTATCTGGAAGGAGTACGAAACCGTGCATATCATTTAGTATAGGCTACATTGCCGTTTCTACGTTGAAAAATAGCATTCATCGGTACAGTGGATTAGTGGGTACAGTACTGATTCTCTCACCATTGAGTGCCTGATGCGCTACTGTCAACTGCTTTTCAGTACACACACCACCATACCCCATGAAACCGCCAGGGTTCACCGACTGAGCCATGCAGTCAGCCATATGCTCAACAGGGTCAACCTTCCCCATAGCGAACACTTCTGCGGCATCATATTTGAGTTGCGTCAGATTATCTTTGTATGTCTTATACTGAACGTAATGGCCGCACTCGTGGAGAGCAAGAGCGTCTTGGTTCACTTCACCAGAAGCTTCCGCCCAATCTTTCTTGATACTGATGTAGTTAGTTCCAGCAGCATACTCACCGACAGTATTCTTCTTCCATGCGCTACGGTACACGATGGCAACACCAGGGCAGTACGGTGCGATGGTTTCATACATTTGCTTCTGCATGGCATCACCTGAATCAGTACGAACACTCTGCACTTCAACAGTAGGTCCATGCTGGGAGGGGATACCTAAGATTGTGTCAGAAGCTGCACGGTACGTTATCGTTCCGACTTCCTGAGAAGCTGGAATAGTAAGGCGAATACCAATCTCCGTGTAACGGGAGGAACTTCCTGGAACGTCGACCCAGGAACCGTTCACCAGCTTCTGAGCATGGTAGGAAGGCATCCCGTTTGGGGAGAAAGCAGGCTGCGTGTAGCCGAAGCTGATAGTGGAGGGGTTTCCGACCAGAACAGTATTTTTCGGAACAGCTGCCTGAGTCAGAGTGAACACATGGAAAGACGCAGCAAGCGCAGGGACAATGTTCAGCGTTCCTGCGCATACAAATGTGATTACAGCTGTGAGCAGAGTGATGAAAACACTCTTCACCATGCGCTTCATATTTGGAGCTCTCTCATCATCAAGGGGTGAAAAGTCTTATCGTAGCAAACATACTGTAAAAAAGCAAATGTTGACAATGGGGCAGGAAGAGAGTAGGATAGAACCAAGCAGTGCAACTCTGCTTCCATGAACCGAGAAGGAACAATTTAATCATGACTGATTACAACACTCTGTCCACCCTGACCGCTCTTGCCATTGAGAATGATGTTGACATCGAAATCTGGCACGGAGAAACTACTCATCAGGATAAGCGCACCCGTGCGCACATGCTTATCCGCCCTACTGATTCCCCGAAGGTGCTTGTTTCCTTTGGAGACCGAAAGCACGGTCAGCGCATCTCCCGTATTGCTCTTGCAGGCAATGATGCCATCCAGGTGAAGGAAGCAGACCTTATTCAGGTCATGGCAGAGAACATTACTGCCAAGCGCTGGGTCCGAGGCATCAAGCAGTACACCCCGATGTCCCAGGTTCTTCCGTTTGAGAACGGGCAGGTCTGGGTTCAGGGGTATGTTGAGCCTGAGGGCACTCTGGTTGATGGCATGTACGAGTATGTTTTCGTTGTTCGGAACTTCTACGGCGTTCCTACTGAGGATGGACTCAAGGATGTTCGGGAAGCTGAGCCGACGAATTTCAAGGTTCGTTTCCCTGAAATGCTCCGCAATGTTCCGTCCAGCACTTTCGCCATCACTGGGAAGTACGAATACCCTGGTCGCATTGTTGTGAGCGAGATGCCTGCATTCTCCAAGGGCTGGTAAAACTCCCAAAAGGGAAGGGTCCGCAACTGTAATAGATGGTTGCGGACCCTTCCCTTTTCTGGTAGAATGAAATGATTTATATTGAGGAGTAACAATTCATGGGTAGTTTCAACGTAGGCTGTGGGATCAGCAATACGCCAGTGTCACCTGGTGAAAAAGTTGCAATCATGATTATTGGGCGTAACCGTATGCTTGATTATTACGATGAACACCCTGGCGTATTCTATGGAAGCTCTTTGGTTCATTCCAACACTCTCTACCGACCACTCTTCCCTGCTATTCATGCAACGTATGACGATTATGGGAACTTCACAAATATTGAACCCAGCCCTGTCAATGCGGTAATAGAGAAACATTTCAATGCTCCCATTGCAGACATCATTAACGCTGTTGGCGATGATTGGGAAGCAAAAGAAATCCGTGAGAAACGGATTGACTCAGCACCTCAACTGGCTTCTCTTGAAGAGAAAAGCTTGTTTGTGTATCGCCCTGAGGTATTTACTGAGCTGAAAGACTTCATTCACAAGCGTTCTGATGTATTTGACAGTATTCGCTTAGGTGATGAGAAAAGCTGGGAAGTGTTTACAGGAAGCCTGGCTGTAGACGAGTATGGTTTTGCGAATCCGCAGCATACTCACCCTAATCCTATCAATGAATTCGTAGAAAATGAAACGAATTATCCGTATGGTGGGAAAGAGATTATCCACCTGGGTGTAGAAGGCATGAAACATCCTCTTCTTGATTGGTTCTACTTGGTCAAAGTCATGGAAATGACGAATCATATTTTCCATCCAACTTACTGCGGCGAGCAGCATGGTGATTGGGAAGTAACGCAGAAGTTGAGCGAACTCACTCAGAAAGTCGTTGCCCAGCGTGAAGAATGGGATGAGGACTTTGATGAAGATGATGAGCTATAAGGCTAAAGGAGAAGAATACTATGGGTAGTTTCAACGTGTCCTGCGGTATCAGCGGGGTACCAATTGATGAAGGAAAACGTGTTGGTTTAGTCCTCATCCGAATTAATCGTGATTTGACAAAGATGCACCCTGGTGACTCTGCAGACAATTGTTTCCGAGGCCGTCAGTACACTGCTACAACAGACAATTATAGTCCCACTTTCCCTCCTATTTATGGCACCTACAATGAATACGGAGGCATTGAAAACATCGAACATGGTCCTGCTACCAAAGCGATTGAAAATTACTATGGCGTTTCTGTTGAGGATGTACTCAAAGGGGTGGGTCATGATTGGGAGTCTAAAGAGACACAGGAGGGGCATCGTGATAATGAGGCAGTCAAGTCATTAGCGGATACTCATAACTTCTTCTTCATTCCAGAGATTTTTACTGAAATTTCTCAGTTTATTCGCAAAAATGATTCGTATCTGTATAGAAACGAACGCAGAGATATCAGTACGCATTGGGACGATTTCTACGCGCACTATCATGAGGAAGAAAATGGTCGCCCGAAATACTGGTTCGCTCAGAACCAGCCTGTTATGAAGTTCTTTGAAGAGCATACTTCTTTTCCTCTTGGATTAGAGAAGCTTGAAATCTTTGCAAATGACGGGATGAAAGAACCAGTTGCGGATTTGCAGAAATTAGGCCAGGTTCTTTCCTCTGTAAATCGTGTCTACCAGCCAACTTTTTCAGGTGAGCAGTATGGAAACTGGCAGGTAACAGAACTGCTCAATAAGCTCATCGTTCCTGAGATTGAGAAAGCCAAAGAACGGTTTACCAGCGACTGGGAAGATGATGACGAGTAGACATACATAGAACGCTTCACTCAGCAAAGAACAACGTAAAAATTTGACGAAGATAATGAATCGCAAGGTTAGAGGAGAAAAATATTATGGGTAGCTTCAACGTATCATGTGGTATCAGTGGCTTGCCAATCGGAGAAGGAAAACGTGTTGGTTTGGTGTTAGTAACGCTCAAACGAACTCTTGGCGCTCAATATGTTCAGGATAAAGAACCGAACAGATTCCGAGGCAGCCAGTATGTATATCCCACTGACAATTTCTGCCCTATCTTCCCTGCTATCTATGGAACGTATGATGACTATGGACGTATTGAGAATATTGAACGCGGACCTATTACGGAACTCATTGAGAATCATTATGGCATGCCCATTGATGATGTTCTTAAAGCGTTAGGGACCAACTGGCAAGCGAAGGAAATACAAGAGAAGTACCCTGATAATCCAGTGGCCAAAACTCTGGAATATGTTCATAACTTCTTTTTCATCCCTGAAATTTTTGAGCAGATGCAGACTTTTGTCCGCAAAGACCCTTGGCTATATGCAAATGAATACTGGGATGTGAGCCAGCATTGGGAAGACTTCCTGACCTATTACCATGAAGAGGAAGATGGCCGACCGAAATACTGGTTTATGCATGACCAGCCTGTTGTCGACTTCTTGCGGAAAAGCACCGCTTTCCCTCTTGGCTTAGAGAAGCTCACAGTGTTCGCTGTTGATGGCATGAAAGAACCAGTCACTGATTTGCAGGACCTTACTAGCGTTCTGACTGCTGTCAACCGCGTCTATCAGCCGACGTTCTGCGGCGAACAATTCGGGAACTGGAACGCTTCACAGCTTTTGAATGAACTCTCCGCTCAGGAAATCAAGAAAGCTCAGGAAGAATCCGAGGATGACTGGGATGAAGACGATGATGAAGATGACCTCCCTGATTACAGCGTGAACTTCTGATTTTGTGAACTAAAAAATAGGAGGGGTCTCAACCAAACGTTTGGTTGAGACCCCTCCTATTTTTATTGTGAGCTTTCACTCGTCATAGTCAGTGGGGCGGACCCAAGGCGTGCCAATTTTGATAGTCTCAGCAGTCGTGTTACCACTCAAATCATACTGGCGAGCCTCTTCTTCTACCTCTTCGGCTGTCTCATAATCATACGGACCGTAGGCCGAGAAATCACCATCTTCACTGATAGCGATGACCAGGTATTCACCTTCTGGATTGATAGCTCGGACTTCACCACTCATACGATGTCCTTCCACTTCTCGCCACAGCTGTTGCATTCACTGAGAACGAAACTCATGTCATCAGATTCAACCCAGGTGACATCTTCTTCTCCACAATAATCACACAATTCCAAGTATCCGTATGCGGGAGCTGCGTTCATTGCTTCAAAAATTGCAAACGGAGAATCTGGAAGAATAGATGCTCGTTCCGCTACACCGTGTTCAATCTCTTCAATGTGCTGGTCGATAGTCATCTCGCCCTTAGCAACCTGCTGAATAGTCATAAAAGAAAAACCTGTCTGTTCGGTACAAAATAGTTCTCTTATCATAGCGAACAGACGATCGTATGTCAAGGAGTATGGCTATATGAAGTAGCTTACTCTACCTCTCAAACGAATCCGTGCAGTTTAGTGATATTTCGGAGTTGAAACAAATTCAAATGCTAAACTTACGATATGCCGCATATTCATACCGAACCTGGTCAGCATGATCTGACTGCTTCTGCTTTCATTATCCGCTACGAGCTTGATCCAACCAGCGAAACTGGCTACGCCGGTCAGCCACGCCTTCTGCTGCACATGCATAAGAAGATGCAGAAACTTCTGCAGCCTGGTGGGCATGTTGAATTAGATGAGTCCCCTTGGGCAGCAATCCAGCATGAGATTTTGGAAGAAGCAGGCTATGAGTGGGATCAGCTGAATGTCATGCAGCCGAATGAACCTGTCTACCTGAGCAACCCTGACTATACTGCTCACCCGTACCCGTTGATGCTCAACACGCATAAAGCAGCTGATGGCCATTACCATACTGACCTCTCATTCTTGTTTGTCACAACCGAGCTTCCCAAGCATGCTCCTGGTGAAGGTGAGTCAACTGATTTACGTTGGGTGACTTTGGATGAGTTGCAACAGTTCAGCAATGACGAAATCGCTTCTGGCAGTCGTGAGATTGGTTCACACGCTATCAAGCTTTTCTTAGCTGACCTGTGGACGCAGTTTAAGACTTCCGACTTCAAGTAATGTCAGTGGGTTCTGATATGCTCTTCACATCAACTAAGCCGGTTGAGCATAAAACAAGAGAGGTCTTCCCTTATGATTGCCAGCATTGCTATCCGTGAGCAGCTTATCCAGTCCGCTCGAGGTCAGTTTGACCGCCTGGACATTGATGGTTCGGCTGATTTGGAAAACGTTGACAGCGAGTATCTTCGCGGTGTTGTGGAGCTGATTGCAAATGCGACGCAGCCTGTGAACACTGACTTGGAAGAGCCATACAATGCGGTGCGAGCACGAATTGTTGGCCCTGCAATCACGAACGCGGAAACGCTGTACTGGAAGGGCCTTGGTCTGTCCGAAGTCCAGGAGATTCGTGCAGCGGATATTGCGACGAATCAGCCGCATCTTGGTGACAGCGATGTCATCATCCTCCTGCTTCAGCAGCAGAAGTATTGAACATGTGAGGGCGAGAGCATAATGGCTTTCGCCCTCACACTTTTGTCCACACTCAACCTGGTTTGACTTCTAAGAATGAGTCAGGTAAAGTAGGATCGTACTTACCAGCATTTGAGAGAAAAGGTTGAATCGTGGATTTTGACATTGATGAGTGGAAGACCGAGCTTGAAGCTCTTGGTTTCACGAATTCCGTTTTTGATGAGGAAAACGAAGAGTTTGTCTTCAGGCTGAAGCATCCGACTGTTGCACTTGACCTTGTTGCTTATGTGAGTACGTCTAACATTGAGCTTGACACTCAGCCTATTGAGTCTATCGCTATTGACTCCCGCGAGTACGTAAAGAAGTACGCTCTTCCTCAGAACTTTCCGCATGTTGAAATGGATGCTGGGCAGACTGTTGCACAGAACCGTCATGCATTTGCCGTTGTTGAAAGTCTCAGGAACCTTTTCTTGAACTCATAACTCTTCTTCGTATATACTTGAAGGTAAGCATATACGTAAGGATGTAGAGGATTATGACGATTGTAGCTATCACAGGTCACCGACCAGAGAAAATTGCTGACCCTGACTGGGTGAAATCAGCTCTCACGGAAGTACTGCAAACGTTATCTCCTGAAAAGCTCATCCAAGGTATGGCAGCAGGTATTGACCTACTTTCAGCCAAAGTTTCTTATGAACTGAACATTCCATTCGTCGCTGCACGCCCATGGGCTGCGCATGCACCCCGCTACCAGGATAAAGCATTGTATGACTGGGCGATGGAGAACGCAGCAGAGGTTGTCAATGTTGACCCTTCTGTGAATTATGTTGGACCATGGATTTATCAGAAACGCAACGAATACATGGTTGACCATGGAACTGTTGTCGTGGCTGTCTGGGATGGAACCAAAGGTGGAACAGGTAACTGTGTCCGCTACGCGAAACGCAAAGATGTTCCTATTGTCATCATTGACCCTGAGAAGAGAACCATCACGTATCCGAAAGTTGCAGAGCCTGAGGTTCAAGAAGACCCAGCAAACTTCTTGTTCTGAGTAGCGAGTTCAGTTCTTTCTGTGGTAAGATGTTAGTACAAAACGACTCAGAAAGATTGAACCACCATGTATGATGCAACGCTGTACCTTGACTTTGATGGAGTCTTCAACGCGAAGAAGCCTCTCCATGAATCAGTTGAACAGTTCATCATCAAAGTTGAGAACAGCATCAACTTCCGTCCAGAGAACCTCATTGTGTTCTCTCCGACTGTGGTGAAGACTATTGAAGCGTTCCGTCATGAGTACAATGCTGAGCTTGTATGGTTGACTACCTGGAACGAAAACAACACTGTTCTTCGCCTCGCTGAATATTTGGGCGGGTTGGATAACGGCCGTGTTCTTCCAGCGAACCTGCATACAGCTCAGGTTGGTAAGCGTGACTGGACGCAGTGGAAAGCAGAAGCTATCCTTGCCGACCAGGACGCACATGCTCGTCCATTCGTTTGGGTGGATGACAATGCTCATGAGCATTGGGGTGAGTACGTGAAGAAAAGCACTCAAGAAGACAGTCTGTTCATCACGCCCAAAAGCCATCACGGTCTGACTGTTGCTGAGTTGGACAAGATTGACGGGTTCCTGAGTAGAGTCAATCAGAAAGCTGCATGATTATGAAATTTTTCACCTCTGATGGCCATATAGGTCATGAGAATATTCTAAGACTTGGGGATGGTCGTCCTTTCAAGTCTCTTGGACATATGCATGCAACCCTCATCGGTAACCACAACGCGGTTGTTGGCAATGATGACGACGTATACTTCCTTGGCGATATTGCTATGGGAACCCTGGAGGATTCTATTCGGGTCTATCAGGGAATGACTGGAAACAAGTTCTTTGTCCCTGGCAACCATGACAAACTGTTCAGCGATAACTCGAAAAGCTATATTGAGAAGCATCGTAAGACATATGAAGATGCTGGATTTACGATTCTTCCTGAGACAACTTCTGTTGAGATTGATGGTCAGGAAGTCCTTCTCAGCCATTTCCCTTATTTGAAGAACTCCTATGGGAAGCAGAAGAAGCCTATCCGTCACGAGAAACACCATCCTGCTGACACTGGTTTGCCGCTGCTGCATGGGCATACTCACCAGCGTGAGAACTGGGATGACAATAGTCGGAGGATGTATCACATTGGTGTTGACTCGAACGACTTTACACCGGTGAGCGAATCTGTTATCATTGCCTGGTTGGGCCAGCTTCGTACTGACAAAATTCTATGAAAGTTGTGAAAAGATTATGACCGATTCCCTCCGCCTTGACCTGCAGACTGCTGAGTTTACGGAAGCCTTGCAGAATGCCCCGTTGTTCACGAAGTTTGGTACTGTTGACGCTGAGCAGGTGACTGAGGAGCGAGTTGTCTCTACTGTTATGAAGGATGGCTTCGTGGAAACGGTGAACACTGCTCAGCCAGGTGATTTCATCGTGACGAACCCTGACGGTGAGCAGTACGTCCTCCCCGCAGCGAAGTTCCTTGCCCGTTACACAATGGAGAACGGTAAGTGGACTGCATATGGTCTCATCCGTGCGATTCAGAATCCTACGGGAAAGCCTATTACCATCACTGCTCCGTGGGGTGAAGACCAGCATGGTGCAGCGGATTGCTTCATTGCAACCACTGTTGACAGTGCTGAACAAACTGATGTGACGGATGACCGCTACATCATTGAGTATGATGCCTTCCAGCACACCTACAAGCTCGTCTAAGCAACTTTCACCGCTTTGGCCAGTGAGTCTTCGGGTTCGCTGGCCAAAGCTCTTAAATCACCCGTGAGATGAATTCACGAACCATGACCATATCGTCTAATGAGTCATATTGTTCAGTCTCTAATGTGGAGATACTCAACTGGAACAGAGAAACTTTACCCACAGGGTTGACTTCAATGCTGATTTCTTCTTCATCATCCCACCAACGTAGGGCTACTCCGCCATCAGGTAACGGCTGAACCGTTGGCATAGGAGTATGAAACCCTTTGCACCAACGCAGGACTTCATCAGCTCGGTTCAACGCAATAACAGATACCGCCGCAGCGTTAGGGTGAACCTCATTCCAACCTGGTTCCAGCGTTGACAGTTCACGTAAGGTTGCAGACCATACATTATCTTTTGGTACGTTCATACCAGTTTCCTTCACTTCGCTATTCTATCCTTCCAGCGTAGCAAACACTTTCTTCCAGCTGGACTTTTTGTGTCTTTTTTGATAGAATTGAGTATGAGAAGTTTAGAGGATGAGGACACATTATGATGTATCAGAGTGATAAGTACACGACGAGCCGGTTCTTCTATGCCATTGATTTCGACACGTTCCTGGGTAAAAAGCATATTCATGGAACCGCTATCAACGGACATGAGTATAACTATTACCAGATTAGCTTTCCCGCTATCTGGTTCAAGCGCAAAGGTGATGAGCTGACTGTCGTGAAGGGGTCCGTTGGACATCACACGAAAGGTCATGATTTCACGGATGATGGTCTCATTGAGGACATGATTCAGAACATGGACTCTCGCTACGGCGGTAATGCACAGTTCCGTTGGGATGGCATGTTTATGTGGGGTCCTGAGAAAACTTGGGATGACACTGTTGCAGCACAGAAGGAGCTGGACCAGCATTGGGAGAACTTCCCTGCAATTCCTGTTGGTTACAGCGGTTGGTGGGCGCTTCGGTAATACTCAGTAAAAAGAGCGGCTCGTACCTAATACAGGTACGAGCCGCTCTTTTTACTTCCTTAGAAGGAAGACCAGAGTCGTCCTCTACGGCTGGTTTCTTCCCACTGCTTACGTCGCAGGATGAAACGCTCTGCGGAAGTCATTTCCTTCGGCTCTGGAATTTCCTGCGTAACTTCCGCCATTATCTGCGGAAGAACAGGGTTGACAACATTTTGGAACCAGCTTGTTGCTGCATGTCCGGATTCAATCAAAGCACCCAAGTCCTCTGCTCCTCGGTTCCAAACATGTGCTGACTCGTGATACCAAGAGAAACGGAATCCGTTTGGGATAAGATACTTGTTGGCAATCTCACTGATAAGGTAAGCCTGCCAAGCTCCACATGACATACCCCGAACTTCACAGTCATATGGCGTGTCAATATGAAGTTGAGCGTACACCAAGTCAGGAGCAGGATTGTACTCTTCCGGATTAAGGACAGGGTTATCAGTGAAAGTTGTCCACAGTAGGGAATCTAAGCCCTGCTCCATTTCATTCCAGATACTAGACTCGTTGATGGTCATGATGGGTTCACCATTGAAAGCTTCGGGAGTGACAAGCTCAGTGGCAAATTTATGGAACTCGAGAACGTCAACTGGCTCATGAATAGCAATACGATTCGTCATAGTCATAACATCCAGTATAGCATTTTCTTGGTAAGAATAAAAGGTCTATGGTAGAATCTCCTTGTAGGCATTTCACAGATGCCTGTCTCAAGTTGGTTAGTTCCTACGCAGCTCCAACGCTGAGAGCAAGGTTTTTCAAATCCTGTGAGCTGTTCATCAACCATGAAAACCATTTCGGTTGAGCGTAGGTTGACCGAAGAATGGATTAATCATGACAAATGAACGTTCTCGTAAACAAGATATCCGTGCACGCATGGCCCTCACAGGTGAACTGTATTCTGTGGCCGCTCGCCATTTGGATACCTTAGCGATGCGGAAACCTTGGCAAGCTTTTCTTGCTGGTTATGGAGCCTTGGACCAGTATGATGAAGAGCCTTGGATGCATCAGGCGTTCCAAAAACCTTGGGTCGCAGCAGTATACGCACTTGTTACGTCCTCTGATGATGTAGATGATAGAACACTCGCTCTTCTTCATGAAGTAGGCGCTGAGTATAGAAAACTTGTTGACCAGGGTAACTACTTCTGCTACCACCATTATATTGCTGAGTTTATTGCTGAATGGGGTACTACAAACACGATTTCATTTGACAAGCACGACTTGGCTGCTGAGTTGGAACGATTGGATAAGAAATTCCTGTGGACAGTCAAATCAGCAGCTCCGTACAAAGAGAAGCTCAGAACTGAGAGAGCCGCTCCTATCGAGTTTGTCAATCACATCCGAGAACAGCTAAGAAAGGATGCCGCTTCTGCGAAGAACGCACAGTCTTTCTCTGTTGATGGGATTCTGCTTTCCTCTTGGATGTGGGTACTGTCTTCACTACCTGAGAAGAACATGTTCTTACAAATGCTCTTAGGTCGTCTTCGCAGCTTGCCTTCTGTAGATGAGGCTAATAGTGATGATATCATTTACACTCGTTACAACACCCCACCTGCAACTCCTCGAATTGAATTGGAAGTTGGTGACAAACTAAAATTCAAGCGAGATGGACAGCCTTGGATTGTGGGTGGAGTGTCCGAGCATTTCACTATCCTGACACGTATCGCAACGAATAAGCGTGATGCTGGTCAGAAGCAGCACGCTATCATTGACTGGCGAAGAGGAATGCGTGGAGCTCATGACAGTTATGGCCATGCAGTTATTACCCCAGAAGACATAGCATTAGTGTTGCAGGATTTAGAATCTGAAAAAATTCAGTTAGGCCGGAACCAAATTCCAACAAAAATCGACTGGCATAAACGCCAGGCATAAAAATTGTGGGCAGTAGTTACCTCCACAGGTAAACTACTGCCCACAACTCATTTAGAAGTTTTTAGATAAGCCAAGCATCATAATCTTTTTTTATTTCGTACCGTTCTTCATATGTACTGGAAAATGGCAGTTTTTCTTCTTCGAACGCTGCCAAAGATAGAGCCGCTCTTAGCGTTTGAGTAAGAGATCGATTCTGTTGGTACCCCAAATTCATGATAGTTTGCAGGATAGGATTGGATACTACTTCGTTATTCCAAAGAACTATCCATGCAGACCTCTTTTTTTGGCTTAGAGCTTCTTTCATAGCATTTCGCAGCACAGGATGAATTTGTTCATCATCTTGTAAGAGTTCTAAAACTGCATCAGGAGAGAGTCTCGAGTCAGATACTTCTGATAATGTCAGTGTGCGTTTGAGAAGCACGAGAACTGCATTATGGGTACGCGTATTACGTCCGTAGGTGTACATTGTTATTTCCTTATTATCTCTGGTGGAGGTAATAAGGCTTATCGGTACATGTAAGCCCCGCAGAAGCGTTTCTGCGGGGCTTACACATGTTTTACGAACTACGAGACGCGAACAGCAGCCAGCTGCGCCAGAAGGGCACGTAGCGCGTTTTCATCCCCAGGAGGGGCATCAATCAACGGAACGTTATGCTCCTTCGCCACTGCAATCTCAGCAGCAGTACCAACCGCTACCGTATCAGGTGGAGTCATTACAATGACAACATCCGACTGGATAATAGCCATATCGTTTGCTCGCTGAGCCTTCTCATGCCAGGCACCCTTCCAGGCCAGATGAGGGGAGTACACAAGGTGACCTGCATGAACCACAGCGGACTGGATAGCTTTACGCCAAGTGTTGTACTCAGCATACTCAGGTGACTCCAAACGGCCCCACCAGGTACGGATAGGACCGATGAGGGTAATCACCAGGGGTTCACCCTCAGGAAGGTCAGTCTCAACAGCACCATTCGCTTCCTCAGCAAGCAGCTCCAAAAAGCGGGAGTTTGTGTTCCGCTGCGCTCCAAGAACAGACTCCTCCATGGTGACAGGATGGTTCTCGTTCCAAGGACCATCCTGAGTATCCCCAGGATGGTTATCAAGCCGAGGGTCAGCGCGGAGCTGCCCTAGGCGGTTCTTGAAAATTTGAATCGTGATTTCACCAGCTTCGTTCATTTCATCCTTTGGCTGGAACAACTGCTTCATCTTCTGGACCGATTCCTGCTCTTCCAGGTCCTCAATGTCGCTCATAAGTGCTTCTTCTTTCCGCCTACAATAGTAGGCAACTGACTACAATAGTTGGTGTTACTTCAAAACTTTTCGGGAAGACCAAGTGCTTTCGCAAGCGCTCGGTACGCTTCCAAGTAGGGAGAACGTCCTGCTTGGAGGTTTCCTTCCATCTGCTCAACAATATGGCGAACCTGATTCAGCTGAGAGTGAAAGTTCTCAATTTCAGCATGCTCACGATGAACAGTCTTGCGAGAGTTCCCTGCCATGTAAGAACGGGGTGAAATCCAGCCGCAGGAACATTTTGCATGCCCTGACCCGCCAGCATAGCCTTCATTATAAACCAGCTCGCCCTCAGGGGTGTGAGCCGCACCACGTGCAATCACGCGATGCGGACCCACTTTCCCCTGATTTTCAAACCGAAGTTCCAGCTCAGTGACAGCAGCTTCCGCTGTAAGAGCGCGGGAGCGCCAGTTCACATAAGCAGGAGGTTCCAGCAAGGACATTAACGTACACCCTGAGGGTTATACGTCCAGCCCATAGCAAGAAGCTTCTCAGTGAACTTATCCACGTCATACCCTGCACCCTCATCGCCGTAACCGTCAATGTCAGTGTCACGGTATGCCGAAGCAACGTCACCAACAAGAAGGTCTCGCTGAAGGCGGTCAAGCTGGTTGAACTGGTCAACCGTCTCAACCTTCGTCGCGCGAAGTGCCTGGCGAGCAGTCTCCTCCGCAACGAGGTACGCCTGGTAACGCACCTCAGCCTCAGCACGCTCCTGGGCATAACGAATCTCCTCCTGAGCCTTACGCTCAGCAGTGCGCTTGTTAATCTCCAACCTGCGAGCAGGGTCGACAGGGCAAGAGGTCGGAACCTCAGAAACCTGCTTCTCCTCGTTGTCCCAGATACGAACCGTCTCGTAGGTTGCCCTACCGTTACGAATCATACCCCAGACACGCTGGTGGAGGCTCCACAGGTCATTCGCCAACAGGCTCGTGCCAGAAGGACGGTTCTCCCATCCCTCCCCATCAGCCGTGCGGACCTGAATCTGGTAACGAAGCTTAGTCTTCTCTCTCATGGGTACGACAATACTCCTTCACGAAGGAAAAGTCAAGCCCTTCGTGAAGGAGATTACTGGAAGACAGCTCCGAACAAGCTCTCTGAGATACTTACTCATTGGGAAAACCTCAATGAGGCCATGAGTGCATTACTTGAAAACCGACAGAAGGCTTTCGTTCAAGCGTCATGACCTCATTGAGGTTATGTACTTACTTCCCTGCGGGAGTTGCTGAGGCTGTTGCCTCAGGAGTCTGGTTCGCTCGCTTACCAAGCTCCTTGATGACATTCTGACCAAGCTCCTGCAACTGAGCGTCAGACAGGTCCGACAGGCTCTTAGCGCCCTCAGGCAGCGGAACCGTCACAGTACCGCCGTTGTCAGAGTCGTTAGTGTTGCCCTCAGACTGGTCAGTGCTGCCGTTCCCCAGACCGTCAACCTTGTCACCGTTAGCATCGTACAAAGTGACGACAGTGGAACCATCCTTCACCTCAACCGTTGCACGGTACAGGATGCTCAGATTACGACCGATGGAAGCAGTCCAGGCCCCGTTCTTACCAGGAACAATCTCGTAGAACTCATATCCACCCTTGTCAGGGCTGACAGCAAAGCCGTTCAGGTTGGAATACGTGTTACCAATCGTCTGCTGCTGCGAATTGATGGACGGAAGAGTGTGGGAGTTCCCCAGAGTGTCCAATTCAAGCGGGTTGCGCTTACCAGAACCTGTGAACTTAGAGTCCACAGAAACCGTACCAACAATGCTCTGCGAGGAACCCTTCGGGTTGAGAGCAGTCACGTAAGCGGAGTCAGTGGAGTCATACACGCGAAGCTGAGCATCAGGGTTGTCACTGGAAGCATTGTAACCGACTCGCTTGAACCAGTGGTCCGAGAAGGAACCCGTGGAGTCAAGACCGTCACGCTGCTGAGCGGCAAGGCTAATCGGGTACGTCGGACCCTCAAACTTCTCAACATCAGAAACCTTGTTGTAAGCGTTCAGTGCGCCCGTCTTACCGTTGTAGACCACGATACCCCAAGCCTTCCAGGTCGGAGCGTACCAACCGCTGACCTGCTTCATCGGGACAACGACAAGCGGAGTGTCCCCATCGCAGTAAGCGTACACGTCGCTACGGTCAAAGTTCACGTTCAGCGGAACCTTGCTCAGAGCAGCCTTACTCAGGTTGTTGTGCGGGAGTCCACCACCGATGCGAAGCTGAGCGTCACGGTTGAACTTGCAGAACGAAGCGTCCTTGTCGTTCACAGAACCGAACAGCGGAGCATTCAGCGTCTGAACAGCCTCGTAACCCTGCGCCCAACCACGGCGAATAACAAGGGCATCCCAGGTGCCATGCTCACCAGCGTCAGCAAGGTGCTTGGACTCCTGAAGCTCACCAGTGACGTTCTTCATGTTCTGAGAAGCAGAAGCCTGCGCAACCTCATACGGCACACGCTGGTCGTAGGAGACAGTCTCAGAGGACTTCTTGATATCCTCCGCATACTTGTGCCCCGTATCGTAGTTGATACGCACCCAGCCAGTGATGACGACTGCCGTGATGCCCAGCGCTGCGATGATTGCTACTACCGCCAGCCCAGGAGACTGCTCGTAAATGAAAGTCGCAACGAGAGCCAGGCCAATGACGAGGACCACGCCCAGAAGGAACAGCCAGCCACCACGCCAGGAAGCACCGAACGTGTGAGCCACAGTCGGACCCCAGACCCACCAGAACAGCCAACCAATACCGATGACTGCCGCAAGGGCGAAGATACCGCCGACAAATCCCGCGCTGCGAGACGACGAACCGTACGAGGACATTGTTGATTCTCTCTACTCAATGAAATGTTGCTCTAACAACACTTACAGTAGCAGTAGGGAACCTGCCTGTCAACTCCTGACCTTAGATTTGCTCAACCTGAACGATTTTCGTGACACTTGTGAATGAACCATGAGTAGTTGAATGCTCACGGATGCCAACGACGCGATATTTTTGGTTTCGAGGCAGAATGTACTCAGACTCGCTGACACCCCATGCACTGATGTTTGACACAGGAGCTGCCTTCTTCGCCAGAATCTCCAACATTACCTGACTTGTGGCAAAGCCACGCCCACGTTTGAAGTCAAGAGTGGAAGACTGGAAAACAGGTGATTCAAACGTGGAGCCAACAGGAAGTTTCGCATCAATATACTTGTCTTCTTCCTCATACTGGAAACCTTCACGTTCTAAAATGTCATGAGAGATGCCGCGGTACAGCTTCACCGGAGTCTTCCGCTCCGCTTTCTCTAATGCAGAATCTAAGTGAGCTACCGCCTCAGCTGCTTGCTTCTTGTCAATCTTCTGCCCATACTGTTCTTGGTCATGCCCTAACAGATAATTATTGACATGGCTGGAACCGTTAGAAGTGTACCAGGAAGCAGCTTCAATCTCATCAGTGTTGAGTTTACGAACCCAATGCGTGGAATCCTGCACCATAGCCGTGATTTCAGGACCAGTTTGCTCTAAACTTTCAGAAGGATATTCCTCTGTCTTTGTAGTGAAAGCCTGCATAGAAGCTGGGTAAGATGCTTCCTGGGATGGTCCTTCGTGGAGAACATCTCCTTGATCTTTCATCTTCACAGCAGCAAGCCGCTCTTCACGTTTTGCACGACCTAACTGCAAACGAAGTTCATATGTTCCGTCACTGCTGGAACTGTTCACATCTTGACCAATACGACGTTCAAGTTCACGTATACCGGCAGGAGTTGCATCATACTCTAACTGCGCATCGTCAACAGCTTGGCGAGCCTCAAAGTCAAACCCTGACGCAGCGCGTCTACGGATTTTGGCTTTTTGTAAGAGTTCAGCAGCATGAGCTGAACAACGGGGACCAGGTTTTGGATAACACATGCTGTATTTCTAACGAATGCAGATAACCAAAACATAGGGTTGAGGAAGGGGATACTCATGAGCATGCTTACCCAGCATACAGAGCAGTATGAAGAATGGCGTGATGAAAAAGGCTCACTCCATCGTGAAGACGGTCCAGCTGTCATCAGGTATGATACAAGCCGAACCGTCATTGAAGAACAATGGTGGCTTTACGGTGAGAAAACTCTCACGAGACAACCAGCATATGCAGGTGAAGGTCAGCATGAAGTAAGCGACCATTACACTGTATGGCGAAAAGGTCAACCAATTGAATCCTATCTTGCAGGGGAAGTGCAACGCTGTCTTGCCCCGCTCAGGTAGTTTGAGGGTTACTTGTAGGTAGGAGTAAGTAGCCCTGTCTCCCAGTTCTTTGTGGCTTTGCCAGAAGACCGAAGATAATCCACTGCAGAAGCAGCTACAGACTGAGTTGTTGAACACTCGCTCTTCAACTGCTCACATAATTTTCTTTCCAGAATGCCCTCTGGGGAAGCATTCAAGATAACAACAGCTCGCTCAGTCGCGCGACTCAGCTCAGCAATCTCATCTCGTCGCTGAGCGGCGAGTCGGGACAATCCAGCAGTATTAAGTAAAGGCATTATAGTATTCCTCTCAAATTTCACTAAGGGCAGCTGAGATAAATGTCTTCGCAAGTGTCTCATCTGCATTATCTAACTGTGTTGTTACGTCTTTGCTTTCAACGTTCAAATCAAACAAATCAAAACGCTTGCCATCAGGGCGAACTTCAACACTCACCACATAATACGGGGAGGACCATTCAATAGTAACACCTGACTGTGCGCCAGAAAATTCCATCGGGAACAATCCAGGAGTAGCAATACCGTCTTCATGGGCATGCAGTACTAAACGCAAAGCAGCCTGTAAAGACTCCTCAGAAACAGGACCAGCTGTTCCCTCATCCCATCCTTCACCGAAATTTCGAACAGTTTCCATACGGGAAAGGAATCCTTGTAGCTCCTGTGGGTATTCAACATCTGTCATAGTTATACCTTTTCTCTTCTCAGACACGCTGATAGCGCGTCAAATCACTTTCGTGCTCCCCGAACTTGCGGGAAACAAACTCCAAAATACTCGCCATCTTCGTTGAGACGAATGTTTCCTCTGAAATAATCCGCGTGTCATAATCATTCACACGAACACGAACCCTATCTTTTGAATCCTCATCAAAAAAGATAGTCAGGTTTGTCGTGTACGGTAAATCGAACCAGTTGAGGAACAAACCAGCGGAAATAGGGAAAATCTGATCTGGCTCAGCGAACCCCTGCTCAGCGCACAAAGAAAGCACCTGTTCTGCTGCATTCAAGCACACAACAGAAACAGCTGCCTTCCCGCCGCCCCAACCATCAACCAAACTGGCGATAGTCAGCAGTTTATCCGTAGAACCATGAATGAACATGAGAGTTATTAAACCTCATCCTTTGGAACGCGTCCCAAAATTCCAACCAGGTAGCTACTCACCCATGGGTCGTTCGTCTCAGAGACAATGAAGTCCCCAACGCGAAGTGGAACCCAGCGGCCAGTAGCATTCTCGTACACGAAAGCCTCAACAGAAGGCTCATCGCAGGAAACAAGGTCACCATTCTCCACAAAACGCGGAAGAAGATGCGGAGTCCCGCTCATCACCGTGTCAGCACCAACAGCTTCAACATCCTGCTGAGCCTCAGCCTGCTTCTGCTCCATGTAGCGGTTCAACAGCTCACGGAACTTACTGTCATCAACACCAGGGATAGGTCCCTCCATCAGGAAATACTGAGCCTCCCGCTTGCTGAAAAGCCAGGCGTTCAGTACGCGACGGAACGCTGCACCTGACTCCTCCATGCCCTGAAAAGGAAGCACAAGAGGAGTCTTATAACGAAGCTTGTAATCAGTCATGCTTTCATCCTACCACAGCGTAAACCAAAACGGAAGAGAGAATCAACGAAGGATGCAACCCTTATGAGGCATTGTGTGAAGATCATGTTCATCACAGCAAAAACTCTCATGGTCATGAATTCCAGTTTCAACAAAGAACTCATTGAACTCAGCATGAGGGATCGACTTCGCTCCGTTATCGTACTTTACGACAGTCTGCGAAACTTTGAGTCCCAACAGTACCGCGTTTTCACCTGTACGAGTGTCGCGGTACGTTGCTCCGTGGATGATGTGCATAGAGTTGCCTATCGGGTAGAGTAGTATGTTACCACAGAGCTTGCAGAAGCCCGAAGGTTGTGATAGTCTTCCTATGTTCTTACCAATGAGATGAAAGGAAGGTGAGTAACGATGAGTATCCGAAAGTATCCGCGAACGTTCCACCTGCCTACCTCAAAGACTTTGAGCGCAGATGACAAGCGTGTTGCTCCTGAAACCTTGGAGTATCTTCAGTCGGGAATTGAACTTATTTCGACAGAAAAATTGGACGGGTCAAACTTTAATTTAACGCGCAATCGTGCTTTTGCAAGAAGCGTTGATGGAACAAACCACCCGTGGGATGCCTATGCTCGTCGTATCTGGACTCGCATCCGTTGGGACCTTCCTGAGAACATCCGTCTCTCTGGTGAGTCCTTGCAGGGTCGTCGTTCAGTAGATTATGATGACCTCCCTTCTCCGTTCATGCTGTTCGCAGTGTGGGAGGATGACCGTCTTCTGAGCTGGGACGAGATGACGGAATGGGCTGAACTGCTCAACCTTCACACCGTTCCTCTTCTCTACCGTGGTACTGACTTCAACGAAGCCACTGCCGCATGGGAGAAGAACCACGATGAGGATACTTCCGAAGGATTTGTTATCCGTGACGCTGGGAGCTTCCACTACGATGACTTCCAGACCCATGTTGCGAAGTGGGTGCGGGAAAATCACGTCAGAACTGATGATTCGTTCCGGCGCAGAAATGACTTCGCACTCAACACATTCCAGTCCCTTGAATAAGTAAGAGCCATGACTACCAAAGTCATGGCTCTTACTTATTCATTCTACTATCCAGATTTGCTATTCAAACGTAATTGGTAATGTCGTACAGGGTTCACCACCGCATTGAACATTTGTCCAATCCATCATATGCGGGTAAATGATAAATGCAATTCCCATTGCAAATGCAAGGATAAACAGGAATAGCGATATTGGGTTCAACTGTATCCAAGCTAAGATAGCTCGCACAGATGCTTTGATTTTCATAACCATAGTGTCTTCCATCATGGCCATATTGGGCCTGTACCCATAGAGCCAAGCTCAATCATTGTATGCCAGAAGTTATCAGGTGCTATCATTGCCCATAACACAGGTATGCCAACAAAGACGGTAATGATTAATATTTGAGTATAGCCCAATCCTCTAATTGCTTCTTCTACCGCTGTGGCGGAACGTTTTAATGCTTTCATAATCCCATTGCTATCATTTCTTGGTCAAAGAGCTTCAATTAATGAGAAAAACCATCCTACATCAGCAAGATGGTTTTTCGTTAGTCAGAACAGTGGTTCTTCTTTCCGTTCTCCGAAGAGGCGGAAGTGTTCACTCTGTAAAGCATGGATGTTACTTTCAAAATCAAGCAAATCCAGCTCGAACAGCTGCTGACGGGTCTGGCTGATGAGGAAGTCTGTGTCCTCGTCTGGTGATCCAGCAATTTCGTAGAGTGTATCTTCCAAATGTGTGAGCATGCGATTGATACCTGTGCTGTTCACAGCTAAACGTGGGTCGCTGCTGGTAAGCAGGAAATGCACACGGAGAAGATTGGTGAGGACTTCATGAGCCTGGCGGCTATTGTAGGCTGGGTTGAGCTTGTACATGTCAAACCCTGGAATGGCGTTGGTTTTCTCTGAGAAAAACATTGAGTCAGGGTTGAGGTTGTAAGGAGAGAAGAATGTGCGAAGCTTATGCAGTACTTTGTAAGCACTGGTAATAATGTCTTCCTTGTTGAGGATGCTAACAAGACGTGCACGGTACTCTTCTGGAGTTTCACCTGGCTGGATCGTGAGGATGTCGTTCATGGAAATATTGTACCACATTTTGAGTTGCACGATCAACCTTGTCCATGATAGGATGAGGTATATTTATCTTGGAGAGATGGTAAACGCAATGGGAACCCTGGAAGCGCTTGAAGCGTTGCAGCTTGGTCAGTCCATGCTGGATAAGGCTGGCTTGTCCGCTGATGGTTGGACAGTGCAGTTTGACCACCCAAAATTCCGTTACTCTCGTCATGCGTCTTGCAATTATGATAAGCGTGAGATTCATGTGAGTGCTTTCGATATTTATGGCGCGGATGACCAGTTCTTCCATAACGCTATGTGTCATGAGATGGCGCACGCTGTTCTTTCTTCCCGCCATGGCCATAATGACGAGTGGCTTCAGCAGGCTCTTGATTTTGGTATGACTCGCAACTGGCAGAGTAAAATTGCTTCCGCATACTCGAAGCCGCTTCATGTGGCGCGGATTCCTCGTTGGTATGCGAACACTGAGATGGTGAAGTTATCTTCACGGAAGTTCGCAGCTCCAAATTTCAACAAGCTTCGCCCTCATGAGGTTCTTCTTCCAAACGGTAAGATTGCAGTGTTCCGTGGAGTGAGTTCCTATGCGGAGGATGAGTTCAAGGAGCCTTTGGGGTATTTTGAAGCTGAGGATAAGACCATGTACCGCACGGACTTTACAAGCTTCTTCGCCTTGAACGTTGACTGGAAGGTTCAGACACGCATTCCTGGTTTTCCTGAGTTTGTGGGGAAGAAAACCACGGAGTCTTCTTACGGTTGAACTGTGGTAGCTGTTCGCCAGTGACGTTTGTCTGCTGGAATTTTGTCAGCATCAGCTCTACATTCAATCCATTTGAGAAGCAGCTGCATAGCAACTAAGTATTCAGTAGAGACTGTTTCATTCTCTTCTGTAATGATGGCTGCGGCTTCCATAGCATCTACTGCATCACTAAGCGCATGATATTCTGTGGAGAGTAGTAAACCGTACAGATAGGAGCCTTGTTGTTCTGGCGTTTCACGACTCAGGAGAGTTGGAACAACAGTTTCAGTCAGCATTTCACGGTCAAACATAGGGTAGATGTGCCTTTCAATTGGAGTGTTCATCTACCCTATGCGCGGAGGGTTACAAATCGTATGCGACAAGGTTCCCGTTACGGTCATATCCGACTTGACCTGAATCTACTGAACCTACCCATTCTGGAACATCATTGTATGACTTGAAACGATGCTCACGAACTTTCTCCATGACTAACACATCAACTCCATCTATCTGGTCAAAGTGGTTAGCAGCTACTGGAATGTATGGGTCCTGCTGTTTGCCTGCTTTGTGTTCATAACCATTCGCCATCTCTCCTTCATCATTGAAGGGGACTTTGATGACGTTACCGTCTTGACTGTCAAATACAGCACGAGTTCTTCCAATTTTTGGGGTACCGTATTTATTTGTTAGGCTGTGGATGAGACTGCGGACTTTTACTTCGTAACCATCCCATTCAACTTTTTTCAGGTCTGATTCAATAAGGGAGAAAATGAATTCGCGCTGACGTTCTTTCTCCTCAGCATCTGCTTCACGCGCTGCAAAGTAGTCGTTGATATCTCGGACTTGAACTGCTTGTTCAATGACAGCTTGGGTCCCATGATGTCTACATGTTGTTGGGTCTTTTGCTTCGCATACACCAGGTTTACTCATGTAAGTATTTCTAACAAGACCTGAGGTACGCATTGAACTACCACATCTGATCGCCTAGAGTTGACAGAGCGAAGTAGAACGTGTATGGTTATGGCTATGTCTACTGAGCTTCGTACCCTGCTTCTGTCGGAGGACCCGGCAGCGCAGCTTCGTACCCTTTTTGACCAGGGCTTGCTTGCTGAGTTGGAGCCGACTCTGGCTGAGCTTCGCATGGAGATTCCTGCTGGGTACCACCACAAGGACAACTTGGAGCACTCTTTCAAGGTGTTGGAGAACGCTATCGCTCGTGAGACTGAGGGCGTTGATTTGATTCTTCGCACTGCTGCACTGTTCCATGACATCGGTAAGCCTGCTACTCGTGAGTTCGGCAAGAAGGGTGTCGTATCTTTCACGAACCACGATGTTGTGGGTTCTAAGATGGTTCGGAAGATTCTTCCGCGCCACGGTTACTCCAAGGATGAGACTGACGCTGTTGCTCGTCTTGTGTTCATGCACATGCGTTCGCACACGTTCAAGTCTGGTTGGAGTGAGTCTGCGGTCCGTCGTCTGAGTGTTGACGCTGGTAACATGAAGCAGTTGGAGCGTTTGATTGTCATTTTCTACTCTGACGCTACGACAGGTATTGACAAGAAGCGTGCAGCACTTCACCGTACTGTTGGGGAGTTGCAGGAGGAGATTGCTCGTGTGAAGGCGAAGGATGCTCGCGCTGCGCTGCGTCCTGCGTTGAACGGTAATGACATTGCAAAGTTGCTTGGTCTTACTCCTGGCCCTGAGCTGGGTAAGGTGATGAAGTTCTTGAATACTGACGAGATGGTTGGCCTTGACCGTGAGGCGACTGTTCAGGCGGTGTTGGAGAAGTTCGGGCAGTAATGGAATTGCCGAAAAAGCCGTAGAAGGTTCGCATCTTCTACGGCTTTTTCGGTATAGTCATGGCGCATGTCACTTTGGGTGTTTTGCCTTTGGCTGTGTTATGTACAATGTATTTTCCTGATGAGATTTGGCATTCAACAGTGCCGTTCTCTGTGTACGATTGAACGGTCATTTTGACTTTATCTCCCAAAGCAGCGGGGCGAGTCTGCTTCCAAGGGACAATGCTAGTGGTTTCTACGCCTTCATCATTTTTCGCTATTGGTTTGATGCTAATTTTCACATCATCCGCCGCGTTCGCATGATCCCCGTTGACATAGTATTCAGTGCCAGCCACATACTCGCTATTCTCATACATGTCTCCAACTGTTCCAGGAGCTTGAATATGCTGCGGCGCAGAGCAGGATGTAAGCATGACGGCAAGACATGCGACGGAGGTAAAAGTCAACCAGATACTGTTCTTCATAACATTCAGTGTATCGGTTATTCGTTCAGAAGCTCTGGTTTACAGGTTTTCCTGGTCAGCATACGTAGTTACGTCTTCATGGAAGAGCACTACACGGTCACGGCTGATGAAGATAGTGTCACCGATTTCATGGGTGAGAAGAATGGTTCGGAACAGATAGTTGAGCATGATGACAATACCGCTGTCGTCAAAATTTAAGTCGTGGTTTGCTTTGACAAGCTTGTAGGTATCACGAATCTCTTCAATGAACTCTAATGCGCCTTTACCATCATATGTGAGTTCATATTCATCGTCTGCAAGGCGAGGGTCACCCATCTCATGGTGAAGAATGCCTTTTGAAGGAGTTTCATCTCCGGCTTCTACAACGATGATGTTGCGAAGGAGTTTGACACTGTTACGGAGGTCTTTATAGACGCGAGCTTTGCGCTCTTCTTCCCGCTCAGGATATTCTTCAGCTTCTACTCTACGTAGGTATTCTGCACGTTCTTCGGCGGTAAGTGTCATGACGGTTCTTCCTGATTGAGGTTCTTTTGTATACATCGGAAGGAGCTATTGATTTAGTTAGACAAGTTATACTATTTTCAGTTGATTAGAAGGATAGAATACTGGTAGCGGACAACTTTGTTTATCAAAATCATTGACCTGCTCTAAAAATGACGATATACTAAGGCATTCAGTTCATATGTTTGAGAGTAGAAGATGACTGCCACGAAGAGTACGGTCCAACTGTATACGAAGGAATCAGGATGGGTTCCTTTGGATGATCCGTCTGTCACAAATGAGTTCAAACAAGAAGCTCACGACTCTATTACAAAGAGTTATACGAAGCTTTTGGAGCATTTGAAATTTCTACCGACCCCTAAGACGGCGCTGCAGAGAGCCCGAGAAATTGCACATGCCGCTAATGATCGTGAAGAACGTCGAAGTTCTGAATCTTCTGCGAACGCATATAAAACTTGGGTTGCTAACGGTCGCCCGAAAACCTATAGGGGTTAGCAGATGACACATGAACATGAAGAAGAGCTTACTCAGCAGAGAACCAAAGTTCTTCGTAGGGTTGCCGAAGCATTTGTTGTCGGTATTATTGTTGTCGTAGCTGGTTGGTTGGTTCAGGACCAGAAGACTGTTTTCGTTGCAGCATATTCAGGCATTGCATTCATCCTACTACTAGTAACACTGTTTAGAGGTCTCAGTGCAACTGTCTACTGGAACCGTATGGAAAAGTTAGTGTGGGAGGAATCACAGAATGAGTGAAACAAAATGGGAGCGCCGCTTAGCGACGTTGAAAGAAAAAGGTTACGCTGACACATTAGATGAACATGAGCTGACAGAGTTCGAAATTGTGTGCTCATACTTTGAAGATCATTATCCTGGTCAATTCGGCTTGTTCCCTGCTTCCGAAGAACCTGGGTTGCGTATTGAACAAAGAGCGGACCGGAAGCACATTATTGTGGAGCTGATCCACTCGGAGGAAACAAAACTCCCAGTGTTTGAAATTGCTTTCTTTGATTTCAATAATGAGGTTCAAAAACATACTGAATGCGAAAGCATATTTGATGCTATTGCGTTCTTACATCAGCTTTGAAACAAAAGGGTGAAGGCAGCTATTATAAATTGATAGCTGCCTTCACCCTTTTGTCTTACTACTGTATTATTTGAGTGTGAACGTCATTGTCTTAGTTGTTGAAACTATGGCGTAATCGTTATTAGGTTGTGTTGCATATGGATAAATTGTTACTGTTGAACCAGAAAGCTTTGCTTTCGCTTCTGCAAGAGTTGAATATCCTGGTACTCTAACTCCGAGATAATCAAGCTTCAAAGAAGTTACTTTCTTATTTTCATCCAAGGTGATAGTCAAATTCTCAAAATACTCATTTCTATCAGAATTTACAGAAGCCATATCTGAATTACCGACAAGCATTCCAGAGTTTCCATTAGCGAATGTGAATACTGCATCTTTATACCATCTACCGTTTTTCATGACAGCTTTATATGTTCCATCTGGATTTTGGACAAAAGGAACATCAGATAAGTCAGGTAAACTCTGAGGATTTGGATTATTCACTGTAACTTGGAAAGACCAGAAATCAGTATCGCGGTTGACTAAGGCATGGTCATATGCATCCTGAGTTGCGAAGCCTTGACCATTGTTGTCAGTGACAGGTGCATAATTCACAGATGAAGCAACAATGGGACCAGACGCGACATCTGAGCCAGTTCCTGTAGGGCCTGGTTCAAAAACGTTAGGGTTGTTACCGGCAAAGGAAATGTTTCCATTATCAAAGGCCATGGTAACAACGTAACCGCTGCTTTGTGATACGGCTTTTTCTGCTGCATCAGGATAAGCCGTTATGAACTGCCAGCTGTATGAATCTCCCACTTTGAGATATGCAAGAGCTGTTCCAGTGTTTCCTGAATACTGAGCAATTTGGTTCTTTTTATTGTCAGTAATAGTCACAGTATTAGGACGAACAATGTAAATATCTGCTTGCCCATTATAATCGGTGTAACCGTATTTTGTACCCTCAGGTAGGAACAAATCATTAACAGTAGAGAATGAAGCTGATTTGAAGAAGGTGCTGAAATTCTGGAATTCAGTGATGGTTGAGCTGGTAGCTGTTCCAAGTAATGAATTTGCTTTATCAGCAGGTTTAGCTGTCAGGGTTTCCCCTGGATAGGTTTGCATTGACCCCTTAGCTAAGCTCAGGTCCCCAACTGTTGCAGGTGGATTTGTTCCTCCATCAGGTTTTGGAACTTCTCTAATTTTTCCATCAGGACCCAACTGGTAGGTTTTACCTGATTGGGAAACAACAGTAGCTGTGTAGCTAGGAGGTGGACCTGGGATAGGGGTGATAAGAACTTTATTTTCATCCAAGTCCAGCAAAGATGGGTGTTTCTTTGTTCCGAAGGTAGGGTCAGCAAGTTGCTTATTGCTACCGTATTCAGACACTCCACTGTCTTCTGCAAGACCACGGTAGGCATCTTCTGCTGTTTTGACTGAGTTGAGCTGCTGCTTTGCTGCATTGTCTTGCGCCCATGGGATAACAGCGAAGATCGTCGCTGCGATGACACCACCGATTAAGCCGATGACAATGATACCGACCATAATACTGGCTAAGTCGATAGCGCCTTCTTCATTGATAAACACTTCACGACTTATTCGGCGTGAGCGCACTTTTTCTGAGATTGAGGGGTGTAGCATTGGGTATAGCGTCCTTTTTTATATAACTGAGGGTCTCATAGAAAGGGGGTCATAAAGGTTATCGGTAAATAACCTTTATGACCGTGCTACACGAAAAATAAGCGATACCCGCTTTTAGGGGGCACGCAAAGTTGCGCTATCTTCCCTATTTCGTTGCTTCAAAATCCAATGATACTGAGTTCATGCAGAAACGGTCTCCTGTTGGTGTTTGGTATGCATCATCAAACAAATGTCCAAGATGTGAACCGCATGATGCGCAACGAACTTCTGTGCGAGTCATCAACCATGAACGGTCTGTTTTGAGTTCAACAGCATCAGGAGTGATAGGTTCATAGAAGGATGGCCAACCTGATCCTGACTCAAACTTGGTTGTAGACTTGAACAACGGAGCTTGACAAGCTCTGCAACGAAATACACCATCACCATGCTCATCTAATAACGTTCCGCTCCAAGGACGTTCTGTTCCAGCTTTGCGCAGAACCTGGTATTCCTCAGTAGACAGCTCTTGCTTCCACTGTTCTTCGGTTTTCTGTACTGGGTAAGACATAAAAATTACTCCTTACTGTGTCTACTTTCTATAACACAGTAAGGAGTAATTTCGTTCCCAATGAATAAGAACGGGAAGATTTAGCTGAGAGTTGCCTGCTTGATGTTCAGTTCTGTCTTAGAAGGCTCAACCACAGCGGTAGTGTTGAAGAGCATCTTGTCCATAAGCATGGCAATCATTTCGAATGGGATAGAGGTGCGGGAAACCTCACGACGAGGTGCTTCACCGACATATTCTACCAGCTGCACCCACCCAGTGTAATCACCAGAGTAGATGATTTCGTACTGGCCGTTTGCGCTTTTCAGGGTTTCCATTTTGAGCTCAGACTCCTTTGTCAGAGATGGGGATGATGTATTTGTCATACTATCATTACTATCGGGTGAACGCTTCTTCGCGCTTGTCCCGTCTTGTAGGGTCAACTCTACAAGAACGCATGAGAGCATGTCAAGAGCTGTTACCAGTTAGATATAAACCATGTGCTACCCGAAACCTGGTCCCCGTTGTTCAGCAGATGCTGCAAAGCGTTTAGCGAAGGCTAAACATGAGTTCCGTGTCTACTATGAGAACCATCGAAACGATGATGAGATGGACTATAACGAGTTTGACCGGTTGAAGCATCTCAGAGATGACGCAGATCAGGAGTTCAATATGACTCCTGCCGGTATCCGCGCGTTGGAACGTGAAGTAATTGAAGGCGGCGGCTCATGGGCGGAGATGAACTTAGAAAAAGCTCGTTCAGACCGCCAGCATGCTCTGGATCAGTTGAGTAAGAAACAACAAGTAGAAGAGACTCATGAGAGAACAGTCATTGGTTCTTACGCATATCAGCAGTGCGAATTCACGCAAGAAGGTCACCAGCTAAACCGCATTGATGAAAACGGCGAGGATATGGCTGTTATGTTGCAGGAGTCTTTGGACTGGGCTGAACATTTAAGTGATGAAGAGATTGAAGCAATGAACCATTACTCACAGGGCGGCTACGCTGATGTGAATGGGGTTCTTTCCAGTGCTTCATTCACGCCGAGAGCTTCGATGGAAAGCGTCCAAGAGACAGTAAAGTATTTAGATTCTGCGTTAGCTAAAGCATCGAACAACAAAGAAGTTGTCGTTTACCGCCGTCATTTCTTCTACGATGAGGATGGATCGTTCGCGCATATCTCTTCTGAGGAGCTTCAAAAGAAGTTCCCTGTCGGGAGTGTATATGAACCAGGTTTCTTCATGTCTACGAGTTTAGATCAGAAGAACATTCCTGGTCCTGACAGAACGAACAGCCGAAACCTCATCGCTCGTTTTGAAATTAAAACACGCCGCGGGGCTTCCATCTCAGCAACAGCTAATCAAGGTACGAACGAGAAAGAGTTCTTACTTCCTCGTGATGGCAAATATCGTGTTGTGAATAACAATCTGCAAGCTGTTGTTCACGGGTATAGTGGTGAAGGTCCAGTACAGATTATTCAACTGGAAGAGCTGTAAGGCGTTCTAAGGCCATATATGCAGCTGTTCATCTTCTTGGTGGTAAACTGCTCCTATGACTGTCATTACCGCCCCTGAGCCTGTTACAGCCCCTCGCCTGGATGGGTTATTCATCGCTGGTGGAATTTCTGGTTGCCCTGATTGGCAGAATGTTATCACACGAGACTTAGAAGCCGCTGGTGTTTCTGTTCCTATGTATAATCCACGCCGTGCAGTGTACTCAACTGCTCCAGGGGTAGCGGAAGTTCAGATCGCTTGGGAGTTTGATGCTCTCAACAAATCTTCCGCTGTCCTATTCTGGTTCCCTGAGGAGACTCTCTGCCCTATCACTTTGTTTGAATTGGGTCGTTTTAGTCATCAGAAAGATACACAGTTGTTTGTTGGTACTCACCCGAACTACCAACGTAAGTTAGATGTCGTAACACAACTTCGGTTAGCTCGCCCCGAAGTTGCAGTGGTTGAAAGCTTAAAAGCTTTGACTGAACAGGTGAGTAACTACTATACAGAAAGCAAGGTAAACAATGTTTACTGATGAGCAGAAATTTTCCATCAACGGAAGTAATAAAGAGCATCTCTTCAAAACTCTAGAACTTGCATTAGAGATTTCAGGGTATTCAGTTGCAGCCTACCAATTAACAGACCACGGCATCATCCTATTCTGGCATGCTATTGAGGGGTCTAATAAGTTACCAAAGACAATCAATGTTCAAACCATCGGAAATCTTGTATGGGATCAACTGAGTGATCCTGATGTGAAGACTCTGTTCCGTCAGAATGTGCGTCAGGATGAGATTGACGGTACTGTCAATTTTGGTTGGGCTGTTACACATCCCAGCCATTACTCCATGAAGAATGCAGGGTATGCAATTGTCAAGGTAGAACTTGACTGGTTGTACTACCACAAGTAAGAAAATATGAAAGCGTCAGACCTGATAATAGGTCTGACGCTTTCATTATGCCCGTTTGATGCGAACCACTTCACAAGGAATCTGTTTCGGTTTCCCAAACCAGTCACTCAGTCTCTGCATAGTATCCTCATCCAGCTCACCTGGGATGTCAATCCGGATAGTGGTCGGCGTGAGCTGTGCTCCTGAAATTCCTACTGAAACTAACCGTTCAATTACTGTTGACGGAACGTATACAGACTGACGAAACACATACTGCTGATGAGTGTGCACACCGTTTTCGTATGTAATGCGGACAGCATCCTGATTGAAGTGCTCCTGGATGATGCGACCAGCAATCTCTATGTCCCCTTTGTCACCGTAGACATCAACTGTTACGGAAGGTTCATGCTGGCCTTTCCACATGCCTACTGTGCGAACAAAAGCTGACCGCTGTACCTGATTATCATGCAGGATGCGGCTTACTGTCATCAGGAATGACTCGTACTTCGCTGTCTGATAAAACGGGTCATCAAAAGCAGGAAGAATACTAATGTCTTCTTTGTGAGTAAAGGGAGTAAAACTGTATGAGGCATTCATAGTTTATCCCCAGTGTGTGAGTAACATAGGGCGTAATTCAAGAACTGCTCTTTTATCTTCAAAGATTTCCAACCATTCGCAGATATCACGAACATCCTGAGGAACAAAAGGAACCATGTGAGCTTTAAGGTCTTCGTATGAAGCGAAACCTTCACGCTGAATTTTCACATCTGTACGGCGAAGGAACTCGATAGTATCTGCATGGTCCAACTGACCCTTTTCAGCAATGGATTCCAGCACAGCTTTTGCGTAGCGCATAACCATACGAGCATCCTGTGAAACGGGTTTGCCCGTAACCTCGTGCATATACTGGCCATCGTATGGATACTGATTATGTGGAAGATAGCGGATAGTATTCTTGACGATATCAGTACGCCCCTCATCCTCCATATTCAGAAAAGCTTCTGCCCAATCAATGGAGTCATCATAGCGCTTCCATGCGGAAGCGACAGAGAAGGGTGAAACCACGAGAACCATGTCCTTATTCTCGTTTACGTACTCAGTTTCCAATGTGACAACATCGTACGCGTCAAAAACATCCTTGTAACGATGCTTCGGCTTGAGGGTGTCATTGAATAAAGAAAGGCGGTCCATGTTGTACAGGGGCATACCAAGCTGCGCAAGAGCCTGCTCAGCGGACTCATCTTTGTACTTGTCTTTCAGGAACTGAACATAATCATCATAGTCCTGCTCTAAAGCCTCATCAACTCGTTCATGGAAGTCATTGTTGTAAGGCAGGACAATGCCCCAACCCAGACTTTTGCTGATGCGAATTCCCATCGTGGTTACCGCAGCCTCTCCGTGTAAACGTTTTCGTACTCCCCATCGGTTCGGGACTCAACCAAAACCTCTGCAAGCGGACGAACACGGCCATGCTCAAACCCAGGAACACCCTCAGTGGTCACCTTGTAGCTCTCCTCAGCAGGCACAGCGAGAACCTTGTCAAGAGCGTTGAACCACTGGTCCTCCTGCTCCTTACGACGCTTCTTTGCGGCAAGCCCACGAGCAATCTTAGACTTACGCTCCTTCGTGTTATCACGAAGAGAAGACGGAAGAGCTTCAATCTGCTCATCAGTCATGTCCAGAATCTCCTGCTGCTCAGCCGTCAGTGTGATTTCGCCCTCGTACTCACGGTAGAAGTAGCCAATCTCCTTGCGCTCAGCGAGGATGATGCTGTACGCACGAGCTTCCAGCTCAGGAGTAGAAGCATCGAAGAAGTCGTTGCCGTACTTGCCCTCAGCAACAATAACCTGCTTGCCAGTCATGGTGTTAATCCTTACTCTCTCATCGGTAAATAACACTCAATCATACCATTCAAACCTTAGAAAATCAAGTCTATGTGATAGAATCTGCTTATGGGTTTATATTACAGCGGCACAGCCGGATATGGTTTTAGAGTAGATTATACTGACGAAGTTTTTACTACACTCAAAGAGTATTTTGAAACAACTTCGGGCAAGCCCTGGAGCTGGTCTTATGATGGCGCGGAGAACGACGGTAAAGACTATCTTGGTGGATATGAACTTCTGCCTAATGTGTACGTTGATAGCCCAAGCTATGACTATTCAAAAGACTTCCTGATCGTTTTAGATAAGCCATCTAAGATTGATGTAGAAAAAGAGGACCTGGAGCCAGTCATGCTTGCGACCAAGGCGAGCTCCCCTGAAACCCAAAAGACATTAGAAGAGCTTGCTGAGTTGTTTGGCGCTAAACTTGGTCCTGTGCTGTACGCTACCTACAGCTAAGTGATAAGTTACACAATTTGCATGTTGTGGCGCTGCTTGAGTTTCTTCGCTTCTTTGAGGAGTTCATCAACAAACTTCTCTGTATTCTGTGACTCTTCTAACTGGCTAAACGCTTCACGAGTGAATTGTTTGCGGAATGTCACACTGTACCGTTTCTGGATGTCCATATAACAACTAGTAGCAGGCCATCTGATGACTTCTGCGTCCTCTTCAATGAAGTGCTTTTTCACCAAGATTTGTGATTCAGTGTAACCACGTTCTTCTAACATTTCCTCAGCTACAGCAGATACGCCTTTGTTATCACTACGAAGATGATCTACCAATACATCCACACCTGGATCATCAGAAAGCGTTTCCATGAGTTGTCTTGACTCCAAATACTTGTTTTCATCCTTGGCGGCAATAGCGTCGTTTGCTTGTACTTGTAATTGACGAAGCTGACCATTGATACCATGGATACGGCACTTCTGCGGGTCCTTAGCTTGGCAGTCTTTACTCATCATGAAGCTCCTTTGCTTATGATTCTTTTAATGTGATTACTGTGGCATGAGCAGACTGACGACGGGAAGAGTCATCAGGGTTGAGTATCTTACGGTATGGAAGAATACTGTCAACCGTAAACTCTTTGTCTCGTGGGAACAGGTACTCTTGTTCTTTTTGACTGAATGCTTGACCATAACCAGAAACTGGAACTCCAGCTCGAGTTTTCAAAACGAAGACTAAGTTCCCTAAACCTCTGTCTGGTTCTTCTTGAAGGTACTCATCCCAATCTTTCTTCGTGGGGAAAAGTGGCCCACCAATTGTTGGAGACAGGTCAGCATGAGACTCTGGTAGGAAATCAAACAAGGCAGAAGGGTTCGGCGTTGTTGATGTGAACCCAGCAAGCTTGATCTTGCTTTTCACAGGGAAGTTTTCACGAATCCACTTTTGAGCTTCGGTTCTATCAGTAAAAGACTGGTAGCATTTAGTTGCACGGTACGTGGTGATGACGTTCTGAGGTCGCAGCGGTTCATACTTATCTAATGCTGCATCTAAGTCTTTGATGCGTTTGAGCGTCTCAGGTGAAGGGTTAATCTCAGCTCCATGCAAGTGTGCATTGAGTTCCATGTATTCCTGTTCTAAATACCCTTGAACAGCATCACGTTCATCAATGGTGAGGAACATTTTGAGCTTTTCTGATTCTCGCACATGCTCAACATAGCTCAACTTTTCCGCAGGGAAATGGTATGCCCCGTGGTACCGGCAAAATTCGGGATTTTTGGCTTGGCAGTCTTTCATATGAAGTTCCTAACCCCTTGTCCCTCAAACAGGTGCGTTATAGCAAAGTTTTTAGTTGTTCGTCAACTTTTTCTCGTTGAGTTTGCTCTCGCTCTTTCGCGGCATCATGAACCCAGAAACGCTCTTCTTTTGCTTCCCGAACAGCCAACTTATATGCTCTTTTCGCGTCTTCTCGTTTTTTCTGCATCTGCTCCGCAGCCTCAAGCTTGAAGCCCTGACGCTCTATTCTCAGGAGTGAGTACTCTGCTTTACGTTTCTCATCACGTCGGCGGTTGCGTCCGATGAGAGCTTCTTGACGAACACGTTGACGCTGGTTTTGCTCACGGATGAGAACACTTGTTGCATTCTGTGGATAACGCTTCGCTTGAATGCGATCCCACAATGAGTAATGAGTATCTGATTCATCCCAATACTCTTCCTCAGGAATACGATGGCGAGCATCGTAGACAGCAGCTCCAATGAGAGCAATACTGACGATGATAAAGAACGCGACCATTTTTCTCCTACAGGGTTGTATGAGGGAAATTATCGGGAGTGTTAGACCATTGCACTGATGGTCTGCTCAATATGAGCTTGCTCTTGAGTATCAAGACCGTATTTGGAGTACAGTTCCTCGTCCGTCCAAGTTTTTGACCAGTCTTGTATTGGAGCTAACCGGTACACCTGTTTTGTAGCGATAGGGCTAATTTTGAGCTGATGTGCCAAGAACCGGAAGAATTTTGTCTTCATGTAAGTCACACAGTTCTCAGCTTCTTGCTGACTTTCAAATCCTGTAATAGCCACGTATGAATGAGTACATACAGTACCTGGTCCGTATACTGCGGGTTGATTGATGATTTGAGGTGAATGCTGATTATAGCTGAGAGATAGGAAGATTTTCCAGGACTTCACATGTGAACTGTTTGCTGTCACCTGGTCAGAGCGAATCCAGTACTCTTTCTTCTTGATGTAGTACAGCTTCACATTGGCTTCATCACTCCACTCCGTTTGATAGTCAGCAAAGTTTGACGCAATGCCGAATGGAGTTGTGGGAAGGATGATTGAAGAGAACCTTCTACCTTCTTCTAATCGGAAACTGCCAATCTTGTCCAAAATGCTTTGAGCGTAATGGTCACGGATGAAGAAATCTGAACCAGGTACTTGTAGCTGTCTGATTTCATCAGCAAAGAGTTCACCTTTCCGGTTGAACTGTTTTACAGTAGGGGTTCCAGTGCTATCACGGTCCCACAGCAGCCAGCAGATACCGCCGTTGACTTCTGTTCCAGGGAAGATGATGTTTGAATCTCGGTAATCATGTAAGATTCGGATTCTTTTGTCCGAAATGACACTTTCCCTCCATACATTTAAACCCCATCCGCCGGTGTACCATTTCGCCGGCATAATGATACTAAAAAAGCGCGGGTTCAGCTCTTTCATAAGATTGAAGAAATGCTGGTAGATAGGGGTAGCTTTTGAATGATTCCGTAACCGGTTGTCTTCATCGGAACCGGAGATGTTTTTCTGATAAGGAGGGTTGGAAATAATGTAGTCAAAAAAATCAGGTGTTACTGGCTGTAATACGTACGTTTTTTCTATATCTCGAGCTTGAGCTGTTCGAAGTAGTTCGATATCCCATACAGGGAGCCTCATCTCCGTAATTGGCGAAGTGAGAACATCTCTTTGGATCAAGTTCTTTTCAAAAATGACATCAGCTAACTGCCTTTGTTCATCTGACACGCCAAACTCTTCAAGTATAGCGTGCAGTTGTTCTTTGCAGGCAGCCAAGTTATCAGGGAGTAGCTCAATTGCGTAGAGACGACTGAGTGATGGAAGAAGCTCTGCATGATCTAAGTCATTGAGCAGTCTCCGTAGGATGGAGCTAATGAAGGCTCCTGGTCCTGCACATAAGTCAAGAATTCTACGGAACTTTGGAAGCTCTTCTTCAACAGGTTTAAGCATCTCATGAACCATCCAGGAAGGAGTGAGTACTTCACCGAACGTTCTTGCTCGTTCCTCAGAGATTCTCATACCCGTTTACTTTCCATGTTCCGTAATGGAAGATATCGGAAAGGAAAAACGCTCAACTGAAAGCTAAGGAGATAATCCAGAATACGGTGAAAACAACAGGACCAATGAGCGGCCACCATACAGCGATACGACAGAAGATACGATGAACTGGCTGGCCCGTTTTTAGACTGTATGGATGATAGATACCGTAGATGCTTGCAGCCATACCTCCAATGAATGCAAGGAGGTTATAGATGACGCTGAACCAACTAACGAACGTACCAAAGCCAGTGTCATGTCCTGAGAAGCTTTGGCCCATGTAGTGAAAACCTGCAATGCTAATGAGCGCCCCAAGTGAAAGCGCGATCAAGCTGTACAGACCTATACGATCTGGAAAACTTTGCGCTTCTTCAAACGTTGGTGTTTGTGAGTACACTCGTTCATAAGCTGAGGGCTTCGGGGGTTCATTCATGATATCTGTAACTATCTGCTCAAAACCGCAGCTTCTCTTCTCATTGAGGCATTTAACAGCTATTCCTGAGCATGTGTAAATGTGCAATTACACATGCTCAGGAATTTTAGACCTTAGGCTGCCACGGCAAATTCAGATGCTTTCACATGCACAGTCATCGGACGAAGAGCCTCGACTGCGCTCTGATGCGTGAACAGACCCAGCCAGGTAGCAAAGCGAGCAAACTCCTCAGGCACCTCATATGAGACGTTACTGAGCATGTGCGCTGCATCAGCGAATCCAAACGTCTGCGCATACTTGTTCACATTCACATCGCCGTTACGCGCAACATCATCACGAAGAGCTTGCAGAATATGCGTGGGAAAAGCTTTCACTGCCCCGCTCGGCATACGAACAACATGCTGTGTGGTGTAAGGAGCGGGGGAGGTTGCGAGCTGGATGACACGAGTATGGTCAATGACATCAGCCATGCTTTCAGAACGGACACCAGGATGCCCTGCAAACGGCAGGAGAATCATGAGGATGGCAGTGTTCTGCTCATCATTCAACGGAATCAGACGTAGGTAATCGTTCCCGGTTCCAGAACCAATCTTCATTGTAGACTTAGGAACAATCCGAGCATACTCTGCCATCTTGCGACGACTTGCAGTATGAAAAGCGTTGGAGCTGATATGACTGTCATCAACGAGAGAACCATTAAGCTGGATGCGGATGCCGAATCCAGTGTATACGGTGCCAGTCATAGGATTTTCCTTCGCAGGTTACAGAGAACAGATTGGTTGTTTTCAGCAGCATAGCGTACTTTGTTCACTTCTGCAACCTGCGAAGAATCAGGAAAGAATGCCTTCCAGCTCCATAGCTAACGAAGGAACTGTTTCCCATCCAATAATCAGATAAGTATTGCCTGTCCCTCTGACTTTCATGTCCATGACAGTATAACGACCTTCAATAGCTTTCGCAGTGAGTCTTCTTCGGGAGTTCTCTGGATAAACAACCCGCTTCTGAGTAACAGGGTACTCGTTGATTTCAGTCATACGGTAATGGTCGCCGTTAACTTGAAGGTACTCCCAGTTGGCTTTTTCTAAATCTCGTTCGCACACGTTCATGATAATGGTTCTTTCTTGGTTGGTGCTGGTTCTCACCAGTCGCGGTTGGACGGGTAGATGATGTTGAACGGCGTTTTATCTCCGTCAACAGTCAACGTGGTAGTCATTGCTGAGTTGTAGTCAAGGTCAGGGTCCTGTGACGCTTTGCTTTGGAAGGTACTCAGGAATGTTCCTCGGTCAGTGCCTTTTGGAATAGTCAAAGCAAGGGTTGTCTGATTGCTACCCTTTACAGGCGAAAGGTATACATCTGCACGTTGAATCTTGTACACAGAAGATGAAGTGTATCCTGAAATACCTACATATCCTGCGGCATTTTTCCATACTGCGCTATCCACGTTCATGAGAGCTTCGCGCTCTGCTTTCGTGGAGAACGTTCCATGAACGGTTACATTTTCACCTGTATTGAACGTGACATTGTATGTGGTGTTCGAGTCAGTTGGCAGAACGCTCAGTAAGTTCTGCCAGTTGTTCCCAAGAACGTCACTCCCAGTGATGTTGTTGCCTGTTTCTGAAATGTTGACAATGCGGCGACCTGTCTGCTCATCCACTGTGGAATCGTAGGTGAGTGCACCAATGTTTGTGCTATCACCAAGACGAGTGAAGGCATTGTATGCATTTAGGTATGTGCGGTCCTTATAGTCAGATGGGGAAACACTGTGGAACGTGAAGTTGAAGTTTGATTCTTTGGTCCCAGAGCCTTCAATGTTGTAGATAGCTGGGGACTTGTCAATCTCTTTCTCAATGTTTTCCCCAAGAATCTCCAACCCACCACTATCTAAGGCGTTTCTTCCTGAAATGGTGCTGTCGCCGAACTTGAATCTGATGGTTTTCGCAGGTAGACCTGTTGCAGTGTTCTCATCATTCGCAGTGATTTTTACCTGCTGTAAACCATATTGAACGTAGTTGTCTGCGTTGAATCGGTTGTTTGGGATGAGGTCTGCTGTGAATGATACGAACAGGATAAGCCCGCCCATAGCTACTGCTACGAAACCTAAGATGACAACGAAGACAGCTCTTCTTCTCTGTGCTGCGCGCATGGGTTAGTTTCCTTCCGAGGTGGTCAATGGCAGAGCAGTTGGTACTTTACTTTCTGATGGGAGTCCGAACACTCCGTATGGGTTGAAACCCCAAGCCCATGCGACACCGTTCTTATCCACACCAGCAGCATAGGTGCCTGCTAAGTGAATGGTTTTCAAGTCAAGGTTGACATTTGTGGTGTCATTCCCGTCCGTGAACTGCAAGACATTGTTTTTGTTATCTCCCCAACCGATGAGTTTACCCTCAGTGGTGATACCGAATGTTGTTCCTGCGCCAGCAGCGACATATGAGTAGGTGTGGGATGTGTCAGCTTCTACAAGAGTGCGCTGCTCTTTTTGGTTCTTCACACCAGTTGTTTCATCGCCCCAGTTCCAAAGGTCTCCATCTTTGGTCAAAGCAAGAACATGCTTGTCTCCTGCTGCAACCTGGTTGATGTTGGAGAGGTCATACTGCTGAGTTTTACCATTCAAGCCACTCCCCCAGATGACAACTTTTTTGTCATTGGATGCAATTGCGACAAGCTTACCTGCTGCGATATGCGTGACGTTGGATGCAACTGGGACAGCAACAGGATACAGGTTATTTCCTGGGTTGTTTGCTCCGAGAAGACCTGAGTCACCGTAGCCCCAACCCCATACCTGACCTGTGTTATCCACAGCCAAGGAGTATAGGTAACCTGCTTTGGTGGTTTTGAATGTATCAATAACTTTGGCCGTTACGGAACGCACTGTCTCTTTGCTGGTAGTTCCTGTTCCGAACTCGCCTTCCTGGTTCTGACCCCAACTGACAAGCTTGTTAGAGAGGTCAAGACCCACGACTCCTGTGTTGAACGGAGCGAGATTTTGCAAACGGGTAGTCAGTTCAGCAGGGGTGAACACCTGAGCGCTGTTATTGTTCGCACCAAGCTGGCCTTTACTGTTGTCACCCCAGGCCCGTACTGTGTTACCTGTGAAAGCGTAGACAGTGTTTGGACCTGCGATGACAGTATTGTAACCGTCTGTACGCTGAGTAGGAGTGAGAACCTGCTTTTCAGTTTTCGGGTCAGCAAGTGTTTCGCCATGAGCGTTAGCTCCCCATACATACACGCCACCTGCTGTGGATGTTGCCACACCAAACTTGTCACCAGCAGCGACAGAACTTACCTGAGTCAGAATCTGAACAGGAACCTGAGTGTGAGCTTTGGAATCGTCAACGTTGATTCCTGTTTGGCCGTTTGCGTCTGAACCCCATGAGTATAGACGGTTGAGAACGTCAACAGCGTAACCGTTTTGTGAACCCAAAGCAGCTTTGCTGAACTGTACAGCAGCGGTCACCTGGATAGGGTCACTGCTGTCACCGCGCAATGCAGGCTCAGTAATGGTCTTTGGCTTGATGTTGGAGGTGTCAGTGTACTTGAACGTTGCGTCAACTTTGGTTGTACAATCCGCTACATAATCCTGTGGGTTAACAGGCTTAGGGGTGGGGCTTGCACTGGGAGTTGGAGTCGGTTCAGGAGTCTCAGACGGGGACGGTGTTCCAGAAGGAGTGGGTGAGCCAGACGGGGACGGTGAAGCGGTTGGTGTTGGGCTTGGGCTTGGTGAAGCCTTCTGCCTAGCTTTCTCCTCTTTCTGCTGCTGGTCAAACTCTTTCTGAGCTTCCTCCTGTGCTTTCTGTTCCGCTGCCGCTACTGCATCATTGACGCACTGATTGATGAGACCCTGACGACGAGCATCATCCTGAGCTTTGATGCGAGCAATCTCATCCTTAACACGCTGGTTTTCAGCTGCCTGCTGTGCTCGCCAATCAACACCAACACCTAACTCACCGTGCGCGTTAGAGCCCCATGAGTACAGGTAACCAGCGGAGGAGATAGCAAGAACGGACTGAGACTGGATGTTCGTAGTAACACTGGTCCATGTCTGACCACCAGCGGTAGCCGCAGGGGTGTTACGTGAGTTGGTTGTTCCATCACCAAGCTGGCCTTTACTGTTGTCACCCCAAGAGTATAACCCACCTGTGTTGGTGCGAGCAATAGCGAAGTCTTTACCTGCATAGATGGATGCAAACGTTTCATCCGTTTTTGCTACGTCAGGAGTGGTGTGAGCGGTAGTTGTTCCATCACCAAGCTGGCCTTTACTGTTGTCACCCCAAGACCAAAGTTTTCCATCTCTATCTAAGGCTAAGGTGAAGTTGTTTCCAGCGGTGATCTGCTGGAAACGAACAGCAGCAGTTACCTGGTTAGGGGTGTAAGTAGGATTCGTGGAACCGTTACCTTCCTGGCCAACATCATTCGGACCCCATGTGAAGATGTGTCCTGATGTACTCAAAGCGACAGTGTGGTCATACGGTGAGTCAATGCTGGAAATCTTTTCTTTCAACGGGACTTTCTCCCAGTTTGAAACATTGACTTTCTGGCCTGATTCAATACCAAGCTGACCTTGACTGTTCCATCCACGGCTGTACACGTCACCACTGGTAGTGAGGAGAGTAGCGAACGTGTTCCCTGCTGAAACATCTTTCGCGGTGACGAAGTTACCAGCATCAGATGCTTGCACAGTAGTGGTGTTCTGAGAAAGGAACAGTGCAGCACCTGTCACAAGCACACCTGCGGCGACAAGAAGTTTCTTGGTTGTTGAGGCTAAGGGTTTCGGTTGTGTCGTCATTAGTTGCTTACTTCACTTTCTACGAACAAGGCGTTAATCTTCTCTACTCCGTTATGGTCTCCACGCTCTGCAATGCGCTGAACAGCTTTCTTACGTGCTTTCTCAGTGCTATGAACAACACGCAGGTCCTGGGATACAGGTGCATGGAAACGGTACAGATATACTAAACCTAAACCGAGAAGAAGAAGGGTTGTGATAATCCAACCGACAGGTGAGGTGAGAGCGACAACAGCGAATCCGAGAAATGGAATATCAAACTGCTCTTTGTAGGTTACGTCACGGGTTTTATACGGGAAGTTATCTGGGAGTGGGTTCTGGTCACTTTTTAAGGCGATGTTGTAATACTGTTTGTCGTCAGTAGTGATGTCAAGTACACGTCCGATGAGGTTATCATTCTGAGTACCAACACCGATGGTCACGATGTCACCTCGTTTGATGTCTTTCTCAGGTGTGAGCTTAGAGACAATGAGGGCACCCTGAGGGACCGCTGGTTCCATAGCACTGGTAGTCACGGGAGCTACTCGCCAGTTGGTGAACATATTCACTAACTGGACACTTCCAATCAAGGCGCTGAATGCAACAACTACGATCAGTAGTGTTGCAGTAATTTTTCTTTCCACTCTTTTTCCCTCACGAATAATAATGATGCTTACTCTATCATAGTTGTTCCAATAATGCACATTCTTAGGAACATCTACCCGAAAAGGACATGTTTGCGTTGTTTGAGCAGATAAAAAGGTTGACTTTATGAGTATACATGGTATTGTGTGTCATATAAGTACCATGAAAGGACTATCCCCCAATGTTCAGAAACCTTAGCCGAATCGCTCTCATGTTCGGGATTGTTCTGTTCCTTGTGCTGGGTTTCCCAATTTTAGTGACATCTTCTCAGATGATCTTGTTTACGATTTCAGCTGTTTGCATTACCATTGGTGCAGCACTGTTCGCCCTTATTGCCGCATCTTCGAAAGGAATACACCCTGATGCCTAATATCAACGAACTCCGCAGCGCTCTTGCAGTGCTGAACAAACGATTCAGTTTCGACCGTGTTTTCGGCATTGTCGTGATTCTTTTAGGTGTAGTGCTTGGTTCTCCTTTGATGCTTTTCTTCGGTTCAGGTATTTGCTTCTTGGCTGCTTGGGATTCCATTAGGGTTCGTCAGGCTGAAAAGCTCATCGCGCAGCATGAAGAGAATCATCCTTCTGCTGAATAACTGCGAATAATAAAAGGTTGCATAATAATTATGCAACCTTTTTCGTTTTTTCGGTGTGTCGCGTTTGACAATGGTACAGTTTTATGTTATGGACATTGATCTTAATAAAGTAGAAATTTTACCAGTAGAAAAGCCAACCGTAGCCAAGCAAACAGAGAAAGTAGAACAAGAAAGCTCCGGAGATATCGTAGGGACAATTCTTTTGATTGCAGGATTTACCTTAGTTGTTGTTATTCTTACTAGCCTTATGGGTGGAGCCATTAATAATAAAACCGAAAACATTAGCAAAACTATTGAACAAGGAAATTCGACATCAGTGCAGCATACTGACGAATTCAGTCCTACGAAATAAGCTTTCCTCAAAGCCTTGACGGTTGACTCAACATACGGTACTCTGTTTGTATGGATGATAATACTGATCTAACTGCTGAAGAGATGCGTAACATTATTGATATGTATATGCCTACAATTATCACAGGCATTGACCATATCGCTTCTCGTGTTCGGGCAGCACGTGAGCGTGAGGAGTGGGATGAGGATGACATTGCAGTCCTTGCCGCGTACTCCTACGCTCATAACATGCTCAAACGTCTTGGAGTGCGTCAGAATGCAAACGGCTACAACGAAGCTGACTATGACCTTCCATCTGTTCTTGACTTGATGGAGAATCTGAAAGCTCGGTCTAAGGCTATCGATGAAACAATCGTAGCGTACCCTGAAACAAAAAGTATTCTTGGTCGGTTTGAAGGTAGGCTCTTCGGAGGTACCTGGAAATGAGTGAAGCCTCTACCAAATAAAAGGTAGAGGCTTCACTCATTTGTATAAGTCTTTGACAACATGAAATGGCATTTCTAAGCTGTCTGCTAAGCTCTGAGGAGGAACCCCTAATTCAATGTAGCGGATAGCATCCTCAAACTCGAAGTTTGGGTTGTTTGTTCGTATCTGACGTAACGTGCGCATCCATAACGCTGTATCTTGATATAAACGCGCAGCAATGATGAATACAACTTCTTCAAAAGAGTACTGCTCTCTCAGTTGGGCGAGAGTGTCGCGGGAGACGTTCTCAAACAGTTGCGCTGTACGTAGCTCACGGTCATACCCGAATGCTGCATAGCCTTTACGGAAGATGGTCTCTTCCTGCCAAGTGTCAGGTTTCTGCTGATGCATGTACAAGTACACTTCATTCAGACTATCCAAAATAGGATTGGCGAATTGCCATTTCTGACTGTTAGGTAGATACGATGCTTTGCCTATTCCACCTGGAATGAACCAGCCCAATCCGACAACCATCTCAGGTGTCCCATATTCGGCGTTTCGTGGGATGGTTTTGGTGAACGTGAAACCTCCTGGAAGAGTTTTTCGTTCCAAATATCCGCCGAGTTCCATCAACGTCCATTCGTTCATGAAATTGGCGTAACTTTCTGCACTTCTGGGAAGTTGCCTGCGATTGGAATGGATAAACCTTCTGTAACGAAACTATACTTTTTGCCTATAGCTAAATTCTGAGCTGGAGTCCCACCTTTGAGAGCATCAACATCCCATTGCAGTGTCCCACAGCTTGTTTCAAAGTAGTATGTGGTGTTCAAACGCGTAACAGTGCATGCTTGTGTTTTCTGCAGAGCTTTTCCGTCGAACCAGCTTTTCACCTGCGACTGGTTGGTGAAAGCGTAGAATGCAGCACCTAATACGATGAGAATTAGCAGCCCTCCGAAGAAACGACGAAGGTTGAATGCGCCTTTTTGTGTCTTCTCTGCGTTTTTGAGGCGTTTGCGTTTACTGGTAAATTTCTTTGGTGCGCTAAGATTTGTTTTTGGTTTTACTCCTGCACTACGGGTAGGAGCTGGATTGAAAGTAGTCGGGGTCCTAATTGGCGCAGATGATTGCTTCTTCTCCTCAGCCATTGGATCGTTTTCCTTTCAACATAGTAATGGTAATATCGGAATCCTTGTTGACTTTCACCAACTGTTATGGTAGCGTGTTGAGTGAAGTCTCATAGTTAGAGGAAAACATGACATTACTGGTAAGTCAGGTAGAAGCACTCCATGGGGATATTGAGTACCCTTTTGAGCATTCGTTCACCGAGAATCTTCATTACACAGGTTTAGCGAAGAGTACCTTAGACGCTGCAAACATTCAGTACGATTCTGAATTCTCAGTTGCCAATGGTACAGCGTTTGAGACGCTGGACATGACGTTTGTCTCTGTTGAGCAGGCGTACACGTTCCTACTGTTTGAGCAGCGGTACATGGTTGCTGAGACAAGAAAAACATTGACAGCTCCTCCGAAGCCTTCACTGTTCCGTCGCAGCCGTACAGTGCATGTTGACTCTGACGCTGTTGTTCAGCAGCTGATTGCATCATACACACGAATCATTCAGATGTTGGATGTTCATCAGAAAACTGAACTTCCTCAGGCTGTTACGCTGTCCTAACGTTTCATCCTATAACATTAGGTAAGTGTATTGTCCGTAGAAAGTTTGAGCATTGTGAATACCCTACATCTTGTCTCCCATCAAAGTTGGCAGCGTGATGAGTTAGCGAAAGCTGACGGCTGGCAGGTTGATTTGAGCTACGGTTTAGATGTTCCAGCGTATGCGCCGGGGGACGCTTGGTGGCTTCCTCAGGCGCAAGCTGTTCAGCTATTACGCGCTATTGAGCATTACCAACTTCCTGAGGTGGTGTTCATCGCCCCTACTCCTGACCTATTAGACCAGCTTCCAGAGTCTTTGACTGGGCGACATGTTGAAACAATGACGGTGAACGATGCACTGTCTACGTTGTTCGGCTGGCCTCCTCTTTGGTGGAAGTTAGCAACTGCGAAACATGATGGTTTTGTTGCACAGCTGAGAACGCATGATGAGTTAGTTGCAGCAATTGAGGAGCTTGCTTTACCTGGTGAAGCTTGGTTACAGAATTCAACGCCCCTGCCTGAAATCATTAGTGAGTATCGTTTCTTCGTGTCTAAGCAGCGGTCCCAATTGAAAATTCAAACAGGCAGTGGATACCTGCGTCATGGAGTGACTGTGTATGATGGCGCAGAGTTCCCTGAGGATGAGTATGAGTTAGCAGAAGAGAAAGTTTCGGAACTGCTTGATACAGACATGACTCTTCCTCCTGCGTTTGTTGTAGATGTTGCTGTAACAGTAGACGGGGTGTTCATTTTAGAGTTCAACCCTGCCTGGTGTTCAGGTTGGTATGACTGCGAGGTGGAAAAATTCCTGCCTGTCATTCTGAAAAGCGTTACCCCTTCATCTCGGGACAAGAAACTATGGGCGTATAAGCCTGACAGAGTACTGCTTGACCAGTACGGAAACGAGCAGAGAAGACTTTGGGGTGCACCTGTTGACAAACAGGATGAGAGTGTTGTAGAGTAACTTCTATCAAGCACGTTGCAGACATCACAAGGAGAGAAAACATGTCTACCGCTACCGCTACGAAGTACATCACCCTTCCCGCCTCGCAGAAGCAGGCCGTTGCTGGTGAGTACAGCATCAAGAGCTACAACCCGCGTCAGGGTCGGGACACCCTTCAGTTTGAGGCTTCCCTGTACCGAGGTACGAAGCGCGTTGCTGTCGTGGAGAACGAGGGCCGTGGCGGTGCGCACCTGTGGACGTTCTTTGACCAGCTGGGTGAGGGTCGTGCGTGGGATGAGTACGTCGCTTCTTATGACTTCAAGGGTTACGCTTCCACGTATGACTTTGAGTACGACTTTGATGCTGACTCGGTGTTTGACCTGCTCGCTGATGAGGTTGACTTCGCTCGGGAGCTGAACCGTAAGGCTCGTACCAAGGACATCCTTGCAAACAACATGGACCACGTTCGTAAGGGCGAGTACATGACGGGCCGCAAGGATGGCAACTGGAAGCCTGGTATGTTCAAGTGGAATGGCTCTGAGTGGGCTGTCATCGCGTAACCATGCAGTAAACAAATGAAGTGAGGGTCGGAACATAAACTGTTCCGACCCTCACTTCATTTAGTGCTTTCTAATTTCTTGACAATGCTGCGTTTGAAACCCTCATAAGGAGGAATGCTTCAAACGTCTTCACCAGCTTTGTCAGTATCAACCTTCCGTCTTCCAGCGGAGGCAGACTTCTTGACATCCTCAGTAGTACTCTGTGTCGCTGAGGCAGTTTTCTTCTCTGTTGTTGTAGGTGCTTTACGTACTCGTGTAGTGGTCTTCTTGACCTGCGTTTTTGCTTCTACTACCTGCGCTTGCAGTGCTTCATCATTGCGCAAATTATCTACTTCTGTTTTGACTGCTTTCTTTATCCCGTCAACAACATCCTGCATAGTTGTAGGTTTTGCGTCCTCAGAATTCACAGGTTCTGTAACATGCGTCACTGGGTCCACAAGAGGGGTTTCTCGGACAGGTGAACGGCGGGAGGCGGCACGGGCTTTTACAACATTACGGCGGGCTTCCTGACGTACAGTAGCTGCATCAGCAGCAACCTGATCCACAGTTGATTTTGCTGTCTGAGCAGCAGTTCGGGCGGCAGTGCGGACCTGTGAACGGAGGGCGTAAGCGCGTTGACCAGCTTCTGTTGTTTTGAACTCATCAGCGCGCTGGCGGTGAACTTTTGCAACCCCGTTCACTGTTCCTGCTACTGCGGCAGTTGAGGCAGTAATCAAATCAGTTAAACGTTTCATACATACCCGTATCGGCATATTAGCTGAACTTTTCCTGACAACACTCTGAGAAAGGCAAAGAAAAAGCCCACCTGGTTTTGAGAAGAGGAGAGAATGAGACCCCAGGTGGGCTTTGACCTCGCTTTTGAGGTCATGTAATTATTGTAGCGTAAAAACTACTGCACTTCATCATTTTCGATGCGAACAACATCCCCCAGTTGGAGGGACGTACACTCTGATGAAGGAGCATATCCCTGCACAAGAGGACCATTACCTGCTTGCGCAACAACTAAGCAGTCTTTCGGTTCAGCTCCCACAGAATGACTCATCACTCGTTGAAGTTTCACTACATGAAGCTCCTGAGAATGGGACCAGAACAGCACGCACACCCATACAGCGATAACCACTGCAATCAGAATGACAATCGTTCTCTTGCTCACAACATCCTCACATCACATACTGTTCAGTGACAGTATCTGACCATCTGGTGGTGAATTGCTTCAACCTCCTGATTGCCGTCAAAATGCTGAACACGACCCTCATCAGCATAGTAGTCAAGAACAGGGTGAACTGTTTCAACGTAAATGCGCATACGCTCACGGATGACTTCTTCGGTGTCATCCTTACGTCCACTGCTCTCAGCACGTGCAATTAGACGGCGAAGGCACTCTTCCTCGGAAACTGAAAGATTGAACACGCAGTCAATCTGAATGTTCTCCTTCTCCAAGAACTCTACCTGGTTCAGGGTGCGAGGATACCCGTCAAGGATAAAGCCATTTGCAGCGTCAGGTTCTGCAAGACGCTCTTTGACAACTTGGTTGGTAATGTCATCCGAAGTGTACTTACCTGCGTTCATGGATTCCGTAATGGCGATTCCCAGCGGGGTTTGACGCTTTATGTGGTCACGGAAAATATCCCCCGTTGAAATGTGCGGTACGCCAAGGTAAGCGGCAAGCTTTACCGCTTGGGTGCCTTTACCTGAACCTGGACGGCCAGCAAAAATAAGCCGACGCATCCCTGCGGTGTAACCAGGCTGACTCATGTGAATACTCCTACTATTGTGAGGTTACTTTAACCAATCAGGAATGTCAGCTTCTTTACGAGGGAAGAGCTTCAAATCCTCTTGATAGTTTACCACATCCCATGGAGAATTGTACAGTTCTGTTTCGGTTTCTGGTGCAACAAACCAGTTCTCGGGAGTGTCACCACTGTAGATACGCTTGTCATAGTTGTATTGGGTCTTCACAATGAACCCATCAGAGCCTGAGGTGAACTCTACTGAGAACCAAGCACCTTTGACAGGAGTGTACTGGGACTGCTTCAACTTCCACAGTTCGTACACGCTCTCAGGAGTGATATCACCGTAACGGTATTCACCGTTCTTATCTTCAAGGATGCAGGCGACGAACACGCCGTTCTCAATAACGGATACAAGGACATGGCCTCGAGCGTCATCCTCTCCGAGTTCTTTGCTCAGCTGACGCTGTAAGTCGGCGCGGATAGTTCCAAGAAGATTGAGGGTCTCGTCAGGGGATTTGATGGTCTCAACAGAGATGGTGAAGTTGGGAGTTTCGTTGTTTTCAGTCATGGGAACTCTATCGGTAGTTATGACCGATATGGGTTATGTAGGTATTTTTTACGATTCATAGAAGGAAGTTCAATCATGTCTGATGTCAACACATCCGTCTCAGTCAAAAAGGATGACGGTCCACAAGCTCCGTATGATATCAACGCAGCTCTTGCTGCCGCGGATTCAACAAATGATAGCCTGCTGTTCGCAGGAACAGGCGAAGTTGAGCTCCTCATGAATAGCGTTGGAGAAGTTGTCACAGCTGATGTTGTACTCTTCAAATACAGGGTCAACCATCTAAATGAGACTACCGCAGCTGGTGGACCAAAGCGTTTCCGTTTCCGTTCAATGCTTCTCAGCGCTTTGATAACAGACCGAAACACTAAAGGGAAATTTGTCTTCTCAGACGGAACCACTGTCTTCTACGATAAGACATTTTTAGACTAATATCCTACGCTAAGTAAAACAAACTTAGAAACAGTACCATCGCTACCACATGTAGCATTGTAATCAGAATGCAAACAATGTTATGTAAGCGGGGTACTGTTTCGTTTTTACGGACAGAAAATACCCCGAAGACTACACCAGCGATGTTCAATACGAACACTGTAAAAACAACAAATGTCTCACGAAGAAAATCTGGTGTGAGTTGATTTGTTACCAGAAAATTGAGCAGCAAAAGTATCTCTACTACGATCAGCACCATTGACGTAACAGCTAACTTACCGTAGCTGGTTTTCAGGAAAGCGTTCATGTAAGAAACCTTTCCACATTAGTCAAAACATATGTAACAACTGCATATACAATGACTACTAATTCTAATGAGCCAATCACGAGTCCGGTGATAGCGCTGGTTTTCAAAGACTTCCGTTCAGAGTCTTTCACGACAATAATACGATCCTGAAAACGAGTGTCATATGTACGTTCCTGATATTCAGTAACAGCCGCATTTGTCTTTACGTATGAACGCTGCTTCCACCAACCCAGGCTGATGAGAGTCATCCCAGTCAGAATAATCCCAGCCAGCATGATCGTAGCAGGCAGATACATGCTATCTGTTCTCAAACGAACGAACATGAGTGGGAATATGATTAGAATTGCTCCAACTAACACCATCACCATTTCATCCAGGACAGGAGTCTTCGCAAGCGTTTCCTCCTGCGGCTGAGAGGGCAGCTGATTTTTTCCTGACTGCAATCCGCCGTTAGCGGAGTAGTAGGAGTTCGGAAGAGTTGGTTCTTTGTCAGTCATATGGATTAGCTTGGACGAGCTGCACCCATAATGCTAGCAACTTCATTGAAACTCCACCAACCTGCGTAGGCCAGAGCAAAGCCGAACACCAGCACTAACCAGAACAGGGCTTTACGTCTCTCAGGCTCAATATCCTGCTCACGAACCTGACCAACAGTAGGAACGAAGACGAATGGAGAGGAAACAAATAATCCTGCGCTGAGTACTAACGCTAATAGCCCGAGGAAGAAGTACGGGATAGCGGGAAACATCTGGGTGATGTAATTAACATCTAAGCTCATGAGGACCTAACTTTCAGCATATGCGACAAAGAAACTTATCTGCTATATAGTAGCTTAGTTTCCAATACCAGAGCCATAAAGAAGAGTTGATATGACTGGAAGTGTGCACATAGCTAATCCGAACACCGCCAGGCCAATCATGGTTAGCTTCTCCCATAATGGTTGATAGCCTTGCACTTTGATATGCAATGCTGGAATGATGACAGATGCTAACAAAGGCCAAGAAACAATCAACCACCAGAACCCATGGTTCATGTAGCGCAGCTCATGCCCTGTAGAAGCGAAAATGCCCCACGGAATGAACCCCGTCAACGCTAACAGCAATGAGACAGGAACAACCCATCCAGCAGAAGACTTATACTGAACAACAGGGACCGCTGATGAATGCTGGACGCTATGGTTCGGGAACATATTACTCATCAGTACCCTCCTGAAATTGTGCTGCCCCAGAAAATGGCGAAGAATGTGGTGAAGACAATCATTGCAAACGCCGCTCCTTGCAAGACCCATACTGCGACAAGATTTGGTCTAATAATGTACGGGAGGAACCGCTGATCCCCTGTCATCTGCGTGTAATGCACTGTCACGTCATGGAAACGCTTCCGATTATACTCGGTTGTTAAATCCAGGATGCCTAACAGCACAGTACCTATCCACATTCCTGCTACGCTCAACCAAGCGATGACAACTTCCGCCGGGGCATTAGATGGGAATCCAAAGGACCAGACTAAAATCAACGTTCCAAAAATAGCTAAAATGATGCTGATAATGCTGGAAGATACAGTTGACCGCTGTGAAGGCGGAGTCGCTGGTGGCATAACCAGCGCGGGACCTGGTTGTTGAAAGCTCATAATGTATGAATATCGGGATGAAATGGAAAGTAGTATAGATAGGCTGTTATTCAAAGCAGATGCTCATAGAAGCGTAAAGTCAACTATAAAAACATGGTTGCTGAGAAAATAATGTTAGGATTCGCTTGTGAGTAAATTATTTTTTCGCCATAGTCCAATGAATGCGGGTAAGAGCACCGCACTGTTACAGGTTTCCTACAACTACATCGAGCGGGAACAGCGTCCTATCATTGCAAAACCAAGCATTGATACCAAAAGCGATAAAGTTCTTTCCCGCCTCAATGTTTCAGCTGATGTTGACTGGCATATTGGACCTGACGATGACATTCGGGATATGCTCGCAGCTGAAACTGAGAAAGTTGACTGTATCCTCGTTGATGAAGCGCAGTTCTTGACCCCGAAGCAGGTTGAACAGCTGTTCTACATTGCAGTCAAGGAAGATGTCCCTGTCCTGGCATACGGTATCCGTACTGACTTCGCAACAAAAGCATTCCCTGGTTCAGCGCGTCTGATGGAGCTCGCTCATTCCTTAGAAGAGATGAAGACCATTTGCCGTTGCGGTCGCAAAGCTATGTTCAATGGCCGTAAAGTCAATGGCGAATGGGTTCGTGAAGGTTCTCAGGTTGCTATTGATGGGCAGCAAGCTGAGTATGAGTCTTTATGTGGAGATTGCTACATCAAGTTCGTCGGCTGGTTTCACTGAATAGGGAAACAGTGTTCAAGATAAACACTCCGTATGAAGTCGGAGATACTGGTTTAGTCATCATGTTCGATAAATTCTCCGAAAACCATGGTGGACGTAATTCCGTTGTATTGCACGCTTGGGCAGACCGAGCATACTTGTTTGAACTATGGAGAAAATGGGATAAAAGTTCCCAGCTCAGCAATATTGGTGGAGTAAATGATCTTGGTGTCATCGCTGATGATCTTGAGAAAATCGCTGACTATATTCTTGTTGCTGGACGATGCGCTGAGGCGTATATGATTTGGGCAAATCAGAAGCAGGGGTTTCTAAGCCCCTTAGTGAAAGAGACCCTACTAACAGATCAACTCATCCCTGATCGGAGCTTTGTATTTACCGAAGCCTCTAACCATGACTTCTACCTCTGGTCGCCTGAAATTTCAGACAACTAATCTGGACATTTGATGAGCAATACGTTAGAATACTTTTATGACCAATAGTGTAGCTTCTTCCACTCCATGGATTTTTCGCCCATTCGTTTCCGCAACTTTTTGGCACTGGGTGGGCAACCTTGTTATCGCTGCAACATTCATTGCAGTGTTCGTCTTCCTGTATGAAGCATTCCAGCCTGAGCTGGTAGCACATCAGATTGCTTTCTTCATTGCTGCAGGTGTGAGCCTGGTTGTATCGATTGTTCTGGGTGTAATTGTTCATATTGCTTTTACATGGAGCTTATGGACTCCTGTCGGGTACTTCTTCCAGTCAACCTCTGGTTTCTGGGAGTTCCTGGGTGACATTTTTGATGTTTTCAACTAAGCGTTTGGGTTGACTGCACCCTACTATTTGTGGTAGTATGAGTCTTGTATTCCATTGGCTTGTACAGAAAGTTTATTTACCATGTCGCAGTATGTTCTTGATATCAACACCACCAGCTTCTTTGATACGGCGGAGGACGCTCGTCGGGTCGGTCAGACCATTGACGCTCTTTTGCAGGGTGACCGTGTTGGAAGTGTTAAGCTTCGCAAGGGCCTCACTGCTGTTGCTCTGTATGAGCCGAAGCCTGATACGAGCAACTGGACTCGTGATGGTCAACTGATTGATGGTCGTATCAATTCTCTGGTGAAGAACATCCGTGCTGCCATCCCTGCGGTTGCTGAGGTTGACATCACTGCTGATGTGAAGGTTCTTGACGGTAAGGTTTGGACCGTTGACTACCAGCGACTGTTTGACAACGTTGCTGAGCATGCTGACCGTTCTGAGGCTCTTCCGTTGTTCAAGGATGCTGTTGCTCTGACTTTGCAAAACGAGACACTCCGAGGTGTAAAGTGACAATTACTGACGATTACACAGTTGAAGCAGGATGGCTTTTAGATGACGAGCCTGACCCCTGTGAGACCATCATCAACCAGCTCCGTACGGCGAAAGGACCGTTTCCTACTGTTCGTAAAGGAACGGTGGATTCTTACTCAGGATTTGATTCGTTCGGCAAAGAGCGTCCTGTTGGGGTAATTGATTTCAATTCGTTGCAACCTGTGTTCACAACGGACGATGGTGTACAAATTTTCGGCTTCTCTGACAAGCGCTACGATGCTGAGGGCAACTTTATTTCTGACTTCTACAATGAGAAGGAAGAAGATTACGCTCGCCTCGTTCACAATGTATATGTGAAAGATCGTATTGTTACCATCAAGCAACAGGAGCATGTTTCTGGTGTTGCTGCATCAGGTGCGAAGTGGCAACGCTGGAAGGATTTATCCATTCGGTCATACTCTCTGAAAACAGAAAAATTTGGTAAATCACTCCTCCGAGTGTACAGCATTGCAGGAACCAAAAAAGAAGCGGCTCATCGTCCAAAAATCAAGAACGTCACCGCTACAGCAGTTCTTACACGTCCTCAAATTGCACATAGCTATCGTTCCCAGATGAATACTGACCAGATGGAACAACTGAGCCGTATTGCGTTGTTTGATGGGCGAGTGTTTGATACAACTGACACTGGAACTACTGCGAACTTATTTGCGTTGTGGGTGGTTTTGAAAAAGTATGCGGAAGCAAACCCAGATGTAGATTTACAGTCTCTTCCAACCTCTCGTCTCATTCATCGTATGGCTTATCCTGTGATGGAACTTTTTGCAGAAAAGGGTTTTGTGGGAGAAGGACTATATGATGCTCACCAACCCATTTACTTCGCCTCTCGGTATTATGATGAGGGACGTATGTTGCGCACAGGTTCCCATTTACTTTTCTGTGAGCCGAATCTTCGTGCGTTCACTCAAAAGCTTGTAGGGAAGCGTAATGTCCGCAAAGACCTAATGAAAGCTGTTGCTGAATCAGAGTATTTTGCGCCATTGGAACTGATTCACAATCTCCGCAATACAGTGCCAACAGACTGGCTTATTATGCTGGTCAAAGACCCGAAAAAATACGTCATTACGACAGCTCTCATTGACCGTACATATGACCCAGGAGAGTACTCATTCAAATACATTACTGACTTGTTGGCGAAGACAACTGAGACGAACAGAAAACGTCTTCTCCTGGCCGTATTCACGAATAACCGAGAAGACATGCATTTCAGAGATACGCTACGCATGCTACATACTTTTGTTACAGAGAAGCATGATATTAGCGAGCAGTTAGATACCCTCTCGTTCCGCTCTTGGAAAGAGCTGCATGACTCTTTGACCCGAGCACTTCACTTCATTAAGAACAAGCCGAAGCCGTTTGAGCAAGATGGCTTGATGGGTGAACTTGATGGTTTTGAGTACACTTTTGAAGATAAGCAGTATAAGATTGTTTCCCCGAAGTGGAGTTCTGAACTCTTCGACTGGGGAAACCAGATGAGTAACTGTATTGGTGGTTACACCAGCTCTGTCATCTCTGGTCGCACAAGTGTCTTCGCTGTGTATGAAGATGGTGAGATGCTAGCGAACATGGAAGTTACCAGTGACGGTCGCATGCGCCAGCTATACAAAAAGTTCAACATGTCTGTTGACGCTCCATTATATGAGGAAACTGAAAAGCATGTTTCTGCTGGGGTAAAGCGAGTCGAAGAAGCTCGCAAAGCTGAGGAAAAAGCTCGGGAAGCTGAAAAGAAAAAACAGCAAGAAAAGAAGAAGAAAGCTCAGGCTGCACGAGAAAAGCGACAAGCTGCAGCTATAGCCGTGTAAGTCAGCGGGGGAGGAGAACCAATAATAGTTCACCTCCCCCGCTTTTTCAGAAGTGGAAACCCGCACGTTGCAATGAGACTGTTCCTTCTGACGCAGGAACAGCTTGCGTATCTCTTGCCCATCTACGAGTCATGTCTAAGTTTGCTCGTTGAGATACGGATAACGGCGTAGTGTTGCGAAGAGCTAAGCTAATATCTTCTGTTGTCACCGCACGATTCTCCCCGAAAGCTTCAATCATAGCTGAAACAACAGCTTGCTCAATTTCAGCTCCCACAAAACCTTCTGAGTTCTCTACTAGAGTTTTTATGTCACCGGTGAAATCAGGAACACGCTTACGAAGATGAACACTAAAAATAGCTTCACGTTCAACATCTGTGGGTAAGTCTACGAAAAATATTTCATCAAAACGCCCTTTACGGAGCAGCTCTGGACGAATACCATCAACGTTATTCGCTGTTGCGACAACGAAGATGTCTTTTGTCCGCTCCTGCATCCAGGTAAGGAGTGTACCAACCACTGTTTCACGAGTCTGACCTCCCATGTCCGTGTTAGAACCTAATCCTTTTTCAATCTCATCAATCCACAGTACACAAGGAGCATTTGCTTCTGCTGCTTTGATAGCTGAGCGCATACCAGCTTCCGATTCCCCATAATACTTTCCGAATACACTTCCCACATCTAAGCGCAAAAGTGGAAAACCGAAGGCAGAGGAGATAGCCTTTGCTGAGAGGGATTTACCTGTTCCAGGTAGACCTGTAAGCAGCACGCCTTTTGGCTTTGGAATATGAGTTATCTCAGGGTCAGTCTCCCATAATGGTTTGCGCTTATTCAACCAAGCTTTGAGGTTTTCCAAACCTCCGACATCTTCTAGATTGAGCTGAGTATTGTAGAACTCTAAAGCTTTGTCTGTGTATTTTTGAGATTTCAAACCAGCAATCAGTTGCACATCATCGTTATCAATCTTCTTATCATACTTCGCTTTCGCAAAAGCAATCTGAGCTTCTACTCGGGTGAGCCCTAATGCTGCATTGATAATATTCTTGCGAACCTCTTTTGTTACACTCAAATCATAGCCATATTTTTCAAGATTTTTATCATTCAGAGCAGAGGAAAGCAGTTGGTCAAGCTCTTCATAATCAGGTAAGGGAGTTTCTACTAATTGAAAATACTCTGATACGGCTGTTGGTATCCATCCCGTAGTCCCAGTGAGAATGAGTCCAACGCGCTTGCTGATGGTACGGTAAAAATTTGCGCTCAATACTTTGCGTAATGTTTCGATAGTTAGCGAATCTGCATTTTTTAGGTCCTGGTCAACATTATGGAAAATGACCATACCTGACTTATCCATTTTTTGAACGTAAAGTAACGCTTCGTACAGTGTAAAAGTTTTTGGAACATTCCGATTCCCATAGGGACTTCTTATTCCTCCTCTACGAGTCCAAATATACACATCTTTAGTGATTTTAGAATAGGTGTTCTTTGCTAAATCTGTTGTGAATTGCAGCTCATCACTTTTCAGATAGACTCCACCTCCTGCGCTTGTCCAACGAGCTTCGCGGAGTTGGTTGACAAAGGTTTCTTTAGCGCTCATGGAAAACAGTACATCCTATTCGTTTAAGGGATGTAGAAGCTATCGGAACTGTAAAGTGAGAGCTCCTAATTAGCCGATAGTTTGCTGAGAAACCCCAGTATGTGAAAGAAGAGGAACATGTCTGAGATTGAGAACATCATCCCCAGTGAAGACGAGATTACTGATGTGTTAGATCAGTATGATGCATGGCTGCAAGAAGAGTACGAAAAGCATGGCAATCGGGATCATGCTATTGACGCTGCGACTGAAAAAGTCGCACAGTCTCCGTCAAGTAAAATCTTCTTCTGGGTAGCTGACAATGACAACTCTCGCATTTATGATGTTGATGATACCCTTGATTCGTGATATGATAGTATCATGAGCGAAACAAAACATGCTGAGTCCGTCCTCAAAACCACCTTTGACCCTGAGGTTGAAGCTGGTTATGTACAGTTCTGTGATTGTACGATCAATCGCACTGAGGAGAAAATTGCAGAGACTCACTACTCCCTGCTGGTTGACTATGCGAGCAATAAGCATGGTGGGCATGTTGTCGGTGTTGAGTATTTGCAGAAAATTAAAGACAGTGCACTACTTCGGGAAGACCTGGACAAGTTCATTGGTCTGACAGATGCGCAGAAAGAGCTTGTTATCAGCAACGTTTGATTCAAATGGGTAAGGACCAGAACCCATCAGAGGTTCTGGTCCTTACCCATTCTTATACTACATCAGGTCCAGGAAGTCGTTCTCCATGAACGCGCGGGTTGCAGGAGCAGAAACCCAACGGCTGCGAGTAACCGTCACAGCTTCCGTTTCAGGGTTCTTGACCTTCTTCGTCGGACGGACGACCTTCGTGGCAGGCTGTTCAAACAGCTCCCTATACGCCACACGGCCGTTGTAGAAGCCATCAGGCAGCGTCTCGTACTCCGTACCTTCCAGCAGCCGCAAACGCTCCTTAGACGGAAGACCCATCAGGAACTTGTGAGAGTGCAGAACGTTCGCCGCCATCGTCACAGAGTTCTTCTGAGCGTCAAAGCGCCGCCACCGAACGTACTCTTCCACCTCTGCCTTGTCGCCCAGCGTGTGCACGCGAGCATCAAAGACAGGAATCTGACCAAGACCGTCAAACCCAAGAGCCTGGATGAACAGAGCGGTCACAGTTGCAGCACCGATGGAAAGCATCTTGTCAACACGTCCACCGAACCACATCTGACTGTTCTCCGAAGCCAAGTCAGAGAATACGATGCTGATTTCATCAGACTGAGTGTAGCCGAACAGCGCCCCAGGAATGGTGGCAGCCATCTTGCGGGTGGTGTCATCCATCGCAGCCATGAACTGCTCATCGTACGGCTTAGCGAAACGCTTCGTGAAGGAAGAGAAGTTCTTACCGTCAAAGCGGACAACAGCATACGTGTTATCAGGCAGGAAACGGAAGGACTCCTTTTCAAGAGCCTTGAACTTCACACCATCAGGAAGGGTGTTGTTCTGAGACATGATTACTCTTTCGTGTCGTAAATGGTTAGGCGTAATGTGCGAACACTACTGTATCATAGGTTCCGTCAGAAATCAAAGCACGATTATCGTCATACTCGGAGTCGTACAGATAGAACGCGCCTACATCACGCTGCTCCTGGGTCGAAAGACTGTCATACCATTCCTGGAATTCAGTGAACGTGTCCCAACCAGTCAGTCCAGGAAAAATGCATCGCCCGTCGTTGTCGTTGTCTGTGATGTTCTCTCCGAGGGTTTCACAATCCTCATAAGCATCCCAGCCAGCTCCGTAGGCGTAGTAGCGCTTTTCCGTAGTATCCATGCTGAAAATGGTATCATTATCTAACTGGCATGTCAACCAAGGTAGAGGACTCCCCATCATGCGCTTTACTCAACGGAAACCAAACACTCGTTCAGAGTTCTTCCTTGTCAAGCCTCGAGGCCGTAATATCACTCGGAATGAACGTCGTGTCTGGAAGCTTTCATCACATTCAGTGGACATCAAAGACTACCAAAAGCAATACAACTATCCAGGCTTCTACTTCAAGGAGCTCTCAGACCAACAGCAGTCCCGAAAAGAGCGTATCGTTCTCCGTAAAGCTGGCCTTTCCACATTGCGAGAAATGAACATTCTCCGTTTTAGACCTCGCCCGGGTGAAAATGTGGAAACACGAAAGCAGAACATCGTTCGAAACCGTCATTGGATTGGTATTATCCATCGTGCAACTGCAAGAGCAAAAGTATCAGCAGCAGAATGGCGTGAACTGTTTGATTGAGCTGGGCTTTTCAGCTACCTGATTGGAGATTGCCCTCTTCAATGCTCAGAAGGAGTCGTTTGCGAGCTACTCCGCCTGGATAACCAACTAAGCTGTTCCCCGCTCCTAACACGCGATGTGTTGGAATAATGACATTCAGCTGAGTAGAGCTGATGATATGACCAATCATCGTTAGCTTCAAATGAACTGGCGTTTCTCCGACGACATCTTTCGTAATACCACCATAGGTTTTGGTCTGACCGTAGGGAATACTGTTCACAGCTCGGAGCACTTTCAGAACATTCTTGTCCCCATATTTCCGATATACAGGTAGTCCCTGGTCAATGAACAACGGAAGATTAAATTCACTGCGAGAACCAGCAAAATATTCGTGAAGCTGCTGAACGGCCTGTTCTATTACTGGGTGGTCATCAGAGCGGATATGGCTACCCAGTAATTCAGAATCAGCCTTCTCCATTTGATTTTCAAACAGCACAGCTCGCACGCCATTGTTCGCAACGACTACTGTAATATCTCCCAGTTCACTTGCTGGGAAAGTATGATGGAATGAGTCAAGCACACGCTTCTGCTTCGTCATAAATCTATGTCCCTTACTCCTTGGAGGCAAGCTTAAATTCAGGAAGCAGAGGAGACCATCTAAACGGCACCTCAATGTTGCTGTCAGGTGAGCCATCCCAGATAGGAGAGAACCCGTGGTTCTTCAAGGCAGCAACGAATTTGTTTGCAACTGCAATGTGCTCATTGTCCTCTTCTACTCCCTCTTTGTCAGTAAAAGCTGCATAGTTGAAGTAAATGCTCATGTGAAGATTTTCAACGTTCTGCTGGTGATAGAATACATATCCATTAGCCGCAGGAGTAAGACCCTCATTATGGTCTCCTTGCATCCGCGCATGACCACAAGAAGTGCAATCCTCTTGATTATGCATGCCAACAATCTCAGGGGCAATCTCCGCATAAACATCATCTAAGCGTTCGTTATCGCTCTTGCTCTGCAGTCTATTGCGCTCTTGAAGTTGTTGTTCTCTAGCTTGATTCCAGTAGAACTCAACAGCATCAACAGCAAGTTGTTCCACTACCTGAGGTGCAGCTTGTTGGGCAGCTGTATACCAATGGTTGACAGGCTGAGCTTCAAAGTAGTCTTTCAGCTCGGGGTTCTCTCGTGCTACCGCACCTAACTCTCCGGTGACGGCATCAGTAAAGTCCTCATCGGAAAGGACGAACTTTACAGCTTCCTCAGGACTCCAGGCAGCCTGTTCAAAGAAGTAATCCAAACCATTGTAGTACTCAGGAATCTGAACAGTGTATTCTTTACCGTTCAAGAGAACCCCGTTGCGGGAGGAAGCGCCTTGATGAGCGAGAGCGTTAGCAACTCTCAATTGCTCAGCTTGTTTTGCGTTTCGTCGCCAATTGACAATATTGTCTGCAAACTGTGGAGCAACCTGTTCTGCAATTTTCCGAACCACGCGCCCACGAACAGCTGCAGGTAAACCAAGAGAACTCACCTGGTTCGCATCAGCGACATAAACGAGGAATGTAGTGTCATCAAGCAAACGCTGTGTAACTTCTTCTACGCTAAGACCTTCTAAACCCCTACCATTGTAGCTGGATGTTTCTGGAACAATGTACTCAATATCCTCTTCTGTTGGAAGAGAATGACCAATAGCCACTACTTGCTGAGCGGTCTGTGGGGCAACAGCGTACACGGCTTTCTGAACTTCATACGGGACACTATTCGGAGTCAAATACCAGAAGTCCTCTAAGTTATTTGCCTCAGTAACCGCATCAAAGAAATCAGGTTCCTTCTCATAATCAGTCAAGGCAGCAATAATATCCTGCTCATTTAGGTCAAAAATTTGGACAAATTTCGTTGGGAAACGGACGGCTCCAATCCCATCAGGGGCAACATATTCTGTACTCTGATCCACGTTAGTCATCCTCTTATTTTACTACATAATACCCTTTCAGCTGAGAAAGGCCCTGCACATAGATGTCAGGGCCTTTCTCATTTTCAGTTACAGGTTGCGGAGCGAGTCAATCTCCTGCTCAGTAATAACTCCCCTTCGCGGCTTGATGACAGTGACACCCTCAGCTTCCAAAGCCTTCATCATTTTCGTTGTCATGTGGTCATCAATCCAAGCAGTGACCTCAGAACCCAAATCTTGAATGATGTGATACTTACCATCAACACCCAAATCTTCCTCATCAATAAGCAGAATCTTCGCCTTGAAACCGAACCCATCTGCAATCTTCTGTGAACCAGAACCCCAAGTACTGAGAAGCGCAATGTCATCACGGGAGCGAAGGAAATCCAAAATATAGACAGGAATCTTGATGGCACCCCACATGATGTTATGCGTCTCATGCTCCACATCCCAGTCCTTCGGCGGACGGGTCGGGGAGATGGTGTCATCAATGTCAAAGACAATCATGAGAAGCTTCCTAAATCAAGTGGATAAGTACAACACTCACAGTACACTCCATCTCATACGTTGTCAACAAACGAACCTCCAAAAAGAGATACTTGACAGGTTTGTATATGCTGTGGTACAGTACAACCATGACAACGACATTCTACTAGACGTTTATCCCGTTCATGGATTCTTCCTAATGAGCTGAGCAGTAATTCAAACCTCACACTCATTTATTCAAAATTCTAAGGAAGAACAAATCATGACGACCACAACTATTGACCCCCTGAACGCTTTCGCTATTGAGTCTGGTGACATCCAGAAGCAGTGGGCAAAACAGTCTCAGGAACAGCAGGAACAGCTGAGCGTTGCAAAGCGAGCTTTCTATGCTGCTCAACGAGAAGTTGAAAAGCAGCAGCAGGAGCTGGAAGAGAAGCGACAGGAGGCCCTGACGCAGCTCAATGCTTCCCGTGCCGCGCACGGTGCCGCTATTAGTCTGTATAACGTTGTTGTGTACAACACGCTGCGCAAGTTCATTCACGAGCCTGCGATTGTTAGCGAGATGCATCGTAAGCTCACTATCCCCAGTGATGCAACTGTGCTGGGTATTTCCCATGCTCTGGGTGAGGAGAACCCTCACTATGTCTTCCAGACGAGCAAGGGGAAGATGTCTCTCCCTACAAGTCTTTTCCGCAACGACCCTATTGCAGTTTCGCAGTATGTCCGAAAGCAGGCGCGTGAAGCACAGCATGCAGCATTGAAGCGTGATGTGACTAAAATGCAGAAGGAGCAGAAGGCCGCTGAGCGAGCTTTGCAGCAGGCTCAGAACACCTACGACCGTGCTGAACAGAATACGCAGAATGTTCAGAAGCGCCTGGATAAGAACCAGGCATGGTTGAAGAGTCACTCCAACTAAAACATGAAGGGAGGGTGAGACCCATTTTTAGGGTCTCACCCTCCCTTCATGTTTGCCTTTCAAGAAGCTGCGACCATTGACTTTCCAGTAGCCATAGCAATCGTATACATGATGCGCTCTTCGGGGCGAGTCAAATCATACACGATCAAACCAGGAATGCGATTATACGGGTCTGTGATATCAGTCATGAGTTTCTCCTATGTCAATGACATTATGATAGCACAAATGAAGGAAGGGCTGACCTAATCCCTTAGGTCAGCCCTTCCTTGCTGGGTTCTATGCGTTGCGGTTGAACACTGCGTACAGTGCGTCGGTCTCCCGAACGAAATCATCTGCAACAAAACCAGCCATGAAACGAACACGCGCGTGGCGAGAAATGCTGTCAGCGATGTTGTTCAAACGGTGCTGACGGTGACCCTTGACCCACTCAACCGTTACAGGCCGAGCCTTCATGACCTCCATAGCATCCTTAGCGATACCAACCAGACCGTACTTGCGAGCCTCACGAGGGATGATACCCTCAGCAACGTCGTAGTTGAACATGTCAACTGCGTTAGCGCTGTCCGAGAACACATGAATGCGTGCGGCAGGGTTGTCTGCGTTCGCAACAACAGCGTTAGCGATACCCTCAAACTCGGAAACGTTCACGTTCACATCCCCCGAGTAGCCGAAATCGTACGAACCGTTCACACCGTCTGCGCACCAGGCCCAAACAGCAGGAACCATCTCGTTCGTACGAGCGTCAATGTGGCCTCCAGATGCGTCCGAACCGATGTAAAAAATGTTCTGGTTCGCACGACGACGCGAAACCGTCTGTGAGAACGAACGCTCAAAGAAACCGTTGATGCTGTTCTCCGTAATGGGCATGAAGTGCATGCTCGGGAACAGCACAGCCAGGTCCTCACGGGTACGCGAGTTCAGCTGAGGAGAAACGACGGTAACCGTGTCACCGAAAGCGACAAGCTTCTCAATGACCATACCCATCTGCATGGCCAGGTCGCCGTCAGAGACAACCATCTGTCCCTTGTCAGTGCTCGACATGTAATCCCACGTGGAGCGGGTGCTGCGGGCCTTCCGCAGGAAGATAACGTTGCTAGTCATTGGTTTCTCCTCTCTTCTTGGTTGTAACAGTACCAGAAGAACATAGGAGTGTCAACCGTCGCATCAAATCCCAGGAAACTTCCAGGATGAGCGATAAGAAGAGAAAGCTTGCACTCAACCCCCAATAGTGGGATGGTTGAGTTCAGAAGAACAACCTAGTTGTTGGAGATGATGACAATAGCTTCTGTTTCCAGACTCATTGGAACAGTAGCAGGATGAGTTGTTGTAGGACGAGTTTGAGTTTCAGTTGGCATAATTCAGGAACCTTTGAGTTTGCTGGTTTTGGGCCTGCGCCATTGAAGACTCTTCTAATAGGACACTATAATTTATCGGTCCGTTTACTTCCTGTTCACTTCCTAACAAGCTTTGTCAGGAAGTTCACTGGAACAAAGGAATTGGAACAGCAGAAGAGTAGCTGTCCCAATTCTCTCACCTCTGGTTGAGATGTACTGTGGGGTCTCCCAGCTCCATCCAACCTCGCATCTGCTGTGCACGCTCTTTTGCTCCATCAACTGTTGTATCGTAGACTGTTACATCCCAAGTTGAACGACCGTCAGAGTCTACCTTCTGGGCAACGTCCTCAGGAATAGAGTCTTTGGCAAGCTCTGCATTGGGACCACTGCGAACATAGACATACCTTACGCTTCCGTCTTCTCGTTCGTCAACGTATGTTTCAATGCGCACTGAGTATACAACGAAGTAGATTGACTCAGTAGGTGCAGTTGCGTTCTCCTCGACAGTCCAAGTCCAAGTTCGGGATTGGCGAGGATGGTTGTGCTTATCGCGTGCATTCAAGAGCTCAGCGACCTTCTCAGCCTGTTCCCTGTCTTCAAAAACTTCACCATGCTGATGGTTTTCGTCAAACAGTTCCCCGCCTCGGGTCACTACCTTGTATGCGGTGCTTTCGCTTGACATGATTGCGGCCTTCATTTCTTGTAGCGTTAAGGAGGTGTCTAATGAGATGATACGAAGTTCACCTTAATCATTGGTTTCTCATCTTTTCCTGACTTCAATATTACCAGAAGTCTCAAGCTTCGTCAACCAGTGACATGATAGGCAAATCCCTGCTGGTGATCTTTCTATAGGTGGGTAAGCGCTAAAAGCTATTTCTGGCAATCAAAGACGGAGTTCCCTTATACTGAAAAAGATGTGAGAACAATTGTGTATCAGAAAAGGGACAGTATGAATGATGAACGCGAAGAACTCTTAGGTAAAATAAATGATTACTTCAGAGCTAACGAAAGATATGAATTTGAGCAATTACTCAGTGACGCTTTCGCTAAATGGAATGATATTTGTCAAATCAAACCAACTGGGAAAAAGTACGAGATATGCTTGCAGGTAAAACACCTAGAAGGCAGTGGATTTTATGATGCTAAGGATGCAGCGGAAAAACTTGACAGTCAGTATCGCACCCTGGTATCAGTATGTGGATCGGAAGGATATGAAGGTATTAAATACTTACTTGACTATGCAATAAGCTTCGCTGCTACCAGAGAGGATGCTCTTGAAGTGCCAAAACCTATCGTAGATTTAGCGCGAATGGATTTTGATTCTATTTGGAATAGAGAAAAGCCGGTTCTGTGAGCTGCACGGTTCACACTCTGTTTGTTAGAGAGAATAACAATAGTTTCTATTGCTAATATCATTGGAACAGGGTGACTGGTATAATTTGAAATCATTGGTCAAGTCACTACGTATTACTGTCGTGACTATTTTATGACTTAGATAGGTCAGGTTAAGAGCTTCCAAAACTTAACCTGACCCACCCAAGTCATATCTTACCTCCGATTGAAATATTCTGTTGGGTTATCACCCGCACCTAGATGTTTCTTCATATATGATGCCCGTATTCTCACATCGTGAACTGTCGCATCATATACTTTTACTGTCCAGGCTGGGAGTCCGCCAACTTCTCCTTTTTCTGCAATATCTTCGGGGATGAAGTCTTTGACCAGTTCAGCTCGGTGGCTCCGGATGAAATAATCAACGAAACGACTTCCATCTTCCCATAACCTAATACTAGGTTCAATGAGCATTGAATAAGCAATGAAATAGGATGATTCAGACGTAGTAGTTACATTTTCCTCAACAGTCCATTTCCGAGGGATGCGAGAGAAGTTGTATTCATCACGTTCCTCTAATAATGTTGCGATTTTCTCAGCCTGCTCTTTGCTCTCAAAAATCTCATCATGTTGGTAAGTATCTGAGGTGCCGGCGACATGACTGACTACTTTGTATGTGGTGTTTGTACTTGGCATGGGTATTGTTTTCTGCTTATTATAGAGTGTAGACGATGTAAGGTTCAGATAATACGAAGGGCACCTGGGTCATTGGTTTCATTCAAGCGGGCAAGTACTTCCTCAATGCGGATTTGAAGCTCCTCAGGAGTTTTTGCCCAAAGAGTTACTTCCCATCGGTCTTTCCATACACCTTCATCATACTGGTATGCCTCATCAAAAGGCAAGAAGCTTTGGACAACTTTTGATTTGTATTCTCCTGCTTCATATTTACCCTCAATTGGCTCTTTATACCAAGCCTTGTTGACAAGGGTTACATTATAAACAAGAAAAAAGGCGGCATTCGGAGATATTGTTTCAATTTGCAGAACAGTCCAACCATCAGAGTAAGACACATGATTGTATTGGTCTTCTTCATTGAGAAGTTTTGCTACCTGCTCAGCCTGATCTTTGTCAGTAAAGTATTCACCGTATTGGTGAGTATATTCTCCTCCATCAAAGCGAGCGAGTTCATATACTGGCTGTTCTAAAATTTCTTCGTCAATTGGCATTATCGTTTTCCTTTGATTGAATGGAGTGTGGAAGTTTTGCGATCAACCTGAATATGTTTGTCTACTGTCGCCTCAGTCAATCCGTAACGAACAGTCGCTCGCGGGACCTGTAATGTCCGGGCTACTTGACGACATGCAATGTTTACGTCAATGCTTCCCGCTTCATCAACGGTGCGCACTAATTCTTTTCTCATGGATTGGATGAGCATAACTTGATCGTTGACTGGTAGTGTCTGAATTTTCATTTTAGAATCCTTTGTTCTGAAATAGGAAAGAACTGTGGAAGACCCAACATGCTTTATTGATTGGGTCTTCCACAGTTCTTCTACAATGTAGCGTTGAATTTGTCGATGTATGGCTGGGCAAGCTCACTTAGCTCATCCATCGTGTGAGCATAAAGCGTCACGCTCCAATACGGCCAGAGTGAAGGGTTATAATCAGCAGGATTCTGGACCTCAGGTTCAGGAACAGGAGTCCCCTTTTCAACGAGATTATATCCAGGGGTAGCGAGGTAGTACTCGTCAGGCTCAACTCCTGATTCAATGAGGCGTTGAGGAGAATGTACAACTGGTGCGGTGAGAAGCATCTCATACTCCTTTGAACCTTCGATAGAAGGCATTGCTACAACACGGTTTGCAATTGCATCAGTGTAAGTGGGATACACAATTTTGAGATACTCATTTGCAGCATCGGCGAACGACTGAGCTGTTGCTTTGTCTGTGAAAACTTCACCAGCTTTAATATGCTGACCATAATGGTTCCGCTCAACCAAGTAAACTTCACTCATGTGCATTTCTCCGTTAATAAGTTTGTCCTTGACATCATACCATCAAATGATGTCAAGGACAAACTTATTTTGTGATTGTTACACCTGCTCAGGAAGAGCATGGGCAAGTTCAATCGGGGAGAGCTGAATGAGCAGTTCACGGAACTCAACATAGGGAAGGTGGGCCTTCTCATTGATGAATGCAATACGCTCAGCGGACAGTTCAGGCTGGTACCGACCAACATCCAGCATGTCCTGCAAGTTGAACAGTGCACGCAAAGCATGACGCTGCTTACGGAAACCCGTCTGCGCAGCAAACTTCGTGATGATGCGCTCGTATGCAGGAACAACTTCATAACCCGTACGGTAAGAAGCTCGCAGTGCACTGATGTGGTCAACAATAGGCTCTGCTGCGAACATCGCATCCAACGCCTGATGTGAACCCGCAGCAGCGCGTTCCATGAAGTTGGAGAACGTCATCTGCAAGGTATCAATACCGTCCACAATGGTCTGACGGGCCTGCCGAGGCGCGTCCCGCGTAGCAATCATGAACGGTTCCGTGTGAACCTCAAAATAGTCGTCGTCGGAAGCATCCGTTGCGTAACCGTACAGATGCGAACCAGCTTGCACTCGAAGCAACAACATGATGCCTCCTCCTTTCGTTTGGTAGTTGATACTGTGACTATACCACGTCAGAAGGTCTTGTCAAGTCCAAGTTTCCCAAGACTTTTGGCTGCTGACTTTAACGAAAGCATTCTCTTTCCAACGAGCAGGGATATCCTCAGCTGTGACTTCCCTGTCTCCAAGTGGAAGAACCTCGCAGCGCCGGTTGGAGCCAAAGATGATGTGGTCTCCTGCGTGAATCAGATAGCGCGGTCCCTCACCTACATCAACAATAATACCTGTCTTATCCAAAGTCAGGTTATGAGAGTTGTATGTTTCAAAACGTTCACCGTAACGAGAGGGGTAAACTAAGACAGAAAGCTCCTTCTCAGTCAGGAGGTAATAGAGTGTCTTCAAGTCTTCCTCTTTGATCCGTGCTACATCAACCTTAGGTGGGCGAGCTTCAAAGGTTTTACCTGCGAACATAATTTGCTTCCTTCAATCTGTGAAACGGAGTCTTAGATATCTGATGAGTCTTCATTATAAATCATGACAACTCGGTTCTTCTTCCAGCGTTCTGGAATGTTTGTTTCAGTAAACGGGCTATCGCTAACTTGGCATTTACCGCGGACATCCTGAATGACATAATCGCCAACTTTGGCAATGTAATGCGTGGTGTAACTAAAGGAGTTTCCATACTCGGAGCGAACTTCTTCAGTTGACAGCCCTTTATCATCCATTTTGAGAGTCTTGGAGCTGTACGTGGCAAAGGTCTCATAACGAGAAGCGGTCCAGTATTCTAGCACTGAGAGCTTGCCTGCAATGATTTCATTGTAGAACTCTGTCAGGTCTTCCACAGTTCTCAAATGAGTAACATGTAACTGTGGTGGGCGGACTTCAAAAAGAGTATCTGTACGCATGCTTAGCCTTTTCTGCCGTTGGGAACTAATTCTACCACACTTCCTCCACAGGATAAGGAATTTGTTCCCAGGTCAGGTTCTTAGCGATATCGTATGGGATGAGAACTTCCATGTAGGCTGACTCGTGGTTGTCAATATCGTGAATGAGTTCTGCTGAATCCCAATAAGCATGCACAGCCATCCGTTCATCAGTCGGCATTTCTTCATCCTCATGCCTGCCATGCACGTAGTTGTACCATCTGATTTCATAGGCATAGACGGGAACATCAGCTGGTACTTCAATACGATAAAGCGTCGTGTCTCGTCTTTCATTCAGCCGGTAACGGAACCACCATTTTGCGAAAGTCTGGCTGAGACTGGCGTACACACTTTCAGACCTGGGCGAGCAATGATTTGGGATGGGCTGGGCTTTGTCAAATGCACGCGAACATGTATTGGCTATCTCTTCTTTTGGGGTGGGTCTTCCAATACGGTACACATACATGAAACTGATTGTACCAAATACAATCACTGTTTGCAAGAAGGAAACGCTGCAATTTTTGTGATACGATATGTGTTGAGGTAACGATGAACATCAGACAAGTCAAGGTAATCAATGAAGGCTTAGATGGCCTTCGTTATGCAGAATTTCTGTTTGAAGAAAACAAACAGTCAAGTACTCTGCATGTCATCACATACCCGCAGCAACATAAGCATTTGAAACTCATTGCATCTAAAAGTTCTGAGGCTCTCGCTCCGAATCAACAAAGCAATCATATTGGTGAAGGCGGGACATTGGATGAGTTAGTCAAGTCACAGCTTGATCTGCGGTTCATTATCAACGGAACGTACAACCATTATCGCAAACGCTTCTATGAATGGCAGCATGACTTGTATGAGGTTGGTGATCCAGTAGGGTATGTGAAAATTCGTGACAACATCTACTCAGACATCATGTACGAGACGCTCAATGGCTATCTTGTGAAAGATGACGATGGCAACTGGGAAATCTTGGATACGCGCCCTTCTGAGAGTAAGTATGTGTTGAGCAGCAGACCTTTACTCATTCATGATGGAATACAACTGAGCCTTCCTGTTGAAGAGGTAACTCCTGTCGCTGAGGGAGTAGTCAATCCACCCAGCTTCCTTGGTCATGGCCTCGAGAATCATGCCAGAACGGCCGTAGGAGCCTCACAGAGCGACGAACTGGTGTTCATCGTAGCGGAAGGCGAAGGGGCAGGCGGAAGCGCTGGAATCAGTCTTCCACAGTTGCAGGAGTTCGGAACCTACTTGAATTTGCAAACATTGCTCAACTTAGATGGAGGAGGTTCCTCACGGTTTTGGCTCAAAGCTGAGGATGAAAGTGTCTTAGAGAATCGTGTCGCAGATGAAGACAGGAGTCGCATCCTTGGTCACTCGCTTATGATGTTCAGCACTCATCTGTAGATACCCGATAGTGACATACTATGAAGAAACCACATGATCCAACGTTCACTATTGATGCTGTTGTCTCCTCAAAAACAGGAGTACAGCTTACACCACAGACTCCGACGATTGAGTTCTTTGATCGATTAGCTGAGGATGAACGAGTCTTCAATTGGGCTGGATATCAAGAAGCTCGCGCCCCTGAGCAGCTTCCCTCAGTTGACTTATCAGTTCTACAAACAGAGTATCCTCGCTGTTTAGATATGCCTGTTCGTTTAGCAGGTCAAGAAACCTATCAGCTTCCTGAGGAGTGGGCAGGTTTAGCTCCTCTGTTGGAGCAGCTGATTGGTGTTGAGCATGCTCATAACCCAAACTGGTGTGAGTACAATACCTACATGACTGTTGACTGTAAGTATGTTGTTCCAGATGAACAGCAGCGTCATGGCGGTCTTCATGTTGACGGGTTCCAGGGAGCTCGTATTGACCCGAAGAACAAAATCACCCGTAACTATGTGATGACGACAAATGGTGGAACTCGCTTCTATCCTCAACCGTTCATTGTGGTTGATGAGACGCAGTTCAACGTCTTCCAGGGTTTTGACTTGCAAGCTCAGGATTACATCATTGCGCAGGAGAACAAAGCGTACTTCATGGATGCGTACACAGTTCATGAATCAGGTATTGCTGAACGTGCTGGTCTTCGTACGTTCCTTCGTCTCACATATGATGTGAAAAAGTTTGACCGGTTCGGGAACACTCACAATTCTATGCTTGATTATGACTGGGAAATGGTTGCCCGTAACGTACATGAACAGGTTGCAACGCCAACCTGGGATGACATTCAAAACTCTCCACATCGTTGATAGTAATAGTATGAATGACCTTTACTAAGGAGAGAACATGCCAACACGCGTTGCTGTAGGTAATAACAAATACTGCTACACCGGCCCTACTTGCCGTATCCATGGCCAGCACTGGTCAAAAGCTGCTGAGGAAAAACTCAACGCAGCGAAAAAGAAACTCGAAGATGCACGAACTTACGAACAGTTCACTGCTGTACGGACTGAGATTGACTCTGCTCAAGCTGAATACGATCTGACTTCTGATGGTTACACTCAGCTTGCTGAACGCAAAAATAATGAATACACGGATGAACTCCGTGCTCGTCTCGCTACTGCAAAAACTTCACGTACAGCATCTGAAACAGCCGCTATCAATGAATTTTTGACTTCCGCAACTCCTGCTCAGCGTGCAGCAGAAGTGTTCAAGACAAAGGACCAGGAAAAGATTGAGCTGTACTTGAACGATACAGATGAATCTGTCCTTGCAAACCTTGCGTTGAACAAGAATCTGAAAGCAGGCCACCTCAACAAATTAGGCCGCTCTGATTCAGAGCGAGTACAGACGAATGTTGTTATAAACAGCAAGACACCACCAGTAATTCTCAAGCATCTTGCACGGAACGGGAAAACTGCGGTAGTGAAAGAACTGGCGAAAGTTCAGATTGAAGCTCGGAAAGAAGCAGCTCGTAAAGCAGAGGAACGCAAAGCTCGCAACGAGCAAAAAGCTCAAGAAACTGCTGCCTACTATCGTAGCTACGCCTACTCTGGCAAAGGCGGAGGAAAGTAAACCCTCGGCAAAAGGGAGGAGAGATAGTCTCTCCTCCCTTTTCTATGCACCCGATAGCTTGTGACGTATTTTATGGAAAGAGAACCTAATGTTCAAAATTGAAAGACTGGGTGCTGAGAACGCTTTTTCAGCGCTATCCATCAACAACTACGCCGGTTCGTTGAACGAACTCACTGATGATGGTTTCACGCCAGTTTCAGTTGAATCATTAGCTGCACATCGTATTGTGTTCGGAGCGTACCATGAGATTTCCTGGACAGGTTCCCGAACCACTGATTTCTTTGTCTTTAAAGACGGCAAGTACTACTTGGCGCATGCTTCCTTCAACTCTCCACGTAAGTTAGCTCTTATAGAAGCGTTACAAAACTTCAATACAAACAACACTGAAATTCCGTATGTAAAAGGGTTGCTGGGTAAAGCCATTGAGGTTCCTATTGAAGACACTGCAATTCCTGTAGATGAGTTGACGGAGCATCCGATTGCTCAGTTCCTTCTCGGGGAACAGGTTGGGCCATATCAGAAATGGTTGCAAGATGCTCATATCCCTATTTTCCCTATTGCGCTTCCTTCTTACTCATTAGCGAAGAATAGCACTGACTTCATCCGCCCTCTTATTATGCGCTGCACGGATAATTGGTCAGGTATCATCACAGCGAACGCTGACATTCAAGACTTGTACGGTTTCCGTGGAGTGAGCGACAGCTGGAAAGGTGACGTTGCTTCACCTGAACAGTTTAAGCGTGAGTATTTAGAGCCAGTGAACAAGCTGGTTTCATTGGAAGACCGTGATTACACTCTGGTTGAGTTAGAAAAGCTGGTTAGTGAAGCTGGCTATGGTGGATTGTTGAACGGTTTGTTACGGATGGCTCGTAATGCTGGGAGACACGGCTTACCTGCGAACTATGACACGTTCAGAACAGACCAGCAATAATTTGTTGCGGTTCTGAACAAATTATTGCGGTTATCCGTAACACGCAGCTCTTTTTCGCGTGTCAGTTCACAAAACGCAGATAAGTACTCTGAAGTTGTTCATAACAATCTAAGGGGATTTTCGCTTCATGAAACGAGCTATGCAATTAGCTGCAACAGTTTTAGGTACCACAGGTCTACTACTGACTGCTGCCATTCCAGCACAGGCAGCTACAAACTATTCATACACTGGTTCAACAAAAGTTTCAGGTAACACTGTTTCTTTTTCTTCCAGTATCAAATCATCAACACGCACATCAGTCGCTAAATTAGGTATTTGTATCCGTGATGCAAAAGGAACAAATCTTGACTTAGCCTCTGTCAACAGAGGGCGTTCAGTGACTCTTTCTCCAAAGGCATACTCTTTGGTAGGGAAAACCAAATTCCAACCAGGAACATACACGTATGGGGTGTGCTTCTACAAGAACGGTTACTGGCAGGGTGAGCCATTGAGTACGAAGAAATCTCGTACCTTCACTGTGGCTAAAACAACTCAGCCAACCCAGCCAACTCCTACACCAACCCAGCCAGCTCCAACGCCTACACCAACACCAGTTCCGACTAATCCAGCTGGAACAATACCAACAGGTAATGTCTCCAGCAACGGTGTCAACTGGGTTCCTGTTATGAGTGAAGATTTCACAAAAACAGCAGGAACCAATGAAGTAGCAACCAAGTACAAGGATACGTTCCCAGTGTATCCTGACGGCTCAGGTGACGGTAAGTACCTTCCAGGTCAAGTTCTGACAGCTCATGACAGTGTTCTGGACTTCCACATGCGCCACATCGGAAACGTTGATGCAGGCGCTGCAGGACAGTTCATCTCCAACACAGGAGACTGGGCTTACACTGGTGGACGTTTCAGTATCCGCTTCAAAGCCACAGGCAACGCAGCTGGTTACGGTTCAGCATTCATCCTTTGGCCTGAAAGCCAAAACTGGGGTGAAGGTGAGATTGACTTCCCAGAAGGTGAACTCACTGGTAACACTAACTTGTACCAGCATAACTTGGGTAACAACCCTGGTGGAACCTCTTTGCAAAAAGAAGGTATCAGCAACTGGTCCGACTGGCACACTGCCACTGTTGAATGGGTTCCAGGCAAGACACTCCGTTACTACATGGACGGTAAGCTGATTGCTCAGGAAACTAACCCTGCAAACATTCCAACAACCATGCATTCATGGGTTGTTCAGACAGGTCCAATGGACGGTTCAGCTAACGGTGCACCTGACTCTTCTGATGGTCATTTGCTCATTGACTGGGCAGTGGCCTACAAAGCTCAGTAAGCTATAAACAACGAAGAAGGGGAAGCTGAACAATCAGCTTCCCCTTCTTTTTATGCGTAATCCCAGACCATTACCCATTCATGGTCGGAATTGTTTTTGATGATGATAGGTCCGCTCCGAAGCGTCGTTCCTTCAGTTCCAACAAAACCGCTCCACATTTCCCCTGTTTCACCAATATACTCGCGGAGGTTTTCGCCCAAGCATGGCTCATTGTTGTTTGCATGAGGTCCAACACATACGATTTCGGGAGCGACAAAATCATTGTACTCAATGTACGGAATGAGAACATGACCGTCGATGTCGGAAGCGAACTTGTTTTTGAGTTCATCAATTGTAGGATGTTCAGCAGTGAACTGCCAGGTAATAAACTCGTTCCTGTCAATAGTTTTCAGGTCAATCAAGTTAGACTGGATAGGAGCTGCTCCACCTGAATAGTACTCTTCAAACAGGGAGTACTTGTTCCCGTAGAACGCAGTCGCTGCTTCCTCTTCAATCCTGCGAACTGCTTCACATTCATCATGTCCTAAACAGGTGATAACTACCTGCATTCCTCCGTCTTGAAGAACCATCTTCAATGCATGCTGTTCAGCGGTTGTCATACGGATTCTCCTACCATGTCAGTGAGGTATGTCCAAGCAACATCACCATCAGACTCACCCCAGTAATCAGTGGTATACTCGGCTACGATGTTGATGTAATCATCACGGAACTCAGAGTTTTCCAAGCCTCCGTACAGGTTGAATAGGTTATCTACTCCATTAACCCATTCTGTTAGTTGCCCGCCAAGGCAGAGAACGTCATCGTGTTCATCTGACGATTCTGCCTCTTCGTCTTCATTCCAGTACGCTCCTGCATGGCGGGTTGTACAGATAATGTCAAAGCACGGACCTGTCTTGCTCTTCACCCAGCCAATAAGCGCATGGTCAGCAAGAGGAGTACTACGGAGTTCATCAATCACCTGTTCTGGATGAGGATGTTCATCATTGACGTAGCGCCAGGAAGCGAAGTTGAACCCGTTATGAGTGTCTTCAAACAAGCTGATGTTTCCTGAGCGAAGCACTTTCGCATCAGAATCAGCAAACCATTCCAAGATAATGTCGTAGTATTCAACACCTTGGTCATTCTGATGCTCCGCCTTGTCCTGCGCAACACGCTGAGCTGCTTCACACTGCTCATGATGGATGCATTCAATATCTGCATGCAGGTGATTGTGGTGGATGCTGAGACGAAGGTAATGATCGTCTACAATTGATTGGTCGCTCATAGTTCCAGTGTAGCATAATCGTCTGACATATGCTATGGTTGAAGGTATGACTGAAATTACTGCGCCCCGTAACTGGGATTACTTTGCTGGTCGCCCTGATGCTGATGCTATTGCAACCCCGAAGGGCGAGGAGCAGTACATCCATTTTAGCCAGTGGCGTGAGGCTCTCGCGTTCAGCGGAGTGGCAGGGAAGGATATTCTGACTGTCTCCCTGATTGAAGACGCTGAGGGCGAGTATCTTGGTTGGATTGAGGCGGGGGAAGACGTGGTTTCTATGGTCGCTCTTGACCGAATCTTCTCTATCCAGTTCCCGTACGGTGTTGACGCTGCTGTTGCGGCAGGAGACGGCGAAGTTGTTCGACTGTCTGTGAAAGAGAAGTAAAATGGGTCCGTGGACAATGTACGCTGAGAACATCGCAAAACCTGACGAACCTGCTCGTTACTTTCATATCTCTCAGCAAAAGCGTACAGTCAAAATGTACGGAGCCACGGAAGAAGAAATCCTGGAAGTTCTCTGCACTGAGGATGAAAATGGTACCTATCTTGGTTGGTATGAGAAGGACAGTATGGGTCATGTTATGGTGGAGAGACTGTTCCCCATGCAGTTTCCGTATAAGCCTGAGGAATACGCGGAACATCGTAACGCGAAGATTATTCGCCTAAACGTCACAGAAGTTTGATATTTGCGGGCTTATCGTGTAGAATAGCAACATAATTATATGAGGAGATTGAACTATGAGCTACTGGCTTGAACAGAATGATAAAGGCTACTGGGTTAGGCTGATTGACCCTGCCACAGGTGAGAAGTACGGCGAGCTTCAGAATGTTCATCCTCTGAGCGCTTGTTACGAGGCGCGAGGTTGCGGAATGCATAACCGACCCTCAGACCATGCTTTGCGCGATGCGAAGCTGCTGTGGCGTGATGACCGCCAGATTCTGGAACGCGTGTGCAAGCATGGAGTCGGCCATCCTGATGCTGACGCTGCTGCCTACCTTGCAAGCATCAACCGCAGCAATGACAACATCCATGGATGCGATGGTTGCTGCACGGGAAAGCCTGAGACTTCTGAGGGAAAGCCTGAGTTCTTCTCCTCCATGCGGGTAGAAATTACTAAGGGTCCGCGTCCAGTAGATGTCCTGTTCGGTGGCGAAGCACCTAACGTCACGGTTATCCCAAACCGAGTCACTCCTCCTTTCCGCTCAGGAGAAATTCTGGATAACAGAGAAGATGCCAAGCAGAAGAGTCACCGCGAGACTGAATCCGATTACTACACTTGGCGCATGGAGCATGTAGGTGAAACTCTGAGTGTGAAGGATGCTTTCTTCGCAGGAGCTACAGCAGAGAGAATGAGAACAGTAAATGAATGAGAACGAGATTCGATTCTTTCAGGAGCATCGAGCAAAGGCAGTAAATGCCATTGAGCGTAGAGACCATCGTGCCGTGTCCGCCATCACAGGGATGCTCTGGGGTTTCCTCATTGGACAGGATGTGAACAACATCCGAATCCGAACACAGGCACTGGAAGCCATGAGTGTCGGTCTTCGTAGTGAGAATATCTCTACGCTGGTACGTGAACTGAACAAAGTGGAGGATGCTTTCAAGGTTCTTCGCGCAGTCCCTACTCATGTACCAGCTCGCACGCATAACGCAGCGAATCATGGCTACTTTCCAGTGGACTTGACTAACTGATACACATAGAGAAAGCGGTTGACAACTGATTAGAGTTGTCAACCGCTTTCTCTATGTCTAATTACTCCGTGAAACCTTCTACCTGAACAACCTGCTGCAAGTCAATACGTTGCAGCTTCTGAACAATGTGCAGGTCGTCCGAAGTAATCTTCACCTTCCGACACTGAACACGCTCTGTTCCGCTTCCTTCAACAGGAAGGATGGACAGCTCAATCTCAGTTCCAGGCTGAGTCAGCTCAGTGAACAGCGCGGCAATACTACGGTCCAGGGAACGGTAATCGGAGGATGACAGGATGAAAGTAAAAGTTCGCATAGTTTACCCTACCACAGCTTCACTCATTTCAACAGTACCCAGAAATTGAGCACGGCAAGACTGGCCAGAGCAAGGAAACCAAATTTCCAACAGAAAGCGGTAAGCTTTCTTACCCTAACTGTCCGTTTGAGGTTGTAGAACCATTCATAGAGTTCGTTCTGTTCTGGGTGAACTGGTGCTTTTTTCGTCCAGAAGTCTGTAGAGCTTATCTCCTGCGGCAATTCTTCCGATCTTTGAACATTGTTTGCTTCGGTGCAGATACGATGTTTTTGACGGGCATCTTCTTCCATGCGTATGTGGGATACAAGCTTATCCACACTCAGGACAGGAACTTTGATGTCACTTTTGAAGGAGAGCTTTTCAGCACCAACGACTACAATCAACGGAGCGACTTTTTTGACATAGAAGTTTTTGAGCTTCTCAGCCACCCGCTTTGCTTCATATTCAGAGTTACGGAAGTATGGCTGTTTATGCCCATTCACCATGAATGTTGAACCAGCAGCCCAAATCTTTTTACCATAATGAGTTTTAGTATTGATCGTGTATACAGCATGTGAAGGTGTAAGAACAATATGGTCAATGTCAGAACCTTTTTGTCCAATAGGGACGGAGTGAAGAACGACGTAGCCATCTTTTTTGAGTGCATCTAACGCTTTCCCGACTTCAATTTCCCCAAGAGCCCCTGTGTACCAGGAACGAGATTCGGATTGTAACGGGCTAAGTCCGAAGATGCTTGCTAAAAAGTTCTGCCGGTATTTACCTTGCTCGGTTTTGAGCTGCGCAATAACGCTGTATCCAGCTGGGTATGTTTGCAGGTCTGTCATAGGTTCCTATATCTGCTGAAGGTTAGGAGAACAGAAGACGGTGGATGAACCTGTTCGCTTTGCCAGGGAACTTGCGGTACCACAGCTTCCCCTTCTTCGTGTACTGCTGCACTGTTCCAAGCTTGACGATGCTGTGTCCGTAATGGTAACCCTCACAGTGTAAACATTTATACGGAGAGTACTCAGCTGATGAACCGTTGTATTTCATCGCAACCCAAGCTTCTGCCTCAGTGAGGTACATATTCTTTCGCCCACACATGTAGAACTCAACTGCCAGCTCATCACTCAACAGCGCAGGAGGAATGATGAACTGAGTTGCATCTATTCTTGCCTCAGAGGCTGACAGAGGGTGTTTATTCCTCTCAACAGCAACTTGTGCGATACAAGGCTGTTGAGGCTTCTGAGGGGCTTCCTGTGGCTTCTCAGACCTATTAGCGGCCTGAGTAAACAGGATATTGGAAGCTCGGCTGGTCAACGCTCGCGTGACAGCTTTTCTTCCCAGCTCACCCCAGTTTTTAGCAATGCGATAGCCACGGTCAGAGAAATTGACTTCGTTACGAAGAGTAACAACATCCTTCTTCGGAATGTAGTGTCCTTTTGGATGCGTCTTGCAAGCAACATGAACAAGCTGCTTTGTCTTTTTCGGTTCAGAGTAGGAGCAAATGTACTCAGCGAATCCAGTGAAACTTGCTTCCTGCTTCTTGATGAGGTCATCAATTTGCTTCCATTCAGGAAGGGTCTCTAACACTCGATAGCAGTACTTCTCAATGCCAACTGGTTGTAAGATTTTGAACGCACGAGCTTGAAGTTCCGCATCATCAGATGATTTGATGCGAGCCTTGATGGAGTTCATGGCTTTCTTCGTCAGCACATGAATGGATGCACAATTTGGACAGTAAAATCCGACATGACTCTTCGTACTGATGGTTCTAATGTTTCTGGGGACATCAGTGAGGGAGGAATGCACTTGTCCACTGATGGTTGCAAATGTGACTTTCATTGTTCAGTCTGGCAACTCCACATAGTGCCTGCGTTCTTTGCATGTGCATTTATAAACTGCATAGTTTCCATCATAGCCGTATTCATCATCATTGTACGTCATTGTTCCACCGTTACGGCATGTCATCATGAGGGTTTCACCTTAGGTTGCAGTTTATGATGAGATTCTATCACATGAATAAGCTTCTTGGCAATACCTCAACTTTATGGTAAACTTATCGGTATTAGCGCTATTCCAGGAGACCAGTAATGACTGACCATAACGGCATTGTTCCGACATCTTTTCAGAGTGTCACGATCCAGGCTTCACCTTCCATTTCAGCAGGGAAAGACCCTATCGTCTCTTTCAAGATTCGAGGACTGTTCGCGGATGAGTTCACACCTGATGAGGCTGAGGAACTTGCTCAGGCTCTGATTGCAGCAGCAGCAAAAGCTCGCACTGAGCAGAACCTTGACCCGCACTGGATTTATGACGATGAGTTCATCAAAATCTGGCATGAAAAGCAAGCTACGAAGCAGGTGCAGGTATGACTGAGGAAGCCCCATTCGTTGTCTGTCGTTCACAGAATACAGATGGAACCGCATGTATCAAGAAGCGTGGGCATACCCCTCAGCGCCACTCAGATGGTCTTGGAGGGTACTGGACTGGTGGAATCAACACTCCTGCATATCCGTATGACAAAGAAGCGAACAAGCGAGCTGACGCTGCACGAAAAGCGAATTATCACGACGATGGTTATATGAGCGAAGGCGATTACCAATCTTGGGGTCGCATCAAGTATTGACGAAGAATTACATCTTCTGATATACTAAACCCGATACTACAATTGAACGAAATATTTCTCAACCAAAGGAACACCATGCTGTAGCTTATTCTTCTCAACGCGCAACCACCGTAAATAGGTGCACTCTGCAAAGTAGTCGCCACATTTTTATGAAAACCTATTTACACTGAAAGAAGCATTATCATGCGCGAAGAAAAATTAGACTTGAACCGAACGTTCAACGAGTTCGTTTCCCCGTCAGCACAGAACATCCGTGAACGGTATACATTCCGTCAAGAGAAAAAAGAAGAGCCAGGTAAATGGCGAACCACAACTGTCATCGTTGAGCAGCATAATGAAGATGGCACCGTTGAGGACATCTTCACGTATGAGCGTAACTACGCCATGTACAAGACCTTCGAACCCTTCCGTCAGCTCAAAGATGGAGTATGGCATGACTATGCTCTCATCTCTCCCAGTTACGTCAGCTTTGAAGTGCTGGACCTGGAGAAGCGTGAAGTCATCGCTAAACTTCCAACCCCTGTTGTCGCAGAGGAACATCATGAGCGGTGGCGGAAAATGGGGTACGAGAAATGGTGTGAAGAGATGCCTCTGGGAACTGAACAGCCCGGTTGGGGATTCTGCCCTGTGGAATTCTATGTCCCAGACTATGCAGAGCATCACACTCAGGATGCTCCCTACATCGTGAGTAGCATTGAAAGCAAAGACTACTTATACGATGAAGATGACTTGATGGCGTTCACTGGTCAGTTTGCTCTATACTCTGGTTGCATCTGGGGTGACGATTCAGGTGGATGGAAACTTCGTTACATTGACCTATCTCGCATCTCTGAGGGCATCGTCACAGCTGACGAGCGGTTTGGTTACATCCCAGTCGCTGCAAAAACGTTGAAAGAGATTGACTTCTGGGGTGAAGATGACCGCATCGTTGTTCCTGTTGAAGTTATAATGAACCTCAAGACAGGTAAGTCATTCACTATTGATGCACATTGGATTGACGAAGATTAAAACAACCTGTTTCTGGCATTTCCTGTATCGTTGATGTATACGAAAGAAACGGTACAGGAAATGCCAGAATTTGACCCCTTGGCGCAAGAGTTAGTAGAACACCTTCTGCCGCATGTAAACGATCGGGAACAACTTGAGTTGCTGACATGGTTGCATGAGTATGGTACGGAGATTCACCCTGATTACAGAAAAGATTTGTACGTCAAACTCAGTTACGGTCTGATAAGGCGAGTCGGTCAGGAAGCTTATAATGAGCGTCAACATGCATTGATGCGCGATTATGAAGCTTGGGTTCTAAACCCAAGTCCTGAAACAAAATACGAGCTCAAAAAACAGCGAAGTCGTTTGTACAATAATAGCATTTACCGTTTCCAGCGATATGGTGAATCTGTTCGAGTCAATAATGCTTTACTATCTATCGCATCTATGGCGCAACCAAGGCAAACACCTGACTTAATGATTAAAAACATTATTGAAGCTACTATGGTGGATGAAGTGGCAGCGGCGGAAGATCAGCGTTTATACCGACTGACATGGCCATACATAGGCTCAGCTCAGTTCCAGGAAGAAATGGCTAATTATCAGAAGCAGCGAAGACTGATTCATACTCCTCAACGATTTGAGCTGTTGGTATTCTGTATCAGAGAATTTCAACGGATTGCTACTTCCCCTGCTAACCTATTACACAAAGCTTGACAGAAAAAGGAATTTGAACGATGTCAGAATTTGATCCATTAGCACAAAAAATTGTAGACGTTCTCAGCGCTCATTCAAAGGAAGAAGAGAAAACTCGTCTCAAAGAATGGCTCAATGAATGCGGACAGCTTGTTGATTACCGTAATCGTTACGATTTATATTTTCAGCTGGGTCAATCGCTACTCAGGGTATTCAGCAGACGAATTACTAATGAGCGCCAACAAGCTATGGTAGATGCTTATGAAGCTTGGGTAGTAAACCCTACCACTGCAACTAAATACGAACTAACGAAACAGCTAAAACGAATTTCTAGAGACAGAGCTGATCGTAATGAAAGTAGTTATGTTTCCAGTGCCTTGCATTGTTTGGGTCGGATAGCTTACTCTAAAAATGATTTAGCTCGAGTAGTAGATAACATTATTTTTGCCACAACATACGATGAGGATACCCAAAAAGCTATGTCCCAAGCTCGCCTGTCTCGCTCAAAAGATCATGTTGGCTATGGTGAATGGCTTGAATCTCTTAAACTGAGCGTTCCAGGAATGGACAAAATAGCCAGTCCTCAACGGATTGCGCTATTGAACTTCTGCTTAGACGAGTACCAACGAATTCTCACAACCCCCATTATCCATTAAAAGTTGTGGCCCTACCAGTATACTGGTAGGGCCACAACTTTTACTCAAGTGTTTTCAAGCTGGTGAATTACTCGGTCATAGTACGCGTTACGCATGAGCTGCTCAGGCTTGATGGACCAAATCTTACCAACCTGCTCATCCAGGAGCAAGCCCTTCTCCTTATCGGAGAGCGACAGAACGAACGTGTCTGCCTGCAACTGAATCTCTTCAAGCTCAGTAGAAGTCATGGTGTCCTGCGGAGAGACAGCGCGAACGAGACGACGAAGCTTCGTGTCAAGAGTATCAGCAATGCCTTCATCAGTCTTCAACCACTCCTGATGCTCCTTCTCCCGCTGAATCTTCTCGGCAGCCTTCTTCTCAGCTTCCTTGCGCTGACGCTCAGCGCGGTCCAGACGAGCCTGGGCCTGAGCCTGCATGTTCTCCTGCGTGTCAGCCTTAGCATCAGCAATGTTGTGAATGAGAGTGATTTCCACTTCCAGAGGAAGCTGCAAGCCCTCAATCTTCACCTTCGGCGCAAGGTACGGGTAGCCGTAGTTCGCAGAGTAGTTATCACGCTCAGGACCCTCATCCTGCTTCACTGCACCGACAAACGGGTTGAACTCCTCAAAGCGCTCATCAACGTAACCCTCAGGGTAGAAGCGGGCCTCAGTGAGCCAACCTGTGAAGGTCAGCTGCTTCCCATATGCAGAAACCAGCTGCATACTACGGACCTCAAAGTCCGCAACATGTGAAGTGTCACCCTCGTCATCACTGGCGAAAGAATGATGCAGGATGATATCCGTGATAGGAGTACCCATCTGACGGTTGTCGCGCTGGCGGAAGGTGGCACCAGGGACGTAGAAGAGTGTACGCTCAGCATCGTATCCCAGGTGGTCAGCCTTACTGATGATGACATAAGAAGTCGGCTCAGCACTCTCATCCGCAACAAGATACGGGAAGACTGGCTCATGCAGCTCAATACGCTCAGGGCGCTCATTGTCTCTACTCATGGTCAGAAGTCTAACATCTTGCTATGGTGATGTCAAGTAGTGTATAATCGGAGCTATCACGTTAGAAAAGGTTTATAGTATGCCCGATCAAGTACTTATCCATGATCCTCTCATCCAGAAAATTCGAGAGTCACTAGACTTCTACTTTCCTCAAGCAGAACAGCTTGACCCTTGGTTTGAAGGCAATGGCCAAAAACTTATTGGTGTACAGCAAGAGTGGATTTATGGAGGAGCTGGATTGAAACTCATGGAACTTATCCTACCTTTTACCACTTCTTTGACAGCTCATGATTTACATGATACATACCGTGAATGGTTACGCAATCCTAATGATGCAACTCGTGCGGAGGTGAAACGTCAAGGTAGAAGAGTATATAATGCTCAACATCATAATGAACAGCCTGGAAGCTGGTCAGCCCACCGAGCCCTTTCTTCCTTATCCAGCGTGCCTACGTTAAGGCATTATGCCGTGGACGGGCTTATGGACTCAGTGTATTGCCTCAGTTCTATCCACGCGGGTGCTCGCTTGAATGTAGTTTCACAGTCTGAGTTGCGTAATAACATGCCGAACAAGGATGTTCATGAGCTGGAGGGTTTCTTAGGTGAAGAATTTAGCAAAATTGAGTCGGAGGAGATGCAATTGAAAATCTACCCGTACCTACTGGTCATGCAGCAGTTTGAGCAAATCTAAATAACAAAACAGGAGGGGCTTGTTCAGCTGATGTGCCGAACAAGCCCCTCCTTACGTATTATGTCCTTCGTTTACGGTTTTTCCTTGCAAAGATTCGGTCATTCCACTTATGTCCAAGGTTGAGTACAGTCTTGGACTTCTTCATCAGATGACTGTCTTCTTTTGCATTGAACAAAATAGAAGTGATAACACCCAATAGCCCAAACAGGGAGACACTGGAAGCAGCCATGTGCTGGCTACGGTAGAAAAGCTTACGAAACGCACTCATGATAAAGGGTGGACCTCAACGGGTCTTTCTGCTGCGAATAACCTGAATGTTACGGAACACTGCAAGAAAAAAGAATGCAGCGGTCACAACGCTCCACATAACCAAACCTGGAACGATGAAGCCAGTGCTGATGTACATGACGAGGGTGATGGCAGCGAGGATGAACAAAGCAGTACTCGGGTACGCGCTGGTCCAGCTCAAACGGTTATTCATGATGTCTTCCTACTTCTTGATTCTCTGAGAAGGTGTCGGTCTAAACGCTTCATCAACACGCTTGGTATACTCCTGGCTTGGTCGCAAATGACTCAAAGAAACAGGAAGCTTACCTTCTGATGTGGTGATTCGTCCCAGAACTTTCCTAGGCTCGCCACTTCGCAAGTGAAGTAGCTTCCAGAAAATGCTCATAACCTGCATCCTACCATGTTCCCTTACTAAAAATCAAGCTCAGGATTCAGCAATAAGCTTCTCATCAATCATCTGAATAACAGGGAAGTTGAGTCGGTCACCCTTCTTGAACATACCATGACGCTGGTAAGATTCATCACTACTCATGTAGTAGTGGTTTGGGTTGTATTGAGCGTTCAAGTCTTTACGGTCAGAAGCAAACTCAAACTGTTGGGATTTACGGTTATTGACAACACGGAACTTAGAGTTACGTGGAAGGAGGACTTCATGTTCCAGAGACTGTACATCTCCACCACGTGAGACTTCGTTGTCCTGCAGAGAGATGCCTTCTTTTGTAAGAATCTCCATCACAACATAACCTTTATTCTGCTTCCCTTTATTACGGTCATACATATGAGCCATAATGAATTCAGGGTCCGCTGTTGTAGACATAAACGCACGGTCTTTGAACGCAGACCCATCAGCAAAGTACTTTTCAATGAATTCCTGAGGAGTTACTCCTGCTGGAACGCGGAAGAAACGGTACACTTTGCGAGGCTCATCTTTGTTTGGAGTACGTTCAAACACTTCATCCATACTCTTTGTAGCTTCCTTGACACGCTCTTCAAAACCTTCACGCGCATACGGTTCTTCACGGAGATGTTCAGCTACTCCTGAACGACGCAGACTTCGGTTGAGAATGTCATAGAACGTTTGAGTGTACTTACTGATAGCGCGAACATGGTCATTGTCTAAGTTCTCTTCCATCTCCTCGCGTTCTTTTGCCATCGCGCGAGTCATCGCTTCACGTTCCTCTTTTGGAAGGCCAGTGATAGGTACACGGGAACGCTGTGAGAGCAGAGCTTTCAGGTGAGCTGGAACATCTTTCTTGTTCGGGGTCGCCTGGAACGGCATGTGCTCTGGAAGATGCTCACGAACAAGCTCAGGGTTTTCTTCTTTCCACTTCTGAACAGCTCGCGTCACTTCCCGTTCACGAGCGGATTCGTAGATGTTGCGATTCTTGTAGCGGGTCTTCTTGCGAACATTGTTGATTGCATCCGCGTAGATGCAACGCTCTCCACCATCAGCTACAGATTTGCACATAAAACTCTCCCAAAATATCCGTCTTTTGCTCTATATCTATCGGCTACTTCGTTGATTTTGCAAGGAAGCGCGGGAGTAACTCCTCATATATGTGGTTGTTTATCAAAGGCGAAAGACCCTAACCTGGACCAGGTTAGGGTCTTTCTTTCTTCACTTCAATCGTAGGTCTTCGACAGAGCCAGTACGGACATGAGTCAGTCCTCTTCTTGTAGCTGCTTCCTCCAGGTCAGCAATCACAGACTCAGGGAAGGCGATGAGGACAACTTCTTTTGCCCGACGAAGTTGTAACTGGCGGATAAGCTCATCGCAGAAGAGTGCACTTGCATCAACAACGTTCCGCCCCAGCAGAATGACCTTCTTGTTCGCAAGGTTCTTCGGGTAATCATTCATGAGGTACTGGGCAGCTGTCGGCGAACCGCTTAAACGAGGGAATTCAATGCGAACTTCATCGTCATTCTCATAGCGATTGAACTCTGCCTCATCCCCGTAATTATCTTCCACTTCATGCAGTTCCGAAGCTGAGTCAACAATGATTCCCTGTGAAGGCAACGACTCACTCATGAACTTCTCGTAAGCAGCTTGCTCCTCAGGTGTGCGGTCCAGCAGATTTCGTCCGTCCAAAGTTTCAATAGAGAGACGATCCCCAGTTGCAGCGGTTGAACGAATCAGCTCAATTTGAACAGAACGACTGTCAGGCTGTTGTAGCGCGAAAAGGAACTGCTTAACGAGGTCCTTATCATGATCCGTCATTCCGTCTAATGCTTTGTTCATATCCATCGTCTGCTGCTTTCTGATAAACTATGTTCACTATTCTATCGCATTCTTTTCTAAATGTAAAGGATTCATGGGAATAGAAAACATATGACCACAGTTATAGTCTATGCAAACGCATAGAAAGAAGAAGGAAATGCAATTCGGAGTATTCAGCGTCGGAGACGTTACCACTGATCCCACCACAGGCAAGACCCCTACTGAGCATGAAAAGCTCATGAACACACTCACCATCGCTCAGCATGCAGAAGAGCTGGGCTTTGATGTCTTCGCTACTGGTGAGCATCATAACCCACCGTTCGTAGCATCACCTATTCCAATGTTGAGCTACCTTGCAGCGAAGACTGACAAGATCATCCTCTCCACTGCTACAACCCTCATCACGACGAATGACCCTGTTCTGTTGGCAGAAGACTACGCGATGGTTCAACACCTCTCAAACGGGCGTTTAGACCTTGTTATGGGCCGCGGAAATACTTCGCAGGTCTACCCCTGGTTCGGCAAGAAAATTCAAGACAGCATGAACTTAGCCTTTGAGAACTATGACCTGCTACACAAGCTGTGGCGCGAGACTGAAATCTCTTGGCAGGGTAAATTCCGTACGCCTCTGGTTGGGTACACTTCTACTCCTCGCCCATTAGACGATGTTCCACCATTGGTCTGGCACGGAAGTATTCGCTCACCTGAGATTGCGGAACAAGCTGCTTATTATGCCGATCCGTTTTTCCATAACCATATCTTCTGGAACCCAGAGCACACTCAGCAAATGATTGCCTTGTATCGTGAACGGTTCGCCCACTATGGTCATGGGACTCCTGAGCAGGCCATTGTTGGTATTGGTGCACAAGTGTTCATGGATAAGAACTCTCAGGATGCTGTGAAGAAGTTCCGACCATATTTTGACAATGCTCCTGTATACGGTCATGGTCCTTCTTTGGAGGACTTCACTTCTCAAACTCCTCTGACTGTTGGCTCACCTCAGGAAGTGATTGACCGTACGCTTTCCTTCCAGGACTATATTGGGTACGCACAGCGTTTACAATTCCTCATCGATCACGCGGGACTCCCGTTGAAGATGGTGTTAGAACAGATGGATATGCTGGCTGAGCATGTTCTGCCTACTCTGCGCACAGAGTTTGAGAAGAAGCGTCCTGAGGGAGCTCCTGCAAACCCTCCAACACATGCTGAGCTTGTTCAAAAAGCGGAGGATGAACTCTTCAATCAGTGATGCCTCATATGTTGCTCTAAACCGATATCAGAGGTGTATGAACAACACATATGAAAATGAAGAATATAGTCAGCCGGGTGCAAGCTACGGCTCAGGGGATACCATGCTCACAGTAGTTATGGTATCCCTTCTTTCATGTCTGGCCCTTATCATCCTGACAGCTGCCAGCTACTATGCTCAAAAATACAATGAGTATGAAGATTCACGAATATGGTCTGGCGAAGTGGTAGCAAAGGACTACCATAAGCCTTCTGGTGGGTTGGTGTGCGGGGAAGGTTGTGTAGACACTTCAACTCCTGAACGCTACACAATAACCATTCAGGCGGAAGACAAACTGAACACTATTGAGGTTCCGGGGCAAACTTGGGATGCTATCTCATTAGGAGATATCGCAACATTCAGCACTGACGGAGTGATGACAAGGTTGAGTCAATCAAGCAGCAAGCGATAATGTTTCTCGCCCTAAGAAGAATCGGTTAGCCCGCCAAACTTCTTGAGGGTACAGTTCTTCGCCAGAGAACGCAATCTGATTCAATGTTTTATTGTGTTCACCACGAACCCCGTAATGGTATCCGTCACAGTAGTCACAGCTGTATACCTGTGATTCAGGTTTTCCTCGTAAAGCAATAAGTCCTACTAAAGCGTCAACAGCTGACTGGTACTTGTTCTTACGTCCGCACACGTAAAACTCAGCTAACCGCTCCACAGACAATTCGGAGGTTGGCACGAGCAGTTTCCCTCCATTGTTGTACGCGCTGTTGCGGACATTACGCCCCTCTGTTTCATGAACAAACTTTCGGTTAGCGTACCGCAATGTTTTGCTCAACATAGAGCTTACTGTGTAACCAACGTAGTTGGACAGGAAGTAATCATTTGGTTTGTAAAACTGCTCTAAGTTTCCATGCAAGTTAAAAACTTCACCGATGAATTTTTGATATACGTCCTCACTGACGAAAGCTGACTCATCCACTTTACGAACGTTCTGCTTATCAGATGCATCCCTCAACAGGTTGTCGTGAAGCCTCTGGATGCTGCTGAGCAGGCTTTCCGCTTCCTCCCAGTGAGGTTCTTGAATCAAGTACGGCATCAGAAAGACATAGCTATCAATGATGTAGGAGTCAGTAATTTGGCGCAGCTCATCAACGTGGAGTATTTTTCTGAAGTACTTATGGTTAGAGCTTTTGAGAATATCGTTGTAGTGATGCTTGAATAGGAAGTAGACTTCCCCTGTTTCAGGGTGCTTCAACATTACATGAAAGTCATGCTCAAAGCGTCGTAAGTTAGCTTCAATGTCAAGTTCATACTCTGCAACCTGTTCCCAAAACTCAGGTAGTACGTCTTCTGGCGCAAATGCTCGTCGCGGATTAAAGCTTTCAAAAAAGTGGGCAGCTCGTTCATCAGACCAGGCTTCAAACGCACTCCCCACCAGGAATGGCATACCCTTCTTCTTCTGAGCTAAGAGCGCTTTATCATCAAATTTATATCGAAGCTGCTTTAAGCTTTCGACAGTGATGAAGTAGGGTGCTTCATTGACAGTAACTATCTGCAATGTATGCGGAATAGAAGACTTCTTTTCAGCTTCACTATTACGAATCACTGATTCCTGAATAGATGCAAACTGGGTGTCCTGAATAATGGTCCATTCTGTAATAGCAGGAGCCATGAGAGGATGGGTCATGAGGATTTCATTCAGCTCTTCTCGCACCCTTGGCAGGCTCGCTACCCACCAAACCAGTGACTCTTTCTGCTGGTTGGTTAGTGATGACTGACGAACTCGTTGAGTGTACTGTTTCCATGTTTTGCGTGGCACGATTGCAAGGTCATGCTTTTTCTCACTCAGGATGACATGGTGTTCCCACGGATGAAAGTCCGCAAGATTCATTGCATCAAGGGTGAACAAGCGTTGATCGCGGAGAAGACGCAGCTCATCGCAGAATTGCTCGTATTCGGAAACAGTCATAAACTACATCATACCAGAGTTCAATGGCTCTAACAAGGGGAACCTTTGTTACAGCTTGACTTTGAGCACTGGTTAGAGTAGCATAGTGAGGATTTCATTTTTCAAGGAGAAACTCTATGTCATCAATTGAAACCTCTGATACGTTGCTGAAAAAGGCAGACAAGATTCAGACTCGTTTTATCATGGGCGCACTATTAGCTGTGATTGATTTAATGTTCCTTGTCGTGGCTGCTGGTACAAGCTTCATTTCGTACGCGGTAGATAAGATGGGAGCCAAAGACCTTGCTAATGGGTTACATACATTCTCGCTCGCTACATACTTAGTGACGGTTTTTGGTGCGTTTATCATTGTGAGCGCAATGATGGTTCTGGTTGTAAAAATTCTCCTCTTGCAGAAGACTTTCACTACAATGAGCGTGAAGATGAATAAGGATGCTACCAGTTTGCGTTCGTGGTTGAATAGTACGTATGGAGTGGAAATTTCTGAGGATGCCAGCAAGACGCTGATTGCAGGTGGCTCTGTGCATACGTTTATGGGCGAGCTGACTATCATCGGTCAGGATTCCAGCTTCCTTGCATCGTTTGATAACGAAATTCAGTAAGCAGAACATGAAGAAGGCCCTCACAGTTTCTACTGTGAGGGCCTTCTTCATTCTGAGTATTAGGCTCCGAGACGGAGCGGGCGGGCGATGTCCTCTGCGTTCACCTCAATGAACTGTACACCGAGCTTGATGCGGAACTGCTCGTTGAGCTTGGTGAGCGTTCCAGAGATTGCTCGCCCGTTCTTCATCTTGACGATGACGTACTTGTTGATGTTTGCGTTCAGTGACTCTTCGATGGTCACGTTCTTTTCGTTATTCATAATATGCTTAGCGTAGCACAGCTTTGGTGTTGTCGCAACCTAGAGTCTCAGAATAGGCGGTTGACAACCAGGTAGTGAACGTCAGGGTCAAGTACATCCTGACCTTTGTAGTAGTGAACGTCATGGAATCGCTGCTCCATGCGAATCTTTTCAACCTCTCGTTCAGCTACTATAAGGCGAGTGATTGGGTCATCGCCACATGTCATGGTTGCATCATATCTATGCATCAGATGTTGGTATTTGACGGCTTGGTTATGAAACCACAGATAGTTACGACGGAAGTTCTCCCGTTCACGCCATCTGCGAAACTTAGCCCATGCGTTCATACTGCTATTCCTTATTAGCCTACTTTGGAAACTTGGAATCCTGTTACGTACAGATGTCCTTGACCTGCTGAGTTTGTCCCAAGGAAAGGTCTCCAGTTCCAGCTTTTGTTCAACTGAGTTGAATCATACCATGCAGTGTTTTTCGGATTATCTTTTATAGTATTAATGCCAACATTGGTTTCAAAATAGGTCCAGCCATCTGTTTTTTTGATAGTAAAGGGTGCACGGACATATCCTCCTGCTGGAGGTGAAGAATATGTTCCATACCATGCTCCAAAAGTAAAGTCAGCTGAATCTATGTCAGTAGCTACCCAACCGCTGACTTTCCAAGTAGTGGAAGTATCGCTTGAAGGATAAGAAGACAAGTCTCCTGCTGGCAGGTTGTCAGTTCCGTTGACCTTGATAACCCCGGAAAGAGGACTTCCCGAGGGTACGCCACTTGAGGTGGAAGTGAGCAAGTTGACTGAGTTAGACCAACCTGTCATCTTCACTGGGTCAGTAGCAAGATTGAGATTTCCCGTGGAATGGATAATTGAAGCGTCCCAGCTGCTTGGCCAAGTACATCCTGCTGGGTAATTCGCAGGCTTAGTTGTTGGCCAGGTCTTCCCTAATGTTTGTGGGTCAGTTGTTGAGGAAGTGTTGTAAAAATAGTTTCCAGTTGAAGACTTAGAGAATGCGGCATAACAGGTCTTGTTGTCTGACTGGATGCGGATTTTGTCTACTGCCAGAGTCTTGATGTCGAGGATATCAGAGAGGTCATAACCGTACGTATCGTAAGCTCCTTTATAGGAGTTCTCTGCAATGGACACACTGGATAGACGTTGCTTTGCTGAACGGTCTTGCATCCAGGGAACAAGAGCGAAAATAGTTGCAGCAGAAACCGCGCCGATGATCCCGATGACGACAACACCGACGATAATGGTTGCTAAGTCAACAGCTGCGCGACTGCTGCGGAGAGTTTGGTTGATCTGCCTAAGCATGAAAAGCCTTCAATAGTTGAAAATATGTACATACTCTAGTATCGGAAGCTTCTGGTAAATGAGTCTTTCAAATCCGACGCATTTTCCTGTTGGAGGTCATTTGAATAAAATTTCGGGATAGTAACAGCCACATTGCTTCACGAACTAATCGATCATTTTCTTCATGAAACCACTCTAGGAAATCCGTTGGAGTATATTCCACACCTACTTCCATGTATAGTAGCATCTCACGACTAATTAACTGCACATAATCGTCATACTTGCGTTGCGCTTCTTTGCCTTGCTCCGTGACCAGAATCATTAATGTTCCTCCTACCAGCGTTATCGGCAACTCTGAATCAACGACGACGAGATAATTGCTCAGAGGTAGGAAGAGGTTCTTTGAGTATCTTCGTAACCTCAGAATGGTCACCAGAGGAGTATTCAAAGGATGCAGCTCGTTCAGCTCCGACAGGTTTCGCAGAACGAATGTTTCCCTCTTTGATGAGCAACTCCCAATTCTGCGGGTCGTATGTACGCGGGTCAGTTTTTGCTCGCTTCATGTACTCACGAAGGGTGATACCAGTGTCCCAAAACTTCTTGTACTCTTCTTCTGTGTCCCAGCTAGAAGCGCGCTCCCAAGAGTTGACTGAGTAAACATATGTGTTGTCTACATCTACGCGTAATTCTCGCACTCGCACGTCAGGAACGTTTGTGTAGTAATTTCCTTTGACCCAGCGACATACTCCACCCAATGTAGGTGAAGCAAATACTCCATCAGTCCGGCCTTGACGACCTTCTGGGCGGAGAGCATCTGCTCGGGAGTAATGACCTGCTTCTATTTTACGCTCTTTCGGAGCTGAAGGAACACCTGACCGGTAGACAGATGCTGTTGTTGTCCCGTCTTTTTCTTCTTTGACTTTCCAAGACGCAGCAAAGTCGGGTGTAGTGAACCGCTGGAACTCCAGTTCTTTTTCACGGTCAGCAACTTGTTTGCGGAAGTTAGTGAGCTCAATGTATTTTTTGCCATGCAAACGGCATAGGCGAGGGTTCTTCTTCGTACACTTGCCTCGAGGGTTAGCTAATGTTTGCGGTGACTTCATGAGTCATCTCTAACGGAGGTCGGACCACTCATCTGTAGCAGAGTTGTAGGTTGCTGTTTTGGGAACAACTTCCCCGTTCGGAGTTGAAATACCGTCGTCTGAAAGACTAATTTGAACGCTATCATCTACTTGAATAGTAACTTGCGACATAACTTGATTTGCAGTTACGTCAAAGCCTTTTGCTTTATAGAGAGCAATAATTTTATTAACAGTTTTCCCTGTAATTTCAGGATTGCTAGTGCCACCATTGAAGAAAATGTCATTTATAGAAATACTTGCCTCATCTCCTCCCATGTCATTTGAAATAGACTTACCGCTTGCAAGCTGAGCAGTAAATGCTTCATGGGGGCTGGAGACAGTCCCGTCATAAATCCCCTCAACAACTCCGTATTTTGTATCTGGTTGAAGATTCACATCACCCAAAGCATATACAGCATCAAGATATCTACGTTCAATAGAAACGGAAATTACTCGGACTTTGACTTTGCCATTCTCAATATCGAGAATTTTTGGTGGTGTCTTTGGAAAAATGACAATATCTACTGGTTTACCCACATATGAATCATCGCTTAGCATGCTCTGAGCTTTGCTGGAATCTTTATCTGCGATGGCTTTTGTGAATTTATCAATTGTTACTTGTCTACTCATAGAAGAGGGACTTTGCTCGCCTTTTATTCCACCACCTGTGGAGGAGCATCCTGATAGGAGTCCTCCTAATGTGAGAAGAACTAATCCAAATATGATAGGTTTTCTAACCATGTTTCCAGCCTTTGTCCAGGTTTGGAAACGTTTATCGGTTAGTTTTCGTCTTTTCCCTGTTCAGTCCCAGTATCCGTTGTGGCGGTGCTGGCGGGTGTTCGCAGCTTCCCACTCGTCTTCCCAGAGGTCGCTGTCGCCGCTGTTGTACACGTTCACAGCGTCCCTGAGAACATCGCGCTCCTGGCGACGTGCGGAAGCCTGGTAGTTCTGGCGTTCGAACTTGCGCGGACGGTTGTAGCTGTATCCGTTAGCCCAGTACTGCAACCCAGGGCAGCAGAGGTACAGGTCACGACGGTTGTATCCACCTCCGTGCTTCTGCGGGAGGTGAGCGTCGCATTCGGTTGGGTAGAAGCCCACGCTGATGGTTTCGTAGACAGGCTGCTTGCGAACGAATTCGCGGGTGACCTGGCCGAAGTATGTGATGTCGTACTGGCGGTTGACCAAGATGTTGTCGGAATCGGAGAGCTTCTCGTAGTAGAGAGTTCCTTCTCCTCGCAACTTGATAGCCCACACTCGCTTTTCGGTCACCACGTCACGGGTCAACGGGCGACCGTTCTCGTCCTTAGCGCGTGCAGTGATGCGCAGCTCGCGCCCAGCTTTGTCGTGGCGGTGCCAGATGTCGGACTGGATGGTTCCGCGAGCGTCGTTCGCACGAACCCAGTACGGCTTGTCCTTGTCGGTACGGGACATGTTATTATCCTACTTTCCAGTAGGCAGCTCTCTGTCAACTCCTTGTGAGCTGACGCGTCTACCTACTTATGTAGGTAACGAATGAAGTTCATGTCGCAAAAATCTTTCTGGTCGTTTATAAGTCTGTTTACATCATACAGGAAAATCGGCTTAATTGCAAGAGGCTCCGAAAAATAAGTTCGGAGCTTCTTGCAATTAAATATTACTAAGGTGTAGGAATGAGCTTGATAATGGTAGGAGAACTTTTGGCTACACTGTCAGTAGGACCTTGCCCCAATTCATATTTTGAGTTGCTTCCCACTCCATAAAGCTTTCCACTGTTAGTCAGCAAGAAGGTTGTAGTGAACCCCGAGGTAGCATCTTTGATGGTTTCTCCAGGAATTGCAAGCTCAACAGGAGTGTACTGAGCGGTACTTGTACCGTTTCCTATCTTACCTCGGTTGAATCCCCAGCTATATGTTGTATTATTAGAATCAATAGCATAAGAAGCATATACACCAATGACTAATTTCTTGATGTTTTTATCTGCCAAGGAAGCAATCTGGCGAGGTACTGTTGCAGCGCCAGTTGCTGGTGAAGTTGTTGTGCCATCAGCGTAGATTCCAGTACTGTTATCTCCCCATACGAAAGCTTTACCGTCAGAAGTGAGAACGGCAAAAGTGCTGTTAGCTGCTTGGATACTGATACCAGTTTTGACTGGCATCTTATTCTGGGTTGGGTAAGGTATATTGCCTCCAAAAGTGCCGTTGCCTAATTCACCACTGATGTTATTGCCCCAGGTATCAACTTCTCCATCAGCCCGCAATACAGCAGAGGCTTTTTGTGTAGCTGCAATATCAATGACAGGGTTTGTACCTCCATTGGTCAAAATGGTGGCAGGAGTTGATGCTGGAACAGTTGTTGTTGAACGATTACCAACTTGCCCTACATCGTTGACACCATAACCTAATACTCCACCAGTTTTCGTCATAGCAATGAGATGCGTATCTCCCAATGCAACTTTAGCAATGTTGGACAAACTGGAAAGTTTTGTAATAGGAGTTTCTGAATAGCTGCTGATTCCACCCCAAGCGTAAACGTCTCCTGTACGAGTAACTGCAACAGTATAAGTGTTGCTAGCTGTGACTTGAACAAAATCTCCTGCAAGTACAAGCTGGGGGCTGGTAATTACTCGAGAAGTTCCAACTTTAGTAGTGTTTTTTGGGTCAACTCTACCGAAGTTGTTATCTCCCCATCCGTAGATTCCATCCGAAGCAATCGCATAGGACGAACCGTATCTCATTGACCCCTGAACTAAGGAAGAAGGTGTAAACGCTGTAGCGTCAACAACAGGTGTAGTAGCGCCTCCTCCTGTGCTGCCAGAACCCGCCCCTGAGCCTGCGTTGCCCGCAGTTCCAGGCAAAACTCCGTTGGTAATATCTCCCAGGCAGGTTGAACGGGTGTCCTGAACCTGATAGGTAGGAGATTTTGAATTCCTGGTGTAGATGGCCCCTGAACCTGATTTGACATACGCTGTGTAATCAGCGCCATCTGTTGAAGAAATAACACAGTAGGTGTCTGATTCTTGTAGGAGATTGTTTGTAGACAAGCCTTTACTACCAGTAAAAGCGGAGTTTAGGACAACTTGATTTGCATCTGCCGAGTTGGTTGGGCTACTAGATGCATCTTTCAAGCCGCTATCTTTATCTGCGCTGAGTCCACGGTAGGCTGACTCAGCGGATGCAACTGAATCTAATTGCTGTTTCGCAGCATTATCCTGGGACCACGGGATAACTGCGAATACGGTTGCGGCAATAACGCCACCAATCAGGCCAATGACGATGATACCTACCATGATACTGGCAAGATCAATCGCAGCGCGCGACGATTTTAGCACTTGATGAATGCGAAGCATGGGGGGCTTTCTATTTGTTGAGGGGAATACCTAATAATTATCGGTTTTCTCTCAACAAATAGACACTTGTCCGTTAAATGTTAGTCCCACCAGCCAGAGTGACGGCGCTGACGTGAGGTGTAAGCTTTCTCAAAGTCGTCACCCCACATGTCATCCTCGCCACCATTGTACAGTTTGGTAGCACGAGTCAAATCATCGCGCTCAGCGGAACGTCCAGTTTTGTGATGATTACGTTTCTCATCAGGCTGAGGGCGGTTCTTGTAATATTCGTTGTAGTGGTTGCGCCAATTCAATGTCGGATAGCACAGAACACCAGGGGCACGGTGGCCGTAACGGTCATTGTAGCTGAGCTTCACATCCTCAGTGCACTCTTCAGAGTAGGTTCCAACTTCAATGTACTTCTTGCTCGGAAGCGCAAGATACTCATAGTTTTCACCGTAGGCTTTGTATTCAATGACGTTCTGAATACGCTTGCGGTTCTTACTGTTGATGAACTGGTAGCAACGGTATGGCAAGTCAGTGGTGCTGTGGCGCGCAGGCTGAGTGCTGACACCGTAGTAAACTTCCCAGTTCTTCTTCGGAATGAGCTTCTGGGAACCGTCATTGAGTGTCAGCATGTAATGCGTGTGATTGAAACCGTTGCGGGTTTCGTAAATGATATGACCGTTCTCATCACGAGGGTAATCATAATCACGCTGGATGAGTCCAGCTTTGTGGTGGTTATGCTGGATGTAGCGAGCGTGGTAATGTTCGTCGTTAATGGCAACCCAGTATGGACGGTCTTTGAGTGTACGTGACACTGTTCTTCCTACCTTTCAAGGTAGGGCATCTTCTAGTGAAGCTCATTGTGAACTTCTGTGTATGCCCTTCCTCAAAAATGGAAGGAGCGGTAATCGCGGTCAATGAAGTACATGAATAAAATCTTTCTACTGTCTTGTAAGTATGCGTTCAATTATAGGCTGAAAACGTATTTATGTCAAGAAAATCTCTCATTCATATAAATGAGAGATTTTCTTCGCTTTAGCTGACGACAGTAATTTTGAAGCTGTTATTCTGAATAGTACTGTCGCTTACACGGAACGGTTCGTTCTTGTTTTCATCTACGAAAACCCCGTAGAACGTACTGTTGTAGTGGGATTTGAGCTGCACTTTCCGAGAGTCCTGATTCCTGCGAGTTTCCAGGAGTAGAACAGGGTAGTCTTCCTGGTTGATACGGTCGATCAGATTTTTCACGAATGAATTAGTGTCCATTGGTGACCTCCTCATATGTAAGACGTTGATGCGTTTAACTATTCTAACAGACTTTCCGTGCTAAAGTTATCTGTATGACAGAGTTTTCAGTAAACGTAGAGGAAGTTTCTTACAGGAAACTTTCAGTAAGCATTCAGCATCCAGGGATGCCGGAAGGCGCTGGACTATGGACATACGAGCTGACAGTGAATGATTGGTTCTTTCATATCAGCATGGGTTGCGGCGATATCAGAATCCAGCATACAGATCATCTCATTGCGCTCCTCCAACACGCGGCCGACATTGACACTCAACGTCCACAAGACACCTATCAAGTCTTCCCATATGGATCAGTCTTCTACGATGAAGAACAGGATTTCTACGAGGATGCTGCTCGTTTTGCTCTACCTATTACAGGAGCTGAACAACACAACTTGTTCATTGCTTCCTCAGCATGCATAGACACGAAACGTAATGGCCTAACTACGCTCACCGTTCAGCGTATTGTTGACAAGTATTATGTCTTCGTAGGTGGAGTACCAGCCCTAACGTTCAGCTCTTGGGAGCTGGAAGCTATCACTGTTCTGCTGGAACAAGCGATGGAAGCTTTCAAAGCTCATCAACTTTGAAGTTGCGACTCTGTTATCTCTGATTCTTCTCGCTTCACGTGTTTGATGCTTATCAAACGATATAAATCGTCGTAAGAAGTTTGTATGGAGTACTTGCGGCCTTCTTTGTCGTAGAACGTGATGCTCCCACGACGTTCGTTTATCTGCTCTAATACGTCATTGTTGATAATAACGCGACGGTAGCCATGTTGGTGAGTCCAACGTAGTACTTTCATTTTGTTTGAATACCATAGCGTAAAGTACAAGAACAAAATCATGACAATGCTGCTGGAAGAAACAAACATGACCAGCCAAATCCACACTTGGTTGTTGAGCTGTGAGAGGATCATGAATTCAGTTGTCAGCACGGAAAATGCCGCCAGCCCCAAAAACATAATGATGGATCGATCCTGTTCTCGGCGCAGGGGTAGTGGTGGTGGCACGTTCTTCATATAAGCTTCTATCGGGAAAAGTTGACATTATTCGGAGAAAGCGTGTAGACTGATACCTATGAGCATGATAGTTCAGCAGAACACAGGTTTTGTTATCGGTACCGAAGATGATTCCGTTACTCGATGCGCCTCGTGCGGTTTAGGGTACAGCGATGAGCTGGCGGAAAAAATTGGCACCCTGTTCAACCTGGGTAGAACGTTCAACTGCCGCAAATGTGGACAAGAGTACACTGACCTGACCGAGTTTGATATTTGGGTCCGTCATGACGCAGCTCCTTTCTTCAACGAGGACACTGTTCGTAACAGCAGCTGGTTCCATGCCACGGATAACCCTGTCTGGTTTGATGACATCACCAACGGCGGTGACCCTCGAAAAGAAGGGTACGGTGAAGGCGATGTTATGGTGCATCTTGGCACTTCTGACGCAGCATATGCCCGTGCAGTGCAGCGGAACGAAGAATTCAATGACTATGACATCAAAGCTCGCTGGTACCTGTACGAGTTGAAGTTGAAGCCTGAAATTCTCATTCACCCTGTTGTGGAGTACGATGAAAATGAATGGCCTGATAACAGCAGCCAGGACGAGGATTATTTCCGTGAGCTGCAATGGGAGCCGAACGGTGTCACCCGCTACCTGAACGCTTTTGAACAGCCTGGCTCTATCAGCTTGCTTGCAAATGCTCAGAGCTTTACACTGGTGAACTGCACTGAACTGGACTAATCAAATGAGGAAGGCCCGCAACCTGTTCTGGTTGCGGGCCTTCCTCATTTGTCTTACTGGGTGAACTGGTGGAAGACGTTCTCCTTGTGGAGAGCTTCGTACAAGGGGTTCAAGTCTCCGAGCTGCTCCCAACCCTTGATTGTCGCTGTACGCCACTGTCCAACCAACGTCAAACGAACAAGCTCCAAAGCACCTGAACGAAACATCACACTGTTAGAGCTGAAATCAAACAGGACAAGGGAAACATCTGCTGGAATACGAGCAGCAGAACGCCGAGCAGAGCTACGAGTCAGAATGGTCGGGATGGTCAGGACGAAGGTCTTTTCAATGAGTTCCATAGCGGTTTTCCTTATTCAGACGGTCAATACGTTCACGAACGTTATCAACAATGGTTACTGGGTTACGGTTCTCATCATACGCGGTTTCTGAAACCTGACCAAACGGTACGAGCAGATGTGCGGCAAGTCCATATCCTGTGCGGTTTCCCGTAAGATCAGATGACAAAGCGATAACACCATACTTACTGTTGAGTTTTGAGACAATCGCATCATATGTTTTGATGTCTTCATCCCACTCCCAAAAGTGGTCACAGGTGAAAACCATGTACAGAGCTTCCCGAAGTGAAACCCCGTCAAAAAATGCTTCTGGCTCAATGCCTGCAATAGGATACTTGTCCTGAATTTTCGGAAGCCAATAACTGACATGCTGCCTGATGACATAATTGCTCAGCTCCCTAAAATCAGATTCTGAAAGCTCAGACGCAGTAATCAATGCTTCTTGGACGGTGACAGGAAGCTGATGAAAATTCTCAACCATCTCATTCATTAGGCTACTTCCGCAACAATCAGGCAGTTACTGTTTGGATACTCCACAGGTTCACCGTTACGAGTCAATCGAACCTTATCCTTCAAATGCTCAGGGTAACCTTCTTGTAGGTACTCTTCAGCGTGAAGAACACGGAACCCATTTTCAGCAAGGAACTGCTTGTAGCCTTCCAAAGTGAAGACTCCGAATAGCTCCTGAGTTTCCCGTTCAAAGTTCTGTACGCCCCACGTGTAGGTGTATAGGAACTCCATAGCAGATTCCATGTTCCCAATAGCGACATTCTTAGCGTTATGCTTCTTCCACAGGTTCACTTCTCGCATATTCGTCCCACGGAAAGGAATCATGTCAAGGTACAACTGCGCGATGTGCATACCGTAAGGGTCGTCAAATTCAAGCTCAACATACCCATCCCATTCAGTCGGCATGATACCGTCACGGATGACAAGACGGCCATCAGCTTTCAGGGCGTGCTTGAATTCAGCAAAAGTTGTTCTGAGGCTATCCAGCGTGTGAGCTGAGCCAGAAGTCCCATTTCCGTATGAGTACACCTCGTGGAGGATGGAGGAGCATGTAATGGTGTCAAAGTAATCAGCAGGCACTAACTCACTAATCTGATGCGTGAAGCCTTCAACTGTGCGAAGGCCGCGAGCAGAGCAGCGGTTAATTGCTTCGCGGGAACCATCAAGGGCAACAACGTCAAAGCCTTCTTTTTCCAGCATGGCAGCGAACTCTCCCCCGCCAGCGCCAACATCAAGCACACGATTCGGCTTGATGTACTGAATCATTTCAGCTTTGTCTCCAATGGAAGACTTCATGCGTTCAAAATACACATCATCTTGTGTGTGAGCCAGCATTAGTATCCTCTTCTCCGTATTGCAAAACTATTGCACTCCGTCACATTGTAACACACGGAAACTATAGGTTCAAGTCAGTTCAGGGTTCAGTTCGTGTGCGGTACTTATGCATCAATCCGGTAACGAAGGGGTCCTCTTCAATCACACCTGTTCGCCAGTTCCTGCGAGGAACACTGTCAGGAAAATCGTTCCATGTCTGCATACAGATTTCTGCCTGCTGCTTTGTTACTTCTTCAATAGTTTGACCCTCTGAGATGAATGTGTTGAGAGTAACTGTTGAACCAGAACTGAACCCATGCCAATCCCACGCTTCAAACGCCATTGAACGTATTTTACGGTACTCTGTCCCGCTTAATGAGTAGCGATCACTGTATAGCCAACCTCGTTTGAGCATCGCTGTAACTGTCTCATCCCATGGCAGGTTTTCAGGCAGCGGTTCACCGTACTGGCCCATGCGAGTGAGATACGACTTGTCTTCTTTGGCAACGTCTTTCCATCCATCATCATCACGATATGCTTGTGTGCTAATAGTTACTTCAACATCAGAAGTCTCAGGTAAATGTTTCGCTACTTCAACAGCTTCTGAGAATGCATCATATAGTTGACTCATACTCTCAAAATTAGCTATAACTTTTTGACGAGAGTAAGCAGGATTTGTCGCTGCCTTTACTGCTTTGTTGACTGTGAACTGGAATCCTCTACTCAATCCACGATCTTGAATTCTTGCCTCAAGCTTTGTTTCAAACCCAGCGTCTAACAGCTCGAACCGATGCTGAGTGAGTTCTTGGATATTCATGATGATCCTTGGTAATAGTAAAAAGAAGAAGCAGTGGTAATTCTACCATTGAGAACTACCACTGCTTCATTTTCAGGCCCAGACGACCTGAAGGCCCTTGGAATGGGCCTGTGAGGCTATCTCACGCAGTAACGCGAGCTTATCGCCCAGATACCCTTCCTCGCGCCCACAGTGCGTCAGAATGCCTGCTGTGTATGCAGGCATTCCCTCATCCTTCGGAGCGATAGCTTCCGCAAGGAGAATACGTCCAAGGAAATCCTCGGCAGAAAGGGTTCCACACAGACCTTCCAGACCCAGAGAATCCAGAACGTAGTAGGCGTTGAAGTTGGACAGGTTCAGCTCCAACTCGTCAGCAGTGACCGCTTCCGCGCGGACAGGCCAGGCGCGACAATACTCATCATCGCAGATGTTCACAACAGAAGAGTACACATCCATCGCTTCCTGGTAGGTGTCAAACACCTGGGAAAGCTGGACCATACCGCATGAGCAGGTCAGTTGGAACTGAACAGTGTCCTGCTCAACAGCAAACGTGACAGACAAAAATTAGACTCCTTCAGAGGTGAGAATAAGGTTACGGCGCGCCTGGAACTCAGTCTTCAGAACAGCCTGCTCCCAGGACAGTTCGCGCAGCGGAAGGTGCTTCTTCGCAATCTTGTTGCGCTTCTTCTTGTACGCCTTGGCCAGTTCAGCCATGGTCATGATTTCGTTGAACATCTTTGTAACCTCCCTATCCTTGTCTTACACTATAACCTAACGGTCTGACATTAGCAATGATGCCCAGGAAAATCCCAGGTTCCACTGATTGTCGCCAGCAAGGTTCTTCTATCTATAGGGTAGCATAAGAGCCAGGAAAGTGCTATACTCAAAATCGGTACAAAGCGAATATTTTTCAAGGAGAATCACATGTCGTTCAACCACGAAAACATGGTCTGGCAGAATGAAGACGGAACCTGGTCCATTGGGTTCTATGAGCGTATCACTGGACTTGCAAGGGAAAACTATGACCCTGAGTGGGATGATGACTACGATTATGACAACTTCCAGTTCGTTTCTCAGGGACACCGAACTGAACGGGCTGCCATGAACTCCTGGAAGGGTCAGAACCCAGGTTCTCACAATGTGATGGATTACAATGAGGCCAACAAGGACGAAATTGCGCACTTGAACAAACTTGCCTTGTTCCACTTTCACCCCGAAGCTCGTGAGAAGGAAGCTGCTGAAAAGCATGTTGCAGCATTGAAGCGACACCTTACGAAGCAGGTGAAGAACTTCGAAGGAACGAATTGGGTTGGTCTTCGGGTCATAGCTCAGTTCAAGAATGATGAGCAGCCGTACAAATGGACGGGAATGTCTTGGTCTGCAACAGGGCCTGTTCAGGTTGATGATGAAGGCTGGTGGACTGTTGAGGGGAACCGCTTTTTCAACCCGCAGAAGCAGGAAGTGAACGAGCGACTGATGCAAGCTGAGCTTGTCAAAACCCGTTCAGCCTCCCCGTACGTTTACCGTAGGGTTCGGTAAAAATCGCATGGTCAAAACAATCATTTCTCCCGATAATAATAAAGCTATGAACCATGCATTGAAGCATCAGCATTCTGACGCTAAAACTCCGATGAAAGAACCCAAAAAATGGGTTATTTACACGTGCGCAGTACTATTCATTCTCGCACTTTCTGTGATTGCTTGTTACGCAAGTATTACAGAAGCCCTTCCTCCTCAGTAATTTCTATTTTATCCGTTGACGGCAAGAGTTTTTGTTCAGCTCTTGCCGTCAACGCGTTAATGTGTTAGAATGAAGATCATGCCTTCTACACCTGACTTGAAACCTCTTGATCTTACCGTCAACATCAAAACAGTTGGCTACGAGCCTGTTGACGCAGATGACAAGAATGCCGTCTACTTCTCCTACGAAGATGCCATTCGCGCTGACCGCCGATTGTCCGAAGTGCGTAACTGCTTCCCGAAGAACTACGCTCAGGCTCAGCTGTTCCGTATGAGCGACCTGGAAGGCGTTGACCTGCGAGGAAAAGCTGTGTATGCCTGGTTCCGTAACTGGGAAGACTCCAGCTGGCTTGGCTCAGACACTGCTATCACTGTTGAGCAGTGCCCTATTGAAGAAGCAGAAGACCCTCGTTACCCTGACTATAAGTTTGTCTTCCCAGAAGGTCAGAACGTCGAAGAGGACGGGTATGTAGACACATGGAGTATTGAAGGTGCACGCTTCTGGGGTTCAGAAGATGTGTACGTTGTGACGTTGAAAGAGGAGGCTAAGTAAATGCTGTCAGAAGAAGAGCAGAAACGCATCAACGCTGAGCATGAAATGCGAGAACGTGAGACCGAGCGTATTCTCCCCGAGCTTGTTGGCAAAATGTGGGGTAACGGTGGGTTGCGTCTTGACACGGATACGTTAGACCTTACCAATCCTGACGATTACCACTATCTCTACTGGCTTTCTCGCATTACTTCCAGCTTCGTGCTGACAGAGCGTGAGTTCTGGCGGAAACCGGCTGATGATTTGCGGCGCAAAATTAAAGAGCAAAGCGACCGTCTGCATCGTCTTGACAACATTCTGGGTCAGCTTCGAGAGCTTACCGATAACGAAGATACTCCGTTTGACGCTGAGAAAGCTCAGGATATCATCAAGCAGTACCGCACCCCTCTGGAAGAGTACTACGACGAGATGAAAGCAGCTCGTGAACGCCGTAGTGCAATGCAGGAGTGGGAGCAGGAATTAGGTGTTGAAAAGCATACTCCTGCTGAATGGGAGGAAGAGTTAGACAGCTCAAGCGGTGAAGCGAAATCAGAGGAAGCTTCTGATGAAGAAGAGTGAAGTCGCGGCAGCCCGAGTACTTGTTGCTCTGGCTGAACATGATGGAATCATTCTTGCTGACCACATCATTGCAGCGTCTAAGATTCCGCTTGACTCACCATTACTGGAAAACAACAGACCTTCGGCAACTGATGAGCAGTGGCCGTCTCAAAAGAAGAGGATTACCTGATGAAAAATAAAGCAGTTCGAGGCATTTGGAAGAAGCTCCCAGCAAGAACGAAACTTGGTTTGGTTCTCTTTGCAGTGAAAGCTGCACCAAAGGTTGCGAAGATTGTCATCAAAGCTCGCAAACGCTGAACTTCAAAAAGAAGGGGCGCTGATAACATTATCAGCGCCCCTTCTTCATTCGAACTATCAATTGCCTAAGATGCTAAACCCACCAAAGTTGTTGTTGGATTGGGTCTGCTGCGTCACAATGGTTGGTACGCGAGACTGAGTAATAACATCCCCTGGTCCTTGCACATCAACAACAAGACCTTCTTTGCTCTTCAAAGAGTTGAAGAAGCCGCTCACCTTGCGGGTTCGCATCTGAACAGTTGACTCCCATGCAACAAGGTGACCGGTGTCAATGGTCAGACCTTCCCCTGGTTTCAAAGAGTGCACATCAATAGCTCCATAGGTTGAACCAATCAAAGTCCCTGTTCCTCGAGCACGAAGAACAACAAGACCTTCGCCGGCGAACATTCCACTGATGGAAGCGTCAGGTTTGACTTGGATATCACCATCATTCGCTAACCAAGCACCTTTGGTGAGTACTAAATCAGTTGACGGGTCGACTGGAATGGAGAACACATCACCAACCATCTCTGGAATAACGTCAATCCACCCACCGTTAGATGGAGCTGTGACAGTGGAGACGAAGAAGCTCTCCCCACCAATCATACGGCCAAGCCCTTTGAGGATTCCACCGTCTGATTTTGCTGCAATATTCATTCCGAGACTCATCGCCATCATAGCGCCTGGCTGGAGTTTCATGCTTTCATTTGGTTGTAAGAAACACCGAGCTACTGCATAGCTTGGGTTATGTCTGATTTCAACTTTCATTAGAAAATCCTTCTTGGTTAGCTTTTTACAAGTGTATCAATAATTATTTGTTCCGACTCAGAAATAACCGTCGTTACCAAAGTGAAACCATCCTCATACAGGATAGTAAGTTTACGACTTCGTAAGGAAAGAGAAGCAAAATCTGAGTATAATGCTTCATCGCCTGTTTGTATTATTGGTGTTTTGATGCTAATTATTTTTGACATGAAAATTCCTTTATTCCAATATATCTGCTCTTCCGATAACCTGGATATGAATATACCTGATTGGTGGGACTGGTGGGAGTCAGTACTTGTATCCCCAAGCCCAGTAGAACTTGGAACGCCTTGTCGAATATGTGCAAATCCCATTCTTTATGGCACACATATTAACATGATAAAACGAGGTTTGTGCGGACGGGATAACTGCTGGCGAAAACTAAAAGCTCTGAAAAAAGAAGAAATTAAAAAAGGATCGATTCCTTCCTACGAAGATTATGTAGCTTCCATAATTAGGTTAAATAAAAATTTGCAACACCGTGAACCAGGTATATTCCGAACAACTCCAGAAGCTGAAGATTTATACGAATTTCCACCCTATCCAATTCCTGGTGATATTTACGAGAGACATGGCATTATCAGTATGTATGTGCCAGCTTTTGTTCTTCCTCCCCCCAAAGACCCTTATATTTCTAAGGTTTTAGAGGGACTGATTGAGGAGAATATACCTATAATCATTCTTAATCCTGATTCTGGCTGTTATCAATACGGATTTATTAACCCTCAAACATTCTTATTAGAAAGGCTTCTATTAGGGGTAGACTTTGTCTTTTTTGATGGATACACTGTTCCAATAAAGAAATTTTCAGAAGAAACTAATCTGCAATGGGGTTTCGAGTTTATACGCAATAAGGATGAAAATGACTTGCCTGCCGATGCAGAGGCGCTTGTTTTCACTCCAGTGGGGACTGAACATACTTATTGGACTAAAGCCCAACGTGTATATTCTGAAAAAAGAAAAAGAATCAGCCGGTTTAAAAATAGCTATACCTCAAGAATGAGGACTAAAGGCATCTATATATTAACTTCTGAACTTCCTGATATAGACCCATTAGAAATTTATAATAGGGATAAAGGAATATGCCAACTGTGCCACACGCCTATTGATTTGAGTATAAAGCCTCCAAAATTGGACTCCCTAGAAATAGATCATATCTATCCTGTATCAAAAGGTGGATTACATGCCTTAGATAACTTACAGGCAAGCCACAAAAAATGCAATATGAAAAAAACTAATAAAGTTTTATAATTCGTTAGGTTAATAAACCGGGTAATGACAGTTTGTGAACAAGAATGTAATTAGCTACCTCTGCTTCATATTCTTCAACAGAGATGAACGGAGTTACATCCCAGTCTGGGTAATCATCGTTTTCTTCTTGGACGCTAACAAGTTTGTTGAACTTGATCCGGTCATCTAAACCAGCAACAGCAGCTGCGGCTCCTGAGAGCGCCCAGTCTTCTGCTGAGGTAGCTCCATAAATGTACATAAGACTCAGTGCTTCACGTATAGCATCCTGATCGTATTCACGAGCATGAGCAAGATGATATTCAAGCCATGCAGTTGCTTCCCGTGCCCACAAAGCGTGAGTGTGCTCATATTCAGCTTCGGAAGCTAACTTCCAGTAGAACTCGCCGTAGGTGTTCCATTCACGGATAGAGTGAAGGATGTGCAGTTTATCTAAGCTCTTTGCAAAGTCTTCACCTGTAACAATGATGACATCATCAAACGTGCCGTACAGTTGCACATCAACCTGATGTGCGTTCTCTTTCTTGTCTTTCTTTGTGAGCTCCCGGAGTTTGCCGTTCTCCATGGTGATGACATTTTTTCCGTCAACATAGTATGGAGCTGTACGCAGGTATACGTCATGCTTCCGGCCTTGCTTATTGTAGAAACCGAAAAGTTGCATGGATTGAGGTTCAGATTTTTTTGACATGACTTATGGACTATCAGCTTTCATTCTTCGCTTGAGCTACAGCTGTTTGAGCTTTTTCATGCAAACCATGCTTCTTTTCAAATTTGCGCACATCATTTTGTAGCTGTAAGCGTGTCAGGTATCGTGCAGGACGTGCATAAGGCGGGTCGCCTTTGTGAGAGCGGACTGCATCACGCTCATTAAAGTCAATCCGACGAAGGTCTCCAGTAAGACGCGCAGCAACAGCAGTGAGAATCAAGTCTTCTTTCGTGTCAGCTCCATTGAGGAACATAAGACGAATAGCAGTCTTTACCCGAACTGCATCGTAGCGTTCAGCACTAAAAAGGTGCTTCTCTAACCACTGAGCTGCCATCCGACCATAGCGGGCACTCTGAATTTCATAGTCTAAGAAAGGCATGACATTCCAATAGAAACCTCTTGTCTTATTCCAAGTGTTTACATCGTGAGGAATGTCTAATTGATCCAAGGATTCAACAAACTCATCGCCACTAATAGCAACAACATCGTTGAGTCCAGCGTACGCTTCCTGCTCAACGGGAGTTAGGTAATCTTTTACATCATATGAAAAAACTTCGGTGAGCGAACCAATCATTTCCTCACCTTCTTCTGGGATAAAGCGAGGATGTTTGTTTGAACGGTAGACTGTTTCGCCATCAGTAAAGAATGGTTCAGTATAGGTGAAAGCGCCTTCGTTTCCATGTTGATGCCAGTAGAAACCATACAATCTCATCGTTTGTTCATTACTCATGGTTTCATCTTACCAAATAAGCAGAGCTTAGCTCCAAAAGCTTTATGCAGAAAGAAGCGCATGCTCTTCTTTGTAATTGCGAACAGCCTGCTCCATGTCTTCCAATGAGTCAAATGGCGCACGAGCATTATGAGCATTGCGACTCAACTCGTCAGGGGTTGTCTTTTTAGTCTGCTTCACAGCCAGGAATCTGTTCACTGTCGCACGGGTATTCTGAATCAGCTCAGCAGCAACAGTTGACAGGACCCAATCCTTTTCTGACACAGCATCACCTGTGAACATGAGGGACATAGCAATCTTCGCCTTCTCCTCATGCAGAAGCTCCCCTGACAGAAGCTGCTTTTCCAGCCAAGTCGCAGCTTCACGACCCCAATGAGCATTCATACGCTCATAGTCATCACGAAGAAGCAGATTCCAGTAGTAGTCGTCTGCTTTCAACCATGTGTGCAACTCATGTTTGATTCCGAGGCTATCCAACAAACGCATAAAACCTCGCCCTGTGAGAATTAGCTCCTCATTCTCAGCAAGGTAAGCCAAATGTTCAACAGGAACAAGGAACTGAGAAGCTTCCTCCTCAGGAACCTGATACAGCTGAGGAGTCTTACCTGTTACGAAGCTCTCCGCAAGGTAAATTTCAGAGTCCTTCACAACAAAAGGAGTAGCTGGGATAAAGCTCTCCTGCTTTCCATGTTCAGCTTTAGAAAAGCCGTACAGTTCATACATTGTCTCTGTCATGTTGAATCTTTTCTTAGAACCAATAAACCGCTGCGGTATTGATAAGGATGTGAATAGTGTTGTCTACGATGAAGAGAAGCCACACACTAATGAAAGCTGGCTTAGATGCCGTATACCCTGAATTCTCTTTGCCTTCTGCCCATGAATAACGATAAGCTTTCGGCCCAATCTGATTAATGAACCAGATAACACACTTCGCCAAACGGTAACGGTCAATGACAATGTGTGTCAGACAAATGATAAGCAGAGCAGGGATGGATTGGGTGATGAAAATGAACGGGAGCGTGTACACGAATCCATGCACAACCGCAGGGAACCATCGTTTGGTTTTCTCGCTCGCCATCCAGTCGCCTTGGAGAAGGTAATCACCAACAAGGTGGGCAAGGAAGATGAAGCCAATCATGAGGAGCGTCCATTCTCGCACCAGGCAAGGAACTCTGGGTCATCAAGCTCTCTATGGAAACGCGACTCCATGCGGCGTTGACTCTGCTGCTCAACAAACTGCGTATACACCGTTCCCGCCATCATCAGGAAACCAATCAGCAAGCTATACAGGCCAATATTTGCAGCCGTTCCCAGAACCCATTTCACAGCTTCTAAACCATGTGGGTGAAGCGTCTGTACAAGTCCGTAAGGCAAACCACATAGGAACAGTAAAATGAGGCCAATGAACAGCACTACATGAGTGATGCGCACATAGGTTGCGCTCTGTAAAGCGTTCATCGGTTACTTGTCCTGCTGACTCACATTGCAGGAAGCGAGAAAGGTTCCGTCATTAAGTTCCTGACGCAACTTCCTTTGCATGCGCTTCTCAGAGTTTTGTGTGGCATACCAGGCAGAGTCCAGAGCGGCGAGGAGGAACGCAATGAATAGAAGCCCTGCACAGGTGATGAAACTCGTGGAGAGGAAGTTGTCCCATGATGCGAACTGCGGGATACCTCCGACAGCAGCCCAGACAAGTCCGGTCACAACCATACCGAGTGCGCCGCCAGCGAAAAGTACTGCGCTGATGCGCCATAGAAGACGCTCTGAAATGTGACCCACGGTAGTTCTCTTCTCTCTAAAAAGGTTAGAAGCTCATACTATCATAGGTGTTTCAAGAGTTCAACCGTTAAGTTTGCGATGATGGACAGTAAACTGTTCGCCAACATAAACTTAGTCTTTTATGACTTGAGACTATTGTCTCTTAACGTTTCACCGAGGATAGTTTCACTTGTCAACTTGACCAAGCCAGTGCTTTCCTCTCCACGTTCGTTTAATGTCTCCCCGCAACTCTGGGCGACAGCTTTATTCCTAATGTTCACAGCAGCGTTCACATCACGGTCCATTACTAAACCGCAAGTTGCGCAACTAAATGTCCGTTCGCTTAGAGACAGTGTGGCTTTTACTGTCTCACAAGCTGAACACATTTTACTACTCGGGTAGAACCGAGGAATTACTTGTAACTCATTTCCATACCAAGCACTCTTATAAGTGAGCTGCCTACGAAACTCACCCCAACCCGCGTCAGCAATACTTCTGGATAAGTGCCTGTTCTGTACCATCCCAGCAATATGCAGGTCTTCTATCCCGATGAGCTGGTAATCATCAACTAACTGTTTGCTTACCTTGTGTAGGAAATCAGTCCTCTGGTTACGAATCTTCTCATGGGTTCTCACAAGCTGTTGATGCGCTTTGTCCCAACGCACTGAGGCAGTCTCCCCAGTGCGCTTATCCAGTTTTCGTCTCCGCGCTAACCGCTTATTAGCTTTACGTATCTTCGCTAATGCTTTACGCTGGAAAGCTGGATTTTCTATGAATGCTCCATCGCTTGTGGCGAGGAAAACTTTCAGACCAACATCAACACCAACAGCTGATTTACGAGTTTTCCTACCTTGTTTTCCAGCGAAGTACTGCAAAGCAAGAGTATCCTCTACTTTTACATTAATGGAAGCAATCCAGCGAGTTCCATCCTTACGAACTGTTACATTAGCAATAGTACTGCCCTGATGTAAGAACCAGCGGAGAGTTTTCGCTTTCTCGTGTAACCGCACTGACCCAATGGTGGGTAGGGTGAAATGACAATTATCGGATTCAAGCCTACGTGTTCCAGTAGTGAAAACAATACCTGTCTGCGTGTCATGGTTCCGTGTTTTAAATTTTGGGAATCCTGTTTTGCCAGACCTGGTACCGTTGCGATTTTTGAACCAATTCTTGAAAGCCATTGCAGCGTTAGCGGTTCCAGTAGCGAATGCTTCTTTGCTGTTCTCTCGCCACCAGGGAGCAATCTCATCCTTGACTCGGTTCAGCTCTTTCCGTAAACCGTAAGCTGACAGGTTCATGTAAGGAATAGTCGGTTCCTGTTGAACTGCTTCCCAATTTGCTGCCACGGTTGCTACGGACCAGTTATAAGCATAACGAGCAGCCCCGATATGAGAGGAAAGCGAATCCATCTGACTTATAGTAGGGCTCAGGGCGTATTTTAAGGCAATGGTTTGCACCGTATACTTCTCCTAACACTTTCACCGCTTTATCAGCACGATTTTTGCTAAACGCTGACCGTACAATTTTACAACAAAAGAAGCTAACAGGCCCATCAGATCAGAGATAAAATCATTTTGTAGTTCATCAGGGAGTAAAATCATGCCTTTTCGGTACATTTTATAAGCGATTTTCGGATGAATACGCTTCCGTTTCGCTCATTTTACTAATCGTTCTGCCATGATTGCCTCTATCTACTAGTATCGGTTATTTTTAAAAAGCTTCTTCAACCCTGCACAGCTTTTTTCGTAAAGCGTGTCCGAATACTCCATTTAAGCATACGTCCTGCTGTTTCAGATAGGACGCGGTAATCCATCTTGGAGCTACCTTTCACTCTGTCCGTGAATGCGATAGGTGTCTCAACAATGTTCAGCCCTGCTTGTTCAGCGCGGAGAATCATCTCAACTTGGAAACTGTATCCTTTGCTTTCAGCTGTATCGTAATGTGTCCGATTCAATGCTTCAAGTGTGTACCCGCGGAAACCACTGGAAATGTCATGCACGTCTGTTTTGAGGAGCTTCTTCGCTACTTTGTTTCCAACGCTACTAAGTTTTGTGCGATGCCAGGCCCATTCAGGAGTAGAGCCTCCTGGAATATAGCGTGACCCAACACTCATGTCTGCCTCATCTAACAGGTTGATGAGTGTGGGAAGGTATTCAGGATGGTGACTGCCATCAGCGTCCATTTCAATGAACTTTTTGAATCCTTCCGCAATCCCCCAAGTAAACCCTGCTTTGTAGGCTTCACCTAAACCATTCTTTTCTGCACGGTGGAGAACATGAACAGTGTCATATTGCTCAGAAAGAAAATCAGCGAGGTCACCTGTTCCATCAGGGGAGCTATCGTCCACAATGAGGATTGAAGCCTCAGGGACAGCTTCTATTGCCTGAGTGACAGTACGTTGAATGTTTGCTTGCTCATTGTAGGTGGGGATGACGATGAGTGCGTTGTTCATACCGCAGGGAGGTCCTTGAAAAGAAGATGAGCAGCTGCCCATTTACGAGTGAAAGTTAGACGACGTGGTGATACGCTGGTAAAGCTTTCACCAGGAACAACCCATACCCAGTCTTTGAGACGTGAAGCGGTATTGTTTCTAATCTTTCCAATTGCACCGACAAGTTCACCATTTACAAGAACTTTGAAGGCTACGCTAATCCTGTCACTGTCGGCAATGACTTTCTTGAACTGGACTTTCCGCCAATTGATTCGTGCTGGGAGGATGCCTTTATGATCGTTGAAGATATCCATATTTTTTCCTTTGATGCTGAGAGTGGATGTATACCGTAATGTTATCTGTTAATGCGTGTTGCTCCCAGAAAATCCTTCTTCTGGGAGCAACACATGTAAAACGTTTAGTTATGCACGTTCTCCGTCTGGTTCTGCGGAACCGACCAAACAGGAGGAGTGTTGTAAACAGTCCAGTCAGCGGGAGCCTGCGAGGTCTGCTCAACTGCCTGAGCAGCTTCAAGAGCGGCAGCCGCAGCGAGAGCTTCACGCTCAGCGTCAGCAGCCTTACGAAGCTTGCGACCCATGCGGATGCACTCAAAGGTGAACACGGTGAACGGAACAACGAGCATGGTCAGCAGGCCCATCCAGATGAGACCGTTCCCTTCAACCATGGCAAGCGTGTTCTGCGTGGTGTAGTTCACCATGAACGACACCAGCCAGATAGCACCGATGGCGAAGTTGATGAGGGCAGCCTTCCAGGCAGTACCCCACAGAACCTTCACTGTCGCCTTGCCGAGCTTAGCAGCAGGCGCAAGTGCGGGCTTGAAGTGCTCCGAATTGCTCAGGGCAGTGGTGACTGCCGACGTGAGGAGCTTTCCTGCAATAGCCATTATCTTCTCTCTTCTCTCTCAACTGACGTTGTGTTATCAGTGTAGCAGAAGAGTCTGACAGATGCAACAGGTTATGCGAAGACTGGGTAGAACGAAGCAAGTTCCTGGCGAAGGTCATGTTCGCTTAGCGCTCCTGGGAACAACTGAGGTGCATGCTGTCCAGGGTTGAGAAGACCCACCGCAGTGATGTCGTTATCTTCACGAATGACGAGAACTGCATCAGTGATGAATGTTTCAGCTGGAATGCTGAACTGATGCGTGATTTTTTCACGGACAGGAGGGATAGTCTCGTCTGGGCTGTATAGGGTGTATGAAAGGTTGCTCATAGTGGTACTATTACTATCAGATTTCTTGCAAAAGCACCATTTTAGTCACGTTTCTTGAAGACCCGATTCGGTTCATCTTCGCCGTTACGCAGGATACCGTGTTCGTCGTAATCCTCATGGATGTACTTAGCCAGTTTGATATACGCTGCATCCAGTGAGTTTTCGTATACATCCAGGTTGTAGTCGTGGTACATGTAGTAGCGGTTCGCATTCGCTGATGCGGCTCCTGCTTCCAGCATGACTGTTGTTTCTACTTCTTTGGTCTTCTTGTTCCGCTCACGGACAACCATCAAATCAATAACTGACCAACCACGGTCGGTAACCAACATCGGTGGACGAGCTACACCATCACGAGCGGGTGAAGTTTCCTCATAACGCCAGAACATTGGGTGGAGGTTCAGGAAGTCATAAACGGTTCCAATGTCATTCGGGTCTTTCTCGTAGGCTTTGTACGCTTTGAGGAAGGACTCATAATCCCAGCGAACCATTGAACGTTCGGTGATTTGACTGGATGAACCGAAGATGAACGTATTCGGGTTGCTCTCCTGCAATACAGAGAGAACGTCCTCTGAATAGAGGATTTCCTGGTCTGGAGTCTCTTTGAGCTTCTGGATTACTTCTTCCAGTGTTCCTGAGTAAAGTGTCTCAGTTCCTGGGAGGTCAGCAGCATTCTGATGGGTAACGCTCTTGTTGTAGAGGTTCACCTGGGCAAAATCAACTGTCCGCACTAACCAGCCTTCGGTATCTGATCCTGAGAGGATGACGGCGTGCGGGTGCATGTCTTGTGGACGGTATGTGTCCTGAACCCACTGTGGGATATCTGGGTTCCGCTTCGTTTTAGTGTCTTTACTCATTAGTGTTTACTATATCAGTTCTTAGATAAGGAATCAAGGTTTTTCTCAGGAAACTTTTCATGTCTTTCTTTGTCGTTGCCGATAAACGAAGGGACGTATTTTTTACACGACCAGCAGCTCATTATTCTTTATACTATGAGCGTGAACTTATTTCCTAGAACGTGGATTTAGAAAGGCCAGCATGGAACCCCTATTCGTAGTGGTGAAATTCTTTGCTCTTGCAATGATCGGAAGTATGCCCAGTGCGCCAGCTACTGTAGCTGGTGATGTCCATGTGACCTCTGTAAGCAACACTTCAACTATTACCAGAACCATTGAATCAGACAAAACCGAAGCTGTTGAGCATAAGCAACAGCAGAAGAAAGAACAGAAAGTTGCCGAGGAGAAGAAAAAAGCTGAGAAGAAAGGGCCAAGTGTCGCAGACAAAGTTGGCCTTCAGCTTCCACTCCCACCAAAGTCTTACGGTTTCACGTCTGATTATGGTGAGCGATGCCCGCCAACCTCAGGAGCTTCGTCCAAGCATGGCGGTATTGACTTAGCTGCCCCGAACGGCACACCTATTTACGCTATCGCTAATGGAACTATCACAAAAGTCATTGATGGTGTTGTTGGTGGTCAAGGTGGAACAGTCATCCTCGCTACTGAAATCAACGGTGAACGAGTTGACTTCTTCTACCACCACATGGAGAAATCCTCTACCTTCGTGAAAGTAGGTGACCAGGTTAAAGCGGGTCAGCAGATTACAGCTGTTGGTTCAACCGGTGTTTCTACTGGTCCTCATTTGCACATTGAAGTTTGGGAAGGTGGATACGGTACAGGTACCCGTGTTGACCCGAAGGGTTACTTCTCCAAGGTTGGTTTGAAAGTTCTGGAGAACGCATCTTACACAGCTTTGAGCAAACCTACCTGTGTTGCGAATGTCCCAGCACCTTTGGATGTTCCAGTGTTACCAGGCGCAGTTTCTGGTTCAGGTGCGCAGCCTGCAACTCCTGCACCAAGCCCATCACAGCAGCCTTCTAAGCCAGCTCCATCAAAGCCGAGCACTCCTGCTCCAACTACTCCAAGTACTCCTGCTCCGAGTACTCCAAAACCTACGCCGACAAAACAGCCGCAGCCAACACCAACTCCGACTGAGCCGGTCAAACCAGCTCCTACCGCTACTCCTACACAGCCAGCTCCATCACCTTCCGTGACGAGCAGCCCTAGTCCGAGTATCAGCGTAGAAGTAGGTATTGGGTAGTCTTCTTCACTAAAAATGGGACCCTCCAGATTCTGGAGGGTCCCATTTTCTATATCAACACACATACATGTTACGGACCAACACGTTGCGTTTCGCTGATCTGTAACATGACTTATCATAACCCCATCCGCTTCGAAACGTCAACTTTTGCTGATCGTGGCGTGTCTGAGTAAAACGTGGAAAATGGTAGTGAATACATAAGCATGCTTATAATAAGTTTGACCTATCGCGTCCAACGATGCACGCTGATTTTTCGCTGAGAGTTCAAAGACTTCACATCTGCTCCAGCGGATAACACGGACAACATAAAAAACGATAAGGAAAGCACGAGTTATGGCTCAGCATGGTAAAGCTCTACCAGGAGCTCGCAGGAAAGCTATCTTCAAATGGTTGGGGATCACTGCAGCAGTCGCTATTGTCTCAGCAGGTACCATCGGAGGGTATGCTGTCTGGGATTTGAATCATCGGATTCAGGAGAACGCTGTTGACATTGGCGCAGCTCCGAAACCATCAAAAACGACAAAAGCTGATAACTCTCCTCAGGTTGATGAGTTCGACGGTGCTTTCACTATGCTACTTGTCGGTGGTGATGACGGTAATGGAGAAGCAAAATATGGGCCTCGTGAAAAGGTTCTCAATGACGTGAACATTCTGTTGCACGTTTCCGCTGACCACACTAAAGCAACTGCTATCTCTGTCCCTCGTGACACATACGTGAACATTCCACAGTGTGTGAACACCGATACTGGTGCCACGAACCCAGCTGTCACGCATATGCGAATCAACCAGTCCCTTTCCCGTGGAGGAAAAGATGGAGGCTTGAAGTGCGTTGTTGACACCTTCCGCCAGCTGACTGGTCAAGAAATCCCATACGCTGCGAAGATTACGTTCGATGGTGTTGTATCCATGAGTAACGCAGTCGGCGGAGTGCCTGTCTGTGTTGCGAACGACATCAGCGATGACCTTTCAGGATTACATTTGTCTGCTGGTGAACACACTCTTTCTGGTGATGATGCTCTTGCGTTCCTGCGCACCCGTCATGGTGTGGGTGATGGTTCCGACTTAGGTCGTATCTCCAACCAGCAGGTGTTCCTGTCTTCTTTGATGCGCACATTGAAGAGCAAACAGACTCTTTCTGATCCGAAGAAGGTGTACGATATTGCGCATGTTGTTGCAGATAACATGCAGCTTTCTACCAGCTTAGGCTCCGTGTCTACTTTAGCTTCCTTGGCGTACACGCTGAAAGATGTCCCATTGGGGAACATTACGTTCTTGCAGTACCCGACCGCTCCAGCTGCTGACGGTTCTGAAGCGGTTGACCCTGTGAAAGATTCTGCTCAGCAAATGATTGATGCAGTGTTCTCAGACAAGGAAGTCAGCATTACAGGTGGTACAGCTCCTGGAAACATTGGTTCCGTAAAGCAAACACCAACAGCGACACCTTCACCTACGGATGCAGCTACGGGAACACCACCGAGTTCTCCTTCTGATTCCACCTCAGCATCCCCTACACCTACACAGTCTTCTTCTGCTGTTGCATTGCCGAAAGATGTGACAGGTCAGACAGCAGATGAGAGCACTTGCTCTCGTGGCTTCGGAGATTACAGCGAGTGAAATAGATAAGAAAAACCCCTGAGAACAGCTGGGAGAGGAGAGAGAGAAAGCTGTTCTCAGGGGTTTTCTATTTTCTGTTATTTGCAACCAAGGAAAGAGCGTAGCTTCAAGGAGCGTCATTTGCTTCAACTATTCACTGTGCTTTTCATCCCCCACTCAACCTGATAAGGAGAGAGAGAAAAAATCTGGCTCAGTAGGGATGCTTTCCTTATCGCCACGGTAGAAACGAATCCGCGCGGAAGACATAACCGGTCTTCCCATTCGTTTTCCGCTTCTCCGCGGCGACAAAACATACAATACCTGATTGAGGCCCTCGCGTCAAATATCAGTGTTTTTCGGGCGTGTCTCTGAGATTATTTCACTGTTGTTTGTGCGTACCCTGTAACGCTACCGTCTGAACTGGTTCCGTACACTTCATAGTTTTTCCCTGATTGCATCTTCGTGTACGTGTATTTGACCAAGTTTGGGTACCGGTTTACAACCACATCAGCTGGTGGTTCAATTGTGTCAGTTGCAAGCTTCGGGTTCTTCTCTAACCAGCTGGTGATATTCACTGCAGTAGCCTCAGCATCAGCGGTGACTTCACCTTGTACTTTTAATGTCTCTGCCACGTCAGAGGCTTTGGCGAACTCCTCCGTAGTAAGCGGACGAATAGCTGGGTCTTCTGACGGAAGCTTCGCACCTGACTCCTTGTACTTATCCCAAGCTTTCGCATGACTGATCGGATGGTACTCAGGGAAGTAGGTGCCATTCTTGCCGACTTCCTTATTGACGACGTTCCCTTGGGCTGTCGCTGATGGGGTAGGAGCTGGTTGTGATTCAGCGCAACCAGCAAGCAGTAGCACTGGAATGACCAGTAATGGGATGAATACTTTTCTCATACCAGTCATTATCGGATTCGAGCCGATGATCCAGATGGGATGCTATAATGGGTATTCCATGTAAATAGGAGATAAGTATGTTCGTTTTTCTTGTAGCAGTGTTCGCTATCATCGGCGCTGGGGCAGGGTTCCTGCTTTCCCGAGCTGACCACAGCGATTCTAATAACACAGTGAAGTCTATCGTGCTTGGCGCGTTGGGCGGCGCTGTGGTCGGTGCAGGTTTATGGCTGTCCTTCGTCATCTTCGCGTTTGTTATTCGCGTCATTTTCTGGCTGGTCCTTTTGGTTGCAGCAGCAGCTGTTGTCTACGTGGTTTACCGTAAGTTGAGCCGCCGAGCATAATGGCTAACACAGTACGGAAAGAACTCACTCGTGGTGGCATCGCTGTTGGAGCCATCGCAATTGGGATAGGTCTGCTGGCTCTTTGGCGTTGGCTCATTATCCCAGTTCTGTCACCCGCCTTCCTTGTGGATGGTTCATCAACACAGCGGATTCAGCTGTTACTGATGGTTGTTGGTGTACAGATGGTTGTGACGTTCTTTCTCGTCATCTGGGTTACTTGGTTGAGCGTCAAGTTCTTTCGCAGCCAGAATCTTGCTAAAAGATAGCATGTCACTATAATTCCGTCCTCGGAACTATAGTGACACAGAAGAAGGCCCCACTAACATACTGGTGGGGCCTTCTTCTGTGTTCTTAGAGTAAGTCAAAACCAAAGGAAAGAGGTTCTAAATACCTTTTCGGCTGTTTTACGTAATTTCCAGGGTTTTATCAGCTAAATTTTAGGTTGTTCTTTTCAAGAGATAACCTTTGTCATTCAAACCTGTGAAAATGGTGATTTTTCGCGGTTCTTTTGCCAATCCTGAAACCTTCCACATATACGGTCCACCATAGTCAGCAGTGCAAGCTCCTGAATATTTGTGAAGCGTAACTCGTAGTGTTGAACCCTCCTGTTTGACTTGCTCTACCTTAGGCGGACAAGAGGATGACCCGTACAGGTGCAGAAGGACAGCACCTTTCGCAGTAGTTGTCCAATGTGGTTGCATTGGAGCTGCATTATCGTGACTGCCATTTTTGACTTGGCTGAATGTCACCCCAGGTGTGTTGTTTCCTGAGGAACAGCCTGCTACCAAACAGATAGCAGTTGCCACTCCTAAGGAGACGACAATTCTACTCAGCGTTCTCATCGCTGATGACTTCATAGTTGTAAGAAACATCGTCGGTGTCGTAATATGTTTCACTGATGAAATCATCAATGGTTTCGTAGTAATACCATTCTTCATCATTTGGGCTGATGACGATGAAAGTTTCTTCCTGCTCTCCTGTGTTCACAGTGAGTTCCAGGACTGGGTAGGAACCTTCTTCGTAGATTTCTTCCTCGTAGTCATCTTCATCTGCTCGGGTAACTTCAAAGCTGAAAGTCGCTTCGAGTACTCGTACCAGCTCAGCACGTCCTAAACGAGCTGGTAGGTCAGAGTCTGGGATGTACCCTGTTTCTTCTTCTAAGTATTGCACAGCAGTTGTCATGATGCTCTCCTTCCTTCGTGTCTGGTCATATCATCCACGTTACATTGTTTTTCGGAGCAGTTCGGAAAAACGTTGTGTCGTTTGAGGAGAGTTATCAGTCAGGAAGCTGTGTTTTCGTTGTGAATTGGAAGAAAAATTGGCAATGGCAGGCGGGGAATCTATGTTCAACCCGCCTGCCACCGTTATGTACTTGCAATCAATATAAACCCAGCTCCTCAATAAGTCAATGCTAAACTTGAAATTATTCAAAGATTTCTAGGGAGGGTCTATGTCAGGACAACATTATGTCATCCTTGCAGCAGGGATTGGGTCACGGTTAGGAAGACCTCATCCAAAATGTCTTACTGTACTCACAACAGGCGAAACAATCCTGTACCGGCAACTCAGGTTGATTCATCAAGTCAAACCAGCTTCTGTTCGTATTGTGGTTGGGTTCTGTGAGGATCGTATTCGTGAAGCAGTGAAGCAGATGTTTCCGAATGTCCAATTCGTTTCCAACCCTAACTATGCGGTGACGAACACCTCAAAAAGCCTGCTTGCCGCGTTGAACTCGTTTGAGCATGCTGAGAATGTCACTTGGCTCAACGGGGATGTGGTATTCCCAGAAGGACTGTTGGCGAAGATGCTAGCAACTCAAGACTCATCAGTTGTAGGGACTGTTGAACGAGAAGTCTCTGAGGAAGAAGTGAAGTATACAATTGACCAGTTCGGAGAGATTGACCAGCTTTCTAAAACTGTCTCATTAGATACAGCTGTGGGCGAAGCTGTTGGTATCAATATGGTTCACAAATATGACTTCCCAGCTTTTCGGTCTGCTTTAGATGCCGTGCATCCTCAGGATTACTTTGAGAAAGCAATGGAACGCACCATTGATGAACATCTCATCAACTGGGTTCCGTTCTCCTTGACTCGCCATCATTTTGACGCAGTTGAAGTGGACTTCGTTGAAGATTTAGTGGAAGCGAACAAACAGCTGAACCAGCATTTCTCAGCTGGTAAAAAAGCGGATTAACAGATAAGAGCCAGGCTGTCAAGGACCTGGCTCTTATCCACTTGGAAGAGGAAATTAGAAATGCACTTTTTCAAATGCAAGATCAATCGTATCACGGTGAATAATGGAAGATCATTTTCAGGGATTTTTTCATCCCAGCTGATATTGTTAGTGAACACTCCCGAAAGAGAACAATGATTGAAGAATTAGAAGTACCTGCTGTCCACCCTGACATCGTGATTCCAGCGGTCCCAGCAACTCGTTTGACTGATGACTACCATCAGCGTCTGCGAAAACTTTCACGTCTTCCTCTGGTTGTATTCATCCTCACGATTGTAACAATCCTTGCAGGTATTGTTGTTCCAGCTTGGCTTCCCATCTTCAACCTCATCGCACTGAGCTTGTCTTCTTTCACAGTCCTCAGCGTAGGGCTGCTGCTGTTGTTTGTCTTCCGTGCACGTAAAGTACAGCAAGCGAAGATTCAGACAGCTGTCGACGCAACGCTGCCGTTATTCCAAAACAAGTACAACCTGGATGTAACAGGCGAGCTGCTTATCTCTTTGATGTCTGGGACCAAGTTACCGCTACGTGTGGGCGATGAACTGATGCGTGTGGCTATTCGCAATGTCGGTAAGCATGCAGAACTCATCACCTTCATTGAACTTCCTGAGACAACTGAAAAATAACCTCTACGGAGTGTTGGCGAGTACTTGGTACAAATATTGTAGAGTTTCAGTTTTGGTCAAGGGGAACACTGTTCGTCCACCCATCATCTTTGTGTACTGAGGCTGAGGCTCTCCTTCAACCCAAGCGCTCTGCTGCACCATCGTATACAAGCTTTCTAACAGCTGACGACTTGCTGGGTACAGCCAATGCTGGGTGAGGATGCGGGTCTGTTTACCGGTAGAGGTTCTGATAATCAATGTCATCTGCTGCCTGTTGTCATTCCACAGCTCGCCTCCAACAACTTGGAAAGCTGGGATGGTTTCACCTTTGATGGAAATAGCTGTCCCGTTACGGGCAACCCACGCAGAATATTTATTGTTCGTGTAAATGACTGCTGGGACTAGGATGATAGCGAGCATGATGAGCATGCCTACGAAAATCCCAGCGAGAGAGCTACCGTCTTTCCCAACTGCAAATCCTATTAAGGCGGAAAAGAGTATTGAGATTCCAGCAATGATGAGAATCATTTTCTTCATTGGAAATTTTGCACTTACCCAGTCCATCGTACACCTAACATTTTGCGGAAACCGTAAGAGTTATCGGACAAAAACAACGCTTGTTAGGCAGATAAGATAGTGTAGGAGGCACTATGAAACACCGTACCGCATCTGAAACATTTAGCATTACTCCATTCAACCCGAAAGTGTTGATGCCCGTATCATGGCTTGACGAGGAATGGACGCAGAACCGTGTCTTCGCTTGGGATGTACTCAATGATGAGAAAACAGGACTGTCCCGCTTGGAACGAGTTGCAGCTCCTCTTGTTCCACTGATTCTGGGAGTGAATGTTCTACTGCTGATTCTGTCTTTGCAGATACAGTCATATCTTCCTGGTGAAAGGACGTTGGGACAGGTGCTGCTGAGTCCTTCTGTTACCATCTCAACCCTCCTGGTCATCTTCTTCACTGTGTTAGCTCGGAAGATTTCTTTCACAGCTGAGAAACTTCGGAACGCTGCTGACTCCACCGTGTTCATGGTAGTTGGTTTGTGGATTCAGCGTCGGTATGGGTTGGATTTTGACTACTCAGATGCATTGCTTGCAATTCTGAGCGATGAGAAGATTCCAAAACCTGAATCAGGGGTGTTCTTAGATACGGTAATGGATGATGGTGAAATGGCGCTCATCGTTCGTGAACAGAACGGCCAAGAAGCGCTTGTTATTAGATAAATGAGACCGTAATGGTGGAAAAGGTTGGGTGTTATGATGGATGTGCAGCATTCAGAGCTTCGCTCCCTTGTGTACACATGGGAGGCAATGGTGCCTGGGTTGAAAATTCTGGTGTCGCTACAGAACAATGAACTGACACTACATCTTCTCTATGTCCCTACTATGAGAAGAAGACAAGGATATGGGTCAGAAGTCATGGAAGACTTGACGGTGTTTGCAGACCGAAGTAATCTTCGCCTTTTATGTATTCCTGATGATGCACAGGGTACACCGTATGAGGCGTTACTGTACTTCTACGAACAGCATGGATTCACCCTTGCGGGAGAACAGATGATTCGTGAGCCTCGTTTCGCAGAAGCGTTTGCATCAGTGGAAACAGTGTGATACAGTAAGCCTATCACCAAGGAACATGCTGTCGGTTGAAGATGCGACTCGGCTCCTGCCAGGAATGGTAGTAAGTGAGTGTAAGCCTTCTACACTTCGTAAACCCGATAAAGCCTTCCTTGGTGATATGTTTTAAAGCCGATATATGACCATATATCAGACGTTTCCATGAAAGCATACCCATGTCAGACCTTATCTCCTTCATGCCTGTCTACCAGAGCTTACTGCTCATCGGTGGTGCAGCTGCGGTTCTTTTCGCACTGATTGATTTTATCTGGCTGTTCAGTCTTCGTAAGAGCGGTAAGCCGAACCCGAAGAACATCATTCTGTTTCCCATTATTATCGTGGAGACAGTCCTGATTGTAGTTGCAGGTGTTGTCGGTGGTGGAATGCTAAACGAGCATGTGAACCAGCAGCGTTTAGCGGAGGTTCTTCATGAGAAGAAAATTGATGTTTCCTCCTCCCAGTTGGAGAAGCTGAAAAGTGGAAGTCCTGTGAACATTGGTAAGGACACTGTGGTTCTTGTCCCACTGGATAGCTCAGGGTTGAAATATGAGTTGAATGCAGCTCCGACAAAGGCTTCTGATGAGAAGCAGAGTTTAGATGAAATTCTGACCCCTGGTTCTGATAACTGAGCTTTTGCTGAGTCCGCCAGTTGCGGGTTGCTTTTTGCGAGTTTCATGGTAGTATGTGACCATGAAACTTTTCCTTGACTTCGACGGGGTGGTGAACTTTGATGCTTCACGCTCCAAGTACAACCGTAACCGTGACGGGTTAGGGTACCTTCGTCGTGACACCATCCATAGTCGGCATGGCTCGTTCAGCGTGAACTACTCCTCCGAGTTAGTGAAGAAGCTGAACGACTTGCATGCCCTGTATAAGTTTGACTGGAAGTGGCTTACCACTTGGGTGAATGAGGCTGTTAGTCTTGTAGACCCTCGGGTTGGTACGCACTCCAACGGTTTCGTAGACTGGGACCCTGAGACAGGGATAACTCGGGATAACCTTGTCTCAGAGCGTGCGAAGCGAAAGTATGCTGCGCTGAAAGCTAACTACAACGGTGAGCCATTCATCTGGGTTGATGATGAGGCGACAGTTGAGTTCGTCGCGTCTGACTTTGATGTACCCACTCTGGTCGTCGCTCCTGACCCGCTTTACGGAATCACAAGAACAGACCTGACACGCATCAGTGACTTCCTGGCTGCTCATGCAGGAGGTAACTAAGCATGGCATGGTTTGGTAAAACAGAGAACCCAGCCAGTGTTCCATCAGTGAATGCTGGCTGGGTTCGTGCTGCCTCTACGCGGAACTTGATTACACAGTGGAGTGAAATCATGCTGCGGTTACAGGAGATTCTCTCAGGGAATGTACTGTATTACCCTGAACAGCAGAAGGTTCTCTTAGACCAGATTGATGTGATCCGCAAAGAATGGATGCTGGTTGACCGCCAGCTTGTTACAGATGATGAAGCAGGGTTGTTGTATCGCATTATTAACCAGGATGCTCCTGAGATGATCCAACGCTTGGGTCAGATGAAAGCTGAACGAGCAAGCACGTCAGCAAACCATGAAGGCAACTACTTAGAAGTTTCTGAACGTGTTCGTAAAGTCTTAGGTGAAGTGTCTCAACTGCGCACAAAAACAGATGCTCAAAAGCTTTCACGGTACACCGAGTCAACTGATGGAACTGTTGAACAGCATTTAGCTTCCCTTGCGTTCCCAACCTACTCAGATTTGCCTGCTGACTTTGATGAGCGGATGCAGAATATGCGCACACTCTGGGAGTCATTGCAGTCTGAGGTTCACAGTGTTGAAGACGAATATCTGCTAGAACGCGTTGTAACGGACTATCTCCCGAACTCCGTGGAACTTTACCTATCCTTCCTGAAAGGCCCTGAGAGGCTCCGTCAGCAGGCTAAGGAAGCATTCTTGAACCAATTGAGCCTCCTCTCTGGACGGTTAGAGGCAGTTCAAGAAGCTGCACTGGAACAGAAGATGAAAGCAATGAACGCTCAGTCCCAATTCTTGGAAGAGCGGTTAGGGAATGAGGGAACATTATGAGCAAGTTTGGGTCACTACAATGGTGTTTACAGTTGACTGATGAGGAGTGGACCGCGTTCTTTGCTTCTGTGGGTAAACAGGGTGGAGAAATTTTGAAAGTTTCAAATCTTGGCCGCTCCGCTAGTTGGTTACCCACAGATTACTCTCGTTCTTTGCAATCTCATATGAATACTGTATCCAATTACCCTGATGCTAGCGTTTACCAAAAGTATAGGGTGTGGCGAATAACTTTCAAGAGTATTCTGCCTTGTTTGCAAGCCCTTCAATCATATGGAACCGACGAAGTTCCTCCAAAATATAGCTATAATCTCAGAAAAGTGTTTCCAATACTGAAAACGTGGAAAATGAGACAAATTGAACGAGTTGCCAAGCAGGAACGTACAGAAGGTACCATCCTGAAAGAGCTGCAGAGTAACTTTGTAGAGACTGTTGCGCCATTACAGAAACTTCCCTCTGGATTGCTGAAACCCTTTGAGGAAATCATGGTATTGCGCACCACAGCCAGCCAATTACAGCTGACTGCTGAGGATGCATACTTTGTGGAGCAGGTGAAGGAAGACTACCTTCCGACTATCGCGCTTGCATCAGTACGCATTCAGACAGCTTCTGAAGATGCACAAGCGGAAGCAAAGAAAAACTTCACTGAACAGCTGAATCTAATTCAAAAGCGTTTGGAAACTATCATCCGCGATGCAGAGAAAAAGATTCTTGCTGAGGTCCGAGCACAAACCCTTTTCCTTGAAGCCTCAAATAAGAAAGAACTGACAGCATGAGTGAACTCAAACAAGGCTCATACGAGTGGTTCAAAGCACTCTCTCAGAAAGATTATGAGGCTCTACTCGCCCATATACGACTTAAAGTGAAGGAGGTCTGCACCTTGGAGCACTTCACTGATGAGGATGCAGTTGAAGCCGCACAGCATAACTTCGACTATTTTTTAGATGAACTAGGAGATATTGAATGGGACCAGAAGTTTTATACTCGGATGGTCTATACAGCCCTGTTCAAAAACATTATTCCTAAAATAGACTTCATTGCAAGAACTTACCAAGCTAATTGGCTAACAAACAGTTGGATAATCATACGTTTATATTACTCTGGAAAAGCTTTTTCCAAGAAGTTCAACAAGGCGCAGGGAAAAGAGGTAAAAGCAGGGGGTTCTTACGTGCTAGATTCCTTGAAGCTTGCTACTACCCCTTCCACTGTTGATATGAAATCCTTGTTCCCTCAGGTTGACCCAATCCTGAGTCGTATCGAGATACTGCAAAAACATGCTCAGAAGCTGGAATTCTCAGCTGAGGAGCAGTATTTCTTCGAGAATGTGAAAGACAATCTTCTTCCCGCTATTTTCACAGCAGCGGATAGAATTAAGAACAGTCCAAGTCGTGTGCGTGAGGAAGCTATTGACAACTTTGTTCAACAGTTGGGCTTGATTGAGAAGAGAATGTCTGATATGATTGCAGATGCTGAACAACGCACTCTTGCTGATGTGCGCAACCAGACTGCATTCCTGGTTGAAAGTATGGAGAGGAAACAGATCGCATCATGAGCGATAAAGGGACATTTGCTTGGTTTAGAGAGCTATCTGATGCTGACTACCAGGCGTTGTTGACTCATTTCAACGATAAGTCCCAAAAGATTTTCCATACTGGACTATTTGGATATGAACGGCAGCGCACAGAGTTGCTGGAGAAGGTTTCTCGTTCCATTAAATCATTCCGTAATCGGCCTGCTTCGATTCATTTACAGAAGCTTATTTGGAAACGGCTTTTCCGAGACCTTTCCCCTGCATTGCAATTGATGTCTGGAACAATTCTCACACGAATTGACAAGACGGGTGACCACTCTGGTTACAGTGATTCTAACGCACGAGCGGTGTTTCACTCAGTCTATAAGATGTGGAAAACCGCTGAAAAGATTAATGCTTACAACACTCGGCAGAGTGTTAAAAAAGTAGACATTCTCTCAGACCTGCGCTTGTCTTCTACCCCTACCCCTGCATTGCTCTCAAAGAATACAAAGACAGGGTTTGAGGCTGTTGATAATGTTATCAAACAGATTTTAGACATGAATGGGTACGCTTCCTCCTTCAAAGTCTCAACTGAGGAAGAGCATTTCCTCACGCAGACTACTACTGAGTATATCCCTCAGATTCTGGAAGCTGCTGCAAAAATTCAGAATGGCTCGGATGGGATGAAGGAAGAGTTTGTGAAGAACTTCGTTGCTCAGCTGAACCTTGTCCTGAATAAGACGAAAGAGATTTCAGAAAACGCGCAGAAGCAGATGCTGGGAACCGTGAAGTCTCAGACAATGTTCTTGACGGAGAGCTTAGAAAAGAAAGAGATTGAGTCATGACGAACATGAAGCTCAAATTCACCTCATTCGGGGATGTTTTTGCTATGCCATCAGAGCAATTGAATCGCACTGTTGACACGTTCAGAACTCTTTCCGCGCAGGTTGCAGCCAAGAAGGAGTTCCGTTACGCCCAGACTCCTGAAACGCTTGATGAGGCAATCCAACTACCTCTGAGCATGCTGACTGTTGCGAACCGTGAAAACGTAAAAAGTTTCAAGAAGCTTTACGTTTTGGCTTCTCAGGTAGCACTTCCCCTGTTGGAGGAGTACATCCGTTACGGCAGTATGGAAACCTTTGCGGAACTGGAAAATCTTGAATGGGCTGCAAATGATTTGAAGAAAAGAGCCTACGCTGTTTGGGGAGAAGCTCAAGGGAAGACTCCCCTCCCAAATCCCATTGATTTGCGGGTTGCCCCTGAGATTCCAAAGTTCCAAAATTCTGCCGTTGCAACAAAAACTAATACATCCCGTCTACACGAGGTGCGAGAAATTGCTGCTCGCGCAAGTGCGCTGGCTACTGAGTTAACAACTACTGCAACCGAGTATGAAGACCAGTACTTTATTGAGCAGGTGAGCACAGTCTATGTCCCTACTATTCTTGCCGCTGCAAATCAATTAGAACACGCCAGTGAATCAGTTCGGGTGGAGGCTGAGGAGCATTTCCTGTCTCAACTCCATCTCATCTACTCCAAGATGGAAGTAATGGCTGAAAAATACTACCAGGCCACTCTGATGGATGTTCGTTTGCAGACAGATTTTCTTAACACAAAACTTGGGGAAGGAATTAGACTATGAACGTGGTAATTCCGTCAGTTGAATGGATTCAGGAAGCTTCTGAAAAGGACTACCAATCCCTTATTGAGCATCTCGATGAAAAACGAAAAGAGATTCAAGATAGAGACATCCTCTACTACAGCGCTCTACAAGGTCAACCTTTCAGTCAGAGTGGTCGTGTAATCATTGAAACTCTCCAAGGTAAAGAGCGCAGAGACCCTGCAAAAGCTGCAAACATTCATCAATTCCTATTCAAAAAATTCATCCCTTTGCTGGAAGAGATGGACAGACTGGGTTTCACTAAGCTGACTACTGGAAAAAGTGAGTCCTATGTCAACAGAATGCAGTCATGTGCGAATGATATTCGGAACATCTATTTAGGTGAGGCAGCAGCTGCACCAGTGATGGGGACATGGAAAGCCCCTGAGTCTGTCAAGAAGCTATTCAGTTTCGGTAAACGAAAACAGCTGGGTAGCTCGAAGGTGCCCGTACCCACGAACTCGTATGCTATCACTGCTGAAACAGCTCCGCGTTGTTTTCAGCTGATGAATGATGTCCTTGCGTTACAGCGTTACGCAGTGACGCTTGCGTCTACCCCTGAGGAGAGCTACTTCTTAGAGCAGGTAGAGCAGTCCTACCTTCCAAGTATTGTTGACACAGCAAACGCATTGAAAGGAGCTTCAAAAGAAGTCCTGGATAAAGCTGTTATGAACTTTGAGAAGCAGTTGGAAATGATTCGTGACCGCTTACAGCTGATGATTGACACTTCTTCAAACAACACTTTACGGAATGTGGAAACACAGACAGCATTCTTAGAGGAGCGACTCAAATTAGTTGAGCCTCTAAAACTCAACAAGTAGATAAAAGCTGAGGTTGTTTTTATCAGCAGCTCATGATACAGTAACCATTGTTCTTTTGACACTAACTGAAAGGAAGAGAACAATGGCTACCAAAGCCTTAACCGTAAATAAATTGATTAAAGAGTTGACCGAGATGAAGAAACTCGGATTAGCTGATGCGATTGTTGTCGCAGAAGGCTGTGATTGTGAGAATGAAGCAGTCAGAGTTGAATCTGCTAACTCGATGGTATATGTTGACGACAAGCTCGTCAAAGCAAAGATTGTGAGAATCGCAATTGACTGATAATCCTCGACCCACCTAATACCAGGTTCTGCAAGATATGAAAATCTTTCCCAGAACCTGGTATTCTTTTTTAATCCCGAAGAAAGAGAGCGACATGACTGTCTACGTTGATGACATGCTTCTTCCTGCAACAGTAGGACGAACAACATCACGCTGGTCGCACATGTTCGCTGATACCAGTGAAGAACTTATTGCCTTTGCCAGGAAACTGCGTCTTTCTGATGCTTGGATTCAGTATCCTGGCACACATAAAGAACATTACGATTTGACAGAGACTGTTCGGAACAAAGCACTTCGTTTAGGTGCCATGAATCTGCCTATCAACTCTAACGCTTGGGTGGAGCTGCAAAATCAAAAACGAGCTCAATTTGGAAGACCATTACTCTCCTTGCGAGCCGAAAAAGAACCAATTGCTGAACCAGATGAGCCAACATTGTTTTAGTATTTGACTTTACTGAATTGTTGCGCTATGATTCAGAAATACCCGCAAATTATCTGCATCCCTTTATACGAAAGACAAACACGATTATGGCAATCAAGGACCGCCTTGGCTCCCCCGCTCTTGAAGGTAGCCTGCTCATGGCTGAGTATGACAGTGAGGCGAGCCAGATGAGCTACATCACTGAGGGTGACCAGTTCGTCATCAAGTTCAACGGCACTCAGCCTACGGTGACTGATACGGATATGCTTCTGATGCAGGTTCTTGGTTACACGCACGCTCCTGATGCTGGCACGTTTAGCTGTTCTGCATCCTAAAACTTCCTACAAAATAGGGGAGAAAGTCTGACAATGACTTTCTCCCCTATTTTTACGCTCACAGCGTGTTCAGTACAGTTTTTGTGAGACGAGCAAACTCTTCAGAAGGTACGCCTTCTAACTCTGCAAGCTGTACATAGTATTCGTAACTACTTGCATCAGGGTATCTTGTGCAAATTGCGCCAATTATACCCCAGTCGACAACCGTAGAAAACACTTCATGCAGCCGGACAAGGCTGTTCACAATTGCGTTGTCTACTTCATCCTCATCTTGAAGCACTTTGAGAAGGTTGCTGGCAGCTGAGGCCCCAAATCCTTCACGTTCACTCTGAATCTTTTCCTGCGTAGTAATCGTCCAGCTGATGTCTCCGTATCGTGTGAAACGATCAGTGCGGATATCATGCCAAATTCCTGCTTCATCTAAACGTTTTGCAAGCTCTTCACCTGTAACCAAAACTCTAGAGTTGAGGGACACTTCCTTTTGACCGTCCCCTAATGGAACGATGCCGAAAAACTCATGGTTTGCAAGGACTGTGTTTGCATCAGTAGTGAAGGCATACACTTCGTAGTCGTATGGTACATCTCGGATGAGTGCTTGACCACCAACGATAACGAACGGAGCGGCTGCGCGATAACTGTATCCCTGATGGGAGTCCTCCGTACCAATACCTGCGAAGAGGAAGGGAGTGTTGGTGAATACTTCATCCACTTCTACCTCTTCAATGTCATATTCAAGTTCACTCATCAGTGTACTCACGTACAGTGGTTCCTTCTGGAACTGTGAGGGTTGTTACCGTGGAGTACTGGTTTGCGTAGGCAGCATCAGTTCCAACTGTGACAGGCCATTCGGGAAGCTTATAGCCTTCCTCGTAGATACCCAGGGAAGCGGTCCAGCAGCCGTTCTGACGGTAGTCCACGTAGAGGAGGGCCGTGTCCCCGTTCGGCGCTTCAATGACCCCTACCCAGGCTCCTGAGGGCTTAGAGAACTCATCAGCGCCAGTGATGCCTTCCAGCTCAATCAGATCGTCACTGTGTCCGTATACTTTCAACTTAGGCATAGTCTTTGTTCCTTCTGTTCATGTGTTTGTCTGTATTTATTATACTCTATGTGAAGTTCTGCCACAAGTCATTCTACTTTGAATGACTTGGCTGTTTCAAACGGAACTTTCCACATGCTGTTGGTCTCTTTTACATACACATGGAAGTATTTCCGAGCAGCTTTGCGTACGGTGCCGAGAGTTTTATCGGGAAGAAACAACGTGTCCCCAACTTTCACGCCTGAATCTTCATGTCGAATGGTTGGCCGTTGTCTTGTCTGTCGTTTTTTCCGGTTCGCTGTTGTTTGGCGTTTCTTCCGGCGGGCGGCAATTTTTTTGACTTCTTCTTCTGGAAGCCAGTTTTCAGTATTCAGACGCTGGCCCGTGTACCCAATAGCTGCGGCAAGTTCTTTCCACTTCTTTCTGTGGCCTACTTCTGGCGGAAGCAGCGCATGAGCAATTTCATGCAGAATCGTTTGACGAATCAATTCGCTATCTGCCGTCTTTGTCATCAACGTACTGATTGTGATTTCTTTCTTACTGTAGTTGGTCTGACCTAACCGAGTGACAGCACGATCAAAACCAAACTTCCATCCCATATCCAGCAGACGATACTGCTTCATGAGAGAGAGTGCGAGACGCTTAGCGTCGGGGAGTTCCATAGGAGCCTTTCAAACGTATGTACTTATCTTACCAGGTGGAAGCAGGTCTCTTGTGTTTTGAGCCAGTGAGTTCGTTCGAAACTGTTCGAAAGTCTGGTAACAGTCATGTTACAGCGAAAAAAGGTGTTGCGAATGTCAGTCGTGGGGTGTACTGTTGCAGTTGTCAGAGAGACACAGGGCAGAGAGAAGCCCATCATCTAAGCAAGGAGAGGGAATAATGAAGAACGTTCTGGTTGTTACGGCTCTTGTCGCGGCTTTCGCCGTCACGGGGTCGACTCAGGTTGCTGAGGCTCACGTGGTTGTTGATACCACGGTTTCGGCCGCATCGGCTTCGGTCGGTGTTGTCCGTATCTGAGTCCTACTCGCACTACCTTGTGGGGTGTTCTGGTTGAGATACCAGAACACCCCACAGTTTTGATCCCATACATCCACCTGTCAGTAATATGACTGACACTACTTATTCATCCTTGGAAGGAGAAACCTATGTTCATCGCATTGTCCATCGCAGTTGCGACTCTTATCATTATTGTAATTATCCTCTCTTCCAAGCTCCATAAGCAGACAGCCCAAAACGTGAAGCTGAAAGTCAAGCTCACTGTTGCGGAGAAGAACATCGCTGACGCGTACCAGAAGGGGTACCGTAGGGGTTCCAGTGACGCTCAGCGAGCGAAACTGAACCAGGACTACACCTACGCTAACTGAACATGATAAAGCTCTCCACAGCTAACAGAGCTGTGGAGAGCCAATCGTTTACAAAATTGTAGCTTTCTGACGGTTTCGCTCTTCAATGTAAGAAGCGTGAATCTTCAACTGCTTCATCATACTATTGTTCACGTTCAGTGCTAAGGTTTTCATTTCCTTATTCAGCGTTTTCAGTGTTCTCATTTGCAGTTTAGTTGGTTCAACACCTTGAGTCATGCTTCCCAGCTTACTCGACTCCTCCACATCTGAGAGAACTCGCTCAACCGCATGCTTATCTTCAATACTGAGGGGTAAAGCAAGAAGCTGTTTCCCCTGTCTTTGGATGTTGTCAATAAGTTCCACAGCAGAAGAGGTAAAGGGCTGGAACAATTGGATAGATTTACGCTCGGAGAGAGCAGATTTCGCTTTAGGTTTCTTCAATACAGCATAAGAAAGCATCCGATTCCCTAGATAAGTTTCTTCTTGCTCAATTTTAATTTTTGCACCACTCACAGCATCACGAATAACAATTTTGCCGTAACGATTTAGTTCCTCTTCAGCTTCATAAGACATCTGATGTCCCTGTTCGGATAGCCATTTCTTGCTTTTAGCTTCTAAGCTATCTTCTGCCATCATCATTGCACTCTCAGCAGTTTCAATTGCAATTGAAACTGCAACAGGAATAAACATTATATCGAAGATTACGAAAACTCCTCCTGCATTCAAAAAAGTAAAAGCAGGCGCAAACAATCCTGCCAAAAAACAAATCAATACTGAGATTGGAACGGCAGGAATAAAGAAAGCCAGTATAAACATACTGATCGTACCAGCATAGCTTGGTTTGATTTCTTGTGAATTAGCAAGGTGCTTCGCGCTCATTTCTACGCCTTCTGGCACAGGAATAGCCACTACATTACTCATGAGGCCACCTTTCGGTTCTGAGGTAAGTTGAGTTCGAGTTCATTACGATTACGCCCTTCAACATAGGAAGCATGAATCTTCAACTGCTTCACCATGCTTGCATTCACGTCGTTCGCTAGTGTTTTGATTTCCTTCTGTAAGGTCTTCAATGTGCGCATGTAGAGCTTGTTCGGCTCAGAACCCTCAGTCATTCCACCGAGCTTATTCAGCTCGTTCATGTCAACAAGGATGCGCTCAACAGCATGCTTATCCTCGACGCTGAGGGGGAAGCTGAGGAGATGTTTTGCCTGCTCTTTGATGCTGTCAGTGATTTCCTGTCCTGTGGCAGTGAATGACTGGAAGAAACTCCATTTTTTCTCAACTGGAACCTGTTTTGGCTTAGGCTTCTCAACAGGTTCATAGGAGCTGATTTTCTTACCGTCTACTGAAACCATTTTTAGTACGTACTTTTTACCGTCAAGTTTTTCTAATGTGACAGGATAAGGATTTGATACCCACTTATTGATACCATCAATTGATTTGGCAGTCTCTTTTGTAAACCCCTGAGTTGTCAACCATCTACGATGCTTCTTTCGTAAGCGATTCTCACCCAAATCTTCTGAACTGGTAGCTAAATACATTCCTGTTGCAAAAAAGAAAGGAAATGAAGCTGCTGAGGACAACATAAGCAATGGTATATCTAAGAAGGCTCCTATCAGAGCACCCACAATAGGAGACCCAACGGCAGCTACACCGCCAGCGGTCATCCAGCCTGCGCCTGTGGTGTCAATCTTTCCAACAAAAGGCTCGTACTTGTCCGCGCAAAGAACTCCTTTAACGGGGTCTACTACAACAACTTCTTTACCACTCATGAAGCCAGCTCCTTATCAAACGCTTTCAGCACCTGGTCGCTATTCTGAATGAAGTCAAGAGGTTTGCGCTTGAAGATATCCTGGGTAGAAGGAGTCACGAACCATAAGGCAATAGACCAATCTTCAACCTGTTTCACATCAGCACGCTTCAAGAGCTCTTTGATGACAGGATACGGTTTGCGATTCTCATCCAACTGGAACGCAGGGTACAGCTCAACACCAGAGACTTCTAAAACCAGCGCTACCCGGTTCGTGGCAGCGATAAGCAGGTCATCGTCATCGTAGATCATAGGCCAAGCCTGAATGAATTCCTGTTTCATCTGCGCTACTCGGTTATAAGCATTGTATTCCATGATCGGATTCTATCATGGATGAATACACAAAACAAGAAAAACCTACCTGATTGAGACCTTTGCTTTATGCTGATAAGTATGTCTTTTGCTCGTCTTGATGGACCTTCCCCGAGGAACGTCCTCCTGCGCTTCGGATCACTGATTTTAGCTACAGTGATAGCTGTCATTGTTATGATGGTCACCTCAGCATCGTCATCTCCGACGATGTTCCTTGTCGCGGACCATTCATATTGCATGTCAGGAGGAAAGGACTACACTCCTTCACCTCAAACATATTGCGTTGGTCCAGCATACACGCAGGAAACCCGTGGGTACTCCTCAACTCAAGTAGCAGACCTGAACAATGCAGTTGAGGAGTCACATCTGGAAACAGTTGCAGTAGGGAACAAATCAGTTTGCGAGGAAGGTGTCCCTGACATCGCATTCATCTTCCCTAAGTACAGCACCAACATCTTCCCGCTGTGTCGCATCAAGAACTGGGAGCAGAACCCAGCGCTCCGTGAAGCAGCTGAACTGTATGGCGTACCTATCCCATCTCAGGCTTGAATTTTCGCATCTCCTCTGGTAGGCTCCATCTCAGAAGGATCACCCTTCGTTACGAGAGGAAGAGTAATGAATGCTGATGAGAAGATTGAGCTGCTGAAGCAGCATGTCCAGCTTCTGGCTGAAATCACCTGCCAGAAGTACTCGGAGGGGAAGCTTGACGCGAATGTCATCCGAACCAGCGGGAACTTCACGTGCCACAACCACCCGAAGGGCGCTGTTCAGCACGCTGTTTACATCCTGGACCGTCGCACTGTCTGGGGAAACCTTCGGGAGATGCTGGGCTACGGGAAGACGAATCATGGTCTGAGTGAGAGCGATGTTGAGACTGTTCAGGTTCTCTCATTGGCTTTTGACAACCAGCTGCGCAGTTTTGTGCTGGGAACTCCTCAGGTTTCCATCGTTGTCCAGAAAGCATCTCCTGTGGCCACAAAGCCTGCATCTCCGCGGGTTATCCTGACGGAGGAGGAGGCCGAGGAGTTCTACTCCTGCTACCGTAAGCGTGCGCATCTGAGTTTCCAGGTTGCCCACACCTACCTGCTGGAACGCACTCCGAACTTGGAAGACTTCCACATCTACTCCTGCGACCACTGTGAGTACTTCCACATTGGCCACCCTGCTTCCTCCTCTGAGGTTGTCGGCACGGAGCGCCACTACCGCCATTACCGTGACCGCGTTCTTCGCCTTGTCGGAGATGACAAGGTAAAGCTGGCGAAGTTTTCTGAGAAGCTGGCTCTACGCCGTCAGTACCAGGCAGCATGACTAATAGGGAAAGGCCCCACATCTGAGTTGATGTGGGGCCTTTCCCTATTTCTATGTCCTACCAGCTGCCATACACCAGGATACCTTTGTGGAGCTTCTGGTCAGTATACAGTTCAGGAGTTCTGCTGACTTTTTCAATGTACGCTTCGTAATCAGGGTCTTCCTCTGAAACTGGTCGCCAGAACCAATCATCTCCTGAAAGGAATACCGTATCTTGCTCATCTAAGTATGCATGGTATTCGGCGAGAGTTTTCTTATCCAACTCTGTTTGCGCAGCTGGCTTACCTGGGTATTCGCTAACAGCTAAGGTCTCATCAATCCATTCACGAAGGAGCTGTTTCGCTAATTGCAAGTCTGTGGTGCCTTGAATGAACCACTTCCCGCCATCCTCACCTAACTCCCAGACTTCAACAGCAGCCTCTTCCAGCTTTCGCCTGGCAACTGAGTACACTTCACCTGTCTGCTGCATCCGTTCGCGGATGGCTTTCTTCTGAGCGTTGTCTTTCGTCATAGTCGTATTCCATGTTCCGTAAGCACCCTACGCATACCTACTGTAATGGTATGAGATGACTAATGTGTCCTAACAGGATTCAATGAACCTTACTCTCAATAGCTCAGCTGCGTAGGAGCTGTACTTCAAGGCGGGCCTACTGTTATGGCCTCTGCTACAGAGTGTAGCAGAGGCCATAATTTTGGTTCATAAATATTTATTTTCCTGCGATAAGGTGGCCAAGCTGACTCCAATGTTTCCTGTTACCTGGAAGCCGGTCAAGTAGATAGCCAGCTTCCTCAGGAAGAAGTACATTCTGCCAGTCTTTACCGTTTCGTTTCACAACAGCTCGTTCAATTGCAGCTCGTTCAAAAGCAATACGACCAGAATGACAAGTTTGGGTGAAAGGGTTCAGCTCTAAATGGAAACGAACATCAACATGTTCACCATATCTCTGGATGAAACGATCATACGCTTCAACTAAACGAAGGTCCAATCCTTCGTGGGGAATCTCTTTCAGATGTTCCAGAGTCATCCCTGAGATGATCCCATCAATGAAATCATCCAGTGTAACACTAGAATGCACGGTTCCTGTCCTTCCATTTTTAGCCTTTTTGGGGGAGTTGCTAAGAATAATACTAATAGTACTATATTTTCTTGGTAAACGAGGAGAAAACACGCCCCCAGTTAAGGGTATTCAGATTTGTCTACTTGCTTGCGGTCAGAGGCAAGGTGTGTTAGCCTGATAATAATAATCGTCAAGCATCATCATATTCAGGAGAGAACCATGCCGAAGGTAACCGTTTACAAGGGAACTGTTGAGGTCCGCGGGGCTTCCCATGATGACTACGACACCCCTATCTTCGATGTGACGAAGACCGCATACGGAGAGACGCTTGGTGCGCTTATGGAGGCACTGGTGCAGGCTAGCATTGAGCTGAGCCGCGAGGTCAAGGACTTCATCGGGACCCTTGGTGAAAACTACGACATGGAAGGGAACTACTGGTATTTCAGTGCTTCCTACCCTGACCTGCTTCGTGACCACCAGGTTGGTGTTGATGAGGACTACGGTTCGGGTGGTGCTATCAGCAGCCCTGATGAGGTCGTGCACAGCATGGTTCACTACCGTCAGATGATGTTCAGTGGAGCCATTCGTGACCTTCACCGTGCTGACCAGGTTCACAACCGTACTGGTGTGTGGGATGAGTATGACAAGCGCATGGAGTACGAGGGAACGCTTGATGAGCTGATTGCTTCGGGTTTCCGAGGCGAGGACTTTGATTACCTGTACAACGCGGCTCTTAGTGACGGAACTCTGGACTTCCACCGCAAGCAGGTTTTGGAGCGTCGTGAGCGTTCCACTCGCGCCCAGCGCCTTCGTCGGATTCAGGCAGAGCAGGAGAAGAAGGTAGCCAAGAAGTCGCTTCGCAAGAAGTTGAAGTTCTTCGTCTAATCACTTGCATTCACCTTCTATAAGGTGTAAGCTAAACCCGTAACAGCAAGCCAATCAAATAAGGAGAAAATACAATGGCTGCTCATGTGAACATCTTCGCTGAGGTCGGAACCCTTGCCGCGCTTGAAAAGGCCCAGGCATCTGAGACGAACACCTGCCGTGCGCACTTCCATGGCAAGGAGCGACGGTTCAACGAGAAGAAGATTGCGGCTGACTATCTCACCCGTAAGATGCAGCTCATGGTCAAGGGCTACACCAAGTAAAGGCTTCATCAATAGTTGAGGGCAGTAACCGAAATCTGGTTACTGCCCTCAACTATTTTAATCAAACGGTGTCTTCGGTAGAATGCTGTACGCTTCTCCTGTGAGAAACACTCGTTTCGCTTCATTGCTGGAAATGAGAATATGACTCTGCTCACGGAGAGCTGCTTCACGGGCTAACCCTAATGCTGCATGAAAATTCCACGGAGCGCCTGTTACAGGGTCTACCAGATGCTCAGGCACAGAACCACCACCCATGAACATTCGGAGGCTCTCAACCGCATCCTGGATGATTTCATCATTCAGCTCATCTGGCATTAGTTTTGACCTTCCTGGATGGGCAACGAGCTGAACCAGGTAGAAACTGTTTTCGCATCTGCAATCGCAGCAGCTTGACCAACTTCATCAACAGGTTTCTGCTGAACTTTTCGGCCTGCCACACTCACGGCTGTTTGCGCCAAGCGAATATATGCAAGTCTTACGCTTTCAGGAACGACTACTGCATTTCCTACAACGGAAGCAGATTGCTCAGCTACAAGAGCTTCTAAGACATGCAGTTTCAGCCGTGATGCAAGCTCTTGCGCATCAGCGTCAAAAATCCCCACCATGTAATCATCAATCGCATCTGCAACGATGTCTGCAACAGCTTTATCAGCCATGTTCGTTCCCCTCAAAGATCATCAATTTTATCATACCTGAAGAGTGCAGGTAGCCGTAGAATCAGTTGCATTCCTATCAGTAATAGTGTACGCTAACTAGCGAGAAGAAGGAGGCCCCTATGCCTGTGTATGTTGATGTGAAGGTGAACGAAGAGCTTGTCTCGCGCGTTTACATCGCTCGCATGTCCAAAAATGGTCTGAACCCGAACAGCGTGAACGAGTATTCGGCTGTTGTTGGGCAGAAGGAGCCGTTCTTCCACAATGAGCGCATGTGCATGGAGTTCCCTGCTGAACCGACCTGGTTGCAATGGGAGACAGGCACTCGCTTACATCACCAGTACGGTAGCGGTGTGCTGGAACTCGTTCAGCGCGCATTGCATGCTTTGGAGCCGAAAGTTGCTTCGGCTCGTGAGCGTGACTTACAGCAACAGCTTGATGCTGCAAATGCTGAGATTGCAGCACTGAAAGCTCAGCTGGACGCTGCCTGATTTTCTATTTCAAATCGTCATAGGATTCAGGCAGCGTTCCTGCTTCATACTGACGATCCCATTCGTCAAACTTCGTTGACACTTCATCCAGCCAAGCATCATGCTCCTGTTTGATCTGCATGTCTCTATTGATGTAGCGTTTCTTCATAATTTCCAACATCAAGTCATCATAGTATCGCACTAATGGAACGATGACTCCGACAAGAGCTCCTGCCATAATCATTGACCAGAGAAGGTTCTCTGGGACATCTGATTTGCGAGCATCGCTGCCGAATAAGTTAATCAGGTTGGTGACTTCCGCAACAATAAGAATACCTGCTGCAAGGAACTGCGAAGCAAACATGACGATTTTGTCAGGTTCCTCATTTAAAGCGGAGGAGAATGATGCACGGGAGAACAGTTCACCTGTAAACAGGATCATCATAGCCATGCCTACCCAGAGAAGATTCGTGCTACTGATCTTGTATCCCATGTTGCCAACGATGATGGAAGCTACCCCGCAGAGCATCGCTCCGAGCATCCAATACGTAACGATGGAGAAACGCATTCCTACGACGTTCATAGGAGCCTTATTCGGCTTTGAGTAATGCGGTAACTTCATGAGCTGGTCCTTACTTTTTCACACATGAAGATTATCGTAGCAGGGGTTTTCAATGTACGCCAGAAAATGCTTTCATGCTATAATCAGTATGATATCAAACAACGAAGGAGACGCACATGAGCGTTACAGCAGCACAGGTCCAGTCAGCTATTGAAGCCTACAATGAGAAGGTTCACGAGAGCAACGAACAGAACTCTAACAGCTGGCGAGATACTTTCGCTCAGGCACTTCTAGAGGGAAAAGAATACAATCCTCAGACCCAGAAGTATGAGGAGGTCAAGGTAGAGCTTGATGGACTCGGTGAAGTGACACTTGTTGACTCTAAGCCTGGGTTTGAAGGTGGAGGAGAGGACATCTGGGTTGTGTTCCATGTTGGCAACCAGCTGTTCAAGCTGACAGGGTGGTATGGCTCCTGGGATGGCAGTAACTGGGACGAGGGCGACGTGTTTGAAGTTGTTGCTGAAGAGAAAATTGTTGTTGTCTACAACAAAAAGAAGTAATACGTCCTAAGGCAATGAGTAAGGCCCCAACCTGTATCAGGTTGGGGCCTTACTCATATTGGTCACTACTTAGCGATGCAGCGGTTAAACAGCTCGCGGAAGATGGTCTGCTCTACCTGAGCAAAGATGTCATCAGGAGCAGGGATAGGCAGATTCAGGGTGACATTGACAGTCTGCTTGAAAACCCACTTATCGTCCTCCTCTTCAAAGGAGAACTTCGGCTCCGCAATCAGTTCAACAGGACCCTGGTACTTGGACATCTCACGAAGCTTCGGAACAAGCTCCTGATTCAGAAGCTTCACCGTCTCAGTAGACATCTTCTCTCGCAAAGCTTCCAGCTCCTCAGCAGGAATCATTGACAGGTTCGGAATTGTAGCCTGGGTCTCAATCATGGTTTCTCTCCTTGTGTAAAAATCTCTTCTGTACTGACCCAACGTACCACACCTTCATCTTCCATGCAACAGGTTGCTCCTTGAAAATTTCACTGAAATGTGGTAGGATTGATACGTAGAAAGTTCAGAGTTTTTCATACTAAGGAGAAGAGAATCACATGGCAACTATTGCTGAAATTATGGCAGGTATCGAGCGCATTGAGCCGACTTACAAGGGGTCTGCGTTGGACAACTTTGCCGCTTGCCTCTTTGATGGTTACTACGACACTACGAAGCCTGGAAGCTGGCTTGATGGTTCCCAGGTGGAAATCCCTGGTGTAGGCATTGCAGCCTGCATTGACAAGCAGAAAATTCCCACTTACGGCGATGATGAGGGGTATGGAGTGCCTATCAGCGTAGTCTTCCACCTGGATGACAAGGTGTACCGCATCAAGGGCCTCAACGACATTGACGGATACGAGTGGGGCGATATTGAAGAGGTCACTTCTTCTGTCGTGACCTCTGTGTCATACACAAACAGCGAAGGAAAGTAAAGGGCTATGCCAACACCTAATGAAATTTTAGCAGCTATCACAGCTCACGAACCTGACTTGAATGAGTTTGCGTACCGTCTGGAAAACACCAGCGTGGAGATTGATGGCCTGGGGACTGTCACGTATATTGATGGTGAGCAGCCTGGATATGATGTTTCCTCTATCTGGATTGTGTTCCAGGTTGGTGAGAAGTATTACCAGCTGAGTGGATACAACGACTCCTATGACGCTCCTGAGTGGGATGACTCGCTGACTGAGGTAACAAAGGAAGAGAAAATCACATACGTGTTCACTCCTGTCGCGCAGCCTCGTGGTGAGACTGACCCAGTTCCTACGGCCCCTGAGGCTGAACCTTGGGGTTGGTGATGAGCGATGAGTGATTCTATGTCCCGAGATGCTCTTACAGTGGAAGCTGTTGAGAAGGAAATCCGTGACCCGTACAATGATGGCGTTGATGACGCATGGGATTTTGTTGACCAGTTCAACTACACTGATGAATATTACTTCCCAACAGTTGGTGTAGCGACCTATGTGGACAGTCATATTGAGGCGCACACCGACGAACCCACGTGGTTGGTGTTCTCTCTGGGTGACAAGCAGTATCGCCTTGAAGCGGGACAGGATGACCGTGATGTTAGTTGGGAAGCGCGACACGGCGGACAGTTGGTAGAGGTTGCAGACACGACTTCACCTGTGGTAAAGTAAACTCCGACAACGGAAAATCAACAGTAAGAGAGAAGAATATGGCAACCATCGCAGAAATCAAGAACGCAATCCAGGCGTATGGTAACGGGTACAACAGTGGTACCAACGGATTCGCGCAGGCTCTTGAGCCTGTCTGGCGCTCTGAAAACACTAACCCTGAGGTTGAGCTGGATGGAATCGGCACTGCTGTTTACCAGGACGGTAAGTACGGTGAAGAGGGCGGTGGCGAGGATGTGTGGGTTGTCTTCCAGCTTGGTGAGAACATGTACCGCATTACTGGTTACTACAACTCCTACGATGGTAGCGAATGGAGCACTGACGGCATGCATGCTGTGATGCCGTACGAGCGTACCATCATCGATTACAAGCCTGTTGAGTAACCTGTAAAAACTTCTGAAAGCCCATGTCGCAGATTGACATGGGCTTTCATTTTCCCTAAAAATATGCTATTGTAAGTATAAACATTATGAATGAGGAGAGTATAACTATGGCAACTTTGAATGAAATCAAGCAAGCTATTCGTACGTATGGCAATGCGAATGAAGACAGCTGGGAGGGTGACGCGAACGAGTTTGCAGAGGCCATTGAGAGTTCCTGGCGACAGGACCCTGCCACGGCTGAGCTTCCTGGAATCGGCATCGCTACGTATGTTGATAGCGAAGGTGGCGGTGAGGGTGGAACTGAGGCGATGACCCTTGTGTTCCGCGTTGGCGATAACCTTTATCGTATTGAAGGTACTTACGACTCATACGATTCTGACCGCTGGTATGCTAACAGTCTGCAAGCAGTTGTCCCTGTGGAAAAGACCATCATTGTCTACGAGACTGTTGAGTAATCTCTTCATATAATGGAAAAGGAACTTACCTGTTCACTGGGTAGGTTCCTTTTTCATTAATTCTATGGTATGATGAGAGTGATAATTTATTGCATTGAAGGATTGACGAAATGAATACATTTACCGCACTTGCCCAATGGTTTGATACCTGGGGATTTGAGCTGTTTGTTAACCAGTTGACCCGTGACCTGAACATCAAGGTGGGTACAGTTGGAACCGCAGTCCTTGACACTGCTCATATGTCATATCAGCCGGCTGATAATCATTGCTGGATTGTGTTCCATGTAGAGGATAGCAATGGCGATTCTGTTGAATCGTACCGCATTGATGGCACATTCCAGGCTTCAACTCAGGGTGTAGCATGGGAAGTTGAAAGCTTCCGTAAAGTCACTGAGCTTCCTGTGGTGGAAGATGCCGACTACCAGGAGTATGCTCAGGAAGACCCTCAGGGTTCAAAAAAGTTTAGCGAGCAAGCCCTTTACGCAGCGATTGATGCTTACGGCCTGCAGAAGCTCATGGATGAGTTCACTCAGGATGAAGACAAAGAAGTTGTTGTAGATGTTCCAGCCATTGGACCACTGAGTCGTATTTTTGTTGAGCAATGGCCGCTACTGACCATGGTCTTTTTTGTCGCTGGTGATAATGAGGCGTACCGTCTGTGGAGTGGGCATAATATTCAGGGTGAAGTTACTCCCAATTATTTGATTGAACACGAAGCTCGTTAAGCGGTTGATGAGCATTAGGAAAATCCTATGAGCAATATATACACTGCGGACCAAGTGAAGGTAGCAATTGAGCTGTATGATGAGCAAGCTCGACAGCGCAATGAACATCAACGTAGCAACCTGAGTGTTGAAGAACGGCATTTCGCTGCTGCGGATGCGTATGAACTTGACTACCCATTCTTTTATGAGCTTATTGCACATTATTTTGACCACGCTCGCCCTTCTCTTCCTGGTTTAGGTGAAGTGAAGCGGGTAGCTGTGAACGTCTGGGAAACAAGCTTACAGGTTGTGTTTGAAGTTGCAGGCCAGCTGTTCCACGTAATTGGCACTCATGAAGCACGCCTGAACTCACCTGTCGTTGATTGGGATAGGCTCAGTGTTCAGGAAGTACATGATGTTGCAGGGGACATAGAGAATCCTGTCTATGAGCCGCTCGGATGAGTCAGATGCCATCGCATATCAATGCCGTTGATGTCATCATCGCTATCAACAAATATAATTCAGGTCTGGCTGCATTAGCCAGAAACGAACAGTACTTGTTCTTCCCTACGCTGTTAGACGGGAATCCTGACACGTTCTGGAATGCTGACCCTGTACCCTTACCAGGTTTAGACGAAGCAATGCACTATGCGAATGATTTAGGCGTGGAAGCTCCTGGATGGCCGGTCTGGCTGGTGTTCAGTGTTGGTGACCAGTATTTCAAGGTAGAAGGTATCCGTGGACCGAATCCTGACATCATTTTCTGGAACGTCAATACAACCCATGAAGTTGCAGTCCATGTTGAAGAAATTCTACATGTTATCATTACTCCTATCACGAAGAAAGAAGACCACTAATGTATACACGTTCTCAGGTGGAAGCAATCCATAAGGCAATCAAAGCATATGGGCGTAACGGTGCGGAAGACTTTGCTGATGCGCTGGAATACCAGAAGGAAGCTGTTCTGGAAGGGTTTGAGCAGAAAGCTATTGCTGTTGATGACAGGTTAGGTGAGGAAGGTGCTGGTATCAGCGGTATCTATGTTATCTTCCGCCTCGAAAACGATGACACACTCCTCAAACTCACTGGTTCTTACTCCTCATATGAAGGCGATGATTGGACGTTCGGAACACTCTACCCTGTCGTTCCTCGGCAGGTCATGATGACTGTGTATGACGCAGTACCAACCGCAGACTGAAGTGTTTCCTCGTGAAACGGGTTGCGTAGAACTAACGTGTCTGCTAAGGTAGAACTAACAACGTTTTCGTATGAGGAGAGAAACAATGAAGGTACTTGTCGGGTCTACTGCTATGGCTCATCACCTGCCGCAGACGCGGGAGCCGAAGGATATTGACTATCTTCTGGTGAACCCGACCGCGGAGGAGCTTGCAGAGGACAAGCAGCGGGGGATTGACTCCTTTACGCATCCTGCTCTTGCTGAGTGGGACTGGTCTGGCGAAGTCGCTTCCCTGGACGAGCTGTTCACGTTGAAGATTTCTCACTCGTTCTGGGAGTTGAAGAACGGCTCCTGGGACAAGCACATGTTTGACATCGTAAAGATGCAGGAAGCAGGCGCACAGTTCCTGCCTGAACTGCATGCCATCCTCTATCCTATCTGGGTTGAGACTCATGGCAAGAAGAAGGCAAACCTGGAACTCTCCCCTGATGAGTTCTTCAACCCGAACGTGAACCGTACGTATGAGCATGACACCATTCATGCTTCGGTTGCCTACCGTGAGAATGGTGTCCCGCTGTTCAACGAGATTCTTCGTGACGGTCATCAGGTTGCTGTTGACCGCTCCAAGTTTGAGGCAATGAGTGAAGAGACCAAGCATCAGCTTGTCCGTGAAGAGGTGTACGCTACTGCGTTGGAGCGTCGTATTATCCCTTCGGATTACACGGTGAATCCTCGTGTTGCTTACTCGTATGCTCTGCGGAAGACCATCACGTCCTACACGAAGGGATGGTTCCCACTGTACATCGTTCTGAACTACGGTGAACTGCGGAAGCCTGATGTGAACTTCGTTGAGCGCCACCACCAGAACGCAGACCGTCTGGTGAAGCTGTAAAAATCTATGTCCCATTTGTGGCCTGTATCTGTATTGGGTGCAGGCCACAAATGTTTTAGACGAGCGGGTTGCATCCTTAGGTCTACTGTGATAGGTTCTACTTATCTGACCCGCTTGACAGTCACTACAAGGAGAAAAAATGACTACGGCAGTACAGAACGAGGCTCTTGAACTTGCGAAGGTTCTGGGCCAGAGCTTTGATGATAAGAAGTTCTCAGACGTGATTGAGAACCTGACCGACCCTGAGGTTATCCTCATTGCTGCAACGAACGCTAAGGACATCACGAGCTGGAACTTCCGCACCCTGATGGACAACCCGAACGCTGATGTTCGCACCTACGACGTTCTGTTTTCTCGTGTGAACCCGTACTCGGTAGATGAGTACCCCAGCATTGATGCTCCCGAACGAGCCATCCGTTACACTCTGGCCAAGGACACCACGGTCGGTGCTTTTCTGTACTTCGCTCACCGCCATGACATTGTGACGCATGATGAACTGCTTGCAAAGGTTCGCCAGCAGGCTGACTTCTTCGCACCAACCGCTGTCAGTATTGTTGGGCTGTACATTGATGAGTACGGTTATGACGAGAGCCTTGAGCAGGAGGCGTGGGACGCACTTGTTCGTCAGACTGAGTACCTTCGCACTGTGGAGTACCACCGACGCAGCTCCGCTGTTTCTGACTACACGCACCTGGTGACGGAGAGTGTCCTGTCCACCACTGCTGACACAGAGAAGCTGGACCAGGCTGCATCCACTGGGTATGCTGTGGGCTTGGAGAAGAACCCGAACCTGACTGCGGAGCAGGCAAAGAAGCACATCTTGAACGCACACCGCGCTCAGACGAACCTTTTCCACTACAAGCTTGGTGTTGACATTTGGGAGGCTATCCTTGATGGATTCCGCAACTCTCCGTCTGATGAGGTCAAGGCACTTGTCAACTCCCTGGACAACGTAAGTGACCTGGTTTTGCAGAAGGGTTCTGCCCCTGCTGCTGTTATTGACACGTATAAGCAGGCGAAGCGTCAGGCCCGCAACGAGCGTCGTCGGGTGTTTACCTTGTCCAACCATGCAATTGAGGTTGAGCGGTACGAAACGCTGGTTGACTCGTACGAGGACAACTACCACAACCTTCTCATGCGTCACCAGCGGGCAATTGAAAAGGCGAACAGCGGTGAGGGTACTCAGGATGCGGCAACGGTTTTGCAGACTCGTCGGATGAACCTGCGTCGTTACACTCGCTTCCGTGAGCAGCACAAGGCTCTGGCTCCTCAGGACTAAGTTGCAAGCACGAAGAAGGGACCCTGGAAAGCTCAGGGTCCCTTCTTCCATTAACGTGTCTCATCTGGTATAATAGATGATATGGATACGACACAGCTGAGAAAAGATATCATGAGTGCACAGGTTGAGGCAGGTGACTATGCTGAATTTGAAAAGGGTATGGACCCTATTGGTGCAAGTGACATCATCGGCGATTTTGTTCACTTCGTTACGAACCAGGTCATTGATGGCACCTATACGAACGCCGTAGAGTCCTGGGACCCGTTTTGGGAGCAGATTCAGTCGAAGTACTTCGGAACAGGAGCCTGAGTTATGATTCGCTTTGAATATGGAGTCGTAGCAAACGCAGGGTACGGTCACCCTCGATGGAGTGATGTTACACCTACCACAAAAACAGAAGCTATGGAATCTGGTACGAGCGGTCGGGTTCGGATCATCGGTTCCAGCAGAAGACCTGCATGGCGGTTACTTAACCGCGACATCAACATCACACGTTCCGCAAAGAGTACTCATGACCTCGCAGGGAACACCATCCGCGCAGGTGACTACGTGATGTACGCCAGCTCTACCACTGTGGCGTTAGAAGTCGGTATTGTCACCAGCATTACAGCTCGGGGTGTTCGTATTGATGCTCTTGGCAGCTATGATGATGACGTTGTTCGTCGCAGTGAAGAGATTGCCTTCTTCCCGCTCGACCAGGTTGATGAAGGCGAGTAAGCAGCATGTACAGATTTGAGTACGGGGTAAAAGCTACACGTGATGCATGGTATGATGAGCCAGAGCATCCATCTACTCGTGAAGAAGCTTACGCTGCTGGCGACCGAGGTAGAATGCGCTTAGTGAAAATTCGGCAGTATGACGATGAGGGCTGGGTTCCTTCAACTGTCACCGTACAGGCATCAAATCGCGTCTTCCATGATGGGTTTGATAACGAACTCCGAGCTGGTGACATGGTTCTTTACTCCACTAATGATGACATTAGTTTACTCCCTGCGGTTATCATTAAGATGCTCCCTGAGAAGTTAAGCTTGCAAGCATTAAGCGATGACCGACGTACGAAAATTTATCGTCCACCAGCAGAAGTCATCCTTATTCCTCACGATAGAATTGAGCTCTAATGAACGAAGGAGAAACCGTAGACCCTACCTTCTTTTTTGAATACGGAGTTACTATCCGAGCAGGTGGATTCATCAATGAATCCACGAAAGAAGAAGCAATTGCAGCTGGTGAACGCGGACGCATGCGTTTGACACATCATGCAACTCACCATAACTGGATACCATTGACGGTAAACGTACATCACTCCGACTTGGTGTACTGGGACATCTTCGGAAACCAGCTCAGAACGGGTGATTTTGTTCTCTACCAGCCAACTCGTGGGTATAACATGTTTGAATTAGCTGTGGTTACACGAGTCCATCTGGGTAAAGTGAGCATCTACGGTTTCGGAAGCGGAGCGAAGGTGCAGCGCATCAGCGAAGCTCTTGTTCGTGTTGACGATAGTGCAGTAGACATGTAAAAAGGAAGGTGAACCTAATTCGTAGGTTCACCTTCCTTTTTTGTTCTATCTTCTTCCTATGACTGATTAAGCAGTGCGCGTGGACCAGTCAATTTCTTCAAACAGGTATTTACTGAACCAACCCCATGCAACGCTGGTGGCAAGCGCCAGCCCACCCTGCAAAAGCTGAACTCCATTAGGAGAAGTGAAGAAAGCAATGGAAATGATGAACACAACCAGTGCAGCGGTCAACACAGTGAGGGCAGACATGAACTTGCCAGTCTGACGGGTATCGGAAAGGTGGTACAGAGTATTGATAATCTTCTTCATGTTCTTTGTCCTTACTCGGAAAGAGCGTCAATCATCTTCTGGGTGATACGGCCGATGTAGTGGTTCTTCGTCTGATTACGGAAGCCACCGCCAGCAACGTTCACCAGCCAGTCACCCTCATGCAGGTCTGCGATGTAACCGTTTGCAACGCTGACGAGCATATTCGGGTGGAACGGCTCGGTGACAACCTCCTCGTAGGTCCACGTCAGGTGGAACCAGATGTCAGACCAATTCTCAGGAGTGTGCTTCGTCACAGTCACATCCAGAAGCCCGAAGACCTCACGAGCGACACGCTCAGCAACCTTCTGCTCAGTTTCAGTAGCAGTAGCCATGGTTTTCCTTCTCTCCTTGATGGACCATTTGGGTACATGCTGAGCGTAGCAAACTTTCATGTCTTTCGCAACTGGTTCTTTCGAGGTGTCCGCGCAGAGATGATATACTAAGCATATAGACTACTGTTGATGAAAGTTGATGACAAATATGAGTGACGCAGAAGTAGCAGCAGCATTCCCTGGTCCTTTGATGAAGGAGACCGAGAAGGGTTTCCGTGAGGAATACTTCTTTCTGAGTAACTTCTACGTCGCTCCTGTTACCATTGAGTATCGTGGTGAGCAGTTTACTCTTCCTACTGGTGAACATGTGTTCCAAGGAATGAAAGTAGCTGCTGCGTTAGAGCCTGGAAACAATGTTGCAGCTCTGCGCTCATTAGAGCAGGCTCCCACTCCTGCGAAAGCAAAATACTGGGGCCGTAGCATTCGTATTGACGTTCAGAACTGGAATAACATGTCTGAGCAGTGCATGCGGAGGACATTAGAATTGAAGTTCGGCCAGCACCCTGACCTAAGGGACAAGCTATTAGGGACAGCCGATTTAGCGTTGGTTGAGTACAACGACTGGAACGACACAATCTGGGGTAAAAATCAGAAGACTCGTGAAGGTCAAAACAAGCTTGGGAAGCTTCTGATGGCGCTACGAGTAAAAGAACGTCAAAAACTGAATGACGACATCTTTGGCTGATTAATGAAGGAGAGACCCCTGGATAATCCAGGGGTCTCTCCTCTTTGCACTATTTGTGGAGGAACTCGCGGTGTTCTACTCGCTCAACACGGTCCTCAGGGACGTTCAGCATTTGCAGCCAATGCTTCAACAGGCCAACCGCGTCCCAAGCGCTGGTGTGAATGAACACCTTCCGCAATTCCAACGGGTTCCCGCTGTGCATGCGTCCGTGGAGATGGCGGAGGAAATCAGTTGTGGAATCACTCCCAGCCAGCACGAAGTCAAGCCACAGCTCATCCAGAGCGCAGAGTTCATCAGTCAGTTCAATCGCTTCATCAGTGGAGCGAGCGACGAGAGCTTCACGGTCATCATTGAAGGAACGCTCATCGTCAAGAAGCAGTACGGTCGTCATGTGCATATCTTTCTCTTCATACGAACACTTTACTCGGGAAGAGTATCAGATGGTGCGGGCAAAAAGCAAGACCCTCACAGAAGTCTGTAAGGGTCTTGCCAGGAAAGGTTATGCTACTGGGATTATGGGACGCAGATTACTGTTGGAGGGATGCTTGTGCATCAATTTCAATCTTCACATCTTCACTCACTAAGACTCCACCTGTTTCCAGCTTAGAGTTCCATGTGATACCAAAATCGGTACGGTTGATGGTGGTGGAAGCTTCGAGCGCGGCTTTGGTCTGGCCGTAACCGTCTGTTGCTACGCCACCGAACTCAGCTGTGAATGTGACTGGCTTAGTAATGGAAGCAATGGTCAAGTCACCATGAATGAGAAGCTTGTCTGCTGACTTTGCTTCTACGGAGGTGGAGGTGAAGTGAATTTCTGGGTTCTCTTCTGCTCCGAAGAAGTCATTTGTCTTCAAGTGTGCATCACGGTTCGCTTCTCCTGTAGTGATGCTGTTTGCGTCAATAGTGACGTTGAGGTTGGAGTCTTTGAGGTCCTCAGCTACTGTTGCTTCACCATGGAAAGAACCGAATGATCCTTTGACCTTGGAAATCATAAGGTGCTTCACAGTAAATGTGATCGCAGTGTGGGCTGGGTCGAGAATCCAAGTTCCAGTTTGGATGTTCATGAGATATACTTCTTTCTACTAGGTTTGTTGTAGCTTCAACTAAACTTACTTTTGAAGTATTCCCGTGTTTTTGAAAAAAGTTTAGACAAGGGAAAAGGCCCCTCACCTTGAAGGTCTTATCAAGGTGAAGGGCCTAGCTTGTGGAAGATGTTACTTAACTCGGGTGTCGTCTTCCTTGTCGTCATCGTCATCTTCTGATGGGATGTGGACATCATCAACGCGTACGTTGACTTCTGTTACCTCCATACCTACAAGGTCAGTGATTGCCTTGTATACAGACTGGCGAACGTTGTTTGCAATGTCCTGCAATGATGCTGGGTACTCTGCTACGATAATGAGGTCAGCAGCGACCTGACGTTCTCCGACTTCTACGTGCACTCCCTGGCCATAATCAGCCTGGTTCAATGCATTTCGAAGAGTTCCGATAGCACGAGCTGCACCTCCACCCAGAGCATGCACTCCCGGTACTTCGCGTGCTGCAATACCTGCAATTTTTGCTATAACAGCGTCATCAATAACGGTTTTGCCGAGGTTCTTTGTCTGCTGTTGATTCTGGTCGTTTGTAGCCATGATAGTTCCTCCTATATTGTCTGTTTTTCGCTTACATAACTAAGACGGAATGACTTCGGGAAACGTCACATGATATGCAAACTTTTTTCAGAAAATTCTCTGAGGTGAAGTTTTTTAGGAGCATCGGTCATCTGCGTTCAGTGGGTATCTGCACCTACCAAAATACCTCTTCTCTTGCATGCTGTAAGACTCTCTCAAACAGTTGACAGGCTCGGTGTTCTCTGTTACGGTAAAGATGTAGGGCAAAGAGCTTGTCCACTCATCAGACTACTAAGGAATCATCTTCATGTCGCAGAACGCTAAGCTTTCTTATCAGGAGAGCGTTGACTTCCTCGAGAACAAGATTCTCGCTGGTGAGGGACACCCGTACACGTACCTCCTGGACCCGTCTCGCGGGCGGGAGTATTTGGACGAGGCAATCGCCCTGTGCGCAAAGCATGGCCGTGACCGTACTGTCTTTGACATCATTGAGGATGAGGAGATTCGTTCTTGGGGTGACGGTCAGATGCGCATCAGCATCCTGAGCTTCCTGATGCCGCTGTGGCTTGACGTTGAGGCCGTGAAGAACAGCCCGCAGAACCTGTTGCTGACTCCTGAGGACGGCAAGGGCTGGGAAGCGGGTTACCGTAATGCTCTGGCGACGTACCTCGCTGAGCATGCGGAGCCTGCAAGCCTTCCTGAGAACTACTATGGTTGGCAGGACTATGACCTGATGACGAAGCTCCGTGAGAACCCGATGAAGGTTGTTGCAGTTCTGGATGTCTTCACCGACTCGTGGAGTGAGTTCATGGGCACGGATGCTGACAGCTACAACGGTCATGGTGTGAGCGGCGTTGCAGTCTACGAGGACGGCACTGTTCGTAAGCTTCGCTGGGAGGGTGAGTTCACGGACCTCATTCAGAGCTTCACCAACAAGAAGCGCTCCAAGTAACGTAAAATGGAGGAGGAGAAGCAACTAATTGTAGTTGCTTCTCCTCCTCCATTTGTGTATCAAGACATGTTATTCAGGGCTGGTGATGGTCTGAGGGTCAATCAGCCATTCACCCTTATCTTTGTGTAACTGAACACTCTGAGAAGCAGCAGGGTCAGACACTTTTCCATTGATGAGGACATCAATTTTCTGTAAGTCAATCAACGCGTCATCACCGCTGAGCGTTACTGCTGCTGGTGGGATACGAAGAACGATTTCAGATTTAGATGCACTGACTTTTGTTCCTACGGTCAGAAGTGATCCGTAAGCTTTGCCCTGCTGGTCTAAGGTGTAGCCTTCAACATCCACCTTCTTCAAGAAGGGGAATTCAGTACGGAGGCCATCAAGGAGAGTTGTTTTGCTCTCATCGTTCAACTTTGCGTTTGCTGGTGCATACTTGCTGATAGCTGCTTGAACATCAGCGTCTTGCACTTTGTAGAGGCTATCCAGGAAGTCTTTATAGGTTTTTGCTACAACAGCTTCCTTCTGCTCTTTTGTCTCACCAGCTGGAGTTTTTGAAGCACTAGCAGCTGGTTTAGATGCCTCAGGAGATGTTCCCGCCTGGTTTGAGCAAGCGGTGAGTCCCCCGAAAGCTACGGTCAGAATGATTACGGATGCAGCTAATTTTCTTTTCATCGTTTGCCTTATCAGAGTTACGCAACCAGGATACCTGGAGCTTTTCGGTAAAGAGAGTGTACCGGAATTCCGTTGGCAACCAGTAAATTATTAGATACTTCATAGGAAGCTGGTTGGTTGTTCACAGTACCGATCAGAATAGGCGGATGGGCAATCATGCTCCCATTCTCCATCTCAACATGACCATTGAGAACATGTTTTACTGTGATGACTAACTCTTGTATTGTTTGAGCAACGTAACCTTCGATGGTTTGCTGTGTCCCAATAGGGACAACCACTTTCTGGTTTTGCGTGAAAGGTAACGATAACGAGAGCATAGTTACTTCCGAGGGCTTAGTGTTTCATTCATACCAGCCCCTATAGGCTCTCTTCCTGAATAATCACCTTTTTCGCTGTATGGGCCTGTGCGGACTCGGGAACACTTTCACCCACTGGCAGACGTAAACATGCTGAAAGCCTCTCAGCATGGCAGGAGTGAACGGTGAGAGGCTTTCAGTATGTGGTTGAAGACTTAGAAGCCTTTAGCGCTAAGGGCAATTGTCACTATCATGCATCCAATTCCGAGTAGTAATCCAATGGTCCCTAAAGCATCTCCCGACTTACCTCGATGAGTAGCGATGACCGCAGCTACCCCCGTTACTACCGCGAAGATACCCCAGACGTTCAGAAGCATGAACACCAGGAATCCGTTCGAAGTGCTTCCCGAGGAGGCGGAGTCGGTGACGGAAGAAGGAAGGGAACTGGCTAAACGACTCAGGGCAACCATGACGAACGTGTAACCCATGGTGATAGTGGCTTGAATCACTCCGAAAACGAAGGAAGCAACCGCAGCTTGGCTCAATGGCCCAACAGTTTCGATGTCTCTACTCATACACACAGTATCGGGAGAGTTAAAGCAATCAGGTTGGTTATCACATGCATCCCAGTAGATGTGATAACCAACCTGATTTAGGGTGATTTCGCAATATGAAGTTATGACTTAGATTAGAAAGGAGTCACTTGCAAGAACAAGTTACCCTAACATAATCGTACCTTTTCTTACTTTTCAGTGCCAGGTTATGACCCCAGTTAGAGGTGCAATTAAGACGCAACTTCTGTCAACTCATCAGACTTTGATTCTTCTTCTACTTCTTCAACATAATGTTTTCTTACCCACAATGCATGTCCAATGCAAAGCACAGCTGGAAGTAACACAGCAGTAATCAGAAGAACCCAATCGTACATATGCAGATTCGGAGCGAAGGTTACTTCGTAGTAGCCTTTTTTGTCATGATAGTAAGAAGAAACCGTTGCCAACTGTCCAGGGAAAGACGCTGCTGAGCTTCCTTTTACTGCAGTACCTTCTAACCCGAAGATACCAGTATTGACAAAACCAATGAAGCCTTTCTTGTCTTTGTCTACTGTTTGCGATATGAGAACAGCGTTGAAGAATGGTCGACTGAAAAACACTGAGATGGAAATGAGGAGACTGCCGAGCGCTACCTGAGCAGGAAACCTGTACAGTTCCGGAACATAACGACGAGTCAGAAGGAAACCAGCAAGTCCTCCGACTAACAGGAAAGGAAGTACACGAAGGAGGAACCCTAAATGTTTGACGTGAATGAGTTCAGCCCCGACGACATCAGAAGATTGCACGAACCATGGGTCAACAGAACCATTCAAGTCACCTTTTGTATTCAGCCCTTGTGGGGTTACTTTAACAACACGATGAAAGTACGTTTCTTTTTGCCCGTTCGGGTGAAACAGAATCATGTCATGCGTATTAAGCTCTGAGTATTGCACTGGCTTACTCAGAACCAAGGTCCCCACAGGAGCGTATGTCGCCATGGAGGGTGTCTGGATGATGAAGAATCGCCCTCCAAGGAGGTAAAAAATAGCTGAGGAGAGGACGAAAACTACAGCAATGGCGCTGACGGTAATGAGGATGATTTTCTTCATGAGTTTCCGTTAGATGATGGTTTCGTTTGTTGACCAGGTAAATGTTTGCGTAAAGCCATTTTCTGTAACTCTCACAGGAACAAGTAAATGCAATCCTACATCGTAGTTCGCATTGTAGCTTGTATCACGCGCTAAGGTGGTCGTCAGTGTTTGTGGGGAGTTAGGGGTTGAGGGAGCCAACGGTGAGGCTGCAGCTGCCACTAAACTGTTCAGGGTATAAGTGGAAGACAGTGCAGGACATGTTGTTGCAGCTACTGGGTAAACGCATGCTGTTGCGGTTCCAACACTGACACGAACATGCGCACAAGGATTTCCTGCGTTACCTGGAAGAGCGCCTGTGTATGTCTCTAACCCCGTATCGTTAAGTGGCCAAAGTCCTGTACCGTTGACAGCAGCCACTTTTGCGGCATACGCAGTTTGAGAGTTCGCCGTGTACAACGCTGCTACATCTGTAGCGGAAAGAGCAGTTGGAACCACAGTAAAGTTAGACAAGTTGCCTGTGAAGAACTGTCCTGTTCCTGGATAACCTGTATCTGTTCGAGCTTGGCCTACACGCCAGTACCCTGTGGTGGGTTCAGCAGCAGCGGCATTAGCGAAGGTGAGGGTTGCCTGTTGTGCCCCGTCAATGTACATAGTGATACGGGAGTTGCCTGTAGTGACTGCAGATTGTCCTGTGACAATAGCGTAATGCCAAGCATTATCCGTGACAGTACTTGTGCTGGTAATTGTGCGAGCTCCACCTGAGTAGGTTGAGAAGTTCAGTTTGCCGTTTGAGGACATGTACATGTGGCGGTCATAGGTACTTCCAGCAATGGTGGAGGAGCTACTGCTGAACCCAAACAACGCGCCGCTAGCCGTACTGGTCTTGAACCAAATCCCTAAGGTGAAGTTTGTCAGACCGGAGATAGAGGCAACATCAACTGCTAATGCATCAGTACCGTTGAATGAGGTAGACCCTGAACCTGAAACTGCGGTTGGGCCTGCCTGAGCGAAACCTACTCCGCCTCTCACTAACATAGGGTCAGTGGCCTGCTGAGTGTTATTCATCTTCACAGGAGCGCAGGCTGATGCATTGTATGAAGCTGAGGTGAAATTCGTTGTCCCTGAGGCAGTGAGTGATACGGCTCTGGTACCTGAACCTGTTGCAGGTGTGGTCGGGAACTGATCGTTGATGCAAGGGAACGTGGTTGTTGCAGGAACGGTATTACCTGCCGGGACGGAGGAGCATTGTGTAGCTCCTCCTGATGCAGCGGTAAGAAAAGATGTCCCTGTACCAATGGCATTGTTGGTATTACGTACGGAAGCAGTGAATCCTCCGAAAGCAACGCTACTGGCAATGAAATAGATTACCACCAAGAGAGCTGCTGTTATGGCAGCAAGTGTTACTCTCTTGGTGGTAATCATTGTTTCAGGTTCTTTCGGTGTCGGTTCTTTTCATTATGAGTTGAGCGTATATCGTTTCAGATTATGAAGCGAAGGCCCAGGTAAGGGTGTCGTTTGCGGTGAGACCCTGGTGTGCGTTGGTTGCACTGTTGTCAACCTGTACGCTGAAGGTGTAGGTACGGGTTTCGTTTGGTGCAACTGGTGTTGCTAACGCAATTGGGGTTGTTCCGATGGAAGCAAGGGTTGTTGTTGAGGAAGGAGTTGCGCAAGCAGCTGTTCCTGCTGGAAGAACACACTTGGCTGCACCTGTGGTGTCAGCGATGGTTACGTTGACTTTTCCACAGAATCCTGCGTTGTCAGTACCGTTGACAGTACCGTTAGCTGTTGTTGCACATCCACCAGGAGTCAAGGTGAAGGTGTTAGCTGCGATGGTACCAGTGTTTTTGATGGTAACGGTTGAAGTGTAAACAGTTCCTGGAACTGCTGCGGTCTGACCGGAGAGTTTGTTGATTGTGGCACAGGTACCAGCGTTAGCTACTGTGACTGTTCCTGCTGCGGAAGACAGACAGGTGGTTGCTCCCTGTGTTTCAGACATCAATAGCGTACCTGAGGCAACATTGTTGGTGGTGTTATTGATGGAGGCGGTGAAGCCGGAGAAAGCTGGGGTGAATGCTAATGCTGCAATGAAGGTAGAAACAATACCAAGGATGACAGCAAAGATCGCACCGCGTTTACGTTTCTGTGGCGGGTTGACTGTGGACATGAGTTTTTCTCGTCTTTCGGGTAACGCAGGTGTTCCTGCTGGATAGTTAGTGGTTAATTTTTGGCGCATGGAGAACTTGGAGCCTCTCTTGCGGCTCAGATGTTCCCCACATTGATGTCTACGTAACTGTATATTCTCTGGCAGTTATTCGGAGACCTACGATTATAGGATAGCTTATTTATCGCACAAATTCCAGAGAACGCGCGTTCTTTCGTACCCCCAGTTTGGGAAAAAGTCCGTTCTGACCAGGGATTTTAGTTCGCTTTGTAAACTACTTCAATCATTGAGATAACTGATCTGTCTACCCTAGGGGGACAAAAAGGGAGGACAATCCTTGTACCCCAGTTTAATAGTGAATAAATGGGGTACAAGGATTGTCCTCCCTAAAAGGAGTAATGAGGTGAAAAAAATTATTTGACTAACAGTAATTTTTCACCTCATTACTCCTTACAACATGTTTATTTATTTTTTAGAGACCAATCAAGTATGCACGGAGCTTATCCAGACGCTCCTTGACCTCATCATTGAGCGCATCATACTCCTTGAACAACTGACGCTGCTTATTCAGCCAAACACCAGCCTTCTTAGCTTGCAAGTTGTTCTTATCTCTGTCAGGAGTGGGAAATCGGCCATGCTCAGCATAGAACGCTTTCACAAAAGTGAACTGGGTATCCCACTTCTCACTATTGCGTGCCAATGCAGCAGACCAGCCAGGGATAGTTGCATCCAAGATGGCCTTTCGTTCAGCAGCAAGATTCCCTTTATTGAGAAAGAATCGCTGCTGGTTCAGCCAGAAGTAGAGACGACCCTCATTCGGAAGAACCTGATGCTTCGCAGTGGGGCTATTAGGTACATGGTTATGCTCCTTGACGAAAGCCACATACTCATTAGCAACAGCCTTCCAATCATCAGTCGTGTTGATTTCACGGTTGCGCTTGCTGCCTCGCCAACCAGGAGCAATTTTGTCCAGCTTCTGCTGGCGCTCCTCAGAGGAGTACTTCTGGCACATTCGCCAGGCAGCAAGCTTATCTTCTTCAATATCTCCCGACTTCCTCTGAGGGTTCCGACCGTACTCCTCCTGGAAAGCAGCAAGAGCATGAGCGGTCAGATTCCATCGCTCCTTTTGGCTAAGCAAATGCACTCGTTCCCGAGAATCAGTTGCCCTCTTCTTCGGAGCGGTCAGCTTCTTGATGGAAGCAATACGCTTGATGCGAGCAGGAGTAACCAGATTGTGGCCTGTGTTCTTCGTGATGGCTCGCTCGTTGTCTTCAAGCCAGCGACCAAGACGGTTCTGCTCAGCATCAACCGTACGGCTGCGCTTTGGGAGCTTCTTGTGAGTTTTCACCCACAGCTCAACCTGAACGGCTTTCTCGTTCCAAAGAACATCAGTGGTAGTCATGTTTCTCTTCCTTATCAGAAGCTGCGGGGCGGGTAGGTACATGAAGTACGCTACCTGGTCTCAGGAGGAGTGTCAACCCAACCAGGTTGGGTATTTCACGGTTTGTGGATAGAAGATAGGAAGTGATGAATACTTCCCCTTTTCATGTCTTTAAGGTAGAATGACTTCATGAGAATGAAAGTACGGTCATGAATGCGAGAATCGCTGACCTAGTAGAAGAAGCTTTCGCTACAACACAGATGTCCTCATCTGATGCCAAAGAGTTGAAAGCTCAGCTTATTGCTGCCTACGAGACCGAAGCTCAGTTCTTCGAAGACGAAGCCTCAGCGAACCAGTACATCTACGGGAACCGTCTCCGTGAACATCATGATGTGTACCGTCTGGGAGATACCTGTTTTGTTGTCCCTGCTCAGATTGACATCCGTCGTGTCATCCGACCCTACACTCGAAAGATAGCTCATGAGTACTCTAGGCAACCAGACCTCATCCCTGAGAAGATTGATGCTGTCAAAACCACTATCGCAGCGTTGAAAGAGACGCTCCATAAACACCACCTCTCCCGCCGTAAGTACACGCAAGAAGGGAAAGAGCCACCTGTCTATCCACCTGATGGAGAGCTTCGACGTTTCTACGAATGCGAACGAAAAACACAATACCCTACGCAGGAAATAGCAGAGTCGCGTGTTGAATTAGGAAACAGTGCTTACCAGTGTAAATGGTGTCAAAACTGGCATCAGGGCCGTCCACCCACAGGAGAGTATGTTCCGTATGATATGCGGGTGCATCGTTGGCAGCAAGCCTGGCGTAGGCATCATGGCGTGTAAATAGTTGACACATTCCGTAGAAGTATGTTATGCTTATCACGATGCGGTAAGGAAGATGGTCCTCACTTCTTGTTGCACGGAAGTCAGATGACAGGACAAATGCAACTCACAGTCATCTGATGGAACCAGTGTTATGCCCCGTATACAGGGACCTGACCCAAGCATAGAGACCATGGTTATTCACAGTAGGTTGTCCGTAATCATGCGCTTGGCAAAGCTCCGCTGCATATGCAGAACCTACATGCAAATCTGCTATAACACTTGGCGAGACTGTTCTCAACCCAGAAACCCCTCAGGAAACTGAGGGGTTTCTGCTTTTTGGAAAGCAGATGATAGAGATGAAGCATCCCCTCCTGCAATCATGAAAGGCAGCTGCTTCACGGATGAAAAAATACTTTACCTCCTGGATCACCTATATCCCAGGTCTTATCGTCACTGGTATTTGGGTTACTCAATGGAAGCTGTATGAGCAGTTCACACAGAACCTGAGTAGCATTCTCATCTCAGTCCTCCTATACACATTCATCTTGCACTCAGTCATCATCGCATGCGGGAAGATGGGTGGAGTTGTCTTAGATGCGAAGAAGAGTAATTTGCAACGCCTCCTGACAGTGACGTATACGGTAGTTGTTGCAGGGAGCGTATTCTTCGGCTGGCAGATGTTCAGCCATGATGCTTCCACACATGAGTATGCTGTCAACGCCGGCTACCTGGTAGTTGTTGGATGGGTGCTGCTACTCCTGATGGCTTGGTTCCCACAGAAGGGTTCAAAAACTTCCCATGCTACCAAATCCCGCCAAGCTTCTACAGTAGGTCGCGAGCTCCGCACTCAAGAAGACGAAGAACATGCTGAGCAGATGGAACGTAAAATGCAGCAAAAGCCTTTCCCAGGCCAACAGCAGGAACCGTACCGTACACGAATTTGATGTCCGCAAAATGAACGAATGGGGAACAGAATCATCCAAATCTGTTCCCCATTCGTCTTGGAGCTGATAGAATCACGTTATGTGGTTCTGGATTCTGATAATGGCGGGTGTGTTTACCCTGTCATTAGTCAGTGTGCTGCTTGCTCCTGGCATCACATGGCACCTGGCACAAAAGAAGCTGGAAGTCCTGGAAGAGGATTAGCTGGACAACTGCTTCAACGTGACTTCGGTAGTGTTAGGTTTACCGTCCCTTTCATAGGATACTGTCACTTTTGTGTTCGGTGCGTCTTGTTTGATGACTGCTGTCAGCTGTGTGGCTGAGCTAATCACAGTGTCATCAACTTTCGTTATCACATCACCCTTTTGCAGCCCTGCATCAGCCGCAGATGAGTTAGAGTTGACAGCTTGCACTGTTGCTCCTGTTGTGAAAGAAGTGTTCGCTTCCGCATCATCAGTTACACTCACTCCTAAGGAACCATGCGTTCCTTGGCCGTTCTTGATGATTTCGGTTGCGATGCGTTTTACGTAGTCACTCGGAATAGCGTAACCAATTCCAATACTGCCTGAGTTCTGACTTGTGGAAGAGATAGCAACGTTCAAGCCAATGAGGTTTCCGTTTCCATCCAGTAATGCTCCGCCTGAGTTTCCTGCGTTGATTGCAGCATCGGTTTGGATAGCGGAAAGTGCCACTGTGGTGGATGACTGCTGAGAGTATGAGTTACCTTGCTGGTTCTGCCCTACTTGTGAAGAGGATACAGAGATAGGACGGTTCAAGGAGGAAATGATACCTGTTGTCACTGTCCCTGATAAGCCTAATGGTGAACCGATGGCGATGGTTTGGCTACCAACTTGCAGGCCATCTGATGGAGCAAAGTTGATAGGTTTGATGCCTTTCGCATTTTTGTCTACTTTGAGCACAGCGACATCAGCTGTAGGGTCGTATCCGACAAGCTGAGCTGTGTAAGTGTCTCCTGTGCTGGTTTGCACTGTCAGCTTCGCTTGGTCCGTAGCTCCTTCAAGAGTTGCAACGTGAGCGTTCGTGACGATGTATCCATCTTTATTGATGACAACCCCTGAACCTGTTCCCGCTTCTTGCCCTGCGATAGCACTGATAGTGACGACTGAGCTGAATGAGTTTTTGACAGTTGCTGCCAGATTTGTCGTGGTGGTTTTACTGACAGTGTTTGTGACAGGAGCTGAGCTTGCGGAAGAAGAGCCTGTTCCTGAACCATCTGTCTGGGCAGCTGATACGACAGTTCCACCGACTGCTCCGCCGAAGAGTGCTGAAACTAAGCAGGCAGCGATGGTGATACTAGTGGCTTTCTTGCCGAAGCCTGATCCCTTAGCGTTCTGAGTTTCCACTGGTATGGTGTCTGGTTTCGGTTGAGCGTAGTAGTTATGTGGCGGATAGTGGTACGTACTGTTTGGATCGTAGGGATTGTTATCTGTCATGATGATGTTGCTCCTTCCTTTCTACAGCATCGGCATTCTATGTCCTTCTTTCGCTCTTTCTCAACAACCCTTCAGTAAGAGCTCAGGAATCTCATAGCAAACGCTTTGTGGATAGAATAAGGAGATTACTGCTATAAGCGGTCAGATAAAGTATGCATATGATGGTTTAGCTCAGCGGTAGAGCGCTTTCACCCAGGAAGGTCAAAACACGAAGGTTATGAAAAGTCCCTGGTCAGTGTGTAGTAATTCCGGAACAGTCGCACTGACTGAATACAGCACAGGTCCGACTCCTGTAACCATCGCAGACAATAAGAAGCGGTAACCAGCTCTCTCCACTGGTTACCGCTTCTTATTTTTCTCTCCTTCACAAACGAAGCAGTTACTCTTCGTAAGTTTCCATCACATCTCCGACGACCTGCATCAGAATAGTGCTCTCTCCTTCATGCCCTGCAATGGAGTACGAGATGTTCCCAAGAATTCCGTTGAGAACAAGACTCTCCAAGAAATCAAAAATCTCATCCTCATTCCGAGTAATCAGGTCATCAAGGTCTACTCGTACGATGACATCAACGGTCCCATCAGGGAAGCGCTTGTCAAGCTCCTGCGTGGTCATCTGCTGGTCCAGAATCTCCATGGTGTGAGTACTTCTTTCTTCGTAGTGTTGTGTGTGTTGTGTTGGTGTTTTTGTGTATATGTGTTGCGTTGTTGTGTAACTAAATCATACCATACGGCCTCAGAAAAAGCAACTTTCAATACCCTCTCTGACCAGGGGTTTTAATCTTTTTTGAAGGAGTTTTAATCTGAGTTAAACATCACATTTTAGAGCGCTCCAATTAGCTCTAAAAACGTGAAAATCGGAGGACTGATGTAGACAAAAAGACCAGAATCTGGTAGAATAGAGACACTTGACAAAGGAGAGAGCACTCATGCAGCAGTATCAAATTGTTCTAGGGGATTGGTCCGATGATGGTCACGGCAAGACTGAGACTCGCACCGTAGCCATTCATGGAGACGTGACGAGAGAGCAGTTAGCTGAGAACTACAAGCGAAATGTTGAGCGAGTTGGGTTCAACCCTGTTGACACCATTGCTGTGGAGTACGAAGAGCCGTACATCTACGAGAAAGATGTCCATCTTCTCGCCGCAGCTGGCTTCACAAAGAAGGTCATTGATGAGAAGTACCGAGCTTCGGGACAAACTGATGCGTACTACATTGACAATGATGACCTCATCCACATCATCATGTACTTCTTCTTGGATGGGCTGACAGAAACTCGTTGGGAAGAGCTGAAAGAAAAACAGATTCCAGTACTTGTCGGTGGATACACAGCGGTAGTTCCATCCAGTCAATACGGTTATGGGCTTTTCTAAGCGATAGTCGTCAAACTTCACTACTGACACATAAGGAGAGAACAATCATGCGCACATTCAAAATTTTGCTTGGTGAACCAGGAGATGGTTACGGGATGACCCGAACCCATACTGTGGTCATTCTGGGCAAGCACTCTGATGAGACCTTTCGCAAGAACTACCAGCGGAACCTTGAACTTATCGGTTTTGACCCCGAGCAGGTAGTCGCCCCTGGCTATGATAACCCGACGATAGAAGCTCAGTATGTTGAACGGCTGAGGGAACTCGGAGTAGACCTGGATATTGAAAAGCCTCTTAATGAGACAACAGGGAAATACACCATCCAGGAAAAAGATGCTATTGCCATCGTCATGTTCTTCTTCACCAACGGGCTGGAAGATGCTGCATGGGAGGAGATTCAGGATGACACTCCTTATCTCTACGGAGCAAAGTACGGGGCTATCGTAGTGGCAGAGTACGCCGAAGGACTGCTCTACTAAAAAAGTTTGAAAATGGTGTTGACAAGACTTGAACCCCTGTGTTAGGTTGTAGTCATAAGGCAAGGGAAACAACAGATAATCATCCTTGCTATTCCGATGTAGTGTGAAGTATATGGAAACACAGCCCTGCGGTCGCTCCAAGGGGAAGCTACTGGTTCAAGTCCAGTTGTCGGAGCAAACATAATTCAATACACTTCCCGTCCAGATGAGAAACCTGGCCTCGTTAGAGCATTAGTGAGAGGTTGGTTGGTTCCAGCAAGAATCCTGCTGGATGGGATTACCGAAAATGAAACAGATTTCTGATTTTGCTGAATCAGTTCAATCTGAGCAGGAAGGTTCGAATCCTTTCGTCGGGTAGCGGCGACCACTGGTTGTGCAGGCTCTCATTTTCACCTCAGGTCTAATGATACGGTAACGAAACCAAAGTGAGTGCCAGTTGCGAGCTGGATTAAGAATCATTGAAACTTACGGTTTGACCTACGCACAAAATTCTTCCATGGTTCAACGGCAGAACACACTGACAAATGTCAGTACTAAGAGATGTTGTTTTCAAAGACAACCTAACCTTCACAAATGAAGGGTAGTAGCATAAAGGTAATGCACACCGACGAAATATGTCGGTACGAAGAGATGCGGGTTCGGGTCCCGCTGGAAGAACTCCTCACAATTTCACACAAGCTTGAAGACTTGCCTTCATTAGTGACAGCAGATTACAGCTGTTGATGAAGAGTGACCTTCAAGGGTCTTCCATAGTTCAATTAGGTTAGAACACCCCTCTCATGGGTAACAAGAGATGCAGGTTCAAGCCCTGTTGGAAGACCTCAAATAACTCAATAAAGACTTCTTTCATAGTTCAATGGCAGAACACACCTCATTGGAGGTGTTAAGAGATGCTGGTTCGAATCCAGCTCAGCGTCCCAAAAATCATGATGCTGATAGTATAATGGCAGTACACACCTCATGCAGGTACGAAGAGATGTGAGTTCGAGTCTCACTGGAAGAACCAGAAGTTGCAAGACCTTGCAACATGTGCTAAGGTAGACATGTACAGCAAGAAGACTTCACTTCCAGATGATTGAGCTGAACATATCCACACTATCGGGTATGCTGAGCTGAGTTATCTGACCTTCTTGCACTTAGCAAAACACATAACATAACAACGGGTAGAACTGTGGTGGCTGGCTCAAATACTGTCAGATGAAATGGTTACTGCAGACACATCAGCCACAGTCCTCTCCCGAATTGTTTACACAGTGAGCCTCTGTGGTGGAACGGTATACACATCTGACTTAAAATCAGCCGCCCTCGGGATTGTGGGTTCGAATCCCACCAGAGGTACCAACACTCTTCTCTTTGGGGAAGCCAGGTTGACAAGCAGGCATGAAGCCGTTACAGTTCTCTGTAACGGCTTCAACTGTTTCAAGGAGAGAACCATGACTGCCACCCAGTCCCGCATGCATGCGTTTGCTGCGATACGGAACGCACCCACGAAGAAGACGACTCCTGTGGTTGGTCCTATCCAGCAGTGCACCCATGTCCTTGACGGTGCCGTCTGGTGTAATGCATGCGCTACCGCCCAGTTGGACTACGCTCGTCAGCTTCATGCAAAGGCCATGGCTCAGTCCAATCGCTACGCAGTTCGTGAAGCAGCTCAGAACCTCCTGACGAAGGCAGTCACCGAGTGCTCTCTCACAAATGCAGGTCTTGCATCGTTGGAGAAGCAGTACCTCTCTCAGGTGCAGTTAGGGCAGACTCAGAAAGCTCAGAAAACATACGCTCAGATTCAGCAGGTAAAGCATTCTCGTCAAGAGCGGTCTCAGAAAGCTCGGGAGCTTGCAGCGAAGAAGCTGTCTATCATGAAAGCTGCTGAGCTGTTCACCAAACGTCATGCGCTTCCGCAGGTTGACATCACAGGGCGAGCAACTATGCAGAACACGCTCCTCCGATATACTCGCCATGCTGTACAACGGATGGAAGAACGCCAAATCAGCGAGACTAACATTCAAGATGTCCTTTCCCATCAGGTGCTCGTAGATAAGCGCAACACCTACACCTGGGGCGTAAAGGGTGAGCAAGTGACGCTCATTGGAGTTTTCCTGGATGAACCGCAGGGCAAGACGTTCGTCATCAAGACGCTTTGGCGTAACGATGCTTCACAGGCAGAACAAAATGCTGAAATGGCCACCGCACAGTAAGGTATTGACAGCGACCTATCCTCGTGCTACATTGAATAAACAAAACGCTCATCATCAAAGGACATCCTATGACATACGCAGCTAGCGCATATCCTGTTGAATGGGGTAAGCCTGTTTTTGATTACAGGGTCAACCCAAACATTGACTCAGCTGTCAATTTCAGTGGATTTATTCTATCCAACAGTGACATTGCAGATTTCATTAATGAGATGGCTGCAAACGATGACTTTGGTGTCTACTGCCCCTGGCGCACTGATAGTGACCTGTCCAATGATGAGTGGTTTGATACTGTGCGTGGCACACACAAGCACTCTAATGCCTTTTTCACCACGTTTTGGTTGGAAAAGGTTGAAGGTTCACCTTCTGATGTTCAAAACTGGATTCGTTTCATGAATGAAAACCCGAACGTCATCCTCATTCCGTAATACCTCTTATCCACATAAAGAAAGAAGTGTCATCATGATTACCATTACCGTCCCTGTTCAGGTCATCAAGAAGCTTGACCACTGGAACCCGAATGAAGGCTTCCTCGCAGTTCAGATGATGCGAGCATATGCGGAGCAGCAGTCTACTGGCGCTGAGAGCGCTATTAGCGAGCGCCTGGCGCAGGAGCTGAAGGACGAGGACTGGGAGCGTCGTTTCGTCGCTGAGCGAGTCGTGGAGGCCCTTGATGAGGTCCCTGCTGATACTGCTCGCGTGTTCGTGAAGTTGGAGGACATTGAGAACGTCCGCTCCTTTGACCACCTGGTTCGCAATAAGGCTGCGGAGAACATCCAGTCTGTCATTGCTCACACTGTTTCCTAGTTGACAATGGAAGTTCTTTCCTGATATAGTTAAGAACGCTTTCTAAGGAGAATGACCATGGTCAACAGCACAATTGAAGCCCTTCGCGCTCCGAACGGGAAATTCCACGTCCTTGCGGAACCTCAGGAGGGACCAGGCGCAGGCACAACGTTTTTCATTGAAGACATCAGCCTCATTCTGAGCTTCTTGGAGAACTCTGTCCCTGACTACAACATGAAGACCTGGGACATCTTCTTGCAGGTTGGTAGTGAGGCATACCGCTTCTTCCCGCAGTTTGACGCTGTTGCGTTGACCTCTGAGATTCCAAAGTCTGCCCAGGACCGTGAAGAGCGTATTCAGAAGCTGATTCGTATCCTGTGGGAAGGTGAGGGACGCAGGTGGGATGACCTGTACGAGTACCCGATGAGCACCTACGAGTCTGACAGAGTGGTTGAGCGCCTTCGTGCGACTGCGGACAAGATTGAGGCTGAGTACTCTCGTCGCTGATAGTTTATCCTCTACCTATAAGTAACGCCCTCAAGCAACTGACTGCTTGAGGGCATTACTTATAAAATTTTCAAGATGTGTACAGCTTATTGCGAATACGTTTCAGTTCAACCATAATCTTACCGTGAACTTCACGAAGCTGGTCATCGGAGAAGTTTTCTGCATCTTCGTCCTCATACACATCAGAGAACTCAATATCTCGACTCAGATATTCGTAGATGAACTTATCTACGAACTCATCCATAGCTTTTTGGTTTCCAGCCATCTTCTCTATCCTTCTGCTTAGTTTGCTCCCTCTCAGTTTACCAGATTGCGTGTAAGCTGACAAGAGCTGGGCCTCCTGAAAGAAAATTCTCGGAAGGAGTTGACATGCTGTTCAAAGGTGTGTTAGGCTCTTCACATAAGCCGAGAGAACAAGTCTCGGACCAACACAAGTTTAGATTGCAGCCCTATGGTAGGAGGCAGGTTCAATTCCTGTCAGTTAGCCTTGGTTTGGCGGCTTCACATCAGTGAAGAAGTGGGATCGTTACCCACCGCTGCAATCAGATCAGATAACTCAACAGTGGAAATAGCTTTTCATAGCAAACATAAGTGAGCTTTCATGCTTCTCCTTGAAAACAAGACAAAAGAACCGTCTAAACAAAAGGAGAAACAAACATGGAACATGCATGTGTAAGTTGTGGAAAAGTCCTACCTGAAATCAGTCAAGAGGAGTTCTCCTCAAAAGAATCAAAACATCGAGTCAAAGATGCTCACGGAGTTCGCTTCGTGGAAGATGCTTTCGCAGAAGAGATTCATGGTGACAGCACCAAAAACTGGGAGTGCGAAATTTGCTGGTGGCAAGGCTGGTGGGACATCTGATAGAGTAAGACAAGCAGCATAACGAGGCTCCTTCTGCACTATATGTAGCTGAGAAATCGCTTCGGAAGGGTGGGTTATGCTGAGAACGTAGAGATGCGATTAGAGGCGTTCACTTTGCTCCTGTGGTGGAATTGGCAGACACGCTTGACTCAAAATCAAGTTCCTCACGGAGTGTGGGTTCAAGTCCCACCAGGAGTACGGCTAAGTCATAGGCAAAATCGGTTATGTATGAGCCTAGAACCCCAGCTGTGGGCGAAACAGCAACATGCTTCCATGGTGGAATTTTGGTAGACACGCCAGACTCAGAATCTGGTGTCCATTGCGGACGTGAGGGTTCAAGTCCCTCTGGGAGCACTTCTGTACAAAAATATCAACACAAAGGATAATCATCATGGCCGACATCGACTTCGATGGTCAAGAGTTTGAGCCTATCATGCCACGAATTCGGGTGCTGAAGATTCAGCACGTGGATGAGTTGAAGCAGATTGCTGAGCTTATCCGAATCCATCCTGCGCTGTTTCCTGGTCTGACCTATGCAGATAAGCATGATGTTGCTTACCGAAACGGGGTAGTCTCTTCTCGTCCGAACGGTGCCTCAGGCGAGCTGCGAGTCATTGCTAATAAGGGTGACTACCTTCTGAGCAGCGAGAACACCTATCGCCACATCACTCATGAGTGGACTGTGGAGTATGGCGACCTCACCAAGGTTCCGCAGGAACTGCTTATTCCTCATGAGGGTCGCAAGGTCTAAAAGAGTCTTGCTAATGCGAATGAGCCAACCAGAAACTAACTGGTTGGCTCATTCGCATTAAGTGATACAATGGTAGTTATACGATAGTTGTAACTGTAAGGAGTTCACACATGCAATCCTATGTCATTGAATTAGGAGATGATCCCGTCTTCCCTGGTGGGTACTCCGTCCTTGCTCAGGTGCAGGATGAAGATACTCCTGGTGAGATTGTTGTCTTCTGGGTTATCGCAGCTTCTGAACATGGCTTCGTGGGTATTGAGTACGGTCATGAAGGACCTATTGATTTTGACAACCTACCAGGCCAAGTGTGGAGTGATGTCGTAGCATTAGGTTCCACTGAGAACCCGAGTGAGTATAGTGCAACTACGTTAGCTTTTGAGCGCATTCAGGAGTTCCTTGACCAAGCTCGTACTATGTGAGCTGACAGGACGCTAAGCTATTGGATGAACGCTCCCTCAGGAGTTGACATTCAACAGCTTAACGTAGTATAGTAATGGATGTACCAAAGGCTTCGACTCCTATTTGGTGCAACTCTCGGTAAAATGGACAGTAAAATGTAGGTGCTGCGAACACCTACAAAAAGGTAAGACTGGAACTGTGTTGGCGCATAGTTTTGGTAAAACTGTTGGAAAAGTTTGGACGCAATCTAACAGTGGATATTGGAACAAAGGGAAGCGGTTTTCAATTCGTTGAAAACCGCTTCCCTTTTTCCTTTCCTTATGTTAGACTCACTCTCATGGATGACAAGATGAGAGAAGCGTTCAAGGCTTACATAGATTCTGATGGGCAGATTGAGTTTGACCTCCATGCTCAGGACACGAGCAAATGGGCTTGGCTTGCAGAACTCATCCCAGGTATTGTCATCTCATCCGCTGGTGGACTTCTCCCCTTTGAAGCTCAGGGGCTTCTCCACGGGCTTCCCTTCTACTACCGTCATGAGTGGGGCTACGCTTCTTTGCAGGTTGGTCAGGCTGAGGGCAGCGTGTTCAGTAACTACCTGTACTACGCCACTACTGATTACGATGAGAAGTTCGGCGACCCTGACTTCACAACCATGCTGATGGAGCTTGTTCCAAAGCTGGAAGTTGCACCGTTCCTGTGGAAGTTCCCCTGCAAGAAGGTGGAGTTCACGGAGACAGAAGAGGGCCAGGAAGGCTATACTTCCGATGAGGACGATTACCGTGTTGGCTGGGGCTTCACTCCTGAGGAAGGCTATGCTCGCACGCAGGAGCCTATCCCGTATCTTGTGGAAAAGGGCTTTACTGTTGAGCGTCAGCGACACATGTGGGAGCTTCACCAGGTTCAGCCGACTCCGATGAATGAGGACAACCGCGTCTTCCCGAATCCTGTACCGAACTTCCACGTAACTATCCGTAACTAAATTTTTGAAGGAAAACCTTTATGACTGATTTGGGAATTCTCCCTCGTATGGCTGAGTTGTTTGACACTTACATTCAGCGTGCTACTGCTCCTGAGAAGCAGACCCTGACTGATGATGAAGCGAGAGAAGTCTATGATGAGATTCGTCGCCTCACCGAGGAAAATCCTGAGCTTCATCCTGTGTTCTTCCTTCTAGAAGTTCTCCGAGCTGAGACAGCCAGAGGGAAGCGATGCAGTGTTTGCTCAAAGGTAAATGACCCTGGATGCATTCTGGGTTGCTAACCTGTTTTTAGGGGAATGGAATATCCCCCTATTGCGTTTGGGACAGAGAAGAAAAAGGAAGATTCTATGTCCCAACACGATCACATGCAGCACCCAGGTCCAGTATCATGGTCTACTGCTGCGCAAGCAACATTACATTGCCTGACGGGTTGCGCTATTGGTGAAGTCTTAGGAATGGTCATTGGAACAGCTGCGGGATTCCATAACGCTGGAACTATTCTCCTGTCCATCATCCTGGCGTTCATCTTCGGGTATGCTCTTACGACAAGAGGTGTTCGGAAAGCTGGCCTATCGTGGAAAACCGCACTGACAGCAGCATTTGCTGCTGACACTGTATCAATTGCCGTCATGGAACTGGTAGACAACGGAACGGTCCTTCTCATCCCAGGAGCTATGGATGCAGGATTGAATACGATTCTGTTCTGGGCTTCCTTAGCTATCTCATTGGTCATAGCGTTCTTGTTGACCACTCCTGTAAACCGTTGGATGATTTCACGAGGTAAAGGCCATGCAGTGGTGCATCAATATCATCAGGCATAAAAGTAGGGGTAAACCAGATACTGGTTTACCCCTACTTCATTCTTAGCTCTTACAGATGAGGAAGCTCACGAATGGTGTTCTTCTCACTGTTTTTACCATAGTAGGCTAAGCGATACTCATCATTCAAGCGCACCAGTTCAATACTCGTCAGAGATACTTTTTCGCCCTTGATTGTCGCAATCTGGACGTGTCCGAAACGGTGGTAGTTAGAGTCAGGATTATCGCGGTCTTCAAAAACATTGTTACATTCTGGCTGGATATTTGGATCATAAATAAAACTGTTATTAGAGCATTTTTTAACTGCTGTAGTGCTATAGGTTCGAGGGTCTACCATCTTTTGGGCCTCCAGCTTAGTCAAGGAAATCCCATACTGCTCATCAGCTTCTTTCTGGAGTTGGCCTGCTGCTTTTTCAAGAGGCTTCGGTTCAAAATATGAAGAAGTTGCGCCTATGCCTACCACACTTCCAAACATGGCGAGAACAAGTAAAATACTGACTGCTGGGTGATCCCATTTACGATAAGATTTCAGCGCAACGGTTAGGGATGAAAGAGCCAAAACGGTACCGATTCCGAGAACTAGGAACATAACAGGACGATACATGTGCCAGAAATCTGGTACGTTTTCTAAAATGTGCATGGAGGTATCTTTCGTTTGATCTACAATGCACAAGCCTAACGTACTTACAGAATGAGACCTATTTTTAGTAAAACGTGAACTGACAGTTTACTTCTCTTCGTATCGCACTGCGTTCTTGTTCATGACAAACAGACTCTCAAAATCCCAATTCCATAGACTGACATCGTTCTGCATGTCAGCATCATAACTCTTACCACAAGCTGAGACTCCCCTGCCTGTAACCATGACAGCATCATAGTCTTTTCCAAGCTTCTCCCAGTCAATGTTCCGACGAGCTGTTCCGTCAGAGTTGATACCTGAAATGTTGAACCGTTGGTTTGCAAAGAACCGCACGTAGTCTTTACTTGGTGAGTCCTCCGTTGGCTGCGCATAATGAGCATATCCGATGAGAATCTTGCGGTAATCGTTGAGTGAGTCAATTACCAACACCTTCGCATCAGGTTTGAAATGCATGCGAGTGCGCATCTCTTCACTTTTTTCAGCACTCGTCTCTCCCAGAAAGCGGCTCCAAGAGTCAAGCCCTTCCTCATCCACAGTAGCAGCCCAAAGCCCACCCTTAGGCTTCGTAGCAATCAAGTCATAGTCAGCGTTTTTCACTGGTCTGACGTATCGTGGAGAGTATGAACGGTCTTTGGTGAAAACCGTGGAAAAGTGGTAGCTCTTGTTCATCTGCTCTCCTGTGCGAGCGATAGAAGCAACTGCTTTTCTTACCTGAGCTTCGTAACGGTCCAATTTTGAAGCGGGCTGGGGAGAGGTAGAATTGGAGAGGTGAGAGTGGTTGGAAACACCAGCATTTTTTGAACAGTTCTTCGTCCAGCAGTTGCTGCCATCAGCATGCCGGTATGGAGCTCTACGGGTTGTGGTCATACTCTATACCTAACGCAGAAGTTCTCCGACAGGGAAGCTGTTGACAGATGTCTGAACCGGTGGTAGGTTAACTGATGTCTATATGACCGACATCACGAAGAATAAGGAAGCTCCATGTTCATGGTAGTGATTTTTTACATCATTGTAGTAGCTACAATGGTTGCCGCAGTAGCATTGGCTGTGTCCATGCCGTTCATTGTTTGGGACCTTCTTCGTTCCACGAAGCTACCGAATACAGCGACGGTCTCTCAGGAAGATGTCATTCAGGTCGGGGAGAAGCGGATGCAGCTATACCGCGAATTCTCAGAAGCGAACCACAAGCGATACGAGGACAATGGCCCTCTGAGAGAACATGTTCTCCGTATCATGCAGCAGAACTCGGATGAGTTCAATGAGATTGCAGGGCATGAGGCCCGTATCCAGTTCATCTTGGAAATTTTGGAGTTCAAGTCTGAGTTCGCTGACCAGAACGACTTCCAGAAGGCATTCAATGCCGCGATGAACATGTATGTTCCTGGTGAGATGAAAAAGCACACTGGTAAGGGTGGATTGGGCATGACCTACTCTGACTTGTCTCTGAACGAGGAGTTCGCTAAGGCTAAGGAACAGTGGAAGATGCTTGCGAAGGCGTAGCGCTCCCTGAGCTATATAAGTAAAGGCCCCACATCAACTCAGATGTGGGGCCTTTACTTATTCGCTTATTTAACAGGTGTTCTAATCAGGTAGTCTTCCATACCGCTAATGCGACCATCCGCGCGTAACTCAGCAACCAGCTCCTGAACACGGTGAGGTGGGATGTTATAGTCCTTTGAAACCTGGCTCACAAAATGACCTTCCCAGATGCGGTATCTGCGCTGAATTCTCTTCTTCGCAGCTTCAAGGATAGCGCCGACAGAGTAATCCAGTTCAGCCTTACTTCCTGACTGCAAGCTGATACCAGCAACCATGTCACTTCCTAGGAGAGCATTCTCATCAACGAGTTGCTTCTCAACTTCACGAACACGAGCCACATCAAACTGATACACATTAATCATTGTAGCCTCGAAGTCAGCATATGTGTACGGGCCATTATGAGCTTCTGCCATCCGTGCCGCAGTACGAAGCATAGTGAAACGAATCTCCTCATCAGAGACCTCTCGTTTTACTGACTCACTTCGCTGATGTTTTGCAATCCCCTCATAGACAGCAGCTGCCTGTTCCCGAGCCAACTCCTGGTGATGCTTAGCGTCAGGGTTCTGCTCACTGAACTCAATCTTCTCACCATCATGGCGCTGACGGGCAGGGTTCAAATCGTAGATGATTTTCGCAATGTCGTTACGATCAGGCAATTCTGCTGACATATCCAGCTCCTCGTTTCCTCAAAAAGTAGTCTCATCATACCACAAATCATTGTCTATCCAACGATTTGCTGATACACTAATCACATAAGTAACGATCTTTGAAAAGGTGCCTTTATGCGTGTAGCTGACTCTCTCCTCACTTGGAGTTTCACTTCCGAAGCTGATGAGAACGCAAAAACTGCCGCTGAACTAACTCGCGGTAGACTCGTCATGTCAGTGGCAGAGAATGTAATCTGGGACTTCTCCTGGACTTGGATTGAAATGCTGGAATGGTTGGCTGATAACTGGAAAGTTCTTACCGCTGAGCATGAGACACCAGTCAGTGATTCAGAAGAAGATGAAACCTCATGGAACTTCCTCCACGAGCACTCCTTAGGTTCAGCGGTTCAAGGAGCTGTCACGCCCTTACTGATTATCTGGCGAGATGGAGATACAGGATACATTGATGCTGGTCCAGGGTACGGACGTGGCCCGTGGCAGCCTATTGAGGACTCCTTGTGGACATTAGGTGAGCATATCGCCAGCTATCTCAATGAAGATGATGAGCGGGGCGCTATCGCGTTGCGCAACTGGGAAGCAGCAGCAGGCCGAAGTTGAGCCTATCAGCTTACTCACAGGAAAAAGGTTGAATTTCGAGTTGACAAGCCTTCCAACCCCGTGTTAGTGTGTACTCATAAGCAAGGAACACAGCAGATAACATCTACTGGAACCAAGCAACTTGATAACCTAAAATAGACTTGACTTCTTCCCAAGGTGGAGGAAGAGATGACAGAGTTCCAACTGTGAACGAAGGTCAATGCTTATCCCGTAGAGATTACGGGTAAGTAATACCGGCAGCCCAGCGATACGGACGCGAAGCAGCCCTAAGATGTTATCTGATTATCCATATAAACGTAAACACCGCAAGATAGTATTGTACGATGATACAAGAACAGAGACTTTGAGCGAAGTGCACTACTCAGGGTGATGTTCCGAGCGGATGAACTGAGAACAATAGCACAAACCCTCAGTGGCGACTATTAGTTTACGAAAACAGCATTACTGCCAGGACCTAGCCACTGGACCTCGGCAGTATATGAAGACGAGCGAATCAATCAGCTCATAGTCACTTGCTGGTATTACAATTTTCCGAAAGGAAAACCATGAATACTGAATTCACAAAAGGTTAGGAAGTGAATGCGAGCTTTTTACCTAACACATATTGCCCTTTAGCTCAACGGCAGAGCAGGAAGCTGTTAACTTCAAGGTTACTGGTTCGAATCCAGTAGGGGCAGCAAGAGGTCACCTCTGGTAGCAGAGGAGTTTGAAATTGGTTAGCCGCCAACTCTAAAAGGCTCAGAATGAAAGCAGTCCCTGACTTGGGTTGAGGTTCAATTCCTCTTTATGACTGGCTTGTACATCAGCGAGGGCATCAACGGCTCTCCTGGAACAGGAGTTTGAATCTCCTGTGCTGCTTTCATTCATGATCTTCCTCCTTCCACAGGAGGTACCAGAACAAAGCAGTGTTTCCCGTTCAATTCGGGGGCGCAGAGGAAACAGCCTGAGTGAAGTGTACGCGTAGCGGAGAAAGCTCAGGAAACGCCCACTGTTGGCACATGGTTTATGCCCTGCATTTTCTTGAAAAACATGTTTGACATCAAGCAGAACCTCTGCTACGATGATGAACATAACACAAGACCAGTACTACGGACACATCAGGTCCTCATCAGAGAAAGAACCGACGTACACGTTGAGAAGCGTTGACGATGATATAGCGTGTTCTACCTGCACTTGAAGAAGTAGTACTGCTGGGAGCGAAGGTTCGCATCAAAGAAGAGAACCGACGTACCGACTGAGAAGTCGTGAGAATGCTATAGCGTGTTCCACCTTCAATCCCAGCATTAGTGCCCTATAGCTCAATTGGCAGAGCGGCGAGCTGTTAACTCGTAGGTTCCTGGTTCGAGTCCAGGTGGGGCAGCGGAAACAGAATACAGTAGTGGGAACCTTTTGAAAAACGGTTGGTCACCGTTGGCAGTCCAATTGTCTATAAGGATAGAAAAAGCCAGACCCACCACATGATTGTTTCTCTTTTGAACTTCGGTTCAAAGGTTGTCTTTTAGCTCAAGGGCAGAGCAGCCCCGCAAGGGTACGTCGCTGGCGTAAATGGTTGTTGGTTCGAATCCAACAGAGGCAGCAAAGTGAAGATAAGTCACAGGGGTCTACTGCGACGTTTTAAGCCTCCCACCTGAACAAGTACGGCTGGGAAGCAGGGGAACGGTTGCCATTGGGCGGCTTCGCAAGAAGCTCATGGCGGTAGAACAGGTCTTGTCAACGAAGCTTACTTCACTCAGGAGCGCCAGCTGAACACGTGCAGCTGGCGCTCTGTTCATTAAATCAACGAAAATCTGATACATGGTAGAGTAGCCTCAGAAAGGTTACTTCTATGTCCACAACTGTTATCACCCCTCAGGATCGTCAAAAAGCTATTCAGGAATACAATGCCACCCTACGAGACTTACATGATGCTCGTCGTGACATGTACTTCCTCCTGAACCTCCCCAATAAACTCCGTAAGCGCGAGTTCGGAACGAAAGAAGCATTCAAAACGAAAGCTCTTGCAGCCAAAGCTCGTGTGGAACAGACGAAGAGTGCAGGCAAGATTACTCGCAAGCGTCTTGCGGATGAACTTGGCGGCGTGTATACTGTATTATATTACGTTGATAATACGCTCAACGCATTACCGACATTCACTGAGTCTAACAAACGCCACTACGACCGCTAACCCAGGAACCCATGAGGTTTCCGTAACCTTGTGAAGGATTCATTCATATGCCAGAACGCACGAAGCGCGAAGAGCCAAAGCCGTGGGAGTCCCCTGCGGATATGGATGAATGGATGATGCAGATGCTGGATAACGCAGCTCAGAAGATTGCAGAAGCCTCAAACAACCTCCCAGCTGACCTGGCTACTCCGTTCAACACTACGGTCGGTGGAAAGCTGCACAGCGCCATCGGATACGTGGCAGCGGTCCGACAAATGTTGTTACATCCTGAGGTGCGTGCAAGACTGGCAGCAGAAGAAGCAGCTCGTGCAGCTATAAAAGAACAAGGACAATAAGCTATGCCAACGCCATTACAAAATTCCATCCTGGAAGCACTCGCAGTACGTCCTATGACGGTAACTGACCTGAGTATTCAGCTTGGACGAACACCCCGTGCTATTGCTAACTCACTTTCATTCTTGCGAGGAAATAATTTGGCTTCGGACGGAAGTATCCTAATTCCTGCGATTGAAGAGTACAGTGCACAATTTATTCAACCGAATGATCCTGTCCTTTGGTCGCTGCCAGAAGAGCCGCAAAATCTATAGAAACTTTTTCGCCTCAGGAGTTGACATCACAGATAAGCGTGTGGTAAGCTTTCTACATAAGCAAATACAGCAGATACCTGAAGTTACGACTAAGCGGTATCGGGATGCGGGAGTGTCGTAACTCCACGGCATCTGGCGAACCTCCATCGTTCTGCCCAACAAAGCAGCATTCGCTGATTTAAGCAACAGCCTAAATCAGCGGTGTTGGGGAAACGGAGGGCCTACGGGCTTGTAGCTCAATTGGTAGAGCGCCTGCTTTGCAAGCAGGAGGTCAGGGGTTCGATTCCCCTCTGGTCCACTTCTGGAAATTATGATGCACCCTAAGGTGGGAAACTTGGAAGCTTGCTTCCGAGGAGATGTCTAGCTTAGACCAGTATCATGATTACCAGTCACTGAGAAAAATCACTTGCTGAGGTAATGGATACTCAACCAGAGCCATCCGTATGGGATGGTTAGGCGCTTGTAAAAGTAGCTCGGCTAGTGGGGGCATTACTGCTAAACAAGGGAAACGGTGTTTAGCAAGTATGTCGCGTGGGTCCGATTCCCACGAGCAAGTGTTCTTTTCTCAGTGGGAACCTTTCCTGCTTGTACTGGCAGGATATCGGGACCGTAGTGTAACAGGCATGAGTACTTCTTAGCATACCGGTACAGGCTAAGAAAGAAAACTGGCTGATGTAACACGTTTGGTTGTTAGCCATTTATTGCTGGTTCAAGTCCAGTCGGTCCCGCCAAATAGTTTGAGGGCCTCCGCTTTGTGCGGAGGCCCTCAAACTCATTAAGCCGCAAAAATTCAAGCCTTCATAGACAACCTGAGTTTTCTCTGATAGGATAGTTAATAAGCTATTTGTTGTCTATTTTGGAAGAGGAACCTTTATGGGAGTGTACTACACGAAGCGGGATGGCAATGTCTCTGAAACACGATATTTCCGTGATAGTGGTTCTCTGTACAGCTTCTTAGCTGGTCAGAGTCTGCTCCGTTTGTTCCTGTTCCTCGCAATCGTCATTGGTGTAGGATTCGCGCTTCCTTGGTTCTTCCGTACAGTCTTCCCTGACCCGAATGTTGGTCAGACTTTTATGCTGGTGACATTCCTTTGGGCTGTTGTCGGAGTGTACGGGTTCATTGACCGTGGCTGGATTGCGCGAGTCATCACTGGCCTCATCGCTGCGCCTATCGCTTTTATTGGGGTGCTTACCTTGTCTGATTTCTCCGCCAGTATCAACCGTCTCAATGAAGACGGAACCCTGCGTGGGGTAACCATTTGGACATGGCTTATTGCAACTGTTCTACTACTCCTGTTGGGTAGCATCACAGCTCCTGCTATGCTTCTTTGGTGGGCTATCAAGTACATCGCTATTGGGTTCTGGTGGGTTATCGGAAGAGTTGCTGAGAGTATCCGTGATGCTTGGGACCGCCGTGGAAGGAACAGACAGTATGCTTCTGACTACCACCCCGATGATGACGGGCTGTAATAGTCGCTGAGCAGTATGAAGTGAAGGGCAGTAGGACTAAGATTCTACTGCCCTTCACCTTTGCTTTCTTGAAACAATCAGTTCTTGACTTCAACTAAACGAACCACAGTAGCATGACGGCGTTTCAACGTGGAGCTGTTCCCTGGGTTGTTCAACCCTGTGAACGGGATAACTTCCATGACTTTGAACTTCTTCCCACGACCCAACAAGTACTCCTGTTCACGGTCTGCTTGGATGTGGTCAAATCCTGACATTGGCACACCTGATGTAGTTCGTATCTCGTAGACGACGTTATTGAGACTTTCGTCTCCACCCATCATGTCAATATAGCTTTCACGCGTCTTTTTCTCACGTGCGAATAACGCACTCTGCGGACGTTCTGCGTAGTCCTCATATCCGTCAGGAAGGAAGTCAAACAGAGCTTCTGAATTCTCTGTTGTGGACATGAATCCATCCATGGAAACGGTTGAACCGACCTTGAATCGCTCTGCAACAATTTTGTCCCGTTCCTCGGGGGAGGAGATGAGTTCATCTGATTTCAGACGGGTTGCGCGGTATACAACACGTTCTTTTTCTGGACCAACTTGTTCGTAAGCGGCGATGGCTTCATCCATGACAGCAATGGTCTTTTTTGTCTCTTCAACATCAGAAACATCCCGACCGTACAAATGACGTGTAATGGAGTTGAAAGCTGGACCAGCGTAAGCACGAAGAGCTTTCTTCTGCTCATCAGTGAGCAAGAACAGAAACCGACTCGCTTCTTCCTGATGTTCAACTAACGGTCGTCGTGGAGTGAAGTTTCCTGTTTCAGGGTTGAAGCGTCTACCATGCACACGACAGGTGTCAGGGTTCTTTGCTTCACAAGCTCGTACTCTCATACCCTATTTCTAACGTTCAGGAAGCCGCTAAAACCGCTTGTAAGGCTCTAAGACTGTATGATGGGACAATGACCGATGAAGAGAAGCTAAACCGCGTAGAGACCAAGCTGAGGGCCACTTTGACCCTTAGCAAGAACCTTCGACAGATGACTGATAAGGACAACTCTCAGATGAAAGACATAATCCGAACTCAGGAGACTACTGCGTACATTGAGTACTTCACAGAAGCAACTCCTCTCGTAGGAAGCGTTGAGGCGGGTCGCATTTACGAAAGCATGCTGACGGAACTCAGTGATGCGCATGGGGCTTACCGTCCGATCATCGGCTATATTCAGTCCTGACCAGGTGTTTTCATGTCCCAGTAAACTTCCAGGAAAAACTTCCCGCAGACAGTTGCATCCTGCCGATCATATGTGCTACCTTGTTCCTACACAACACAACAAGCAACACCGATCAGAGGATAATGCCTGGGGAACAAGCTCAGGAAAACTTCCTCCAAAATAATTTTACACAGAAGTTGACAACCGCCAGAAGCTCTGGTAGGTTGAATATCAACAGGGAGAAATGCCTGGTGAACAAGACCAGGAAATCCTCCCAAAAAAACTTGAAAATGAAGTTGACAAGCCCCAGCAAGTCTGGTAGGTTAGGAAACATCAAGACGGAGCAAGGCCAGGAGAACAAGTCCTGGAAAATCCTCCCCCTAAATTTTTTGGTAACTCAATAGAGATATACAGATAGATTTGAAGGTTCTGGAAAGAGCTTCACATCCCCGAGCGGTTTCTTAGTGAGGGGTAGTGAGGTTTGCGGCTCACATGTGGGTCGTCAGAATGATTGTTGCTGGTGGAAACTAAGCGGCCAGAAGAACCCATCGTGGTTAGTCTGAGAACGAAACAGTGATAGAGCCTTCTAATAAACATTGACGCTTGAAACTTGCAGGTCTTTCCTGAGGTTCGATTCCTCAACTGAGGCCCACTCCCGAAAGGGTTGTGGATTTATCCTCATAACAGAGAGTTCAAGCTGATACAACCACTGCTTCTTCGGGCGGAACTGGGCTTACGGAGAAGGATACGAGTAGATGGTTGGGCGGTGCGCACCGCTGGGAGTAAGGCCAGGTCACAAACCCAGGCTCAGGGGATACTGAGTCACTACGCCTTCTTGGTGGAATTGGTAGACGCGCTTGACTCAAAATCAAGTTCCCAAAAGGAGTGAGGGTTCAAGTCCCTCAGGAGGCACAAGCGCTTTCTGGACGTTCGGAAGAAATCAGACTCGGGAGTACTACTGAGTCTGAGGATAAAAGAACAGAGAATAAGTGTTATCAGGTAGCTTAACATAGGGATAAAGCGCCGCGGAAGCGGGTATGCAGGTTTCGATTGCCTGTCCTGGTTGAAAAAGAGGTCTGGGTGACCAGCTCTCATGTCGTAAGTTATTGGTAAACTAGGTCTGGTGGTGCTGGACTCATGTAGGACTCGAACTCCTACCGACATAGAACCCTTGTGAGAATAGCTCAATTGGCAGAGCGTGTCAGGAGTCAATAGTTGACGTACGCAACTGATTCTTGGCGGAGGTTACCAGTTCAAGTCCGGTTTCTCACACGAAAATCCACGGTGAAGGTTGCAGCCTTCTTTGACGTGAGCGGATAATTGCCGTGGTTGAGGCCGCTCACTGCACCCTATGAACACCTGCAAGTGTTCGCAGTTTTTTACGGAGCCAATCCCGTGTGGTAGGGTTGGGTGAAGCTCCACATTTTGTTGGGAAGGGCAGAAGCCAGAACAGGTAACTGTTGGCAGCCTATGTTCCTTCCCTTTTTGCCTCGTTAGCTCAGTTGGTAGAGCAGCTGACTCTTAATCAGTGGGTCCTCGGTTCAAGTCCGAGACGGGGCACTGGGTTCTTCATTCAGACATGTACAGTCTGACAGAAGAATTTGCTAACAGATACAATACGGTTCAAGACATAGTTGCTTCGAAAGCCTCAAAGCTGGCAGCTATTAGTGGGACGCGGCTTGATATGCCGAATCTCTGGGCTTAGTCCCCCAGGGCGTGTGTCTGAAGGCTGCACGGCTTTTGAGACCGTGACCAATATGAAGGGTCGCTCAGGGCAGGTATACATGCCCTGAGCGGGTTCCCTGAAACAACCGAAGCAATGTATGGGGATAGCTTCCCCGCGGAGGTTGGGACATGGAACGACAGGGGGATGTGCCGCCTGTTCCCGCAGATCATGTGGTAGACTTACCACACAACGACTTGGCCAGGTTCACCTGGTTAGGAAAGAAGCTGAAATCGTCCACGTCAGTGGAGAATGCAGAATATTATTAGCAGTGATGCAAGGTATCCATCTGGTCGGAGTACGGGTGGAAACCACGGTGTCATACCTGAAAGTAACATTTCCAGGTGAAGGGCTGTAATATCAAGTACCCGACCTGCTTCTTTTTGATCGCTACACCGAAGCTGGATGGCTCACACGGTTGGGAAGTTCCTCGTGTGACTGATTCAGTGGGTTTGCTGGATGGGTTACTTTGGTGTAGCGGAGTAATCAAGCAGTACGAACTATGCTGACGAAATGGAACAGCTGTTCACATAAGTGGAGACGCAAGCCCTTGTACTGGGGTCCCTTCTTCGGAATGGGTCAGAGAAGCCGAACAACTGTTTCACCACAAATAAGATTGTAATGCTGGTAAAAGTATGTTACACTGATACCAGATAGTGTGACCGAAGGGTTCGCTTTGGCCACACTATATGCTTCCATAGCTCAATGGCAGAGCAAGCGCCTCTAAAACGCATGGTTGTGGGTTCAAGTCCCGCTGGAAGCACAAGCGACGTGTGAGCTGTGTACAGGCTTACAATGTTGGGGCAGGGATCATTACCCTGTCATGCATGAAACTCATGCAGTAGCGTTTGTAATGACGAAGGATGATACAACTGGGGTTCAAGTCCCCGCTCAGATGGTATAGTCTGAGGAAACGGTCTAATTGATTCTCAGGCAGGATTGTAACCTGCGAACGCACGAAAATTGAAACGAACTGGTGTAAGACGGGGCCTCCGTATGGTAGTCCTTGTAGCATGGGGAGGTCAAACTCCTTGGGTCCATAGTCAGTCGCTGTGGATGTTCTTTCTTTTTCACTATGCTTTGTGAACTGGTAACAGTTCATAAGGTTGATGAGTAACTCAACGGTAGAGTAGACGTAAGATACGGGAGCTGAGGCTCGGGAATGCAGGTTCGAATCCTGCCTCATCAGCGGAAGACTCTCTCCTTCCATAAATGAAATATCTGTAACATTTCCATAGTGAAATCCCCCTGAGCTTTTTCTCTCTCCTTGGCTCAGGGGGATTTTTCTGTTAACGGATTAGTAGGAAGTGTTGCGAGTGTCACATGCAGATGTTACTGTTACTGATGTGGTCAACAGTGACCAACAAGTAGAGGAGTTTCAGATGACGATTCCGAAGATTGCTTACCTGACCCTGGTTCTGATTGGTGCAGCCGTGGTTACAGCAGTAGTCCTGATGAACGCAGGAGCCGTTCTCCCAGCCTTTGGGGCCGCTTTGGCAGTGGTGGGCCTGAGCGTCATTTTCTTCCAGCAGCAGGCTGTTGCAGGCCGCAAGGAAGGCCACCAAAAGTAGTTATAGCAATGAGTGAGGCCCTGACTGAAAGAATAGTCAGGGCCTCACTCATTAAGCATGTCTTTACTGCAGGTAGGCAGAGCTCTCTTCATATTTATGCAGCGACAGAACCCTGCTTGAACGCATTCAAAGTTTCAGAGTCAATGCGGACGATGTTCACTTGACCAGGGTTGATGCTCACCAAAGCAGCAACAGCGCCAACACGATTTGTTGGGTCTGACAGGTCAGCTTCCAGAGGAGCTGAGCAGTAGTAGGGTTTCACATTCTCATGCTGTTCAGCACGGTAACGAATAACGTCCAACAGTTCAGCTGGTCCATGCAGCGCGCCATCATTCCAGGAAATGTAATGACCGCGGTAGGAGACTACGATAGCGGAGGAAGCCATGTTCTTTGTCTTTCTTAGGTATGGTTCAAATCATTCGTATACTAACACAGTTTTGAGCACTCTCTTTACCATGTCATGACCATCTCTATCGGGAACGAATTCATGTTAGGAATAAGGTATGACGACTTACCACATGTCTCCTGTCACGGGGAAAAAAGAAATATGCAATGCGAAAGAAGGCGGTTGCAAGTATAAGGACTTCACTGTACTCACTGTGGAGGATGCTGTGGAAAGCAAAGACTTGAACAGCTATTTGAACGCTCGTGAAGCAGCTGCGACATTAGTGGACATCCCTAAGGGGGACCCGAAAATTGAATATGGAGAAATGGAAGTAGAGTTCTGGGATGACATCCGCAAGGACTTCCGAACCTACTGCTCTGGTGAATCAGAAATCATCCTGGCAGAACCAGGAAATCCTCCCGAGTTCTGCTATGACTGCCATCACCCATTGACAGATGAGTCCTTGACCGGCGGTAAAACACCATGCCCTGGTTGCGGCGGGTTGAATCAACGCGGTCTCGTTGGAGTCAGCCTGTCATATGAAGACCAGAAGTTTTTGAACACTGAGGTGACCCGTACAGCCCGGTGGTACCACACCAGTAACTACCCAAACTGGGATGAAGCAATGGTGAACGCAAATGGTGACACCAGTCTTGTTCATCTGGGAACACTGGATGCAGCTCTGCATCGTGCTCGCGTAGTGAACAACACCATGCATTACGACAATTACTATGACGGCAAATCTTACCTGTATGAGGTGGAGCTCGCTGAGGACATTGATATCTCATCCACTGTTCATGATGAGGATCGGTTTAACGATAGCGCCATCCCCAGTGGTAATTCTGATCCAGAGGATAAGCAGCATAGAGGTTATGCGTTGAACGGTGCAACTCGTTACGTAAACCATCACGAAGCACCAGGTTCTATGTCCTTACTAGCAAACCCTACAAAGTTCAAGATTCTCAGCAAGCAAGCTATCTACTAAGGCTCGGGTCGGGAGAGTATCCAAATCAAAAGAGCGCCACAAGCAGCGAATGTGCCGACGATGATTCCTCGATCAGCTCTGAGCTGATTTCGGTAGGCTTTCCTCTTTTGAGCCACCGTTTCATCAGTTCTTTCCAGCTCTGTCCAAGCCCGAATATAACCCATGCTTCTGGCAGATTCATACCACTTCTGCGTATGTCCTTCTGGACCTATCTTGTAGTGAGCAATCTCATGAATGACTGTCTGCTCAACCTGTGATTTTGTGAAGAATTTACTGGGGTCAAAGTACAAAGTATGGTCAGCATAATTGCACGTTGCGACAGCATCGACCTGTGTTCCGTCAGCCATTCCTCCACGAAGATTGGAGCCGAACTTGTACTTCCATCGTTTGTCAAAAAGCCCATGAGCTTCCATCTGCCGCTCAATGATTGGCTTCATCTTGCTTTTTCGCATTGGTCCTCCAGTATCAGAGTCATTCTATCAAAAAGATGCTTACTATTCAAGCGGTAGAGCTTGATTTTTCCCTCGTTGAGGAGTATGCTCAGTGTTATTCAAATGTCCCTACCTCATGAAAGAGAGTCCCAGCTGATGATTGTAAAGAACCGTGCAGAAGCGCTTCAGGCAGCAAGAGCCAAGGCATACCGTTCACCTGAGGGAGTCCAGTTCAGTGTTGAACTGACAGGTCGGGTCATCAATGCTTTGGAGAAGTACCTAAACCGCGCAGGTGTCCAGAACTGGTCATACCGCACAACCCGTCACACGGATGTGTATGACTTTACCCGTGGCCAGTTTACGCTGGTTGCTCGCAGCGCTGTTCAGGTAGAGCAGATGTGCTATGTCATGCAGGAGCTGGTGACTATCGCCCAGAAATTCAAGGTTGCTGACGAGCAGGACAAGATTCAGGCTGCTGCTCGTATTCAGCGTGGGCGAAGCCTGCGGAATCTTCTGGTTTTCCAGCACTGAGCGCAGGGATTTGCGCAGCAAGCTGTTGCGTGATTGAGGGAAGGTCTATCCAGGTCTTCCCTCAATTGCATTAATCATGTCTTTAGGAGTTTCCTGCTACCATGCACGAATGACAGAAAATCTTGACCCTGAACATGAGGCTATCGCATACCATCACAGCACGGTTGACGCTGCCTGGAAAAAGCTGTGGGATCGTTTCGTTGTGCTCTTAAATGTTTCTGATGAGAGCTTCTACGATGCAAACCTTGATAAGAGCCTCCAAGCTCACATGTGGACTGTCCCTGAACTTGCTACCTCCTATGAGCTATACTTCCAGCCTGCTCATACTGTTGAAGTAGGCGATGAGGAAACAGTGTCTGTGAACGACACAATGCAGTTGACGGTCACCGAGCAGTATCCGAATGGCGAAGTCAGCGTGAAAGCTTCTTTCTGGATTAAAAATGAACACGGAAAAAAGTTCGGTCATCAAACGAACCATTATCAGATGACTGAGCGAGAAAAAGCTGCTCACGAAGCGCTCTTTGAAGGCATCCCCGAGAATGAACAAGGTGTTCGGATTACCGTGGAGACAAACTATACAGAAGATGTTATTGAGTATGAAGCTGAGCTACTCATCCAGACGATGGATACTGAAATCAACCGTGTGTTGAAAATGCAGTAACTTTATCCCGCAGCTAGCTCTTCCACCTGACCTTTGTACTGAGGGCAGTAAGCTCCGACTGATGCCCCAATCGCATGAGCTGCTGGAGCAACATCCTTATTGTTTACAAGGACTCTCACCGCCAGGTCTTTTACTGTCACCCCAGAGTCAAGCTCAGAACAAATTTGATGTCCTAAATCAATTATCTCTTGGTCAGAATAATTTCCAAATACAGGTGGGTCCGCTTTTCTCAAATAAGAAATTAAAGCGATGTCTTCGACACTTTGCGAAGACCCTATTCCCGAATCTGAGTCTGAGTAATCTGTTGTATCCGAGGAGCTTGAATAGTTACTTACTGAGGCTACACAGCCAACAAAAAGGAACAACATGACGAAGAAAATAATGACGAAGAAAATAACTGCTCCCACTTTTGGCTTAGGCTTTACCCCAGTAGTAATGCCACCAGAATATGTTCGGTTAGCAGCAGGAGAATAAGGTTGGTTAGAACGCGGCGTAGATGGCCCGTTAGGATAAGGGTTCACAAAACCCTGTGGAGCAGATGGGCTAGGGTATGGCTGAGAAATTTCTTCAAAGACAGGAAAGACCTGCCCTCCTCTACCAGCTGTCTGGCCAGTAAAACGGGTTCCATCCCAGTAATTTACAACATTAGCATCAGGCGAAAATAAGTACCATCCAGCAGGCTTGTCCATAAGAATCCAAAGGTAAGGGAATATAAAGTTTTATCGGCAACCAAAGAGGGTTAATAAAACATGAGACCAATAGATATCCATTGGTCTCATGTTTTATTAACCCTCCAAACTTTTACGTCTTACGTAATTACTGCGTCTTCTGTCGCCTAATAGCATCGCGGTTCATGAAGTGAACGAAGAAACCAAAAAGGATGAAGTGCACCACCATGAAAAGGTACTGGCCCTGAATGAGTTCTACCACTGCGGTGGCGAAGAGGACGACAGTGGTCGCCCATCCCAGAATAAGGGAAGCCTTATCATAGAAGCGGACCCGCTCCGCCGACTGATTCGGCTTGTCTCGCAGGACAAATGCAATCACCAGGGCGATGGGGACAACGATGACCAAAATAGTGGTCAGAGCGTCAAAGAAAGCAAGCATAATTTTCTCTCTCAGTAGGGTGCTTGGTCTGTTAGTCCAAGCGTAACATAACTGGAAGATTGTGTCAAACCGCCTTCTGAGTTGGATTCTACAGAGTATGATAGGATTTGCATGATTTTACCGAAAGTACACCTATGATTTTCTTCATCCTTATTGCCCTCAGTATCCTTATTCCTGTGCTCGTCGCATGGTTTAATTCGGACGATTCTCCTGTGGCAAATGCTATTGTGGCCTTTATTGTCTCTTTGATTTTTGGTGGTATTGTGATGTTCGGAGTGGCTGGGATCAGCTCTATGGCCACTGACAATGACTACATGGTTTCTCATGTTGATTCACAGAAGTATGATCTGCAAGCATTGAACACAGGTGATTCAGGAAACTACTACCTTGGCAGCTCATCAAGCGATTCTTCCCGTAGCCTGAACTACATTTATGAGAAGCCAAACAAGGGGAACCCGTACTCTGTTGTCAGCAGTGCGGACGGGGATGGTAGCCGAATCTTCCAGGACATTACTAAGAGTTCAGATAAGAAGCCTTATGTGGAGGAGCGTAACCTCTACAAGACTATCTGGTGGGTTGCTCCATTTGAGATTGAATCAGGGACTGTCTATGATTTCCATGTTCCTAAGAACTCCGTCATTGAGAACTACAAGTTGGACAACAAGTAATTCCTCATGAAAGAAGGCCCGTGACTGCTATAAGTCACGGGCCTTCTTTCATGTCTTTTAGAGAGCCAGGTCGTACTTGCCCTCATATGCTCCAATTTGCAGGTCAAAACCCCACACAACACCCTCAGCAGTTTCACGCTTCGCCTTAGCGATAGCTTCCGCGCCCTTCGCATCACTCAGGCTACGAAGAGCAAGCTCGCGCTGCTCCTTCATCCACACCAGATGACCTTCGGTTCGCTTCTCACGAACAATCTCCTGCTGCTCCTGAGTCCACACCGAGTTCAGCAGCCCCAGGAACCATACCTCCATCTGAGTCTTTGTCCCCGCGTGAAGAGACTCCACATAGGATAGGTACATTTCTGCCTGCTCGCACTGGTTGACGAAACCCTTCATGAAGATGAAGTTCCCAGGGATGAGACGACCGTGCTCGTTCACCGTCACATGACTCGTGTTCATCGTGAATCCGTTGACAGGGTGAGCCTTACGCAGGTCATCCGAAAGATGCAGAGTAAACGTCAGCGGCTGCTGCGGGTTATAGTCGCCGTGCACCATGACCTTGAGGTCACCGTTGTCAATAAATTCCTGGAACACGTCTACTCCTTGTAGATAAGGTTTGCTGGTTCCATTAGCTTAGAGGTCAAAGTCCTCTGGTGTCAAGCCCTGAGTGAAGGTTTTTCATGTCTTTCAGCCGAGAGTGTTAGCATAGATAGTTCGCAGATGAAAGGTGCAGCATATGGGCGCATTGGTAATGGATGACACTTCTCGGGTAGCTCTTCCTGAGATGGATGAAATTTTCCGAACAGGGGATGCTGGAGAAGAACAGGTCACTGACATCATCATGGAAGCGTCAAGAGTCCGTCTTCGAGGTCTGTTACTTTCCTCTATCTCCCGTCATACAACCGTACCAGGTAATGCAGACGGAGCTAAGACCTCCCGACAACTGGAAGCTCTAATTGCGTTAAACCTCAGTGATAATCCTGATGCTGCTGACCTCATTGATGAACGAATTGATGCAACAGGTGACATCATGCAGCGGATCATGCTTGCAGAGTCTATCGCACTGTACAATCGCTACGACCTCGCCGCTCGCTAACCAGTCCAAAGGGGACATAGAATGAAAGAAGAGTACTCAGTTGTACATCTTCTGGCACCAGCTCCATCTGAGAGCATGCTGGTTGCTGATGACGTTTTCTATGTCTCCTTCTTGAATCATGTCGCTATTGATTCAGAAAATGAAGCCACCAAACAGAGACTCGTCACAGAAGTCAAAGACCTGACACAGTTGTTTGCCTCCTTCACGATGAAGATGATCGGATTGGAGATGTCTGACTCGTACCAACGACAACCAGTAATGGTTTTTGAACAAGCGCAAGCCCATAAGCTCCATGTTGAACTGTTGATGCTTGCTATGTGGAGTGGTCTCCCATTGACAGACCTGAACAATGTAGGTAGTGGGTTCCGCCCACTAATCCTTTTCCCAGGAAGAACTTCTCCGATTGACGAAGTGAACATTGATGGTCTCAGTATCGTGAAACACCATCAAGGCTTCGGGGAGAACTTCATGGAAGTCATCGCCACGTTTGGGATGTCAACCTTTGATGAGATGACCGAAGGTATTTTCAGTTAGTGCGAATCTCAGCGCTCACCTGGGAAAACAGGTCAACCAATGGTTCTTTCCACCGTGCAAGGTGCTGTTCACTCAACGGCTCCTGACGGGATTTCATGCTAAACAAGCGTGCAACTCGAATTGCTGAACGATGTAGTTCCCAATCTTTTGGGGCAACTTTCATGACTTGTTTGTACGATTCCTGGTAAAGATGAACGTTCTCTGAAGTGATGTTTTCAGCATCAGCAGTAGCATACTCGAAGAAGTCAGAGCAGTCACAGCTGATGAACGTCTTCACTTTATCCAGCTGCTTGAACTGCTGAGTTGTAGCATCGTATGCTGAGAAACGTGCGCCGTACCAGAATCCTGTCTCTTCACTGATTTCAGGGATGGTTTCCAGAAGCTTCTCAGTAACAGTGATAGCTTCCTGAACATCATCCTGGCTGAAAGCTAATGGAGGGAAACGTAACGCGTTGAACCAGAACTTCTGCGTGTCCAAGAAGATGAGTGATTCAGTTTTGTTCAGCTCCTCCTGCTGCAAGCGCTTACGGACAACAGCGATGACATCTGCATCATCGAACTGATGCTCCGCGTACTGCGGGGCCTTACGGTTCAAGCCAGAAAGTCGTCCATGCTCTTTGATGAAGCTCACGTACTCTTCAACAGTAATCTGGAGGATACGGGCTTGCATCATGGTGTTCAGTTCAATACCATCATCAACCACTTCGCCGTTGACTTCCGTCTCCCCAGTGTAGATACGAAGAAACACGTCCCCTGCGTCAGTTTTATGGATAGAGGTGAGGGTCGTTAAATCCAGACGATCTAACTGATGGATCATCAGCCATGTGGCGTATGTTGAAGATGAAATAGATGCTGTCATAGCGTTATCTTACCAATGTGCTATAAAATAGTCCATTAAATGACGCTTCAGCGTTTCGAGGTGTAAAATAATACTACAACCAAATATTTTAGGAATGATTCAGTCATTCTTATGTTTGGGGTAGATATGCGCGAAGCTTTACCGACCTACATGTTTTTACTGGGGAGTTGAACATGTAGGGAGTCATGAGGGGAAGATTGGCAACTGGTTCAGTGAAGAACGCATGATTAAAGAAGAGGCTCACCAATTTGGTGGGCCTCTTCTTATGTTCAGACTTACTTCTGGCGCACTCGGAAAATTGCAGGAAACCCTACTCATATCAAACGTCACACAGTCAACAGCTCTTGCGTTTCACTCTCAACTCAGATAAGGTAAAAGCGAAAGGATGGTGAGAGCCATTATGAAGCTGAAAATCAGTTATCAGAAGCACCCTCTAACGGAGCAGGCAGACAAGAAGTGTGCATCATGTAGCGGGTCAGGTTACTATGATGACGCGAATCCTCGCACAAACAAATCGTACAAGTGCGGCAGTTGTGGCGGTAGTGGTTACGAGCATCCTGAGCTTCGTGAACACCGCAGTTCCCGCTGGTAAGTCCTGAGGGCCGTACACTGCATGATGTACGGCCCTCAGTGCCGATCTGAGACGTTTTGAGGGCTGTCACGCCTCCTTGCTGGCCCCTCAGCAGTTATGGGCGGAGAAAGGCTTCTACGGGTATTGCGTACTACTCTTGACTGTGTTAGCCTGGATGCATGACGAATGATATCAAGCCTGAATTTGATGCTGGTGGACAGCACATCGCTGACCGCATCCTCGGAAACCAGAAAATTCAGGAGGGGAGCGTCTACCTCCGTGGTCAGGCTGCTCCGACCCCGCAGCAGGTGTCCGCTGTCCTGCATGCACTTGCAGACCATGGTCTCATCAACAAGATGCTCAGTGATGATGTGAAGCACCTCGGCGCTGACCATGCAGACCTTGGTGAAGGTTGGGAGCAGTCCACTGGCGTTGGACGCTGGTTGCAGGGCATCGGTGATGCTCTGGACTTTCGGGAGTAGCTCATGAACATCAAGAGTCGTGTTATTGAGTACAAGAATCTTCTGACTTGGGGATTCAAGGATGATGTCCTCAACCTGCTGATGTCCATCCCCATCGGTATCATGTTTCTTCTCTCCTGGTCTCCTCTGGTGTCTGTGATTTTCATCATCCCTACAATGTCTGTGGTAGACATCTTCTGGGTGCTACTGGTGAGCTTCGCAATGGGCGGAGGAGGAACTGCGCTTACTTGGTTCATGTTCAAGGTTTTTATCTTGGAAACCATCCGTATAGACAAGCGGAATAAGGAAGTTGAGAAAAAGTGGGAACGCATTGATGCTAAGAGAGTAAGAATTCATAGCTGACCGTATATGCAGCATCTGATTAACTTCGCATCCCAATCCAAATAATTGAAAGTGGGGCTAACAGAAAACTTTTGTTAGCCCCACTTTCATGTCTTCCTACAAGCGGCTGTGATATTATAGAGTATGGACAAATTCAATGATCTTGCTGAGGACCTTTCCGACATGGGCTGGGAGGTCGAATACTCATCTGATGAGATGACGGTAGAAGGAATAACTGTTTTCTACGGTCACCTCATCACGCTAAGCCGTGTTCTTCGTGACAGAAGTGCTCATGAGGAACACGTTCAGGTTGAACAAGCCTTCGCACGAACTTGGGAGGACATGTACCCAGCGCTGAAGAATCTGTTTGAGACAGTGCAGCGAGGTGAACGCGCTCCCAAGTTGGAAGACGACAAGAGACCTGAACAACTTCCAGCAGTAGAGGCAGAACTCAATGGTATAACTGACGAGCTTCGCCTCTATGATGTAATGATGCGGGCTGGTTGGAAGTATCATGTTTCCATTGAACCGAAGCATCCGCACGGAGTGCCAAAGGCGAAGCATTTGCGGTATTACCGTAATGACTGGCATGGCGTGGTTTATGAGGATACAATGATGCTTCGTCGTATGGACTACCCTTATCACGGAAGCTTCGCTGTCAACTGGGATAAGACAGCGCAGATGTTAGCAGAGCAGGCTGTACGGTATTGGAATGAGAACCCAGAAAAGCCACCTATCGTAGCATTACCGATGTGATGTTCAAAAATGGGGAGTAACTGATGTCGTTACTCCCCATTTTTCTTTAATCTTTTATAGTTCACGACATCGGCGACAACTACGAGCTCGCCGATGTCGAGCTCGAGGCGCTCGAACTATAATGCGTAGAAACCGGCTGTTGTCAAAAAGAAGAGGAGTTACCTAATGAGTAACTCCTCTTCTTTCATTTTATAGTCTTTGTAGTTTTTATAGTTCAGAGGATTTCGTCATCATTGTTGACGTTCATGAGACGTTCAAGCATTGAGTTGAACCCGTAGTTCTCCATGATGAAACGGGTGTTGTACACTTCCCCGCATTTACAGGAGATGCGTGCACTGACTCCATGCTGCTGGTCTTCATTGAATGAGTCGTATACGTTCCAGCTATAGTCTTCTTCATAGTTGCGCACTAACGCCGGTTCACAATCATCAAAATGACGACTGGCTTCATAATCGCGTGAACCTCGAGTGTCTCCGAAGCTGCGGTCCTCCGTGAATGCTTCACCATCTCGGATGAGGAGCTTTGCAACGTCTTTTCGGAAACCCTCTAATGGTTCTGCACGGTTGAGGATAATCTCTTTCTCAACGTTTGCACGAAGGCCCTCTAGAATTTCCTGACGCTGCTGTGCAACATGATTCAGTTCAGCTAGCGGAGTTTTGAAAGACTTGCGGCGCTTAGAAAGGTCCTCAACTTCTGATTCCTTGGAAGCTACCCAACGCTGGTAGGCGGATTCTGAGGCCACAGCAAGAGTGTTCAGTTCCGCAGATTTTGCTGCACGACGTAAACGGTCCACAGTTGTTTTACGGGAGGTCTCATCCTGCTGAGCTTCCTGGTAACGCTCTTTCGCTTCTTGGCTGAGCTCAGTGACTTTCTTGCGGTAGTCACGGAAGTCTGCGTTGACTCGGGATGCGAGTGTACCTTCACGCTGTGGGTGCTTACGGCAGTTGATGTAATTCTTACTGCAGTTACCATAGTTCTGCATGTGATCTATCCTTCATTAGGGGTTTTCTCTCTGAAGGTATTTCTAACAAGGCCCTAAGTGCACTGGTAAGTCTTATCTACTTATTCTTCGCATCTTTCCTATGAAGAACTGACCCAGCTACTGCGCATCCGATTGCTGCCACGGAGATAATGATGGCGGGAACCCAGAGAGAGTACCTGAATGGAACAGCTGTACAAAAAGCTAAGAGAGCCGCCGCATTGAACAACCGGTCACTCCACTCTTTTTTCGTATGAATCATTCTGTCCTTTTCCTATTCAAGCAACAAAGTTTACCATGCTTGCAAGAAAACGTTGATTGTAGACTAAAAAGTGGAACAGGCGTATCATAAAGGTGCCGATTTCGATAGATATGTTTTATGGCTTCCTCAAATTGAAAGGATCAAGCCGGCTATGTCAGACAACCCTTACCAAAAGCCTTCACCATTCGGTGGGCAGCAGAACCAAAACGGACAGAACGGTAACCCTCAGCAGGGTCCTTTCGGTCAACAGCAAGGACAGCAGAACCAGTTCGGTCAACAAGGCCAGCAATTCCCCCAGCAACCTCAGCAGGGCGGGTTCCCACAGCAGGGAGGTTATCCTCAACAGCAGCAGGGTGGTTTCCCTCAGCAGCAACCGCAGGGCTTCCCACAGCAGGGTGGATATCCTCAGCAGCAACCGCAGCCAGGGTATCAGCAGCCTCAACAGTTCGGTCAGCAGAACGGCTACCCACAACAGAACCAGTACCAGCCTGGATATAATCAGCAGCCTGGTATTCCACCACAAGGACCACCGAACAATAACAAGAGCCTTTGGATTATCATCGCTTCTGTTGTCGTTGGAATCTTAGTCATCGGTGGTCTCGTTATCGCAGCTGCATTCGCTTTCGGTGGCACTAAGGGTGAATCTTCTACTGGTGGAAATGACCGTGGAACCAGCGTTGAAAATCCAATTAGTTTGAAGCCGTTGGAATCAACCGGCAATGCAAGCAAGGATGCAAAGTTCGACAAAGGATATTCACGTCTTGATGTTCCAACTTTGACTCAGGACCAAGCTCGTGGTGTTGCTTTTGACACATGCGCCTACTTGAAGACTGGCCCAACTAAGCAGGAGTTTGAGGACAACTTCCTTGGTGGGAAGAGCAGCTCAGAAGCATATGACCTCGGCCAGGCTTTGGGTGTCGGTATCCCAGTCTACTGCCCAAGCGAGATTGACACACTCACCGACTTGATTCCAGCTGGTTGATGTCTGAGTTGTTGACATGTAGGCAACATAAGTGTCAATAACTTGACCATTATCGCCAAATAAGTAAGGCCCCGAACTAATTTCGGGGCCTTACTTATTTTTATGTCTCAAAGGTAGTCCGCACCGTCAGGGTCCTTGTAGATGTACACCCCAGCAGCGATGAGCTTCTCCACGTGTGCAAGCTGCTCTCCCAGCTCAGCGATACGCTCACGGATGATGTCAGGGTGAACGCAATACTCGCAGCCGTACTCCTGGGTGTGGGTTCCCAGCTTCACAGGGCAGTCCTCGTCTCCGTACTTGCATCCGTGGAGGGAGCAGCAGTGGGAAGTGTGAACACCAATCTTGTTAACGGTGTCAGCCATGATTTTTCTCTCTTCTCTCATATCAGCTCCTTGCTGATGATCCAACCGTAGCACAGGTCTTTAGTGGATGCAACAAGAAAAGGGGACCAACTTCATGGAAGAAGTTGGTCCCCTTAGCGAGGGATGCCTTACCTGTTAACGGTTTGTCTTGAAGCTCTTAGAAGCAGAGTTCGTAGCGGAGTACTTGCCGTTTGCGGACTTCGCAGTAGCAGTAACTTTCGCAGTGTAGGTCTGGTTAGGCTTCAAACCTGAAACAGCAACAGCATGGGTTGTGAGGTTCCATGTCTTGCTGTACCCTTTACCTGTAACAGTCAACGTGTACTTCTGGACTTTACCTGTAACGCTTTTTGGCGTGTTCCAACGTACTGTTGCGTTGTAACGACTTACTCCTGCAGAAACATTCTGCGGAGCGCTAACGCTCACTTTAGACGCGTTGGAAAAAGGTGTGGTTACACTTGCAGAAACAGCGGAGGAGACAGCTGTCTTCTTTTTGCTTTCAGAAGTGGCAGTAGCTGTGACTTTCACAGTGTACTTAGCGTGTTCTGTCAAACCTGTGAAGGATGCTGAAGTAGCGTTAGCTGCAACGTTGACAGTTTTGCTGTACTTGTTTGGGCCAGTAATAGTAGCAGTGTACTTGGTGATACTTCCAGTGACACTCTTTGGTTTAGTCCAGCTGGCGGTGACAGTGGAGTTGTTTGGTGCTTTGACAGCAAGCTTCTGAACTGCACTGACGCTTACCTTGTCTGACAAAGCACGCTGCGTAGTGGCGTTAGCAGAAGCAACTGTAGAGGTTGCTGTCTTCACTCCACTGTCAGAAGTGGCAGTAGCTGTGACTTTCACAGTGTACTGGGTACTTGCTGCAAGACCGGAGAAGGAAACATTCGTGTCTTTTGTGGTGACAGTCTTGGTGTACTTGTTTGGGCCTGTAATGGTAGCAGTGTACTTAGTGATACTCCCAGTAACAGTGGCTGGCTTCAACCATGAAACATAGATGCTACTCTGGTTAGGAGCAGTAGCGGAAAGCTTCTGGACTGCTGATACAGCAACATTGTCAGAGACTGCTTTTACTGTGGTGAATGCTGTCTGAGCAGTGTTGGTGGCTGTCTTTGTTCCATCAGGTGAGTATGCCTGGCTGGTGATAACCAACTTGTAGTTCGTTCCTGCGGTCAAACCGTTTGCATTGATGCTGGTGCTCGTGGTTGTGAACTTGCGAGCAATGGTGCCGTCTTCTTTGAATACGGAAACAACGTAAGGGTAAAGCGTTCCAGTTGCCTCAGTTGGTTCTTTCCAGGAGATGGCCGCTGTGTCCTGTGCTGGCTTGACAGCGATTGCTGTGACGGGACCAACGTTCACCTGGTCACCTGTGTAGACAGGAGGAGCAGCAGGAGTTGTGTAAGAGAATACTCCAGAACCTACGGAACGAGTTTCAGTTCCACCACCATTGGTAGCGTTGACAATGACCTGAACGAGGTATTTTGTGTTCTCTTTGAGGTTAGCGAAGGATGCAGAGTTAGCTTCGGTTTTGACATCGTTCTGACCTGCGATGCTGTTACCATTTGCATCAAAAATTTTGACAGTGTAGCTGTTGATGACACCGTTAGTGGTTGGTGATGACCAGCGGATAGCTAAATGGTCGGAACCGGTGTTGAAGAACGTTGCATTGTTGACTGCGTTAAGAGTAAATGGTGGGTACTTGGCGAAGTTCTGAGTGAACCAGGTGGTTCCATTCGCGTCGACGTAGTAGCCGATTCCGATGTCCGTGTAGTCTCCGAGGATGTTCGCACGGTGACCTGTGGAGTTCATCCAGGCAGCAACGACATCTTCGTAACGCTGACCCATTGCAACGTTCTCGCCTGCAGAGTTCCATCCAGCAGGAATTTGGAAAGCGTAATCTGGGTTGTGCTGCATAGCTCCACGATTAGCTTGCTCCTGAGACCATGCTTGAGAGACTTGGGAGATGCCGTTGTTGAGGACAAGCGGTTTCAGACCATTTGCTACACGAGCTTGGTTAGTCTGGTCGAGGATGAGCTGAACTGCTTGCTGCTGCTCATCAGCGGTGACAGCTGCTTGTGCAGCTTGCGGGTGGATAAACCCAGTTGCCAGTGTTGCACCTGAGGTGGCAACAGCTGCTGCAAGTACAACTGAGAATGTTCTTTGGAATCGCATGAGATACGAAAGCCTTTCACAAATGGTTTGGATGATGTATTACTTATCATCGGTCATTTGAAGGTAAATGACGTGACATACTACCATACTTTTGTGACATATCTGTATTTTTTCTGTGAGTGTCGCAAAAAACGGGCGTGTCACGCAATAAAACACGTGACACGCCCGTTAGAAGCGTCTTTTACCAGAAGGGGTTACATAGGAACCGAACGGGTCACCGAGAAGATGATGTCGGTGATGGAAGCCTCAGTTGCGAGACGGTGACGAGTGTACCTGCCACAAGCGCAGGTGAACACAACAGCGACCTCCATGAACGCACGCGAGGAGTGAGGGTCAAAGGTGTCAAAGACCGACTCCTCCTCAACCTCCTGGTCCACATCATGCACCTCAGCGATGGAACAGGACTCCATGTGGGTACCCAGCTCAGTCGGGCGCGGACCGTAACCCAGTGCGTAAGAAGTGGAACATGCCTCCACAACATACTCAGCAACAGCAAGGTGGAAGCCCTCCACCCAAGCAGGTGCGTCAGTCATTTTTCTCTCTCTTTCATCAGTTATGTAGACAGTTTCTCTCTCTACTGTTTTCACAGTAACACACAGTCCACCTGCGTGCAACACCAATTTAGGACCTTCCTACCCCAGATGTCAGCGTTGAGCTTCCAAGTGTCAGCCACATGTGATAGAGTGGAGATAGTCACAATCAAGGAGAGAACATGACGAGCGCACTTGACAACCTGATGGATGCTGTAAAGATTGGCAATCAGGCCAATGCAGCATACGTGGCTGTGCGGCGGCAGCCTCTGGGAACCCCACTGAACACCACAGCTTTCGTGGAGAAGATGGATGCACTGCGTGCTGTTGCTTCTCAGAATGTGCTGAACTGGTTCAACGATTACGTTCGTTTTGAAAAGGCTGAGTGGGAGCTGGAAAACGAAGAGCTGGATGCCCTTGAAGGATTCAGTACCTTCGAGTATGACCCTCGTGAGCAATTTGAAGTCAGCAGCCTTGATTGCACTGTTGCAGAGGCACTTCTCGCATCACATGGGCTGTTGACAGCGAAGACATACGATGATTTGGTCCGGCTTGACCAGGCTTGGCCTTCTTTCCCTGAGTTCCACCGTTTTACTGACTGGTGGTGAGCCTCCGAGTGGAACGAAACGTATACACGTAAGCTTATCTGTATACGTTTCGTTCCATACTTCTATGTCCTCATCTGGGACATAGGGACATAGAATTCTTACCCTCTTATTAGAATCATGTCCTCTGTGCTACACTTCTGATCGTCCAAACCAACCAAACAAAAGGAATCAAAATAATGAGCACGTACTTCACCCAGGAGCAGTCAGAGCAGCTGCGAAATCTTGACCATGAGGTCAATGCCTTCTTCCAGAACGACGCTCGTAAGGGTTTTGACGCGCGTCGTGTAGTGGAAGCGAATGATGAGTTCGCAGCATCTCTGCCTGTGGAGATTACGCAGTGGGTTCGAGTTTTCCTGTTTGGCGAGGAGGAAGACGTTGCTCAGCTGGCTCCCGTAACAAGTCTTGGAGACGATTATGAGGTTTCCGCTGCATACGTGATTGCCAGTGCCGCCAGCCTTGATAAGGCAAAGTCGCTGAACAATATCATTACCATCCAGCACGAGCTGGTGAATGACCTGAGCGACCTTCGCAGCTGGTCCCGTGACTGGGATGCTGAGCGGGGTGTCTGGAAGCGATAAAGCACGGGTAGGTAAAAGTGGGGAGAGAACCAGGTCTTTGTTCTCTCCCCACTTTCATGTCCTTTTCGTTTTTCACAGGTTTCATGGAGCGCTCCAATTCTATGTCCCTTAATAAATATTAAGAGTCTATGTCCTAATGTTATTGTCTTTGGGACATAGAGACATAGAAAAGCTGGAAGTACGTAGGTACAAGAAGAGGGAGGTTAGAACCCACGTTCAGGTTCTAACCTCCCTCTTTCTTTATTGAAGGTTACTCTGCTTTACCAGGTCTCGCGGATGCGGTCCATTTCAATCATGGACTCAACATCATCCTGCTCAAAGCGAAGGTCCTCCTCCTCAGCTTCTGCGAGGAGACCGAAGTCATCCTCGTCAAGGAACGCGTGGCGGTCCAGCATGCGCTCACCACGAGAGTCCACGTCCTCCTCATCCCACTGCCATGCAGGGATGTAGGTACGGGAAGTCCCCTGGTACATGTTGTAGCCCTCGCTACCACGGGTGCTGTACCGACCGTAGCCCTTGTAGTCGCTGGCAATGTCTCCACCGAGGACAGGGAAGCGGCCCAGCAGGTCCGAAGCGGACAGGATGGACGGAAGGCCCTCCACGTTCTCCTGGTGCTGCTCACGGACGTGCTGGAAGAAGTTCTCCAACAGCGGCGTAAGCGTGTCGTCCTGGTCCACGTGGGAAGCCTCAGGGTGCCACTGGGTACCGATGACGTTCAGCTCAGGAGCCTCAATCATTTCAATGAGACCATCGTGGCTCAGAGCGGTGACCATCAGGCCCTCACCAACCTCCTTGACAGCCTGGTGGTGCGAGGAGGCAACCGAGTAGGTGCCGTTCCGCAGAACCGAGGAAGCCAGAACGGTAACATCGTGAGCGATTGCACGATGCTCGTAGGCACCTGCACCGAAGTTGTTGTGCGGGTGGTCGGTCAGGTGAGCAATGTCACCGTGCAGGGTGCCACCGAAAGCGGTGTTGATAAGCTGCATACCACGGCAGATACCGAGGATAGGCAGGCCAGCCTTCATTGCGGCGTAGATGAGGTTCAGCTCGTAAGCGTCCTTCTCGTTCGCCTTGTTGGTGCGCCAGCCGCCCTTGTAGTAGCGGGAGTCAATGTCGTAACCACCGAAGAGAATAAGACCACCGAAGCCCTCCATGGAGCCGTCAGACGGGAGCATGTCAGGAACAGCGTTCTTGGACGCGGTGAAGCCAGCAGCCTCAACAGCCTTGCTCACAGTGTCGTGCATGTGCTTGGTGATGTAGTCGTGGTCCTTCTGCGACCGTCCAGCAAGACCAGACGGGTCAGACAGGTAGATAGGAAGTGTCATGATATATCTCTTACGTTCTTTTCTCTCTAAGTGGTTGTTTACGTTGTTCAGCGTACACCATCGTTTGCGATTGCGCAACCTCGTCTTTTGCCGAACCTTGTAACAGAAGTATAACACACTTGTACCCCGAAAAGCAAGTAGGGTACAAAAATAACTGAGAGCAACCATTTTATACAGGTTGCTCTCAGTTATTTTAGGTGCTGGTGCTTACTTGGCGAACTGGCAGTTCTGCTTGTCCTTGCCAGCGTAGCTCCACTCCCACGTGCACTTCAAGTCCAGCTTGTCTCCAACCTTCACGTTCTGGACACGAGGGTCATCCATGATGACCTGCTGCTTGTCATTCAGAGTAACCACGAAGTTCGCAGTCAGCTGAGCGTCATCCGAATCCGTCAGGACCGTAAGCGTCTTCACATTCGTCACCGTACCCGCCTGGTCAGTGATAGTCCAGTACTTCGGGTTGAACGGAACAAGAGCAATGGCGCTGACAAGAATGCCAAGACCTGCGAAGACGGCTGCGAGGGCAAGGAAGAAGCTGGCCTCATGGTCATCAACACGGCGCTTGAACGGCTCGTTCGGGAAGGGAATGTACTCGTGCTTGCGATTCGAGTCCGCAACCGCTACATCGTATTCCTTCTTCGCAGCATTGTACACTGCGATTGAACGCTTGTTCTTGATGTTGTTGCTGACCTTGATGATGGTGAACAGCGCCACAACAAGCAGGGCAAAGAAACCCGTGATGATGAGGATGATAGCGAGGGGAAGGATAAGCATTGTATGTCTCTCCAAGATTTCGCAGGAACTCTCTCCGTTCCTGCTGTTGATCCCAATGTAGCACACGGCTCAGGGCAGTGCAACACGTTGGTGGAAAATAAATGAGCGGGTCCGATGCTTGCCACGCACTGGTCTTCTGCGTCTCAGTGGCTCGGTAGAGGCTGATCCAGGACATTTCGTACCTGGGAGCGTGCCGCAGACTGGTCACTGATATTCAGAAGGGCTGGTAGAGGTACCGAACCCGCCCGCCGAAGCCTTGCTGAAACTCATCCATCACCGAGACTCGGAGCCAAGTAGAGGCCAATCCAGGACATTTCGTACCTGGGAGCATGCTTCGGACTATTACCGTGTCTGTCGTATGGGTTCAGTAGGTTCTCCGACTGATCCGAAAGTTTAGGTGAACTGCTGCTACATTGGTTGGGATTTGTGGGCATCTTCCCTTTTGTTCCCCGAACCGTAGTAGCAGTTCTTCAAATATGGGTAGAACCGACAGCATCAGCCGACTCTGTTCAATGCACTGTGGGTCATGGAGACTACCTCTGCGTAACAGTCAGTAGTTCTCTCACCGCAATGGGTCGTGTAGTTGAGGTCATCGTCAAAGGATGCTCTTTCCTGGTCTCAACTACCTGGAATACACATTATCAGCTGCGCATGTCCATGTCAACCTGATTTCAGAAAAAGTTTTGCGTCTCAGGTTGTTTTCAGGTTGAGGTCAGAAACCGTACCCCATGCTGATACCTGAACCGTCATATGGCAGGACCAAACCACCACCGAGGTCCATACCCATCTTCCCGCCATACGTCATGCCCATCCCAGTACCTGTATCAGCATCTGTCTGCGAGCTGGTACCCGTGTCAGTCGTAGCACCCTGGTCAGAGACGTTGGCGTTGCATGCGGTGAGTCCAACTGTAACAGCGGATGCGATGAGGATGGCAGGAATGAGGGTATAACGCTTACGCATAATGGTTCTCCTTATAAGAGGACGATGTGAGCAGGTGAGCTCATGTCATTAGCGTAGCAGAGGTAGTAGGGGCTATACAAGTCAGATAATTTTCCGTCTTTTGTCATATAGTACTGGCGCTACTTCCGCATAAAATCAACGATCTGAGGAGTTTCAGCTCAATAGACTGCCAACCTTATGCGATCATTAAAGCTGGTGTTGCCTCCCTCTTGCTTCCGTGATACGCTGGCAGTAAGCACTCGGATAGAGTGCACATTCAAGAAGGAGAGAAACTTCAATGTTTTCCACCCCCGTAATTCCGTGCTCCATCGTCATCAGTGTTCTCGCTGACACGGTGGACATTCCGAAGGTCCTGTCTGCGTACTGGGACAAGGGCTACAAAGCCACTCCTATTATCCAGTCCGATGAGGGTAAGGCGATGTTTGACATCTCAAAGGATGGTGAGCTGTGGCTTTCCGTTGAGGAGGTTGTCTCGCAGGCTCCATGGGGTGACGAGGTTCAGGGCGTTGCTGAGTTCTACGGTGGTGCCAGCTTCGGGGTTCTCACTCCCACTGCATACACGCATTTCCAGCAGCAGCTGCGTAACCGTGTTGCGTTCACCTTTGAGGGAACGAAGCTCACTGGCCTGATTGACTGAACAATTGCAGGGAATAAAGGAAGGCCCTCACCATTCACGGTGAGGGCCTTCCTTGCGTGTTATGAGAAGATTGTCTTTTTCCAGTCAGTCCTGCTTCGGGAGCATGCTCTCCTCAACAGTGAAGAACTGCTCTGCGTCAACCAGCTGGGTGTTGTACCCGTAACGGTCCAGAGTGAGCTTCATCTGCTTCCGTCCAACAGGGTTAGAGGTGTGGATGAGAATTAGGCCGACATTCACAGGCTCATCAAAGAACGCCTTCTCAGAGAGGTAGTCCACGATGACCATGATGGTGTCATCTCCGCCAAGGTCATGGTCAAGCCACAGCTCATCCCAGTCGTTCTTCTGGGCGAGAATGTCAAGTGCCTGCTGCGAGGTGCGAGCAATGGTGAGTTCCGCCTGAGTGTCAGGGGTAAGGAAGTCACGGAGGTCGTCAATCAGGAGGATAGAGCGAGTCATGAGGGGTCACCTTCTTAGCAGTTGTTGGTAGAAAGTCAGAAAGCTTCCTACCTAACAGAGTAACACAGATGTGGTGTTCTTACAAGGGATGCGTCGCAAGCCAGGCATATGGTCTGCCTGATGCCATGAGTCAGTTTTGGAGATTTCTGAGAATCTGCACATTTTGTACCTTTCTGGAAATAGTTGCACACACTGCAAAGTTCTAGCCAATAGCTACATTGTTCCCTACTCTGCTGATACTCATTGATGTCTACCAGCAGGGTATTTTCACGTACGAAGGATTGTCATGAACGACATACACATTAAACAGCTGACCAGCTCAGCTAAAAACTGGATATTCACAGGGTTGCTCCTTGTGATGTTCCTCTCATCGCTGGACCAAACCATCATCTCAACTGCTCTTCCAACCATCGTTGGTGATCTGGGTGGTATTGCGCACATGGCTTGGGTTATCACTGCATACACGCTCGCCATCACCATCGCTATGCCTATCTACGGAAAGCTTGGTGACCAGTTCGGACGTAAGCCTCTCTATATCACAGCCATCGGATTGTTCCTGATAGGAAGCGTCCTTTCCGCTTTGTCCGCGAATATGGAACAGCTCATCAGCTTCCGAGCAATCCAAGGTCTTGGCGCAGGTGGACTCATGGTTCTATCCATGACCATTCTTGCTGATATCTTCTCCCCAGCTGAACGAGCAAAGCGTTCAGGTATCCTCGGTGGAGTATTCGGACTCAGTTCCGTCATCGGTCCTCTTCTCGGAGGATTCCTTACTGAGCATCTTTCATGGCACTGGACTTTCTGGGTGAACATCCCAATCGGTATCGTCGCTCTTATCCTCATCATTACCCGACTTCACCTCCCTCACAACTATGTCAAGAGCAAGGTTGACTACCTCGGTATGGCAGTCATGGCACCAGCTATCACAGCATTCATCCTCGCCTTCACGTGGGGCGGAAGCCAATATGACTGGAACTCATGGCAGATTATTAGTCTGTTCGCCGCGTTTGCAGTTCTGAGCGCAGTGTTCGTCTGGGTTGAACACAAAGCATCCCAGCCAATCATTCCACTGAGCCTGTTCAAGTCACGGGCATTCGTACTTGCATCCAGCATTGGTATCCTTCTCGGAGCTGGAATGTTCGCAGCTATCTCCTACATCCCAACCTACTTACAGATTGTGACAGGCGCTACGGCAACAGAGTCAGGTCTGATGATGCTTCCAACCGTTATCGCTATCTTCGCTGCCAGCATCACCTCCGGTCAAATCATCGCACGTACAGGCGCATACCGAATCTTCCCAATCATTGGTATGACCATTGCAGCTGTCGGAATCTTCCTGCTGTCCACATTGACAGCTGACACAGCAGTACCTGTAACCATGGGGTACTTGGTTGTCCTTGGTCTGGGTCTTGGTCTCACCATGCAGCCGTTGATTCTGATTGTGCAGGGTTCCGTGAAAGCTGCGAACCTGGGAGCTGCAACAGCAACGAACAACTTCTTCCGTGAGATTGGTGTTACGCTCGGAGTGTCCATCTTCGGGTCTGTGTTCTCCTCCCGACTGGTTGATAACATGGCGAAGTTCGCTTCTGGCGGGGGAACAGGAGGAGGGAGCACAAACTCTCTCACCCCTGATGCCATCAAAGCTCTTCCTGATGCAGTGAAGACTCAGGTGATTGATGCGTACGTGAACGCATTGACTCCTGCTTTCATCTACCTGGTTCCTGTTGTCCTTCTTGGAGCAGTGCTTGCATTGTTCCTCCCGAAGATTGAAATCAGCAAGGAGTCTGGTCTGGAACGAGCTCAGCGTGAACGTGTTGAGTCCTTCAACTTAGCGAACACCAGTCCTATCTCCACAGTGGACTAATCCTTCCAAGGAAGAGGCCCTCACCATTCACGGTGAGGGCCTCTTTTTATGTCTTTTTTGAACCATAGAGTAGAAGAAAACGGTGTTTGAGCAGGGGTTTTCACTTGCATCTCTCTACGTTTTGTGCTAAAATGAGTACACACAACAACCCAACACAATACGCACAACATCGAAGGAACCATTCATGCAGAACCTCACTCCTCAGCCGTATTATGAGCTGAGCTATTTCAAGCTGGAACAGCTCGCTACTGAGTATTACGGTAAGACGTATGATATCGCTGACATGTTCATGAATGGTAGCCCGAACGATGTCTCATACACGTACCGCTTCTATGATGAAGTTGAACCGTGGGATGACGAGCAGCTGGCAAAGTGGCTTGCTGACACTGAACATCGTGAGTACGCGCCCGATTGGCGTTACACGGTAAAGCGGTTGATTCAGGACAAGATTCTTCCTGAGGGTCGCTACATTCTGCATGTGAGCTGGTAAGGAGCGCATTATGATTACTCTATCCGAAGAGAAGTTCTTCCGTCTGTACCCGTTCAAGAACAAGATGGACCCGAACTCGTTAGAGCAGATTGCCTCAGAAACGTATGGGAGAACGTACACAGTTTTTGCTAATCCATACGAGGACGAAAGTTTCGCTAATGATGTGCTCCTTGAATACTCTTATAGCAACTACAAGTTAGAGGGTGCAGAGCAGGAAGATACTGAGTCTTTTGATGAGTGGATGGCTGTTAGCGCCTGGAACGCGAAAGACAACAGTCCTCATTGGCGGACCATGTTGACTCGTCTCATTGATGACAAGGTTCTTCCTGAGGGCAAGTATCTTCTTGATGTTTCCTGGTAGCAGTTGACAGACCCAGCTCCTCCTGGTAGGTTCTTGATGAAAGCAGGAATCGTAGAGTGTTCCTGGTATGAAAAGGAGAAAACCATGCGTAGTCCGTACACGTCCGACCTCCTCAGCAGCCCTGAGGCGTATGCCATCGCCGCTCGTGCGGAGGAGCAGCGAACCGCCAATATGATTGCGGCCCTCAAGGTGGGTGAGAGCTTCATCGGCCACGCGGCGAAGCGTGACCTTGCTGAGCTTGTCTTGAAGCGTCTGTCGGACAACTAACAACACAGCTTCACTCAGAGTTTGTGACGGGAATGTCCTTTACCAAAGGATGTTCCCGTCGCAAATAGAATGAAAAAGATTCTCCTTCCGATCTAAAACAACAGTTTCAAACTGACACGCACTATTGGAGAGCATATGTCTGCAACAACCATTGAAATTGCGCGGCATGACAAGTACAAGATTACGTTGACAGATATGTACAAGCCGTCTTTCATCTGTGTGTACTTTGACGAAAACGGCGCAGTCTACACAACGAGCCTACTTGGAGTCTTCCGAACTGAGCTTGTTGATGGTTCGCGGATGACCAGTGAGGAGGAGCATCTCCTTGATACGGAAACCACCACTGAACTCTGGGGTGACCAGGTATTAGGTCTCTACCCCAACGGCGATATTGCTTTCCTCCTTGACGCTTCTATCCTCATTCCAAAGGGGCGCGAGCATGAGTACCAGCTGGAACTGACTCCGTTGATGAACAGCTGGCAGAAGTTCGCTCTAACAGTGAAGAAGCACGGGGCTGCACTGCCGTATCATCTCATTACTGATGCTGACATGCGTGACGCTGGACAAGAAACCTGTGGAGACACGACCATCTCATTTCAGCAGGAGCTTATTTGCGCACGAGAGGTAGGGCATCACAACAAGCACATGTCCTACAGTCAGTTTTTTACGGCAAACTGGTCCGAGACAAGTATGCAGTTCGCTCATTGGGGTGAGTTCGGTATTATCCGACGTTGCGAGTATTGCGACACCCCCATTCTGGATGGGGCGGCAATGTGCTTTACCTGCAAGTACTGGCACCGTCAGCAAGTTGCTCCTGGTGGAATAGTGGTGCGCGGAAATCACTTCCGTTCAGGACTCAACACTGTGTTCTCAGACAACACTACTCGGGGGTTGCGCAACATTCAGACAGGTGAAGAATTGCACGGTCCGCTTGCGAACCAGGGAATGATTCCTGAGCTGTACCGTCACATGTTCCCGAACACGCATGAGCCTCTTGGTCAGTGGCACTGGCCTCAGGATGCAGTCAAGTAAACACGTTCTCCTGTTGAGAAGATAGCGATAGGTCCACTGACTTCCAAGTTCAGTACCGTCTCCACTCTCCCAGTGATAAAGCCTTCATCTACGATGGTTTCGTCGCTGGGAGAGTGTCTTTTTGCAACCACTTCAATTTGCAGACTGACATTCATATGGTCACCTGCGGTCAAATTCGTCAGCGCTTCCACCAGAGCCTCCTGAATCAGCTCTTCCTGCATCGTGCCAGGGGTCTTCACGCGAAGAAAAGTGTCATTCAGCAAATCGTAAGTCATACAGGTAAGAGTACAAGAAAGTTAGGAAACAGGCTTGTTTTCATGTCTTTACTCTGCTATGGTGAACATACGTAAACCTGTTTAGATGAAGGAGAGCCACATGGCTAAGGTTGCAGGTGCTTTCGAAAGCATTGTTGGTTCCTACTGGGATGAGACGGTCAAGCCGAATCTGGTTGCCACTGGCACTCCTGAGGATGCACTCGGTTTTCTTCGCGGTGAGTACGTGCAGAGCATTGCTCGTGACAAGAACGCCAAGAAGCTCATCAACGAGATTGAGAACTTCTTCGGAGTCACCATCATCTGAGAAAACACTTCCATCTGAGTCACTTCTGTTATCATGTACTGTACTCATGTAGGGAGAAGATATGGACTGGAACATTATTGCAAACTTGTGGATTACGCTGCAAGCACTGAGTATCACTGGTGCCTTCCTAATCTCTTGGCTTGCGTTTATGGTCTTTCTCATCATCGGACCCTACTGGCTTTTTGTCTGGGCAATTGGCGATGGACAAAAAGAATCTATTAAGAAAGAGGCACGCGGTGTCCGCTGACATGCACATTATTACGTTTGACCCTACATTCCTTGACCCTGAACAGGTGAAGCGATACGTCAACTTTGACCCGATGGAAGAGTTGCAGCAGGAGACTTCCGAGCAGAAGCAGAGCTTCCAGGAACGCAACGCGGAGAACACTGCTTTCGCTGACCTCCTCTACCACACGGACAGCACTCTTGACCATTGGGATGATGTCTGGGTGGGCCAAGTCTCCTGGGCGAAGGCTTCCTTCGGTCTCGGGAAGGATGAGTACATTCCTTCGGTTGTTCAGCATGGCTTTGACGTATTCATGTCCCGAGGTGGAGTGACCACTGTGGATGAGAATCTCATCAGCGACATCCTTGCAGGCTTTGAGCTTCCTTCCTCCTCTATCTACGAGTCCACTCCGCCTGAGGGTGAAGAGAACAACTGGTACGAAGGAATTGCGAAGAAGGATGACGTTGAGAAGTGGCTCCGCAGCAATATTGGTAACTGGGTGTTCTGCGACTCATGGTGAAGCAGCTCAGTAGTGAAGCCGCAGGACAGGCGTGTGCCTCCTGCGGCTTCACGCTTTTCAACCCTGTTCGCATGATGAAGACCAGTAAATGGGGAGTGTACGATGATGCCCGCTTTCCAGGTAGAAGCATCATCATGCTGAACACACACTATGAAGAGTTCACAGATGTCCCTGCGGAGGAGACAACTGCATTCATGGTAGACATCAAAGCAGCGATGGCCACCATCAAAAACATCACTGGTTGCGAACGAGTGAATTTAGCCATTCTCGGAAATGCAGTTTCTCACGTTCATGCACATTTGATTCCACGGTTCCCCTCTCAGGAGGAGTTCCCAAACAAATCACCATGGAATGATAAGCGAAGTCTGGCTCCCCTTACAACGGAGCAGCTCCACCAGCTCATTGAGCAATTCCAGTCACATTAGTGTCTTTTCACCTCACCTGTAACATCCGACACGCCGCAAAAGCATCATTTCTTGACATTGCAGTATGAAACGTGTTAGGCTACCACCAACTCTTAGGAAAGAAGTTGTGAGCTTTCCTGTTGTGTTGTGTGTATATGAAGAAAGGCCCCAGCCGAATTGGCTGGGGCCTTTCTTCTTTCGAGGTCTTATTCGGAGGAGGCTTCCTCTTCACGGTGAGTGAAGAATGTACTCGTACCTTCTGAATCCTTGTATTTATCTTTGATGCATTCCAATTCAGTAGGATTGACATCATCTAACCATCCAGTGGAACCACAGTACGTGCAGCTCCATAACCCATCCGGCAAGTCTGACCGACTAAACCGTTTATGCCCTACTTGATCCTCCCAGTACTGTCGGGTTTCAGCAAGCTTCTCGTAGGAGGTGAGAATGGAGCCATTTGTTCCGAGACGCTCCTCTTCAACGAGCTCCCGAACCAGTTCGTAAACCTTTTGCTGGTCAAGCTCGAGAATGTGAACAACAGTGTCTACGTACAGTAACTCATCAACAAGTTGACCTAAGTACTCTCCTTCGACAGAACGCTGGTACAAATCAACAATGAAGTTTTTGATGGCCTCTGTCTCGTAATACTTTGGAAGCTTTTTGAACTCAGCATGAATCTGTCCTGCCCGGTATGTTGCTGCTGCTTTCACTGCGAGGAGAACATCCTCCTCAGAAGTACTGGCTTCCTCATTATCTTTTTGAACAGCGATGCCATGCCCGATATAATCCAGCTCCGCTACAACCCGTTTCTCCCAAACAATGTCATAGCGATGTCCATCGGCGAGTACAGAGAAGTTCCATATTGGCGTGGTCTCGTAAGTATTCATGGTGGGTTACTCCTCGTCTTTTGTAGTGTACTTGTTCTCAATGCAGGGGATGTCTTTTGAATCTGGCTCACCAGCGGCAAACTCACCATGAGCACCACAGAATCTACAGTCCCAGTCCCATTCGGTGCCGATGAAGTCTTTATGGCCGGTCTCTCTTTCAAGAGCCTTCTTCTCGTTTATGTACGTTTTGTAGGAAATCAGGATGTAACCAGTGAGTCCAATTCGCTTTTCAGCAATCAGCTCATCAGTCAGGTCAATAACTGTTTTCAGGTCCAAGTCCAAGATGTCAGCAGCGTCCTGCATATACAGCAGTTGGTCATGAGACTGGCCCAAGTACTCGCCTTTTTCTGCTCGCTGCCACAAGTCAACAATGCAGTCTTTATAGTAGTCCCCGTAATCAACATCCAGTTTCCACTGATACTCGCTCCGCAACTGTGTCCTGCGGTACGCTGAGGCTGCTTGGATAAACTGCGGAGCTTTTCCTTCATAAGGTCTGATCTTTTGGCCATCAGCTGTGACTGTCACGTAATGAAACACATACCCATCAGATGGGCGGGTAATTTTTGTCCAGATGACATCATACTGGTTTCCATCAGCGGTGGCGGAGAACGTCCATACTGGTTCTTCAATGATCTTGACCAAAAGAAAGGCCCTTCCTGTTGCAACTATTGTACAACAGGAAGGGCCTGAACACTTTAAATGTTCAATGTCTTTTCTCAGTAGGTGTGACCCTTCGGAGCGATGATGTTGCCATTCAGGCTGAGACGACCAGCATCAACCATCTCCAACACCTCGTCACGAATCTCAGACTCCGACCAGCCCAGAATCCGAGCGACGAGCTTGATGTACAGGAACTCCGCAATGCCCTGACCGAGATACTCACCCTCAGCAGCTCGCTCAGCAAGTTCCGCGATGGAATCCTGCAAGAAAGTGTGGACAGAGCCAGGCTTCGTGTGGTCCCACTTGTACTGGTCACTTAGCTCGCTGACACGATATGCGAAGACGGACTCCATGATTCGGTTCGCCTGCTTGTCAGCGCTATCCAGAAGATGGCCATCAGCGTATACCCGAATCTCATGGGTACTGTACCCATCTGCAAGGCGAGAAATGCGTACCCAGTTGAAGTCGTACGCGTGCTTGTTGACGTGGATGTGCATCCGCCAGTCAAGGTCCTCAGTCAGCTCGTAAGCCATAATCGCAAAATCCTTTTATTCGTAGAAACGATGAACTACAACCGTAGCATGCATAAAAGGTCTTGTCCAGGGGAACTCAGAAATCAATTATGTTCAGCAGAGGAGTCTTATACTTGTCCTCTTCACATGCAACCTTTTTCGGGTCAGCTGTGTCGCTGTCAGGGTCATCAGCTAACACTCCATCAGCTCCGCAGTACTCACAGTGCCACTGGCCCAAATCGGTGACTGTGAACTCACGATGACCAGTCTCTTCAAGATTGTTCTCCTGATGAGCTACCTGCGTCTCATACGGTACAAGCACCGCACCGATGAGTCCAAGCTTCTCTTCTTTTTGAAGAGACGTTATAGCCTTCCAGATGTCAGGTTCTGGAGTTCCAAGGATGGAGGCAACTGTCTGTACGTAGAGGTCGTCATTCGTGTGCTGACCCATGTACTCACCGGTGAGCGACCGGTTGAAGATAGCAAGAATCGTGTCTTTTTGCTGCGTCAGAAGCTCATCGTTTGTTGAACCAGCAGCTGTCTCATGGTCAGAAAATTCAACAGCTCCCAACAGCTCATCATCCAGGTCGAAGCTCAAATCATCCACTGGTTGTTCAGCAAGGATGGTGAACGGGTCAATGCTATATTCTTTGGAGAGCTGGAAGAGTCGGAAAGTGACAGCTGCTTCACGGATAGCGGAAATGTCTTCATCTCGGACAATCTGTTCACCGTCACGGTAGATGAGGAGCTGATGAGTGTCCACTCCCTCAGGAGTTGCATATCCTGCCCACACAACACGGTATTCATGGCTGTCATGCTGCACAACGAAGAGCCAGTCTTCGACGTACTCTTTCTGATCTGTATCTAAGCTCATGTCCTCATCCTGAAAAACTTGTGGTCTCTACCTTAGCCCTATCGGTAATAGTTCCACTGATGAAGCGATCTGCAGATAAGTTTTGTCCACGCGTTGCGCTCCAAGCATAGAAGTGCTACGCTGAGAAGCGAGAGAAGGGGAAAAATGACGTACAACACAGAACTGATGCTGTCAGAAGTTGATTGCGAGGTCTGCGGTGTTGAGTACGCCAAGCTGGTGTACTCGGAGACTGAGAACGGTTTCAAGCTGGCAGTGGTCTACTCTGATTCCATTGACACCATGCGAGCCACTGAGCAGTCCAAGCAGGCTGATGTTGACGCGGTGCTTGCTGATGCTCGCAACACGGTAGAGAGCGGTTGGAGCTACTCGCATGATGAGGAAAATGAGGACGACGTTCTTGCTCCTGTCTATGCGAAGCACAGCTCTGAGCAGAAGCGTGAACTCAACGACGAAATCAACTCCATCGTGGAGCGAATCAAGAACCGTTGAAGGATAGCCGCAAAGGAAGGGGATGAAGGTAGAAAGCTTGCCTTCATCCCCTTCCTTCTTTCTCAGGAAAATCTTGATTAATCGGTTGCCTTGCATGGAAGGAGCTGATACGGTGATAGGAACAAAGCAACCCCCTTCAACCTTTCGGAGTAACCCAGCATGTCTGCCCTCACCACGAACACGGGAACTGTCGTCCTGTTCGGTGAAGTTCGTATCACAAACCAGCAGATTTCCAATGTCCTGGACCTCTGGTTTGATGAAGCTGAACCGTATGCTGTCATCCACCTGGTGAACTACCTGAACAACCCGTACTCCTCAGTTGAGAACAAGGCGGAGGAGATTCGCTGGAAGCTGAACAAGTGCTACGGGGAGACGGACTTCGTGGACAGCGTAGCGGAGCAGCTTCTGGATGAAGCTGGCCTGCGTGTTGAGGCTCAGGAAGCTGTTCTTGTCTGATAAGTAGCTGAGTTTTACGTCTTTCCCAAAATTCGGGTTGCATCCTGCTGACTTGGGTGCTATGGTGGGGAACGTAAACAACAGTTCACGATTTTCGGAGAGAGAAAACCAATGACTACCACGCCCGTCCCGTACTACCCCGTCCTGGTCTACGGGACCCTTCGCCCTGGTGGGACGAACTACGATTACTTCCTTGAAGGTCGTACCCGTAGCGAGCAGGAGGTCCTCCTGGCTGGGTTCCTCATGTACGGTGACAACGGCTGCCCGTTCCTGACGCGTGGTAACCGAATCGTCACTGCGACTCTCGTCTACCCGCGTGAGGATGGCTACCAGGAGACCATGCGTGGTCTTGACCGCCTGGAAGGTTTCCGCGGTGAGGGTCAGGACAACATGTATGACCGTGTTCTGCACACGTTCCACATCAACAATGTTGAGGTGAAGGCATGGCTGTACCTCGTGTCCGCTGACCTGCTTCCTCGCATCGCGGCGACCACGCCTGTCTTGGAGAGCGGCGACTGGATTGAGCATGTCAACTCGTTCGTCATCCCTGAGGATGGTTGGCTGTTCCCTGACAACTACCCTGTTCGCTAAGTAAGCACGACCACGAACCTCCTGAGATTCATGTCTCAGGAGGTTCGTGCATTAACCGATACTATTCGTGTTGCAACCAAAGGTTCGGACTGCTATGCTCTTACTTATGACCCAGACCACTTCCCCGCCGCTGACTTCTTCCGTTGTGCAGGCATTCACCTATGGTGACTGCTGGGCGCTGGCGGAAGCTATGTCGCAGCAAAGTGAGTACCCTGTGGTGAGCGTTTCAGGCGCTGAGCGTGGCTGGGTCCATGCAGGCGTTCTGCTGCCGTCAGGTGACGTGCTGGACGCTGAGGGCATCCATGATGCGGAGAGTTGGAGGCAGACCTGGGCTGACAAGCAGCAGTCTTCGCTCATCCCACTATTCGGTGGGAGTTTCGTACTTCGTGAGTGGACTGCGCAGGAATGGTCTCAGGTCATTGATGATTCAGGTCTGTACCCTATGTTCGCATTGAGCCTTGAAGTTGACAGGTACGCAGCAGAGCTGTTGTGCTGGGCGGTGGAAGTATAATGTTCCCCGATGTCTTTTTCCAATCCCCTGAGGTAATGCGGGAAGCTTTCATTTACGGTGATTGCTGGTACCTTGCACAAGCGATGCAAGAAGAACGAGGCCATCCTATTCTGACCGTCTCAGGTGTTGAATGGGGATGGATTCATGCAGGGAACCTTCTTCCTGATGGCTCAGTGATAGATGTTGAAGGAATCTGGAACCCTGACGTGTGGTTGTCTCGCTGGGATGCCACCGTTGAGCAAGAGAACCGTAGCTACTACGGGAAAGCGTTCTGGTTGGAACCATGGGAAGCCCCAGCGTTCAAACAGGAGATTACGTACTGGGAAATCACTACCATCTACCAGGAATCCGAGTACGTCATGTCCTGTGTAGAGGACCTCATTCGTCAAGCAGCGCAGGTGGGTATCAACGCTTGAACGCCGGCTCTTGTCAAAAACTTAACGACCTCTCATCGGGGTCATGCACATAAAGGAGGAGCACCCAACTGATTTGTTGGGTGCTCCTCCTTTATTAAATGTGCCTTTACACGAGCTGGGACATGTTGAACTGCAAGACCTCTACATTTTTTGTGAGGATGTTCTTGTGCTCCTGGGCAAGTGTCGGGTTGTTCTGGATGATGGTGAGATGGATGTTGAGAGCATCCTGCACGTCTTCCATCATTTCCTGCCGTCCCTGACGGATGGAGTCTTCCAGAGCTGTTGCAATTTCAGTGTTTGTCATTGGTCCTTCTTTTTCTGAGGTTTGTTGCTTTCTGGAACCATTGTACCAAACGAAGCTGGGAGCGCAGTTCACATGCTTGTACCCCGTTAATGCCAGAAGAGAGTAGACAGTGTTGTGAGTCTGTCTACTCTCTTCTGGGTTAGAGGCGTGGTCGGGGTTTAGCCGATGACACCTGCGGAAGATGCGCCGCCCGAGATGGAAACGGGAACCTGAACTGCGGTGGATCGTGAAGTGTCAACGTCCGCCGAGTGGACTGAAAGGCCCGTGGTCAGGGTGATGATGGTCAGTGCCGTCATGAAAACCTGCATGATGTTTACTCCTAAGTGTTGTGTGTGGTACTGCTTTGTTGTGTAGGTCTAGTGTAGCACGATTGGGGCGTAGGGGCAACAGATTCACAAGAAAATCAGGAAGTATTTTATCCGTCTTTTGACAAACAGCTACCCCTCTACTTCCCTGTAAAATCAAGGAAGTAGAGGGGTAGCGTCTGAATTTTTAGCGGGTTTATCAAACCCGTTTTAAACTATTTTTCTTCTCAGCCTTCTACCAGCTGAGTGTCAGTCATCACCAAGTTTCGAGGCTCACGAAGCGTCTCACGACCAATAGCGAGAACCAGAACACGGACCTTCTGAGGGGTCAGCTTCACCACCTGGCAGAGCATCAGGTCAGAGAAATCACCCCACTGAATGAGTGCGTAGGAACCAACCTCAATCCGCTGCTCCATAGCATCAAAGTGAGTCACGTTACTGCGAGTCAGGGTCGGATGCAGCGGAAGCCACATGTACTCACGACCATGCATCTTCATGCGACGACGGCCAGCAGGACCAGCCGCGTTCGCCTCATCATACGAGGCGACTCGCATTCTGCCGTCAGCGCCTTGGATACCGTATTGCAGCTTACTCATTGTTCTCTCCTTGTGTGTTCTGTGTACTTCTACAAGTCTACCAGACAGGTACGGTTAATGGAAGAAGCCTCCGAAAGGAGTAGACCCTTCGGAGGCTTCTTCTGAAAGTCTTAGAACCAGGCGTGGTAGTTGTTCCCGTCAAACCACTTCACCTGTGCCTGCTGCGCAGGGGAGCCGTCCACGTAGCCAAGAACATGGCTCAGGTCAGCCGCAGCCACGTCCCCAATCCAGACAGACTTCGCAGCCCAAGCGTGGTCCTGACGAGGGAACTGCACAACAGCGAGGACTTCACCATCCCGCTGAACCTCAACAGGAAGGCCCTGGGACAGCTGGAACGTCAGCACAGACAGCGAGTGAATCTGCGCGCCACGGGAGTTGACGAGGATGGTCATGAGGTTCTCCTTCAAGAGGTTCGGTGTGTTCCTACGATTCATGCTACACGTACATGATCCGTACTGCAACCTCTCTGAGTGAAATTTAAGAAGCAGTTAGACGAGCCAACACAACTTCGCCTTTACTGCTGCGCTCAGACAGTTGCATGAAACCATTACGCATGAAGAATTCAATTACCTGCCAGTGTTGAGGGAACACTTCCACATAGGAAGGAGTAATTGGTGAAGAGGACAGCACTTTGGTCAGTAACGCTTTCCCTAACCCCTGTCCTGCATAAGCAGAGGAAACCTTGAACGTAGATATTTTCAGCATTCGATTAGGAAGCTCCGAGTATTCATTGCTGGTCTCCTGTTTGCTCAACGCTATCCCAACGTACTGGCCCGTCTCATCAGTAGCAATGAAAGCCATTCTCCCATAAGGGTCAGTATGAACATGTTCGGCCCAGGAATCAAAGCCTGGATAGTCGGTACGGAGTGAATTGAAGATACTTTGAGTGAAGTCAATAGCGTTGACAGGTTCTACTCTAACTTTCATGTCTTCTCTCCTTCCCATAAAATGAGTATACCATTGGTTAATGAAAGAAGGCAATGACTGAACATGTTCAGTCATTGCCTTCTTTTAAGAGAAGCTACTCTTTATCCCAGAGCGGATTCTCAATTTCCAAGTGGTCAAAGAAGCTGAGGTCCATGAAGCCGCTCACACTATAACCGAAGGAGGTGTACCAGGTAAGCCAGTCATCATTGCTGAACTTCCCATTGAAAAACTCCAGGCACATGTCATTGAGACCATAGAGCTTGCCATCTACTGTCATGTTCTTCGTCATGAGGTCACAGAGATGGTTGAGAACCGTGTTGACGCGGAATCGCTGTACACCATTGCGGTCAATATAAGTCTCAAACGGGCGACCACCAACCTTGACAATGATGGTCTCTGTGTTGGCGAAATCAATCTCATGCTTCTCAGGAACATACCTATCCCAGCGGACGAACAATGTCTGGTGTAGATAACGAAGGTGGTCCTTGAAAGTGAATGGATACTCCTCAGTTCCAGCCACAACCTCATCCAGGTCAAGAGTAAAGCCGAACTCATGGAGATGTTCAAAATCCTTGAAGTTCAGATATGAGTCGGTGAGCGCATCAAGGTTTGTATCATCCACCTCATGTTCCTGCTCAATGAAATACTGCACGGTAGCTGCGTGGATGTTCGTCCGCGTCCTCGGAGTATCAATGGTCGTCATAGGTCTTCTCCTTGTGTAGACGGTATTATTTCCACAGTAGCACAGGATGAAGGTTCTATCAACCCCTGCTGGATGAAGAGAGCAAGGACTTTATCTTCCCGAGGAGGTGGAACTTTCGGAAGATCATTCCAATGACTGAGAGCTCCATAAGTTAGTACGTCCAATTGACGAAGCTGATTGATAATATGCTGGTCTAATTCGTCCATGATGAATCCTTTCATGAAGTAGTCGTATCAAACGGCAAGAACATTAGCTTTGAAGATAAACGAAAGTGATTTGCTTTCATTTGTTTTCAGTTACTTTCATTTAGTTTCAATGTCTTAATACGTATGCCTTGAATGGAATGGATACGAGAAAATCTTAGCCGATACCCTCCAAAACAGCAGGTGAATAAAAAATGCCTGTTAGTATACTTAGAGCATAACGAAGTCTGAGAGTGATTATCTCAGGAGCGATCATATAGTTGCCACCGCAAGCACATTCAGTGCTACGACTTCCAGAATTGACACTCTGGTTGGAGAGATACAGCGGCGGAAGTCCACCGGCTCGCCCACCGGTTGTAGTGAGAAGCATACGCTAAGAGGGGTCCATGAGCAGGATGAAGCTGTGATAAAGGCAGACCGTGGCATAGCGAAAACATTCAATCAATCAAGGGCAGAAAAACCCTATATCATCCTGTAATTGCCGTCCTGGTCATCTTATTCTGACAAGACTCCTTACTGATTTATTACATAACTCGTTTTCAAACCGAAGTCTTCCCTTGCTGCTCAAATCTATATTTTTGACAGCAGGGGGTTTTGGTTACGTCGAGAAGCCTGTCCTACGTTGTCAGAAACGCAACCAGGTAGCGAACACTCCTGTTAACCATTAGATAACATCAATTGAAAAATTTGTAGGGGTATTCTCCCAACCTTACTTCTCGTAAAGGTTACGTACTCTCTAAAAGCTTTGTTATCATTGTTAACTTAAGCAGCCGAACAATTTTTTTTGTTTTCATTTTTCGTCTTTTCCAGACAATATCTCTAACGTTATCTGCAATTCTTTACATTTTGCAAACTGAATTCACAAGAGAATACGGATAACTTCTGTCACATCGTAAAGAGCTTGAGGTTAAGAGAAGGAGAACCACCAATGGCTAAATTAACGCAATGGTACAATAACTGGAATACCGCTCTTATTCGTGCAGCTGGACCAGCTCAATTAGGAGCAGGCCACTCAGAAGACCCTATTGATACACACAAAGAACATCTTTGCCCTCTTTGTGGGAAAGGCATGTCCCTGCACTACATAGATCATCCATCTAACCCAAGCAAGTCCAGTAGCATGTATTGTCCGTAGCTACTTGTTTGAAGGGGATTTCTCTGATAGACTGATATGAAAACGTCATCTACTTAGGAGAGAAACACTCATGATGAAGAAGCTTTTGGCCTCCGCCGTTCTTGTCGGAGCTGCTGTTGTCAGTCTTACAGGATGCAGTTCCGTTTCCTACGCGGAAAACCCTGATGCTCCTGCTACTCTTAGCCCTAAGGATGAGGTAGGCGGCTACAATGAAGAATACGTGAAGCTCAAAGACGGTTCTGTCATTCATTGCCTTGTGTATGACAAAGGATACCAGTCTGGTTCCATGTCTTGCGATTGGGGTAACGTCCAGAAGAAGTAATTCAAAGGAAGTGCTTGAACTGCATTCGTATCAGTTCAAGCACTTCCTTTATTAATGGGTAAGGACACCAGAGCTACCACAGTCTGGTGTCCTTACCCATTAGCTGTTACGCAGTAAGAACCGCTTCCTGAGCTGCTGCAATAGCGTCCTGGTTCTCCGCAATCACAAGGTCAACAAACTCAGCCAGGACCAGCTGTTCCAGCTCACACAGGTACTGCTTCGGGTCAGCCCAGTTCTCCTCGTCAACGATGAGCTTCTTGAACTCGTCATCAGTGACAAGCTCATGTCCATCACGGAGGGAGCTGTAACGGCGCTGAATCTCCTCCGCATCTGCAACACCCTGAATGTCAAGGAACTTGTTCTCATCCAGCTGGATAGCAACATGTCCACTCCAACCAGAGCGTCCATTCTCAGAAGTGAAAACAGCAAGAGGAAGACCCGTCTTCATGTGAATCTCCCACGCAAGGATGGCGCAGTGACCGTAAGAGAACAGAGACGAAGCTTCTCCATCAATGATGCCCAGCGTGATGGTGGCACCCTGAGAGCCGAACACCACGTCAATGGTTCCATCATGCTCACGCTCAGCGTCCTGCATGTTGTAGTCAGTCTTGTATGCTTCCCATTCAGCAAGGTCGCGCAGACGTGCGTTCTTTGCGTAACGCCAGTGGTAGCCACGGTTGCGGTTGAAGTAGGTCATGGTTAGATCATGGCACAGTCAGGGAGCTGATGCAACCCCTCTCAGGAAAACACGCGAAAAAAGTTTGGGTCCCTGTCGTCTACCTGACAGGGACCCAAACTGAGACAATGGAGAGAACCTTAGCGCCTCTTGCCAGTAACGTCCTCAGCTTCCTTCTCCACCATGAAGTAGCAAACGAAGCAGCTCACCATCGGGACATACGAGTCGTTCACGTCATACTCAAACGGCTCCCAGCGGACACGGACGTTCTCAGGGTTGCCGCATGACGGGCAAGGAGTAGGGTTCGCGTCAAACTTCTCCTGCTCACGCATCAGTTCAAGCGAACGGATGTACTGCGGAGTGTGGTCGTGGGTGATGCCGTTCAGAGCATCGTGCTTAGCGACGATTCGCTTCACCTCAGCGAACGGGATGCTGAACTGCTCAACCGTCAGCTTACGAGCCTGCTGGCGACGTGCCGCAGCGCGGGAGTTCGGTCGGTTCTGGTCGTAGTGAGGCTGGTGACCTGCCGCAGACCGAAGGAAGTGACGGTACTTCGTGTAGATGCGCTCTTCCTGAACGTCATCCTGGACAAGAGCAGTGTTCGTGTTCGCTGACATGGTGACCTCGTTTGATAAAGGGAATGGAAGGAAGTGCTTCCTTCTGATCTGGACACTACCACACTCGGTAGTGTCCATGCAAGGGGTTAGACGTAATAGCTTCGCAGCTCATCCTTGAACAGCTCCCTGGCGATGTCTTCCTCATCCCAGTCTTCCCACGGAACTTCCTGGCGGTTCTTCTTGAAACGCCAGGAGTTGTCTCGGACGATGCGGTCACGCTGCGCGGCAATTTCGGTAGCCTTCTCTCGTGCATGAAGCTCAACCGCATACTCTACAAAGTAGAGGTACAGCATCGCCTGCTTCCGCGTGCGGACGTTAATCCAGAACTCACGACCCAGGAGAACTCGTCGGGAAGTGTACTCCATGTTCACCTTGAACAGCTCACGCTCAACGGAGCGGACACGACCCAGCCCAACAAAGAACGTATCGCGGAAGTCAAAACGCTGCGTGCCTTCACGCAGTGCCTTCTGAACAGCTCCGTACATGTGCATGGTCTTCTCCTCAAAGATAGCTCAATGCAGGTTCTCTTCACCTGCTACTTCAACTCACCCTACACGCTCTGATCCAAAACGCAAGCCTATTTTGAAGAATCTTCCTGTCCGATAGCTGGGAGTATGCCTGACATCCACGATCTTATTCCATCCTTCGTTCCACGTGAGAACTACCGAGAGCATCTGCACATCCTGCAAGAGTTCTTCCATGAAGAGGTATACCCAAACGGACTGACAGTTGAGCTGCATCCAGATAGTGCCAATGGTGGGTTAGTTGGACCAACAGACATGTATTCAGCGATGATGCTGACAGTTGTCAAAAAATTTGAAGATAGAAACGTTGATACGCTCTACCGGCAGAAGCTTACGTTGAGCTCCCTCACCGGTGATCGGACAGGTCAGCTGATCCCTGATCTGAAAGCGAACATCCGCGCTGCTATTGCGAATTGGAAGCTCTACCTGGAAGTGGAAACGACCCTCATGAAATGATGTCTTTTCTCATGAGGGTCGTTATAGCTTATGGTTAAAGCTGGTCTGAACTGTACGGGTTTTCAAACGCAGGACGAATGTCACGACCTCCGAGATAGTCCTCACTTGCCTGGTCAGCCATGGCCGCAGCTCCACGGTTGAATGCTTCCGCAAGAGCTTCCTGAGTTACTCCCTCAACCTGTAAGCCATACCCCTTCTGCAATCCCTCACGGTAGACCTGACGGAGCAAAGGGAAGAGCGTCTCTTCTAACTTTGTCTTAGGCTCTGCATACTCAGGGACAGGGTAGTTCGCCAAAATGGCATCAGTGTATTTAAGGGTCATAATTCGGGTTCCTTTTCTCAATTAGGTATGCCTAGTCTACCATGATCTGCCATATGACTTGATCGTGTTGACCGTTCCTCTTACTCCTATGCCTGGGATTCTCTTGACAAGCTGGAAGAAGTGGCTCCCCTGAAAATGTATAGGTAGCACTACCTGGGCATAACTCATTACATAAGAGAGGGGAAGCTCGGAACTTTGTGTCAGTTCCGAGCTTCCCCTCTCTTATAACTACTACTTCGTAGGGTTTACAGCAATACAGGTCGGGTTGGTCGCACCGAGTTCGTAGAAACCAATTTTGTTCCCAGGCTCAGTTCGTGCTGTTACGCTGCTCTGCTTGTTTCCTTTGAATGTCACAGCGAAAGACTCATTCAGTTTCACGCTGCCATCGCTGTTGATGAAGGTAGAGCCATCAGAATCCGAGAATCCACAAGCGGAGGAAAGCTTGCCTGCGGCTGTTAGAGCCTCCTGATGGGCAATCGCCTGAGGAGCTAACACAGCGGCTGCAATCCCCGCTAAGAGCAGCACAGCGCCAGTCAAGCCACCTGCGAGGATGGCCAGCGTCTTCCTGTCCATCATAGGCTCTTCAACATCCTGCTCAGTCAGGTTCAACGGTTCTTCAATGATGCTTGCCATCAGTTTACTGTCTTTCTACGATCAAGGTATAGGTACTGGCTCATTCTACCCTGTTTTATTACCGAGGGGTAGAATAGACGAAGGAAATGGAGGAAACATTATGGATGTTCAACTTTTACATGGTTTAGTTCAAAAATACAGTCCGAGTTCAGAAGACCTCATCCAGCATTTGAAAGACGCTGGTGTTGAAGCAACCGAGCAGGACATCATCACTCATGCGTTAGAAGCAGGAATTGGTATTCTTTTTGACCATCGTTGGTACACACATGAGCAGAGTTCTTTGGTCCGTGAGTCCAGAAGGAACAATCATCTGACATACCTCACAGAGCAACGAGAGAAAGAACTTCCGTTCGCTTCCCCGTTCTAATTCAGGATGCTTGTCCGTTCGCGTTGAGTACCAGAGCATATTGCGGTTTCTGTGGAAGGTACCGTACAGAGATGCCTGCGCTACTGAGAAGCTTCTGCGCCTGTTCTGCGGAGTTGAAAGGATTGGATCGCACTTCAAGCCACTGTCCATTCACCTGGTATTTGAACACTGCTTGATACCTGAACGGTAGCATGTCGTCTGTTTGTATGACTTTCGCTACACGCAATGGGACTGCAAGTGTGTTCACACCATGCTTCATGATAATGTCACGCTGCGCAGAGAATACGGCAATCAGCGCTATGACAGCAGCTACACCAATGACGGCGACACTGATGAAAATGATCGTGGCGGCGAACATTTATCCCCTAATTTCGTTCAACTCATCGTATTGTATCGGATACAATGAAGGAAGGCCAGGAATAAGAATTCCTGGCCTTCCTTCATTGAGTAGACTTACTTACCGCTTCCGCCGATAAGCGGGTCACTGGTTCCCGTGTCATAAGACTGCTCAGCCTGAGACGAAGTAATGATGTCACTCATCTTGTCCAGGGCATCCTCACCGCGGAAGGTGCGACCGTCCTGCTTGACCACAAGGTCATCGGAGGGGAACCCGAGAGAGGAAATCATGTTCCGCTGGACCAGACCAGTCTTCCGCCACTTGTTGTACTCTTCCACCTTACTCAGGAGAACAGTCTGCTTGTTCTTGAACGCAGCACGGCCCGAAGCAACCGCATCCTGCACCTTCGCGTAGGACTGGGAAGTCGCGGTCAGGTCAGGGTAAGCCTCGCTGATGACAGTGAAGAGCTGGCTACCCTCACCCAGGCTCTTCCCATAGCGACCCTGGACAGCCTCAGTAAGGATTTCCTTCACCTTGTCACTCTGACGGTCCGCAACCCCGAGGGATTCCAGGACCGTGTTCGTGTATGCGGACAGCTCGTTCTTGTTATCCAGGTACTGCGCGTTCAGCGCCTGCTCCTGACGGACACCCTCAGTGTTCAGAGAGTTGTACTTGCCGTAAAACGACAGGCCCACGATGAGAGCCACAATCAGGAGGACAGCGACGATGACGATGGTCTTCGTCCGCTTGGACATGCTGGTGATGAAGTTCAATTCTTTCCCTTTCCGAGGAACATCTTGATGGGGTCAATGCTGCGGGAGGCAGCGAGGTTCATAGTCAGGACACTACCACCGATAAGCGCTCCTGTAAAGAGGATGCTTGCGATGATGTAGAACGTGACAAGCGTTCCAGTGTCAGGCTGCCAGTTCTGGCCAAGGTATGCGAATCCAGAACCTACGTCACCTGCGTCCTTTGCGGTCATACTGACCCGCTGGAACTTGTTCTCACCGTACAGCATACCTTCAATCACACCGTTCGTGTGCGTGATGGTGCTGTTGGACGGGTTGAACTTCGGGGAGCCAAGGAAGTTCTTGTCAATGACCGTACCAGGAAGCTCCGAGTTGAACTGCTGCAACAGGGCTTCATTCCCGACAGGCATTCCCGTGAACGCCTTCGCCCATGCTACCACAGGAGTTCCAGGCTTGATGACAGTCTCAGCAGGAACCTCAGCCGAAGCAGTTGCAGAAGCGGTCGGAGTAGCAGCAGCAGTCGGGGAGACCTCTGACTGAGCAGGCTTCTCGTACCCCTTCACTCCGACCAGGACCGCCACCGTGTTCTTCGCAAGAGCATCCCGACCAAGCTGCTTGGCCTGCCAGTACGCCATGACAGCGTTCGCGTAGTCCTCAGGATTGTCTGTCATCTTGTCCGCATCAACGAACACTACACGAACGTCACCGCGAAGCTGAGTACCAACTGCCCCGTTCAGGCGAGGCATGTCCTTTGCCAGAGCCTTCACGGGAGCGCCGTGCATGTTTCCGAGGAACGAGACCTTCTGCGCATCGTACATACCCGACACGCCAACAGTCGGCGCGGGCAGCAGGCCCTTCTTCTGCAACTGGTCAACCTTGTCGCTGTAACGCTTGAAGAGGTTGTCGGAAGCAAGGATGTAGTTCTTGTAGTTGCTGACCTTCGTGACACCGCCAGGGTTACCGTCAGCGATGCGCTTCTGCACAGCGGTCCACACAGTAGGAGCCTTTGTGACCTGACCACCAGGAATGCTGTGGCCCCAACGCCACGGCTCACCCGTCATGAGGTGTGACTCAACCGTGTACCCGCCGAGAGTCGTGTTGACCGAGTAAGTGGTTTCCTGCTTGGAGTACGGGCAGGAGTGGTACTTCGTTTTCGTGACAGGTCGCTGCTTCGTGTGACCGTTGCTGTCGGTGTACGTCTCGTATTCAATCACGGTGTACGGGTCACAGGAGTACTCGTGCTGGCAGGAACCGTCACGGGTGCAGGTGATGACTGACGTGTCAGCGCTCACCTCATAACCGTTCCAGTACTCGTGGAAGGTCTGCTGGTCATCCCGAGCGATAGCCGTGGTAATGGCGTACGTCGGAAGCGGCAGCAGCATGGCAACCAGTGCGGTTGCTGCGAATGCCGTGATGTGCATGGCGTTGAATACCTTCACCAGGGCCACTGCAACAGCAGCGACAACGAGGGTGAGGATGATGTAGAAGATGACCATGAGTGGTCAGACCTTTCACTGAGTTTTTACGGGTACAACAGTGAACGTACACCATCCTCACCAGCTTCGCAAGCAGGTTCAGGAGAAAATCTCAGTCTTCTTCACCTGGATAGAGTCAGTCTGCCCGTAGCGGTTCTTCACAACATCCATTCGCAGCCACTCAACCATGTCAGCTTGCGTGAAGGTTGGTTCTGTATGTTCGCTCTTCAAGGTGTACTGTCGGGAGAGAAGCGTGATAGTGTCAGCATCTTGCTCAACAGTCCCACTAGATGCAAGGCCGGAAACTTTCATCATGCCATTTACCTGTGAGGTTAGCATTTCCGAGGTGAGAAAAACAGGGATGTCATATTTATTTGCAAACAGTTTGAGCGCCCGTGTGAATTGGGTAAGTTCATCCCTACTGCCAGTCACCGCTTGAAGAGAATCAAAGAATACAGCACCGAAAGGCGTGACTTCATACTGGTTTTCGATTTCGTCAAGAAGGCCAAATACATTTTCCCCTGTCACATGGTGGACGAAACCGCTACGAAAGGAAATCTTCTTTCTCAGCTCGTCAACATACTGGCCGCCTGAGGCTTTCATGAGGTCTTCTCCACCAAATCGGTAAAGGTCAATTGCAGTAGTGTCCCAGAACTCTTTCTCTGAAACCTCTGTTCCAGCAACCAATACAGGTTTTGTAGAATTTGCAGCCAAAGCTCGGATGATGAGACTCTTCCCTGTCTTTTTTGGCGCACCAATAACATGCAGCCCAGTACGATAGCCGCCGCCAAGGATTCGGTTCATCTCAGGCCAAGGAGACGTGTATAGCGTCTGCTCAAACAGAGCGCGGTAGGCGGTGAGGTAGTTCTCGCCAGTAGCTGCCATGCGAGCACGGACTGCGATTTTTGTGTGAGTGTTCTTTGTCATGATTCATCCAAACGACAATTGACCTACGCTCAACCGTCATGGGTTTCATGGTGGATTGAACAACTGACACGATCTATTTGAGACCTTGCTCTTGTCAATGCTTCCCGCGTAGAAGGACCTGCATCTAAAGACGGGCAGATGTCTGCTGCCAGCCTTTATGATAGCACGGTCCTCCTAAACGGCGCAGAAAATGCTGTTACGCGAGGAATTTCTCTTTTTGGAGGAGTGTCTCCCCAGTCGTTCCATGGGCGGTTTTGTCGACGCTAATTTTTACCCATCGCACAAGGTCTTCTTCGCCAAATACTCCGTCTTTTGGTCCACGGCTATTATATGCTTGGGTGTAGAAGGATGCGAATGTCATGATGGTGTCTGCATATTCATTGAGCATCCCATAATCACCGCGCAAGGAAGACCAATCAGAAGGCTGACTATTGGCGTTTGTGCTCAATTGGGTTTGCAGGATGACAGGAATATTGAGTTCACGGGAAAGTTTTTGTAATCCCTCAGCAAGTTCTTGGTAATCGTCTTTTGTATGACCTTTGGTAAGGATTTGGTAATAGTCTAGCACTAAAACTTCTGATTGAAACTCGAGACAGTTTTCACGCATACCAATGAGGAAGTCCTGAATAGAGTTCTGCCAATCAAAGTAATTACTGCTACTGCCTTTGTGTCTTCCACCAATTCCTCTGAATGTGAGGTATTTTGGTCGCGTTGAGGTACTCCCTGTTTCATTGCGGATGTCATCTAAGCGATTTTCTCCGCCATAGACTTGAGCCATTCCCTCCCAGCGAGGACCCAGCTCTCCCCATACAGAAGCTGCACTATGCATGAATGTTTTCCAGTGGTTCTGAGTCACTAAGCCCATGATCGCTCCTGCTGCTGGTTCCAGACTCGCAGATGCGACTACATGCAGCCCAGGTCGCAACCCACCATCAAGGAATTGGTTGATGTCATCCCACGGAGTAAGGTAATGATTTGTCTCAAACAGAGCGCGATAGGCAGTGAGGTAGTTCTCCCCAGTGATAGCCATACGGGCGCGGACGGTTTCTTTGGTGCGGGTGTTCTTCGTCATGATTCATCCAAACGACAATTGACCTACGCTCAACTGTCATAGGTCATGGAAGTTGAACAACCAACACGATCTATACGGGACCTTGCTCTAACCAATGCTCCCTGCGTAGGAGGAGTGCATCTAAGACGGGCAGGTGTTGGCTGCCAGAAAACAGGATAGCAGACTATTGATTTTGAACGCATAAAAGGGAGTTCCAGCTAACCGCTCTGGAACTCCCCGTCCTTTACCGACATCTGCTACTAATAGAGTTCGTTCCAAGGAACAAGAGCTGACTCGCCTGCTTGCTTCCCAGTGGCCTGAGTGAAACGAATAGCTTTGTCAGGAGTATTATGAGGGGACACGTAGGTAAAGGTTGCCACCTGCTCCAACGCACTATCTGTAATGTGTAACTGCTTCTGGAGTGCTGCGAGTGACTCATCCACGATTGATTCTACGGAGGTCTCACCTACTCCCGCAATTTCTTCAAGGAGAAGGATAGGGAACGACTGTTCAACCGCAAGCTTGTGAAGTTGATGGAATAAGTCTTCCGTCCAAACTCTGCGGGCTACCCGAGTAGCTTCTCGTCCAGCTTTGCTATCGTCAGACCATGCAATATCCAAATTCTCCCCTTTTTCAATAATTTCAGCGACAGGAGTGTTAGTCAGACTTTGGTTCAGTACTAATAACTGTGTTGGATACTTTCGTGTCTTTTCTTTGCTGATAAATCCTAAAAGCTGCTCTTTGTCAAGATGTTGCAATAAAGTAGGATTATACGCTCCCCGAATGGTATGGTCTTCAAGCTGAAAAACTGGAATGTCGCGTTTCATGAAGATTTCGTTTTTGTAGGTCTTGTTGTTGAATTCTCCCAGTGCTGTGAACATGAGACTACCTTGATTCCCATCGTACGCTGCAATAGCCGCGATATCCTCGAGGTTGAAGTGGTAAGAGCTGGCCCAAATATGCAAGCCAGGCTGTAGCCCAGCTGTTCCGTCTTTTTGATACAACTGGTTGACGCTTTCCCAAGGCAAAGTCACTCGGGAGGAAGCGTCCTGTTGACGGGGAACATCAAACCTAAACTCTGAAAGACGCGATGAGTCCACTTCGTCAACCTCAGCGGTTACAGCTGAGGTGAGTCTGCGGTACCTTATAGTGTCAGCATGGAGGTGCTCAGATTCATCAACTCTTAGGGCAACGATAGGAAGACTGAACTTTTTTGCAATGTAATCAAGCTTGTCCGCGTACGCCTGTATCATTGTGCCGTTGCTGCGCCCATAATGTTCGTACAGGTTTTTGAACATGTCCACAACCAGTATGTCTGGTTCATAGACTTTGAAGTCAGCAACAAGGTTGTCAACCCACTCGTCTAGTACAGGGTACTTGTGGTTTTGGGGCTTATGAATCCACAGCTGCTCTTGTTCTCCTCTGGTTGCCAGGGACATGGATAAATACTGGTTGTCTTTCCAGTCTGAGACAAGTAGAACGCGAACTTCTTTGCTGTCTTGAAGTGCCCGTACGGCTCCGAGTCGCTGCTCTTCTGTCAAAGTCAAGGTATGGAACCCAGCGCGATAACCGCCTTTCAATAGTGTATTCAAACTATCCCAAGGGGTAGCAACTACTGGTTCGTTATCCGAGACGACTTCAAAAGCTGCGACAACTTGCGTCTCATTCTCATCAGGAATACCGATGATGGAAGAATTTAGTGATTCCTGAGAGATATCTTCCACCGTATATTTTTCAGCATTAGTGCCGTAGACAACGACAACTGGAATTTGAAATCGGTGAGAGATACGCTTCAACTGCTCAATGTAAACTTGGGTGACAGCTCCATGGTCCTGGTTAATGCCTTCATAGCTTCGGCTGCTAATGACGAGCAGACGAGGAGCCATGTTCACAAGTTCGGCCTCTATGTTCTTGCTCCATTCATCCAGAGGAATATCAATTGTCTCAAAGCCGTAATGCGTAGTGATGTTTTTGGCTTTACCAGAAGGGTTATCTTTGAGAGCCTGCACATAGCGTGAAGACCCTGTAAAGTTCTGATAGCTTTCCTTGTCCCGGTATTCGTAGCCCGTTTCTAAGAAAAGTACATTTATTGCTCTTTGGTCAAAAGCTTCACGGGTCATCTTCCCATGCAGTTCCTCTGGCATAGAGATAGCATGCACACCAACTGTTAGCCCACCACCAAGTAGACTCTTGTTGAGGAGACTCCAAGGAGTGGGAACCCGCTTCGTAGGGCTTTTCTGCTGTAAGACCCGAGCTGCTGAAAGGTAATTCGTCTGTGAGCGTTCCATCTGCTTGCGGACACGCTTTTTCTTGTTCGTATTTTTCGTCATGATTTTCCTGCCATGATTGCCCTACGCCCAACCATGTGTACTCTGTCATGAAGGTTGAACTTATCAACACGATCTGAGTGGAAGACCTTGCTCTTAGCGATGCGATTCCTGCGTAGGAGAAGCAGCATCTAAGACAGGCGAATGTTGACCCGCCATTACAAAGTATATCAGCTCAAATGAAAAGGCAGGCAAACTTTCATGTTCAAAAGTTTACCTGCCCTACGCTCTTCATCTCAGAGACGCTGCAAGCGCATCTCTTCCACCTTCATTTTATCAGCCTCTGCTCGCGCCAGGTCAGCAGCTGCCTGCTCCCGAGCTGCCTGAGTCTGCAATTCAGCAACCTTCACTTTGCTCTCAGAAGCTGCAATAGAAGCCAAGTGGACGTAATAAGCGATGGCAGGAACGGAAAGCGCTAGAATGATGTAGACGATAACCATGATTTTCTCCTCATAGATGTGATGTCAATATCATAGCATATTTGGTTACCTCCGTCAAGAAGGCAACGGCTCACGATGAGAATGCGTCTCAGACTCAGACCAGCTTTCTCTATCTGTGCCATCTCGTGAAACCCAAAGGTGGGACTTCTTCCGTGCAATCTCAGTACGAGAGTAGTACTTACCTTCTACCAGTTCTTCATGGTTCATCGGTTTCACACACTGAACAAGGTCACTTCCACCTGCATGAGCAGTAACTGCATACCAAGCATCACATAGTGCCATCATCATCTCCGTCTGTTCAAAATGCAGACATCATCTTATCATAATTCAAGGCAGGAGTCGCTTAGACACCAACTGCACGACTGTGTACTCTTTGATGTCTTTTTCCACCATCGTCTCCACACGCCAATTGTACTGAGTGTCGCGGTACTTTACGTTTGGGTGCACAGCTACAACTTCGTACTCTTCATTACGAGGGAGGATGACTTCCTCTTCTCGTTGCACATGAGCTAAATCCTGGATAGGTCCGCCTCGGTCAGTGAGAATCTCAAACACAAACGACCGAGCGAACTCTCCAGCAACCACTGGATTGGATGAGGCGGACATGAATGAGCTACGGGAGTAAGTAGAGCCAATTGGATACGCTGCTTTGATGTTTTCCAGCATGTCCTTGCTCTCACCTTCCGTGTACGGAATGTCATCTCCCCTGTATAGCAAGACACCATCAGAGAACGGAGTCTCCTTACCAAGAGCTGCATCCATATGAGCTACACGGTCCAGAAGTTTTTGACGGTACGCAGTCATCAGCTCCATCTGCTCTGACTCAGGCTTGGAAGCATACACACCGGGGTATGCAAGCAGGTTATAACTGTCGAACGCTTCACGGAAATCGTCTTTGTAGAAGTAGAGGTTCGTCTCGTTTGAGTCCCACCGGCTGAAATCCGTCAGAGCCTCCTTCTCCTCCTCAGTGAGCGAGTTCACCCAAGCAGAAGCTTGCTCCGCCGTAACTTGACGAGTGGCACTCTCACGAACTTTTTGAACTGGGAGGAACTGCTTCTGGATTTCTTGCAACCGGCGCTCACGTTCCTGATGAGCTCGTCCAGCTTCGATCAACGTAATAGGGTCGCCAGAGTTGAGTTCTTTCGTGTAATGGAAAACATCGCTTTCAGTGATTGCTGTGTTGCTGCCTTTCCATGCTTGAATAGCGTGGAGTTGTTCAGGAGTAACATGTAGCCGGCTGTTTCGGCAACGCTTCTTTGCGTCACAAGATACCCACTCATCTTTACGTGGGCCGCGGAGTGCAATGTGCATGTTGGTCATGATGAATTCCTAACGTGGCAAGCAAGGTTGTCTTTTCCCAGCAGATGTGTTATGATAAGGAGCGATATTGCAATCATCAAATGTAAGGATTTTTATGTCTGCTTCCGATCAATCAACAGCTAGCCTTGCTGAGCTTTTCTCCGCAATCCAGGAGGACAAAGAGTTCCACCGACTCGTCTCAAACCTGCATGCTGACGCAAAGAATCTTGTTAAGGCTCGTCCTGACTTCGTGACTCTTCCCGCTGTCTTCCAGCAATACCTTGGCACTGCGAATCAGGTTCTGGCTAAGCACCCTGAGGTGGCTCAGGTTGCATTAGAGATGGTCAACCACAACCCTGAGTTTGAGTTCCATCTTCTGGAAATCGCTGACCTGGGCGATAAAGCTCTGGACGCGCTGAACGTCTTCTCCTCCATCCAAGAGCTGGCACATTATGCGGAGAGTGATAGCTACACTCTGACCCAGTTCGGGTTGAAGGCCCAAACGGTCATGGTGTGCGCTGAGCGTTTCATTCAGGAGCGTGCATGATGGCTCGGGACGCAACGGATAAGCAGGAAGCTCAGGCGATGGCGGAACGCCTGCGAGACATGGGACAGAACGACCTTGCTCAGCAGTTGGAAGAGCGTCTCAATCTGAATGAGAAGCCAAAGCGCTACGCCCTTGTTGACGTAGACAGATTCATGGATGCATACCTGGATTATGGTATGACCACAGAGCGAGCCATTGAGGAAGTTCTCAAAGCTTCCATCGTGGAGTCAGAAGTCCCTGCACCCTTGGAACACATGACAATGTTCCTAGTGCTAGGGGAAGACTCGATTTGGCGCTACATTGCAGCTGAGAACGGTGATGAAGCTTGCAAGAAGGTTCAGAAACTGTATGGAACGCCTGCTGATGACATTGAAACGTATAGCTACGAAACCCTCTATTGATAGGTTTCGTCTCAATTCTGAGACACTTTCGCATTCCGTCTCAGAATTGAGACAAGTTAGGGAATGTCAGAGGCTCTTGCTACTGTAGCAGCTGAGAGAAAAGGAGAGCTTCATGAGCTTGTACCCTGTCGAAATGACAATTCAGCATCAACCGCATCACTACATGCGCAGCTATGCTCTGGAAGATGCGGTAAAGCAGTGGGAAAAGTCTTCCACTGTGTACGAAGATGAGCGCTCAGGAGCCGTGAACGGACCTGAGAATCTGATGACTGCTGAGCAGGCTCAGCATTACGTTGGTCGCCATGAAAGTACTCTGCTAAATGATGGTCAGAGCATTGTTCTCCGAGTGTGTCGAGATGAGGATGCTGCTGTCATTGTTCATGAAATTTCGGTAGAACTGTCAGAGGAAGACAGCGCAGTGATTTCCTCAACTCGTAACAACGCGACGCGTTACTTTGGTCTGGAATGGGCGAATAATGCTCTGCCGAATGTGGAGCGCGCCCTTACCCAGGAGCTGCTTCGTCTTGGGTGCGATGATTCCGAGCTGATTTCCTATGTTCCGACGAGCGTGGATACTACGAATTCTTTCAAGGTGCGCACTTCCCGTCCGAAGCCGAATGCAATTCACGACCGCTACAAGGTAGCATTCTTGTACCACTCCTGAATATAAAAAATGAGGGGCGAACCAGAATCAACTGGTTCGCCCCTCATTCGTTCTCGCTACTCCATACGCCCTAAGGATTAGGCGGCAAAGTCAAAAGCCTCCGCAAGCTTCCACTCTGCTGTGTGTCCAAGCTGAGGAGTAGTCTCCCCGAACCCGAAAAATGTGGTGTGGGCTTCTGTCTCATTCCCACGCTCATCAACTGGTTGATACTCACCTGAAATGATAACGATGGCTCCCGTTGGAAGCTTCTCAACTGCTGGTTCAAATGACATGATGCCCTCCTTCATTGTGTTGAAGAAAGTATCGGTAGCATGACCCTCTTTTGGGGGTATGTTTGGAAAATAGTTTAAAAATTTGTCAAGAAGTCACAGGGATGAATTATCTGGCTTCTTGACAAATAGCATTACGGACGAACCGTGTTCGCATCCTCATCCCATTCAAACAGGAGAGAATGTCCTATCCCATAAGCTATCCCCATTCACAGCTCTGGTTAAAGAAGACAACAAGGAAAATGAGAAAGAGTTGCACATCTTGCTCATACCGTGTATGCTGATGTAGACAGTCAACTTTTAAACAAGGAGAAGACATCATGACCACAATGACCGCCGTCCAGGAAGTCCGCGCAGACCAGCTCCGCGTTGGAGACAAGCTGGGCCTGCACCTTCGTAACACCATCACGAAGGTCATTCTCCATGAAGGTCGGGTGTACCTTGGTCTGGCCGTAGACAACGGTTACTCCCTCTACGACTGCGACGCTCACAACAAGTTCACCATTCGCGCCCGTGCAGGCTACAAGGCGGAAGACGTTACTTTCGTGGAAGAGCCGAACCTTATCCGTGCTGAGCAGGTGAAGGTTGGCGACCACATCTACCATGAGGGCTGGGAAGTGACTGATGTTACCACTACTCGGGACCTCACCAGCATCACCACTGTCTCTAAGGAAGGCGTGACGGACACCACCACGGACCGTTCTAACCGCCTCATCCGTATCCAGGAAGCCTGAGACACAAGGAAGCTCCACAAGACAGGTTTCTTGTGGAGCTTCCTTCTATTTGTAGGCTTGCGTTTCCGCAGATACTGTGTAGACTGATCGTAGTTCAACCATCACCCAACCACAGGAGAACCCCATGTTCCTTGATTACGACAAGGTTCCGTACACCGCACACGGGCTGTACCAGGAGTACGTTGAGCAGACCCCTGGTAGCGACACCCGCCACCTTGCTCGCATCATCCTCGGTCACAGCAGCGTGGATGCGGTTGTCTCCAAGTTCCGTGAGGACCTGCATGTGGTGAAGTACCAGCAGGACCTCGTTCCTGTTGAGTACGCCCTGTTCGCCATTCGGAACGCTACTGACGCGACCACGTTTGATGTGTACTTCCTGGATGAGGACAGCCTCTTCATCGCTGTGGAGGTTGGAGTCGCACAGGATGACGTGATGAACACGGGTCTTCGTATGATGCAGAAGGAATACTACACTGAGGGTGGTTCCCAGTTCAGGTTCTTGAACCAGGAGTGAGCGCAGAGATAAAGGAGGGGAGCTACCAGTTACGGTAACTCCCCTCCTTAGTTTTTACGCAGCGTATTTGACTTGTGCTTTCGGGTACAAGTGCACTTTCAGCGTCTTTGCTGCATCCTTCTGAACGCTTACGTCCTTTCCCTTCCACCCGCACGAGCAGACTCCCTTATAACCTGTGCGTGCGTAAAACGTCACCATACCTGAATGCTTCACGATCAATACCTCCACTGTAAAATATCTGCTGAATACGTGAATGAGGGTGCAACCTCATTCAAGAAGTCGCACCCTCATTTCTACCGACCTCAATCAGTAGTCGTAGTCATCATGCTCACAGTAGTGGTCCTCCGAAGCGGACTCCCAACCAGCGTTGTAACCCGAGTCATAGCCGTCGCTACGCCCGTCATCATAGCCTGCCTGACGAGCGACCTCAGCCGCCTCCCGAGCGAAGCCAGCGGTGAAGCGGACAGCCTCCTCCAAGGAGACAGCACCAGAAGCAACCACACGGTCCAGGAAGTCGTTCAGCTGGATAGCCTCCTCGTGCTGACGGTCCAGCTCCTCCTGGCGTGCAACAGCAGCCACACGCTCACGTTCCTGCGCGTCAGCAACCTCAACCTCATCACGCCATCCACCGAACGTGGAACGGAAGAAGTCAGAGAAAGAAGCCTCATCAGCGAACGACTGCCCACGACCGTAACGGGTGGACGACACAACGAACTGACGGTTCTGACGGCGAAGCGTGAAGAACTCGCGGTTCGTACGGGTACGACGGTTTGACCAGGACGAACCAGTGATAAGACGGTGACCGTCAACAACAACAGGCATGATTTCTCTCCTTGAAAAGTTAGCGGGCGGGGTCTCTCTTCCCAGCCCTGATATCACCAGTGTACAGGCTGGATACGATCTTGTCAACCAGTTGGCGAACAGAAAAATGAGGAGGGTCTCAACGTCATGTCAAGGCCCTCCTCATCAGGTGCTACGGCTCACCAGTTTTCAGTCTCCCACTGGTGGTAGTCAAAGTCCTCATCGTCGTGAACGCCGTGGACTGCGTACTCGTCACGTGCAGAACCCTGCTCGTAACCGCGGCCATAGCCGTCAATCTCACCACGCTCATAGCCGCGCTGCTCAGCAACCTCAGCCGCATCACGAGCTACACCGAGAGTGAAGCGGATAGCCTCTTCCTGCGTAGCAATACCTGCGGCAACCACCTGGTCCAGGAAGGAGTTGAACGCCGCCGCCTCATCGTACTGACGCTCAGCAGCCTCACGACGCACCTGCTCAGCCTCAGCAGCAAGGATTTCTGCACGCCATCCACCGAACGTGGAACGGAAGAACGCCACGAACTCCGCCTCCGCCAAGAAGCGCTGCTCTGCGCGGTGGGTGGAGCGAACGACGAACTGACGGTTGGAACGCGTCAGCGTGAAGAACTCCTGGCGGGTACGGGTGCGACGGTTACCCCAGGAAGCTCCTGAGACAACTCGCATTCCGTCAATAACCAAAACAGCCATGATGTTCTCCTTGAAAAGATGCAGGTCAGTGTCTCTGACCTGCTTGATAGTTCAAGAGTAACAGGTCAGGGATGAACATGCAACAGGTAGAGCGGAGAAGTTCAACCTGTCTTTTCTCCGATGCCTCTACAGAATCAGACTGAGCGTAGCAGACTGACCTGTGCTTCAAAGTAATCAACGCTGAACTTGCCTTGCTTCACACCCAGGAGAAAAGAACTGACCAGCTTCTGCTTGTCGTCTACTTTGCTGACTGTGGCCTTCATCAGTTCGCGCATGTCAGCAGTCCCACCTTGGCGAGTAAGCTCCTGCTCCAGAACTTTTTGACGGAGTTCGTTCCGCTCGTCAGCTCCGTCAATGAACACCCATCCTTTGGTGTAATCGCACTGGTAGGTTTTCCGAGCGATCCCGCTCGACAGGGTAGAGACGACATCATTTGAGATGCGATGCACACGCTGTGCTACGGTCTCCAACACTTCATTGATGTCTACAGGAACATCAGCTTCGGTCAGCAGCGAGATAATCTCCTGGTCAATTTGCTGGGAAAGCTTGATCTGCTCGGATCGTTTCATAATGGCTTGGGACATAGGTGTTACTCTCCTGCTCGTACTGTTGCATGGACATAATCAATGACGTATTTTTTCTTGGCAACTCCCCGAAGGAACGCGCCGACCATCTGTTCTGCTGGTTCACCTGACTCATGGGATGAGACGGTAAAGAATTCATCCATCGGGAGCTGTCCATCATGCGCTTTCAACACATCGTCAAAAATGGAGTACCGGTGTTCTGTGCGACGGTCTACCTTCTCTAAGAATGCCACACGCTCCTGATGGTCAAGGTGGAGCTTTCCGTCCATCTCCCCTTCTGCCAGAGACACTCGGAGGTCTGAGGGAATCATGACAGCTCGTTTGACCCGCTTTGCTGCTGTTTCGAGAAGGTAGTCAATGGGAACTGGTGCGTTCTCTTCTTTGAGTACCTCAATGATCCGTTCAAGCCCTTCCTCAACCCTGAGGTTCTGCTCTTTTTGACTGATAAGTTTTGACATGTCCTTCTCCTTAGCCTGTTACCCGTGCAGCTCTTCAAACTTGTCGTTCACGTAGCGAATTGCTTCACTCTCCGTAGCGAAGCGTCGTCCAACACCGCCACCCCAGCCGTCCTGCACCACTCCTAGGAACGGCTTCTCAACATTGGGAGTCTCGTCTACAATGACCAGGAGAGTACTGTTGAACATTCCACCATCGTCTACGCTCTCCTTATACACGCGCTTGCCCGTAAGGAGTAACTGCTGATCGGTGACAGGAGCTTCATTCATACTCTCATTGTACCTTATGAGAAGAAAAAGACCCGATTAAACAAGGAACCCCACCATTGAGGTGGGGATATGCTTGCCTGAGTGGCTACTTCCGCAGTGGAGACTTTTTGAACCAGGCTTACCCTCCACTCTTGGTGTTTCGCATATCCCTGTCGTATGCATCCGACAGGAGGTGGGGTGGCCTGCTACTAAGCCGCTTGGTTCGTATGTCTCGCTTATGGAACTGTAAGGTTTTGCGCTCTATAACTCGTGACAAGAAGCGAGTAGCATTTAGTAGTTCACCTTCTTGCTAATCCTTAGCGTAGCACAGGATCAGGTCAGAAGCAACACGAGAAACCTGGGAGTTACCTGGGCTTGTCCCCACATGTAGGGGTGAGGAAAAACTTTTGAGCACCGATAACCACCTATAGACCTTCCTCTAACCCGAAACGCGAATATGCACAAGTTTACTCAAGTCTTCAAGTCATCCCGAGCCGCAATTGACCTTGCATCCATCATGGTGGGTATCATCGTCATCGGCCTCATTGGCGCAGTGATTGCTGCGACCGTTTTTGCTGTCATACCCTGGGCGCAAGATAATGCTGCGAAACAGCAGCTGGATAGTGTGGCTTCCGCAGAATCTGCAAATGTAGGATTGAACGGACATTACTCCTCGGTCTTGACCGACCTGTACAACGCTGCGGATGCAAAAACTTTCATTAGCTCTGATGAGAACAGTTGCTACTTAGCTGTCCAAAAGTCCGCTACTGGAAACTACTTCTACAGCACGAACAAGCGCACAGCTCCTACCAAAATCAACGCAGGAGCATGGCCTGCAACAGCTCCGGCAGGTTTTCCAGCAGGATGCTCATGGCCGACCGAAGCAACTGTGAAGGCTCTTCCAAATGCTACTGTCCAGAAGCTCTTGAAAGAAGCTGTCGTTAACGAGAGTAACGTTGACGGCTACATGAAGAAAACAGTTGACTTGAAGCCTGCGACTGGCTACACCTTAGCTGTTGCCTGGACTTCCAACGCTCCTCAGGGAAATCAGACGCTGATTGGTGCTGAGCAGTCCTACAAGTTCCAGCAGAATGGTTCAACGCTTACGTCCTTATCTGGTACAGGACCAGCTTGGACAGCTGTTCCTTCATGGGCTAATGCTTTGGATACCACTGGTAAGACAAACGCAGTGGTATCAGCAATCACCCCTGCTGGCGGTAACTTGTACTCCAAGAACGTCAATGCATCCATTCCTCAGACAACGGGGAACATCACAGGTTTGAACATTGGTGGAAACAACTCCACAGTAGAGAATCTCGCTCCGTACGGTACCATCAAGCAAGCTCTTGCTTGGGACCGTACATTGACAGCTGACGAATCCAACGCAGTGCTGAGTTACCTGCAACAGCAGTGAGCAACATTGAAGAGGAGTGGGAGCTATCGTATTTGATAGCTCCCACTCCTCTTCGTTTTATTGACTACGCATACACTCCAACGAAAGAGCGGTAACGAGAGAGGTCCGTCTCCTCCTGGTCGCTGTCCTGGTTAGTGAACCAGAATGCGAACCGCTGAACAAGCTTCTCAGCTACCTTCTCAATGTCCTCAGTCAGAGGTTCATTATCGCCCAGTGATTCCAGCTGTTCTGAGTAGATTGTCTCTTGGCGGGAGTTGATGATGCTCATCTCCCAGGAAAGCTCATCGTCATACCCTGCTTCTACTGCAATCTTCCACTGGTATCCAGGGTCCAGCTGAGGAAGGTTGAGTTCCATCCCGCTGCCGTTCTTAACGGTGATATACTTCTTCATTAGGTTCTCTCATCCTCTGAATTAACGTTGTCTGGACAGTACCATAAGCCCAGAGCTTACGCAACCTTCCCATAGGGGAACTCGTAGTATATGTCTTTTCACTGAAACTGTTACAACCAATGATGAAATGTTGTACTCTGGATGGGAAAGTAATTTCAGGAGAGGGAAATAACATGGCGAAGAGTTTGATTGACGGGCATGAGTTGCCTGACGGGTATGTCTATGACAGCCCTCAAGTGGGCGACATGTACATAGGGGACACATTTTTCGCTCAGGTCATCAGCGGTGAGTATGAGCGATTCATGGTTATTGGCCATGTCAAGGGTGGCCCTGACTGCGTGTGCTGGCATGGTGATTCTATCCCCTACGACCCGTCCACTATCCGTGACCATGTTGAGGTTCCTGATTACCCGAAGAACTGACCATGCAGTGAACCTGTCAGTTCGCTGATTTTCTCCATCCTGGTTGCGGTCGGGCACCTCAGTGTGTAGTGTTGGAACCAGTAAGGAAGAGAGACCTTGCGAACCAACCAAGGGAGAAGACCTCATGTTCCGCTTCATCAAGAGCCTGTTCAGCCAGAAGCCCCAGGCGGAGAACTTCGCTGGTCAGCACGCAATCTGTGAGGTTGTTGGAATGGGCCTCTACGGTTCGATGCACATTCGCGTCCTGGATGAGCAGGGCCTGACGTACACGGGGACCGTCCCGACTCCGACCCTCTGTGGTAAGGAGGTTGAGATGGACATGTACCGTGTTGACCAGCAGAAGGTCCGTGAGTCGCTGCCTCGTCAGACCAGCCAGTCCTTCCTCTGCCCGACCTGCACCCACCGCTTCACAGGCATCACTTTTGAGCAGCAGGTGGCCGCTGCAAAGCGTGACTTCCTCGCCGCTCACATCTACTGAGCTGCACCCAACGCAATCTGCGAAAACAGGTTGCGTGATCCGACTGACTCTGGTACAGTCAAATCATCAGCTGCTCCAAACGTTGGAGCGCGCAACGTAAAGGATAAACATCATGGACTTCATCCGCGCTCCCCGAGAGAACGAGACCTTCACTGAGGTTGACGTTGTTGACCAGGCTACGGCCCTCGTTGCGCACATCTCTGGCATGGAGCGCACCGAGGTCTCCATTTACACCGAGTACGACCGTAACGGTGAGACCAGCCGTGACGCGGTGAACGAGCATAACAAGAGTTACCGTGGGTGGGACGACGACCTGGTTGTCAGCGTCACCATCCGTATCAACGATTCGGTTACCTCCACCTACCCTGAGCTTGCCGCTCTCGTGGAGACGGCGAAGCAGGCGCTTGTTGTCCGCGATGAGGCCAAGCAGCAGGCTGCTCGGGTTGAGGCTCAGGCTGAGGTTTCTCGTCGTTGGGTTGAACTTGCGCTGGCGGAGGACCGCCTGAGCCAGCTTGCGTAATTTGTAAGAACCTTGTCTTTGTAGGTCAGAACTGATATAATAGTTCTGACCTACAAACATTAACGGAGAGCCTCATGAAGATTCTGGATCATCTGACAGAGAACAAGCGGCGTAAAGCAAGCATCACCGAAGAAGTCTGCAACGGTATCTGCTTGACCTCCTATGACATTGGTGTCCCTGAGGCTGGCTACCAGATTGCTTATCCTCACCCTGAATGCTTCCTGCACAGTCCTGAGACAGCCCATGAGATGTACAAAGAGATGGAGCGCTATGGCCGTCAGCAGCGCGTCCGCGCGTTCTTCAAGTTGAAGCCAACTCCATACAAGGAGAAGTAGGCTTTTGGCTGAGGATAGAGCAGGAGATAGTCCTGCATTCAGATTGCGGGTGAATGCTACGGCAGCTCTTCTGCGTGTCTACATGAAGAAGGAATCAACGCACTCAGTAGAACTGGAAGAGGTAGTGCAGTGGTTCGTTCAGAATGCTCCACATCATCCTCAATACCAGGAATATCTCAGTCAGAAGCGCCAGCAATATGAGGAGTATCTCCTCCGCGAGCGTCAACCCAAAACGCTCCTCGGGAAGCTCTTCCGCCGTCGAAATATCACCTGAGCTGATTCGTTAGAGATGAGGATGAAAGAACAACCTCATTTTTTTGAACGGATCAAACCTATGCCTACCGCACAGAAGCACCACATCAGCTCATCAGGAAAACCTGTCCCATGTGGCGCAAACGAACGAGCATGCCCACGTGAGCATTACTCAAGCTTCCAAGAAGCGAAGACAGCACAGAAACTCAAAGCCGAAATCGCTGCAACATCAGCGGATCACAACATGAAGCAGTCTGTTGAAAAGCATGCAGATGCGTTCGTCCATGATGAGCAATACCGGAACGTAAAGAAAATGCCCGCGTTGTTCGTCATTGACCGGGAAGCTCACATTGCCACTACTGACATCAATGAAGCAGCTGCCTGGATTTTTGACGAACCAGCACGAGCCACCATCAAACGTGACGGGACAAGCGTGACAGTCGCTGATGACGGAACCATCTATGCTCGCCGTATGGTCCGCCGAGGAAAGAACGCCCCAGCAGGGTTCATCCCAGCTGAAACTGACTCCTACACAGGGAACACCTTCGGCTTGGAGCCAGTGGAACAGTCAGGCTTCGCTAAAATGTTCAAGGAAGCATCTGCTGGTCAAACATTGACTCCTGGAACGTACGAACTCTGCGGACCCAAAATCAACGGAAACCCTGAAAGCCTTACCTCCCATAAGCTTCTCTCCCATGGTGATGATGCAGCTGTGGAAATTCCTGACATGCGTACAGTTCCTCGGGAACAAGCATTTGAGCAGCTGAAAAGCATCTTCGCCGGTTACAAAGAACGCGGCATTGAAGGTGTTGTCTGGTGGGGAGCTGACGGGAAACGTACGAAGCTCCGCGTGAAAGACTTCTTCGGAGACTCGCACCGTAACTGATGTCCGACATCAGGATTGGGGAGTGAGCTGACAATACAGCTCACTCCCCAATTTTTTGATCCAGTAGCGAACAATGGTAGAATGAACTCCTTGACGTAAAAGGAGGAGCTCATGTTGGATGTTGATGAGTCAGAAGTTGATCCAAAAGGTTCTCTGCCAGAACCGCTCACTCGTTTGAGTGTGATGATGAATGCAGAGACGACAGAACAGTTGAAGGGCCTCAAAGACGAGAAAGGTCTTTCTGTTACGGAAACGGTCCGACGAGCTATCGCAGTGTACGCCTTCTTGAACGATGAGCAGAACGCAGGTAAGAGCATCCACATCGTGAACCCTCGCAAAAGCGTCTATGCTGAGATGGACTTGCTTTAAGCAGTAAGCCCCAACGTCAATGTAGTGACGTTGGGGCTTACGTGTTGGTTGCTTAGCGAGCGTCAACCAGGCGGACAGGAGTCCACGGGTCCAGAAGCGCTTCACCCTGGAACTTGTTGCCGTCCTCGTTGCCGTAGATGAGGAACAGGTTGTCCGTAATCACGTCCAGGTCGTAGAGAGCAGCGTTGGTGCTGACCTCAATGTCGTTCAGGACGTAACCCTCGTCCGAGTACTCGGTCAGCGTGATGGTCACGTCAGGGTGAAGCTCCCAGAAGGTACCCATCTCGGTGCGCGTGTTCGCAGCCGCCTCAACGGTGACGTAGCCAGCAGGAGTGGTGGTCTCAAAATCGGTCATGAGTTCAGTGTACGCCGCTGCATCCAAGAGTGTCAACTCTCATCAGAAGTTTTTCCTGAGCGTTGCCTGAATCTGCGCCTTGTCCTTATTCTTCACCTGTAACGGTTGCACTCCGCAGGATCGTGGTGTAGCATCAGTGGCAGAAGTGTTCCATTTGGACAAAAGGAGAACCTCATGTGGAAGATGCTCAAAGACCCTGACGGTGCAGCTGGCATCCTCGGAATGATTTTTGGTGTAGGTTTTCTGGCCTTCACCATTATTCTCATGCTCAATCAGCCTCAGGTAGCTCCTGAGTTTGTCAACGACCAGATGAATAGCAATGCACTCCTCCTCGGAATCGGCGTTGTGAGCTTCGGGTTTGGATTCTTCAAGTTCGCTCAGTACCAGGAATACCAGCAGCGAATCAAGCAGCATGAACAGCGTCAGGCTGAGCTGGACGCTGAGCGCGAGGTTGCTTATGCTCGGTGGAAAAAGCAGTCTGATGCATACGAGGCTCAATACAAGGAGGAATGCCGCAAGGCATCTGAGGACCCTTATGGTTACTACCCGTATTATTCTCCTCCCATTTCCTTTGATGAGAGCGCATACTGGGCTTGAAAACTAAGGGGGGAGCTACCAACGCAGGTAGCTCCCCCCTTAGTTTTGCCTGTTGCGGAAATATTAGCAGATAGTATAATGTTGATATCAAGTTCCCAACACGATCAGGAAGGAGGGAAAGAACATGGGTAAGAAGACTCAGAAGCATCGCGGTGTGGAGAACCACAAGTACGCAGTTGAAATGCATGGACTGCGCTCCTCTAACGCAGCTGGAACGCATGATGCGAGACCGAACCGTCAACGCACTCGCTCTACCGCGAAGCGAGCAGCTATCCGCAGCAGTGACCAGTAGTAATCCTCTTCCTGAGAAAACCATCGGAAGGGGATTTTCTTGTTAACGGATGTCGGTGGCTTGTGCTACACTGAGGTTATTCAAGCAAACGATGAAGGAGAGAGCATCATGGCTGTTCGTATTGACAAGCTGGCCGCAGGGCAGGATGTTGTGCTGAAGATGCACGGTAGCAAGCAGTTCGGGAATGACCCGTACGAGATGGACACGAAGTTCGTCCGCATCCAGGGCGAAGGTGACGAGCGTCGGGCAGAGTTTGAAGATGTCACTCTGTACCGTGACCGTGGCCGATGGGCGTACGGTACGAGTGCTGAGAAGGCAACTGTCCTCAGCGTCAAGTAACCCAACGGAAGAAAAGGACAGAAGCTCGCTGGTATGAGCTTCTGTCCTTTTCCATGCAGTCTTACGCTTCGTCTTCTACTTTGAAGCGGTCAGCAATTACCAAGCTGAGCTGATGGATACCTTTTGTGACAGGCGAGTTCCTGTCTTTCAAAATGGAAACCAATCCCTCGTCTCCATTGAGAGCTGCCTTTACGGCTTTCAAGTCCAAAGGGGTGTGTGCCACAATGTGACGAGGAAGTGCGCGGAGCGTCTCCACAGGAGTCTGTGTTACATCTCGTCCAAAAATTCCAGCAAGGCTGGTTACTTTTTCGGTAGTGTGACGATTCAGTACAACACCTAATTGTCTCGGGTCAAACCGAAACTCTTCTTGCATAACGTTATGCCACTGCACATAATCAGCCTGTTCTAATCTTGTCCCAGACATAAGATAGAGGAATGAGTCAGCAATGTTGTACAAAGCTGCTCCAGGAGCATTGGGATCGCACTGTCTAATTGAGACTGCTGTGTCAACGATGACGTAATCAAACATCTGTTGTAAGAGGATAAGGGTATCTTGCTGTAACCGCTGCGAGATTTGTTCAGCTCCTTTTCCATTCTTTGGGGCTAGCAAAGCAGCGAACTTTGTTCCAGGAGCGCGCACAAGGCTGCGCTCAAGGGTTTTACGGTCAAGATTCTCACCGCTATTTACATACATGTTCAAAATACTTGGGCTGTTGACCGTGAGGTAATAACTGAGTTGCCCATCGCGGAGGTCAAAGTCAACTAAAGCGACCTTGTGGCCTTGTTCTCCAAGGCTCTGTGCCAGGAGGATAGCAGCGGTTGTCTTGCCTGACCCACCGCGACCGGTAAGAGCGATGATGGCTCCCCGATCATTCCGTTGAGGAACAACTGCACGAGGCTGGAAGCCCGGAGCTGCTGACAGAATCCACTTGTTTTTGATGACTCCCTCATCTGTGAGGAGCTCACGGAGTGTTTTCTCCGTCTGTGTGCCGCGGTTCAAACTGATGTGGAATCCGCCGGCTTGAACGTCTGGGTCTCCAGAGGTGAGATGAATGGAATCGTTCTTCCGGTCGTATGTAGCTCGGACATCATCTAAGGTGACGTATTTACGGGAAGGATGTGTTGTGGACATGGTTGTGCCTTTTCGTTTAGTTGTTTTCAATATCCTGGGGTTGCCGCCAGGTCGGTTGATCCATTGTATCGGCATCAGAGGAAACTCCTCATATTTTTGACGCACATAAAAGCGCTCCAAACTCTAGAGTCTGGAGCGCTCACCACCGGTAGCTGCGATGCCTTATGGAAGTTCAGGATTTTTCCCGAATCGTTTACGCGCTGCTTGCACAAACTCGGCATATGAATCGCCGTAACCGTTCTCAGAATGCCCATGGGAATGCCAGGCATTGTCCTGAGCTGCGGTAATGAACTTGTCTTTCTCCAATAGCTGCAACAAAGCTTTGGATGCAGTCTTGTGAGCTTTCACGAACTTTTTGACCGCTTTGCGAAGCTCCTTCTCCTCCTTCGGAATGCTCTTCAAATACTTCTTATCCAAGAACAGCTCAGGTCCTCGGACTGTGGCTAAGTCAACAACAGCGAACAGATTCTCATACTCGGTTGGTTTCTTCTTACTCATGGTTCCTCCTTTTCGTATGCCAACCCTTATCGTCCGCTTTACTGGGAACGCACTCCATTAATAGAAAGAGGGGCTACAAGACGAAAAGGTCTTGTAGCCCCTCTTTTGAGTAACCTGTTGTCAGCAGTGTACTTTCAGGTTACGCTCAGTTCACGGAATTGGAAACTGCCCAGATAACCTCGTTCACACCACCCTCGTGGCTCAGCTGCTTCTTGTACTCACCGCAAACACAAGAGATGGTTGCGCTGGTGATGATAGCGGGGTAGCCAGCATCCGAGTCAAACGTGTCCAACGTGCTAATCTTCTCCGCATCCTGCGTGAAGTCATCAACCTTACCGATGCCGCACTCCTGGACATGGGTAGCGAAATCCGTAAGCTTGTTGAACTCCACCCGAAAGCCCCAACCGCTACCGCTGGTCGGGTGGTCGTTGGAGAGGAGGAACTTGGCGACAGCCTTGTGGAACCCGTCAACCCAGCCCAAGTCTGAGGCCGTCTCGTTGGTAGCGTCTGCGTGCTTACCCATGAGTGTCTTCTTTCATCTTCAAGCTGAACGGTTGTTCTTGCTGATTGATTCCAATGTAACACGCCTGTCAGAGCTTCGCAACACCAAACTACTCAGAGAGTGACTGGATGACGTAATCCAGCGTAGCCTCCCAGTCACCCTGCTTCTCAGCGACTTCACGCAGCAGTGCCACAGCATCCGCAAGAGCGATGCCAGTGGAGTCGTTTGCTGCATCCTCAGCGAAGCCAGCAACTTCGCTGTCCGACAGGCCATCCAGCTCTTCTGCTTCACTGTCAACTTCAATCAGTACAAGCTGGCTCGGTTCACCGATAGTGCCAGTCTGCTTATCAATGTACAGGAACGCCATGTTCTTTCTCCTTCATGTTGTGTGTTAAACCAGAGTAGCTGGAACCTCTGACATTGAGAGGTTCCAGCTACATGATCCAATTGGGCAGCAAGTTGTTGCCCAATTGAGGGGAAGGTCAGCGCTTCCGAGCCTTCCGAGCAAGCTTCTTGATGGCCAGCTTCGTCAGCACACCCTGCGGGTCACGGTTCGGGCTGAAACGCTTGGAGGTCACCAGGACGTTGTTCTTGTCGTACACCCGAACGGCGAAGCCTCGGAAGTCACGACGGTTGGTTCCACGGAACACTCCCGTCTCAACAACCAGGTCCTGAGCCTCTTCCTTGCTGATGACCGTGAGCAGCTGCTGCTCAACAAAGTCAAGGTAGTCAGTGGACTCAACGGTGGCGGCAACTTCACTGGCGTGCATGGTGTCTCCTGAAAGTAGTTTGGGAGGCTGTTCCTCCTTGGTAGTTTCAGCTTACACGGTCCGCAGCTGATGTCAACCTTCTCCCAAGATTTTTTCGGGGACGTAGCTACTTGCCAGAACATGGTCTACTGTGGTATGATATTTCATTGAGGATCATAGAAGGAGAGAATCATGACCACAGAATACGACTACGTAAACTTTGACGCGTTTGACAGCGACGAGTTTGGCTCGGACACAAACCCTTTTGAGGGTGAGTCTTCTTGGGACGCTGAACAGCGCAAGGTGGACCCTTGGTATCAGGATACCGTTGAGCTTCCTGGGGATGATACATACTGCTGGACTGAGTACCAGACGTTTGATGACTCCTTCGTCTCAGCTTTGCGTGTTGCTGACCCGAGCTTGACGGAGGCAGAGAAGGAAGCTCTGTCATGGGTTTCTACTCCTGAGAAGTCTGACTTCGCCGCTTTGGATTCTACCATCGCTGCTATTGAAGCTCGCTATGGAATCTCCTTCCCGAAGGATGTCCGTCAGAAGCTGGTTGACTTCAACAGCGTCTTTCCGAGTATTGTTGCATCATATGTGGATGTCACTGAGGGGTATTCATGTGAGTACTGTGGGTATAACTCGGATTCTTTTGAGTTGACTTATGTCCCTGCGGTGAACGACACTCCTTCCTCGGTGCAGTTCATGTGGAACTACGGCTGCTACTCAGGCATTGAGCTTCGCAGCAAGGGCGATGAGAAGCTGGGTGAAGTGCGCGAGCAGCTGGAGCGAATCCTGGAACTGAATGACGTTCTGCCCACTGCCCGACAGGAAGTGCAATCAGCTTTGGATGCACTTCCTCAGGTGAAGTAACTCTTCGCCTTCCATGTCTTTTTCCATACCCTTTTGAAAGGAGTTCCCATCATGGCTTTGACGCTTGATGAACTCACCATTGTAACACCCTTGAAAGCCGAGTATGAAGCGTACGTCATGCTTCCATACGTTATCCCTGCTCGTCACTATGATGATGAGTTCATGAAGAAATGGAACGCTCCTGAGAAGTCAGGTGAAGTCGCCATCAGCCTGAGGCTCATCAGTAAACTGGTTGACTTTCTTGATTACCTCTCCGTGACACCAGAAGAGGAAGCTGCTCTTATTGCAGCTGGTTGGGCTGAACCAAGCTCTCGTGGAGGGATTGAACCAACTTCATTCCTGCATGAGAACTGGCCATTTGAAGGTAGTCTGTCCAAGATGATGGAAGCCGCGAAGAAGCACACTGCTCGTGAGAAAGCTGAGGACCTCGTTAACGGTCTGGATGCAGCAACTCTTGCTGAGTTGAAGACGCTTCTCAACAAGTAAGGCCAAACTGATAGTGCGCCGGGAGGACTGTTCCTTTCGGCGCACTTCTGTGTTACAGTGGACCCATCATCAACCGTGAAGGAGTGCACCATGTCCCAGCCTCACAACATCACCATTGAGTTCGTGGAAGCCATCGCAACAAAGTTCCCGCAGCGAGATGCAGGGTTCGGTAATCTGCACAACGTGTTCACCATTGAAGGTGGACGCAAGTATGACCGCATCATCCGAGACAAGAGCGTTTACGCTTTCATTGACCTTGACACCTTTGAGCTGGTCAAGCCTGCGAGCTACAAGACTCCTGCGAAGCTCGGCAACGGGGAGACGGCAAAGAAGTACTTCCTGGACACGTCGGAGAACTTCATGACCGCACTGTTCAACGCTGACCCGTTCGGTGGCTTTCTGTACAAGGACTACGAGGTCCAGCCGCTTCCGTGACCAGGTAGCTCAATCCTAAAAACGCGCATCCTCGTCAACTTTTCTGATGAGGATGCGCGTTTTCTCATGATCCGTGGTTAGAATGAACATATGAGCCTGGTAGCACACACCATCCCCATCCACACCCTTCCGCATCTGAGCCAAGGGTTCCGTTGGTGTGTGGAGCAGATTGGTTGTGACCGTGTGCGTGTCCAGCTGGTGCAGACTCTCGTGGTGAAGACAGGTTTCTTCAAGAACCGTCTCAGCTACCAGGAGCAGATACTGGCGGATGAAGTTGTTGAGTACTCCACTCCAACCCTGTGCGCCACCGCACAAACCATGCTCCCTTTGGCTCAGTAATTGTCTTTTCCCATACTATGAAACATTCTTTGTTGCAGATATGAGTCTTTTCTGGTAAGCTTTTTCTGATGCGCTGAGATAATGCTTAGCCTAAATCTGAGAGAATGCACCAATGACTACTGCTATTAAAATGCAAGACAAGTACCTGAATGACACGGTGGACATCTTCAAGCAGAACCTCGGAATGGATGAGGTTGCAGCTGACGGGTTCATCGCCGCTGCCATTGCTGAGGAGAACGGCGAGAAGGAGTTCACTGGTTTCACCTTCACAGGGGTGAACAGCGCTGAGTTCACCATTATCCTCACGGAAGACCAGGAGCTGCAAGTTGAGTCCCAGGATGCTTCCCAGCAGGAGCTGGTGGTAGCAACCAACTCAAAGCTGGACACGCTGACTGAGGAGTTCGTGGAGAACTACGTTGCGCTCCTCACGAACGCAACCGCTGCAATGGAGCAGATGGGTCAGACTCTCCTGGAAGAGAGCAAGCAGGAAACTCCGAAAGAGGCATAACGGATGAGTGAAGAAGGTTTCACTGATAGCCGTGGAGTGTATTTAGAAGACTCTGAGAGCCATTTCCAGTTAGACACGACTCTGTACGATGTCTGGGTGAGTAAAGAGCGCCAGCATGCTGATTACGGCTGGTTGGGGTTCGTGGAAGCCACGGAATCGGATACGTTCTTCTACGCTTACCCATGGGACCTTCCTGGTGACTCGCTGGGGCCGTACGCGAGCTTGGAAGACGCAACGCTGACTCTGCTGACGTGGTACAAGCTTCGTATGGATCAGGGTCTCTGGGAGAGCTAAGCAACTGCTAAAGCTGAGGAAGATTTCCCCATGAACAGGCTGTTTTGAGTTGCGTGAGCCAGAGGCTGTCTGCTATGATTGGTACATCAACAAGGGAAGCAACAGTATCAAGCTTCTCTCCTCGTATTGGCTATCATCAAGGAGTACACCTTCATGTCCACCCTTACCATTGACGCAGACCAGAACCTCCTCCTCGTTCGTGAGGACGGTTACACGGAGAACGATACTGTTCGTTACGCGGAGACGCGCTTCGGCCATGAGACGGGGAACTCCATTGAGGTTTCTGCGGATGCTACCCCTGCGGACGTGATGGAGGCGTACTTCGCGCTCTAAGCCCTCAACGGCATAAAGGACAAGCCTGCAACTGTACTCAGTTGTAGGCTTGTCCTTTTCCTATACCTGGAACAGCTTAGAAGATGTAAATTTCGGAGATAGTCAAATATGAGTGTATAAAAATGGTTGTGATAAACTTATCAAATTCAGCTGAGTGATTCAGTGGTGACGGACATTAGGTTCCGAGACAGGGTGTTCAATCCTGTTGCAGCATTCCCTCGGGAGTGGCATGCAAGCATCCCTTCCTCTTAGAGGTCGCGGAAATGTAATGTGGCAAGCATTACATACCCACAAGAACGTGGCGTTACAAGTAGAAACTCTCAGAATTAGTCTGGGGTACTTATAGCGCATAGTGGGTAGTTCCCCTGGAATTGCTGATGGTGACTTCGTGAATCCGACTCGCGCTTTCCGTTCATCCTTCAAAGTCTCCATCGCCCCAGTCACTTATGCAGAGACGGTTGGTTCAACTCAGTTCCGTCAAATCATTGATGAGCGTTTCGCCGGCCGTAAGAACTTCACATGGGAACAGCTGGATGCATTCGTAGCCGCCAAAGCTGAGGAAAAGGCTTACACCGAGCTAGAACTGGTAGAATAGTAGAACAGCCTCATCTTTGAAGGAGTCAAACCATGCACATTACTACGACAATTGACAGGATGAACTATGAGGATCGTGCACAAGCGTATGAGTACTTAACTCAGCAGCTGCGCGATCTAATCAAGACTTCTTCTATGCCTTTGAAAGTAAAAGAAGTGATGAAACAAATGGTTCGTACTGAACACATTGGTTGGGGCGATGCAAAGTACGTCATGACATATGCTCGTGCACACAGTAGCGTGCATGTAGATTCTCATACTCTCTTTGTTACAGTTGGATGACAAGGAAGGGGAGCTACCGCAACTGGTAGCTCCCCTTCCTTGCTTTACTCCTTGATAGAACAGCTCACTCAGCGCTTGATGCTACCTGACATCGTAGAAACGCTACCGCCGATGTCACCCTGCACTCGCACAGACCCTGACATGGTGGAGACGCTGCCTGAGACATCACCCTCCACCGTCACGCTGCCTGACTGGGAGTTCACGGAACCAGCGTTACCTGACACTGCGATGTCTGCGAAACCACCAGAGATGCGCTCAACGTTCCCTTCAACGGAGATGTTGAAAACCTTCGTGTCATCAGCGTAGTCATCCAAGTTCACCTGCTTGCCGTCAACGATAACCTGTCCGTTGATGATGCTGATGCTCTGGCCTGAAATGCTGACGCTCTTGCCGTTGATGAAAATGTTGCTGGTAGCCATGTGTTCGTCCTTTGTTATAGGGGAATGATATGAACTGAGCCTACCACGACAAAGGAGGCAATGCAATGACTAATCCAGCTAGAGCACCTAGAGTGTGTGATTCTGTTCAAAAAAGTGAAGAAGTGATGTCTGATGACCATACTCGCCGACGTGAGAGAGCTCGCCGACTAGAACACTCATTGGTTCACCTCCTAATAGAACTCATGTCTTTTTTCATCACCTCGGGCATGGGTGCAGTCATCCGATAGGTTCTACGCCCCCCTAACCCCGACCTACTGGTTGAAGACGAAAGAAGATGACGACGATCATGGCGTTGACCGAAGAACAAGTACTGCTGATGAGTGACGATGAACTCAAAAAGACCGTCCGTGCAGCTGTCCCTGCTCAGAAGGATGACTTCTTCCACCCTGAGCAATACCGATCCTCAGACAATCCTGTCCGTGAACAGATTGTTCTTCTCCGAGCTGACTGGCAGGCTCGTTACTCCAAGCTGGTTCGCTTCCAAGCTTGGTTCTTTCCCGCACTCATCGCTGTTCCAGCTCTCATCACCCTCATCCTCAAACTGAACCTGTACGTTCCTGCTTCCCTCTTCGTTGGTGGCATCATCGTCACTGTCGCCTACTTCACTTTCATCGCTCGTGTTTCCGTATGGAGGAAGAAGAAGTTTGACAAGCAGGTGGAGCTGTCCGAGAAGGAGAGTGAGCTGCTGGCTGCGTTCAGAGCTAACCAATGGGCTAAGCAGCGCTACGTACTGCCATCTGACCACGTAGTGGAATGGAACTCCTACGGGTCTGATTTCCGTCTTGGATCAGGCGAGAAGATGAAAGCCTACCGTTGGGTTGAAGTTACTGAGGACAGCTACCAGCTCTTTGACGTTGCCACTGATGCTGAGGCGACACTTCGCAAGAAGTCCTAACCTAAAATGAGGAAAGCCCCGAACGATTCTTGTTCGGGGCTTTCCTCATTTACATCTTACAGGCGGTACATAGCCATCTGCGCTGTATGAAGACGGTCCAGTTCCTTCTCCCAGCGTCCACACTCACGTCCCGTGTAGACAGCCGCAGCTCCACCAACTGCGACAATGAGACTGTGAATCACGATGAACAGAGGGGAAAGGACAACAGGCACAATTGCGATGTTGCTGTTGATTGCCGAAAGTCCTGCAAGGAGCAGGACGACAAATGAGATAGCGGGGAGGAAGCTGAGCGCCAGGGAGAGAATAAGCCACATCTCTTTCTGGTCAGCTACTCGGAGTCTGATGGATTCAATAGCCACCCCACTCTTGTAGGTGCTAGGATTGATGAGTCGGTATCGCTTCATACCGCTACTCTACACCTCTGGCCGCAAAATGCAACACCGATCCTGAAACTCTCAGGAAAGTAGTTCATGTCGCTACGGCTATCTTTTCGTTTAAATGAGGAAGTCCCCGAACAAGAGCTGTTCGGGGACTTCTACTATCTCACCAGCGGCTTTCCTGAGCTTCCTTTTCCAGCGTCCGCAATGCGTTACTCCACATTCGTACCTGCTTGCGGACGAAGCTCAAAGCAGCGATAGCTCCGATGAAGACCAAGCTGGCGATGATGCCGATGCCGACCTGCCCAGTTGTGAACATGGAGACACCCAACCCTGCCATTGCAACAGCAACGAACGCAGCCAGGAGATTGACGATGTACCACTGGGAAAGCTGGTAGTTGGTGTCAGCCCAAGCCCGAGCATGAAGGCGAACACCCTCAGGGGAACGTGCGCTGTAAACGCCGTAGTGTGTAGTCATACCTCTACTCTACATACTTTTGCGAGGAACGCAACGCTTGCCCTGAAACTCTCAGAAAAGTCAAGCTGCCTCAGGCTCTGCCTCAGTCTTCTTCGCTTCGTCATATTTGTAGATGGCCCAGACGATGGCATGCAAGCACCAGAGGTAGCCGTGACGGTAGTCTTTGAAATCGTACTCCCAGGTGTCAGAGAAGGAGAAGCCCTTGTACTCGAAAGCTTCCAGCGCTTCTCGTGCGTCATACTCTGAGTAGACGAAAGCTAACACTGGTTTAAGGATAGATTTGGCTTCATCGTGCGTGAGCTTCTCACCTTCCCATTCCATTTCTTCTCGCAGCACATCAATGATGGTTTCAGTGAAGTTGGTCTGAGAGTACTTCCGTGGTTCGTCATCACACGCGATGAGCTTCTCAGTCCAGTACTGCTCATTGATGTAGCCAAGGTCGTTGCGGAAGAAGACAAACATGTCCTCACGACCGTGTGCGCTAAACACATATGTTCCCATATCTCCATGAATGGTGATGAGATTCGGAGTGGTGGTAATTTCATACCAGTAGGTTGATTCATGAGGGTTCTTAACAAGCAGATGACGGTACAGCCCATCATCTTTGAGAACTGTCATCTCATGACCGACTACATCGGTGAGGAATTGATCGTGGAGTTTTTTCGTCATGCGCTCATCCTAACATGGTTTAGAGATTGAACGGCAGATGGCGCACAAAAATGAGTATTTGTGCGCCATCTGATTTTCGTCTTTTTATGGGAAATCGTAAACTCAGAGTTTACAGGTTCAGAGACCTGGCTCCGATGCTCTTCACGTTCTCCAACTTGTCCACTGCTGCCTCAGCTTCTGCAATCACTGCGTCCATCTGCTCACGGAACTGCGGCTGGGACGGCGAGTAGTAGAAACGGAGACGGTTGAACTTCGCCTTCACCTGGGTGATGGCGTAGTCAGGGTCAATCTGGACGAGCTTGTTGTGCGCATCCCAGATGATATCCCGCCAAGGGTTGTCCATGTACATGGAGTCCAGGTACTTGACGTTGGTCTCATCAGGCTCACGAATCATGTCGTAGGGCATGTAGTTCTCTCTTCTTATTGGTACATGTCGTTGGTACTCGGTAAGCCTATCACAGTTGAACGGTGCTTGCAATTGCGTCCTTACTCAGCACCTGTCACAGTTAACTTTCAGGAAAAAATTTCGGTTTGGAGTTGCATCACCAACCAGGTTGTGTATAGAGTGGTGTCAACGAAGCAATCACCCAGCTTCCCCCAAGATTTAGGAGAACCAACCATGACCGAGTTTGACGAGATTGACGACACCAAGTTCACCGCTGTTGACGAGGAGACGACGACGGACGACCTGGACACCTGGTTCGCTGACATCGCTGCTGAGAACGAGCGGGAGAAGACCCGTAAGGGCATCTTCAACCTGGTTGAGGACGCAGACATGGACTGCCTGAACGGCGACTGCGACCACTTCTGCGGCGAGCCGACCCAGGATGACCTGGACCGTCTCTACTCGCAGGGCAAGGGCCACCTTGTTGAGGCGTACGAGAACAACATCCACTACATCTGATTCACCTCAGATTTTTTAAGGGACGCTAACCCAGCAAAGGGTTAGCGTCCCTTTTTCTTTGCTCCAACTAAGGTTTATGGTCTAAGGATGGATCGGTGTGTTCGTAGAGACGCACTGACCAGTTCCTGCTCTCAAAATTTTTTGCCACTGAGGTTGACAAGCCTCAGTGGCTGTGGGTAGAGTTCAGGTATGACGGAGAACAACAAGAACGAAGCTCAGGTAGAAGCCGACGCAGCCCTGGCAACGGCAGAGGCAGCCCTCGCAGCAGCTCAGGCCAACGTGACTGCCGCGCGGGAGAAGGCTCGCCAGGTGACGACTAAGACTGAGGACAAGACGCTTTGCGTTTACTGCAATGGCAGTGGATACCGTACGGAGAACCGTACTGAGCTGGACACCACCTCCTCCATTATTATGGGTTCTGCTCTTGGTGTGGGTCTTTTCCCGCGATACAGGACAGTTACTGAGCGCGTTCGTTGCAGCTCCTGCCTCGGACGAGGTGAGCGGTAGCCATGAAGGGATTTTTCACTGTCACCGTTACGGGCGTACTGTTGGTCCTGGCAGGTCTTCTCGCAGGTGGCATCATTGTCATCACCAACATCGTGAACGGCATCAACAACGGTTGGAGCGGTGAGGTTGTCGGCTGGATTCTCGGAGCTGTCCTTGGATTCATCATTTGGGGCTTCTCCGTCACGACTGCTTGCATCTTCATTGACACGGGTTTCTTCATCCCTGGCGCATTCACCTCAATCGCCCTCATCGTCGCAGGCTTCATCGCTCTTACTGGCATCGTCGTGACGAATGTCGTGAACGGCATCAACACCAACTGGGATGGAACAACAGTCGGGTGGATTCTCGGAGCTGTTCTCGGGTTCATCGTGTGGGTTCCAGTCGTCATCATCAGCTGCTACTTCACTTTGGGTCGCAAGTAGTTCACTCGTTTAATGGCTGTGGCCTCCCTGAAAATTTTCAGGGAGGCCACAGCCATTAAACGACACATAGTTCTAATTTGTAACTTTGTTGGACTATATGATATAGTACTTGCTGAAAAGCGTCATTCCCAAAACTTTTGAAGGAGTACCAAGATGACTGCCACTTTGTCCGACCACCAGGTTCGTAACCGTGTGGAGATGTATCTTCGTTTCCGAAAGCTGGGAGCAGAGTATCGCCACATGGACCTTTTCTACGATTGCTGCCCGAATCAGGTTGATGCACAGATGACAGCTGTGGCAGAAGACGCTCACTCTGATTCAACTCATGAGTTCCACGATTGGTCTCAGCAATGGCTTGATTCAAGCATCTCCCTCTAACCTAAAAGACATTGCCTCCACCTTGATAATTCAGTGGAGGCAATGTCTTTTTACTAAGAGATGGCCATGCGGCGCTGGCTTGCGAGCTTCCTCTGCTTCTCACGTGCCGCCCCAGAGAAGCTCAGACGGTATCTGTCACAGGAACACTTCTTCACCCGAACACCCAGGGCTGCGACCTCAGCAGGAACCTCTTCCGCTACGTAGGCTTCTGCGGCCTCAGCAGTGGCGTAATGGGTCAGCTTAGGTGACACGCACCAAAGAGCCTCAGAATCGCTCACAGGGGCTGCCAGAGGGGTTCCTGGACGCTTCGTACCCTTCTTGTGACCAAAATGGTGTGCTCCACAGCGGCACAGATACGGGTGTAGACCTGGGTCATCGGAATGCACCATGTCAATGAAACTCTGTGCCTCATCCAAAGAGTGGAACGTCTGCTTGTACGGGGTAGGGCAACGGAAGTCCAGCATTCGCTCCGTGCGCCGACGCGTGTTCACCTTCTGAACATGCTCACGAGTTGTGGGAACCTGACGACGCTGCGGCTTGTACGTCTCATGAACATACTTCTCGTTGTTTGCATCTGCCATGTTGAGAACATGCATTGCCTCTTTGATGATACCGAGCTTTTCTACTTGACGGAGAATATCCTCAATTCCAAGCTTATCATTCGGGTTGATGCTCCTCAGATTGTGGAGTACTGAATGTTCTTCCGAGCAGAACCGAGGAGTGTTCTTCTGTTCCTGAAAAATATATGTATCAAAATTCTTCAAACAATGTTCGCATGAAAAGGAACAAGATTTAAAAGTGTTCCACTGTTCAAATGATTTCTTGACAGGCTTGCCTTTTGCCACGTTCTTGTTCACATAATCCTGGTATGCCTCTCTGAGGTCGCCCATTTCACTCAGGGCCTTATTCATGACACTCATGTCTTTTTCCTTTCTAACTAACAGTCTGGAATCGTTGAGCAATCCACTCACTGAACTCAGCGCCAAAGTCAGCATGACGATAGCTCTCGGGGTTCAAAAGTTCAATGAAGTTCTGCTTACTCCAAGCCATCTGTCCGCCCCGACGCATTTTACGGCGGTGGGAGCTGAATCGCTCATACCCGTCAGCAGTGGTTTCTACGTAGTAGTACGTGCGAAGGTTCTTCCCATTATCAAGTCCAGGAGTTTCCTGGTAGTGGTGCCACGAGTAGGAGAGAGGCTTCGCTTCGTAGTTGAAGACACTGCACATGACGCGCTTGTTCTTCTTGACTGCACGCTCGTACTGTCTGCGGGTCACAGCGACGAAGTAAGTGAGTTTGCTCATGCTGTGATCCTACCATAACAAACTCATAGATGCTACCCCTCGCACAGGCCAGTTTTTTCCGTCTTTTGTCAAACAAATACCCGCTACTCCCTTGATTTTACAGGGAAGTAGCGGGTATAGCTCTGATTTGGGCCTACTTTATATGGTTGGTAGAAAGGGTTGGTGAACCTGGTTTACCGCTGCATTCTGCGATTCACCAAAGTCCGAAGGTATGCCGCGCCGTTCTTGACTCCCGAGGCTTCCTTGCGCAGAGTCTGCTCGTACTCCTCCAAGCGACGCTCTACCTCTGCTTCTACCCGAGCCTGGAACTCCTCTTCGGTCTCAGCGAAGCTCTCACCGTCCACGTAGGTCGTCTCCTCGTTTGCGGCAAGGTGAGAGCCAGGATGGTCGTTCGTCCAAGACAGGAAGCCTTTCTCCTGACCCTCCGTGCAGACCTGCTCCCACATGCGAACGAATGCTGCTCGCTCTGCGAGGTACTTCTCGGAGTAGTCCTTGACGTTCGGCACCTTCACCCGTTCCGCCTGCAACTGCTTCTGCACGCTCTTACGCAGGGCAGGACGCATCTTCTCTTTGAGGGTATTCACCGCTCCACTGATGAGGTCATTTGTTGTCGTTTCAGTCATGTCTTTTTCCAATCATGTTTACAAAAATCAATGTGAGCGGAAAGCGACCGAAATGGTTGCTTTCCGCTCACGGGAGTATTACCAGCTTCCGCCACCCGAGGAGCCGCTGTCAAAGCTCCCGCCACCGTAAGAACCCGAGTCAAACGACGGGGACGAGTAGCTTCCACCACCGCTGGAACCGTGCGAGGAGTGGGACGAGTGCGAGGAGGAACGAGAGGTGTAACCACTGTCGTGCGTAGACGAGGAGGACGAACGGGAGGAGGAGCCGTAGTAGTCCGATGCAGGCGCGCCAATCTGCGAGCTGTACAGGCCATACAGGACACCGAACATCACCGCGTTGTCCAGCGGGGAGTCGTTGTAGATGCCCAACACCTCAGTCTTCATAGCCTTGGTATGAGCCATCTTGATGGAACGCTTACCCTCAGCAGGAATCTTGCTCCACAGAGCCTTCGCTGCGGCCTTCTCCAAACGCTTACGCTCCTCAGCCGCAGCCGCACGAGCCTCACGCTCACGCTTGGCAATCTTCTCACGCTCCATGCGAAGACGCTGCTCCTCAGCCTTCTGCTTCCGCTGCAACTCACGGCGACGGTCATCCTCACTGCGAGCCTTCTTGCAACGCTCCTCGTACGTCACGAGGGCATCCTTGAACGAAGCACGCTCAAACTCAAAGCTCTGCGGCTCGTTGTGTGTCAGGTTGAACGCACGGTGCTTGTTCGCAACAATGCGCTTCTGACGACGAAGGAACTCAGTAGAGAAGTCCTGAACCAGTGAAGCCTGGTCCTCATTCGGGAACTCAGTGAATACCTCAGCAAGAGCCTCAGTAGCAATGCGCTCACGGTTCTTCGGGCTAACCGTCAGGAAATGAACTTCCTGCTTCGGGGAAGCCATGAGGATGTTCACCGTGCCAGCAACAGCATCCTTCACTGCAAGACGGTACGCCTGCTTCTTTGCCTCCTCAGCAGCAGCCTCAGCAATCTTCCGCTTCTTCTCCTCATACGCACGCTCACGCTTCACACGCTTGATGGTGCTGCGAATCTTCGGGAGGATAACAGTAAAGAAAACGGCCAAGATAACAACAACCAGAATCAGCCCAAGGAGGTGAAGCATGATGGCATTGTTGACTGCGTTCTCCGCCTGAGAGTACAGGGTGGCCTGCTCGTTCGTGTACTTTGCTCCAACAGCGTTGATGCCGTCAACAGTTCCCTGGTAGAAGTTCCCCTCACGGAACTGCGGGAGAACCGAAGAATCCACGATGGACTGCACATCAGAGTCAGATACGTTCGGAGCAACGCCGTTGCCTGTCTGAATCTGCACCTTGTGGTCGTCACGGGAGGTCAGGATGAACACGCCGTTGTCCGCACCCTTCTCACCCACACCCAGGTCAGTAGCACGCTGCTCAGTGTAGGAAACGATGTCCTTACCGTCCAGGTTGCCAATCGTCTCCACAACGAAGCGGAGACCGTACTTCTCGTCAGCGCCCTGAATGGCGGCGGTCAGCTGAATCTCCTGGTCAGCGGAGAACATGTCCCCACCGTCAAGGACAACAGTGGTCTGCTCTGCTGCCTGAGCTGGGGTAACAGCTCCAAACAGGGTCGCGCCAGCGATGACTACCACCGCTGCAAGCTTCTTGAACATAGCCGCTCACTCTCTACTCATTGGGCTATCTGATCTGAGCGTAGCGTACACCCCTGACAAGCGCAACCTCTTCGTGAAGATTTCCAGTAAAATATTATTCAAGTTCTGGCCGGTCAGTGAGTTCGTTCCAGCTAAGCCCCTCAGCTTACTCTCTGTCTTTTCCCGAAGGGTAGACAATAGTTATGAAATATGCTACCGTTGCATCAGAGAGACCATTTACTAAGGGAGAGTCTACTTGTCTGAAACTGTTTACATCAAGCCTGAAATTGCGCAGGAGGCTTTTGAGCGTGCCTACGGCTATGACCACAAGCCGAGTGAAGAAATTGAGGGTTTCACGATTTCCCATATCCAGGACCCGTATTTCCCTCGCCACCATGATAATCTGGTTGGTCTTTTTGTCATCAAGCGTGACAGCGATGGCAAGCTCTTCGGTTGTAAGTGCAGCGCGTATTCTGCTTACTACGGCCCTGTCCATATCACACTTCACAATGGTCAGGAAGTCGTGGAGTTCCATGAGCTGGTAACAAAGGTTATCCAGGCTACTGCCTACGGCTTCGCCGACCCTATCTCTGCTGACCCTCAATCAGACTATTTCAACCCCATCTGGGACTACAAAGGAACGACAAATGCCTGAAACAACTCTCACTACTGAGCGACCTGAGAACATCTACTTGCCTGTTGACAAGGTGAACCTGTGTTTTGATGAGGAACTTGGTGCTGGCGCTGATTTCAGTCACCACCTGGAAGGCTTTGCTCCTGTCGCTCTGCATCACTTGGAAGGCCGTTACAGCCGTGGGTTCAGTAACGGCATGTTCGTCATTCGCCGCCAGTCAGACGGTAAGGAGTTCGCAGCACTATTCCCTGACCCTGTGTACCAGGAGACGTTCTCCCCGTTCAAGGGCGGCATTGATGGGAAGGTAGAGTTCCGTGAGGGTCGCATCAAGACTCGCCATGTGGAGCAGGACTACTGGGAGACCAAGACCATTTGGGACTGATTTTGTCCGTCCTTGTCCGCATACTGTAACCCCGAGTAGATGTCTACTCGGGGTTACAGCTGTTTCTCAGGAAAAACTTCCGATCATCTGTTGACAGAGCTGCTAACCGTGGTACGCTGAAAGCAAGAGGTCAGAGAGAGACCTTCTCAAACGTAGGGAGAGCATCATGGGCATCACGATGAAGAAGAACCAGCACGCACGTGAGATGGGCAAGCGTATGGGTGACCGTGCAGAGCGCCAGGAGCGTGCTCGCCTCATCAAGCAGGCAGAGGCTGGTCTCCCGCGCCGCGAAGAGCGCACCAGCTGGTACGCCGCTGATGGTCAGGGTCGTACCATCATTGAGACGGAGTACGTCAACGGTCGTCCCGTCCGAGTCAAGCGCCACATCTCCCAGGAGGAAGTCCTCCGTCGCCAGCGTAAGTTCCGTCGCCAGCAGGCGCTGCACTCGGTCCTCGCTCCCATCCTCGGTTTCGCCACCCTGGGCTTCAACTTCGTGGTCCTCTTCGTCGTGTTCCTCGGAATCAAGCTGTCTGGTCTCGTCATGATTGGTTGGGGTGTTTGGGACATGTTCCAGCACCACAGCATCAACAACGGCTGGGCGTGGTTCTGGGTCATCCTCGGTCTGGTTCTCTTCCTCTGCTTCAAGGCGAGCTACACCGTGACTACCACCACTACCCATAGTCGGACGGTCACCAACAGCGCTCGCCGCCGTTAGGCTTGGGGTTGCAACCCTTCTCATCAGAGAGTGAGAGGGTGATCTGTACTGCAACTTTTTGAAAGGTAAGTTCCATGAGCTTTATCCCTGCTTCTGCTTCCGAAAGTGGCTTGCGTTACCTGTACCCGATTGGTCCTGCTCCGAAGGGTTGGAACGTCATCCCTGGTTGCTCGCGTAGCTTCCCGCACGATGACGAGTCGGAGCAGTGGATGAATGATGAGATGAACCAGGACCACTACGAGTAGCTCGTCCTTTCCCATTAGCTACGCATGTAGCGATCAGAAAACCCACAGGAAAAAGTTCTTGATGGGACTTGTATCCTGCGATGGATGGTGTACGCTGAGTATCAACAGGGCAGGAGAGATGCCCTACTAACCTCAGGAGACACCCCGAATGTTCAGCATCAAGCGCTCCATCCAGGCCCTCGCCGCTACGGCTGTCGCCGCTGGCCTGCTGCTCACCGCTGCTGCTTGCTCCACCAATCAGCTCTCCACTGCTCAGTTCGGTCAGAACCCTGACCAGGTGCAGTCGGTCATCTCCGAGCTGAACAGCGCGAAGACCATCACCATGAAGAAGGCAGCTTTCTCCATGGGTGATTCCTGGACCGTCAAGGCTGATGACAAGGAAGTCGCCACCATCAAGGGTGAGGCGTTCAAGGTCTGGGGTGACACGTACAGCATGTACACCATGGATGGCACGTTCATTGGCGCTGAGCAGGAGCAGATTCACATCCTCTCGGGTCGCCAGGCGGAGACCTACGACTACCAGGGTCACAAGGCTGGCAGCATCAACGCCCAGCGATTCTCCCTTCTCTACCAGTTCAACATCATTGACACCACGGGCGCTCAGGTTGGTAAGTTCAAGCAGGGCTTTGGGTTCAACTTGAAGGGTGACATCACCGACAAGGCAGGTCAGAAGGAATGGTCGGCGGACAGGGCGATGTTCTCCATGGGTGCAAACATCACCCTCACCAGCCAGACCGCTGATAAGGACGTGTCTGCTCTGAACGCCATCTGGACTGTCGCTATCGTGAACGAGGTTGCTGAGGCGGCGGACAGCAGCAGTTCCAAGAGCGGCAAGTAACACCAGCAAGGAAATGTCCCCATCATGAAAAAGATGGGGACATTTCCTGTTAATGGGTTGCGCCAGCTCTACCCGTCATGTACGCTGTAACCATGAACATGCGAATCGGCGTTGCAGGAGACTGGCACGGGAACACCCCGTGGGCTGTTGAGCGCCTGAATGACTTCCACGCTGAGAACATCAGCATCATCATGCAGCTCGGTGACTTCGGCATCTGGCACGATGAGCGCGGCACTGAGTTCCTGACCCAGGTGAACCAGACCCTCCTGGACAACGGACAGGTGCTTCTGGTGACGCTCGGCAACCACGAGAACTACGAGATGGTTGGCCAGCTTGACACGCTCACGTTTGGTGAGTACGAGGGCTGGCAGTTCAACGCAGAGTTCCCGAACATCCTCTACGCAACCCGTGGGCAGCGTTGGGAGTGGGCTGGTGTCTCGTTCGTGTCCCTTGGAGGGGCGCACTCCATCAACCGTTACGACCTTATGGAGGGCGTTGACTGGTGGGCTGGTGAGAGCATGAGCTACGGTGACATCATGCGTACGCTTTCGGGTGGCCACGCTGACGTTTTCCTCGCTCACGACTGCCCGACTGGGGTGGAGCTGTTCAGCGACCACCGTGATGACAGCAAGTGGCAGCAGCACGCGTTGGAGTATGCCTACCAGTCCCGTGATGACCTTCGGGTTGCTGTTGACGGAGTGAAGCCTGGCCTGCTGTTCCACGGTCACTACCACCACTACATCAACACGGTCACAGACCTTACGGATGACCTGGGTGAGTCCTACCAGCTTCACAGCATCGGACTGGACAAGGACAACGATGCGCACAACATCGGAATCCTGCACCTGCCGTCCAAGGAGTTCACGCTCCTGAACTGAACACACGGAAGAGGCGGAGCTGTCATGGCTTCGCCTCTTCCGTCCTCATCACTCTGCAAGTTTTTGAAAGGAAGACCCATCATGGATTTGAGCGACCTCGCTGACGAGCTGGTTCTTGTCGGCAAAGAGCAGTTCCCTAACGCAACCCAGGAGCAACACGATGCTCTCAGGGATTACATCCTCTACACTGATTTCACCCGCCACCTTGTCTGGAAGGGCGTTCAGGAGCTGTACGGAGCAACCCGAGAACAGGCGAACCGATTCACAGCCGTGATGTGGGATTTCCCTGAGTACAACGTCTAAGTAACCCCCCACAACCAGAAGGCCCCAACCTAATACAGGTTGGGGCCTTCAATGTCTTTTCTCAGCAAGCCTTACAGCATGTGACGGCTGAACTCCTGCCAGAACGCCGTGGTGTTGGCGACGATGAGAGAGTAACCGATGGAGGAAGTGCCGAACGGGGAGTTGTGAAGCAGGTTAGCTTCTGCTTCACTCTTTGCCTCCTTCACAGCCTGAGCCGCGGTCAGAGAACCCTCGGTAACACCGTCAACCAGGGAGCGAAGGATGGCAATGGGTCCCGCTGAGCCGCCGATGAGAGCCATGCGCTCAACATCCGAGTAGACGATGTTAGCGTTGTGAGCGATGGTCAGGCGCACCATGTCCCGCTGGTCCGTCAACCACGTCTCACGGGCGTTCAGGAAGTCAACCAGCTTCTCGTACTGGGCGTTCTTGCTCATGTTTCTCTCCTCAAACTCATGGACCCGCTCTCCTGCGGGTTCCTTCTGACATCAGCGTACACGCCTTCCCTGACATGCGCAACTCACAACTCAGATTTTTGCTTGGAACAAGCTGGGAAATGGGGTGTTACTTGTGTAAGCCTCTTGCACTCTTCGCTCCTTGTGTGTAGACTTGCCAGTAGCATTAGGGAAGGCAAAGCCTCTCCCTCCAACCTTACAAACACAGGAGAGTCCAATGAATTTCGTCAAGCATGAGGTCACAGTTGAGAATGTCACCCAGTCTGAGCTTGTGTATGAGGTGAAAGACGAGAACGATGAGGTGCTGGGTTTTGTCGCTCGTAAGGCATTCCCGACGACCAGCAAGAGTGGTATCACTCGTTCACCCAAGAAGTGGGGCTTTGCACTGAGCGAGGATGAGTTCCGTAGCGGATTCCCGTTCCTCTGGCCTACTCGCACGGATGCTGTTAATGCCCTTTCAGCTGACCGCGCACTCACTACCTCGCTGCACAGCTGACTGTCACGTTCTCAGAAACATCCCAGGAAAAACTTCCTGTCTGGGGTTGCGTACCGCCCCTGATCGTGTAGAGTTGAGTCATCAGGGCGGAACAGCCGCCCGAACATTTTCAAGGAGAACATCATGCACACTTTCCTCGTCGCACTGGTTGTCATCATTGGGGTTGCGTTCGTTACGTTCGTTGCCATCAAGCTTTACAAGTACGAGACCGCTCGCACAAAGGCAGTCCAGGCTCGTCGTGCTGCTCTCCGCACGGAGACGGACACTCTCTGGGAGGGCATTGAGCAGAACTTCCAAGCCAACGCTACCAACTGGGGTCAGATTCACAAGGGAATTGCCGAGATGCAGACGCAGGCTGAGAAGCTTGCTCGTATCCAGCGGTAGTGAAGCTGAATCACCTCAGGTAGCAGAGGGAAGAGCTTGCATTAGGCTCTCACCTCTGCTACTTTTGATCTATCAAGAGGAGGAACCACCTCCCAAAAACAAGGAGAACATTATGGGGAAGAAGACGTTTGTTGTTACGGTTACCAGCGACAATGCTGAGGACCTGGCGAAGTTCGGTCGTGGACACGTGGACGAGGCAATGTTCAACAGTGCAGGTTTCACGTTCCTGGACGTTGACTACAAGGTGGCTGAGGTCACGGAGGAGGCGCTGACGGCTCTGGACGAGCTGGGCAGCGAGTAACTCTCACCACGAAGGACGCAACAGAAACGTTTCTGTTGCGTCCTTTTACTATGCCCGCCACAATGCTTTTCAGTAGGTTGACTTCTTCATGAGTTGCTATGAAGCTGAGAACATGATAAGGTTGATGTAACGACAAATAAGAGAGAAAGACGACTTCCATGTTGAAAGCCGCCAAAGCCCAAATTGTTCACCGTGCAAAGAACCCAGTCATCAATGAGCTGCTTCGTGTCATTGCCATTATCATCGGAGCTGTCTCCGTAGCAACAGGGTTGGAACTGTTCCTGGTTCCGAACGGATTCCTTGACGGTGGTGTGACAGGTGTGTCCATCCTTCTGTCCCAGGCAATCAACATGCCGCTGGGTCTGTTCATCGGTGTGCTGAACCTACCCTTCCTCTTCATCGCGTATAAGCATGCAGGAATCAAATCAGCGTATCGCACAGCGCTGGGTATCGCGGCTCTCGCCATCTCCACGCTTCTCCTACATCACTTCCATGAGCTGACTCATGAGTTCGTCCTTGCCTTGGGTTACGGTGGCCTGCTGGTTGGAGCTGGTGTCGGCATTGCACTTCGGTACGGTGGTGCGCTTGACGGAACAGAGATTCTTGCCGTCTACGTTGCAAACCGCACACGGTACAGCGTCAACCAAATCATCCTTTCCGTGAACTTCTGCATCTTTGTCGTTGCAGCATTCACCACTTCCCCTGAGAAGGCAATGGCTTCCTTCCTGCTGTTCTACGTTGTGGTTACTCCCATCATCAAGAAAATCATTGAAGGTGGCAATGAAATGAAGACCATCCAGGTAATGAGTAAGAACCATGAGGAAGTCGCTGAGGCTATTCACAATGCCCTCAACCGTAAGGTCATCTTCATGGATGCCCACAAGGATGATATCAACGACACCTTGAAGATTGTCATGACGTTCGTTGCTCGGGTTGAGGAGCCTGAACTGGTGGAAGCTGTGGAAGCAGTTGACCCTGATGCAGTTATTGTTGTCACTGACGCAGCAAACCTTCATGGTAGTGTCTTCGCTCAGAACAAGCACCACTAACCTTGACAGTCCCGCAAAGCCATGATAGCTTTGCGGGACTGATTCTTTTTGAAGGGTAAAACAATGCAGATGACTGAGAAGATTGCAGCAATGCGTGACTATGTGGAGACCGAACTGCACGTCGTATTCGGAGAAGGCATTGATGTTCAGACGGCAAGTTCTGAACGCATTGAGCGACTCGCAGGGCTGGTGAACCTTCGCCGTATGCTGAACGAGGAAACTCCCGAGGAGTTCGGCCTTCTCCTCGCTGGAATGGTGGAACTGAATGTTCACAGTGGCGCAGGAGACGAGTATAAAAAGGTGCAGAAGCACTACCTGAGTTTGGATGCATAATGGAGCAGAAGAACATCATCACACGTACACGAGTTGAGTACTACGTTCACTACATAGGGCCATTGAAGGCTGCTGGGGAGCGTATCACGCGACAGATGAGTACGTGGGTGGCCTACTCCAAAAAGGACGCTCAGAAGCTACTGTGGCGTGCTGCGAGGACTTTCTTCGATGAGGGTGCTGATGTGGATGACTTCATCCTCATACAGAAGCTCGGTGAGTATCAGAAGGAGCGCTGGTGTTCCCGTTACTGGGCTACTGTCAAAAAGGAAGTCCGTACTAATGAAGCTGCTGTTCCCATTCTTACCTTTCCGTACCTTACATGGATTGCCGTAGCGCTTTGGACATGGATTGGAGTTGCCAATGGAGGTATTACCCATGTGAATAGCTTGCTTTGGTGGTCCCTACTGTTCCCTGTCGGGTTCATGCTCCTTATCTGGGGACTTGGTTGCCAGGTAAAGCGAAGTGAATGGGTGCCTGTTGAGAAGCAACAGGAGAAACTATCCCATGTAGACATGGCGAAGGTCTGACACTATTCCGTCTTTCTGGTTGACAGCTCTGGTAGGTGATGATAGGGTCAGAGCTGTACCTGAAAAATTCACGAATGAATGAGAGAGAGAGTGAAGTCATGCTTCGCACACGCGTTGAGTACCGCATGAAGTACACGGGTCAGGATGAGCACCTCGCAGAGAAGATTGCGAAGCACCTTGCTCGCAATCCGCAGGTGTCTTTTTCCAAGAAGGAGGCCGAGAAGAAGCGTTGGCGTTTCTCCTGGTTCCTGGACAACACTGCAAGCTGGGATGACCTGGACATCTACCAGACGGTCGGCTACTACTCGCACGAGACCTTCCTTTCCCGCTACTGGGCTGCGTTCAAGGAGCAGGTCCGCACGAATGAGGTTGTGTCGGGGCTTTTGTTCCTCTTCGGTCTGACCTGGGTGATTGCTCTCGGAGTCTCGGGCTTCATGGTCCTGACTGGCGAGGAGTCTCAGATTCACAGCAGTATCTGGTGGTCCCTCTTGGTTCCTGCTGGCCTTATCGCATGGGGCTGGGGTGTCGGGTCACTGATGTTCATGGAGCCTACGGAGGACGTTCGTCTCGTCCAGGAGGAGGCTCGGAAGGCAGAGAACCTCACACTGACAAAGGTCTGACCTGACTCATTCAGAGGAGGGAGGAGCAAGCATTTTCATGGCTTGCTCCTCCCTCCTCTTTTTGTGCTTGTCCCCTGAAAACGGGTAACAGGAAGTCGTTAGGAATATGGCAGTTCATCCGATTACTCGGTAAGATCAGTAACACACCATCCGCATTGAAAGGCAACACATCATGAGCGAGAACAGCAACGAAGCTGGCCGCACCATCACCGCGACCGTGGAGAAGAAGAACACGCAGTTCACGTACGACGGCACTTGGGAGAACCTCATCCAGAACGCCCTCGCGGCAGGGGCAGTAGCATGGGATGTCATCGCTGACGGAACCCGCCGCCGCTACCGCATCCAGTCCCAGGCTGACGGTTCCTACACTCTCAACTCCATCCGCGCGCCTTTCATGGTCTGACCCCAAACAGACCTTGAAAAACAGGAGGCCCGAGTTCACGCTCGGGCCTCCTTCCTTTTTGTCGCCATCAGCTCCTCCTGTGGTAGAATAGGTCTTGTCTTTTTTATACACAGACTGACGAGGAGATTTATGAGTACCGACGATATCAACCCTGTTCCATTCACTGAACGTGAAATTGAACGAGCTTCCGAGAACTACAACAACCAGGTAAGTTTGATGGAAGCCATCGTAGAAGCTTTCGCTGAGACAGGTTTGTCTTACGCTGAGTTCGCTAAGACCTTTGAAGCTTCGGAGGAGTACATCACCGAGATTCTCACTCTGGAACGAGCTCCAAACCTTACAGAGCTGCGATACCTCGCCAATGAGCTTGGTCTTGTCATCAACTACACGATTGAAGTCAAGTAGCCTGTTCAAAAAACAGAAGAGACCCTGCTAACACAGACTAACGCTGTTAGCAGGGTCTCTTCGTATGAGGAGAGTTTGGATATGAGGCTATGAAGTCTTCCCAAGTTTCAATGGGTCCAGCTCGCCGGCGGAATTACTGAGGTTAGTGCCGTATTTGGCTAAGAGGTCATCCATAGAGGTAGGTTCACCTGCCGCGATGCGTTCACGAATGATTGCCGCGATTTCCATGTCCTCAAATAAACCTGGATCAATTTCTCTGTATATCAATACCATGCTATGTCCTTTTGTGCGCTTTTGTCAATTATGATATCAGCTCACTGCTGTGAACCGCAGGTCTGACAATTCTGGTCACCCAGTACTCCGTAAAGTGCTGCGTTGCTTACACCTTCCCCTGACTGTGGGTTGATACTGTTGATACCTTCACCGTAACTCATCATTGAGTCCTTTCCTTCATCCATGAATGGTCGGTGATATACCTATCGGGCATGACAAAGGGGCTGACACTGTTTCGTGTCAGCCCCTTCATGGAGTTGTTAGGCGTTCCGCAGCTCTCGCTGGAACTGCTGCTTCTCACGGCGACGGAGGGTGCGCTTGAGAGTCTGACGGTTCTTGCGGTTCTTCGCAAGGCCGAAGCTGGCATCGCATTCCGCGCAGCAGACCCGAGCGGCCTTGATGTTGACGAGCATACCCATTGCGTTACACCTTTCGGTTGGTAGTGCAGTGATTGATGACTTGTGCCTCCTGAGGGACTTGAACCCTCACTCCTTTTGGGAACTTGATTTTGAGTCAAGCGCGTCTACCAATTCCACCAAGAAGGCATGTTGAGTTGTGAAGCAGGTTTCTCTGTCGTTCTGGTATCAGCCTACATACCCCAGTAGGGCTTGTCAACTCAGAATCAAAAAATCTTTCAGATCACAGGATTCACTCGGGAACCCTGATTGGTGCTACTGAACGTTCAGCTTCTGACGAGCCGAAGCGTCAACCTCAGCACGAGCCTGTGCCAGCGTCCTGTCAGAACCCTCAATGTCCTGGGAAGAATTATCCGGCTTGACCTGAGCTGCTTCCTTCCCCTTGTGCTCCGCTACGCGCAGGATCGGGATGACGATGGCTGCCAGGACAGCGAGGATGAGCAGGATAGCACCGATGGTGAGGGCGATGTTTCCGAGCATGGGTATTCTCCTTAGTAAGAGTGTGGGGAGACGATTCCTCTCAGAGTGATACCTTCACGGTACCAGGTTCCTTGCATCAGTGCAACACGAACCCGCCAAAGGTTCCTGACAGCCGGCTGGTGTCAGGAAAACAGGGTCATTTTGCCGTCTTTTGTCAAGATATTGCCTTCTACTTCCGCGTAAAATCAAGGAAGTAGAAGGCAGCCGCTGAATTAGACCCCGTTAGTATGCGTTCGTGTGTGACAACCAGATGCATGTCCTATCCCTACTGCTGTCACCAAAAGGTGCAGATTGCTTGCATATGAGCAGGTGATGGGGTAACGTAGGGAAGGAACGTTACCGTTCAACACTCGTATAACTTGTAAAAGGAGACTCATCGTGGCTGAGCCAAACGCATGGGAGAAGCAAGAGCAGTCCAACAAGCGAGCTTATCAGCGCGAGAATGTTGCACGTGCTCGTCAGCAGAAAGCGGATGCAGAGGAAGACATCTTCATCAAGATTCTCCTGGGTTTCACAATCGGTGTTCCCCTGGCGCTCATCATCTTCGCTTTCGTCTTCGTGATTGCGGACAGCATCGGCCACGCAAACGGCATCCACCAGGGAACCGTGACAGAGAAGGTCTACACGGCAGGACACTGGCCTCAGTGGTGCATTGACTCCTACGGTATCAACAACGTGGAGAACAGCTGCGCTGGTCAGTACGAACAGCCGTCCTGGAAGCTCACCATCACCAAGGGCGAGGACGAGAACACGTTCAACGTGACCGAGGGGCAGTTCAACCGTACCGCTGAGGGAGTAACGGCCACCTTTGACAAGGACGACAACCTGATGGAGAACCAGTAGCTCGGCAGAAGCTGAGGGAAAATTTTCTTGCCGCAGGAGTTGCGTGCAGCTCAGCAGGTGTGTACGCTGAATCTCAACAGGGCAGGAACGCTGCCCCACTGACTCAGGAGACACCTCATGAACAACATGAAGCGCATCGCTCGCCAGTACCGTCGTGACTACGACCTGAACCCTGTTCTCCCCACCGAGGTCCAGACGGACAAGCTCACTGTCGCTGCGAACCTGGACAACATTCTCTTCGGGAAGGTCCGTGTCACCGTTGGCACGCAGACCAGCCACCAGACGCGAAACATCCGTCTCGGCGGTGAAATCATCGCCACCCTCCGCGCTCCCCGTATCAACGGTTCCAAGGAGTTCGGCAAGGCAACCATCACCTCCCGTGATGAGTGGGCATTCGCTTCGTTCGCGCAGTAAGACAACTTTCATGTGGGAGACAGCTGAAAAGGTTGTCTCCCACAGCCGTTAGTGATACGATCAACTGATCCGAACAACCCTTGTCTGAGAGAGAATGAACATGAACGTCCGTGACTGCGCTACCGCACAGTGGAAGTACATCGTCGCCACTTTTGACGAGGCCATCCGTCTGCACCAGCAGAATCGTAATGATGCGAACCGTATCCGTATCAGCCTCCTCAAAATGGCACGCCAGGACGCGAATGCGAACCTCCTGTTTGCTCGTGTACACATCAACCCGTGCCAGCATCACAGCAAGGAAGAAGCTCTACTGGCGTTCATCCAGAAGCGTTTGGACATCTGTGCCGAGCTGGACAACGCGAACGTCCGTGCCATTGCTCAGGCTGAGCTGATTCGTCTTTCTGAGACGGTTCGCCAGTCTCAGGCTGTTCCTGCCTGAACAATCCCCTGTTGTCAGGCGCTTCTTTATGTGGTAGCCTGGGTTCACACCTGTTCTTCCAATGAAAGGCATCACCATGATTTCCGACAGCGCAACCCTTTCTCTGAGCTTCACTGACGAGCAGAACCTGAACAGGGTCCACATCGCTCTCCTGAACGCTGGGTACACCTCCCGTGACACTGAGTACGAGGGCGAGTTCCTGGTCACGAAGGGTTACCAGCTGATTCGTGTTCACGAGCTGGTAGCGGTTCTCCCCAACTCGGATGTTGAGGGGAACTCGTACAGCGCCATCATCAAGCACACTCCTGCTCTGACGGATGATGAACTGGAATGGACTGACTCCACGACGGTGCTGCGACTCCTGCTGAACTCCACTACTGAGTGGTCTGTGGGCATCTCTCCGAACAACGAGCCTGAGATTGAGCGTCTGACCAACCAGGACTAATCACTCAACCTGTAAGTAGCCTGTCTTTTGCCTGAGCCTGCAACGAATCTGTTGCAGGCTCAGGCATTTTCATGTACGCTGAACACAACCCAGCCAGCCAAGACCATCCCAGGAGTCATCATGAAGCACTTCTCTTTCCCCGAGAACGTTGTTGAAGCGTTCACTCGCGGTGACTGCGTTGAGCTGGCCATCGCACTTCACAACGCCACTGGCTATACCGTTGTGACGGTCTCTGGTCCCGAAGACTGGGAGTTCGTCCACGCTGCCGTCCGTACCCCTGACGGCCAGATTCTGGACATTGAAGGTCTCTGGGATGAGGATTCCTGGACTGAGCGCTGGAAGGGTGTCTTTGATGTGGAAGACCTGGTTGAGGAATACAACTGGGACGGAAGCGTCTTCATTTGCTCATGGGCAGACGGTGGAGCCAGCATCTCCAATGAAGGTCTATGGCACGGCGAGGAACCAGCTGACTGGGTTCAGAAGGTTCTGGACGCTGCCGCAGCGTAAATACCATCTCTTGACAAGTGAGTCTGCTATATGTAGGCTTGATCCGAGCAACTGCTCATCATCAATTTTTGAAGGAATGAACATGCGTCTGGATTTCGCAACTGTGCGTCAGCTGAACCTCACGGAGGAGGGCTTTACTTACGGTGGCTACATGACGATGACAAACAGCGTCCTCTCAGATGAGAGTGACTGGCTCTACACGTCTGTCGTCCGCACTGATGAGGGTCGTTACTTCCTCATCCACTTCTCGTGGAACACCGACACTGATGACTACGACTTCTTTGAGGGCATTGATTTCGGAGTTCCGCTGGCTGCTGACTTCGCTCCGCGCGAGGTCTTCCCTTTTGAGCAGTACGAGTAAGCTGAACCAGGGAACCTGAGTTTCTCAGTGTAAACTCAGGTTCCCTAGTTGACAGGTAGTGGGAGGAACCCCTACACTGGATACAGGCAAACAGCTTGCCGAACTTTTTGAAGGAGACACAACACATGGTTACCGCAACTCTGGACATTGACTTCCACGTTCTGGACCGCATGAACCTCCGTGATGGGAACCAGGAGCTGGACGGCTACACTGTTGTGCAGACGGAACTCATCTCAGCTGAGGAACACGAAGACCTGCACAGTGTCATCGTTCGTACTCCTGACAGCCGCTTCGTCCGAATCGTCTTCCAGTGGATTCACTGGTCTGGTGACTACAACTTCTACGACCAGACTTCGGCTGACATCCTTGCCCCGCGCGAGGTCTTCCCGAAGACCGTCACGAAGGTCATCTACGAGTAAGCTTTTATTGCCTGAGGTTAGTGAATATGCTAACCTCAGGCAATAAGCATTAATGGGCAGGAGAATACTAATGGTGACCGTTGAACAGATTGCGCGAGCGAAAGCGCGTGTTGCCTTAGCCCGCCTGTCAGGGAAGCAGCTTCCGTACGAAGTTATTCAGAGTGCGAAGCTGAGCTACTCTGAGGCGGAAGACAAGAACCCTCAGAACCCTGATGAAGCCACTCGTGTTCAGATTGCGCAGGCTCGTGCAAAAGTCTCTCTGGCACAAGCAACAGGCAAAGTGGTCCCTGATGAAGTCATTCAGCGAGCTAACATGTCTTTCTCCGAAGCAACTGACAAGGCAACTCAGAATTTTGATGAAGTGACTACTGGGCAAATCGCCCGAGCCAAAGCACGAGTCGCTCTCGCTCAGCTGTCAGGAAAGCAACTGCCTGAGGAAATCATCCAGCTTGCAAGCATGGACTACTCCGAAGCCAATCACAGGTCTCAGAAAAAGTCTCCCACTCCTGAGTGAAACTGGTTGACGATGACCCCAAGTGGTGGTAGTCTCAGATCATCCAGTTCTTGACCAACCAATGAGGAGAATCCAATGGTCAGCATGGCAGAAGAGACCCGTACGCTCGCAGGTAAGAGCATCTACACCACACGAGACAAGGACAACCGTAAGGTCTTCGTTGAGGCAGAGACTCCCGAGCGCGCAAAGGAAATCCTCGTCTTCGTCGCTGACGTGGCAGAGAACGCTCCGATTGAGGAGCATGATGACTTCCTGGGACGCAGCGTGAAGGTCTACACCGAGGAGGATGGCAAGATTCCACTCCTTGGAGGTGAGTACGTTCTGCACATGCGTGAGCTGGACGGATGGGCTGAGATTGCTCGTTTCCGTCTCGGCACTGTCTGGTCGGACTTCTACGAGTTCGCTGTTGGTAAGTACGGGGCTGAGAACGTCAAGTACACGTTTGAGCTGGACCGTGACAAGCAGGTTTCGGCACTGGACGAGTACGACCTCTAAGTCTACCTGTCAATGAAGAAGCCCTCCTCTACTTTTTGAGAGGAGGGCTTCTTCATGTCTTTACCCGAAAGCTTTGACAGCCTCACGATATTCATCGTCAGTAAAGAACTCAGCAGGCTGGTAACCAATCATGTACTTGCTGAGAGCCTTGTCCTCCCACAGGTATAGAGAGTAGTAGTCTGCGTACTCGGTGAACTCGGAAACACTCCCAGCATCCCGAGCAGCGACCATTGAGTGTACAGCGCTGAGAACTTCCTGGCTCAACGTGTCCAACATCCAGCCGTACGACATGGCCTTCTCAGACTCTTTGATGGTGCCCTCACCGAAGAACTCGTCAGCGCGGTTCACCAGAGCTTCGTACTCAGCCTTCGCCTGAGCTGCATCTGAGAATGAAGCGCTGAGAACACGGTCCTGTGCATAGCTCACCAAGTGGAGGTACTCAGCCTGTCGCCTTGTCAGCGTGTCATCCTGCATCTTGAAGTCAATCATAAGCTTAGTATATCATACCCAACTGACAAAATCAACCAAAATCCCAGATCAGAATAGCTTTTGCGTCCTTCTACCAGCCTACCTCTACTTTCTTACATCAGAAATATTACTCGTGTATACTGAGGTGATACAGAACAAGAGGGGACAACCATGACTGTGTACGATTACTCCACCGCCAAGCGCCGCTGGGGCTACTCCTTACAGATGCTTGAAATTAATAGGGAGAAAGCTCAGATGAGCGGCTTTGCCTTCAATGAGCAGCGATTATATGTTGGAGATGTGCTCCTTGTTGACATGCAATCAGGCAACACTGCACAGTGGGAAATCATTGAAGTAGAAACCATGCGAGACCCTGACGACATGCACCGCTTCAACAGCCAGTTCATTGGAAATCTGGAACCTGTTGCGCAGGAGTAAACCATAGTGTAGGGTGTCAAGTAATCAACATCCTCCAACCATTGGAAAGCGTATGTACAAGAAGCAGTTCATTCGCGGGGATAACCTTCTTACTCTGGAATCCCCCACTCCGCAGCTCGTCATCAACACCTTCAATGTTCCTACGAGGCCGTTGAAGGAAGACTGGCCTATTCTGTACGAGTATATTCCTGACCGCATCAGTCACGTGTTCGTGCAGATGGAGTACGATTTTCTCACCAACCGTGGTACCGTAGTCATCCCTGGCCTGCTCCCTCTTCAAATTTTGTTCGGGGATGCAATGCTTACGTTCATCCAGGATGTCAAGCTTAACTGGGATATTTCGGAGTTTCTAACTCACTCGGAACGTCAGGGAATCTGAAAGAGAGGGGAGTGCGCAGAATTGTTCTCTGCGCACTCCCCTCTCTTTCTTTTTCGGATGTCGGTGGCCTCTGATAGCCTGTACTCATCAAGGTCGGAGAGAAGCCTTGAAGACAAAGGAGAGACACATGGAAACCGCAATCGCTCAGCCCCGCTACCGTTCCTATGAGGAACTCGTGAACGATGGAGCACCGCTCATCCACAACTACGGTGAGGTCATGGACCTGAACAACTGGGACCTGCTCCGTGACGCTGATGGTGACGTGCACATCGTCATCAAGAAGGCTGACATCGTGGTGAACTACCTCCTGAACATCAACACCAACAAGGCGAACCTCTTCCTCCTCATGGACTCGCATGAGACTTTTGAGAAGCCGATGCTCCTCATCAACGCGCACTGAACCAGTCGGGGAAGGAAGAGGAATCTCTCGTCCTTCCCCGACTGATGTTACAGTCTGAGAATTTCCTGATGCTGTTGACACACCTGCAACAGAGGTAGTAGGATCAAAGAGTAGGCGGAAAGAGAGACCGCTCATCACTTCATCCCAGTCAAGGAGAGAACCAATGGCTACCATCATCAAGACCACCGCTGAGCAGGCCCAGGAAGCTCTGGAAGTCGCCCGACAGACCTACGCCCGCTTCGGGTACGACCAGGAGACGGAAGACCGCCTGGTGGCTATCCTGACGGCAGAGAACAAGCACCAGGCTCAGGCTCAGAAGCGTGCAGACCAGTTCCGCAACCTCCTGTGGAGCGTCGCTGCTGGTGGTGGAGTCTCCGCGAACGTCACTCGCAAGGTGTACATCGCGCTCGGGCGTGAGGATGAGACGGACGACCGCTGGATTTGACCTCAAAAAGGGAGAGGCGCTACCGCATCTGGTAGCGCCTCTCCCTTTTTCTCATTCCCCTATTGCAATCCATTCCGCTGAGGACAGGTCAAAATTCCGAGGAAGCGTGATTTCTTGTTCCGTATCCTCGCGTTGGTCACGGCATTGTGTACCAGCAGGCAAGGTGAGCTTCATCACTAACCCAGGCCGCTTACCACCACCCGCGAAGTTCCGAGCTGTCTGCTCATCCGTGGATGTTGATAAGTACGCAGGGTCGGAGTAGCTTCCACTGACTAACTTTTGACGAGTTGCCTCGTTACTTATCCGTACACCACGGTATACGGTCACAGGTTCAGTCAGCGTGTCTTTTTCCATTGACCTGTCCAGTGTAGCTACTAAGTTTTTATTGAGACGGTCACCGTTACGCAGGTTCATGTTGATGTCTGAGAAGGCTTCCCCGAAGTACATGAACTCCGCAGCTCCTGTGTCATGGTTCCAGTCACGACCATCCTGCACGTCTTCCATGAGCTGGAACAGGTTGTCAGCCACCACATCGGTCTCCCATCCTTCCTGACCAGGGCGGGTAATGGTCTCAGAGTAGTCCAGTTCTTCCATCTCTCTGCTGACTTTCGCGCGAGCCTCAGTCAGGAATGCCTCTTCATCTTCATCATCGTTCTCGTAGCTGTCGTACACCATCAAAAACTTCCCCGCAGTGATCTGCACTTCATATCGCCGGCCATCTTCAATGCCGGTGAAGCTTCCGATGACGGACTTCCTTGCATTGTTGAGACGAAGAGAGCCTGGTAAAAACACTCGGTCTCCGCCATCGTTGAACTCATCTAGAAGGTCTTGAACTTCTTTAGCATCAACTTTCTTCATCCCAGTCAACCGGCTACGCAGCTCTTCATCAGAGAACCCGGCTGACCGGCTAGCTGGAACGGATGTCTTCAAGTGTGAACTCAGCTGTTTTTTGAACAGCTCAGAATCACGAGCTTCCTGCTTCGTAGCGAAATGCCCACGAGGACAAGGATTGATCCTTGCCTCGCATAGGACGGGCTCACCGGAGGTAGAGATGTGGTACTTAGTCATGATGGAGATGGGCTCATTTCAAAAAGAAGAAGAGTTAGGGGGTAGAGAGCTCACAGAAACTGTAGGAGCTCACGCCGGTTGGGGTGTTCTGACCGGTGCGGAGAAGAAGCGAGCGTTCAGGAGCTGCTGATGTAACCGGTCCACGAACCGCATCTTTGGTTGCATCGTCCAAGACCGGCTGAACTGACCGAACTCTGCTGTGAACTCGGGGCTAGCGACAACTCCTTTAGTCATGTTGTCTTGGTGAGTACGAGGCATCTCTTCCAGTTCTAAGAAGAACTTGCGGCCATCCTGCATGGTGAGGAGGAACTGCTCCTGTGGGCGTTCCGTACGAAGAATGCTTTTCACTCCCTGCTGACGGAGACGGTCACTGACGCTGATGAACTGACGAGTTCCTACCTGGCGTTCTTGGTTGCAGTTGATCGTGTTGTTGCGCTCACGGAGACGCTGTTCTACCTGCTTCTTCAACAGGTTCGCTTCCTCTGCCTGCTGCTTTGTGTCATAGTGCTGTCCGCCAAGAGGACATGGACGACGACGAGCATCGCAGCTATCCACTTCACCACGTGAGGTGATGTGGAACTGAGGAGGAAGTTCAGCCATGAGCAGAAGCCTTTCGTATGATCGGTGGAACGACTTCATTCCTAACAAGGCAGTAGCTCCACAGCTCGGGAATCAGCTGTGGAGCTACTGCCTTGTCTTTTTACATTAGAGCTGACGATTGTGGAGGAGGTTTGTCAACATCAGCTGTACCTCTTCATGAATTAGCTTCGTGCTTGGCTCAGTTCGGACCCGCGCCCGAGCGTACCGAACCATCTGGTCAGCGCAGACATTCCAGGTGTCGTCCTGATGGGACTTCACCCAGACCAACTTGACCTGCTGAGCATGGAGAGCCTGAGCTGTCAGAGAGGCCACTCTGTCGGAGAGCTTCATCTTCACCAAAGCAGATTGAATTTGCCCTCGGGTCTTACTGCTGAGTTTTTTGAAAAGCTGGATGGCGTGCTGGGAATCAGTGTGGATGACCAGCTCTGACACGTCACGATACTCAGTAATAGCATCTGCGATGGCTCGGACTTCTAAGTCGTTGGAGTCTCCACCAGCAATGGTGAAGCTGAACCGTAGCTCTGACTGGTCCTCCGTTTTTTGAATCCAGCCGTACACGCCCGTCTGATGCCCTGCTTGCATGGATGCGTCAGTGTAGACATCCATGCGAACCCGCTTTACATTCTTCATGGAGAGGGAAGGCTTTGTCTTTTCCTGAGAAAGTCTTCCCTCTGCCTCTTTCCGAGGTGGGTGAGCTACGAGAATGTCTGCTGCGATGTCACGGAGGACGGCATCTACGAAGATGGACTTGGAAGCTCTCAACCTACCACCCATGAAGACGATGTTCAGAGGAGTCTTCGCATGAGAGAACGAGCTGTCAGAGACCCGAATGATGTAATGGTGAGCTGTTGTTTCCAGCAGGCGGTACAGCTGCTGACGGAGCGTTTTCCAGGTCTTCGCAATGAACGGGATGACTGTCGTTCCATCGGTCAACGCTGCAACAAGGTAGGAGTTATCATGGTCTTCTTTTCTGCCATTGACAGTCAATGTTTGAAGATAGTACTCCCGCACAGCCATTAGCTTACCTCCTTTTAGTATTCCATGTCTTTTTACATTAAGTTCAACGATTGTTGATGAGGTTCGTGAGCATCAGCTTGACCTCCGCAGCAATGGCAGCTGATTCGTTGGTGGAACGCATCCGCGCCCGAGCGTAACGAACCATCTGGTCAGCGCACACATTCCACGTGTTGTCCTGGTGAGACTTCACCCAGACCAGCTCAACCTGCTGGCGCTGAATAGCCTGCATCACGCGGTAGGCTACTTTCTCATCCACCTGGTACTTCTTTTCCAACTCAGCAGTGACCTCGCGGAACTGCATCCGTGCGTAACGGTTGAAGACAGCAATAGCGTTCTGCGAGTCAGAGTGGATGATGAGATGGTGAGAGTTCAGGTGCTGGGAGATAGCATCAACGATGGCACGAATTTCCAAGGTGTCAGTGTCAGCTGACGCAGGGGCGAACTGGAAGGTGACATCAGAGGACTTGTTCACCTTCTGCACCCAGCCGTACACACCTCGGCTGCGCTTCGTGTTGTTCACAGGAGCCGAAGCATCGGTGTAGACCTCCACCGCAACCTTACGGGCGTTCTTGCTGCTCACCGTCAGCTTGTTCGGAAGCTCCTCGTCACCAGACTCAGACTCCTCCTCAATGACAGGAGGGTGAGCCAGCATGATGTCAGCGCCAATGCCTCGCAGAACAGCGCGCACGTAACGGTTCTGGTCGTGGGGCAGCATTCCAAGTACAACAGCGACGTTCTCAGGGTGTTCCGCACGGAGAGACGGCCCATGCTGAGTACGGATGTTGTACTGGTCTTCCGTCCGTCCAAGGAGCTTGAAGACCTCGCCGCGAACCTCCTCATGAGTACGACCGATGAACGGCAGAATCGTTACACCGTCCGTCAGAGCGCCAACAACGTACCTGTTGTCGTACTTCGGGTCCTGCTCATTGTTGACTACTGACATCAGCAGGTAGTAGTTGCGCACAGCCACGGAAGGTTCCTTTGTGAGATGGAGGTTGCTGAGCTGGGGTATCAGCTCATGGAAAGCTTAGCTCCTCCAACAGCTGTTGTCAACCAGCTCAGTCACAGCTTAACAGTGCACAGAGCCTCGTGGCTTTCAAAGTTTGTGAACGTGAGCCGCTTCTCAGTGCGGGTAACCTCCACTGGGACTTTCTTACCGTCGCTCTTCATGGTTACGAACCCAACAGACCCATCATCAAGGCGAAGACCTTTGTCTTTTGCTGATGAGTAAGGCGTGAATCCGCACTTTGATTGTATGGAAGATGAGAGGTCCATTTTGTACTGGAATGCTGGGATCACATAGAAGATCGTCACTCCAATAATCGCCATCATCGGTAGAATCATCAATATCCCTACGATCAAATCTGCCGAGAAGATATCGCTGAAATAGAAAGGCTCTCTATATTTTTTCGGTTTAGGTTCAATCAAATTCCGTCGCCGTGTGATGAAACTTGTACTCATAGTGAAAGGGGCCTTCCTCAATTACGATCCTGGGATAAGAATACCAAGATTCTGAGGAAGGCCCCTTTTTTAGTCCTTTACCCTGACTGACACGAGTGTTTTCTTCCCCTTCTTCACCAGCATGAACTTCCCGTTGATGAAGTCACTCTGATGCAGCTTCGTGTCAGAGTCCAGCTTCCGATGGTTGAAGGTCAGACCGTTTTGCTTCATCAGTCTCCGAGCTTCACCAAGGCTAGACGCAACACCAGCAGCAACAGCTACCTCCGCAGTTGACTGACCCTCCTCAACCTCAACAGGCTCATTCAAGCTCTGCATGGCATCCGCTAGCGTCTTCACATCCAGCGTATCCAAGTCTCCTGAACCAAAGAGGACACCACTGACAGCCTGAGCGTTCTCCGCAGCTTCCACACCATGAACCAGTGCAGTCACTTCAAACGCCAGCTTCCGCTGCGCGACACGAGCGCCAGGACGTTCATCAACTTCAAGCTCCAACTCACGAACCTCAGCGCGGTTCAAAAAGGTGAAGACCTTCACGCGGTCAATGACATCAGCATCAGCAGTGTTCATCCAGAACTGGAAGAACTCAAACGGGGAAGTCATTGTGGGGTCAAGCCAGATAGCGTTGCCTTCACTCTTACCGAACTTCGTGCCATCCGTGTTCGTAATCAGAGGAGTCCCCAAAGCATGAACAGTGTCACCTGTGGCACGACCAACAAGCTCCACTCCACCAATCAGGTTGCCCCACTGGTCACTTCCACCAGTCTGCAAGACACAGCCTTCGCTTTTGTGTAGCTCTAAGAAGTCAGAAGCTTGCAGCAACTGGTATGAGAACTCAGTGAAGCTGATACCAGCATCAGACTCTAAGCGTGTTCGCACGGCATCCTTTTTGAGCATGGTGTTCACTCGGAAGAACTTCCCGACATCGCGGAGGAAGTTGATTGCGCTCACACCAGAGAACCAGTCCAGGTTGTTCACGAGCTTCACAGGCGCAGGGCCAGAGTTGCTCAAAAACTTCTCCACCTGAGCCTGCAACTTGTCCACCCAACCAGAGACGGTCTCTTCATCGTTAAGTACCCGCTCAGCAGTTGGACGAGGGTCTCCGATGAGGCCAGTGGAACCACCGACCAGCGCAACAGGATGGTGACCTGCAAGCTGTAAGCGTCGCATGACCAGCAGCTGCACCAGGTTCCCAACATGCAGGGACGGAGCTGTCGGGTCAAATCCGCAGTAGAAGCTCACAGGTGAGCCGTTCAAAATCTTGCGGAGTTCCTGGTCATCAGTGCTCATCTTCACTAGCCCACGCCAGATGAGTTCATCCCACACACCAGGGAAGGAGCTGTCGTTCTTTTGCGTACAGAGCATATCGTTCATGGTTTCGTCTTCTTTCAAGTCGTGTCTTTTTACGCCAGCGCTAACAGCTGGCAGGAGGGTATGCAAAAGGGAGAGGCTCATCCTTCTCGCGGATGAGCCTCTCCCTTACTGACACGAACTGAGAATCTCAGACGTTGAACAGCATGCGTTTAGAACAGCTCACCCGCGCACGGATAGCTGTAATACACCTGCTCAAAAATACTCATAGTCCTTATCCTATCAGCTCAACGACCTATTTGTCAACCTGTACTGCACAACGTACAATTACTTTTGAGGAAGAACAGCCTGGTTTTCATTGTTCACGAGGATGTACCCGTCCTTATAGTCAACAAGCTGGACAACAGTCGGTTTACCGTTGTAGTCAACAGCGACAGCTTTTGCTCTTTGCTCCAAACCTGTCAAATCATCAGCATTGTTTCTGGACAGTTCAATTCCGTAATTGTCTTTGGACCATGACTGCAAGGAAGAACTCGTCTTTTCTCTCGCTGCTACTTGTTCAACCGAGGTCATAACAGAAAAAGTGCCAGCTAAAACAACAGCAACTCCTAACGCGGCGAAACCAGTAGCAATTGCCCATACATAAGGCTTCTTTTTCCATTGTAGAAGGATATAAGCTACAATGGAAAGAAGCCCTAACCCACCTACGATCAGGCTTAGGATAGTCAGAGTGTCAGAGACGGCATGCTCGGGAGCAACTTCGTGAAAAATATTCATGAGTTCACTTTACCAGCTTCGTCTTTTAGTTCTTATTTTTCGTCTTTTTAAGACGAAGCAAAAATGCAGATAAATGTTGACGTAGCTCAGTTGACATGCTATGATAGGAGGAATATGACAACCGCCGAAGATATCCTCGCCCAGTGGCCTGACTTTAACGCGATCACCGAAGAAGAGTACCCAGAGTTCCAGAAGCGCTTCATTGCAGACTTCCCTCTGCCTTCCTTCTACACCTTCAAGCCGCGCAAGCCGCTCTACACTGTCAACGTCATCAAAAACGATGATGAGAGCTTCACGCTGGAAATCAGTGCCCCTGATGGAACGCTTGTGGAGAACGCTCCGCAGAACATCGTGGACGCTCACAACCTCATCAGGAATGACCTTGGCGGTCTTGTTCAGCTCTCAGGTGACCATGCTCTTCTTCCGATGAAGGGTGAGCCTGAGCTGTTCCCTTCGTACCTTAACACCAAGGGGTACTACATCTCCCTCTCTATTGAGCGCACAGAAGACACTGATGTGTTCCTTGCGAAGGGTCGCTACCAGAGCTTCCTGGAATCTACTCTGCGCTATGAGAAGGACCCAGATGACTTCCGTACCGCGTGGAACTGGCTTGACCATCACCCTGCATTCTGGTCTCGTCGTAGCGAGGGTGACTTCTACTGGTCCACAGAGAGCAACGCTCACATTTGGATGGGTGTGAGTGCTGACCGTGAGGGTAACACTGTCATCATGCTGGAACACGGTGCCGCTGTCCGTGGTAGTCGCACCCACCACTACCACGACCTCCGTCTGGATGTCTACGCTCCCACCTACGAGGAAGCCATCATCCAGCTTGCTGCGAAGGTCTACCAGTTCTTTGAGGTGGACGGCTCCGAGCGTGAGAACGTGGAGTACGAGAAGAGCGAGCTGGAACTCGTTCTTGAAGAGAAGGTCGCAGCTCTTGACGACTACCTGGAAAAGGAATTTAGCTCCGACAAGTAGTAACTCAATGTCTTTTTACACGGGCAGGTACGTGCTGCCGTAGCATGGCTTTGGCAGGTACAGCTCCAAGTCGTATGGGTCAACCACACCGATGATGCGAGCTGAGCTGGTGCGTCGTGCTTCCTCACCAACCTGCTCGTCAATAGCTCCATCAGGTTCCACCGCACCCAGCGGCTCCACGATGTACACGAACGCCTCAGGGTCTTCTGCGTCTTGCTCATCCTCTGCCACCATGCAGGCGGTTCGCGCCCAAGCGAGCGCTTCCGTCATTGCTACACGGTAGCCCTCATCAGCGTCCTCCGTAAAGCCATCCCACGTCATGTAGACATGCTCACTGCGTCCGTGGTTCGCAGACATGCCCAAATTCGCACCAGGGACCAAGATGTCTCCGATGGCCAGGTCAGCGTTTGTGCCGTGGTAGAAGGTCATGCGATCAGCGTAGCTGGAACCTCTGACATTCAGGAGGAACTACAAAAATAGGAGGAGGGGAACCTGAGTTATCCAGGTTCCCCTCCTCCTATTCGTCAGCGTCCGAGGAAGCGGTCCAAGAAGCTTTTCTTCGGAGCATCCTCACCGCGGGGAGCGATGTACTCCACCTTGGCGCGGGGAGTAAAGTACTCCACCTTGTAGTCATCCGCCGTGGTCTTCTTGCCTCCCTTTGCCAGCTCCGCAGCAACACGAGACTGAACCTCAGCCTCAATGCGCTCTCGCTCAGCATCCCGAGCCGCCCACTCCACCTTCTTCACCGCAAGCTTCTGCGTCACGTCCTTGAACTCCTCCCCCGAACGGAAGTAGGTGTAGAAGACAGTGGTCTCATCAGCAACGGTCTCACGACGGAACGTGTTACCCTGCTGGTCGTCGCTGGTCTCCACCGTCGTGGTCTTCTTGACCTCACGAAGCTTGTAGGAGCCAGGGCGGAAGATGTCCTCACGCTCCCATTCCTCAGCCACGATTTCCTTGATGCTCTCACGACCGTATGCCTTGTTGGTCAGGAGGTGCGCGCGTTCTTCAACGTACTTGACAGGGATTTCACCCCACTTGCGGTAGGTGTACTTCTCCGCGATTTCCTCTTCCTCCGAGTGGAGGGAGCGGTCCTGCGTTGCATACTGCTCGTTCGCACGAGAAAGCTCGTAAGTGACCTGTGTGTGGACGGAAGTCTGGATGTCGCTCATCGCGTGTTCTCTCCTGAGGTTGGGGAAGGCATCTCTCATGCCTTGATGTGTTCAGCGTACACGATCAGCCTGGGTTACGCAACAGGATAAAAGAAATGTCTTTTTACGACAGAGGAGGCAAGAGAAATGAATCCCTTGCCTCCTCTGGTTCCGTTCTCAGCGGGTGATGATGATTGGCTCCATCACGAACTTCCGTGACTCCGAGCTGGCCTTGTCTGCCTGCTTGTTCGTACCGTCTACGAGGGCGTTGAACGAGCGATTCGCTTCCCGAGCCTCCTGCTCCGCAGCACGCTTGGTCTCGTCCTTGATACGCCACGTCTCCTGCTGCTCGCGCATCTCCTGGCGAGGAGCGTACGTGAATCGCTTCCAGTCCTCAAAGGCTCGCTTGAAGATGTGGAACACCTCGGCAGTCGTGGTGACATGCTCCTGACGGTCCTCTGTCAGGTTGCCGTCAGCATCCTCGGTACGCGAGTGAACGATGTGAGTAGTTGTGGTAACCTCACGGACCTTGAACGAACCAGGAATGGCTCCGCTCTCAGGGCCGTACTTGCTGTTCAGGTACTCCAACACACCCTCACGGTCCAGTACTGCGCGGTTCAGCTTGTTGTACTTCTTCTCGTAGTCCAGCTGCTTCTGGCGCACAGGGGACCAGCCCTTGGGGTACGTGTACTCGGAGTCACCAGTCCAAACTCCGTGCATCCCCTGAACCTCAGGGTCCAGGGTAACGAACTGCTCACTGGACGTTGCGTACTCGTAACGAACCTCAGTGGTCGTCTCATCTGTCGTCGTCATGAAAGCTCTCTTTCCTCATAGTGGATTACATCAGAGTCTACTTGATGATCTGCCTGAACGCAACAGCTGGTCTCTGACAATTTACTGACAGCGCGAGCTTCGCTGGTTGCGTACGGTCAGCGAAGGTGTTAGCGTAGTGAACATCCAAGTCAGGAACCCCTTGACTTCATCTATGAACTCGGAGAGAACGCACCATCCACCGTCTCATCACCACGGGTCTCGTGCATGAGCCGCACGTTCTCTCCATCCTTCCTTCGGGTCTGACGGTGCGTGAGAACATCCGTGAGCTGGACACCAAGGTGCAGTTCGCAGAACCGATGGATGTCATCCTCCTCGGCTAACACCTATTGTCTTTTTACGGAACCCCTACCAAGCTCAAAAATGGTAGGGGTTCCGTCTTGCATCCCTGATCCAAACGTGTATGCTGAACCCATGACCATCCTCACGGACCTCACGGTGGCAGCCCCGAACAACACGGGCTTTGTCTGCCCGAACCCTGCTTGTGGCGCAGAGATGTCCCGACGTTCCTGGGGTCAGCAGCGAAAGCGTTACAGCTTCGGGCTGAACTGCACCAGCTGCAAGAAAATGGTCAAGGATGGTGCCTTCTCCTACAACAAGAATGCGTTCGCTGGGGAGGTCTGCCCTATCCGTGTCGTTTCCCGTTCCGCGCATCTAATGAACAAGGAAGAGGTGCCACAGGAACGCTGGTTCCACGCAACGAAACGAGGCAACTGGGCAGAAGCAATCCAGTCCGCCAGCACTTCTGAACGTGGTGGTCTTATGGTCCATGTAGGAGACCGTGAAACTGCAATGGAGCGCGCGAAGGATACGTTCTGGAATCGTACTTTCTACCTGTACGAAGTCAGCATCGCACCTGACACCCACATCCTTGACGGCATTGTGGATGATGAGAACTCCTGGCCGACGTTCAAGGAGGAAATGGAAGGCGAAGCTGCGAACTTCCCTGAGTACGTTGGTGTTGACGCTGTGCGGTACGTGAACCGTTATGAAGCTCCTGGTAGCATTAGCTTGCTTGTGGACGCAACAAAGCTCACCGTCAAGAAGAAGCTCTTCACCCGAGTCGGACCCCGAAACGTTTTCTAAGGTTGCGTCTTTTCTAAAACAAGTGTATTATGAAATGAAGACCATCATTTTTAGGGAAGAGAATTATTATGGAGCTTGCTGCAATCACTCTGGGAGCCGAAGGTACTACTGGAACGTTTGAGACGGTAAAAGCCTCACATGCTGACGTTGCAGCGTTTGTTTCTACTGAGTCAGATGGGAGAAAAGAAAACGCTGTTGTGACAAATCAGCAGTTGGAAGACATTCTGAATGGTCTTACCGCTATTCTTGCTGATGATGGTTCGTATGTGGAAGTGCTATTCGGGAACCTCAACGCGTTCGGTAGACTGAATCGCTTAGGAGGTGCTGTTGGCATCCTTGACATCACTAAGACAGGAAGCTGGTCGGACGGTGCCAGTACTGTCATTACAGAATCTCAGGCCCGAGAACTAATTGCTCTTCGCAAGTAACTGCACCTGGTAACTCCCTGAAAACAATTGCGTCCTTTTCCAAAGTCGGGTACAGTAAGCGCATTAGAATAAGATATCACCCGAACAACTGAGGAGAAAACAATGTCCGTTGCAAGTGTTCAGTTTGGAGATGCTGAGTACGCTGGTCGCATTCAGCTGGCGGTCAAATCTGATGGCTCTCCTCTTACGGCATCCATCACGCTATCAGGGACAGCCAATGAGGAAATGGAGAGCGCCCTCTCTGAGGAGCAGCTGAACCAGTTCCTGGATAGTCTGTCCGCCATCTTGACGACAGGAACTTCCCGTATGGTGCTGTTCGGGGAGTATGAGTACAGTGGTCGTCTGGACAATTTTGAGGGTCAGGCAATCGTTGAGATTGCTAAGTGGGCTTGGTGGGATGAGTGGGCGGATTCAGCAGAAGCCATTATTGAACCTGACCAGGCTCGTGAGATTCTGGCACTGTTCAACCGCTGAGAACTCCCTGAGGAGGGGCGGAGCTGCCGACTAGCTCTGCCCCCTCCTCTTTTTCGTCTAAAAAATACGCGGAGTGGTTGCGCTCCTGAGCCAAACGTGTATGCTGGACTTATCAGGGAGGAACGGCCTCCCGAACATCTCAGGAGAGAATCACATGTCTGCAAATGTCAAGTTCGGTGACGACAAGTACGCTGGTCTCATCCAGGTTGCTTCTGAGTCGGACCGTTTTCTGTTCGCTGCTTTCATCACACTTGCAGAGTGGCAGGAGTGGAACAACGGGGAGGAGACCACCCTTTCTGAGGAGCAGCTCAATCGCTTCCTGGACGGTCTCACCACCATCTTGAAGGATGACGGTTCCTACGTGGAGGTGCTGTTCGGCTGGGATAAGTACGCGGGTCGTCTGACTCGTCTGACTCAGGACCAGGCACTGGTTGAAATCGCTGAGTGGAGCGACTGGAACAACGCTGTGGAGGCTGTCATCAACGCTGACTCCGCTCGTGAGATTCTGGCGCTGTTCAACCGCTGAGAACTCACCGAGGAGAGGCAGAGCTACCTGTAAGCTCTGCCCCTCCTCGTCTTTTTGTGAAAAAAGTTGCTCACAGCAGTTGCGTTTCCGATCTGGACGTGTATGCTGGACCTATCAGGGAGGAACAGCCTCCCGAATAACCTCAGGAGAACATCATGACTGTTGCAAGCGTTCAGTTCGGTGACGAGAAGTACGCGGGCCTCATTGAGCCTGGGAACGCAGCGACCTCCTACGCTGCCATCATCACTCTTGCTGAGTGGCAGGACTGGGAGAACGGCGAAGAGGCTGCTCTCACTGACGCTCAGCTGGTGCAGTTCCTGGACGGTCTCACCACCATCTTGAAGGACGACGGCTCCCACGTGGAGGTTCTGTTCGGCCTGGACAAGAAGTACACGGGCCGTCTCACCCGACTTGGCAGCGACCAGTCCGTCATTGACCTCGCTGAGTGGAGCGACTGGAACAACGAGGTTTCGGCAGTCATCACGGGCGACATGGGTCGTCAGATTCTGGCGCTGTTCAACCGCTGAGAACATCCAAGGAGGGCCAGAGCTGCTACCAAGCTCTGGCCCTCCTTGCTGTCTGCTCAAAAAGTTCCACGAAGCAGTTGCATCCCTGATCCAAACGTGTATGCTGAACTCATGACCATCCTCACGGACCTCACTCCGACGAAGAAGCACAGCACAGGCATCATCTGCCCGAACGCTGACTGCAACTGGGAAATGCCCCAGTCGGTTTGGTCACACCAGCGGGTCCACTCCGCTCTTGGTCTGTTCTGCCTGAACTGCGGCGAGGGTTCCTATGAGGACTACGTTCGTAACGGTTACGGTCGTCAGAAGGGTTCATTCTGGCTTGAATCCGCTGGTCTTCGGGTCGCGGATGAGGCGAAGAAGCTCCTGAACAAGAGGACTGTGAAGAAGCAGACCTGGTTCCACGCTACCTACATGGAGGACTGGGCTACCGAAATCATCAGCTCGGAGAACGCTGCTGGCCTGGTTGTTCACCTCGGTACGAAGGATGCAGCGAAGGAGCGTGCTGCTGACACGCTCATGGAAGACGAGTACTACCTGTACGAAGTGACACTGAACTCTGACGTGGTTGTGTCGGATTCCATCATGTCGGATGACAACCACTGGCCTGAACTCATGAGCGAAGTCCACGGGGATGACCACCCTGAGTTTCAGGGCGCTGACGCTGTGCGATACGTGAACCGTTACGAGGCTCCTGGTAGCATCAGCTTGGCTGTCAACGCAAACCTCATCACCGTGAAGAAGCGCATCGTCGTCAAGGGCTAAGACCTTAGTTCACTGAGGTTGACGCATCAGCTCACATGTCTTTTTTCAACACCTACGACATCAGTGGTCTCGTCTGATGTCGTAGGTGTTCTGAGTCATCCTCCTGCCCGAATGTCAGTGGTCCTCCGTAGACTGAACACATGGAAACCACGAAGTTCATCTTCCCCGAGAACGTTGTCACCGCCTTCACCGATGCTGACTGCGATGTCCTCGCTCTTGCACTGGCGAAGCAGACTGGCCTTCCTCTGATGGCTGTTGCAGGTGAGAACGGCGGCTACCTCCACTGTGGTCTGCTCCTCACTGAGGACCTGGTTGTGGATATTGAAGGCATCCACGATGCAGGCGAATGGGTTGACCGCTGGGCTGAGTACGCCACCACCGATGACCTCATTGAGATGGGTGACATTGATGGTTGGGAATGGGCTGGCGAAGAAAGCGAAGCCGCGTTCCGCACGAAGTACGAAGGCGAGCCTCACACGGAGGAAGGTGAACACGCTGACGAGTACGCGAAGCAGATTGTTTCGCTCCTCGGACTGTAAAGGCAAGAAGACCCGCAACCTTGATTGGTTGCGGGTCTTCTTCTTTTTGAACTTAGTCCACAGGAACCAGGTCCTGATAAGCATGGAAGTGCATCAACACCTTGCTCTTAGCCGTCACCGATTCGCTCGTGAAGCGGGCGTAGTTCTCTGTCAGGCGAACCCGAGCCGAAGGAAGGTAGGTGCCAGGAATAACATCCTGCGAGCTGGTGTGGACCAGGACGTTTCCGATGTACACGCCAGTTGCCCCAGTCGGACCAGTGACAACGTTGACAACGGTGGTAGCCATAGAAAAACTCCTCATGTTGAGGGAGGCTGTTCCTCCCACTCCTCCTCAGACTACCACGACTACGGGTGGAAATCTACCCAAAAAAGTTTTCGTTTGGAGTTGCGCACGCATCAGAACGGGTGTAGTGTTGAAGACATCAACCGAGGTTGCTTGAACGCTCGGGTCAAAATAACAACAAGAAGGAGAGCCAACATCATGGCTACCGCAACTGCAATCTTTACCCCGACCATCCTGGACAACGGCCACGTCATCCCCGCTGTCAACCGCACCTGTGCCACCTTTGAGATGTACCGCAGCGGCGGTCGTGGCGGTGACATCATCGCTCGTCTTCCGATGGCAGGTGACGCGCTGGACAGTGGTGATTCCGAGTTCCCCGAGTTCACGGACATCAAGGCGTTCACTTCGCTCCTGAGTGGCAAGCAGTACACCCCCACCGAGCTTTCGGAGGAGTTTGACAGCATCGCGTGGTTTACCGAGACGGGCACCACTCAGACCCTGGACGACCAGTACGCTCCGTACGTCTCCTTCAACATGGAGCAGGCGAAGATGGCTGTCATCTTCAACACCACTGCCGTGAAGCGCGCAAAGACCCCTGAGGAGCAGTTTGAGGCGGAGACGGCTCTGGCTGAGGCAAACCTCCTCTTGGCTCAGGAGACGGAGAAGCAGGAAAAGTTGACGCTGGTCCGCTAACTGCTCAGTCAAAAAATGAGGCTACAACCCAACTCAGGGTTGTAGCCTCATTTTCGTTGGAACGAATCTGAGCTGGCGGGTTGCAACCCGTCAGGAAACGTGTATGCTGAATTCATGACCATCCTCACGGACTACGCAGTCGCTGAACCGAACACTGTCGGCCTCATCTGCCCGAACGAGAACTGCGGTAAGCACATGACCCGCCGTGAGTGGGGAACCAAGCGGGACCTGGCAGCCTACGGCGACCTCATCACCTGCCAGCACTGCGAGAACGATGCAGACAACACCTTCCGTGAGTTCACCCCTGACAACTGCAAGGTTGACGTGGAGAGCCGTTCCGCTGAACTGATTGAGGACAGCGCTGCGCGTACCACCGTCTGGTACCACGCAACGACGCGGGAGAACTGGGACAAGAACATCCTTGTCCGCAACCCACGTGAAGGTGACCTCTACGTGCACCTGGGAACGAAGAGCGCAGCGATTGAGCGAATCCACGACTCCCTGGACCACAAGGGCGGCGAGTTCTACCTGTACGAAGTGACGCTCATGGAGGACACAAACCTGGCCTCCCACATCCTTTCTGACGACAACGTTTGGCCGACTCACACCAACTCGGATGAGCGATACGCTGACTCCTGGGAGCCTGTGGACTGGAAGAACGAGATTCAGGTGTACGATGCAGTTCGGTACCTGAACCGTTGGGAGACTCCTGGCAGCGTCAGCATGCTTGCCCGTGCCAGCAAGATTCAGGTCGTCGGAGTCACGCAGACGTTCATCTGAACGCCATGTCTTTCCCCAACCCCTTCAACCTGAAAATTCTCAGGTTGAAGGGGTTGCATGCATCTCCCAAACGTGTATGCTGGACTTATGGCCATCCGAACAGACCTGCTGGTTGCTTCCCCGAACGAGACGGGCGTTGTCTGCCCGAACGACAACTGCGGCAAGCGTATCACCCGACGTTCCTGGGGTCAGCAGCGAAGCAAGGCCAGCTACTGGATGCTTTCCTGCCAGTACTGCGGGAAGCAGACGAAGACAACGTTCGGCATGGAAGACTGCTGGGTGGATGTGGACAGCCGCTCCGAAAAGCTCCTGAACGATGATGTGGCGAAGACCGCTCGTTGGTTCCACGCGACGACTCGGGAGAACTGGGCTGAGGAAATCGCCACCATCGGGGAAAAGGGAACTTTCATTCTCCACGCTGGCACCCGTGAGGCTGCAATGGAGCGAGCGAAGGACGGCATCCGCACCAAGGGAACCACGTACTACGTGCACGAACTCACCCTGAACGCTGACGCTGAGCTTGCTCCGCACATCCTCTACGATGAGAACAACTGGCCTATGTATGACTCCCGCCACTCTGAGGAGTGGGACGAGGAAATCCACTGCTATGATGCAGCGCGCTACGTCAACATCTGGGAAGCTCCTGGCAGCGTCAGCATCCTCGCCAAGGGAACCAAGGTCCAGGTTGTGAAGACCACCAAGCACGTTCGGTGAACTCCCAGAAAAAGAACTGCACCTGAGTAGCTCGTCTTTTTCCAATCCCTCCAACTGAATGGGCAGGTTGGAGGGATTGCTATTTTCTGCTGCTGAGGTGTAGAATGAACCCCATGACCATCAAGTTCCATTTCCCTCCACAGGTACGTGAAGCGTTCACTGACGGTGACTGCTGGGTGCTTGCATGGGAGGGAGCAAACATGTACGACCTTCCCATTGTGACTGTCAGTGGAAACGAGTCCTTCTGGCTTCACGCAGCGAATCTTCTTCCTGACGGTCGCATCCTGGACATTGAAGGTATCTGGGAACAGCAAGACTGGCTGGCTCGTTGGCATGCAACTGTTACAGAACAGACGAAGCTCGTCCGCGAAGTGTACGGAGAGTCATGGATGCGAACCTGGGACCAGGAACACTGGGAAGCCATGATTCGCCTTGCTGCGATGGCTCCTCAGTTCAACGAAGCCGCGCACACAACCGATTACATGAACCAGATGATGATTCAGGTGCAGGAGTTGACAGACCTCACGGTTTGAGCAACAAGACAGAAAGCCAGAAGTAGGGAGACCTCTTCTGGCTTTTTTGATTCCCAAGTGCGGATAATGAGACCAAGACGGGTGGAGTCCTAAGAGGAAGGAAAAGCCATGAGCATTGTCACTGCCGAGCTACTCAGAGAAGTCGTGCGCGAGCATGGAAGTATGACTACTCAGGAGATTCTGAACTATTTCCGCGCGAAGGAGTTTGAGATTTACCCCAGCACCGTTCTTCGTCTTCTCGGAGCTGCACAATTGCATGTGGTGGGAGACCAAACTTGGTCAGTGCTGGAAGATGACCCCACTCATGTCTTTTTACAAACAGCTTAGACTTTGAACAGTAAGTAGCGCTTACCATATCTCTTGCACATTGCCGCGAGGACCTGCCTAATCGCTAATTTCTCGTCTTTTTGAAGAGCTGATGTAAGCTGATAGTTCTCCGTTGTCCCTTTGATGAAAGCCTGAACCTATGACCGACCTAAACTCCCAATCCTTTACAGAAGAAGCAGAGCTTCTTGGTCACGACCTTGCTCCTGCCAAGCGTGTTGTTACCCTGAGCCATGATTACCTGGTCCATGATGAAGCTGACCATGCTCGTGCATTGACTGAGCGTAACGATGACATTGAGAAGTACCTGAAACAGGGATACAAGCTTTCCACTACCTTCTTCGTTCCAGTGGCTATCAGAGCCAGCATTGTGGACACGCTCACCCGATGAGTGTGAGTATCACAAATGAGCGACTTCACCTGGCACAGCAAAAGTCAGGGTTGACATGGTTGACGCTCAGCTACGTCTTCGGGGTAGAAGAACCACAGCTTCATGCATGGCTTGCCGGCGAAGAAATCGTAGGAGCTCACCAGGAAACTCTTGAAGTTTTTGAACAGCATCTTGCCACTATTCACATGGACGACCCGTTCATCGTGCGGGAGGTCCTCCTCGCTCCGTACAATGGTGAGAACTCTTGGGTGGATCAGATGAGGTTACGGAACGCCAGTAAGGCATAGAAGCCTTTCTCGCTGGTTTGTTCGCTGAGCTACACAACGAGTCGTCAAGCATGACAAAACCCCTCAGGGAGGCGCACAGAGCTTCTCAGAGGGGTTTCTGGCTGACTGGAAGGAGTAAACCTCAGTTTACGAATATCAGAGGGGTAACCTGGCAGAAACCTGGGAGAAGCGGACCGAGTTCAGGACCTGAGGTGTACAGTCAAAGACATCAAGCCAGTCCAACCGAAAGGCTCTCCCATGAACATTCAGACGCAGGCCGACTTCACCACCATCATGGCAACCGCTCCTGCCTACTTGCAGCAGCAGTTCACGATTGAGTCCGCTCACGACGGGGATGTGAACTGGGTCATCTGGGAGATGGAGCTGGGACTCGCCAACCTCGTCGCACGTCGTGATAAGGGTACGGCTCTCCTCGGTCTGGACGACAACATCACTGCTCTCTCCCTCCTCATCTACCGTCTCAGCAAGCTCAGCTGAAAACATCCTGACAGTGGTTGCGTCCTTTCCCAAAGGCGTGTACGCTGAGGATCATCGGTAGGCAACCCGCCAGCCTCATCACTCAGGAGAACATCATGACTGCTTTGCACTTCACCACCACGAAGAACGCCGACTCGCTCACCACTGAGCAGGTCGTTGATGCACTCCTGAACGGTAAGGCCGCTGTTCTTCGCAAGGAGGACGGCACTGAGGTTCGTCGCTTCAAGTTCCCGAAGCCGACCCGCGCGCAGATTGCGCAGCCTGCAATCATCATCCACGGCGCTGCCGAGAAGAGCCTGGACCGCGTGTTCCCGTACATCACGGGTGACGCGCACGACCGCTCCAAGGTGCAGTGGTTTGACGGCACCCGCTTCCGCAACTTCTTCGCGGACCCGAACGAGTCGCTGAACATCTGAACCCTGACGTTCCACAGAATCACCTCTGTGGAACGTTGATCTTTTACCCCTCCTCCAAACACCCCGAAAGGCCCTCATGATTATCCAGCTTCTGATGCTTGCCTGCTGGGTTACTGGCATTTCGTTGGTGACAGCTCTGGTCAGCGTGACGCTGTACGTGAGCTTCATGATTCGGCTCGGGTTTGTTACAGGCATCATTGAGCATGACGATGACAAAGCTGTTGAAGAGTACGAAGCTTGGATTGATACCACGTTGGGTGGAGCGTTGCGGAGCATCATGTGGGTCTCTGCATCGTTCTTCCTGATTGGTCTTGTCGCCTCTGGCGGACTGTTGGTAGCTCACGCTGTGAACTGAGCAGTAGACAAGACCCTCCTGATAGCCCACTGACCCTGAGTTGGTGGGCTATGTGCGTTCTCAGGGAAATCTCAGAAAAGTTTTCGTGAAAACAGTTGCACAGGGACAACCATCTATGTAGAGTAGGTATCGCCAGGGAGGAAGGGCCTCCCACGTAGAACTACTTCAAGGAGAACCCCATGTACGCCACCCAGACCAAGCCGAAGCCGCCCCTCACCACCCGTCTGGCTGAGTCGTGGAAAGAGCGCAAAAAGGTCTCCATCCTTGAGGTCGCCCTGTACGTAACAATCGTTGCAATGGTTGGTCTCTTTCTTCTTATGATTGTCGGTGCGTTTCTGCACGTAAGCGGTATTCACGAGGGAAGCGTTGTTGGGAAGGACCACACGCCCGAAACGACTTCTATGCAGTGCAACTCCTACGACGGTAAGACCACCATCTGCACCCCTGTCACGTACCCTGAGAGCTGGAACGTGACGATTGCCAAGGATGACGACAAGAACTCCTTCTCGGTTTCGCAGGACAAGTGGGACACCATCAACGAGGGTGACTACCTCACCTTTGACGGAGAGAACCTGACCTCGGTCAACGCCCAGTAGTTCTTCCAAAGACAGAGACCTCAGCTTGTATTCGCTGAGGTCTCTGTCTTTTTACCTCAGGTTGTACAGCCCAACAAGATCGGCGTGGAAAAGGAAAGAGCGTGACAACCAGGCGTTTCTGGTTGTCACGCTCTACCCCGAGTCGTGGGGTGTCGTCATCAGCAAGGATGACAAGACTAACTCCTTCTCCCTCTCTCACGACCAGTGGAATAACGTACGAAAGGGAATGTACCTCACCTTTGACGGTGACACGTTGGTCTCGTCTAAGTAACCCCTCCTGAGAAGCTCCCTCATTTTGCAGCGACTGACTGCAAAATGAGGGAGCTTCTTCTTTTGCGATAGAATTGGCAGGTTCACCCGCCTCACCGAAAGAACCCATGAGTCAGACAACTTCAACTCCAAAGGCCGCTACCCCTGCATGGAAAGTAAACCTCAGGTTGCTTGCAGCGCTAATCGCCCTCATCGGCTTGTTCTTCCTACTGCGTTTATTTTGGGCTGGACCTCAGGACGGGATAGTGACAGAGAAGAACTTCTCCGCAGCTCATACATATGAGGGTATGTGCGCTGGCAAGGTTCCATTCCAATGTAAGAAGTACTACCCTGACAAATGGTACGTCATCATCAACAAGGGAGACAAGGGAAACAACTTTGACCTCAGCCAACAAGAATGGAACCAGGTAAGCAAAGGCGATCACCTGGTCTTCAAGCACCATCATCTCACGAGCATCAACGGGCAAGCTGTCAAAAACATCGGAACATCCAATGACTGAGAAACAATCAATCTACGATCCTGACGTTGACTGGAAGTTCCGCATTGTCATGGTATTGGCTTTGATAGCTCTCATTGGGATCATCTGCGCCATTTTCGTTTCCTCAAAGCCTATCCATGAAGGTGTCCTTTCCCAGAAGCGGTACGACCCAGCTCATCTGGGGAAAGAATGTCATCTCATTGGAGGGCCAGTCAAAGTCTCTGCTTGTAAAGAAGTCAGCTACCCCGACCGTTGGTTCGTCGTCATCACCGCAGGGGATAAGCACAAGACCTACCAGCTCAGCAAGACCGAATGGGATCGTACCCGAAAAGGCGACTACCTAACCTTCAACGAGGACAAGAAGCTGATTTCCATCCAAGTAGTTGCCACCACAGGTTGACCGTGTTACACTGAGTAAGAAGCACTCGCTTCCTCATCTTTATAACGGACAGGAATCCTCATGACTGACACCCTCACGGCTGACCCGAAGGCCACGAAGTTCCGCGCTGAAATCATCGGCAAGTTGGATGAGCGCATCGCTCTTTTGACTGAGATGCGTGACCGTTGCAATGGGGTAGAGGCTCGTGCACGCTTCCTCGGTAAGGTCGCAGGTGTGGAGGCTGTCAAGGAGAAGGTCCAGGAGAACCTGAACCGTTACAACGAGTCTGCCCCACTGAGCCTTCTCCTGGGACGCATGTCATTCTTCGGATTTTCGCTTGCTGAGCGGTTCACCGATGAGTACAAAGCGAAGATGAGCGGTATCAGTGAAGCGAACTACATCATCTCCGAGTACCGCCACTAAAAACGGTTGTAGCAGGGCTGGACATCCCAGCTTCTACCCTGCTACACTGATCGTAGATAGAGGGTAGAACAGACTCCCTCAAACCAAGAAGGAGTTACTCTCATGGAAAACATCATCAACACCAAGGACCCGAAGGTCACGCTCTTCCGAGAAGACATCATCAACCGTCTCGCTTCGGCCGAAGAGAACCTGCTGACCCTGCGTAACAACGAGTCGCTGGACATGACCAACTACGTTCGTCTGGACGGCAAGGCAGCCGCTGTCCGTAAGGCGCTGGATGAGGATGGCGAGCGGATGCTCCACGTGGAGACCCAGGATGACATCGTGACGCTGGCAGCCCTCGTGAAGGCGAAGGGTGAGGATGGTCCCTCGGAGCAGGGAACCCAGCTCGTCGTGGACTACATGCTTGGCTACATCCGCTGACTCAGCTTCATAAAACACGCCCTACTGCAAACTGGTAGGGCGTGTTTTGTTTGTCACAGAGCGGTAACTGTTTCCCCTTCAAGTTGAGGTTGAAGCTTCAAACGGTTAGACTGGTCAAGTCCCACAGAAAGGAACCCCTACTCATGCTCGTGAAGAATCTTCTTACCCGTCTGGTCACGGTCCGCAGTAAACACCGTGACGCATTCAACCGTGCCGTCCGCTCAATCCTGCTGGTTCCGTTCGGTCTCGCCCTGTTCATCTGGTTGGCTGCTCCGTCCGCTACCGTCATCAGCCCGCTGCTGTGGGCTATGGTGCTGCTTCCGCTTTTGACCGCTGTGCTGCTTGGCATGAGTTTCATCGTGTACTGCGGAGTCCTCATGAAGCGAGCAACCGCCTGAGTCACCCTGAATGAGGGGAGCTACCAAGACTGGTAGCTCCCCTCATTTGTGTTTGTCAGAGGTGCCTGGTAGTGTGGAGACATGAGCTGATACCGCAGCTCATATTGAGAGAGAAGAGAAAAAATCATGGACTACTACCAGATGCTGCTGCTCGGTCGTTCGCTGTGTGAGCAGGCCAACATGCAGAAGACCTCGCACTGGAACTACGTGCGCGGACAGGCGGAGATGATTGCATACGGCACTCTCGGTCTGGACAAGGATGAGGCGGAGAAGCACGTTCTCACCATCATGAGCCGTCTGGTGAGCAAGGAGCTGGTTCCTTCCCCTCCGACGTTCAGCTAATACCCCCTCTACTGAAAGACACGAGTAGCGTACCTTGCTACTCGTGTCTTTTTTCATACCCTCTAACATTAGAGGAATGAAAGACCTCTCTCCTGCGTTGAAGCAGGAGGAAAGGAGAAGCTCATGAAAGTCAGTCCAAGCGTGAAGCCTCAGTGCGACCAGTGCCGCACCATCAGGCGTAATGGCGTTGTCCAGGTCATCTGCGCTGCCAACCCTCGTCACAAGCAGCGTCAGGGCTAACCAGAAGCCCCCTGCGCTAGACAGCCGGTGAGTTCCATGTGAGGAGCTCACCGGCTGTCTAGCGTCTAAGAGCTCCCCACGAGTTCCTTCTAGCGAGCTCCTCACAACGAATGCCGGCACGGCAGAGCCCACATGCAACCACGCGGAAGCTCTCATTTTGCCGTCTTTTGTCAGCCATGTGCTTCCCCGATCCGCATGAAATCAACGAAGTACGGGCAGGGCCTCTCATTAGACCCCTCTTTATATGGCCCGGTCCGAGCTGTTCCTGATCTATTTGCGGGGCCAGCTCCATCCACCGGAAGCGGAGCTGAGACCATACTCCGACCTGGTAGCAAGTCAAAAATTTCCGTCTTTTGCTACTATTATAACCGCCTACTTCGTTGATTTCATGCGGAAGTGAGAGGGTAACCAAACCATTAGACCCCCTTTTATATAGTGACGGAGCTTGACTGGTGGTGTCGGACCTGTAGCCGGCGGACTATAGCAAAGAACGACATCACCGGTCAGAGCTGAACCAACCGGCGATGTCGTCAAAAAAGAAGAAGAGTTTCCGCTCACTCCAACTCGCCGAGGACCTCATCCTCTTCATCGTCGTCTAGGAGAACGAACAAGTCAGCTCGGGAGTCCAGCCAAGCATCTAACCGACGCTCAGGCTTCAAATAGCGGATGTGCTCCACATCAGTGATGTCATTATAGAGGACCCGCTCTGGCACGGACGGAGCTACAAGCCTTTCACTGCGCAAGTAGCGGTTCGTCGTCTTCCCACCAACAGAGAACGCTTTGTCGTTCTTCGTGGAGAAGGTGAATGTGTTGATTACTGAGTCAGGAGTGATGAGCTTGTTCTGCACTGCGTCATCCCACATCAGGAGGAACCACACTAGTGACCTCTGAGACCTCGTGAGAGAGGTGAGCTTCGCGTCTAGGCAGAGGTGCAGGAGCGCGCTGTCTGTCCACACGAAGATGTCAGTGAAGTTCTTCACCCCGTCTGTCTCGTTCTGCTCACCCATTGTGTTCCAAATGGCTTGGAGGAGGGTGGGCTTCTGCTGCTCATGAGCGTTCCGTAAGATAGCTGACACCGCAGTATGGACCGAAGGGAGGAGTGTTGTTTGAACTGCTGCATCATTACCTGCTTCACGAACAGACGCTGCCACTTTTTGAACAGCTTCAAGCGCTTCATCAGCTAGCGTATTCCGTGCAGCTACACTGTCAGCAATACCGACGATAGTGTCAGGGCGCACAACCAGCTCAGACCCCATCTGCTCTCTAGGGAGGTTCTGGGTAGAGAAGTCAGGGAAGGTTGTGAGCTTGATTTCCAGAGCTGCCAAAGACTCTTGGGTCGTAAAGTTTTTGACCACGCAGTCATGGCGCAGATGATAGCTCGGGTCAACTAGTGAGGTGTCAGCTTCCGCTTCAAAGTCGTAGCGGAGGTTCTTGTGCTCCTGGCTCAGATACGGGAAGACCTCTGACGGAATGCGTGAAGTGTTCTTCGGGTTTAGCTTGTCAGTCAGACTGATTTCACCAATGGTGTAATCGTTGTCGTTCATCCAACTCAGTAAGGCGACAGGCATGAAGTTATTGAACTGGTTCTTGCCCCAGGATGATTCCTTTGTCAAATCGCGGTTACTATTTACGATGCCGTAGACAGGTTGGGACAATGGAAACTCCTGGGAAGAATTGGGGATAAGACCTATTCTACCAAATGGATTTTTCTCATCCCATTTTCATAGGGCGTTACTCGTGTCTTTTTACGAAAGGGTAAACAAAAGGAGGAGGTAACCATTTCTGGCTACCTCCTCCTCCTTGAATGGAAGGGCTTAGTCCTCTTCGGGAGTCAGAGTCGGAAGAATTTCCTCAACCTGACGGCGCAAAAGTCGCGCCTGCATGACCACCAGCTGATTCGGGCATGCAGCACCGCTCATCAGGTCAAGCGGAATCAGCTTGCCGTCCTCATCACGAGCTTCGTCATGGACGCGAGCTGCGGTCACGTCAAAAACATCTACACCCACAGCAGTCTCATCGTAGACGAAGTTCCCCAGCTCCCAACGGTCCACAGCATCCTCCTCAGAGAGTGCGAAATGCAGCGGGACAGAGACCGTGACGTACTTGCCGACCTTGCGGATGAACACGCCCGCAAGGTCGCTCTCGTCCTCAGGAACGCGGTAGTGGACAGGCTCAGGCTGGTGGAACGCAACCAGGTCACGCGGCGCATCGGAGCTGTTCAGGATGCCGTAGGACACCTCGTTCGGAGTCCACTCATCAAGCTCGTTCTTGTGCTTTGCCCAGTCCTTGCGGAGCCAGTCAATCGTCAGGTCAGCTCCACGCAGAGCATCCGAGGCAGCTTGAAGCGCGGTGAGGATGAACTCGTGGTCGTTCTTGTCACCCTCAGCGATGATGATGGCGAGTTCTTTTCGCAGCTTGTCATTTTGTGCAGTCATACTCTGAGGGTAGCAGGCGAGTCTGGGAAAAGCAAGAGGGAGGCAAGACCTTTATTGGTCTTGTCTCCCTCTTGTTCTCACTGTGCAGCGAATGCAGCTCGCATCAGGTCGCAGACTTCGGAAAAGCGGTCCTCCAATGTCATTCCATCTTCGCCACAGTAGTTGTTCTCTGCGAAGTGGTACGCCAAGTCAAGCTGCGTCGTGTTCAGCTCCGCTCCGAACGTGAAGTCCAGGTAATCGCGGTACTGAACCTTGATTGCTTCTATCTTCTCTGCCAGCTCTTCGCTTGTCGTTTCCCTGCGGTAACGCTCACGAAGAGCTGCGTTGAAAGTTACGTGGTATTCATGTGTGTTGAGCATGATGCTCTCCTTCTTGTTTGGGTGGTGGATTGCTTACCCAAAGCTTCTTTCCACCGTACCAACAAGATCACAGCCTTCATGTCTTTTTACAGACCTTCATCAGGCTGGGAGGAAGAATGCACTTCTTCCTGAGTGTTACTGAACCTCAGACAGAGCTTCACGGACAAGCTGTGCTGCTACCGCGTAGTGAGCCTCGTAGTCAGAGTAGTCAGTGCCATTCCATGCGTTGAGCGTGAAAGCATGCACTCGTCGCTGCTGGAATTCATTCAACCCATCGCCGTACTGGAAGTTCAGGTACTCATGGAACTGGTCTGTGAGTTCCTTCTCCTTCCACAGGTACGCAGTGAGTTCGTCTGAGACACCATACCCAGGGAAGGGAAGATTGCGAATGGCCTCATCAACTGCGGCGGAATCAAGCATGATGCTCTTCTTTCGGTTTCATTGTTCAGTGAATTGTTGTTCGCTGCGATATCAAATCTACACGACTAATGGTGATTGTGCAACCCTTCATGTCAGTTAGCTCTCTGCTGAAATGAAGGGTCTCATGCGTTACTTGGATACCTCGTCAACAACCTTGCGAACGAAATCTTCCAGCTCTTCAAAGTGGTTCTGAACCTCATGGTAGCCGCCAGCGTGGCCGTCATCCCATGCCTTCTGGAACATGAGCGTCCGAACTGCCTCAGGAAGGTCTTCCGTCTGGCAATGCATGGCCTCAGTAAACTGCGCCTTGATGTCTGCCTGCTGGCGACGGTACTCATCACGGTCAGAGTAGTACAGGTCGCTCAGACTACGGGAAGCCTGGTCCGCTTCAATGCCAATCATCATAATGATTCTCCTCTGGTTGTTCTTATCAAAAATGTACTGCTCATGGTACCTGTTCAGTACTGATCGTGTAACCAGGAAAGTCCAAGCCATATTCCAGACTTGGACTTTCCTGGTTTGTCGCTTGTGTTACGCGGTGGCGAGAATCTCCCGCGCGAACTCAGTCGCCTCAATGTACTGAGCCTCGTAGTCGTGGTAGCCGCTACCGTTGCTCGCGTTGTAGGCGAACTGGTGGGCGGTCTTCTGCTGCTGCCCGTTCAGGTCGTAGCCGTGCTCCTCGTCCAGGTAGGCGTGGAACTGGGCAACCAGCTCACGCTCCTGACGAGCGTACTCGTTGTGTACTTCGAACCCTTTCTTGCCGTAAGGGTAGTTGAGGTTCTTGATGGCCTCGTTGAGTTCATTGGCGTTCAGCATGAGGTTCTTCTTCCTGTTCGTCTTTTCCGAAGCGATCCGTTCGCCGCTGCGGTGATACCCACAGTACACACCTGCCAACTCGGATGCAACCCAAAACTAAAAATTCAGGGAACGCTCAGGCTTTGGTCTCGCTCTGGACAGCAGCGATAGCTTCACGGAGCCAGTCAGCGTCCCGTTTGTAGTAGGACTCCAACTCCTCGTAGGTATACCCATCCCCGTACCACTGAGCGCGCTCGTAGATTTCCTTCTGCACGCTCTCTGGAAGGCCGCGTCCGTGCGTGTGGTGGAGGTACTGGATGAACTGCTCTTCCAGCTCATTGGACTTCTGTATGGTTGCGGCGTACTCCGCCTCATCCTTACGGCTTGGCATGCGTAAGCGGTTCTGGGCGGTAGCTACCTGCTGGGCGTTCAACATGGTCGGTCTCTCCTTCTAATGTTTAGCTCGTAGTATATCGCATCCTCGCAATGGAAGCAAGGCTTTTGACAGAGGAGTTGCACTGGTGGCCTGAGAGGTGTACTCTTGAACTATGGACGCAGCGATGAACCTCATTCAGACCTTCAACAGCAAGGCGAACCGTGAGACCGACCCCATCAAGAAGGAAATCTGGGCGCAGGCCGCTCGTGATGTGGTGGCTGAGTACACTCCTGACCGCAGCAAGCAGGCTGACCCTGATGCTGAAATCTTCCACCAGCACCGTCCTGTGTTCGGCGCGCAGCGCATCCTCGCCATGTCCTCGGATGGTCATGAGGTCACGTTCTCCACGGCAGCGTACGTCCAGATTGCAGAGATTCTGGCAACGCTCCCGCCGAAGCAGTAAGTACGAACTTCCAGCTCCACAAGGGTTGTAACCTCAACAGGTTGCAACCCTTGTCTTTTTCCAGAAGCTGTGACATGGCTGAGTACAGTTGCTCCTGGTTCCAGATTCAGCTACACTCAACATCATCACAACCACGAAGGAGACACACTCATGAAGTACCTCAGCAACATCATTTTGACCCTCATGGGGTTCGTCTTTTTCGCTTTCGCCATCGGTTCCATCTACATCCCGTATGAGTCGCTGGTGAAGACTGCGACCATCCTCATCATCACTACTGCGGTTCTCGTGGTGGCAGCTCTGCACATTGAGAAGCTCATCGTCAAGCGTCGCATTACTGCGACCGTGTAAGCAGGAAAGCAAACCGTTCCAACTGAGACTCACCAGAGGCTTACCTTCTCGCTCAAATTGCGAGAAGGTAAGCCTCTTTTCGTTGACTGCTATGCTGGTTGTCTAAGATAGGAGAACCAGCATGTTCAAGTTGGGCAAACCAGCTGTCAAGAAAAAGGTATGCAGTTGGTGTGAGATAGATGATGGCAGGGAGCTTCACAGGGAATACGACCCCGTTTTGGATCAAGTCTGGGATACTTTCGTTCGCAAGTGGTACCATGAGAACTGTTACACGGAAGCTTGGATGGAAATCTGAGTAGAAGCCCTGGCGGATACGGCGTAACCGTGCTACGATGAGACTATGAGCCTTACCGAGACCAATACCCCGACCGTAAAGGGATACTGCTCGCACTGCGGCAATCCAGAAGCCTGGATTGAGCCTGGTCTGGAAGAGGGCTACCCCATCGTGCGTGCGCACATGGAGGGTGGCATCTACCACATGCTTTGCTACGATGAGGCAAAGTGGGAGCCTTCGGTAGAAACCCTCCGTCTTCGCCTTGCACTTGCGCTGGCTCTGGCAACGCTCTAACCTCCGACTCTGATAAGACAGGACTGAAACATCATGAAGTTCACCGTTATTGAGACCTACCGCGATGGTGGCAAGTGGACGCACAGGTTCCCCAACGAGGGTGAAGCGAAGCGCCAGATGCGCCTGATGCAGGAAGCTCACCCTGCTCGCAGCTACGAGTACATCGCGCCTCAGGACTGACCCTTCCCCTTGTCAGTGGAAGCTGTTACACTCAAACCATGACGAACCTCATCGGTAACAACATCGCAGGCACTGACATCCTCGGCGCGAAGTACGTCCGAAACCTGGATGAGTTCTTCCAGAAGAACGAGGCGAAGTACCAGGAGACCCCCGTGTTCTCCGAAGACATCATCCCTCGCGGAGCTTCCGCTCACATCGGTGAAGGTATCTTCCTCACCCGCTGCACTGAGTGCGATGACTACGCTCTCACCTACGGCACCCTAGGCTACATCTACGAACTGGCGCAGCACAAGGTAGCGCATGGTCTGACGGATGTCGCTGGCGTGCATGTCGCACTCCTCGCCCAGTAGCACTACATCAGTAAGGCCCCTCACCGAAAGTGGTGAGGGGCCTTACTTTTTTGCGTCAGAGGTACTCCTGAGCTGTCTGCTTCACCAGCTCTTGGAATTCCTCCTCAGTTACTCCATGTCTTTTTGCACGAGTAACAACACGCTCTTTGCGCTCTGAGTCATACCCTGCTGACTGGTAATACAAGCTGAGGAAGCTGAGGTACTCCAAAGTCTCAACAGGAACAAATGATTTGAACAGACGAATCAGGTCACCCTCTCCGCCATCCAAATTAGCCATCATGACAGGGAACAAACGGCGCAGGAATGCTTGACGGTCAGCAACGAACTGCTTACGGTTCACTACCGCAACTTTTCGCATGGTGGCATCTAAGTAGCTCCATGTGATGAGCTGCTGCGTCAACGGGTCATTCAAAAAGTCAGCAGTCAAGCGAGAATAGCAATCGTAGCTGACCGTAGCGACTGTTTGCTCTTCTTCAAATAAAGGAGCTGTGGAAGGAATGAAAGGGCGACGTAACTTCTCATCTGCAAACAGATGAAGATGCTGGTACGGAACAGCTGAAAGAAGGTGATTCGGACTTGCAGGGTCAGGGGTACCCATAACGAACTTCTTGCCGTATGCATCTTCCAGCACAGGCATGTTCTGCTTCATGCTTGCATACGGGTCATTTATGTCTCCGACGAAACCGACAACAGTGAAGCTCGGCTCCAACCCTCTTAGGTCAAAAGCCACAGACATCTGTGAAATGAGAGTGCGGTAATGCTCTTTTGACAGCCCTAAGCGTTCAGCTCTGAGAACAAGCTGCTTTTCTAATAGCTCTTTATCGTTGATTGCTGTCGCATAGATGCCAAGGTAGCCGACAACCTCTAAGTTCTCATTAGGGTAGATGGAGTAGAACAGATCGTAAGCCTCGCCACGAATAGTGCCTGATTTCAGCTCTTGCAACGCCTGGATGAACGCAGGCTGCACAGCAAGTCCTCGTTCTATCTGGATGTCTTCAATAGTGCCAACCATAGCCCGATGACCTGCATCAGTAGCCACGGGCCAGTCTTGAACTTTTTGAGTGAGTGGTGCATCTGGCAAGTATTTGAGGAGGAGCTCCACAATTCGGGGACCGGCAATAATGACTTTTTGAGCTTCATCACGAGAGGAGACCTTGTACGGAACTTGAATGGACTCAGGGATGTCAAGAAGGAGAGGGCCGTCTTTTCGGGCAGGAATCAAATGACTGAGACTTGCAGGATTCGGCGTTCCTATGACAAATAGCTCATCATTGCTGTTACGGACTAACGGTTCAAAAAACCTGAACTCTTTTTCGGTACCACCAAGAAAGCCTGCACAGCCAACAATAGTCAGATCATTACTCATGGTTCAAGCGTACCATGGGATAGTATTTCACCTGAGGTTTCTTCATCCCCTGCGGTTACAGCTTCCCTGTCTTTTCCCAACAGCTGTACCCGTTGAGGTAGCCAGATACCACCGGCGGCTACTCAGGGAGTGGTCACCTGATCCTCAGGAAAAACTTCCTGGAACTGCTTGACATGGCCTGTCCGACTCGTGGTAGGCTGTACTCAACAGCAAGCAAGAGACCAACTTCACTACCAAGGAGAACCTCATGTTCGATGACGATGACGACTTCGGCTTCATCCGCACTGACGAGTTCAGCGACGACACCATGAACCTCATGAAGGAACTGGGCATCTAACCCACTCCCTGACCTCAATTTTTGCAAGGCCCGCAGCTGAAAGCAGCTGCGGGCCTATTTTTTTGCCTGAACTGGTTGCATACAGCAAGGCAACTGTGTAGACTGAACCTGTACGCACCACTTATCCGAACAGGAGCAACCTGATGAACCCCACTGCTGAGGCTCTGAACTACCTCGCTGAGAGCGCTTCTCGGAACATCCACGTCATCTCCCTGGCAGGTACTGTCCCCGAGGGCGAAGCGCTGGACTTCCTCCGTACCCAGGTTGCCACGCTCGCCACCGTCGCTGGCATCGTCAACGCTGACTCCGTGACCCAGGTATGGGAGCGGTACGGTGTGCAGGTGCACATGCTGGACGCGGAGGAACTGATGAGTGCAGCGCTGGAACTCGGTCGCCTCATCTGACCTCAGAGCTTCCCAATCAGATGGGAAGCCGATCATTTTTCAGTAAACGCCAGGTGAACGTGTGGTACTATTGAACCACCATCACCGTTGATGAGCAGAAAAGGAGAGTCTCATGCGTTTGATTCCACTGGGTGTGTTCGGGATGATTCTCGGCACACTAATCTTCGTCGCAGGTTTCTGGTCAACTGCTTTCCTCCCGCATTCCCTGAGCTGGACCAGCACGATTGCAGGTCTGGTCATTGGCATTGCTGGGATGGTCCTCATCCGCATCGGATTGGACCGCAAGGAATCGCAGTAGAATGTCTTTTCCCTGACCTTACTTCCACCCATGTAGGGTCAGGGAACCTCAGACCGAGTTAGTAGCTCTGTCATCTTCGTCTCAGAAAGACGAAAACTCTCAGGAAAAATCTTGCGGATCGGTTGACACGGTGCGTCGGGAAGGTGCTACGCTGTACACAACAGGGCAGCAGAGAAGCCCTGACAGATGAAGGAGAGACCATGAACTTCCCCACTCGCAACCAGTACGGCACCGTTCGTCGTGGCAACCTCGTCCGTCCGAACGCTTTCACTTCCGCACCGCTCATGTTCAGGGTCATGTTCTGCTTCGTCGCTGCATTCATCCTTGCAGTGACCGTCTTCATCATCCTCACGTTCACTGGTGTCATCCACCCGAACGTCAACTACCACTACGAGGAGTCCTACGGCCCCAACGGGTACTCCCGCACCTACGACTACGGTTCGGATGCCCGCTGAACCTTTTCGGGTTGCATGACTCCACCAATCAGGTAGAGTCAGATCAGGCGCACAAGCGCTCTTGAACACTCCAACACAAAGGACTGCATCATGGCTCGCACCATCAACTCCGACAAGGAAGCTCAGAAGGCTCCCGTGGGGACTGTCGTCTTCCTCTTCACGAACGGAAACACCGCTGAGCCGCGCCGTGTTGTGGTGCAGAAGCATGATGGAGGGTGGTTCATCGCAACTGGTTGGGAAGGCGCATGCTTTGACAAGGAAATCCGCGGTGAGGTCCTTGTTTGGGGTGAGCAGCCGACCAAGAAGGTTCGCTCCTAACTTTCCACGTCCTTTCCCCTGGCCTGCATGCTTGCTCTAAGTATGCAGGCCAGCTCTGTTTCCTGAGAGTTCCCAACCTGAGGTTGCGCCGCAGCTCAGATCGTGTAGAGTTGAGTCATCAGGGAGGAACAGCCTCCCGAACCACTTCAAGGAGAACATCATGCTCAGCCTTTTCGCCAAGAAGCAGCAGACCACCGCTCCCGCTCCTCAGCCGCCGCTCACCGATGAGCTGGCAGAGCAGGTGCTGAGCATCGTGGAGACGGTTGGCCTCACGGACGACTACGGGTTCAAGCACCACCTCACGAACGAGGACTCGTACAGCGGTGGCTCTTTTGAGTGGACCGACCGTGGCGTTCGCTTCTGGGCGAACAAGAGCCTGTTCACGGGTGAGGTCTACGAGGCGCACGTGACTAAGCACGGCTGGACCAGCGTCACGCAGGAGCAGCTGAATGAGGCGAACCAGAAGTTCGCTCGGCTGTTCGCCTAAGCTGACAAAAAGCTGGCAGGGCTTGACACCTGCCAGCTTGATCGTGGTACAGTGATACCAACAAGAAAAACTTTCCACTCTTCAAGGAGAACATCTCATGGAACTCATCGGTCAGAACCAAGACGGCAGCGGCTTCTACAACATCTACCGTGACGGCGACCAGGTGAAGACCCTCTGGAACATCCGTCCGCAGGATGCCACCGAGGACGACTACATGGTGGAGGGTCTCGTTCCCGTCACGGAGGACGTGGAGCTGAACATCGGAGACTTCAACGACTACGGAGTCAACGGTCACAAGTCCTTCTTCCACTGGGAGGGTGGCTACTGCATCCTGGACGGCGTTGTCTACGACCGTCCCGTCTTCGCTCACGCCTGAACTTCTCAACGAGATTGAGATGCACCCCAAGCCCTTCGGGGCTGATCCAGTCAACTCCCAGGCAAAGATTCTGGAAATGGGTTGACGCACACACTCATCCTCATGGTAGGCTGTCCTCGACAAGGAGGAACCGCCTCCTTCCACAACGTAGGAGACGTACACATGTTCCGTCGTGAATTGTTCCGTCGTGAATCCGCCCCCACCAAGCAGCAGTGGGCGAAGAGTCACCTGCACCCTGTCCTGACTCGCATCGCCACCGCTGACGATGACTTCAACGAGAAGGAGCAGGCTGCCTGGCATGCCAACCCTGACCACGAAACTCTTCTCCATCTCGCATCTGACCCGTACACGTACACTCGCATCCGAGTAGCAGAGAACCCGTTCATCACCAAGGATGCGATGGACATGCTCACGACGGACCCGAGCTACTACGTCCGCTCCACGCTTCTCTGGAACCGCTACGTTCCGAAGAAGACCAAGCTGCGCATCCTCCTCCGTAACTTGGTCAGCAACAAGAAGTGGGTCCGCAGGTACTCCGCGTAAGTCAATAAGGGAAGGCCCCACATCTGAGTTGATGTGGGGCCTTCCCTTATTTTTGAGGGGGCTATTTCTTTGGCGGCTGAGGCTTCGGACGAGGAGCAGGAGTCGGGCCTGGCTTCGGACGAGGCTTCGGCGTAGGAACAGCGGACAGAGTAGGCTTTGTCTGGTTCTGCTTTCCAGGAGGGCCAGGCTTTGGAGCGGGCTTGCCTACAACATCCTGGTCTGCCACCAATGTTAATCCACCTGGCTTGAAGTATTCCTCAGGAATGATGGTTCCTTCCAGCTCAGCTCGTACATCAATCAGACCTGCTCTACGTAGAGCAGTAGCGATGAAGAACGATAAGGAAAACCCAGGTTCACCTAATTCAGTTCGTTTAGTCCAGTCCCTCAGGGCTTCTTCAATGACTCGTTCAACGGGGCGCATGACTGACACCTTTCCTTCATCTGGTTACGATTCTCGTATCATATCATGTCTTTCTTCATCAGCTCAGACATGCCAGAAGAAAAGAGTTGGAAGCTCTTGCAGGCGCACCTCCATCGTGGTACGATCAGATCATGAACCTGAACTTCTCTGAGAACACCCTTCCGACCGTGAAGGCCCATGTCGCTCGTTGCATCCAGCAGAACAAGAACGATGCTGAGCTGGCTGCCCGCATCGTTCTCACCACTGGGGCTGCCCTGTCTGAGACGTTCCTGCGAGACTTCGCTGTCAGCAACGGTCGCGCCGCTGCTGCCTACGACATCCAGGAAAAGCTGCTCTACATGGAGCAGGTCATCCAGAACCCTGAGTTCACTGACGCAGGACGCAAGCAGGAAGCGGAGAGCGTGGCTCGTTACTTCAACGCCGAACTCATCCGTCTCACCCGAGTCAGCGGGAACCTTTACTCTGCTGGGGTCTACATGGATGTCATCAGCTACCTCAGCTAACAAGCTCCCAGATACACGGAAGGCCAGGAATCGGGTTTCCTGGCCTTCCGTGTTCTCATGTTGGGGAGGATGTGAGTGAAAGAGGATTATTCACACCCTACGACCCTATTAGCTACCCCAGCTGCGGAAGTTTCCTTCCATCTCTTATTCGGAGCAGCTCACGAAATGGTTTGCCCGTATTGAGAAAGAGGAGGAGCTGAGACCAATCAAGGTCTCAGCTCCTCCTCTTTCTGTTTCCTGCTTTTCGGGTTAGTGAGTGACCAGGTTCAGGATGCCTGTCACCATACCCAATTCATCGCGTGGAGTGGTGCAGACTCGTGCTGGGATTCCTGCATCCCAGAACACTTCTGCCTGCTCCTGTAACCGTGCTGCATCATCAGAGACGACTTGCACTGCCACGTCACGTTCTTGCCCGTTAGAACACCACTGGTGCTTCATTCCGATGGATGTGGATGGTAAGAGTTTTGCTTCCACATCCTCCTCAGCTGTTCCTGTCAGATTGACCAGAAGTAATGGTGTTGGTAATTGCATATCAATATTCATGTTTATCTCCTTCAATCCAGCGTTCGTACGTAATGTCTTGCACGCTTTCTCCGTAAGGCTCGGGATGACCATGAGGAGGAAACCCAATTAGTCTACCCTATAAAATCGTAGCGGCCCTAAAAACGAAGCGAAGGGCTAATGAGCCCAAGGAGTATTCCTACCAGCTTCTGCATGCAGATAGCTCATGTCTTTTTTCATTACTCCCGACATCTGTAACGTGAAGAGCCCATCATTCATTCCGCCGGCGGAGAACTCCTCGAGCGCCGGCCAGGCTCCAGTTGCTGGAGCCTGGCCGGCGCTCCTGAGCCCTCCTCTAATCAAAAATATCCGTCTTTTGTCAATCTAATATCTCCCCGATCCCCATAAAATCAAGGAAGTAGAAGAAGAGGTGACGAAAGGGGTGCCCTTTGTATGGCCGTGCTTGACCCCTCTCGCAGCTCGCACGATCACCTCATCACCTCCAAATGCCACCCAAATGACCCCAAAGACTCCCATTACTAGCCGCTGATGTCGTCACCTCTTCACTTTTTTGAACAGATCAGCCATCCGGAGGACCTCCTCAACCAGCGAACATCACTCGCCGATCACCCTCATCTCCTCGCTAGCGTCTTCTTCCCTCTCGCCGAAGCTCTATGACCTCACCGGTGAGCTGGATCAGAGCTTCTAGTGAAGGGTTGGGGGTTCTGTACGCCTTAGGGGCACGAACCCCCAACCCTTATAGCTCTTCGTCTTTTTGAGACCTTCCAGCTCCCGAGCAAACGCTGGGACCCGCGTCATTCGCCTCCTCGGCACTTTCACCACGAGAACCTGCTTTTGGGCATGAAAAAGGAGGAGGGTCAGAACCCTTCTTGGATTCTGACCCTCCTCCTTGCGTATCGCTCAGCCGAAGAGGCGGTACGACATGCCCTTACCCAGGTGAACCGTGACACGACCACGGCTGCTGACGCTGACAGGACCTAGCTTCAAGACCGCACCGAGACCCGTGTTGCTTGCGGTGAGCGTGACGTACTTGTTGAGCTTCTTGCGGCGGTTGAGGATGAAACCCATGGTTGACTCCTTGTTCGGATTGTGGAGGCTGTTCCTCCCTGATGATGACCATACTACTCCTTCTCGCCAGCTTTCGCACCTGGTTTTCGCTGAGAGAGTGTTGAGGTTTGCAGGAGCGGCCAATGTCAGTGGCATGCCGTAGAGTGTCAACAACGAATGCAAGACGAACAGGAGACCCAATGAACAAGATTGACCCTATTGAGCAGGCGTACCAGGAGTACATCGCCACCACGAAGGATGGCTACATGGTGAACTTTGAGGACTTCGCAGCTCGTGAGCTGGATGCGGAGACCGACACCATCATTGCCCATGCATGCGGTGTCCCCAGCGATGAAGCTACCTGGGAGGCAGCTCGCGCAGAGGCTCGGCAGCGTCGGATTGACAATGACATGCTGATTTACCAGTAAGCCAGCACACAAAAGAGCAGGAGGAGCTGAGACCAAAGTCAAGGTCTCAGCTCCTCCTGCTTCTAGGAACTCATGTCTTTTTTCACAAGGCTTAACAATAGCCTCAGCTCAACGCGTTGCGTAGCAGCTCCCACAAACGATTCTCACCCCAGCGCAAGTCAACAACTGAAACGGTGCACCATTTGGACATCTCCTGCCAAGCACCCATGGCGAAATCTTCTCGTCGGAGACCATCAGTGACAGGGAATACGAAGTCTTCACCATGCCACGTCAGGGTGCGGAGTCCGTGGCGTGTGACAGGTAACTCGTATCGTCGGGACAGTGAAGAAGCTCCACCGTTCAGCACGACATTCACCTGAATGTCGGGGATCGTATTCAACGGAAGGAGCTTGAATGCGGTCTGCAAGTCACAGAAACCTTCTACCCAAGCACGTTGCCGGTAACGCTGCAACTTCCATAGTTCATCCACACCTGGTTGGCTATTCGTGGTGATGAATCCAGTATCTACAAGAGCATGCAGATGAGGGATCAAATCCTGACTTTCATCTGCAAGAGGCGCACCATGCCAAGGAGTGCTTTGTAGCTCACCGTCAAAAAACGACTTCATGAGCTGCTGCCAACCATTCAGATCAGTCTGCTTGAACCACTCTTTTTGCGGATGCGTGTATTCCCAAGGCTCTACAAGTTTCGTCATTCCACAATGATACCAGTGTTCAAAAAATGTATGAGGAAATGCGGAAGGCTCTCACCCGTAATGAGTGAGAGCCTTCTCTGTGAGCTACCAGGTGTAGTGCTTCAACACGTCCCACTTGTAGTCAGGGGATACGATTGCCGTGTCCCGCATGTCGTTCAGCGAGTACTCGTCCCGCATGCTGATGCCGAACGGCAGGAACTGAGTGTCCCAGTCAACCTGCTTCCAACCAACCTCACGGCGACGCATCTTCTCGTACTCTTCCATCAGCGCACGGCTCGGGAAGAACATCACGTCCGTGTACTGCGTGTGCGGGCCGTACTGTGCGCCCTTGCGGAACAGAATCCACACACCAGAGACCTTGTTCACTCGCGGGTACGTACCACGGCGCAGCTCGGTGTTGTACGTGTTCGGCGCGCGGTAGCGAAGCATGGTTCGCTCGTTGGCATACCATGCCTCACGAAGCTGCAAGCCGAACGGCTGGTACTTCACCGACATACGCGCACGGTCAGCGTGCAGGTACGCCTCATCGTAGGTCGGGAACGCGGTCAAGTCGTTCGCGTAAAAATCGTTGTCGTCTACACCGTGCGGTGCGCCCTTACGGAACGCAAGCCAGAACCCCGCAACGTCACGATTGTCGCGTGCAATCTGGTAAATGCTCATCATTGTCTCTCTTCTTGGGAGCTGTCAATTGATCGTAGCATACTGCTCTGACATTCGCCACCCTGAAATGAGTGAAGCTGACAGAACTCAGGATTCTGTCAGCTTCACTCATGTGTGATTACTTGCCCAGCTTCTCGCGCAGCGCTGCAATCTCACGACGGCTCTTGTTCCCGTAGGACTCAAACACTCGCTGCTGCCCGTCAGTGACACCATTCACAGCTTTGCCTGTCTTGTACTGCTTCTTGCGACGGTTCTTGGAGACGACGATGGGACCCATGTCTTTTTCCTTCTTCTCGTACAGATGCTTAGGCGGCGAGGACTCGGTAGACCGTCTCGTCCTCACGAGCGAGGAAACGGCGGTTGCCTGAGAGGTTCACCGTCACGTGGTTCGTGTCCAGGTTCGCGGGGAGGATGGCGACCACCTGGGAGATGATGCGACCCTCACGAACCGTGTCACCATCACGAAGGTCAGCAATCGTGACCTGCTCCGTCTTGACCGTCTGCTTCTTGCCGAAACCGAAGATGCGCATGATGTTCTCCTTGAAGTGGTTCGGGAGGCTGTTCCTCCCTGATGAACTCAACGCTACACTAACCCAAAGGTCAGCGCAACAACTCTGGCGAAAAAATTTGAAAGGGAGGACAAGGGCATCAGAACCCATGCCCTCCCCTGTGGTTAGAAGAAGCGGATGGGGCTGACGCGACCCGCAGCGACACCCTGACGGCGAGAGCGCGGGAACGCGAACCGCATCGCCAGGAGCATGCTCACGAACGCCACGAGGCAGACAGCTCCGAACACTGCTGCAACGTTCAGGCCGTGACCACCAAACGCGGTGAACACGAGTGCAGCGCATGCAACAGCGAACGCAGCGAGAGCGATGTTCGCCAGCGGGATGAGAACGAAAGACATGTACTTGATGACGGGAGCCATCGGGGACTTCGTAGCCATTGGTTTCTCCTGAGATTCTGAGAGGCTGTTCCTCTCTGGTGTCATCAGTCTACACGAATACGAGCGCTGCACAACCCCTTGCAGCCCAAATCTTTTCGTCTTTCGGAGACAAAAAGAGGGGCCAGAACCGTTTCCAGCTCTGGCCCTTCCTTGTTACGGCTCAGCCGTACACGACCTCGTTCTCATCCTCACGGGTGGCCTGCGGTTCCAGAACCTCCGTGTCAGCCTCAGCCGCAGCAGGAACGATGAACGGCTCACCACGCGGCGACGGCACCAGCGCCCAGTCAGCCGCATCCTGCAACGCTGCCTCAACCGCAGCAGTCTGCGCCGCGAGAGCCTTGTCACGCTGACGGGTCAGCTTCCGCCGAACCCGAGCAACCTCAACAAATGCCGTCACAATCGGAACTACCATGAACAGCGCAAACCCCATCAGGAACGACACAGCAGGGGTCATCAGAACAGCATCACCCGTGTTGAGGTACGTGAAGAAGAACGAAGCGACCCACAGCGTGAACACTGCCAGCCCAACCAGGGTGGACTTCCAGATGGTTCCCCAGATGACTGCGACAACAGCCTTGCCCGTCATGGCGACAGGAGCAAGCGCTTCCTTGTTCGCAGCAGCAGCCTTGATACCGCTCTGGATAGCGGCGGTTGCCAGCGTCTTCATCAGCATGATGTGGTCCTTTTCATCAGGTGGGTTTTGCGTACATGTCCAGTGTACACACCACTCCTGACAGGTGCAACCCCTTCCTCAAATTTTCTTCTGAGGATTCCCTGGGAGGCTGCCTGGCATGTTCCTGTGAAGAGGTTGCTGTCCTTTCCCTCGGCGTGATACGCTCACACTATGACTAAGACGCATCCCCTCACCGAGCAGCAGGCCGCATTTGACACCATCTACGAGCTGCTGAATGGAGCTGTCATCATCACGAAGGATGAGCATCCCGTGGACGGTGTGACCTCCTGGGTGGAGTTCGCAGTCAACAGCGAGTCGGACCTGTGCTACTTCATCACTCGTAACGAAGACGGTAGCCTCAGCTACTTGGCGGGTTACGGCATCCTGCTTGCGTCAACTCGTCCATCTCCCCCACATCTGCTGAACACCTATAACGGGTTCATGTACACCATCTCGGATGACAACGGGTTCAGCCTGAACTGTCCTGACTGGGAGTGCGAGAACTACGGGTCTGATGACTGCGAGCAGCACCCGAACGTGAACGCGCAGAAGGCATGGAAGCTCATCCAGCAGCACATTTTCTCCGAGTTCAGCTGAACTCAACAGTAAAGGGTAGCACGTACAGCAAAGACGTGCTACCCTTTACTGTTGCATTCTACAAAAGGAAAATTTGCATGAAGTTCTACGATAAAGCATTGAAGACAAACATTCCACCTGTTGACTCCAATGCATACGCTCAGCTCCGTGAACGCATTGCTGTTGGCATCTACGAAGCTGAGTTTGGAACTGGCTCGTTTCTCCGTAGCCAGGTTTCAGGAAAAGACTGGCATCATTATATGAACCTTGCTGAGGGTGCATTGAACGGTGCGTACAGACATCAGCATCACCGCTTGGTAGTAGCGGAAGACCCGAAGCTCTTCCCGACATTCCTGGACACCGTGATTCAGCCTGTCCTCAACGCCATCTTTATGGTCATCATGGTCATCCTCTTTCCTATCCTTTGGCCTATCATTCGTCGCAAAGAACGAGAAGCAGCGCGAGACTATGAGGAATACAAGGCAGAGAAGGCCGCTGAGAAGGAAGACTGACACACCCAACAAAGACATCCCTTCCCAGTAAGCTCTGGAAAGGGATGTCTTTTTACATTAGGCTTAGAAAAAGAGGGAGGGAGCTACCAGGCTCGGTAACTCCCCTTGATTACTTGGCAGAGTTTGTTGGCAGGAACTTGTTCAGGCACTTCGGGCAGTAGTCCTTCACTCCGCGGTTCAGAGCTTCCTGGACAGTTGCCTGAGTTTCCTCGTACGGCTTCTTCTCCACCATCTCAGCACCACACAGTGCGGTCCACTTGCCAGTCTCAGCAGGTCCCAGGTGAAAAGCGAAACCCGAAAGCCCACGACCGCGAACAAAGGAAGGCTCCTGCGCGGTACTACGGGGCTTCAAAAAAGCCAGGAGGTTCTTCATAGGTCCGCGCTCCTCAGTAAGCGTCGTCTGAGTTGGTTACGATGAGCGGGCGGTCCCACTCGTCCTGCCGCGAGTCTGCCTCGCTCTGCGCTGCCTGCTCGGACTCGTACGGCCCCGAGACTTCCACTCCGTCGTCCGTGACGACCCAGTATTCACGCATTGCTCTATCCCTTCGGTTAGGTTCTGCCTACATCGTATCACGCGCTTCGGCCATCCGTACACATCTTTTTCCTGAGAAGAGTCTGCATACTATCTTTATACCCGCTGTACGCCTCTCTAAGCCTTTGAGACCTCCTGAGCGTCTGCCAGGGCGTGCCAGCCATCAAAACCTCTCAAAACGGCGCACAGCGGCTCTGAGAGTGGTCTTTGCGTGTAACTCTACCCTTGTGCAGCTGGTTCCAGGCTGATATACTGTATGGACAACAACTTGGAAAGAATCCTAATGACACACTGCGATGAACGATGGCTGATCCATGATGATGAGCTTGAAGATGATGCCTGCACCTGTGAACGGGAACCAGGGCACCTGAGTGTCCACATCTGCGGAGACTGCCACAGTGTTTTCGCCAGCACTGGCGTAGTCCTCAGAAGCTGAGTACCGACCTTGCCAACGAACTCTCAGGAAAAAGTTCTAGGAGTTTGCACACATCTGCACACGGTGTGGTAACGTTGATTTCAGCAAGGAGGAACCGCCTCCTTGAACCTCAGAAGGAGCCTCACATGTTTGGCACCAAGAAGCGTTCCACCCCCGACTACTCGGAACTGCACTTCCAGGACCCGCGCACGTCAAGTGAGGTTGTCCAGGACGCGCTCTGGGACATCCCCGCTCCTGACCTGGGACAGCTGAGTGAAGCCACGTACTACACGAACCGCGCCCGCGCCACCCAGGGCCTTCCGCCGCTGAGCGACAGGGAAGCCTACCTCCGCAGCCGTGGGGTCAGCCGCTGGGACTAATCCCACCTTCCAACTACTCCAACAGGGGTAGTTGCGATCAGAGTCTCAACCATGTAGGCTGAACTCAACAAGCTCCCGAACAACAACTCCGAGAAGTAAGGAACCACACTGATGCTTTCTCCCTCAATTTTTGACTTCGCTGAGAACACCCTGGTCCGTGCTGAGACGGTCCAGGAAAAGCGCTCCGCTCTCGCTTTCGCTGCTGGCGTTCTCATGACCGCCACCGACGACGAGGAGCACCTGTACCACGTAAACCGTAACCTCGTCATCTCGCCCGTTGCGACCGCTCCCGACATGCTGGACCGTAACATCAAGCACACGCTGGATAAGCTCAGCACCGTTCGCGGGATGGTTGCTCGGTCCGCCTGAACACCAACATCTTCTATGGAGGACAATCTGGTAGATCAGGTTGTCCTCCATGTCTTTTTCCAGAACTTCTTACCACAGGTGTTGACACTCAGCTGATTGAGGCGTAGACTGCGATTATGGAATTCACCCAGAAGCGCTCCCTGCTCTTGCAGATGAATGAGCTGAACAACGCCCCTCGTCTTTCTGATGACGAACTTCGCCCTCTCGTCCTTGCAGCAGCGGAAGAGGTTGCTGTCTTCGGTCCGATGAGCGAAATTGACTTCTGCTTTGACATCCGCGAAACGGTAGACACGGTGGAACGTCCAGCACTCGTGGAGTACGCTCGTCGTTTGCTTCACATCATGTACGCCATGACCAGCGACTGACTTCAATGAAATGCGCACCACCTGGATAGACTCAGGTGGTGCGCATTTTTTGAGCAGGTAGAAAATGAAAGCCATGCCCAAAAGAAGAGAGGGGAGCTACCAGTTACGGTAGCTCCCCTCTCTTTGGCATTGCTTAGTTGCCCAGGTACGGGTTGTTCTCGTCCGAGATGATGGCCTGACGAACCAGCGCGCTCTCATCCTGCATGAGCAGATTGATGGTCTCCGCAGAAGTGCTGATGTTCTTCGCAACCTGAACGCGAATCGTCGGCTCGTCATCCTGACCCAGCAGGTGCAGCGACACAGGAGTCAGCTTGATGTTCCCAGCAGCAGCGCGCCGAACGCTCTTCTCGGGGTCCTGAGCCAACGCGGAAAGAACAATGACAGGAGTCTCGCTCTCGCCGGCAAGGTCAATGCGAGCCTGCATGTTCTTCGTGACAATCGTGGTAGCCATAATGAATTCCTTCTCTGCAATAATGGTTGAGCTGTTATCACTCATCTAATGGTCTGAGCGTACCATTAGATGTCTTTTTACGCAACCCTTTACGGGTAAGTTTTCATCCTTGGCCTTGGTCATACAAACGCCATCCAGCTGCGCCTTTGACAAAGTAGAACGTCCAAGGTTTGATACCGTTGAAGTTCTCCTGCTCGTCCGTACCCTTGCTCGTAAGGGAAGTGTTCACGGCCACTGTTGCAGGAGTCCCATTTGTTTCAGGGTACTTGACAGGCTTTCCCAGAATCTTATAGCTGAGCAGCTTCGGATTATCGCACCAAGCAAACGTCCTGTCCTGTGTCAACGCTTTGGTCGTCGTGCAATCACCTGACTTCGCAGCATCCAGATACACTTTCGCCACCTCAGCTACGGATGCTGACGCAGGAGGAACATGCGCGGAGCTGGAACAACCAGTCAAGCCCATGAGAGCTATGGCACTCACTCCCAACACACTCAGCAGCGTTTTGTCTCGTCTCATCACACATTCCTTCTTGGTTTCGTCTTTACAATAGCAGCTCCTGTTCAATTCTCGTCTTTTTGAGACGCAGTTCAGCCCTCCACCTGTGACACTTGGTGAAGGGCTGAACTCAGTGGAGCGGGGAGAACTCAGCGACGTGCGCGAGCTTCCTTCACGCTCATCTGCACGAAGAAGTCATCGTCCGCAGCGAGGAGGTCAAACAGGTGCTGCGGGAGGTTCGGGTTCTTCGCCACCGAACCACGGACCGTGGAGATGCGGTGCTTGGCGAACTTCTCCATGAGCTTCTCAGGGAGGGAAGGGTTGGTAGCCAGGCCGTAGATGAGGATGGTGTCCTTGCTCTTGGAGAGCTGCATGAGGGTATCCGCGTCCGTGGTCTTATCCTTGGCGATGGCACGGAGGTCCAGCTGCTTGTCCGATGCGAAGCTGATGTCGCTCATGATGTTCTCCTTCTGGCGTTCGAGCGGCTGTTCCGCTCTGTTGACATCAGCGTAGCACACCTCAGGCACCTGTGTGCAACAGCTACCAGCTTTTTGCCAGGTTCGCAGAGAAGGAGGAGGGAACCAGCGGTTAGCAGCTCCCTCCTCCGCTCAAATCCAGTCTGCTTCGTACGGGGTCTTGTCGCCGTGGAAGAGATTCATGTTGTTCAGCCATCGCTCTGCACGAACTGCATCGTTCTGGAAAGCTGCCTCTGTGGCCTTGTAGCGGAACGCAGCCAGTAGCGTTGCCTGAGCTGCCTGCTCATCAGCTTCGTGAGTAGCCTCATAGGTGTCCAGAAGCGCCAGAGTCTCATCGGCAATCTGCTTCCAAGTGAGCGAGTTCGCAAGGATAGTGATGGTGCCAGCGCTGAGCTTGCCTTCCTTCGCACGCTCATGAACATACTCTGCCCGCCGAAGCAAGGTCTCCTGACTGTTGACAGACAGCAGACGGAGAAGAGCGACGGCATCGGTGAAGTTGATACCCATGAGATTGACCTCCTGATATATGATGGTCCAAGTGATCCTATCACATATCAGCTTGTGAGACAACTACGACACGCCACCAGCGCACCAAACTCACTCCATCAGGGGGTTGATCCAGCAAGCTCTCAGGAAAAACTTCCTGTGTGGGGTTGCATCACGCCCCTGATCGTGTAGAGTTGAGTTATCAGCGAGGAACAGCCTCCTGATAAACTTGGAGGACAGTACAATGAGCGCAGACATTTTCGTGGCAATCCTCGGTGGAGTCTTTTTCCTCAGCATTGGCCTGATTCTCTTCTTCGGTTCTCGTGAAGCGGAGAAGGCAGGCAAGGCCCAAGCGGAGGCTGCTATCAAGGTGGAAACCATGGAGTACCTGGTTGACAATGCGAACACTCGTGAGGGTCGTATCGCAGCCCTCACGTATGGTGCAACTCACGGCTTCATTGACAAGCAGGAGACCGTGGAGCTTCTTGCCCGAGAGGGCGTTACGCTTTCGGGTCGTCCGCTGGTTCGGTCCTAACATACTCAGACAGCGTTGACGAGATAATAAGTCTCTGATACGCTGTCTTTTTACTGCCCCTCTCACTTTTATTCAAAAGGAAGCATGACCATGAACTCTGCATCGCAGGAGCTTCGTAAGAACACAACCCTCATCTTCGTCCATGCAGGTCTCGCACTGCTGGCAGTTGCCCTGTTCCTTATCCTCATTGCGAAGGGAAGTACGTTCCTTGCCCCTCCGTGCACCCTCTTCGTCGTTTCTGTCATCTTCTCCGCGCAGTACTGGCACAAGGTGACCGAGCAGAAGGCTGAGCAGAAGGAGTGGGAGAAGCGAGAAGCAGTCCTCTCCTAAGCTTTGCATCTGGTGTGGCCTCTGAAAAAATGAGGGTTGCGCCAGCTGATCTAAACCAGTACACTTGGTACTGCGGAAGCAAAAGCTTCCCCACAGACACAGAAAATTAGGAGTTGCCATGCAGAAGAACGCTGTTGTGGAGTACGTCATGCAGTCCGCGTACGTCATGTACCCGAACGCCATGCAGACCGAGCTTGCCAAGCTGCGTCAGAACTTGAACCACGGAAGCCTGGACGGGCAGACCATCGGCGGTCATGTCTGGGCCATCCTGGGAGACATCAACATCGCCACGGCCATCTCCCTCCTGGTCCAGGAGCAGTTCCCTGAGCTGCCGACCTCGCCTGAGGAGGCCCTCGCCGTCCTCGCGTAAGAAACCAGGAAGAGGAAGAACCAGGCTGCAAGCCTCAAAACTTGCAGCCTGGTTCTTTTTGGTTGACATAGCTGATCGGAGCGGGTAAGCTGATGAGCATGACGAGTCACATCACGAAGCTCCTGAACGCAGCTGCAAACCAGTCGGACGCGCTCCTTGGCATGGTGCAGCGGTTCCGTGAGAACTACACGGAGTACACGAAGACGCACCGTGCTGAAACGAAGGACTGTGACCGCTGCGACGGGTACCTGGTTCAGGTGTTCGCTCACCAGGGCGTGTACTGGGCGCATGGACCTGCTGCGAAGAACAGCTGCTCGCTCCTCACCAACAACAAGTAGCCAATGACAGGCCAGAAAGGGACGCTCATGAGAACCTTGTTCATCATGGCGTTTTTCTCGGACCTGTATCCCGTGACCCGAGTTGAAGACTCGCCACATGTCACCTTTCTTGCTTATGTCCGAGTCCCACAGGATGCTCAGCTGGATGAGTTTCTCCATGAGCTGGAAGAGCTGGCTGCTACGACAGTTCCATTCTTTTTGACGACCGACGAGGTGGAGTTCTTCGGAGCTGATGGCAGCATCCCTGTCGTGACTCTTGTGGATGAGAATGAGGCAGCTCAACACCTCCATGAAGCTCTCATCCGTCTGGCTTCCGAACATGAGTTGGCTTTGGGTGAACCGCAGTACACAATGGCAAACTTCCGACCTCATCTGAGCCTGCCGTCAAAAAATGAACGACTTCCCGCAGGTCAGAAGCTGTTGGTGGATAACCTGGTGGTAAGTGAGCATCGGGGTGAGCTATTCGCTGACACCCGCAACATCGCTACCTTCCAGCTCTAACTCATGTCTTTTTTCATAAGCCTCAACAACTCTGGATGTCGTAGCTGGAACAGAACTGTTGGTTGAACTGACGACATCCTCTGCACTACTGTGATAGCCTGATCCCACTGACTCACCGAACAACAGGAGAAGCACATGCCGACCGAACTGGATGACACCCTCACGAGCGTCTGGCTCTACCCGACCTCAACCGCTCGCACGATGCACTGGTTCCCGCAGGACCGTGAGCCATCTGGCTGCCGCCGCTACATCCTCCGTCTCCGAGAGCTGATGTACGCAGGCAACCCGAACACTGCCGAACTGTGCGCGAAGTGCAAGGCGGCTGAGGCGAAGGCAAACAGCTGACGTTGAGCTACGCAAGGGGTGAACCATATTTTTTGGTTCGCCCCTTGCGCTTTGCCAGAAGAGGAGAGTAGACTCCTCATCATGACGGACAAGAAGTTCAACCTCACCCTCCTCCTCATTGGCCTTTCCCTCGCCAGTGTTGGAGCTGTCGGCGCACTCCTTCGCATCATCACGGGGTTTGACACGGCATTCGCAATCCCCACAGTCATGATGGTGGTTGGTCTGGTCTCAGGCTTCATGGCTACGGTCCTTGCGCTGGTCTTCATGGTTACTGTTTTTGTTGAGGGTCGTATCGCTCAGAAGAACCGTGCGGAGCGCGAGCAGGCTTCCCGTCAGATGCAGGTGCTTCTGGCCTGGCCTGTACGCTAACTCTCAGGAAAAAAGTTCCTGTCTGGGGTTGTATGCCACCCCTGATCGTGTAGAGTAGGTATCATCAGGGAGGAACAGCCTCCCGAACAACCAAGGAGAACATCATGGCGACCGCAACCGCATCCAAGACGATGGTCCCGCTCACCCAGGGACTTATCAACGTCCTCATCTGGCACTACGAGCAGACGAACTTCACCCAGGAAAGCGTTCACAGCAAGGTGTACGCAATCCTTACGGATGACACCCTCACGGACTCGGAGAAGTTCAACAAGTTCGCTGACTATTACCACCGTGTTCGTGGGTACCGTCAGGGTAAGAGCATCGCTGTCGTCCGTGGCATCACCCACGAGGCCCTGAGCTTCAACCTCACCGAGGATGACCTCAACCGCGAGTGGTAAGCACTCCCCTCAACTAAAAAGTTCAGCCCTCCCAGAACATTCTGGGAGGGCTGAACTCATTCAACGGGTGGTTCTGTATAGAAGACAAGTGCAAGCCAAATGCCTATGCCTGTAAGTGCAATGGCTCCAACGAGGGAGAGGAAAAACGAGATTCCTAATGCTGAGCCAATCAAGGTGAGCAGGATCACAAAAACAATGCCGAAGAATCCAAACAGGATATAGGTCACAATAGGGGCTGTCATCATGATCCAAGAATAGCAAAAGGGTGACCATCTCCTCAGAATTGGGAGCTGGTCACCCTTGTCTCGTTCTGACAGGTCAGACCTTCTGGGTGAGCGTGCCTTCATTGCAGCAGTAGGTGTAGAAGTCTTCATCTACCTCAGGGTTCTCAGAACCACAACCAGAGCAAACGTCCTTGAACATGTCTTTTTCCTTAGTCTCATACGAGCGGGATGTTTTCAGTGTACACCATCAGCTCTCAGATGGGACCCTACTGCCGGCGATCTTTCAGGAAAAAGAAGTTTGGTTTTGGTGTTGCGCTCGGCTCGGAGTCGTGTAGAGTTGAGTCATCAGGGAGGAACAGCCTCCCGAACCCCTTCAAGGAGAACATCATGCTCGGTTTTGGCCAGCAGGACGAGATGACCACGGTTGTCCCCACTGACGCGGCATACCAGCTCACGGACGAGCAGAAGAAGCTCCTGGACCAGATGGAGCAGGATGAGAACGGAATGGTCCTGCTTGGCGAGGTCTCCCACGACTTCCTGAACCAGCAGACCCAGTACGCTTCCCGCTACCTCACGGGCCTGGGCAACACCCCGAACCTTTCCGAGGGACTTCGCACGGACACCAGCGCGATGGGTCACAACTACCACGCTTTCACCATCCACAAGGATGACATCGTGGAGTTCGTCGCTCGCGTTCGCCAGTACCGCTGGAACGTTGGCGCGGTGGAGTACGGCAAGTTCTAAGTAACACTTGCGTAGCAGAGACGTTTTCTGCTACGCTGATCTTTCAAACAAAGAACAAACGTAAGCAGAAAGAGGAATGCAATGCTGCTCACCATCATTTTCTTCATCCTGGCTATTGTGCCAGTCGTGTATGGAATATATCAATGGGTTCAAGAGGGCTTCGGTTACGGCTTCCTCAGCTGGCTGTGGACTGCAATCGTGGCATTTTTTGTGCTGCTTGCCAGCGTGGGAATCGTCCAGACTGCTGTGATGAGCACCCCGAACGGTTCTTATACGAAGAACATGAATATCAGCGCGATGAGCAACGCCAGCGGCGCTGAGGGCCATACACGTGGCGGACTGTACGGTTACTACGGCTACGTGGGCAATGAGCGGTACATCTACTTCGTGAAGCACAACAAGGACGGCTCCTACGAGCTGCGTCAGGTGAATGCTAAGCAGGCTCGCATCTACGAAACCGCCACCACTGAGACAGCACACGTGGAAATCATCAAGTTCACCGCAGACCACCCGCTACTGTGGCCTGGAACGAACTTTGACTTCCAGAGCAAGTACAAGTTCTACGTGCCGAAGGGAACCATTTCGGACCAGAACGACTTCAAGGTGGACAACAGCAAGTAGCTCTTCACAAGACATGAACCACAACCTTTTCTGGTTGTGGTTCATGTCTTTTTCCATATGCTCTAACAGTTGGGCTGAGAAAGACAGAAAAGTAAACCAAGGTTTACGGTATCTGCGCATGTGCTTCGTCTTTCCTAGACGAGCTACTTTCTGTAAGTTCTCTGAACTCTCTTCCATTTAGGCGTACGAGAGAGTAGAGTTCTTCCAAGACCACTCATCCAAGGAGAACCATCATGCGCCGCATCCTCAACTTCATCGCTTTCCTCCTTCCTGCTCGCCGTCAGTACTCCATCAGCATGGAGGCTCTTCGCCAGGGCCAGGAAGAGCGCCCGTTCAGCATGGGCATGGAGGAGCTTCGTGCCACGCCGTTCAGTATGACGATGGAGGAGCTGCGCGGGAACGTTCGTTCGTCTCACGTCTGACTCCCAAAAATTTTTCGGGAAGTTGGTTGCACCCGTACAGCCAACCTGTTACTGTTGAGTCATCAGGGAGGAACAGCCTCCCGAACCACTTCAAGGAGTCGCCATGCAGTTCCTGGACACCATCACCGCTGATACCGAGAACGAGACCGAACAGCTCATCTTCTCTTCCATCGTCGCAGGAGAGCACGGCATTACCGACGAGACCATGCTCGCTTCCGTGGAGGTCAGCGACTACAAGGATGAGGGCGTGAGCATCTGCGCGAACATCCGCGACCGCGCCAACCACCTGAACGTCGTCAGCTCGGTCACCTTCCTGGGCGACGAAGCAGACAGCATCCGCGAGCTGGTTCAGCAGCAGTACGCTCAGGTCATCTAATTCGTCTTTTTAGCCACAGCGTCCAGGGTTGACATATTCTGGACCGATCAGGTAGCATTGAAAACAACAGGGAGCTTCCCTGACTCAAACCAAGGAGAATCACCATGTACTACGGTGAGACTGATGACACCCCCGCATTCCCTGACATCCTCGCTGTGGACCCGAAGGGCTGCGGTTGCACGGAGTGCGCCACGGGCGAGTACGTGAACGAGGACACCTACACTGAGCAGGCAACCAAGGGTGACCTGCTTCGCCTCATCAACGGTGAGGTTGGCCTCAACACGTACAATGACGACCTCGGTCGCTTCATCTTCTGGTCCAGCTTTGACACAGACTCAGCTCGGAAGTTCACCGATGAGCTGCAAGAGTGGGCTGTCAAAAACTACACGGAGTAGTCAAGAGAGAGGGGCGGGAACAGCACAAGCTACTGTTCCCGCCCCTCTCTCTGATCCTTACCTGTCAGCCCTGCTCGGACTGAACGGGACGCTCAGCATGCTTCCAGGAAAAACTTTCTGTTTCGGGTTGCACCTGAGGTTGAAGGTGTGTAGGCTGATACTTGTTCAACCGAACACACAGAAGGAGAGAAACCATGACCAACCTCACGCTCCCCACCACCAACGTCGTCAAGATGGCTCGGCTCGGTGCGGCTCTCACCATCGCTTCCATCATCCTCTGGATTGGTGTCGGACTTCTCCGCGCAGTGGCTTCCAACACGGACGGCTTCCTGATGGTCTTCCTGACCCTCATCCTCGCAACGGTCTTCATCGCGGCATCATCCGCCTCCCTCCTGGCAAGCTCTGCCTTCGCTCACAGCATCATTCAGAAGTTCCGCCGCTAAGGCAACTGCCCATGTCTTTTCACGAAGACATGGGCATGATCCGTAAACCCTGAGTGAAGCTGCGAAAGATGTGGTACGCTCAAACCCATCATCTACATCAAACACCGTGAAGGAATCAGACAATGAACGTCCCCACCCGCCTCACCAACTCGGTTTCTGAAATCCTGGATGCAGCTCACATCAAGGACCGTACTGCCCTCCTGATTGCACTCAATTACTCTTACGGCATCATGTCCATCGTCGGGGATGACGGGGCAGAGCAGAACACTGCCCGTCAGGCGCACAACGAAGTTGCTGACCTGAGCCTGTCTGAGTTGGAGCAGGAGGCGTACTACCAGGTGGACCGCATCCACCACTTCCTGCGCACCCTGCCCGAGAACGGTCAGCTCTGGCATGGCATGTACGTCACCATCTGAGTCTTCTCTCCGAAATCCCTCATCGTCTTTCACGGTGAGGGATTTCGTCTTTTTCGGACAAGATTTGAGCTGGTATAGAACTCGTCCTTCTGTGATACGATTTCAGGGAATAGAAGGAAACGCCTTCCGTCAAAATCAAGGAGAGTACACAATGACTACCACTGCAACCCCTGACCCCACGGTGCGATACAACGGCATCCGTTACCGCATCGGTAGCTGGAAGGAAATCGGCGAGCCGAAGGACAACATGGTTGAAGCGACCATGTGGAACAACAACTCCCGTTTCCCCACCGTCGCTGTGATTGAGCGAACCTGGTAACAACCCCAGCTGGTGTCAATCTCCTCAAACTTTTTCACACGAGGGACTTGACACCACTGATCTGAATCGTGGTAGGCTGTACTCATCAGGGAGGAACAGCCTCCCGAACCACTTCCCCAGGAGTCCTCATGGCTGAGTACGGCACCCACCACGTCCGCACCATTGGTGGTAACGAGTACGAGTGCGTCATCCGTCACGAGGACACCGAAGCCCAAATCGCCGCAATCACCATCACGGCAGTCATCAACGGCTTGAACCCTGTCGGAGCGAAGATTGGTGTCAACAGCTGGGAACTCACCCCACTGGCTGACTACTACAAGTTCCAGAACAAGACCGAAGAGGTCTGGGAGTACGAATACGACGTGCTGGCTTCGGAGCCTGACGCTGAGCTGGACGAGGGTGAGCCGACCACCATTTGGATTGAAGAGGACGACGAGCGTAGCGCCAGCTGGAAGGCCATCGGTCGCTACGCTACGGGCAACATCCGTTCCTACACCCGCACGGTCACCTTCTCCCCGCGCACGGTCAAGAAGGGTATGACGGAAGCTGAGCTTCGCAAGCGCTGAACCTTCTAAGAAGAGAGCTGGGAATTCGTAACAGGTTCCCAGCTCTCTTCGTTTTTGACTCCCCCATTCCCACTTGATCCGTGATAGGGTTAGATCCATAGGAGGAAGTGCCTCCAACAGCACCAAGGAGACAACATGTTCGCAGCAACGTTCAGCAAGGTCACTCCCGAGCAGGTCCGCAAGGTTGTTCCTGTCGGCAACATCCTCCCCGCGTACCGCAGCTATGAAGTCAGCATCACAGTGGAAGACGGCCATGATGAAGGTCGTATCGTTGTGAAGGGCGGAGAACGTCACCCGTACATTCTCCCGATGCAGGAGGCTTTCCAGGCAGCTCAGACGCTCCACCAGGCGTAAACCTCAGCCAGTAGCCGGCTTTTTCTCAGGAAGGAACAGCAGCTACTGCACCTGATCCGTGATACAGTGAGTACGAACAAGCCCGCAAAAACATCTCATCAGGAGAACATCATGCACCCCAGTGAAATCACTCAGATGAAGAACAAGCTCATTGAGGACATCGCTGTCACCATCAGCAAGGAGTTTGGTCTCCGTGACTACGAGACGAGCAACCTGTTCAACGCGCTGTACACCACGAACTTCTACGAGTTCTGGTTTCCAGGCCGACCGCACGGCTCCTACAAGGTGTACCTGAACGCGCAGAGCGTCCCGTACGTCTACGACCAGCACCAGATGGCGCAGAACAAGGAGAAGGTGGAGAAGGTCAACGCTTCCATCATTCAGCTCATCAAGGCATACAACGATTACTTCCACTCCCTGTACGCCACAGCAGAGGTCTAACCCTCTTCAAGAGCTGCAAGTCATGTCTTTTTACGGACAGGCTTGCAGCTCTTTCTTCTCCCTTGACCTCTTGCTGAATAACAGCTGTACTGGTACACTAATGCTGTCAGACTAATTCCCTGTTCAAAAAGAAAGAGACCCAAGCAATGACTGAAACCCTCACCCTCTCCCACGGCCAGATGGTCGTGAAGGACAAGTTCCAGGCAGGTGAGTTTGTCCGTGGGTTCAACAAGCGATACGGCTCCAACTCGTACTACGCAGGCACCTGGAAGCAGTTGGAAGCTCTTGTCACAAAGCACCGTGACGATTTTGAGCCTGGTACGGGCAGCGTTGACAATGACGTGATTCTGGTGAATGTTCCCGCAGAAGGGTTCTTCACTTGCATCGCGGAAATCACGCCCGAGAACTCGCACCTGATTCGTGAGAACACGCACGCTCGCCAGGAAGGTGAGAAAGATGTCACCACACGCGTCATGGACGGCGTAAAGCCTCCCGCAAAGTTCGTTCAGGTTGTCTGCTACCGCGCGGATGTTCTGGCACAGGATGATGAGCGCACCACGAACGCTGAGTGGGAAATCATCGCGGTGAACGCGCAGCTGCACAAGTCCACCCCGATGCACCCGACCACCATGCTCCGCAACTCCAACCACGACAAGGGTGGAACGTACCGCGAGTACACGCAGGAGCAGTGGGATGAGGCGTACGCGTTCTGGAACAAGCATGCTTACGTCCAGGAGTCAGAAGCCGAGTAAGCAAGGAGCCTGCGGGAGTGTATCAGCCCCGCAGGCTGATCGGTTTTCGTCTTTTTACCAGTAACTTTTCGGGGAATGGTTGCACTTACACAAAGATGTGTGTAGTGTTGGTCCTGCCAGGGAGGAAGGGCCTCCCACGTAGAACTACTCCAAGGAGAACACCGTGGTCCACAAGAACTGCAACATCACTGCCCCGCACAAGAAGCATGACGTGAACGTGGGCAACATGCGTTACAACACGTACGAGCGCTGCTCTGGTATCCCCACCGCTGACGAGGTGCTGCGTAACCAGCAGAAGGCTGAGCGTAAGGCGCTCAAAGCTGACATCAAGCACACGAAGAAGATGCTTCGCCTGGGAATGAAGCGAGAGAAGGCGCTCGGGTACTTCCGAACCGCTGACGACCTGTAAGACCCCCAGGCCCTACGGGGCTGATCCTAACCCTCACCAGCTACATGTCTTTTTGCTTGCACCAAGACATGTAGCTCATCTCTCAGAAACATCCCAGGGAGAAATTTCCTGTCTCGGGTTGCACAGCTCCCCTGATCGTGTAGTGTTGAGCGCAGCAGGGAGGAACAGCCTCCCAGACAGCCAAGGAGAATCTCATGACGTACGGCGATTACGAAGAGCAGGAGTGGGCCTACCGCAACCAAAAGGATGATGAGGTGGAGGACCAGCCTGACTTCGTTGACTACGAGGACAAAGAGCGGGCTTATCTCATTGAGGACGACGATGACGACGATGACCTCGTTGACTACGAGGACAAGGAGCGGGCCTACCTTTCGTAGTCAACCTCATCGCTCAGAAACATCTCAGGAAGAAAGTTCCTGTCTCGGGTTGCACAGCTCCCGTGATCGTGTAGTGTAGGTATCACCAGGGAGGAACAACCTCCCCAAGAACCTCAGGAGAATCTCATGGCCGTTGTCGTTCGCCCCCACGCCACTCAGACCGTCGTCTTCACTCAGGCTGAGTACTCCGCTCTCCTCTCCCTGCTGTACAGCCTGGATTCGGTTGAGGCTGTCCGCAAGATTGCCCGTGAGAACAACATGGGTCTCGGGGCCAACCAGGTGGAAGCCATCGCTGGTCTCTGGAAGGGTCTCGCTCTCAACGAGATTGAGGCGAAGTAACTCCCTCCCAGCCCCTCGGGGCTGATCCAGTCAACTCTCAGGAAAAGATTCTGGGATTAGGTTGACACGCTCGCTCACCATCATGGTAGGCTGTACTCAACAAGGAGGAACAGCCTCCTTCCACATCGTAGGAGAAACCCTCATGATTCTCATCCCCTCCAACAGTGTTCGTCCCACTCCTGCTGCACCGCTGCGTACGATGACCGTGGACGGTCAGACTCTCGCTGAGGGTGTCGCATGGAAGAACAGCCGTACTCGCACCAGCGAGGAGGTCTTCACCCTCGGTTTCGCCGCTGGCGCGCCCATCATCAACTCCTCCCGCCCCCGTCGTTCCCGTGCCCTCCGCTCGGAGGCTGACCTCGCTGACTTCTTCCGCTCCACGTTCGGTGGCTTCACCGTGGACCGCGCCGCTGCTGAGGCTCGTCACCAGGCTAAGAACAAGGTCCCGTCCCAGTCATAGCGCAGTCTGTTCGGCATCAACTAAGGGGAACCAGGGACCCCAGCTCCAACGGGGTCCCACTCCTGATCCAGTCAACTCCCAGGAAAAAGTTCTCCTGTGGAGTTGACACGTGCGCCCAGAAGCGTGCTATGCTGGTATCAACGGAGCGAGAAGGACTCGCCCCACAGACTTCCAGGAGAACATCATGGCTGCCAAGACCACCAAGTTCCGCGCCACGGCCAACCCCGAGTACGCCGCTGCGATGCACGGTCTTCGCTCCTCCTCTGCTGCTTCGCCGCAGGACAACCGCCCGAACCGCCAGCGGACCCGTTCCACCGCGAAGCGCCAGGCCATCAAGAACGGCTGGTAAGCCCTTCGGGGAACGGGAGCTACTGATTCAGTAGCTCCCGTTTTCTTTTTCTTACAGGACTTGCGTTTTCCAACAACATGGTGTAACGTCATAGATCAAGACAGACCAACATCCGAACTAAGGAGCAAGCTCATGTCGTACAACACCACCGCAATCATCCCTCGTGTCACCGCTGCTGACATCACTGCCATCAAGGCCGCTGCGGGTCGCCTCGCTTCTGTGGTCAAGATTGCGCAGGTGGACACTCCTGAGAAGGCTGCTGCAATCGCAAGGGTTGCGGAGGACAAGGAGCTTGCTCTTCACCACCAGTTCTCAGTCGTCACCGACATCGTTTCCTCCGAGCTGGATGAAGCAGGCGAGAACTACGTTGTTATCATGCGAGTGATTGACTGACCTCAGCTCAGACATGGCCCCGAACCACATCAGGTTCGGGGCCATGTCTTTTTTCGCGCACTCTCACATCCAGGTCCACTGGGCTTACCGAGAACCTCACCCAGCTCATGACAGAAGAAAGCCCATCAAAAATAGTAGCAGTAGCTTGACATGTCAGCTCTGAATTGTGGTAGCGTTGAACCCATCAGACCATCAGAGAAAAACAGGCAAGGAGAAAATAGCATGGATGACACCACAGGGAGTTCCGTAATCCTCTCCGTCTGCGAGTGTGGACACCAGGAATACGACCATGGTCACAGCGAGGGTGACGGATGCCTTCACTGCCCCTGCCGCGGGTTCAGCAAGTAACGCAGGCAACGTATCTCAGGAATATCTCAGGAAAAAGTTCCTGTCTCGGGTTGCATGACTCCCGTGATCGTGTAGTGTTGAGTTCATCAGGGAGGAACAGCCTCCCGCAAAATCTCAGGAGTCACCATGGCGAAGAACATGAACCTCACCGAAGAGACGGTCACCGAGCTGGTTGACATCCTCAGCACGGTCGGTCTCGTCCACTCGGAGAAGTACGACTTCCGTCGCAGCCTCACCAACCGTGCAAGCTACGGTGGTCGTGGAGTCAACTGCTTCCAGTTCGCAGAGCGCTTCCAGAACATGAAGTACTTCTTCTACACGGACGGCAACGGCAACCTCACCGAAGTTGACCTGTACGAAATCGTCCCTGGACACTCTGACTTCACCGCTGAGCAGGTCGCAGATGCCAAGGCTCGTGTGAACACGCTCATCAAGGCGTAAGCACTCCCAGGCCCTTCGGGGCTGATCCAGTCAACTCCCAGGAAAAAGTTCTCCTGTGGAGTTGACACGCACGCCCGTTGGAGTGGTAGAGTTGAGTCATCAGGGAGGAACAGCCTCCCAGGAACAGATGGAGAATCTCATGACCAAGGCAACGAGCATCGCAATCATCGCTTCCATGTACGTCGCGCTCTTCGCTCTTGGTCTCCTTGGTTACATCTTCCTCGCCGTGAGTAAGGACAGCCTGGACACCTTCCGCCTCATCGTAGGTGGAGCGCTCACCCTGGGTGTGATGTTCTACGCGCTCTACAAGGGCATCGCTGACATCTTCGCCCTCGCTGAGGAGAAGTAGTCCTTCCTGGTCCTCCACGTGTTGCGTCTTATCTACTCCAAAGGACGCAGCACGTTTCGTCTTTTTTAGACGTGAACACATCAGCCAAGTTCTCAGGAAAATTCATCCGTAGAGTTGACACACTCACTTCCGAGCATGGTAGGCTGTACTCATCAGGGAGGAACAGCCTCCCGAAGAGCCGCAGGAGAACACCATGGTCACCAACATCGCAGTTTGCCTCGCCCCGCACCCGAAGTACGCTGGCGTTCTCTGCACCTCCTCGTACAACCACGACGAGCAGGACGGACACCGTAACGTCAACATGCAGCAAGAGAAGTGGTGACCCACAACAGCCACTGACTCAGAGGAGAGGTTTCAACGCAGATGCTTCTCCTCCGTCTGATCCCAGTCAACTCCCAGGAAAAAGTTTCCTTGTGGAGTTGACACGCGCGCCTGGAACTGTGGTACAGTTGAGTCATCAGGGAGGAACGGCCTCCCGAAGAACCTCAGGAGAATCTCATGGCTGCCACCAAGACCCCCAAGTTCCGCGCCACGGCCAACCCTGAGTACGCCGCCGCGATGCACGGTCTCCGCTCTTCCTCCGCTGCTTCCCCGCAGGACAACCGTCCGAACCGTCAGCGGACTCGCTCCACCGCCAAGCGTCAGGCCATCAAGAACGGCTGGTAAGCCCCAGTAAGGCCCTTTCAAAAACGGGAGGGCCTTACTGCTTTGATCTGTACTACACTGCACACAGAAGCTTTCCCGACTGTAAAGGAACCGCATCATGGCATCCGCTAACGAAACCATCCGCACCGCAATCATCTGCTTCCCCACGCTGTTCAAGACCCGTGCAGACGTGCTGCACCACCTCTTCTGCGTCATCGGAAACGGCTACACCTGGCACAAGGGTGAACTCGTGCACTCGTACCCTGAGGACGAGCAGCCGTGGACTGCGAAGAACGAACGTGAGTCCTTCGCTCGCATGGGAGGACCCGCTGACCTTCTCAAAGAAATCACTGAGAAGCGAGTCAAGGAGAACCAGGCGGTCGTGGACAACATTGACGCAGTCGTCCAGGACCTGACGTTCACCCGCAGCATCTACCCGCAGTCCACCACTGCTTTCCTGTTCAACATTCCTGCTGATGTCACTCCTGATTGGGCAGCCGCAGCCGAGGAAGCAAAGGCGCTCGCCGTACAGGCAGGTTGGAAGCTCTAACCCCTCCCCACTCGTCAAAAAGATGAGGACCCGTACCCACTCAGGTACGGGTCCTCATCTTTTTATCCAGGCATCATAGGATTATCCACATGAGGAACATTGCTCTTGTGGAAATTAACTGAGCGGTAACGATGAAGTGCCTCAGTTGTTTCGTACACTTGCTTTACTACTTCTCTCATCTGAGTCTGGGTGTAGTTCTTCTTCGCATGGTCTGCATCATAAAAAATGAGAGGGCCTACTGGTGCATACGTGTAGAACGCAGTGCTGAACCATCCACCAGGAAACTCCTCTTGTAATGCTCGCTCCATGTCAGCTCGTAACCGTAACTGATTGTCCACATCATGTAAGGTGAGCTTCAATACTTTTTGATCGTAAGGGCTTAGCCCAAACCATTCTTCATCAGTTATGTACGGCATCAGTCTTCTCCTTCATGTAGATGGGAGTCATCTATGAAAGAAACAGTGGTGTACGGGTGAATAGCAGCGGTCTCAGCGAACACCTGCCGCACGACATGGCGCATCTGCCATTGCTTGTAGCCGTTCCTTCGGGAGTCGTCCATGCTGTATAGCACCCACGGGACAGGTTCAGGAGCTGAGCGCATGAGAAGCATGGAGAAACGACCAGTAGGAAACGCTTCCCGCAGGGCTTCTTCAATGTCTTTTTTCAGCAGCTCCAACATTGGACTATCGCCGGCTGGGAGCTCCACGCCTTCAACGTACGGCATCAGTTTCCTCCTAACGGGAGTTGGATAATGAGGTCTTTTTCAATAATCATGTCAGATACCTCAGCAAAAGTGGGGTGAAGTTGCGTAAAAGTTTATCCCGCTAAAATCATGCACAATGTCAATCTCATCAAGCATTTCACGAAGGAATGCTCGCATGCGTTTTTGGTTGTACCCTTGACGCTTTGCATGCTCTTCATCATAGCAAACAAGAAGCGTAGGATTGGGAGATTGTTTGATGGCAATGGAGAACCATCCACCAGCTGAGAACTCCCGCAACGATTCTTCCAGAGTCTTCTTCACCCGAATTTGGTCATCCAGCTCTTCCAGCTCTTCTTCGGTCAGCACTGTTGGAACTACCGTAGGAACCTCTGCTTCGCTGTCCAAATGATGAATATTCACATCCATCAAGAAATGGGGGTACTTCGTAATTGCCAATGCGTGCATGACGATCAACCAAGAATACGAAGTTGCCAGACCAACCTGACTAATGGCGTTGTAGTCACAGAACACTGTAATGCCAGAAGGGATGTCATCTTCACCACCCACAACGGACAATGGCTTCACGCGCCAGGAAGCGCTCACGAGGTAGTTCTCGTCCCAGAGGATGTTCAACAGGGTCTCCACCACAGCAAGTTTGGCTTCTGTGGTGATGGCATTATAATCACGATCCGCGTACGGCATCAGTTTTCCCTTCTCGGGTATTTGCAACTCACAGTGCTAATGGAATGCGGAGTAGGACTATCAGCTAAAACGTCACGAGCAATCTGGCGCACTTTTTTCTGACTGAAACCAGCAGCTTTCGCCTGGCCCTGATTGTAGCGAACAGTCATGCCACCGTAGACGAACGGAGTCTGCCAAGCGTATCCACCATGGACAACGAATTCACCTTGCGGGTAAACCAGGTTCAGAGCTTCCTCTACTTCTGCAAATACTTGCTCACCTGAGGTGGTCATCAATGTACGATCAAGATATGGCATGAGGATGATTCTACCACACGTAAAGTGTTAATACCAGTAGGGATAAACCTTTTCTCAGGTTTATCCCTACTGGGGCGAAACTATTTACACCGTGACAGCATCCTTGATGTGATTGTCCCAACGGGCCTTCGCATTCAGCTCCATGAGCCAAATACCACGACGCACCTGCTCGGAGTACGCCTCAGGGTTCTTCTGAATCCAGTAATCAACCTCGCCAGCAGCCGAGTACAGCTCAGCAGCCGTGTTACGAGGGACAGTGGCCAGGAACTTCACCATCTCTTCATCAGTCATTGTCACGGTCTGCATCAGCTGAGCGACAAGCTTTGTCTTCATGGGAGTCATCCTTCAACGAGTGGAGGAAGGTGAGTCCTTCCCCTTGATTCGTTTACGCTATCATCTCTTTGCGATTTATGCAACTGCTCAGTACGGTCTAAAAGAAAGCTCGTCTCTTTCAATCTTGCTGCCTTCTCTCAGAACGCGAGCAGGAGCTGGAATAATGCTTGGGTCTTCACTTCCTGTCATCCATGCCTGAATAGTGACAGGAGAATACAAAGCGGACAGTCGCAACGCAAGGCTGTACGCTTCTGAGAGACGTGCAGCCACATCCGCAGAAGGGGTTTCTTGGCCTGCAATCCAGTTGCTTACAGTTTTTGTGCTGGTGGCAGAACCAATGTACGCTACCAGCTTTGCTCCCAGTTGTTCCCGAAGGAAGGTAATTTCTGTTTGCTTATCCATGTCTTTTTACATGGCCCTTTCTAAGTCACGTGATTTGAACTCCTCGGCAAGGGTTGATACGAGTGCTCGCTCCATCTCGCCCTTGAACTGCTCACCGAGAATCCGCATCGTAATGCTCAGCTTCATCTCAGGACTATAATCGTCATTCGCCAGGACAGCATCAATTCGTTCAATCGCAAGCCCTGCACGCATCTGACCCACTTCCTTCGGAGTGCGCTCTCGTTCAACTTCCTTCAAGAACACTCGCTGGATGGAATGGTCCAGCTCTACCGTTTCCAGAATCTGTCGTACAGCAGCGCGCAGCAGCTCCGACCCAAAACCAGCCTCTCGTGCATCCTCAGGGTCATAGGTCACCAGGAGGTCGGTCACCACACCGCGAGTGTAGCGGTCAGGATGTTCGCCACGCCAGCGACCCTTGCCTGAGACCTGGAAATCGGTACCACGGAAGCGAGTACGAAGCTCCTTTCGGACCTTTCCGAATACGTCCCCACCGCTCACACCTCGTCGGAGCATCTCTTCCTTTGGCACGTAGCCCATAATCCTTCTCTTTCGTAACCTTATACGGTGAAATACTATCATAGTTATCTTCTGAAAACAACTGGTTTTAAGAACCTTGTTGACAGGATGAGCGAGACTGAGTAGGTTTGCTCTTAGAGGCGGAACCTGTCCGTCAGATGACCCAGGAGTAGCGCAATGTCTCCCCTCGCAATCTTCATCATCGCCCAGCTCATCACTTCCCTCGGCGGTATGGCTCTGTTCGTGGCTCTGTACCTCACGGTGTGCCGCTTCATTGAGCGCAAGCGCTTCCGTGCGCTCTCGTCCACTGACCAGGAGTGGACGCGTCAGGACTTCATCAAGCACAACACGCAGCGTCTGCCGAAGTACATGCGACAGGTGTAACTCTCAGGAAGAAAGTTCCTGTCTGGGGTTGCATACCGCCCCTGATCGTGTAGAGTAGGTATCACCAGGGAGGAACAGCCTCCCGAACCACTTCAAGGAGAACCCCATGGCTGCGACGTTCACTGACAACCAGGCTGGCATCACCTACAAAATCACGGACCCGTTCTACTCCGTGACGACCGTCATCGCTTCCCTCTCGTTCGTCAGCCTCTTCCCCATCGGGGTCGTCATGGCCATCTCATTCCTCCTCGCCGCATTCAGCGTCATCGGGGTTGGCTGGGGTGTGGGTTTCTTCCTCGTCGGGGTCGCTGCGTTCGTTCTGGGAATCACTGCCACTGTCATCACGTTCAAGCGTGGGTTCTCCCTCATCACCGCAGGAGCAGCGCGGGTCCAGCGGTAACGGCCAGCGGGTTACCTGCTAAATGCTCAGTTGCATGCTCCCCCAAGAACATGCTACGATCATAGAAGTTCAATCAGAACCCAACTTGTAAAAGGACTGGACCATGAGCCGCCGTATCGCTATCCAACACTGGAAGCACCTTCGCTCCGAAATGCAGTTCGCCGTCCTGGACACCAAGGATGCTCATGCTGATGAAGCTCACTTCACGGGTAATGTGAAGCCCTCAGCGTACGAGCGCGGCTGGCTGAACACGTTCCGCGTGGCCGTCGTTCACACGACTCTCATGCTGGTTCTCGCGTATCTGGGACTGGCCAAGCAGCATCACTGGTCTGAGAAGGCCGCTCTTACCTCCTACATCAAGAAGCAGCGATTCCTCCGCGGACAGGTAGAAATTACGCCTGCAAACAGAGGCGCGTTCGCAGCCTGGGACAAGTGGCTCTACTCCATTCGCACCGAACCGCGTTGGTTCCACTCTCACGCTGAATTCGTTGCTGCCCAGCAGTCAGGTGAGCTTGCCCGCTACGAGAAGCAGGTAGCCTAACTTGTAGCTCAGACAGGAATCCCCAACTCCTGTCTTTTTTCATACCCCTCAACATCCAATCCAACTCTCCGTGAGCAGCGGACCCATCCGCCAAGTCCACTATCGTTCTGTTCTCGGACGATCAGCGCACTGACTTCCCACACGGAACGAAGCTCCCAGTTCGGTAGGCTCTTTGTGTCAGAAGTTCAATGAGGAGTACATCTTCCCCTCGTTGAACTTCTCGTCTTTTTGTGACCAGACCTGGTAGTTTGCTGAAATCTACGGTGAGTGTTGCTTCTCTCGTCAGAGACGTGTAGTGTTGAGTTCATCAGGGAGGAACAGCCTCCCGCACAGTCTCAGGAGAATCCCATGGACATCATCCGCGCTTCCTTCGCTTACGACAACCTCTGCGCCGTCGCAGCGGACCCCGCTGTCTCCCAGCAGAGCCGCGACCGCGCTACGGAAAAAGCGAACTTCCTCGCTTCCAAGTGGAACCTCATCGCTGACGTTCCCTCCGTCTGAGGAAGTGCTGGGGTGAACATCCCCAGCTGATCCGCTTCATTCATGAAGCTCTCAGGAAAAAGTTCCTGTCTCGGGTTGCGCAGCTCCCATGATCGTGTAGAGTTGAGTTCAACAGGGAGGAACAGCCTCCCAAAGAACTTCAAGGAGAACCTCATGAGCAAGTTCAACATCACCACTGCTACTGTTGCTCAGGTCTCCACCGCTGCTGCAAACAGCAACAAGTACAGCATCACGCTTGTTCCCGTTTCCCCTCAGAAGAAGTTCTGACTTAGCGGGAAACTCCTTCATTCAAAAACGACCAAAGGAAAATATTATGTCCGGTATCAAGCGCAACCGCAAGCCCGCTGCTCAGCCGCAGGTCATCACCAAGGTCGTCTACCGCACGTCCCCCGAAGACCAGGCGAAGCTTGACCGCCTGGACCAGACGGTCAAGCTGATGGAGCACGAGTACGCTCACCGCTCGCAGACGGTCAACCAAGAGCTGAACAAGCGTGACGCGGGCCAGCGCCACGATGAGCGAGGCGTTACCCGTGACCTCGGTTACATGAGCGCCCTCCACGATGGCATTTCCCGTCTGACGGGCAAGGACACCATCGTGGTCGGCTTCCAGCTGGACAAGATGGCTCAGGGTCGTCGTGACGAGGTGTTCCCGTTCAACTCCATCCTCAGCACCCTCGGTCCCATCTGGCCTGAGGGCGCTGAGAAGAAGCAGTACGTCTGACCCCCACAGCTTCCCAACTCAAAGACATGGACTCGTCAAAATTTTGACGAGTCCATGTCTTTTTACATCTGTGCTTACCTCCTCGTAGAGTTATCCCTGTGCCTCCAAACCCTCAGCTGCTGGTCTTCTCGCTCCCAGAGCCGCGTACTGTTTTCGTCTTTTTGAGACCAAACCTGAAAGTCTACTGATTTTTGGTCATCAGGTTGCATCGTCACACCGAAGCATGTAGAGTTGAGTCATCAGGGAGGAACAGCCTCCCGAAACACTTCAAGGAGAACCCCATGGCTGAGAAGACTTACACCATCGCCAAGACCCGCCGTGGCCGCACCACCGAGACCACGGACACCCTCTCCAACCTCATCAACTACTTCAAGCACACCCTGGAAAGCGGTCACTCCTACGACTCCAAGGTGAACACCGAGCCGAAGACCGCCAAGGGTCTGGCCTCCGCTCTCAACCGTGCCACTGACTCGTTGCAGCGCGGCAGCTACGACCCGAACTACTACGAGCTGGTCACCGCGTAGCGCATCGTCCGAAAAGTTCTGTCCTCCTAACAGTTAGGAGGACAGAACTTTTCGTCTTTTTGAGACGTAACCTGGCAAACCTCTGAGTTGAGCAACTCGGGGTTGCGCTCTGCTCGGAGTCGTGTAAAGTTGAGTCATCAGGGAGGAACAGCCGCCCTCACAGTCTTAGGAGAACCCCATGGACAAGCTCGGTCGCATCGCAGACAACCTCATCATCCCCGCTGTCGGTCTTGGTCTCACGCTTCTCTCCGTTTTCCTCCTTTACCCCTACCTGGGCGACTGGTCGGAGACTGCCACCATGGTTTACTCTTCCTGCCTCGTGGGTTTCGGTAGCTTCTTCCTCTCGTGGCTGACCTCAGGCATCACTGGGCGAATCCTGGAAGCGAAGCAGCAGAAGGAGTACCAGGCCGCTCGTGCTGCGCGGCTGCGCTTCTAACTCCCTCTGGCGGGCTGCCCATCACAGCCCGCCCTGATCCCCCCAGAAAAATTTTCTGATTCAGCTTGACACAGCCACTCTGGACTGTGGTAGGCTAAATACATCAGGGAGGAACAGCCTCCCGAACAGCCAAGGAGAACCTCATGTACGACAACGACGACGACTTCGGCTTCATCCGCACCGACGAGTTCGATGACGACACCATGAAGCTCATGAAGGAAATGGGCATCTAAGTCCAGTCCTCTAAGTAAGGCCCCTCACCGAAAGTGGTGAGGGGCCTTACTTGTTTCGTCTTCCAGCTGTCCACTCTCCATCAACTTTTCGTCTTTTTGAGACGTAGCTATCAACCACTGCTCTGGGTGTTGCACACCAGCTCTCAGCCGTGTAGTGTTGAGTCCATCAGGGAGGAACAGCCTCCCACCTAACAGAATGAGGAACATCATGAACGACACCAAGTGCAGCTGCTGCCGGCTCGTTGGCACGCACAAGCTCTCCTGCTCGGTCCGTAAGAACAGCTGAGTCCAGATAGCTCACCTGAGAGCTATTACTACTCGTTTTTTTGAAATAGGGAAGGCCCCTCACCTGGATTCAGGTGAGGGGCCTTCCCTATTTCATTAGGAGCGATAGCCTGCGAAGATTTCCAGGACAGCTCCAATGAGAGCTTGGTTCTGCTCACCCTGTAAACAAGGGTGAATAGCTGTTAGCACCTTCTCTACTTCTCCTACCTCTACGCCAGTGTCGTATAGGGCCTCTTCAAGACTCTCAACTGCGGTCAGCTCTCGTGTGATTACTCGTCCCATTATTTTCCCTTTGCTTACAAATTGATGATGTGGTAAGTCAGACCAGGAACCCGTCCAGCTCAAAGTCCTCAGGGTAGTAGTCGTACTGGCGGAAGTTGACAACCCAACCGAGGCGGGTACCGTCATCAGCGTCCATCGTTTCAATGGACTCAGCCTGGTCGTAAACACCCATGCCCTCCTCCTCAGACAGCTCTACCGCGAGCGCAAGAGCTGTCGCGTTCAGGAGGCTGTCCGTAGCGGTCTCAGGGTCCGCCTCAAAGGCGTGAACGGCCTCCTCCACAGGGTAGAGGTAGGTAACTCCGTTCGTGGCGAAGTAGTTCAGGAGAGCTTCACGCTTACCCGTTGCGGGAATGATGATGTCGCACTTGTACATAAAGCATAGCCTATCATTACACTCTGACAAATGCAACAGGTTTAGGAATGATCCCATTCTTCCAGCCACAATCCATAGCTCTGCTTTGGAGCTTCACCAGCTGAGGAACGATGAACGTCACAACTCATGTCTTTTTTCACCAGCTCAAACAAAAGGAGGGGAGCTACCTGAGTTGGTAGCTCCCCTCCTTTTTGACCTCAGCGGAAGTCAGGGCCGAAGGCGTTGTGGTTTTGCAGGTCCTCAGCTGCCTGGTCAAACTCAGCCTGCTCGTCATCGTCCATGCGAGCGTAAGCGGGGAAACCGAACTCGTCCTCGGCGATGTCATCAAAGTTGGAGTCCTGCGCGAAGTAGTTCTCAGCGTCCAGCGCGTGCGCCTCGTCCAGGGCATCCGAGAGGTAACGCTCGTCCTGGATGCCCTCAGCGGTGAGACCGTCCTCGTCGGGCGTACCGTAGAAGTCCTGCGTGAAGTCAGCCATGGGGTTCTCCTTGGAAGTGGTTCGGGAGGCTGTTCCTCCCTGATGACTCAACTGTACCACGGTTCGGACAGCTCGTGTCAACTCCTGTTCAATTTTTTCAGCCCTACTCGGACTGAACGGGACGCAAGTCGGGTGCACCAGCTCTACCGTTCAAAACCTGTCCCAGCTCAGCCCAGTCAAAAAGAGGAGGGAGGAGCTACCTGAATTGGTAGCTCCCCCTCCTCTGCAAGCTTGTGTCAGCGAACCGTTTCCTTGGACGGACGGCCCACGGTACCCGACCAGACAGCCTTGATGGCCTTCCGCGAATCTGCGAACTCTCGCGCCTGACGGAAGCTGATGACAGCCCGCACAGCGGCGAACACTGCGACCCCGATGAGGAGGAACACCGCGTAGGGGATGAACGTCTCGGGAGCGACAACGGACACGACTGCCATGACCAGGGCCAGGAAGCTCATCGCAGCGTAGAGCGAACCGAAGAACACGCTCATCTTGCGGTTTCGCTCAGCAACTGCCCGACGCTTCTCTGCCTCTTCGTGAGTGACGATGAAGTAGCCCATGATGTCCTCCGTTCGGTAGGAGCTGGTTGCTCCGTTGATACCAGTGTACAACCCCAGACCTCTGAGTGCAACACCCTACTCAAAAATTTTTCAGTGCTCCATTTGTTGCGTATACGCTCACAAATGGAGCACTGTTCAAAAACTGTCCCAGTTGAATCCTGCTGATGAGGTCTACCAGTCAGCTCCGTTCAACCAGTTCGGTCCCCACAGCTCTTCCATCCGCTGACACATCTGCTTGTACTCTTCGTCTGACATGATGCTCTCCAACTTCTTGGGAGGCTGTTTCTCCCTGGTGAACTCAACACTACACGATCACGAGTCTGATGCAACCCGAGACAGGAATTTCTTCCTGAAAGTTTGATGAGTAGCTTCCGCTACCGAACGACAACCGAAGCGTTGCTGCGGTAACCCGTGCGAGTTCCGTCCAACAGGTGTACCGTGGTGTATCCAGGGGCAGGAGCTGCGCAAGAGAAGTTAACGGGCCAGTCGCACCCGTTCTCCATGATGATGTCACCCGTGGTCAGTTCGTGAGCGGCAACGATACGCATGATGTTCTCCTTGACTGTTCGGGAGGCTGTTCCTCCCTGCTGAACTCAACACTACACGATCACGAGCCTGATGCAACCCGAGATAGGAGCTTTTTCCTGAGATGTAGCTGAGCGGTACAGATCGGCCCGAAGGGCTTGGAGTGGGTCAGATGCACGCCGCAGCTTCGTAGTAGCAGTCTTCGTGGTACCGCTTCATGACCTTTCTGGCGTGCAAGGCTTCACGTACGGGGTCAGCCTTGCGCATCCATGCGCCGTCCTGGTAGCAGTGGTCACACTCAGTAGAGTCCACGACAACATCAGGGTCTGAGTAGTCGTCGTCTGCGATGTGACGGTCCGCAACAATGATGTCAGGGTCTGAGTAGTCGTCGTGGAAGCTCATGGCGATTCTCCTTGAAGTGGTTCGGGAGGCTGTTCCTCCCTGGTGAACTCAACTCTACACGATCAGGGGTGGCATACAACCCCAGACAGGAACTTTTTCCTGAGACGTACCTGAGTTAGAATTCATGTCTTTTTTCATTGAGTCTAACGGATCAGCCCCGAAGGGCTTGGAAAGCTCAGACCGTAGCAGCGGCCCGACGCTCAGCGGAACGCTTGTTCGCATCTGCGACCATCTTGGCCAACAGTTCACGGTCCCAGCCGAGCCATGCCTCGTACCGTCCCCGCGTGTAGGGGCTGCTCATGTTCATGTAACGGAAGCGGTTGCGCGAGTCTGAAACGAACGCTCGCAGAGCGACCTCCTGGGAACCCGTGACCGTCACCAGACCGAAGAACGCGAGCGGGATGAGGAAGGCGAGCTTGAAGGCTGCCCAACGGAACGTGTTGAGCCAGCCGCGGCTGTGAGCGGGAACCGTAGCAAAACGGTCATCCATCTTCTGGTCGCGCTTCTCCTCCGCGTTCAGAGCGGTGTTCGCAGCGACCTGACCGAGGACGGCGGAGAGGATGAACGTGAGGTTCTTGACCGAGTTGATACGGCTGATTCGCTTGCTCATGATGTTCTCCTTGAAGTGGTTCGGGAGGTTGTTCCTCCCTGATGACTCAACTCTACACGATCACGGGCGGTACGCAACCCCAGACAGGAAATTTCTTCCTGGGATGTTCCTGAGTGGAACAGATCAGCCCCGAAGGGCTTGGATGGTCAGTGCGAGAGCAGACCGACCGAACGAGTGTCCGCACGGAAGAACTGGCGCACACCGTCCGCCGTGTAGAGCTTCCAACCCTTGTAGAAGCCGTTCCCTGCGAGCTGACCACGCATGACCTCACCCGAGTTCAGCGTGACCTCAACAGGCTCGTTGATGACGCGCTCAAACGCCTTCACCGTCAGCTCCACCTCGGCCACGACGATGGGCGTACCGCGCAGCTTGCTACCGCGAGCCGACTTGTTCTGCGTCTTGACCGACATGATGTTCTCCTTGAAGTGGTTCGGGAGGCTATTCCTCCCTGACGAACTCAACACTACACGATCACGGGAGCTGTGCAACCCCAAACAGGAACTTTTTGAACGAGCTGTCTGACATCCTGCGTCAGCATCTCACCCACTGAGAGCTGTCTAACTCATGTCTTTTTTCATTAGCTTTGACAGGAGGAGGAGGAGGAGGAGGAGGAGGAGGAGGAGGAGGAGGAGGAGGAGGAGGAGGAGGAGGAGGAGGAGGAAACAGTGAAGCCCTCTCCCGATGCTGGGAGAGGGCTTCACTCATGGGAGCGGGGTTAGTCCGTGTAGCGCCTTCGAACCGTCTCGGGAAGCTGCTGAATGAGCGGTGCGGCAACCTCACGGTTTTTGAGGATGAGAAGGGTGGTCATGTCATCCAGCTCCTTCGGAGTCGGGGTACCCTTTCCTCCCGCCATTTCGTAGCTCTCCACGAGGAACGCGTTGTCAAACTCGGGGAAGACCAGGAGTTCAATCACCGCGACGAGGGTAGCGGTGTTGACGAGCTGGCTGGCCTGCTGGCTGGTCGCACGGTCCACGTCGTTGTTCGCTACCGTGGTCTGCATGAGGTTCGTCATGATGCTTTCCTTGAAGTGGTTCGGGAGGCTGTTCCTCCCTGGTGGTACTAACTCTACACGATCAGGGGAGCTGTACAACCCCAGGCAGAAAGTTTTTCCTGAAAGCTCGCCGGCAGTTCACCCTGGTATGCAACTCCGTCATGAGCACAAAGCAAAAGAAGGGGAGCTGCCCGAATTGGTAGCTCCCCTTCTTTTTGACCCCCGAGCTTAGTAGGCGCTCAGCTCCTCAACCCAGTCCGCACGGAGCGCACGCTCCGTAGCATCATTCACGTGACCAACCGCGACCCGCTGGTCTCCGTCACCGTGGTGGACCGAAACCGACAGGTACAGCTTCTCAGCGCCGTCCTGGAACGTACGCGTCTCGTACTGGAAGAACAGCGCCGCGTTGTTGTCCAGGAGAATCATCTCCGAACCACGCAGGAACGGAGCCGACTGGATGAGCCGCTGCGCACGGTCCTCAGGGAACCCGAACTTCTGCTGCGCGGTGAGGATGGTGAGGTCCGCGTGCGTGTCGTTGATGTTCTTCGTCATCATGATAGCTCCTGAGGCTTTTCGGGAGGCTGTTCCTCCCTGATGAGTACAGCCTACCACGATTATGGGCATGCGTGTCAACTCCACAGGCGAACTTTCTCCTGGGAGTTGACTGGATCAGAGGAGGAATCACCTCCCTTTGATTGGCTACTTCGCCAGCGTCAGCCCTGCCGAAGGGACCTCATCCTCATCGCCCTGCCACACCACGTGCAGCTCCTTCTTGGCCTCCGTCAGCTCCTTTGCTGCCAGCAGCTGTTCCACAGTCTTCGCCAGTCCGATGAGGAACACGAATCCGAGGGAAACGATGGGCAAGCCCGTAGCCGTGAACAGGCCCACCAGCCCCGCCACCAGCCCGTACGCCGCGAAAGCAGCGAACACGGCTGCCCACACCAGCTTACCCGTCCGCTTCTTGGACAGCTTTGCCGTCTGCTCGGCGTGCACGTCGGGGGAAACGATGTAGTAGCCCATGATGTTCTCCTTGAAGCCGTTTCGGGAGGCTGTTCCTCCCTGGTGATACTTACTGTACACGATCACGGGAGCGATGCAACCCGAGACAGGAATTTCTTCCTGAGAGTTTGGCTTACCAGCCGTTCTTGATGGCCTGGCGCTTCGCGGTAGAACGGGTGCGCTGGCGGTTCGGGCGGTTGTCCTGCGGGGAAGCAGCAGAGGAGGAACGGAGACCGTGCATCGCGGCAGCGTACTCGGGGTTAGCCGTGGCGCGGAACTTGGTGGTCTTGGCAGCCATGATGTTCTCCTTGGTTGTTCGGGAGGCTGTTCCTCCCTGATGACTCAACTCTACACGACTCCGAGCAGGGCGCAACACCAAAACCAAACTTTTTCCTGAAAGCTCGCCAGCAGCCCCAGACCGTAGGGTTTACCTACCTTGTCCAGGGTGCCGAGTAGTTTGGAGGCTGGCGGAGTATCTGCCCCGCTTACGCGTCCAGGTAGTTACCGACAAGCCGAAGCTTGCCCAGGTACTCCTGCTGGAACTCCTTCACCTGAGCCTCAGCAGCGAAGAAATTGCGCTTCTGCTCTGCCGTGAGGTAGACGAGGTTCGTCAGGAACACCAGACCGTTGCCCTGGATGATGATGCTGTACTCAAACGGCTTGTACAGCTTGCCGCCGTTCATGCGGACCGTGGTGTTGAAGTCGTTCCGCGGGAGCTTTGCGATGGCGCGGTGCTCTTCCTTGCTCAGACCGAGGAAATCGTTCAGCGTGTCAGCGACCTCCGCCATGTAGTCCGACCAGAGCATTTCGTGGGTGAGGATGACTCGCTGCATGATGACTCCTTGAAGCTGTTCGGGAGGTTGTTCCTCCCTGCTGAACTTAACACTACACGATCAGGGGCGGTCTGCAACCCGAGACAGGAATTTCTTCCTGAGAGTTTGGCTTACCAGCCGTTCTTGATGGCCTGGCGCTTGGCGGTAGAACGGGTGCGCTGGCGGTTCGGGCGGTTGTCCTGCGGCGAAGCAGCAGAGGAGGAACGGAGACCGTGCATCGCGGCAGCGTACTCGGGGTTTGCCGTGGCACGGAACTTGACGGTCTTGGTGGCAGCCATGGTGTTCTCCTGGAAGTGGTTCGGGAGGCTGTTCCTCCCTGATGGCTCAACTCTACACGACTCCGTGCCGAGCGCAACACCAAAACCAAACTTTTTCCTGAAAGATCGCCGGCAGCCCCAGACCGTAGAGTTTACCTACCTTGTCCAGGGTGCCGAGTAGTTTGGAGGCTGGCGGCGAACCTGCCCCCACTTACACGTCCAGTCGGGTACCGATGAACAGGAGCTTGTCCATGTATTCCTGCTGGAACTCCCTCACCTGCGCCCTGGCTGCAAGGAAGTTCCGCTTCTGTGCTGACGTGAGGTAGACGAGGTTTGTCAGGAACACCAGGCCGTTTCCCTGGACGATGACTTTGTACTGAGCTGGCGTGAAAACCTTCCCACCATCCAACCAGATTTGGACGTTCCACTCAGTCGGCTGCGAAAGCTTCGTGATGCGGCGGTGCTCTTCCTTGCTCAGGCCGAGGAAGTCATTCAGCGTGTCAGCGACCTCCGCCATGTAGTCCGCCCAAAGCATTTCCTTGGTGAGGATGACCTGCTGCATGGTGACTCCCGAGACTGTGAGGGAGGCTGTTCCTCCCTGATGATACCAACTCTACACGATCAGGGGCGGTGTGCAACCCCAGACAGGAACTTTCTTCCTGAGATGTATCTGAGTTATCAACTCATGTCTTTTTTCACCAGCAGTGACAGTTCCGTAGCTCGGAGAGAACGCACGAGCTACGGAACTGTCACTGTCATCAGCGGGTGTGCTGGTGGTAACGCTTCTCCGTAGCGGTGAGCAACATCGTGGCCTCCGTCAGGTCCCGCAGCTGCTGCGCGCTGAGACGCGAGCGGCTGCCCAGCGTCACGTACCCGTACGGAGTCACCCGAACCGAGTACTGCGGCCCACGGGAGTTGCCGTTGTTGAGCATCAGGGAGTGACCCGCATAGTTGCTGAAATCCTGCGGGAGGCTCTGCACCGCATCGGCTTCACTGTCCGTGATGCCGATGACATCCATCAGCGTCTCCGCCACCTCAGCGAGGAAACCCTGCCAGAGCGTTGCCTGAGTGGTCGTTGCCTGCGTCATGATGTTCTCCTGAGGTTCTTCGGGAGGCTGTTCCTCCCTGATGATACCTACTCTACACGATCAGGGGTAGTGCGCAACCCTCAGCTCAAACTTTTTTGGAACAAGAGAAAGCCCCGTCAGGCTTGTTCTTCTAACGGGGTTTTCTAAGGTCGTGAAACTGCTTAGTCGTCGTCGCGCTCGCGGTAGTCGGCCTGGTCGTCACGGTGAACAAGCTCACCAGCGAAGCGAACCTCAACCGTTGCATCATACATCGGGAAGTCGGGAGAGTCGGAGATTGCGTCCTCAATCGCACCATCCATCAGGTCTTCGAGGTCGTCCTGCTCGCCCTCAATGATGACGATGAACTGTCGCTGGATACGAGCCATGGGGTTCTCCTTGAAGTGGTTCGGGAGGCTGTTCCTCCCTGGTGAACTCAACACTACACGATCACGGGCGATGTGCAACCCGAGACAGGAACTTTTTTGAACGGGGGACCGTGATGGTCAGTTGATGGTCCAGTAGCGGCCGTTCTCCCACCCGTTAGCGAAGCCGTTGCGGATGTCCTCTGCGATGGCGGCGAGGATGTCCGCCTGCTCGTCGCTGTCCGCGGGGAGGGTGACTGTGAGAGCTGCCATGATGTTCTCCTTGAAGTGGTTCGGGAGGCTGTTCCTCCCTGGTGAACTCAACTCTACACGATCAGGGGTGGCATACAACCCCAGACAGGAAGAAACTTCCTGTGGTCTTTTTGTGAAGCTCTCTATTCAACTCTTCGTCTTTTTGAGACGATGTTGAGTTTGAGCTGTTGAGCAGCTACCCGTTGACCTTCTGGCTCATACGGTCAATCTCATCCTGCACCCAGCCAGCCTCATCGTACGTAACAACGTGCGCAACTTCCTGGTTGTACGGGAGCTTCACGCCCATGATGTTGACTCGCTGCCGCTTGATGATTTTGAGGGAGACGACTTCACCAGCGAACGCATTACGGTGCACGTCTGTCTTCCACCGAAAACCGTTCGGCAGTTCAGGGAGAACCCAAGGAGTTGCCATGATTCTTACTCTTCCATCTCGTCAAAAAATCCGCCAGTGTACATACTACTTACTGTACACGATCACGGGCGACATGCAACCCGAGACAGGAAGAAACTTCCTGAGAATTGAGTGAACGGCAGGAGAAGGAGGATTGATTCCCCAGCTCATACCGTTCAAAAACTGTCCCATTCAGGTGGGACCTGAGATGGCTCCTTACGCCAGCACGTCCAACGTGGTCGGGTTCTCCTGGCTGACGTACAGGTGGTCGCTCCACGTCGTGTGGACCAGGCGGATACCCTCAGCCAGCATCAGGGCCTGAGCCGCGTTCCCATAGCGGTGCATGTACGCCCACGTCTGGTTCGTCTCCCCGTCCTGCGGCATCGGCAGGTTGAACTTGTTGTCTCCGAGCCAGTTCAGCACCATCTGCGTCTCATCCATGCGAGCAACAGCGTTGTACACGGGCTTCTGCTTCTTGCCGAAGATGCTGAACATGATGACTCCGAAAGTTTTGGAGGGAGGCTGTTCCTCCCTGATGACTCAACTCTACACACGTAGAGCATGTGGCGCAACACCAGGAGCAAACTATTTTTCTGAGCCTCAGGTGACCAGCTGCACACTGCTGACAGCCCTTCCCCATCTCAGCTTTTACCGTTCAAAAACTGTCCCATTTCCCATGAACCCGCAAGAATGAGAGGAGGGGAGAAGCTACCCCCTAAGATAGCTTCTCCCCTCTTGACGTGGGTAGGTGTTACGCGGCGAAGAACGCCCGCACTCGCTCGGCCTCAGCTTCACGGACCAGGTGTTCGGGGTAGGTCAGCGGCTTCTTGTTCCAGCCTGAGGAGTTGCCACCGACCACGTAGCCAGGCTTCTCCTCCTGGATGACAACGAACGAGTGCAGGCCAGCGCCCTTCTTCACCTCAGCCTTGAGCTTCTCCACGTCCTTCTTGGACTTCACCCAACCCGCGAACGTGAACGGAACGTCCATGAAGTTGTGGTGGACCGAGTAGCCGAGCTTCGCCATGATGACTCCGAAAGTTTTGGAGGGAGGCTGTTCCTCCCTGGTGATACCAACTCTACACGATCAGGGGCGGTACGCAACCCCAGACAGGAAGTTTCTTCCTGAGAAAAAGCTGTCGTCTTTCCGACTGCCCGAACTGATTCAATCTCGTCTTTTTGAGACGAATCAGCTCCTACGCCCTGAGATGAGAGGATGGCACCTCGGGTAACGTCCTCAGGCGTAAACCTCACTCATCAGGCTTTCCGCCACCAGAACCACATCCTCGTGGTTCACACCCTCACGGCTGTTCAGGTACTGGCTGTCCTCATCCATCAGGTACACATCAAACAGGTCAGCGTCCGTCGCGTTGCGGATAGCGAACGAGCTGTACTCCACGGGGACGTAGTTCTGACGGAGCTTGAAGTCGTAGAGCTTTCGGTGCAAAGTCTGAACCGTCTCATCACCCGATGCCTTGGCAAGGATTTCCTGAGCGGTCTTCATGCTCTCAGCGCCGACCTCCATGCCCTCGTACTGGTGGTAGAAGGGGAACTGAGCGAACTGGGTCTTCGCGTACTCGGTGAACATGATGACTCCGAAAGATTGGGAAGGAGGTGCTTCCTCCTTGGTGATACCTACACTACACGATCAGGGGCGGTCCGCAACCCCAGACAGGAAATTTCTTCCTGAAAAGATTTCGTCTTTCTGAGACAAGCTACTGCAACAGCACTCCACCCAGGAACGCAGTCACCAGCCCGATGACCAACAGCAGCACCAGGAACGGGAGAGCCGTGAACCCTGCGAACAGGACAACCGCCAACCCGACCACACCCAGGCCAAGCCCCGTGAAAAAGAACGGCAGCAGCATCCTCGTGCGGACGTAGTAGTCGCCAGGCAGGAACTTCATGATGTAAGCGAACATGAGAGAATCCTTCATTCAGTCGGGAGGCTGTTCCTCCCCTGCTGCGCTCAACACTACACGATCAGGGGAGCGATGCAACCCCAGACAGGCAGAAACTTCCTGAAAGTTTGATGGAAGCTTACTACTTCATCAGCGAGAAAAACATCTCATTCTTCGCGTACAGGGTGATGGAGTCGTAGAACCAGCTTGCACTCACACCAGGGAGAGGCTTGCTCACGTAGAGCCGCAGTGCTTCATCCTCGTAACGGTCCATCCACTCGTGCTGGTCCTCGTCATCCTTCGTCGGACGGGGCAGGAGGTCAGCGTTCTCACGCATCCACTGCCGCACTGCACTGTTCCGCATGTGAATGTCGTTCTCGTGGCGAACCTGAGCCAGCATCTCGTCCTCCATCGGAGGGAAGACGATACGGGCGATGCGGCTGATGAGCGACATGAGGTTCTCCTTGGAAGACGTTCCTGGGAGGCTGTTCCTCCCTGATGAACTCAACACTACACGATCAGGGGAGTGATGCAACCCCAGACAGGAGAAATCCCTGAAAAAATCTTTCGTCTTTCCTCCTGGCAGCTCCTGCTCTCATTTTCGTCTTTTTGAGACGAGCACAATGGGAGCAGACTGTCTGAGATTACAGGAGGACCTGCGACCCCTTGCGCGCCATGCGGGACGACCGCCAGAACTCTCCCAAGCCACAGCCGAAGCAAAGCGCGTACGCGCACGTCAGGAACGTGACCACCCCATCATCCGCCGCCGTGAACCCAGCCACAACAGATGCGACCAGCGCAGCAATTCCCAGAACCACGAGAACGACACCACGGTGCATCGCTTTCGCTGCCTTATCCAACAGTACCACAGCAGCGTCCAGCTTCTCTTCCTCCGTCATGGAGTCCGACCGAACCGCCGTCTTCTGAGTCGTGAACATGATTGCCTCCTGAAAGAATCCTTCGGGAACTTGATTGCTCCCTACTGACAAGCCTACACACTCCCCACACATGACGCAACCTCCCGAGGAATAGTTTCCTGGGGAGGTTGCTGAAAGGGAGAGCGCTGTACTACTTCTGAGCGCCCAGGAGGTTGCAGGAGAGACCGCCGCTCTTCGTGGAGTCATAGGTCACGCAGTCCACGCGGTGACCGCTCACCGTCTGCTGGACAACCCCAACCCTGCCCTCTCCGTTGTTCAGTGCAACCGTCGCCGTTGCCTTCCCCAGGTTTGCCCAGTCACACTGAACCGCAGCCGACTCAGTGCCATCGTAGAACACACAGTCAACAGCGCCAACGGACGTGTCCACTGAATTCGTCCACACCTCCGCACCATCCTTCTCCACCGTACCAGGAGCAGCAGGAGCAGGAGCCGAGCAGCCCGTGAGAGTCGCAACAACAGCGATGCCCAGCGCGACAATGATGAGGGTCTTCTTCACGGGAGTCTCTTCTCTCTCAGATGCTCAGCGGGTTGCTGATGATTCAAACCTACCACACGCACCAGCCGTCCGCGCAACCCTTCCCGAGAAAAAACTTCCCAAGTCTGGTCAGCTCGTCTTTCCTCTCGCAGCTACCCTGCTCCCATCTCGTCTTTTTGAGACGTAGAAATACGAAAGCCCCCAGGATTATCCTGGGGGCTTTCGTATGGAAGTGTTAGAAGGTAGAGACCCAGGTCTCGCCCTTCTGCACATGCTCATCAGAGAGCGAGACGGTAACACCACCGTCAAAGCCAGCGAACGTGGGGTCGTTTTGAAGAACGCTCTCCAACTCCGAATCACTGACGGCCTTCACCTCATCCTCGTTGCCGCAAAGGGTGATAACGAACTGGCGAATCATCTGCGTCATGATGTGCTCCTCAGAGTGTGAGGGAGGCTGTTCCTCCCTGATGAACTCAACCGTACCACACGCCCCAGTCATCCGCGCAACCCTCTCCGAGAAAAATCTTCCCGAGCTACCTGTGACCGTCTTTCGTTCCCACAGCACGCATGGTCAATCTCGTCTTTTTGAGACGTAGGAGCTAACTACGTCGTCGCAGCCGAGCGCTCCGCACGAAGCATCCAATAGCCATCCCTGCGGACCACCCAATGCCGATGCCAAGGAACAGGGCAACAGTGGTAGAGGAATCCCACAGCGTCAAGCTCATCCACAGCAGCCCTGCAATCAGGAGAGCGCATACTGAGAGCAGCACACCCGCCCGCGCTTCACTCCGCGCAGCACTCACAGCTGTCGTCGGTCCGTCCTCGTACCCCATGGACTATCTCCAATCTCGTCTTTTTGAGACAGAAAAGCAAAAGCTCTCCTAACTGCCCAGTCTACCTGAACAGTTAGGAGAGCCTCAGAAAATGAGAGAGCGAAGCAGGTTAGTCCTCGTCGTCCTCATCCGCCCAAGGCTCCTCATCCTCGGACAGGTACAGGACAACCTCCCAGCCAATCTGAGGGTTCTCGTTCTCATCCGTAGGAGTTCCCTCCATCGGGTAAGCACCATCCACCTCGGAGACGAACAGCCCCCGCTCAAAATGACGGGAGGCATCTGCGAAGGACTCCGCAATCGCACACACGTCCGACTCATCCGCCTCACGGCTGACCGACTCATCCGTCACGAACAGGGTCCCATGCGCCAAGCGGGACGCGACCACATCACGCTGACCGTGGAACGGGACAAACACGCTGAATTTGCTCATACCTTCACCGTAGCACACACCTCACTCGTCCGCAACCCAGAAGCTCTCAGAAAACTTTTTTGGAAAACAGCTTGCCTCGCCTGTTCTCCATGTGTAGAGTAGGTATCGCCAGGGAGGAAGGGCCTCCCACACAGACACAGGAGAACATCATGAACACCCAGGACAATTCCACCAAGTACCTGAATGTTATGCTCGTCACGTTCGTTATCCTCGTGGTTTGCGTCAGCCTGGTGGTTGTCTCTGCCCTCCTGAACCTGGTTGTCGTTGGCTTCGCCTTCGGCATCCTCGCCATCCTCGGCATGCCCGTTGTTATCATCGCAATGATTCTGGATACGGTAACTCACGCCTCCGAGAACAAGGATATTGTTCTCAGCCAGCAGAGCTACCTGGACTAACCCCTACTTGCAGGTATCCCCCTGAGGCTCAGCAACACGCCTCAGGGGGATACCTGCATTTCACGCACTCTCAAAAATCTGTCCCAGCTGGCTTGACACCTGCCAACAAGAGAGTAGGCTAAGTCCCATGAACCACATCCTCGCACTCCCGCCCGTACGGTACGCCCCCTACATCCCCAGTCACCCCGTGGACGGTGGCGACCCCAGCGCCAGCACCATTCTCGGGAACTTCATCGGCCTCGGAGTCGTCATCGTTGTCGTCGGCTACTACCTCACCCGACCCGACAGCGACCAGAAGCGCAAGAGCCACAGTGCCAGCGCCAAGCGGAAGGGTCAGCGACAGCAGCCCCGTAAGGGAACCAGCTCCAAGAAGCGCACCCTTACCCGACAGCGGTAGTCCCTCCCCTTCCTGAGACACGGAGACCCCTCAGGTTCCCAGGACGCTCCCTGCTCCATGAGCATCTGGGAACCTGAAACACACTGCCGAAAAACTGTCCCATTCAGGTGGTAACACAGGAAGGACTCTCAGCCACCCACTTTGCCAGCAGGGAACTCAGAGCTTCCTCCGTCCGCGGTTCAGTCAGCGGTGTACTCCCGCTGGAAGCCATCAGCGAACTCCACAACGACACTCCGAGGACCCGCGTGCAGGAGGACCGTACCCTCACCATGCTTCGGACTCTTCACAGGGAACACGCTACCGATGGCAGGAAGCTTGATAGGTCGCTTCGGCGTGTACACCAGAGCGATAGTGCCATCCCCACGGCCAGAGTCCACGTAGGAAGCAGTGCCAACCGCAACACCATTGAGGCGGACCATGCCCTTGTGAACCTGAGTGTCAGTGTGATTCGTCATGCACCAAGGATGGCACATCCCCCAACCAACCGCAAGACCTTCCCCGCACTTCCTATGAACCTCCCAGCTTCACCGAACTCCACCCACCCCTAACATATGAGATACCAGATGTACTGTACTGCATAAGATACACAGTGTACCACGCCTCTCATTGCTACCGTTCAAAACACGTCCCCTACCGCCGAAAAACTGTCCATTTCAGTAGGGACGGGGAACAGGGTGGTAGATACCCACTCCACTCCCAGACTGTGACCAGGAACACACCAGCTTCGCACCAGCGAGCTCACTGAAACATCAGATGCCGGCGAACCCACACCCTGTGGATAACTCCACCCATGCTCCCCATCGCATACGAAGTTATCCACACACTTACCCACATGGGGATAACCCTGTGGGAAACCTTGCATACCTCAATCCGTATCCGCCTCACACAAAGAGCGTGAACACGCAAAAGAGAATAGAGCGTCAGCACACCAGTAGCAATCCCTCAGCATTCCTCTCTCCCTCTACGGGAGAAACACTCTCAGCCCTACTCGGACTGAACGGGACGCACAGGGAAACCCCGTGACCCCTCCCTACTAACTGCCCGTGCGCACGTCCACCCCGCTCCCTGAACAGCCACCCGCAGGAAGCGCTGAACACCCCTGTGAGCCGTTGTCAGCCCGCACCCCTCCACCGACCCACCCCGTCCCTCCCAAACCCGCAGAACGGCACGCAGCGTCTCAGAAAGACGAAACAGGAAGAGAGGGGGGATACCTCAACACTCAGCGCTCGCCGCAGAGAAAGATGCCCGTAGAGGGAGAGCACACAAGGAAGAACCCGTAGAGAGCTAATCCCTCATAGGGGGAAGAAGAAAGGGAACAATTTACCCACCTCATAATACGTCATTCTCCATAGAGGGGAGAGAGCATCATCAACAGGAAGAAGGTAAGAGAACATAAACGATAATAAACGATAAGATTCTATAACCCTTCCTTCACTGACAAAACCACTTCTCCCGCATTTGCCGAAATTAATAGTATAGAACAAAACACAGCACATGAAGGAACGCGCCATCATGAACAGACTGTGACTATGGAAACGGTAAACACATCATGACTAAACTCACTCAGCTCTTCAAGAAAGCACCAACAGAGAAACCCCTCACCCCAGAGCAGAACCGCCTGACTTGGAAAGACTTCACCGCCACACTCACCAGCAGCACCCTTACCCTGCTCATCCTCTCCGCAACTCTCATCGCCGCGCTCCTCATCATCACAGGAGCAGCCAATGAACTCACAAGCATGCTCGTCAACAAGATAGGAGGATAAGAGCTTCACCCGTAAAACAAGAAAGCCCCTCACCAGTCATCACGACCAGTGAGGGGCTTTCCCTTATTCTCCGTAGAGGGAGAGTAGAAGCTACCCGTAAAGGGGCAACCTCAGATTACGTCGTTCTCATCACGCTTCCAGGAAATCATGACTTCAAAACCAATCGCAGTCAACCCGTCACGAATCTCCACCGCACGCTCATACGTGCTCACCCGCGCAATCGTTACCACGCGCTTCGGCTTCCAAGCTTTCACCTGAACATCATACGTCTTCTTCTTATTTTTCCGACTGAACATTCCATCACCCAATTTCATATCAATGTCAATCACCTCACAGTATAGCAGAAGAATGCACAATAGCCAATAGCGCTTCTCTCCCTCTACGGGAATAGTGCTTATCTCCGTAGAGCGAGAGAACCCGCATAGGGGAACATCAGTCAGCACACACCATGAAGAGCAATCCCCACAGGGAAGCACCACACATGAGAGAGGTAAAGAGGGAGAGAGAACAACAGCACACAAAGCAGCCACCAGTTCACCCTCACCGCAGAGGAACACTCTCAGCCCTACTCGGACTGAACGGGACGCACAGGGAAACCCCGTGACCCCGCAACAGCTCCCCTTCCCGTAAAGAGCATTCACCGTAGAGGGAGAGAGCTACATACCCGAGAACGCATCAGCGAGTTATCCACACACTTACCCACAACCCCTGCTCCTTCCCTCCCTGGGGATAACCCTGTGGAAACTCCCGTAGAGGGAGAGCAACTGATATGCCACCCATCCTTCACTCACCTTCCAGGATGTGACAAGGAACACCCCAGACAAGCCAGCCCATCTCCACCCCTCACCTTCAACAAAGCGTCCCCTACTGCCGAAAAACTGTCCCATTCGGGTAGAGACAGAAACCACCCCTCCACCCACACCAGAAGCTCCCTCCATGTGACAAGCAATCGCTCGTCACACTCCCAGGATATGAAACACCCATCCGCCATATCACCCGCACCCCTTCTCCAACATTTCACATCTTCCTTACCCGCTCATCGTAAAACATCGCATGCTCCCTCATACTCCCACAAGCATTCACCCCTCACCCCGCAATAGCTTCCCACCCGTAGAGAACAGAACACACGGGAAGCAATAGAACGCACCAACACAAAAGTCGTGAACACCGTAGAGGCAGAGAACACGCATAGGGGAATACAGAGAGGGGTAAACGGACAAGGGGGATAGCACGCCTACCGTAGAGAGGAACACAGGAAGGGAGAGAAGATACGAGGGGGGGGGGGGAGTAGAGAGTGGAAAGAGGGAATGGTGGAGAGCTACAAGACTCCCCTACACGTAGACCAAAGAGAGAAGGTCACGTATAGGGGAATAGGCATACACAGAGAGGGAGAAAGGAAGAAGGAGCGAACACCCTGAAAGGTGACGCATACAAGAGAGAGTGATACAACACCCAACAGGAAACCAAGCCAAGAAGCATCTAACATTTCACGGGGAAGAATCACTCAGCCCTACTCGGACTGAAACGGGACGGGAGAGCATCGCTCCCCACTCAGAGAGGGTTCACACCCTCCCAACCCACTGACGAAGAAACGTCCCTCACTGAACAGAAAACGTCCCTGGACAGTATTCGCACCAAAAAAGTCCAATTTCACATCAGATACCTGCATCAGAAATATCACACTCCACACACGAATCCGAAATCCCAAACCTCACATATTTAACCTATCTTAATTAACCAACTACAAACACCAACCACCTCCTTAAATTAACCCAACAATCATACTGATGACATCAGGGGTAACTGATGCGTCCAACAGCATGCACTGCCTGCACACCCATGCTCGGGGTAACCAGCACGCACTTGCAGTACGCAACCATACGGGGGTCTACACAACGCAACCACACAGGGTACCAAGCCAACCAACTACCCAACGCAACCTCTTCCTTAAAACCCAACCATAAGAGCCGCCCTCATGTGAACAGTTGCACACTCCTGTTAACAACAGTAGGGAATCCAGTCGCTGTGCTCCTTTCTCCTGCGCTTCGCTTGGAGGGCGGGGAAGTCGCTGTGCTCCAACCCCGCTGAAGCGATGCTGTGCATCTGCTGAGAAGGAACTCGCTGTGCTCGTGAGTGGGTCCTCCTAGTCTCCTCGCTGCGCTGCGGGACAGGACCCACTCTGGTTTCTGTTGCACCCACCGATGGTGTGTGCCGCCTTCGGCGGAACCCGGCCCGCAGCCTTCGGCTGCCAGCAACCCGAAGGGTTGCCAACCACTGCACACACTGCACACAGACAGCACACCCACTCAACGAGCGGCAGCAGCAACACGTAGTGTTGCATGACAGCGCAGCTGGCATCAGGGAACAGGTGAACGAAGTGAACGGAGGGCGAAGCCCGACACAGGGAGCACAGCGACCGCTGTTCCCGGCTGCCGCGGACATAACACGTAACATGTTTCGTCAACGCCACCTACCAAGCAGGTACTATGGTTCCCCTCTACATACAGTAACCTTCCTCTACTACGTCACCTACCTAGCAGGTTCCCAAGGTTCCCTTCTATGAGTCAGTTACTCTCCCTCTATGGTGACCTACCTAACCTTCTGATGTTTTCGTAAACTTGAGTTTACAGGTAGAGGGTACTGTGAACAGTGGCACACAGTATGGGTGCTTTCTGTTAACACGGTAATTACTCAATAGTAAAGGTTCTGCCTGTGTGTAGACACCTCATATGTGGACATGTGCAAATGTGTATTTACACAGAGGCATTTTTCTTATTATCTTTCTAAGGGGGTTGACTCTTGATGGAAGTGTGAAACACAAACATCAATATATTTTACCCTTGATTTTGCAGGGGTAACCGGCGAAGATGGCGAGTTAGAATTCGTGGGTTTCGTTGCATCTATGTGAATAGCACCATTTTCATACCTTTTGCACCGATAAATACATTAGCGTTGGATAGGGTACATTACACCTGTTTTCGGGGTACTTTCCAGTGTTTATGCGGGTTCGGCAAGAACAAGCAGGTCGTGCAATACCCCTTGTTCGCTCGTGCAAAACTCGTGCATATCATACAATACACTACTTCATGTGAGAGGCTTATCATGGAACTGTATACTCTCTCCCCTGTATACGGCACCCCCACTATGATGACCCCTGCCTACTCTGAGTACTATGATATCCCCTCTATACTCTCCCTCTATTCCCCTTACACACATACCTATGTTTCTTCTCTCCCTCTCTCTATGAACACTACTGTTTCCCCTATGTGGAATGTGTACACTAACATGGGTTCGGTGTACACTCCCTCTACGGCTATGCACTCTATGCGTTCCTTATACTCCCCGTACATGGAGGCTCTTTATGACTCTATTCCTGTATCCCGTATAAGCGTATCTGGTGTATATGCTTCCCTGTGTTCAGTTACTCTCCCTCTATACGATGTTCCCCTTGTCCCTACTCAGGATGTTCGCATAGAGGAGCGTATCGTATTACGCTCTACGGGTAATCTTGATACGAATGATGTTCTCTGTGAAGGGTTTGCGGAGGAGGATTTATTCTCTTCTGAGACTGCTGCACATGTGTTATTGAATACAGATAATGATGTATTGAACACTGTGATGGGATGCTCTCACCATGATGAAGTAAGTCTGTTACATGATGCTGTTGAGAGTTTTACGGAAGCATTTTTACTTCATGATGAAACTGTTTTGAGTACTGATGTGAGCCTTGTTGAGAGCATTCCAGAGAATGTTTTAGCCTTCGAAGATGTGTTGAGCGGGACTGTTTTCTTCTCCGATAAGAGCCTTTTTGGAAGTGTTGTAGCTTCTAATTTGACTATTACGGGGAGTGTTTTCTCCTCTGTAATGGAGTCTTTTGAAGAGTTTACGGCTTGTGTTTTTGATGCTGATGGACAGTCAGCGGAGAGTTTTTCAACCTGTAATGAGCATGCTGAGTGGAATGATTTCCTTCCTGCATCATTGCACAGCGAAGGTAATAATGATGTTGATGATAACTGCTTGGTGGAGTCATTCACCGCTGATTGGAGTATGTAATGGGTCCGCGTGAGAACAGTAGAGGGTTCTTTGCTTTCATGAAAGATGTTGTTGGAGAGGTACTCTCTTTCCTCTTCTTGGAACTATTATGGAGGTTTATCTTCAAGGTCATCTTCAAAGTTCTCTTCGCTATTGTGAAGTTCTTCTTCGGGTGGATGTTCAACTAAAGGTTATGGAAATGATGAAAAGTATGAGAATGTTCGGTGGTGTATGATGGCTAGCAGTCAAGCAAGAGATGATTCATATACGAAACCTGGTGTACCTGATGAGCTGAAATGGCAGCCTGTTCTTCGTGGTTTCCCTGACGATGTTGAGGTTCTCACTGAGTATGGTTGGGTGCTGATGAGTAACTTATACCGTGCTGGTATGTACGGTACACGGAGTAACTCGGAACCTCTTTTCAGTAAGGAGAAGAACTGGGAGGAGGAGCATAAACCTCTTCGTGAGAACTGGGCTGGGAACAAAACAAAGTTCCAGCAGCCGTATCAGTTCGCTAATGCTAACCAGGTGGACTTCACAAAATGGTACACTGCTGAGACCTTCCCCCGTCTTGCTACTCTCACTGCTGACCATGTTGTGAAGAACCGTGCACAGCATGGAACCATCGTGTTTGAACGTCCTCAATTTGCTACACGTTTCACCTACCAGAACTTACAGTTGGTGCATTTGAAGCGTCGTGGTGTTGATATTGCGGTTCCTCGTTTCACTGATATCCTGGTGAAGAACCCATTCCAATCCCATTGGTCATTCGCTGTTGCGGATGATTTCTGCGCTGTTCGTCGCACAGGTAGCACCTATAAGATGATGGTGAATCGGTTCTCCCCTTCTGGTTCTTTGTACGGTGATGTTGATGTTAGGAACATGTTAGAGCTTGCTCAGTCACATGATTTGAAAGCACTGATGGGGGAGAAATATCCAGTGAAAATCATGTCCGGTAACAAGCAGGCAAACCGTGAACGCATTTGGGAAGTGTACCCATACGATAAGGTGCGGGATACAAAGACAGGTCAGTATGTTGCTAATCCTTCCCAGCGTAACAGCATTGAATGTTACAACTTCATCCTTCCTGTTGGGTCTTCTCATACGTTGATTGTCCGTCGTGCAGGGAAGACTGTTGATGGTGAGAAGCCTCAGACATTATGGATTGGCTACCCTGTTATCGTGGGTGACGGATACGATAAAAACTTAATTCATGCGGACCGTGTAAACGGTTTGTACAGCAACTAACAGTGGAAATAGAAAAGAAATAATCATGGCAAATAACCCTTTCAACCAGAAACCGTCACGTCAAGTGAACCCACGGTTCTCTTTGGGCGGTGGTCAGAATGGAACAGATACGGAGGATTTCACTCCAAAAGCATCTCCTGTTCGAGCTTCCCGTCCAGCTCCTCGCCCTATTGGTGAACAGGCTGACTCTTCCCCTGCACCTGCTTTCTCCGCTCCTTCTGCTGAGAAAGTGAACCCGAATAGTATGTTCGGTGGGGATGAAGATTCACTGGACTTAGATGTCGGAGTGGATGATGTCCTTCGTACTCCTATTGCAGAGAATGGTGTTTCTCCTGTTGTCTCTACCCCACAGAATGCTCCTCAATCTACTCCTGTTCGTATCCAACCGAACCAGAAAACGGTTTCTCCTGTTGTAGGATTTGATGAGGATGATATTGATTTAGATGTGGGTGTTGATGAGACTGACACGCTCTTTGTTCCTCCTGTTGTTGCTGCGCCGGTTACTCCGTTAGTGGAGCAGCGTCCAGCTTCTTCCCCTATTGCTTTGCCTGCTGAGGATGATTTGGACCTTGATGTGGGAGTCAATGAAACAGAAACATCCTCTATTGTATCTTCTAATGAACTCATTGTTTCCACTGACAATGATGCTCCTGACAAAGAAACTGTTACTCCTGCATCCGTTGTTCCGGTATCTGATTCTATTGATGAAGATGACTTGAACCTTGATGTTGGAGTGGACGAAACAGTTGTCCCTGAGGTTGTGTATGTCACTCCTGAACCCGTACAGGAAGAAGCTGTAGCTCCTTTACCAGAAGCTAAGGAGACTCCTACTCCTGTGCAGAAAGCACCTGCTGCCCGCTCAGTGAATCCGTTATTCGCTGACCCTTCACCTGCTCCTGCTGCTAAACCTGTTGTTGCTCCTGTTCAGAAGGCTCCTGCTCAGCGTGGTGTGAATCCTCTGTTCGCTGACCCAAGTACGAACTTAGAAGAAGATGATATCAACCTTGATGTCGGTATTGATGATTCCCCATCAGCTCCGAAACGTCAAGTGAATTCTCGGTTTGACTTCAAAGCTGATAAGCAGAATAACTCTCGTGAAGACCCTGACCGTTTACCTAAATGGAAGAAAACAGGAGCTCTTATTGAAGCGGAGGATGGTGATGAGTTCAAGAAGCAGAAGAACAAACGTGCGAATAAGCGCAGCCAGAACACAGGTAACCGTGGCTTCCAGTTGCAGGAACGTGACATTGTTTTGCTTCGCTTCTTGAACAAATACCAGTTCTCTTACCCTGATGCTTTGGCCCGTGTGTTGAACTCTACCCCACAGTCAATCAACAACCGTCTACGCACTTTGGAGAAGTTTGACTTGGTAAAACGTCAGACAATTTCTGCTGGTGCTACTTTATGGCAGACTCGTAAAGCTGGTATTGAACTGACTGGTATGAGTTTCACTGAGAACAAGAAAGCTATCAGTCTGGGTACTATCCGTCACACAATTGGGTTGGTGAACCTTGCTGCTGAGCTGGAACGTGAGGATGAGGAAAGTAAAGATATCCTTGGTCTGTCTGACAAGTTCGGTGAACCGTTCCCTGTGAAGAACCGTTTCCCTGGTGGTATCCGTTTGTACGGGGAGGAAGCTTTGGATAGTGAACTGACATGGGGTGAGATGACTGTTACTGAGCGTGAAATTCGTCAAGGTCAGAAGCGTTACCGTGGTGGAAGAAGCTCTGCGGAGATGCGCGACATGGTGGACTTAGCTATCCTTAACCCTGAAGCTCCTGAGTTGGAAGAGGGCAATGAAGGTCTGTTTGTAGTCTACGGTACTGGCGGTAAAACAGGTGAGCATGTACCCGACCTTGTGATTTCCCGTCCTCGTAACGCTGATGGAACACCAAACCATTTCGCTGTTGAGCTTGAACTGACTCCGAAGAATCCTTCTGATTGGAAGCGTATTCTTCGCTCTTACCGTGAGGCTGGTGGGATGTATTCACGCATCTACTACTTCACTCCTGATAAGCCTATTGCGAACATGATTCGCAATGCTGATGAGGAAGTTGGGTTGGGAGATAAGCTTATTATCCGTAAGTACACTCCGAAGAATAAGCGTCAGCCATTCCTTGGATAACAGCTTCTGATACTCAGGGAAAGAGTAAAGGGCCTCACCTACATCATGTAGGTGAGGCCCTTTCTGGTTAGTGTTGTGTTCCCCAGATGAAACTGTATAGGATGAGGAAGACTATGGGGAGAGCTAAGAGACTTGCGAAGACTCTGGCAATTTTATGTTTCAGCCACCAGTTCCCGAGGACTTTACTGAGGGTTGGTCGGCGGTTGATGTACCGGTTGAGTGAGCCGACTAATTGTTTCATAGACTTCTGATCCAACTGAGTTGCGGTGAGAAGTCTTCCGTTGCGGGAGAAACTGAGTGTCGGGTTCGGGTCTATTTCTTCATTCAATGGGGCGTTGATATTGATTCTATCTGGAACGAATTCTTCCCCTCCGAATCGCTCATTAAGAACAGTGTAGAGTCCACCGAAGTTTTGTTCTGAGAAGTCTAAGGAGATAATCTCTTGTCCATCTTTGTAGTAGATGAACCGCTCTTCTTGAACTGCTTCTCCTGCTTCTGTGTAGGTTGCAGGTTGGACGAACCATTCATCAGGTTGCACAGGAAGAATGAAGGTAGGGGCTACTGGAATATCTGACGCAGCATCATATGAAATCTCAGGAGAATCATTTTGAGAGAGATTTTTTACAGCTGGGCTGGATTGAGGAGCGCTTTTCTTCTTCTTTTTCTTCTTTTTAGAACCTGAGTTTTTGATCTGAGGGAGGTTCTCGTCAGTAGTGTTTTCGGTTTCCATGATTGTACTATCGTATCAGGTGAGGACTATTTAGCCGCTGTAAGAGTGTTCGGCGGTGTAACAGGTGAGCTGACATTGGTAGGCCATTCACCTAAGATAGGGAGTAACCATTCCAGTTCTAAATCAACAACAGTTTCTTCATCTAACTGCAGAATCTGGTAGTGGAAGATTCCACCTTTCTGCGCCATGTACTGGTTGAAGCTCATGACAACGTTCTTGACGAAGCGGCTTGATAATCCTGTCTCAGCAACAATCTCACGATAGTTCTGAGGTTCTTCATATGGCTGCATGCCGAAGAAACGCAAGATGATATCGCGTTGTTTTGAACCAATTTTCATCATGGTAAAGATTCCTAAGAAGAACTTTCTTTTGGATTCTAAGACTGATGCGTCTTCAATGTTGGAGACGTTCGCTGGTTCGGATGCTGACAGAGTTGATGAGGAACGTTCGTACATTCCTTCTTCTTCTGCGTCGGCTGGCTCGTTTGACTGCATAGCGTACAGTTTCGTTGTGAGCTGTTTTGAGGCTTCTAAATGCTCTTGTGTGAACTCGGCCTTACGCTTAGCTGTTGAGCCGTCAGAAGGGCCGTCAGAGGCCGCACGACCCCATTTGTTAGTCTTCTGAGTGTTATCATTGAGCGCGTCAAGCAGTTCTTCATCACTTGGGTCTCGTTCCAGTTCACTGGTGAGTCGTGAGCGGACAGCAACGATCTTACGGTTACGTTCTACAACTTCATATGGAATGAAGAAGTCATGTTCCATCACTTCAAGGCGACGACGGATGGTGACAACAATCCACTGACCTAAATAGTTTGTAGCACTATTTTTTGTCTGAGTTGGCTTGTAGGAAAGCAATCCACGGATGAATCCGATGATAGCTTCTTGCAGGATATCCTCATATGATACTCGTGAAGCCCATGCTTTACGGCGTGAGAATTCTTTAGAGGTGAGGTTTTTGATAAGAGGCAGCGCGGAAACAATGAGCTGCTCTTGGGACTTTTTCCCAGCACGAACTTGCTTCAACAGCTCGTTGTACTCTTGACGTGAAGCTGCATCGGTAGGCTTGTATCCTTCACCGAGTTCAGTGATTCTGTCGTTCGCTGCTGCTCCTGCTTTGACAACAGGAACATGCTCCGCGAGCAACTCTAACGTCAAAGGTTGCGCGTAAGTTCGTTTGAGGAGTGGCGATGTGTTCAAGAGAATATTCCCTGGATTAGTATGCTCGACCGTTCATGAAGTTCGTTGTTGGTACTGTGACCTGAACTCCACGCTGTTTGAGGAACATTTGTAAGGCATCACTTGGACGGTTTTCGAAGGAGAAGCGTCCTGTGTTGCGGTCATATTTGAAGATTGGTGAGGTCTGGATTCCTAAACCGTTTGCATTGACTGTGTTAGACACTTCTTCAATCTGTGAGATAACGTGTCGACCATCAATGAGGGACATCTGTACAATGAATTGCACGGTTGAAGCGATGTCGCGGAGGACTGATGTTTCGCTTTTGACGTTATCGCTCTTCAAGGAAAGAGAAAGCATTTTGTTGATTGCCTGCTGAGGGGAGGATGCGTGAATAGTGGTCATAGACCCATCAGCTCCTGAGTTTGCTGCTGTTAAGAACTCAGCGAACTCAGCTCCACGGCACTCACCAACGATGATACGGTCAGGTCGCATACGGTTTGCTTGACGTACAAGCCATTCCAGTGTGACACTGTTACGCTGGTCTTCACCTGGTCGTGCTTGGTGTGAACGTAGTGGAACAATGTCAGATACAGGCAAGGTAAGTTCTTCTGTATCTTCTACCAGTACGATACGGTCAGAGATGTCGAACTCGCGGCTGAGAGCTTCCAAGAGAGTTGTTTTACCTGAACCGGATAGCCCTGAGAACACGATTGTGGCTCGTCCACGTGCGATATCTTTGAGGAATTGCGCCATATCGCGGGTGAGGGTTCCAGACTGAACCATGTGGTCAATGGTGTACTGTGTACGCGCTTTTTTAGCGATGGTAATCTTTGCTGCGTCAACTGCTGGTGGCGCAACGATGTGCAAACGAGCAACCAACGGTGGACGGTTTGGCCCGCTTGTGTCTTGTACGACTAATTGACCTTCAATAAGGTGAGGAGTCTCACCAATACGGTCATTCGTGTTTGTCAATGGCAGCAGGAAGCTGTTGATAATAGCGTGGTATGTGTTGACATCGATAAAGTCAATATCGTTTGAGAAGAAACGCTGGCCACCTCGTTTGAATCCAACTGAGCGTGGTCCATTGATTGTGACTTCTGAGGAAGTGTCATCCATGATGAGTTTGAAGAGCTCGCTAATGGATGTTTTCAAGCGGTCAGGGAGTTCATTGATAGCAAATTGACGACGTTTCTGAGCTTCTAATTCGCTTTCAGTAGCGGCACCGCCGATTGAGATGTTCTCAATGGTTGGTGCGCTGCTCACAGGTGCAGCAGGAGCCTCTGTGGGGCTTTCTGCGGGGGTTGGAGCGGCTACGGGCGGCGTTACCTCAGGAGGCGCAGGCAAGCTGTTAGAAGGGCTTACAGCGGTTTTGCCAAGAGTAGGTGCAGAGCGTGGAGCAACGCGTTGAATTGGCTCAGAAGCCATGCGAGGAGTTGCGTTATCAGATGAAACAACATCGTTTGTATCGCCTAATAGAGGACGATTAGCAGTTGGTTCTGCTTTCTGCGTGTTGCTTTTACCGAACGGACGTGGCGGTAAACCGGACATAAATGAGCCTTCCCTTGACAAGTAAATGACAAGGGAAGTTATCGGCTCATAGAGTGTTTGAAATTTTACTGATAAGTATTTGTCAAACGAGCGGTTGAGGTAATAGTGTAGGTAAGATTATTGAACCCAAGAATGTGCAAGAATAATGTGTTTGCTTTTTCTTGCACAGTCACAGTAAGGTATCCGTCACGCTGGCTACGAAGTCCACCGTTGTCTTTGTTGGTAAGTCCACCATTAGGATTGTATGCGAACTTCGTGACGATGAAGTTACATCCAGATTGTGGTCCGTTGACTACACCTGAACCGGAGTACTTGCACTTCAAGAAAGGAACACCTTCTGTTTTCTTGTCAGCGTAAATACCTGAACGGTTAGCATCATATAGTTTGATAACTGATGCTCGTGCTTCGGATGAGGACATACGAGGCTTACCACTGGTTTGATTCTTTGACAGCGCAATTGTACCCTGTGTAGCAGCGTCTAAGCTTGTTTGTAAACTTGCTTTTGTTGACGCTACGATACTCATATCAACAGCTAAACCTACTGCTGCAAGGAAAACAGGCATCATGAAGATATACCAAACGAGCATGTTTCCACGTTCGTTACGGCGTGCTGAGAGAAGGTTGCGCAGTTTTGTAATCATGAGATTAGTTTCGCTTACCAGTTTCGGAAATGTATGTTGCTGAGACTGACATAGGCTGTCCTGTTACTCCGTTGAAGCCTTCTAAGCCTTTTGGAACAGGAGCAATAGGGCTGTAATAGTACTTGATGTTACAGCTTACAACTTGTCCAGCCTGTGTTGCAACGTTTGGTGTGCAGGTAACAACAGGCTTCTGAGTGCAGTATGAAAGCTTGCATTTACTTCCATCCCAGAGGATGTTAGTAACTTGTGTTTGAACAGACTGTCCTGTGTTGTTACGGATAGCACTGGTGCTTGCTCCTCCGTAGAGCGCAACAAGTCGCGCTCCGTCACGAGCTACGTTTTGTACTTGCCCTCTCATCTGGAAGTATGAAGACATGTTGATGAGGGCGAACAGTAGGAACAACGCGATAGGGAACATGAAGATGGTTTGTACTACGTCACCACGTTCGTTACGGTGTTTCTTGAAGAAGTTTTGGACTCTAATAATCATTTGTTATTCCTAACACTACACATTGATTATCGGGTTTAACCGAGCTGTGTAGAGATATTGTTCAATGCAGGAGCAAGGAAGATAACCAAGAATGCTGGCATCATGAATGCTGAGATAGGTACAAACAACATGGTTTGAAGACGTGCAATCATACGTTCGATACGAGCTTCGTGGTTTGCACGAGCTAACTGAGCTTGACGGACAAGGGTGTCAGTAACATCAGCACCAAGCTTCTGTGTCTGAATAATAGCAGAGGTGAACGCTGCGGCTTCTTCGGAAGTGTTGCTATTGGCAAAAGACTTCATGCAGTGGTCAAGTGTTGCACCTGCTTGAAGTTCAACATGCATTCTGGTGAACTCTTCACGAAGGAAGCTTTCTGGAAGCTGTGAAGTAACTTTACGAAGAGCTGGCTGGAAAGTGGAACCAGCAGCAATAACAACCTGCAACAAGTCAAGTGCTTCTGGAAGGTTGCGCTGAATGTCGCGTGAGCGCTTATCACGTAAGCTGGTGTGGTATCCGTATGGAAGAATTCCAGCTAAAACTGTGAAGATGACAGGGTAGATGAGAACAGGTACCTGTGGAATGTTTGTTCCAGCAGCGGCAGCAACGAACAGACCAATAACGAACCCAATGATAGCCATTGCGATTTGCAGAACAAAAAGCTCTTCAGGATTGATTTTCAGAGGGTTACCTGAGACTCGAAGAAGGTCCTGGTATTTACGGGCAGTTTTCTCAGGCACGACATTCTCAGGAAGAGAAGGCATGAAGTTGTCCAGCAGAGGACGTGCGTAACGGCCAGCTGCGTCGTCTAACGGGCTGTTCATGTTGCTACCCTCACCGAACACGTCTTCTGCGATGGTACGCTGCTTACGTGGGCGGACTGGGCTGTAAATTGCATACAGGAGGAAGAATACTGTCAATCCTGCTGTCAATCCTGCAAAACCTGGAATTGATGCGGCATCCATTTAGGCATCCTTCACTTTCTGAACTTGACGCTTGGCAGCGTACAAACCGGCTACATAGCACACTGCAATAAAACTGAACGCTAACAAACCTGGGAATGTGAACCAGAATGCTCTGTTGTCTGCGTTTGAGGAGTAACTGAAGATAAGCCCCAATGGGATAGCTAATGCAGTTACGTAAATAGCTGGTTGAGCTTGAGCAACAGCTGTTGCAAGTTTATCTCTAATGCTTGTACGAGCGACAAGAATTGTTTGAAGAGTCTGCAACAAGTCATCAAGGTTCGCACCCTGGCTAATTGCGATACGCATGGAAGCAACTAAGAAGTGAAGTTCACTGGATGGCACTCTACGAGAGAAGTTTTCCAAAGCAGTGTCCAACGGGATGTTCAAGTCAATATCTTCTCGGAGCTTCTGTAACTCATCTCCCAAAGGAGATGGGATTTCACCAACTTGTGAAAGGATAGCCTGCTGTGGTGTCATGTTCGCTGAGAGGTTAGCTCGCATACCTGAGAGCAAAGCAGGAAGCTGCTTATCAATGCGTACAAGACGCTTGTTTGCCATCTGAATCAGAACAAGGCGGAATACAGCTACTGTTGCGAAGGCCAGCATTAGACCGACAATAACTTCACGTGGGTAAGCGAATGTTCCCACAAAGAACATAACTAAGGCGAAACCACCAGCCATTAAACCTGTGCGGTGAGGGGAAGTTTGTTCAATTCCCGCTCCTGCACCTAACGCATACCAGTATCCTGACCATGTTTTTGGTGCAGGAACATCTGCGTTTTCGCGGTCTACGCTAATCTCAGACTTTGTGATGTTCTCAATCAGCTCATCCATTTGACGTTCACGGATGAGGTTCTTGTTATTGGCAAAGAAGCCCATAACAAGACTGAAAACACCGACAGAGGCGAGTAACGCAATCGCATATGCGATAAAAGCATTAAGATTCATGACTGTCCTTCGAGGTTTACAAAACTAACCTCATTTATCGGCTGCTGGGTTACCCGCTTGTTCAGACATTTTATAGATTTCTTCGATGTCCATGTGACGTTGATGTTCTAAGCTGTGCTTACGTCTCATAGAGTCAGAAAGAGGCTCTTTTTTCTCCCAATGACCTGTAATCTTGTCGTTTTCGTCTAACCCTTCGCGGACAAACTCCCACAAAGTAATAGGCTCAAGGTCGCTTTTACCTTCTTCAACATGAACACGGTTTGGGATTTCATAAATACCTGAACAGCGACGGGAACCATCTTCATAACGCTGGATAGTGACGAACAAGTCAACACCAGAAGAAATGAGTGAAAGAACTCGGTTAGATTCGACAGCTCCATCACCTTCGGAGAGAAGGTTCACAAGACGCTCAACACCCGAACGGGCATCATTAGCGTGAACAGTAGTCATAGAACCATCGTGACCTGTGTTCATAGCTTGAAGCATGTCGTACGCTTCGAAACCACGGACCTCACCAACAACAATACGGTCTGGACGCATACGAAGAGCGTTACGTACCAAGTCACGGATTGTTACCGCTCCATGGCCGTCCTGCTGGGCCGTACGAGCCTGTAAGTAGAGGATGTCACGTTCAGGGTGCAGACGGAGTTCTGAGGTGTCCTCAATGACCAGTACGCGTTCTCCTGGTGGAATACAACCTGAGAGTGCGTTAAGAGTGGAGGTTTTACCTGAACCAGTACCACCAATAACAACAGTACTCAAGCCAGCATGAATCCAGTTGCCTAAATCAGTAGCCATATCTTCATTCATAGAATTGAAGGCAACCAGTTGCTGCAAGGAGAATACAGTGTCAGGGAATCGACGGATGGTAATGTATGGGCCGTCTTTGGCAAGGACTGGGTGAACAATGTTTACACGAGAACCGTCTACTAAGCTACCATCTGCAAGAGGGTGGGCTACGTCAATAGTTCTGTTGACAGGGGCAAGAATCTGCTGGGAAACGTCAAGGAGGTGGTCAGCATCACGGAAACGTGCTCCTGGCACATCCAGAAGCTTACCCTGCATCTCAATACGAATTCTGAATGGTCCGTTGACCATGATTTCAGAAATACGGTCATCTCGCCATAGCGGTTCAATGGGACCTAATCCAAGAATCTCATTGATGACCAAAGCCATGAGAATTTTGGAGTCCTGACCGCTAACAACTCGCTCAGAAGTAAAATGACGAATCAGTAACTGCTCCATAAGAGCATACATCTCATCATATTTCTTTCCTCGTTGTGCACGAGCAGCAGCGACTTCTACTGTTCTATTTTGCTCAGCAAGCAAACCAGTCAACCAGCTTTTAACTTCAACAACCTTCGGCATAAGGTGCTCGTAGCGTCCCCAGCTGTTGGTAATCAAATCGTCAGAGGTAAGTTCCGAATGGAATTTGGTTGCCCCTTGTACTCGTTCGTTTGTTACCTTGGAAAGATTTTTCATTCTTTCCTGAACAATTTTTTCCTCAGCATCTTCTTTGTCATCTAGTGATGCACCACGGAAGCTACGGACGGCTTCTGGTTCTCCAGAAGTATCAGTTGGACGTACTGGACGACGGAATTGTCCTGCCTGAGGTAGTTTAGGGACCTGAGGACGTTCTTCGTTGTTATCCCCAGTTGGTGGTTTCATTGGAACAGCCATGAACTGTTTACTCCTTCAAATTATTTGCGGCCGAAAAGACGTTTTGGCTTGCTCTCTACTTGCGCTAATGGGGTAAAGGTACTGACAGCGTTAGAGTTGTCTTCTTTACCCTTTGCAGCAAGAGCATCATCACGTTCTTTTTCAGGAGAGTTGAGGTAATCTTCCAGTGGAGAAAGCAATGGTGTTTTACGCCATACTTTCTGAGCCAACTTGAAGTACTCAGCTCCAATTGTTGTGTGCTTACGAATGAGGTCATTCAATGTTCCCTCATTAGAAGCTTTTGTCACAGCTCGGTTATCTGCTGGAATGGCAACAAGCAGTGGAGCTCCCTTAGCTGCGCGACGAACCAAGTCAAGGTCCATACCCACGCCACCAAGAGACTGGTTGATAACAACACCAATTTTATCTTTCTCAACAGCTGGTCCACCGTCTTCACCAGAGGTGATTTCTTCCATCCAACGAGGCATTCCAAGAACGGCACCCTTTGAGAGGTTTGTTACGAGGAGAATAGCATCGGATTCTGGGTATACTACCTGACCAAGCAATGGGTCTAAGTAGTTGACGGAGGTGTCAAGGATAATAAGGTCATACATAAGACGAAGCTTGTGTAGAACATCCAAGTAGAACTGTGGAGTCAAGTAATCTGCTGTACGTCCACGCTTAGGTGCAAGCAAGCAGTCAATCTCAAAGCGTGGTACATGAATAACATTCTTCTGAATGGTATCAATGGTGATGTTCTCTTCGGAGTTTACATACAAGGTAAGAATAGATGGAGAGTTCTGGTTGATTGAGAATCCAATCTGACCGTCACGAACGTCCATATCAACAACGCAAACCTTCAAAGGAGGAGTTCCAGAGCCTTGTTCAGACGCTAGACGTGAACCCATAGCGATTGTAATAGCGGTACACATTGCGTTTGTGGTCTTACCGGAACCTCCCTTTGATGAGGTAGAAGAAATGATAAGACCAGGTTCACCCAGATTGTTCTGAATCTCAGCTACCTCATCAGCAGTGTACCCATCAAAATGGCGAGCGGATGTTGATGGAGCTGATTGTGTCTGTGGTTCAGCAGAGAAGCTTGGGTTTGTCGCAGGAGCAGCAGGTGCAACCTCTTCAACATCATAGTCATATGAGTACGATGTTGAAGATGGTACTGTTGGGTCGAAATCTTCAAGGCCCACCAAGTCATCATTGCCAGTAGGCTGTGCACTTTCCTGAGCTGGTGCAGCAGAAGCACTCTGAGCATCATTCAAATATGCTGAGTACTGGTTGATAATTTCATCCAAGGCTCCAGCAGGGTCGGCGTTAGATGTATCAAAGAAGTAGTAAGGACCTTCTTCAATTTGGTCATAGGTGTTTACAGCTTGACGAATAGCATCAGTAATTGGCTGAACCAAATCTGGATTCTCAACTGTAATAACGACCAGTGCAGTCGGAGCGAAGCTCGCTGCCACGACAGCAAACTCATCTGGCTCTTCAAGGAAGAGAAGGTCAGAAATGAAAACAGCTTCACTTTGCTGTGAAATTGAACCATTATCTAAGTAGTCCCAAACAACACTGGCGGATGGTACAGGAACCTGAACATCCCAATCTTCTTTGAGGCTGCCAACCCATTCCTGGACAGCAGGGTTTGCGTGAATAACAATCGCTTTTGTAGACACTGTTTTGTAACTCCTTTTGCGTTCGTTACACAATATCGGCAGACATTAAAAGAAAAGAGGGAGCAAGGCGAATACCTTGCTCCCTCTTTTCTATAAAGGATTACTGACCAGAACTGGTTGCATCATCTGTTGGTGATGCTGAGTCTGTTGGAGTTGCGTCAGATGCAGAATCTGAGCTACTGCTGCTGGTGTCACTGTTGCTACTTCCAGCACTTTCACTGTTCTTCTTCACAGTCTTGAATGAGTTATCAGTGTCTTTACCGCTATCATTGACAGCATTGCTGAGCATGTCGCTGATGTTGGCACTGGTGTCATCAGGAGACTTGACACCCTTTTCTGAGGTGTCCTTAGAAGAAAGAACCACGTACAGGTTCGCACCAGAGTTGCGACTGGCAATTGCCAGCTTAGCTGCATCAGTCTCAGTTAAACCAACTGTGTAAAGGTAAGGGATACCTACGCGGTAAGGAGCAGTTGCGGTATCGTCAGTTGCAGTAGTGGTTTCATCCTGTGCACCGTCACCAGAACTGAGGTCCTGGCTTCCATCCACAATAAGAACACGCTTGAAAACAAGCTTCGCTGTGCTGTCATCGCTAATATAGAAGATATCAACGTAGTCACCGCGTGTGATGTTTCCACCAGCTGCTGCGTTAGGTGGTGTAACGAATGAAGCTACAACATAGTTTGTTGGAAGACCAGCGCGGAGAGGAAGAAGGTCTCCTGCGGTACTTCCTGTCAATACGTCACCTTTTTTCAACGATACCTTGGAGAATGTTTCACCTTGGTTCACTGTTGACATATCGATTGCTGTTGGTGGCTGTCCACCTGTGCTGACGACCTTTTCTTCCAGCATGTCTGGAGTAATAAGTGTACGAGCAGCTACGTCTTTGTTAAGAACATAGTATTTCGTTGTGCTAATCAGTGACTGCAAGAAGATTACAAGCAGAATCAAAGTAACGATACCCAGACCAGCTGCTGTCCAGAACCACATTTTGCGGCCTTGGAAGAAGGAGCTTTTCTGAGTGTTGATGTTTGGTGTGGTCATTATTATCCTTTACAACTCTCCCAACACTTATCGGCATAGGTTAGTCCTAAAGAAAAGAAACCAGCTCACGAGGAGCTGGTTTCTTTATTTTCTCATAACAACAACAACACAACACACACAACGTTACGAGAAAGTCTTTGACGGTTACAAACCGTATCACACTTTTTGGGTTGATGTCAAATTTTCGTAAAAATTTGTTATCTTTTTTTGTTTTTTCTCAGAAAGTGGTTTCATTTCACCATTCACGGCTCGGACAAAGCGTTCAAATCCTTTGGTTGTCACGATGTTTGTCACACCCAAGATATTATCAGGTTGTTTCCATTTTGGAATACTTACCGAGCTGAGGTTTTTCAGGTTCTTTGAAGATGATACCACAAGAAGTATATGAGATACAAGTTCTGGCTGAATTTCTTTTCTGTTGGCTCGCATCTGTTCATGAGCGTGTTCTAACAACGGAGTGATGTTCTTCCCATCAGATACAATCCCAGACGGAGTGATACTGAATGTTTTGCTCGGTACAACGACAGTGACAGCAAAAGCATTTCGGTTGTTATAAGCAAAGTAATGTGAGCCTGAAAGGTCAGAATCAATGGCAACAGAAGTATACTTGAGTTTACTGTTTTCAAAAAGCTTCTCAATAGCAGTTCTATTATTCGTGGAAAGCCCAGGACGAATTACTTTCTGGCGCTTCTTATGATTTGGCTTCCGAAGTATAAGGAATGCTAATCCTACAATGTATCCAACGACTAATGCAGCAATGTAGAAGAAAGGATTGATGACAAGGATAAGAAGGCTGGTGATAGTTGACAGAACAAAAGCTGTCAGCAAATTAATCCATAATCTCCCTCTCGAGTAACTCGAAGCAACCCAAACATAGGAAGCTAACATGGCTAATCCGAAGGAGGTGAGCATAACCGCAATAAGATTGATATCTATCGTGAGAAGTTGTGCCGCTGTGCCGCCATAAATATAAACTGCAATAATCAATGCAGCATAGGTGACAGAGATAATTACAATAACAATGAAAGCAAGCATACTGTTCAATTTAGATAAGAACAAATGCAATACGATAAGGCCAGTTAAAGTAAGTCCACCAACAATTAGAGGAGAATGGTCTTCTTTCCACCCAATGAAAGCAGCAATAACAGTGAGTACGCCGATTGCGACTAACTGATATTTTAAGGGGAATCGTTTATATGCGTCAATCATCTATTGAGACTATACCATCTTTGTCAACAACAACAGAATATTGAGTATATCCAGCATCTGCGGCTTTATCAGAAGCTGAGAATACACCAGACCATGCAACACCAATTGTTACAACTGCTTGTTTCTGACTATTGTAGGCAGGGCCATCCACAGCTTCAATATCGCAGTTTCGCTGGTAGTATAACTCAGCTGGATTCATATAATCTGAGTTATCTGAATGGAAGTACGGAGCCATTTTTGTTTTACGCTGGTCTGTTGTTTCACCTGGATTGATAACACAGTAGGCTAAGACACCTTTGGTTGCAGTGTCTTTCAAAACGTCCGCATTTGGAATGTCAGGGTCGTCGTCATCATCAGCGTGTTCATCTTGATGGGCTTTTGCATATTCTTCACTACGTTTAGCTATCTCGCTCTGCTCTTCAGCACGTTGCTGGTCAGCAGAATCTGGATTAGCAGTTGGAGTGACTAATGGTGTTTCTGTATCATCTGGAACGACAGGAGCTTGTGTCGCTGAGGTGCCAGATGATTTGTTCCCACCATCGGCAATATTCTGATTCTTAGCAGCAAGCGGGCTAATAACAAACATAGCTAATCCGACGACAAGTATTAAGAACCCTGCCAAGCTAGCGAAGAGTATTTTACGACCACGGTCACTATACTGAGAAATATCAAAAAAGTTTTTCATAAGGCATCAGTCCTATCTTAGCGTACCCATTCATTTTGAGGCCAGCATTTGAGATATGTAGCTGGAAGTGGAGCTCCAACGCCAACCTGCTTACGGTTAGCTGTATATGGAGGGCAAATATCATCGCCCATGATTGACAGAACTAATGCTGGGTCACGAAGACCAGGGTTGATACCAGCTGCGGAAGGAAGGGCCTTCAACGCTGCATTATTGGAATTAGTAACATCAGCTTCAATATGCAAATGAGTACCATAAGAGTTACCAGTGTTAGCGCATTCGCCAACTGGGGTTCCAGCTGAAACTTGACTTCCTGCTTTGACGAAAGTATTACGTAAGTGTCGGTAGACAAATACTGTTCCATCTCCTGCTTTGATGTACACATGGCCTTCTGGGTATCCAGAACCTGATGGGTTACCGTTTGTAGCTAAGGTAATAACACCGTCAACGACAGAATAAACGTTTTCGTAGTTGTCACCACAGTCGATGTCCATACCTCCGTGGACACGACCTTGACGGATGCCTGTTGGTGGATGCGCCCATTGCGTAGTTATCTGGTATAAGGAGTTCTTATCTAATGGAAGACCAGTGCCTCCACTTGTTCCGCAAGAAGAGCCAGAGGAGGCAGAATCATCGCTACTTCCAGAACCTTTTCCAGGCGCTGGACCACCTAAGTCATACAGCTTTACATTACTTGTTCCTTGGTCTTTGTATTTATTGTACAGAGACTGAGCTTCTGAAACGCGCACATTGTATGCATCTGGTTTTGCTGAAACCTGAACAGCTTGGGCAGCAACTCCATAATCCATTTTTTCCCAATCAGGAATGGTCCCAAGAACATTATAGAATTTTTGAGATTGGAATACAGGGTCCATAAGACGTTTGATAGCATTATCTGGGTCGTTGCCCCACGTGCTGCCACCTGTATTAGCCCACCATGCTTGCTGTTGGAAAAGACCTACGGAAGAAGCGTCAGAACCAACAGCATCATGCGGAAAATTCAAAGACTTTTTAATGAATCCTAAAATTTCACCAGGATTACTGAGGGTAGCGTCGGCTGGGTTCTTTCTTGTATCGTACACACCATCATTAGCGTAGTTTTGAAGGTTAGACTCCACTAACACTGTTGTTAGAGCAACAATTTGGCCTTTAGCTGGGATACCCATAGCGTTACCGACACCAATAATAGTTTTGACATATGCAGCTTTGTCAGCGGAAACTGCGGTGCCACCACCCGCACCTCCATCACCAAAAGCACAGCCACTATCACAGTCGACTCCGGTTACAAAGTCTCGCACTGTTTCCCAGGCTTCAAATAAGTTGGGTGGTGCTTTACAATTAACCGGAGTCGACTGGATGGAAGCTCCAATACCCAAAGCTGTTCCGAAAACGAATGCCCCAGCACCTGACACAATTCCAATAGGAATGATGAGGACGAAAGCAATAATAATTGCTATAATCCCTGTTGACAGTTTACTGTTGTTTTCAAAGAATGACTTCATGGTATTTTTCACTTCCTTTCTATGGGCTTAGTTATTTTGGAGGCTGGGGGCCTTGTGGGAATGGAGGAGCGCCTTTCTCTTCTGCATCTTCGGCAGCTTTCTTCTGCTGATGAGATTTGACTGCTGCCAAACCTGCTCCGACTGCAGCTCCTGCAATGGTTCCAGCAACTGGTACGACAGACCCAGCTGCTGCTCCTCCTGCTGCACCTGCTGCAACTCCACCTGCTGCGGCTGTTCCAGCTCCTGCTGCAACACTACCTGCGGCTGCTGTTCCTGCGGCAGCACTTGCAGTACCTGCTGCTGCGCTGGCTCCCGCAGAACCTGCTGCGGTTGCCCCTGCGGAGCCTGCTGCGCTGGCAGCTCCGCTTGCTCCTGCTGTTGCTCCAGCTGTTGGAACGACAGCAGCTCCTGCACTACCAGCTGTGGACGCTGTTCCAGCTGTTGAAGCTACACCTGCACCTGGTACGCCCGTTGCAGGGATACCTCCAGAAGCCCCTGGGAATGGCGCTGAGCCTGCGGGAGCACCTTGTGGTACTGGACGTACTCCACCTGGTGTGCCTGTCGGCTTAGGGCCTGCTGTCTTAGGTCCTGCGGTACTTCCTGCTGGCGGTGTGCCATGAGCATTCCCATAAGGTGAGCCAGTTGGAGTTCCAGTTTGCGTTGGAGTTGAAGCAGCAGGCGGTGTTTGGCCTGTTGGAGCTGAGGTTGACGGTCCTTGACCAGAGAATGGTTGGCTGCTTGGTGAGCTGTTTCCGTTTCCTTGAACCTTCTTGCGGAGGTCATTAGCTTTTTTGGCTGTTTCCGCAGCATCATTAGCTTTGCGCAGATTTGAACCAGTTGGGTTATTACCACCGTTTGGTTGCTCGCCGTTACCACCCTGAGGAGGGCGCTTAACATCAGCGACAGGGCTTCCGCCAAGATTCATCTTACCCTGAGAAGAGACGCTTGCATTGTCCTCTTTAGCTTGCTTAGAACCCTTCATGCCACCAATCAAAGCGCCAATAGGACCAGCTAAGGCAAGACCAGCACCCGCACCAACAATACCAGCACCAACCGCAGCTGCTTTCGCACCTGGTAGACCAATGCTTTTATTACCACCGAAGTTGATGTTGTTTGCGAACAATCCAACAAAACGAGTGCGTGAGAAGATGAAGAACAATGCAATTACTGCAACAAGAATCATCTGTAAGAATAGGTTGCTTGTCACGCCGGTAATAAGTTGGTAGAAACGGAAGTAAACGACTAGCAGCAGAGACGTAATAATACGCTTGACTGTGACGCTCACTAAAAGTTCAGCATATCGCATTAGGACTCTTCTACCCCAGTTTGGAACAATACCGAAGAGGAAGAAGAATGGAGAAAGCAATACTGCTGTTACCATCATCAATTGGTACATAAGCAAAGCAAAACCGAAGACAAAGAGAACCGCCGTAGAAGCTACAGCTCCTGCCAGCATCAAAATAGCTGCTGAAATTTGGTTACTTGGTGAACCAGCCCAGTCAGAGTTGATACCAAAGCTGGCTTTTCCTGACAACTGAGCAAAAGCTACTTCTGACTGCTCAAATGACTTGTTTGTTGCCTGACGGTCAAGTTGGAATTCAGCCCAGTTAGTAGGCTGGATGCTCTTCTTAGGACCCATGTCAATTTGAGCGGTGTTTGTCTTCAAGAACCCACGAGGGTCATCGGTAAGAACACTGCTACTGTCGTTAGGGTTAGCGCTATTAGCAGCAGTGATGGCAGTACCATACTGACCTGAAACCCAAGGGCTAAAGATTGTTGCATACCAAATAGTACATTCAAGTTCACGGGTACTCTTATTCGGGTCTTTGTTCTGGCTTCCCAGGTCACAAATACCCTTAGAATCAACCGTTACTATATCATTTAGCGTTGATTGAATTTGAGCTGTTGCATTATCAAGATAGGAAGAGATGAGTGTTGGCTGAGCCAAGAATATGGTACCCGCTGCAATAGCTGCAACCATCCACAACATGCTCTGTAAAGCAATAACTGCCGCACGTTTGATGATACCCATGTAAGCCACCCAGATTGCTCCAATGAGAATCAAAGGAATCATGAATGGAACGAATAAGGTGTCGCGCAATCCACCATCTTTTGTGATGATTTTGTCGATAGCGTCACCAATTGGCTTCAAGATGGAACCATCTTTGGAAATACTTGTACCATAGCTCTTACCGTAGAGTTCCAACGCAATTGTTGTAATGATACGGGAAGGGAACGTAATCATGTTCGCAATACCAGAACCTGCAACATTGAATGCGTTGAGGCAGCCACCAACACTTGTTGTTGTCAATCCAGAAGAACCTGGTTCGATGTCATTGACATCTTTCCCTTTAGCAACATTTGAAACAGGTACTTGACCGTTGTTGCTGTATGTTCCATTGTAAGAACTTACACCTTCGAAGGTGTACTTCTTATCAGCATATACAGGAATCCAAGAATCAAATACTGGGTAGCTCAAGCCGTATTTTTCATACCCAGTAATTGTGTTGTAATAATTGTTCTTGTCGTTCTTTTTCGTGTTTTGAGAAGCAGGCCAAGAAGAACGTGTAGAGCCAAGATATGCAATGTCGTTTGCTTTGGTTGTTGCAGTAACTTTGCTCATTGTGAACGCAGCACGTCCACCCATAGCGGAGTAACGGTTAGCATCAGCAGCCCATTTACGAGCATCATCACCAGCGTCACCATTGATACAAACAAGGTCAGTCAAAACATTTGCATGTGCTTGTTTGCTGGTAACAGTAGCAGCAGAAGCTGTTGTGACAGCGGCACCTCCGAAGGCTACCATAATCAAAGCGAAGCTGGCTACCATTTTCAGTGGTGCGGAGCTGCGCTTACGCTTCAAGCGGGTAACCGCTTTTTTACTGGTGTTATCAGAAAGTATGCGTACGTTGTATTCTTTCGATTTCATCCTTTGGAAGAACTTAAATGACATGACTACTCTCGGCTATGCTGTGGGAACAATTGTTGTACAGGTATTACTATCGTCTTATTACACAACAGCGACGTTTTCCTCATCCTTCGCTTTCAGAGCAGCAGGATTAGTCTCAAACGCAATCTTTTCTTCTTCATTCCAGCAGTCGACGTACATTTTAGCAATACGGCCATCAGAGTCTTTTATGAGGCATTCACCAGTTGTCAAACTATAAATGATTCTACGGTGAACATCATCAACAGGAAGGTCAAAGAACTGCAAAACATTTTCGGCTTCTGTTTTATCCTTCGTTCCAAACGCCATTCTCAAACTTACAGAGTTCGTAACGTTAGCACCTAAGAAGTCACCTGCATTCTGTGAAACCAGAACAATACCTGTGTTCAAAGAACGACCCAAACGAGCAACTTCCATAACAAGTTTCGCTCCTTGGTCAGTTGACGTAACAGCCCAAGCTTCGTCAATGACAATAGCCTTAGGAAGTTTTTCTTCATTACCACTCAGCATCAACTTACGAGTGAAGGAAGTAAGCAAGAACAAGATAGCAACAGCCAACTGGTTACGTGTTGTGTAAGAACTCTTAGGAGCAAGAGAGTTCGGCATATCCAGGCCCAAAAGGGTAATGATAGTGAGTTTCTTATTTAACTCCAAGTGAGGAACCAGGTCACCACGTTTTGCTTCTGAGAAGCATAAACGAGCGAATGGAAGTTTACGAATAATATCTAAGCGCTGACCCAATGCTTCTGCCTGAGGAATCTTAGACGCAAGCATAATTTCGGTAAGTTTGCTCATTGTTGGAGTGCGGTCTTTGAGAACAACTTTGATAGCTTTTGAAAGCTCAGTATTCGTGACCGCATCAGTGATGGGCTCTTTGAGAAGCATAGCAATAGTGTCAAGCACTAAGTCAATCTTCTCTCCTTCGTTGTCACCAAGCTGGAATGGGTCGAGAATTCCATTGTGACCTTCTCGCAGGTCAACAACAGTAGTGTTTCCTTCACATCCAGGGAGTCCAGCGAGAGGAAGAGCGTCTTGTTTAGGGTCAATGTAAATTGTCTGCACCCCACTCAACACCATACTTCTAGTAAGCGTGAAGGCAGTCAACGATTTACCAGAACCAGGTGACCCTGTAATAATGAGTCCGGGAGGGTTGTTGCGCGCAATGGTAGAGTGTAAGCTCAAAAACACAGGTTCCATTACACGGGAGGTTGTATATCCAAGATATGCACCTAACCAACCACGTTGTGTACCATCTCGCTTGATTTCGATAGCATCTCCAACACCACCAGTACCAGCTGGAACACCAGCACCAATGATACCAAGTTCATGGCGCTGATAGTAGGATGACATGCGAATATGGTCGCTTGGCATGCGCTCCATGAATAAGCTCAACTGGTCATTAGAGGACCAAACAGCCAAAATACCTAAGTTCTTGTAATGGTCAATAACTTGCGAGCAGCGTTCTTTGAGTGTTTCAATGCTATTCGCTTCTACGACAATACGGTGTCTACCGTATAACCATGGAGTATCATCTTTGCCAAGAGCGTACTCTAAGTACTGACCCAGTTGGAAGTTCTCTTGAACCTCAATACTGATGTCTCCACCAGCGGAGGTCATGTTCTTCGCCTGGTCTTGAATAGCTTTGATTTTGTTCGTAACTTGCTTACGAACTTTCTTTGAAGGAATAACAGAGAATCGTGAGTAGAAATCTGTTGGGAAGCCCAAAGTGGAAGCAGAATGAATCCATGGTTCTTTTCCAGGGAAATCAAGTACTTCTGGGAACTTTACGAAACAAAGCGTAGCATAATATCCCGTTCGAGTTTTTCCATCGACTTCCTGACTAATTTCAAGCCATTTTGGACCGTTTTTTACATCACCATCAGCTAATGTTAGAAGTTCTCCAGCACCCCATTCTTGTGAGTTGCCATATTCTAAGTCATCAATACTTGGAGAAGGCATTCCTGGGAACATAGGCTTGCGAAGAATATAAGCAAGTTCTACGCCACGAACAGGTTGCGCTTGAATCTGGCTTTCTTGCAAAGAATAACGAATCAGACGAGCACGGTCTTCCCAGAACGCGATTTCTTTCTCAGATAGGTATTCATCCACTTCACCTGCGATACGAGTGAGGAGGTCATCGATAAGTTTGATTTTAAGAGCACTTTTTTTCGGACTGAAATCAGTTCGGAAACCTAAGTTTACTCCAAGATAAACATCCTTCTCGCGGAAATCAAGAGACCAAATACGATTACCCATTTCTTGGGTGAATACGTCAAAGTGTGCGGTAGGATGAGCTCGTGCGGACTGCGCTAAGTAATCGTTACGCCATTTTACAACATCGAATACTTTAGAAGTAGTGATGATATGAAAGTTCAATTCATTTTCTTCTGAATTGAGTACGTTGGCTACTGAGTTGGAAAAGTTTTGCGCAATTTCTTCTCGTGCTTCTTTGCCCTTGAATTCATAATGGGTTGGACTGACTTTTACCCAAAGATATACGTCTCTTTTGGAGAATGTCAAGTCACCATGAATCGCGGTGATACTTGGGCGAATTTTAATGGAGGGCATTACATATCTTTCTGGGATTTGCGGGAGAAAATCTTTGTTGTCATAGCGTATTCTTCGTCTACCTTGTAATCAGGCTCACGGAGTCCAGCTAAACGTTTAGGTTCTGACATGTATCTAAACCAGGATTGTAGGTATTGGGTAATAGTCTTCTTTTGCCAGATAGGCTTACTTGCAACATACCCTAAAATACCAGGTGGGATAATCCATAACAGATACCATGGGTTAGCAAATGGGATATGTAGAAGAATCATAAGACCCCACCAAGGTAGGGCGACAACAGCGAACGCTCCTACTACTTTGAGCGATACTGGTACGGGTAATGAAACGTCATAGATTGCGTAGAGTTTACGTTCCATGTTCCAAAAATTAGTAAAAGTGCGTACTTCCATGGTCCTGGTTCTTCCTTTGGATTCAAATATCGGCATATAGAAAAAGGCCAGAGCGTGAACTCTGGCCTTTTTCTATATGGTACGCAGTGGGATTAGTTCCACTTGATTTCTCCACCAGCACCCTGGCCGAGACCCTTAATCATGTCTGGGACGTAAATAAGAGCCGCAATGAGAATTGCGATAATAATGAAGATTACAAACTGCATAATCTGGCGTTGAATCAAGAACGTAATGGCGATAACTCCGACGATAGCGAGGAAGATAGGTCCAATGATGCTCTTGATGAGAGTCTGGAGGTTGTTACCCAGACCTGCAAGCACAAGATAGTTCGCAGCTCCTGTGATGAAGTCAGTGAATAAAGCGAGCATTTCCTTTTCCTTAGGTTGTTTTGAGACTGTTTCTCTGAGTTATACCTATCGGCTTTTTCACCAAAAATCAAAAAACCATGTAAAATAGGTAGTTTTAGTTAAGAATTGCAAAGTTTTCGATATCGTAGACTGACCAACTCTTATCTTTGTTCATTCCTAACAGGATACGATACTGTTGAGGATAACGAATGCCTGTTTTCGGGTCTTCCCAAGTTACAGTGATTTCGGCTCTACGCTGAGTAGCTGTTTCTGGTCGAGAATCGTCATATTTTTCAACTGTAAATGAATCCAATGAGTAGAACTTTACAGCGTTCTGCAAACCATTCTTTGCATTGGGTGTTGCACTGTCAAGAACATAACGGTCAACAATGGTAGAATCAGACTGCCCCCAAGCCGTTAAGTAAGCTTCTAAGTCAGGTGTGAATTCTTGTTCAATCTTCTGGTCATCTTCACCGAAGTCCGCTGTATAGTCATCTACTGTTGTTTTACCCTGGTTTTGGTTAGGCTTGATGAAGCTTGGAGGACCAGCAAGTGTCAAAGAGAAATTCTTCGGGTCATATTTGACTGGAACATCTAAGTAAACTACCGCTCCACTGTCAAGACCTGCTTTTACAGTAAATACGGCCATATTAGGAGTACGATTATCTGTTGCAACTACATAGGGACCATATGTGACTTTCTGTGACACAGAGTAATCATTGTAAGGAATTGCGTTGTCGCCCTTTTCCTTATCATATTCATCAGCAGAAAGAATCTGCAAATCAATTTTTCCTACAAGGTCCTCAGAAGCGAACTTACTGAGATTTGCTGTACGCTTTGGGTCATTAGAAGTATAATTGAAATACACTTTTGCAAAGTCCAAAGAAAATTGCTCACCTGATACTGTTGGAAAACCTGTATAGTTGACTGCTGACTGAGCAGTTTTTGCTACCTGAGCTTCTGAAAGACCATTATCTGGAAGGAAGAGAGCTTTCAATCCTGCAAGTCCTACAACTACTGCGACTGTACCTGCAATTACGCGAATCCAAAGAATCGTTTTACGGTCACCATTGTATGGTTTTTCTCGTTCTGGTTTTTTCTTATTCGCTGAACGTTCTTTTGTAGCTTTCGCAGCTTTTGGAGTTTTTTCTTTTTTAGCCCAGACGCTTTTCTTTGGCTTTTGCTCAGGCTCAACAGTAGGTTCAACTTGTCCTTGGAATTCAGGAGTTTGAAAGCTCTGAGCTGGCTGGATACCTTGCTGAGGATTCTGGAATTCTACTGGATTTACAACAGGTGGCTGGACTACTGGCTGCTGGAATTCTTGCTGCACTGGCTGCTGGAACTGTTGCTGAGGTGGTAATGTTTGTGCAGGAATAGATGGGGCAGGTGTAAAAGTATTTGTACGTTCCTGCTGCGCATTGGCATCATTGTTTTTATCAATAAAGCGTTGCAGATAATCTTCTTCTTCTGCAGAGACTACTGGGGTAGCTGGTTCTTGGACTTGAGGTTGAGTTGGCAGGAAGGAAGGCTTCTTCTGTGCAGGGTTAACAGGTAAACGACCAGGAAGCGGCTTGTTTTGCCCCTGAGGAGGGAAGGAGTTTTGTTTTTGCGGAGAACTTGTTCCAAATGTTGGCTTCGTAGGTAATTTGTTTCCAGCAGCTGGTTTTTCGGCTGGACGATTGACTCCATTAGCAACTGGTTTGCCAAATGGAGAGGAAGGAAGCTTAGATGGTGCCTGTTTCTTAGTGTTGTCTAAGTTTAGGTTGTCATCGTTATCGTCACTGTCAAAGGTTAACATTGAAGTCTAGGAACTTTCAGGTCAGGTGGTACGTGTTTTACTGAGGGAGATATCGGATTAGAAATCAAACTCATCTTTCTTATTGCCAGCGTCAGGCTTCTGCGATGGGCGAGCTTTTGGCCGTTGTGGGAATCCTGACGGTTTCGTTGATTGTGGCCGACTTGGCAATTTGTTAGCCGTTGGGAAATTGGTTGTTTGAGCTTGAGGAGCAGCCTGAGTGGAGACTGATACAAGTCCATCCTCTCTGTCCTCAGCTTCTTGCAAATCAACATCATTTTGGTCATTGAAGAAGGTGCGAAGCAAATCGTAATTGAGTGGAACTTTCTTCAAATCATCAGCACTGGCCTCTGATGCGTTTGTCACCTGAGTAGACTTCTTTGGTTCACTCTTTTTTGGCATTTCTGATTCTTTCGTGAGAGTAACAGCGGGTTCAGGAGTAAACTGAGGGTTTACTTTTTGAGGAGTAGGGAATTGTTCAGCAGGGGCACTAAAAGCCGTTGTAGCGGCCATCTGTGGACCGCCAGAGGCTTTATCCTCTAAGGCCGTGCCGCCTTTTTCAGGATTATTGATGTCTTCAATAATACAACGCACATGTTCGATGCGGTGATTGTGGCTACTGATATAGATAAACTCACCACGGGTAAGAGCTTTGAATTCTTTTGGTTCTACCTCAAAAGCTTCTACCTTTTTGACAGTCGCTCCACCGCGGCCAATACCAGTGGTGATTCCACCCAGCATCCCTTGACTAACTTCCACCTGTTCACTGACTTGATTAACCATTGTGGTGCCAGTCAGACCAGCATATACTTCTGCGTCCTTTTGATGGTTTGTTCGATGAATGATAAAGGAGGAAATAATACCAATAAGTTGCATGGAAAGTGCTTGGCTCTTTACTTCCAAGTCACTCAGCGTCTGTGTTGCGATAGTGACTGACATTTTTGAAGCACGCGCTTTGTTGATAAGACCAATGATGTTATCTGAACCAATAGCGGAGAACTCGTCAATGAAAACGTTGAAAGGTTTATTAGCAGGGTTGCGGAGTAACTCAGAGGAAATAGTTTTCAAATCTTGAATGATAAGATTTGCAAGGTTCTGAGCTAAGCTTGGGTATGCCAAAGAGTCCAGAGAGAACACAACAACATTACCTTCATAAGCTGTTTCCAACAGCTTGATGTTGTTTCCTTTTTTGTCTACTGTCAACCAAGGACCAGCAACGGATTGTAAGAAGATTTCCAACTGGCTTCTGTTTGTCAGAAGATTCTCACGGACAGTCCCGGTGACTCCTTCGTCATTAAGCGCATCAATAGAACGAACGAAAGAGGCGAGCTGTGGGTCTTTGTCAAGAGGTCGTGCTCGTACTGCAAGCGCTTTGGGACTCATCAAGTCAATAGCGTCTTCTAAGGTGGAAATATCTTTCCGTGGATTATTGATGAGAATAGCGAACATGAGCTGCAAGTAAGATTGAGTCATCTTCTTGAAGTAATCAGACTCAGCCCCCCATTCACGTAAATCTAACACCATGTCAGCGCGACGAGTGTGGTCACCCTGGGTTAGAGGGTCATAATGAGCATTACCTTGTTCAGCAGGGCCAGTATAAGGTTTAGTGATGTCTTGTAAAGTGAAATGCTGGAACTTGCGCCCATAACGGTCAGCGTAAATTTTGACAACATTGACCATTTCAGGGTCAGCTTTCAAATCAACAACAAGAACCCCTTCACCTTTTTTGATTTGGTCACGGATTCTCATCATTGCAGTACGACTTTTACCGGAGTTGGAACCACCAACAATGAAGGTGTGAGCTGCTGCTTCATCAGTGGACTGAACAACACGTTCCCCGTCAGGGTTAACTCCTAATGTCATACCGTCAATAGGAGTATCTTCATCCGCTTTAATTTTCTTGACAGTGCGGTTGTAACGCATTTTTTCCCAAGGCGTTTTGCGGAACTTTATTTCCTGCCAACGAGCTCTACGATACCAGAGCCAAGATACTACTGCGAGTCCGACAAGGATACCAACAGGGATAGCTAACCACATCTGCTGGAAGAGCATTGTGAAAATACCTTCCGTTGGAGTGATTTTCTTGCTTGTCATAGCAGGGAAGGTTACTGTCCAGGAATCTTTGAATGCTTCCAGGATAGGTTTGATGAAAATACCAATGCCAAGGAACAAGGGCAAACTGTACAAAGCGATGACGCTTCGCTTGATTCGCACATATGAGAACAACACGTATACGCCAACAGCAGCAATTGCTGTCAGCGGAGAGATGATGATGAAAGCAATTGGAAGAAGAATGCGAACAAGGTTCTCATCCATTCCTTGTTTGCTATCATCAGAAGTGTTGATTGGGGTTTGGTTTGACATGGTACTTTATCTATTGGTTTATTTGAGGCTGGAGATAACAGAAACAGCTTTTTCGTAATCAGCTGATGCTGTTTCTCGGTCCATAATTAACTGGCTAAGCTCATTTTCTAAGTGTGAAACAGTGTCACGAGCTTCTTGAAGACGTGCTTTCTTTTCGCTTTCAGTACGAGTGATATCTTCAATAAGCTGTTTTTTGTTTGTCAAGCCTTCTTGCAATTGCTGTACAAGGCCGAGAAGGTCATTTGATTCTGTTGGCATAAGGTTATCCTTTGTTGTCAAGTCTACGGAGGAAGGTTCTGTTGGGTTTTTTACTGAAGGAGCCATGGCTTCTTCGGCTGCTGCACTGACTTCTTTGATAGCAACCTGAGGTTTTGGAGCTTCAGCTGCCTTATAAAGCGCTGCTAAATCATTTTGGGCTTCCATCTCTTTTTCTAACTCAGCTTTGGGTATTTCTTGTCGCGCTGGAAGAGATGAGAGCTTTGGTTTCTCTAACGGAGGAAGCTCAGTTTGAATTTCCAGTGAGGTTGTATCATTGATTACTTCATCATACGTTTCGTAATCTTTTCCATCCTCGGCATCTGTTGTATGGTCACCAAATGTTTCCTGTGTAGTTAGCTGAGCTGGTTCAGGTACAACATATTCACGATTGAAAGAGCTACTAACTGTGTTATCCTCGTCCCCTTCATTGAAATGTAAGCCTTTGGATGTCAATGCTGCTCCTTGTTCAGTGCTGAGGGCAGGAGGGGTTTGCCTCCCAGATGGATTTTCAATCATTATTTCGTAGTTGTTAGCAAGCTCATCAAGAGTGGAAATTATTGAGTAGAGTGAATATCCTGTTGCATTGACTACATTGCCCACAATGAATCTTTCAGCGCTCAACATGACTTCCTGTAACGATGATGTAGAAGTGTAGTTGGTCTTCTTACTGCTATTGAGATTGATATTTACATTACCGTAAAGGAACTGCTCATCATTCTTAAATCCCCAGCTGGTATACTGCTTATGCTTATAAGCAGCACGGTTTGTGACAATGGTGACTAACCGACTCAATGGTAAATCGGGCGTTGTCCCAGCATCAGCGTATTCGAATACATCACCTAAGCGCCATTCGACTTTAACTTCTTTCCACTGATACAAGTCATCAATGACACCCAAAGTGTATTCTTTCAATGAAGTGACAACGTTGTCATTCTTTGAGCGACTTTTCTTGAGAAGTTTGTACAGTGAATCGCGTTGACTTTTATGGCTTCTTATAAGAGAGCGAAGATTCCCATGCGAAAGGCGTTCTTCAAAACGCAGTTGGGTCCATAGATGATGCTCGTAGTCAACGTGATCTACTGCATACACATTGCCTTGACGGATGAAGACACGAGCAAAAGAACCATCTTTTGCGGTAAAAGCAATTGAACCTGAACCTCCCATCACATGGGAGTCAGACAGTAATGATGGCAGCACTTTTGCTACATCATATAAAGCAGTGGTCACTTATGTGCCTTTCTGTTCCTTAGGTACTTGGCAATACCTATCGGTTTAGGCAGAAAGGCACATAAATCACTTACTTTTTATCAACAGATTCCTTCAAGCGACCTAATGCTGCGAGAGCTTTATCTTCATCATGGAAGATTCCCACACCGTGGAGGTTGTTGAGAATGAGTCGTCCATAGTTTTTAGAGAGAGCTCGTGGGTCGTATAGCGCTACAACAACACGGTCTGTTTTAGAACGGACTCCTCGACCAAATGCCTGACGTGTCATCCAGTCAACAATAGTAACCTGCACTTCCATGAACCCGTTTCGTTCATTTTTGTCAGCGTAATTCTTGCGAGCTGTCAACAGAGGGTCATTTGGGCTTGGGAATGGGAATTTATCAATACCAACGAAAATAAGAGTGGGTCCAGGAGCATCTAAACCATGCCATAATCCCATTGTTCCTACAAGAGACGTTTCTTCATCCTCTTTGAACTCTTTCACCAGCTGCTGCATTGGAGCATCACCCTGGACAAGAATAGGAGTCTTCAACTTGCTCTGGTAATACTCACCAAGGTCTTGTGCCCCTTTTGTGGTCGTTGAAAGCATCAATGAACGTCCACCAGCTTTTTCGATGAACTTCGCACTACTCTTCGCAACTGCTTTAGAATGTTCAATACGGTCAGCTCCTACTGGCTCTGGGAAGTTCTCAGGGCGAGGAATGAATAGCATTGCTTGCTTCTTGAAATCGAATGGTGAATCCAACACGACAGTCTTATGAGGCTTATTTTCTAAACCAAAGTTATGCAATGGAATATCAAATTTCCCTGCAACAGTAACAGTAGCAGAAAGTCCAATCATGATAGCTTCACGATCATCAAGGTAGGACTGCAATTTTGGTCCAATGCGCAAAGGAGCAGCATGTAAGCTAATTGTACTGGCGTTTTCTTTGCGGTCAACGATTTTCGGCTTTTTACGCGCACCACCGCGTGCCTTATTTTCAGCTGTATCAACTGTCCAACGGACATTCTCGATACTACGATTAGACAGGACAGTAGCAATGTCTACAAGTTCATCAGATACTTTTTTAGCTCCTGTGTAGATACGCTTTAGTGCGTCTCCACCAGCTTCTTTACCTTTACGTCCAACCTCTGCACTAAGTTTAGATGTAGTGTTCAGGAGCTTAACAATGAAGTTTTCTAATCTGACAGAAGTGTCGTCATTGTCCATCAACCCAACTTCAACGCTACGTACAGCAGCATCGTATTCTTCTAACAAAGCACCTAATGCAGCAACGTTAGAATCATCTAACCCAGGGATAGACTTCAAAAGCTTGTGGGCAGTTTCAAGACGTTTGTACGTAAGTTCTGCACCCCAAGCGTTTGACATGTAGTTGTCAACCTCATGAAGTTCGTCAAATACGAATGCATCACGATCAGCTAAAAGCTGACCTTCTGCTGCTAAGTCAAGAGCAACGATTGCATGGTTAGTAATAACCAGTTTCGCAGATTTTGCTTTATCACGAGCATCTTCTGCGAAGCATACATCGCCGAATGGGCAAGCAGCTTTACCTGGGCATTCAACATTTGTAGAAGAATACTGCTTCCATGTTTCGTCAGAAGTATTTGGCCCATGGGAACGGTCACCAGTTTTAGTTTCTTCCGCCCATTTGGAAATCAGTCCTGCTTCTGTTGCAATCTTTTGACCACGCGCAGAAACCTCATTGACTGGTTGACCAACCTCTTCTGAACTAAACAATGTGTTTGCTTTGTCGTCCAAACGCTTCATGTCTTCATATTTAGAAAGACATAAGTAATTTTCGCGGCCTTTGAGGAGTACGGCATCAGCACGCTTACCCGTTTTGAGTTCTTTCAAAGCTTTGTTGAGGAACTTAATGTCAACGTCCACGATTTGTTCTGAAAGCTGCTTGGTAGCAGTGGAAATGACTGCACGAGTGTCATTCTCAACCAGAGGAATCAAGTAAGATAAGGTCTTACCTGAACCTGTGGGAGCTTCTAAGAGAAGATTCTTATCTTCTCTGATGGCAGCATCAATTTCGGTGACAGCTACTTCCTGCTGCGTACGTACCTCACCTCCTGGTTTGAGGGAGATGATGTCTTTCAGTAAATCAGTTGAGTTGGTCAAAGCGTTTCCTTCTATCTAAACAACGAGTTTAGCAGTTATTTTGAGTTTATAGCGTTTATGTATGTTGGAGTTTAAGAATAGTGTGTCAACTATCGTCCTAATACAGGTATCAATCTTCGGCCTGCTAAGAACAATCCGTCTTCTGCTGCAACCGAAATCGCTTGTACAGTATTGGGATGTGCAGGAGTAGGATTGTAGATGTTCATATGAGTTTCCTCAAAAAAGAACTTGACCATATATGGAGCCTCAGTTGATGACTGAATAACTTTGAGCTTCTTTTCCGGTTCTGAATTACTCTTCGTCCCAAAAGCATATGCATCATATCCTAGAGAGGATGCTAAGAACGCTGCATCATCAACAAACTTTGCGGAATGACTGAACAAGGAAGTTTTACGAGTTCCATCGGTTAGAGCATTCAGAAGTTTCTTTCTTTTATTGATGTTGGTGTAAAGGAAAGGTTCAGCTATCTGCAAATTATTCTCGATACCCGCTTCTTGAAGTTTTTCAGCAAAAGTTCCAGAAATTGCGTTATTCCCCTTTGTCATCCAATCAACATAGATACCAACGGGGATAGGAGCATCAGCATTAGGAAGAGTTAGAGGTTTGGGCAATTCTAAGCTGAATAATGCTGTTTCAGAGTCTTTCATTCTTTCAAAGATTTGTTGGGTAGACCATTCAGCTTTTCTACCAGACATTTCCACATATAGGTTTTCAACAAAAGAATTCAGATCAACAGCAATGCTTTCTTCATCTTCAAACTCTGGAGAAAGAATGCTAACTGTGTTGTAAATAATTTTCGATGGAAGAGCCTGTCCGATTTCAGTAGTATCCAATGCAATAGTTCTGTCATTGATAATGAGGAATACTTTTTTCTGAGATACCTCTTGTACTCGTAGCACATTAAGATTGGGAGCTTGTACTTTTTCAGAGGAGATATGATCGACCATCCAAGTTTGGCCCTTATCAGCATGAAGATAATCGCCATTAGTGAAACTAACCTTGTAGAGTTCTTCGCTCAGATAAGGGGCTTTCACATCTGTCACGTCAACTAAGCTACCCTGGGAGCCGTATACTCGGTCTCCCAGCTCAATGTTTTCAAGAGTTTTCCACCCATTTTCGGTCAGAATAGGGGTGTTTGTCCGTAAGCCTCCAATGTTATTGGTAGGCTTTTCGGCTTTTTTCGGCAGTTTAGGCATACATATATTATAGTACAAGAGACCTCTTTTCTTTACTTCGGTGAGAAAAGAATATTTAGTGGTGAAAATGACCTATAGAGAAGATGGCTGTTAGAATTGAATCTGATGTCATAACAAAAACCATCAACAACAACAACACGTAACATTTAGAACGGAAACGAAATTGGCAAAAGACGACACTACACTGAGCGAGAAGCGTGAAGCAGCACTTCGGGCAGCAATGTCCAAATTGGAAAAGAATTTTGGACAGGGAACAGTCTCTATTCTTGGTGAAGCTCCCACGGTTCCTGTAGATATTGTTCCTTCTGGTTCTCTCGCCATTGACATTGCGCTTGGTCGCGGTGGGCTACCAAAGGGTCGTATCATTGAAATTTGGGGACCAGAGTCCTCAGGTAAAACCCTCTTCTGTTTGCACGCTATGGCACAGGAGCAGAAAGCTGGTGGACGGGCAGCGTTCATCGACGCAGAACACGCATTCGACGCTGACTGGGCTAAGAAAATCGGTGTTGACACTGATGCTCTGGTCTTCTCTCAGCCAGACAGCGGTGAAGATGCTTTTGAGGTTCTTGAAACCTTGGTAAATTCAGGCGCGGTTGACATCATTATCGTTGACTCCGTTGCAGCTTTGGTTCCTCGTAAGGAACTTGAAGGTGACTTCGGTGATGCAACAATGGGTGTCCAGGCACGAATGATGTCCCAGGGTCTGCGTAAGATTACTGGTGCAGTAAAGAAGAACAACGTTACTGTTATCTTCATTAACCAGGTTCGTGAGAAGATTGGTGTCATGTTCGGTTCTCCGAAGACTACCACTGGTGGTAACGCATTGAAGTTCTACGCTTCTATCCGTATGGAGATTGCTCGTATTGAGACCTTGAAGGAAGGTACCGATCCTATTGGTGCACGTACCCGAGTCAAGGTTGTCAAGAACAAGGTTGCTCCACCATTCAAGACTGCTGAATTTGACATTCTTTGGAAGAAGGGCGATGAAGGTTACTCACGTGAGTCTGACATTCGTGACTTCGGCATCCAAGCTGATGTTATCAAAAAGTCTGGTGCATGGTTCACTTCTAACATTGAATTGACAGACCCTAAAACTGGTGAGATTATCATCAAAAAGGGTGACCAGCTTGGCCAGGGAGCTGAAAAAGCTCGCGTGTTCTTGAAAGAGAACCCCCGCGTTACTGACGCTCTTGAAACTATTGTTCGTGACAAGTTCCTTAACACGGGTGAAGCAGAGCTTGACGAGATTGCAGCTCACGAGCGAGACGCTGAGTAAACATAATGTCATCATCTATCGCTGAAGGTATTCTAAACTATTTAGATAAGCTTGGCGAAGATTACGCTCGCGTAGTTCATGGTCCAAATAGTCTTCTTGACGAAAAGGAAATTGAACTACGCGAGCGTGGTGATTTTATCCACCAATTTTCGCCTGATGCTGTTTTAGAAAACAAGACTCTCGTTGCCATTGACGGAGGCCGCGCCTCCCAACAGCTCTCAGGAGGCGATTTAATCGCTGTTGGTGCCACCTTAGCTGACGGTATTTCCAGTACACCAAAATACAAAGATGAGCCTGTCTCTGAAGCTTACGCAACTATTGTACCTCATACGTCAGATAGTGAAACAAGTTTCGGTGCCCGCATTATGGCAGCTTTGGAGCTGCGTGTTTTGGAGCAAGCTGGAACTGACTATACTATTATTGACGGAGCTTACTTAGGGAATACCTCAGAAGTTCTATTCGGGCTTTTGAGTAAAAACCCTGACGCTGTTCAGCAGTTGGTTCAATTCAATGAAGATGGTAAGCTCAACCGTGCTATGTTGAGTATTCTAAACCCAAATAAAGACAACAGTAGCGGAATTATTTCTGTTCCAAAGTCAGATTCTTCATTCGTCCAGAGTAAGCATATGTTTGGGGACACTCCATTTGCCCGCCAAGTCTCAGACCGTAAACTTGCTTCTCATATGCTTGCTCCTGGTGAGTTCATGCATCCTCGTGCACTGGAGACAAACCCTGTTCTTATCAAGTCTCTTGGCTCAGGATATAAAGATTTGATTTCTGAGGCAAAAGCCATTGTCAATGGTAAGTTAGATTTACTCAAAGATATGGGTGGTAATTGGGATGTAACGTATGAGAACCATCTCTACACTGCTTATTTCAAACCTTCCGGTTGGACAAAGTTTGACCGAGCTTTGAAAATTGAGTTTGTGTATTACCCTGACCCAAATTATACTCTTCTTGAACATACTGAGCATGTTATTCAAGTCATCAACGATGACACTGTTGATAACAGCATCATGGAGCCTTATAGTCAGTATATTGCTGACCGAAGGGCTAAAGAAGTTGGTATGGGGATTGACATAGCAAAAGAAGCTCTTCTCAGTCGCGTAGAAACGATGGAAGAAGCGAACAGTATTTTACGCAACTACCGTACATAAAAGAATAATGAAGGAAGCCCCTCATCTAAATTAGATGAGGGGCTTCCTTCATTATGAAAATTAGTCTTGCAACCCAACAAGGTGACGGATAGCTGTCGGGAGGTATAGGCTTTTACGGGTAGTGTTCTCATCTTCACTGAGACCCAGTTCTGTGAGGATGCCGTAGATGGAACCCACAACAGCAGCCTGTAACGATGAGCGCAAGTCAGGATAGCTTACCAGTACAACCTCTGAAAGCATTTCAACCCAGTCACTGATTGGAGCCTGACGCACACTTGGGTCAGTTATTTCAGCTTGCCCAGCAGCATCCCAATCACGAGCGAATAGCTTTTCACTGTACTCTTTAGAGTCAAGCTCTTTCTTAACCGCAGCAAGATACATGCGAGGACGTAAAGCAGAGATAGGGCTAAGAATAGTTTTGAGTTCATAGCCAACCCAGAAGCTTTCCTCAGAGGTCAAGTCAAAAGCATCAGTAAGAATGTAATTCATTACTGATGAAACAGCGCTGCTAATATCTTGCAGAGTATGATTCTGCGGAATTTCAACGCGGATTTGTGGCTGCTCGCCTAATGCGATTCGCAGCTGCTCCAAAGGAGATAAAAGCATTTTGTGTTCCATACTATATACCTAACTGATTATCCTCACATTGCTGTTTTTATCTATTATTTAATATCAGAATGGTGCATCAAAGTCATCATTTGGAGCAGAATTGTACGGCTTTTGGGCAATTTTTGTTTGAGGTTCAGAAACTTCGTAGTTCTTAGAGACACTATATGTTTTGACCTGAACAGTTGAACTCTTAGCTGGTTTCTTTTCCATCTTGCGCATAGTAGGGTCCACAGCAGCAGGAGTAACAGTAGGTAAGCCTCGTGCTGTGATGATTCTGTTTACCCATTTCTTGTTCGCCTGTAAGAACTCCTCTGCGCTGGTGAACATGTTCAAGAAAGTGGGAGAGTTCGTGAAGATAAGCGGAGAAATAGAGCCAACAATCATCAATGGGTAAATACCCGTAGATGCTGGTGAAATAAAGCCTTTATAGATTTCAGTCTGAGACAAATCAGAGTAACGCTCTTCAAGAACTTTGATATCGTTTCCAACAAGACCATAAGCAGCGTAAATATACGTCAGCTGCGACCAGATTCCTCGCTTCAAATCTGACGGTGACTGAAGAATGTAAGTCCAACCAATACCGAACTTACGAGTGTCGAAAGCAAACCCTTCCAGCATGTTTGCGAGTTCTTCAATCTCAGGGATAGCTTTACCTTCTGGTGCATAACGCCATGCTTCGTCAAAGACAATCTGGGTGTTTAGGTTGCCGCCAGAAGCTGCGAAGGCAGTTTCAGAAGCTTTCTTGATTTCCTGGAAGAGTACCTGCAAAATTAGAGCTTTGACAGCTTCTTTATCCAACATGGTTGCCATGTAAGATTCAATGTCATCTTTGTTCAAAGCTCGCTTAGCATGCAACTTGACATTCGGAGACATGTCTACCACTACATATGGAGCAGGCTTAGAACCTTGCTGGCGTACCTGGAAGATGTCAGCAAGGATACCACGCTCTCCTGAAAGAGAATGACGCTTTTCTCCATGGAGGTTCTTAGAAGAGAAGAGATTCAGAAGAGGTCGGAAGACTTTGAGAATAGAATCCCAACTAGACTCTACATCTTCTAATTCTTCCTTAGTTGGACCTTCATACTCGTCATCTAATTCATCAACGTGGTCAGGAGTTTCTCCTGCCAAAGCATACAATTCATCACGGAAGATGTCACGAATTTTATCATCTGCGTAGATACGGCGCATGGCAGCTTGGGAACGAGCAATTTGCAAGAATACTTGACTCAGAATTTCGCGTGGCTCAGCGTCTAAATCATCACGCATAATACGTTCAGCAACTTCCTGAGAGAAAATAGCTTGGTTCTCAGTACCCATACGACGCAGACGAGTCCATGCTTTCATTTGGTCAATCAGACGTGAAAGCAGCTCAACATCTTTTGGTAGTCGGACTTCTTCTGCAATACGGATAAGTTTCACTTCACGGCCTAATGATTCTGCAAAACGCTGAGGAGAGAAGATAAACCCGTTTTCATTAGACCACTGCCCCTGAGGGTCCACTACCAAAATGGCATGCTGCTCGTGACGCATGTATGTAGAAAGCGTAAAGGTATAACCAGCTGTTTTACCTGAACCAGATTTACCTAGAACGCCTGAATGGTAAGCACCTCGATTGCCACCAAAGTCAGGAGTGTTGATAGGCAAAGGCATAGATTCTCCTCGGAATGTCCCGATGGAAGGAAGCTCCTGCCCTTGAATCATTTCCGCTAAGACTGTTTCATCAAGCAAATGTACGGTAGATGATGTGGCAGGTGAGGTAGGCAACACTGCACCAGACTGCTTCCACACATCATCAGTCGGACCCTTAACGAAGACTGCTTGGGTTACGAAAGAAGAGGTTCGTAAGTCTTTTGAAATCTCCTGAGTGTAACGACCCTTTGCTACGACAGAGTTGAAAGAGTTGTTGAACAAGTTGTTCTGAGTAGTGATTTCAGTTACTGTTCCAATCGCACGGTATAGGTATCCTTCAATTTCAGTATCGAAGTACAGCATTTTACCCACAACTGATAGAAGTTGGTTTTCTTGGTCAGCGGCTAAAAAGTTGATGTGTTTGTTCGTAGACTGAGGGGAAACGTACCCAAAAATTTCAGACATAAATGCATTTATCTTTCGTGTTGTTGTGTTAAATAATAGCACGAAAAGGGCAGCAAGCTCTTTTACAGAAACTTGCTGCCCTTTCTAATCATGTTATCAATGTGTGGTTGTAAGAAGTAGCAGAACAAAAGAGGTGGAATTGTACAGAATGTGTGCAATCATACCAGGGATGATTCGCTTTGTTTTATAAGTCGTGTAAGCAAGGACCAGACCTAATGTTCCTGTTACGATGACTACCAGCCACTGTCCGAAGGTTTCCGCACCTTGGAAATGCATGAATCCAAACAAGATAGAACTGATAATAATACCTAATGCGTAGCGATGGCGACTTGCCCATGCACGGTATGAAATAACAAGATTCTTCAGTTCGAATGATTGCTTACCAATTTCCTCTTCAAGGATATCAATATTACGCTCATGCTTTGTGAAGCTGAAATGGTTGACTAATCCACGCAGGATAAATCCTCGGAAGAAAAGCTCTTCGCAGATAGGGCCAACAATGCCACCGATACCAAAAGCAATGATAAAGAACCATGCACCAGGAAGGTCCTGGAATACTTGCGTATTACCTGCACCCTTCATATCAATTTGAGGGAACAATGCTGGAAGGCCGTTGAGTACCAGCATCTGGAAACCGAACATGGTTGCAGCGATACCTGCACCAATGAGGATGTCACGTTTCTTGAAGTGAATCCAGAAGTTCTCTCGGAATGCAGTCCAGAACTTCTTACCCAGCTGTACCCCTGAACGGTATCGTGTTACCCACCACATGCAACCTAACCAGGCAGCATACATTGCAAGCTGAGATACAACTAACAGAACTGGATTATTACTAATGAATCCATTGATGTCACCAGCATTTTTTGCAAGTTCAGTCGTATTAGATGAAGATGTAAAAATGTAAATAACAAGGAAGATAGCAATAAAAATTTGCACGATAAGGAAAACTAATGCTGCAACTGCAATAGCTGTTCCACCCCAGTAAGTTCTTACTGGAACACTTTTCTTGCCCTGAGATTTCTCTGCAACAACAGTGGCTTTCCCTGAGTACTTTGGAGCACCACCGAAGGTAGGCACAGGAGGCGCTGTGCGGCCCACTGTGGGAGTTTCAGGCTGGGATGGAGTGGATGTTCCCTTAGAAAGCTTAGGGCCTTCTGATGGCTCCTGAGAAGACTTCTTCTCTTCTCCGTTTACATCATTCATAGCGAGTTGCTCTTCTTTCTTATCAGCATCATTGTTTACCATGGTGCTTCATCTTCTTCGGTTGGGGGTGGGTAAACGACATCTTGTGGGCTTGCACTGGCAATTGTCTCAGCGTCGTCATAATGAGACAAATCAGGTTGAATTTCACCGTCTCCTTGCACATACTTACCGAATTCAAGCATTGGCACCAACGGAATCTTTCCTGTTGGACCATTACGATTCTTAACAAGAAGCAAGTCAGCCTCACCTGGGCGAATGTTAGGGTCAGACTGGTCAGGACGGTGAATAAGCATGGCAATGTCAACGTCCTGCTCAATAGCACCAGACTCACGCAAGTCAGATAGAGCTGGTTTCTTGTCAATACGAGCTTCGGACTGACGGTTTAACTGAGCTAAAAGAATAATAGGAATACCTAAATCTTTTGCTAATAACTTGATACCACGAGAAAGTGCAGAAACCTGGTTTTCACGGTTGTAGTTCTTGTTACCTGCTGGAACTTCCATCAAACCCAAGTAATCAATGATAATCAAATCTAAACCAGAAGGTGAGAATTTTTGACGAATTGCTCGAGAACGAATGTGAGAAATACCGACTTTTGCTGTTGAGTCAAAGAAAAGATTGTTTTCAAGAATGCGGCCTTTGGTTGCATCAAGATTCATCCGCTCTTCTTGAGTGAGTGTACCTTTTTTGATATTCTGCAATTTTACTCGTGCTTCTGCAGAAACCAAACGCATCATGAGCTCTGGGCCGCTCATCTCAAGGCTGAAAAAGAGAACACTTTTCCCACCGAGATAAGCAGCCCCGCGAGCAAAGTCCATAGCAAGAGCGGTTTTACCAACAGATGGTCGTGCAGCAAGGGCGATAACCTGTCCTGGAAGCCAACCACCTGTCATGTCATCCAACATTGGGAAGCCGCTGGGGATACCAGGAGTTCCTCCCTCAGGAGTCAAAGCAGCTTCTTCAATGCGATCCATGGTGGAGTCCCACATTTCGCTTGCAGAGATGGGTCTGTTCGTCATATCAGTTTGTGATAATTGCAGAACGCTTTCTTCTGCCATCATCAGAGCTTCCTCAGATGTGAAGCCTGAACCTAATGAAGCAGTTTCTTTGGTAGTGGTAGAAACATCAATAAGTTTACGACGAAGAGACAAGTCTTTTATCATAGAGGCGTACCCGATTGGGTCTGAGCTATATGCTGTGAGGCTACTTGGAGTTAGAAGCTCATGCATATAACCAATTCCACCAACGGAGTGTAATTCGTTGCGCCTTTTCAAATCTCCTGCGAGGCTAATAACGTCATAGCTCTTGCCTTGCTCAGCAAGCGAGGTAATTGCTTGGAAAATAATCTTATTTTTTTCCTCATAGAAATCCTCAGCTTGGATAATCTCGAGCAATTCATCCAGAATTGTTGGGGTGGTAAAAATGGTAGCAAGAACAGCTGCCTCTGCAAGAGAATCGTACTGTTGTTCTACTACGTCCATACTGGTTGAATCCTTTTCTTGGTTTGTTGCTTGTAAAAAAGTATAACAGGGGTTCTCCTTTCACCCTGAAAAGAGAACCCCTGTTAAAATAGGCTCGTTACTCTACTTCGACAACCGTAGCTGGGAGTAAAGCGTTATTATCATGCTTATCACAGTAAACCAGGTTTCCTGGTCCAAAAGCAATGCCGCGGACAGTATGACCGCAATCTAAAAGAGCTGCGGTAATAGGAATATCACGCACTTTCAAACGATGCCCATGAATTTGAATAGTACGATTAGGGTTTGCGGTTTTTGTGTTAACTACATCCCCATTATCTGTTTTGATGCTGTACGGGTCACGAATTTCTTGTACTTGAGACTTGGCCATTTGAACCAGCCTCCTTTCTGTGTAGTGATACTAAAGAAGCTGGTTCAAAGGGAGGATTCTATTTAGAAAGTACCCTCTTCATAAGCTTCGCGCTTAGCTTTGAGCTTCGCTTCTGCCTGTTCTTTCTTTTTGTACTTTTTTGGCAATGCAAGCACAACGAGTTTCAGTCCTAGTTCATCGCGTTGAACTAAAACTTCACGACCAATCCATTCATAATCACTTTTTAGTGAGTACAAACTTTCTTGGCTTTTTGGATAAAGAACCAAGTTTCTAATTTTTGCCATTCGGTAACCTATTCTGTAAATACTATTCGTATAGATGCTTTGCTATCTCTTATAGGATAGCAGATAGCTGTAATAAACGTCAAATCTAATTTTTTAACAACGACGAGCTGTAAGCAAGTATTCACGAGCTTCCAAAGCTGCTTCTACTGCACGTCCTGCTGATGTGACTGCTTGACGATACTTCTTGTCTACCGCATCCCCTGCTGCGAAGACTCCAACAGCTCCACCTGATACTTTATTTGTATCAGATTCACGGACGATGTAGCCTTCCTGGTCCAACGCAACATTACTGTCAGCCAAGAAAGAAGTGGATGGGTCTCGCCCGATTGCTACAAACATTCCGTCAGTAGCTAATTGGTGAACAGTTCCCTCCGTCTGATAGGTGACAGAAGTTACTTTGTTGTCCTCCCCATTGACTGATTGAACAGTGCTGTTCCAAATGATGTTGAAGTTACTGCCTTCTTTCTCACTTAATTCTAATGCTTCACGAGCATCAGGGCCAGTTGCTCGGAAGGAATCTCCACGAACTAACATTGTTACTTTTGATGCGTAACGACGTAGGAACAATGCATCTTCCACAGCAGTGTCTCCACCTCCGACAACAACTACCTCTTTCTCAGTGTAGAAGAACCCGTCACATGTAGCACAGGTTGAAACACCTCGCCCGAAGTAATCCATTTCTCCATTGACACCAAGCTGGCGTGCAACTGCTCCAGTTGCTAAGATGACAGCTTTTGCAGTGTAGGTGTTACCAGCATTAGTGGTAATTTCATGCAGGCCACATGATTCTTCGCTGAATTTTACAGTTTCTACAAGTTCAGTAACAATGTGTGCGCCAAAGCTTTCTGCCTGGTCACGGATGATTGTCACCAGTTCGGTTCCTTCGCCTCTTGTAAAACCAGGGAAGTTTTCAATTTCAGGAGTAAGCAGCAACGCACCACCTGGCATTTCAGTGTTGGAAATAAAATCTCCTTCAATGATAAGGGTAGAGAAACCATCACGAGCGGAGTAAATACCTGCAGATAATCCAGCAACTCCACCGCCAATAATGACAGTATCAAAACGACTCATAATGTCATTGACGGAAGTATCCTGGGTTGGTGTTTCAGACATAAATTTCTTTTCTTCTTTCTTGAACGGACGATACCTGAGGTACAAGGTAATTCTACACAGGTTTATTCCTGAGCATATGAAAATGAGGGTACTGATATCAGTACCCTCATTTTCATATTGGTTTTACTTAGGCTGCACTTCGGTCGTACATCGCAATGTACGGTCTCCATGCTTCCATCATGTCTGTGTTCTTCTTCGCCATGAAAAGAAGCTTCGTCATGTGATTAGGCTTTTTGAACGTCTTTGCTGGAATAGTCCAACCCATCTGTTCCAAAAGCTTATTACCCTTTTTACCGTTACAGGAAAGACAAGCTGCAACACAGTTATCCCAGGTAGATTTCCCACCTTTGTCCTGAGGCCATACATGGTCAATAGTATCAGCAGGTTTACCACAGTAAACACAGCTGTAATTGTCACGAGCGAGAATTCCATGTCTGGAGAAAGATGGCTCTTTCTTCTTCCCTTGTTTGATAACGTAGTTAAGCAGAATAACGTAAGGGACATCTACTGCATCAGCAGATGAATGCATGGCACGGCCAGAACTATCCAGAGCCGTGGCTTTTCCTTTCAGCATGAGCTGAATAGCTCGTCTTGCGGACACCACTTCTAACGGCTGGTAGGTTGCGTTCAACACCAACACGGATTGCATAGTTTCACCTTCTTAGTTTTCTGCTCTATAATGTTTCTCAACAAGCGTGATGGGGGAAGGATTTGAACCTCCGAGGGTCAGTACCCTACCAGCGTGTTCTGCTGGCTGCATTCATCCACTCTGCCACCCCACCGTGCTTTCACAATATCGGCTATGTAAAACTATATCACAAATGAAACTATTCCGCAAGTATTAATTCTTTGGGGTGTAGTAACGCTTTTCTTCACGGACATCAGCTGGGGAGTCAACTAAAACTCTGCTATTATCTGCACGCGTGGCTTGCTCGCGTTCAATAGCAATTTCCCAACGATTGAAATCTTCGTTGACTTGACGAGCGCTTCTTACTTCGTTTTTCAGTTCAACATTACCACCGTAAAGCTTTTCGGAGACAGCCATGTTGATTGCTGCTTCACGCTCTCTTTTACTGATGAAGTCGGTTCCTGTTGTAGGAATCTTTGCTGCAACTTGTGTCTTTGTGTGCTGAACGATTGGGTTGTTGTTAAGCATTTGATAGTAGCGTACTGGTGAAACGTTGAATTCTCGTTGGATAGCTTGTTCTTTTTCTTTATTAGAGCCGTATCCATGGTTTGTTGAGTAGGATTGCTCAAATTCTAGAACTTTTCGTGAACGTTCCGCAGCTTCTGCCGTTTTCTGAGTATCCAGAGAAGTTGTTGCAGAAAGAGCTTTATATTCTTCTGATTCAGTTGCTTTGAAGTATGTCAAAGCCTGAAGATGCTTTTTAGCTTCAGTAGGATTGTTGTTACCGCTTGCAATGTAAGCTGATGCTTCTTTTTTCGCAGTGGATTGGGTCAGAACTGCAATGCCTGATCCGTGAACTGGGCAGGCGCTTGGGTCTTTTGCGCGGCAACGGGTTGTAGTAGTCATATTACATCTCTAACGAGAAGAACCTCACCCAGATTCGGGTGAGGTTCTTCTCGTTTTGTGGTGGAACTGGCGGGAATCGAACCCGCGTCCTGAGCTGAATTTCAGCGTTCTTCTACATGCTTAGACAATATGACCCTTTTTCAAGCTTCCTGCTTTGCTTGTCTCGTCAGGAATGGAGCTTTATTTGTTGAAAATTTCGTCACAAAGAATAACAACACTTTTTTGTAACTACACCTCACTTGATGAGGGAGATTGAACTAAGGTGAGGTTTCTTAGAATTCTCCCCGCATTAGGCTGCTAATGCGTATGCAGATTTGTTTGCATTTATTGGTTACCAAGATGGATTTGAGAGATTACCTGGCGTTTCTCTGCATGCTTCTCCGTTTCCGTTCACTCAGTCGAAACCGAGCAGTCCCAGAGTATTAAGTTATAGTGTTAAGTTATTATAGCAAATTATCGGTAATAATACAAGTATTACTTGCTCAGCTCAAACGAGCTGACTCATCACGAACGTTAACTGCTGTTTCAAGCAGCTTTGCTTTGTTTGCATTGTAGTGGTGTGAGCAGAACATAAGCTTAGAGGTTTCCCCGAACTTTACCTGGTAGTAAGCCTGAGCACCACATGCATCACAGCGGTCCTGAGCAGTAAGCAGGAAGTTATTCGTTGCAACAGTGATTTCGGCCTGTGTTGAAGTAGCGTTAGTCTCTTCAACGGTAAGAGTGTTTGTCATGATGACTTCATCCTTCTTGGTAGGGGTGGTACATGTTTTATTATACCACTATTCAACTTGGCTAAGCAAATCTTCTATGCTTCTACGGAGTGTCGTAACAGGCAGAGACATTTGCTCTTCATCAGCCTCTCTCCTTTGCTCTACAAGGGAGAGATTATTGTCAAGACGATTGAGGAAAACTTTGATAAGTTCCTTCTCATCCATCGTTTCTATATCAGTCAGACGATTCATTTGTTTAAGCATGACTGAAAACTGTGATTCATCAATAGTTGTGGTTTGAGCTATGATGCTTGTTTCTACAGGTTGGTTCGGAGCCGCGTACCTTGTGAGAACATTGACTTCGGACGGGGAAACTGTCACAAGAACAGTCTCAAATGGCAGGTCAGTTGACAGTAGGTAATGTTTTGCGGGTTCTGAAAAAAGTAATTCATTCATCACATACCTCAACAATCATTCATTCGTACGTATTCCTATCGTACTAAATTATATAATGTTTGCTAGTTTTGCTTTTCCGAAAGCTGCAATAGTGATAGAATCTGTAATAATGTTCTGCTGAATAGCATTGATTACACTCTCTAATGAGAACCACTTAACAGCTGCTACTTCAAAACCATCACCTTCAACATGAGAAGGCTTTTGAGACGTTTTGTGAATGAACAAATGTAAACGTGTGTTCAAGATACCATTATCAGGATTGATGTATCCTAAACTTAAAAGTTTATCTGCAGGTACTGAGAAAGAAGCTTCTTCATACAACTCTCGACTTGCCGCTTCACGGGGGCTTTCTCCTGGATCAATTCCACCACGAGGAATTTCCCAGCTGATTTCACCAACAACAGGACGAATAGAGTGGACCAAAAGAACTTCTTTGTTATCATTGATAACTAAAGTTCCAGAACCATCAGTTCCAACATTAACTTGGGAAAATGTGTAATTGTTGAATTCAATGAGATTGACAGTAAGAAAATCGGTAGTGTAACTTTCAGCGTTTACTGAATAATGAATGTCAAGCTTTTCCATGAGGATATCCTATTACTGTAATTGCAAAGAGCGTGTTTTGGGCTGCTGCGACTGGTACCATGTTTCAGATACTTTCTTAGCTTGCTCTAAGGTTGTAGCTTTGCCTAAACCTCGCAGGGATTCTATATCATTAGTTTCCGCATAGAACACCATGCCTCGGGTCTGATCCCACTCAAAATGATACTCAACGCCATTATCGTATTTTCCTGTACTCAGAGAAGTAACCTGATGCCCACTTGTGTCAGTTTTTGCAGCAAGATTACCAAACATCAGAGATTTTTTCTTCAATGGTGAGGGTGGTGCCCAGGAATTATCCTGACTTTCAAAGAACTCTCGTTTTGCATCTGCCTTGGTGAGAATCTCCAACCAATGACTTTTGTGCTGCGGATTATCCGTTGTATTAATATGATGAATCAAAGAAGTGCGACCTTCTTCTGTCCCGTAGTACTCAACTTCTGAATTTTGCAAGTTGAAGTAGGCTTCCATCTTCTCGGATTGTGTTCCAGCTGCTTTATACACGTCACGAGCCAATGTCATAGTGTTTTTTAAACGATTAGTGTGATAAACAGATCGGGTGCCGTGATAGCGGCATTCATCTGGGTTTTTTGCTTGGCAAACAGTGGAGGTCATGTATTTATATCTAACAAGATTTTATATTCACATGTAGAATTGCCAGACAGGCACCAGAACAACTGTGCATAATGAGACGAAACCGATAAAATCTTTATGACAAACGACAGTATCTTCCAGAAGAAGAACATGCTTTCCTATGTGGACGATGCGTATGATGCTCCCGCACCTGGTTCCGAGCCAGCTCCTTTGTCATTTGATAAACCGGCAGGAAACAAACTTGCTGTGGTATCTATTATTCTGACAGGGTTAGCATTTTTTACCTCTATCCTTGTCGTTCCCACTGTTGTTTCATTAGCTTTTAGTGTAGTTGCTCTGGTGATAGCAATGAAGAGAAAAACATCCAAGGTTCTTCCGTTAGTTTCTCTTATCATTTCCTCTGTATTGTTTGTTGGAAGTGCACTTGTCGTTGGTTTTATTTTCACTTCATATAAAACTGACCCAGTAGTACGAGTCCCAGCTAACTATGCCTCTGATAGCTACAGTGGTATGGCATATAAGCTGGACCCTAAAACCCAAGTTAAATGTGGGCCGGATGGTAAGTGCGTACTGAACGTTTCACTTATGGCAACTACAAATCGTTGTGATGCCGGAGGAACTATTACCCAGGATTTGTTCAGTACTTCAACAGGTGAACGAAACCCTCAAACAACTACTTTCCCTGCCGTAAGAGTAGGAAGTAAAACCTCAGTGAAGATAACATACAACTCTTCACCCAATGACATTCTTATGGTTACGAAAGCTCCAACATTTTCCTGCAAATGACCGTGAATAGTTCAATCTCAGTATCAGAAGATATCTGAGAGTGTTTTACTTGTTCAACTGTATCAAGAGCTTCATATAGTAATTTTTCCCAGGCTGCTAACTCTTCTGAGTTCCAAAGCAAATTCAAAAACTCATCATCAAGAATAGATGCAACCTTTTGGAAAACGCCGTTATTGCCTGTTACTCCATAATAAAGAAGAGTAAGGAAGCGTTCAATTGTCACTAAGCTATCTGTTTCAGAAGAAATAGAAATCTGTTGATAGCTGAACAATTCTCTCAAACATCTTCCTGTTTGAAGAGCATGCTCACCTGGTAGAAAACCATTTTCATCCATCATCTTAAACGCAACGCTTTTCAACTTGTTTTCTCTACTCTTAGCAGTATTATGCTGTTTTCCCACTAAAGGTAACGAGGATAAGAATTGTTTGTTGTGACAAGAAGGGGTAAACGCCAGTCCTGTAATTTCATCCAAAATATCAGGTTCTCGGAAAGCCGTTACGTTGAATCCCAGAGATAATGCTTTTTGATATAAATGATGCAACTCTTCTGCTGTCTGTGTACTCAGAACAATCAATGAGTTAGAGTTTGCATGCCAAATTTGTGAAGCAGCAGGCTGAGTGAGTAGAAGGTCCGCGATAGCATGAGCTGTTTGCGCAACCTGGTATCCAGGCGAGAGCTCATCATGCGTGACCAAGTAGATTTTGTCTTCATGTAATGAAGAAGGAGGCTCGTTTGAGAAGATTGGGTTATCACATACGGGGGCTTCAAGAAGCTAAGACATTATTGTTTTCTTTCTATGGGTAAGTGTACGTATATGTACATCGGGTGGTTGAGAGAACATCACCAGTCTACCACAAAATCTCTAGGTTTGTAACCTAAAATATTCTGAGCTTTGGTAATAGAGTATGTTCGATTGAAGCCGATTTGGCGAATTTCATATTCAGAAATACGAGATGTTCGTTTTGCGATGCGCAAAGCCAGAGATGAAGATACTGATCGAATTTTTATAGAACGACCAATAACTTGACTGACTGCATCTGCAATTTTTGTAGGCGTTAAATCAGCTATGTTAAACGCCTCAACTCCATCAAATTGGAATTTCCTACTACATTCAACAGCCCGTATAAGGTTGTTTACATGAGTGAGAGAATGTTCAACGTTTCCACCATTCGGAAGCATTAGGCTATTTCTTCTGATTCTATCAGTGAGTCGAGGTAATACTGTCGTGTCATCAGGACCGTATACACCATGAGGCCGCAGAATGATAGGTGCCACAGTTCTCTTCGTTCCAGTTTGCTCTAAAAGTATTTCAGCTTCGGCTTTTGTTTTGCTGTAGTGATTGTAAAACGGGTAATCGCCATAGCGAAACTCTTCCTCAGAAACATCAAAAGAATTTGAGGTGAGGTTGTAGATAGATGATGATGAGACATGTATAAACTTGCCGTCAGGTGCGAGCATGAGTGCATTTGCAGTACCACTAACGTTGATAGCTCGGGTACTGGAAAAGGAACTATCATGGGTTTGAGCGGCACAGTGAACCACCAGAGCATTGCCGAGTCTGGGAAGAGTCTTTTCATTAGTGAGGTCAGCTTGAATATAGTGTAAGTCCTCCATGTTTGGATTACTCCGACTGATACCCACAACTTCATATCCTTGGTTGATAAAATGCTGCGCTACATTTCTACCAATAAATCCTGAGACTCCTGTGACCGCAATTACCATGTCAACCCTTCCTATTTTTCACAACTTCAGCTGTGAGCAAATTCCTATCTAACTTTTCAGCTCTTCCTGAGAGAGGGAAGTCAGATAAGACTACCACTTCTGATGGAACTGCATCTGCATCAACGAATTTCATCATATCTTTTTCGACCTGTGCTTTCACAGTAGATTCAGAAACTCCTTCAATTGCAGTAACTGCCAAAATAATTTCGTCATCGCCATATTCATCAGGAACTCCAACTAACGCAACATCTTTCACACCAGCAATTGTCGCTAATCCTGGTTCGTATAATCCAGGGTATACGTTCATATCACCTCTGATGAACATGTCTTTCTTGCGTCCTTGAAGAATGATATTTCCTTCACCATCAACAATGCCAAAATCACCAGTAGGTAATTCTGCATACGGCTCTTTGGTAAGGTATTTCTTCATCAGAGCAGGACCAGAAATAAACAGTTCTCCACCTTTCGCTGTAACAACAGTTTCTCCGACTGCTTTACCAACGTAATCACCTTGTTCAAGAAAATTAAGCTTTTTTCTTGCGTCACCCACTGCAATAGGAAGCATTTCAGTCATTCCATATACAGACAAAATCTGATCTGCAACTACATTAGATTCAAGAGCGTTGACCAAAGAAGGTAGCACTGGCGCTGCTCCTGCTGCAACCGTCCTCAAATGAGGAGTTGTCTTATATTGACGAATACGTTCAAGACCTTTGAGAATATCAGCAGGAGTTGCAAACCAAACATCGCATTCAGGGAATCGTTTTTCTTTTCCTGGGATGATCCATTCTGCCCCATGTGAAAGAGCGACTAATCCTAACGTCATAGGTTCGGAGTAAACTTTTGACCCAGTTTTAATCCCCATTGTTGTAGCGAAAGATTCAATGCTGGCAGAAAGCGTATCAATAGTATGCGTAACGCCTTTAGGTTCAGAAGTTGTTCCAGAGGTGAACACAATGATAGCGGCCGTTTGTGAATCATATGACCCTTCACTTTTACTTTGATTACCTTCAATCCAGCTACTTATATTGACAGCCGTCTTATAGGAGCCACCAAAGCTTAACTGGTTAGGAGCTGCCTGAGTAAAATCAGCTATTTGCTTTTTGAGGACTTTGTACACAAGGTTTCTATGTTTACTCAGATGATACAAGATAGGAGCACTTACTGCATAATCTGGACCAACTAAGCTAACACGATTCTTGAACAGCTCATCTGATGTCATTGGATCAACAATAGCTAATGCGATCCCATACCGAATCAGCCCAAGTGCAAGAGTTAGACTTTTTATATCTGGTTTACAAGCGAAGAGCATTTTTTGCCCAGGCAACATACCATGCTGTTTCGCATTGTAGGCAACGTTATGCATACCTTGGATAAGTTCACCATAGGTAATGCTGTTTCCATTGAGCGTTATTGCAGGTAAAGTCGGGTTATTAGCTGCTTGATGTTCTAATAGCGTTACGAAGTTTTGCATTGGATAATGAGTTTCTTGAAGCTTCCAGTATGACCTTTATCGTTTGATGTTTGTTCAATGACTTCTAATGGCTTTTCTTTGTGAACTTCGGCCAATACCGTTGCGAGTTCTTTAGCTTCTGCAATCGCTAATGGAAGCCCTAAGCACATATGAACGCCAGCTCCGAACCATAAACCTCTGATATTCTTGTCCAGCTCCTGGAATGGGTTGAAATCACCATAACGACGTGAAGCTTCGATGGTAGAAAGAATCAAACGTTCCCCTTTACGAATTTTCGCTCCGTGAAAGTCTAAGTTTTTAGTTGCAATGCGTGCAGCGACTGGCGTTGGTACAATTACTCGGAGCGCTTCATCGATTCCTGTTTTAGCATGTTCAGGATTTTCTGAGAGATAGCTGATGTAGTCTGATTTGATGAAAAGCGCAGTCATTCGAGGAAGAGCGCTGATGATGGTTTCTGTCCCAGTAATCATCAAAGATTTCACCACAGAAATCGCAGCTTCCTCAGAGAAGCCTTCCTCCTTCATCAATCCAGGGATAGTAGTTGCGTCATTATCATTCTGATATGTTTCACGAGCTAATTCTTCCACGAATAGAAGACGCGCTTTCGCCTGCTCTACCTGGCGGGGAGAAAGGTTCTTTTTGGTTACTGTGATACCTTCTGTAACTGAACGCAGAGTTGTCACAGCAATGTCAAAGTTTTCCTGGGACAAACGGTTCTGAGGCAGCCCAATGAGTTCCCATAATGTGCGATATGCGAAATGTGCAACCTCTTGAACAATGTCTACTGGTTCGCCTGACAAGAGACGCTCTTTAAGTTCTGAATGATACGTTGAGAAAACTCGGTGCACCAATTCATTACAAACTTTATTAGAGAAAGAACTGGCAAGACTTCTCTTCAGCATAAGATGCTCTTCGCCGTCCATGTTGACTAATCCATATTCTCCAATGACAGGTGTCCAGAGAGCGGATGAGGCACCTTTACCAATCTTTGTAAAGTTCTCCTTATCCATGAATACTTCGCGGATAAGAGCCGCATCGGATAGGATGACTCCAACTACTGGGATGCGCTTCAAGCGCCATTTTGAACCTACATAACGCAGGAGTTTACTGCCGGTGGGATGCACAGCTTTCAAAAGAATGGCATCTTCTTCTGTTGCTTTGTGTGCCAGTTCAGCATCAATCATCGAATATCAACAACCTCGGGTTTGTAGGAGTGGTTTGCATACCATTTGAGGGTATTAATGATACCCCATTGAGCGATTCTTCTGGCAGAAACAGCGACATGAACGTCTTTGAGATATGCGTATTCGCTTGTTACTCTTCGCACAGCATTCACTAACATGTGGTCCTCATGAACATCTTCAATCTTTGTTCGTGGGAAGCCACCGCATTCTTCATACAATTTCGCTTCAATAGCTACATTGCAACCCGCTGTCATCACATACGGACCATGGAATTCTTTTCCTTGATTCAACGGTCTGAATTTTCCAAAGCTAGCAGCAAGTGGAACCAGTGAGTCGAACAGCTTAGCTTTGCTTCGACTAATGTTTGTATCATCAAGCCTTGCTGTAATACGACCAGCAATCATTCGTAGAGAAGATGATGTAAAATGATGCTTGATTGTTTTTATCCAAGTGTAATCAGGAAGACAGTCAGCATCCGTTCTGGCAATATGAGTTGCTCCTTTACTAATAGCGAAGCGAATTGCAGTATCTGCTGCTGCGCCAGTGCCTTTTTGAGACTCCGCGACAATATGCCAGTCAAGGCAATGTTCATAAATGAAGTTTGTAATTACCTCATGCGAGTTATCAGTTGATCCGTTATCACAGAAAACAACTTGAAATTTATCCTGCCGAGAAAGCTCATGCAGGCGGTTCAATAAACCAGTGATACTTTTCTCTTCATTGAATACAGGGATTGCGATCCAGAGATTCATAAGCTAAACACTCCTAATCCAGTTGAGATGCCTCCACCTAACCCAACGAAACAGAACAAACCACCTGGATGTACTTTACCAGAGTATAACGCTTGCTCTAACTGTAAAGGCAAAGAGTTGGAAGCTAAGTTACCATATTCGTGGATAGTGAGCAAAGCTTTGTCAGCAGGAATGCCCAGCTCCTTGATAAGCATATCATTGTAGATGGAAGACACTTGGTGCATGCCAATAGCATCAAAGTCATCCCAGTTCAAGCTTTTCTCTTTAATCCGGGAGAACAGCATGTCACATCCGACAGTCTTGAATGCTTTGTACAGAGCATGTCCATCCATGTCAAAGTAAGTTGCCTCAATATCCCGAGGTGCTCTTGAACCCCCAGTACCTAAGATTCCTACATCCCACATTTCTGAGTGGGCTGTCATGTCAATGCTGAGAACTCCACTTTTCGTAGAGGATTCCTCCGCTCGCAATACGACAGCTCCTCCACTGTCAGACATGGAGTAACCTGGAAAGGCTCGTGTAAATTCGTCACGGTTTCGGCAGTTCCAACGGATGGAAACAGAAGGCATTTCACCTGTAACGATTAAAACTGTTCTGTAAGTCCCCGAACGAATAAACGTGTCAGCTACTTGCATGCCATTCAAAAAAGAATTACATGCATTCTTGATATCAAAGACAGGGGACGTACTGCCAAGCTTGCTTGCCACGATGTGAGAAGTTGCTGGCTCTATCAAATCTTGTGAAGCTGACGCGAAAATCAGAAGATCAATTTCATCTGCACTGACATTCGCTCGCTGCAAAGCTACCTGAGCAGCCTCCACTGCCAAGTCTGACGTGTTTTCACCTGCTTGACGGTGAAATACTTGCTCAACTCCTGTTAGGCGCTTGATAGAGCGTACAGGCAGTTTCGGGGCTTCTGATGAAACAACAATTTCCCGTTCAACGTCCTGGATTGGAATAGGAACTGACGGGAAATACGTTGCTGATGAAAGAATACGACTGTTGATAAACACAACTTCATATTACCATAATCAGAGATGAATCTGAGAAATTATACCAGTTCAGGCTTCTTCACCTGAGCTGCCTGATGAGCGGAAATCTGAGCGCGAACTTTATCCGCAGCAGCATCACGGCGTAAATGAGCAGTAGCTAAGTCAATTCGGGCTTTTTCAGACTTCTCATCTGTTGCGAAATCAAAAGTATCTGGAAGGTTTTTGATTTCAAAGTAGTTCAACACAGAAGGAGCATCGTTTGTAGTGTTCAACAGCTGAGAAACGAATTCCTGGTTCTTAACAGGGTAAGTTTTAGTTACTGATTCAACCTGCTTCTGGTATTCAGCATCAGCTTTCACATAATTTGAATGAGCTGTGTCGTAATCAGGAATGTCCTTCTCACTGTACAAAGAATGTAATTCTTCTACTGGTAAGCGATTGAGCGAACGCTGACCGTTGCTATTTGGGTCAAGAACTTCTTTCTTGATAGAAGGATCGTAGAAGCCGTGAGGATTGTTTGCATATTTGCATCCACCCTGTTCAGCTTCACATGGACCTACTGTGCCGTCATCTCTGGTGTGTCTTTTATAAACTGTCATGCACTATATCTAACAGCTTTTCATACCCTTTGTCGTTGCTTTTTCTGCTGATTCTGATAATCTGCGTAAAAACCTCGCACAACGTCTGGAAGCATCCTGTCTTTGAAATAAGGACCTTCAATGAGGTTAAGCATTTCACCCTCCACAGCATCACGCGCTTTTTCCAAACGTACACGCATCATAAGGTATTGACCCAGTTCAAGCATAGCTCTTCGGTCATTCATTCGTACCTGCTGTTGTAACTGCCGCACGACGTTATCAATGGATTGCGCTTCTTGAGCTAAGTTGATAAGACGCTGACGACTGGCACTGTTGAGGAATATACTCCAATTCATAGCGGCATATCGTTTGAAGTAACGAGTTCCCATTTCATAGTAAGCTTGAATTGTTCGTGTCTGCACTTCATTGACAGACATAACAGTCCCCATTTGGTTCATGGTATGAGCTGATTTATTACGAATGATTTGACCAGCCCTGTTTTTTATTTTAGGATCGTTTACATAGAACCCTAACATAACCATTCGGGCTTCACGGATGAAGTCTTCCACTTTCCACCAATCATTCAGCAGGTTCTCGAACCATGCTATCCAAAAAAGCTGTATTATTAAAACGGACATATTGCGGGCGGAATCCGAATTTCTTATAGAAATTTACAAGAAAGTCTATGGGAGTTCCGAACACATCATCAGGCTCTAATTCAACAGTCAGATGTTTCTTATCAGCATATCGGGTTACGTGTTCTAGAACTTCTCGTCCGACACCATGACCTCGGGAATCCTTAGGCACGATAACGTATTCTAAAAGAAGCCGCTCGCCTAATTCAACTAAACGCAATTGTAAACGAGGAAATTTACTTTTCATTGAATCTGTAAGTTCTGCACTGGAACTAAAATGTATACCATGATTCCTGCATGTGGCAGGGTTCTTTGCTTTACATTTGGTTTCCATAAAAGATTCCTATCATGTGGATTAGGTTTTTACCGCTAAAGATGCTAAGATAAACCCATGACAACAGTAGTTAATTCGTACGGTATCCTCCTGTACCGGGAGGGCCGCAGAAAGAAAAAGAACAGGCGGCAGCTTGAAGTTTTTCTCATTAAGCCGAATGGTCCTCATTTCTGGTCAAACCCAAAAATGGTCGACGTGTGGGGAATCCCGAAAGGCCGAATGGAAGCTCATGAAGAGCCGATGGAAGTCGCTCACCGTGAATTCTATGAAGAGGTTGGTGTTCGCGCACCAGCTGATTTACAGTACCAGCAGCTGACACCTTTGGTTACATACCGTGGTAAAGTTATCACGATTTATGCAGCTGACGCATCAGGACGAAACATTGAATGGGCTGGGTCAAATATCCAGTCCCGCGAATGGCCTGCTGGTTCAGGGCGTAACATTGCATACTGCGAGACAGTTGCTGGTGGTTGGTTTACAGTTTCGGAAGCTCTTCAGAAGATTGGCTCTGGCCAGCGTGCAATTCTTCAAGATTTACTTGATAAGCAGCGACAGCCTACTGCATAAATAAAAGAAAGCCTCCAAGATATCTTGGAGGCTTTCTTTTATGAAACGCTCTTACTTTTCAATACGCTTCTGAGCTGTCTTCTTGTCAGTGTTATCAGTAATGGCCTTTGACGTAACATTTCCTGTGACAATAGCATTCTGTACCTGGCTGAACAAGTCCTGCATACCACTTGGACCACCTGGCATAAGGATACTGTTCGTACCCTTTTCGCCCATCTGGGAAAGCGTGTCAAGATACTGAGTAAAGAGGATAACAGAGATAACGCTCTGTGGGTCAATGTCACGTTCTTTCAACTCATCAAGGGAACCAGCGAAACCTTCAATGATTGCTTTACGCTGCTTCGCAATACCTTCACCCTGCAATCGCTGGCTCTCGGCTTTTGCCTCAGCGTCAGTAACGGTGCGAATTTTTTCTGCGTTTGCTAGCTCCTGGGCAGCAACACGCTTACGCTGTGCAGCGTTGATGTCGTTCATTGCGTTCTTGACGTTCTCAGCTGGAGCAACATCAGCAACAAGAGTCTTGATGATGTTATAACCAAATTCGCTCATTTCAGCTCCGATGGTTGATGAAACCTCAGTAGCGATAACATCTTTACGCTCAAAGACATCATCAAGCTCCATTGTCGGAACAATTGAACGAATGGTGTCGAACGCGTAGCTTCGCATCTGTACCTGGTGATTAGAAAGCTTGTAGTGTGATTCATACACACGGTCAGGGTTCACCTGATACTGCACCGAAACATCGATAACGACGAATACGTTGTCTTTGGTTTTCGTTTCAACTTTGAAGTCCAAAGACTGGATACGTAAGTCAGATAAACCAGCTTTACGATCTACTAATGGAATTTTTACATGCAATCCTGGATTTGAGATTTTGTGATACTTACCAAAACGCTCAATAATAATGTTGGACTGCTGACGTACACTGTACAAAGTTGATGGTAGAAAAGCTCCTACCAACGCAACAATTCCGGTACCTACTAAAATGGCCTCAATCAAAATAAGGTCACCTTCCTTTTATCGTGGTTCATGTGTTCAATGTTACACGATAAAAGAAAAGAGCCTAATTTTATGAATTGGTTACAACATACGAAGATGTTTGACTCTTGTTTTCAGTAGAGATTCGGTTTCCTGGTGAAGGTTTTCAAGATGCGTGGAGGAGACTGAATTACGAGCAGTTACTAAAAGAGCTCTTGCTAACATTTCATCCTCAGACTCTTGGTAGAATGTTCGCAGATCATCGTTGAGGACTTTTTCATTAGGGAAAGGGAGTAAAGACAACATGCTATACCCTTCCAAATTTGATGGTGATATGAAAGAGTCGTAGTAACTAACAACAGCAAAGTCTTTACCTTCATGTGCTGGTAGGATGAAACGAAGTTGCAATAAGAACTCAGCAGCAGATTCAATACGTCCAGCCATGTTTTCAAACATAGTGTAAAGAACGTCAATGTTGTTAGTTTCTTCAATTGTTAAAGAGTATCCATCACGACGGATTAATCTATCACTCATCAAAAACCTCTTTCATGATTTCTTCTGTCAGATGTTGAGACTCTGCTTTTTCAACAACGAATTTCTGGATAATTTCACCAGCATCGCTATCGTCAGGGTTTTTGATGGCAACAAACAATGGATAGCAATAATCTGATGCTGCCAGATATTCATCTGAACTATCAGGGGTTACCCATTTTACTAACCCCAAAGCCGAGAAGCTGTTTGGAGCAATCTGATTCTTATATAAGGAGATAAAGCTTACACGGTCATCTGCTTCTAATTGAGCCATCATGGCGGTAACAACTTGGCTTGTCATTGTTATATCTTCACTCAAATCAAACATAAGAGTGGAAAGCATCAAACGGGAAGTAATAAGAGAAGTAGACTCTTCCTCTACAATTTTATATCCATCGCTGAACGTAATTGACATTAGTACACCATGCCAGGGTTATCTGGAATAACAACAGCTTGGATATTTACACCAGATTCTTTTGCGTCCAATTTAACGTTTGCTTCAAAATGGGAATATGCTTCTTTTACTTTGACTGAACAAGTTACAGTTCGCGTTGTCCCAGCTGGAATGAGAAGAGTCCCTCCTCCGCAAGATACGGAAGCATGAACGTCTTCTTTGGCTTCTATTTTATGCTGTACAGCTGATTCAACAGCAGAGTATTCTACTGCTATATTGGGCACAGTGGCAGCAGGGAGCGTGCTGAGCATCGCTCCAGCAAGAACAGCCCATAATTCGTTCATACAATTGCTTTCTTTGGTTTACCAGGAGAACTATCGGCGCTGCTTATTCCTCTGGAAGGGAGACTTTCTGGTACTCCACAACATCAGAAATAATTGGCAGGCTTACCCAATCCCATGCATCTGCACTCCAATGAGCTTTCTTTGCATAATCAGTTGCAAGCCAGTAATCAGCTGCAAGTAACAGACGTACATCCCATTGACCGTTCAATGAAATATCTTCCTTTTCATCATCAGTCAAAGCATCGTACTTTTCTTGTGTTACTGGAAGAGTCTGTGTCTTGATGTATACGCCTTCGACAGTGTCGACCATCAAAGGTAAGCGAAGCCAGGAATCAGCATCAAGCTGGTAATCCTGAACTAAGGATTGAGCTGTTTCTTCGCTTTCGGAGCGAACAAGATAATTTGGTGTATTAGAAGTCATAATAAGACTATCGTATACCATCTCAATAAATTGGAAAATTTTTTACGATTGCAGAAATAATCTTCAAAAACTAGATGTTGTATAATTATGTAAACCTCAACAAAGGTTTGCATAACAAAATAGATAAAGGAGTGATACAAATGACTAACACATTAGCGAAACGTAGCACGACTGAATCCCCTCGTGTTGCTGAAATGTTTGACCCGTTCCGTAGCCTGTTCGGAACATCCTCTTTCGGTCAACTTTTCCGAGAGTACACTTGGCCGCAGTATAATCTCATGCATCGAACAAAAACCGATGACGGGAGTACAGTTCTGGAATACAACCTTGCTGGTTTCAAACCAGAACAGATTGCAGTCAAGTATGACACAGTAGCTGGCGAACTAATGGTTCATGCCGAAAATGAGGAGAGAACCCGCGAATCTTCATTCGTTGTTGGTTTACCTCAGTATGCATCACCTGAAGATGTGAAAACTTCATATGATAATGGAGTTCTGAGCATCACAATTGCTCCTTTGGAGAAACGTAAAGAGTCTGCTATAGTAGATATTCCATTGAGCATCACAGAAGAAAAGCCAGAGTAACACATAGAAGAAGCCCTCCATTTTCGGAGGGCTTCTTCTATTTTGTGAAGTTGTAATCAGTGAAAATGTTTCTCACTGTTACTAATCCTGATTTGAGCAGTTCAGGGTCATCTTGCAATGTTGCTAACTTCATTCTATCATTCTTCTGATACGGAAGAACAGGTATAGAACCTACAACAGCTACTTCCTCACGCAGCTCTTCCGTCAAACGATGTGTAGCGAGTAACCCCGAAGAGTTTCTGTTGAGTAATGCCCCAAATGTTGATGCGGACAAACCAAGTCCTCCTTCATTTTCAGGAAGGAGGAACAGGTTCAACTTATCAGACAATAAAGAAAGCGTGTCTTCGGTACATGAAGACACGCATAAAGTAATATCTGAACGTTGCATAGCGAGCATAGTGTATGGATTATCATGCGAGTAGGCATCTGAATCAATAATGATGACATCATAATTATGTTTCAATGCAGTCAGCAAAGCATCAAGCTGCTGTCCTTCCCGATTCGAATATGGATGTTCATCTCCAAAGACTGTGAAGCAGTCAAAGCCTTGGCATGTAATAGATTTTTTGGACTCTAAGTAGTCCCATCCATAGATTTCTCTGTCTGACAAGCTAACGAAATCTATTTGAGTATCTTCTGTATGATAAAACAGTTCCGGATTCGTTGTGTTCATATCAAGAACAGCAACATCTAACTGCTGATGGGATAATACTTTGAGCATTGTCGCTAACGTCAAAGCAGAAGTTGTCGTTCCTGCTTTTTCTTCAACAGAAGTGAGTGTGACAATGTAATGCTCGTTTGCAAGGTTAACAATACTGGGAATTGAACCATGCTCATGAGTTGGAGGCTGAATGTGTATAACGCTGTCGTCAGAATTGGGTATAGCTAATGCTGTAAATAAAGCAGACATGATAACTCTTTCTAATATGTGAAACCTTCCTTTAACGAAGAGTTATCGTACATTTTTTCGTTTTTCTTTCAAAAAGAGGAAAACAAAACAAAGAATTCCGAAAGACAGTCCTGCCCCTAACCACATAGCAATGGTGAAAGACTCAACCCAAGCAGAAACTATGGAAATATGCAGTTCTGATGAGCTTGACGCAACCAAACTACTTAGGGATTCCTGTGACCTTACTTTATGACTGAATACAGCGCTTACAATTGATCCAAGGACTGCAATTCCCAAAGCTCCTCCCAACTCACGAGTCAAATCATTCATAGCAGAAGCCATCCCAGATTCAGATTGCGGGACAGAATCAAGAAGCATGTTCGTAGCAGGGTTCATCATCAAAACCATGCCAGATAGTAGAATTACTAAACAAAGAGAAATAAGCCAAACCGGAGTGTTGTATTTCCAGAGTGCTGAGAAAACGAAACCGACAATCATCAAAGTGACACCTACGATGAGAGTAATACGTTCTCCATACTTTTTTATCAGAACTGCGCTCAAAGGAGAAACAATAACCAATGGAGCAACAATGACCACAGTTAAGAGAGCAGCTGATAAAGCTGTCAAGTTGTATACGGATTGGAAAAGCTGACTCAATAAAAATAGGAGACTGTTGACTGCGAAGAAAGCCAAAGCCAGTGCCACTGAGCCAACAAAGAATTTCTTGTCCTTAAACAGAAGAACATTAAATGATGGGTGTGGATGATTCTTTTCGATCAAGAACCATGCAATAAGTAACCCTAAACCGCAGGTAAATTCTGCAATTGTTAACCATAGTTCCTGTGATGAAAAGTTCATTACGCTAAAAATAATGAGGGCAATACCTGCGAAGGAAAGAGAATAGCCCCAGCAGTCTAACGGTTTAGGTGTGCTACTGCTACTTTCGTGCAACGTAAACAACGATATAATAAGAACGATAATGCCCAAGATCGCTTGTAAAAGAAAAGCATTTTCCCAAGAGCTATAGGTAATGATAGCACCACCAATAAGGCTTCCAGCCAATGTCCCTATGCCGCTGATAGCGCTCCAAAAAGCAATCGCTTTGACGCGGGATTTTTTATTGTAGATGGCATTGATAATAGATAACGTGGAGGGCATAATCATTGCGCCGCCAACGCCGCTCACCCCTCGGAGAATTATAATGGTTTCAGGGGAATGGGCAAATGCAGCAACAACAGAAGTAATAGTGAAAAGCGCCAGCCCTAGCAAAAGTATCTTTTTTCTACCGAAACGATCAGAAAGTGACCCGAAAGTGAGTAAAAGCCCAGCGAAGAATAGCGGGTAAGCTTCTACCATCCAGTTGAGCTGAAGTGCGGAAGCTCTCAGGTCTTCTCCTAATGAGGGCAATGCTAATGTCAAAATACTGTTCGCAAGCATCACGATAAAAGCTGATGCACTGAGAGTAATCAGAGCAGGCTTATGAGGTAGCGAGAACATTATGTTTCCCACACTACCAAAAAGAATGGAGGTAACGGTATTTTCATACTGTTACCTCCATTCTTTTATTCAAAACTCGATGTGCTGAGAGTCGTAGAAGCTCATCGTCACTGCTGCTGCCTGTGCAACATTCAGTGAACGTACAGAACCGCGCTGACGAATGTAAATCATCTGACCATTGCATGCCTTGATGACATCATCACTCAGACCAAGCATTTCCTCACCGTAAAGGAAAGCGCTCTTCTCAGGGAACTTGACCTCATTGATGACCTTCGGGTCGAACTCAGGACGGTTATCAACAGGGAAGATAGTGTAGCCATCAGCGATGAGCTTCTCGAAAAGCTCCTGGTAGTCATCCGCATGCATGACATGCTCATAGTGATGAGTACCAACGGTTCCACGACGGTCAAACTTACGGTTCCCAACAATCCAAACCTGCTTGCCGAGGAAAGCATTGGATGCGCGAATGATTGAAGCCTTATTAAAATCGCTGCTCAGGTTCATGCAGATGTTAATCATGCCAGAACGCTGGTCGTCAAGAGCGTCACGAATTTCGTTGGTCATCTTGTCCTTGTAGGCATCGACTGTATTGCGGGTACCGCCATCCTTGATGCTATCCGCGAACTCATACTCAGTGAGTGACATTGTTACAAACCTAACTATACTAAAAGGTATCTTGCTTTACATACGAAATCATAGCATGCTCTGCGCCCTAAGTCAAACCAGCTATTCTACTGTGCTGCGATTGAGTATTGAGAATGATTGTGCTATTATGAGTGTATGGATGCTTTTACAAAAACACTGATGCAGAATGATAAATGGCCAAACATGATTTGGCTCGATGCTGAGACTACTGGGCTTCATGCACACAAGGAAAGCCTGCTTGAAGTGGCATGTTTGATTACTGACACTAACTTGAATATCATTGACGAGGCAGGCTATTCAGCTGCTGTCTATTATCCTGAGGCTTATGTCCAGGGGCTGAAAGATAAAGCTGATCCTTTTGTTCAGCAAATGCACGAAACATCGCATCTCTGGGATCGTCTTCCTCAGGGGACTCCTCTTGCCCAGATTGATAAAGACCTTGTAGCTTATATGTCTGAGTACACTCAGCCAAATGAGTCAGTTCTTGCAGGTAATTCTATTACCTTGGACAGGAACTTTATGCAGTGGCATCTTCCTGATGTGTACGAGCATATGTACTACCGCAGTGTTGATGTAAGTAGCATTGCGTTGCTTGCACAGTGGTGGTATGGCGAAGATGTCAAGTATCAGAAACAGTATAAGCATGAAGCTTTCGCGGATATCAAAGAAAGTATTGAGGAACTAAAATTCTTGCGAGATAAGGTCTTCAAGTAAATCATAGTAAAGAAGGGTAACAACTGCATCTTAGTTGTTACCCTTCTTTATGCCTTAAAGCGAGTTCTCACCGAGTGTTTTGTTAGGAATCCAAATAATAACGCCAAGCCAGGTGTACCGATAATAAAAGGTGACATCTACATGCCTGCAATAAGGAAACCTAACGCAATGTTTGCAAACAAAAAAATCTTCGCATTAGCGACAGTGACAGTAATTGGTTCACTGCTGCTAACAGGATGCAGCCAGAAACCTGATGGGAACCACACCAGTAAACCAACAGCATCTTCTTCTGCTTCTCCCTCTTCTGAGAGCACTCCAAAACCAACTAAGCTTGATGTTCCACGAAATGACCAGACTTCTGAGTCTGATGAATTAAAAGCAGCGCAAGCAGCTTTCCCTGATGCGAAAGCAACAAAAAACTTCACCAAAGATGAAGTTCAACTTGCTTTGAATACAGCATCTCAATATATTGGTACAGCTTCTGTAAACGGATACTACATCAGTGGTAACTTTGAGAAAGATAAGTACCCAACTAAGCGTCTTGAGGATGACTTCAAACGTTATTTCTTATACACCGCTTGGGATACTTTCGAGCAATCTTTGAATGATAAAGATTCAACAGTCAAACTGCCTGACGGGACGACTACTCCTCAGTGGATTAATACTATGCAAGCCATGGTGTGGTTCACTCAACTGAATGGTGGGGACCAAAAAGATTGGTTACCTGCAAACTGCTATGAGCAGAATCAAGCAGAGGCATGCATGGAAGGTAATCCTTATCGTTCAGGCGTTACATACGCTGAGGCGGCAGATGGTAAATCTATTGTCGTGACGCAAGATGTTTCTTATAACCAGATTTTCATCAATGAAGGTCAAAAAGGAACACAAAAAGTAACGCAGCATTTTGTTCTTTCACTTGTCAAGAACGACCCTAAAGCTGTTGCTATTGATGAAGGTATTCCAACAATGGTTATCAATGATTTTAAGAACCATTCCGAATGGGATGATTGGAAGGCTGACTCATGAGAAAAATGATTGCAGTATTTATGGCCATTGCGTTATTTGGTAGTTTACTTACCGCAATGAGCCTTTTCTCAGCTGCCCCTGCAAAAGCTGCTGGTGGTCCTTCTCTCGAAGCTGGTGTCACTGTGCCTGTCAATGTAGGCGGTAGTTCTGGTGGTGGAGGAGGTGTCGGACTTCCTCCCGTTGGTGGTGGCGGTTCAGGCGGCGGCGGAGGCGGTGGTGGTGGCGGTACCACGCTTCCAAGTAGCACCTGGTATAAAACTTTGAGTTGTCCTATTGCTGGACAAACTTACCGTGACGGTGTGAGCTGTACAGTATTCGCTCAGTACTCCCCTGACGGTGGAGGAATGGTCGCTGCTATCTTCACATGTCCTCCACGAGGTGCAACAAGTGCTTATGCCGTTGTAGTTCGTTATGTCGGAGTTGCGTCAGGCCCAGGTTATGGTAACGGACAGCCTACTGCTTATACTTGCCAGTATCCTTCTGAGGAATCTAAGACTCCAATTGTTATTAGTCGTTCAGTTTGCTATTACAACTTCTCTGGACAATACTACTACTCAGCAACAAAATCAGCAATCGCTGGTGGAGGAACATATAAGGGTAGTCGTAATCCTAATCACCAAGGTGGAGACCCAGCTGGTGGAGCAGCTTGTAACACAAGCAATAACGCTATCAACTACAAAGCTAATGCAGGTGACTATGGTTACTACCGTATTGAAGCATCTCTAAACTACCGTATCAAGACAGTGTGGGGATACCAGAGCTGGCGTAATGACCCAACAACATGGGTCGAATGGTCAGGTGTTAGTGGACAGAATCAGACTAACTATTATGGATATAGCTGCTCAATTCCTGGAACATTCCAGGGACCAACCAGCTATGGCGCGCTTCAAGGTAACATTGCTATCAACGCTGGTGATTGTGCTCAGGCTAATTGGCAGTGTAAACCACAAGGAACATTGGATATCAACAAAACCCACGGTAACGTCAGTTTGATGCGTGATGGTAGTAACGTACCATTCACAGCACCTCAAATGGTTATTTCAGGTAGCGGTATCCGTGGTTACAGCGGACAATCCAAGGTTGCTGACT